>Ga0134125_10000002_pt1 | contig 796101 bp, 693 predicted proteins | sample KB31751_FD_96464 | JGI IMG/M metagenome (GOLD analysis project Ga0134125, IMG submission 96464) | Terrestrial soil microbial communities with excess Nitrogen fertilizer from Kellogg Biological Station, Michigan, USA - KB3-175-1 | ecosystem: Environmental > Terrestrial > Soil > Unclassified ...
TAACGCTGCTGCTGGTGCCAGTGGTGGAACCACTCCTTATACCTATCATTGGTCTACCGGGCAAACCACCAGTACTATAAGTAGCTTAGGCGTGGGTACCTATACAGTTGGTGTAACCGATGCACATGGATGTACCGCAACAGGTTCGATAACTTTCCATCTTAATAACTTAAGTGATTCTATTGTAGGTACAACACCTACCTGTGCCCTTACTATTGTTGGCAGTGGAACAGCCACAGTAGGCGCTAGCGGCGGTGGAACCCCTTATACTTATTCATGGTCTCCGACAGGACAGACGACCGCAACAGCTACCGGGCTAACCGCAGGTACATATACGGTAACTGTAACCGACCACTACGGTTGTTCAGTTACTGCAACAGCTACTGTTGGTACCAGGCCTTGCGGCCATGCAGCTGTTCACAAAAAAGGAGGTGGTATTCAAGAGGACAGCTTAATATACGAAGCTGTTAATGTATATCCTAATCCTGCAAGTTCAATAGTTACAGTAGAAACTGAACTGGGCAAAGGGCAGATGGAAAATATTTGCATCTATAACCCGCTGGGTCAACAAATACGCTGTACCGAGTTAAAAGAGAATATTACAACTATCTCCATCAGCGATCTGCCGACAGGATTATATTACTATAGAATTCTGGATGCATCAGGAAACCTTATCCAGGATGATAAGCTAATGATTGCACGCTAAAGAACACTTATATAAACCATAAAGATTGCCCTTGGCCCATAAAGCTAAGGGCAGTTTTTATTTGCTTTATTTTAATACGATTAAATTAAATTTAAATTGTGTTTTGCGATAAGAAAATGGACTTTACTTACGTTAACACCCCTCTTAATCGGATGGTGAGAAGGTTTGATGAAATTCGAGCCGAATCAATAAAAGTCCGTAAACATTAAGTTTATGGGCTTTTTATAAGGTCCTGAGCGAAACAGATTCTTGATATCTATAAAAATATATACGCACATTTAAAGCCGCTTTCATCTTATTTTGCTTAGAAAAAACCTCTATACGAACCTACAAACATGTATAAACGTTTGACTGAATTGGGGACTGTATGCTTAAAAGAATTGATCGTGTATTGGTTGCCATTAAATCAGCTTTGAATCAAAAGGTTATCGTAAACAAGAATATTGAAAGTAGTTATCCCAATGAGAGAACTTGCTCATTAATATTCAGAATAGAATAAAAAGTTCTATTCTTTATATAGAGGGTAAGAAGAATGGAATTGGATTGAAAAAAATAAATGCCTTTCAGAGTGCTATTTTCAATTAAACCCCCATATAAATGTGTATCTGCCTGGTGCCATGCGAATTTTGATTCTTCCACAGAAAATGTAGCAATGGCTAATGAAACTAACTAAAAAACCCCGCTTTTAGACGGGGCTCTTTAGTACTAATCACTCACCACAACTTTACTGCTTTAACACCTTAACCACCTGTGTGTCCTTATTGGTTTGTACTTTAATAAAGTATATCCCCGAAGGTTTTTCAGATAAATCAATTTGATAATCTGCTAATTTATTCGTGTTATTATTATTGGAAGTCATGAGGGATTCGTCGTTAATAATGTGAGAATGCGAATACACTTTCTCTCCCCAAAGGTTGTATATTTCAAGTGCATTTATCCCTTCGCCAGGTACTGGTTGTTGAATCATAAATATGCCTTTTCCTGGGTTAGGATAAACAACAACATTTCCTGAAACTTCATTTAACTCATTTACCGATAGTCCAGCCTGTTTAAAGCTAAAAATAATACCACTGTTAAATGCAGCACCATTAGGTACAATACCAAACAATGTGGTTCCTGAAACAGTAAGAGAGTTCTGATAAGGAAAGCATCCAGTGTGGTCGAAGTTGTAAATATCTTTGTATCCTCCGCCATCTGTTAATAAAGAATAAATACAGCCACTGTCATGTGTGCCTCCAATACCGCTCATTCCCACTAATGTGTTTCCTATTAAAGTTAATGAAGATGCACTTTGAGCTCCATTGGGTCCAAGAAAGTCGTGCAGGTCGGTAAATCCGGTTCCGTTTGTGTCTATTGAAAAAACACAGCCTATACCAAGTTGTGCACCGTATAGTAAAGTTCCGTAAAATGTACCACCCGAGTAAGTTAATGTACAGTAAGGCAAGCCCCCGGTAGTGGTATTGAAATTGAACAGGACTTTATAATGGCTGCCATCGGGGTGCATGGAAAAAAGACAACCGGAATCACTTGTTCCACCAAATGTGGTTGTCCCAAATAAGGTATTCTTTAAGATGACCAGTGAACCGAAAGGCCTTGCACCCTTAGGCGTAGCAAAATCATGCAAATCGTTATATCCGGCACCATTCGTATCAATTGAAAAGATACAGCCTTGGCCCAGTACTCCTCCATAACTTGCCATACCATATAAAGTGCCGCCCATAAGCCGTAACGAAGGGCCAAACGGAACTTTGCCATCAGGCCCGCTAAAATCGAACAGTTTTTTAAATCCTGTTCCATCTGTACGGATTGAGAATATAGTACCACTATCATGAACTCCTCCTTCTGCAGTCATCCCATACAATATACTTCCCGAAAGCAATAAGCTACCTATAGGTCCAAGTCCATCAGGGCCAGCAAAATCATGCAAGTCTGTGTATCCTGTTCCATCAGTATCAATTGAAAAAACGCAGCCACTATCATGAAGCCCCCCAATAATATCGGTGCCATACAGTTTATTTCCTAATAGGGCCAATGTTTCAGTTGAGTTACTTCCATGAGGAAAAGTATATAGCTTTTTAAGCTGAGCCCTTGAAATTCCTACTCCTAAACAAACTAGCGACAGTATGAGTACAAATATTTTTTTCATAGTTTATTTGCAAATTATTTTTGCATAATTATTTTTGATGTTCCTAAAGACTTTCCATCAATATCCGTCACTCTGCAGAAATAAATTCCTTCAGGCTGAGAGCTAATGTCTATCATGCTTAATGGGGCGCTTGTAAGTTTTTGTGTAAGCACTTTCTCTCCCATCATATTATAAATGTCCACTGCTACCTGCCCGGCGATGGGTGATTGGATACTAAACTTACCGGTAGTCGGATTGGGCCATATCTTTATATTTTTACTCTCATGTGATATCTCATTTATTCCTGTAGCATTTAAAATGGTTACACATACATTTTGTGTGCAACCATTTTTATCTGTAATGATGCAACAGTAATTTCCGGCGCATTTACCCTGTATTGTATCGTTTGTACCTCCACCTGCCCAGTTATATGTATAGGGTGCTGTTCCACCACTTGCAATAACTTTAGCAGAACCATTACAACCAGATGTAGCATTAACGGAATCCTGTATTATATTAAGAGCAGCGGGCTGTGTGATGATAATGCTTTGTATAGAAATTGAATTATGGCTATCGGTAACGGTAACAGTATATGTGCCGCTTGATAAGCCCGTAAGAGTTGCATTAGTTTGGCCGCCCGGAGCCCATAAATAGGTGTAAGGCCCCGTACCTCCTGTTGGTGTTGCTGTAGCTTGTCCTGCGTTTCTGCATTCGGTTGAGCTACTGTCTACCACGGCGTTTGCATTTAATGTAAGAAAGCTAAAAACCGCTCCACGGCTATTAGCACCTCCCTGGTAAGTCATCCCATACAGTGTACTTCCTGTAAGGGCTACTGAACCATACGGTGTAGACCCTGTAAGGCTGGTAAAATCGAACATATCAACATAGTGAGTTCCGTTGGTATTCACAGAGAATACAACGCCTATATTGTTTGCTCCTCCGGTTGGTGTCACACCATATAGGGTATTTCCTGAAAGCGCTAATGTGCATTGAGGAGCACTACCTTGTGGGCTGCTTGCTCCATTAAAGTCAAGTATATCGCGGTATCCTGTTCCATCAGTCTTTACAGAGAACAGAAGTCCCTGGCCGTTCGCTCCTCCGATGGAAGCAGAACCAAAGAGCGTATCTCCGTTAGCAGAGAGCGTTAATGAAGCGAGCGGCGTAGAACCACTGACACCTCCTGCAAAATCGTACAAATCATGATACCCGCTTCCATCTGTTTTTATGCAAAAAATAACACCTGCACCATGTGCACCTCCCTGGTACGTAGTCCCAAACAGGGTATCTTTCGTAATTGAGTATGTTAATGCACCGTTGGGATATTGACCATTGGCCCCAACAAAATCATGCAAATCAGTATATGCTGCTCCATTAGTACGGATAGAAAAAATAACGCCAAGATTATTTGCACCTCCTGAATTAGCCATTCCAAATAATGTATCCCCCGTAACAGAAAGTGTTAGATTGCTTTCCGGAAACCTGCCATTACTGAAATTAAAATCAAACATGTCCACATATCCCGATCCATCGGGTTTAATGGAGAAAATATTGCCTTTAGTGTTTACCCCTCCGTTAAGCGTCATTCCAAATAATGTATCCCTATGCCTGGAAAATGTTAAATCTCCTGCAGGAGCCCGCCCATTGGCGACATTAAAATCAAGCATATCATGATACGCAGCTCCATTGGTTTTAACAGAAAAAACCGCACCATCACTATTCGCACCACCACCACCTGTCATTCCAAATACTGTATCTCCCGTAACTGAAAATATTAGAGAACCTTGCGGGTTGTCACCTTGCGGGTTGAGGCTGCCATTAAAATCAAGCAGATCGGTGTATTGTGCTTTAACCGTTATACTTCCTATTACCATAAGGAGTGAGATTAGTAGATTATTTTTTCTCATGATACGTTTTATTTTTTGCCGGCAAATTTGTGTTATTTAACCACGACAGTCTTAATATAAAAGCGGTTTTTATTGACTTCCCCCATGCTTATGGGGGAGGTGATTGACAGCGGTAAAGCTCTTTTCCAATTGCAAAAAACAAGCTATATCCCTTAGATATTTTCTGCGCAGAATTAAGTAATATTGGCAAAAAGTTCAGCGACGTTCATGACATTGAAGCAGTACATTATTATTTTTTTGCTTGGAGCAACTATATTATCTAAAGCCCAGGATGAAATTCGCTTTAGCCATCTTAAGGTAGAAGATGGCCTTCCGGATAAGATAGTGTATTGCATGTTGCAAGACAGCCGAGGATATGTATGGATTGGCACTGAAAGCGGATTAGCCAGATTTGACGGGAATAACATGGTTCGGTATTATCATTCTGATAAAGATTCCACGTCACTTGCCAACGATAGGGTAAATTGCATGTACCAGGATAGTCTTCATACCATATGGATAGGCACAGATTTTGGTCTTAGCCATTTCGACCCCGTAAAAAAGAGATTTATTAATTACTATTTTGAAAAGTGGTCGGCCAAATTTGGCAATAACAACATTACCAATATTGCACAGGATAATAGGGGGATGTTATGGGTATCTACAAATACCGGCATATATACAGCCGATCCTGCTAATCCTCAATTCACACTTATTAAGTCTGTTTCAGAAAAAGACTACTACGGGCCACTTATTCACGGAATAAAATGTACTTCTGCCGGCCGCATGTTTATCTTAATGGATACTGCGTTGCTTTATTCAGATGATTATTGTAAAACTTTAAAGCCTGTAATAAACAGCAAAAAATATAAAGGCTCCGGGCTTTTCACCATGTTGTATCAGGATAAAAAAGATGGCGATCTGTGGTTCGGCAACTATAAAAATGAAGGAACATTTAGGGTTAATCCTACTTCGCTAACCTCAACCATGTATTCGCTGGATACATTACACGATTATGCACAGCGCTTTATTACGTATGATTTTTGCCGCCTGAATGATACCATTATGATGGTTGGAACATTATATGGCTACGACAACAAATATGCAGGCGGATTATTTTTTTTAAACACAAAAACACATTTATATTGGGCTTATTACCCAGAAACCAACAACTCATTTAGCTTATCAAACAATAGAATTTGGTGCATGTTTAAAGACAACCAAAATAACATTTGGTTAGGTACGGAAAATGGGATAAACAGGTTTAATTACCGCGAATTGTACTTTCACTGGTCTATTACCAACAATTGGGGAATTGACGGTTTAACAGGTACGAACATAGTGGATATGTGTACGGATAAAACAGGAAATATATGGATGGGAACCTCCGGCGATGGCTTAATAGGATATTCTCCCTGTACAAATAAATTTTCACGGTATCATTTTCCGTTTTCAAAAACAGATGCAAAAAGACGCAATACTCTTTTTGATTTGTATCCTGCAGGCGATACCATTTATATTGGAGAGGGTGGCGGATACTCAATGTTTAAAATAAAGACCTACACTTTTGATACGGTTTCAAAACCTATTCCGGAACTGCAGGGTTTGTATAGAAACACTGCGCGGGGAATTGCCAGGGACAAAAATGGCATATTTTGGTTCGGCACATATTCTGCCGGATTATATTCTTATGATCCTATTACCAATACAGGGAAACATTACTTTGAAGGCGACACAAGCTTTGCTTCCTACCACAGAAACTATATTAAATCAATGGCCATAGATACTGAAGGGAATAAATGGGTTGGAACATACGAAGATGGTTTTTATTGTATTAAAGCAAAAACTAATAGCGTTACCTGGAATGAACCGGGAGATAAAAAAAGCGAGGTTATAACCAGGGGTTGGATATACGATATTTCATGTGATAATGCAGGAAACACTTACATGGCAACCCAAAGAGACGGAATAATAGTTTATAACGACCATACCAAAAAATTCAGAAACATTAGGAATGACAAATGGCCCGAGGATAATAAGATTAGAAAAATTGTATACAGTAAAAATGGTGTTGTATGGCTTGCAACCTGCAAAGGGCTTTCGTGCTGGGATTTAAACGACAATAGGTTTCTTTATTATCCTGAAGCCAGTAAAATATCCACTATGAACGAAATAACAGGATGTGCTTCGCAAAACGGTGAAATATATTTTGCCGGTGGCAGCCAGTTACTGCATTTTAATACAAAAGAAATCAATGACCCCTTGCCTGAAATTCATCCGGAAATAACCTCTATTTCAATTATGAATAAAGAATACCTGGAAGATATAAGTAAACCTCTTTATGTAAATTACTATGACAATATAATATCATTCACGTTTTCGGCATTCGATTTTCAAAACGAATCGCAGGACCAGTTTGCCTATTGCCTTGAAGGATTTAATAATGACTGGAACTATTGCAGAAACAGGCATTTTGCCAGCTATACTAACCTACCAGGCGGAGATTATGTTTTGCATCTTAAGGTACAGGATGTAAACGGAGACTGGACAGAAACCGCGCATCCCATATCTATCCACGTAACTACCCCTTACTGGAAGACTTGGTGGTTCTTTACGTTTTGCGGCTTGATCATTTTTGCACTGGGCTCACTTTTTTATTATTTAAGGATACAAAGGGAAATAGAGGCAGAAAAACTAAGGAAACGTTTAGCCAGGGACTTACATGACGATATTGGTTCTTCGTTAAGTTCCATTTTCATGATTAGTAAAATGGCAATGAAAAATAAACCTCCGACCGAGGAGGAGAATCAATTCATTTTTAATAAAATATCAGAATCTTCGCACAAAACCATGGAATCGATGAATGATATTGTGTGGATAGTTAACCCGCAAAACGACTCGGTGGAGTTGCTTTTAACCAGGATGCGCATGCATTATTCCGAAATTATGGAATTAAAGGGGATAGAGTATAGTTTTAACGTAACCGGAAAAATAGGTGATGTTAATCTGTATATGGAGCAACGAAGAAACTTCTACCTTATATTTAAAGAAGCTGTAAATAATTTAGCAAAATATTCTAAATGTTCAGCCTCAAGCGTTACCATTTCAATAAAGGGTAAAGAAATTGAAATGAATATTGCAGACAATGGAATTGGATTTAATACCGCAGATGCATCCACTGCCGGCAATGGGTTAAAAAACATGAAGGACCGCGCAAAGTCGTTGAATGGAAAACTTAGTATTGAGAGTAAGGAAGGACAGGGAACAAGTATTGCACTTATCTTTTTTCTCCCATGATTATGTGGTTGCGTAAGTAATTAATTGAATGTACATTTGAATGTCAAATATGGGAAATCAAAACAAAATTAAAATACTGGTATATGAAGATAGCCCCGATCTTTTATACACGTTATCGCACATGGTAAAATCGTGTGCAGATTTTGAGTTGATGGGGGCCTTTTCTAATGCTAATGATGTTGTTAAAGATGTGGAAACCCATCAACCCGATGTAATTTTGATGGATATAGATCTACCTGGCACGTCTGGAAAGGAGGCTTTAAAAAAGATTAAGTCAAGTTTCCAGTATAGAGTTTTTGAAATAATTATGCTTACCGTTTTTGATGATAATGAAAATATATTTGAATGCATATTATCCGGTGCTTCGGGATACCTGCTTAAAATCACGCCTCCCGAAAAAATAATTGAAGCTATACGGGAAGTAAAAGAGGGAGGAGCCCCGATGACACCCAGGGTTGCAAAAAAAGTTTTACAATTAATCCCTAAGGCTTCAGGCGAAGCAAAAGATTCTATTCATCTAACACCCCGAGAAGTAGAGGTACTTAACCTGCTTACTATGGGTTATAGCTACAAGATGATTGCAAATGAATTGCAGGTTGGTATCGAAACCATCCGCTATTTTATAAAGGCTATTTATAAAAAGCTTCACGTAAATTCTGTATCCGGAGCTGTTTCAAAGGCCTTGAAAGAAGGCTTAGTTTAATATAGAATCGAGTTTCCGCTTTTCTTGCTTTTAATGACTCTGTTAACCTTGACTACTTTATAACCGCTAGCAATTAATTGGGTTCGAGTCCAAGTCGGGCTAGGCTTACGTGTATAAAATTACACCTAAATTGCGCAACCCTCCATTCTAAAAGGTTTCTTTACAAACATCCGGTCACAAATAAACCGTGTTCAAGAATCTAAGTATAAAAAATATTCATAGCCGTCGTTGCGCTGGCTTCCTTTATTGCTTTTTCCGATATACCTATTTCATCAAAAATTTCGAGGGTGCGAGCTTGTATAACAATGGCTTTTGAAAAGGGAGAGGTTTTTTCATTTTTTTCAAGTATAATAAAATCAATGCCGAAATGGAGCGAATTGCACAGTCATACTTAACCCTGTTGGACCCTCTCCAATTATAGTTACTTGTGTTTTCAAGGACGTTGTTCCAAATGCCATTGCTTACCTTAATAAGTTGCTAAATGTGTAATCAAATAAAGAAGGTATGCATTATTATTTGGCCAAAGTTAAAACGCCTGTACAGTTTCTTTTCCAATAATAAATTAGAAGGTTTATTTAGCACTATCGCGGATGGCTTTTATTTTATCGTGCCCCTGTTGCAATTCGCCTCGTTGCCTTTGAACAATGTTCAGTATATGATTATCCATGTTTTCAGGTTCTTTTAATACATCATCATATTCTTTTTTTGCCTGGTCTTCCCCAAATTCGCATGATGAAAGTATTCCTTTGCGATCACCGCCATTTAAAGCATTTCTTATATCCATAAATACCCTGTAAAACTTACCGGTATTTTTGGTTTCACCTTCCGTTGGTGTATATTTAAAATCGGGCAATGCTTGTTGCAGTTCGCTACCGAACTGTTTACTTTGATTGCTATACATGATGAATAAATTTTTAAGGTCACTGTCCTTTGTTTCCTTAGCAGCTGTTTTGTAGCCTTCGTACCTGTCGTTGTTAATAATAATCAGGTTTTTTATTTGCTTGCTGGGTTTTCCTACTTTGGTTTCCATATTTGTTTTGTTTTATAGATTATGATTTGCGCGGATATTTTCCGTGCTTTATTAGAAGTTTTGGAAAGCTATTCTGCTAAAAAGATACATATGCCAATTTTCGTTGAGTAAAAAAAATAACAGTTATGTGGAAAATAAGGGTGGGTGATGTAAAGTATGCATGCTTTATTTTGTTTCCTTGTTTATATGGTGCATATTCTTTTCTGCAAACCTTGAAATGGATTTGCCTAAAGAGTCCATATCCTTATTGAAATTATATTTAAAAGTTACCCAATCGGATTTAGTTTCCTTCTTAAAATTATTCAGTCGAGTTTCCATCCTTGTGTTTTCTTGGTTAAGGGTATCCAATTGTTCGTTATAATTTTTTCCAATGGCTTTTTTTTCATCCTTTATTTTTAGCTTAAGTTCTGCAATCTTATTATTGTTTTCCCTTATTAACTCTTCTTCTTGCCTTGTATAAGCCATTTGTTCAGTTGTATCAACATACACCCTGGTATTATCCTGTTTAATAGAGTCGGAATTTTGTGTGATGTTTTGATTTGAAACTTGAGGATTGTTGCAAGACACGCTTAACAAAACAATACTACCCATAAGTATGCTAAAGAAATGTGTTTTCATATTTTTATTTAATTAATAAGCACAAAATAAAATCTCCAATCTTTTTCTTCCCCGTCTTTTTCGTTGAATACAGGAATTAAAAGGTTAAAAAATACTTCCTTTCAACGCAATCTTTTGCTCAATTGTATACCAAGTTCGTATAGTTTTTAGTAAGTAACAAAATAATCTTGCCGAAAAGAATGCAAGTATTTTCAGTACTTGTGTAACAGCTTTATAGCCCGGATGGCCCAATTTTGCATCGTGAAAATTAATTCACACTTTAATATTTTACTTATGAAAAGTAAACTAATACATTTTATAGCAATAAGCATTGCTCTTTTAGTATTCCCGAATATAAATTTTGGACGCGGACTTTTTCCCCTTATCATTACTCCACCCGCGAATCAAACTGTTTGTGCCGGTAGTTCGGCAAGTTTTACAGTTACAGCTGCTGGCTTAGGGCTTACATATCAATGGCGAAAGGGCGCAGTCAATTTAGTTAACGGCGGCAATATTTCGGGTGCTAACTCGGCAACTCTTACAATCAGTCCGGCAGGGCTTGCTGATGCTGCCTTAGATTATAATGTAATTGTTACGGCACTATTGCAACCCAACGATACTTCAATAAATGTGTCACTTACAGTAAATCCATTACCTGTTGTTTCAACGGGCCCATCGGATACTATATGTTATGGAGATACCATTTCAATAGGTGGACCGACAATAGCGGGAGATAAATACAAATGGACTCCTAATAGTGGTTTAAGTTCATATACAATTTCAAACCCCAAGGCCAGTCCGGCTGATACTACAACTTATACATTAACTGTAACCGATACAATTACCGGGTGTTCAAATTCGGGCACACTATTAATAATAGTAAAACCTGTACCTGAGGCCTTTATTATAAATGGCGATACGGCAAATTTTTGTGTCGGCGAGCCACTAATTCTTACAGCATCGAATGGAGCAACTTTCTTGTGGTCGAACGGAGATACTACCCAAAGTATTACAGCCATGAATGGCGGAACATATTTTGTAGGTGTTACATATGCTAATGGATGCACTGATTATTCTGGCCCGACCAAGGTTACTGTAAACCCTTTGCCAATTGCAGATGCAGGGCCTGATAAAAGTATTTGTAAAGGAGACAGTGTGATTATAGGGACACCAGGCATTAATAAAGTTACCTATAACTGGGCGCCTGCTACAGGATTAAATTATGATACAGTACCTCAACCTGAAGCTAGTCCAACCATAACTACAACATATATTTTAACTGTAACCGACACTGTAAAAGGATGTAAGAATACAGATACAGTAAAAGTTAATGTACTCCCTCCACCCATAGCTAATGCAGGACCTGATAAAACTATTTGTAAAAAAGATAGTGCCAGTATTGGTACTCCGGCTTTACCTGGCAATACCTATAGCTGGTCACCTGTTACAGGCCTCAGCTCCTCAACTAAGGCACAGCCAGATGCCAGTCCTTCGGTTACTACTACTTATACATTAACTGTAAGTAATGGAATTTGTACCAGTACGGATACCGTGGAGGTAACCGTAAACCCATTACCGGTAGCTAATGCTGGCCCTGATAAAGCTATATGTAAAGGAGATAGTGTAGTTATTGGAACGTCGGGAGTTAATGGAGATAGCTATAGCTGGTCGCCTTCTACCGGATTAGATTACGATACGGTGCCCCAACCCGAAGCAAGCCCGACCATTACTACAACCTATATTTTAACTATAACGGATACAGCGATGGGCTGTAGTAATACAGATACAGTAACAGTGACTGTGAATCCGTTACCGGTTGCTAATGCAGGCCTTGATAAAACTATTTGCAAAGGAGACAGTGTAACTATTGGAACACCAGGAATTCTTGGAGATACGTATAGCTGGTCACCAGTTACAGGCTTAAGTTCATCAACTATAGCACAACCAAATGCAAGTCCTGCCATTAGTACAATATATACACTTACTGTTAATAATGGCGGATGTACAAACACAGATACCGTTAAGGTAACAGTAAATCCCTTACCGCTTGCCCTTGCGGGGCCTGATAAAACAATTTGCAAAGGAGACAGTACAATTATCGGAACCCCGGCAATACTTGGAAACACGTATAGCTGGTCTCCAATTACGGGTTTAAGTTCTTCAACTATAGCAATGCCCAATGCAAGCCCTTCGGTTACTACAATATATACACTAACTGTTAGTAATGGAATATGTACCAATACGGATACAGTGAAGGTAAATGTTGCTCCGGATTTAGCGAATGCAGGCCCTAATAAAAGTGTTTGCAAAGGAGACAGTACAATTATTGGAACTCCGGGTGTACTAGGGAATATATACATTTGGTTACCTATTACCGGCTTAAGTTCACCAATTGTAGCTCAACCAAATGCGAGCCCAGCAGTTACTACAACGTATACTCTTACTGTTACTAACGGAATTTGTACGAATACAGATACGGTAACAGTAACTGTAAACCCATTACCAATAGTCAATGCGGGACCAGATAAAACTATTTGCAGAGGAGACAGCACAAATATCGGAACGGCAGCAATACTCGGAAATACTTATAGTTGGTTACCCGTTGCGGGCTTAAGCACGTCAACTATAGCACAACCAAATGCAAGTCCTGCCATTACTACGATATACACACTTACTGTTAGCAATGGAGGATGCACCAATACAGATACAGTTAAAGTAACTGTAAACCCATTGCCAGTTGCCAATGCAGGACCGGATAAAGCCATTTGTAAAGAAGACAGCACAAGTATTGGAACTGCTGCAATACTTGGAAGCACATATAGTTGGTTACCTGTTGCGGGCTTAAGCTCGTCAACTATAGCTCAGCCAAATGCCAGCCCTGCTGTTACTACGATATATACACTTACCGTTAATAATGGAACGTGCACTAATACAGATACAATTAAAGTAACTGTAAACCCATTGCCAGTTGCCAATGCGGGACCTGATAAAGCCATTTGCAAAGGAGACAGTACAATTATCGGAACCCCGGCAATACTTGGAAACACGTATAGCTGGTTACCAATTACTGGCTTAAGTTCATCAACCGTAGCTCAGCCAAATGCAAGTCCTGCCATTAGTACAATATATACACTTACTGTTAGCAATGGAGGATGCACCAATACTGATACAATTAAAGTAACTATAAACCCATTGCCAGTTGCCAATGCCGGAGTGGATAAAACCGTTTGTAAAGGAGATAGTGCAAATATCGGAACGCCGGCAATATTTGGAAGCACATATAGTTGGTCACCCATTGCAGGTTTAAGTTCTTCAACTATGGCCCAGCCAAATGCAAGTCCCTCGGTTACCACTATATATATACTTACTGTCAGCAATGGAATATGTACCAATACAGATACGGTTAAAGTAACGGTAACTCCGTTCTTAGCTGATGCCGGCCCAGATAAAAGTATTTGTAAGGGAGACAGCACAAGTATTGGAACTGCTGCAGTAGCCGGTGATACGTATGTTTGGCTACCTGTTACAGGTTTAAGCTCCGCAACCGTAGCTCAACCAAATGCAAGTCCTGCGGTTACAACTGTATATACACTTACTGTTACTAATGGTATTTGTACCAATACAGATACAGTTAGGGTAACTGTAAGCCCAGCACCTGTTGCCAACGCCGGGCAGGATAAAAGTATTTGTAAAGGAGATAGTACAAGCATAGGAACTATAGCGATAGCCGGAAACACCTACGATTGGTCGCCTGCTGCGGGCTTAAGTTCATCAACCATAGCGCAGCCTAATGCAAGTCCTGCTTCCACAACGCTTTACACAGTAACTGTTACCAATGGAGTTTGTTCAAAAATGGATACGGTGCTGGTAAGCGTACATGAAGTGCCTGCAGCTATAACGGGTAATGGCCAAACTCTTTGTGATGGTGGAAGCGTTGTGTTAGGAGGACCTGCTGTTACCGGAGATACATATTTATGGACTCCATCTACCGGTTTAAGCTCAAGCACAGTTGCCCAACCAACTGCAACTATTAATGGTACCATACTTTATACTCTTTTGGAAACTGATACAGCTACAGGTTGTTCTATGACAAACCAAGTAACAATAACAATTGAACCGAACGAATTTTATACTGGCATATCACCAAATGGAGATGGAATAAATGACTGGTGGGATATACCGATGCTGGATTGTTATCCTGATAACACGGTGGTAATTCTTAACCGCTGGGGTAGCCAGGTGTGGATGGCTAATAATTATAACAACACAACGGTAAGATGGGCTGGCCAAAATATGAATGGAACCGACCTGCCGGCTGACACTTACTACTACACAATTACATACAACAACACCCGTAAAGAAGGATGGATATTTATAAAAAGATAATGAAAATAATTAATTCCTGAATTTCAAAAATAGATAACATGAAAACTAAATTTATAATAACAATAGGCGGAATATTACTGACGCTTGGGGCTTTCGCGCAACAAGATGCTTCGTTTTCGCAATATTTTTTCAACCCGCTATATATAAATCCGGCTTATGCGGGAACGCGCGGAATATTTTCGGGAACTGCAGTTTACCGTACACAATGGGTGGGTGTTAATGGAGCTCCAACCACAGAGTATGTTGGCATGCATGGCATGGTTCCAAATAGTAATGTGGGGCTGGGCCTTCAGTTTTATAAAGATGAGGTTGGTCCATTACATACATCAACCATTTCTGCCATTTTTGCCTACCATCTTCACTTAAGTGAAACAATGAGGTTAGCCTTTGGCCTTGAAGGCTGTATGGATAATGTATCTGTTTCTTACAATGAAATCAATCTTGAAAATGCATCGGATCCCACATTTACGGGTAGCTTTTCTGCGTGGGTTCCCGATGCGAATGCCGGGTTATATCTTTATAAAGACCGATTTTTTGCTGGATTTTCAGTAAGGCATTTGCTTCAGCCCAATTTTGGCTTGCAGGAAAACGTGGGGGAAGCCAATGGCAATGATTATTTTTCCAGAACATATTACCTGACGGCAGGATTCGTTACCAACTTTACCGATAATATTGGCATCAGGCCTTCTGTGCTATTAAAATATGTAAATGCAGCGCCGGTTGATATTGACGTAAATGCATCCTTAATCTTCTGGGACAAATTTTATATAGGGCCGGGTTTAAGAACGGATAAAAGAATAGACGTTAACGGTTTGGATGATATCCTTGTATTGAGTGTTGAGTATGATGTTGCCAGTTGTTTGCGCTTCGGGTATTCCTATGACATCTACCTGAATCATGATGGGCCATATATGACAGGAACACATGAAATAATGCTGGGTTGGGATATAAGTTATACCAAAACAAAAATGGTAAGCCCTAAATATTTTTAACAGTTAATACAACAAATTATGAAAAGGATACTTGCAATAGCAATTATAGTTTTAACATCTGTAACTATAAATGCACAGATAAGAAAGGCCGACAGGCTTTATGCTAATTGGGATTATAATAGAGCAGCTCAGCTTTATGAAAGGGCAGCAGCAAAAAAACCGAACCAGGACGTGTATTACAAACTGGGAGAATGTTACCAGAAGATGCATCGCTATAAAGATGCTGTGACTACTTACGATAAAGTATCGGCCCTTGGGCACGATACCAACGCCTCATTTTACCTCAACTACGGATTAATGCTTAAGGCGAATGAAAGATATAGTGATGCAAAAAATGCTTTTAGCATGTATTCCGAAATGGTTCCTTCGGATACTAAAGGCCAGTTTTATGCAGGCTCTTGTGATACTGTAATAAAAGACCATGAGTATGATTTACCTATAACTATAACATCTGTAACATCTTTAAATTCCGGCTCGGCAGATATGTGCCCTATGCTCTATAAAGATGGCATGGTTTTTATATCATCGCGTAAAGCGCCTGATCATGGTTCAAAAATTTATGGATGGGATGGTGAGTATTACCTCCATGTTTTTTATGCTAAAAGAGGAACAAATGATACTAATTTTACCAATGTGGCGCCCCTTGAAGGGCATGTGGTAAACAGGAAATACCACAATGGGCCTGTTTGCTTTTCACAAAATTTTGATACCATTTATTTTAACAGTGTAAATAAAGACCTGAAAGGACATGAAAAGAAAACCCTGAATATAGAACGCAATAAAATTTACGTGGCGGTAAATGAAAAGGGGGATTGGGCTAAGATGCAACCGTTTCAATACAACAATGATACATTTTCGGTGGCTACACCTTACTTAACTAAAAATGGTTCAAGAATTTATTTTGCATCTGATATGCCCGGAGGATACGGAGGTGTGGATATTTATTATTGCGATAAACAAGGTAGCAGTTGGAGCAAGCCTGTAAACATGGGACCTAACATTAATACTTTCGGAAATGAAAAGTTTCCTTCATTAGATTCTGCCGGTGATCTTTATTTTTCATCTGATGGATACAAAGGGTATGGTGGCATGGATATATGTGTTTCTAAAAATAATAATGGTAATTTTCAACAGGCAGCAGTCTTGAAAGCTCCATATAATTCTGCGGGCGATGATTACGGAGTTACATTTTTAAAAGAAGGGAGAATAGGATATTTTGCATCTAACAGAAGCGGAGGAAGGGGTGATGAAGATATTTATTATTTTAATCTTGATAAAGATAGCTTGCCTTGTTCCGTTAGTACATCTGAATATGTTATTGGATTCAGATGTCCTCAAAAACCAAAACCATTTGTAGCCATTGATACTAATAAAGATACTACTGTTCATTCTATTGTAATGGAGCCAAAGCAGGTGGAGGAATTGGATAACTCAAAAGTTACACCGAAAGTATATTTTGATTTTGACAGGTATAATATTCGCCCGGATGCTGCAATTATTCTTGATAGTATTGCCAGAGCAATGAAAGAAAATACGGGAATGAAAGTAGTTATAAATGCTTATTGCGATTCACGGGGTAGTTATTCTTATAACCAGGTTTTGTCGGAAAGGCGTGCAGAATCAACAGTTAATTACCTCGCAAATAAGGGTATTAATAGAAAAAGAATGGTTGGAACGGGATATGGGAAAACACACTTTGTAAATAAATGCGCCGACGGTGTAGTTTGTACCAGTGATGAACACGCACTTAATAGAAGGTCTGAAATGATAGTAAAGCCAGAGAAAGGAAGTTTAGCATCTTCAGGACAATAATGGCACTTTTATATGTTATTTTAGCCCTAATCTGCATGACGGCTCAACAGTTGGAAAAAGAGAATGTAGCGTTAGTAGATAGACGTTATCTTAAGTTCGAGTCCAAGCAGGCCTCGGCTAACTTGCCTGTAATCACGGATGAATTGCGCAACTCTCCATTCTCAGTAGCCTTTCGGTCGAGTATACGGTAACAAATAACCTTGTTTTTGAGTAGATAATATAGGTTCAAGTGAAGGAGACGCCTTGATATTGAGTTCAAGCCCATTTTCTGTAAGTCTCTGCCAAACCCTTTATCTGGTAAGGATTACAGGGAAAGTTTGACCGAAATCGGGACCGAATCAATAAAAAAGCCCGCAAACTTACTGTTTACGGGCCTATTGTGAGGTCCCGAGCGAAACAGGCATATAATACCTATAAACATCTATACGCACTTGTAGAGCCACTTTCATAATAGATAACTTAAAGCAAAGACCTATACAAACCTATAAACACCTATAAACGTTTGACTGAATTCGGGACTGGATGCTTAAAAAAAGTTGAAGGGGTTTTAGCTGCCAGTTAATCCACTTTAAATCACAAGGTTATTGTAATATGATACTTTGGAGCAGATTATTCTATTCAGAGAGTGTATTGATTCATGATAAAGCGAAAGGTATCAGAATTCTCTTTACTCATTTATGTAATCCATACTTACTGTTAAGGATTATACAATCCTTAGTAACCATAAGATCAATAATATAAGTGCTATTATTAATAATATGTTGATAAAGCCGCCTAAGCCAAATCCACCTGCAATAAGCCCAATTACCCAAACTATAAGTACGATAAGTATAATCAGCCAGAATAAGCTAAGTGCGTCCCTTCTGTTATGGTCATCATCAGTTACCTTATTTATTCCGGTAATGGATGATTGCATTTGTACAGAAGGAGCTTCTGTAGCTGTCGGCAGATTCTTTATCATTACACCTGCGTTAGTTGCCAGTACGGCTTTATGTTGTAAATTGGTTGCAGTAGTCACATCCTTCCCTTTATATGGCTGAATAGAGCTTACCGCCTGAGTATTTTGTTCTGTTATTGCCTGAACAGGATAAGCTGGGGCTGTAATTTTAGACTGGGCAGCCTTTTCTTTTGTTATAAGGGCCATTTCCTTATTGCCTGAGTGGTTAATATAATACCCCTTGTTATAGCGGCGCTTAGTTATTTCAAAGCTTGAACTACAAGAAGAGAATATGACACATGCAAGTATGCAAAGTGCGCCAAAAGGAATAAGTTTTTTCATGATTTTATTTAATTTAAGTGTGAATTAGTTTTCACACCGCAAAAGTGCCTAACTGCAAGCCAATAGGCATTATATATCTTTAAAAAAAGTTACATAGTTCACATATTTGGAAAAAAAATTCGTCTCGTGTAATTAGGTGGGATTTACTTATAAAGTAAGGATTGGATTGGGAGTGCAGATGGTGCCTGGTAGTAGCCTTGGTAGGGGTAAGCAGGCTAGAGTACTCACTTATCTTTAGAAGTGATTTTTTGTTGTCGTTTTGCTTTGCGTTTCTATCGATTATGTATATGATTAAAATCCAATAGAAGCTTCAACCATATACCCATCAAACCTTCCGCCGTTAAGGATATTAGTTGACGCATAATTTTGGTAAACCTGGCTCACATATTCTGTTTTCAACATAATATTTTTAGTAACAAACCAACCTATTGAAGCGGCTTCGCGGTTGATGGTAATATCGGCAGGAACACCCAGCATGGCAGCTGTAACAGAATTATAACGAATACCTATCCAAAAACTTTCCTTACCTGCGTAGAACCTGTATATGAAATCACCCGCATATTGCACTGCCTGGCGTTTATCTGTTTCTGTAATTGTTCTGCCCTGAGCTATTTCATAAGTACCAAAAAACTCAAGCCCTTTAAACCTGAGAAAAAGATTGCCCATAAAAGTATTTACCTGTTCGCTAAATCCGGGATTATATCTCCCCGAAAACGGATTATAGTCATTTGCATCATTAAGGGTTGTTCCATTTGCAATGCTTTGGCTCGACATTACATCAAAATAATGTGAACCTGTTCTATCTCCACCAAACAATGTGTTACTATTTGCGCTGCGATCCATATAAAATGAACCCGTAACTCTGATCCTGAAAGCATTACTAACTTGTTTATCGTAGCCAAGTTTGCCGTGAAAAGCAGGAGCATAGTAATTTAGGTTTTTGGTAGCAGAATCAATTTTGGTTGCTGCAATAATTGTTGGGTCAAGTTCTCCGTTCGTTACTCCGCCCATTAAAAACAATCCACAATTGGAATGATAATATACCTCGCTGCCAATTTCCGTGGCAAATTCATCCATAATATAGTTTTCTATAAATGGGTTGTAAATAGTGTTGCCACCGTCTGACCTGCGGTAGTGCTGGTCTCCATAATCTACATCAAACTGCCCCACTTTTATGGTAATGCTTTTCATGATGCTATTAATTAACTTACTATTAAGAAAAGTCAGTTTATCAAACTGGATGTATCCGCCTTTTACCCAGGTATCCTCATGATGTCTGGAAGATAAATAGGTAGTGAGACTTACCCTTATTCCATCATATAATTGGGCATCAATATTCAGGTTGGCCATAGCCAGGTCAAATCCATTCGTAATATTTACAAGGCTGTTTACATTGCCTACGTACGGCGCCTGTGTTACGGAAATAGCGGTGTTCTGGTCTTTTAATGCCTGGAAGCTCTGTTCAAAGTTGCCACCCACTTTAACTTTTAGTTTATTAAAATACGTTGTATCGTTTTTAGTTGTTTCAAATACATTAATTCCGTTTTCATTATCCGGACGGAAGTATTGCATTTTTTGCTGGGCTGTTGCGGCTGTGTTTATAGCTAGTATACTCAAAACTGTAAGTTGCCGAAATGCTTTAATTGATTCTTTCATGATTGTCTTAGTGTGATTTGTTTGCGGTTTTTGTTAATTAGTTGCTGTAGTAAAACTTGTTTTAAAACTTATGGTGATAGCATTACCTGTTTTTAGTGCTCCGAAAAGAGCTGTAGGCGGCTTAATACCATAATCTGTCATATTAATAGTTTGTGAACCTTCAACTATTAGTTTCTGCTGTTCCTGCATATATATATTCACCGGCATATTAATAGTTCTGGTAACGCCTGCTATTGTTAGGTTAACATTTGCTAAAATGGATGTTCCATTTGATATTGGGTGAATAGATTTAACAGGGTTATTAAGTTTTAAAGTAATTTCAGGGTCTGCATCAGCTTTCAGCGCTTTATAGGTATTGTTATTCATCACAGAGCCTTCTGTACTTTTAATTGAACGTACGGTCATACTAATGCTCATGGCATCCAGGTTAAAGCTTTTATCACTATTCCAATTTACAGTACCGTTGCCTGAAACTGTTCCAACAGTCTCAGTCCAGTCGTGAAGATTGGATGTACCTTTGATAGTTACGGTATAATCTTTACTAATATTATATATATATCCAACAGATGTAGTTGCATTAATGGATACAAGAGCAATACTTATTAATAAAAAACTTTTAAATGATTTCATGTTGTTTGTTAGATAATTTATGGATTCATTTTTTCAAAAATCAGGCCTCCAATTACTCCTTGTAATAAACCAAATACAAACCATGTAGTAACCATTTCAAGGGATATACTCAGGGCACTATATATAAGCCACATAACAGGAAATGTTGCAATTAAGGTATATATCATTCCAAACTCAATACCACGCGTAAGAAAGGAACCCGTTAATATTCCTTTAACCCGGCTCCAGAACCATGCAAGCGCTAAACTGATAATAAAAGGATGTATACAGTATATCATAATTTTACTGGATTGCATATCAAATGCAGGGTCGAAATACTGCACAGCAAGCCCCGGGAAAAACCATATTGTTATATATAACCCCAGCACACTTAAAACCAACAATGCAATTCCTGCAACTAAGCCGGATACAACTATTTTTTTCATGTTTTGTATTTTTTATGTTCTACACTGATTGTATTCCTTTTGTAAATCTTTATTCGTTGGTCAGTATCACTTTTAAGGCCTTTTCCTTTGCGGCATGTCCAAATGTAGCATACGCTTCAAGGATTTGGGATAATTTAAAATGATGTGTAATAAGCTTTTTAGGCTCTATTTTTTTTGATTGCACAGTTTTGAATAACATTGGTGTGGTAACAGTATCCACAAGGCGGGTTGTGATGGTTATGTTTTTCGACCAAAGTGTTTCCAGATGAAGGGTTACACTTTTACCATGTACTCCTATGTTGGCAATATGTCCGCCTGCATCGACAATGGCTTCACATATTTCAAATGTTACAGGTAAACCTACAGCTTCAATAGCTACATCAACTCCTTTGTTATTAGTAAGCTTCATCACTTTTTCTACTGCTTTACCGTCAGCGCTGTTAATGGTTTGTGTAGCTCCAAATGTTTTGGCAACAGCCAGGCGGTTATCGTCCGTGTCAATTACAATAATTTCAGATGGAGTAAAGAATTGAGATGTTAATAATGCAGCCATACCCACGGGGCCAGCACCTACAATAGCTACTGTATCACCTGGTTTCACCTGCCCGTTTAATACTCCACATTCAAAACCTGTTGGTAAAATATCACTGAGCATAACCAAGGCTTCTTCATCTGCTCCGGCAGGAATATGATAAAGGCTGTTATCGGCATGAGGTATTTTCACATATTCTGCCTGGGTGCCATCAATCATATAACCCAGTATCCAACCTCCGTCGGTGCAATGTGAATACATACCTCGTTTGCAATATTCGCATTTACCGCAAGAGGTAACACAGGATATTATAACATGGTCTCCCTTTTTGAAATTGCTTACTGCATCTCCTGCTTCCTCTACTATACCAACTCCTTCGTGGCCTATAATTCGGCCATCTGTAACTTCAGGAAGGTCACCCTTCATTATATGTAAATCTGTTCCGCAAATTGTTGTTTTCAGAATTTTCACAACAGCATCTGTCGTTTTTGTAATTATTGGTTTTGGCTTTTCTTCCCATACCATTTTTCCGGGACCGTGGTAAACTAATGCTTTCATATTTATTGCCTTTATTTATTATAGATAATTAACGATTAACGGGATACTCTCTTTCCTCAGTATTTAGGCCTGTCATTTTCCTTTGTGGAACTCATTGATTAGATATTAAAACTATCAGGGCATTCTTATTTAATACTAAATATTTAAGCAGTCTGTCCAATAAGTTATACTGTATAGGGTTTTATTTCAAACGATTCGTTTTTGCTAAATCGTTTTCAAGAATAATTTTTCTTTCATTATACTCTTCAATTGTAATTAAGCCGGAAGTCTTTCCTTTTACGCTGACCGGGTATGTCATAAGGTATTGCAAATACCCATACAAGCAATAGCACCCAAACGAACCACCATACTAAGGCATTCCCCAAAAATAACCGCTGTTTATCATGATTTTAAATTTAAATTGTGAATTAATTTTCACTTGACAAAAGTGCGCCATTGTAGCTTCTTTTGCGTTATATAGTAGAGCAGAAGAGTTGTATAATTCCCTTATGTATCAATGAAAAAACTCAACCGGAATAATCCGAATTGAGTTTTACTTGATTAATAAGTATCTATTATTGATTTACTATGGATGTTCTCTGCCGCCTTCGTTTTGAGGTGTAAGATTTTATTTTTAACAAGCGGCTTGTTAAGTTGAAGAGCTTACAATTGTGCAACCAGTTTGCCCGATTGTACAACTATGTTATTATAGGTTATTTTGAAGAAATAAATACCGGAAGGAAGAGTGCCCATTGCCAGAGGAGTATTTTGATCTACCAGTTTAGCATACATTACTTCTTGCCCTAAAACATTATACATCCTAAGTTCGCATAGGTTAATTTGAGACATATCATTTATTCTAACCGTAGCGGATGTATTGCAAGGATTTGGATAAATTGTAAATGCTTCTCCGATGTTTGCGTTATTCAGATTGGATAAACCAAGTGATGCGCAATCTAAGGGTATTACCGTACCATCAGCGGTCATTGTATCTGTAGTTACCTGGCCATCGGTCGTTAATGCTCTGCCATTTAATGTACATAGCTTAGCAAAATGTATCGCTCCGTTATTGCATACAATTGTGCCATTAAAAACAGAGTAAGCGTTTATACTAACTGCGCCATTAATCAGCCAAAATACGTTTTTGGCCTGTGCACCGTTAATCAAATTAATCCTTGAATAAGTACTGGTTGAAAAAGCGCCTTTTACCTGTATAACAAATACTGCATTGGCATCACCCTCTGCGTTTAGGTAAAGTGTATCTGTAAGTGTTGTAGCAGCATTAAGCAAATATGTATGAGGTGTAAGAACAAGGTTACTTCCAAACTGTGCAGGGTATAATAATTGAATATCGTACGCTAATGTATTTAGATAGGTATAAACATTGCCCAGGTCGGTTGCACATTGCGCTGTAGAGCCGTCAGGTATAGTATGAATAGTACCGGTAACATCAAGAGCCGTATATCCGGTAGTTAAACCAACATTTGTCCCAATATCACCTACAACATGAGTAATACCCGTATTTGAAACTGCACCATCTTTAGAGAAAATAGCATAGCAGGCAGTACCCGCCAAATTAGGAGCAGAAGGACCTGTAAGAAGTGGGCTTCCGCAACCTACAGGGGTATATGCAAGAACTCCGTTAGTAGTAATTGCTCCTGCCGTAGTAAGGGCTCTTCCTTCAAGCGTATCGCCCGTACCCATCATAATTAAAGCGTTGTTTACAATAACAGTTCCTCTTATGGTAGCACCCGAAGCCATACTTACCTGGCCTTCCACTTTCCAAAACACATTGCATGCCTGCGCTCCATTAAGTAAGATAATTTTGGATGAAGCATTGGCAGAAAAAGTTCCCTGTATTTGAAAAATGAATACAGCATTGGCATTTCCCTGTGCATCTAAATAAAGGTTAAGGTTTAATACAGTTGCACCGGCTACTTTATAAATGCCGGCGTTAAAAGTAGTTCCGTTGCCTAAAGGAGATGCGGGAAATAATGTGGGAATATCATTATTTAGCTGATTATAGGCACTTAGCAAATCGGTGGCACATTGCCCGGTTGCACCATTTATATTGTCCATAATGCCGTTTACATTACCGAATCCGGTACTGGTGGCAACATTATTTGAACCCACATTACCCGTAAGTTGAGAAATTCCTGTATTGCTAACCGCACCACTTGTAGAGAAAAGCACAAAATTTGCGGCAGTTCCCAATGTGGGAGCTTGGGCAAAACTTAAAGTCGGTATTAAAAGCATAGTTAATGCTATTAATTTAATGGATAGTATTGTTTTCATATTAATTGAGTTAATTGTGAAGTAATTTTCACAATGCAAAGGTGCACCGGTTACAATGTCAAAGCGTTACACAAAGGCAGGGAACACTTACATATATCCCTCATATCCAAATTAATAAGAGAGACTACATCCTGCCCATATACCAGCTTAAGGTTTTTTCCATTTTTTTATAATGGAAAATAGTGGTCATGATATTTTGAAGGCGGGTAAAGGCTGTTTCGCTTTTCACCACATAATCATAAGCTCTGTGGTGCATGCAATTAACTGCTACTTCAATCTTGTCCTGCGAGGATAACATCACTACAGAAATTTCCGGATTGTAGGCCGTAATTTTGTCCAGTGTTTGCATTCCGTTCATGGCGTTTTTATCTACCCCGTTAAGATGATAATCTAAAATAATCACATCCGGGTTATGCCCTAAATTCTCAATACAAAGTTCGCCGGTAGCAAATGTTTCAACTATAAAATCAGCCTTTTGCAGAAAATCAATTTCTAATGATTTTAAAAACATAGTATCGTCATCTACTAAAAAGAGTTTAATTTTCCCCGTTTCCATTAATTTATATTTTTAATAAGATTGAACTCTACTTCTAACTCCTTACAGGCTTGCTCACAAATGTTTTCAAGTTGTTTTACTAAATCTGATATTCCAGCCGTTTGTTGTTGTGTACTTGCATATTCCTGTACTTTTTTTGCCATGTTCTCAAAATCTACACTCATACCCATTATAGAGAAGGATGGAATAATTTTATGAACTGCCGAGTATAATGAATTCCAGTCTTTATCTTGTAAGCTTTGTTTCATAATAAGAATTAGTGGAGGTGTTTGTTCCAGATAAAGAGAAATCATTTCCATCATAAGTTTTGGGTTTGATTTTGTGCGATGGGACAGGTAATCTAAATCAATGCATTTTACCTTGTTACTTTGAACCTCTTTATTTACAATAATTTTCATAAGAGCCGGCTTCTTAACCAGCCCCACTATTTTACTGTACAATAGCCGCTCATCAACAGGTTTTGCTATATAGTCGTTCATGCCAACAGCCTTGCATTTTTCCAAATCAACCGTAGTTACATCGGCGGTTAGTGCTATTATCGGAATTTTAGAGTTTAACTTATTGCGTATATATTCTGTGGCTTCAAAGCCATTCATTTCAGGCATCTGCAAGTCCATCAAAATAATATCATACGATTGTATTTGCAGTTTTTCAATGGCTATTTTGCCATTCGAGACTACATCACGCTGAAACCCAAAGTCATCCAAAAGGGTTTTCATAAGTAGCTGATTAAGTGCAATGTCTTCAACTACCAGCACTTTAATGTTGATGGGCTCCGGGCTCCTTTCAGTAAATGTTGTTTCAGATTCAGCTGCTTCCGTTGTCTTATCAAAACTTAATGTAAAACTAAAGGTAGAACCCTTATCAATCTTACTTTCTACTTTAATACTACCACCCTGGGGTTCTACAAGCTGCTTAACAATTGCCAGGCCTAACCCGGTACCACCATAGAGCCGCGAAGTACCACTGGAGGCCTGTTGAAAATTATCGAATATTTTTTCAATTTTATTTTCCGGTATTCCGATGCCCGTATCAGTAACAGCAAATTCTATAGTAACCTTTTTATTATCTTCATTTAATAAACGCACACTAACCGTAATTTTGCCCTCATTGGTAAATTTAACAGCATTACTAACCAAGTTTAAAATAATCTGATGCAAGCGAACCGGGTCGCCAAGCAAAACCTCCGGAATTTCAGCGGCATACTCTTTAACAAGTTCTAAATTCTTCTCTTGTATTTTGGTTTCAAACAAATGAAGCATGGCTGATATGGATTGAGCCATTTTAAAGGGTACCTGCTCAAATGTCATTTTACCTGCATCAACTTTTGCCAGGTCAAGTATATCATTAATAAGCACTATCAGGGCATCGCCGCTCATTTTTATAGCAGTCAGGTATTCCTTTTGTTTTGCCGACAGTTCCGTTTTCAACACAACCTTCGTAAAGCCTATGATAGCGTTCATTGGGGTGCGAATTTCATGGCTCATATTGGATAAAAACTGTTGCTTGGATTTCACTGCGTCTTCTGCGATCCTCGTTGCTTTTTCAGCTTTACTCTTAGCCTCTTCTGCAATTCCTGTTGCCAATTCTGCAAGTTCTTTTGCTTCCGTCAATTCTTTTTCAATTCTTTTCTGTTCTGTAATGTCTCTCGCTACCACAACCACCCCAAGTACGTTTCCCTGGTCATCTTTATATACTGAACCATTAAATAAAACATCTGTATTCTTATGGTCCATCATAGTAAGCGGATAATCGGCTACAAAACCCATTGAAAAGACCTGCTTATAGCCTTCTCTTGCCTTATCAGGTTCAGTAAAGTAATTAAAAAAGTCAGTACCTATCAGCTTTTCGCGCGATATACCGGTTATGTTTACCGAAGCATTATTCATGTCTGTTATCTTGCCGTCAGGATTAATAGTAAATAGCGGATCAAGGCTTGCTTCTATCAAACTTCTGGCATACTGTGAATCTTGCTTATTTGTTTCTTTCATGAAATTTAAAGTACTAAACTGTTTAAGTTCCCAATTTCTTCAAGGGGTATTCGTTTTTTATCCTTTAGTAGCTTAAATGCTGAAGGAGAAAGGCCAGTGATTTTTTTAAACTGATTAGATAAATGGGAAACGCTACTATAATGCAGTTTATAAGAAATTTCGGTGAGGTTAAGCTCACCATAAAAAAGCAATTCCTTGACCATCTCAATTTTGTGAAGGATGATGAACTGTTGTATGCTAATGCCCTTTACTTCTGAAAATATAGTAGACAGATAGATATAGTCGTGATGTACTTTTTCACTTATGTAACTTGAATAATTGGTTTTAGGTGCCTCTTCCGAATAATGAAGCATTTCAGTAATAACAGTTATTATTTTCTCAATTAATATCGCCCTTTTATCATCCATCAACTCAAGTCCGGAAAGTAGTAATTCGGCTTTTACTTCTTTTAGCTGTTCATCTGAAAGTGCCTCCATAATTTCAACTTCACCTAAATCAACCACTATAAAATGCAGCCCGAATTTTTTTAACACTTTTTTTACCGCCATTTTGCAGCGGTTACTAACCATATATTTAATGTATAATTTCAAGCTATATATATTGGAACAAAGATTGCTTCTTTCTACCTGTTAACCATTACATAAGAAAAGAGATGCCTTACATAATTCACTCATTTACTAAGTATGCTTGTATAAAGCAAAAGAACAGGCCGTTGTATTCCTGTCCTTTTTATAAAACTTATTATGGTATTGACTAAACTTTTTCCGTTTGTATCTTTTTAAGAATAGCAATTACGATTTCACGGTTTTGCCCAACTTAGTTTGTAACCTGGCAAGCAATTATCACATGTTTTCGAGGTTGCTGTTACGCTTTTGCTTTAATTGCTTGTAATAAGATGGAGAGAGGCCCGTAACCTTTTTAAATTGGTTTGACAGATGAGCAACACTACTGTAATGTAGCTTATGGGCAATTTCTGTAAGATTAAGTTCATTATACAATAGCAGTTCTTTTACCTTCTCTATTTTATTAATAATGATATACTGTTGTATGGTAATTCCTTTTACTTCCGAGAACATTGTAGCCAGGTATGTATAATCGTACTTTACCTTAGCACTTATATAATCAGAATAGTTAACCTTGGGCAATTCTTCTGAATAATGAATCATTTCTGTGATTACATTTTTTACTTTTTCAATAACTATGCTCCTTCTATCATCCAGTAATTCTAACCCCGACTTTAAAAGGTTTTGTTTTAGTTGTTCTTTTTGGGCAGGGCTTATCTCCTCCATTATTTCTACTGTACCTAAATCTACTGCTATATAATGAAGGCCTAATTTTTTTAATTCTTCCTTTACCATCATTTTGCATCGCAAGCTGACCATATATTTTATATAAAGCTTCATTTGCTATGCAAGGTAAGCTTATTAATCCGGCAGATTACAATATGTTCAATACTTATAACAATTGTGCTGGTTATATACCTGTTAGGAAGGAAGATTGGCGAATATAAGAGTGATTTATGTAAGCGTTTCAAGCCAGAATGTAACGCAATAAACCTGCAATAGCTCACCTTTGTTCTATAATAGTTTAACAAAAAACATAAAATGAAAATCAAGAAATTAGCTCTTGCAGGAATTGCGGTTGCTTTACTTACGGTTGGCTTTTCGTCCATCTCTATTGCACAAGACAATGTTAAGGACCAGAATTCAACCAAAACGGAGACAAAGAATACAACAGAAAAAACTGGTGGAGTAACTACCAAAGAGTCGACAAAAAAAACCACAACCACTAAACAAGGGAAAAAAGGTAAGAAAAACACTACAGATACCAAAACCACTACGAAAACAGATACTAAAGTAGAAACAGATAAAAAGTAAAATAGTGTTGGTAGAAGACGTAAAGTCGAAAGTGGGCCGGGTAAAACCGGCCTTTTTGTTTATATCGGTAAAGAATATGTATCTGAAGGCAAACTGATCATTGAAAGATAACTTATTTGATATTCTTTTGCCAGGGTTCGAGTCCAAGCCGGTCTCGGCTAACTTAATTAGAATGATATATAAACTGCGCAACTCTCCATTCTCAGTAGCCTTTCGGTCGAGTATACGGTAACAAATAACCTTGTTTTTGAGTAGATAATATAGGTTCAAGTGAAGGAGACGCCTTGATGTTGTGTTCAAGCCCATTTTCCATAAGGCTCTCCCAAAACCTTTATCTGGTAAGGATTACAGGGATTCTTTGACCGAATCAATAAAAAAGCCCGCAAACTTACTGTTTACGGGCCTATTGTGAGGTCCCGAGCGGAATATGGGCCAAGGTACGATTTTTGCTCTAAACTGTTTCAAGCGGTTAGTGTCTTTAGGTTTTGTAAATCGACAACTACAATCTCGAATCGCCCATAAACAGAGGGATACGGCTCCTGTTTTACTATTGTTTTCATACGTACAGTATGGTTAATATTGCCACCATGGCAACAGTACAGGCAATATTATGGGTACATCAACCGCTAAAAAATGGCACATGCCCTATACGCCTTCGTATAACCAAAGATAGAAGATCAAGCTATAAAGCGATAGGCTACTCTGTAAAAGAGGCTGATTGGGACAAAAGACAAGGGAAAGTGAAAAAATCTCACCCTAATTCTGTTCGGTTGAATAACCTTATAACGCAAAGAATACTGGAAGCACAAAGTGCATCTATAGAGTTGGAAACTAAAGAGCCCACCGTCAGCGTAAAAAGGATTACTATTAAACTTAAACATAAGGGTGGAGCAGACTTCTTTGCCTTTGCCGAAACACACATGGTAAAGTTTAATAACGATGATAGGTATGGTACATATAATTCTTACCAGACAGCAATAAGTAAGCTTCGCCAATTTCTTGGCAGGAGTACAATCACCTTTAATGAGATTGACTATCGGTTACTTCAGGATTTTCGGGCGTACCTTATACGAATAGGTAATAACCCGAATACACGGGCACAGAAGTTTAAAAAAATAAAAACGATTTATCGCGAAGCAATAAGGGCCGGGTTGGCAGATAGGGATAAGTACCCTTTTGAAGAATTTAAGCTCGAAAGTAACAAATCGCATAAAGAAAAGCTGACCACCGAAGAGCTAAATGTAATCAGAGGTCTACCATTGGATGAAGATTCCAATTTATGGCATGCACGGAATATTTTTATTTTCATGTTCAATATGTGTGGTATGCGTTTTGGGGATGCCTTGTTACTCAAGAAGCGTAACATACGACAGGGCCGGTTATATTATGAAATGGATAAGACAGCAGATTTAATGTCTATAAGGTTAACAGAAGAAGCCACCGAAATACTAAAGCATTATAAGCTGCACGAAATGAACGATGATGATTATATTTTCCCATTTGCAAATATTAACCCGCGCGCAAAAAGACATAGGATTGTACATAGCGCAAATGCTATGACCAATAAATATTTGCGGGAATTAATCTCGCTGGCTTGTATCGATAAGCATATAAGCACGCACTGTGCCCGCCATTCTTGGGCACAGTTGGCTAAAACAAAAATGGTTGAAACATCAATAATTCAGCAAGCTTTCGGGCATGCCAGCCCCAAGACAACCGAAATCTATATGGACAGTTTTGCTGATACCGTAATTGATGATGCAAATAAACTTGTTACTGGAAACTAACGCCATTTATATTTTTTTTAAATATTTTTTTCATGGTCATTTTTTACTGCAATTAAAATTTGCAGTGAAATAAATTTCAAGCTATAAAAGTGTGAATTGTTATGGTGTTTTCTTTTTTTGCAATCATTTTTTTATTTAACATAAAGTTCTTAAATGTGCCTTGCAGAAAGGGATTCAATACTATTGTTATTTCATTCCCTATGTTAAACCTATCGAAATTTTACTTTATCTTTGCGGAGCAAATGTGGTTATTGTTTTCAATTCCCACTTCACCAATTGCAGTAAGTACGTTTAAGTAGAAGTACGTTATTTAAGTTACCCAGGGTACCCGTTATTTTAATTGCTGAAGGTTCACATTACACCTGATAAGAAGGTATTGGGTTTTTATGCGTTCCATTCAGCCTAACCAATGTGAGTATGGAAGGGGGGCAAAAAATTAATACTGCATCTCGGAATACAAATTCGGTAAATGCAACTTCAGGAGTACCTGAAGATGCTGCTGTTTTTGTTTGCCCGGTGGCTAAAATGGTTCGACAGCTCTTATCCGAGGTCGCCGATATAAAGAAGCAGGTTGCTATACCTGCTTCCATTCAATCCGCCACTTTAGATAACGCAGATCTGATGAAGGAATACCATATAAGCCGCACCACTGCTGCTGAATGGAGGGCCGCTGGCCTTGCTTATACTAAAGTGGGCAATAAGCTTTATTACAAGCAAGGGGATATTTCTGCCTTTCTTGAAAAACATAAACATAGAGCGTTTTAAGTAATGGATAAACAAATCATAACCCTTACAGAAGCATAACCATAAAGCATTTTAATATCTAAGTTATATGGAAGCAATAAAAATATTCAGGCCACCGTAAGAAGGCAATAAGGCACCCAGAGTTATACAATTCATAACAGGGTTTTAAATCGTAAAAAAACAACAACATGGAACATTTTAATAATGAGCAGGCAACTACCCTGCCAAAAGACAAAACCGCCGCCGCAAAGAAAACAAGCGGCGCAATAGCAGTAAGGAGAACCGCAATAATTGCATCGAATAGCCCGAATGGCCCGGCATACACGGATGCCATAGCCAGGGTAATGAGGCTTCACAAAAAGCACGAAGGAATGGCTGCAATATTGCCAAAGGTTCATTACTTCGGAACCCTATGGATGCCAGCGACTGATCCCAATAGGAAAGGGGTAGAAGCTTTTAGCACAGAAGACCCTCGTGAACTTGAGTTAAGAAGGAACGGGTCTTACTCTGGTGAAGGTATTACCATAACGGATAAAGCATTCAATAAATGCTTCGTAGATGACCTTGGTAAAATAACGCCCAAGAAGCAGGTAACTATTCTGCTTGTTGACGGCACTAAGCTGATTGGGTATGTTGTTAATACCGGAAGAACACCGGTAAGAATCTACCTGCCCAAGAATTACCTGCCAAAAGGGTTCGCCCTTCCAGTAGCAGGAGAAATACAACCGGTTATAGCAATAGGTTACATCCTCGGCTAAAAAACAGTGGGCAATTGTGCAGGGTGTGTACCCTGCACAACCCCCTTTTTTATAACTTCAAATTGAACCAATATGCACATACAGATAACAGGCCGCATTATATCCATAGGCCAACTATGCAAATTTAAAAGCGGTAATTCGGTTACGGTACTTCTTACTGAAACAGACCATAACCCTACCTTGATTCCAATTGAATTCATGGGTGCCCATATTCAGCAAACAACACTCGCCATAGTAGGAGATAAAGTAAAGATTCAAGCTGAACTGACGGGAAAGCCTTACGAAACCAAAGAAGGTACAACCAAACATTTGGCAGTAGTCAGAGGCCTTAAAATAGAGAAACCAACATTAGATATTCTTTCTCTTGCTATTACTGAAGAAGCAGCAATCCCGCAAACAAAATAATTATGGCAACCGAAGAACCAGAAGTAATATACGGTACTTTTTGGCAAGTAACCAAAGACAGTGTGTCCATTCACCATGCTGGGCTAATTGGCTTTATTGCTGGTGGTGGATTCTTTTGGAAAAATGATGATAACCAACCTTGCTTAATGCGCCTAAGGAATAATATTTTGCAGGAAAGCAACATTACTGAAATAGTCGCCTTTGTCTCCGCTTATATTGAACAACAACCCGATTACATCGGGCACGGCTTTCAATTGTCTGATTTACGGAACACATTTGCTCGCGGTATCGTAAATTATATCAACCTGCCAAAACTAAGGCTTCTGCCAATAAAGGAAGTAAGGTTCCACAGAGATACTAAAGAAAAAAGCTATTTCTATTTCAAGAATTGTGTGGTGGAAGAATCGGCAGATAAAACGGTACTGCTGAAATATGAGGAACTGGATGGTTGTGTTTGGAGTAAGCAGATCCGCCCTTACAATTTCACATTATTATCAACTGATGTAAAAGGCCAGTTTGAAACTTTCTGTCTCCGGTTATCGAATAACGATGAAGCAAGATATAAGAGCCTGCAATCAATTATTGGGTATATGCTAAATCGGTATTATGTGCCCTCTAAAACCATAATACCATGCCTTGTCGACGAAACCATTACAAGTTTCGTGGATGAAGCTAATGGAGGGAGTGGCAAAACTGTACTATGTCTTGCCCTTTCTTATATACGCAATATGGTTGACCTTGACGGGAAGACATTTAACGCCAATGCTTCTTTCCCCTATCAACGGGTGGGCCTGGATACCGAAATAATATTTATCGATGATCTTGCCCGCCAGGTATCATTAGAATCCTTTTTCAGCATACTGTCAACCGGTATCGAAATAAACCAGAAGGGCAAGCCCGCTTTTAAGATTCCACGTGAATATACCCCAAAGATTATCATTACTTCTAATTTTCCAATTAAATCAGTAGCAGGGTTTTCTACTGAAAGGCGAAAGGCTGAATTTGAAGCAGGCACTTACTATAACGAAAAGCGAACCATTAGGGATGATTTTGGCTGCGAGTTCTTTACAGACTGGAGCGAAGAAGAGTTTAACCTCATGTTTAACTTTTTTATTCGTTGCACTCAAGCTTACTTGAAGTACGGGGTAATCAAGCCCCCTTCCATTAATACCGAACTGCGTAAACTTATTACGGCTGTTGGTGCTGACCTTAAAGAATTTCTTGACGATAGGATTTCCGAAGGCAAAAAGAGTTTCGATAAACAACAGCTATATGATGCTTTCACAAGGGCCAATCCAGGGCAGCGGGATTTCTATAGATCACAGAAAATGTTCATTCACAAAGTGCATAAGTACCTTGACTTACAAAATATCAAGTACCATGAAACACCTGCCTCCACTAAAAAAACAATTGTAATTAGCGGTGAAATACCTACTGATTGTAAAGACACACCTACAGAAGAAATACCTGAGCGGGGATTTAAAACGATACGTGATATACCGCACGAATACACGCTTGTTGATACCGACGAAAAACGCAAGGCACTATTGTCAACCCTGTTAAGTTTACAGCGTTTTGCATTTGATACAGAAACCGCCGCAGGTAAAACAGGGAATGCACTTGATATACATTCATTGAATGCCGTAGGAATTTCATTTGCAACCAAGCCAGGTATTGCTTATTACTTACCTCTACCCAATGATGAAGTGCAAGCTACACGGTTGGTAAAAGAGTTCTCCCCTGCATTTGAAAACCCTGCAATCGGGAAAGAAGGACATAATCTAAAGTTCGACATTAATGTACTCAGGCGTTACGGAGTAATGGTAAAGGGAGCACTATTTGATACAATGGCTGCGCACTACCTATACGAACCTGAAAGCCCGCACGGGCTAAAAGACGTTTCACTGGAGGTGCTTAAATTTCAACAAACACATATTGAGGAACTTATTGGTAAAGGCAGCAAACAGCTATCCATGTGGGATGTACCATTAAATAAGGCTGCTGACTATGCTTGTCAGGATGCTGATATTACACTTCAGTTATCTACTAAGCTCAAGGAAATGCTAAAGGGCAGATGCTCTGATAACCTTATAGCAATAGAGAATGGCCTGATATACGTTTTGGCTGATATGGAATATACCGGCATCAAGGTTGATAGCAGTATATTAGATGCTATTAATAGTGAGGCTGAATCTTTACTAAAGGAACTTAGCCGCGAAATATTTCAGCTTGCAGGGAAAGAGTTTAACATTAACTCCCCGCAGCAATTGGGTACTGTGCTTTTCGAGGAGATAGGCTTATCAAATGTAAAAACAACAAAGCACGGCGCGCCTTCAACAGGTAAGAACGATCTTGTGAAGCTGAAACAGGAACACCCTATTGTACCATTAATACTGGACTACAAGCAAATATCTTCCATACAATCTTCTTTCCTGCTCGGTCTACCAAATAAGTTAAGTCCTGTAACCGGAAAGGTTCATGCGCATTTTAATTCTTCAAAGGTGGTTACTGGCAGGTTAAGCTCCTCAGAGCCTAACCTACAAAACATTCCTAAGACACAGGCAGGTATTGGCAAGTCAATACGTAAAGCATTTGTACCCGCGGATGCCGCCCATAAAATAATTGCGGCTGATTATAGCCAGATTGAACTTCGGGTAATGGCGCATTATTCCAAAGACCCTGTCATGGTAAATGCTTTTAAAACGGGAGTCGATATACATATAGCAACAGCTTCCAAGGTGTTTGGTATCCCTGTTGCAGAGGTTAAGAAAGACGGTAAGGAAAGGAAGATAGCTAAAACAATAAATTTTGGTTTAAACTACTGCATGAGTGCTAAGGGCCTGGCAGACCGCATCTCCGATGCCACTGGTAAGCATGTTGAAATATACGAAGCGGAAGAATATATGGAACGATACTTTGCTGAGTTTTCAGGTGTAAAGCGCTTCCATGAAGAGGCCTACTTACTTGCCCGTGATAAGGGCTATACCGAAACCCTGTTCGGCAGAAGGCGCTACTTACCAAAGATTAATTCACTATTGCGCCATGAACAAGAAGAGGCAAGGCGTATGGCTATTAATACCCCCATACAGGGTACATCAGCAGATATTATGCGCATTGCTATGGTAGCACTATACAAACGGCTGAACATTGCCAGTCTCAATAGTAAAATACTATTATCGGTACATGACGAACTGGTTCTTGACTCTCCTGTCAGTGAGCTTGATGTTTTATTACCTATGGTCAAGGACGTAATGGAGAGTGCAGCATCGTTAATAGTGCCGCTTGAAGTTGAAATCGGTGTAGGCGACAATTGGTTGGAAGCACACTAATTACAACTGTGGGTTTTAGAATGATGGGCAGTAGCATAGAAATTATTTTTTCTCATAATTAAGCAGTAAATCAGTCATGCAGCACGACATACTTTTTGTTAATAGGGCAGTTTGGAAACATAATAGGAATACAACAACATGGTGTGCTTCTCTGCAATAAAACGTATTTATAAATTGTGTGAACTTGGAAACATACTGTGGAGTATCGCCTTGTTGTTGCGTATTTTATAATGATTTGAGATAGAATTGTTCTGATTTTGCGTCCGTAGTATGAGTTAAACAATTTTTCCGACGAGCCTATTCAGTATGGGTTTTGTCGAGATTTGGAAACATACTATATCCCTAAACTGACCCAAAATGATACGGTGCAAGTGGTTGTAAGCCAATTACCTAAACACGCCTAATTATGAGGTGTTTAAATAAAGTACCATCGTAATCCATGCCAAAAGTGATAACTAACTTCAAGCGGTTATTTAGAATTCTCACTACTAAACCCATGCCATTGCTCGGTTATGCGGCATTTGTGATAAAGTGATAATAGTTTGGTACTCACAGCAGGGGTGTAGTGCATTAGACTATAACGCGTACCCAGCGTGGGATATATGTAAATTTAGAAACATAATAGCGGTGCGGTGCAATAGAGTATACTCCTTTATTATAGAGCGATAGCGGTATTTTTACCAGCATATAAAGGATGCAAAATTGTGCTATGCCAAAGTTAGCTTTGTGCTGGGGTTATAGCAATTTACCACTGATAATTTGCCATACAAAAATAGTCTGCACCTATACCGTAAAAGCGCAAAACATAGACAGCTAAAGAAGTTTAACCTGGCGAAAGATCCCGAGATAAATTAGAATCATTATGGTGGTGGGCTAACAGGGTACTTTTCTTAAGATAGTGTAAAAACTAAAAGACTGTTAAGCGCCCGAAATTTTTTCAAAAGCCAATCTGTGAGCAGGCTAAAATGAAATTTGTAATTCTGTAGTCCAGGAGCAATCAAAACCTTAAAGGCTGTAAAAGACCCAAAAACAGCAAGCCCCTTAAAAATAGGGTGGTTTATTGGTATCATACTGCCATAGGGTTCTAAATTCATCATTTCTTAATGTATAGATGTGTTTGGATGGGCTTTTTAGCCCCAATAATGGGTTTTATCATCCGGGCCACCTGAATCACTCTTATACAATGCCGGAGTATTCCGTGGAAAGTGCTTCTATTTTGGGTTTTAACGGTAAAAGTAGCTCCTGTTTGACCTTTGGTAAAAGCCCTATAGCCCGCACAGTTTCTTCGGTCACAACCTGTTTGATGTAAGCTTCGGTTCCGGTAGGTGAGAGGATAGCATCGTGCACAGTGTAAAGTGCTATTTCTGGTTTCTGCTTACTTATCCTTTTTGCTATCCGGTCGAGCATCAGCGCAGATTCAGCTTTTTGCATCAGCAGAGCGAGCGCATTCGGTTCCTGCTTTTTGAATTGGCATAGTATGTCATAAACGGCTGGAAATAACTCGTTAAAATATCTTTTGCAAAACGCATCCGGTTGGCTGAAAAATTTGTTGCTGCTATATAGCACAGCGTACATAATGTCTTTAGCATCGTCCCGGGTCGGAACTGAATATCCTTTTTTTGTAAGTGCGTCCTGCATGAAAACATACAGGTCGCTCTCAACAGCCTGCACATAATTTTTTATGTCTTGCCCACCGTTGCGAATAAGTTCCTTAATCGCTGCGGTGTCGATAGTTTTGGCAAGTTTTGGGCTGAGCACGCTCAGCGCAAAAGCATCTTTTGCCGAAGTGTCTTCGTAAAACTCTTCACGCAAAAGTGCCGTTAGCAGCAACGGTTGAGCGCATTTCAGGTCATTGGATACCAATGGCTTACCCTTCCAAGATAGCCAGTCCCTCAGTTCAGATTTCAGCGATGTCAGGTTAGTATGTAAGCGCCCTGCGGAAGCATCTACCCTGAAATAATAATCCTTGTCTTTCAGTCGCATTATGTTCATTAGGTTAGCGTTAAATTTGGGTGTTGCGTTGTGCAGGCCCAGTTTTAAATCTGCTTCATACTTTTCCTTTAACCATTGTTCAGCACCGGTATAGTCGTACTGCAATTCATCGAACCATTTTTTTAGTTCACGGTATTTTTGGGACATGCTGCGTTCCCAGTTGCTTTCACTGTTCAACCCTTTAATTAAAGTATATTTAGTTATTTCAACGGGCTGTACCGGTGTCTGGTATAGGTAGGTGTACCGGTACCCCTTGCTCTTTTCTTCCTTTATATACCTGTTGTCAGTTTCAAACACACCATTTTGAAGTAGGTAGTCCAGGTACAACCTGTAATTATGAACGTGCTGTTTAAGGATTGAGGCATTTATCGGGACGAAAGTAGATTTGTCCAGCAGGCCTTTGGTATGTGCGGGTATTTCCGTAACTAAGCCGAGTATATACACGAAGCAATCACAGCTATACTTAAATGCTGGCGGCACATCTGATAATAACTTATCAATGTCGAGGTTGGAGGGGATGTATTTGAGCATGATGGTAAAAATTTACCATCATACAGAGGGAGGTTAAAATTGTTTCAAAATGAAAACCTTAAATCCACAATGAGTCCTTTTTATTTCTTTTTACTCACGTCAGACGGCCTGTTGAAATCGTATTCGGTGTCTACGTAAATATTCATGATTTTGCTCACTAAGATTCCTTATTTTTTCTTTCCCGGTAACACCAATCTTTTCATACGCTTGATGCTCTATCGCATTGGATAGTATTATGCTACCATTGTTTTCGAAGGATACCAAGTGGCGATCAAAGAGTGCATCGTAATTTGGTGATAGCAGGATGCCGTTATGTACATCTAACCTTTCATTGTTGGTCGCATCGGCCCATGGCACAATGTGCGAAGCAATTAAGACATTCAATTTGTCGAAACCAGTAACAGCACATTTGTATTCCCACCGATGTATTATCCGTTTCCTATATGCCCCTTGTCCGACACGGGACGTGACTAAGCCACTGCGTTCAGTTTCATTTGGCAGTAGTATTTCATAATTTGCCATAGGTTCGGCTGCTATTGAAGGCTTGTCAAACAAGGACGGTTGGATGGCCATGAAAGCCCCTTTCTTCTTAAAAAAGAATTTTATACCAATTCTCAGTTTACTGGCAGTATCGTGAGTTTCAAAATAATCAACATCATATACCTCAACCTCACAGATGAATCTTACATATCCCTTGTTCTCACCTTCAAATAAGAATACACGTTTCCCATTGATGATATGGTCTCGCAGTGCCAGGTTGCCCTTGGTGAATTTCATATCCCCTGACTGCCCTTCGCCAGTATATGAAAAGATATTGGGATTATCCCAGCCGTCTTCATATCCATGTTGCTTGCCAGATTTGCCAGAGAAGATAAAGATGTAAGGATAACTTGCAGAGGGGGTTATGCCACTTTGCCAATTGCCACCATATACATCATGTATATCCGCGCGACGGCGGTATAAATGATTGGGTATGAATGGTAGTTGCTCCAACGCTGTAGTATTGTAAATCCAAATCTACGTGTAATTTCTTCATGTTCATATTCCTTCTTAGTTTTATTGTTCGTAACTTGGCTGTAATAGCCAAGTTACGCCCTGTTCACTCAATTTTCTTTTTGTTTGATTTGCCGAAAATTCCAAAAAATGGCATGAGCAACATACGGCACATACTTCGACTACATACCCAAGGCATAGGGAATTTCGACATAATGAAAGAGACGGGGATACCAAGAAGTATCCTAAGAAAACACATTAAGGATTTTAAAAGAAGTGGTTTAAGTTTTCAAGAGATTAACGAATTAAACGATAAGGACTTGGAAGAACTTTTCCCGAAGCCAGAGGGAAGGCCGATTGACATCAGGCAACAAAAACTTCTGAACTTATTTCCTGCGATGGAGAGGGAACTCAAGCGTAAAGGTGTTACCCGCAAGGTGCTATGGGAGGAATACATAAAGAATAACCCTGACGGTTATGGACAAGTCAGGTTCTGCCAGCTTTTTGCCATTTGGAAATCCCGACCTGTTCCAATCATGCACAAAGAGCATATAGCCGGAGATAAGATGTACATTGATTTCGCAGGACAAAAATTAATAATAACAGACGAGTTAACTGGTGAGACGAGAAACGTTGAGGTATTTGTTGCTATACTCGGTGCCAGTCAGCTTACTTATGTCGAGGCTGTGATGTCTCAGAAGAAGGAGGATTTTATCCCCGCCTGTGAAAATGCGCTCCAGTTTTATGGTGGTGTGCCGGGCGCAATAGTATGTGATAATCTACGCTCGGCGGTTAAAAGGACAAGCAGGTATGAACCTTCCATCAATGAAACCTTTGCTGATTTTGCTGAGCATTATAACACTGCGATAGTGCCTGCACGTAAATACCAGCCGACGGATAAGGCACCGGTAGAGATAGCCGTTAGGATTAGCTATACAAGGATATATGCCAAGATACGAGACCAGAAGTTTTATACTCTTGAAGCGCTCAACCATGCTATATGGGCGGCTCTGGATGAACACAATAATCAAATCATAAACGGCAAGGAATGGAGCCGCAGGCAGATGTTCAATGAAATTGAAAAGGTTGCACTATTACCATTACCATTCTTGCAATATGAATTCAAGAAGCTGACTTATACAACTGTGCCCAAGAACTGTCATATATCCCTCTCTGCCGATAAACATTATTATAGTGTGCCATATCAATTCATCGGTAAAAAAATTAAGATTATGTACTCAAACGAGAAGGTTGAGATGTATTATCACTATGAGCGTATAGCTTTTCACAAGCGAGACCGGGCACCATACAAATACACGACAGTCTATGAGCATTTATCCCAGGCTCACCGTTTCGTGCTTGAATTGACCTCAGACCGATTTCTGGCTCTGGCTGGGGAGATACATGCGGATGTCAGGCTCTATATTAATGTCGTACTTGAAAGCCAACGACACCGAGACCAAGCGTATAGGTTATGTATCGGCATTCTCGGCTTTGCTAAGAAGGTAGGGAATGAACGCCTTACCAAGGCTTGTCAACGCGCAACAAGTTTCGGTACATACAACTACCGGATAATAAGGAAGATACTTGAACAGGGATTAGATATGGATAAGGACGATGTTGAAAACCTCAAAATGCCCGAGCACAACAACATACGTGGAAGAGAATATTACCAATGATAGTCTTAATTTAAAAAACAACAAAACATGAATGAGAAAACGTTAGAAAACATGAAAAAAATGAAGCTCAATGGAATGCACAGGGCTTTCAAAACAAGTATTGATTCCGGTAAGATGGAAGATTATACTACCGATGAGATGGTTGCAACTCTTGTCCAGTCAGAGTTGGACGACCGGCATAATCGTGGCATACAACGCCAGCTTACAAATGCGAAGTTCCGATACAAGGCTTCGATAGAAGAAATCAATTATGGCACTGACAGAAACCTGGATAAGAATCAGCTTATGCGCTTCGGTGATTGTAACTTCATAGGCAAGAATGAAAACATCCTCATTACAGGTAGTACAGGTATCGGTAAAAGTTACATCGCTTCTGCAATAGGACATCAGGCTTGTAGTTTGGGGCACAAGGTTATTTATCATAACACGGCTAAGCTCATGGGTAAGCTTAAAATTGCCAAGGGTGAAGGCTCCTATATGAAGGAAGTGGCCAAAATCGAGAGACAGAGTCTTTTAATACTGGATGATTTCGGGCTACAACCATTCGACAGTCAGAGTAGGGCAATGCTCATGGAGATTATTGAGGACAGGCACGGTAAGGGTTCTACTATCATAACGTCGCAGGTGCCCGTAAAAGAATGGTATGATATTATCGGAGAGCAGACAGTTGCGGACGCAATAATGGATCGGCTGATACACCAGGCGCACAGGCTTGAGATTAAAGGGGAGTCCATGAGAAAGAAGGCGGCAAAAATTGCAGCTTAAGGAGTGAAAGTATTTGCCGAAAGGGATGTATTTGAGCATGATGGTAATATTTACCACCTTATAGAAAAAGGTTGTTTTATTGTTTCAAAAACAGCCAAGTTTTTGATAATTTGTACCTTGCGGCTATTATTTCATGATATTTAATGGCCAACCAAAACCCTGAGCAGATAGCCCGCGATAATATTGACAGGCAATTAATTGCTTGTGGTTGGCTTGTGCAAGATAAAGTGACCCTTAATCTGCGTGCAGGAATAGGGGTTGCTGTAAAAGAGTACCTTACCGATGTCGGCCCAGCCGACTATGTTTTATTTATAAATGGCAAGCCTTGTGGAGTAATTGAAGCAAAACGCGAGGAAGAAGGGCACCGGCTTACAATGGTTGAAGACCAATCTGCTGAATATGCCTCCGCCAAATTAAAGCACCTGAATAATGCACCCTTACCTTTTGTTTATGAAAGTACGGGGGAATTAACTCATTTTACTGATTACAGAGACCCAAAACCACGTGCGAGGGTTGTATTTACTTTTCATAAGCCAGAGACTTTAATTGAATGGATCAAGGAAGCTAAAACTTTAAGGGCACGGTTATTTGACATTCCAGTTTTGCCACTCGAAGGTATGCGTGATTGTCAAATCATTGCAATAAACGATTTAGAAATTTCATTTAAGGAAAACAGGCCAAAAGCCCTTATTCAAATGGCGACAGGTTCAGGTAAAACATATACAGCCATTACATTTATATACCGGCTTTTGAAATTTGCCAAATCAAAAAGAGTACTGTTTTTAGTGGATACTAAAAACTTGGGAGAACAGGCTGAGCAAGAGTTCATGGCTTATACCCCCAACGACGATAATAGGAAGTTTACAGAGTTATACGGGGTACATAGATTAAAATCGAGCCACCTACCCACTGATAATAAGGTGTATATTTCAACTATTCAACGCTTTTATTCAATTCTAAAAGGTGAGGAATTAGATGAAAAAGCGGAGGAAGTAAACCCAGGGGAGTTCAAATGGGAAAAGCGTGAGCCTGTACCTGTAGTTTACAACCCCAAAGTACCTATTGAGTTTTTCGATTTTGTGATAATAGATGAATGCCACCGAAGCATTTATAACCTATGGAAACAGGTGCTTGATTATTTCGACAGCTTTTTAATTGGTCTTACAGCCACACCCGATAACCGCACTTTTGGTTTCTTTAACCAGAATATTGTAAGCGAATACACCCACGAACAGGCTGTTGCCGATGGAGTAAATGTTGGTTACGCTGAATTTCAGATTGAAACAGAAGTAACTAAGAAAGGCGGTGTAATTTGGAAAGGTGAATATGTTGACCATAGAGAAAAACTAACCCGAAGGAAACGCTGGGAGCAATTGGATGAAGATAAAACTTATTCAAACAAGCAACTGGATAATGATGTTGTAAACCCTAACCAGATACGTTTGATTATTAAAACGTTTAAAGAGCATTTACCTGAAATGTTCCCCGACCGTTATGATAAAGACGACTGTTATGAGGTGCCTAAAACTTTAATTTTTGCAAAGACGGATTCACACGCTGACGATATAATTCAAATAGTGCGTGAGGAATTTGCAGAAAGCAACCAGTTTTGCAAAAAAATAACATACAATGCCGAAGACCCTAAAGGTACTTTGGCACAGTTTAGGAATGCCTATTACCCTCGTATTGCAGTAACTGTAGATATGATTGCCACTGGTACTGATGTAAGGCCATTGGAATGTTTGCTATTTATGCGCGATGTAAAGAGCCGAAATTATTTTGAGCAGATGAAAGGACGGGGTACGCGCACCATTTTATTAGATGATTTAAAGAAAGTAACCCCCTGCGCTAAATATACAAAAGACCATTTTGTAATTGTAGATGCTATCGGTGTAACCAAAAGCTTAAAGACAGATAGCCGCCCATTGGAGAAAAAGCCTGGTATGCTCATGAAGGATTTATTACAAGCTATTGCCGTTGGTGCAAGGGATGAAGAGTTGTTTATTTCATTGGCGGGCAGGTTGGCAAGGCTTGATAAGCAAATATCACCAAAAGAGAAAATTACTTTTGCTGAAAAAGCAAATGGCAAAACTATTCCACAAGTAGTAAAGGAGTTGCTAAATGCTTTTAACCCAGATACCATTGAGAATTTGCAAGCAGAGATTAGGAATAAAATGCAGGGTGCATCATCCGATGAAATTAATTCAGTATTTGATACCCAACATTCAAAATTGATGGATACTGCTGCATCAGTATTTACAGGTGAATTGAATGCCTATATTGAAAATGTACGAAAAGCTCATGCACAGGTAATTGATCATATTAGTGCGGATAAACTAATAAATGCAGGCTGGAATAAAGATAATACTGAAAAGGCCGAAACTATAATACAGGATTTTAAAGCATGGATTGAGAGCCATAAGGATGAAATTATTGCCCTACAAATATTTTATAGCCAGCCTTTCCGTCGCCGGGAGCTTACATATAAAATGATCAAGGATGTTTTTGAATTGCTGAAAACGGAGAAACCTGCATTAGCTCCATTAAATGTATGGCGGGCTTATGAGCAATTAGCACAGGTGAAAGGCTCACCAAAAAATGAATTGGTTGCCATCGTTTCCCTCATACGCATTGTTGCAGGTATTGACAAAACCTTGACTACTTTTGACGACACGGTTGACAAGAACTTTCGTACTTGGGTGTTTGAAAAGCAAAGAGGAAATGCACCGAAGTTTACAGAGGAGCAAATGCAATGGCTACGTATGATAAAAGATTATGTGGCTAATAGTTTTCATATTGACAGAGAGGATTTTGATTTAAGCCCATTTAATGCGCAGGGTGGATTAAGTAAGATGTGGCAGCTTTTTGGAGAAAAGACTGATGTAATAATTAGTGAATTAAACGAGGCTTTAGCAGCATAAGATGAAGTTAAACAGACTTAATAATTGGCAAAATGTACCCTTAGCAAAACTTTTGGAGTTTGTTACGGGCGGTGATTGGGGCAAGGATCCAAGTTTCAAGGATTCGAATTTTGATTTGGCTTATTGTATAAGGGGCTCTGAAATAAAGAATTGGGAAGAAGAAAAAGGTACAACAGCTTCGTTACGGAAAATAAAAAAATCGAGCATTGCAACGCGTGAGCTAAAAGACGGTGATATTCTTGTTGAGATTTCTGGTGGGGGGCCTGATCAGCCAGTTGGCAGAACTGTATTAATTGATAAGAAAGTTCTAAGCTTTGAACCAAAGATACCAAAGGTTTGCACAAATTTTTTACGGCTCCTTAGGCCCAATAAAGAAATAAATTCTAAGTATCTAAATTTATATCTTCAGCTTTTTTATTATTCTGGTGAGATTGTAAACTATCAAGGAGGCAGTAATAATCTCAGGAATTTGAAATTCCCTGATTTTGTCAATATTGAAATTCCATTTCCGGGACTGCTAATGCAACAGGCAATTGTTTCTAAAATTGAAGAACTTTTTAGTGAATTAAATAAAGGAATAGAAAATCTTCAAACTGCTCAAAACCAACTAAAAGTATATCGTCAAAGTATATTGAATTCTATTGCTACTGGCAAAAATTGTCGACCGTTAGAATCGGTAATTGAAAAACTTGACCAAGGCTGGAGCCCTAAATGTGAAAATAAGTATTCTACTAATAATAAAGAATGGGCTGTTATCAAAACAAGTGCTGTTCAGCATGGCTATTTTGTTGAAGTGGAAAATAAAAGATTGCCGAGAGTTCTGAAACCAAGAGAACAACATGAATTGAAGGTTGGAGATATTTTAATAACGCGAGCAGGCCCAAGGGTAAGAGTTGGCGTATGTTGCTTAATTAGGCATGTAAGACCTAAATTAATTAATTGTGACAAAGTTTACCGCATAAAGGTTGACAGAAAGAAAATACTACCCGAATATTTTGAGCTTATTTTAAATACACCTTATTATTTGGGCGAAATAGAAAAAATGAAAACCGGCATAAGTGATAGTGGCTTAAATCTGACACAAAAGGGATTTGTTAGGATAGAAATACCTATTCCCACTATACAGCAACAACAGTCTATTGTAACTGCCTTGGAAGGTCGTCTTAGTGTAACCGATAAAGTTGAAGAAATTATAAATCAAAGTTTGCAACAAGTTGAGGCACTAAAGCAAAGCGTATTGAAAAGGGCATTTGAGGGGAAATTGGTTAAACAAAGTACAGTACCTAAAGCAGAACTAAAAGTTGTAAAATTAAACCAAGTAAAAGTTATTCCAATAAACGAGAAAGAATTCCCCAAAGTAATAGGAGGTATTACCCCAATTGAATTACATGCAGGTATTCTATCCTTAGTGATTGAGGCACACGAAAAGAATACACAGTATTTATCGAAATTGAACCATGTAAAAGGTGAAAAAATCGCACATTTAGTAGAATATAAGTTAGGTATATCACTTGGGCGTGAGCCAGTTAAAGATGCTGCTGGCCCAGATGATTATAGCCATTTAAAGAAAGTAGAGCACAGAGCTAATAAAGCTGGATATTTTAAAACTAAGGCTTTGACCATTGGGCGTACATACCAGTCTCAGCGGGGTTTAAATAAAATAATAGAGAAGACAAAGGTGGCATTAACTCCAATAGAATACAAAGAAGTAAATAGCCTTATAAATACTTTTTTGAAATTTGATATGGAACATGCAGAGGTTGTTGCTACTTTGTTTGCGGGGTGGAATAATCTACTTTTAGCAGGGGAAACACCAACTGATGATGAAATAGTGAATGAGTCAAGGGAAAATTGGTCTGACCGGAAGTTAACCATTGACCGGAATAAATTTTTTAAAGCACTTGCATGGATGAGACAGCATGATATGATACCCTTGGGTAAGGGTAAACCAGTGTTGAAATCGAATAAAAAGAATAAAGCAAAGAATAAAAAGAAAGTGAAATGAGTAACAATAATTCCGTAAGTGCATCAAGTATAGTCGGTAAAGTTTGGGCGTTTTGCAATACCCTGCGTGATGATGGCGTGGGGTATGGAGATTATTTAGAGCAATTGACCTATCTGCTATTTTTAAAAATGGCTGATGAGTATAGCAAGCCACCATATAGCCGTAAGATGCCCATACCTAAAGAATATAATTGGGAAACACTTGTTGACAAAAGTGGTGCCGAACTTGAGACGCATTATTCAACTTTGCTACGTGAACTGGCAAAAGAGAGAGGCATATTGGGCCAAATATTTTTCAAAAGCCAAAATAAAATACAAGACCCTGCCAAGCTCTATAAATTGGTTGCACTTATAAACGCTGAGCAGTGGGTGTTAATGGGCGTTAAAGACAAAGGGGATATTTACGAGGGATTACTTGAAAAGAATGCAGAAGATACCAAGAGCGGGGCGGGACAATACTTTACTCCACGTGCTCTAATACGTACAATGGTGGAATGCATACAGCCGAAACCTTCGTGTACTATAGCCGACCCGGCCTGTGGCACAGGAGGTTTCTTTTTAGCAGGGTATGATTATATTGTAAGTAACAATGATTTGGATAAAGACCAAAGGAAGTTTTTGAAATTCAGTACTTTTTCTGGCAATGAAATAGTTGCCGGTACAAGACGATTGGCATTAATGAATCTATTTCTTCATAACATTGGGGACATAGATTCGGACACATGTATTTCGCCTAATGATTCATTGATTGCCGATTCGGGCACACGTTATGACTACGTGTTAGCAAATCCACCGTTTGGGAAGAAGAGTAGCATGACCTTTACCAATGAAGAAGGTGAACAGGAAAAAGATGATTTAACATACAATCGCCAGGATTTTTGGGTAACCACAAGCAATAAGCAATTGAACTTTTTGCAGCATATCCGCACAATGCTAAAAACAACAGGGCTGGCAGCAGTTGTACTACCTGATAATGTTTTGTTTGAGGGCGGTGTGGGTGAAACAGTGCGGAAAAAGATGCTGGAAACTACCGACCTGCATACTATTTTACGATTGCCAACAGGCATATTTTATGCGAATGGTGTAAAAGCAAATGTGCTTTTCTTTGATGCAAAACCTGCCAGCAAAAATCCTTGGACAAAAGAAGTATGGATATATGATTATAGGACAAATATTCATCATACCTTAAAAAAGAATCCACTAAAGCTGGATGATTTAAAAGAGTTCATAAAACTTTATAACCCTGACAACATAAGTAAGCGCAAAGAAACATACAGTACATCTAATCCTGAAGGCAGGTGGAGAAAGTTTAGCTATGATGAAATAATTGCCCGTGATAAAACATCATTGGATATAACTTGGCTTAAGGATAAATCTCTTGCTGACCTTGATAATCTTCCTGAACCTGATGTTTTAGCAACCGAAATTATAGAAAACCTTGAAGCTGGTTTATTAAGCTTTAAGGAAGTAATCGCTTCATTAGGTACCAAATAAATATCTTAATCTAACAACCATTAGGTAAATTATAAAGACATGAAAGCAACGCAAGCCCTGTTCCTGAATCTACTTGATGGCAAAAAGCAATTCACAGTGCCTATTTATCAAAGGACATATTCCTGGCAAATGGGTGAATGTGAGAAATTGCTTAAGGATATTATTAGAGTAGGATCGGATGAAAAGCAAATTTCGCACTTCATTGGCTCTATAGTGTATTTTAATCCTGATAATTCACCAATAACAAGTGTTCCTGAGTTACTTGTGATCGATGGACAACAGAGATTGACAACTATTTCGCTATTACTACTTGCTATGACGCATTTTTTGAAAAAGAATGACACAGTAAAAATGAATAATGACGAGAGTTGGGAGGAAATGCAAGAAACCTATCTCGTTAATAAGCATCGGAAAGATGATTCAAAATTCAAACTACTGCTTACAAGGAAGGATAAGGATACCTATACTAATCTTGTTAATGAGATACCAATAGCAGGTGATTGTTCTAAACAAGTTCTTGATAATTACAGCTATTTTGCCCAGAATATTAATGCTGGAAATATAAAAACATTGTACACAGGCATTAAGAAGTTACTTATTGTTGATGTAATACTTGAAAGAGACAAGGATAATCCACAGTTAATTTTTGAGAGCCTTAATTCTACCGGGCTCGACCTTTCACAAGCGGACTTAATCCGAAATTTTATTTTAATGGGGCTTGAAAAGGACATACAAGAGAATTTGTATGACAAGTACTGGTATCCTATGGAAAAAAGCTTTGGCGAGAACATTGGATACCTACCTGCATTTATTAGGGATTATCTTACAATGAAACAATCAGTGATACCCAACATTGGCTTGGTTTATGAAACGTATAAGGGGTTCTTACAATCAGTGGATGGCCCTAAGTCAATAGAGGAAGCAGTAAAAAGTTTGTATCAGTACTCACAGTACTTTGTAAGAATTGCTTTACTAAAAGAGCAGGATGAATCATTACTAAAGCGCATAAAGGAAATTGCGCAAATGAGAATAGATGTAGCGTACCCTTTATTGATAGCCGTTTATGCAGATTATGAAGAAAAGGTAATTACCTTTAATGAGTTTGTGGAAATACTTGACATGGTGAAAAACTATGTCTTTAGGAGGGCAATATGTGGTATTCCTACGAATAGCCTTAATACTACTTTTTCTACATTATATAAAAGGATAAAGCGAGAAACATATTTTGAATCTTTGAAGGCTGCTTTTCTTCTTTTGGATGGCAACAGGCGCTTTCCTAATGATACAGAGTTTTCTGAAAGTTTAATAGTTAAAGACGTTTACAATTTCAGGTCACGTAATTATTTGCTTGAATCATTAGAAAATAGGAACCGTAAGGAACTTGTTAACGCAGAGAACTACACAATTGAACATATACTGCCTCAGAATGAAAACCTTTCAATCGAGTGGCAAACTGAATTGGGCGCAAATTGGGAGAAGATTAAGGAAAAATATCTTCACACATTGGGGAATCTTACTTTAACAGCCTATAATTCTGAATTATCTGACAGGCCATTCAGTTATAAAAAAACAATAGAGGGTGGATTTAATAATAGTCCCTTAAATCTAAATGAGTTGGTGAGGCAGGCATCCCAATGGAATGAAGAGGCGATATTAAAACGCGCAAATGCACTTGCTCGGGATGCAAGCCAGATTTGGTTACGACCTGTTTTGGAGAATGAGAGGCTGGAATTATACAAAGACCATGAAAAATCCCATGAGGAGACTGTTTGGACAATCGATCACTATGAGCATTTAAACGGAGAAATATTAAATATTTATAACCAGTTTGCGAAAAGAATACTTAACATTGATTCCTCAGTGCGGGTTGAGTATAAGAAGCTCTATATTGCATTTAAAGCTGTTACAAATTTTGTGGACATTGTTCCACAAAAGAAGGGATTACGCCTTACCCTTAATACAGAATTTGAAAAGATGAGAGACCCCAAAGGGCTTTGTAAAAACGTTGCTGGACTTGGTAGGTGGGGTAATGGGGATGTAGAACTAAGATTGGAGAATGTGAATGAATTGGATGATGTTATGGAATTGATTGTGCAGGCATTTGAGCATCAAATGGAATTAGCATAATTGAAACTGTGTTTGCAGCCCACGTTTAATTTACTTCCATTCATGAAATTTCTTTTCCCTACATCCATAGCTTGAAGGGGTACCATTTGTTCTGACGGTTGTTTGGCAATGTTTACATGTATATGTCTTATTACCAGATGTTCCGAGATGCACCCATCTATGGAACGGAGATCGGAGACAAGCCTTAGTGGATGGCGTTGTATTTTTATTTTGGATTTCACCACACTCGGCACAACAATAAACCTTTAGTGGCGACTTTCCTTTATTCTTGTTCGATGGTAGGTTCATGGAACGAAATTAAGCATTCTTAGTATGGGTATTCTTTCTTTTATACTGAACCAATTCTTCTCGTAATTCTTGATTTACCTTTTGTAACAACTCATTTTGTTGTTTAACAAGAGTCATATTTTCCCCTAAGGCAAGTAAACTATCTAGTTGAGCAAATATTATTTCCTCCATCTGGTCACGGGTATATTTTAGTTTTCCCATTGATATTTAAAGTAAAGGCTTCCTAATCAATCATTGTTGGTAATATTATAAATAGTCATAAAAGGAAAAAAATCATGGGAGGAAAGAAATGAAATTGTCAGGACTTTTCTGCCAGTTACAGATAGCATCCTCCATTATTTGCATGCCAAAGTACAAATCCAAGTGCACTCCCAGTTCCCATAGGCGAGAGTTAAGCACTTTGGTATTCAATATTAGATTGCCAAATAATAATTTGGCCCCTTCAAGCGGGCCTGTAGCATCTTGTAAATATGGATGTCCAGGCTCAATATGTGCCAGCCCTAATTTTCCTACCATGCTGAGGTAATCAAACTTTGAGGTTCTTCCAAAGCGCCATACCACCTCCATAGATTTATACAACATATCGAACGCAATGTGGGAATTTGTTCCTGCCTGTGAGTACAAGGAGTTAAATAAGTCCTGGTGCCTGTGGTTTTCTCCAATCCAATTAATATAGGATGCAATGGTTTGACCTGTGTGTGCATCAAGCAAACTCTCGTATTTGCGGTGATTCCCAAATCTCCCGGTGCTTTGCAATGCCTGTTTATTGGATTGCAGCCATTGCCTGAAACCCCCTATGTCGGAACTTACCTTTTCCCATTTCCAGTATGGAATATCACCCAAAGCACGGTAAACATTGCGCACATGGTTCCAATTTGTACCGTTCTCATCATCATCTCCGAAATGGGTAGAAAGGAATATCAACCAGAAAGCTTCATCTAAGTTGCCTTGCAGCTTATAATATACTGCGGCTTTTAGCGGGTTAAAGTCCTCGTTGGTAGGGTCAATACAATATGAAGAATGAATGGTGTCCCGCAATTCAATAATAACATTGACTCTTTTAATGCTGTCATTAATCTGATTAAGAAGGCAATCCAATCTGTTTAGAGTAGCGATGCCGGGCAAGGGAACCTTCCTATTATATGTAAGAAGTTTTTCCCTGATATAATCTTGCGTTATAGAAATATTGGAAGCAGACCTGTTTTTCATTTATAGCTGAATCGTGCTTTGCTAAAGGGATTTAAAACTAAAATAGCCGAATTAAGGAAACAAACAATGAGATTGTAACTATATAGGAACTATAGTGGTTTTAATTTTTATCCTTGATGTGAATGGGTTTATTTTGCTGAAACCCCTACCATTGGCGGAGTATGACGGAGGATATAAAACCTTTCATAAAGGTGTTTGATAAGATAGCATATACAAAATCAGATACAGAAGTATTTAATGATTTTCTTGACATCAGCATTTGTGCTTTGTCTGCTGGCGGATACGAGGAGGAATATCTTTTAATCATAAAGAAGTACAAAAAGGAAGAAGTCAATCTTTTCTGTGAGCTTTTTGCGCAGATGGTTATACTAATGGATGCGGACGGACACGGATTAACAGATGTTTTGGGGGAGTTTTATCAAACCCGTATGAGTAGTGCGAAGAGGGGCCAATATTTTACACCAGAAACAGTCAGTGACTTTATGGCTGCTATAGTCAATCCAGAAGAAAGCGAGAAAACTATACTTGATCCAGCATGCGGCTCGGGCCGAATGTTATTGTCAGCAGCAAAGTTGAACCGTAACAATTACTTTTTTGGAGCCGATATAGACCACCTCTGTTGTAAAATAACAACATTGAACCTTTGCTTAAACTATATGCAGGGCGAGATAGCGTGGATGGACAGCCTTGGCGGGCATGAATATCATTGGGGTGGATATTCCATTACGCGCTTGTATGGGTGCGTACCTGTAATAAGAAAACTGGCGGCAGGCGAAGGAATAATTGCCAACAGTGCACCATTTAACAGGAAGAATAAAGGGGAAGATGCAACAAAAAGCACTGCACCTGTAGAAGAAAAAAAAATACTTCCGGCTAACAACACCATTGTAATACAAACCAAACTTGATTTATGATTACCTTATATGTAAAGTTTACTCCCTCCAAGATTTCAGACTACTGGTTGGCCGACTTGGAGGAACTCGAAACAGAACTTAAAAAAATTATGCCGGATGTAAAGAGATATACATGCAGGGGCTTTATGCAATATAAGGTCTACAAAATTCAGGAGATAACGAGATGTTATGATTCGGACATACCTGGGGCCGTTGACGGATGCAATGTAATTGAGTTAAATGTAATACCCAAAAACCTATGACACAAAAGAAAAACAAAAAACAAGATTTAAAAAGGTTCGATGGCCGGATGGATGAACTTGATCCCCGCTACTTATTCAATGGCACACATACCCAACTACTAACAGAAGCACTTAAGGGTGAGTTTGATATTCAATATTTGGTGAGAAGGGAATTGGCAAATCGTGGGTTCTCAAAAGAAGGCAAATGGATTGGATTTAAGCAAGCAAAAGAATTGCACAAAATTGAAGAAGAGTAATCGCATATACCTGAGCACAAAGTATTTCAATGACAATTCATTTAAGGGGTATGATCCGCGGATGGAGGTAGCAGCATTGCAATATCTTCATAAAAGACTGCTCAAGCAGAAAAAAATTGAGGTGGCGAAAATAGTGCGGAAAAGAATGGAACAGGTAATCAAAAGGCTGAACGCGCAGCATAAAATTATAGAATGGTGCGTGCCAATGTCAATAAAATATTCTCTGAACTGACATACCCTGCAGGACAGTCTTATTTACTCACCTATTTCTTTAAATAAGTCAGAGACTTTTATTTCGAGGGCATCACAAATTTGTTCAATTACTTTAATTGTAATGTTTTGTTCGCCTGATAAGATTCTGCGGATGGTACTTTCCGCAACATTACAAACATTAGCAAATTCAACATTGCTTTTAAATTTTTCCCGTATCCTTTTCCGGAGGTAATTACCTATTTTGACACAAGTAGGATTCTTTTTTGGCATACATCAAAGGTCAACCTACATGGCAAACCTATCTCGCCATATATGGCGATTTTGATTATATTTACAATACATTAACAATAAAATTGAATAATTATGAATATTGTATCGTTATTATTTATTGTTACTCTGCCGTTAGCAGGGTATTCCCAGAAAACAGTAATAACCTATTATGATTTGAAACATACCCAGAAACACGAAACGTATATTACCGATAGTTATGGAGTAAAGAATGGGAATTACACCGAATATTCCGAATTCGGAGGAATACTTACGCAAGGGACATATAAGAGCAATGAAAAGGTAGGCAAGTGGACATATAAAGATGATAAGGGGAAATTGGCATTGGAAGAAAACTACGATAATAATGGCAAATTTAGTGGTCAGGTGATTCATTATATAGGGGGAAATATGTCTGATATGTACCATTACAAACATGGTATCAAATATGGCACTTGCAAAAGATGGTATAGCGCCAATGACTATGGCGATGCTGATATTAACGGCGATAAAATATACTTAAATAAAGAGGGCAAAACACAATTGTATTATGAAGAGAATTATAAAAATGATATGTTAGACAGCAGCAGGACAGAATATTACCCGAATGGGAAAATGAAAAAACAAAGCGTTTATAAGGATGGTGCAATAATTGGAGAGCCAAAAGAATATAATGAACAGGGAGAATTACTTATTGAAACACCGGGGCCGGGAGAGCAGGTAAAAACATATTTATACAATGTTTTTACCAATAAATACAAATACAGTGGAATTATAGGCGAGACAAATAATGACTATTCGCATTATTTAGACACAATAACAATTCACTTTAAACTACAAGTAACATATAATGATAAAAAAGAAATAGTTAAAATAAAAAGAACTGATCTTATTAAAGGGGTAGTATGGAATAATAACAATATTCCGAAATTCGTGATAGATACCGTTAATAGCACTATACAATTTCCCAATGAACAGTTTAATAATGATGTCCAGAAATTAATCCCTGTAAAATAACAAAATGGATAAATTTAGACTATGAAGAATGACGACGTAATGGCCTTATCAGTGCTCTTTTGCACCACTCTTTCCTTAATTTGCATTATTTCAGCAGTGGTACTCTTTGTATTAGTAAAAGAGATAAAAAAGGCTAAGGGCTAATACACCAAGTATCTCTGGTACACCCTTACTTATCACAATTGGAATCCACCAACTGTTGAAGTAAACGCCCTATTTTATCAGCCAGTATAGCAGCCTCACTTTTCACAAACTTGAACCCTTCTTTGCTTGCATCCATCAAGACGGGTTCACCTTGAATGCCATACCTGTTCAACATATATTCCAATAACTTGGAAACCTTCCCCCTTTCCATGCCCTCCAAGAACTCAGTTAAATGCTTATCTGTGAATGGGTTTCCTCTACCAAGTAATCTTTTATTTCTTGGCATATAAAAGACCCATGAATTGTCAGGTCGCGCATCAAAATGGTACTTATTCATGATATAGTTTATCTGTTTCGGTTTCAACCCATTTGCGCAGGCTCTCGCCTGCCGCCCTGAATGTTTCATGGTCGGGTCTGGGCGGCCCGCCTACATAATAGTTAGGACAAGGCAGAAATAACCTCCAAATACCGGAATTGTTTCTTGTAAAACGACAGGTATAGTCCAATTGGAGCAGCATGTTTTCTTTGTAGCCAAATCCATGTGTATCATAAATATCTTTCATCCACTGTATGAACTCATCTTTCTTGTCTAAGCGCAACAAGTTTTTAATTGCATTGAAATAGGCCGGCATTAAGAAAGGGTTACCTACAATTAAGACGATGGTGCCTTCATAAGTCTCAAGCGTGGATAATTCCATGTCTGCATTAATTAGCTTTACGAAGCAACCCATTTTTTGGAACAGCAATTCTTCGCAACAATCGCTATCGGATGCCAGCAGGCGTATGACTGATGTGCTGTGCAATAAATCTGAACTCAATGCTGGTGTGCTATTCTTCTCCATAAAGTTCATTGAATTTACTTTCTACAAAATCATTGAACCTTTCCCCGTACCATTGCTTGAGGCTTGACTTGTGTTTCTGGACGAAGAGATAAGGGTTGCCGTAGCCTTTCTGGTAATTTTCAACATTATCAGGAAACGTGAGGCACCAGAACCCTTTATAATTCCTTGTGAGTTTGGTCACCCCATTAATGCTGACTAATAAAGGCGGCTTGTCAAAGTTGTATTTCCTAAAGATGCTGTCCAGCCATAGTATGATCGTAAGGCGGACTTCTTCCTTTTCAATGAATCCCAATAAGCTATACAAAGTTTCCCTATAGGCATCTGTGCTCGTAGCCCTGCCAATGCCCAGCAATAGGTGTTCAGGGGTTTCAAACTGGAACACCTGTAATTCACTATTGAGAACCTTTACAAAACAGCCGAGGTATTCTTCCATGAACATTTCGCCATCAGGTTGGTCGCATGGTAACAGATTTACAACATTGCTGCAATGCAGGTTTGCTGTTTTGGATGGTAGTGCCACTTTCATAAGAATAAGATAATTTATATTATATATCCGGCCAAAAAGCTGTATTCTATCCTTCCTGATAGCCCCAGAATGGATGATTCTACAGGGATAAATGCGTAACTGAAAGGAAGTCAAACGGATAAAATTGCGTGATTTCATTGATAGCCATCCCCGATATGGTTAGATTTACTATGTGCATGAATACCGCTACGGTAGCGGCTTTCAGGAGCATCAATAAACAACTTAAAACAGTGAAAATGAAAAACACAAAACATCACGATGCAGTGATTGCCTTCGTGAAAAAACACCCAAACAGTAACCTGGACAGCATCAGGGAAGGGCTGCCAAAGATTAGTGCGCGAATGATTAACCTTGCCAGTAAGGAGTTAATGGATGAATCAACCCTTTCTCATAATCAGGACACGGGGACTTATTCGTTCGCATCCAAGAAAATAGAGGTGCAAACCAAGAATGTTAAGTCGGACAAAAAGGAAGTTGCTAAAACCACTTCTAAGGTAGTTGCCAAAACTGATAAGAAAAAAGAAGAAGCGGATTTGGGGCCAAAGCATGTTCCCGGTAGCAAGGGATTAAGGGACAATACACGCTATTCCTTTCAAAATAAGCATCAGCTTGCTAAAGGCCGTTTAATCCTGGCATTGGTGGCACAATACATTGCCGACCATAAGGCTGCCAGCGTAAAACAAATCAATGAAGCCTTTCAGGCGGACAAAGTGCAGAAAAGATACCTTGTGATTCGCACAAAGGCAGATGCAGCCAAATTTACTATTAACAAAAAGACAAGGTTCTTCCTGAAGGACAATGAACTTTTGACAGTGGCGGGTGCTGGCAAGTGCGCCATTTGCTCACAATGGGACATAACTAATGTTACCGCAGTAATCAATGCGTTAAAAGCCAAGTATAAGGTAACTATAAGCAAGTAAATAAAGAAGCAGAATAGGAAGGGCACTACGGTGCCCTTTTCCATTTACCAGCTTTAACCATACACCTAAATGGCATGAACAAAAATCAAGAAGAACGTATTTTCTACAAGAAGAAATACGAGAAAGACCTGCACCATTACATTGCTCTTATGTTAATGGCAGACATATTTGACCTGGAGAAAAGCTCAAGGCAACTGTTATTTTCGATACTTGATGAGGGCCCCTTGGCTGAATGGCAATGGGAAAAATTTTTGGACAGGAGCAGGCGGATAAGAACCCTGTTCTCTGAGCATCCCTTCTATTCATTCCCAAGCGAATATCCCACCGTTTTACGTGCAGCATTAGGGAAAATAAAAATAATGAGTAACTAATAGTAGTTCAAAATAATGGTTATAAAATTTGTGGCTCCAAAGCTTAATGAAATCAACATACCATAAACACAAAAAAGTGGTACACAAAATTCAAAAGTTTATTTTGAACCAGTATGAGAAATAAAGGGACTAAAGTGTGCCTGTTCATCCGGGTATCTACCCAACATCAGGATTATGACCGGCAGGTTTTAGAGTTAACAGAATATTGCATGGACAAGGGTTTTACCATTAGTAAAACAATAGCAACCAAAATATCTGGTGTAAAACAATATGAGGAGCGCCCAGATGTGCAGGAACTATTCCAGTCTGCAAAGGCAAAACAATTTGATAAAGTCGTAGTTAGTGAAATATCACGAATTGGGCGAAATGCCAGGGATATAAGGAATACCATAAATTACCTGCACGACAGAGGCATTAGTATTGTCTTTAGAAACTTGGGAGGGTTAGAAAGCCTTGATGATAAGGGTGCAGAATCATTCGTTACCAATATCATTATTGCGATTTATAGTGAATTGGCGCAGGAAGAAAAGCGGATACTTTCGGAACGCATAAAGTCGGGGCTGGTCAATGCCAGAGCTAAAGGAAAACATATAGGAAGACCCGATGGAACACAGATGACTAGGGAGGATATTTTAAAAAAGTATCCTCGATTGGTTGTAGATTTAAAAATTGGAATGTCTCTCAATGCAGCAATGAAAGTGCATGAATTAAGTAAAGGCACCGTCATAAAAGTAAAGCAGTTAATAAAGGGTTAATATTGGTTATACCATATCTTTGTTGGAAGTAATTAAAGAAAAGACATCCAAAGAGAAATATTTGCCAAATGCAATTCACTATTTTAGCTTATCGTCAAGTTGTGCCTAACGAGATGCGGTCGCAGGCGTTTTTAACCCAAGACGACTGGAATGATTATTCATATTATGCATTGTATTACTTGTCTTATGTTGACGATCAAGGATTGAGAACACAATTAGGGGCAGTCAAGATTGCCTACTTTGGACAAGAAAAAGGAGCTGAGGCAAGAAAACTTCTGATAGGTAATACCTTTCAAAGACTGGAAGACCAATATTTTTCGCTTGGACAGGACGACTCTTACTATAGTAACTTAAACAGTCTCGGTGAAAATATTCGAGATGAAATATTGGAGGCGTTGCATGATATTGCAAAGGATGATCAATTATATGAGAAGGCTATTTTGGAGGAGGTTGCAAAACAATCGCTTTTACGTAGCGTAAGCCCAACTTCAGTTGCCGGACAATTCAGGAGATTAACTCTCGGGGGAGCTCGGTTATCCAAATATGATTTCGATTTTAGCCTGCCGATAGAGGAGATGAACCCTAATCAGGTGGTACTGTCGTTCAGTGTTGTGCCCGAATCAACACCGCCGACCGATATTCACGTTATAATAGGCAGAAATGGGGTGGGAAAAACGCATCTTATTAATAATATGATAAATACATTGGTGAAAACGGAGGAGTCTCCATTACATGGTGTATTCAAACCTGATGAAAATACGCCATTAGAAAAACTGTTTGCAAACTTGATCTCAGTTAGTTTTAGTGCATTTGATATAGCGGAACCCTTAGATGAAAATATGGATCAGACAAACAGAATTCATTATTCATATATTGGTTTGAAGCAAAAGAAAACAGACAAGAAAAAGGCTTTGACTCTTAAGAGTCCTGAAATGTTAAGTGAGGAATTTGTTTCCAGTGCCCAGAAATGTAAAAAGGGTTCAAAAGCTGACCTGTGGATAATGGCACTTAAATCATTAGCATCTGATCCCATTTTTAGAGATGCGGATATACCCTCGATAATCAACTTGAGGGAGGACAATGAATTTGAAGAGAGGTGCGGCAAGTCATACGGTAGCCTTAGTTCAGGGCATAAAATCATCTTATATACAATAACAAGATTAGTTGAAAGAATCGAAGAACGAAGTTTAGTACTAATGGATGAACCTGAAACACATCTCCACCCACCTTTATTGTCGGCCTTCACGAGAGCCCTCTCAAATTTGTTAGTGCATAAGAATGGTGTCGCAATTATCGCTACTCATTCACCTGTGATTTTGCAAGAGGTTCCAAAGAGTTGTGTTTATACATTGCGCAAATCTGGTCATGACACTATTGCAGAGCGACTTGATGCTGAAACATTTGGTGAGAATGTTGGTTCGTTAACAAGGGAGGTATTTGGGCTCGAGGTAACGGATTCCGGCTTCCACAAAGCGATAATTGACTTAATTGACAAAGGCAATAATTACGATTCAATAGTCCAGTTATATGCTGGACAATTAGGAATGGAAGCCCGAGCTATATTGAGAGCTCGGATAGCATCGAGAGATGGATTAATTAATAACCAATGAGAAAATTAACTAAGCCCATAGAAAAATCAGCCGAGGAGGTTTTTACAACTTGTATTAGCGAAATTGAGAGTGCTGATTTAAAAAGAAGGCTCACTGCTTGTACGACATTAGTTGGCGCGGCGGCATCGGAATTCGATACTAAGATGCCACTCACCCAGCTATATACAATTGTACAAGAAAGTCTAATAAATGGAAATGTCACGGCCGCCGAAATGATAAAAGTTTATACGAACTGGATGCTTGGTAAAGATAGCTCCGGTCGTAAAATATATGAGAAATTAAAGGCGGCTCCAAAGCATTCCATCTGTCCACTTTGTTCCCATAGAAAGGTAGAGACCCTGGATCACCATTTATCTAAATCCAAATATCCGCGACTATCTGTTACTCCTTTTAACCTCATTCCCGCCTGTTCTGATTGCAATAAATCGAAACGTAGCGATTCCCCAACCAAACCTGAGGAGGAAACTTTACATCCTTACTATGACGATATAGAAGATGTGCAATGGTTGGACGCCAGGATAATTCAAAATCCAGCCCCTTCTGTTCAGTTTTTTGTAAATCCACCAAGCCTATGGTCAGCTTTATTAACTGCCCGGGTGCAACGTCATTTTGATTGTTTTTCGATTAATGACTTGTATTGTGCTCAAGCAGGAGCAGAACTGGCAGAATTGAAACATCATTTTTCTAAACTGCATAATGATACTGGAGCCGATGGTATCCGAAAATTTCTTGCCGAAGGGGAAGAAGGCCGACAATTAATTAATCAAAACTCATGGAGGGTTGTAATGTATAGAACACTCAAAAATAGTACATGGTTTTGTGAGAGTGGCTGGTCGTTGATTGCAACTTGAAATCCGTGTCTTACATCTTCAATTTGTATATACCAGTTCATTCGATCCAAAAGTGTCTTAACCCAATGAACTAATTAGTGAAAATGTATGGTAGTCTGAAATATACTACAGATAAAAATATACTAATTTTATCTTTCATGAGGTTATTGTGGATATGGATTTTTGGGCACTTAGTACCAATAACCTTTAATATGAACCTGTAATAGAATTGTCCAATGAGCAGTTGCCATAAAATGTATAAGGTGAAATCAAATGTTACGCAAGTAATTCCAGCTAAATTTTACCCTAAGGGAAACTTGGAAAAGATAATCGGGGACAACGATGTAACTATTTATTCCTATATCCTAACAACAGTTAAATATAATAATGAGAAAGGGATATTTCAACAGCATGGAAGTTCACCTAATTTTGAAGGTGGCGCTGCAACTTTAACATGTTGTAAGCATAGAATGAGGACATACCCTAATGTTAATGGAGGAGTGTGGATTGCAGGCTTTACTCACAGCAATGGTGCCGGCAAAAACTATCTTTTCTACTTGGCTCAGATTGAAAGAGCCGTTTCAACTTTTTCCAGCTTAGCGAATTATATTGGTGAGGCGGCCTGTAGTAAAAAGGATTCAAGGAAAAATAGATTAGGTGATATTTATGTTGTAAAAGGAACATCAAAGAATCCTTTTGACGCAGGAAACTATTTTGAGCCATGCGATGCACATGTTCATAAATTAACTCAATGGGAGGAAGACATTAGCTACACTCATAAAGGAATACACCCGAGATTAATAGTATTTGACAAAAGGAATACGTTTGTTTGGGAAAAGCCGATATATTGTTCAAGTGTTTTAATTGGTAGAGGTGAAAAGAAATTTGATTCAAAGGAAAAGTTTATAAAACACCTACAGCCAGCGCATTTTTAATAATGTCACGTAGTTAGTGGATTATAAAGTCCATAAAGCAGTATCGGAAATACGACAGGATTTTCCTTGAACATTATGCCCCAGCCTTTTAATCGTATCCGCTGTTGCCCAAATATATTTCTCGGATTCAACATCCATTAATCTTTTCAATTCATCAAGTTGTTGTGATGTTGGCATAAGTTCAAGTATCTCGGCTATAAGTATCTCAGGACATTGAAAATGTGGGGAGTAACGGATTCTTGTCTCATGTGTCTTCAAAAGTTTGGCAGGTATGGTTTTAAAATTAAGGGAGGAGAGTATACCTTCTTCTATCAGTTCCTCTCTGAACTCCCTTTCATAACTAATCTCTCTTCCTTTCCGGCTTTCAAACCAGTTGATGAAATTTATAATATTCTTACCAGGTACTAACACGCGTAAATCATCTTTACTTATATCATCTATTGGTAGATGCTGATCATCAAGTATTCCCATTTCTGTAAAAAAGTGATTAGACTCTGCAAATCTTTTGATTACACCCCCGACTGGCTGAAATTGGCCTTCTATTCTATGCCCCTTTACCAAAAGGTATTTATCGTACACATTAATTTTATATAAGTAAGAGATGGAAAACCTTACATACTTCTTTCTGTATTTAGTATGGCCTGTAATAAGAAGACCAATTCTTGCATTAGCATTTGAAATAAAATCAATAAGAGCAATAAGTAATGCACCAAAGACAGCCGCAAACACATCGTCAAGAATATTATATTCAAAATGATGTGCTATACCTGCGCATACTATTGCCGCGATAAAATAATAGAGAAGCTTCATGGATAACAAGTTTAAAACTATATAAAGGTAGAAATATTCTAACTTCGCATTAATATGATTTCAAATGCATATATCTTATTGAGTGGCGGGATAGATTCTACTGCTGCTTTAGATTTTTTCATTAGGAATAACTATGCAACTCAATGTGTATTTGTTAATTATAAACAGCTTTCAAGCAAAAACGAATTACATGCAGTTGAGCGTATCGCAACACATTATAAGGTTCCATTAAAGGTTATAGAGATCGGCAATTTACCCAGTAGTGCAGATGGCTTCATCCTTGGTAGGAATCTTTTTTTGGTATCGATAGCTCTTATGAGCTTCCCGTTTAAGAGCGGAAGCTTAGTAATGGGGATACATTCGGACACTACTTACCCCGATTGTACACCAGGCTTTGTTAATAAAACGCAGGAAATGCTTAATTTATATTCCAAAGGCGCGATTAACTTTAGAAATCCTTTTATTACTTGGAAGAAGCTGGATATTTGGCAGTACTGTATTGAAAACAAAGTACCAACAGGGTTAACATATAGTTGTGAATTAGGGAAGGTACAGCCATGCGGTATTTGCCTTTCTTGTAAAGACATACAAAAAATAAATGCTTTCGAGGGTAAGTAAAATAGTTCATCCAAGTGAAGTAGTTCTTAATACTCCTTTACTTGTTCCTTCATTTTCAAGCAAGGGGTTTCGCTTTAGAAAAAATAAGGGGAAGGTGTTTTCGGAGGCTCTTGACTTTATAAACCCGACAGCGAATGCGCTAAAGGAGATTGCGCTTATAAGTGCCTATGATTTAAAATACCAGCACATGAAACCTCCTTCCGCCAATTATCCTTATTACCCCGATCTGCTGATTATAGATAGTGGAGGTTTTGAAACCTTGGAAGGAACAGACTTTTCAGACGTTTATCAATTCCCCAACAAATCAAAAAAATGGACAAAGGAATTATACATCCAAGAATTGAATAAATGGAACCGTGTCAGGTATCCTGTAATAATTGTAAGCTATGACAATGGGGGTGATAAAAGAAGAAGTCTATCCAAGCAAATTGATGATGCACGCAAATTGTTTACGAAATTTCCAGATTGCCTACACACCTTTTTGATAAAAGGTATAAGGAAAAATGAATTCCTTAATGTTGAAGAAATACTTGCCAATATTCAGGAGTTAACAGGTTTTTCAATAATAGGGCTAACAGAAAAGGAATTAGGCGAGTCTATATTAGTTCGGATGAATAACATAGCAAGGATAAGGATGGCCCTGGATAATGCAAATATTAAAGCACCTATACATATATTCGGTAGCCTTGACCCGCTTACATCTGTTCTTTATTTTATTTCCGGCGCTGAAATTTTCGACGGACTTACGTGGCTACGCTACTCATATTATAATGGATTAGCAATATATGGGCACAATAGATATGCTGTAGATAGTCGGATTTCTGAAAAAGACGATTTATTACGGGCGCTTTATTTTATTGATAATCTTGTTTACCTGAGGAGGTTACAGCTTGAAATGAAATCATACGTAAATCATGCTGAGGATACCTCAATGTTTACGCTAAACAGCGATGTAATTAAAATTGCTAAAGAACATTTAACAGTATCTCTTAATTTATAATACTATGGGTGGCGGTGGTGGTAGTTCTTCCAGTTTCTCAGGATATAAACCAGAAGAATACCTTGACAAATACAGATCTTTAAGGTCTGAGGAGAAAGTCCTTAGTTACGAAGCCGACGTAAAAAACACCATTGATACTTCATTAGCCCAATATAATAATAGGGATGTAGCTGCAACGAATACCCACCTAAATACAATTAAGGGTGCATTGAATAACGATCCTGAGTATGGAGGAACTATTGGAGTCGCTTTAGGTGGCTCTGTTTCAAGAAAGACATTCATTGATGGTCTGAGCGACGTTGATTCACTTATTATATTAAATAAAAGTGAATTGATTGACAGAACACCTAAGGATGTTTTGGATTATTTTATTACTGTTTTAAGAAACAGACTACCCAACACAGAAATAATACCTGCTGATAGATCTATTACAGTGAGGTATTCGGATGTTGATATTCAGTTACTCCCTGCAATCAAATCCTCTGGTGGAATAAAGATTGCCGATGTGGGAGGAAATAATTGGTCAAATATTATTAACCCGAATATATTTGCCCGTAAACTTACCACCACAAATCAAAAACTTAACGGGACAGTAATACCTACAATTAAAGTAGTAAAATCTATCATATCAAAATTGCCAGAGAAAAAGCAACTAATCGGCTATCACGTAGAAGCATTGGCAATAGAAGTATTTAAAGGATATACAGGAGAAAAGAAGATAAAAGATATGGTTAAATACTTCTTTCAAAAGGCCCAAGAACATGTGAATAAACCAATAAAGGATTCGACAGGCCAATCTATTCATGTTGATGATTATTTAGGCGCAGCTAATAGTACGCAACGTCAACTTGTTTCTGATACTTTAAATAGGTTGTCGCGAGATATTAAGTTAGCTGATGATACTTTACAGACTAATCTTTGGAATGATTTACTTGCATTATAAAAGTAAATGACGGATACACAAATAGATGCAATGGTACTAAAGTACCTGGCATTTAAAAGATGCGTTATTGCAGAAGGCTATGCTGATGAATTAGATTGGCAGGACAGGTTATGTTTAAGCAGGCTCACAGAAAAAGAGATTCTAAAAGAGTTTGCGTGGGTAGTGCTATCAAGCGGGATGAATTATAAAGTTATAAGCGGACTATTTAATAATTTCTCGGATGCCTTTTATCAATGGCAGAGCGCGGAATTAATAGAGGAAAATAAAAAGTTGTGTACTAAAAAGGCCATGAAAATATTTGCTAATGAGAAGAAGCTAAATGCTATAGTCTATTTTTGTGGAATAGTTGCTGATATTGGCATTCAAGAACTCAAGGATAAAATTGTAGACAGAGGTATTGATTATATTCAATCATTTCCATATATGGGTGATGCTACATCGTATCATTTTGCGAAAAATATAGGGGTCGATGTAGTAAAGCCTGATAGGCATTTAGTGCGAATATCCCAAAAATTGGGTTTTGAAACCCCACACGAAATGTGTTCAATGGTTTCTATAGCAACGGCGGATAAATTATCAGTTGTTGATTTAGTTTATTGGCGCTACGCCGTAATTGATAGATTTTATCTAAATAAACTACAATCTGCTTTTTCATAAGAGGGAAAGCAGTTCCCTGATACTATCTGTTAGTCATCAAATAGGGCAATTAGTAATATGATACCAAGTAGCAAGCCACCACCGCTATTCTCTGATGGGACTCTGACAGAACGACTGTAGTCTATTGGCCAATTATTAACCTTAATTGGTGCAGGAAGTGGAGGGGAAATTACAAATGGTACATTTAGGTCGCCAGTTTTATATACAACACACGGGATTTGGTTTCTTCCTTCCTTTTTTAATTCTGTCCGTATCTTACCAAATAAATCTCTTATTGTGATAGCTGCATAACTATTGTCGGCTGACTTACTATTTATAGCTGCCTTCAATAATGAAAGAGTAAATACACCTCCATCCCCTCTAAGGTTATCATAGGAAGGTTCACCATATTTTGTAGAGTAGATTATTATTTTGCCTGGCGGGGAGTTTGTTATATAGTTATCGAATAATTGCCGTATTTGAATTCTTGATAATTTCTCCCAGCTTGGCGAAAAGGATTCTGGTGCCGGTGCTCCAACACCTCGGAAAATAGTTCTACAAGCATCAATGATAATTAACTGTCGTGCTGTATTATTGAGGAAAAATATATCACGTACATATTTGTCCTTTAGAAAAAACATCCGTTTGTCATTTCTGCCTGTGCATCCATGCCCCGATAAATAAATGAAAGAATAGTCGGCACTTTCGTTATGTACCAATGAATTTACTTCCTCATAAGAAGGATTATACAGCGTTACAATTTCTTCCGCTTCCCATGCTCCACCTAAGTCGGATAGTAAATAGTTGCGCATATTAAGCAGATCCTTACTAACACCATGTAAAAAATCGCGTCCCTGGCCAGGTGCTCCTATTAATAAGGCCCTGCGTTTAATTTTTATGGGTTTGTATAGGCGATTAGTTAATTGAAACATATACTAAATATAGGCATTAACTACTGGCATGAATGAAAGCCCTATCATTATTGGAATACGGCACTTGTTTTACTACTGTTTTACTATAAAAAATAAAGCACCTATAAAGTGTTGGTTTATAGGTGCTTGTAACTTATGTTTGAGGTCCCGAGCGGATTCGAACCGCTGTACAAGGTTTTGCAGACCTCTGCCTAGCCCCTCGGCCACAGGACCTGTTTTTTAACAGGGGTGCAAAGGTAATAAAATTAAGAACGTATATTTGCCTAACATAAAACAAACCTGTTTTGAAGGGATTAGGCAAAATACTGGCATACCTTAAAGGATATAAGAAATACGCTGTTATTAACGTACTGGCCAATACGCTATCAATTTTCTTCGGAGTATTTTCTCTGGGCATGCTTATTCCGTTTTTAAATGTTCTTTTCCCATCAAAAGATGAAGTAATAAAGCAAGGCGAAATATTGGTAAGACCTGAGTTTCGTTTAAGCGGAGCATGGTTATCGGATATTTCGAAGTATTATGTGCAAATCCTTTCTAATCAATATGGGGTACAACATGTATTAATTTTGCTTTGTGTGTGTTTTGTTTTCATAATGTTTCTTAAAAATGCATTTCGTTACCTGGCTGCATATTACATGGCACCCATTCGTAATGGTGTTATTAAAGATTTACGTAATGAAATTTATGATAAAATACTTGTTTTGCCCCTTTCTTATTATTCAGCAGAGAGAAAGGGCGATGTAATGGCCAGGATGACCAATGACCTGACCGAAATTGAGTGGTCGGTTATGCAATCGCTTGAAATGATTACTGTTAATCCCTTAAATATTGTTGTAATAATTGGAACGCTTATTTTTCTCAGTCCTCAGTTAACTTTTTTGGCAATTATTTTGCTACCCATAACGGGTTTACTAATTGCCAAACTAGGGGGCTCATTGCGCAAAAGTTCCTCAAAATCTAAGGGCTCAATGGGTGTGCTTTTTTCTATGATTGAAGAAACCATAGGAGGTATTCGCATAATAAGAGCATTTACAGCCGAAAAAATTATACATACTAAGTTTCGTGAAGAAAACTCAAGGTATACCCATATTATGAACCGTGTTTACAGGAGGACGGATCTTGCTTCACCGCTAACAGAAGTACTTGTTTCGGTTGTATTGGCTGTGCTTTTATATGTTGGTGGCCATCTTGTTTATGGTTCGGGCCATATTTTAGACGGCCCGATATTTGTAGCCTATGTTGCATTGTTTTCGCAATTGGTACCTCCTGCAAAGGCCTTTTCTTCTGCTTATTTTAATGTAGAAAAAGGGCTGGCATCAATGGAAAGAATAAATAAAATATTGCATGCCGAAGTTACTGTAACCGAAATTGCTAATCCAATATCTATAGCCACTTTTGAAAAAGAGATAGAATTTCATAATGTAGGATTTGCTTACCAACGTGGCGATAGCGGTTACGCCTTGCAAAACATAAATCTTAAAATACCTAAGGGTAAAACCATCGCCATTGTTGGTCAATCGGGCTCGGGTAAAAGTACTTTGGTAGATATGTTGCCCCGTTTTTATGACCCTACAGAGGGTTTTATAACCATTGATGGCACTGCACTAAACGAATTAAGTATTTCGCAGCTAAGAAACCTGATGGGTATAGTTACCCAAGATACAGTTTTGTTTAACGATACTGTGAAGAACAATATAGCCTTTGGTATGAAAAATGTAACGGATGAAGAGGTTATGCAAGCGGCTAAAGTGGCTCATGCTCACGAATTTATTAGCAGGATGGAAAGCGGATATGAAACTAATATTGGGGATAGGGGCGGCAAAATGTCGGGTGGTGAGCGCCAGCGTATGAGCTTGGCAAGAGCCATACTTAAAAACCCTCCCATTCTAATTTTAGATGAAGCAACATCGGCGCTTGATACTGAATCAGAGAGGCTGGTGCAAGATGCGCTGACAAAGTTAATGACTAACCGTACATCTATTGTTATTGCGCACCGCTTGTCTACCATTAAAAATGCAGACGAGATTATTGTATTGCAAAAAAGTAAGATAGTTGAAAGAGGCAATCACTCAGATTTATTGGCTCAAAATGGAGTATACAAGCGATTATACGATTTGCAAAGCTTTGTATAATGATTGAGTGTTTACCTTATTGTTATAGAAAAAACTTTAATTTCGCTGCCCATACCTAAAATGCCCGGATGGCGGAACAGGTAGACGCGCTGGTCTCAAAAACCAGTTCAGGCAACTGAATGTCGGTTCGATTCCGACTCCGGGTACATCTCAGCACTGAGAATCAGCAAGTTACATCGAGCAGGTCGAGAATCCGCTCAAGAATGCTCGGAAACGCCTGTCAATAAATGGTTACAGAAACTGAGATTATTAGAAAACACAATCTTTGGCTTGATTTTACAAAAGAGGTATGTACCCCGAACAGGGATATTACGAGAGCCGAAACATGAAACTTTTTGGAAGTTTCCCCCAATACAGAAGACTAAACTATCAGTTCGTGTAAAATAGCTTATTCTTTTTCAGGTATTGGAATACTGGGTCAAGTTCTTTGGGGTCCCGATATCTGTTCTTATGAAAGATTCTGCTAAACAATGAAGAGTTTACTCTTATTTCTCTGACTTCTTTGACATTATTTTCACCTGAATATGTATGAAAGTCCACCATTGCTTCTATTTGTCTTTCATTAAAAGGATATAATTGATAAACCGTTAAGTATTTTAGCAATTTACTATTGGGTTGGGTTACTAAGAAATTCGTTTCAGTTCTTAACAATACTGTATCCCCTTTATGAAAGGCCAACACTGAATCTGGGCTGAATAATAAATAATTAATTGAGTCGGTATAAATATCTGTTGTCCATTTACTATTTCGAATAACAATGGATTTACAGGTAATGAGTATGCCCCCATCACGGTGAATAGTATCCTTCTTGAATACTCTCTTGGTTCCTCCAATAACGAAACTTGATAAACGTATGTTATGAGATTTATTTAAGTTATTTATAAAAACATAGTATTTTGAGGTATCATCTGGAGATTTTACAAACGCATTTTCATTTCCACTATAATATGTTTTTTTGCCTGTATATAAGTAGGCACCATCAGTTCCACCCCCCACACCCCAACCACCGCCATAGCTATTCACGGAATAGTATAACGGCCCTGAGTCAAGCAGATAAATTACTTCATGGTTGTCACTAATCATTCTTTTTCCTGGATTATATTGAAATCCTACTATGCACTCCACCTTGGTATCTGAGGGATGAGGACATTCATTAGGTCCATAAATTTCACGAGAAACGTAAAAAGTATCTGTATTAGGGTTACCTACCTGCGAGTTCCTGTTATTATGTATGTAACCCCATCCCCACTTGCCAATGGCATTTTTAAAATCATCGAGTTCTGCCCAGCGACCGTTTAAAACAGCAGTTATTGAATCCATCCACTTCTTTATTCTATAGTCCAAAGGTTCATTTTTAGGCGATGGTATAATAATTTCCCTTCCTACTGCGGTTATTTGTTCATACCGGTCATCCGTTTCAAAACGTATGGCTAAATTACATACGCTGTCCTTTATTGGTTTCTTGTTTACTCCTTTGGGTATCCTTATTCTCTTCAATATCCTGATAACTTCCCTGTCCAAATCTGGACCTCCTGATACACCCCTTAGCACTCTAATATTCCCTAAACTATCGCTGTTATTGATAGTAAATAACGTATACACCACTCCCTGAACCCCGGCTTCATACTCAATCCTAGGGTAACGCATATTTTTAATTACCTGTTGTACTAATGTATCCTCAATACGCCTGAATCTTTTCAGTTGGATTTTACTTATATGTTGCGTACTATCAGCTATCCATTGTCCTTTAGAGGTATAGAGTTTAAAGCCCTGCTGGCTAAAGCAAAGCGAAGAGCAAAACAGTAGAATAGTGGTTATACTTAAATACCTATACATATTAACAAAGGTAGCCACTTTCAATAAGAATCAGCTTCAACTCAAAAATTGCACCTATTTGTTTGTCGGCTCCGGCCCTGACACAGAATTGGTTTGGTAACTAATTCAGCTATTAGGACTTTAGCTTACATCACAATACTCCATCATTAACTGCAAGGCTTCATCATAGGAAGCAGCAGCGAACACCTTTTTAATAAGCTCTTTAGCCTGTTCAGGCTGCTTATTTATGTTTAACGCTATTATACACTTGCCCAGCAATGCAAACACATTGCCATCGGTGCCGCTAAGTTGAACTTTAGGTTTGTCGGGTTGCTTGTCCATATTAGGATCATTTATTGTTTGAATAACAATACGCCATATACTGCAAACCTCCCACAGAGAAATACTTGTACTCTCCCGCTTGCGGTGAACGGATATAGGAGTAAGGTCGCCCTATAAATCAAAACCCATATCTAATGAAACCAAAAGAAAATGTTACGGCCTCATCTATAAAGAGAATGAGCTACGTAGATCTTCAAAAATTGTGCTCTAAAAAGGAAATAGAGTTCAAAGGACAAAATCGGGAAACACTAATCAAGCTATTGATTTCAAAGCTTAGTTCCCTTGAAGGAGAAATTCCGGCTGCCGAAACTGTCCAACAGGAAGAGCAAACAAATGGTAAGGCACAACCAAAAGTAAAAGGGGAGAAGATTGACAAGAAGGTAGCACAGCCAGCCAAAGCCGACAAGAAGAAAGCGGCTCCCGAAAAGAAAGAGAAAACGGCAAAGAAAGGGGAAACCAAATCTAGCAAGATACTTGCCCTCCATGCTAAGGGGAAGAAGGTAAGTGAGATTCATAAGCTGTTAAATGCTCACCCTAGTTTTATCTACACCGTCCTTGCTAAGGCAAAACTTGCCCCTAATAAGTAACAGTTACACTTGGTCTGAGGAGGGCTACTAAAGCCCTTCTCGGGTCCGCGTGGTAAAATTCTTTGAAAAATGACACTTGTAAAGTTAAAACCAAGCTGGAAGAGGGTTCAAATGGTTCAGGCTCTCGATGCTTATATAATAATGCGAGAGATACTGATGAAACTTGACCCAGTTGATAAGAGTAGGGAGTTTCTTTGGGTAATAGGTTTATCAACGGATAATAGAATCCGTTACATTGATACCTGCGCCATAGGGAAACTTAATGCTCTGATAACAGGACCCTCCGAAATCTTTGCTCACGCTATTAGATTTGGTGGTATTGCATCTATCATAATTATTCATTCCCACCCATCTGGTAATACTGTTCCTTCTCAGCAAGATAAGAAGTTTACCAATGAGATAATAGAGGCAGGGAAGATATTGCACATTCAAGTACTGGACCACATTATCATAACTGGTAGGTCGTACTATTCCTTCTTAGGGGAAAATCATGAAAAAAGAAGGAACCCATGAGTACGGATATAAAAGAGTTTGCAAAAGTCTTTGAGCAAGTCGCCTTTGGCAAGTCTGAAAGTACTGTGTTTGATGATTACCTCGACATAGTGATATGCGCTTTATCAGGTGAACGGTACGAGGAGGAATACCTATCCATTATTAAAAAATACAAGAAGGAAGAGGTAGAGTTGATATGTAAACTATTTGCCCAGATGATTATCGTAATGGACAACGAGGGCAATGGATTAACGGACTGCCTGGGGGAATACTTTCAAAACTTTATCACCAAAGGCAGACACGGACAGTTCTTCACACCTGAACACGTATGTGATATGATGGCTGCCATTTCCATTGATAAAAGTACCGTAGGCAAAACTATCATTGACCCTGCCTGTGGTTCAGGTAGAATGTTACTATCTGCTGCCAGGATTTCAAGATATAATACATTCTATGCTGCCGACATAGATGTCAGGTGTTGTAAAATGGCTGCAATTAACCTTTGTTTAAACGGACTTATAGGAGAAGTGGCCCATATGGATTCATTGGCATGGGAGCATTGGGGCGGATATAGAATATTCTATGATAAGACACGGTTGTACTTACCCACAATAGAAAAACTGCAACCTAAAGAAGGCATAATATACAATAAGCCCAAACCGAGTAGTGAGAAACAGGAACAACCAAGCAATATTATTACCGTTACGCAAACAAAACTTGACTTATAAGAGCTTTATTATCTCAACGATAATTTACCCTTCAAAGGTTTACATATACCTGCCCAGATAAGAATTTCGGATATTGGAGTAATCCTTCTGAAAACACTTTCTCCTTCCTTTTTGCCATATATACTCTTGGCAATATATCCTTCTACAGTATCTTTAGATAACCCTGGCTCTCCTAGCTTATGCTTCATAGCATTTCCCCTTTCGGCCCTATTATTGTTTTTAAGTAAAAAGGTCACTGTTTCAGAAAATACCTTCCATTCCAATAGGTTGTTTTCTCCCAAATTACTTACCCGGATACCCTTACCCTTATCGTCCAACCACGCTTCAAAGTAACCGCCTTTTTTCTTGATTTTAATTCGTGAGCCCGCCTTTTTGAACTTCCCTGACAACACCTTTTTAACATCGGCAGGGTTCACAGTTTTAACTGGCTCTACAATGTTTTTTGAAAAATCCAGTAAGTCTTTTATATCAACACCGAGAGCAGATGCAACAACGCTCATTGTGCTAAGAGTAGTGTTTACTGCTCCTCTTTCAATTCTGCTGATTTGAGTAGTTGGAATATTAGCCTTTGCGGCAAGGTCTTCTTGTGAGAGACCCTTATTTAACCTAAGGTCTTGAATCCTTTCCCCAAAGGCTTTGATTGTTTTTCTATCACGATTATTTAGCACACTTCAAAAGTGCAGTTTCAATAAATTACTAAACAGTACATATATGTAATATTATTAGTATATTCACAATTGAAATCAGTAATAACCAAAATCAACAAATATGGAAACAACAAGCAAAAAATGGTATCAAAGTAAGTCATGGATATATATATTATCCATCTTTATCCCACCAATCGGTTTTTATCAGCTTTGGAAAAGCAAAGATTTTGCCACCAAAACAAAAATTGCAGTGACGTTAATTGTATCAGCCCTCTTTATTCTAGGTGGAATTGGGATGATTAAGAGTAGTCAGTTTAATCAAAAATTACTTTCCGATGGGGAACTGTACATTCATTTTCAAGAATCAAATGCTGGAACCAATCCTGATGTAAAGTTCTACTTTAGGTTCTACAAGAACCAAATTGTTGATTTTAGGTCAAACGTTATAAGGTATTCCGCTACCGCAAATTTTGATACAAGGTTTACAGAAATTCTTCAATCTGGCAGTATTTTTCAGGTTAGAACCAAAACTAATACTGGCTCTTATGGTGACCCTGATTGGGATATTAAAATGACAATTGATATTAATGCCATTGGCGGATATAAGGAACCAAAAGATTCATTAAAGGGGACGGTTACTATTGAACAATATACAGGGTTTAAAGAAGACAGAAAATTGACAAAAGATAGCTATGACGCTGACTTCATTTTCATTATTAATTCTCCAGGTGGCAACCTTATTACTGCTCCAAAGGATATTGGTAAGGAAGCGGCAAACGAACAGGATGCTGGAAATAAAGCAATGTTAGACCAGTTGAGAAAGAATAATACTTCTCCAGATTCTTCAAAACAACCCAAATCAAATAATACCGCTATAAAAAATCAAGGTACTGCCGTTGCAATTTCTGAAAAGGCATATTTCTTTGATGATGGTGATGGAACCCCCTCAAGAGGGTTACAAAGAAATACATATTTGGTTAAAGGTAATCAAGTAAGTTATAATGGAGTTCAGGGAGATTTCATATATGCAACGTTTACAGACCCGCAAGGTAAAACTACTATGGGTTGGATGTTAAAGTCCGATTTTGAATTTGTAAATCATTAGATGCAAGTATCTTTAGATTGACAACATAAAAAGGATGGTTTGCTGGAATGAATATAATTACTGAATTTACTTTAACTTGTTGTTTTGAGATTTGCCTATTGGTTGGCATTATTCTATTTATAATATATCAGAAGGCAAAAGAATATAAAGAATTAGCACGACAGTTGAGGAAATTCTTGGAGGAACTAAAGTAAGCAAATGGAAAACGGTCCGGTTACCAAGCCGAGTAAAAAAGCTCCTATTCTTTAGGGGCTTTTTTCTTTATTGCCAGCGGTTGCTATTCCCGCTTCAAGGTTGACCTTTAGGGGAAAATCAACCTATGGCAACTATCAAGTTTGTATTAAGTCCGTTTAAGAACAAGAAGGGTAAAAGCCTTATCCTTCTTCAATATGGTCATCAAAGCAAAAGGCTCGTTCTGTCAAGCCATTTATCTATCAATGGTGCCATGTATTGGGATGAGGGTAAGGGTAGAGTCCGGTCAAGTTGTCCTGAGGCCATATATATGAATGAGATTCTGCAAAAACAGGAATCAAAGGTAAACAGGCTGGCCCTCCAAATGAAACTAGATGGTATTGAACCTACGATAGAGCGGATAAGGCAAGTTACGAGACAAACGTTCATTCCAAAACCTACTGTTATTAAAGAATTAGAAGCGTTTATAGGAAGTATTGCAGCTACAAAAGCAGTTTCTACAATAGCCATCTATAAAAACGTTCTAAATACCTTAAAACAATACGAGAAGAACAAAAAGGAAGAAGTTACCTGGGAGAACATTGACTGTGAATTGCTTGAACGACTGGCCTCTTTCTTATTCGAAAGGGGCATCTCAACGGGAACAGTCAAAAGGAATACTTCCTATCTCAAGTCTTACCTTTCATATTGTTGCCGTAAGAATTTGCTGAAATCAAGGGACTTTGAGAATTATACCATTAAGGTTCCCAAAAAAGCCGTAATCAGTTTGACGGAGGAGGAACTAGAAAAATTGAAAACTGTTACCTTAGCGGAAGGTTCATTATCTCGGGTGAATAGGATTTTTCTTTTTTGCTGTATGACGGGAATACGGTTCTCGGACATTACAGGAATTTCAAAGCATCAGGTCGAAACAACAAAGTCTGGTAGGGTTTTGAAATTAACTACCAAGAAAACAAAGCAGTATACAGTAATTCCATTAATAGATGAGGCATTCGAGATTTTAGAAAAGATGGATTATGACCTGTTTACCGTATCTCACCAACGGTATCTTAAAGTAATCAAGAAGGTGGCCAAACGAGCCGGAATCAATTCTAAGGTCAGTGTAATAACATACAAAGGTTCGGTACGTGAAGAATCCGTGGTGCCAAAATACGAGGTTATAAGTTCGCATACGGCTCGTAGAACCTTTATTTCATTGAGTTTGCAAAAAGGTGTTCCAATACAATTAATCGCCTCTATCACTCACAATGGCAATATTTCCAGCCTTATGAGGTATGTTGCAATTGACGAGGATAGGAAAAATGAGGCGTTTTTCAAAGCATGGTCAAGTAATACCAACAAATAAGGAGGCTATGAATACAATTGAGCGTGTTAAAACAGTTGATGACCGCCTGTATTTGAAGATACTTTTTAACGGCGTTGATACAGTTGACTTACGATTTTACCTCCCTGAAAATCGTGATGAGTTCGTTAATCTCTTTAGAAAAGCCATTAACAATACCTCACTTGCATTGCAAAAAGGTGAGTGGGAAGAAAGAGATGAGGAATTTCTCCATGGAGATATTATCAGACCAGCAATGGATTTTATTCGTGGTACAGGGTTCACCAATTTCCTATTAATAGGCGTTTATCAGAAGAAATGGCTCCGGTTTACAGATTTAACAAGAGAATACTTTGCCGTCTACATGCATAGTGATTTCATAACTGCCGAGGCAATAGAAGTTTACACCACAATGGAAGAGGCCGTAACAGCTATGCAGCAATGGAGAGCAGATGATAACAAGTTTTATAGATTTCAAAAAAGAAAAGAGCGGAGAACAACCTATGATGCTGTTATAAATGATTTTCTCTTTTCCATTGATGCTGTTGACCATTTCATAATGTATAAGGCATTATATGACCACCAATTGGAATACCTCGTTAAAAAAGGGCTTATCACAATGACTAGATAACAGGCAGGGATTTGGAATAACCCAAATTCATTTGAAATTTATTTCTTTAAGTATTTCCTGGCGGATACATCCACTATCTTTGCATTCTTATATGAATTAACATGAATAACAAAATATTCATAAGCTCAACTTGTTTTGATTTAATAGACATTAGAGCTGAATTGAGAGTTTGCTTAGAAGCATTGGGGTTTACTCCAATAATGTCAGACCAATTAGATTGTGAATTTGGGACTTTTCCAGATAAGAATTCTATTGAAACCTGTTTAATAAATCTGCGTAGTTGTGATACCGTTATATTTATTTTATCTCAACGTTATGGTGGTAATCTTTCAAAGGCAGGGTTCGGAGATTATTCCGCAACTCACCTTGAATATTTAGAAGCGAAGAAGACACGTAAACGAATTATATTTTTTGTGAGAGACCGTCTTCAAGCAGATTTTGACAGATTTAAGAAAGATAATACTGTAGATTTACTCTGGGTTGAAAAGAAAGACCAGAAAATATTTGAGATAATAGAAGATAGAATAAAATTAACACATAGTGATATTGATAATTGGAAATGGACATTCAGAGATGTAATTGAAATTAAGGAAAGGATTAAAAGGGAATTTGAAACTGAAGTCCGACAAATACGCTTGAATAAATTAATAGAAAGTGGGAATACTCCACTGTTAACAGTAACAGCAACAGCAGTTTTTACACCTCCGAAGGCCGATGATATCACAATGAGTTTTAGTGTAGATAATGTTGGTCCTCAAACAGCAATTGAGCCTGTTTTTGTTCTTTATAAAGCTGATACTTTTAAAGAGGTTTTGGAAAAAAAGCTTTTTGAGGATGCGACTTCTTATCAATTAAAAGTACTTTCTCCATTAAAACCCCTATCATCATTAACCCCAGGAGATCTCATTTATCCAATAAAGGTTTCTCAACAAGAATTGGTGGCCAATAAAAGTAAGTTTGTAGTTGGAATTATTTATAAAACTATTCACGGTGATTTAGTTACTGATGCAAGTGAAATAACTTTGGTGCTTAACCTGAGGCCACAAATTAATGTGATTTCGAGATATACGTCAAAGCATCTTGTAAACACAAATACGTTTGAAAAATTAATTGGACGCTAAGAGTTGATTGTTTATCTAAGATATGTATGATATTTAGGCCTTCAGTTAGTAGGGAGGTCCTTGAAAACTTCATCAATAACTTCACTAAGTCTGATTTGTCTAGGTAAACAGAGCGCTAAACCTGACAAGCAAGGAAAAGATTCAAGTTCTATTGAAACTTGAAACAAGTTATTTGTATAATTAAAGATAATTTGAAACTAATTCTTCAGTACTCTCTGTAAAATTATCAATTAACGGTTCTTGGGCTCTATTAAATATTAAGGCATATGTTGGCTCAATTTTATTTTTTGTAGGAATTGGTACATAATTAATGGGAGATAGATACCTATCAAAAAATTGGCCGCGACTATAATTCTTAAACATTAGATTTTCAATAGAATCTCCACCATGTATATTATGGGAGCCTGCTAAAACTTCAACACCATTTCCACCAATACCACAGTAGAATTTTGCATGAAATCCAGATTTCGTTTTAGCATGTTGAAGAAGTGGATGTAATAAACCATTTTTCTTGATGAAATCAAAGGTATTCTTACCATTGACTTCATCAATATCTTTGGCAATCTGAGATATTGTCTCTCCTCTAGTAATTAGTAGTGTTTTATACGGATGAAGAGGGGCTAAAAATTCGTTTAAAAGTTCTATACGATCTTCTGCTTTATGATAGGGATTACCTAAATAGGGGAAGACAATATATGTAATACTGCTCAGTATATGCCAGCGGATAAGAAATTTCTTCAATATAATCTGACATGTATTGCGATTGTATAATCCATCTATAGTTTGATGAAGAGATTGCCGATCTAAATCTGCAAGGAAAAACTCCCTTTCTCTATTCGGGAAATATTTCTCTTTAAAATGGCAATAAAAGAAGGCTTTATGAAGTTCACCACATTTAGAGCACTGAAAATCTAAAAAAATGAAATTGTATTTGGGTGTTTTAACATGAGTATTTGCCAAATAATAGTTACTGAAATTAGTAAAGCTTTTATGGTAATAACTCAATTGGGTGGCAAGAAAATCATAAGCATCTTTCTCAATATCGAATGAAAAGCATTTCTTACAGGCAAAAATTGAATTGCCTTCTGGATATAGCTCCTCTTCCTCCCAAATATTTCGAACTATTATCGGCGTAGTAACATTAATTGCCATTTTACTTTTTATTCCTCTTTAAAAGTAGAATATGCTCCTTGTTTATTCTTGAATTGCCGTTAAAAGTCTTTTTTGTAGTTCGTAATTCTCGAATCCATCTATCTTCCAATTGGAGCCCAACTTCCTTTAATAGAATAATAAATTGGTCAGCCACAAAGACTGGTTTCTTACTTACTATTGCATCCCCAATAATAATTAAACATCTTCCCTTACTTTTTAAAACACGTGACCATTCTGTAAAGCACGATTTCATATCTGCAAAATAATTTTCAGGAGTTGCTCCATTTCTGGTGAATTCATCATGGCTTCCAATTTCAATGTCACGGGCGAAATCAACATGACCACTAATCCAATGAATTCTTTGTCGGTGATATTTATGATAATCATAGGCATTAAGATAAGGTGGTGAAGTGACAATCAAATCAATTGTATCAGTTTTAATAAAGGGTACATTTCTAGCATCAGCCTCTCTCACAATTGCAGAAGCTCTAGGTGAATTAATAATTTCGGAAAGTGAACTGATTACATCATTCAATTTTAATTTAAATGCTCTATCTACGTCGGGAACTGTTACTTTTCTATCTATTCGTGCATATCTCGTATCACTATCCTGGTATGAAACCTTAACAATAATTGATGAAAATATTGAAAGTAATAAATTTTGAATGGGTTGAGGGTTCTCTAATATAGTCCTTTTTAATGCCGATAATCTTAATAGCACTTCAGGACTAAACCAATAATTGAAATTTTTATTATTTGGAATTAGTTTCTTCAGTGGTCTTGTTTTTGAAATTAAATTGTCGAAATTTTCAGAATAGCTAATAAGAGTCAGTAAATCACTTTTATTATAGTTTGCGGTCTTTGCTTGACTTACTAAAACTGCAACAGAATTATTATCAGTTCCGATGGAGGGTCTATTAAGAAGGCTTGCTTCTAATAATGTGGTTCCACAACCGCAAAATGGGTCATAGATTAAATCTCCTTCATTAGACCATTTTTGTATTGCTTTTCTTGGTATTTGAGGAATAAATTTAGCGGGGTATGGATGTAATGAATGTAAGTGTTCCTTTGTAATAGAATCGTGGAAATTCCATTTAATCCCTTTTTCAATTAGGATATTTTCATTAGCAGTAGTATATATTGCTTTACGCTCCATTATTATGCTCTAAAATGTAGTATTGTTTCCGTTGACCCCCTGTTTTCCCTGAAAATATCTCTTGAAGATAATAATTCCATGGGGATGAATTCATTTTGTTTCCAACCGGCTACTTCACCTATCTCGTATAAATAACTATCGGTTGGAATCATTATCTTCTTGCTATTTACAGTCGTACTATTGTTTCCCACTATATAAAAAGCAGAGGCTCCTTTTTTCATTAGTGAATGTGCTGATTTCATTGCATCAAACATATTGATAAAATACCTGCCGAGAAGCGCTGGCAGATTGCGTCTTCTGAATCCAATATTATCTCCGTGATTATGGTTTGCTATTTCATCAATTAGTTTAATAATATTGGAAGGTAAAACCTTTCTACGGATTAAATAATAATCCCAAGCCTCTACTCTTTGACGTTCAGATATTTCTCTTGTTCCTACCATCTGAAATTCTGCGTATTTGTGCTCCTTATGAGGCAATAATCCTAGAATAATTAGACTTAATCTATCTGTATCAAGATACGGTAGTGCCGTTGCATATGGCGGGGACGTGATTAATAGGTCAACTTTGTTTTTATATTGAGAAAATAATTCGGATATCCTTAGAGAATCACCCTGTTTTATGGAAAACATAGGATGATTTGACCTTGGAGGGAGTACACTGAGGTATGAATAAATCTTGTCATATTGTTTTAATACTTCTTCATTAAATTTGTCAATGGCCATTCCTTTATCATAAACCTTAATCTCTTTTCGAACTCTTAAATCGGTTTCCTTTTGCCATGATATTGGCCGTATTATATTACTGAAACAAACTCTGAAGAATTCCTTGTATACAGGATTGTTAATTTTATTAATATTCCCAAGTATTGAAGCACAATCGTCTAATGCAGCCTCTGAAAACCAAAGTTTCAAATATTTTAGATCCTCAGAATTCCAATGGTCTTCCAATTTACACTTGCTAAATCTAAATTTATTAACATTTTTATCAATGTTTTCCTTGAATGTTTTATGTGTTTCTAATATTAAGGAACATTTAACTTGTGATATTAACACTGAAAGTGGGTTTAGGTCCAAACCTAAAGCATTGCATCCCATTGCTAACACCTCGCATGGTGTTGTACCACTTCCCGACATTGGGTCTAGAATAAATGAATTCTCACTAACACCAGCAATATTAATGAGGCTTTTCACTAATTGAGGAAAGAATTTACCCCTGTATTCGTGAATATCATGTGGTCCATATCTTAGTCTTCGAGCATTGTGTAATTCCTTCTGTAGCTTTGTTTTCTCAAAACCATTTTGAGTAAATTCAAGAGATTTTTGAAGGGTGGGAATTAGATAATCTCGACCCAATCTCTGCCAATAGGTAAGTCGGCTCAATAGAAACTCTTCGGAAACTTCTGTTTTAATAATGTAATAACCATTTTCCTCTCGCAAGGGAGTTTCAGTTCCAATTAATGCTAGTAGTTCTCTGATTGCTAGATTTTCCTCAAATGGTTGCAGGTAAGGTTTCATTTCTAATTTTAGAAAATCCCTATCACTTGAAACAAAAAGGGGCATGGTTAGGGAGAATTTCTTCTTTATTACATCAATCATTTCCATTTCCTCTAATTTTTTAACATTTTGAAATTAAGTGTGAAGCACATATAATTTCAATTGGAGTTTTGTCGATGCCAAAATTCAGTGGAATATCTCTCATTTGAAATGCAGGAATGTCAAATGGATTAGCTCTCAAATGAATAGAGTACTTTGTTAATCTGCTTAATACAGAATTAGCTCTATTAACATCTTTTATCAGTTTTGCAAGTGAACTGATGTAGCAAGCTATCAATGGGGAATGTATGGGTTTGTCTCTTTGTGTTCTTTTGGCAGTACCCATATAAGCATCAACTTTTGATTTCATTGCAAAATCACACCATCCTACTGAAAGTCCCTCACTGCATGAATCAATATAGTTTTCTATTCCAACGGGGAAAAGGTTTTCCTTACCCATAATTAATAAAGCAATGGAGCGAAAATATTCCATACTCATGTATCCTAATGCAGGACATTTAATTGGCGAAACAAGTTCCGTAGCTAATTCAACAGCAAGTTTTTTGGTAAGGGCACCAGATGCTCTAAAAATTTCAACTGCCATTGCAGCGGACATAGTAAGTTCAGTTTTCATCCTATGTCTAAGGATAGTTTCACTAATATCCTTATCATAAATTAATCCGTCACTTTGTCTTTTTGCCAATATTAGTTCGGCAAATTTTGTATGATCAACTTTTGTTGTGTCAGTTATCTGCTCAACCCACCATTTTGTATGAATAGCATGAATTGTTGATTGTTTATATTGAGCCGTAAATTTATATAATAGCTTTCCATAGCTTTCGGAATACGATAGAGGAATTCCATTTTCTGCTAAATGTTCATCCATTATTCCTTTCCAGTCATGATTTATCTTCCCATCAATTAGTAAATCAATTAAAGTCGCTTGGAGACAAATTGAAGCAGAAACTTTTCCATCTTCTGCCATTCTAATTGCATTAATACGCCAATCTTTTAGGTACTGTTCGTAAACAGGGAAAAAGTTTCCTTTTATAATCTGAACTTCTGGTATGAAAACATGAGTACTCATCAGTAGAATGCTTTTGAAGGATCCTTAACAATTCCACCAAATACAGTATACATTAACAAAGGGAAATACCATCTACAAATAGTTGAAGATGCCCAAAAATCTATACGTGCGACTCCAGCCCCAGTGGGTTCAACATGGGAATACTTATCCGAATATTTTTTTCTCAATAGGCTTTCTTCTCCATGTAAAGGCATATCTGCAACATTAAGGGCCCAATCTTTAATTGCCAAAGAAATTTCAATTGTGCGTAGTTTGCCGTCACCACTATTACCACCGCGTAACATTGGAACTCCATTTTTGAGGCCAGTCATAACTAGTTCGGGGAAGTACTGAGATCCAACCTTAACCTTCCATGCCTCTAAACAACATTCTGAAGGGAACAATTTTTCCAGAGTACGAAGCATTAGCTCAAGACTTGTGCCTTCTGAAGATGTAAAACCAAGTGAAAGAGAACCAGGATTTCCCGTAAACATTTTAAAAAGAGCCTCTTTAGGAGTAGAACCTTCTGCCAAATACAATCCAGCAATGTAGCACCATAATGGATCAATTCTTAAGGTCTTCTTTATCCTAGCTTCACTAGAAAGTTTCCACTTCCCTAGAATTTCATTACCAACAATCTTAATTTCTTTAGGATGTAGCTTATTTATTTTTCCATAGGGATTTCGAGTGAAGAAATCATATAAATTTAAAAACTGCCCAATTTTTGAAGGTTGATCAATCCATTCTATTAATCCACTATTAGATGTTTGAATATCGAGTAGTATGGAATCCTCTAATTCATGCATCATTTTTAAAAATAATTCGCCTAATCCATTCAATCCACCAAGGTGAATTTCATCCGATCTACTAGATCCACCAGATGTTCTAGCTCCTTTCTTAAAGGGTCTTCTTAAAGATGATGTTACAGTAATATTGGTAAGCTTTGTATTGATACCAACTGAACTAAGCTCTCTCTCCTTTTCTCTTGTTAGTATATCTTGCATTACCTCTTTATGGTGATAATAGAAGGCTAAATGATCTTCATTATTAGTTTGAATATCTGGCCTAACTTCTTTAATATACTGTTCATCCTTAGGGTTTAAGGTTGGCCTTACCTTAGATAATGGGGGGACACGAATTAAGCTTGGCTTATTCTTACTAGAATAATATTCCTTTAGTTTAACTCGTCCTATACCTTCCATAAAATAGGCACTATCTTCTCCAAGGGAGAAGGAAAACCTTATATTCCCGGGGAATAGTTTTATAAATTGATCCACTGCAAACCGTACAAGATGTTTTTCTTTTTGAGAAAAGGAAATTGTAGGTATAATTCTTGTTGAATCATGGGCGTCCTCTGAACCTTTCGCTCCATCGCCACTGTATAAACCAAAAAAAGAAATCAATGATTCGTCTAACGGAATGACCTTTGAAATAACAACTTCATCACCAAACCCATCCTTTCTTTTAATTAAAATTCTATCTCCTTCTGCTCTCCAAATATACTGCTGTCTATACTGCCTGTCCTTTGCATCAGTAATAACTGACCCAACAACTTGCCCTTTAACACGTTCTAAATAATCTTCTATTTTAATATACCCTAAAATCATTGTGTACTTATTTACCAAAGATAGGAATTAGAAATATATCTATATTGAATATAAATTATAGTTGCAGTTATTGATGTTAACAACTTTTCTGGATTTACCTTTTCAGGAAGCAAAGTCCTAATTTTCTTATTCAGGGACTATAAAATTTTAATAAAATGAGTGTCAAGTTTTAAGGTGTTAATAACATTATGTATATTAAATTAATTTTTATACTACATTTGTACCATGCACTTAATACAACAAAAATTACTCGCACTTTCAAAAAGTGAAAACCTAGCAAAAATGAGCTTGAGAGAAATGGCATCTGCTATTGGAATGCGGGATGAATCTCCTCAAAAAATAAAGCACCATATTGAACAGCTTCAAAAGAAAGGGTTTATCAATATTGATCGTGAAAATGGTGTCATGACAAGATCTTCTGCATTGCCTGGTATAGCTGAAGGGTTATTAGAGACAACAGGTAAGGTATTCTCAATTCCGATTCTCGGGACTGCAAATTGCGGCCCAGCAACTCTATATGCTGAAGAAAATTTTCAGGGATTCTTACGTGTTTCAAGTAAATTAATAGGTAAATCAAGACCATTAGGGCTATATGCAGTTAGAGCAGAAGGTAATTCAATGAATCGGGCGGATATTAATGGGAAAAAAATTGAGGATGGAGATTTTGTAATAGTTGATTCTAATAATAAAAATGCTCGTTCAAATGATATTGTACTTGCTATAATTGAGAATCGGGCAACTGTCAAACGGTTCATCAATGATTTAGCTAATGAACAGATAGTTCTTATTGCGGATTCATCTTTTAATTATGACCCAATATACCTACATGCTTCTGATGATTTCAGTATCAGCGGAAAGGTTGTGAGTATTATAAAAAGGCCAAAAATAGGTCAGTAAACCAAATACATCTAAAGATAGGCAAGCTTTAAAAAATAATGTTATGAACAAAAAGAAATTATCCAAACCAGAAATATTAAAATATAGCAAAGATGATATTGTACATCTTGCTGTCATCCAAAATGAAACTATCCTTAAAAGGAACTTCCAGAATATCGTTTTTGTGCATGAGGTAGCTGATAAGGGGGTTGGCAACAAGGCAGTGGGTGTTTTTTTAAGCGACGCGGATGATAAACGGATTCCGTTGAAAGTACAGGTCCATATGCCTGATGGAAACAATCATGTTGTTAACATACGAATAATTAAAGGGCTTGGAAAGACGAAAGCACATTTTGCTAATAGCACAACAGGTTCAGTTGCTTTATCTAGTGCTCAAAGTTACACTGGTTCTGCTTGCTGTATTTTACAAGACCCTTCTGATAACACCAAGAACTTTATGCTTACTTCCTGTCACGTTCTTACCGATGGAGATTTAGCTAATCCATTAGACAACACTAACAATGAAAATGTAACATATAATAGTTTAGTTGCTGGAACTTGGGTATATGGTTCCATTACCAGCTTTGGTGATTATGCTACTGTGGCTTTATCGGATAATTTTGATTTAGAGAATTCAGGACTTAGTTATTCCAAGGGTACAAGAGATATAGATGAAGCAACGGATTTAAATGCTCCTTTCTTTATTAAATCACAATTTAATGATGGAGGCAAAACCGCTTATTTACATGGTTTGGCACGCAATAAAATCAGTATAGAATATCACTTCGGACATAACCTTGTGTATGATAAGATTATGATGTTAAGCGATAGTAAGGATATCACAGGGGGCAAAACATTAACTCAAGGCGGAGACAGTGGAGGCGCAGTTTATGATGCCAGCAATATTTTGGTAGGGATTATAGTAGGAGGAAATGATGTGTTCTCATATGCAATTCCAGTGAAAAACATAATTGATAGTTTAAAACTACAAATAATATAACATGAATAAAAAACTACAGATTTTCTTATTTGCTTTTACGCTACTTCAAGTTAGTAATCTATATGGACAAAGTGGTTTCATCTATGATGACGCTATAACACTTATAGGAGACTCAAATAATGCCAAGGAGAGGAAAGCCATCCTGGCTTCCTATATAAATAAAGACACTATTAGCTATATTCAGGCGGATTCTATATTGAAAAAGAATCCATTCCTTTTAAAAGCTTTTGGCAATGATCATTATTTTGCAAGTCACAACATTACAGTTGGAGGAGCGCACGCTCAAGGTGTTTTGGGGAGTATTGGTTCGTTTAATGTGACCAATATTGCTGATGGGATAGCAAAATTCATGGTAAAGCGAGGTAAACAAGAACTTTCAACTGCCTTTTTTAATAATTTCAAGAAGGACTTGATAAAATATCCTGAGTTGGTAGTTATGTTTCCAAGAGCATCTACTATTCTTAAAAACATAGATTCGTATGATATCCTAACCGTCCTACAACAATTGCAGGACGCATTCAAAAAGGACCTTCTAAATCTTCCAACAAACATCTTATCATTTAGGGATAAAGATACTTCCATGTGCTTTGGAGATAAAAATTGTATTAAGCAAATTGACACTATTGGGAATCTGATGAGTGGTACAAGGTCTATAGACTTCGTTGTTCCTTTGTTAACAATCCAAGGGATTATCAATGGTAAAAATATTATTGATATTACAAATAGCATAGCTTCGGATAGTTCACTATGTAATTCAAAGAATGATTTCAGCGGATACATTAAGCTTACTTCAATACTTTTCGAATCATTTAGAAGCAGCCAGGAATCAAAAGGATTATTTGTGCCGGTAAATAGTATAAAAACTATGTTTCTTAACCCTAACACAACAAACGCCTTTTTGGGGCTTATTCTACTGAAATATGGTTCATTGCCTTGTTATAGTAATCTAAAAATAGCCGGAATGGACCTTACTTCAATTCTAAGCAAAGTACAGGCTGGTGATGCGGCATTATTAAATGGAATTCAAGGATTAGACAATGTTAATGCGTTCATAAATACATATAAAGCCGCTCTTAGACAGGGGACTGTTTCTGGTCCGGAGGTCTATGGAACTGTTGTGGTGGCCTCTGTTGCAGTTCTTGCCGGCATGGGATACACAATTCATGAAATAGTAAAGGGTCAGTTACCGAATGAAATTAATATGTTAAAGAGGAATCTCGCTTTAGCAACTGATTTTGCTTCTGACATTCAAAAAAAGAACTATACAGGCATTTTTAATGATGTGAATACCCTGTTTACAACTTTAAATATTTTCAAAAATAATGATACAAGAGAAAAAATAATGAGATATTTTTCATTTGCATCTAACCTAGCATCAGCCAGTAATTCGGATGAGATTGAACAAGCATTAGAGTCAGTGGCGCTGCCTTCAGGAAGCTATTCCATAAAACAAAAATCTGCATGGAATATATCACTTAATGGTTATATAGGGTACGGGTGGGACTTAAATGAAAATAATGACAAATTGGCAATGCGAGGTATTAACGCCCCGGTTGGATTCTCAATAAGTAAAGGCCTATCCAAAAAGCATGGCGGTGCCGTAACATTCTTCACTTCTATTATAGATGTTGGTGGACTTGCATCAAATCGCTTAGTAAATGGTATGACAGATAGCTTGAAACAGGTTGTTACACTTGAAAGCATATTTTCTCCTTCTGCACAAATAATATTAGAAATTCCATATGTCCGAACCCCTATTGCTCTATGTGCCGGAATAAGAGGTACTCCTAAATTAAGTTTTAGTAATGGGAGCCAGTTTATAGTGATACCATCTAAAGAGGTTTTTAATCTTTCCATCTTAATTGATATACCGTTTTTCACACTGTATAACAAACCCTTTCAAGACTAAATCTAACTTTTAATTTCGCATGGAATTACAACTTATTAAAACAAGAAATACCTTAGATTTGTAGTAAATCCACGCGGCTCCAAGCCCATCTTAAAATCACTTTTATAAATTATAAGCACATTAATGAGCAGTTCCCCTGAAGATAAACCCAATATTAGTAATGAGAAATGGGATAATCCTGCCAGAAATGATTGCTTTGGAAGGGAACCATTTGTTGATACAATTGTAAAAACTATTCAATCTAATCCTAAGGGGTTTAATTTAGGTATTTCCGCTCGTTGGGGAGAGGGTAAGTCCTCAATTCTAGAGCAATTACAGCCAAAATTGGAGCACTTGAATTATTTAGTTCTAAAATTTCAACCATGGAAATATACTCAGGACCAAATTTCAATTAAGAGGAAGTTCATAAATAATATATTTCGTGAGTTAAAAAAGGATGAAAGATATAAGCATGTAGATCTATATAGTGATAAGGAAGAAGAGAAGGAGTTACCACTGGAAGAATATGATAAATTATTTTCATCCAAGCTAAGTTTGTTTTTAAAATATGGATTTGTTTCATGTTTTATTTTCCTTCTTGTTCTCTTAATTCTAAAGTATTTATGTTTTATGAACATAAATATTATTCAAGTCTTTTTCACAAACCTATTTATCCCTGCTTTGGCGGGCCTTATTCCTATAATACAGAAAATTACAGAAGTTAGAATAAAACATGTAACGCCTAAAATTGATTCTGCTGAACAGTTTGAAGATTTATTTAATGAAGCAATAAGTGAAATAAAAAAATCAGAGAAAGCTCCAGAACGTATAATTATTTTTGTTGACGATCTTGATAGATGTAATCATGTGGAAGTAGAACAGATCCTTACTGCACTTTTTACATTTTTTTATAATGACCATTGTACCTATATAATTACGGCAGATCATACTGTAATTCGTCGTTACATCAGTGATTTCCTAAAGTTAGAAGATGAGTTAGATGAGAAGGGCAATCCCAATTATAAGGGAACTCAGGCAACAAAACAGAAAGAAGCAACAGAATATTTAAAGAAAATATTTCAAATCAATTTTATTGTGCCAACAATTTCTATTGATTTGCTAAAAATATGGCTTGAAAAATTAGTTGATGAAAATGCAATCATTAAGTTTAATAATTTAAATGGTAGAAGCCACCTTATTAACCTAATCTTAACTAATTTCGATAGTAATCCTCGAAAGATTAAGCATTTTATTCGAACTTTAGCTTTCCAGCTTGAAGCGATCAATGAAAAAATAAAAGCAAGTAAAAGCAATTCCAGTGAAGAAGTAAAAAACCTTTCAAAGGTCTTGAAATCACCCGAGCTTTTGGGTAAAATTCTTATAATTCAAGATCGCTTCCCGGACTTTTATGATAAACTTATTAAAGAGCCAAAACTTATACAGAAATATGAAAGTGGTGAAACAAGTGAAGATCATGAATTACAGAATATATTCTCACTTGAACCGAAATTCTACAATTCCACAACTCGAGTTAATGATCAAACTATAGATCCATATTCATTTCTTTATTTTTCAGGATCAACTGGTTATGCGGATACTAAATTGATTGATATTGCTGAAGTTAACGCCTTCGCAAAAACTGCAAACTTTGAGAGCTTATTAAAAATTCTCCCAGGTCTAACGGATGAACCAAGAATTAGCCTTATTAGTCATATACAAAAAGAACTTGACGTTCTTCCAGCAAAATCTCCAGAGAAAATAAATACTTTCAGAAGCCTGCTTTATGTAATAGGCTTTATTGAAGAACCTAAGAGTCGATTGGCTAAGCTTAAAGAAATTTTTGACAGTACAGGATACTCTGTTGAATTGGGTGCACTGCAAATTATTGATATTGAAAATATATTCCCAATTATTGATGCTGATATAGCTACTAAACTAATTAATGAAACACCTTTTACGTCGGGTAATATGCCAGGTGAAATTTTGAAGGCATTTATTGCAACACAAGAAAAATTAGATGATGATATAGCTGATAAATTCATTCAAGTTATAACCAACAAAATTAAATTGAATGATGAGCAATTATCCTCTTATTTATCAATGGTTAAGCAATTGGGTTCAAGAATTAGAAAATCTATAGCCCTTCAGAAAGTTCTAATCGAGATGTTGAGTTTAGTTGCTGATAACCAAAAACAAGAGATATTCCTCCTAATAAATCAGGATAGGAAGGATTTTGATCTTACATTATTGAAAGAATTTGAAAGTGTTATTTTGAAAAACATTGCGTCCGAAAAGATAGTGGATGTTTTATGGGTGCTTAATAATATTCCAGGCAATATTAACGACAGTAATTTTGACATTAAAGGATTAGTTGAAGCAGTAGGGCAAAGGGTTAAAAAATCTACTAAAGAAGAACTAGAAAAAATAATGACAACCCTGTTTACTTCTCAAATTATGAAATTTTTTGAAAAGGATAAATTTGATTATTTACTTAATTCTTTTATTGAGGAATTGAACACTGAAGATATCGATAAGCAAGGATTTATTAAGTCAAAAATGGAAGACATAATTTCATTTTCTGATAACAAATTAGGTACCCTAAGAAAAATAATGCTTTTTGCTTTCCCTCCCTCTGATAGTGAGAATGCAGAAATTTTTAAAACAATAGATTTACTGATGAAGTTTTATTCTTCCGATCCTAAATTAAGACAGGAATTGTATAAGGAATTGAAAAACTTATCCCGTAAGTATAAAGATAATGTGGAAGTTAAAGACTATATTAAAAAAATAATTGACCCGATTCCGCCAAAAAAGGATGAGGCAGAAAGACCAAAAAAGAAATAAATTATTCTAAATACAACTATATGATTAACATTTCTGAAAAGACAATTAGGCTAAGTATCAAAGACTGTATTGGTATTTTCATTTTTTTATTGACGATTTGTATTGCTGTTGGTGGTGTCAATAAAGAGGTGAGTGCTTTGGAAGAAACAACAGATAAAATAGATACTGTATCCAAAGAAATCTACAACCTTAATATGAAATTAGATAGAATTATTACTGATAGATCAAATCATCGGCTAACACCAAGATGAAACGACAATCCATTTTCGGTTTATCCATTATCAGTGCATTTATATTGATAGTAATTGCTGCTTTAATATCAATTTATGCAAATAGAAAGGCTAATGAATTGGATAAGAAAGTTGCTGCTTTAAGTAATACACTTCAAACAACCTATAAGTTATCTGAAATTCTGTTAAGCGATACATCCTTTCCTATCAACGATACGGTTTATACCCTAATCTGTGCCGCTAAGACTCTAATAAATACAACTAACAATTTAACGAGTGCCATTAATGATTTAGTTGTAATCACAGACCGGGTTACTTCTAAATCAACTTCCCAGGAAGGATTGGGGTCTACAGTGAAAGTTAGTATTTATATAGGTACGCAAGAATGGATGGTTGAAAATCTAAATGTGACCACATTTAATGATGGCACTCAAATTCCTGAAGCAAAAACAAAAGATGATTGGGCGAAAGCTGGAAAAGAAGGAAAACCTGCTTGGTGTTTTTTTGCAAATAATTCGGCAAATGGTAAAGTTTACGGGAAATTATATAATTGGTTTGCAGTAACAAATAAAAGAGGATTAGCTCCTAAGGGGTGGCATCTGCCTAATATTGATGAGTGGGATAAACTTAGTAATTATCTTGGCGCTGAAGCAAGTAACAGTATGAAGAGCACTTATGGATGGACAAATGATGTAAATGGTAACAATGGGAATGGCAACAATAAAACTGGCTTTTCCTGCTTTCCAGCAGGTATCCGTAATTGTTTTGGTGATTTCAGTGAAAGAGGATGTTATGCTTACTTTTGGTCTACTAATGAAGGTAGTAATGAAAATGCCTATTTCCGTAGCTTAAATTTCGATGGGTCATCCTTCACTGGAGGATATTGTCCAAAAGGTGATGGATTTTCTTGTAGATGCATTAAAAATAATTAATTGAAACCTCGTTTTTTAAAAGATAAAGCCCCGATTTATTTACCTTGTCAATTTCAAAGGCTTGTGCAGGTATTCAACGTCTCCATAGAAATTGGCATACTTAAGTAGCACTATTGCCCTTTTGGTTCTCCAAATTATCATCCTGGCAAGTTCAGGGCGCACAAAGCCAGTAAGAATATCCATTGGCTTAAAATCATCAAAGCTGAATTTGTACCATTTGTCATTAATTCTAAAACACGGAATAGTTTCTTTTCCAATTTGAACTAAATATGATTCTGCTTTCGGGTCAAAAACTGTAGGGGTCTCTTGTAAATAATTAGATATATCATCGCTGAATTTCTCCCTCAAAAATGTCTTTTCAAGGTGTTCACCTATATTACCCTCTATCTTAATCCTTTTCTTTTTTCTTATACGGGAGATTTCTTTAATTCCTTTTGTGAATCTTTCCTCTACTTCATTTGAAAAGGGTGTGTTTTTAAGGGAGTCAAAGGATAGAAAGCTAATATTCCCTTTGGAGTTTCGTATCAACTCATCCAAGTCAATCGGTTGAAGCAACTTATACATGAGACGCTGAAAGCTAGCTGGGCTTACTTCGTCTAACACCTTTCTTTCAATGGTCAGGATGCCGATTCTAGGTTTTAATAGAGTGTCGGAAATATTCTTTGTTACATGAAAATTATAGGCAGGGCTGTTTTTACCAAAGAAGATTGTAAAGTGTACATCTTTTGGTAATCCCTTGAACCCAAAGGAAATTAAATGCCCCTTTATTTGTATCCAAAAATCGTCGTTTAGGGAAAGGTTGTTAAACGAATTAAGCATGCATTCTTTTGTTTTTATATGCAGTATCAAAAGTAGTAAAATAGTTTCTTTTTCCCGCTTTAATTGATAGAAAGCGGTATTCTCCAATAACATGGCTTGGTGTTTGCGTATTAGTGGTGACCTTTAAAATAAACGGTGGTCACTCATTTAAAGAATTTACTTATGAAAACCATTGAAGAACAGGCAGCAAACCTAGAACAAAAGATAAAAAGCCTTGAAGAAAAAATGTTCTATGGTGCTTTTAATGCGAGGGGGAATATTAACATGAAAAGTGTTTTGCATTATATTCTCAAAGGGGACCGGAGAGCCAAGTTTCGATATACCACTATAATGAAGGAGTATAACCAGATAAAGAACCACCCTGGCTTTGCAGAAAAATTCAATGCATCCGTTAAACCTGAAACATTGAAGAAGCTAAAACTTTATGGTTCTTATATCATAAGGCCATCAAAAAGCGGGAATAGTAATAGCTTATACTACGGAACTGTGTTGAAACTACCATCGGTAAACTCAATAAACGAATTTGCGGAGGGCGAACAATGGAAGGCTTTGATAAAAAAGGAGAAGGAGATTAATGTAAATGACCTTGTTTTTTATACCAGCAAGATTGATATGATTTTGGATAACGAAACTCTCCATCTTGTAGGCTATCTTGAAGGAAAAGTAAGGGAATAGGTTGATTTTAGAGCGAGGAGTGGGATTCCTTCAACTGCTTCTTCATATAAGCAAATACCTTCTCTATAACCCTAGTATAAGTCTTGTCTATAAATGTTTCTTTAGCCCCTGTTAGTTTATTTATTGCAGTAACATGAATGGCCTCATCGTCATCCATTTCAATGGATAAGGAATAAATTTCCAGTATGATTTTTAGTTTGGTTGAATTTCTCATTATTTAATTGGGCTGATTTTTCGAGGTAAAAATATAAAAACCATGTGACTAGATATTGGCCATAACAAAGTCCATGCCAAATTTTAGTTTCAAGTGTGTTTTAATCGTTTTTAAGCCTGTATCGTCTGCTCTAAAATGTTCTTTATGCATTCGGGTTGTCAAATCCTTTAAAACGCATATAAATTAATTGAAAAAATATAGATGAAGCTGTTGCAAGTGAACAAAAAAGTAGTGATTGTTCCAGCCTGTTGAAATCTGATAGAGGTACCGCGATAGGATTAGGGCGACTTGAATAGTCGCCTTTCCTTTTTAATTCAGGTTAACTGGTTCAGGTACAACTGAATTATTAGGCGTAACTGGTGGAGTTGTATCTTGCTTGTTCCAAAACTGTTGAACTATTGCTGCTGATTCTTCTTGTGACTGTTTCAGGTAAATCATTAGGGCCTTCAAGGTCTTATGACCTGTGATCTTTTGTATAACAGGTATAGGTAAACCAGCTTTGGCGAGGTTGGTCGCACAGGTCCTTCTGGCAACGTGACTGCACATTAGCTCACTTTTCTTCTGGACAAGCTGCGTGGGCCTACCTGCAATGCTTATGCGTTTTATTACAGATTGAGAAAAAGGGCCACCGACGATTCGGGCCACTTCTTTTAAATGGAAGTTGAATTTCTGCTCATTTTTAAATACAGGTGGCCAGGGCGAACCAGTTGACTTTTGATATTTTTCAATTATAGCCTTAACCCTTGGATGAATCGGAATCACTACTCGTTCATCGGTCTTCTTTGTATTTACAACAATTGTACCATTTTGAATGTTAGCAGCCTGCAAGCGGGAAAGGTCCGAGTATCTGAGTGCTGTGTAACTTCCGCATATAAAGGTATCTCGGACATGTTCGAGTCTTTTATCATAAGAGAAGTCGTAGTTGTACAATAAGGTTAGTTCTTCCTCGGTGCAGTATATCCCGTCAGAAACTTCCTGAAGGGTCTTAAAAGCTTTATTTTTCCATGCAATATTTTTGTGATACCCTCTTTCCAGTGATACACCAGCAATAAGTTTTATCACTTTGAAATATCCACCTGCTGAGTTTGCTGAAAGTTTCTTTGTACTGTATAAATAGGACAAAAAACTGTTATAGAAAGTCATGTCCAAGTCCTCATAATTTAGAGGTTTCCCAATAAAATCGGCATACTGTTGCAGGGTTTTCAAGGTATGCTTGTAGGAACGGATAGTAAGCTGTTTCCTGATAGGAGTCATTTCTTGAATAAACTGTGCAAAGAATGTAAGGAAGGGGGGAACATCAGGTTTCACCTTCTTCTGTTTGTTTTGCAACTGCTCTTTGATGTAATCCACCGTGGGGTCTATATCAAAAAGCAGGGCCTCATGAACGAAATTATCGATGAGTTCCTTCTTCTTCCTTATAACCATGTTCCGGGTAGAAAAGCCGGGAAAACTTCGCATTATTTCTTGTCGGCTTTTATTCCAAAACTGAGGCGGCACTCGTATTCCCGTGGATACAAGCATCGTTTTATAGCGGTGGCAGTAAATTACAAAGATCAAATTAGTCCCGGCTTTGTTACGTGTTGAGCTATAGTCCCGAATTACCAATTTAGTTGTTGCCATTATGATTTAATCTTAAATTAAGAGTCGGAAGCTCATTATTTTTTCAATTGACTCATATAGGCCAATACTTCACCACGATTGTATCTTATGGCACCTGTTCCGTTACCCAAAACATAAAAAGGTAATCCCTTTTTACGCAGAGATACAATAAATCCCATGCTCACCTTTAGAAGGGATGCCACGCCTTGAGTGTCGAGTATCTCAGTCGGTTCGGCAAAACGGGGATGGTTATTTAATTCCAGGCGTATAGTTTCCCGTAACAACTGTTTTAAATCTGAAACTGGTATTAGAATTAATTCTTCCATAAACATGAAACTTTTTTAAACTTTTTTGGTACTTGTTCTAAAATCGTAGTTCATACTGCAGGTGGTAATTTCTTTCGTTAAATACTCAGCAGCCCTTCTTGCAGAATTATAAGGTTCTATACAAACCCTTTGTATCTTACCTGTTCTGTTCACATCAGATATGTTCTGCCAGAGTTTACCGTAGTGAGTATGACCATTGACAAGAACATTCTTTATCTGACCGTCCACTTTTAATAACCCATGTACGTGATAACCCTCCCTATCTGGGAATGCTTCTGCAACCCAAAATAAGGTAGTCTGATATGGCTCAAGGGCTTTGTAATACAGCTCCATTATAGTATGGCAAGCTTTAAGAGAAAGTGGGTAGGCAGTAGTGAACGTAAAGAAGTACTGCCAACAGATACCCTCTAAAGTCTTTCTCAACTCTTCCCTGTATTCATCATCTTCGTTTTCCATAAGTGGTATTATTTCTTTCTGTTATTAATCCGATTTAAGAACTCAGCCCTCCTGTTAAAATCAGTTTCAAATATCCCCAGGTATTCAAACGTCTCCGTGGATGACTCCTCCATTTTAGTACCCCTGCATCGCATGCAGCTATGCGCACCCTCTACAAAAACAGCAACACCTTTGGGGGCAAGCTTCTTCTGTATGAAACTGGCTATGTCCATCGTTATCTGCTCCTGTGTCTTCATACCCCTTGCAGAGTCGGTTACAGTACGAGGTATCTTTGATAAGCCCACATACTCATCCGCAGGTATATATGCTACAACAGCAGAACCGTTTATCTGTAGCAAGTGGTGAGGACAGGTGCTATAGTAAGGTATGTTCTTTACAAGAATCATCTCCTTATACCCGCATCTGTTTTTAAAGGTTGTGAACTTAAACGGAGCCGGTATGCATAGTTCTACAAGTGCCTTAGCATGACGTAGAGGCGTTTCCTTAAAGTCCTCAGAATTGACATCTACACCAAGTTTAATCAGAACCTTCCTGAATAAAGGTTCCAATTCCACAACTACAGGATGTAATGCATGGCCGTCAGCAACTATAGAACTGCTTCCATTATTCTCATGTTTTACAGGCACTTCTTTTAAACCATTGCTGTTATGGTTAACAGGGCCATTACTTTTAATGGCACCGTTACTTAGATTACTCTTTTTCATAGTAATTGTTTTTATTAATTGTAAAATGTAAGGAAGAGGAAGTAGAACCGTGAGGAGCACCTAACTTAATTGTAGCAGAGCCGATGGAAGAGAGGATATAGCTACAAGCAATAAATAGGTAAAACGTTTCCGGTTCTAACAACATATTCCTTAATTTTTTATTCGTGTGATTTAGTGATTGTTTGGTCTGGTTTTTCTTCAATAGTTGAACCAACATCAGTAACAGTATTTTCAGTTACGGACAAAAGATTCTTCTTAACAAATTCCTGCTGCACTGGAGGCAAGCCATTAATCATTTGAAGTATGTTAATGACATTGGTATTACCATTCTGACCAACAGGCCCTGCCGTTCTTTTATCATATTCATTGATGATATCAAGAGCCATCTTGGCTGATTTGGGGTCTTTAAGCGCGGCCCTGGCAATCACCTGTAGGAAGTTGCGGCGTAATGAATTAAAAACCTGAATCTCTTCATGGTTATATTCGTTTTCACGTAATGCCTTAAGATGCTTGTAAACGGTAGTGTGAGTAAGCCCTGTTGCCGCTGCAATTTCAAGTGCGGAAGGTAACCGTCCTTCCGTTAAGGTGAATTCCGCCACCTTATCTGTTATCAGGTTACGGTTACGGACTTTACTGGCGTTACCCAACTCCTCTTTTATATCCTGCGGTAGCCATTGCCTTTGGTGGAGCTTTTCCAATTTGTCAGCCCCGTTTTCTTTATCCTTTAAGCCCTCGGCTATTTCAGTTTTGGCTACAGTGATAAATTTTAACTGTGTTTCAGGTGAAAGTTTATTAAACTCTTCCTGTGAATTAATCGGTTGTTCCATAATTTATTTTGTTTAAAAGTTTATAATGTAAAGGAACTACAGTATTGAAGGGGGTTTAGGAAAGTAACCTGGTAAGTTTTGATACTTTGTTTTCCGGCACTATCACACTTCGTTAATAGTTTTTAAGTATAGAATCCGGGGAGAGAGGTTTATAATACTTGGTTTCAATAGTTGCTGGTAATTGCAGCGACTGATTCTTTTCGTTTCCTAGCAGTTTCTTTAACCTACGTTTTTCACGCTTTTCGTTATCCTCAGCAAGTAATTTGTTCCAGTCAGTACTTAATAACTTGAGGTATGCGTCAATTTTCACTTGGTTCAATGGAATGAGTCCATACAACTGTTCGGTGGAATACCTTTTATTCAATGCTGTTAACATTTCCGCAAGGTTAAGGTCATCTTGCTCAAATTTTGTCAGGTCGTGTTGTGCAGCCAACAATTGGGCCTGCTCATTGGTAATCTTGCCGCAATCAAAACAAATGGCTGTTTGGATACCCAATTCAACAAGAGCATTATATATGTAGTTACTGGAATCCGGTAAAATCTCATAATTGATACCCGGTACTTCACGAACATATATCGGAAGCAACTGTCCCTCCTTGGCTATAATCTTTATAAGGTGCTTCATTAATAAAGGGTCAGGTAATCGTATACTGTAAGGTGCCGGTATAAGTGAAGCAAGAGGGAGTGTCTTAAAATTTGATAATGTTATTTTCATTGTTTTTAATGTAAAAGAACTGAGTATTGATGTGTCGTTTAGGAAAATGAAATAGAAGTATATGCCTGTTATTTTCCTAGTGGGGCCATACAATACCTCGTTTCTCCCAAAGACGGGTAATATATGTTTCGGTTATTTTAAACATGGCTATGGATTGAACAAGCCTGTTCGTGTAATCATTATACAATAGGTAATTAATACTTTTTTCTTCCAATGCCTTCCGTAGTGAAAGAGGTTTACCTTTCCCAATTGAAACAGTGCCGGATTTGAAAGGGGTAACCAAAGCATTTGTTGAGTCTGCTGAATAGAAAGGATAACTGGAAAGAATATTATAGCTCGTAAGTGCCAGCCCATGAATCTTAACCTCATTGCCTGTCGTATCAAATATATTTTGATAGCACTTTTCACTTGATTTTGAAATAGCTACATAATCTTGCCCTTGGTCAATCCATTTCTTCAAGGTACGTAAACTATAATCTCCATCAATACCCATAGGATGAAAGCACCGTACAAGTTTAAATTTGCCTTTGATACTGGTAAGGTCCCGATACATTCCATCAATGGTATCAATTGGAAGATGGCCATAGATGTCCAGTTCAAAAATCGCACACTCCTTTTCCCGAAGTGCATATACTGAATCCATGTAGTGTTGCATATATTTATACGGGTCTGGTGCTGCTTTGCTTCTTCCATGACCGAGAGGATTGATGCCTCCTTTGCCTTTATTGAATATGTGGCCACCACTATCAGCTATAAGCTTATATGGATGGTCGTAATTCAACAGGTACTTCATTTCCCCATTAATACTGTACAGTTTTGGAACTGCTTGTTCAGCACACCATGTGCCGAAATCTTTACCTTGGTGTTTTCCACCACCTGCTGCGAATAGATACATATTTTTTGTGTTTATTGTTTTTACAAAAAAATGAACTATTCGTAGTGTGTTTAGGAAAGTAAGTGATCATGTTTTAGTGGATTATTTTCCGGGTGTCATGTAGTTGGGTAGAGAGGAGTAGTTGATATTACTATTGCGTATAGGCAAATAGCCTGGACAATCTACAAAAGAAAAACCCGCCTAGGGGCGGGTTTACATTCAATCTTTTGGGATTTACTTTACCAACTTATACCAACCGCTAAACATTACAAAGAGGAAATCTTCATTCACAATGTAAGATAACCTTCCATCTTCGAAAACTAAGTGGTTACCCTTGCCATCGTAATTCAACTGGATTACTTCATAGGAGTCGAACCCCAAATAATTATGGCATGGGTCATAATCTGGAAGTTGTTTCTTTTGCAGCTTGAAAACTAATTTTCTCATTTTACTGAATTTTTGAGAGTTAATAATTGAATTATATAACTGCAAAAAAACTATATAAATGAGGGGTATTTAGGAAGCTAAAGTGGTGAGTTTTGGAAGGTTACTTTCCGGGATGAATTAGTTTATTACCGTCTTTAATCCAGTTGTCAATGGTTCTCCTTTGACTTTCTATCTGCCTATCTGTTTCTTCTTTTAATGGTGGAAGTATTCCAATATAACGGTAAAAACAGGCAATCAACTTTGGTGTTGGGGGATTGTCTAACAAGTCTTTCTTTTCCTCCAAATATTCAGATAGCAGGAACGTGGCTTTATATAAGAATCTATCAGCAGTGTCCGCCTTGCGTTTATCTCTGATAATACCTGGAAGTAAGTTTTCATATACCCTTTTCTGCTGTTCTTGTATTGCTATAATAGACGCATCAATTACTAGTTTGATGTTTGAAGGTTCAGTAATTTTAAACGAGTATTGATTTTTTGGATTCTTAACGTTTGAACTAAAAGTAACTACGGCTATTCCTTTTGAATCAGCAAGTAATTGATCAAGCTCTTCAATTTCCTCTTTAAGTGCGATCAAATTAGGGTATATATCTGCAATAACTGTAAGCAGCAGGCATATATCTAGAATAACCGTTTCATCAACATTCCATTTCGAACCCTCTTGTCTACGGGTATTTTTAATTTCAACTTGTATCTTTTTCCTCAGGTCAATTTTATCACCCGATTTCTGCCAAGCTGATTCTTGAATAGCCAATAAATGGCTTCCCTTATCAGTTTTAAGCCCCATCAGTTCGAAATACCCTGACAGTCTTACCAATTGTTCTTCCATTTCTTGACTCATAGCATAGTATTTTAAGTTTGTTAGCCGACCCTATAGCACCCCTGTGAGTTAAGTTTGGAGGCTTAAAGTAATATTATTAACTTCCGAGGTGGAAATCAAGTTAAACATCAATCTAAAACATGAAGCTTTTTTTAACTTTTCCTAAAACGGCCTCTACTTATCAAATCCATCCATCATAATTTGATTCTTTATTCCGTGTTTGCCGTATATGAAGATAAAGAACGCCTTTAGTGAAGACTTGAAGAATTGTTTTCTTACAGATTCCCTGAATTGGCGGTTATAATAGGAATGAAACCGTGAATTAGCCATACTTACGGTAATCTCGTCGAGGTCTGAAATTAAATGACTGAACAGGTAACTTGAGAACCCTTGGATAACATTTAAGCGATCCTGAATATCGGTTTGAGATTTATCTCGCAACAAGTGTGTCCTGTATTCATCTGTATATGCAACCATTTTTTTATGGAAAAGGTCCGCTAGCCTATATTTAGATGGTGAAAAACCAGGTTTTGTCTTTTCATAAGGTCGAATTTTGTAAGAAGGTTTAATGCCTGCCGAGAGAAGATACCTCATTGCTCCCTTCAAGGTACTCTTCCAGATAATATGATTCTCTTCCTTCTTTTTAGGATTATACCACGCCACAGCGTATAAGCCCCTCATCCTGTATACTGTAATTTTCCAGTTTTTGTGTTTAGCTCCTCCAAGTATTCTGCCCTCATTATGGATATAAAAGAACTGTTCTTTCATTTTGAAAGATTCCATATCCTTGACAATAAGTTTGAACTTGCTCATGTATATCTGTTTTAAGGGATAGCAAATTTATTTTTTTATCCCTACAATAGGATGCTTAAGCATAAAACATGAAACTTTTTTAAACTTTTTCACATTTTTCTTTGCTTGAACCCACCCAACTAGTTAATTACGTCCATACCTGATAGCGCCGCTACCAATCCAAGACGATGGGAAGGTAACCCCTTTCCACGGAAAGTGATAACAAACCCAATGTTGCTTTCACTCAAATGGTTCGTATCAATAACTATAATCTCTAGTGTGGGTTTTTTTAGTGCGACGGTAGTTTACCTTATGAGACCCAACCCATTGTAGAATTTCATAGCGTCTATAGCGAATAAAGCTATGCCTATAGTCTAAACGATAATGAGGTAACCCGTGTTTACGCAAGACAATTAAGTGACTTGGGCTGATTTTCAATAATTTTAATACATCCTCACTATTTAATATGTCGTCTGGGGCCGTTTCAGCACCAATCGAGTTAGCAAGCTCAATCCTAATACACTTTTGAATTAGAAGCTTTAACTCTGAATTCGGCAGTATAACCAGCTCATTTTCCATCGTGTTGCTTCTTTTTAGAACTCACCCAAGCTATTACTTCACTGCGTATGTATCTGATTGAACCGCTGCCAATACCAATAACATGATAGGGTAATCCTAGTTTACGTAATCTGTGCTCAAAACCCCTACTAATTTTAAGCAGTTTTGTTAAATCTTCAATGTTTAGAATCTCATCCGGTGGGACAGATTCACTAATAGTTTTCGAAATTTCTTCTTTCATAGATTCTTGTATTAAATTTATTAATTCTGATACCCGAATTACAACTAATGCATCTTCCATAATAATTGTTTTTAGGATTAATAATGTTGAATCTCCAACTTTATTTGAGAACTTTCAGCAATTGGAATAGTTTAAATAATCCAGTCAAGAATCATTCAAGGGGTTTATTTATATTTGCCTTGTACCTAGTGGGTCGAAAATTACCTCCTCCGGAAAATCTGTAGGAAGTACTTTTTAGTTAATTGTAGTTATTCGTGGCAGCGGGTCGACTCCGGGTACTTCACTTGAAAGGCAAGCCACGAATTGAAAAGGACTATCTATTTACCGCAAAATCATTGCTTATCTGTGGGCAGGTTCCTGCTTTGCGTGTTTTCATTTCTTATTTGTTTTGATCAGTTATTTGCACAGAGCCACGAGATTGATTCTTTACGCAAGGTATTAGAAGTTCAAAAAGAAGATACCAATAAAGTAATTGCCCTTAATGGCCTGGCATTTGCTTTATATGGCAGTAATCCTGATACTACTATATTGTTAGCGCAAAAAGCGGCCGATCTGTCTGTAAAGCTGGGCTGGGCCAAGGGGGAAGCTAATGCATATAATGTTCAGGGTGTAGCCTACAGTGTAAAGGGCGATTATGTTAAAGGACTAACCTATTACAATAAGGCCTTAGAGCTTTATGAACAACAACAAAATAAACTCGGAGCATCCCGTGTTTTAGGTAATATAGGGCTTGATTATGGTTTTCAAAGCGACTATACAAAGGCGCTGGAGTATGACCTTAAAGCATTGAAAATAGCTGTGGAACTTGGCAATAAAAGATTGCAGGCGAACGACCTTGGGAATATAGGGCTTATTTATAACGACCAGGGTGAGTATAATAAAGGACTGGATTACGGTATGCAGGCCTTAAAAATGTGGAACGAGCTTGGTAGCAAGCATGGCCAGCTTATCTCCAGTAATGTTATCGGAAATGCCTATTATAATATACCTGACTACGCTAAGGCGCTAAGTTTTTATAGGGATGCGGTAAAGCTTGCTAAAGAATTAGGTGATAAACTTGCTGAGGCAATTAATTTGGGTAACATAGGTAACATATATTATTCTAAAGGGCTAATGGCGCAAAGGCAGAATAAAAAAACCGAGTACGATACTTTGTACAAAAAAGCTTTGGAGTTTGACATTATAGCGTTAAAGACGCAAAATGAAATGGGGAACAAAGAGGCCCAGGGAAATAGCCTTAGTAACATCGGGTCAATCTATTTGCAACTCGGACAATATAAAGAAGCAGAAACCTACCTGAAAGATGCAATAGGAATAGACAGTGCCACGGGCGCGCTTGATAATTTAAGAAGGGCTCAGGAATTCATATCTCAGGTATATGAACATACAGGGCGTGCCAGCCTGGCCCTGGCGTATTACAAAAGCGCAGAGGCTATAAAGGATTCTGTATTTAATATAGAGAAGAATAAAGCACTTACCCGGAAGGAGATGACATATGAATTTGATAAAAAACAAGCAGAAGAAAAGGCGCAACAGGATAAAAAGGAGGCCCTTGTTTTGGCAGATAAACGAAAGCAGCAGATAGTAATTTGGGCAACGATAAGTGGTTTGTTACTGGTGCTTGTTTTTACAGCATTTGTTTTACGTTCATTGCGTTTAACACGAAAACAAAAACAAGTAATTGAAGTAAAAAGTAAGGAAACCGAAGAACAGAAGAGAATAATTGAAGAAAAAAACAAAGACATTCTTGACTCGATAACCTATGCCAAGCGCTTACAAGATGCAATATTACCACCATTAAGTTTAGTTAGGCAGTATTTACCTGAGTCCTTCCTGTTTTATAATCCTAAAGATATTGTAGCCGGAGACTTCTATTGGATGGAACGCGCCGGTGATAATATTCTTATAGCGGCAGCCGATTGCACTGGTCACGGGGTGCCCGGAGCAATGGTATCTATTGTTTGCAGCAATGCACTCAACAGGACAGTTAATGAGTTTAAAATAATTGAGCCGGGAAAGATATTGGATAAAGTACGTGAACTTGTGCTTGAAACATTTGCGAAAAGTGAGGATAATGTGCAGGATGGAATGGACATATCTCTTTGTTGTATAAACAACAGGACCAATGAAGTCCAATGGAGTGGAGCATATAATTCGCTATGGTATGTACGTAATGCTGAGGTAAGTGAAGTGCCTGCCGATAAGCAGCCAATTGGGAAAGTTGATAAACCGATGGCATTTAAAACTCATAGATTGAACCTGCAAAAGGGCGATATACTATATCTTTTTACAGATGGCTATGCCGACCAGTTTGGAGGGACCAAGGGCAAGAAGTTTAAATACAAGCAATTACAGGAACTTCTGCTTTCTAATGCTGCTAAGCCGATGGAAGAACAAAAAAGGATACTTGAAAGCACCCTGAATGAATGGAAAGGAAATCTTGAGCAGGTGGATGATGTACTTATTATCGGTATAAGGGTGTAGGTAGTTATTAAACCCTCAAAATCCCTTAGTAAGCGTCCTTCAATTTTCTTATTACTTGAAAATCATTCAAAAAGTTCGATGTTTGCAACCCTCCGGGTACAAATAAAATTAAGCGCAAACTATTGCGCGTGGGCTTGAGATTTAAGCAAATCATTTTGCGCTTTTCTATCCTGAAGGTTATTTAAATAAAATAACGCTAAACGTTTGCCACCCGTTTCATAGGCCTTCTTTGCCCAGTTTATTGCGCCATCCACATCGCCATTTATTTCGCTGATAATGGCCATGTCGTAATACGCTCTTGCCCTAATTTTTAATTTGGGGTTGTTTGTCTCTTTGTTCCATAAGTCTGCCGCATTGTTCCAATCACCGGCATCAGCCATTCGCCTTGCCATTTTAAAATTTACGTTTCCTTTTATGTAAAATTCGCGGCATACCCTTATTGTGTATGGTAGTATCCTGCCCCCATATGATTGACCGATACGATAACTAACTCCCATAACCGCTTCCTTATGATTCATCAAAGCTGCGGTTGCATCCAAAGGGCCTCCACTGGCAAAAGTTAAACCATCTCCAATCGAGTATTCATCCAGTATTATTTTGTTTTGTGGATCGTATATTCTCCATCCTGTGTTTACATTTGTCTTCATACCTGCACCGCCTATATACCCGGGTGCAACTGCCAGGTTTAACCTGGTATCTGTATGATACAGTTCTAATGCGAAAAGAGCATCCACATTATGCAACCGGCATATTTCTTCAATTTTATCCCAGGATAAGGGAGATGGAAAGGCACCGGGAAAACTATTTTTAATGTTTACCGAATCCAGGAAGACGATACTTTGAAATGTATTGCTTTGTACCAGGGCGTCTCTTAAACCACGGACTGATTCATTGCTGCATTCCTTATCCAAATTTGCTCCTTTTATAGATAGTACCTGGTCAATCGACCTACGAACATTGTTTGAATCAGATAAAACGCTCCGGTTAATTATTCCAACCCTTTTTACTGAAGTAGGAATGGTTACGGGGGCCGGTTCGGTTACATTAAAATACACTTCTTCTGTTTTACATGAATAAAGGGTAAAACATGTTAAAACAAGAATTGCCAGTTTTTGAATAGTTAGCGATATATTATTCATTCTATAAATATAGCATTTCTACCATAGGCAGTAATCAAAGTAGCCCGGTTTTGCCTCTCTGTTGTTCAAACTTAACCTAAATGAATTAAATTATTACATTTACCTTAACGTTTTGAGATTTAACCCCTTAAATAATCTAATCATGAAAAAAATTATTTTCTTACTCAGCATTTCTTTTATGCTATTTGTTTGCCATACTTCGCTTTCTGCACAAGAATTGAGAAGCTCATCGGGCAGTAGCACCGGTAAAATTGAATCGGATGGCACCATACGTAACGGTTCGGGCAGCAGCGTAGGTAAAATTGATAACGACGGCACCATACGTAACGAATCGGGCAGCAGTATTGGTAAAATTGATAACGACGGCACCATTCGCAATGGCTCAGGTAGCAGCATTGGTAAGCTTGATAACGATGGAACAGTAAGAAATGAATCGGGCAGCAGTATTGGCAAAATAGAGGATGATGGAACCGTAAGGAATGAATCGGGCAGTAGCATTGGTAGCGCAAGTGGCATTCCAAAAGCATGGGCAGCAGTAGTTTTCTTTTTCTTTAGTTTCTAAATAGCCATCCAAGTAAAAGCAGAAGTGCCTTAATAAGGGGCACTTTTCATTTTTAATGTTTTGGAGTTACAAGATGCTAATATTTCATAAGAAAATATATTGGATTAAAACAGGTTTTCTGTTATACATTCTATTGTGTAGCATATTTGCTTTTGCACAACCCACAAAGCCTGACTATAAACTTGTAAAAACCATTACCGGCAAACTATCACCTAAATCAATTAGCAATAATGGGCGAAATTTATTTTTTGCCCAGAATATGATGTACAATCATACAGTAACAGTGTATGATAGTGCATTTAACCTGGTTTCTACCATTGATGATAATGTAAAGCCGGCAGAGTTTGGATACAAAAAAATAGAAGGAACCGTAAACGGTGCCCCGGTAGAAAGTGTTGCCACCAAAGATGGTAAATATATGTGGGTAAGTAATTATAATATGAGTGGCTCCGGCTTTTCCAATCCCGGCTGCGATACCTGTTATGGCAGTAGTTACGATGAAAGCTTTGTATATAAAATAAATACCCGGAATTATAAAATTGAAAACATTGTTAAGGTGGGCAGTGTACCTAAGTTTTTAAATATTACACCCGACCAAAAAAAACTAATTGTAAGCAACTGGAGTGGTGGAAACGTAAGTATTGTTGACCTTGAAACAGAAAAGGAAGTTAAACGGGTATATGTAGGTCCGGCCCCAAGAGGTATTGCATGCGATACCGCCAGTATGTATGCCTATGTGGCGGTAATGGGCTGCAACAAAATTGTTAAAATAGATTTGAATACATACGAAACTACAACAATAGCTTCAGGTATTCGAAACCCGAGGCACCTGTGTATTGCAAAAAATTACCTCTATGCAAGTTTAAACGGCGAACAATCTGTTTGCCGCATAAACCTGCTTGATATGAGCATGAAGAAAATAGTTATTGGCAAAGCGCCCCGAAGTATGGTGCTTTCACCGGTAAAAAATAGGCTGTTTGTAGATTGTTACGAAGATGCCCAAATTGCTATTGTCGATTTAGCTGATTTTAAAGTTGAAGCGATCCTGAAAACAAATACATACCCAATCGGTATTTGTTTAAGCAATGATAGTAAGCAAATATGGGTTTCTTGTTATACTGGGTCAATACAGGTATTTGCAGAAGAAAATGGAGAAAAAGCAGAAAGTCTCGCAATCGCACCGGAAAAAAAGAAAAGCGATGTAGGTATTCTTCCACCCTTAAATATTATTGCTACACAAAGTTATGCCCCTAAGATGGACTCGGTTGTTGTCGTTCAAAAAGCAGCAGAGCCTAAAGAAAAAGGCCAATCATATATTGTGTTGGGTAGTTTTTCGGTTAAAGAAAACGCACTAATGCTTAAAAGCAAACTTGTTAAAAAAGGTATTGATGTTGAGATAGTTAACAATATCGAAAAAGGATATGTTTATTGTGCCTGCAAGGCGAAGGGAGATAAAGAGGAATCGGAAAAACTGAAATCGCACATAGAGTCTTTAACGGGCATTAAAGGTTGGTTGTACCAGCTTCCCATAAGCGATATAAGGGGATAAATCCTTAATGCAAGCGGTTTTCTGGTTTAAAATCGGGTCTAAAGACTACATTTATTATATTTGAAGCCTATCCGATACTAAATAAATAAAGAGATTATGGGACGCGTATTTGAAAAACGGAAATATACCATGTTTGCGCGCTTTGCAAAGATGGCTAAGACCTTTACAAAAATTGGCAGGGAAATTGTTATTGCCGTAAAAGCTGGCGGGCCCGACCCGGATAGCAATCCACGCTTACGTGCGTGCATACAAAATGCCAGGGCGGTAAATATGCCCAAAACAAATGTAGACGCAGCTATAAAAAGAGCCACTGATAAGGACCATGCCAATTATGAAGAAGCTATTTATGAGGGCTATGCCCCACATGGCGTGCCAGTGCTGGTAGAATGTACTACGGATAATCCAAACCGTACCGTTGCCAATATTAGGATGTATTTTACAAGGGCAGAAGGTACACTCGGCACTAAGGGTTCGGTAAGCTTTATGTTCGAACGTAAGGCGGTATTTAAAGTAGCTGCCGAAGGCCTTAATAAAGAAGAAACCGAATTCGGGTTGATAGATTTTGGCGCGGAGGAATTTACCTGGGACGATGCTGCCAAGGAACTTATTATACAAGCGCCTTTTAGCGAATTTGGCCACGTGCAAAAAGGACTTGAGGATAAGAAAATAGAAATAAAAGAAAGCTCCAAAATATTTATTCCTACTACCCACAAACAGCTAACTGATGCTGAAGAGGCTGATTTGGTAGCGATGATAGAAAAGATGGAGGAAGATGATGATGTGGTAGCAGTATATCACAATGCCCAATAATATCAGGCATTAGCTTCCGTATCTTTCTTTACAAATTTTATTATTTGCCAAAGTATTTCGGCTGTAACTAATGCACCTATTGCAAAGTAAGCAGGTGTTGATGAACCATCGGGCTTGGTAAGCACGGATATTATTGCGACAGAATAAACCCCAAGTGGCAATAAAAGCAGTAGGCAAAGCATAATTGTATTAAACGGAATTTTAAATGGGCGTGGCGCATTTGGTTCTTTAATGCGCAATATTATAAGAGAGAGAAACTCCAGAAAAAGGCCGGCACCATAAAGGATTACATCAATCACTATTAGTTCGGTAAATGTCCATAATACCATAAAGCTAACTACAGTTGCGCAAATTATTATAGATACATAAGGAGTGTTAAACCTGCGGTGCATTTTACTTAAAAAAGCAGGCATTAATTTATCATCGGCCATAGCTTTTGGTATGCGTGATATGGATAAAGTAACCGCTGAAAATATGCCTATAGCGCTTGCCATACCGCCAATAGACAGTAGAGATGCAAGCCAATGTCCGCCAATTTGTGAGCCAAGCAACGGATAACCTGTATCACTGAGTTTTGCAAAATCTATACCGGAATTTTGGGTGATAAATACGGTTGCAACATATAATACTATAACCACTACAAATGCAATGGATGTTGAAATAATGTACGATCGAACAGGCTTATCTACTTCGCCTGCATACGTAGTGGTATTATCCCAGCCTAAAAAATTCCACATTACAGTATACAGGGCCATGCCCAATGCTGAAAACCCTATACCATGTAGCCCTACAGAAGGTGCAGTGGCATGAAACGAAGGGCTAAAAAAGGCGGTGCCAAACAGAATGACAAAAGGAATAATAACAATAGAACTAAGCAAGATAGAAAGCCTCCCAACGGGTACTATTCCCAATATGTTTAAACCCGCACTCGCCCATACGAGTAGTAAGCAAACAACTGTTTTATACGCCAAAATAGCGGGGAAGAAGAAAGAAGCATAGGTTACAAATAGTACAGGATAAATAGCAAGGTCGGTAAAGGAGTAAAGCCATGTCCACCAGCCTTCGTAAAAAGCCCAGCGTTTGCCCATGGCTCGGTTAACCCATTTGTAATAACCACCTTCAACGGGCATAAGGCTGTTTAATTCCAGTACCATTAAAATAGTAGGAAGATCCCATAACAAGGGCACTAACAACAATAATAAAAGTGCGCCATCTTTTCCGGCGAAGCCCAACAAAGGCTCCAGCCCGTATGGCCCTCCGGATACGGTAAGAAATATAACCGCCGCAAGCGATACAGTTTTTAAAAGCCTTTTAGGTGCAGAGGGATTATTCATAGTGCGGAACCACGAAAATACTATAAGTCGTGATTGAATTAGGTATTTAATGCTATTTTTGAATTCTAAGAAAAATTAGCCTATGCGCCCCAGTTTTGATGAAATATATATGGACCTTGCAGTAACCCTGGCCCAACGTTCGCACTGTATTAAAATGTCGGTGGGAGCGGTGCTTGCCAAAGATACCCGTATAATTTCTGTGGGATATAATGGCCCGCCGCCCGGTACACATAACTGCGATGAGGAATGGCCCCAGCAAGGATGCCCGCGCGATAGCAAAGGAGGATGCTCATTGGCTATACATGCTGAGCAGAATGCAATATTATACGCTGCAAAAAATAAATCATCGATAGAAGGGGCTACGATGTATGTTACACTTTCTCCATGCCTTGCCTGCGCACGCATTATATTTACCGCCGGTATTAAGAATGTGTATTACCTCAACTCTTATGGAGATTACAAAGGAATAAAATCGGATGAGGGTGTAGACTTTTTGAAAAAATTTGGTGTTAATGTGCAACGCTTAAAAGTGGCAGAGAAGAAATAAAGATTTATGGATAATACTACGAATCCTGCGCCTGTTTCTACCCACAAACCAGTTATTGTGGGTATTTCTCAGGGAGATATTAATGGTATAGGATTGGAGGTTATTATCAAAACATTTTCTGAGCCTGCTATGTTGGAACTATGCACTCCTGTACTTTTTAGTTCGGGCAAAACGGTTTCTTATCATCGCAAGGCTTTGCAGGCAGAGCACTTTAACTATAATATGATTAATGGCCTTGATGCTATTCCTCAACGTAAATTCAATTTATATAATTGCTATAACGAAGAAGTAGCTGTGGATTTAGGTAAATCGACAGAGAATGGTGGCAAGTACGCAATAAAGTCCTTCCAGGTTGCCTGCGATGCTTTGGAAAAAAATAAAATAGAGGCATTGGTTACAGCGCCGATCAATAAAAATAATACCTATTCAGATGCCTTTCCTTATGCAGGGCACACGAAGTATTTAGATGAAAGATTTGGCAAAGGCAATTCCATCATGTTGCTGGTTTCGGGTAATGTGAGAGTTGCGTTGGTTACCGAACATGTTCCGGTGGCCGAAGTGGCAGCTAATCTTTCAATAGAAAGAATTGTAAAGAAAGCCAACATACTTGAAAAATCGTTAAGGCAGGATTTTGGAATTGATAAACCTCGCATTGCAATTCTTGGATTAAATCCACATGCGGGTGATGGTGGAACAATAGGCAAAGAAGAAAATGAGATTATTATTCCTGCAATAAAAAAATTGCAAGCCGAAAGCAAGGCCCTTATCTATGGCCCTTATCCTGCAGATGGTTTGTTTGGATCTATGGCCTTTACTAAGTTTGATGCAGTATTGGCAATGTATCACGATCAAGGGCTCATCCCTTTTAAATACATGGCATTTGATAGTGGAGTTAACTATACTGCCGGATTGCCAGTAATCCGTACCTCGCCCGACCATGGCACTGCGTATGATATTGCGGGAAAAAATAAGGCATCCGAAGGATCCTTCCGGAATGCGGTTTACCTGGCATGCGATTTGGTAAGAGCACGTAAACAACATAAGCAACTTACATCCAATCCTCTTAAAGTAACGGTAAGAAACGAAAGAGACGGAGAATAAAATTGGTAATGAAAAAAAAGGTAACCTTATATTATAATCCCCGATGTTCTAAATGCAGAGAGGCATTGTGCATGCTGGAAGAAAAAGGTATTGAAGCGGAGATTGTGGAGTATTTGAAAACTCCTCCAACCGAAAAGGAATTGAAGGAGGTACTTAAAAAACTGGGACTAAAACCCATGGATATTATCCGTACCAAAGAACCTTTATTTGAGAAGAAGTTTAAAGGCAAAAAGCATTCGGATGCAGAATGGATTAAGATATTAAGCAAGAACCCTATCTTGATTGAAAGGCCCATTGCTATTGAAGGAAATAAGGCAATAGTAGGTAGGCCACCGCAAAATATTTTTACTATCCTGAAATAAAAAACAATAAACTATAAATTCTATAAGTATGGAATTCAGAACTGAGAAGGACACCATGGGCCCCGTACAAATACCGGCCGATAAATACTGGGGTGCACAAACTGAACGGTCGCGCAATAACTTTAAAATAGGCGGGCAAAAAATGCCAATTGAAATTGTGCATGCTTTCGCAATTCTTAAAAAGGCTGCGGCGCAAGCTAACTTTGATTTAAAGGTATTATCTAAAGAAAAGTGCGACATCATAAGCAAAGTATGTGATGAAATATTGGAAGGTAAGCTGGATAATGAATTTCCGCTTGTGGTATGGCAAACAGGTTCGGGTACACAATCGAACATGAATGTGAACGAGGTGGTAGCTAATCGTGCCCATGTGCTGCTAGGGGGTAACCTAATGGATGAAAAGAAACAAATCCATCCGAATGACGATGTGAATAAATCTCAATCATCCAACGATACGTTTCCTACCGCAATGCATATTGCTGCATATAAAATGATTGTAGAGCATACAATACCAAACATTCAAGTATTGCGTGATACCCTGGATAAGAAATCGAAAGCATTTAAAGATGTTGTAAAAATTGGCCGTACCCACCTTATGGATGCTACCCCGCTTACATTAGGCCAGGAATTTTCAGGATACGTTTCTCAGTTGGACCACGGAATTAGAGCGCTTAAAAATACGCTCGCTCACTTAGCAGAATTAGCTTTGGGTGGCTCAGCGGTAGGTACAGGATTAAACACTCCCAACGGATATGCCGTACTTGTTGCAAAAAAAATTGCACAACTTGCAGGCCAGCCTTTTATTACAGCCGAAAACAAATATGAGGCGCTTGCTACGCACGATGCCATGGTGGAAGCATCGGGTGCATTGAAGCAATTGGCAGTATCCATGATGAAAATAGCTAATGATGTACGTTTACTTGCATCGGGCCCCCGTTCAGGTATTGGAGAAATTCTTATCCCTGAAAACGAACCGGGTTCTTCTATTATGCCAGGCAAGGTAAACCCTACACAATGTGAAGCCATGACAATGGTAGCTGCGCAGGTTATTGGTAACGATGTGGCAGTATCGGTGGGTGGTATGAACGGCCATTTTGAACTGAATGTGTTTAAGCCGGTTATAATTTTTAATGTACTAATGTCGGCAAGGCTTATTGGTGACGCATGCAATTCGTTTAACGAGCATTGTGCGGTAGGAATTGAACCCAATCTTCCATCTATTGCAAAAAATGTAGAGAACTCTTTAATGCTTGTAACTGCTCTTAATACGCATATTGGTTACGAAAACGCGGCCAAAATTGCTAAGAAGGCACATAAAGAAAATACAACCTTAAGGCAAGCTGCACTGGATTTGAAATTGCTTACTAACGAGCAATTCGACCAATGGGTAGATCCTAAGAAAATGATTGGCTCTCTTTGAATGTCGAATAATGAATATTGAATAGCGAATGCTGAAGTGAATTACAAATCTTAATTATTCATCATTCCTTGTTCGATATCCGATATTTTTCAAGATTTCCTGTTTACAGTTCCTGCATTAGCTTGCGCTAAAGGCATTATAACCACATCGCTAATATTTACGTGTGCGGGCCTTGATGCGGCATAATACACTACATCTGCAATATCGGCGGCAGTAAGTGGTTGGAACCCCTGGTAGGCTTTTTTTGCTTTTTCTTCATCCCCGTGAAAGCGTACGATAGAAAATTCTGTTTCGGCCATTCCCGGGCAAATGCCTGTAACCCTAATGCCATGTGGTAAAAGGTCGATACGGGTGGCTTTGGTAAGTGCATCCACAGCATGTTTGGTAGCACAATACACATTACCATTGGCATATACTTCCTTGCCTGCTATAGAACCTATATTAATGATATGCCCTTTTTTGTTTTTTATCATCATGGGGGCAATGCAGCGGGTAACATAAAGTAAACCCTTTACATTGGTATCTATCATCTTTTCCCAGTCGTCTATATCGCCCTCTTGTACAGAATTTAATCCACTTGCAAGGCCGGCATTATTTACCAATACATCTATTTGCTGCCATTTTTCATCCAGCGAAGAAAGTATTTTTTGAGTTTCTTCTCTTTTTCTTACGTCAAACTGCAGGTCTAAAACATTTACCTGGTATTTATCTTCAAGTGTTTTTTTAACTTTTTTTAACCTGTCTACCCGGCGGCCGGTAAGTATCAAATCGTACCTGTTTTTTGCAAATTCGTGGGCTATTGCTTCTCCAAAGCCTGCAGTAGCGCCCGTAACCATAACTATTTTATTCATACATGGCAGTTTAAGCCGTAAAAGTAGGAATAAACGCGTTATTCTGCCAAATGCCCATTTTATACTTGTTTTTAGTAACTTTGTATATATTATCGAAATGCGCCGCGGTTCTTACATACTCCTTTTAGCAGCATTGGTATTTTCTAATGCTTCTTTTGCAACCGGCAGACTTATTGCTTATTTGTCTTGCGCCAGTTTTAATGCATCTTCAGGGCGATCTTATATCGAAACCTACATTAACGTTGTTGGACAAACTGCAACCTTTGTTAAAGATTCAGCTGGCGGATACGAAGCTAAGGTAAATGTTAGGGTTACTTTTCTTAAAGGCGATAGCATTATTGCTGCAGATAACTATAACCTGCATAGCCCACAAATAAAAGATACTTCTAAAAAGCCGGATTTTATAGGCGAACAAAGATATTGGTTGCCTAAAGGGGATTATTCTGTGCAGGTTACCCTTAAAGATATGAATGATAAAAATGCAAAGTCGCTTACAGGAAAACAAGATGTACCTGTGGGGTTTAGTGCCGACAGCCTTAAAATTTCGGATGTTGAATTTTTGCAATCGTATGTAGCCAGCAATGCAAAGGGTGCCATGTATAAAAACGGGTACGAAATGGTTCCTTACATATATAACTACTATCCGGAAGATGTAAACCAATTGAAATTTTATACCGAGGTATATAATGCGAATAAGATAATAGGCCAACACGAAAAGTTTATCCTGCAATATTTTATTGAATCGGAGCCTGATAAAGTTAAATTACCCGATTTCAACAGTGTTTCTGTGCAGCAAGCTGATACTGTAATTTCTTTGCTTGGAGGCTTCAATATTACAAACCTTCCTTCTGGTAGTTATTCTCTTACTGTGCAGGTAGCAGATAAAAATAATACAATAAAGACAACCCGCAGCTTTAACTTTATAAGGCATAATCCGCATACTGAAATGAGTATGAAGAACCTGGCTGCCGTAAACACAACAAACACCTTTGTTACAAAGATGATTGATAAGGATTCCTTGGTAGAAAACATACGGTGCTTATGGCCAATTTCCGGCATTGGAGAAAGAGACTTTGAAGATAGCAAAAGCCTTCCTGAAACAGATATTACTCTGTTAAGGCAGTATTTTTATAATTTTTGGAAAAGTCGCAGCGATACTAACCCTGAACGAGCATGGAAGGATTACCATTTACAAGTTATTGCCGTTAATAAAAGCTTTGGTGCAATGGGTATAAAAGGATATCATACCGATAGGGGAAGGGTATACCTGCAATATGGAGCCCCCAACCATAGGGTACAATCTGATATGAACCCTACAAGTTATCCTTACGAAATATGGGAATATTATAAACTACCTGATGGAGAAGTAGATAAAAAATTTGTTTTTTACGAGCCCAATCTTGTAGATAATTACTACGTACTGTTGCATTCTACGGCCAACCATGAAGTACACCAAAGGCAGTGGCAAATATTACTAAGCAGCCGAACAGGCCAAACTGGCGGGATAGATCAGGATACCTATACGGAACCATTTGGCGAGAATGCACTTGATGAATTCAATGATCCACGTTAATATTACATTTACGCACATAGCCTTTAACTTATTATGCGCGCAGCTGTAGTTATTTTAAACTGGAATGGTAAGGATTTTTTAAAACGGTACCTGCCGTTTGTGCTTAAATACAATGCCCCGGGTACCGAGATTATAGTAGCGGATAATGCATCGACAGATGATTCGGTGGAGTTTCTTAAAAAAGAATTTCCTTCGGTAAAAATAATTAGTAACCCCGTTAATGGTGGGTTTGCCGAAGGCTATGATACAGCTTTAAAACACGTAGAAGCGGAAATTTACATTCTACTTAATTCAGACGTGGAGGTTACATCAAACTGGATAACACCTGTGTTGGATATGTTTGTTAAAAACCCTGATGTAGCTGCCATTCAGCCTAAAATAAAATCGTATACCAGCCCTTCGTATTTTGAATATGCAGGCGCAGCGGGTGGGTTTATTGATAAGTATGGGTATCCTTTTTGCAAAGGCAGAATATTTGATACCATAGAAAAAGATGAAGGGCAATACAATAAGGAAAGTGAGATTTTTTGGGCTACGGGTGCTTGCCTGTTCATCAGGTCATCTGTATTTCATGAAATGGGTGGCTTTGATGTTGACCTGTTCTCTCACCAGGAAGAGATTGACTTATGTTGGCGCATGAAGCTAAAGGGATACCGCATTTTGTATTGTCCGGATTCCGAAGTGTTGCATTATGGCGGTGGTATGCTGCCCAAATCCAGCCCGTTTAAAACCTATCTTAACTTTAGGAATAACCTGATTATACTTAGCAAAAATCATCCAAGAAGGGGACTTTATTTAAAACTATTTTCTCGCATGGTGCTGGATGGTTTTGCCGCCCTTCGTTTTTTGATGATGGGTAACGCAAAAGATTTTGTTGCCGTTGTTAAAGCGCATTTTCATTTTCAGGGCAGTCTGGGAAAGACATTGCGTAAACGAAAAAAAGTGCAGGCAATGGTTAAAAGCCACAACATATCGGGCATATACCGTAAAAGCATTGTGAAGAAATATTTTATTGAAGGCAAAACAGTGTTTTCTGAATTGAATGCGGAAGACTTTTCCTGAACATGGATTGGAAACCAGCCATAAATGGATTTAAAGGATACCTGAGGCTTGAAAAATCGCTTTCGGAAAATACCCTTAATGCATACCTGCACGATATAGACCTGCTTGAGCATTTCTTAAGAGAAAAAGGGTACATACTTCCTCCATCGCAGGTTACATTTGCACATTTAAAAGAGTTTTTGGCCTGGGTAAAAGATATGGCCATTGGGCCGCGCAGCCAGGCAAGGATAATATCGGGTATACGCACGTTTTACAAGTATCTTTTGCAGGAAGATGAAGTAAAACAAAACCCCGCCGAGCTTTTAGAAATGCCACGCATGCCCGCCCGCTTACCCGAAGTACTAAGCATTGAAGAAATTGATAACCTGATAAAAGCTATTGATTTAAGCAAGCCCGAAGGACAAAGAAATAAAGCAATGCTCGAAACGCTTTACTGTTGTGGTTTAAGGGTTTCTGAGTTGGTAAGCCTGAAAATATCCGATATTTTTTTTGATGAAGGGTATGTACGTGTAATTGGCAAAGGCAATAAACAACGCCTTGTTCCTTTGGGAAAATCGGCAGATAAATACATACGCATTTACCAGGATGATGTACGTAATCACCTGGCCATACAAAAAGGTTCAGAGGATATTGTGTTCCTTAACCGCAACGGACGCAAAATGACAAGGGTGATGGTGTTTTACATTATACAGCAACTGGCTATAAAAACAGGACTTACCCGTACTATAAGTCCTCATACATTCCGCCATTCGTTTGCAACGCATTTGGTGGAAGGGGGTGCCGATTTGCGCGCAGTTCAGGAAATGCTCGGGCATGAAAGTATTACTACCACCGAAATATATACCCATCTTGACAGGGAATATTTAAGAGAAGCGATAATGAAATTCCATCCGCGTAAATAAAAAACTACGTTTAACTGAATACGGATTTTTCTATTTTTGCATCAAACAAAGAAACCAATGTCAGTATACAGGTTTAAAGTTTATTTTGAAGATGATGAGAACGTATATCGCGAAATAGAAATTAAAGCCGCGCAAACGTTCGAAGATTTTCATAAAGCCATACAAAAGGCCATTAATTTTGATGATGCCCATCCTGCTTCTATATTTATTAGTAACGATACCTGGCGCAAAGGCAAAGAACTAAAGCTGATGCGTGATAAACAGAACGACGTTAAGAAGATAGGGGAGTGGATGCACGAAATTAAAATAGCGAAGTACATTGATGACCCGCATCAAAAAATGGTGTACGAGTTTGACCCCAATGGTGGCAACTGGACATTATTTATTGAACTGCTTAAAATATTACCCGATTCTCCTGTTACTTATCCAAGGGTTAACAAAAGTGTTGGCACACCGCCCGTGCAATATAAGGTTACAACGCCGGTAGAGGTGGCTGAAGACGAAGACGATGCCGAAGAAATAGAGCAAGACGATAACTACGTTAAAAGCATGCCCGAACATTACGAAGAGGATGATAGTACCGAAGTGGAACACGAAATAAAAGCGCATACCAAGTCAACCGGAGTAGACGATGAGGAAGAAGTTGTGGGAGAAGCTACCGAAGGTGATGGTGAGTCAGAAGGCACAGATGGCGAAGCCAATTTAGAGGAAGAAGACCTGTAGTCGTTATACATTTGTTCCATTGTCGACCCCACTACTTATTGTAATTGTTGGCCCTACTGCTGTTGGTAAAACAGCTCTTTCTATTAAGTTGGCTAAGCAATATAACACCGAGATTGTATCTGCCGATTCGCGCCAGTTTTACAAAGAAATGGAGATTGGAACAGCTAAGCCCACAGCGGATGAATTAAGGCAGGCGCCGCATTACTTCATTAATACCCTTTCTATACATGATGAGTATAATGTGGGCAGCTATGAAAAAGAAGCATTAAAATGTTTGGATGATATTTTTAAGAAAAAGGATACGGCAATTTTAGTGGGCGGCTCAGGGCTTTTTGTTAACGCAGTATGCAATGGGCTTGATACTTTGCCCGAAGCTAATAATAGTGTTAGGGAATACTATGAAAAGCGGTTGAAAGAAAAAGGGATAGAAGCTTTACAAGCAGAGCTTAAAGAAAAGGACCCCGATTATTATGAAATAGTGGATAAAAAAAATCCAAGAAGATTAATAAGGGCTTTAGAAGTTTGTGCCGTTGCAGGTGTGCCATATTCTCAATTAAGAAATAAGAAAGCAGTAAAGCGCAATTTCACTATAGCTAAAATTGGTATTAATATTGATAAAGAAGAATTGGTAAAACGCATTGAAAAAAGAATTGATGGTATGCTTGCTGCAGGCTGGTTAGAAGAATGTAAGAGCCTTCTTCCATATCGAAATTTGAACGCGTTAAAAACAGTAGGTTATACTGAGCTTTTCGATTTTATTGATAGTAAAAATAATTGGGAAGATACGGTGCAGCAAATAAAAACCAATACCTGGCATTATGCCAAACGCCAGCTTACATGGTTTAAAAAGGACAAAGAAGTAAAATGGTTTTCTCCGGATAATGAGAAACAAATATTGGATTACATAGCTACTTTTGCAAGATGATAAATATACATAAGGACTACCTGGCACTAAAGAAAAATGTCCTTTATGCTATTATAGCCGAGTTTTTTATACAACTTATTTCCACCTCACTTTTGTATATTTTGCCTTTGTATATGCGCTCCGCAGGATACACCGATGTGCAAATAGCAGGGCATATTTCATTTCGGTTTTTGGGAGTGTTGTTAACTACATTACCGCTTGGCTTTTTTATTAAAGGCAGAAAACTGAAATGGTTTTTTACGGCTACCGGTATTTTTATTCCCTTGCTCACCATTACCTGCATAGTGGCAATAGCGTATCACATGGACTGGCTTATTTCGTGTTCTCAATTTATGTATGGCGTTTTTTATGCGTTTACAAGTGCCGCCATTTTGCCTTTTATTGTGCGAAACGAAAAAAGCGAAACCCAGACGGAAGCGATAGCGCTGCATTTTGCAGTGTGGAGCCTTGGTGCTGTAATAAGCGGGTGCATGGTTGGGGTGCTTAACCTGGTAAACCCGCACTTGTTTAACGAACGAAACGTACTTATTTTAATTGGCCTTATTGGTTTTGCAAACCTTTACTTCCTATTTAATATTAAAGAAGAGTATGTTCCGGAAGTGAAAAGCAGGATACGTACTTTACACAAAGAATTCGACTGGAAAATTATCGGCTATGTGCTTGTACCTAATATACTTATTGGTATAGGTGCCGGTCTTGCTATTCCGTTTATAGGATTATTTTTTGCGAATGTACATGGTATGACAACAGGCGGTTTTGCACTTGTAACTTCGTTTACTTCTGTATTGGTTGTAGGTGCAACCTTATATATCCCTACACTTAAAAGAAGATTCGGAATGCAATGGGCCATTGCAAACATACAGGTAACTGCTATAATTGCCCTGGTAATTTTGGCATCTACCCAATACATAAATATGTACAGTTTTGCTGTAGTGCTTGCTGTATGCGCATATTGTATTCGTAACCCACTTATGAATATGGTGGGCCCGCTTACATCTGAACTATCTATGAATTATGTGGGCGAAAACAATCAGGAAATTTTGAGCGCCCTTATGTCGGCAATAAGCTCGGGTGGATATTTTTTTAGCGCAATATTATTTAAGAAACTAAGGGAACATGATATGAGTTATGCAGCAATCTTTTATGTAACGGCTGGGTTTTATTTTATCGCGGCCTTCTTTTATTACAGTATGTCGGGCAGGTACCAACGCAGGCAGGCAGCCTAAAAATAAAGAATGTGGAAGTGCAGTTTATGGCGGCTATATTCGAGTGTAGGTGCGGGTATTTTTATAAACGATACTGCGCTTAGTACAGTTCTTAAAAGTCCCGAATTGGTGGGTATTTTTGTAAGGTCCACATCAAGTGAGCAATATACCTGCCGGTATCTTGGGAAAAACATTTCATCACCGTTGCTATTATATACAATAGGGTTTGATGAACCGCCCACCATTCCATCGGCACCATATCCAAAATCGAGGCAGAGCCATCCCGGTATCTTGGTTCCTTTCGGGAAAAAGGAAGCGATGGCAAAGGATAGCCAATAAGTTTGCCCGTTATAATCTTTTATCGATCTTTCCAGGTAGTTATCACCCAGTTCATCGGGCCTATACTGGGCATAGTCTGTTGGATGAAAAGATATTTTCATAGAAACCCTCTGCTCACCCCAGGCCGCTTGTTGCGAAATAAAAAGGCTGGCGCCAATGGTATTAGCCGTCATATCACCAATTGAGAATCCCCAGGCAGATGAAAAACCGTCGAATATTTCAATATTGGTTTGGTATGCCATTCCTAACGAAGTACCAATGGCAGCCGAAGTGGCATCTTTAACACCGCTCCACCGGTAAAGGGCAGTACTTAACCTGCTTATAGTATAGGCGGTAAGTATATGCCCTAGCTTATCCATCTGCATCCATTCGTTATTATCATTAAAAAAATGAAATTTAGAATGGGCGTAGTTTTTGTACCATAAAAGGTTAAGCCCCACCATCGAACCTACATACAAAGCGCCATCGGAAATAGCCAGGGGAACTATGCGGCTATAATTAGGAGAGGGGGCAGGTGTAAAAAAGGCCTGTGCATCGGAATGGGGTGTAAATACCGTTAAAAACCCACAGATAACCAGTAATTTATGAATTTTTTTTGGCGTTTTCAATTTTTTTGTAAATTTGCGCATCAATTAACCAACAAAATCATTTAAAAATGAAAAAGTTATCTATCGTTGCAGCTCTTTTGTTCGCTTTCGGAACAGTAACCATTGCTCAAGATGCAGCTAAATCTGACAAGAAAGCTGACACCAAGAAGACTGATGCTAAGAAGTCTGACAAAAAAGCTGACACCAAGAAAGCTGACACCAAGAAGGCTGACAAGAAAGACATGAAGTAATTTGTGTGATTCTATTAAAAAAGGCCGCTTTCGAGCGGCTTTTTTTATGCCTGTAAGTGTCATCATTTTCCAAATAGATAAACAAATTCCGCGTAAGCCCCTGCTCCTCCAAACTTAGAAGGAACTATAACACCCTGAAGGTGATTAACTGCAATGTTAAACCTACAGGTTTTAAATTCTTTTGCTAATACAAGCGCAGCGTTTATAGTAGTGTAGTCGCCATAGCCCAATTGCAAAGCTGTCATCCAGCCATGGCTAAAGTATTTGTCACCCTGGGCATAAATATACCCCACATCGTTGGCATTAAAAATATTCCAGTACCCTATTTCCAGGTGAAATTTTTCGCTTAGGGCTGTGTTTGTGTTTACTGCTAAAGTAGTAGGTATCGGAGCATAAAATGCCTGTTTGGTAAAGGGAAGATATTTGTTTTGCAGGCTATCTTTAGAAAGAGAATGGAAGTTGGCATTTTGTAAATCTGAAATACTATTTATGCTTATGCCGCTATAATTATAGGTGGTATCCTTTTGATATGTAATAGAGTGGTTGTTCCACCATAAAAAGCCAATATCGCTAACACTAACCGATATGGTTCCCTTTTTACTTCTTACCTTATAGGGTGCCCTAAAATATAAGTCCATAGATGCCCCCATGCCATTCAGCCGCTTTAAGTAACCTTTTGATGTATCACTTATCCAGGCCTGTGCGTTTGTGTTAAGAGTAAGGTATTGCCCGTAGGTATCGGTATATAACGATGCGCCTGTAGCATTAAAAGCAGTGTATTGTTGGCCCGCCAGGAATGACAGGCCTATACCAAACTGTGCATTGCCGCCAAAATTTGTGCATACTAATCCTACTTCGGCTTGTTGGTAGCTAAGGCTGTTTATGCTAAGTGGGGAAATAAAAGCAGTTTTCCCGGCAAAAGAAGCATTGCCGTTAAAGGCAAGATTAAAATCATCGTTGGTAAATCCTGCATTAAAATAATCCTTGTGTTTTATCGCCACAAAAAAATTGAACACGCGTTTCTTTTTAATGGTATCGTTATAAAAAACAGCATACAGCCCATAATTGAAGTTGAAACCAACTCGGTTACTGTTTTTTAGGTTCGATGATACCTGCCTTTTCATTGCGCTATCTATATAATTACCATTAAGCAGGCTGTAGGCAAACTGGCTGGTAACAGAATTTGAGCCAAAGTCGGCACCGCTAAATATGCCAATGGCTACTTTGGCTTTTTGGGTATTATCAACTTCTGCATCGTTCCATTGCGCAGAAGCAGAATACATACTAAAGCAACACAAGCTTATAATAAATAATTTTACCCTATTCACACCCCCGCGTATTTTATCCTTTTATTTGGTAATCGAAATTGCCCACCAGCTTTACGTTCAATTGGTAATAGCTATATATTTTTCTATACACTTGTGGCAAACAGGAAGCGCATCCCATATTAAATTTCGAAAGAATAATAATGTGTTTTGTCTTTAATAAAAGTTGGGTGCGTGCGGTGTTAAGCGACATAAGTATAACGCTGTTTTGCGGTGTAACTACAATTCCATTACTATTATTTATAGTACCGGCTATAATAGTTTGTGGCCCAATCATAAGTGAATCGGCTATATGCATGGTGCTATCGAGCAGATAAACCTGCATACCTGCACTAAAAGGGAAACCGTTATCGGCATATAAAGTAAAGGTGCCGCTTTTTACTTGCTGTGCCTGTGCACTGCCATTAAAATTGACGCTCAGGGAATCTTCCAATGTAAGGTTAGTTGCTATTAGCGAAAGTGGAACGGTAATATTTAAATGCGATTCTATGCCATTGCCGCTGTATGCAAAATCGTTGGAGCCTGAAACGTTACCCAAAGGGTCGGTAGTTACTTGTAAGGAGTAGTTGACCCGGGTAGGCAAATTATCTACCCATTGCAGTATATTACTGTTGGATGGGGTTAGCGAAAAATTTTGAACCGCCGGTGTTGTGGGTGCATTGGGATTAAATGTTTCTACAGCACGGTTTATGTTAATGGCATTATTAATTACAGAAGCATTGGTAAGATTTACAGTATTGCCTGTATGTGTATTTACAGATGCGAGTTGTGAAAGGGTAAGCCTGGCATCTACACCAAAATAATTGGCAAGGCTCATAGTAACCGAAATGTTTTGCAGGTTTAGGCTACCCGCAATTACCCTGCTAAATAAAGGGAAGGGAGCCTGTGCAGTGTATGACTTTGTTACCGTGCCAAAATAGCCTTTGGCATAGCTTGGTGAAACACTGTAGAACTTTACAATAATATTTAAACTATCACCCGAATTAATATTTGCAACCCCGGCTGCCGAATCTACAATACCACTAAGAATGGTATTAAGCGTATTAAATGTATTATGCGAAGGGCCGGTGAAATCTATACTATAGTCGGCAAGAGAATATGTTTTTCGTGCAACGCCCGGGCTGGAACCGTTAACCGCAGGCACCCTGATATACATTACCAGCGGGTTGCCATTAAGTGTTGCCGATGGCACCTTGTATGTTATATCTGTAGGTTGATTAATGTAACTTCTAACTTCAATATCTACAAAGCCGGTTTGCAAGGTGGCTTTTTTCAATTCTACTGTACTTATTTGATAGGTGGTAGTGCTATTATTAACAGGTAGCACAGGCTGGCCCGGATTGACACTAAAATGGCTAAACGGCGGAATAACATAAGGATAGAGCAATGTAGTATCCGGCATTTTAATTAAGGTGTCGGTGTTCAGATTATAAAGCGTGCCATCGTAAACCAGCGAAACCGAACTATCGGGGTTGCGATGTATGAGTGTATCGCCTACCAGGTTGTTTATAGATAATGAAGTGGTAATAATAGGGGCCAGTATATTGGTATCCCAACTGGGTTGTGCTTTTTTACATGAAATAAAAAAACCACCGACTACACATAAAACGGATAGTGCAATTAAAAAAGGCCTTTTTATCCTTTGGTAGGGTTTGTGCATAGGTGGAAGCTTCCTACAAATCTATGATTTTTACGCAAATAAGCCCGCTTTTGTTGGTGTTTTCTCTGCTTCTGGGGCAGGATTATCTGCGCGAAGGCTGGCGTTGGCCCTTTTTCTCTTTAATATAAGAATCTACGTGCCTTTCCTTTTTCGAATCGTAAATATCGGCTACAGTAACCAAAATGCCTGTTTCTTCAACATCTCCAAACTCGGGGTTAAGGCAGGTGCCAAATGTTTTCATACTTGGAGAAAGGTTCATGTAGGCATTTATAAGAGGAGGGATATTTTCTCCTAGTTCTCTTACATTATGATTAAGTATGGCATGGCCGTCTTTATAGTCTTTGTCTTTTAATTCTTTTTCAAATGCACGCATATCATAACTTACTTCCAGCGGATCGATAGGTACAACCAATTTTTCTTTATCCGGAAAATAATGTTTCATAAAATGCAATATCATGTCACGGGCTTTAATATCAAAGTCGCGATACATGGTAACCTTGCCAAAAAAATATTTCATATCCGGGTTGTCGATGGCAATAGCGCCAAGTCCATCCCATAAATTATCTAAGGAAAAAAGGCCCTTGCGGTTTTCGGACGAAGGCTGGTAATCGGGTTGCACAAAAGAGCGCCCCAACTCTATAGTATAAGGTAAATACTCTTTAATAAATTTATTGCTGAACTCAAATAATTCTGCCGTAGCAAGTTGAAGGATAGCTTTTTTTACCGGCGCATCTTTACAGCGTATGTATCTGTATGAACCTACAATTTGTTTGTCTTCAGGGCTCCAAACAATAAGTTGTTTGTAAGGCCTTTCGTTGGTGTCAAATTCATCCAGGTCTATCGATTTGCCTGTACCACCACCTGCAACACGAAAAGTAAGTTCGCGTAATCTGCCAATCTCTTTTACAACATTGGGTGCATTATGGTAGGTAACAACATATATTTCGTTTTTGCCATAATTGGTGTGCCTTACAAATTTATCGCGTGTAAGTTCAGATGCTAAAACATCGTGAGGAACGTGCGGTATCAAAGGCTTCATTCTCATATTGTGGCGGCATTTTCGAATAATGGTTCTTTAACTACACTTGCTTTTTTAGTATACAGTTCGTGATGGAACTTAACTGCCCATGCTGCATCTCCTGTAGCATCATTGAATACCTTGTACGAAACCGGTTTGCCAAAATGAACCGTAATGGTCTTGTCTTTTTGTTTAAACATTTCGTCGGGCAGAAAAAGCATTTCAATATTAATTTTTATCCCCAGTTTCTTTCTCCAGTACGCAAAGTTGTAAAAAAAATTGGAGTTTCTGCCTTCCACCCACACAGGTATTACATCTTTTTTATACTGTTTGGCCTTGGCAATAAAGCTTTTTTTCCAGGTTAGGTCCATAATGCTTTTATCGGGTTGCCTGCGCGATACAAGGCCTGCAGGGAATATAGGTATTGCCATATCCGATTTATATATCTCCTCTACATGCTCCAGCATTTTTCGGCTGTTATGCCCATTAATGTTAACCGGAACAAGTATGGTTTGCATGTTTTTAAGTGCAAGCAGCAACTCATTTACAAAGTACTTTATATCCGTGCGTATATTAGATATGGCGCTAATTACAGCAAGGCCATCCAATCCGCCCAGGGGATGATTGCATGCAAAAATATAACCGCCTTTTGCGGGTATATTTTCTATTCCATCTACCACTACAGTAACACCCATAGTTTTTAAGGCTCCCTTTGCAAAGTCTACTCCATATTGGTCGTGGTTATGATTGATCACATAGTTTATATCATCCTCATGTATCAGTTTGCTAACGTAACGAATTAAAAAACGGGGGAGGAACCGATAAACCTTTGGAGCTTTTGTTTTTAAAAGCTCTTCCACATTTACCCACTTTTTTATCGGAGCTGTATTTTTTGTATCCACAATAGAAAGTTATTCAAAAGTCCTGAAACAAAGATAGCAAAATGTTTACAAGGTTTTTTGTTCTGAAAAATCGTGTTTAAATTTTTGCAAATACTTCCACGAAAAAGTCCGCGTAAAAATGGCTTCCCAAGTCACGGTTATTAAAAGTTTTCAACAAAGTGGGAGAAAGTGGTAAAAAGTGGGAATTTTGTTTTACTTTTACATCCCAATAAAAACAATGTATGGCAGCGCTTATTGGGGAATATGAATGCAAGTTGGACGACAAGGCTCGTCTGATGCTGCCTTCAGGGCTCAAGAGGCAGTTCCCGGCTAAAGAATCAAAGCGTTTTGTAATTAACCGCGGTTTTGAAAAGCACCTTAACCTGTACTCAGGTAAGGAATGGGATAAGATTACCGAAGAAATTGGAAGATTGAATTTGTATGTTCAGAAGAACCGTGAGTTTGTAAGGTGGTTCAACAACGGAGCGACGGAACTTGAATTGGATAGTTCGAGCCGTGTGCTTTTACCCAAATCATTGATGGATTATGCAGGAATAAAAAAGGATGTTGTGCTTTTTGCGCACACCAACAGGGTGGAAGTATGGAGCGAAGCAGAATATAACAAGGTTATGAAGCAAGGTGGGGTAGACTTTGCGAAACTGGCAGAAGATGTGATGGGAAATAAGCCTAACGATAAAAGCGATGTATCATAACCCGGTATTACTGAAAGAATGTATAGAAGGATTGGAAATAAAAGAAAATGGGATTTACGTCGATGCAACTTTCGGAGGAGGAGGACATTCAATGGAAATTGCAAAGAGATTAAAGAACGGAAGGCTAATAGCATTTGATCAGGATAAGGATGCGATTAATAATATACAACAGGAAAACAAGAACACACAGATAATACATGCAAATTTTAGGTACATGAGGAGATATTTGAATGAGCAGGGCGTCACTAAGGTGGACGGCATTCTTGCCGACCTTGGAGTGTCCTCCCATCAAATCGACACTCCCGAGCGTGGTTTTTCCACCCGTTTTAATGCGCCACTCGATATGCGAATGGACGCACAGGCCCCCGTCACCGCTGCAGAAATAGTAAATACATACCCAACGGCACGTCTTCAAAAGATGTTCTCTTTATATGGAGAGATTACCAATGCCGGTACTCTTGCACGTATTATAAGCGAAGCCCGCCAGCATAAAAAAATAAGTACTACCAGCGACCTGGTAATTGCCATTGAAAGTTGTGTACCTAAGCAAGGTACTAACAAATACCTGGCACAGGTGTTTCAATCGTTACGTATTGAGGTTAACCAGGAAATGGAAGCGTTAAAGGAACTACTGCGCCAAAGCAGCGAGTATTTAAATGTAGGCGGAAGACTTGTAGTAATGTCCTACCATTCTTTAGAAGACAGGCTTGTGAAAAATTATATGCGTTACGGAAATTTTGAAGGCATACCTAATAAGGATGTATTCGGAAGAGATATATGCCCCTTTAAGCCTATTACTAAAAAGCCTGTGGAAGCAAGCGAAGAAGAAATAGAAAAAAACAACAGGGCCCGTAGCGCCAAATTAAGGATAGCAGAAAAAATTGCAATGGTATAATAATGAGGAACCAGTTAAAAATAACATCTATACAGGAAGAACATGCTGCAGAGCCTATTGTTGAGGAAGAGGTTGTAGAAACCAAACCCAGAGGCAACAAGCTTACACGCGGTGTTTCTTCTTTTATGAGTGGAAGGTTTCTTACTTCGGAAACGACGATGAATTACCTGCCATTTGTAATGTTCCTGGCGTTCCTTTCATTGTGCTACATAGCCAATGGCTACTATGCGCAATCGAAGGACAGGGAGTTGGACAAACTGAACAGCGAATTAGGAGAACTGCGCACACAATATGTAATTGCCAAATCGAAGCTGATGTATTTAAGTAAGGAATCGGAAGTAACAAAGGCAGCAGCAAATATTGGTGTTAAGGAAGCGCTAATACCACCGGACAAAATAGTAATAACAAATACAAAATCACCCAAACGTTAATGGAAGCCAGGAAGGGCATACTGTTACGGACGTACCTGTTATATGCGCTAATGTGCGTAATAGGAACGGTTATTGCCGTAAAAGTAATATCCATTCAGTATTTACAGGGCAATAAATGGAAGCAGGAAGAAATTCAGCTGACTACTGCTTACCGCACCATACCTGCAGTACGTGGTAATATTTATGCCGAAGATGGCAGTCTGCTTGCTACATCACTTCCTTTTTACGATGTGGCTATGGATGTAAATACCGATTACCTGACGGATGACATGTTCAATGCAAATGTAGATTCACTGTCTATGGCTTTTGCCAATTTATTTAAAGATAAAAGCCAGCAGGAAGTATATCGTATGCTTGTAAGTGCACGTAAAGCAGGCGAAAGATACGTACTGGTAGAAAAAAGTATTTCGTACGACGATTTGCAAAAAGTAAAAAAGTTCCCACTGTTCAGGTTGGGTAAATTTAAAGGTGGCTTGATTATTGCACAAGCCAACAAACGAGAACTTCCTTTCCGTGATTTAGCAGAACGTACCATTGGCTATGCACGCGAAAATATTAAGCCCGTTGGTATTGAAGGCGCTTATAATGATTACCTGCAAGGTATCGACGGACAGGGCTTGATGGAAAAAACTGCCGGTGGCGTTTGGGTTCCTATTAACGATCAGGATGATTTGCAGCCACAAAATGGCGAGGATATAAAATCTACCATCAATATTAATTACCAGGATGTTGCCGAAAATTCGTTGCGTGAGCAACTTACAAAACATAATGCTGACCATGGCTGCGTTGTGCTGATGGAAGTAAAAACGGGAAGAGTGCTTGCTATTGCAAACCTTGCCCGGGAGGATTCGACAGGTAAATACGAAGAAGCATACAACTATGCCATTGGAGAAGCAACCGAGCCGGGTTCTACATTTAAGCTTGCTTCTTTAGTGGTTGGTATTGATGATGGGTACATAAATCCATCGGATAGCGTAAACCTCGAAAATGGCTCGCACCAATATTATGACCGTGTAATACATGATGCAGACCATGATGAAACCGGATGGGTGAGTGTACAACGCGCATTCGAAATTTCATCTAACGTGGGTATCTCAAAAATTATTTATAAGTATTATGCTAACCAGCCCAAAAAGTTTGTGGATGGCTTGTGTCGTCTTGGTCTGAATGACCCGTTGAACCTTAGTATACCCGGAGAAGGAACACCCAAAATGCCTAACCCCGCGGACAGAGAATGGTCGGGTACGAGCTTGCCATCCTTATCTATTGGCTATGGGTTAACCGTAACTCCTTTGCAAACGCTTACCCTATATAATGCAGTGGCAAACGGTGGTGTAATGGTTAAGCCACAATTTATAGATGCTATTGTAAAAGATGGTAAAGAGATAAAGAGTTTTCAGCCTATAGTTATTAACCCGTCAATTTGTTCTTCTAAAACACTTGGAAAATTGCATCATTTGCTGGAAGGGGTAGTATTACGCGGCACAGCAAAAAATCTTAAAAACTCTGTATATTCTATTGCCGGTAAAACAGGCACGGCGCAAATTGCTAAAAAAGGACAATATAAAAATGGTGCCGATGTAAGTTACCAGGCATCGTTTACAGGTTATTTCCCGGCTAACAATCCGGAATACTCATGTATAGTAGTTGTGTATTCTCCAAGTACCGACGGTTATTATGGAAACATAACAGCGGGCCCTATTTTCCGCGAAATAGCGGATAAAGTTTACGCTAGCAGCATCGGTATAGACCCATCGGTAAATAATAATGAACACATAGCCAAGAAGGATCCATTTGTAAAAAGCGGCGATTATAAAGATGCATGTTATGTGCTTTCTAATTTACAGGTTCCTTGCGAGCAAGGTTCTAAAACAGGTAGTTGGATGACATCGTCGGTAGAAGATTCTGTAGTACACATAAGTGTTGAAAATCCAACCAAGATGCTTAACCAGGGCCTTATTCCTGACCTATCCGGTATGAATGCAGAGGATGCAATTTACTTATTAGAGAACAGCCACCTTAAAGTTAGTGTTAAAGGCTGTGGTTCGGTTAGCGACCAATCTATTTCTCCGGGAACAAAATTTCAAAAAGGACAAACTATATACCTGAGGCTATCATAATGAAAATATTGAAAGACATATTATATAAGGTAGCGCTTACACAGGTGGTGGGTCCCACAGACATTGTCATTTCTGCTATTCAATTCGATTCGCGTAAAGTGGCCGATGGAACATTGTTTGTTGCTGTCAAAGGTACCCAGGTTGACGGACACAATTATATAAATCAATGTATTGAAAAAGGAGCCACTGCTATTATCTGCGAAGCTATTCCTGAAAACCTTAAAAAAGGCGTGACCTATTTAGGTGTAAAAGATTCTGCCGAGGCATTAGGTATTATGGCTGCCAACTTTTACGACCAACCCTCAACCAAACTAAAGCTGGTAGGTATTACGGGCACCAATGGAAAAACAACTACAGCCACTTTGCTCTTTAATATGTTCCGCAAGTTGGGATATAAGGTAGGGCTTATCTCCACTGTTCAAAACCAAATTAATGAAACGGTAATTCCTTCTACACATACTACACCCGATGCCCTTGAGTTAAATAAGATACTGGCCGATATGCTTGCGCAGGGTTGCACGCATTGCTTTATGGAAGTTAGCTCTCATTCTGTGGTTCAACGCAGGATTGCAGGCGTATCGTTTACCGGCGCTGTATTTACAAATATTACACACGATCATCTCGATTTCCATAAAACATTTAATGAGTACATCAAAGCCAAGAAAAAATTCTTTGATGATTTGCCCGCTTCCGCATTTGCATTGGTAAATAAAGATGACCCTCACGGAATGGTGATGCTGCAAAATACAAAAGCCAAGAAAAAGACATTCGCACTGAAAAATGCTGCAGACTATAAATGCAAAGTGATGGAAAGCACACTTACCGGCCTTGTGCTAAGTATTGATGGCAGGGAAGTGTGGACAAAGTTGATTGGTGCATTCAACGCATATAATTTGTTAGGAATATATGCCACGGCTGTTTTGTTAGGAGAGAATAAAGAGGAAGTGCTGAAAATAATAAGCAGTCTGGATGCTGTAGAAGGACGGTTCCAATATGTAAAGGCGCCGAATGGAACAATTGGAATTGTAGATTATGCGCATACACCTGATGCATTGGAAAATGTACTCTCTACCATCAATGATGTACGTACTCCGCAAGAAAAAATAATAACCGTTGTAGGTTGCGGTGGCGACAGAGATAAAACGAAACGCCCTGTAATGGCTGCTATTGCTTGCGAAAAAAGCGATAAGGTAATTATTACTTCAGATAACCCAAGGTCGGAAGACCCGATGGAGATTATCCATGAAATGGAAAAAGGCGTGAACCCGGTTCATAAAAAGAAATCTATTTCTATTGCGGATAGGAGAGAAGCTATAAAAACCGCTTGCCACATGGCTCAAAAAGGAGACATCATCCTTTTGGCCGGCAAAGGGCATGAAAAATACCAGGAAATAAAAGGAGTGAAACATCCTTTTGATGATATGGAAATACTGAGTGAGAACCTTAAAACTTTACAAAGCTGATGTTTTACTATTTGTTTCACTTCCTTAGAGAAAGATATAACATGCCCGGCGCGAATGTGTTTAATTACATCACGTTCCGCGCTGTGTTGGCTTTGCTTGCTTCACTTGTTATTTCGGCATTGTATGGTAAAAGGCTTATAGCAGCCTTAAGAAGAAAACAAGTAGGAGAAACCATACGCGATTTAGGTTTACATGGCCAAAAAGAAAAAGAAGGCACACCAACTATGGGCGGGCTTATCATACTTGCTGCTATCATCATTCCAACTCTTCTCTTCGCCAAGTTTGATAATGTATACATCGTGTTAATGCTTATTACTACCGTATGGCTGGGATCTGTAGGTTTCCTTGATGATTACATAAAAGTATTTAAGAAAGATAAAACAGGATTGAGTGGCAAATTTAAAATAATAGGGCAGGTAGGTATTGGCATTATTGTGGCTTGCACTATGTATTTCAATAAGCATGTTGTGATACGTGAGCAGATTGAAAAAACACAGGAAATGGCTATGATAACGGGGCAGGATGCGGGTATTAGCCAACTGCCAAAGTTTGCAAAAGAAGAAACAAGATCCTTAAAAACCACTTTGCCTTTTGTAAAAGATAACCAGTTCGATTATTCGTGGTTCACATCATTTTTAGGAACACATTCTAAAAAACTTGCGTGGATACTGTTTATTCCAATTATCATCATAATCATTACCGCTATATCTAACGGGGCCAATATTACTGATGGTATAGATGGCCTTGCAGCAGGCACTTCAAGTATTATCGGCGCTACATTAATGATTTTAGCATACGTATCGGGTAATACATTTTTCGCGGGTTACCTGCATATTCTGTTTATCCCCAATGCAGGCGAACTGGTTGTATTTATGAGCGCTTTTGTTGGAGCATGCGTGGGTTTCCTCTGGTACAATTCCTATCCGGCACAAGTGTTTATGGGTGATACGGGCAGTCTTTCGCTGGGCGGAATTATAGCCGTGTTTGCAATCGCAATACGTAAAGAATGGTTGCTGCCTATCCTCTGCGGCGTATTCCTTATCGAAAATTTATCGGTAATGATGCAGGTAGGATACTTTAAATACACAAAGAAAAAATTTGGAGAAGGAAAGCGGATATTCCTGATGGCACCACTGCACCACCATTTCCAAAAGAAGGGTTTACACGAAGCAAAAATTGTATCTCGGTTTTGGGTTATAGGAATTATGCTGGCATTGATAACGATTGCAACACTTAAGTTAAGATAAGATGGCCGACAAAATTAAAATAGCTGTTTTGGGAGCCGGCGAAAGCGGGGTAGGAGCTGCTATCCTTGCACAGAAGCTGGGTATGGAGGTATGGCTGTCGGATAAAGGCAAGATAAAAGATAAGTACATAACCATACTTAAGGATGCAAATATTCCTTTTGAACAGGAAATGCATACGGAAGAAAAAATATTGGATGCTACGGAAGTGATAAAGAGCCCGGGCATTCCTGAAAAAGCTCCGCTCATTAAAAAAATTAAAGAAAAGGGTATTCCGGTTATTTCTGAAATTGAGTTTGCAGGACGCTATACCAAAGCAAAAAAAGTATGTATTACAGGTAGCAACGGAAAGACCACCACTACGCTGCTTACTTATCACATCTTTAAAAAAGCAGGCCTTAATGTAGGATTGGCGGGCAATGTGGGTAAGAGCCTTGCATACCAGGTTGCCAAAGAAAACTACGACTACTACGTAATAGAACTCAGTAGTTTCCAGCTGGATGATATGTACAAATTTAAAGCTGACGTAGCTGTATTGCTCAACATAACACCTGATCACCTTGACAGGTACGACTACAAAATGCAAAATTATGTAGACTCAAAGTTCAGGGTGATTCAAAATCAAACTTCATCAGATGTATTTATTTATTGCGCCGATGATGAAGTGACCGCTTCAGAAGTTACTAAACGAAATATTCCTGCAAAAAAGTATCCTTTTTCCATTACCAAAGAAGTGGCAGAAGGAGCTTGTTTAAAGGGAGATGACCTGATTATCAACACAAACCAAAACACGTTTTCTATGGCTGTACAAAGACTGTCACTACTAGGCAAGCACAACATTTACAACTCAATGGCTGCCGCCATTGCTGCAAGGGTTGTAGATATCCGCAAGGAATCGATCAGGGAGAGCCTGGCAGATTTCCAAAATATTGAGCATCGTCTGGAGGTTGTAGCTACCATTCATGGAGTGGAATTTATCAATGATTCCAAAGCCACAAATATCAATTCTACCTGGTATGCACTCGAAAGCATGACCAACCCTGTAGTGTGGATTGTTGGCGGCATTGACAAAGGCAACGATTATAATGTGCTTAAAGAACTTGTGAAGCAAAAAGTTCATGCCATTGTTTGTCTTGGCAAGGATAATCGTAAAATCATAAGCACGTTTTCGGGTATGGTGCCCAATATCACCGAAGCTTCTTCTGCAGCAGAGGCCGTGATGAAGGCATACAAGTTTTGTAACCTGGGCGATACGGTTCTTCTCTCGCCTGCATGTGCAAGCTTCGACCTGTTTGAAAATTATGAGGATAGAGGTAATCAATTTAAAAATGCAGTAAGAGCATTATAAAAAATGAAAGCGGTTTTTAACCACATAAAAGGAGATAAAGTGATTTGGGTAATTGTATTGCTCTTATCGGTTGTGTCTATTCTTGTGGTATATAGTTCAGTGGTAACACTTGCCTATCGCAGCCATTCAGGCAATGCTACCTACTTTCTTATAAAACACGCTGTAATTGTTTTGTTTGGCTTCCTGCTAATTTATATAACGCATAATGTAAAGTATACCTATTACTCGCGCATATCGCAGGTAGCGCTTTATGTGTGTGTACCGTTACTCTTGTTTACTCTTTTAAAAGGTGTTAACGAAGGCAATGCTAACCGCTGGTTACAAATACCGGGTACGGGCTTAACCTTCCAAACATCCGACTTTGCCAAACTGGCCCTGCTCATATACGTGGGCCGTATGATATCGTTAAAACAAGATGCAATTAAGGATTGGAAAACAGGATTTCTGCCGACAATTATTCCTGTAATAGTAGTTTGTGGTTTGATATTTCCATCCAATTTCTCTACAGCGTTCTTGTTGTTTATTAACTGTATGTTCCTTATGTTTATTGGTGGTGCAAGCACAAAGCATTTGCTAATGACGGTTGGCATGGCAATATCAGGAGCGGCTTTGTTCTTGTTAATTGTATTTGCCTTCCCTCATATAAATAACCGCGTTGCAACCTGGAAATCGCGTATTGAAAGTTTTACCAAAGGCGACAAGGAAAATAACTACCAGGTGGAGCAGGCTATGATTGCTATTGCTACAGGCGGTCCATTAGGTAAAGGCCCCGGCAACAGTATACAACGGAACTTTCTACCCCAGGCTTCATCCGATTTTATATATGCCATAACGGTTGAAGAATATGGATTACTGATGGGGCTTGTAATATTGTTTTTATATCTCACTCTATTGTATCGAGGGGTGAGAATAGCGACAAAAAATCCTAAAACATTTGGCAGCTTGCTTGCTATTGGATTGTCGCTGAGCCTGGTAATGCAGGCATTAGTGAATATGGCTGTAGCTGTGCATTTAATGCCGGTAACAGGACAGCCGCTGCCGCTAATAAGTATGGGCGGAACATCAATTTGGTTTACAAGTATTGCATTAGGAATAATATTAAGCGTGAGTAGAGAAACGGAAACAGAAAACGAAAACATCATTGTCGCAACAACTTAAAATAATAATAAGCGGAGGAGGCACAGGCGGGCATATATTTCCTGCCATAGCCATAGCCCGCGCATTGGAACAGATGAGACCGGGAACAGAAATATTATTTGTAGGAGCTATCGGAAGGATGGAGATGGAGAAGGTGCCTGCCGCAGGTTACCGCATTGAGGGGCTTGAGATAGCAGGTATATCGCGCAGCAATATGCTTAAAAACATTTCGTTGCCTATGAAGATTTTAAAGAGTGTTAGCAAGGCCAAAGAAATCATTACAAAGTTTAACCCCGATGCAATTATAGGTGTGGGTGGTTATGCAAGCGGTCCAACACTGTGGGCTGGTAAAAAGAAACACATTCCATTATTGATACAGGAACAAAATTCGTATGCAGGAGTTACCAATAAGATGCTCTCGAAGTATGTAAAGAAAATATGTGTGGCATATCCAGGAATGGAAAAATTCTTCCCTAAGGAAAAGATTGTAATTACAGGTAACCCTGTAAGGCAGGACATTACTGATTTGAAAGCCAAAAGGGCAGAAGCAATCAAGTTCTTCAATTTGCAGGATGACAGGTTGACACTGCTTATAATAGGTGGTAGCCTGGGTGCACGTACTATAAACGAGAGCATAGCTACATCACTGGATGGTTTTGCAAAACAAAGCATACAGGTGATATGGCAGACGGGTAAGCAGTATCATGCGCAGGCTTTAGAAATGCAAAAGCAATATTCCAACATACGGGTATTTGATTTTATAGGTAGGATGGATTTGGCCTATGCTGCTGCAAATGCGGTTGTGTCAAGGGCCGGAGCAATATCATTATCGGAATTATGTATAGCAGCCATGCCTTGTATTTTGGTGCCTTCGCCAAATGTGGCGGAAGACCATCAAACAAAAAATGCGATGCAATTGGCAAATCATAATGCCGCAATTGTAATAAAGGACAGCGAAGCGGGAATGAAATTAGGGGATGCGGCACTAAAACTATCATCGGATAAAGCAATGATGGATAGTTTGAGCAAAAATATATCTGCGCTTGCAGTGAAAGATTCTGCGGCAAAGATTGCACAAGAAGTAATTGAGTTAACAGAGAAGAAATGAAATTGAACGGATTAAAATATGTGTATTTAATAGGTATCGGTGGTATCGGTATGAGCGGGCTTGCACGTTATTTTAAGGCATTGGGAAAAGCGGTAAGCGGGTATGATAAAACTCCATCTTCCTTAACAGATGAAATGGAAGCCGAAGGCATCGACATTCATTTTGAGGATAATATGAATGTGGTAAGTGACGAAATAAAAAAGAACCCTTCGGCAAGCGATACACTTATCATATACACACCCGCCGTTCCACACGAGCATAGCGAATTGAGGTATTTTATCGAACATAAATACAGCGTACACAAACGTGCAGAAGTATTAGGTTGGATAACTGAAGGCCACTTTACAGTTGCGGTTGCCGGTACTCACGGAAAAACCACAACTACAACACTGGTAACACATATTCTAAAATCTTCACAGATAGATTGTATGTCGTTTATGGGTGGAGTAGCAAAGAATTACGATACAAACGTGTTACTTGCAAAAAATACGCCTACTGCAAAAATGGTTGTAGAAGCAGACGAATACGACCGTTCATTTTTAAAGCTTAACCCGAATATTTCGGTGATTACATCTATCGATCCGGATCATTTGGATATATACGGCGATAATGCCCACATGGAAGAAGGGTATGCAATGTTTGCTAATCTTTTAGGTAACGATGGATGCCTTATCACCAAGCAAAAAATAAAAGATAAACTTAAGTATAAGGGTAAAGCCTTCACTTATTCGCTTAACGAGCAGGCCGATTATTTTGCAAAAAATATTTCTCTAAAGGAAAGCCATTACGAATATGATGTGGTAACGCCTAAAGGAGAAATTAAGTCGGTACGCCTTGGTGTGCCTGGTTTACACAATGTGGAAAATTCGATTGCAGCTACCGCTGTTGCACAACAACTAAACGTGGGAGAAGAAAATATACGCAAAGCATTAAATAGTTTTGAAGGTGTAAAACGCAGGTTCGATTACCAAATTATTTCTAAAAACCTTGTGTTTATTGATGATTACGCACATCATCCAACAGAACTTGCTGCTTGTATCAACTCGGTGAAGGCATTGTATCCAAACAAAAAAGTAACCGGAATATTCCAACCGCACTTGTATACACGTACCCGCGATTTTGCAGATGGATTCGCCGAAAGTCTTTCATTGCTGGATAATGTGATACTGCTTGATATATATCCTGCACGTGAGTTGCCTATAAAAGGAATTGATTCGAACATGTTACTGGGTAAAATAACAACAGGGAATAAAAAGCTTTGCAGCAAAGAAGAACTGGTTAGTGAAGTTGTAAAAGATATGCCCGAAGTACTTGTAACCATGGGTGCGGGAGATATTGACAGACTTGTAGAGCCTTTAAAAAATGCATTGTTAAAAAAGCTTGGAAATGTTTAAGAAAATATTGAACATATCACTTTGGGTGTTGCTTTTCGGAGGCATTACTGTTCTGCTCGGCTTTGCGGAAACAAAACGTAATACTACGCTCTGCAAAAATGTTGATATAAGAGTGACACAAAACGATACAGACTTTTTCATCACTCCTGCCGAAGTGAGAGACCTTATTACCAAACAACAAGGTGAGCTTACAGGCAAGGCTATGGATAAGATTAACGTGTTGCAAATGGAAAAAATGTTGAGCACTAATCCATTTGTTGCGGATGCACAGGTATATGCAACACTGGATGGTGACCTTGAACTTAAGGTGGTACAAAGAAAACCTATAGTACGTATAATAAACAGCAATGACGAAGCCTATTATTTGGATTCAGCAGGATATGTTGTGCCACTGTCGCAAAACTTTACTGCAAGAACGTTAATTGTAAATGGTGCAATTAAAGAGCCTTATTCAAAATATTACGACCATAATGTAAAGCAGATGGAGAATGATACTGCTGTGCATAGCACACTTCCCGGCATATATAAACTGGCTTCTTACATCTATCATAACCCATTTTGGAAAGCACAGATAACACAGGTATATGTAGACAGCGCAAATGACTATTGCCTTATACCACGGGTAGGCAGCCAGCGTATCATTTTTGGCGGAGTTGAAGATATGGAACAGAAGTTCGAAAAGCTATGGGTACTATACCGCGAAGGCCTTAACTCCACCGGAAAGTGGAATGAATACGCAACAATTAATCTTAAATATAAACACCAAATAGTTTGCACCAAAAAATAAATAATTCTATGGAAAACAAATCAGACATCATCGTTGGCTTAGACATCGGCACCACAAAAATAGTGGCCATCGTTGGTAGGAAAAATGAAGCCGGTAAAATTGAAGTAATGGGGGTTGGTAAATCCGACTCGATAGGCATTGCCCGCGGGGTGGTAATGAATATAGATCAAACTGTTGCTTCTATCATAAAGGCTGTAAAAGAAGCATCCGAAAAATCGGGTGTGGATATAAAATATGTAAACGTAGGTATTGCGGGCCAACATATAAAAAGCTTGCAACACCGTGGCATTCGCACCCGCGAAAGCTTGGAAAAAGAAATCAACCAACAGGATATAGATGTGCTTATCGATGATATGTACAAGCTTGTAATGCCTCCCGGTGAAGAAATTATAGAAGTGTTGCCACAGGAATATATTGTGGATAACGAACAGGGAATTAAAAATCCTATTGGTATGGCAGGGGTACGCCTCGAGGCCAACTTCCATATTATTACGGGTCAAATGGCTGCCGCACGTAACATTGAAAAGTGCGTGAAAAAGGCAGGCATGGAAATGAGCCTGCTCACCTTAGAGGCCCTTGCTTCCTCAGACTCGGTGCTTACTGCGGAAGAAAGAGAAGCCGGTGTGGTGCTGGTTGATATAGGTGGCGGAACAACAGATATCGCCATTTTCCAGGATGATATAATACGCCATACTGCGGTGATTCCTTTTGGTGGTAACGTAATTACGGATGATATAAAAGAAGGTTGCCAGATAATACGTGCACAGGCTGAACAGCTAAAAGTAAAGTTCGGCTCTGCGATTGCTACCGAAACTATGGAAAACGAAATTGTGGTTATCCCCGGTTTAAAGGGCCGGCAGAACAAGGAAATATCGGTAAGGAATCTTTCCTCCATCATCAATGCACGTATGGAAGAGATTTTGGAACATGTGTATTACGAGATTAAGAATTCGGGTTATGAAAAGAAACTGATTGCAGGTATAGTGGTTACGGGTGGTGGCGCTCAACTTAAATTTTTGCCACAGTTGGTAGAATACATTACCGGTATGGATACACGCATCGGGCATCCTAACGAACACCTTGCAACAGGCGCATACGACCTAAGTCATCCTTTATATGCTACTGGCGCAGGGCTTGTTATGAAGGGCTTTGAAGAACTCATGAAAGGTGATGCTCAGGAGCAACTCAATGTAACTGTAAAAGCGCCCGAAGTGGTTCAGCATTCTAAAGTGCAAAAGAAGAGGACAGGATTTATGGAAAAGATTTTTAGCGGAGCGAGCAAGTTTTTCGATGAGGATGTAGAAGGAGAAAGAAAACAATAAATAAGGCTATTCCAAATTCATCAACACATATACAAACCAAATAAATTTAAAACACAACGTCATGATTAACTTCGATTTACCAAAAGACCAGTCCTCCATCATCAAGGTGATTGGTGTGGGAGGTGGTGGCAGCAATGCTGTCAATCACATGTTCCGCGAAGGTATTAAGGGTGTAGACTTTATTGTTTGCAACACCGACCAGCAAGCCCTCGATATTAGCCCTGTTCCTTACAAAATTGCATTGGGTGCAGGATTAACGGAAGGAAGAGGTGCAGGTTCTATGCCGGAAATGGGAAAGAAAGCATCTTTAGAAAGCGTAGAAGAAATTAAAAAGCTTTTATCGCACAACACCAAAATGGTATTTATTACTGCCGGCCTTGGTGGCGGAACAGGTACCGGTGGCGCCCCTGTTATTGCGCAAATAGCAAAAGAAATGGGCATACTTACGGTGGCTATTGTTACGGTGCCCTTCGCGTTTGAAGGAAAGAAAAGGAAACAACAAGCTGAAGATGGTTTGAAAGAACTGCGCCAGTATGTGGATACCATTCTTATCATCAACAACGATAAGTTGCGCGAGATGTATGGCAACCTTAAGCTTACCGAAGCTTTTGCACATGCAGATAATGTATTGAACATGGCTGCCAAGAGCATAGCCGAAATTATTACGGTAACGCTGCATATCAACTTAGATTTTGCAGATGTGCAAACCGTAATGAAAGACAGCGGTGTGGCAATTATGGGTTCTGCTTCTACCGAAGGTGAGAACAGGGCACTGCGTGCTGTTGAAGCTGCTCTTACATCGCCACTACTTAACGATAATAATATAAAGGGTGCGCGTTATGTATTGCTCAACATTACATGCGGTAGCGATGATATAACCATGGATGAACTCGGACAGATTACCGATTACCTGCAAGATGCAGCGGGCCAATCAGCTGATATTATTAAAGGTTATGGAATAGACCCAACCCTTGGCGATAAGGTGAATGTAACCCTTATAGCTACCGGGTTTAGCTCTGCACCGGTAAGCGCTTTTGCAGAAAAGAAAGCAGAAAAAATCATTCGCAGATTGGATGAAAACGTACAGCAAGCTCCTGTAGCATCGAGTCCTGTGGCTGCTCCTGTAAGTGCTGCACCGGTTGCTCCGCCAACTATATTCAGCACACCTGTGGCTTCGGTTCCTCCGGTAGTTAATACTCCTGTAGCAATTGTCCCTCCTGTGGTTGAAGCCCCTGTAGCTTCTGTACCTCCTGTAGTTGAAACTCCGGTAATATCTACGCCTGTATCTTTTATATCGCCGATTGTTGAAGCTCCAATAGTTGAAAAGACTCCTGTGGTAAATTCCGCTCCTCCTGTTATCCATCATTTGGTAGAAGAAACCAAACCTGTGGAACAAGTTAAGCCGGTAGAAGAAGTGAAAGAACAGGATACCCTGCAGCCTTTTATGAAATCGACCGAGGTAACACAACAAACGGATATAGAATTTGAAATAGTAGCAAAAGCTCCTGTCATCAATAAGCCGATAGAACAGGCTCCGATGAAGCCGGTTGACCCGCCAGTGGTTGTAAATCAGACCCAGCAACAAACCGAAAGCAAGGACCTGAACGACCCTGTGGTAAGCGAAGAACAAAAGAGAAAGGCCCAGGAAAGGATAGAAAAGCTGAAGCAGTTAAGCTACAAGCTTCGCACTCCGGGTGGATTGAATGAGTTGGAAAGCGAACCCGCTTACAAAAGAAAGAATGTAGAGTTGGAAGAAACTCCGCATTCCTCTGAGTCGAGCGTTTCGCGTTACACACTTTCCGAAGGAGAGAATAATAAGACCGAATTAAAGCCAAACAATGGCTTTTTGCACGATAATGTTGATTAGTAGTGGATTTATGTTGATAGCCTAAGATTATAGAGGGGTTAAATATGAACCGGCGCCTGATTAACGCCGGTTCTTTTTTTGTTGCCCTGAAAGGGCTGGATACATCAACACAGGGCAAGGCCCTGTGACAAAAAATCTAATTAACTAACCAAGCCCTGTAAGGACGTAATCTGTACACTATATTTTGCCCTTTCAGGGCAAAGGTTTTATCCATTTAATCGTAGGGCTTTGCCCTACGCTGGTATATTTTGTCCTTTCAGGACTGTATTAATTCTATATGTAATATTTTAATTACTATATTAAATAAAATATTTATATTTGCATTATTAAATCAACCACTATGAATGAAAATGAGATTTTAACTGAGGGCGCAGAAGCAACACCCGAACAACCAAATCGTGAACTTGACAAAGAACAAAGCCGCCATTGGGAAAAGAACCACAAAGCAATTTTAGCGTATGTAAGAGACTATATGCGCGACAGCAAGGCAACGCCTACAGTGGCAGAGATAGCCAGTTGGACAGGCCTTACCCGTGCAACAGTGTATAAGCATTTGCAGGGCTTTTCGGCGACTACGGAATTTGCGGGGCACGCTTCCATATTTAAAATTATGGTTAGCGATGTAGTACGACAGCTTTACTACCAAAGTACATGCGGGCATATACCGGCATCAAGGCTTTACCTTGAAATTATGGGCGTGCTTAAAACCGGAAAAACGGTAAACAATAACTTTATAAATCCCCAAAACAATTTAAAGATTAATAATGTGGAACTAACCGAAGAAGTGTTACAAGGCTTGGGTGCGGAGCAGCTAAAGCAAATTGAGGATATACTGACAAAAGGTAAAATTCAGGAGCCTGTTGCAAAGCCTGAAGAGGTGAAAGTATAGGGTTTGTATACCCGTTAAATCGAATTAATATATTGATAATCAAGGCTCGACGGGTATACACGGGTATACAGATTTTGGTTATAGTCGTTTAAAAGGCAATATAATTACCTTTATAAAGTTAAAGGTATTACATCAATTGTTTTCTAACCTCTAAATACCATTATGAAAAAATTACTTTTAATGGCTGTTATGTCTGCGGCAATGCTACCGATGTTTGCACAACAAGACACAACAAAAGCCAAACCACAACACTTGAATGAATTAGGTGTAGACGCAACAGAGTTTTTAAAACAGTTTCTGAACCTGAATACCGGGAGCAATCTCCAGAGATATTATGTCCCAATCTATTACCTGACATATCGCCACCATTTTGGTTGTGGTAATCTGCGCATTGGTGTAGGCGCCGATTTTCAAAACAGTACCATTCCTGCTTATGTACCAGGCGATATAAATACTTATTACGCCAAGTCATATTCCCTAAATGCATTTGTAGGATGGGAATGGTATACTAAACTTAGTAGACGCTGGGAAGTGTTTTACGGAGCAGATTTCAGGCCAAGCCTAACTTCCAACAGAAACGATAATCAATATTCAAGTAATTATTATACAACAGGAAATGAAAGCCAATCGCAGATTTATGGTATTGCTCCTTTCCTGGGGTTTAAGTTTAAACTTTCAAAACGGCTTAGTATTTTAACGGAAACCAGCTATGCGGTTAATTGGGAGCAGGATATGAATAAAACCTATTATACCGCTTTGCCGGGTGCTACTTTGCCGGCACCAACGGGCACCGACCAAAAAACCACAAAGATGTACAGTAATTTTACTGCACCATTATCTGTGTTTATTGACTTTACTTTTTAAGAGGTATTACTTTCCCTCCGCGTAATCTCTCAAATACTCGAACGGCGAGTTAAGCTTGCCATCTTTGGTAATGGTGGCCCTTTCAATCATACCTTCGGTATCCTGTCCAAACAAATATCCGGCAACCCTTTCTATAAACTCCTTTCCGAAATCTTCCGAGGCCTCGCGGGGTAGTTCGCAGGGCAGGTTATCTACCGCCATAATGGTTACAGCGTTTTTGCTAAAGGGTATATCTATTTGTTCGGTAAGCGGGTTATATCCATAAAAGGGCTCTATAATAGAACTGGCTTTTAATGTGCTGGGTATCGATCCATTCAGGTCGCAGGTAATATCGGCTACCTCGCTAATATGGAAATCGGGCAATTTCATTTGGTCTTTTGTAAAAAGTTGTGGGGCTTTTCCATCCCAAAAATGGGCGGTTATAAGCAAGTCGCACGATTTAGTATAAGGCAAAAAGGTAGAGACATAATTCTGCGGGTTGGAATAAAAATCCTTCAGGTTCCATGAAGAACCGTCTTTTGCCTGGTAATAATCTTTAGAGTGCAACTGGCAATACACAGGCTCGCGGTAGGAGCAATGCAAAAATTCATAAGGCGTGACCTTGCGAATTTTTAATATGCCTAGTGCTTCTATAACACCATTGGCTACACGGCCCCCGCCCGTAAGTAATATTTTAATATTGGGCAGGCGCACACGGGCAAGCTCTGTTTCCAACTCGCTGCGATCGCGGCATTGGTTGGCAGGCTTCATGTGGAAAAGGTTATAGCGTTTGCCATACCCAAGCACGCCGTTGTATGCTCCTATAATACCTGCATAGCGCCCAAAACCTATGACTCGGTTATGCGATTTATCGGTAAGACACTCGTAGTCGATAAGGGTTATTTTTTTAGCTAAGGCAGCCTGCAACAGCTTTTTGTTGTGGGCTTGTTTTTTTATGGTGTGCGAGAAGAACAGATACTTTTTGTTAGGCATAAGTTGCTCGGCGGGTACTTCTTTAATGCACATTAGCACATCACAATTGCTCGTATCATCCACCAAAGGCAAACCGAAAGAGGAATACTCGGCATCGGAATAACAGCGCATATCTGAACGTTGGATTACAATCTCCAACGGGAAATCGCGAACCAGTTCGCTGCATTGCAATGGAGAAAAGGGCACCCGCTTATCAGGCGGATTTTTTAGTTCTTTTAAAATACCGAGTTTTATTTTTTGCATATAGGTTGCAAAGTTAGCAGAGGTTTTGAAAGCGCAAGTATTGTACAATCTATGAAGTAGCAATAGGATGAGATGCTGAAACGAGTTCAGCATGACCGTGTCGCTTAAGTGCCTGTCACCCTGAACTTGTTTCAGGGTCCCACAAACAGGTAAGTACTTAACGGTAGAAACCTTAAATTTGCTTTATGAACCCGAAGAAACAATTCTCCCGTGCGCTGCTACCCTTTTATGTGCTGGTAATTTATGTGCTGGTGCAATTCTTTTGGTGGTCGTATCACATGGCCCAGCAAAGCAATATGATATATAAGCAGCAATTGGCTTTAAACTCGGATAATATAGTAGCGCTAAAAACACAATTGCAAGCCAAATATTATATGATAATAGGGGAAGGCAGCGTATTCCTTGGCCTTATGCTATTGGGCATATTCCAGGTTAGAAAGGCATTCAAGAAGGAGTCGGAGCTATTGGCCAGGCAAAAGACCTTTCTTCATTCGGTTACACATGAGTTTAAATCGCCTATAGCCTCATTAAGACTACAGATAGAAACACTACTCAAACGTAATCTGCCAACAGATATGCAGCAGCAAGCTCTTAATAACGCCCTTGAAGATACCGACAGGCTGGACCAGCTTTTGGAAAAGATACTAGTGGCTGCCCGTATAGATAATAAGGAGCTACCCATATACCCCGAAAACTTGAATATTTCGGAAAAAATTAAAGAAACTATTACGCAGGTAAATCGTGCCTATCCTGCCAGAAAAATAGAACAAAACATCAGCCCAAACGTCTATTCTTATGTAGATGCCTGGGCGCTATCATCGATAACAACGAATCTTATTGAAAATGCTTTATTGTATTCGGCGCAAGATAAAACAGTAGCAATAGAGCTGGCACAGAAGGGGAATAATGCAGTACTCGAAATAAAGGATTTGGGAGTAGGTATTCCGGCTGACGAAAGGAAGAAAGTGTTTGAGAAATTTTATAGGCTTAACAGCACATCTAAAGGCACCGGACTTGGTTTATACCTTGTGGATTATTTTGTAAAGAAGCATAAAGGACAGATAACAATTAAAGACAATACCCCTCAAGGCAGTATATTTGAGGTGGTTTTACCCGGCAAAAAAGTATGACAAACAAAAAAGTAGCGCTTATAATCCTTGATGGATGGGGGATAGGAGATGGATCGAAAGCAGATGCTATAGCACATTCAAAAACTCCTTTTGTAGATAGCTTATTTAAAAAATATCCACACTCTACATTACATACATCTGGTGAGGATGTTGGATTGCCTGATGGGCAAATGGGCAATTCGGAAGTAGGGCATATTAATATTGGCGCCGGTAGGGTGGTGTACCAGGATTTGGTACGCATTGATAAGGCCATACGTGAAGGCGAATTCCAAAAGACCAAAATTTTGCTGGATGCATTTGCTTACGCGAATAAGAATAATAAATCAGTGCACTTGATGGGGCTTGTATCGGATGGTGGTGTGCATTCTCATATTCGTCATTTAGAAGCCTTATGCGATATGGCCGATGCCAATAAATGTAAGCACGTTTTTATACATGCTTTTATGGATGGTCGCGATACCGATCCACATAGTGGTGCGGGATTTATTACCCGTTTATCTGAACATATTGCAAATGGCAATGCCAAAATCGCATCTATTATTGGACGTTATTATGCAATGGATAGGGATAAGCGTTGGGAACGGGTTAAGCTATCCTACGATTTACTTGTAAATGGAACAGGTACTAAAAGTAATGATGCTATTTCTGCGATAAAAAACTCTTATGCTGAAAATGTTACGGATGAGTTTATAAAACCAATTGTAATAACTGACAAAACGGGCAATCCTTTAGCTACAATTAAAGAAGGCGATGTGGTTATTTGTTTCAACTTTAGGACTGACAGGTGCCGCGAAATAACCCATGTCCTCACCCAGCAAAATATGCCCGAACAGGGAATGAAGACCATTCCTTTGTATTACATCACCATGACTATCTATGATGAAAAATTTCATGATGTGAAGGTGGTTTATTCTAAAGATGACCTGAAAATGACTCTGGGCGAAGTAGTTTCCTTAAAAGGTAAAAAACAAATACGTATTGCTGAAACAGAAAAATATCCTCATGTTACGTTTTTCTTTTCAGGTGGCAGAGAAGATGCCTTTCCCGGAGAAACAAGGATAATGGTACCGTCACCTAAAGTGGCAACATACGACCTTAAGCCCGAAATGAGCGCCGTTGAAGTTACCGATGCAATTGTAAAAGAACTGAACAAAGGGGAGGTAGATTTTGTATGCCTTAACTTTGCTAATGCAGATATGGTAGGACATACCGGTGTATATACTGCTATTGTAAAAGCTGTAGAAACGGTAGATACCTGTCTGCAAAGAGTAGTGGAGGCAGGGCTTGCTAAGGATTATTCCTTTATAATTATTGCCGACCATGGCAATGCAGATTTTGTAATAAATAAGGATGGCACACCCAACACGGCGCATACCACAAACCCGGTGCCCTGCATTGTGATAGATAGAGACGTTAAAAAGGTGAATGAAGGCCGTTTGGCAGATTTAGCCCCGACCATCTTAAAGATGATGGGAATAGCAAGGCCTAATGAAATGACAGGTAAAGAATTGGTGTAATGCTATCTAACAAAACAAAATATGCTATTAAGGCTCTTGTTTCTTTAGCAAGGAATAAGGAGCCTATGACAATAATGGAGATTGCGGAACAGGAAAGGATACCTAAAAAATTTTTGGAGGCTATATTGCTTGAGCTTAAAAAGCAAGGAATATTGGGGAGTAAAATAGGAATAGGGGGTGGCTATTATCTTTTAAAGAGGGCAGATGAAATAGAACTTACACAAGTGTTAAGGGCCTCAGGCGGTCCTATAGCATTGCTGCCCTGTGTAAGCCTGAATTTTTATGAGCGATGTGAAGATTGTGTGGACGAAGCTACCTGTAGTTTAAGAGATACCGTTTTGCAGGTAAGAAACGCAACGCTTAAAATATTTGCTGAGACAACTCTTAAAGATATGGTAGAACGTGAGAAGAAATTAAAAGCACAGAAAATCAAAAGAAAAGGCAAGAAATAAAAAATTTATTCCTAAAATCTACTAAGTTGATAGATTTTATATACATTTGTGCCGCGAAACAAAAAATAAACCATGAGTAACAATGCAATTATTTGCCCCGTAAACGGAGAAAAAATAAACGAGAATGTAGCCAGGATAGCTGCGTTTATAGTTATAATTGTTACTGTAACAGCGGTATTGTTTAAGTTACCTGTGCTATTAATAGCATTGGGCGCTGACTTTGCACTTAGGGCATTTACCTCAGGTGCATACAGTCCTGTTAAGTATGTTTCAAAACAACTTTTCAGGCTTTCTTTTTTAAGTGAAAAGATAGGAGATGCTGCTCCAAAACAATTTGCTGCCGGAATCGGTTTTGTGTTCAGCCTTGCAATAGCCGCATTTCAGTTTACACAGTATTATATACTTGCCAATTCTTTTGCTACTGTATTGTTATTTTGTGCAGCCCTCGAATCCTTTGCAGGATATTGTTTGGGTTGTACAGTATACACGTATGCAGTAATACCTTTTTTAAAAAACAATAACAAATAATTTAAATTTTAAACAAAATGGCACTAAGACTAGGAGACATTGCGCCTGATTTTACAGCGCAAACAACACAAGGACAAATTAATTTTTATGAATGGCTTGGAGACAAATGGGGAGTTCTATTCTCTCATCCGGCTGATTTTACACCCGTATGCACAACTGAATTAGGAAGGGTTGCAAAATTAAAACCAGAATTTGAAAAACGCAATACTAAGGTTATCGCGTTGAGTGTTGATCCTATCCAGTCGCACGAAGCTTGGATTAGCGATATTAACGAAACTCAAAAAACCACTGTAAACTTTCCTATTATAGCCGACCCTGAATTTAAAGTTGCAAAGCTCTATGATGCGGTACATCCTAATGTATCTGATAAATTTACGGTGCGCTCGGTATATGTAATTGGCCCCGATAAAAAAGTGAAACTAACCATTACTTACCCTGCATCTACCGGCAGAAATTTTGATGAAATTTTGCGTGTGATAGATTCGTTGCAACTTACAGCTAACTATAGTGTTGCTACCCCAGCTGACTGGAAACACGGAGAAGATGTAGTAATTACCGCTGCTGTTAAAACAGAAGACATTCCTGCAAAATTTCCGAAAGGGCACCAGATTATAAAGCCCTATTTAAGAACAACACCTCAGCCCAACTTATCTTAGGCTTTTGTAGTTCTTTAAAGATTGATTACAAACCTCTGGCTTAACAGTCAGGGGTTTTGTTTTGAATAGTGCCTTCAATAATTATTGTATCTATAAGGTCGCTGCCGAAAGAGTAGGGAATGACATTATAGTTGGCAATAGGTTTCGTAATAAATAAACTCGCCTTTTTCCCAACCGTAATGGTACCGTGAGTAGCACTTAAGCCCATAGCGTACGCTGAATTTAAGGTGGCTGCATTGATAGCTTCTTCGGGTAACATTTTTAATTTAACGCAGGCAAGCGATAAAATAAATGGCATCCTTCCGGATGGAGAAGAGCCGGGATTATAGTCACTGGCAAGTGCAATAGGTAAACCTGCATCTATCATTTTACGGGCGGGTGGATAATGCAATCCTAAAAAGAAAGCAGTTGAAGGAAGCAGCGTTGGCATGGTAGTGGAAGATAGCAATGCTTCAATTTCTTTATCGCCCGTAAACTCCAAATGGTCTACTGATAAGGCTTTGTTTTTTACACCAACTTGTATACCGCCTGAATAATCTAATTCATTAGCATGGATTTTAGGCTGCAAGCCATATTTCCAGCCGGCTTGCAAAATAGCATCTGTTTCATCAGGTGTAAAAAAGCCCCTGTCGCAAAAAACATCACAATAATCTGCCAGTTTTTCTTTTCCGATAACGGGCAGCATATCATTTATCAGCAGGTCAATATATCCTTGCCTGTTCTGTTTGTATTTGGTGGGCATTGCATGAGCGCCCAGGAAGGTGGCTTTAATTGTTAAGGGAGAAGATTCTTTTAAACGTTTAATCACCCTCAGCATCTTTAGCTCTCCTTCTACTGAAAGTCCATACCCGCTTTTTATTTCTACGGCGCCTGTTCCGTAACCTGTTATTTCTGTAAGTCTTTCCGATGCTTTTTCAAAAAGTTCATCCTCCGAAGTATTATTTAAGCGTTCAGCAGAATTAAGTATACCTCCGCCATTTTTAGCTATCTCCTCATAAGTAAGTCCTTTAATACGGTCTACAAACTCGGCTTCACGACTGCTTGCATAAACTATATGTGTATGCGAATCGCACCAGGTAGGAAATACCAATCTTCCGCCTCCATCCAGCACATCATCAAAGTCAGCTATAGAAGGCGCGTCCTTCATTTCGCCAACGCCGCATATAAGGCCATCTTCTATATTTATCCAACCATTATTAATACAGGGCAAAAGGCTCATATCCTTACCATTAACCCTTTCTTTTGGTGAAGGGGTTGCCTGCACAATAGTTTTTATATCCCGAATAAGAGTTTTCATGAAAACAAAGGTAGCTAAATACAGCCTTAGCTTTTGCAATTCATAGAACAGGATAAAAAACTTAGAATGTTTAGAAAGAGTTTAGAAAAATGAGAGTCAGTATGTTATGGTATGTTATTTCATCGATTTTATTATTATCAAAATCAAAAATTTTAAACAAAAATTGAACAAGAAAATACTTGATAATCACCATTTTTTAAAGCTTAAAGCAAATGCTTCTTATGTTCCCTGTCTAAAATTTTTTGTTATAACCTAAATTTATTTATACATTTGGCATCACCACATTCGTCATAAGATTAATAGCCAGCGGTTTATAGTTAAATAAAGTAGTATTAATTTAACTTAAATGTTCATGAAAAGAACTGTACTTTTTTTATCTGCTTTTATCGCTTTTGCGTCATTCAGTAATGCGCAGTACATTATTAATACCATTGCCGGCAATGGTGTACAAGGTTACACAGGTGATGGTGTACAGGCCACTACTACGGCTTTAAACTATACGGAAGGAGTAGCCAGGGATGCAACCGGTAATATTTATATTGGCGATTGGTCCAACTATCGTATACGTAAGGTTAATACAAGTGGTATAATTTCTACTTTAACCGGTACCGGTGTTTCCGGTTATTCAGGTGATGGCGGCCAGGCTACAGCAGCCCAGGTTAGCAACACTATGGGCGTTTGTGTAGATGGAATTGGCAACGTTTATATTGCCGATGAATTTAATAGCCGTATTCGTAAAATAAATACAAATGGAATTATTTCCACGGTAGTGGGAACAGCTACAGCTGGATTTTCGGGGGATGGTGGCCAGGCTACTGCTGCCGAAATAGATTTTCCGCTTGATGTTGTAACCGATGGCGCAAACAACATATATATTACAGATTATAACAGCAGAGTACGTATGGTTAATATAACCACGGGAATTATAAATACTATTGTAGGTAATGGAGTTTATTCTTATGCCGGAGATGGAGGGCCAGCAACAGCCTGTTCAATTGCTCAGCCTTGGGGGATTTATGTAAACTCAACAGGTACTACAGTTTGGATTGCAGACACATATAACCAGCGTCTTCGCAAAGCAGCTATAGGTGGCAATATTGTACTATTAGCCGGTAACGGAACCGTAGGCTTTGGAGGTGACGGTGGGCCCGCTACAGCAGCCATGCTGAACTATCTTACAGGAGTTTATATTGATGCCGGAGGTAATGCCTTTGTTGCAGATATTTATAACGAACGTGTTAGAAAAGTTACTCCTGCCGGTATAATTAGTTCGGTAGCCGGTAATGGCGTACAAAGCTTTTCAGGTGATGGCGGACCTGCTACCGCAGCAGAACTTAATGATTTACGTCAGTTGGTTATGGACCCTGCCGGCAACGTTTACATTGGCGATTTGTTTAATAACAGGATACGTAAATTGACCAACCAGGTATTGCCTATCACTTTATTGTCTTTTGATGCTGAATACCAGATTTCTACCAATACTGTGCCTTTAACATGGACTACTGCTACTGAAACAAATAATAAACAATTTACAATAGAAAAGCAGACCAATGGAGATAACTGGGAAACAGTTGCTACAGTGGCTGGTGCAGGAAACAGTTCGCAAGCGCAAAATTATTCTGCTCTTGATGAAAATCCAACACCGGGTACTGCTTATTATAGATTGATGCAAACAGATTATGATGGAAATTATACCTATTCGGATATAAAGGAAGTTACAATACCTGAAAGTAATTTTGTTGGCATCTATCCTAACCCCTTGCACGATAATTTAACCCTGCACTATAATTCAACTACTACAGATCCTGTAAATATTCGTGTGGTTGATATTACAGGTGCCGAAGTTATCCATGAGTATAGTGTAAACAATGTTCAAGCAGGAATGAACAATGTATCAGTTAATACATCCTTGTTAAGTAAAGGAATGTATATTCTTGTAGTTATAAATGGTACACATACCTATTACGAAAAGTTTATAAAACAATAGAAAGCGAATATTTATAATTAAAAGCTTCTTTTTAAAAGAAGCTTTTTTTTTGCCCATTTTATGGCGAATGACACACGCTAAAATTCATTAACATTGCGGATATTACGGAAGAAAGTAAAATGCAGGAGAGAACCACCTTATTTGCTGATGTGATTTTGCCTTTGGCGGTGCCCAATTTATATACCTATAGGGTACCGTTTAACTGGAATGATATGGTTAAGCCGGGCCAAAGGGTGGTGGTGCAGTTTGGTAAAAGCAAACTGTATATGGCTTTGGTGAAAAAAGTGCATCAAAATCCGCCTGTTGGCTACCAGGCAAAATACCTGGATGATGTGTTGGATTCAAGCCCTATTGTAAACGAAACACAACTTAAATTTTGGGACTGGATTACATCGTACTATCTGTGCACGCCGGGTGATATATTGAATGCCGCCTTGCCCGCAGGATTAAGATTTAGTAGTGAAACGCGGATAGTGCGCAATGAAGAGTTTTTATTAGAAGAGGTTGATGAAAAATATTTTACAGAAAAGGAATGGAAACTGGTTTATGCTTTGCAGGAAAAGAATGAAATTAGTTTGGACGAAGCAGCTAAAGTGCTTGAAATAAAAAATGTACAACCTGTTATACAAGGACTGTTAACCAAAGGTGCTGCAAGGGTTAAGGAAGAAGTAAAAGAAAGCTACAAACCCAGAACCGAAGCCTATGTTCAAATAGTTTCTACAGTGACAGAAAAGAATTTGCAGGAAACAATGGCTGTGCTTGAAAAGAAGGCGTACAAGCAACTGGAGTTGCTAATGGCCTATCTGCATTTATCTGAATGGCATACAGGAAAGAGCAAACCCGTTAAGAAAAGCAAACTGCTTTTGCAGGCTGCTTGCACCCCGCAGGTACTCGACCAGCTCGTAAAAAAAGAAATATTGGAAGTGTATCAAAAGGAAGTATCCCGCCTTTTAGGGAGTGATGAAAATGTAAGTAAAGCCAATGCATTGGCCGATTTTCAGCAGGAGGCATTTAACAAAATAGAACAGTATTATAAGGAGAAAGAAGTGGTATTGCTGCATGGGGTTACATCAAGCGGCAAAACGGAGCTATACATGCAACTTATTGAAGAATCTATAAAGCTGGACAAGCAAGTATTGTATCTTTTACCCGAAATAGCGCTTACATCTCAACTGGTGCAGAGGTTAAAGAAGCGATGGGGCAGTAAAGTGGGTGTGTACCATTCTAAGTACAGCGATAATGAAAGGGTAGAAGTGTGGAACGCTCTGATGAAAGATGAAGAGATAAGGTATTCTGTTATTGTGGGCACACGTTCTTCTTTATTTCTTCCATTCAGTAAATTGGGACTCGTAATTGTTGATGAGGAACATGACAGTTCATATAAACAACAGGATCCTGCTCCCCGATATCATGCGCGCGATTCAGCTATTTATCTTGGCCACCTGCATGGAGCAAAAGTTATGCTGGGTTCGGCCACGCCATCGCTGGAAAGTTATTACAATGCAGTTAATGGCAAATACGGACTGGTAGAATTAAATGTACGTTTTGGGGGTATGGAAATGCCCGAAATAGATGTTTGCAATGTAGCAGAAGAGAGACGTAAAAAGCTTATGAAATCTATCTTTTCTCCATTCCTGTTAAAGAATATCGAAGAGGCATTGGAGAAAAAGGAGCAGGTTATTTTGTTCCAAAACAGAAGAGGCTTTGCCCCATTTATAGAATGCAATGTATGTGCTCACGTACCCCAATGTATCAATTGCGACGTCAGCCTTACCTATCATAAAAAAGCCAACTTACTACGTTGTCATTACTGCGGATATTCTACATCGCCGCCCGCAATATGTCCAGCCTGTGGCAGCCCCGATATTAAGGTGAAAGGCTTTGGAACAGAAAAAGTAGAAGAAGAATTGGCTCTGTTTTTTCCTAAGGCTAAAATAGAAAGAATGGACCTGGATTCAACCCGAGCAAAGCATGCACATTCTAAAATTATAAGCCTGTTTGAAGACAGGGAGATAGATATTTTGGTAGGTACGCAAATGGTAACCAAGGGGCTCGATTTTGATAATGTAAGTATAGTTGGCGTTCTTAATGCAGATTCCGGATTGCATTTTCCTGATTTTCGTTCACCGGAAAAGAGCTACCAGCTTATGGCACAGGTAAGTGGCAGGGCAGGCAGAAAAAATAAAAGAGGCAAAGTAATTATCCAAACCCAAAATCCCGAACACCCTATTATAAAGGAGGTGGTGGAAAATAATTACCTTAAAATGTATACCGAACAAATAGAGGAGCGGAAAGCATTTTCGTATCCTCCGTTTACCCGCCTGGTTGAAATAACCATGAGCAATAAGGATCAAAACGATTTGGATGCTCTTGCTCCTGAACTGGTAATCGAACTAAAAAAGAAATTTGGTAATGAAAGGGTGTTAGGCCCTGAATATCCTGTAATATCAAGGGTTAATAATTTTTACCTGAAAAATATTTTAATAAAAATAGAGAAAGAAAAATACTCGATTAAAGTGAAGGAGATGCTAACAGAAGTGTTGAATGCTTTTTACAAAAAAGGAAAAGAATATGCCCGAATCCGTATCAGGATTGATGTGGATCCGCAGTAGTGTTATTGTTTGTTCAAACCATTTACATAATCCATAATTCCTTCATAATAGGCTTGTGCAACCTGTTCTAATCTTTGGCTTATGTTGCATCCTTTAAAATCAAGTCCTTTGCCGCTTAACAGAAAACATTCATTACAATTATCCTGGTACAGCGCTTCGCCGTATACCAATGGTCCTCTTATGATGCGGGTAAGGGCAAGGTCGCGTGAATAAACTCCTTCGGCGGGTGTGGAAAGACAATTGTTCTTAAGGTACGTGGCATCTTCTTTATGAGCAATAAGTATGCCTAAATCTTTAGACAGGTGATGTACAACTTTGGAGGATAGCTGCACAGAGTTTTCTATATCTGGGCTTATAAGCAGCCTTAAAAAATTAAGCCTGCCCGAAACAGTTTCAAGGTCCTTTCCTATAACACATCCGCCCACAAAAGTCATAGTATAATCGCGAGGAGTAGGTTGAGTCCAGCCCGTATTAATTTCATTTACGTTGTAATGAATAATTACGGTTAAATCGGGCTTAAAGGCATTTATCTTTTTTGCTCTTTCAGCCATATCTACCGAACCAAACACAACCTTAAACAGTTCCTTGTCAGGCATTCTTAAGCGCAGTAAGCGTTTTTCTTTTTCGGTTAAAAGGTCAGCATTTACAAGGCTATCAACATAAGCAGGATTTTTAATTCTTTCCTTCCATTGCCAATAAGTTATATCAAGAGCAGAGATGCCTGTATCTTTCCGGGCAAACATAACTTCTGCGCCCTGTGCTTCCAGCTTTTTCTTTAATATCTGTGCTGTATAAAATGTAAGGTTACCTTCTACCAGCCTTATAGAATCTGCATGTCCGGCAGAATCTACCTGCAAAGTCATGCAACGGCTTTCGGCAAAACCCATGTCGTAGGTTCCGCCAATATGGCCGGGATCAATAGCTATTTTCAGTCCTTTTAGGGTACTGGCTGCCTGTTCAAGTACCGCGTTAGTTTGGTATTTAGCCATGTAAAAAGTAAGGCTGTCTCCCTTTTGCGATAACAGGGTAGCCAATTCATCTGTAGATAACCTATCTATAAACGAGCTTAGTATTTTTACTTCTTTCCAACTCAGTACAAACTCCGGGGCTTTTCCTAAAGCCTTTGCTTTTGAATCTGAATACAGCAATAGGTTGTCCTTAGTAATGCCTACAAACCTTTTTACCGCTGCGTCTTTAGAAAAATAGTTGTTTAGCTTTGACTCAATATTTTCGTTTGTTGTTTGCCCCAAAGCGAAAAAGGGAGCAAAAAAAAGGCTTATTTTGCTGATGAATAGTAGTCTATTACCAAGTATGTTAAATGCAGGCCACATAAGAAATACAGACTTTTCGTCGGAATTGAAATTTACTACAAGTAGAAGTGGGGGTAAAGGCGGTCAGCATGTAAATAAAGTGTCCACGAAGGTAGAACTTCATTTTGATTATTTGAAGTCAAATATTCTTAATGATGAGCAAAAGCTGTTGATTACGGCTAAACTGGCTTCGTACATAAATAAGGAAGGCATTCTTTACCTAACTGCCCAAGAGGATAGAAGCCAATTGATGAATAAGAAAAAGGCAGTAGATAAATTTTATACTTTATTAGAACGTGCTTTTAGGAAGCCTAAGAAAAGGATAGCCACCAAACCAGGCAAAGCATATCATAAAAAGAGGCTTTTGACTAAGCGCAGGCACGGCGAAAAAAAGAAGGCCAGAGTAAGCTGGAAAAGCGAAGAATAGTAAGGTTTAAGGCCCTATTTATCAGGCAACATTGCCTATATCACCCTAAATGGGTAGGCCTGTCTTAAAAAAGGTGGTTTTTAGCGTAAAAAATAATGGAAACGGCTATGTAATTTTTTCTACATTTGCCACCTAATATTAAGGAGGGGCCCATTACAGAAATGAGAAATATTTACAAGGCTTTAAGTGTACTTTGTTTAGGCGTAGCCTTTGTTAATATGGCAATTGGGCAGAATGAAATATGCCTCAAAAAGGCTGCTCCTTATAAAGCAGGTAAATATTCCTTTTTTGCGTGCACCGGCGATTTTAACGGTGATGGCAAACCCGATGTGGCCGTAGTTAACTATAATGCCGATAACGTTACAGTGCTTTTAAATAAAGGAGACGGCACATTCGACCAGGGTACCAGTTACCCTTGTGGGCATTACCCTACATCTGTAAAGGCAGCCGATGTAAATAACGATGGCAAGCAAGACCTGATAGTAACCAATACGGGCAACGAAACCATAGCTATTTTTATTGGTAACGGCGATGGTACCTTTAAGGATCATAAGGATATACCCGGCGGTGCATTCCCTTGTTATGTTGCGGTTGCTGACTTTAACCATGATAAGAATATTGATTTTGCTATATCTAACGACAGTAGTAACGTGGTTACTATTTTTATGGGCAAAGGCGATGGTACATTTACTCAGGCGGGCGCCTATGATGTTGGCCAATATCCCTCTCCAATTTCTATATCTGATTTTAATGGCGATGGACAGGATGATATTGCAGTTATTAATACGGGTAGCAATAGCATTACGGTGTTGTTTGGTAAAGGCGATGGCTCTTTCACTAAATCAGCAGATTATTCAGTAGGTAGCTATCCTAACAGTATTGCCGCTGTCGATTTTAATGGAGATAAAAAAACCGACATTGCAGTAGTAAACAGTGCCAGTGGTAATGTATCGATGCTAATAAACAAAGGCGACGGTACATTTTCAAAACCTATAAATTTTACAGCCGGTGGTGGCCCTATATCCATTGTAGCGGTTGACCAAAATAAAGATGGAGCAGCCGATTTTGCGGTGTGTAATGCAGGTACAAATAATATTTCCATATTTCTAAATGATGGAAAAGGTTCTTTCCCAAATCCTACCAACTTTCCTACGGGTATTTCGCCTATTTGCATACTTGCCGACGACCTGAATAAGGATGGCATTCCGGATTACATTACCGTAAATAATAACGAAAACGGTACTATTTCGGTATTTATAGGCTGCGCTTCCAAATAGCTGCAAATCAATTTTTTAATAGGATAATTGTGACTGTAGTACCAGTCACTTCTTTAATCAGATATTCTTTAATACTTTTGCAATTGTAAATTAGATAATATGTACATACAACAGATATACACAGGCTGCCTTTCTCAGGCATCATATTATATAGAATCTAACGGTGAGGCTGCCATTGTAGATCCTATTCGCGATGTGGAAGGATACATACAACTGGCTCAGGAAAGAAAAGCCGTATTAAAGTATATTTTCGAAACCCACTTTCATGCCGATTTTGTTTCGGGCCATGTTGAACTTTTGAAACAAACCGGAGCAAAAATTGTCTACGGTCCCGGCGCAAATCCATCGTACGATATTGTAAGTACTAAGGATGGCCAAGAATTGCAGATTGGTAAAGCCATTATAAAGGTTATACATACTCCCGGACATACACTAGAATCTACCTGTTACCTGGCTATTGATGAAAATGGAAAACCCAATGCTGTTTTTACCGGAGATACCTTATTCGTTGGGGAAGTAGGCAGGGTAGACCTTGCCGCCAAATCAGAATTATCAGCAGAACAGATGGCTGCGAAACTATATGATTCGTTAGAAAAGCTCAAAAAGCTACCTGATGAAGTTATCCTATACCCTGGGCATGGTGCGGGTTCGGCGTGTGGTAAAAACATAAGCAAGGAAACTACATCGACCATTGGACAGCAAAAGCAAAACAACTACGCTATGCAACCCATGAGCAAAGAAGTTTTTGTAAAGATTGTAACTGAAGGCATTGCTGCGCCACCAAAGTATTTTTTTACGGATGTAATGCTTAACCATACCGGCTACGAAGACGAGGTAAAATTGAACGAAAACAGTAAGCCAATTATTGTAGAAACGCTTAAAAAAGAAATGCAGTCGGGCACCCTTCTGTTGGATACCCGTAACCCTTCAGACTTTGCTGCCGGCCACATTCCGGGTGCAGTTAATATTGGCTTGGATGGGCAATATGCCATATGGGCAGGTAATTTATTTGATAACGTTCCGTTCATGATAGTTAGTGATGAGGGCAAAGAAAAGGAATCAATAACCAGGCTTGCCAGGATAGGGTACGATAAGATAAAAGGCTATTTGAAAGGTGGTATAAAAGCCTGGAAAGATGCGGGATTAGCTTTGCAAACCGTTGATTCAATAGATGCTGCTGAGTTTGCGGGTAAGATTGGAAAAACAGATAAAGTACTCGATGTTCGCAACGAAGATGAACTTGCAAAAGGTGTAGTAAGAGACGCGGTAACTATACCATTAGCCAAGCTGGAAGCGGAAATGGACATGCTGGATAAAGATACTCCCTACTTTGTTCATTGCCAGGGTGGCTACCGTTCTATGATTGCCATTTCACTGCTTCAGAAAAATGGGTTTACAAAGCTTACCAATGTAACTGGCGGCATGAATGCCATGATTAAAACTGGCATTAAACTCGAAGTACCGGAAACGGTTTAAATTTTATCCTTCAAACGTAAGTGAAACCAGGAAGACCTTTGATTTAAGGTATTCCAACGACTGTGTGTAAACGGTGTTGTCTTTAATCAGCAGGTTACGTATCCCTTCAGATAGTTTTAGTTCCAATCCGAATTTAAAATAAGGCAGGTAAAATTCAACGCCTGCACCCGCTTCATACGCGTAATCATTACGTATCAACCTTACCACTTCGTTACCACCCAGTAGGCTTTCGTTTACACTGCGTTGCGAGGCAAGGTCGGTTATATATTTTCCGCCAGCCATAATGTACGCTTCAAAATTTTTCAAGCGTTTGGATATAAGTTTAAGGTCAACCGGGAAATCAAGAAAAGTAGATGCTATTTTTTTGGTAACGGTAAATGTATCTATACCCATAAAAGAATAAGCAAGATCGCGCTGGGCAAAGGCAAGATCGGGCACGAATCTTATCTTAAGGTATTTACCAATTTTTAATTCTGATACAATACCTAGGTTAAAACCCGTTTCAGGAGCCGAACGAATGGTTTTAAGCGAGTCGGCAAAATGGCCTGCCAAATTGGCAATGGGCTCTAATGAAAAGTTGGTAGAGTTTATTGCGATAATAAATCCAAAGTGCACCCGGGCATGGTTGTAATTGGGCAGGTTCATGTCGGATGTTTGACTTTTTGCAGAACCCGTACAAACAAGTAAAAACAGGAAAGCAATAGGAATACTCTTCCATTGCGAACCAAAAGACCACTGTAATGACTTGTACATAGTATAGATAAACGCTTCCGGCTTCACTTTATTTCGTAATGCCGGTTTTTTGCGCAATATATATAGATGCAACGCCCATGGTAAGGGGTATGCATTTGCCTTGCGTAAAACCTACTTTTTGTAATACAGAAACAAACTCGTTACCTGCCGGAAACACAGCAACAGAACGGTTAAGATAGTCGTATGCCTTATTTTCAGAGAAGAGCCCTCCAATAGCGGGGCATATCCTTTTCATGAATAAGTTGTACAGCCCTTTCATTCGCATATTTTTAGGGTCCGACGCCTCTAAAATCAATATCCTCCCGCCGGGCTTCAATACTCGCAACATCTCCGAAAGGCCCTTTTCAAGATTTTCGAAATTACGAACCCCAAAGGCGGAGCTGGCAACATCAAAGGATTCATCAGCAAAGGGCAGGTTTTCACTGTCTGCTTCTTGCATTTCAATTAAGGATGACAGGCCTTTGTGTTCAATTTTTTTGCGCCCTATTTGCAGCATTGTTTCCGCAATATCAATACCAATTACTTTTTCGGGCGAAAGTATTTTAGCCATTTCAATGGCAAAGTCGCCTGTACCTGTGCCTACATCCAATATTTGTTTTGGAAAATACGGCTTTACCAGTTTCACTGCTTTTCTTCTCCACAAAACATCAATACGAAAGGTGAGCAGGCGGTTCATAAAATCGTACCTGGGTGCAATTTTATTGAACATATCACGCACCTGTTCCTTTTTGCCGAGTTTAAGCTCTTCGTAAGGAATTATAGGTGGAGCGCTCATCACTTATGGTTCAGGTATTGTTCAGCTTCTTTAAGCAGCTGGTTTTTATTTACAGCCACCACACCTGCTTTTTCGCATACCTGGCCTCCGGCAAGGTTTGCGAGGTAGGCGGTGTAATAAGGTGATATATTAAGCGCAGTACAAAGGGCAGCCACGCTAACTACAGAATCACCGGCGCCCGAAACATCAGATATGTTGCGTATGTGGGCCGGAATTATTTTTTTTTCTTTCGCGGAATTTACGTAAACCCCGTGTTCCGAAAGGGTGATGAGGCCCATATCAATATTCTGCGTTTTACGGAAAGCATCCACCGTTTTATTTAATTGCCCAAGGTCGGTGGCATCAACATTTATATTTAATCCTTCTCTTAATTCTTTAAGATTGGGTTTAAACAGGGTAACATTTTTATAGTCTTTAAAATTTCGCCTTTTAGGGTCTACAACCGTAGGTATCCTATGTTTCCTGGCTAAAGTGGTTACTTTACTTATAAGTGCCGGCGTAATTACGCCTTTGTCGTAATCTTCAAAAATTATTGCAGCAATTTTTTTTGTCTTAACAAATTTTTCAATTTCTTTAAATAGCTTCTCGGTATCCGCCGGGGCTATGGGTTTATCAACCTCCTCATCAATACGTATAAGATGATGTGTATGACTAATTATACGAGTTTTATTGGTGGTAGGGCGGTTGTTAATCTTAACAATACCATGATCTGAAACTTTATGTTCTTTCAGGATTTTTATAAGTCTTTCGCCGTTATCATCATTGCCTATAACACCACAAAGTAGTGGGTTAGCACCCATAGCCATAATATTAATTGCCACGTTTCCTGCACCACCAAGCCTGCTTTCTTTTTTGCTTACGGCTACTATTGGTACAGGCGCTTCGGGAGATATGCGGCTAACATCGCCCCAGTAATATGAATCGAGCATTACATCCCCAATAATAATAACATTCAGGTTGTTGAACGAGTTGAACAGTTTATGTAATTCGGCGGATGTCAAGGCTACTTTAAATGAGATAGTGATTCTTTAATTCTTGCAAAAGCTTTAACCAATTGCTCCTCTGATGTAGCGTAGGAAATACGAATGTGGTTATCATCGCCAAAAGCCGAACCGGGTACCATGGCTACCTTGGCATTATCTAAAAGGTAAAGACAAAGGCCGGTAGCGTTTTTTATGAGTGTCCCTTCATACGATTTTCCAAAATAAGAGCGCACATCGGGGAACACATAAAATGCCCCATCGGGTACGTTGCATTTTATTCCGGGTATATCTTTCATGGCGTTTACTACAAGGTCTCTGCGTTTTTTAAAACTATCGCGCATGGGTATAGTTATAGCCGGATCGAGTGATACAGCAGTCTCCGCCGCCTTTTGTGCTATAGAGCAGGTAGCAGATGTTATCTGTCCCTGTATTTTGTCGCAGGCCTTGGCGATTTCGATCGGAGCGCCTAAATAACCAACCCTCCAGCCCGTCATGGCAAAGGCTTTCGATAATCCGTTTATTGTAATAACACGGTCTTTTACCGAAGCAATGGTACCAATGCTTTCTGTTTTACCTTTAAAGTTGATGAACTCGTATATCTCGTCGGATATTATATAAATGTTAGGGTATGCGGCTATTGTATCGGCTATGTCTTCCAGTTCTTTGCGCGAATACACCGAACCGGTAGGGTTACACGGCGAACTGAATATAAGCAGACGTGTGCGTGGCGTTATAGCTTTTTTTAGTTGTGCGCCGGTTACTTTAAAATCACTTTCAAGGCCCGATTCAACCATTACACCTTTACCTTCGGCAAGGCGTATAATATCCAAATAGCTTACCCAGTAAGGCGAGGGTACAAGCACTTCATCTCCCGGGTTTACAATACTAAGCACCGCATTGGCTATACTCTGTTTGGCTCCCGTAGATACTACTATCTGTTCTGCACTATAATCAAGGTTATTATCCCTTTTAAATTTTTTAGATATAGCCTGCCTTAACTCAAGGTAGCCTGAAACATGGGTATAAAAGCTAAAGTTATCGTCTATAGCCTTTTTAGCTGCTTGCTTAATAATATCGGGCGTAGTAAAATCAGGCTCTCCAAGGCTTAGGCTTATTACATCAATGCCCTGGGCTTTCAACTCTCTGCTGCGCCTTGCCATAGCAATGGTTTGCGACTCGGACAGGTGCGCCACGCGTGAAGATAAATTTTGCATAAAGGAATAACGTTGAAAAGAGGCGCAAAGGTAGTAAAAATAGGCTTTCGCAAGCCTTATTCTACTGCTTTGTCTTTCTTGGTGGTTTCTTCTACTGCTTGTTGTTGTTGGGCTATGTCCTTTTGTTTGGCTGCCTGGTCGTTCTTGTTTTTTTCAATAGCGTCCTGGTCTTTCTTTATCCTGTTCTGGTAGTCGACAACTTCGTTATTCAGGTTTTTGTTTTCCTTTTCCAGGTCTCTTTGCTGACTGTTAAGCTTATCCAGTGCTTTTTGCTGGGTTTTAAGTTCCAGCTCAATCGCGCCCTTAGTCAGATTAACTGCAAAATCGTGTAGTATTCTTTCAGCTATTTTATACTTGTCGGCATGCTCAGATGAATTAAGAAAAGCGCCTCCAAGGTCGAATGCAACTACCAGGTCAACTTCTGTTTTTTTATCATCTACCCGGGCATAAATATCTATGGTGTTATTGCCCATCTCTTTTATTGTGGCATTATCGCCAAACCATTCGCCTTTGTTGTTCGATACTTTAGCGCCATAGTCTTTCATTTTCGATTTCCATTCTTTTTCTACGTCCTTAGCATCAACGCCATACACTTCAACTACAAGGGCATTGTGATTCCCACCGCCTATACTTTCTCTTGATTCGTGTACCCGTATTTTTTGCGCCCACGACCATGTGCTTAGTCCGGCCAATAATAGTAGGAGTGTAATCTTTTTCATGGCTTGTAAGTGTTGATTTAGTTTAGCAAATATATAAGAATATCGCTTGCTTTGCAATAACTGGCAGGGCTACTTTGCAGCTGGTGCTGGCGCTTCTCTTTTGGTAAGTATATAGTGTAATACAAGGTCGTAGTCACCCTGGCCCAAATGAGCACGTTTGCCCATATCCGGCATGTAATTATCGGTCCAGTCGTCGGCACTATAATCTTTAGGATTTTTCATTCCGTGGCACTGTGTGCATTTGGTGCTAAACAATGTATATCCCTGGTTTAATTGATCCATAGTAGTGCCCGGCCAATGAGCTTGTGCTATAGCCAAATCGGGTTGTGCAGGGGTAAGGCTTGCCGACTTAGTACCGCTACAGCAAACCACAATAAAACAAATAATGCTTAGCACAATGTGTGCTTTAAACCTGTGTATAAAATAGCTGAATTTTTTCATAGATAATGTTGGTAAAAATAGCCAAATAATTAATCCACTTCAAGGTAGTCGAGGTCCTTACTATAGGTTTCATCAAGCTTGTATAAGGCCAATAGAGACAAGCCAATGCAGATGATTGCCGTTACCAGCGCCGCCCACCATTTTCCATACATGGGCGCAAGGTAGGTTACGAATGTGGTTACCAGTATGGTAGAACCCCTAACAAAATTGGGCGCTGTGGTGGTTACCGTAGCCCTAAGGTTGGTGCCGAATTGTTCCGATGCAATGGTTACAAATATTATCCAGTAACCCTGTGCTATGCCTAAAAAGAAGATGATAAGGTAGAAGATAAAAGCGCTCATGCCGAAGGCAGCAAAGTAAGCAGCTGTAAAAAATATAAGCATCATCATTGCTATCCAAACCGACTTTTTTCGCGAACCGAGCCACTGGCTTACCAGCCCCCATAAAAGGCTACCCAGGGATGCACCAATGTAGTGATACATGGTAGCTTCACCGGCAATAATGTGCCCCTGTATGTTGAGTACCTTGGCATACTCGGGCGAAAAGGCAATAAGTACGCCAATTACAAACCACACGGGTATGCCGAGTAGTATACAATAGAGGTATTTAAAAAAACGTTTTCGGTTATTGAATAACATAAAAAAATTACCCTTACTCACGTCTTTATTTTTAAGCTTTTCGAACATACCGGATTCAGTAACGTAAATACGGAGAACGAGTAACAGTAGTCCCAGAATACCTCCTACAAGATAAGCCGTATGCCAGTTAAAACTCTTAGTAACTATATTGCCAAGCACTGCCCCAGAGATACCAATAAGGCCGATTATCGTTGTTCCGTAGCCGCGAGATTCAGTAGTCATTAATTCTGTAACCAGGGTAATGCCTACACCCAGCTCTCCTGCAAGGCCAAGCCCGGCAAGGAAACGGAAGATTTCGTATTGGGTTATGTTTTGCGCAAAGGCATTGGCAATATTTGCAAGCGAGTATAAAAGTATAGTAAGAAAAAGTACCGATAAGCGCCCTTTTTTATCTCCCCAAATGCCCCATATAATACCACCTATAAGCATACCAAGCATTTGTATATTAAGCAGGTGTACTCCCTGTTGCATCAACTCATCGCCTTTGTAGCCTAAGTCTTGTAGGCTGGGTACACGTACTATATTGAACAGGGTAAGATCGTATATGTCTACAAAATAGCCAAGTGCTGCCACAATAACAGTAATGTTAAGCGCACGGGATATAAGCTTGTTGGATGAATTCATAAAAGCATAAATGCGGGGCTAAAATAATCAGATTGGGCGAAATGGCCTGGTTTTTCATCCATACAGTTGAGTTTTGGAATTTCCTTGATTTTTATAAGTGCCTAATTATGAATATTTATTGCTTAAAATTTCATCATTTTCATCATCGTAAGTAGTTATGGTTACCAGGCAATTACGAACAAAATTTCATCATTACTTGCATTTTGCAAGTAATCAATTAAGTGGCTGACTTTCAGTTATATGTGTTAATATGTTGATTATCAAAAGTTTATGCAGTTCTCAGCCTCTTTCTTAACCTACACCTTAATCTTAACCACAATCTCAACTTAACAGCTAAAATGTTTTTAAGTTTGCACAGCCTTATGGAAAACTATCTTGAATTTACGGCACTTTTATTTGCAGGCGCTATGGCTGCAGGTATGCTGGGCGCCCTTACAGGCCTTGGCGGCGGGGCTATTATAGTACCCCTGCTTACCCTTGTTTTTAAGGTAGATATTCATTATGCCATTGGGGCATCATTAGTGGCTGTTATTGCTACATCAACCGGTGCGGCAGCCGCTTTTGTACGCGAAGGTTATTCCAACATTCGCATTGCCATGTTCCTGGAAATGGCTACCACTGCCGGGGCCATAGTGGGCGCTTTTGTGGCGGGTTCTTTATCCCCATCGGTAATAGCAATAATATTTGGCTGTGTATTATTATATACATCGATTAATGCAGTATTCGAACCCAAAATACCCTTGCATTTATCTCAAAGCAAACTGGCGCATCGCCTTAAAATGGATGGGGACTATCCTACATTAAGCGGCCCGCAGTCCTATAAAGTATACAATTTGTTTGGCGGCTTTTCGCTTATGGGTGTGGCCGGCATTTTATCGGGCTTGTTAGGTATTGGCTCGGGTGTAGTTAAAGTAATTGCTATGGATAAAGTGATGAAAATACCCTTTAAGGTATCTACTGCAACCAGCAATTTTATGATTGGAGTAACTGCCGCTGCAAGTACAGGTATTTATCTTCATCGCGGATATATTGACCCGGCTATTGCCATGCCCGTAATGCTTGGGGCATTGGCCGGAGCCGTATTCGGTGCAAAACGCATGGTAAAGGCCAGGGTTAAATACTTACGCTATATTTTTTCTGCTTTAATTTTTTTCCTTGCTGTGCAAATGATATACAACGGAATAATGCATAAGTTGTAATGGAAAACAAGAGCACCAATAAGTGGACAGACGAATACATGGAAAAGATTATCAGTAATCTTTTACGCTGGGGTGTTATAATTTCTTCAGCTGTTGTCGGATTGGGCACCGTTATTTTTTTAGCCAAAGAGGGAATGATAAAACCTCAATACGCCACCTTTACAGGAGAACCCGAACAATTCAGGAATGTATATCAAATACTGGCATCTACACTTGTGCCCAGCGGGCGTGGTATTATTGAAACGGGGGTGTTGCTGCTTATTACCATCCCCTTATTAAGGGTATTGCTATCGGTAATATCTTTCGCAAAAGAAAAGGACAAAATCTACGTGGTAATAACTTGCGTAGTGCTTTGTTTTTTACTGTTTAGTTTATTTTACCAACGGTAATTTAGGCTGCACTTTTCCGGGCTTTAAAAAAGCCAAGCAGGCGGTTAAATCCGTTTATATAGGCATCCTTATCAAACAGGGCCGAATCCATGGCTGCTTTGTACGTAAATAATACACTAATCGGAAGTAAAATTCCGGTAGGCATCCACATTCCAAAAAATACAGATGTAACCTGTTCGCGGGCAAATTTTTCTCCTGTAATAGACAGTACATAAAACAGTATAAAAAATATTGTAGATACTACCACGGGCATTCCAAGCCCTCCTTTTTTAATAATGGCTCCCAGCGGCGCGCCAATAAAAAACAGGATAAAGCAGGCGAATGAGAATGTGAACTTACGGTGCCATTCTATCCTGCGGCGTTGTATACTTTCCTGGGTGCCCCCAAATTCTCCTTTGGTAGAAGTGATATATTGTTTAGCATTACGTGCTATATTCTCTGCCACTTCCAGCACATTAACTTTATTAGATGCCGGGGCAACGCTTACATTTTTGGTTTTAGGCACCGGCCTGTTGTTAAGCTGGTATTTAAAATAGGTAGCGTCAATTTGTTTGTAAAACTGTGCCTTGTTCTTGTTTAATTGCATTTCTAAGGTGTCTGCCGTAGCGGTAAGCTGTTTCAGGTCCAACATTTCATAATTGTTTTTAAAAAGCTCTTCGTTGGTGCGGCTAAACTTAAAACTGGTAAGGTCGAAATAAACATTCTCTTTTTCAAAGGTGTTTAGCATCATAGGATGCTTGGGGCTGGGCCTCGAATTTTGCAATATGTCTTCGTAATCGTTGCCATTATTCAGGGTAAGCACTAAGTAACGTTTATCGGCCGACATTTTCATTTTGCCTGTTTTGGCAAAGGTTACTTTGGTATTGCCATCATTATCGGTATGGTTATAAATGGTAATGTCGCGTATCGTTTCCTGGTCAGGATCTTTTTCTCCAATACGTATGCTGTAGCCATCTATGCCGTTGTAAAAAATATCCTGCCTTATGCTTAGCGCAGGTTTGGCGCTTCGTACATCATATAGCAAGGATCCCATTTTAAGATTTACTACGGGTAAAATATTATTGGCGAAGAAAAAAGCCGATACTGAAATGGCAAAGATGAGTATAGTAAGGGGCGCCAGTATTTTAGGAAGTGAAAGCCCGGCAGATTTCATACACACCAATTCGTGGTTTTCGGCCAGGTTGCCAAATGTCATAATAGATGCAAGCAGTATTGCCAAAGGGAGTGCCATGGGTATAAGTGTTACCGTAGCCAGCACCATTAATTTGGTAATTACGTAGGCCGATAGTCCCTTGCCTACAAGGTCATCAATGTACTTCCATAAAAACTGCATTAGCAGGATGAAGAGGGCAATGGCTAAGGTAAGCGCCAGGGGCCCTATAAACGATTTTAATATATAGCGATAAAGCACTTTCATCCAACCGTAAAGATACCTTAAAATGCAAAAACATGAAGAACAAATACTTTATTGCCCCCTGCTAAGCGGCTATTTTTTACATTTGTTAACATTATTTATGATACTGAACAAAAAATTGGTGGTGGTGTTGCCTGCATATAATGCAGAACATACTCTTGAGCAAACCTACAAAGAGATACCCTTTGATATTGTAGATGAGGTAGTACTTGTAGATGATGCCAGCAGCGATAAGACTGTAGAAGTAGGGCAGAAGCTGGGTATTAAAAACATAATACGCCATGAAAAAAATAAAGGCTATGGAGGTAACCAAAAAACGTGTTACGCCAAAGCACTTTCATTGGGAGCTGATATAGTAATTATGCTTCACCCCGATTACCAATATACTCCACAGCTTATACCATCTATGGCATATATCATTGCACAAAATGTATATCCCGTTGTGCTGGGTTCACGGATATTGGGTAACGGCGCCCTGCAAGGTGGCATGCCTATGTATAAGTATATTTCTAACCGCTTGCTTACGTTTTCGCAAAACGTGCTTACGGGCCAAAAATTGTCAGAATATCACACCGGCTACAGGGCATTTTCACGTGAAGTATTGGAAACCATTCCGTATGAATTGGGTTCCGACGATTTTGTGTTCGATAATCAAATGCTGTCGCAAATAATATATGCCGGGTTCCCGATAGCCGAGGTTACTTGCCCCACCAAATACTTTAAAGAGGCTTCATCCATCAACTTTCGCCGCAGTACTACCTACGGGCTTGGTGTGCTTAAAACTTCTTTAGGCCACTTTTTTAAAAGAATGGGAATGAATAATTCTCCTCTTTATAAAATGAAGAAGGGTACTAAAAGCTAAGTTGAAATTTACTTTTGCGCCACTAAAATATATCCTAAGGGAAATGTAGATTGCGAGCTTTGCGACCAGCGTTTTACAAGGCTTCTTTTTGATAAAAAGGTTCCCAGGCTGCCCCAGAAAAAATAGAACAACGATTTTGCAGGTAGCTTATAGTAGTTGTATCCCTTATGCACCAAATCATACAACACTTCGGGCAATCCGCCGAAGGCCTGCAGTTCAACCACCTTCATATTATTTTCTTCGCAAAATTTCCGTAACATAAACTGGGTATACCTATGGTAATCATGATCGGCTTCATGTATCCAGTATAAAAAAGGTACGGCCAAAATAAGGTGTCCGCCCGGCTTTAAAATCCTGCACATTTCAGGAAACAAAACCGTAGGCTTATGAATATGCTCCAGCACATCGGTGCATAATACCGTATCGAATGTATTTGATTGCAAAAAATCGATAGGCTTGTTTAAATCAGCCTCATGATCCAAAAAGGAAATATCGTGTCCGCTGTTGCCCCAGTCAACACACACATTTTCGGTAATAAGGTCCTTATAAAAAAGGTAATAGGGTACCGCGCCACATCCTATATCTGCTAATTTTCCTTTAGAATACTTTTTTATGATGGGCTCGTATGCATTGCCAATAATTTTATGGTTATGCGTGCCTACAATCCTTCCCTTTTTATCGCGAAGAAATTTTTTAGCAACCCATTTATCGGCATTTTTCATCTGGCAGAGGCATTAAAAGAAAAGCAAGGTACTAAAAAACGTAATATTTGGTAAAATAAGGTAATTGAGCAGGAAGATATAAATTTGTACTTTTAACTACCGAAATACATAAACTTATAAGATATGTCGAACGCGATTTACAAAATTCCACCTGCAAAAAACGAACCCGTAAAACCCTATGTTCCCGGCAGCGCCGAAAGAACAGAACTTAAAAAAGTGCTTCGCCAATTAATGGGTGAAGAAAAGGATATACCTATGCATATAGGTGGTAAGGAAATAAGAACAGGAAAGACAGCAGCTATCAGGCCTCCGCACAATCATAAAAAAGTAGTTGGGTATTATCATAAAGGAGATGCATCGCATGTAAAACAAGCTATAGATGCTGCCCTGAAAGCGAAAGATGCCTGGGCTAATTTACCATGGGAACAGCGCGCTGCCGTGTTTTTACGTGCTGCCGATTTAATGGCAGGCCCTTATCGCGCAGCTATGAATGCGGCTACTATGATAGGACAATCTAAAAATGTGTTCCAGGCCGAAATTGATGCAGTGTGCGAATTGGTTGATTTTTTCCGTTTCAATGTTCAGTACATGACAGAAATATATCATCAGCAACCCGAATCGGCTCCTTTAACCTGGAACCGCTCTGAGTACCGCCCGCTGGAAGGATTTGTTTTTGCACTTACTCCATTTAACTTTACATCTATAGCAGGTAATCTGCCTTCAGCGCCTGCATTAATGGGCAACACCGTAGTTTGGAAACCATCCAACACCCAGATATATGCCGCTAATCTCATCATGGAAATATTTGAAATGGCGGGCTTACCTCCGGGAGTAATCAACCTGGTTTATGTATCAGGCCCCGAAGCAGGCGATGTTATTTTCTCTCATCCTGATTTTGCAGGAATTCATTTTACAGGTTCTACCGATGTATTTAACGGAATTTGGAAAACTGTAGGCGATAACGTTGGTAAATACAAATCGTATCCACGCCTTGTGGGTGAAACCGGTGGTAAAGATTTTGTGGTAGCGCATCCCTCTGCCGATGCTAAAACAGTAGCTGTGGCGTTGGCACGTGGTGCATTCGAATACCAGGGACAAAAGTGCTCGGCAGCATCAAGGGCATATATCCCTGCATCGTTATGGAAGGACGTAAAAGAGTTTTTGTGTGAAGATCTTGCCTCGTTTAAAATGGGCGATGTAGAAGACTTTACCAATTTTATAAACGCGGTGATTGATGAAAAATCATTCGATAAACTGGCTGGATTTATAGATAATGCAAAGAAAGATAAAAACGTGAGTATTGTTGCAGGAGGCAAGTACGATAAATCGGTTGGGTATTTTATAGAGCCTACTGTTATTGAAGCGAAGGACCCTTACTACATTACCATGTGCGAAGAACTTTTTGGCCCAGTGCTTACCGTACACGTATACGACGACAAAAAATTTGAAGAAACGCTGGATATAGTAGATAAAACATCGAGCTATGCATTAACAGGAGCCATATTTGCAAAGGACCGCAACGTGGTTGAAATGGCTACCAAAAAATTGGTTAATGCAGCCGGTAACTTTTATATAAACGATAAACCTACAGGTGCCGTGGTGGGGCAGCAACCTTTTGGCGGGGCCAGGAAATCGGGTACCAACGATAAAGCTGGCTCAATGCTTAACCTTTTGCGTTGGACATCTCCGCGCACGATTAAAGAAAATTTTGTGCCTCCTACAGATTATCGCTATCCATTTATGGAAGAAGAAAAGAAGGTGCAAAAAGAGGCCAAGACGTTGTAAAGCCGCTAAATAAAACTACTACTAATGAAGAAGTTATTTGTTGCCATTATTTCAGTTGGCCTTTTGCAGGCAGCATATGCAGGCAACGGGTATGGCTATGGCGAAAGGAATAAAAGCACAAAGTTTACTATGGCCTTTAATGCCGGTGTTGCTGTGCCTTTAGGTGCATTTGCATCCAAAGATTCGGTAGCAAGAACAGACAGCACTCATGCCCATGGCTATGCCAAAACAGGCTTTCAGTTTAACCTGGATATAAGTTACCGTTTTTTTCAGAATGTGGGCCTTGTTGCAAGAATAGGGGGTGCCATTTGTCAATTTGACGTTGCCGGATACACACAGGGAAATAATGTGCCTGCCGATTTTACCGTTGGCGTAGATGGCAAGCATTACATAGGGGAATATCTTATAGGCCCTTACTTTTACCTGCCTGCCTCGGATATTGTTTCCTTCGAAATAAAATTAATGGGAGGTGTTGTGTCCTCATCGTATCCCGAGTATGGCGAGGCTTCAAATTTGCCTAACAACTACACATCATTTTCGTACAAGTACACCACAGCTTCTGATTTTGGATATGCTTTATCTGTGGGAGCCAGGTTTAAAATACAGGAAAATGCGGCCGTTATGGCTAACCTTAGCTACACAGGGTCTACAATCGGGTACCAGGGCCTTTTGGTAAGCGAATCTACTCCTACTAATTTAGGTTTTACTAACCTGGATTCTTCCTTACGGACTATGTCGCTGGGAATATTTAGCGCAACTTTAGGTGTTGCAATTAGTTTTTAGGTTCAATAACATTCCTGTATACTTCTTCCAGTTTTTCTACAATGGCCTGCTCCGAAAATTGCTCTATTGCTTTTTTTGATATTTCTTTATGATTAAAGGCAGAATAATTGGCATACATTTTTAGCATTTTGTCTCTCATATCTTCTACATCGTTCAGTTTGCAAAGCATGCCATTTTCGGGGTTAATAAAATCTTCGGGCCCTTTACATTCCGTAGACAATACCGGGTTGCCCCTAAACAGGGCCTCGGCCGCAGCCATAGAAAAGCTTTCCTTTTCAGATGATATTACCACAACATGCGATTTGTCGAGCAGGCTTATTATTTCATTTCGCGCTATATAGCCTGTTAAATGTATTTGTTCCTGCATCTGTAAAGATGCGATAAGCTCTTTTAACTCCTTCTCCAGTTCACCATTGCCTGCAATGGTTAAATGTACTTCCTTATTGTTTTTAAATCCCGCTGCAAAAGCTTTTATTAATATGTCCTGGCGTTTTCTTCGCGATAGCACACCAATATTCGTAAAATAAAAGGGGTTTATGTTTTTTGGAAAAAGAGGCAAATTAGGACGTACAAAATCATTACTTATCATGTTATGAATGGTAATAAAAGGAGCATGGAATATGCCTTCGTTGAACTTTTTATAAAAGGTGCTCACGGTTATTCTTGCGGCAGCGCCTTGTATCATTGCAAGTCTTTCCTCTTTTGTTTCGTAAGCGTTAAAATGGTCTACCGTATCAATAAACATAGAATGTTCGGTAATTACATAAGGTATGCCAAAAGTTTTGCTTAAATGCGCGGTTATGTAACAAAAATCGGCTACGCCATGATGATGCATTACATCGGGCTTACCGTTATTTTTTATATAATTTGCAAAGCATTTAGCCGTATACTTTAAAAAAGCTTTTTTTTCTGCCTTTGCCGGGTTAGTATAAAAACGTGAAGGGAAAAAATTGACATGGTTATATGCAAAAGGTACTGTGTTCTTTCCCGGTATCCAATCGCTTAAAGGTTCGCCCTTAAATTTTTTTTTAAGCCATGCTATAAGACTGAAATAGCGAAACATAAATACAGCAACCTTGTTACCAGCATCGATAAGGGCATCGGCCTGGTCGCGTACAAAAATGCCGCTGGTACTTCCAGGATTTGGAAACCAGGTTGAAAGTATAGCTATATGCAATTTTTTATTGGGCATTATTCAGCGGAAGAAAAGATTTTAATTTCCTTTTAATCCTGAAATGTGCCCAATTAATACAGTTTGCAACATTTGTTATTCTCTTTAATCCGTTTTCCTCTTCCGGAAATATGTTGTAATTTTTTATGTCAAGCACAGGATACGCTTTTTTCGCAAAGTCGAACTGTTTTTTATTATAAACCAATGAACCTCTTTTCACGGCAAAAAACCTAAGCATATCCAACGTGGTTTTTTTGTCAGGATATATCGAAAACGAAGGAATATATTCTTTTATAAGCCTATAACGTTGTACAAGCAAGTTTGCCGCATCTGTAAGCCCGGCATGTTTTGCTAAATGGTAAATTATGTTTGCGTATTCGGCATCAAATTTTTCTTCCTGGCTAACCGATTTTGAGTTTTGGTGCAGGCGGAAATATACAAGGGCCTCGTCGCAGGTAACCACATTATCTATTCCGTATAATAACAGGTATTTTAGCCATATCTCTCTATCCATAAGGCAATGAAGATTTGTGTTGAGTGGCAATAATTCCTGTATTATCTTCCTTCTGAAAAAAGTAGATGGCTGGTTTATGTTAGGGAACCTAAGATGATATTCGAGTCCCTGGGTTTTGTTCAGGGTAGGGCTTGCATTGTATTGCTTACCTCCCTCTTCAAATAAAATGGTGTGCCCTGCTACAACGTGCGTGTTGTTATTTGTAAATGCTTTGGCTACGGAGTATAACGCATTGGGGGCATAGTAGTCGTCGCTGTTAAGCCAGTTTACAATATCGCCGGTGGCTTTGGCAAAGCCTTTATTTAGGGCATCACTTTGTCCTTTATCAGGTTCGCTAACCACATAGGCAAAGTGTGAACGATACTTTTCAATTACCTCTTGTGTCTCATCAGTGCTAGCGCCGTCAATAAGTATGTGCTCTACATTGGGGTAATCCTGGTGAACGATAGAAAGAATAGTTTCCTCAAGGTATCGCCCCTGGTTATAGCTGGGTGTTACAATACTTATTTTAGGAAGCATTATAAATGCAGGTCGTCGAGCATTATATGAAGTACCATAGAATGAAAATTCTCTACAATTCCAAAGCTGCGCACAGGTATTACAATATTTACATCGCCCAATTTACTTAAGGAATTATCCTTGCTAAAACCGCTAAGGGTAATTACTTTACCCTTCATTTCTTTGGCTTTGCGCGTGGCATTCAAAATGTTTTTCGATTCGCCCGAACTGCTTATAGAAACAAGCAAATCTCCCGGTAAAAACTGTGCTACAATCCATTCTTCCATAGCTTTTTCCCAGCCATAGTCGTTGGCATAGCAGGTAATCATGGCAGCATCGGTAAACGACATAGTGCGTTTGCGCCCCATTTTCATATAATCTTCCATCATGTGCGATGTGATGGAATTTGAACCCCCATTCCCGATAAAAAATACCCTGTCGGCATTTTTTAACATTTCTGTGCCTTTTTCGCAGGCTTTTTTTACTTCTTCCGATGCAAAATGGGTGGCAAATTCTGTTTGATATTGAGACCAGTGTTTACTCATACTTCGTTTTTATATGGGGCAAAGATAGGTAAAACCAGTTTATTAATTATAAACTATAGACTCGTTCATAGCTCATCGTTTATAGTTTTTAATTACTTATCAACTTCCATTTTAAAATGTGCTTATTTTTTTAACCTTTGCAAGGCAATGGCAAAAACGGCAGAAAAAGTACCCAAAGAAAGCAGCGAAACGCCCTTAATGAAGCAGTATCATAGCATCAAGGCTAAATACCCTGATGCTCTTTTGCTGTTCCGTGTGGGCGATTTTTACGAAACGTTTGGCGAAGATGCAAAAGTTACTTCCGCCATTTTGGGTATTGTACTTACCCGTAAATCGGCCGGCAGCGCAGGTGCTACCGAATTGGCCGGCTTTCCTTACCATTCTTTGGATAGTTATTTGCCCAAGCTGGTAAGGGCAGGGCATAGGGTTGCTATATGCGACCAGCTGGAGGACCCCAAGCTGACTAAAACGATAGTAAAACGCGGTATTACTGAACTGGTTACTCCCGGTGTTTCTTATAACGATAAGGTGCTGCAACACAATGCCAATAATTTTTTGGCCGGATTATTTTGGCAGGGAAAACAGGCAGGCGTAGCTTTTTTGGATGTATCTACAGGCGAGTTTTTAGTTGGGCAGGGAGATTTGGAATATGTAGAGAAACTATTGCAAAGCTTTCAACCTACCGAGGTGCTGTATCCTAAAGATAAAAAGAAAGATTTTTCTGAAATATGGGGAGAGAAGTTTTATAGCTATCCCCTTGATGGATGGATATACACAAAGGATTATGGCACCGAAACTTTGCTTAAGCATTTTGCCACACTTTCGCTTAAAGGCTTTGGCATAGAAGATATGAAAGAGGCTGTAATTGCAGCTGGTGCTGTGTTACATTACCTTGCAGATACTCAGCACGACAAAGTGCAGCACATTAATAAAATTGCGCGCATTGAGCGTGAGCATTTTGTTTGGCTGGATGAGTTTACCATCCGTAACCTTGAATTAGTACAGCCTTTGCATGATAGAGGTAAATCATTGCTGGAGGTGTTAGATAAAACCGCTTCGCCTATGGGCTCACGCTTATTAAGGCGTTGGATAACTTTTCCGCTAAAAGAAAAAGCTCTGATAGAGGAAAGGCTTGAAATGGTGGATTATTTTTTAGGCAACGAAGAATTTTTAGAAAAAATACAACAGCAAATTAAATTGGTAGGCGACCTTGAACGCTTGATATCCAAGGTTGCTGTGGCACGCATATCGCCCAGGGAAGTAGTACAATTAAAAAATGCATTAGGCGCCATTGAGATTATTCAGCGTGAATGTGGGGTAACAAAAAATGCTAACCTAAAAAGAATTGCTGAACAATTTAATCCTTGCAAAACAATGTGGGAGCGAATAGAGGCAGAAATAATGCCCGACCCACCCGCTTTGGTAAATAAAGGAAATGTTATAGCAGGAGGTATAAATGCTGAATTGGATGAACTTAGAAAAATAGCCTATTCGGGTAAAGATTATTTGGTGCAAATACAGCAACGCGAATCGCAAAGAACAGGCATACCCTCTTTAAAAATAAGTTTTAATAATGTATTTGGTTATTACCTGGAGGTTACAAATACGCATAAAGACAAAGTGCCTGCCGACTGGATACGTAAGCAAACCCTTGCCAACTGCGAACGTTATGTTACTGAAGAACTGAAAGGATACGAAGAAAAGATTTTAGGGGCGGAAGAAAAAATACTGAAGCTGGAAGAAAAATTGTTTGGTGATTTGGTATTGTCGTTGGCAGATTATGTTGCTCCTGTGCAGCTAAATGCAACCTTAATTGCGAGGCTCGATTGCCTGATATCGTTTGCTAAAGTGGCCCGCAAAAACGGATACGTGCGCCCGCATATAAAAGATGATAAAGGTATTGAGATACAGGGAGGCCGCCACCCTGTTATTGAACAGCAATTGCCGCCGGGCGAAACCTATGTATCTAACGATGTATGCCTGGATGATCACACCCAACAGGTGATGGTAATTACAGGGCCCAACATGTCGGGTAAATCGGCTTTGTTAAGGCAGGTGGCGCTTATAGTTATTATGGCACAAATGGGATGTTTTGTGCCTGCAGCGCATGCCGAAATAGGCATCGTAGATAAAGTATTTACCAGGGTAGGGGCATCGGATAATATTTCTTCGGGCGAATCTACATTTATGGTAGAGATGAACGAAACAGCAAGTATTTTAAATAACATATCCGACCGTAGTTTAATATTGCTGGATGAAATAGGCCGTGGCACCAGCACCTACGATGGGATTTCTATTGCATGGGCCATTGTAGAATATTTGCACGAACATCCAAACGGTAAAGCCAAAACATTATTTGCTACCCACTACCACGAGTTGAATGAAATGGCCGCGCTCTTTAAACGGGTAAAAAACTTTAATGTATCCGTTAAAGAAGTAGGCAATAAAGTAATTTTTTTAAGAAAGCTTGCACCCGGCGGCAGCGAACACAGCTTTGGTATACATGTGGCACGTATGGCAGGTATGCCTGTAAAGGTGGTGCAAAGGGCATCGGAAGTATTAAAGCAACTGGAAAATACTCACAGCCCAGCTTTATTAAATGAAGAAGCAAAAACGGGTAAAAAGGATAACGATTTTCAGCTTAGCTTTTTTCAGTTAAACGATCCTGTGCTGGAGCAGATAAGGGAAGAGATACAGAAAACCGATATTGATTCCTTAAGCCCTATCGAAGCCTTGCTTAAGCTTAATAGTATTAAAAAGCATATCGAAGGAAAATAATCCCTCCTTTATTTTGTAATTATTTTTGCTGCTGCTGCTTTGCATTCATCTACATACGATTGGGCATCATCTACACCCAAACTGGCGGCTTTGCCAAACTCATCACATGCTTTTGAGGTCTGCTTCTGTTTTTTATGATACAATGCAATTTTATACCAGGCTTCTCCGTAATCGGGTTTAAGGCGTAACACCTGCTCGTAGTCATAAATTGAAGAGCCTTCTTTTTCCATGTTTTCGCAAACCTCTGCACGGTGTATGTATGCATCTGCCGAACGCGGATTTATTTTTATAGCCTTACTAAAGTCCTGGAAAGCCTCCTGGTGTTTTTGTTTTTCTTCGTATACAATACCTCTATAATAATAAGCATAGAAACTGTTAGAGTCTACTTTTATGGCCCGGGCAAAAGCATCTACAGCAGAATCGGGCTTGCCCATGCCATCGTATGCCATTCCCATGTTTCCAAAAAAGTTGCCCGAATCGGGGCATATAATAGTTGCCATTCTTAAATCCGGCATAGCAGCAGCATAATCTTTAAGGCTTACCGAAGTCTGCCCTTTTACAAAATACTCTCTTCCGGTCATGGCGCAAAAGTTATCGCGGTATGCTTCTCTTGCTGCCTTCATTGTATCGTTATAAGTAAGCGCAAGGCCAATTTCCATACATGTGCCCAATTTGTCGCCTGTTGCTTTTTTCAACAGGGCTATATTATAATGTGCTTCGGCGCAGGTAGGGTCTATTTTAACCGCGGTTTCAAAATCCTGAACTGCATCATCATGTTGTCCCAGTTTAAGATTAGCCACACCTAAGCCGCTATATGCATTTGCCCAATCGTGGTTTACTTTAAAATCGGCATACATAGATGACTTTACAAAAGCATTGCTGGTATCGTATGCTTTCTTCTTTTTAAGATAACCATCAAGTTGGCCTTTAAACAAATTGTTATACTTGGTAAAGGCATCCTGGGCTGCTTTAAAGTCGCCTTTGGCTAAGTCGTTACGGCCTTCTTTCAAAACCGCATCCTGTGCCATGGCAGGTATATTTATCAAAAATATAGCGAGTGCAAATAGGTGTAATGTTTTTTTCATAACGGAGTATGTTCTTTATAGGGCAGTAAAATTAATAAAATGCAGTAAAATGCATGAAAATTATTTTCGGAGAATGGTAACAAAGCCTTTTTTGGCCTCGCCTGTAGGCAAGGTAAGCAGGTAAAAATATGTACCATCGGGCTGATTGTCTCCATTCCAGTTATTTTGGTAGTTGCCGGTAGAATAAACTATTTGCCCCCAGCGATTGTATATGGAAAGATTGCTGTGCGGGTATTTATCCAGCGTAGTAATATAAAAAATAGAATTTTTATCGCCGGTGCCAGGGGTAAACACATTAGGTATAATTACATCGCAGCCCGATACATTTATATATACTGAATCTACATCATAAGCACAGGGGCCGCTTACACTTAGCATAACTTGCTTTTGCCCTCCCTGTGCCCAGTTTACAATATATGGCCCGCTGCCCGTACCCGACACTACATTGGCATCGCCAAACGACCAATGGAAAACATGTGTTGGATTATTATCAGGAAAAGAAATGCTTACATTGCTGTTGGGGCAAACTGAATCGGTGGGTGTATAGGCTATATGTAAGGACTGCGTTCCGCCCACAAAACTGCCACCGCCTAAAAATACTCCCGAATCGTAATAAGGATCTCCACCGTCGGCAATGGCAATACGTATGTGGTATTGTTTACCACATTCCACTTTCGACAGGGCTTTCATTACCGTAGTAAAACCTGTGTATTGCACAGTAGTACCACCCGTGTTATCATAATAATATTGAGAATTGCTGTTGCAACATCCGCCACCACAGTCGCTGGTTGCGTTACAGTTACCATTTAAAGTATTTATAGAAATAGGTATAAGTGTGCTTGGCACAAGGGCAATATTTTTATACCCTGCTATGCCGGGCCCGCTTATAAAAAATGCGAACACATCATTTACCCGGCAGCAGGTAAACCTGGGATATTCTTCGGAGCCGAATACAAAATCGAAACTAACTGTATCGGCGTAAGGCACAAAATCAAATTCAAGAATAGCTGCATCATAGGTGGTGTCTCCGCAAATGCGCGTAAGTGCAGTGTCTCCCGGGGCGCTGTTAATTATTCCGCGGTTAGCAAGGTCGTTGGGGCCAATGGCGTTTTTAATACTACCTGTTGTCATTAAAACACCATTCCTTAGCCCAATATTCGATTGGGTTCCATCAAAATAACCTATAGCACGGTGCGCACCGGTATACTTAATATTATATGCCACAAGGTTGCCACCTAAAAGTACCTTTTGCACCAGCTGGGTAATAGTATAGTTAGAATCCACTATAAGTTGAGACATACCTGCTTTACCGGATGATAAAAGAGTGAGGAGTATGGCTGCTTTCCTGCAAAGTGACATAGCGCCAAAGTTAGAAAATTAAATTTTTAGATATGCTTATAAGTTGCATATTTGTGAACACTTATTAGCAAGACTAAATAAAATATATATTCTATGAAAGAGATAAACGGCTATTTGCAGGCAAATAAACAGCGCTTTATTGATGAACTGCTCGAGTTTTTACGCATACCCTCTGTTAGCGCCGATTCAAAATACAAGGGCGATGTAGTTAAGGCGGCCCAGTGGGTAAAAAAATCGTTGCTCGATGCAGGTGCCGATATGGCCGAAGTTATTACTACACCCATGCATCCCATTGTGTATGGCGAAAAAATAATTGATAAAAATTTGCCTACCGTTTTAATCTACGGGCATTATGATGTACAACCGCCCGACCCGCTTAATTTATGGCATTCGGGCCCATTTGAGCCGGTAATAAAAAACGAAAAAATATATGCACGCGGCGCCTGCGATGATAAAGGACAGGTATATATGCATGTTAAAGCCTTTGAATTACTTAGTCGTAATAATATGTTGGCTTGTAACCTTAAGTTTTTGATAGAAGGAGAGGAAGAAGTAAGCTCCATGTCGCTTGAAGGTTTTGTGAAGAAGAACCACAAAAAACTTGAGGCTGATATTATTGTAATTTCTGATACAGATATTATTGCAAATGATGTACCATCTATTACAGTAGGATTAAGAGGACTTACATACCTGCAAGTTGAGGTAACCGGCCCTAACCGCGACCTTCATTCGGGTGTATATGGCGGTGCGGTGCCTAATCCTATCAACGTGTTATGCGAAATGATTGCATCACTAAAGGATAAAGACGGACATATTACAATTCCCGGTTTTTATAAGGATGTTAAAGTACTTTCTGCCAAGGAAAGAAAAGAACTTAACAAAGCGCCTTTTAGTTTGAAAGAATATAAAAAGGACTTAGACATTAATGATGTAAGAGGAGAAAAGGGATATACTACCATAGAACGTACTTCTATACGCCCAACCCTTGATGTTAACGGTATTTGGGGTGGCTATACAGGCGAAGGCCCTAAAACGGTAATTGCATCTAAAGCGTATGCCAAAATATCTATGCGCCTGGTGCCTGGCCAAAAGCCATCAGATATAACTAAGCTGTTTACAAAGCATTTTCAAAAAATAGCCCCGGCTTCTGTAAAGGTTAAAGTAATCGCCTTTCACGGGGGAGAACCTGTAATGCTCGAAACAAACTCTATAGGTTACCTTGCTGCCAGCAATGCCATGCATACCACATTTGGTAAAAAGCCTATCCCTACCCGTAGTGGAGGCAGTATACCTATAGTGGCACTCTTTAAAAAAGAACTCGGTTTAGACTCGGTTATGCTTGGCTTCGGGCTCAACTCAGATAACATACATTCGCCTAACGAGCACTATGGCATTTTTAACTACCTGAAAGGCATAGAAACACTGGCACTTTTTCACAAAAACTATGCTGAATTAATGCAAAAAAGTAAACCTAAAAAGAAATAGCCCTAAATATTTGGTTAATATGCCCAAATCTGTATATATTTGGGCAACTAAAAACGATACGAAATGATTAAAAAGGTACTTTCCCTTTCACTCAAGGCAATCATCACAATTGTTATTCTTCAAGGTGGAACAGTTTTAGCACAAAACCAAGTTCAAAGCTATGCTCCAAATTCTGCTCCAGGCGGGGAAAGACTCGAAGCTCTTTTGCAGCACTTTCAGGCTGGTCTCGACCAGGTTAAAAAGCAGATGAATGCAAGCGATAACGAGTTTGCTATTTTTCGTAGATTTAATGAAAAACTTTTTGACGGTGAAAGGGGTAATTTAGCAACCGATATACTGAATAATAAAATAAACGAGAGTAATATTGATACGTTTGAGAGGAATTTAGTTGAAAGGTATACAGATTTATACAAAAAATTTCAAAAAATAGAAGTAGAATACCCTTCTTCACTTGCAGAATATGCAAATTACAACCCAAGGCTCACCCCAAATATAGTATGCGATTCTGCCTGTGATAATCCTAACTTTGCGGGAGGTACGCTTAATGGCTGGTATTGTGCTTATGCTGTGGATAATTCAAACATTAATAATTTCATTATTTCTGCTCCGGTGGGAAGTATTGCCGGTGCTGTAAGTAAAGCGGGTGGTCCTGATCCAAATACAGGTTTTGATTATCAGGTAGAAATAATGAATGTTGGGAATGACCCGTTTTTATTAGCCTGTAGCCCCTCTGTTACAATGCCTAAGGTGTCTCCCTTTGGTGGAAGCACGCATTCAGCGAGAATTGGTGATAGCACTAGGACTAGTTACGGTGTAGGTATTATTTCTCATACTTTTATGGTGACCCCGGCAAACGTGAATTTTACATATCAATATGCTGTAGTTCTTCAAAATCCGGGCCACCCTGGTGATGAACAACCTTTTTTTAATGCAGCGGTGCTTGATTCAGTAGGCGATACGATACCTACCTGCGGTAAATACCTTGTAAAATCAGGATTCGGTACAGGAGGCAAAGGATGGGATTCTACATTACAGGGAGGTATTACAAAAATTTATTATAGAAACTGGACATCCGTATTTACATCACTAAAAGCTTATGTGGGCCATTGTGTAACCGTTAGTTTTGAAGTGTCTGACTGCGCTCAAGGTGGCCACTTTGGGTATGCCTATATAACTACCTCATGTGCTTCAGAAGGTTTAATCTCATCTTCACCTGCATTTTGCGGCCAAACCAGCATTACACTCACCGGCCCTCCGGGTGGAACACATTATTTATGGACAGGCCCTCCCGGCAATAGTATTATAGGTTCCGATTCTGCACAACTTGTAACGGTTGATAGTAGTGGTCAATATACTCTTGTGGTGCAACCGGTTACCGGAGGTGCATGTAACGATACTTTAAAAATTAACATTCCAAAAGCTGCTGGCCCTCCTCCGGTACCTTTCTTTCATGCCGATACAGCGTGTTCCGGTCAGGCCACCCAATTTACTAATTTGTCCAATCCTTTAAATGGGCCGAATATTAAATATTATTGGGACTTTTTTAATACAGGCCAATACGAGGATTCTACCACTAATCCTACCTGGGTTTATAATGCGGCAGGTAATTATACTGTAAAATTGGAAGAAATAAATAACGGTTGCGGTAACGATACACTTATACATGTAAAAGTTGATAGTACGGTTACAGGTGCCTATACATCGAACACCATTTGTGTGGGTTCAACCGAATTCTTTAATAATACTACCGTAGGCGGTAGTAACTATTTCTGGAATTATGGCAATCCATCCTCCGGTACGCTTGATACGGCGAGCGTAAAAAATGGCTTCCATACGTACGATTCTGTGGGTATATACCAAGTATATATGATAGCAAATAAGGGCAGCAAATGCCCGGATACCACCCGCCAGTCTCTATCTGTTCTTCCGGTACCAAAACCATTTATAACGGGTCGTGATTCTGTTTGTCAAGGAACGGGTACGAATCTTAGCATTAATGCGCCCGGCACTTCAAGCTGGACATGGACCCCCGGGGCTCCAAGTATCAATTGCCCAACATGTCAAAACGTAACAGCTACTCCTACAGTTACAACAACGTATACCATTTCGGCAAGCAATGCAGCATGTTCGCATGATACAACATTTACCGTGTATGTTAAACCATTGCCACCGCCCGGTATTACAGTAAGGCCATCCAGCGATACAATTTGTTTGGGCGATAGCGCGCGTTTAATAGCTACGGGCGGTTGTTCATCATATTTGTGGGCCAATAACGGAAGTACAGCCGATAGTATATGGGCTAAGCCTGCTATTAACACTACCTATTCAGTAACTGTAGATTGCAATGGCTGTACTGCAAATACTTCCCAGCAAATTATAGTTGTTTCTCCTTCTGCGCATAGCATTAACCTTGCCAAGGATAGTATATGCCCATACGACAGTACTACAATGACGGCTAACGGCGGAGTAGGTGCTAAGTATCACTGGCTTGCTCCCATAGCCCCTGCTAATGCGGGTAATGCAACAGTTACTGTAAAAGCAGGTTCTACAACTACTTTTGAGGTGGTTATATCGAGCCGTTGTGCACTTAACGATACCCTTAAAAAAGTATTGCATATAGCTCCTGTACCTGTTATAAATGTAACAGGCAATACTACAATATGCTTTGGTAAAAATACCAGCCTTGGTTCTTCGGGCGGAAGCGGGTACACTTGGTCGCCGCCAACAGGATTAAGCTGTAATAACTGTCCTAATCCTACAGCTTCGCCTACCAGCACTACAGATTATACGCTAACGGTTACGAATAGTAAATGTAAGTCGGATACTGTTATACCTATAACTGTAAACCCTCTTCCGATAATAAATATGACGGCAACGCCTATCAATATATGCTTTGGCAGCCCATCAGTGCTAGCAGCTACCGGTGGCGGAACATATCAATGGAGCAATGGAGCCACAACCAGTTCAGTAAGTGTTACTCCGGGCCGTAATACTACGTACAGCGTAGTAGTAAACAACAGCTTCGGCTGTACAGATTCTAACAGGATTGGTATTGTTGTAGATTCTCCATACTTCCAGGCATGTTGCGATAGTTGCATTATTAAAGGAAGCACGGTAGATATTGGCGCTTATGGCGTAGGAATGGATTATGCATGGACTCCTTCCGAGGGTTTAAGTTGTGCTAACTGTCCTTACCCTGAAGCTACACCTACTATTACTACTACGTATACAGTAACATCGGTAGATATTAAAGGATGCCGTACCAGCAGGACGGTGACCATTTGCCTGGAATGCTTAGACTTTACTGTACCTAACGTATTTACCCCTAATGATGACGGTATAAACGACGACTTTGAGGTTAAGTTGAACAACTACACTACCTACAGCATAAAGATATACGACAGGTGGGGTAAGGAGATATATACATCTACCGACCCAAGCATATACTGGACGGGTAGGATTAATAATACCCAGAACATGGTACCCGATGGCACTTACTTTTATGAAATAAACGCTACTTGCGATGCAAATACCTACAAAAAGAAAGGATTTGTGCAGGTAATAACCGGAGGTAAGTAAACCAAAAATAACTATGAACTATAAACGATAAATTTATAGTTCATAGTTTATAATTATTCTGATGCCAAAAGCATCAGATTTTCTACCCCCATACTTTTGTACCCTCGGTACAATTTTGACAAATGTCTATTTCCTTGCGTGAATGAAGCAAGGCTTTTCTAAACGCATTGTACTTTTCGCTATGCCATAATGAGGCAAATGATGCCTGCTTTACATTGCCCATAGGATGGCTTGCATCCTTATCAAAGCAGCAGGGTACAATGTTGCCATCCCAGGTTATCACACATGAATTCCAAGAGCGCCAGCAGTGGTTCAGTAGTTCGTTTTTTATTTCATATTTACCCGCAACATTCTTTTTATACCGGGCATACTTTTCATTTTTAGGAATTAAAGGGCTGCCATCTTCATGGTTGTATACCTGCACTGTTTTTAGCTTTACTTCGTCTATGCCTATTTCCTTTCCCAATGCTTTAATTTCAGGCACCTGGTGCTCGTTGGCGCTGGTTACCAAAAATTGGAATATAAGATATGGAGTAGAAGACTTCATCTTTTTTTTCCAGGCTACTATATTCTTAGCACCTTCCAGTACTTTATCTAACTGGCCGCCTATGCGGTAGTTCGAATAGGTTTCCTGTGTGGTGCCGTCAATTGATATAATTAATCTGTCTAAGCCCGATTCAATTGTTTTTTTTGCGTTTTCATCTGTCAGATAGTGTGCATTGGTAGAAGTGGCAGTGTAAATATTTTTATCAGATGCATACTTTACCATATCCAGAAATCGTGGGTTAAGGTAAGGCTCGCCCTGGAAGTAAAAAGTAAGATAAGTAAGGTGAGGTGACAATTCATCAATAAGGGTTTTAAAAAAATCTTCTTTTAGCATGCCTGTTTCCCGGGTAAATTCTCTTTTGCCGCTTGGGCATTCGGGGCAACGCAGGTTACATGAGGTGGTAGGCTCTATGGATGCGCTTATGGGCATACCATAATGCAGGGTATTGCCTGTTAACCTTGATAAATAGTAGCTAAAAAGCACTTTGCCGGCATTCCACCCCTTGGCAGGCGAAATACCCGATGCAATATTAATCCTATCTGATAGTTTGGCTAACAAGGCGTTAAATTCACACAAATATACTATTACCTGATGGCATAAAGTAGTAAAAGGGCGTATTTGGTGTGTTGGATATGGTTGTATTGGTAAATTTGGGGTGATTTTTGAATGATGAGGTATACTATTTTACAAGTGGCAAAAGTGTTAGGGGCAAAATTGCATCCTGCCAAAGGATATGAAAATATGCCGGTTGAGAAGCTGCTGATAGATAGCCGCAGCCTTATTGAACCGGAAGGAACTTTATTTATTGCGCTTAAAACTGATAAGAACGATGGACATCGCTATATAGGCGAATTATACCAAAAAGGTGTGCGCCTGTTTATGGTAGATAATAATTTTAAAGATTTTGTTTCTTATAAGGATGCCCTTTTTTTTGCAGTGCCCGATACCTTAAAAGCCATGCAAAAACTGGCTTCGTGGCACAGAGGACATTTTAAAATGCCCGTGCTGGCTATTACCGGCAGCAACGGAAAAACAATAGTAAAGGAATGGCTTTACCAGCTTTTATCGCCCGATAAAAACATTGTACGTAGCCCGCGTAGCTACAATTCGCAAGTGGGGGTGCCTCTTTCGGTTTGGCAAATGGATGAACAAAACGAACTGGGCATATTTGAAGCAGGTATTTCTCTGCCCGGAGAAATGGCTAAGCTGGAAGAGATAATTCGCCCCACAACCGGAATATTTACCAATATTGGTGAAGCACACGGGCAGAATTTTAAAAGCATTGAACAAAAGGTAAAAGAAAAACTCAAACTGTTTAAAGAAGTAAAAACTCTTATTTATTGTAAGGACCATAGTACTGTTGATAAAGCCATTAAATCTGATAAAGCATTTGCAAAGACTGCTTTATTCTCCTGGTCGAAAAAAATGGGAGCCAATATGCAGGTTGTAGAAATTAAATCTGCTTATGGAAAAACAAGTATTAAAACAGTATGTAAATCTCAAACTATAACTATTCAAATACCATTTACCGACGAAGCATCGGTAGAAAATGCTATTCATTGCTGGGCATATATTCTTTGTGCCGGATACGATAATGGGGTAATTGCTGAACGGATGCAAGGGTTACAGGCAGTAGCCATGCGTATGGAAATGATAATGGGTACCAATAATTGCATTATTGTAAACGATGTGTATAATTCAGATATCAATTCGGTTTCGGTGGCCCTTGATTTTTTGAATCAGCAAAAGCAGCACACCCGCAAAACGCTTATCTTATCTGATATTGAACAAAATACAGGCAACGAAAAGGACCTGTATAACAAAGTTGCCGAAATTGTAAAAGCAAAAAGGCCTACACGCTTAATAGGTATTGGCCCAAACATATCCCGGTTTTCAGGCTTATTTAATCTTGAAAAACATTTTTTTAGCAGTACTTCAGAGTTTTTAGCACATACAGGAGATTTTAAATTTCACGATGAAGCCATCTTGGTAAAAGGTTCACGGAGCTTTGAATTTGAGAAAATTAGTAAGTTTTTACAGCACAAGGCACACGAAACTGTGCTGCAAGTAAATTTAAATGCGCTCATTCATAATCTCAATTATTTCAGAAGCAAGCTTAAGCCATCCACCAAAATAATGGCTATGGTTAAGGCATTTTCTTATGGTAGCGGCAGTTACGAAATAGCCAACGTAATGCAATACCATAAGGCAGATTACCTGGCTGTAGCCTATGCTGATGAAGGTGTGGAGTTAAGGACAGCAGGAATTTCGTTACCGATTATGATAATGAACCCCGAGCTGGGCAGCTTCGATAATATTGTTAAGTACCAACTGGAACCTGAGGTATACAACTTCAGAACTCTGGATATGGTAACGGATGCCATTAAAAGAAATGGTGTTACGCAACCCTTATCCATACATATAAAGTTAGATACAGGTATGCACCGGTTGGGATTTAATAAGGAGAACATAGATAAGTTGGTTAATCTTTTGAAGAAAGAGCCTGGCATTAAAGTGCAGTCTGTTTTTTCTCACCTGGCTGCCAGTGATGCTGATGCGTACAAAGACTTTACCCTTGAACAAGTAGCAAGGTTTAAAGCCATGAGCGATAAAATCATAAAGGCGGTGTCTTATCCTGTAATGAGGCACATACTTAATTCCGCAGGTATAGTGCGCTTTCCGGAAGCGCAATTTGATATGGTTAGGCTCGGAATTGGCCTGTATGGCGTAGGGGCAAATACAGCGGAGCAACATAAACTGGAAAACGTAAGTACACTTAAAACAACCATATCGCAAATAAATTATTTAAAGAAAGGAGAAACAGTAGGATATAATAGAAGAGGAGTACTAAGTAAGGATTCGGTTATTGCTACAGTTGGCATTGGGTATGCAGATGGATACGGAAGAGAGTTAGGCAATGGCAAAGGCAAAATGCTTGTGAATGGCCAAGTAGCCGCCGTTGTAGGTGATGTGTGTATGGATATGTGCATGATAGATATAACGGGTATTAATGCTAACGAGGGTGATGAAGTGATTGTATTTAATAACATAGCCTCATTACTTGATATGGCAAAAAGCATGAATACCATTCCCTACGAAGTGCTTACAAGTCTTTCTCAGCGGATAAAACGGGTTTACATTCACGAATAAGAATATGATAAGGAGACTAAAAGATACCAGGATAGTATTAGTAATGTTATATGTGGTTGCGTTTTATAGCGCCCGTGCCCAAAAAAACTATGCCGACTCTTTAAAATCTGTATTGCCTTTTGCCATAAGCGATACCGAGAAAGTAAAAATACTAAACAAAATAGCCAACTATTACCAGGTTCGCACAGCTTATGAAATGGGTCTTCCTTATGCACGTACAGCCCTTAAACTTGCCGAACATACAGGGCAACCAAAAAGAATTGCATATCAGCAAACTGTTATTGTTGCTTTCCTGGGTGGGGTTAAAAATACCGATAGCGCTTTAAACTATGGAAAGCAGGCCCAAAAATACTACGATGCAAATACTGATAAAAAGGCCCAGCTTTTATTGCATAATAATATGGCGGTTACCTACGATGCGGCACAACAAATTACTGCCGCAATAGATGAATATGCAAAAGTACTTAGCCTTGCCGGGGAGCTTAGAGATTCGGCTACCTTGCACGACACATATAATTCTACCGGCAGGATATATGATAATAACGGGGAATATGACCTGGCAATTCAGTACTATAATAAAGCGCTTGCTGTTTCTGCTGCCCGAAAAAAGTACATGGATGTTATTGGTGACTACGTTGAAATAGGCAATATTCATGGAAGGCAAGGCATTTCTCCAACAGCCTTACAGGCTTACTTTAGTGCGCTTAAGGTAAACGAAGAGAATGTGAAGCTGGACAGGGCCGAAGCCATTATTTATGTAAATATTGGCAATATTTATAACGGATTACAGCACGATACATTAAGTGCCATGAAGTATTACCGCAATGCGCTTAAGTCGTTCGAAAAAGCCAATGACAAAGCACACCTGGCTGTTTTATTGGGGAATATTGGTAATATTTATATGGAAGCCGGCGATTATAAAAAGGCTGAATACTATGAACTTTTATCGCGCGATAAGCTTATTGAACTTAAGGACGCACAGAACATGGCCATTTGTTATATAAACCTGGGCGAGTTTTATACCAAAGTAAAAGATTATCCTCAGGCTCTCGATTACTATAATAAGGGGTTTGAATTACAGGAACAGTCGGGCTTTACCGAGGGGCAATGCTATACGTTGTCGGGCTTATGTACATTATACTCGCTTATGGGTAATGATAAAAAAGCCGAAGAATGTGGTGAGGCAGGCTTTACCATAGCAAGGAATACCAACCTGATTAGAGGCATAAAAGACTTGGGTAAGATATTAAGCGATTTATACGAAAAGGATAAGCAGCCGGCTAAAGCATTATACTACTTTAAGCAATACCAGGTTGCCAAGGATAGTATGGACAATAAAGAGGCATCGAAAAAACTTATTCAAAGTGAATTGAATTATGAATATGCCCAAAAGCAGCAAGAGGATAAACTGAAAGAAGAGAAAAAAGATGCCCTGAATGCCGAAATGGCAAGGCACGAAAAGGTTATAAGGAATGTATACCTGGGTGGCTTTTTTATTGTGCTGCTGCTTACCATACTCATACTTCGAAATTTTATAAGAGTAAGAAAAGCCAACAAAGTAATTACCGAACAAAAAGCTGAAGTAGAAGAGCAAAAATTTATTGTAGAACAAAAAAACCGTGATATAACGGATAGTATCAATTATGCAAAACGCATACAGCATGCCATGTTGCCTACAATACAAACATGGAACAACTTCTTTAAAAAGTCTTTCATCTACTATAAACCTAAGGATATTGTAAGCGGAGATTTTTACTGGTGTATGGCCGTGGGTAAAGATGTTATTGTGGCAGTGGCAGATTGTACAGGACATGGTGTGCCGGGGGCATTTATGAGTATGTTGGGTATTTCTTCGCTGAATAAAATAGTGGGCGAAAAGGAAATAACCCAACCGGGTAAAATATTAAATATGTTAAGAGATGAAATCATCAAATCTCTTAACCCCGAAGGCAAAATGGAAGAATTGCAGGACGGTATGGACATGACCTTATGCTATATCAGTGCTGAAAAAGGAACACTGGAATATGCCGCTGCCAACAACCCCTTATGTATAGTGCGCAAGAATGAAGACAAGACTGAATTAATAGAGTTAGATGCTGATAAAATGCCGGTAGGTAAGTATCTTGAAGAAGGCGCGCAGTTTTCATCCCACAAAGTAGAAATAAAAAAAGGCGATAGGATATATTTGTTTACCGATGGGTATGCCGATCAGTTTGGCGGAGAAAGGGGCAAAAAATTTAAGTATAAACAGCTACTGGAGATGTTACTCGGTAGCCAGGACAAAAATATGAATGAACAGAAAGAGCTTTTCGATAAGGCAATGACGGCTTGGAAAGGCAACCTGGAACAGGTGGATGATATACTGGTAGCGGGAATAGAGATTGTGTAAAGAATAAATGTACTTTTATAAAAGTATTCTGTAGGTATGGCATTGTTAGATGATATTAGGCCTGTAATAAGTAAAGAGCTGGATGAGTTTGAAGTACGTTTCAGGCAATCGATGAAAAGCTCGGTGCCCCTGCTTGATAAAATTACTTACTATCTTATTAAAAGGCGTGGAAAACAGTTAAGGCCCATGCTGGTGTTCTTTTCTGCAGGCATGCATGGAAAAATAAATGATTCTACATACCGGGCGGCCTCACTGATAGAGTTATTGCATACTGCTACTCTGGTGCACGATGATGTGGTAGATGATGCATACCGCCGCCGTGGTTTTTTCTCCATTAATGCAATTTGGAAAAATAAAATTGCAGTGTTAGTGGGTGATTATCTTTTATCAAAAGGCCTTTTATTGGCTATACATAATAAGGAATTCAGTTTACTTGAGCATGTATCTACAGCGGTGCAAAAAATGAGCGAAGGAGAACTTTTGCAGATAGAAAAAACCCGTAAGCTGGATATTAAAGAAGAAGAATATTTTGAAATAATACGTTGCAAAACGGCATCATTGGTTGCGGCCTGCTGTGCCTGCGGAACTTTGTCTGCCGGTATGGATGAGGCTGCTGTTCAAAAAATGTGGAGCCTGGGCGAAGCACTTGGTATATCTTTTCAGATAAAGGATGATCTGCTGGATTATGCCGTAGGTACTGATATCGGCAAACCAACAGGAGCAGACATAAAAGAAAAGAAGATGAGCCTGCCACTTATATATGCCCTGCAACAGGCCAGCTACGCAGAGAAAAAACAAATTATTTACGCCATCAAAAACCAGAGTAAAAAAACGGAAACAATAGATAAAGTGTTCAATTTTGTAAAAGAAAAGGGCGGCCTTGAATATGCAGCTAAAAAGATGGTTGAATACAGGGAACAATCGAGAGAGATGCTTAAAACAATGCCCGATTCGGAGTATAAAAAAGCGTTCGAAAGCCTTATTACTTTTGTAACCGAAAGAAAAAATTAAAACTAAATTTTATGCGACTACCATCCAAACAAAGTATTGCTTTAATAGCTATTGTTGCAGTTACAGGATGTCATAGTAATCCAACCACGCAACAAAATAACCCTACCGCCAATACTACACCTCCGCCCGCTTATACCAGCGGTACTGATACCAATAGTGGTGTAAAAGGCATCGTTGACAAAAATGCCAAAGATGGAGTGAATACAATTTACTACAAGAGCGGCACCATAAAAGCAAAGGGAAACTGTTATAAAGGATTAAAGGAAGGCGAGTGGCAAAGCTTTCATGAAGATGGTAAACTTTGGAGCGATGAATATTTTACCAAAGGAGTACGTGATGGCAAAATAACCGTATGGTATGAAAATGGCCAAAAATTTTATGAAGGTGAATATAAGGATGGAAAACAAGTAAATACCTGGACATACTGGAAGCAAGATGGCTCGGTATTGCGCACAGCAGATTACAATAAAAAGGCTACGAATACGGCCCTTTAAAATTTTAATGAAACATTCTATCCTTTTGCGTTTTGCATCTTGCTTTATACTTGCTTGTGCGGCCAGTTGTGGAATGCAAACGAAAGAGGTTTTTACCATTAACCCCGACCTTTCTGGTAAATGCGTGATAGAGGTGAAGATGTATATTGATACCACTTCGGTGGATGCCAAGCTTGCTTTAAAAGACAGCCTTTACGGTATTACACCAACATTGCCCAATTTCCATAAAGCCAAGTTTACACGCAGAGATGCAATAAACTTATCTCTTAAATTTATAAGGACCAAAGGTGTGGAAGTATGGAACAGCATCAGGTTTGGAATGAGCAAGAAAAGAGATATGATATTTTTTAGTGGCATAGCCTATTTCAGAGATGTAGAGCAAGTGCATTTTTCAATGCTCGATTCTTTGTTAAAGGTTACCAAAGGCACAGGCAACCAGGTTACATTTCAATTAGTGCCACAGGCTTCGAAAAAGGGTAATCCCGTAAGTGATGATGACGCAAATAAAACGGTAAGTGAACTAAGAAAAAACGCTTTTTATGAACGCCCTGTTTTAGCGGATATATTAAATCCTACTGAGGCTACTGTTATTTATAACCTGCCGGGTACTATTACCAATTCTGCTGTATATGGGCAACAGGGCGATAATATTGTTCAGCTAACCTTGACCGGCAACGAAATAATGCGGTACGCTGATAGCATTTCCAGGAGCCAGCAGTTGGCGGTAGAAGACTATAAAGAGAACAATGGTACTTGGGGTGGAATAATGGAGCCTCTTTTTAATTCGATAGTTTGGGGAAGTGCCGCGACGCCTGAAGCAACATTTACTAAAGGCAAGAAGGACTTATTCGACTATAACACCGAGGTACAAAACGCTATGGGCTTCTTCGATGATTTTATGAGAAATTCCAGGCTTGAAAAATACGATTCCACCAATGCGGCGAAGGAAGGGAAGGAAGAAAGCAAGCGGCCTGAAGAATACGGCATGTTAGTTGTAAACAAGGCTGATTCCGTTGCGAAAAAGCCATACTTTAAGGATATGACCGCCATTCAATCGAATGATACTATTACCTTTTCGGGCGAGTTATCTGAAGATGTTAAAGCGGGCCAGGAAGCTAAAGTACATATTATGAAACTGGTCGTAGGTGCAGACCTGGATATGGCGGATAGTATTGTGGCGCACACAAAAATAAGTGCAACCTTAATGCCCGAAAAAGGTGGTAACAGTGATAAAGCCCCGAAACGCAAGGTGAGTTTTATGTTTCTTATACACCTGCCTAAAGGATGCAAGGAAATAGCGGTTCAGGGTAGGATATCTACAACTTTAGAAGGTAAGCCCGGGGTTCAAATCCCTTTTAAAATGAAACAGATAGCTGTTACTTCAGCGAAACATCTACAATAAATTTATTCTTAAGCAGGCGCCTGCCTATAAGCATAGGGTAGCGCATACTGCCACGATTAGCAAGAGTTACAAAGGTTTTAATTCTTCTTTTATGAATGCGGATAGCAGTACGTATAGTATACCTTTCCTCAATTTCTCCAACCGAACTCTTTATTTTTTTTACGCTGAAATTTCTGAAGCGTATCTCTTTTTCTTTGTATTCGGGATGCGAGGGATCGAGTAATTTAAAACAAAGCACATTTTTTCCTTCTATTACACGCACTTCTATCTGGTGGCAGTGCAGCGAACAAAAGTAAGCGCCGGTATCTACCTTAGCGGGTATACCTATAAAACCCAGCTTCGGAAGATCTACCTGTATGGTTCTGCCAATAACGTCTTTTCGTCTTTCAATAACCATAAAATGTAATACACATTGCTTGTTGATATTTCAAAGGTAACAGTATAATTTATTCGGTGCCAAAAAAGTAATTTTGAAGGGAATAGAAAAACTGATGATTACCTACATTCTTATAGCCATAAATTGCATAGTATCTATCTACGCCTTTTCGGATAGAAATTTCTTTGAAAAGTATTTGTTTAATCCCTATTCTTTAAACAATGATAAAAAGCAATGGTATCGCATTTTTACCCATGCTTTTTTGCATGCTGATTATGGCCACTTGTTTATGAATATGCTTTCTCTTTACTACCTGGGCCTTCCATTGGAGCAGCAAATTTTTCCAGGCCTATTCCCCGGCCACGCCGAATATTACTTTGTGCTATTGTATGTTGGCGGTATAATGGCTTCTTCGTTTCCTTCGTTCGAAAAGCATAAAAATAATCCTGCATATAGTTCGGTGGGTGCTTCGGGTGCTGTATGCGCCGTGGTATTTTCATTTATACTTATTGCTCCCACTGCCCAAATGGGTATGTTGTTCATCCCTGTTAGAATTCCGGCTGCCATTTTTGGAGCTTTATTTTTAGGCATATCATGGTACCTTGGCAAACGGGGTGGCGGACGTATTGCCCATGATGCACATTTATGGGGAAGCATTTTCGGGTTTTTGTTTACCCTGGTGCTTAAATTTTCGTTGCTGCACGATTTTATAGTACAGGTAAAGGATATATTTTAAATTAAAGCGTAAATGAACAAGGCGGTTTTTTTAGACAGGGACGGAATACTGAACAGGGAACGAGATGCTTATACCTGGAAACTGGAAGATTTTGAAATCTTACCTGATGTAATACCAGCCCTGAAAATTCTTAAACAAAAAGGATATAAACTAATTGTAATAACCAACCAGGGAGGAATTAGCAAAGGGCTTTTTGATCATGCTGACGTAGAAACGGTGCATAGCTATTTAAGAACTAAGTTAAGTGAAGCGGGAATAGAGTTAGAGGAGATATACTATTGCTTTCATCATCCCGTTACCGGTAATTGCATTTGCCGTAAACCCGATTCTTTGCTGGTGGAAAAATCAATTGCCCGTTTTAATATAGATGTTAATGTATCTTATTTTATTGGAGATAAAGAACGTGATATACTGGCCGGTGAGAAGGTAGGAGTGAAGGGCATTCTTATAGAACAGAATACTTCGCTGCTCGAAGCCATAAAGCAGGTAATATAAAGTACGAATGAAAATAGTGGTAAATACCCGCCTGCTTATAAAAAATAAAATGGAAGGTATTGCCGTACATGCTTTCAATGTACTTAAGCGTATTACCAAAGATCATCCTGAACACCAGTTTTTGTTTTTGTTCGACAGGCCGTATAACGAAGAGTTTATCTTTTCATCCAATATAACTCCTATTGTAATTTTCCCCCAAGCAAGGCACCCATTTTTATATTACTGGTGGTTCCAATTTTCTGTGGCACGTGTTTTAAATTCTGTGAAGCCAGATGTATTTTATTCTCCCGATGGTTTTCTTTCCCTACGCACCAATGTATGCTCTATACCAGTAATGCATGATATTAATTACGAACATTATCCAGAAGATTTACCCGGCCTTACCACACGTTATTACAAAAAGTACTTTCCGCAATTTGTGCAAAAGGCACAACGAGTGCTTACTGTATCAGAGTTTTCTAAAAAGGATATTGCAAATACATACTCAATATCACCCGGTAAGATAGATGTTGTATACAATGGTGCCGATGAGGCCTACAAACCATTGGATAAAGAAGAAAGGGAAAGTATCAAACAAAAATATGCAGATGGGAAAGATTACTTTATATATGTAAGCGCTCTGCATCCACGCAAAAATGTAAAACGCCTTTTGCTTGCGTTTGAAAAGGTAAAAGAAAGTTCTGGGTCAGATATTAAGCTGGTCCTGGTGGGGCCCGAGTATTTTAAAAATACCGACATGTACCAGGTGTATTCATCTATGAAACATAAGCAGGATGTAATATTTACGGGCAGGCTAAATGTAGATGAGCTATGTAAAGTAATGGGTGCAGCCTTAGCACTCACTTACGTTTCATATTTCGAAGGCTTTGGCATACCGCTTATCGAGGCCATGCAGTGCGATGTGCCCGTAATAACGGCAAATGTTACTTCAATGCCCGAGGTAACTGGTGATGCAGCCTTGCTGGTCGATCCGCTTTCGGTTGAATCTATTGCAAAAGCGATGTTGGATACATTACAGAATGAAAGACTTAGAGAGGAACTTATTGCTAAAGGAAGAAAGAGAAAGGATTTTTTCTCATGGGATAAAACTGCCGCCCTTACCTGGGATGCAATTACAAAATCGGTTGAAGAATGCCACTCAAAGCGTACTTAGATAAAGCCCTTATTGAAGCGGGTTGTGATGAAGCAGGCCGTGGATGCCTTGCAGGGCCTGTATTTGCGGCAGCCGTTATTTTGCCTGTAGATTTTCATCATCCTTTGCTTAATGATTCAAAACAAGTTACTGAGGCTAACCGTTACACATTGCGTGAAGTAATTGAAAAAGAAGCTCTGGCCTTTGCCGTAGCCGAGGTAGATAACCATGAAATAGATAAAATAAATATCCTGAATGCATCTTTTTTGGCAATGCATAAGGCAATCGACGGCTTAAAAATCAGGCCCCAGCAATTGCTTATTGATGGCAATAGGTTTAAAGCATATAAAGGCATTCCGCACCAATGCATTATAAAAGGAGATGGTAAATATGCCAGCATTGCTGCTGCATCGGTGCTGGCAAAAACCTATCGCGACGACCTGATGAAAAAACTGCACGAAAAGCATACCCAATATGGTTGGGATGAAAATAAAGGCTACGGAACAGCTAAACATCGTGAGGCGATAGAAAGGCACGGGGCTACTGATTATCATCGCAAGAGTTTTCAGTTGGTAGCATGGGATTTATTTCACCAACATTAATGAAGGGAATTGTAAAAAATATATTGATAATAGTTTTTGTGCTCGCACTTATGGCTGGGAGTATTTACGAATACTTCCGGCTGAAAAAAACCGATGTGCCTGTAAGCACTGCTATTACTGCAATACCCTTAGATGCATCTTTTATTTTAGAATGCCGCCGGGCATATCCTTTATGGAAATCGGTGTCGCAAACCAGCCTTTTGTGGCATGATCTTTTAGGGACAGAATCCGCGGCAGAATTTAATCACAACGTTCAATTTATTGACTCTCTGCTTGGCGAAAACCCTGCAGTACACAGCGCCCTCGAAGGTAACCCTCTTTTTATTTCTGCGCATAAAAATGGCATAGAACGGTTTGATTATCTTTTTATTTGTTCCGTTCCCGATGCTAGCGCTCAGGCTGCAATACTGCCTTTTATGGCTTCGCAGGGTAGCACTTCGGTAACCGAATACGAAGGTACAAGCATGTATACCTTAAAACATGCCGGCAACGATGATCTTTTTTATGCTATCAGCACCAGCGGAATATTTATTTGTTCCTTTCAGCAGGCTTTGGTAAAAGAATCCTTACGCCAGTTAGAATCTCATATTTCATTGATGAACAACCGATACTTTACCAAAGTAATGGCTGCTTCCAGCGACCAGGTTATTGCTAACCTCTTTATCAATTTCCAGGCCGTTAATAACACTTTATCGCCCTTCATGAACAGCAATATGCATACAACACTTTCATCATTAAGTGATTTTGCCCAGTGGATGGAGCTTGACCTTTCGTTTACTCCAAACGAAGTAGTGATGAATGGGTTTACAGATTGCGATACTACAGGCAGTCAGTTTCTCGAACTATTTACCAAACAATTAGCACACACCATAAAAATCGGTTCTGTTGTTCCTTCGAATACTGCATTAATGAGTTGCATGGAGGTGAGCGATTATCCGCTTTATTACAAGCAATATGCTAAGTATATGGACCTGCATCGTAAGCTATATAAGCATAACGAATGGGAGGAAGAAATTAAAAGAACGTACGGGTTTAATCCTGAAAAGTTTTTTACATGGGTAGATAATGAAATGGGGCTGGTAATTACCGAACCTACTGATAGCACCCTGCATAATGATATATATGCGGTAATTGGGGCTAATAATGTAAAAAGTGCAAGAGCAACACTGGATAGCCTGAGTGACAGCGTTGCAAGTGTGGATAATGTAAACACAGAAAGTACAAAATTTATGCAGCACGAGATTCGGAGCATAGGCATAGATAATATTTTGCCTAATGTATTGGGCGGAACTTTCGAACTTCTTAAAAAAGCATATTATACTACAGTGGGTAACTATGTTGTTTTTGCCAATACCGGCAAAGCTTTACAAATGTTTATCAATCATTATGAGGGCGGCAATACCCTGGATAAGGACAGTTATTACCAGTCGTTTGTAAAAGATCATGTGGAAGACGAGTCGGGCATATATGTATATAATAATATCGCGCTTTCGCCAACAATGTATGGCCAGTACCTGGAAAAAAATTATGCAGCAGCAGTTAAAAAACATGCCGATATATGCAGAAAATTTCAGGCCATATCTATGCAAATGAGTTATATGCAGGGCATGTTTTATACCAACATATATATTAAACGCAATCCTCAATTTAAAAAACAAGCAGGCGCTTTATGGCAAGTGGCTTTAGATACTACGGTTGCGACTACACCTTGTTGGGTAACCGATTTTAAAACAAAAAATAAATATGTATTTGTTCAGGATAAAGCCAACTACGCATATTTAATAAGCAATACAGGCGAAATACAATGGAAGCATAAAGTTGATGGCAGGATTATAAGCGATATAAATGAAGTGGATGTATTGAAAAATGGCAAAACGCAATACTTGTTTAATACAGAAAAATGCATTTACATTTTAGACAGAAATGGCAATAATGTGGGGGGATTCCCTGTAAAGCTGGCATCACCTGCTACAGCACCTATTACTACGTTCGATTATGATGGCGATAAAAAGTACCGCATACTTATTCCTTGCGAAGACAAGATAATACGGGAATACGATGTAGATGCCAAACAGGTAGAAGGCTGGGCCAAACCCGAAACCGATGATATTGTTAGTTGTACTATTAAACATGCAATAATCGAAGGCAAAGACTACGATGTAGTAATAGATAATTCCGGCAAGGTATATACGTACGACAGAAAAGGAGAAACCCGTATAAAACTACAACCTATGCCACCAAACATAACTGACTTCTATTTACAGGTGGGCACCTCACTTTCCAACTCTTTCATCCTTGCAACAGACTCGACAGGTGCAGTTATAAAACTCAGTTTTACCGATATACTTACCAAAACCAATTACCTTGCCGGAACCAATAACCATGCCGATTTTGTACCTGCCGACCTGGATGGCAATACCCAAACAGAAATGGTGTTTCTTACTGCCGGCGAAGTATATACCTATAGTAACAACAAGGCTTTACTCTTCCATTGTACAGGAAAAGACTCGCTTGCTAACCTGCACACATATCCCTTCCCCGATAATAAAGTAAGGATTGGCGCTGTAGATAATAAAAACAACAGGCTTTATTTGTGGGATAACCTGGGAAGCCTGTATAATAGCTTCCCGCTTTACGGCTCACTTGGGTTTAATATTGCCGATATGAATAATGACGGGCAGCTATATCTGGTTGCAGGATCGCAGGATGCAAATGTTTACGTGTACAGTATTCAGTAAGCTTTATTCCTGTGAAGCTTTGCGCCTTCCTTTAATAAAGAAGTAAAGCATAGCCAGCACTATTACAATAATACTTGGGATAAAATAAGAAGCCGAAAGCCCTTGTGAATTAACAAAGGTGAAGAAGCGGTCCATCCTGAATTTTTTGGCAAAAGGCACATTGTCTTTAAGCGACATCCAGATAAATGAAGCCTTGCCCACAACATGATCTTCAGGTACAAAACCCCAATAGCGCGAATCTTCAGAGTTATGGCGGTTATCACCCATCATAAAATAATAGTTCATCTTAAAGGTGTAGCTATCTGCTGGTTTACCATTAATATAAATGGTGCCGCCTTTCACCTGTAAGTCGTTATGCTCGTAGGTAGATATTAACCTATAATAAATATGCAGGTTACCTGTATCCAGTTTAACAGTAACTCCTTCCTTAGGAATATAAAGCGGTCCAAAATTATCTACGTTCCATTTGTAATGCGGTGAAAAAGGAAATATATCCTGGTTATAAATACCGCTATCTTGTAAGAATGGTTTTACAGAAGCTACACCGCTTATTGCTTTCATTTTTGCGGCTGTAGTTTTGGTAAGTGTAAATAAAAGGGTGCCCTGTTTTTGTGGGTTAATACTTTTCGAATCGTAATTTATGGGAATGTTTTCGCCGTTCAATCCTACAAACTCCATAGGCTCAATAAAATCAAGTTTATCCAAGGTGTTTTTATCGATAACCGTATTGCCATTGCAGGCAACATCAGCTTGGTAACCGTTAGGTACACGACGATAGTTAAACAATTCCATTTTACCATTAAAAGTAACCTCGTATTTAAACTCACCTTCCAAGGGCAGTTCATCTGCTTTACCATCTATGTAAACCTGCGAATGTTTTATAAGCAAGGTGTCTCCGGGTGTGCCAATGCAACGTTTAATGTAGTTTTCTTCCTTATCTACAGGGCGCACAATAAGCGGGCCGGGCACGCCAAGGTCACCTATGGGTTGATTAGATAATATGTAGTCTCTGCCTAAATCGCGGCAAAGGGCATAGTAGCTCGGGTTATCAATATTGGTAGGTACCGTATCTCCTTCGGGAAAGTTAAATACCACCACATCATGACGCTTTATATGCGCAAAACCCGGTAGGCGGAAATAAGGATACTTTAACCACTCAAGGTAAGATTTGGCATGCTTGGTTAAGGGCAGTGTATTGTGTGCAAAAGGAAATGAGATAGGAGTCATCGGTATGCGTGCGCCATATTCCGCTTTGCTAACAAAAAGGTAATCGCCAATCATCAACGATTTTTCCATAGATGATGTGGGAATGGTATACGCTTCAATAAAAAATGTACGTATTATGGTTGCCGCGATTACCGCGAAGGTTATAGCCTCCAGCCATTCGCTTCCAGCCGACCTTTTTTCTTTTTTATCTTTAACAGGAAGTTGAAAGGCTTGTTTGCCAAACCCGAAATAGGGCAGGTAAATAAAAAATAGCAGCCCCGCTAAAAGCATGTCCACCGCTTTCTTTTTTTGGAATGCCGCTGATGTTAGCCCCGACATTACCATAGTCATCATAAATCCTACACCGGGTATAAGGAATATAAAAATCCACCACCAGGGTTTTTTAAGTATTTTAAGCCATAGATAGCAGTTGTAAACAGGCACTATCGCCATCCAGCCTTTTTCACCGGCTTTTTCAAAAATCTTCCACAGGCCCGCTATGGATAAAACTATAAATACAACAACTATAAGGCTTACTTGTGGCATAGATTATTATGTGGGGTCAAAGATATATGCAATAATTAACGCTTAACGTTAATTTATGTTATTTTTCAGCATTTAGCAGGTCGTTCATACTAAACATGCCCTGTTTACCTACCAGCCATGCGGCAGCCATAACAGCGCCTTCGGCAAAGCCACGGCGGTTAAATGCTTTATGGGTAATTTCTATTTCATCGCATGCCGAGGTATAGCGTATGGTATGGGTTCCGGGCACTTCGCCTTCGCGTATAGATGTAATAAAAAGGTCGCCCTGTATGGCATTTTCTTTTAATGCCCACTTTTTCATTGTGCTATGATTCTTTATAATGCCTTCTGCCAGGGTTATGCCCGTGCCACTGGGAGCATCTTTTTTATGTATGTGATGTATTTCTTCCATGCTGGGCATATACTCTTTATGCTTAGCCATCATCTTTGCCAGTTGCTCGTTTAGTTTGAAAAAAAGATTAACCCCAATGCTATAATTAGACGCATAAAAAAAGGCCTGCTTTTTATCCAGACAAAGCTTTTTAATTTCATCGTAACGATTAAGCCAACCCGTGGTACCGCAAACTACCGGCACATTGGCTTCGAAACACTTTAAAATATTGCTTACTGCCGAATCGGGGGTAGAAAACTCGATGGCTACATCCGCTTTTTTTAAGTTGGCAGGTGTAAATTCGGCTGCATTTGTCACATCCAGCTTTAAAACCACCTCGTGTTTATGCGAAATGGCAGCTTTTTCAATCTCTTTGCCCATTTTGCCATATCCAATAAGTGCTATCTTCATGTTTCGGTATTTAAAGGCCAAAGATACAATATGACGCACATCCTGACAAAATGTTAGTTTGGCACAATAATTGCTTGTAAAATAAGTACTAACAAGGACAATTACTATTTATGAAAGATTTTTCGGAAACAGAAGGACTGGAACAAATACTTAAAATAGAGGCCGTAAATGATGATCCTGAGTTTATTCCGCTTCTTACCCACGAGGAAGAGAAGAAGATAAATGCAGAGAAGATACCTGACGAAATACCCATTCTCCCATTAAGGAATACGGTACTTTTTCCGGGTGTGGTTATACCCATAACCGTGGCAAGGGAAAAATCGATACGCCTGATAAAAGAGGCGTATGCCGGCACCAAAACTATTGGTGTGGTGGCACAAAAGAACGACAGCGTAGAAGATCCTGGTATAGCTGACATAAATACCATAGGCACGGTGGCCCACATATTAAAAACCCTTAAAATGCCCGATGGCAGTACAACTGCTATTATACAAGGCAAAAAAAGGTTTGAAATTGTGGAGCTTTCGCAAACCGAGCCTTATATGAAGGCCAAAATAAAGGCCTTTGAAGAAATTCATCCTCCTGCCGATGACCAGGAATTTGAAGCGATGATATCCTCACTTAAAGATGTGGCCCTGCAAATTGTAAAACAATCGCCACACATACCATCAGAAACGGGTTTTGCTTTAAAAAATATTGAAAGCAGTACCTTCCTCATCAACTTTGTTTCGTCGAACATGAGTGTAGGAGTATCCGAAAAACAAAGGATACTGGAAGTGGCAGATTTGAAAAAACGCACCACTGCATTGCTCGCTATTCTGAACAAGGAGTTGCAAATGCTGCAACTTAAAAACCAAATACAATCTAAGGTTAAGGAGGATATTGATAAACAACAGAGAGAATACTTTTTGCACCAGCAGTTAAAAACCATACAGGAAGAGTTAGGCGGAGATACATATGACCAGCAAATTAAGGAATACAAGAAAAAAGCCAAACTGAAAAAGTGGAGTAAAACTGTTAAGGCGGCCTTTGAAAAAGAATTGGCCAAGCTGGAAAGGATGAACCCTAACGCTGCCGAGTATTCTGTGCAAAGCAATTATTTAGAGCTCTTGCTGGAATTGCCCTGGAACGAGTATACCAAGGATAACTTTAACCTGAAACGCGCTGAAAAAATATTGAACGAGGACCATTATGGCTTGGAAAAAATTAAGCAACGTATACTCGAATATCTTGCTGTAATTAAGCTGAAGGGTGATATGAAGGCCCCGATACTATGCCTTGCCGGCCCTCCGGGTGTGGGTAAAACATCCCTGGGTAAATCTATTGCAAAATCGTTGGGCAGAAAATATGTAAGGATGTCTTTAGGCGGATTGCACGATGAATCGGAAATACGCGGGCACCGCAAAACCTATATTGGCGCTATGCCCGGCCGTGTAGTCCAAAATATTAAAAAGGTAAAAACATCTAACCCGGTTTTTGTGTTGGATGAAATAGATAAGCTGGGCCGTGATTTCCACGGTGACCCTGCATCTGCATTGCTCGAGGTTTTAGATCCGGAACAAAACAAGGATTTTTACGATAACTTCCTGGAAATGGAATACGACCTTTCTAAAGTTCTTTTCATTGCTACTGCTAATAACCTGGGTGCTATACATCCTGCTTTGTTAGACAGGATGGAGATAATTGAAATAACCGGCTACACCGTAGAAGAAAAAGTTGAAATTGCCAAGCGCCACCTTGTACCTAAACAGCTTACCGAACATGGGGTAAAGGACAACCAGATAACTATACCCGATAAAGTAATAGAATCTGTAATTGACGATTATACCCGCGAATCGGGAGTGCGTAATCTTGAAAAAAGAATAGCACAGATAGTTCGCCATTCGGCTAAGTCGATTGCGATGAAGGAGAAATATAACAAAGAAGTTAAAAGGGAAGAACTTGATAAAATACTATCGCCAGCACATCCTAAAGAGCGCTACCAGGGTAATGATGTAGCTGGTGTGGTTACAGGCCTTGCATGGACACCCGCAGGTGGAGAAATACTTTTTATTGAGGTGAGCCTGAGTAGGGGTAGAGGCAACTTAACCCTTACCGGTAACCTTGGCGATGTGATGAAAGAATCGGCAACTATTGCACACGAATATCTTAAAGCCCATTCCGACAGGTGGTACATACATCACAAAGCGTTTGAAAAATGGAACGTGCACATGCACGTGCCCGAAGGAGCTACTCCAAAGGATGGCCCCTCGGCAGGTATAGCAATGCTGACTGCTTTAGCATCCGCCTATACACAACGTAAGGTGCGCAAAAATTTGGCTATGACGGGCGAGATAACCTTACGCGGAGCCGTATTACCAGTGGGTGGTATAAAAGAAAAAATACTTGCAGCTAAACGCGCAGGCATAACTGAAATAATATTATCATCTGCAAATAAAAGAGATATAGAAGATATCAACACTATGTACCTTAATGGGCTTACTTTTAAGTATGTAGATAAGATGAACGAGGTGCTTGATTATGCCTTGCTTGAAGAGTTTGTGGATAAGCCTTTAAAGCTGGAAGATGCTTTTGTAAAGGAAGAAGCAGAAAAGAAATAATTAATTTACCTTTGCAGCAATTATAAATTTATGGTACACATAACGCGCAGAGAGTGTTTTAATGCGGCCCACAAGTTGCACCGCGAGGACTGGAGTGACGCTAAAAATATAGAAGTTTTTGGCGCATGTGCCAATCCTAACTGGCATGGGCACAACTACGTTTTATTTGTTACTGTTAAGGGTAAGGCCGAAGCAGGTACGGGCTTTGTTGTAAATCTTAAAACTTTAAGTACCATTATACGCCAGAATATTACCGATGTGGTAGACCATAAAAACCTAAATCTTGATGTGCCTTTTATGAAAGGCATTTTACCAAGTGCAGAGAATGTAGCCATCGCTTTTTGGAATGTGTTACTGCCACATGTTGAAAAATTAGGTTGCAAATTGCATTCGGTAAAGTTGCAGGAAACAGAAAATAATTCGGTAGAATATTTCGGGGAATAATAAAAAGCCTGGTATGAAAAAGCAAAAAACACATTCGCATGTAGTTATGGATGATGATAAAAATTCCAATAACTATGTTAGGATAGAGAAGTATAACGGAACTTTGGTTAAAAGCCTGTCGGAAGAGTATGGGAAACTGCTTTCAGAAATAGGCGAAAATCCTAAAAGACAAGGCCTTCTTAAAACACCTGAAAGGGCTGCCAAAGCCATACAATTCCTTACTCATGGCTACGATATCGACCCGGCCAGTATAATGCGTGGTGCCTTGTTTAAGGAAAAGTATAGCCAAATGGTTATTGTAAAAGATATTGAACTCTATTCGCTTTGCGAACACCACATGCTGCCATTTTTTGGTAAAGCACATATTGCATATATACCCAATGGCAAAGTAGTAGGGCTTAGTAAAATACCCCGTGTGGTAGATGCCTTTGCCCGCAGGCTACAGTTACAAGAAAGGCTCACCGACCAGATACGTGACTGTATACAAGAAACCCTTGAACCCATGGGCGTTGCCGTGGTTATAGAAGCGCAGCATTTATGTATGCAAATGCGCGGGGTGCAAAAGCAAAACTCGGTTACTACAACTTCTGCTTTTACAGGTGAGTTTTTGAAAAACGAAAAAACCCGCGAGGAGTTCATCAGCCTTATCCGTAGCGTTCTGCACTAAAGGGCTTTCTCTTCCTTATCCGTACAATAAAAGGCACTTTTTCAAGTTTGTAGTTAAAAAGCGTTTTTTTAACTATATTTGTTAGTTATTATGAATCAAGTGAAAAAGTTACTTGTAGCGGGGATATTATTAGCCGGGAATGCGGCAATTGCACAGGCACCTAAGTATAGCAACGAGTTTTTAGATATAGGTGTAAGCGCTCGTGCTTTAAGTATGTCAAATTCTGTGGTGGCATCGGTAGATGATGCTACATCAGGCTATTGGAACCCGGCAGGCTTGTTAGGCATGACGGGTAACATACAGTTATCGCTTATGCATGCCGAATATTTTGCGGGTATTGCCAAGTTCGATTATGCAGGTTTATCTGCCCGGATAGACAGCAACAGCGTTTTTGGTGTTACCGCCATTCGCTTTGGCGTGGATGATATACCTAACACTACCCAGCTCATAGATGCTTCGGGCAATGTAAACTACGATAACATCACTTCTTTTTCAGCTGCCGATTATGGCTTTTTATTTTCGTACGCACGCAAGTTTGGCATACCCGGCCTTCAGTTGGGAGCCAATGTAAAAATTATACGCCGTGTAGTAGGTGATTTTGCAGGTGCATGGGGTTTTGGCTTTGATGTTGGAGGGCAGTATAAATACAAAGGCTGGCAGTTTGGCGCTGTAGCACGCGATGTAACATCTACCTTTAATGCATGGAGTTACAACCTAAGCCCAGAAATGGAAACCGCTTTTGTAGAGACAGGCAATACCATACCGCAAAATAATGTAGAAGTTACCCTGCCACGCTTATTGCTGGGTGCGGCACACTCCTTTACATTTTGGAAACAGCGGTTAACCCTTCTTCCGGAAGTAGATGGGGATGTAACTTTTGATGGCAGAAGAAATACCGTTATCAGTACTAATGTTGCAAGTATCGATCCACACCTTGGGTTCGAATTGGGATACAAGGGTCTTATATTTTTACGTGGCGGCTTGGGTAATATACAACAGGCTACCGATGTAGCAGGTGTAAAGGTTACCACCATGCAACCCGATTTTGGGGTAGGCATTAAAATAAAATCTTTCGCGCTCGATTATGCATTAACCAATATTGGCGATGCTTCTGTGGCTCTTTATTCCAACGTGTTTTCGCTTAAGTTTGATATCAACAAAAAAACGCACTCCTAATGAGGAAAGCCTACCTCTTTTTGTTGCTGCTACTTTCTGCCCCAATATGGGGTTTCGGCCAAACCTACGGCAACGAGTGGATTGACTATTCTCAAAGGTATTATAAAATAAAAGTAATTAAGGACGGCATGTATCGTATAGATTCTGCTGCTCTGGCTGCTTCGGGCATTACCGTTAAAAACATAGACCCTAAGAATTTCCAAATTTTCTTTAGGGGTAAGGAACAATACATTTATGTACAGAATAAAATCCCTGGTGTTTTTGGCAGGAACGATTTTATAGAATTTTACGGCCAGCATAACGATGGGGCGCTCGATACAATGGTATATACGGGCATTGCGTTTAATCCCAACCCATACTACAGCATGTTTAATGATACATCTACCTATTATTTAACATGGAATACCTCTGTATCTAATCACAGAATGACAGAGACAGGGAATACCAGTTATTCAGGCCCTTCCTCAAAATACTTTACAGCCGAAACAGTAAACTACGGAAACCAGGAATTTTATGGTGGTGCCAGGTATGTTGTAGGAGATTTAACGAATTCGGACCCGCACTATACCCAAGCCGAAGGCTGGTTTAATATTGAATTGGACCTTGGTGCCGTGGAAGCGTATAATCTTAATATCTCTAACGTAGATACATCGGGCCCTAAGGCAACAATATCAACCGTAGTGATAGGCGAATCTAATTCCCAATTGCCCAAGGACCATCATTTAAGGGTATACGCCAGTTGGTATAATCATGCTGCAACCGCGGTATACGACACTCTGTTCGACAATAATTTTCCCATATTTAAAAAAACATTTTCGGTAGCACCGGGCAAGTTGACCGGAAGTGTATACATGAATTATGTAAGTGCTACGGATAGCCTTCCGTTTGGGCTTAACTCCAATATTACAGCTATATCCTACATCTATGCCAGTTATCCGCACGATACAAACATGGGCGGCGCAAGCAATTTTATGATGTATGTTCCGTCAGGTGCATTTAACTACTATAACCTTAGTAACTTAACCATAGCAGGTGGAGATTCAGTATTGTTCTACGATTTCACTAATCACAATCGTTTAAAGGTTACACAAAGTGGTTCGAGGGTTCAGGTAAATGTTCTCGGCAATAATTCCCGTCAATGTTATCTAACAACGGTTAACCAGGTTATACACGTTACCAAACTCATCCCGGCAGGCAATGCGGGTACATTTACAAGGTTCGTTCCGTCTACTCGCTCCCAACCTTATATTATTATTGCTGCTTCGGCCTTAATGCATCAGGCAGCAACGTATGCAACTTACCGCAGCCAAAATTTTGAAGTAATACTTGCCAATGTAGAAGAACTGTATGATCAGTTTGGATACGGCGTAGAAAAAGATCCTTTAGGCATCCGCGATTTTTGTAAGTATGCAGTAAACACTTGGCGTGTCCCTCCGGCCTACCTTTTCCTTATCGGTAAGGGTTTACATACGCCTTTATACAGGCAGGATACAACTAATTACAAGGAATGTTTACTTCCTTCGTTCGGATATCCGTCATCAGATGTTTTGTTAAGTGCCGGTATTACCAACAACACGGTTATACCTGCCATACCTACGGGGCGCCTTGCTGCACAAACAGGAACCGATGTAACCACATACCTTAATAAAGTTTGGACCCATGATACAACCCGGCATGCCTTATGGATGAAAAATGTAATCCACTTTTGCGGAGGCTCATCAGCAGGTGAAATTAGCCAGTTCCAATATTATCTCGACACGTATGCTGCGTACATTAAAAACCCATATTTCGGGGGCAATGTGTATACGTTCAAAAAAAGCAATTCGCAGCCTATACAAATAACGATTGCCGATTCTGTAAGGAATTTGATTAATAATGGTGTTTCGATGATGACATTTTTCGGGCACGCTTCAGGTAACAGTTTTGATGTTAGCCTGGATGCCCCGTCGGATTATAACAATGTAGGGAAATACCCCATGATTATTGCTAATGCTTGTTTTTCCGGCGATATATTTCAACCGCCCGGCGCAGGCCAATCGAGTACCAGCGAAGAGTTTGTGCTCGACCAAAAGGGTTCTATCGGTTTTCTGGCCATGGACGATTTAGGTATTGCCGGTGAATTGTACGCATACACTTTGCCTTTATACCGCAATATTGGCCACGATATGTACCGCAAGTCCATTGGGCTTTGCATACAAAATGCTATTAGCCAGGTGCAGGGATTTGGCGATCAGCAAGAAACATTTACTTGTGCTGAAATGACCTTACATGGAGATCCTGCCATTGCTATTAATTATGGAGATTCTTTGCCCGATTACCAGGTAACCGATTCCAGCGTTTATTTTTTACCCGCTAATGTTACTACACAAATGGATTCGTTTAAAGTAAAAGTGGTAGTTACCAATATAGGAGAAGCCATTGGCGCGCCTGTACAATTATCGTTGGTGCGTACTTTTCCAAATGGCACCACAGCAACGTATAATAATACATTTGTTAACTTGTACTATTCAGATACTGCCACGTTTACATTACCTGTAAATAAAGCCATTGGAGTAGGCGAGAACTGGTTTTTAGCGACTATAGATCCATCTAACCTTATCCGCGAACTATCAGAAACGAATAACAGCAACAATCGTTCAAATTCAAAAGGCACATTGTTATGGATAACATCCGGAGATATTATTCCGGTTTTACCTTACAATTTTGCCATTATTCCCAGAGATACGGTAACATTAAAAGCATCTACAGGCAATCCTTACGCACCGCCGCGCAATTATATTTTCCAGATTGATACAACGGATAACTTTAACAGCCCCTGGCTAAAATCGCAAATAGTTTATGCTGCCGGGGGGGTAGTGTGCGCTTCGCCATACAATTGGCAAAATACACCCGCGCCTATTCCCAATTGGAATAATGGTAATAACCAAAATGCTTTTAATGCAGGCGCTATAAATGCCAATAATTCCGGCAACCACGAAAATGGATTGCATGGACAGGCAATACAGCCTAACATTCAACAAGGCAAAACTAATCAGGCAGTTCCTTCTATGGGTGTAAAGCCGAATAATGTAAATGCGGCTAATCCATCAGCACCAAATAATGCATTCAACCCTCGTTCACCAGGTAAATCCGGCTTTGCCAATGCTAATATGGTTGGAACAGGAAATACTGAAGGAATTATAAAAGTTGCACACCACGCAAATGGCGTACCTTCTTTTGTTTTTACCGATAGTACTGTTTATTACTGGAGGGTTAGGTACGATAGTGGCAGCTACAGCCAACACCCCTGGCAAGAAAGTTCATTCCAATATATCAGAGGTAAAACCGGTTGGGGGCAATCGCATATATTCCAATTTAAGAATAACCTGTATAGCTATATGGGTATAAATCTTCAACCACGTAACTGGTCTTATGTTCAGGCAGGTAAAACCCTTGAATGCGATGTTTATGGGGTTCCTATTACCCAACCAAATTTCCAAAATGCATTATATGGTACAGGATATAAGCTAGATATTGCCACAACAGGTTCTAATACATGCCAGCAAACACCGGCTATTGGTGTTGTGGTTATCGATCAATTATCATTGGATCCCTGGTACCCCGGTACTTATAATTTTAACCAGGCTAATACAAATAATAATCCCTATGGCTGTTATCCGGGCGGAAAGCCATTTATTTTTTGGGATACCTCTTTCACACAAATGAATGGATTAATAAACCTTTTAAATGCTGTGCCTAAAGGGGATTACATTCTTGCCTATTCATTATTCGATGGTTATTTTTCTCAATGGAAAGATACTGCTGCAAAAACTGCATTCTTACGGTTGCTTCCAACTTCACAAATTAAAAACCCGCTTATTGCAAAGGATACAGTACCCTGGATGTTTTTTGTACAAAAAGGCGGTACAGGTGTTGAAAAATTGGGACAGAATGCAAATGATAGCATAGTGTATAAAACCAATTTGCTTAATCGTCTCTACTTTGGCTCTATGGTTTCTTCACTTATTGGCCCTGCACAAAAATGGGATTCACTATCATGGTCGCAGCACCCCTGGAAAGGCAGTGGGGCAGATAGTGTACGCCTTAATGTTATGGGAGTAGACCAATATGGAAACTCTAAAACTTTATTACCTGGTGTTACACCCCAGGTGGCTACAATGTATTTGCATTCCATCAGCGCGCAGCAATATCCTTACCTGCAATTTATGCTCTATAGTAAAGATACTGTAGTGCGCGAACCATCGCAGATGCGCAAATGGCAGGTGTTTTATACTCCCGTGCCCGAGGTAGCCGTAAATCCTTCAATCTACTCGTACTTCCATACAGATAGTTTACAGGCAGGCGACAGTATTTACTATAAAACAGTAGTGCAAAATATTAGTGATTATCCTATAGATAGTATGGTGTATCATTCATGGATAATAGATGCAGCCAATGCTACGCATAACCTTCCTTCGCAAATAGCTAAACACCTTAATCCTGGCGATACTACCATGATAAGGATAAAAGCTCCTTCGGCCGGATACTATGGAAATAACAGTGTATGGATGGAAATAAACCCGCTGTATCAAAATATTACCCGACTGGAACAGGAACATTTTAATGATTTAACCCGTCAGTACTTTTATGTTATAGGAGATAAAATCAATCCTCTGCTTGACGTTACTTTCGATGGTATACACATTTTGAATAATGATATTGTTTCATCTGCCCCTAACATAGTAATGCAGCTAATGGATGAGAACAAATTCCTTGCATTAAACGACCAGAATGATTTTGCTGTATTTATCCGCAACATTAACGATCCCACGCCAACCAAAGTACTTTTTGGCCCGCAGCTTACATTTACTCCTGCAGTACTTCCTAAAAACAGTTGCAAATTAAATTATACTCCTGCCTTAAGCGATGGTACGTACGAGCTTACGGTACAGGCTAAAGATAGGTCGGGTAATGTATCGGGCGCTAATAGTTACCTGGTAGACTTTCAGGTTATAAGCAAACCAATGATAAGTAATGTGCTTAACTATCCTAATCCGTTTTCTACCTCTACACGCTTTGTATTTACGTTAACGGGCAACCAGGTACCTACCTTGTTTACTATACAAATAATGACGGTGACGGGTAGGGTGGTAAAAGAAATTACCCAGGACCAGATAGGCCCATTGCATATTGGCCGTAACATTACCGAATATGCCTGGGATGGAACTGACCAGTTTGGTGATAAGCTTGCCAATGGCATATATCTTTACCGTATCATCACCTCGCTCGATGGGCAGGCAATAGACCATTTTTCTACCGATGCCGACCAATACTTTGTTAAAGGCATGGGTAAGATGTATCTTATACGTTAATTATGGGCGGAAAAGCTAAAGGAGAAGAACAAAAGGACATAAGCATTAAAAACAGGAAAGCCTCATTCGAATATACTTTATTGGATAGGTATGTGGCAGGCTTGCAGCTTAAAGGCACCGAAATAAAATCGTTGCGAATGGGCAAGGCTGCTATAAACGATGCGTTTTGTTACTTTGAGAAAGATGAGTTGTGGGTTAAGAGCCTGCATATATCTGAATATGAAAAGGCTTCATTCTCTACACACGATCCTTTGCGTAGCCGTAAATTACTGCTCACAAAAAAAGAACTTAAAAAAATAGGCTCCTCTTTCAAAGAGGGCATGGCTATAATACCTTTAGGCCTGTTTATTAATAATAAAGGCTGGGCCAAGCTTGAAATTGCCCTGGCCAAAGGCAAAAAGAATTACGATAAGCGCGAAACAATTAAGCGCAGAGAACTGGAAAGAGATTTAGGCAGAAAGATTAAATAAAAAACCCCGCAATATTGCGGGGTTTTTTATTATAAGCTAATTACCCTTCTACTAAAAGTGGAAGATAATGTTAAGGTCTGCTTTGCCAGCATTTGAGCTGTTACCAAAGATAGAATTAACACCGGTATCAACACCAAAATGAGAGGTGTTCGATGTTTTATAAGAGAATGTACCATCTGCAGGTTTACCAGAAGAAACATCTGTATAAACTTGTTCAAGTTCAAGTGTACCTTGTCCTTGGCTCCAGAAGGTGATTCCCCATGTATATTCTGCACCAACAGAAATCTTAGGCATGAAGAAATATTCAAAACCTATGAAAGCAAGGGCAGAAATACCAAATGTAGAACCTGGTTTGTCAGAAATAACCCTGTACCCTGCTGACATTGATTGGTTTGCAGTACCCGAACCAAAATTGTAAAAGGTAGGAGTTGGGTTGGTAGAAGAATTGTAAGCATTACCATAGGTCATGGTACTATCGTTTCCGGTGCTGGATAACCAGAACATCAATTCTGCACCATAGTAACCTTGAAGACGTGTATGGCCTTTTCTCTTTTCCATACCTGCGCCTAGGCCGATAAAGTGGCTCGATACACTTAACTTATCGCTAACCATTGCTGGCGGAGGGTTAGTTGCAGGAGCACCATTCGGATCTTGAAGGGTTTGTTCAGTTAAAGAATTAGAGCTAAAACCAATTCTTAAAATACCACGATAAGCGGTTTTTTCGTCAACAAAGTACTTGCCTATGATGGTTTGATTGCTACCAAGGAAGTTAGCTGTTGGAGCTGGATTTAAACCGCTGGAAGACGTAAAGAAACTACCTAAATAGGTAAGAAAAGGTGAAGCGTCGAAGCTAATAGCCCAGTCGCCGGCTTCAGGGAGAATCATTTCTCCTCTTTTAGAAGTAAGTGGAGCAGGAGCTGCACTTTGAGCGAACAACCCTATTGTGCAAATTGCCATAGTAGCTGTTAGGATGATCTTTTTCATGTGAAGTTATGTTTTGGTTAATTGGGCGCAAATATACAAATATTATTCACCACCTTAATATCACATCTTTTAGGTAATTATTAACTTTTGTTTGTTTATAAATTCAGATAATCAGGTGTTTTCTATTGCCAATCGGTAGTTTTTAGCATAGGTACAAACGAAAAATTGCCATATTCCTTAACCGTAAATTCACCATTCGGGGCTTTTTTGAAGGTTTTCATTACCTGTACCTTGCCTTCGCCTACCGGTATAACCATTATGCCTCCCGTTTTAAGCTGATTAAGAAGGGCTTGTGGCACATAAGGGGCTGCCGCGGTTATTATAACCCTATCAAACGGGGCAAAAGCAGGTAATCCTTTATATCCATCACCAAAAAAGCATTTAACATTGCTACAACCTAGTTCCGCTAGCAGCTTTTTTGCCTTATCATGCAGGTTTTTGTGTCTTTCTATCGAAAATACGTTAACTCCCAAGCCAGATAATACGGCAGACTGATACCCTGAGCCTGTTCCTATCTCCAACACATTATCCCCTTTACGTAATTCTAAAAGCTGGGTTTGGTAAGCTACAGTAAAGGGTTGCGAAATGGTTTGTCCCTCTCCAATCTGAAAGGCCGTGTCCTGGTAAGCAAATTGCAAAAAACTGCTGTCTAAAAACAGGTGGCGTGGTACTTTACCAATAGCCTGCAATACTTTTGGGTCGGTAATGCCCTTTTTTTTAAGCTCTTCTACCAGGTTTTTTCTTAACGCTTGGTGTTTATAAGTATCATTCATAAGGCAAAGTTATTAAATCTGTCTTATTAATTTTGCACGCATTTAATACAAAACTATGCTCAAAATTGGCGTTATAGGTGCTGGTCATCTGGGAAAAATACATCTTAAGCAAATAAAGGAGATACCGGAGTACCAGCTTGTAGGGTTTTACGATTCAGATAATAATGCTGCCAAAGCTGTTGCCGCAGAAATGCAGTTAATTGCATACCCTACAATGGATGAATTGATAAACGATGTAGATGTGGTAGATGTGGTGGTGCCTACTTTGTACCACTACGATTGTGCGATGGCTGCCCTTAAAAAATCGAAACACGTTTTTATCGAAAAACCGCTGGCAAGCAATGTTATTGAAGCCAAGCAATTGGCAGCGCTTGCACAGGAAGCGAATGTGAAAACACAGGTGGGGCATGTTGAACGGTTTAACCCTGCTTTTTTGGCCGTTAAGGATATGTGCGATAACCCCATGTTTATAGAGGCGCACAGGCTGGCGCAGTTTAACCCGCGTGGTACAGATGTTTCCGTAGTGCTCGACCTTATGATACATGATATTGATATTGTACTTAGCCTGGTTAAATCGGGTATAAAGCGAATAAGTGCGAGTGGTGTGCCCATTGTAAGTTCAACCCCGGATATAGCGAATGCTCGTATAGAATTTGATAACGGGTGTGTAGCCAATCTTACAGCCAGTCGCATATCCTTAAAAAAGATGCGAAAAATAAGGATGTTTCAAAAGGATGCCTATATATCGGTAGATATGCTTACCCATAAAACCGAAGTGGTGCGTATTAAAGATGTACCCGAAGGCGAAGCAAACGACCCGGCGGCTATGATAATAGACTTTGGCAACGAAGGAAAGAAGAAAAAGATAATGCTTGATATGCCCACCGTGGTGCCCGATAATGCCATTAAAATGGAATTATCTACCTTCGCACATGCTATTATACATAATCATTCTACCATTGTAACTATAGAAGATGGCGCTAAGGCGCTTGAAGCGGCCCATAAAATAATTGATAAGATAAATCTTATACAGGAAGCATAGAATCGGCTTCTTAAGCAATAAAAAAAGCTGCTCAACGTTTTCATAATGATGGTAAAAAAGTATTTTTCCTTAACGTTTATTATGGTGGCCTTATATTGCGCATGTCACCTGGCATCGTGCAATCTTATAAACCCGCCCGAAACAATACCCTGCTATGGGCATGTTGATAGTGTTGGGCTAACAACAAACTATGGCACACAGGGTACTGCTTCGCACAATGTTTCATGTGCTTGGGTGTATATAGATGACCAGCCAGTTGGTACATTTACCCTAAATAATACATTCCCGATATTGGCAAGCAATGGCAGTCATACCATAACCATTATACCGGGTGTTACGGTAGATGGAGCCAATTCCACACGTGAACAATATCCTTTTTATACTGCATATAATGCCACCGTTAATTTAACACAAGGAAGCATTTCGCATTTTGCATATACTACTACTTACTTAAGTTCCACCAGGTTTTCGTGGCTGGAAAACTTTGACAACGGTGCCAGCTTTTCAATTACTACAGATACATTACGTACTGTAAGTAGCACGCACATGATTAAAGTAGGCCCTCCATCTTCGTTCCAGGGTAATTCAGGTAGGGTTGTTTTGGATAGTACAGCCAATCATAATTACCAGGTATTCCTCGGGTATTCGGATACCATGACCCTGCCCAGGGGCGGTGTATCTGTTTTTATGGAGTTAAACTATAATTCAAATGCTCCTTTTGGTGTAGGAGTAGCGTATGGCACAACTTACAATACCAGTAGCTTAGCTCCTTTACTTGTAGATTTATTCCCTTCGAACGGGTGGCAAAAAATATACATAGATTTAACCCCCGCATTAAATGATCAACAGCCTCCATTTATTATCTATTTTTACTTTCAGCGCCCACCCGGCCAGCAGCAGGCTACACTATTGCTCGATAATATAAAAGTGCTACATCTGTAAGGTTAATGAACAGGAAAAAGGAAATTGCAAAATATCTTGTAGCCGATTATATTACTTCTGCCCTTACATGGACCTTGTTCTGGAGCTTTCGTAAATTTTATATCGAATCGCATAAATTCGGTATTAACGCCCCCTTCGACGCCAATGCCAAGTTTTATCTTTCGGCACTGTTAGTCATTCCTGCATTTTGGATATTTATATATGCCATGGCAGGCTTATATGCCAATGTTTATCATAAATCTCGTATAGCAGAAGTTAAACAGCTAATCACTACATCAACAATAGGCGTAGTAATACTCTTTTTTACGCTTTTGATACATGAAGAAGTAGAAAATTATAAATCGTACTACACTACAGCTGCTGTATTATTCGGCCTGCAGTTTTTTATTTCTTCGGTGTTGCATTTTTTAATCACTACAAGTACCAATAAAAAAGTACATGCCCGCAAAATAGGGTTTAACACCATTTTGGTTGGCAGCAACAAAAAAGCATACGACTTGTTTGTAGAAATGGAAGGGCAGCGCAGATCAGCAGGTAATATGTTTGTGGGCTTTGTACATGTAAATAACAGTAATGGGGCTTCGGCCCAGCTTAGCCAAAAGCTTGCCCACTTGGGCGATTTTGAAAATATTAAAAATGTAATTATTCAAAAAAACGTAGAGGAAGTAATTATAGCTATTGAATCATCTGAGCATGGCCATATAGAAAATATAATCTACACGTTGGACAGATGTAATGTGGTGATTAAGATAATACCTGATATGTACGATATAGTTACAGGCTCTGTAAGGCTTACATCACTCATAGATGCCCCGCTTATTGTTATATCGCGCGATATATTGCACCCAAGACAAAGGTTTTTTAAGCGGGCTTTTGATATTGTTATGTCGTTCTTTATTCTCGTTATTTTTTCGCCGGTATACTTAATTATAGGCATTATAATTAAGCTTACATCTAAAGGGCCGGTTATTTACAGGCAGGAAAGAGTGGGACTGAACGAAAAGCCATTTATCATAAATAAATTCAGGTCTATGTATGTAGATGCAGAAAAAAATGGGCCTGCCTTGTCCAGTGATAACGACAGCCGCATAACCCGTTTTGGTAAATTCTTAAGGCGTACACGGCTGGATGAATTTCCTCAGTTTTATAACGTACTTATAGGCAACATGTCCATTGTAGGCCCCAGGCCCGAACGCAGGTTTTATATGGAGCAGATAATGAAAAGAACACCTCACTACGGCAATCTTACCAAAGTAAAACCGGGAATAACATCTTGGGGGCAGGTAAAATACGGTTATGCCGAAAATGTAGACCAAATGCTGGACCGTATGAAATACGACCTGTTGTATATCGAAAACATATCCCTCATGCTCGACTTAAGGATAATCATTTATACAGTCCTTATTGTTTTCCAGGGCAGGGGTAAGTAAAACCACCACAATCATAATTTATACCTTATTTTTGTCATCTTAATAATCCAAATATGAGTTCAATAAAATTTGGTACTGATGGATGGAGGGCAATTATAGCCCGCGAATATACCGTTGCCAATGTTGGCAGAGTTGCTTATGCCGTTTCGCAATGGATGCTTAAACATAAGAAACAGCCATTAGTAGTAGTAGGCTACGATTGCCGCTTTGGGGGCAAAATGTTTGCCGAGGCTACTGCAAAGATGTTGGCGCACTATGGCATAAACGTATTGTTATCTGATGGGTTTGTATCTACACCCATGATATCTCTTGGGGCAGTAAAGCATAAGGCATCATTAGGTATTATTATCACGGCCAGCCACAATCCACCCGATTATAACGGATTTAAACTTAAGGGAGAATATGGTGGCCCTTTGCTCGAAAAGGACGTAAAGGATATTGAAACCATTATTCCTGCCGAATGCCCTGTAGATTTGGAATCGCTCAGTTTGCAGGATTTCATAAGCAAGGGCGCAATAAAATATACCAACCTTGAGGACCTTTATTGCAAACACGTTGAAAAGAACTTCGACCTTAAGCTCATAAAAAAATCGGGATTAAAGCTGGCATACGATTCTATGTACGGTGCGGGACAAAATGTTATAAAGCGCCTTTTTCCCGATGCTACCTTGTTGCACTGTGTGCATAACCCTTCTTTTGGCGGCACTGCTCCTGAACCTATTGAACGTAACCTTGGCGAGTTTGAAGAATTAATTAAAAAAGCTAAAAATATAGATATGGGCCTTGCCACCGATGGCGATGCCGACCGTATTGGCCTGTATAATGGCAAAGCAAAGTTTATTGATTCGCATCATATTATTTTGCTACTCATCAATTACCTGGTAACCTATAAAAAGATGAAAGGCAAGGTATGCGTGGCTTTCTCGGTTACCGATAAGGTAAAGAAAATGTGCGAAAAATATAACCTGCCTCTCGAGGTGGTTAAGGTGGGATTTAAATACGTATGCGGAGTAATGATTAGCGAAGACACCCTGCTCGGTGGTGAAGAATCGGGCGGGATTGCAATAAAAGGACATATACCCGAACGTGATGGGATATGGATTGGCCTTACCATACTGGAATATATGGCAAGAACGGGAAAATCTTTAGATAAGCTTATAGATGAAGCATTAAAGATAACAGGCAAGTTTGCCTACCACCGCATTGATTTGCATATTACCGAAGCGCAGAAACAAAAGGTGCTTGCCAATTGCAAGGAAGGAAAATACTCTTCGTTCGGGCCATATAAAGTGCAACGCATTAATGACCTTGACGGATATAAATTTTACTTTGGAGAAGAGTGGCTTATGATACGTGCATCGGGTACCGAGCCTGTGTTGCGCCTGTATTCCGAGGCATCCTCCTCTTCCGCGGCAAATAAAATACTACAAGCAGCCAAAGAGGTTGTAAGCAAATAAGTGCAATGATGTTACGTTTATGGCAGAGTCGAATTTTGTAGATTATGTAAAGATATGCTGCCGTTCCGGTAAGGGTGGGGCAGGCTCTGTTCATTTTTACAGGGATAAAATGGTTTCCAAAGGCGGCCCTGATGGCGGCGATGGGGGTAGAGGAGGGCATATAATATTGCGTGGCAACAAGCAACTATGGACCTTAATACACTTAAAATACCGCAAGCACGTAATAGCCACCGAAGGAGAAAATGGTTCTTACCAGCTTATGAAGGGCGCAGACGGTAAAGATGAAATACTGGAAGTACCATTAGGTACAATTGTTAAAGATGCCGAAACGGGTAAGGTCGAATTCGAAATTACTTACGATGGAGAGGAGCGTATTGTAACTCCGGGTGGTAGAGGAGGCTTGGGGAATAATCATTTTAAAAGCCCTACACGCCAAAACCCACGATTCGCTCAGCCCGGAGAGCCTGGCCAGGATAAATGGAAAATATTCGAACTTAAAATACTTGCCGATGTCGGATTGGTGGGCTTTCCTAATGCGGGTAAGTCTACGCTATTATCTGTGGTAACTGCTGCTAAGCCCGAAATTGCTAACTATCCTTTTACTACACTTGTGCCTAACCTGGGCATTGTAAGGTATCGCGGCGATTATTCTTTTGTAATGGCCGATATACCTGGTATAATTGAAGGGGCGCATACGGGCAAGGGTTTAGGATTAAGGTTTTTACGGCATATTGAAAGAAATGCAGCATTGCTTTTCCTTATTCCTTGCGATACGGATGATATAATGAAGGAGTATAAAGTTCTTTCAAACGAATTAGAAAAGTACAGCCCCTCCTTGCTTGATAAGAAAAGGATTTTAGGCATATCGAAGTGTGATATGATGGATGATGAGTTGTTAAATGAGATGAAAAAGGATTTGAAGAAAAGTGCCTCTAAATTAAAGGGTGTACCTGTGGTCTTTTTCTCCTCTGCCTCGTTCCAGGGCGTACCTCAGTTGCTCGACGGGATATGGAAGGCATTGGACAAAGAATGAAAAAGCCCCAAAGAAGACTCTTCTAAGGGGCAATAAATATTCAGCTAAAAACGAATACTGCCTTACTTTGCAGCAGCCAGGCTTTTCGCTTTTTTCATAAACTTCGACTTAAGGTTTGCAGCCTTGTTTTTATGAAAAATGTTTTTCTTGGCAAGCTTGTCTATCGAAGAAAGAACTTTAGGTAACTCTTTTGCAAAATCTTCCTTCTTTTCAAGGCTCTTAAGCTTTTTAATAAGCGTGCTTACAGTCTTCTTCTGGTAACGATTACGGGTTCTTTTCGCGTCGTTAGACCGAATACGTTTAATGGATGATTTGTGATTTGCCATGTTTAATTATTAAAGATTAATTTATTTAACGCGTTCAACATACTGCCCGGTGCGGGTGTCTATTCTTATTTTATCGCCCTGGTTAACAAATATAGGTACCTGCATTTCGTTGCCTGTTTCTACTTTCGCAACTTTGGTTACGTTATTTGCGGTATCGCCTCTTACTCCGGGTTCGGTATATGTTACTTCCAGTTCAACAAAGGTTGGTGGTTCAGCCAGTATAGCATTGTCGCTTTCAAAAGCTACCTTCACTTCCATACCTTCTTTCATAAACTCGGCTCCTTTACCAAACAAATTTGCCGGAATATGCACTTGTTCGTATGTTTCGTTATCCATGCAAACTATAAAATCTCCTTCAGGATAAATGAATTGCAGTTGTTTAAACTCAACACGTACTTCTTCTACCGATTCTCCCGAACGGAACCTTGCTTCTACCAGCTTACCTGTTTTCAGGTTTCTCATTTTGGCCTGGTAAAAAGCACGCAAATTACCCGGCGTACGATGCTGGTACTCCAGTATATTACACAACTCACCGTTGTAACGGATAAATGTGCCTATTCCAATATCTTGCGTTGTTGCCATTCAAGTACTTTTTTTAAGGGGTGCAAAGATAATAATTAATTTAATACGGCAAAAGCCTATAAATAAAGCTATGTGGCTTTATTTGCTGGTCTCCTGGGTCCAGTCACTCTCGGTAATAGCTACATCCCCAAAATCGGGTGGGGCAGCCTTAAAGTAATACGTGCCAAAGTTCCATGTTTTACGTGTGAAAACGTAGCCGTGTTTGCCTTTAACTACTATTCTGCGGGTTATCTGGCAGTTCGGTTCATCTACAGTTTCTTCTGTAACACCCTGGCCATATTTAGCCGCAACAGAATCTGGTGTGCTTGCATTGGCTGTTACCGTAGAGTCTATTGGTGGTTTTACGTTATTATTACCATTATTCCCGCTCATGCTTTGGTCTCTTAATATTTGCTGTTGTATCTGTGCAATTCTTTGTTTTGGTAAAGATTCATTGGGCTTCAACGAACTTGCCTTTTGGAACTGTGCCAACGCTTCTTTATACTTTTTGGTGAAATATAGCTGGTTACCCGCTGTAATGGCATTATTGTAATCTGCATCGCCTGCCGCTGCTTGTGCGGCAGCCTTATCTATTAAAGCAAGCTGGTCCTTAGGATATTGTTGGTCTGGCATAACTTGCAGAGCTCCGTTATAGGCTGTTTTAGCTTTGTCGTATGTTTTAGCTTTAAAAGCATTATCACCTATTTTAACTAACGAATCGTATTTGGTTTTTATGGCCTTTTGCGCTGCTGCTTTTTTAGCTGCATCGGCTTGCGCGGCAACATCAGCAAGCGCTTTATCTATCAAGGCCAGTTGATCTTTAGGATATTGCTGTTCGGGTTTTACTTTTAAAGCTGCAGTATAGGCGCCTTTAGCATCGTCGTATGTTTTTGTTTTAAAGGCAGCATCACCCACTTTTACAAGCGAATCGTATTCATTTTGCAAATACTTAGCTGCAGCTGCTTTTTTAGCTGCATCCGCATCAGCAGATAGAGCTTTATCAATCAAAGCCAGTTGATCTTTAGGATATTGCTGTTCGGGTTTTACTTTTAAAGCTGCCGTATAAGCGCCTTTAGCATTATCGTATGTTTTTGTTTTAAAGGCCGCATCGCCCACTTTTACAAGTGAATCGTATTCATTTTGCAGGTATTTGGCAGCGGCAGCTTTTTTAGCCGCATCAGCTTCGCCGGCTAATGCTTTATCTATCAAAGCTAATTGGTCTTTAGGATATTGTTCTGATGATTTAACCTGCAATGCGCCATTGTAAGCAGTCTTGGCATCATCATATTTCTTTGTCTTGAAGGCCGCATCCCCAATTTTTACCAGCGAATCATATTTAGCCTGCATAGCCGCTTTTTGTGCAGCACCTGCTGCATCTGCAATTGCTTTGTCTATTAAAGCGAGTTGGTCCTTAGGATATTGTTCAGATGATTTAACCTGTAATGCACCATTGTAAGCGGTTTTGGCATCGTTATAGCTTTTGGTTTTAAAGGCTGCGTCGCCAATCTTTACAAGTGAATCATACTTAGCCTGCATAGCCGCTTTTTGTGCAGCACCTGCTGCATCGGCAATTGCTTTGTCTATTAAAGCCAATTGGTCCTTAGGATATTGTTCAGATGATTTAACCTGCAAGGCACCGTTATAGGCAGTCTTTGCATCATCATATTTCTTTGTCTTAAAGGCCGCATCACCAACTTTTACCAATGAATCATACTTAGCCTGCATAGCCGCTTTTTGTGCCGCACCGGCAGCATCGGCAATGGCCTTGTCTATTAAAGCCAATTGGTCCTTAGGATATTGTTCAGATGATTTAACCTGCAGCGCTCCGTTATAGGCAGCCTTGGCTGCAGCGTATGTTTTTGTTTTAAAATTATCATCCCCAATCTTAATCAATGAATCATATTTAGCTTGTATTGCTTTTTGTGCTGCTGCTTTATTTGCAGCATCGCTTGCAGCGGCTGCATCAGCAATAGCTTTGTCGATAGCGGCTAACTGGTCTTTAGGATATTGTTCACTCGGTTTAACCTGTAGGGCTCCATTATACGCAGCCTTGGCCGCAGTGTATGCTTTGGTTTTAAAGTTATCATCGCCAATTTTTACCAGCGAATCATACTTAGCCTGTAGTGCTTTTTCGGCAGCCGCCTTTTTAGCTGCATCAGCATCGGCAGCCATGGCTTTGTCAATTAAAGCCAGTTGGTCTTTTGGATATTTTTCACTTGGCTTAACCTGTAAGGCTCCATTATACGCCGTTTTGGCGGCTGCATAGGTCTTCGATGCAAAATTAGCGTCTCCAATTTTAACTAACGAATCGTATTTAGCCTGCATCGCTTTTTCAGCAGCTGCTTTGTTTGCTGCATCTGCTTCAGCAGCAATAGCTTTATCAATAGCAGCTAATTGGTCCTTAGGATATTGTTCGGCAGATTTAACCTGTAAGGCGCCATTGTAAGCAGCTTTAGCTGCATCGTAAGTTTTGGTTTTAAAATTGGCATCCCCAATCTTAACCAATGAATCGTACTTTGCCTGTAATGCTTTTTGTTGTGCTGCCTTGGTTGCCGCATCTGCTTCAGCAGCAATTGCTTTGTCGATAGCCGCTAACTGGTCTTTCGGGTATTGCTCTGATGATTTTACCTGCAACGCACCATTGTAGGCTGCTTTAGCTGCATCGTAAGTTTTAGATTTAAAATTGGCATCCCCAATCTTAACCAATGAGTCGTATTTAGCCTGTAAAGCTTTTTCAGCAGCAACTTTTTTTGCTGCATCTGCTGCAGTTGCTGCATCTGCAATGGCTTTATCAATAGCAGCTAACTGGTCCTTAGGATATTGTTCTGCGGGTTTAACCTGCAATGCGCCATTATACGCAGCTTTAGCATTGTCATAGCTCTTAGCCTTAAACGCATTATCCCCAATCTTAACTAACGAATCGTACTTAGCTTGTATAGCCGCCTTTTTAGCTGCATCAGCATCGGCCGCCGCGGCTTTATCGATAGCTGCTAACTGGTCTTTTGGGTATTGTTCTGCAGGTTTAACATCCAGTGCGCCATTGTATGCACCTTTAGCGCTGCTGTATTGTTTTGCCGCAAATGCTTTGTCTCCAATCTTAACCAGCGAATCGTACTTAGCTTGTATGGCTGCCTTTTTACCTGCATCGGCCAGGGCTTTATCTATCAGGGCAATTTGGTTTTTAGGATAATCCTGGTCGCCTTTAACCTGTATAGCGCCAGTATATGCAGCTTTCGCATCTTTATAGCTTTGAGATTTAAATGCGGCATCTCCAAGTTTAATCAGCGAATCGTACTTAGCCTGGCTGGCTTTTTGCTGAGCTAGTTTGTTCGCAGCGGCAGCATCAGAGGCTGCTTTGTCAGATATCGCTTTATCGATAGCAGCTAACTGTGCCTTTGGATATTGCTCATCCGGTTTAATGGTTAAAGCATTATTGTATCCCGCTTTTGCATTTGTGTAATCGTTTGCTTTAAAGGCCGCATCGGCCTTAGTAATGGCTGCTTTATATTGTTCTTCCAGTTGTTTTGCTTTCTCCTCCGCGGCCTTTTGGGCTGCAAGTATTTTATCCAGCAAGCTTTGTATAGATTCTGTATATTTTTGGTCGAAGGTAAAGTCGCCATTATGGAACTTAGGGTCGTAGCCAATTTTACCTATGGGTTGCATCAATATCTGGTCTACATTGGTGCCTGGTATTTCAGGAAAAATGTTTACCTCAATATCACTGTATGCCGAAAAGCCAAATTTAGCCCTGTCGGCCGGAACATTCCTTGTTGAAAAACTTAATCTTTTGGTTATGTAACCGGGTTTGGTAAAGGATAGTACATAATCCATATCCCCCTGTAAGGTAAATCCAAAACTTCCATTCGGGGTAACTACACTGTTTACCGTAGCACCATTTGCTGTTAAGGTTACAGTGGCACCACCAAGTTTCTTGTTGTTTTCTTCTACAGTTCCCCTAATTTCAATGGTCCAGTTTGCTGCATTTTGAGCAAAGGCATTTGTTTTTGCCAACATGCAAATGCAAAACAGAAAGACCAACTTAGATAAGCTAGTAAATTTCCCCCTGAATATAAAATCCCCTACAAACAATTTCCTCGTATTTTTACTTTTCTATAAAATAGATAGTTAACGAACAAAAATATGAATTATAGTTATTGGGAATACGATTCTTTTGGTAAATCTGTAGATGTGATAATAATAGGCTCGGGAATAGTGGGTTTGAGCGCTGCTATCTCCCTAAAAAAGTTAAATCCATTATTTAAAATTGCTGTAATTGAAAAAGGCCCCATTTTGGGTGGGGCAAGCTTACGCAACGCGGGTTTTGCCTGTTTTGGTTCTCCAACCGAATTACTGGATGACCTAAAGTTACGTTCGGAAGATGAAGTGTTTAATTTGGTGGAAAAAAGATACAAGGGTTTACAAAAGCTTAGGAGTATTTTAGGAGATGATGCTATTGAATATGAGGAATTGGGTGGATATGAAGTTTTTGATGAGGAGCAATCCTTTACAGAAAGCATGGAGGCGATAGCAGGTTTTAATAAGGCCTTACAACAAATAACGGGTAAAAAAGAAACATATAAGCTATCAGACAAAAAGATAGATGCATTCGGATTTAGAGGCGTTGCACATATGATAGAAAATTGCTGCGAAGGGCAAATAAATACAGGCAAAATGATGAAGGCTTTTATAAAAAAGGCCAATGAAAACGATATAACAATTATAAATGGGGTAGAGGTAAAAGATTTTAAAGAAGAAGGAAGCCAGGTTGTAGTAAATACATCGTGGCAGACTTTAAAAACCAAACGTCTTTTGCTTGCCACCAATGCATACACTCCGTCGCTTGTAAATAACCTCGATGTTAAGCCCGGCCGCGCCCAGGTGTTTATTACCGAACCTATTAAAGGGCTAAAAATGAAAGGCACATTCCATTATGATAAAGGGTATTATTATTTTAGAAATGTTGGCGAAAGGCTTTTAATTGGCGGCGGGCGTAATCTTGATTTTGAGGGAGAAACAACCACCGAGATAGAAGTTACACAAAAGATACAGGATGCCATAGAAAAACTGGTTAATGAAAAGATATTACCCGGACAGCCCTATAAAATAGAGCACAGGTGGAGTGGTCTTTTAGGATTGGGCACAAATACAAAATCGCCTATTGTAAAGGCTATTTCTCCAAACGTATTTTGTGCGGTAAGGCTTGGTGGCATGGGTGTGGCCCTTGGTTCTTTGGTGGGAGAAGAAGCGGCAACGATGTTAAATAATGCCTTGAATAACTAAGCGTTATTATTTCATTAATGTTTTAATTCATGTCTTATCTAGTAAGGAGATTGTATAGTTTTGCTCCCTCATTCAAAAAAGAAAATTTTATCATGTTAAAGTCCTTCAAAACGGTTTTGTTTTTAATGCTTATGGCATTGCCTTTTGCAAATTATGCAGCACCTAAAAGCACGGCTCCAAAGTGGAATATTGAGGTAAAAGGCGTTGTAACCGAAAAAGGACAAAGCCTTAAAGGTGCGGTAATATCGGTATATAACGACAGCACACTTATAAATACTCAAACATCTGAAGATGGCGAGTTCAGTTTTACCCTACAGCCCGATACCGACTATATGTTAACCTTTACCAAGCCGGGATATATTACCAAGTGTATTAGCTTTTCTACTAAAAACGTTCCGGTGGCCCGTGCCAAACAGGGTTTTACCGCTTATGATATCGAGATAAGCATATATAAAAAAGTAGAAGGGGTGGATGCCAATAGCCTGCTACAGGCACCGCTTGCTATGGTTAGGTACGATCCGGATTTTAACAATGGCGATTTTGCTTTTGATGAAAAGTATACCAAAAGTATACGCCCATTTCTTTCTATTCTCGATTTTGAGATGAAACAATCGGTTAAAAGGGCACAGCAAGATAAGGATGATTTATTAAAGAATGACCAGCTTAAAAGGCAACAAATTATAATATACGCTTCGGGGGTTGTGCTGTTGCTCGTTTTGGGCTTTGCCATTTTTGCCCTTATAAGTTACAGGCAAAAGAGAAGGATTAACCTCGAACTGGATTCAAAGAATAAAAAGATAGAGGAAAAGAACCGCGAAATTACGGATAGCATAAACTATGCCCAAAGAATACAGAATGCTATAATGCCCGAGCATAGTAATATGACTAAAGTATTGCCCGATAGCTTTATTTTATTTAAACCGAAGGACATTGTAAGCGGCGATTTTTATTTCTTCCTGAACCATAAAAACAGCATATTCTTAGCTGCTGCCGATTGCACAGGGCATGGTGTTCCCGGTGCATTCATGAGCCTGATAGGATACGAAAAACTACACGATGCTACGCACCAAACCCAACATACCGGCGAAGTATTGTCGCTTGTAAACAGGGGTATTAGGGAAGCGCTGCGCCAATCTTCCGATACAGGTTCAACCCGTGATGGAATGGATATTGCTTTGTGCTCCATTAAAGAAGTAAGCGGTAAAACGCAGGTATCTTTTGCAGGAGCCAATCGCCCTTTATGGATTATACGTAAAGGTACTAACGAACTTGAAGAAGTTAAAGCAACCAAAAAAGCCATTGGCGGCTTTACAGATGCCGACCAGCAATTTGATGCTAACGAACTACACTTACATAAGGGAGACACCTTTTATTTATTTTCGGATGGTTATGCCGACCAATTTGGCGGGCCAAGCGGCAAAAAGCTTACCACACGCAGGTTTAAAGAGTTCCTGTTAAGTATAAAAGAACTTTCGATGGCTAAACAAGCCCAAAGGCTGGAAGAATATATTGAACAGTGGAAAGCAAGAGAAGAACAGCTTGATGATATATTGGTTATTGGAGTAAGGGTTTAAGAAAACGTATCAGTAGAGCGTAAATAAAAAACCCCGCAGTATTGCGGGGTTTTTTAGTGCATTAATTACCTGCTATTATTGGATAGCTGCTTTAAAGTCTGCATCATCTTTGTACTTGATGAATTCGCAGTCGGTAGAAGCCATTGTCTTTAACGAAGCATCTTTGTTGATAGCTGTCTTCAGGTTGCTTACCATGTCGTTCTTGTCGCTGTTGCGTGCTGCAATAACTGCTCTTAAATAAGAAGCAATTGCGCTTTGGTCGTTCGAACCATCAAGGGTTGATTTAGCACCCGGAGCATCGCCATTTAATAATTTAGCTAAAGAAGCATTGAATGTATTGTTGCTGCCTACGTTGCCTACGGCATCAGCATAGTTTCCGAGTTGTACGTCAACCAGGCCCATGTTATAAGCTACATCAGGTCCTGCGCTCGAAGCCTTTTTAAAGTCTTCCATTGCGCCGCTGCGATCACCTTTCCAACGTGCTACTACACCCAGGTTATTTTGTATAACAGGGTTGTTAGCCGAAAGTCCGTCAGCTTTGTGGAATTCTGCTTCAGCATCCGAAAGTTTGTTTTGCATCATTTCTGCATAACCAACATCGTTAGATGTCCTCCAGTCGCTAGGATATTGTTTTTCTGCTGCCATGTAGATGCTGGCCTTTTGGTTAACATCTGTGGTAAGAGTACCTGCATACAGTATTTCTTCTAAAGAAAGGCTGTCCGGGTGCGAAGTAGCCAATTGGCTGATTTGCGCATCTGTACGGCTCTTCTTTTCTGCATTTACAAGGATGATGGACCTTCTTAATTTAGGAAGGATTTTATCTGCTAATTGTGTGTAAGTAGCAGCCATATTCTTAATTTCTTTCATACGTTGGTCGTGGTCGGTATACATCGAAAGAACACGTAAGATAAGGTCCTTATCTTTCATGTCAGAAGCCTGAACCGCATTTTTGAAACCATCCCAGTCAAGGCCGGTGGTTCCCACTTTGTAAGATGCTTCATCAGCAAGCTTAGGGTCCATTTCAACCTTCTCTGTCTTCATTTTACCCTTATCATCTTTCATTTGTACATCCATCTTGCCTTTAAGCATGGCAACCATAGCTTTAATAGCTGTCTTTGCACGGTCGCCTGCCAGGTTTTGGTTCATAGCTGTTTCGCCATCAGGAGATGCGAAAGCATCTACGTTAAAACCATCCCAGGTATAACCTTGTTGCATGCCCATAACCATGAAGTCTTTGAACTTCTTCATTTCTGCACTGCTCAACTCGGTAGGGCGAACGTTAGATTGGCTGATAGCGTAGTAGATATGTGTAGTGTCGTGTTCCGGTATTGTTTTTTGGAAATTGTCTTTACCTAAAAGTAATTTATCATCGTTTTGCAGCAATTTGGCTGTAGCAATGGTTCCATCAGCAATTTTCATTGGTGGAAAATCTTTTTTGGTATTAACCAAAGTGCCATTTACATCCAGCTCATCCATTCTCATTTCATCCTTAAACGCTACCTTATCGGTATAGCTTAAGCTGCCACCCTGGTCGTAACCAATTTTGGTTCCGTTGCCCTGGGCTTTTTCTCCAACAAGGGTAACTTGTTTAAGAGCCTGGGTTTTGCCATCAGAAAATTTAAGTGTTGGGGTAACATTTACCACAGCCTTCTTATTGAAGTACTGTGCTGGGTATTTCACCGAAATGTTCACTTGTACACTGTCTCCGTTATCTTGTAAAGGATTAGGAGTAACCGAATAGCTGACTTTGTTGGCGTCTTTAAACATTTTAGAGAAACCGCTACAACCAGCTATGCCCACAGCTGCTATGCACAATGCAGAAAAGGCTTGTAATTGTTGTTTATTCATGGATTAATTTGAAGATTTGATGATTTATTTCGTTGCAATATTAACTAAATTTTGATAATTAAAAAGAGAAATCTCTCAATCCCTCTATAAAAGCCCTAAAATATACCTGTTATCATTGATATACAGCGCAGTAATGGGTGCTGTTATTAACGTAAAATTAAAGAAAGTAGGAATATATTCCTTATTATACCAACTTTGCACATATAATATCAGTTTATGAAAATTCTGAATGCTGAACAGATAAAAGCCGCCGATGCGTATACTATAAGTAATGAACCTATTACCTCTATAGATTTAATGGAAGGAGCGGCTAACGAATGTGTAAAATGGATTGAAAGCTTCTTTAATAAGGACACCTTTTTTAAAATAGTATGTGGAACCGGCAATAATGGGGGCGATGGCTTAGCTATTGCTCGTTTATTGCACGAAAAAGGATACGGAGTCGAAGTGCTTATTGTCCCATTCTTTTCAAAATCCTCTCCCGACTTTTTAGCCAACCGTAAAAGATTGGAATCTGTAAAGGATATTCCTGTAAAAGAAGTAAGAGAAGTAAGTGACATAGTTATTGAAGATGTTAAGGACAAACATGTTGCGATTATAGATTCTATTTTAGGCTCGGGTTTATCAAAACCTGTAGAGGGTAAACTGGCAGAAGTGATACAAAGGATAAATTCATTTGCGCTGCCTGTTATCGCGATCGATGTTCCCTCCGGCTTAATGATGGAAGACAATGCGGCATCTGACCCAAAGAATATAATTAACGCCACCTTCACTCTCACCTTTCAAACACCTAAGTTGGCCTTCTTGTTTGCCGATAATGCCAAATACGTGGGCAGCTTTTTTGTATTAGATATTGGATTGGATCAGGGATTTATTGCCAGCCAAAAAGCCACAAACAACTTTGTAAGTCAAAACATGGTTGTGCCCATGCTCAAGCATAGGGCAAAGTTTTCGCATAAGGGTGCTTATGGCCACGCCTTGTTGGTCGCCGGCGGTTATGGTAAAATAGGTGCTGCCGTGCTGGCAGCCAAAGCATGTTTGCGGTCGGGTGTTGGATTGCTTACGGTTCATGTTCCCGATTGTGGGTATGGCATCTTGCAAACATCGGTTCCCGAGGCAATGGTAAGTGTGGATGAACATGACTGGGAGTTTTCGGGTATAAATATTAAAGAGATAGGAAAGTATAATACGATAGGTGTGGGACCGGGAATAGGGCAGGAGGCCGATACTGCCAACGGACTTAAATTTATTATTCAAAATGCGAAGGTGCCGTTAGTAATAGATGCTGATGCGCTTAATATATTGGCAGAAAATAAAACATGGCTCTCATTTTTACCTAAGGGAAGCATATTAACCCCACATCCGGGCGAGTTTGCCAGATTAGCAGGCAAGCAGGAAAACAACTACCAAACCCATCTGGCACAGATTGAGTTTGCCCGCAAAAACCAGGTGTACCTTATATTAAAAGGAGCCTACACAGCTATTGCCACACCTGCGGGCGAGCTCTATTTTAATTCTACCGGCAACCCGGGTATGGCTACTGCCGGTAGCGGAGACACACTTACAGGTATCATCACCGGACTTTTGGCTCAGGGTTATTCATCTTTCGAGGCTTCGGTGTTAGGGGTTTATCTCCACGGACTTGCCGGAGATATTGCTGCCAACGAACTTGGCCAAGAGGCTCTTATCGCCGAGGATATTACCAATAACCTCGGTAAGGCCTTTAAGCATTTGTGGGAAGTTAAGTAATGCTGATAAATGCCTAACCGCCAATCCCGATAGCTATCGGAACGCCAAGATACAGCCACGCAAAGAACACAAAGTTTCAAAAATCTGTATACCCGTGTATACCCGTCAAACCCTCATTTTCAGTTACTTAGGTGATTTTAACGGGTATACAACTATTCTGCCCTATCCTACTTCCCCATACGGGGAAGCGTTTCTTTTGCTCGTTGCATAGGGACAGTTTGATCTCGCACCTTGTAATGTCTTTCCGCTTGGGAAGAGAAAGTAGGGCAGATGACTACAAAGCAAATATAAACATTTTATTTATTATAGTAAATTAAAAGTATAACAAGGCTCTTGTTTCTCTTCGTAATTCAAAAATCCTTAATCGAAAAGCTTCCTTAATTTTTCATTATTCCCTTTTCGTTTTTCACTTAAATCACTCCCAGCCCCTGCCTAATTATTACAGGTTCTTCACCGGTGCAGTCTACAATGGTCGATTCCTCATTTTTACCATAACCCCCATTTATTACTGCATCCACCTTATCATTATACAGGTTAAATATTTCATCCGGGTCGGTAGGGAATTTTAATATTTCGTCATCATCGTGCAAAGAGGTAGAAACAATAGGACAGCCCAGCTTTTCTACCAATCCTAAAGTTACAGGGTTGTTGGGTATACGTATGCCCACCGTTTTACGCCTGCTGTTCATCAGGCGGGTAATGCTGGCATTGGCTTCTAATATAAATGTAAAAGGGCCGGGCAGGCAGCGCTTCATAAGTTTGTATGTGGCGGTGCTCATGGGGCGGGTGTATTCGGTAAGATGGCTAAAATCGTGTACAATAAGCGAGAACACCGCTTTATCTACCCGAATGTCTTTAATCTTAGCCATACGTTCTATGGCTTTAGGTTGCAAAATGCTGCATCCCATTGCATATATGGTATCGGTGGGATAAATTACCACTCCGCCTTCCCGCATAACATTTGCAGCCGCTTGCAGCTTATGCTCCTCAATATGTTCGGGAAATATAGAAAGTAACTTCGCCACAATTATTATTTATTTAAAGATGCAATCGAACGCTGATGCCACTGATTTTTATGATTTATTAAGATAGTATCATTAAATATCATATTAAATCTGCGTTATCCGCGTTCTATAGGAATTACTAATTAATAAGTGCCATTCCATTTACGGATAAACCATTCCACGCCTGCCAATATCAGCAGCACAAAAAATATCCATTTTAAATCTATAATAGGTGAATACGATGTATGTGAATAGATGATAGGTTTTATATCATCTCGGCTTTCTAATTGCTTTGTAAGTTCATCTAGTTGGTTGGGGAAAAACATCTTACCTCCATGCTGGCTTGCCAATTGGTACAGCAGGTGATGGTCGGCAATGGTTTGTGTGGTTTCAAGTTGCACGGGTGTAACCGTAAATTCTCCTTTTTTAGTGTAAATATCATTGCCCGATTTTACCTGTGCTTCGAAGGTATATGTACCCGCCTGCAACATGCCTGCATTTAAATGATATGCATTCGATGTTCTGTTAAATGTAAACGGAAATTTTTTCCCATCCTTGTCTGTGATTACGATAGTTACCTCAGGGTCGTTTATTAATTGATAACTTGGATTGTAAAGTTCCGCGTCTATTTCTACAGGTTCATCTTCTTTATAGCTATTGGCAGCATGTATCCGGAAAAAGCTTTTATCGTCTTTCACAGCAAGGTACTGAACAATTTTAGTGATAAGGTCGTTAAAAAAATCCTGGTTTTTATGGTCCTCATAGTCCTGTAGCTTCCACCTGAAAATACCCTCGCCTGCAATAATGCAGCACTTGTTATTGCCTGTTGTGTTAAAAGCAATTAAAGGGTAATCGGTAACCGTACTTTGTATTTTTTGATTGAATAATGTAGTTATAGATGGCCCTGCCTGGTAGCTGCCAAAAGGTGCAGCCAGGGCTGGTAACCGGCCTGCGTAAGTTTTGTAATTATCGTCGATGCTAAACAACGAAAAATTGGAAACCACCGAAGCTTCGACATCCGATGTTTTACCACCCATCGAATTTATTTTGATGCCTGTATTCAGATTATTAAAAGCCCTGATATCCGTTTCGCTACCCAAAATATAAAGTACAGGCACACTTGCATTCTTAACAGATTGCAACACCTGCGCAATACCCAGGCTTTGTGATGGCAGCTGGTTTAAAATAACCAAAGAATACTTATTCAAATTTCCCTGGAATTTATCGGGTGTCATACTTTCAGCCTCAAAAGATTCACTGCTGTTAATGCTTTCGGTTATGGCTGCTACATCGGGATGAGGAGCTGATAAAATAAGGATATGCTGTTTTTCATCAATAATATGTATGTATACAGCCTGCCTGTTGTTCGTTAGGTTTTCTTCTCCTTCTACTGCATCAATCTTAACAACATAATGCCGCAAACCTGCTGTAATTGCCTTAAGCTGCACAGGTATATTCAGGTGAAACGATTCTGAATTAAAGGCCAGCGGCTTTACAAAAAGTTTGTCATCTTTTCCTTCGGTAACATCAGTAACCGTTAGTGTAGATGTTTTACCTTCCAGTTTTTGCGCATCTACAATTACCTGCAACGGAAATGTATTTCCTAAAAAGGCGGTATTGTTATGTTCAACTTTGCTCACAATAGCATCGCGCTTTACAAGTGTATCGCCCAATGCAACAGTATATATGCTCGATTTTAAATTGTGTGCGGCGTACAGTGGGTCGAACCCTTTATTATAAATACCATCGGTAGATAAAACAACTGCTCCCAAATTCTTGCCATAATAGCGCTTGGTTATTTCATCTAGTGCAGAGGAAATGTCGGTCTCTTTTTCATTATAGCGGTAATTCATACTGTCTTTAAGTTCATTACCGAAAGACATTACCCTAACATCAAATTTGCTTGAAAGCTCAGCAATGTTTTTATCCCAGCTATCTTTAAATGCGCGCCTGTAAAACACAGAATCTTTACCCGCAACTATCGATGCCGAGTTATCTTGCGCAATTACTATAATAGGTTTTTCTATACTGTTTTTTGTACTTTTTACAAGCGGCCCCATCAATAAAAAAACAAGTATGCTAACAAGGCAAAATCTTAATACACCAAGTGTCCACTTTAAAAAATTGGGTAGGTCTGCTGTGCGTTTATCTTTATAATAAAACAGTAATGCATAAAGAGTTCCTGCCAAAGGACAGAAGATAATAAACCATGCCGGGTATGCTATGCTAAATGACAAATCTCTATAGAATATCGAATATTGAACAAGGAATAATGAATATCGAAGTAAACGCGATTTGCTTTCTTAACTTCATAATTCGATATTGAATATTGGATATTCATGATTTAAGTGAGCATTCCACCGCACACCTGCAAAACCTGGCCGGTTATGTAGGTGGACCAGTCAGATGCGAGAAAAGCAACTGCATTTGCCACATCTTCAGGTGTGCCACCTCGTTTAAGCGGTATGCCTTCTCTCCATTGTGCAATCACTTTTTCATCGAGTGCAGCGGTCATTTCGGTTTCAATAAAACCCGGTGCTACGGCATTGCAACGTATACTGCGCGAGCCAAGTTCAAGGGCAACCGATTTGGTAAAGCCTATTATACCCGCCTTAGATGCCGCATAATTTGCCTGGCCTGCATTGCCGCGGATGCCTACTACCGATGTAATATTTATAATAGAGCCCTTACGTTCCTTTAGCATAGGGCGTTGTATGGCTTTTGTAAGGTTAAAAACCGATTTAAGATTGGCCTTTATTACATCATCAAATTGTTCTTCGCTCATGCGCATAAGCAGGCCATCTTTGGTAATTCCCGCGTTATTTACCAGTGTGTCTATCTTGCCAAAATCTTTTTGTACATCAGTTACAAGTTGCTCAGCTGCTTTATAATCTGCCGCATCCGAGTGGTAGCCCTTTGCTTTAATGCCTTTAGCGCTTAGTTCGGCTTCAAGCTCTTTTGCTTTGGCTTCTGAAGAAAGGTATGTGAATGCCACGTTGGCGCCCAGTTCAGCCAATTTTATGGCTATTCCCCTGCCAATTCCGCGCGATGCCCCTGTAACGATAACTGATTGATTTTCCAGTAATTTCATAGTCTGTAAATTGAGTTTATAAGGTTTCTTTTCCAGTATTTCCTTGTATAAATAGGAAATCCCGTAAAACTATTATACTTTTGACTATCAAAAATAACACAAATATCATCCTGTTATGAAAAAAATTCTATTCGGAATAGCAAGTATTGGAGTTTTCATAAGCTTTAATGCAAATGCGCAAGGAAATGGTTTGGGCGTGGAAATGGGCTTTAGGGGCGCAGCTGCCAGCAGCTGGCTTTTCAACTCTAACGTATCTGCGGCAGGTAACGGACAAAATTATGCGGCTGCCTTTTCCTATAACTATGGTGTAGATTTCGCTTTCGATATTTCATCAAGGTGCGCCATAGAAGCCGATGTGCTTTTAGGAACCTTATCACAGGGCTACTCCGGTAAATTCCAGGATAACGAAATTTATTTTAGCGAACCTATAGCAAGCCCGCCTTATTACCAGGCAACAAACGAATCCTACACCGCAAAAAGCCAATTAAATATTGTAGGAATACCTGTGCTTTTCAGATTTGGTTCGGGTAATGGTGCTTATTTTGAAATAGGCCCTGAATATGATATAGTAAATGATGCAAACTATACTGCCAACTTCACAGGCCAGGGACCACTCAGTCCTCCTTCTGTAAGTTATAATACCAAGCAATCGTATGCCCCAAGCAACATACAAGGGGTAATTGGTTTTGGCGACGATTTCCAAATTGGCACTTCGGGTGTAAACATAATCACCAACCTTCGCTTTTCTTATGGCCTTACCGATGTTAAAGGTACCGATGGCTTAGGACAGGATATGAATACAAGCTACAATGGTGGACAAAATGTATTATATACATCTTATGGAGGACAGCCCTCATATTATGCAAGCTATAAGCCAACACACACTGCTACCGCAAGCTTTAGCATTGGCGTGTATTATTTCTTCGGAATTAATGGCAGCCAAAAAAATAAACCAAACGGAAAGTAATAAGCCGGTTTAATACTTAAATTTTAATTTATAAACCTGCTTACTAATTACTGTAGGCAGGTTTTTGTTTTTAATATATATGCAGTTCGACCAAATACCATACCAAAGGCCAGATATAAGTGCATTATCTGTACAAATGCATGCCCTGGCAAACCAATTTAAAAACGCGGATGCTAAAGGACAGGAAAAACTAATAAGCGAAGTAAACAAACTGAGAAATCATTTTGAAACTATGTATGCGTATGCCGGCATAAAGTATACCCAGGATACATCTAACAAAACGTACCAGGACGAACAGGATTTTTTTGATGCCAACGAGCCCACATATACCGGCCTTGTAAACGAGTTTTATAATTTGCTGGTCAATTCTACGCACAGGGTCGAACTCGAAAAGAAGTTTGGTCCCCAGCTTTTCAGCTATGCACAAATGAAGCTGAAAACGTTTTCGGCCGCTGTGGAAGAGGACTTGAAACAGGAAAACAAATTATCGAGCGAATACACAAAACTTATTGCCTCGGCGCAAATTGAATTCGACGGTAAGGTGCTCAACCTTTCGGATATGACGCCCTATCTTTCTTCGACCGACAGAAGTGTGAGAGAAAAAGCCAGCATAGCCAAGTACAGTTTTTTTACAGCAAAGAGTAAAGAGCTGGATAGAATATTTGATGATTTAGTGAAATTGCGAACTACAATTGCCCGCAAACTCGGATTCAAAAATTTTACTGAATTAGGGTACCTGCGTATGGCTCGTGGCGATTATAATGCAACTATGGTTAAGCAATACCGCGACCAGGTGCATAAATATGTAGTGCCACTCGCTACAGAGATTAGAGAAAGACAAGCCAAAAGACTTAAGCTGGATAAACTGAAGTATTACGATGAATCGTTGTTGTTTACCAACGGCAATGCACAGCCCAAAGGCGATGAGGAATGGATGCTGAAGCAAGCAGGAAAAATGTATAACGAACTATCAGGCGAAACGGGTGTGTTTTTCGACTTTATGATGAAAAATAACCTGCTCGATCTTGCCTCACGCAAGAATAAAGCATCGGGTGGATATTGTAGTTTTTTACCCGAATATAAAAGCCCATTTATTTTTGCCAATTTTAATGGCACCATGCACGATGTTACGGTGCTTACCCACGAGGCCGGACATGCCTTTCAGGGATATTGCAGCCGTAATTACGAAGTGCCCGAATACTTTTATCCAACCATGGAAGCCTGCGAAATACATTCTATGAGCATGGAGTTTTTGACCTGGCCCTGGATGAAATTATTTTTTGAAGAATCTACCGATAAGTTTTTGTACGAGCATTTAGCAGGAGCCATTCTCTTTTTGCCTTATGGTGTTCTGGTGGATGAATTTCAGCATTGGGTATACGATAACCCCGATGCAACACCAGCTGAAAGAAACAAGGCATGGAGCGGACTGGAAAAGAAATATCGCCCAAGCAGGGACTACAGCGGCAATACATATTTGGAAGCAGGCGGATTTTGGCAGCAACAGGGTCATATTTACCAAACCCCATTTTATTATATAGATTATACCCTTGCACAGGTTTGCGCCTTGCAATTTTGGAAAAAAGCCAATGAAGACAGAGTAACCGCTTTAAAGGATTACCAGGAATTATGCAATGCAGGCGGAAGCCAATCGTTTTTGCAATTGGTTAAACTGGCAAAGCTTAAATCTCCTTTTGAAGATGGATGCCTTGAAAGGGTTACCAAAGAGGCAAGCCAATGGCTGCATTCAATTGATGAGTCAAGGCTAAATTAATTTTCAGGATTTGGTTATTGAATTATAAACTTTCCTTCTGAAACCAAACTTCCTGTTTCGGTAAGTACCCGGTAAAGATAAATACCTGTTGGCCGGTTGCTTATATCAATACACAACGGATAATTGACAAGAGATAATTCGGAATACACTTTTTCTCCAAGTATACTATATATCTGAACAGTAGTGTGCGACCCTGAAACGAATTCAGGGTAATTGAGAGAAATCGAAAAAAATCCATTGTTCGGGTTGGGATAGAGGTTTACAACCCCCGAACCTGTAATTAATTTGTTAACTCCGGTTACTGAACCAGAGCCAATTTTAAAAATTACCCCATCTCCATTTGTCCCTCCATATGTTGTCATTCCGAACAATGTGTGTCCTGAAAGTGTTAATGAGCCGGTAGGCCCTTGACCATTTGTTCCATCAAAATCAAATATATCGCTATACCCACTGCCATTAGTATCAAGCAAAAAAACAACACCATTGTCATAAATTCCGCCAAAATATGTCATCCCAAATAATAAGTTTCCTGAAAGAGTTAGGTTTCCAAAAGGATATTGGCCATTTGTGCCGTTAAAATCAAGTAGGTCCTTGTACCCGCTACCATTGGTATCAAGTGAAAAAACAAGACCATCGCTATCTGCTCCGCCTCTATTTGTCATTCCAAACAATTTTTTCCCCGATAAGGTTAACGAGCCGAATGGTGAAGAGCCATTTAGTCCATTAAAATTCAGCAAGGTTCTATATCCACTTCCATCAGTGTCGATTGAAAAAACCACCCCGTCGCCATTTAATCCTCCTTCACCTGTCATCCCAAATAATTTATTTCCGGAAAATATTAAATCCCCGTAAGGAAATGAACCATTTGTGCCATTGAAATCGAATAGGTCTTTGTACCCATTGCCATTAGTGTCAATCGAAAAAATATTACCATTTGTACTTCCAAAAATGGTCATTCCGAATAATTTGTTTCCCAAAAGTATCAATGAACCACGAGGAGCCGAACCATTAGGACCGTTAAAATCCAACAGGTCTTTGTCCCTGTTTCCATTTGTATCTATAGAGAAAACATTACCATCGCTAATTACCCCACCGGCTTGGGTCATTCCAAACAATTTTTTTCCCGAAAATGTTAGCGAGCCTGTAGGATTTTGACCATTGTTGCCATTAAAATTCAACAGGTCCTTGTAGCCATTCCCAGTTGTATCTATAGAGAAAATAACTCCTTGTCCGTGCGAAAACTGAGTCATTCCGTATAGTTTATTTCCTAAGAAAGTTAATGAACTATACAATGGTTTTGCTCCATTTGTATCATTAAAGTTATGCAACACTGAATATTGTGCACGGCAAAGAGTAAAAAGTGAAAAACTAAAAACGAAAAATAGTAACCGTTTTTTCAAAATGCCACCTGATTAGTTAAATCAAATATAGTTTTTTTATTTTGTTTCCCAAGTTTATCAATAGGTTCTTGCCTTCAGCGTTTTCAGGATGCAATAAAATTTAAATGGTCTCCGCCACTACAAAAGTGCTGCCACCTACCAGCACCAAATCTTTTTTTTGTGCTTTTGCTTGTGCTGCTTTCAACGCCTCTTTTACGGTAGGATAAATATTTCCGTGTAAGTTATGTTCTCTGCCAAGTTGCTGTAATTCCTTTTCATCCAAAGCCCTCGGAATATTGGCTTTACAGAAATAATAAATAGCATCCTTTGGCAATAATTCTAATACTTTATGATGTTCTTTATCATTAACCATGCCTATTACAAAGTGCAATTGCTTGTAAGAAATGGTTTTTAGCTGTGCTAATATTTCACGTATGCCTGCTTCATTATGTCCTGTGTCGGCAATAGTTAGGGGATTGGTGGATAAAGTTTGCCATCTGCCTAATAGGCCTGTTTGACTTATAACATTTGCAATTCCGTTTTTTACACCTTTAGTATTTATCCTATAACCAATGCCATTAAGCACATCTACCGATGCTAGCACAGTGGCAATATTTTTTAACTGGTATAAGCCACAAAGTTCAGAGTGCAGGTTAGGTAGAAATAGAGCATCTTGTTTATATATGTTCATCTCCAGGTAAGGCTTATTTCCCTCGCTAATTATTTTAGAATGAGAAGCCTCATAAACCACATCTGCAAAAACAATAGGAGCATTCTCTTCTTTCGCTCTATCTATAAAAACCTGTTTTGTTTCAGGATTGGTTTCGCCAATTACAACAGGTACTCCGGGTTTAATAATCCCCGCTTTTTCGTATGCAATTTTGGGCAAGGTGTCACCCAAAAATGCCATGTGGTCGAAGCTGATATTTGTAATTACAGATAGCAGAGGCATCAAAATATTAGTAGAATCAAGCCTACCGCCCAAGCCTGTTTCAATAACAACTATTTCGCATTTTGCTTCCACGAAAATCTGAAACACCATGGCTACACTTATCTCAAAAAAGGAAGGATTAAGTTTTTCGATGAGGGTCTTGTGTGTTTTTACAAAATCTACAATTTGTTTTTCTTCAACAGGTATGCCGTTTATTTTAATCCTTTCGCGAAAGTCTTTTAAATGCGGAGAAGTATGCAGCCCTACATTTTTGTATCCCGCACTTTGTAATATTGATGCTAAATAATGAGAGGTAGAACCTTTGCCGTTAGTACCCGCAATATGTATACACTTAAGTTTGTCTTGAGGGTTACCTAAGGCAGTACACAGAGCTTTTATATTATCCAGCCCGGGTTTATATGCAGCACTTCCTACCCTGTGAAATACAGGCAACCTGCTATACAGGTAGTCTATTACTTCGCTGTAGGTATTCATCAAAAAAAATGTAATTGTAAATCTACCGGAATATGCCGGTATACTTTTCGCCCGTGGTATCTATCCAGCCCCTAAACATAGATGCCGTATTAAATGGAGCAGATATCGTACCCTGGCTATCAATAGAAATTAGTCCGCCTTCTCCGCCAAGTTGTGCTACCTTCTTAACCACCTCGGTTGTTGCCTGGGCAAGGGTAAGGTTTTTATATTCCATTAAGGCTGAAATATCATAAGCCGCCACATTACGAATGAAAAACTCGCCCTCGCCGGTGCACGATACGGCGCAGGTTTTATTATTGGCATAGGTACCTGCACCTATGATAGGACAATCGCCAATACGGCCAAATTTTTTATTATTTATTCCTCCGGTAGATGTTGCTGCGGCAAGGTTGCCGTGAGAATCTAACGCCACAGCGCCCACGGTACCAAACTTTTTTTCCGATGCTCCCGTTGGCAAAGGGATACTATCGCCTGCCCATGCATTAACGTCCTTATCTTTAGTAGCTAACCATTGTTGGTGGCGTTCTTCATCATAAAAGTAGGAAGGGTCCACTATTTCAAGCCCGCTTTCTTTGGCAAATTGTTCCGCACCGTGGCTTGCAAGCAATACATGCTTCGATTTTTCCATTACAGCCTTTGCCGCCGAAATAGGGTTACGTATAGTCATTACCTCGGCTATAGCGCCCGCCTTTAAATTTTTGCCATTCATAATGGCGGCATCCATTTCGTTTTTGCCATCGCTGTTAAACACCGATCCTTTGCCCGAATTAAACAGGGGGCAGTCTTCCATTACACGCACTGCGGCTTCTACGGCATCTACGGATGTGCCGCCTTGTTTAAGGACGTTATAACCGGCAAGCAATGCCTCAGATAATTTTTCATGGTAAGCTTTTTCTCTATCAGGAGAAACAGCCCCCGTCATCAATGTTCCGGCGCCGCCATGAATTGCAATTGCAATATTTCCCATTCCTTAATTTGCGTATATAAAATTAAAGTGCACAAAATTAGAAAATTTATTCCTTCCCTTTTGTATTTTCGTGGGGTGAATACAAACTTTCTTCCGGCACATTTTGCAAACTATCTTTTAAAGGCCAAAAACCGGCATGGTATTCACTCTGCTTTTGTGTACGAGTTTTACGAAAAAGTAATCGCGTCAAAACACCAGTATTACGAGTTTGCACCTATAGAGCATTTGCGAAAAATAATGTTGCATTCTACCGATTCTATTGAGGTAGTAGATTTTGGCGCGGGCGGTAAAGGCAACAAAACAAGGAAGATAAAAAGCATTGCCCGCGCTTCCTCCGTATCTCCTAAAAAAGGGCAACTATTGTTCAGGTTGGTAAATTTTGTGCAGCCTAAGGTTATGGTAGAAATGGGCACATCGCTGGGTATAAGCACGCTTTACCAGGCTAAGGCCAGTCCTGATGCCACTTTTATTACCATGGAAGGCAGCCCGCAAACAGCAGCTAAGGCGGTAAAAAACTTTGAGCTCCTGAAAGCGAGTAATGTAAAAATGGTAACCGGCGATTTTAAAGTCACCTTGCCGGAAGTATTAAAAGATATTTCTACGGTAGACTACGTATTTTTTGATGGCAACCATCGCAAAGAAGCTACACTGGAATACTTTAACAGTTTTGTCTCCAAGGTATCCGAACATGGAGTTTTTGTTTTTGATGATATCAGGTGGTCGAAAGGCATGTACGAAGCGTGGAAGGAAATAATAAAAGACCCACGAGCAACGGTTACCTTAGATTTATTTAATGTGGGTATAGTGTTCTTTCGCAAGGGGCAGGTAAAGGAGCATTTTGTGCTCAGGTTTTAAGGCAATGCCTATATTAGCAGATAATTAGCAGGGATGGAAAAGATTATAGAACTAATTGGAATAAGCAGAAAGTACGTAATGGGTACCGAGGTTATTCATGCTTTGCGTAAAGTTGACCTGACTATAAATAAGAATGAATATGTTGCCCTAATGGGCCCTTCGGGTTCGGGCAAATCTACCCTGATGAATATGCTGGGATGCCTGGATACACCTACCGGAGGCAAATATATACTTAACGGAATAGAGGTAGATAAAATGCTGGATAACGACCTTGCCGAAGTACGTAATAAACAGATAGGATTTGTGTTTCAAACATTTAACCTGTTGCCCCGTTCCACTTCTTTAGAAAACGTTATGTTACCCATGATATACGCGGGCTTTAGCAAAGAAGACCGTAACAAACGTGCTATGGAAGTACTGGACCAGGTGGGGTTAAAAGGAAGGATGCAACACAAGCCCAACGAATTATCGGGCGGACAAAGGCAAAGGGTTGCTATTGCAAGGGCCCTGGTAAATCGTCCTGCTATTATATTGGCCGATGAACCCACGGGTAACCTCGATTCAAAGACTTCGGTTGAAATTATGGGCCTTTTTGAAGAGATACATGGAAAAGGCAATACCATTATACTTGTTACCCACGAAGAAGATATTGCCCGTTATGCCCACCGCATTGTACGCTTAAAAGACGGCGTAGTAGAGTCGGATGAAATAAATCCGTCGCCTATACGAACTAAGGCCTTAGTTTAAATTTTACTGGCTATCGTCGTTGCCACCACTATTTTCGAAGTGCCGCAGGAAAATCGTTTTTGTGGTTGTAGACCCAATTTGATAAATGAGTTTGCCCTTATCTGTTTTTTGCTCCCTTTTATCAGCTTTAGCATTCTGAATGATGTTATTATAATCTACATTAGATGAAATAGTGCTCATCATGTTATTGGTATATTGGAAGAAGTACCAATGCATCGGGTCAAGTTCTATGTAAATATTCAATATGTCTCCGCTACGTTTTTTCTTGAATTCTACTTTACCATCAACCAGTTTATTAAGTATTACCTTGCCAACACTACCTAACGCAAGTTGGCCTATAGATACATAGGAATTGGTTGATTTGTTCCATTTAAGTACAAGCTGGCTAAATGTAATGGTCGATTGTAATTCCTTAGGCAACTTTTTCATTGTGCCGTAAAGGGTAAGCTGTGTTATAAGTTTATCGGCTGCATCTTTACCCATTACTTCCCTCAGGTCTTTCTGGTAATCTGGTTTCGAATAGTCAAAAGGTTTAAGGTTGGCAAAATTGCTCATTTCTGTGCCAATTTTATCCAGCGCGCCATCATCCATAAAAAAGTTAAGCATTAACATAACCTTGGCTGAAAGCGAATCAGGTATTATATAATCGGTCATGTTTCCTATAGTCTGCACATCTAAGGCGCCATAATCAGTACCCAAACCAAATTTACCTTCGTTGTACATAACGCATCTGCGGGTATCAAAGCTTATGTAATTGCCCGGCAGGGTTTGTTCAACCAGTTTTTCTTTGTTCGATATCCGGTATTGTCCGCTTCCCTTATCATAAGCCAAATACCCGGTATCCATGGATAGTATTTTGTCTTTTTTGGGATATATCAGCGGAGAAAGAAAGGCAGGGTATACGTATATAGAATCGGGGTTTGGTGATAGTACAGGAGAGGCGGCAAGCGCCACATCGTTTTCATTAACCGGGCTCGATGTAATAGGTATGTTTATGTTGTTCGGGTCAATTTGCGATGCGAATTTAACCCAGGTAATTTTAACCTCGTTACATGCATGTTTTATACGGCATTCTCCATCAAAAAACAGGAAGGGGTTACTGGCTAAAAGTTTTACATCGCCCTTAAATTTAAAATTGGAACTAAGTTCAAAGTTAACTGAGTCGGCCACCGTAGTATTTGCCACGGTTTGCTTTGTAGTATCTACGTGTATATTGCTAAAGAAAATTGGCCTTTTGGTTTTAAGCTCATCAATATAATCGTAATAGCCACTACCACTATAGCTTTTGCGGGCTGCTATAGTAACATCGGCATTATATATTTTATAGTACCTGGTAACAGTGTTAGCTGTTATTTTGGCTTTCACCAAAGGTTCCATAAAGGCATTTTTATGAATCAATACTTTTCCACTATCAGGTATAATACGTGCATCGGCCACGTTTATAAACGGTACATTTTTTGCTGTAATAAGATAATTTTTCAAGTTAAAGCGAGCTGATGGAGCAATAAACTGCAACGAATCCTGCTTGGGGGCTGTGGAAATAAAGCGCGAACCGGAAATTTGAATTTCCTTTGCATCGGCCATATTTTGATCTATCTTTTGTTTCGAGCTTAAATCCAGGTAATCCTCTTCCATGTACCATTTAAACTCATCCATGTAGGCTATGTACTGGTTAACGGCAAAATCTACGTACGAACCACTGCCATTAGATTTGAATTCACCCATTTTCTTTTCAAAATCCACTTCCGAATTCATATTATGGGTATTAAACGCAATACCCGCGCTCGAATCAACTCTTTTCAAATCAAAGTCTGCCGTATCCGAAAGGAATTTGTGTTGTTTAAATCGCAAAAGCTTTGCAGTAAGTGCGGCTTTTGCAAAATCTACCTTTCCGTTGCCCGCCAATAACTTTGGTGTAAGTGATAACTGGCCATGGAAACGGCTGGTACCTCTATAGAAATCAAAAGGCGTTTTTATATCATTTATCCCCATTATATCACCTTTAGGATACCATTTTTCATTAACTGTATCACCCTTAGCTTGTGGGAATTCTGGTGCGTTTTTTTGTTCGTTTACAACAAAACTGTATACAATTGCTTTAACAGAATCCGGGAAAAAAGTAAAGTCTTTAGATTTGGATACTGACGTAACATAGTTTATGTCTCCATCACCTTTAAGCCCCCTGTTGCTTAGCTGGAGCTTGTTTTTAAATGTTCCCTTGCCTCCATACAGAGCAAGTCCTTCCTCGGGTGCATCGTGCACAAAACCCAATGACATATCAGGTTGCAGGCGCAATACCTCTTTCATTTCAGGTACTATACCTGCCGAAGCGAAGGTACCACTAAAGTGCAAGCCGGCATTGGTAAAAGTTCCAAGACTATCGATTGTAAAAGGATTGACCTTGAAGTAGAATTTGTCCCTGGCATATACTCCTCCCTGTATATTTTTTTTGTCGTAAAATACAAAGGATGAAGTATCGCTTCGCAACACAGGAAACTGGCGCAATCTGCCCAATCCCGATTTATTATCGGCCCTGTCAATATCAATTTCACCGGTAAGATGTTCTATTATACTTTTAACAGGTACAAGGTGGTGCCTGCCACTTGCATCGGCTTGAAATGATTCTGCCTTGATACGAACAGAATCTGTGTTTTTCATTTTTATCTTAAAATCATTGTAATTAAATGCAAAATGCTGACCGTAAAAATCAAAACGGCCCGCATGTACATTTCCGCCGAAAGTAATATTACGGTTACGGTGTAGCACAACTTGCTGGCTATCGGGATAGATGTATACGTTTTGCGAATCACTCAAAATAACGCCCTTAATTCCATGTATAACCATATCGTTTGTAAGCAAGTCCAGGTCTGCATTATCTTGCCCGGGGTTTTCCGAATGGAAATCGATAACATCATAATCTGCTTTGCCTATTTTGTTATTAACGTAAGTAAATAGTTTATCCTCCAGGTGCATCATATCTGTTTGTATATCGAACAGAATAAGCCCTATAGAAGCCATTTTTAAAACCAGCGGCCTTACTTCAACAGTTTGTAAGTGCACGTAACCGGCTAAGTCATCAATTTTAAAATCGCGCATACCCGAAGATTTCGAAAACTGTACCGTTTGGGTAATCATATTCCTTGCTCCTTCTTCACTAAATGCATCATATAAAGAGGGCCTGAAGAAATTTTGAGATTCAAAGTCGGCCACATTCTGCGCGCTTCCCTGCAGGTTATGAAACTGAACTTTCGGGTTATCGGTGTTCCACGAAAGTTCTTCGAAGAACATATTTACTTTATGATAGGTATCAAAAAACGGGCTTTGAGAAAGGCCCTGATCGGTACGAATAAGTGAAAGGTGTTTTTTATTGATATTATACACCATTTGTATGTCGGGATGATAAATAGAATCTGTATCCAGATGAATAATAATGCGTGCATCATCCGTCATTATTTGGTCCTTGGTAATACTATAATCTAAAGCAGAAACAACCAAGAATGGTTTGTTTTCTCTTTTAAAAATTAACTGGGCAGGCTCTTCAATAGTACCGGATCCTACAAACCTTCTTCCTTTCATAGCAAAACCTCCGTTATAAGTTACATCGGGTGTTAGGTTAGGTATCGTAAATCTTTTTCCGTATGATACAAACTTGGGATATGTTTCTTTGCCCTGGGGTTCGGATATGTTTTTTTCCAATACTCTTCCCAGCAGTGGTTTATCAAAATATGTTTTGTTCCAAAAGGTAACCGAGTCTACAACAAAACCACCTTGTTTGCATACAATGGAATAGTTTTTTAGTTCGCCATACACCTGGTTTGGATCCAGCCCGGTTCTTACCCAGTCTACTTTTCCACCTTTACCAATCCATACTCCCTTAAGAGGAAGAAATATTCCGGATGTATTGTATACCACCACAGAATCGTTCCTTTCGTTTACACATTTAATAGTTGCCTGTTTAAAACTAATAACGGGTGTGCTGTCGCTGCTAAAAGTGTAGTTATTGCTTTCGGCTACCCATGAAAGAGTGGGCGATTTGAAAAAAGTATTTGAACCAAAAAGATTTTCGCTTGTAGATAAATAAAGGCCAAAGTTAGACACGGGTTTAAGGGCTATAAGCTTTTGCAATGTTTTATGCCATTGGTCGAATTGGGTTTGCGATAGCCCGGCACTAACAAAGTTTAGCATACAGTTTAAAAAGGACTGGAACATGGGATAAACCGGTATGCGCCTTGTAAGCATATCGTTGCACATATCATAGGTAGCCTGCTTGTAGTAATGAGAATAAGCGGGCGATTTCCAGGTCGCAGTAAATTTTTCTAAAAAATCTTTTACGTCCTTATGTGTAGCAAGGCCGGTCTCCATATAGTCACCCAGTTCGTTAATAAACTTGACCGAATCGGGAGTAAATTCCTTTATTTTATTTTGTCCATAACTATGGAAACAGAATAAAACCAATATGGCTAATATGAGTTTTTGCAGGCGCTTCATTTAGGAAAGGAATGGATTATTTCTACAAATTCGGCCGCTTTTAACGAAGCGCCTCCTATCAATCCTCCGTCTACATCGGTGCAACTAAAAAGTTCGGCAGCATTTTTACCATTGCAACTTCCACCATATAGTAAGGAAGTGTTATTTGCTGTTTCGGTACCATATTTTTTTTCAAGCAGGGTGCGTATAAACTTATGCATTTCCTGTGCCTGCGCCGATGTGGCTGTAAGCCCTGTTCCAATTGCCCACACAGGTTCGTAGGCCACAATAATTTTTTCAAAAGCTGTTTTGTCAAGATGGAAAAGGCTATCTGTAATTTGAGCTTCTATCAATGGAAAATACGCATTGCTTTTTCTTTTATCCTCCGTTTCGCCAACGCAGAAGATAGGAGACAAGCCATTTTTCAAGGCTACATCTACCTTTTTCTTTAACAGTTCAGGGGTTTCATTATAATACGCTCTTCTTTCTGAGTGGCCAATAATTACATACGTGGCGCCTACCGATTTAATCATGGCGGCCGATACTTCGCCGGTATATGCACCCGATTCTTCCGATGCGCAATTTTGCGCGGCAATCGAAATGTTTTTCAGGCTTTTGGTGTTTTCGTAAAAATCGTGCAGGTAAAGAAAGGGCGGAGCTATAATTTTAAGAATGCCTTCGGTTTGTTTGCTTTTAAATAGCAGGTCTTTAATCTCATACAAAAGCGGTATAGCTTCGGCATAAGTTTTATTCATTTTCCAGTTACCCGCAACAATCTTCTTCCTCATTTGTTATTTATTTAAGCCTTATTCTTGGGTCGAGCAGGGCATATATTACATCTACCGTAATGTTAATTACGACAAATAATACCGAAGTTACAAGTACCACACCCATTACCACAGGCAGGTCATATCTTTCCAATGCTTCTATCACTTCTTTACCTATGCCTTCCCATCCAAAAATATATTCTACAAATACAGCCCCGGCAATAAGGCTGGCAAACCAACCCGAAATAGCAGTTACTACAGGGTTTAAAGCATTCTTTAAAGCATGCTTGGTTATAATTTTGCGCATTTTAAGCCCTTTGGCAAAGGCGGTACGTATGTAGTCTTGCGACAATACTTCCAACATAGAACTGCGTGTAAGCTGCACTATTATGGCAAGTGGCCTTATGCCAAGTGTAAGTGCCGGCAAAATTAGATTCTTTAAATCAAGAAATCTACCATTTCCATAATCGTCGATAGTGTAAAGATTGCCCACAGTATTAAGCCCGGTGTATTTGCTAAGTACATGGCCAAACAACCAGGCAAATATTAATCCTACAAAAAACGACGGGCCTGCAAGCCCCAATACAGAAAGGATTACCGATATCCGGTCGAAAAACGAGTCTTTGAAAAGGGCAGCAATTATTCCGAGAAAAATACCAATGATAGAAGCGAATACTATGGCAGTAATAGCCAGCACCGCTGTATTGGGCAGGGTAGATGATATTATATCTATAACCTTACGGCGTGTTTGATAAGAGCGGCGCAGGTATGGGGGCTTGATGAGCAAGACAGAATGATTCGACACCCTGAATAATTCCGTATAGTGTGTATACTTGGCAGTATCCAAATAAAAAGCGCTGGTAGGTTGCTTGTCGTTATAAATAGATATAGGCGAAAGGTCATCTATATACATAGCAAACTGAACGCTTAAAGGTTTATCAATACCCAGGTCTTTCTTAATTATTTGTATGGCTTGCTGGTCGGCACGTTGGCCAAGCATTAAGCGCGCCGGGTCGCCGGGTAGGGCATTAAACAAAAGAAACACCAGCGTAAGCACACCCAATAATACCAGTATGCCATACATTATTCTTTTTAAGATAAAATTTATCACGAGTGATGAATGTATTTTTGGTTTATAGTGTTATAATCAGGGATTGAATGATAATGCCAATCGGCTATTACAATGCCACCTTTAATAAGTACTAAGCCCGGGTTAGCGCGTATCATGGTTTCCAGCTGAACATTATCTGTACTGTAAAACGGATAAGGCGCATGGTACTGACTAATATATTTTTGAATTTCTCCGTCATCCGAAGAAGTGATACAGATAAATCCTACATTATTTTTAATGCAATTGGCAGCTAAATCATTTATGGATTTAACCACACTTTCGTTTTTATTAGCATCGGCAATAGATGAAGATGCCAGCAAAAACGTATAGCCAGGAACGCTTAAAATACTGTCGGTTATATCTCTGCCATCGCCGGTAGTAATGCTAAAGTCTTTTATTTTAGGTTCTATGCCTTTTTTAATAGTTTCGGTACGGTTGCTCACATAATCCCAATCGTTTTGGTAATTGGGCGGAAACTGGGCGAATTCCTGGGTGGCGCCGGTTTTTTTATTTTTAAGGGTGTAGTAATACTTTAGCACATCAGGTACTCCCTGCATGGCCTTCTTTATATCGGTGCCCGGCTTATATGGCCTAAAATCTATTACAGGCAGGTAGTTGTAGCAATATAATGAGAACCCTATACATCCTACCGTGAATAAGGTAACTATCGCATTTTCCATCATCTTTGAAAATGACGGTGTAATGTATTTGCTTCCCAAAAACAACAGAATAATGAAAAATAGCAGTACCATGTTTTTACCAAACGATTGCCAGGGCGTCATAGGTATTGCATCACCAAAGCACCCACACTCAAGCACCTTATTGTAGTGCGCGGTATAAAATGTAAGGAACGAGAAGAATAGTATGGTTAACAAAAGCAGCCATAGTGTAAGCTTTTTTCGGGCTCCGATAATAATCATTATGCCCAACACCATTTCTACAATGGGTATAATAATAGAAAAGGTGAGTGCAAAGCCATTAAGCCAGGGCAAATTTAAGGCGTCTTTGTCAAAGTATTCCTGCAGTTTTATGGCAAAGCCAACGGGGTCGTCGGCCTTAACAAAGCCCGAAAAAATAAAAAGTAGGCCAACTAAGATTTTGCTAAGCTTTACAATCCCTTTCATACTTTGCCCAATTCTCTAAGGCGTATTAGTGCAAAAATAGCATAATTCATAACGTCGTAATAGTTGGCGTCTATGCCTTCCGAAATAAGGGTTTTACCGCTATGGTCCTCTATTTGTTTAATACGCAATAACTTCATCAGTATCAGGTCGGTAAGTGATGATATGCGCATCTCCCTCCAGGCCTCGCCATAATCATGGTTTTTATCGGTCATAAGGGTGCGTGCCTGCTTGGAATGTTTATCGAACAATATTTCAATTTCCTTCGCAGGCATTTCCATGTTTTCATTATCTTTTAACGAAAGCTGTATCAATGCTATAATGGCATAGTTATAAATGCCAATAAAATCGTTCGAAACATCTTCTTCTACCTTTTGAAATCCCTTTTCTTCTATACTTCGTATCCTTTGGGCTTTAATAAATATTTGATCGGTTATAGATGATATTCTTAGTATCCTCCAGGCTGTTCCGTAGTCGTGCATCTTTTTAATAAAGATGCCTTTACAGATTTCTACCGCTTCATCAAATTGTTTTAATGTTTTTTGCATAAAATGGGGCATTGATAAGAGAAGGTTCAAAGATAATACTCACCGGCAATTATTCAATAGATATAAAACTTTACTTTTGGCACTTTAATAAACATTAAACATGGGCAAAAAATCGGAAATACATATTACGGTGGATTTGGATGAAAACAATGTACCTGTAGCTATGAAATGGGCTGCCAGTGATGGTGCTCAGGGCGGAGCATGCAAGGCAGTTTTCATGTCGATATGGGACGAAAAGGAAAAAAATTCTATGCATCTGCATTTGTGGACGAAGGAAATGCTGCTTGATGAAATGAAGCAATTTATGCACCAGGCCCTGTTAAGCCAGGCAGATACCTTAAAGAAAGCGGTGAATGATGAACAACTGGCAGCATCGCTATACGATTATGCCCACGAATATGCCATGAAAGCAGGGATATTGAAAAACGCAGAGGGTAAATAACAATTACTTCTTAAATCCTTCTTCCGGAACTTCTTCTCTCAGTTTACCAAGAGAATCCTTGACGGGCAACTGCATAGGGTAAATGGTAATATTCAGGTCGTCGAAATATGCCTTTTTATGGCCATCGTAGTAGAGGTAAAATTGCACGGAGTCATTCTTATAATCCGTGGGAACCTGGCAGCGATATTCAATTTTTTGCCATCCATCTTCACCATTTTCAATAATGGCAGCCCCAGCCTGGTAAAATTGACCTCCATCTTTTGCAGTAAATACGATACCGCCCGCTCCGTCAAACGATTTTCTCCAGATAGAAGCAGAAATTAAGTAATTTGCTTTAGCAGGGATGGCTGCGGTAAGCCCATACTGTGTCTTTGGGCCCATCTTAATAGAATTATTGCCCGAATGATGGAAATCCTGGCTTAGTTCATTTACATTTTTAAAATGATATATGCTGTCTGAGGAAATGAATGATTGTTTATCGCTTGCCATTTTTTCTATATCGCAAAATATTTTTTGATTGTTTGCCAGCAACCTGGCCGCAAGTACCGAGTCGGCAGATATTTCATATATATCTTCGCAAGATGCAGTGTCTGAATAAACCTTTTGATATTGCCCCAAGAGCGTACCATTAGGCATTTTACAAAAAGTATCGAGTATGCTTTTTTCTATTTCTTTCTTCGCACCTTTGCCTTTAAAGTACACAAGCACTTTGCTGCTTTTACTAAAAATTTGGGCAGGTATAACAGGTTCGGCCCATTGAAATAATCTGTTCTCAGGGATATAATATTCAAAAGAATTTGGATAACGGGCCTGTAAAAAATTATAATAAATAAACCTCATGCGGCTGCCTGAATAAACAACCCCAAAGTTTAATGATGGTTCAATAAATGCTGAAGATTGATCTTCCTCTGTAGTAATTATAATCGGCATGCCCTTATTATTGGCAATAAATTGTCTTGTCTTGTCAAAAGATGGTTTTATATTATAAAAATCAGGTAAGTCGCGGATATGTTTTGCGGCAAGGAAAATAAAGCTGCAAGTACAAAGAGTTATCAAAACAGGTTTATTAAGCTTTCTATAGTTAATAGATGCATTTAAAAATATTTTGTGTGCAACAATTAGCCCTAAAGGAAAACAAGCCATTGCGGGGATTAAATAATAAAAGGCGTAATGTTTTGCTACTACCAATATCATACATGTAATTGAAAGCCAGATTCCCCAGATGGCTTTAACGTAAACCCGGTGGATATTTTTCTTTTTAAAGAGTAGTACTGTCCCGCAAATTAACGCCAGTGAAATAAGGGTATATACCACCGGGAATAGTATCTCGGTTCCAAAAAAAAGTTCTATAAGGCTGGCTTTATATGCCCCCGGATTTAAAACTCTTTGTTGTCCGAATCCATAATGCCCGTCGTGAGTAGTTAGCCTTGTAAGCCATTCCAGCATATAAGGCCAGGAGGCATGGGCGGGGAGTGTAAACAGGAAGAAAGCTGCAATGGATATTAATAGATAGAGTATCCTTTCTTTGTAATTCTTCAACACGAATGGAACAAGAAGTATTAGGGGTGCACACGTGAATTTGCATGAGATAAGAAACCCTATAAACATGCCCGATAAGAATGCTTTAAAGTATTTCTGTTTTTGATTTTCTTCGCTCGCGGGCTCAATAAAGGCAACATATAAATAGGCAGTAAAAAAAGTGCTGGTGATAATAATTAATGCCTCCGGATGGTGTATTCCAAATCCTTCTTCCAGCATTACAGTGCCCATTGGCACAAATTGAAAAAGCAAGGCTTCACCAATGCTGCCTGTATGTTTAAGCACATATTTACCTGTAAGAAAAGTAACCAGGCTTAATAGAAGAACGAAGGTTATACATATAGCATGAAGGTAGCTTTCTGGGTTTGATAATACATCTTTGTAAATGATTTGATTGCCGGTTAATGCATGTTTAATAAAAATTATGATTGCTTCAAGACATTGTACGGGTGTGCCCGGATGATCGGCATGGCCTACTTCTATGTGGCCGCTTGCTAGGTTAACCCCATTCATTAAATAAGCATATACTGGATCAGGGGTGTAGAGATAGAGCGCCAGGATATTTTTTAAGTAAATAAATCCTACTATAGTAAGATAAACAGGCACTACGGCCAAAATGCCATAGTTCTTTATATTGCTTTGCGATTTTAATAGCACGCCCCGGTGTTTAAATACAATACTATAAATAAATTAGGAATGTATTACCTGTTAAAGCTAAGGCGCATTCCTTTTACCGCTTCATCAAAGGAATTGTTATGGTAAACCAAATTGCCATTAACAAATGTGTGGCTTACCTTAGCATTGAATGTTTCTCCCTCCATAGGGCTCCACTTGCATTTGTAAAGTATATTGGTTTTATCCACTTTCCAGGGGCTATTCATATCTACCAGTATCACATCTGCCCAATATCCTTTGCGTAAAAAGCCTCTTTTATCAATTTTAAAGCAGGTAGCCGGGGCGTGGCTCATTTTCCGTACAATAGCTTCAATTGATATAAGCCCCGCTTTGTGAAATTCCAGCATTGCAACCAATGAGTGTTGTATCATAGGCGCACCCGAAGGGCAGCAAAAGTAAACCTGCTCTTTTTCATCATGGGCGTGTGGGGCATGATCGGTGGCTACTGTGTCAATGGTATCTTCAAGCATTGCACGCATAAGGCCCTTTCTGTCATTTTCAGTTTTTATGGCGGGGTTCCACTTTATCCAGTTGCCTTTGTTGGCATAGTCTTTATCCGAAAACCACAGGTGATGCACGCATACTTCAGCAGTTATATGTTTTTGTTCCAGCGAAATTTTGTTGCTGAAAAGTCCTGTTTCTTTAGCCGTTGAAACGTGTACAATATGCAACCTTGTATTGTGCTTTTTTGCAAGTTCTATCGCATGTTTAGATGAAATGTAACAACATTCTTCGTTACGTATTTTTGGATGCGATTCAGGTGGAGGATTGTCTCCATATTTTTCCTTAAATAGTTTCGAGTTCTCCTCAATAATATGTTCATCCTCGCAATGGGCAGCAAGCAGGGTAGGGCATTGGGCAAAAAGTTTTTCTATGGCTTCCGGGTTATCTACACACATATTACCCGTAGATTGTCCTAAGTAAATTTTAACGCCACACACATTCTTTGGGTCCGTTTTAAGTACTTCATCCAGGTTAGTGTTCGATGTGCCCATGTAAAACGAATAATTGGCAAAAGCTTTATCTTTCGCAATCCTGAATTTATCCTCCAATAATTCTTGGGTAAGCACTGCGGGAACTGTGTTTGGCATATCCATAAAGGATGTTACACCACCGGCAACTGCAGCCTTCGATTCGGTATATATATCTGCTTTGTAGGTAAGGCCAGGTTCCCTAAAATGCACATGCGTATCTATTACGCCCGGTAAAAGATATTTACCTGTAGCATCAATAATTACTGTATCGGCAGGGAATGAATTTACTTCGGGCCCCAGTTCAGCTATCTTCCCATCTATAATAAGCAAATCACCCTTAACTGTTTTGCCTTCATTTACAATAAAAGCATTGCGGATAAGTGTGTTTTTACTTTGCATAGTTGGCAAAACGCATTTGTATTACGCCCCAAAAGGCTTCTTTAAAAATATGGGTGCTCATTTTCGAGACTCCTACTTGCCTATCGGTAAAAGTTATGGGTACTTCTACCACTTTAAATCCTTTGCGGATGGCACGGTACTTCATCTCAATCTGAAAGGCATAGCCAATAAACTGTATATCATCGGCATGTATTGCTTCCAGCACTCTGCGCCTGTAACACTTAAAGCCGGCAGTAGTATCTTTTATATTAATTGATAAAACCAGGCGTGTATATAAAGATGCGAAATAAGACATAAGTAATCTGTTGGTTGGCCAGTTTTTCACTTTACCACCCTTGGTATAACGCGAACCTATAGCCACATCGGCACCATTTACGCAAGCTTCTTTAAGGCGTGGAAGATCTTCAGGATTATGCGAAAAATCCGCATCCATTTCAAAAATGTATTCATATCCCTTTTCCAGTGCCCATTTAAAACCGGTTAAGTAGGCTGTGCCTAATCCAAGTTTGCCTTTTCTTTCAATAATAAATAACCTGTTGGCAAACTCCGTAATGAGCCCCTTTACAATATCTGCTGTACCATCGGGCGAAGAATCATCGATGATGAGTAAATGAAAATTGCCGGGTAGGCCAAGTACCTTACGTGCAATATTTTCAATATTGCCTTTTTCGTTGTAGGTAGGTATAATTACAAGGCTATCTTGTGACATTAACAGATTGATGATGTATGCAAATATCTATAATAATCGGTAGCGGAATATGGTTTTGTTTCATTAAGATACCAGCCTTCGGTGATAATTTATTTGCCCAAGGTGATAGCCGAGGTGGGATAGAAGATGAGCCAGGAAATAAAATTTGGAAAGTTTTTCTTTTCCAAGTAGGTGCGGAGGGAAGGCAGTATACTCTTTATCCAGGTCCTCATCTGGAATAGATTCCAGGGTTTTGGTAACTACTTTTATGGTTTGTTCAATTTCCTTTACAAGTTCACTTGCCGGTACATTTTTGTCCGAAAATTCTTTATCTCTGTTACGTACGTATCCTGTGTCACCAAGCACTGCACCTATAAAATGTTGCAGGTTGCCGCAAATATGCAGGCACAGGTTACCGCCCGAATTTTTTATGTCTTTGTCCACTTTCCAAATAGCATCTTCATTTTTGTAGAGTTTAACCTCTTCTGCCAGTTTGGTGAGCTCACGCTCAAATATGCTCGAAATAGCTGCTGTAATCATTGCAGTGAATCAGTACTCAAAAGTAGAAAAATTTATGCCAGCTCTTTCAAAAAAGAACGATTTAATACCTGCTTCGTATATTTGTATATAAACATATACAGAATGCACAGGCTTTTCTCTTTAGTATTTAGTATTGGGTTAGTATCCGGCGCAATCTCTAATGTAAATGCCCAAACCTATCCCACTTTTGGAAGGGAAATACCTATTACCATAATTGGCGATACTGTACCCGATGCAATGGAGCCTTTTATTTCTCCCGATGGCATGCACTTGTTCTTTAATAGCTTAAATGATGGAGTACACACAACTCTTTATTACTGTAGCAAAGTAAACGATTCTACCTTTACTTACATTGGCCCGCTTACAGGCGCTAACTTAGTTAGCCCGCCCCACCTCGATGCTGTTGCTTCGCTTGATTCGGCCAACCGTTTTTTTTGGGTTACAACACGCAATTACGGATATACTTACAACAATCTTTTTCACGGAGTGTTTACCGGTACCGGCGTAATAGATACCGGCAGGGTATACGGTACTCTTTACATAGCCAGCCCGGGTTGGATAATAATGGATGCTGCTATTAATTATAACGGAAGCCTGCTTTATTACGCCAATGCCTACTTTAATAACTGCGCAAATGGGTTGCCATGTATTTCTCAGTTGGCGATAGCACAAAAAGTAAACGATTCTACGTATAATAAAGTGCCAACATCAGTGGCGCAACTGTATAAAGTAAACGATACCGGCTACCTGGTTTATGCCGAAAATGTTACTGCCGATGGACTTGAACTTTATTACACGCGCATAAAAAAAGGAACAACTCAAACCGAACTTTGTGTTGCAGTAAGAACCGCAATTACAGATACGTTTAGCCTGCCTTCGGTTATTTATACCAACCCTGCATATATTATAGAGGCACCTACGTTAACTACGGATAAAATGAGATTGTATTATCACAAAAAAGTATCATCGAATTTTAAAATATACTTACGGTATCGTAACTCTTCGGCGGCAATTAATGAGATAACAAATAGCGACGAAGTGAAAATTTATCCCAACCCGGCAACAAATAAAATAAACATAGAATTGCCCGGCGATAAAACAGAAGTTAGCGTTGAAATTTATGACATGTACGGAAGGGAAATAATGCACCAGTTAAATAGCCTAAACATTAGTTTAGTTAATTTAACACCTGGAGTTTATTCAATGATTATCAGGCAAAAAGAACGAATTTTTGTAAAAAAGTTAAGCGTTCTGTGATTTATGTAACATCCGAATTTTGGTCAAATTCGTAAATTTGTAGTATCAAATACGCAGAGTTATGGATGCAGCAGTAAACAAGGGGAATGGTAACGCAAAAGGAGTGATGTTTAAGTCGCCAGTACTTGAACGTTTGACAAAAACATCGCCTACAATAACCCTATCGACATATGTACCAATTATGGTTGCCCTGTTGTTTTTAGGTAATTATGTTTTAGGGCTTTCAATTGGGCAGGCGCTACTATGGTATTTCAGCGGTTTGCTTTGGTGGACGGTTATGGAGTACTTTATGCACCGCTACGTATATCATTTTGTAGATGAGAGAGAGTGGACAAAAAAATTTCACCAAATGGTACATGGCATTCATCACGACTATCCGCGCGACGAAGAAAGGCTCTTTATGCCTCCTGTTCCTGGTATAATGTATGCAACGGTTTTCTTCACCGTATTTTGGATAATATTGGGTAAATATGCTTTATATTTTATGCCTGGCCTTATGAATGGCTATCTAATGTATTCTTTCACTCATTGGGCCATACATAAATTTCAGCCGCCCAAGCTATTGGCTCCTCTTTGGAAGCACCACATTATGCACCATTATCGTTATCCTGATAAAGCATTTGGCGTTAGCAGTATGTTGTGGGATTTTATCTTCGGCACCATGCCTCCTAAGGACAGTAAGAAGTAAGGCTCAATCTATATGAACGTAGAAGAGATAACCGAATACTGTTTATCAAAAAAAGGTGTAAAGGAAAGTTTCCCTTTCGGGAATGAAACACTTGTATTTAAAGTAAATAAAAAAGTATTTTGCTTAATGGGATTAGAGAATATTCCATTACAGTTTAATGTTAAATGCAACCCTGAACTGGCAATAGAATTAAGAGAACAATACCCGGCAGTAACCCCCGGCTACCACATGAATAAAAAGCACTGGAACACTATTATAGTGGATGGTAGCCTGCCTGCAAAACTTATAAAAGAATTTATTGACCAAAGCTACGATTTAGTGAAACCGAAGAAGTGGTAGTTACTTCTCGTATTTTTTCCAAATATCAGGTCTTTTCTTTTTAGTCTTTTCCATACTTTGGTTAAGCCTCCATTCCTCTACTAATTTAGGGTCGCCCGACAGTAATACATCAGGTACTTTTTTGCCTTTATAGTCAGCAGGGCGGGTATACACCGGTGGCGCCAATAACCCATCCTGGAAGGAATCGGATAATGCAGAGGTTTCATCAGATATAACACCCGGTAATAAACGGATTACTGCATCACAAATAATAGCCGCAGGTAGTTCTCCTCCTGTCAACACATAATCGCCAATAGATATTTCTTGTGTAATAAACAGTTCTCTAATTCTTTCATCTATCCCCTTATAATGCCCGCAAAGCAGCATTATATTTTTAAACATAGAAATACGGTTAGCTTTTTCCTGGTTAAATACTTCTCCATCGGGGGTAAGATAAATTACCTCGTCGTATGTGCGTTTGCTTTTTAGTTCTTCAATACATTTTGCAATAGGTTCAATGCTCATTACCATGCCTGCACCACCGCCAAAGGGTGAATCATCTACCTGTTTGTAATTGCCAACACCATAATCGCGGAGGTTTATAAAATTAACCTCGGCCAGTTTTTTATCAATGGCACGTTTAACAATAGAATGCTTAAAAGGGCTTTCGAGTAAATCGGGATGAAGGGTGATGATATCTATATGCATATTAACTAATTTGAAAATTAATTAATTTGAAGATTTGATAATTAAGAGTATTATCAAATTGGCACATTTTCAAATCAAAGAATTATCTTGTTATTTGCACCCAGCCTTTATATGGGGTGGCACCGCTAATGGTTACAATATAAAAGTAAGTACCATCAGGTAATGGTTGGTTTTGGTAATCCTGGCCCTTCCAAACTACATGGTTATTGTCATACCCTTCTGCACTCCATACTTCTGTACCCCAGCGGTTATAAATTTGAACATCGTTAGTCGGATAAATTTCAATATTCTCAATTATCCATGTATCATTGTGCCCATCGCCATTAGGGGTAATGCCATTGTAAAATTTAACCTTACAGGCTTCATTATTAGGTAATATTATAAAGGGAGTGCTGGTAGTAAGCCCGTTAGCATCTTTTATAGTAACGGTGTAGTTGCCGGGTACAAGGCTATCGATTGCCATACCATGGTTCAATGAATCGGCAGACCATGTTACCGTGTAAGGTTGTACTCCGCCCGATATAGTAACCGCAGCCGAACCGTCATTGCTGTTCAGGCACGATTCAGCGTTGAAGTTGACGAAAAAGTTTAACGCATTTATTCTTGAACTGGGTTGCTGAAAACCTTGTGTAAGATAAATTTGTGTCGGTCCCGGATTAGAAACAGTTTGTGTAGCAGGTTCGCCAACCGAATAGGATAAATTAAAATTTCCTGAACTGGCATACGTACCTCCTGCCGATACCAGGCTGGGAGAAAAAGAAACATTCTGCCCAATGCTAAACAATGGTAAAACAAGTAATACTATAGGCAGAAGCTTAAGTTTCATTTATAAATATTTAACGCCTTCGGGTACTTCGTAAAACGTAGGATGGCGGTATACTTTATCGTTTGCAGGGTCGAAAAATGCGCCTACTTCTTCAGGTGTAGATGCGGTAATAGTATTAGCAGGAACTACCCACACACTGGTACCTTCGTTTCGGCGGGTATATACATCACGTGCATTAAGCAATGCTATTTCGCTGTCGGGTGCATGTACACTGCCCACATGTTTATGCGGCTGGCCTGATTTACTCTGAATAAAAACCTCCCATAAGGGCCATTGACTGTCTTGCATATCGAGTTAAAAGTTTGTAAAGTTCATAAAGTTATAAAGTCTTGATTAACCCTGAGAGTATCCTTGATATTTCTTCCGAAAGAAGATGTAATTTATTAAAAATGTCTTCGGAAATTTTTTTCAATTCCCTGGCAACATAAAGCATTGACCTTACTTCACCGCACGAGCCTTTTCCCATAAAAAGAAAGTGCTTAAATTCATTATTGGTTTTTCGTTCAAACCCTTCCGCTATATTATTCATTATCGATAAACTTGCTCTTTGTATTTGGTCTCTAAAACTAAAATCTTTGCTTTCAGAAAATGTTTTATAGATTAATAAGGTTAGTTCCTTTGCTTTTTGCCATGCTATAATATCTTCGAACCTTACTATTTTTTGATTACTCACTTTTTAACTCAGTCTTTAAAACTTTACAAACTTTTAGCTTTATGAACTTTCTTTCTCGCATAAGCTGTAGCTGCATCTCTCACCCATTTGCCATCGGCATGGGCTTTAATACGCGCATTAATGCGTTCGCGGTTACATGGGCCATGGCCACTAATAACCTGGTGAAATTCTTCCCAGTTTATTTCTCCATAGGTATAATGCTGGGTTGCGGCGTTCCATGTTAATTTTTCATCGGGTACTTTAATGCCTAAAAAGTCGGCTTGGGGTACAACCCTGTCTACAAAGCGCTGACGTAGGTCGTCGTTACTTTCGCGTTTTACTCTCCACTTTGCCATATCTGCACTATTTGGAGAATCTTTATCATTGGGGCCAAACATCATCATAGATGGCCACCACCAGCGGTTAAGCGCATCTTGCGCCATAGCCTTTTGTGCTTCCGTACCACGGCAAAGGGTTAGCATAATTTCAAAACCCTGCCTTTGGTGGAAGCTTTCTTCGCGGCATATTCTAATCATGGCACGTGCATAAGGCCCGTACGATGCCCTTTGCAGCATAACCTGGTTAATAATAGCAGCTCCATCTACCAGCCAACCCACTGCGCCAATATCGGCCCAGGTAAGGGTGGGGTAGTTAAATATGTTCGAATATTTTGCCTTGCCGGTATGCAACTGTTCTATCATTTCTTCGCGGCTGATGCCCAATGATTCCGCAGCAGAATAGAGATAAAGTCCATGTCCTGCTTCATCCTGTACTTTAGCAAGCAAAGCTGCTTTACGGCGCAGGTTAGGCGCACGGGTAATCCAATTGCCTTCGGGCAGCATACCCACTATTTCCGAATGGGCATGTTGCGATATTTGGCGGATAAGGTTATGACGGTACTTGTCCATCATCCAGTCCTTTGGTTCTATATAAAGGTTGGCATCTATCTTTTCCTGGAAATTTTTTTCTAATTCAGCTGATGATAAATTTGGCATAATAGATTGGCTTTTTCTGAAAAACAAATATAAAGTATTCCTTCAAATAATGATAATAAACAGGTACAAATAGGTGGTATTTATGCGTACAAGCCCATAAAACGCAAGAATCATAGAGCACTGTCTGTAAAATTTCTAATTTTGAGGGCTTGAAAAAATAAAGGTTGTGACAAAATTTTATAAACTGGTAGTTTCAGAGGTGGTAAAAGAAACCCCCCAATGTGTTTCTGTGGCGTTCGATGTACCTGCCGAACTTAGTAAAGAATATGCCTATATACAGGGCCAGCACCTTACACTTAAACTATTGGTGAATGGTAAAGAGGTTAGGCGTTCCTATTCTATATGCAGCAGCCCATTGGTTAAAGAACCCTTGCGTGTTGCAATTAAAAGAGTAAAAGATGGAGTTGGTTCTAACTATGTTAATGACAACTTTAAGAAAGGCGATGTTGTTGAGATAATGACTCCTATGGGTAACTTCCATAGCGAGCTTAAGAACACAAATAAAAAACATTACGTGTTGTTTGCAGGTGGTAGTGGCATTACACCCATGATGTCAATTATCCGTACTATACTTTTGGCAGAACCTGAAAGCAAACTCACTTTGTTTTATGGCAACTTTGATGAAGAAGCGACCATATTCAAAAAACAAATTGATGAGCTGGCCAAAGCAAATCCGACCAAGCTAACCGTGCATTATATATTCGAAAAGCCAAAGACTGCCGGCTTCCCGGAAGAGTTTACCGGTATGCTTAGTTTCGATAAAACCAAGGCCCTGATTGCAAAATATGTAGAAAGAAACCCGGTAATAGAATATTTTATTTGTGGCCCCGGCGCTATGATGGATAGTGTAAAAGAAGTGCTGGAAGGAAACAACGTAAACAAGCATTTTATACATATAGAATACTTTACCTCTATAGTTGCAGACGATAGTAAGAAAAGCACAGGCCCTTCATCTATAAGTGAGGTAACGGTTACCCAGGATGGAAAGGATACTACCTTCCAACTTGCATCTAATGGCAAAGCTATACTTGATGCGGCTATGGATGCCGGAGTAGATGCTCCTTTTTCCTGCAAAGGGGCTGTATGTGCTACATGTCGTGCTAAATTGGTAGAGGGTAAAGTTGATATGGATTTGAATTATGCACTAACAGATGAAGAAGTGGAAGAAGGATATATTTTAACCTGCCAATCGCATCCTAAAACTCCTATTGTAAAAGTTGATTATGACCAAGGTTGATACTTTAAGTAAATATATTATTGCGGCATCGCTTGCTATGTTTGTGGCTTGTGTAGATAATAATACCAATAGCTCAAACGGTTCGTCACAGTCTTCATCTAACAAAGGATCTTCGGCGCCCACTGAAGAAAAGACTGCTTACCCTGAAGGGAAAACTATTTATCAAAAAACGTGCATTACCTGTCATGGTACTAGTGGAGAAGGAACACAGGGCATGTATCCGCCTTTAGCTAAATCAGATTTTTTATTGGCAGATAAGAACCGTGCCATATACCAGGTTATTAAAGGTTCATCCACCACCTACACGGTTAACGGCTCTTCTTATAATGGGGTGATGCCTCCACAGGGCCTAAGTGATGGAGAGGAAGCACAAGTGTTAAACTATGTTTACCATGCCTGGGGCAACAATGGCTTTGTGCTAAATACAGCTGATATAAAAGCCGTTAGGGACACCATTAAAAAGTAGGTGCCAAGCTCCATTGGATCCCATCCCATCATGTTTTATGATTGTAAAGCATTGATTGTGAACAATTAACATCCAATCCTTAAAAAATGTTAATGAAAAAAAGAAAGGTATAGGTAGTCTCCTAAATTGACATAAATTCGCACCCCCTAAGTCAAATTGTCAGTGTTTTGCTTTGGCACAGGATTTGAAACAGTTAAAGAGAACAAATAAATAATAACCCTCAAATTAAATACGTTATGGCAAAAAAAGTAAATTTCGTTCCGCAAGGTGACCGTGTACTGGTTGAACCTGCTGCGGCCGAAGAAAAAACATCCGGCGGTATCATTATCCCTGACAGTGCACAGGAAAAACCTCAGAAAGGTGTAATAGTTGCAGTTGGCCCGGGAAAAAAGAAAGACGAGCCTATTACTGTAAAAGTAGGTGATAAAATTCTGTATGGAAAATATTCCGGTACCGAGATTAGCATTGATGGTAAGGAATACCTGATCATGAAACAAGATGACATTTTTGGAAATTTTGAATAAGCAAGTTCCAAAATTCATAAACATAATTCATAACTTATAATTTAAAATAACATGGCTAAGGACATTATTTTTAACCTGAAAGCCCGCGAGGAAATAAAGAAAGGCGTTGACGCGCTTGCCGATGCGGTAAAAGTAACATTGGGCCCCAAAGGCCGTAATGTAGTGATAGATAAAAAATTCGGAGCTCCTGTAGTAACCAAAGATGGTGTTACAGTAGCTAAAGAAGTAGAACTGGCAGACCCTGTACAAAACATGGGCGCGCAAATGCTTAAAGAAGTAGCATCTAAAACAGCTGATATAGCAGGCGATGGAACAACCACCGCTACCGTTTTGGCACAAGCTATGATTTCGGCAGGTATGAAAAACGTTACCGCGGGTGCAAATCCAATGGATTTAAAACGTGGTATTGAAAAAGCGGTAGAAGCTGTTGTGGCTGATCTGAAAAAACAATCTAAATCGGTTGGCGACGACAACAAAAAGATTGAACAGGTTGCTACCATTTCTGCCAATAACGACAATGCAATTGGTAAACTTATTGCCGAAGCAATGGGTAAAGTAAAAAAAGAAGGTGTTATAACCGTTGAAGAAGCAAAAGGTACCGATACAACCGTTGAGATTGTAGAAGGTATGCAATTCGACAGGGGATACCTTTCGGCTTACTTTGTTACCAATCCTGATAAGATGGAAACCGTGCTCGAAAGCCCTTATATTCTTTTGTATGAAAAGAAGCTTTCGAACATGAAAGAATTACTTCCTATTCTTGAAAAGAGCGTACAAACCGGACATCCTCTTCTAATCATTGCCGAAGATATCGACGGCGAAGCATTAGCTACCCTTGTAGTTAATAAAATGAGAGGTTCATTAAAAGTAGCAGCTGTTAAGGCTCCTGGTTTTGGCGACAGAAGAAAATCTATGATGGAAGATATAGCCATTCTTACAAACGGTGTATTTATTTCAGAAGAAAGTGGTTTTAAACTTGAAAATGCTGACCTTTCTTACCTTGGCCGTGCTGAAAAGATTACCATAGATAAAGACAATACAACCATAGTAGGTGGTGCCGGTAAAAAGGCTGACATTAACGCACGTGTAAGCCAAATTAAAGCGCAAATTGAGAATACCACATCTGACTACGATAAAGAAAAATTACAAGAACGCCTTGCCAAATTGGCAGGTGGTGTTGCAGTACTTTATGTAGGTGCCGCTACCGAAGTAGAAATGAAAGAAAAGAAAGACAGGGTTGATGATGCATTGCATGCTACCCGTGCCGCCGTAGCCGAAGGTATTGTACCGGGCGGTGGTGTTGCATACATACGTGCAGCCGAAGCTTTAGATAAACTAAAAGGCGAAAACGAAGACGAAACCACCGGCATTGCTATTGTAAGGCGTTCGCTGGAAGAACCACTTCGCCAAATTGTAGCCAACTCAGGTACCACAGATGGTTCGGTAGTTGTACAAAAAGTGAAAGAAGGCAAAGCTGATTTTGGTTTCAATGCCCGTACAGAAAAATATGAAAACATGTTTGCTGCCGGTGTTATTGATCCTACCAAAGTAAGCCGCGTAGCACTTGAAAATGCTGCATCAATTGCAGGTATGATTCTTACAACCGAATGTGTTCTTTCTGATGTAAAAGAAAAGAGTGCACCGGCTATGCCACCAATGGGAGGCATGGGCGGCGACATGATGTAAGTACACGTTATCAAATTGTAAAAGCCCCGCAATATTGCGGGGCTTTTTTTATGAGATAAATAAAATCTACACGATTTAGGTCTTAAATAGAAAAGGTTTCATCTTGAATTTATAGTGTAATAACGTCGCAAATAAGAAAAAACCCTTATATTCGTACCATTATTAACCACACAAATAATCAAAATGAAAACAAAATTTCAAACTATTGGGTGTCTTTCCACGGCGCTCGTTATTCTTTCGACTTCCGCATTTGCAGGTGTAAATGCAAATATTAACAATTCGCGTATTGCTGCTATCCTTTCAGATGAGGGTTCAGTAAACCATGTTGTAACGCTAAAAAAGATAGAAAACAAGGTTCTTTTTGCAAACTCTGGTGTTGCGTTAACTAATGTTGTTACTGCAACTTCGACAGCAAATGCAGAGGACAATGCTATCCTGGGAGATAACACAACCAATGTAAATGGTATTGATAACACCCAAAGTATACTTAGCTACCATCATGGTAGCAGCAGCGGCGGCGATGGTGATGGAATTAAAGGTAAAAATATTATTTCCCTTAGTATTAGCTTTGTTAGTATTAGCAGCATCTTAGTATCCAGTTTTACTGCAGCAGGTTATAGCGTAAGTAGCGTACCTCCATTAACTCTCTCTTACCAACGTGGCTTATCCGAGCGCCTTGGTTTCGGAGTTCAATTTGCGTATACAAGCTTCTCCTTAACCGAAAATAACGTAGAAGGAGACCCTTTCTTTAATAATGGCGTACCTTATACATACAACGATAAGGAGACCATATCTGCTATAGGATTTGGCCTTCAAGGTACTTACGATTTTGTAACAGATGGTAAAATCCTTCCTTATTTTGAATATGGTTTCGGTTACGAAATTTTTAGCGCTAGTTTTTCAACAACCGACCCCAATGTATCTTCAGATAACAATGTGCCTCCAGGTTCTATATCCGGCGGTTTGCCATGGATTAACTTTGCCGTTGGTTCACGTTTCTTCTTTACAGACAATATCGGCGCTTTTGCTGAATTTGGCTGGCACGGTTTAGTGGGTGGTATCATCGAAGTTGGTCTAACTGCTAAATTCTAATCGACTTAAATTTATATTAAAAGCCCCGCAGTACTGCGGGGCTTTTTCAATTTATAGCGTTAAAGACAAGATAAAAACCAGTAAATTCGTACTGTGTATTTCGCTACCCATAGTTCAATAATGAAAGCAAAGTCTTTAACTTTAGGCTGTCTTTTAATGTCGCTTCTTTTTTTGTCATCCGTTGCGTTTGCAGGCAACCCTGTAAATCATTTAGCCACAAGTAATGCAGATAGTATTTTAACTGATACTGATAGCAAGATTATTTCTACACAAGGTTTTCTTCCGGGCGATAATGACAGGGTTAAGGTTTTAAGTGATAAAAATGTAAAGAAGAATCAGGGTAAAGGAGGCGTTCACCGCCAAAATATAATTTATGCCGGTGCCGGTTTCATTAGCTTATTTGGCATTATAACTACTGTATACACAGAGGCCGGTTACACCGAAAGTGGAATACCAACTATTACATTGGCTTATGAGCATGGAGTTTCCAGGCACTGGGGCGTAGGAATATTATTTGATTATGCCAGCACATCTTTAGCCCTTCTAAATGCCCCTGGAAATCCGGCAAATGGTAATGGTAATCCGTATTCTTATTCAAATATGGTAAATCTTACGGCGTATGCAGGTGCCATTACAACTTCCTATCACCTTGCTCCAAAAAATCTAAAAATAGACCCTTATATAGGTGCGGCTCTTGGGTATACTTCTATTAGCTTTACCTTTACTACAACCGATCCTTACGCTTCCACAGATGGCAACACAGCCCTTGCAATAAAAGGAAGTGACATACTTTTTGGCGGCTTTGTTGGAATAAGGCTTTATCTTTCCAATACAATTGGCCTTTGGACAAACATTGGCTACATGGGCGCAAGTAGTTCACTTATTAATGTGGGCTTAGCAGCTAAGTTTTAAAAAGCAAACCATCAAAGTCCAATAATGTTGATGAAGATTTTTATAAACCCTTGGAAATGAAAACTAAAACGTATACCTTTGTTTAGATATACATATAGATGCGCAAATTATATACAAAATTATTAGCGGTAATAGCGGTTTTGCTGTTATCTGCAAATGTACAGGCTCAAACTTTTTTTTGGACTGAAACATTCGGTTTATCGGTTTGTAACCAGTTATGTCAGTTACCTTATACAGGAATTAATGGTACCTGGACTTGGGTATCAACAGGCATCAATGGCAGTTCTGCCAATACATGGTATTTAAGTAAGCAGGAGAAAGGGCAGGGAAGAACCGTATGTGGTGCTTCAGGGGCTCCCGTTTCTTTACATATAGGCAATGTATCTACATCTCCGGCTGCATTCTTTTTTTGCCCCACAGGCGATTGTGGCGCAGCCTACGATGCAGGTATAGGAGATGGCGAAGTTACAACTAACGCAAGGGCAACATCACCGGTAATTAACTGCACAGGTCAAAATACCATCACTCTTTCGTTTAACTACATAATGAATGGGCAAGCAGCAAAAGACCTATGTACGGTTTGGTATTTTGATGGAGCAATATGGTCTCTTTTGGCGAGCCCAGCCAGAACGGCAAGGTGTGGGGCCCAAGGTAAATGGACCTATTTTAGTGTTGCTATGCCTGCCAGCGCTAACAATAATCCTAACGTGCAAATAGGCTTTAACTGGACCAATAATGACGATGGTGCAGGCAACGATCCTTCATTTGCAGTTGATAGTGTACGACTTAGTGTACCTGCTGTGCTACCGGTAGAACTTCTTTCGTTTGATGCTGTGTACGATAATAATGATAATAAGGTTAATCTAACATGGTCTACTGCTTCAGAGACTAATAATGCCTTATTTACGGTGCAACGTTCAACAGATGGAGAAACATTTACCGATGCTTTAACCAAAAAAGGAGCTGGCAATAGTTCGCAAACATTGTATTATGACGGTACGGATGAAACCATATTAGGTGGCACTGTTTACTACAGGCTTATGCAAACAGATTACGACGGGCATTTCGCATATTCTAAGATTGTGCCTGTAGATGAAAATAATTCGGGGCACATGCAGGTTTATCCTGACCCTGCCACTTCTATGATTAACGTAAATTACTTTACTGCAACAGCTGGCGAAACCTGTCTGCTCGGCATAACAGATTGTACCGGAAGGGTGGTTAGCTCTCAAAATATTGTAAGTAATGTAGGTGGTGAGAATACTGCAAAACTTAATCTGAATGGCCTTGAAAAGGGCGTGTATGTTATCAGGCTTGATATTCAGGGAAAGACATTCGTCAATAAGTTTATCAAGCAATAACCCAATTTGCTGTAAAGTACTTTGTCCCTTTAATGACGGGGATTCCTTATTTTTGACATGTGATGAAGATACTGTTAATACAAACAGCATTTATTGGCGATGTGGTTTTGGCTACTTCTGTTTTAGAAAAGCTGCATAAGTTTTATCCGCAAGCAGATATAGATGCATTGGTGAGAAAAGGCAACGAAAGCCTATTTACAAGTCATCCTTTTTTACATAAAGTACTGGTTTGGGATAAGCAAAACAGTAAGCTAAGTAATTTATTAAAGATAGCAAAACAAGTAAGAAGCGCAAAGTATGATGTTGTTATAAACCTGCATCGTTTTGCCAGTTCGGGCCTTATAGTGTTTCTATCCGGAGCTAAAGAGCGTATTGGGTTTGATAAAAATCCGTTTTCATTTTGCTATACCAAAAAGGTGAAACATATAATAGGTAATGGCAAACACGAAGTGGAACGGAATGGTGAATTGATAGCCTATTTAACAGACAATAGCAAAGAAATGCCGAGGCTATATCCTCAGCCTTCAGATGAGGATGCTGTTAAATTATATACCGGCAGCCCCTTTATCTGCATAGCCCCTTCATCAGTATGGTTTACCAAGCAGTTTCCTGCCCACAAATGGATTGAGTTTATAAAAAGCATAGGGAATAAATACTCTGTCTATTTATTGGGTGCAGTAAGCGATAATGCTTTGTGTGAGCAGATAAAATTGGCTACGGCAAGCAATAAAGTAACTAATCTGGCTGGCAAACTATCCTTTTTGCAAAGTGCAGCTTTAATGCAGCATGCTGCTATGAATTATGTAAACGATTCGGCACCTATGCATTTAGCATCGGCAGTAAATGCGCCTGTTACGGCAATATTTTGTTCCACAATACCTGCCTTTGGATTTGGGCCCTTATCACAAAGATCTTTTGTTGTTGAAACCGCCGAAAAGCTTAGCTGTAAGCCCTGTAGTTTACACGGACTTAAAGCTTGTCCTTTAGGACACTTTAAATGTGCCGAAACTATTGCGGTAACCCAATTAGTAGATAAACTGGCTTAGTTTTTACCCAATAAAAAAATGGCCGGATGGTCGTTAAAAGAAAGTTTTTCTTTCTTCCATTCGCCGATAGTAATCGTCTGTATGCGTTCAGAGGCAAGGGTTAAGTCAGAAGCCACACACAGTAAAATATCATTGTTACAGACACTTAAAATATCCTTAATAATAGAGTCGTTACGGTAGGGTGTTTCGATAAATAGTTGCGTACTACCCGTTTTTAAAACATCCTGTTCAAGTTGTTTTATCTTTTTTATCCTGTCGGCATTTTGCTTGGGCAAATATCCGTGAAACGAAAATAATTGCCCGTTAAGCCCCGAAGCAATAAGTGCAAGTAATATGGAAGATGGGCCAACCAGGGGTACAACCTTAATGCCTTTTTTGTGCGCTATTTTTACTATTGCAGAACCAGGGTCGGCAATAGCGGGGCAGCCTGCATCTGAAAGCAGGCCTATGTTTTTACCATTATGCAAAGAGGTAAGAAATGTATTTATATCTTCTTGCTTTGTGTGCTCGTTCAGCAAATGAAATGTAAGATCATCGATAGGTTTATTTATGCCCGCTTTAATTAAAAAACGTCGGGCAGTACGCAAATCTTCTACTATAAATTCATCCAAAGATTTTATAATATCGATGTTAAATGCAGGTATAGAGCGGGGGATAGGCGAATCACCCAGCAAGCACGGAATAAGATAAAGACGGCCTTTTTCGCTCATTTGGTTAAGGTAAATTGCCTTTTTTTATTTCTTTAACAATTGCAGTGCAGGCTTTATCTAATATATGAAATACTTTTTCAAACCCATCTTCATCTCCATACCACGGATCGGGTACCGAAGCTCTTGAACCAGGGTGTGCAGCATCCAAAAACAGTTTTACTTTATCACTTTCTTTATCATCTTTGGCAAGCAACATAATATCGGCGTAATTAGCGCTATCCATGGCATAAATCCTGTCGAACTTTCCAAAGTCAGTACTCTTAAATTGCCTTGCCCTGTGCGATGATGCATCTATATTATGTGTTAGTCCATTGGCTAACGTTCTGGGGTCAGGGTGTTGCCCTACATGGCCATCATAGGTTCCGGCAGAATCCACTTCAACATCTGTAATACTCATCTCTGCAAGCTTATGTACCAGTATTGCTTCTGCCATAGGCGACCTGCAAATATTACCGTGGCAAACCATCAATATCTTATATCCCATTCTCGTTTTGTTTTAACAAAAATATCCTTTTAATGGCAATCTTAAAAAAGAAAGGAGACTATATAGTCTCCTTTCTCAGTATTGTCGGTAGATTGGCCTATTGATAGTTCGATAAAGTAATCTTCTTTTCAAGGTCTTGTATATATCCTTTAAAGCGCTTATCGGTATCAATAAGGTTGTTTACAGTTTTGCAAGCGTGTAAAACTGTTGCATGGTCCTTACCACCGCATTGTAGGCCAATACTTGCCAATGAAGATTTGGTAAAACTCTTTGCAAAAAACATAGTTATCTGTCTTGCCTGCACAACTTCTCTCTTACGGGTTTTCGATTTAATAATATCTATAGGAAGGCCAAAATAATCGCACACCACTTTTTGTATATAATCTATAGATACTTCGCGGGCGGTACTCTTTACAAACTTGTCAATCATTTGCTTGGCAAGTTCCAGTGTTATAGCTTTTTTGTTCAACGATGATTGAGCCACCAATGATATAAGTGCGCCTTCGAGTTCGCGTACATTACTATTAATACTATAAGCAAGGTATTCTACTACATCACTCGAAATGTCCAATCCTTCGGTATATATCTTTCTTTGCAATATAGCTATGCGGGTTTCAAGGCCTGGCATTTGCAGGTCAGCAGCAAGTCCCCATTTAAACCTCGATAGCAGGCGTTGTTCCATACCTTCAATTTCTACCGGTGGCTTGTCGCATGTAAACACAAGCTGCCTGCCGTTTTGGTGCAAATGGTTAAATATATGGAAGAACACATCCTGTGTTTTTTCCTTCTTAGCCAAAAACTGTACATCATCAACTATAAGTACATCCAGCATCTGGTAAAAGTTGATGAAATCGTTTTGTGTATTGTTCTTGGTAGCATCAATAAACTGTGTGGTAAACTTTTCAGAAGAAAGATACAACACCGTTTTATTGGGGAAGTTGTTTTTTATTTCTAAACCTATAGCATGTGCAAGGTGTGTTTTTCCTAAACCTACACCACCATATATAAAGAGTGGATTGAAAGAAGTGCCTCCTGGTTTTTGTGCTACCGCAAATCCGGCAGAACGTGCAAGGCGGTTGCAATCTCCTTCAATAAAATTTTCAAAAGAGTAATTAGAATTAAGTTGTGGGGCTACGTCTACCTTTTTAAGGCCGGGAATGATAAAGGGGTTACGTATCGGATTCTTATTAATATCGATGGGTAAACTTACGGGCTGGCTTTTTGCAGCTTGCTTATTTGAACCCGGAATTTTAACGGTGTACGGTTTCGCGTTATTGCGCGAACTTTCCATTACAATACTGTATTCAAGACGTGCTTCGGTGCCCAGTTCGCGCTTTACAGCTTTTTTCAAAAGGCCTATATAATGCTCCTCAAGGTATTCGTAAACAAACTGGCTGGGTACTTGTATAGTAAGTACGCTATCCTTTATTTTGATAGACTTGATAGGGTCGAACCAGGTTTTAAAACTTTGTGGAGTTACGTTATCTTTTATGATGGATAGGCAGCGTTCCCAAACTTTAGTGTGCGATTTTTCCATTATTCCGAAAGAAGTAAAATGAGTTTAATATTGAATATTGTTATCTAAAAATCTAAGTAGACAGTTTTGTTTTGGCAAAAAAAAGAAAATCCTTTGAATAAAAAAAAAAAAAGTGATATTGTTTTTATGAAAGTTTTTTTCTATCATATAAGGCTTTTTATACAATTCCCCTGAAAACCTTGTAAAATATGGTAATTTCAAAGATAAGCCTTTTATTTCAAAAAACGAATACCGATGCGCAATGATAAAAAAATATTTCGATTGCCCGACCAAAAAAAAATAAAAATATTTTTAGCCTTTCACCAAGTAATCTAAATTCTATTACATTTGAGCATAAATACTCATCCTCAACCAATACTATGAAAAACAAAGTCCTTATCTGCAGTTCAATTATTTGCACTTTGCTGCTTACTTTATCTTCCTGCAAACACCATGAAGAACAGGTGGCTCCTCCTGATGAAGTTATTAAAGATAGCGCTAAAAACTCTACTGTTACAAGCCTTGATATGCTTATGGCTAACATTCCTCAGCCTACAGCTATTGCCAAGGAACTTTCGAAAGAGGGCATACAAATGAATAAGTCAATTCTTAATTCACCGGATAAAGGAAGCAGTTATTCAAGTACATTCCAACAGGCTGTTAATATGGGTATTTATGGAGCTGATTTGGGTTATCTTTCCAGCTACGGTCAAACCCAGGATGTATTATCGTATTTTACACAAGTAGCAAAAATGGCGACCGGCTTAGGCATAGCCACGGTATTTGACCAACACCTTGCCGATTTATTTAAAAATGCAGCCAGTACAAATAAGGATACCATGAACGTGTTAGTTCAAGCTGCTTTTGAAAGGTCGCAAAAGGAATTATACTCTAATAAAAGAGCTACTGTAGGAACCCTGATTTTTGCCGGCGGATGGATAGAAGGCTTATATATTGCCGTGAACATGGTAAAGGATGAGAAGAATCCAAAGAACGAGCAACTTTACCAAAGAATATGGGACCACGTATATGCAATACGTTATTTGCAACAAGCTTTAGCCGACTATCAAAAAACAAATCCTGATTGTGCTAATATGTTGAAGATTATACAGCCTATTGGTGAAGCATCTGCTAATCTTACAAACGATGGCCTTAAATTAGCCGATGTTCAAAGTTTAAAGACTATAATTGCTGATATAAGGAACAAGCTTATATAAAGAATTGAAATAAGTATTTAAAAAAAAGAGGCTGTTTAACAGCCTCTTTTTTTTATCTAAAATAGGGCCGTACTATTTTATAAGCTGGCCCGCCAGCACAAGTAACTGTGTTTCGCTTACTTTAGCGTTATACCTGTCGCTAACTACCTGCCCGCCCGCGGTGGCAAAGCTTGTTTGAGCTTGCTGTAATTGTACAATATTACTTGTTCCTATTTTAAACTGGGCAAAAGCTATACTCATGTTTTCTTTCGCCACAACAAAATTTTCTTCATCCATTTGTAGTATCTTAAGGTTAACCTCATATTGCCTGTAGGTTTCCAATAAAGTAGCAGTCGCTTGTAATTCTGCTTCACTGTATTGAAACTTAGCGTTTAATTCCATTATCTCTGCATTTTTTTGCTGTATGTTAATTATGTTCCCGTTAAATAAAGTCCATGTTAAAGTAAGGCCTCCCGAAAACCCTAAAGACTGGTTTAATAAAGCGAATCCGGCATTAGATTGCGTTTGTGATAATCCGTAGTTAAGGCCCAGATTTATAGTTGGTAAATGACCTGCCCTGGCCTCTTTAACATAATCTTCTGCAACGTTAATATTTGTTTGCGATACCTGTAATGCAGGGTTTTGCGACTTCATGTTTGCTTTAAGGCTGTCGTATACCAAATTTCTTTTAATTGGTAAACTATCGGCGGTATTGTACAGGGTTTCTACAGGTAATTCAAGCAACTGGTTGAGTGATACAATAGCATTGGTAATATTTATTTCTTGCTTAAGGTAGGCAGATCTTTCGGCATTGTAACTTACTTCGGCCTGTAAAAAATCAAGCTTAGAACCCATACCTATTTTGTATTTCTTCTCCGCAATGTCGCTTTCTTCTTTATAAACACTCATTACCGAATCGGCAACAGCAAGCAATTGCTTTTGCTGTGCAATATTGTAATATGCTTCTATTACGGATGCGATATTATCCTGTACCGATGCTTTTAGATTTAATATTCCTTCGTCGCGAAAAAGCTTTAACTGGTTATATAAGGCAAACATTTTCGTGCCATCAAATAAAGTCCATGTAAGGCTAACAATGGGGGCAATAGTAGTTGAAACGGCTCCTGTTTTATTAACTTCCAACCCGGTGGAGTAGTGTTGTGTTAAATTATTATTCGATCCGCTAATGCCTGCGCCTATGCTAATATCCGGTAACATTCCGGCTTCGCCGGGGGCATAGCTGTTCGCTGCTATTTTAGAATTATTTTGGGCTATAAGAATGTTATAGTTGTTTTTCAGCACTATGGCAATTGCACTATCCAAAGAAAGAAAAGATTGCGCAAAAGAATGTGCAAATAGGCAAGACAGAAATAAAATAAGGGCAAGTCTTTTCATATACTTATTGTGGTGGCTGTTCTTGTTTTTTTATCGGCCTTGCCAGGTAAGTGTAAAAGGCAGGTATAACAAACAGGGTTAGTATTAGGGCGAACATTAGCCCGCCTACAATTACAATACCTAATGACTTTCGGCTTGTGGCACCCGCACCTAAAGCTAATGCAATTGGCAATGCGCCCAGGGCCATTGCCAGGGTTGTCATTAATATCGGGCGGAAACGCGAAACCGCAGCTTCCATTACAGCTTCTCTTAAGGGCGTACCATGTTTTTCCTGCAACTGGTTGGCAAATTCTACAATTAAAATACTGTTTTTGGTTACAAGCCCTATAAGCGTTATAATTCCTATTTCGCTAAATATATTAAGCGTTTGGTTAAAATACCACAAGAAGAGTAATGCACCCGCCATGGCAAGCGGAACAGTAAGCATGATGATAAATGGGTCTATAAAGCTTTCAAATTGTGCGGCAAGGATTAAATAGATAAGTACAAGCGCGAGTACTAATGCAAATACTATATCTCCTGAACTTTCAACAAAATCCCTCGATGCACCGGTAAGTTCTGTGGTTACGCTTCCGGGCAGGTAAGCCTTGTTTGTACGCGGGTTAATTGCTTTTGCCAGTTTATTCAGTTCATCTATGCCATCGCCAATGGTTTTACCTTGTGCAGGGGTGGCAGATATGGTTGCCGATTCAAAACGGTTATAATGGTATAATTGGGCAGGATATGCAGTATCCTTTAACGTAAGCAGGTTATCCATTTGTATAAGATTGCCATTATCGCTTCTTACATAAGATGCTTGTATATCCAAAGGTTTAGCCCTATCGGGATTTTCAAACTGGCCAATTATTTTGTATTGGTTGCCACCCAGGTAAAAATAATCGAAACGTTCGCCGCTTAGCGAAGCCTGCATGGTTAGTGCCACATTGCGGACCGATACATCCAGCGCGCTGGCCTTATTCCTGTCAATAGATGCGTCCAATTGAGGATGGTTAAACTTAAGATTGATATCGGGCGATTTGAAAACAGGGTCTTTGGTAACGGCAGCTAAAAAATCGGGAACCACATCACGTAGTATATCCAGGGTAGGTGCCTCTATTACAAATTGTATAGGCTGATTAAACTTGCCCGAGCCTACTGCAATGGTTTGCTCCTGCACTGCTATTGACCGAGCCGAGGGGAATCTGGATAACTGCGACTGAAGCTTATTTGCAATCTCATTTTGAGAGCGCTTACGTTCGCCCGGTTGTGTAAGCACTAACCTTGCATACCCTGTATTTAAAGCCCCCGACCCGGTAAACGAAGGAGCAGTTATGGTAAGACAAATTGTTCTTTCCGGAACAGTAGCGGCAACAAGGTTAGCCACAGAGTCCATATATTTATCGGTATAGTCATACGAGGCACCTTCAGGGGCAGTGACAGAAACCCTAAGCAAAGATTTATCCTCCAGCGGTGCCAGTTCCCTTTGCAGGCCTCCAAAAAACAGGAGTACTATTATTACTAAACAGGCGCCCATAACAATAAAAGATATCCACCTTCTCTTCATGAATTTATGAAGCATATTGTTATACCAGGCATTCATAGCTTCAAAAAAAGGTTCAGATTTTTCGTAAAACTTGCTCTTCCTATGGTCCTTACGGGCTAATTTAACATTGAGGACAGGCGTTAAGGATAGGGAAACAAAGGCAGAAATAAGTACTGCACCCGAAACTACCATAGCAAATTCGCGGAAGAGCTTACCTGTAAACCCTGATAAAAAGATAATAGGAAGAAATACAATAGCGAGGGTAACAGAAGTAGAAACTACGGCAAAGAAAATTTCTTCGCAACCTTTTATGGCAGCCTCCATGGGTGCCATGCCTCCTTCAATCTTTTTATAAATGTTTTCGGTGACGACGATACCATCATCTACAACAAGGCCCGTAGCAAGTACAATGCCTAAAAGTGTAAGTATGTTTATAGACAAACCAGCTACATACATAATAAAAAAGGCGCCAATAAGCGAAACCGGTATATCAATAAGCGGGCGGAAAGCAATAACAATATCGCGGAAGAAAAGATAGATAATGATGATGACAAGAATGAAAGCGATTGCTAATGTTTCCTCCACTTCTTTAATGGAGTTTTGTATGTTCACAGTAGTATCTAAAGCTACATCAACGGTGTATTCTTTAGGTATGGTTTTTTTAATTTGTGCAAGCCTTTTGTAAAATTCTTTTGATATGTCTACATTATTGGCACCCGGCTGCGGAACCAGCCCCAAGCCAACCATGGGTGTGCCGGATTCCTTCATAATGGTTTCCAAATTTTCGGGGCCCAATTCGGCATATCCAATATCACGAACTCTTACGGTTTGCGTTGCGCTCGATTTAACAATTAGGTTATTAAAATCCTCTGCTGTAACAAGGTTACCTTTGGTGTTTACTGTAAGTTGCGTGGTATTGCCCTCAACGCTGCCTGCCGGCAGGTACACATTTTTTGCAGCCAATGCTGTCTGAACATCCAGTGGGGTGAGGCCATAGGCGGCAAGTTTACCGGGGTCCATCCAAATACGCATGGCATATTTCTTTTCGCCCCATACCTGTATAGTACTTACTCCCGGAATAGTTTGCAGCACATTTTCTAAAACATTTTCAGCATAGTCGGTAAGCTCCATGCTATTTTTTGTTTGGCTTTTAACAAGCAGGGCCACTATAGCATCAGAGTTTGCATCCTGCTTAGTTACAACCGGTGGTGCATCAATATCCAGGGGTAGAAGTTTGGTGCCTTGTGCTACCTTATCACGTACGTCGTTGGCGGCGGTTTCCATATCGGCACCCAGGTCGAACTCAACTGAAATATTACTAAGGCCTGCAGCACTGGTAGATGAAATATCGCGTATACCTTGTACACCATTAATAGCCCTTTCGAGAGGGATGGTGATTTGCGATTCTATAACCTGTGGGTCGGCACCGGTGTAATTGGTTTGTACGGTTATAACGGGTGGGTCAATGGCAGGGTAATCTCTTATTCCTAAACGATTGTAGCCAATACAGCCAAAAAGCACTATAACAATTGACATTACAGTTGCCATTACGGGTCTTTTTAAGCTGATGGAGGAAAGGCTCATGCTGATGTTTACTGCTTAGTGAATACTCTTAAACTTTACTTCGCTACCTATATGCACTAACTGCACTCCGCGGTCAACTATCGTATCATTTTCGTGCAACCCGGTCATAATCTCTACGGTTGAATCGGTACGTATACCCATTGTAACAGGCACCGAACCTACTATGCCGTGTTTAACCGTAAATACTGTTTGGCCGCTTATTTGCGGTATTATGGCTTCGGTAGGTATCATAAGGGCATTGGCAGCATGGCTTAGTTCAATGGTAATTTCGGCAAATACTCCGGGTAGCAGGCGCCCATCCTTATTCTCGGCCAGGGCCCGAACATGTATGCTACGTGTGGGTTCGTCAATTTTAGGATCTATGGCATATATTTTACCCTGAAAGGTATTGCTAAACCCTGTAACAGTAAAATTTATAGCTTCATCTTTTTGCAATGCATCGGCGTACTTTTCAGGAACGTAAAAATCAATTTTAATTGGCGAAAGCTGCTCCAGGTTTACAAGCTGTGTGTTTTGCGATACATAACTTCCTTCGCTTACATTTCTTAAGCCCACTGTTCCGTCGAATGGAGCTACAATATTGGTATAGCCAATTTGCACCTGCAATACTTTCATGTCAGCTTCAATGCTTTTAAGGTTATTTAAAGCAATGTCGTAATCCTGCTGGCTTATACCGTTAATGGCAAGTAATTTTTTCTGCCTTTCTTCGGTTACCTGGGCAAGTTGCCTGGCTACATCATCTTTTTGCAACTGGGCCTGTAACTGCGAATCATCAATCTTTATTAATAATTCTCCCTTTTTTACTTTACTTCCTTCCGAAAAATAAATTTTTGAAATTATGCCCGCAGTTTGGCTCTGAATAAGCACCTCTTCATTAGATAAGATACTACCGCTGGCGGTAATGCTGCTTGTTATAGGCTGAGAATGTACAATGCGCCCATCAATTAAAACAGTTTTAATTTTCGGAACTTGTTTATTATCCACAGGCGCTGCATCATTGTGTGGCTTAAAAATTATCATTAATGCTAATATTATTGCCCCAATTATCCAGGGCCAAATTTTTTTCATATCAGGATGGTTGAGATAGGTTTTTTACATTGCTGTATATAAGTCTTAAGGTTTTATGAAAGGTAGCTTTCTCCTTTTCATTTAATCCTTGCAGGGTAGTTTTATTTATTCGGGCTACTGTGCTTTTTATTTCGGGCATGTATTTCTTGGCCTTATCAGTAAGCTGAATCCAGTATTCTCTCCTGTCTAAGGGATTTTGAGTACGAGTAATAAATTTCTTTTTGCCCAGGTCGTCAATAGCGCCAACCATTAATGCTTTATCAATATGCAGGGTATCGGCTATAAATTGTTGCGTGCATTTATCACCTATTTTGTCGATAAGCACAAGTACAGAAAAATTCTTTTCTATGCCGAGGTGTTTTAAACTTCTTGAAAGTTCGGCAAAGTGCAGTTTACCCAGTAAACCGAATTTTCTTCCAAACGAAAATTCAGGCACATCAAATATGGTAAACTCATCTTTTTGCATAGTACTAAAGAAAGGACAAATATAGTTTATTTTATAAATAGTTTGTAAACTAAACTAATTTTAACCTTTGTTAACAATGGCTTAATGATTTCTTAGTAGTGCGGCTACCTTTTTATCTATCGGTAAGGTAAAGTCATCTTCGGTAATAGCTTGTATATCAATCCATCGAAAACATATGGCACCTTCTTTTAGTTCCGAAAAGTTGAAAGGTATGTCCGTAGTTTGTATGGCTAATGGTGAAGCGTTTTTGATAATATAATATATACTGATAACCTGTGTTTTTGGGTTAAATGCCGAAGCCTGGAAAAAATCTGTGGTATAAAAATGGCTCAATACTTCTATGGGGGTATTTGTTTCCTCCATCATCTCTCTTTTTATAGCTTCAAGGGTTCCTTCTCCAAATTCAAGCCCCCCGCCCGGGAACTTGGTAATTTTCCTGCTGTGAATCAGCTCATCTGACACCAGTACTTTGCCCTTATCTATAAGCAAACCATATACGCGAACATTAAAAGGATAGGGCATAATACTTAACTTTTAGCGAAAGTAGTGGATAGGCAGTAATAAACAGGAATATGTTAAAAATAAATCTGTTGTACCGAATATTGAATAATACAAAAAATTAATTTTGCTACATTAGGAGTTATTCCATGAAAAGAAGGCTTTATATATGTAATGTATTGTTCCTGGCTTTATGCTTTAATACAGGCATTAAGGCGATGACCATGACTGAATACATTAAAAAGTATAAGGATTGTGCCATTGAACAAATGCTGGTATACAACATACCTGCCAGCGTTACATTGGCACAGGGAATACTGGAATCGAGGTGTGGAAATAGTCCACTGGCAACGAATGCCAATAACCACTTTGGTATAAAATGCCATGATGACTGGGTAGGCCCTTATTATGTTTACGACGATGATGCCCGTGGAGAACATTTTAGGAAATATACTAATGCAGATGAATCGTTTAAGGACCATGCAGAATTTTTAAAATCGAGGCCATGGTACACTTTCCTATTTAATTACGCACGTACCGATTACCGCGATTGGGCCGACGGCCTTAAAAATGCAGGCTATGCCACAGCACCCGACTATGCCGAGCAGTTGATTTCTATCATAGAAAAAAATCATTTGTTCGATTACGATACAGTACTTCAAAAATTAAATGGACTGGGACTTTTATATGGAGCAAGCCCCGAGAATAAGGAAAAGCAAGCCTTGCCCGATTATGTTATTGTTCAAAAGGGTGATTGTATATTTAAAATAGCCCGTGAATCGGGTGTAGAAGTTCATCAACTATGCAATTATAATGGCATTACTGTGCATGGCCTTATATCGCCGGGCCAAAAGCTGTATCTTAAACCAAGGAATAGTATAAGCCGTTCTCAGCCCACCGATAGCAAGCATCCTACACAATATAATAAAGGAGATGTTTCGGTATTACCTGAAAAAATAAATAGGGGTAAAGCGTAATTTATTTAACAGGGATCACCGGGTGTGCAAGAGTTTCCTTTTTCAGACGGCAGCGTTACCGTAGGGCTTTCTTGCTTCCATTCACTCCACGATTTATTTAATGCAGCCAGGAATATTTCGGGCGATTGAGCGCCTGAAATAGCGTATTTACTGTTAAATACAAAAAACGGAACACCTCTGATACCGTTATCTTCAGCCTCTTGTAAGTCCGATTGAACTTCATATTTTTCATCGTCGCTGTTAAACATAGCCTCAAGTTCTTTTTTACTCAGCCCTATCTCTTCGCCTAATTTCAGCAGTGTGTCCTTATCACTAATGTTAAGGCCTTCTGTAAAATAGGCGGATAAAAGTCTTTCCTTAGCTTTATCCTGCAACCTTAGTTTTTCTGCAAAATGAATAAGCCTGTGGGCGTTAAACGTATTGGCAGGTTTTGCAATATCAAAGTTAAAAGTAAGCCCGGTGCCTGCCGCTATTTTAGATACATGGTCATTCATTTGTTTAGCCTCTTGCACGGATAGTCCTTTTTTTTCGGCAAGCCATTCGTTCAAACTTTTCCCGGCAGTATATTCCATATCCGGCGAAAGCTGGAAGCTGTGCCATATTATATGTATGTCTTCTTTATGCGGAAACTTTGAAAGCGCTGCCTCAAATTTTCTTTTACCTATGTAACAAAAGGGGCAAACCACATCCGACCATATATCTACATTCATATTCCTTATTTTATATTTTTTTTAGCCATGATATACGCGGGATGAAATAATTAGCCCATCCTTAATCTCCAATACTTCTCCAACCAAAAGATTTTCCTCTCCATCAACTTTACGGATGTATTCCATAAAAACAGAATTACTGTCTGCTATAAATTTAGTTGGCTCATATTTTAAGGTAGGTAATCTTTCAAAGCAATCCTTCCACCAGCTTTCCAGTGCTTGTTTTCCCTTAATTAATCCCTTAGTCTCAGGGCTCCTAAGTTTTAATTTTGGGCTATAATGTTGGGCGTTATTATCATATAATGACATAAGCTTGGCCAAATCATGTTGGTTGAATGCATCAAACCATTTTTGTGCAATAAAAACTACTTGTTCAGAATTAGACATGTATCCCTATAATCAAAATATCATCTACTTGTTCCAACTTGCCTTTCCAGCTTTCTAATGTGTGTTCTAAGAGTTTTTTTTGCTCTTCCATAGGCTTACTTGCATTTGCCAATATAAGTTCCTGTAATTGTTTGTATTTAAACTTTTTTCCTTTTGGTCCTCCAAATTGATCAGCATAGCCATCGGTAAATAAGTAAAGGGTATCACCTTTTTTCAAGTTTAAACTATGAGTATTGAATGGCAGAGGCCCGTCAACTTTTCCAATGGGTTGTTTAGCTGCTGCCACTTCATGCATTTTACCATCCTGTACATACCATAATGAGTTATACGCACCAGCCCATTGTAATTCAATCCCTCCTTTGGAGGGAGTAAGGGAGGCCAATGATATATCCATTCCATCTTGTACGCTGTCTTCGCTCTTCGCAAAGGTCTCCACTACTAATTCGCGCACCTTACCAAGAATTTTGCCGGGTTCAGTTATTTTAAACTCTTTTACCGTACGGTTAAGTGCATTAGAACAAACAACACTAACCAGTGCACCCGGCACACCATGGCCTGTACAGTCGGCAGCAGCTATAAGAATACTGTCGCCCGTTTTTTCTAACCAGTAAAAATCTCCGGCTACAATGTCTTTGGGTTTATAGAATACGAACGATTCGGGCAGGTGTTCTTTTATTATACTTAAAGGAGGTAATATGGCATCCTGCAAGCGCTTGGCGTAGCGAATGCTGGCGGTAATATCCTTGTTTTTTTCTTCAATTAAATCATACGCCCTTTTCAATTCAGCATTTTTGTTTTTTTCAAACTCTGCTTCCCGTTTTGCCGTTTCTACCTGGTTAATAAATTGAACGCTTTTAAGCCTTGTATTTGATTGCAGGCTGATCACTTCTTCTTTTACCTGGTGAAATTTTTTGAAATATTCGAATGCTCCGGCCATATCATTTAGCTCGCTGGATATCTCTGCCAAAACTTCGTATAATTCATACTGAATAGACTTGTAGGAAGAGTTGGTAGCTTTTTCAAGTGCATTTAGGTACCAATTTTTAGCTTCTTCCTTATTCCCCAATCGTAATTCCAGTTTGCCTAACGATTGTAAAAAACGGATAACTCCCAGCGGTATCTCCTCGCCCTGAGCCGTCTTTAATCCTTTCATTGCATCTTCCCTGGCTCCTTCGTATTCTCCAAGTTCAATGTGCACTTCAACCAGCCTTTGCATTACGGCATGAAAGCCTAATCTATCATTAGCATCAGCCCTTAGCTTAAGACTTTGCTGTAATATTTCTTTTGTTTTATTGTAATCTTTTTTCTTGAAATAGGCATCGCCTATTACCATTAGGGCTGCCGACATGCCAAGAGGATCGTTTATTTCCTTCCGCAGCGCAAAAGACTTTTCTCCATCTTGCAGTGCAGCTTCAATATCGTCAAAATGGTTATGAATATAGGCCATCTGAAAATAACATGCGGCCATGCCGCCTTTGTCGCCCAGTTTCATTCTTATAGATATGCTTTTTTGAAGGCATTCTACAGAATCATTAAAATTACCTATTCGCAAATGCAATATGCCCAGGTTGTAAAAGGCAAGCCCTATTCCAATGTCATCCCCAAGTTTTTCATATATAGTTAAGCATTCCAAAAGCTTTTCGAATGCTTTATCATTTTGCCCCTTTTGCAAGTAAAAAAAGCCAAGGTTTGCAAGCGCATTGGCAAAGCCTTTGGTATAAGAAATCTCCTGCGATAAACTTAAGGCCTCTTCTGCAAGTTCTGCCGAATGCTTATGATTGGAATTACGAATTTCAAAAGACAGCTTGTTAAGTTCATCTATCTTTTGAACATTTCTTATCTCTTTATCGGTAAGTATTTGATTTTCGGCTTCCATTTCCTTACAAACTTAACAAATAAAAGAGCAATAATTAATAGTGTTAAGCTCTATTCTTTCCTGTAAAAGTCATTTAGGTAGCTTTCTATTTATTTAAGGAAAAAATCAATAGGTGTAGGGAGCGCGTACAATGCCAGTAGAATGCTTATTGATTATGTGAGGTGATGCCAGGGCCTCTGTTGCAAGTTCCAAAGAATTTAGCACTGCTTTTTTAGTACATTTGATTTGTAAATAGCAGTAGTAAAGGACTATAAATTAAATATATAAACTTCCATCTCATTTATAATGAAAAATAATCGCTACCCTCTGAAGGTAACCCCTGAAAATAAGAAGAGCAAATTAAAATTACAAGATGCGACAAAAAAAGTTCAATTTAAAAAAAAGTCATTTGAATTTAAGGCAAGTACCATGGAAGAGAAAAAGGGAATTTTCAACCATGAATTTTCATTTTTAAATCCCAATAAAAGTGAGATGTATCTTTTTGTTGAAAAAATTTCCTGGGATCCATCCCTAACTTTGATTGATGCAACCATAAAAATTTCAGGAGCTTATCCGGGTGGTCAAACTGAGAAGATATATAATTCAAAAATAGCTTTACAATCAATAGAAGGAAGGCGCAATATAAATTTAACCTACTCTATAAAAGAGGGAGCCGAAATTAAAGTGAGCTTTGAATGTAAGGGATTAGAAGAAACGGACCCAAAGTATTCTCTTTTATATAAGTGGCTTGATCCTTTGTCAATAAAGAAATAACGAGCCTCGTTTCCCGCTCAAGTTTAAGTAATTACTTTATAAGCGATAAGCCCTGCGTAGCCGATTTATCATCGGGGGATAACATCAATACTTTATTGAACAAAACCTGTGCTTCCCTGGTTTTTCCTAGCTGATAATTTGTCCAGGCATACATTAGCAAGCCATCGTAATTAAAGGGGTATAGGTTCACCACTTTTTCAAAATACTTTAAGGCGCTCTGGTAATCTTTTTTGTTGTAATACATATATCCCAATTTGTAATTCACAGTAGAATTTTGCGGGTCGCCTTCTAATATCTTTTGGTAAAGATTTATAACCTCATCTGTTTTACCCAAAGCTGCTGCGGGATATGCATAACCCAGCTTAGCCTCGATAGAAAGTGGCATAATATCTTCTGCTATTTGGTAATAGGATGCAGATTCCTTGTAAAGAGCCGCCTCGTAACTGAGCCATCCCAGGCGAAGGTTTAGTTCGTACGACGATCTATCATATATAGCTTTTATAGTGCTTATTGCATTAGTATAATCCGATTTCTTTTCATATTCATAGCTTTTGGTAAAAGCCTGTATTACATTCTGTGTTTGTGCCACAGCTTGAGTACTTACCACAACAGAGAGGATGATAAAGATTTGCCTGAATGTTTTCATATACGTTGAATTATGGTTTAATAATTAAGCCCAATATAAATGAATTGTAATGATATATAAAGCCTTCTGTACTTTGAGTTTGCGTTGAATTTTGGTATGCGCCATATATATCGAGATGCTTGCCTGCCGAAACAGTTAATAGGCCCGATATGCGCGAGGTAGTAAGGTCGGTTGAATTATTTACTATAAATCCATTGTATTCTATAATGTTGGCACCGTTACCATTGTTAAGATAGGAAACCGTAAGGGACAATGGTTTTACAATTTGCCAACTTATATATGGGTTATAAGAAAAGTAAGTACTGGAGTAACTGTTTTCGGTATGCGTATATAAAGTGGTGCCTATATCCAGTTTATTCCAACCAAAAGGATAATAATTAATGGTTAAATAATTTAACGATTGTGTATTGCCGTAAACTTTAGATAGAGTAGTTCCTAAAGTAAAATCTATGTGCGATACAGTTTTCTTTATTGCAAGTGAACCAATAAAGTAATTGTAATATGTAGTTGGCGGAATGGTATCTGCCGGTGGTGGTTGCCCACGCCTTGGCGGAATTTTAAGTGGTGGGGGCGGTGTATACGCCCTGTTTATATATTGAAAAGCGGGAGCAATTTCCCAATCATTTTTTAACGGGATATTACCACGAAGGTAGTATTGAAATTGAGAAGTTGCGCCTTCAAAATCCTTCTGATTATAGTAAGTAACCGCATGAAAAAGGGTAAATCGTTTTGCCACATAATGCTCTAATCCAAGCTGGCCATAATATCCCGGTTTAAATTCTGTAGAACTATCACTGGTTCTTACGCCACCTTCAAACAAAACAAAACTTACACCTGCAAGGCTGTCTGTCTTCATTTCCTTAGCAACACCTTTGCTAAAAGATTTGCTCAGCCAACGGGCCTGTTCAAACTGGTTTGTATAGATGTAGCAATAGTATAAATACTCTAAAGCATCGGCATCACCCGAATTAAACTTCAATGCTTTTTCGAAATTTTTTGCCGCTTTAACGTAATTTTTGTTTTCGTAATAAGCGGTGCCTATGCGCATACGCAGGTAATAGTAGTCTATGCCTTTTGCCAATGCAGTGTTGCCATAGATTATAAGCTCAGCCCAGTTTTTATTTGTGTAAAGCCGGTACGATTTTTCATCTACGCTTGCCTGGCTTAAGGTATCTTGTGCAGATACACGGATACACGCAAACAGCAGGCAAAAAAACAATATTAATCTAAGTGCTCTGCTGTTATACATAAGTCTTTTTCTTTTACTGTAAATTTTTGCAGGTTACTATTTTCTAATTCCAAAGTAAACTCGAGTTTGCGGTTGATACTTTTGCCTGTTTTAGCCATAGCTACCGATTCTATCTTTATCTTTTTAGGATCGCGTTCATCATCGATTTCGCTATACCTGGCCGTAAATTCAGTTTTTTGATACACTTTAAATGGTGCTATAAAATCCTGGATGATTTTAGACGGCCCTTTCATAAATCCTTCTGCGGGTAACACATCTTTTACTTCCAGCTGGTGAAAGTAACTCAGTAATATTTTATGCGCGCCTATATAAAAGTAATAGAGCAATGATTTTTTATCTCCTTTAAAGTCGGTGAAATAATGTAAGGTTTCGTTGTTGGCAAAATATGCGTACGAGCCTGTATTATGGCAGTATATGTATGGATTGTTGGCAGTATCTACAAACACTTCCCATTTTACGGTTTCAGTTTTTTTACCCGTTACTTTAAAAGAAATTGTTTTACCTAATGTGAAACTAAATGCCGATTGTACCAAAGGCGTAGGTACTACCTTAGATATGATTTGTTCTTGTTTAGGATATTCGAATGAATGAAATACAAATTCGCCATTCTCCCTGGCTACATAATAGCTGATTGGATATTTAAGCGTAGCCGCTCCGACATTTGGTGTAGCCTGTAACTGAAAATGTATATGTGGTTCAGGTGAACGACCCGAGTTACCACACAACGCAAGTATGTCTCCTTTTTTTACATAATCGCCTACCTTACATTTAAAGCTGCCCTTTTTTATGTGGCTAATCTGGCTATAAAAATAATCTCCGTGTTTTATAACAATCGAATTACCCCAGTTTTCTGCGATGTTAGCGCTACCTATTTCATTGTCTTCTACACCATCTTCTATTGCAACCACATATCCTGCCGATGGAGCCAGTACAGGCAAGCCATAGCAATAAAAATCGGTGACACTTGTTCCAGGAAGTTTAAATGTTTTACGGGTTTCATCGGTAACTACAAAATCCCAGGCAAAGCGCCAGTCTTCTTTATGTGTAATATCTCCCTCATGTGCCTGCGATACGTTCCACTCTCCATAAAAAGGAAGCCCGATATGATAGTAGGTATCGTTTTTAAAACGTTCAGTGCGATTAACCAGGGCATATAAATTTTTCTCGGGTGAGTATTGTTGGTATTGCACCATAAAAAGATGCTTAACCTCGTAGCGATTTACTAAAACATAAACAAGCAATATAACTACCAGCGAAAAAGGTAAGGAATAAATGGGCAAATGATAAACTCCTAGAATGTTTCCCAATGCACTTATAATTAATCCGATAAGAGGCGCTGATATAATAGCCATAAAGTAAGAACCCTTTGATGGGATTAGGAAAAAGCCGCCGATGGCAATGGCTGCCAAAATATAGTTAAAACCAATGTAGCTATACTCAAGTTCAGTTACGTTACCCTGGAAGAATACACAAAATAAGTAGCCCGTTAAAAAACCAAGTATAGAAAGTGTAAATGCTATTCGCGAATAAATTAACATACCCAGTGCGATTAACGCACCTGCTACTATATTGTATTCAAACACTATTGCGCCCAAAGATTTTAAATACACTTCCACCAACGTGGGTATTTTAAGTGAGTTTATACTTTCATAAAGTGACACAAGTGTTGAGCCTCCCAGTTTCCATAAATCGTTAGATGTGTAAATGCCGCGTTCACTTAGCTGTAAAGCCGAAAGGCTACGCCCGCTTAACAGAAAGATCCATACGCTTACCATAAACGGGGTGCTTAAAAACGGCACGCGATACGCCGTAGCCATACCCGATAACCACACGGTTATAAGTAGGGTTAAGAAAGAAGCAAGTAGAAGCAATACAAAAAAAGGCAGAGTAAATTTAAAGAATACTCCCAGGGTTAGCCCTACCAACAGCGCATTGTAACTATAAACGCCATTGCGTATAAGCAGTTGGTTAAAACCCAACAGCTTTGCAAATAAAACTGTAGCCAATACACAAATTAATCCCGCTGCCCCGGTGTATGGGTCTATAAAAGAGGCGACAAGCACCAAAATAGCCAGCCACAGGTTATTTGAGAAAAAAACCTGGGCATAGCTATTTACAAGGCTATCTGCATAAAACTTTATTTGCGTTTTTACCTTACCCTCCATAAGGCAATATTACAACTTAAACTCTTTTAAATATTTAGGCAATACTTCGCTGCCTTCAATACTTCCCAAGGTTTCCCTGTTTCGTATGATGTGCACTTTTTCGTCCATATCTATCAAAACTACAGCTGGCCTTAAGGCAATAAATTGCATCCATTGGGTCATGTTGTAAGCACCCACAGTGTGCACCACTACATGGTCATCGCGTTTTAAAGGTGGTAATGTTACATTCTCCCTTATTACGTCGATGTTCATACAAAGCGGGCCATATAATACTGCATCTTCGGTATACTGGCTAAACTCCTGTGCAGGGCTAATTTTATGGTCATACCAAAACGAGGTGAACATAATATTCACTCCAAAATCCATAATGGTGGCACGCCTTCCGTCCGATAAACGCTTGTTCGAAATTACGGTACCTAGCAGGTATCCGGCATCATCAATTAATGCACGGCCTGTTTCCAGTATTAATAAAGGAAGTTCAGTTTCGGTAAAACCCGCATTTAAAATAGCGGTAGTAATAGCCTCGGCAAACTGGTCGAAACTGGGCGATGCATCTGCTCCTTGCAGGTACGAACCTTTAAGGGTATTCTTCGATGCAAATCCTCCTCCCATATCAAGGTATTGTATGTTCTTTTTATACTTTTTCTTTATGGCAAGGGCAAGGTCGCTTAGTTTGCCTGCCGCTACGCCATAAGCACTTGGAGCAAGCATAAAGGTGCCGATATGACAATGTAAGCCTACAAGGTCCATTACATCGTTCAGCATTATTTTATTTATGGCATCCCAGGCCTGGCCGTTTTCATAGTTGAATCCAAAGCGGTCCCACATAGGGTAAATACCCGTATCCATATTTACACGTATAGCTACTTTAGGTCTTGCCTTCAGCTCTAATGCAATTTCTTTTAACAGGTACAACTCATCCAGGTGGTCAATATGAATCAACGAGCCATTTTTAACCGCTGCTTTTAATTCTTCTTCGGTTTTGTCGGGGCCGTTAAAAATTATTTTGTTACCCGGTACGCCGTTGTTCAAGGCCTTTTGGTATTCAAACCCCGAAACCACCTCACCCCACGATCCTTCAGTGTGGAACACATTACATACAGCATTTAGGTAGTTTGTTTTATACGACCATGCAAACTGCACTTTAGGGTAACGTGTTTTAAAGGCACGGTTAGCGTCTTTAAACGTTTCGCGGATTGTTTTTTCCGATATAACAAATAGGGGCGAGCCATATTTTTCAAGCAATTCTTTTACAGCAACGCCGTCCACATGTGTTACCGGTGCATATTCGGTACGCTTGCCGAATTTGTTCATTACGCCCGCATTTAAGCGTTGTATAACGGGCCTTTCGTATTGCAGCTTTTTCATATAGTGTCGGTTTAAAATATTAAAGTTCTCCTAAGGTTGATATTTTCTCAAATTCTTTTAACTCTACAATCATGTCGTAGGAATACCTGACGAACATTTTACCTACATCATAACTTTTAAAGGGCTCTGTTTTTTCTCCGAGTGCCATTTTTACCAAAGCCTCGGCATGGTTTTGTCCGCAGCCTACTGCCAGGTATACCCAAGCAGGAAAGCGAGGATTAATCTCCAGCAGATAGTACCTGCCTTCGGATGTTTTAATGATTTCGAGTTCCATGCCACCCTTCCATTTTGTAGATTTAAAAAGCCTTTTGGTCATCTCCAACAATTCTTTATCTGCTATGGATATTCCTGACCAGGCCTTGCCTTTATCTGTAATATATTGCTTGCGCATAGGCACTGCACCTATTACATTTCCTTTACCATCGCCAATTGCAGTAACGTTTACTTCCTGTCCATATACAAATTGCTGTATGATGATAGGCAGGCCCCATTTGGCACTTATTTTATTAAAGTGGCTCACTACCTGTTCGGGCGTGTACGCAATAGATGCATCGTAAAATTTGCCTTTAACCACCAGTGGGTATGTAAACTCTTCGCGCAGCGAAGGAATTTCGGCTGTGCTGAAAATCATTTTGCTGTAAGGCACATCAATCTTATGCTTCTTGCCGTATTCGGGCAGGTTCGATTTATGGCGTGCTTCAAACTGGTCCATAGTAGGAAGAAAAGTATGTATGCCCATTTTCTTCTTTAAGGTATCCGCCAGCGAAATAAAGTTTTGCAGCTCGGCATCAAAATTTGGTATGATTACATCAATCTTATCTACCGAATTGATATACTCAAGCCGTGTAAGCAAGCTTGCTTTACCCGAAGACGGGAATGGCACCTGGTAAGTTTTATCTACCAAATCGTGCATATATATTCCGGGTTCAAGCGTTTCATACGAAAGGCCGATAATACGTACATCGTATATCTTGCTTTCTTTCAGCGCTCGTATTACGGGCACTCCGGGGCCCGGGCTGTCAATGGCATTAAGGCCGGTAACAGCTACACTAATCTTTTTCTTTTTCATCACCGTCAGCTAAATTTAGTTTGGCTAGCATTTTGGTAAAGTCATAAAAATCTTTTTCAAACGTGGCCTCGTCGGTCATGTAGTTTTTTACCGCGTGGGCTTTTATCTCTTCTGCGGTTTTACCTTCCTTAAGAGACTTTATAATTTCGAGCCCGATAGGATTGGTAGAAAACGAATCGCCGGTAGAAGGATCAAACACAAAGCCCGAATCGCTGAGTGCTATGTTTCTTTTTATTTTCATAATGATTAGAATTTGATGATACAAAGATGCGCACTATGCATCCATTATGTGTTACGGTTTAAAATAAAAGATTAATGAAATTAGAACGTGAGGATTATAAATCTATTCAACAAAAACCAGCTCAAAGGCTCCGTAGTCTTACCTTCTGAGTTCTTTAAGCTGGTCTGATACCGTAGGTTATCGTGAACTGTTTATTCGGCTCAATACTGTTTGAACATCGCCATCGGTAGGCGTCATAAGCAACACCTTTTCGAATAAAATTTTGGCATCTGCCGTAATACCCAAATTGTATTTAGTACGTGCATCCATAATAAGTCCGTCGTATGCAAACGGATATAGGACAACCAATTTATCCAGGTATTTACGGGCAGTTTTGTAATCTTTTTTGCCGTAATAAATCATGCCCATATAATAATTGGCATCGTAGTTGAGCGAATCTAAATCCAGTATTTTGGTATGCTGTGCTATTAGTTCATCAGTTTTACTTTCGGCAGCCAAAGGATAAGTGTAACCCTTTCTTGGCTCTATGGCATTAGGTTTTAAATCGATCGCCCTCTTATAATAGTTTTCCGATTGGGCGTAATCGCCTGCTAAATATTGTAGCCATCCCATACGTAAATTCATTTCATACGATGTTTTATCGTATATCTTATTCAGTACGTCAATAGCAGATTTATAATCTTTATTTGTTTCTAAATCTTCGCTCTGATTAAAAATAGATGCAATATTCTTTTCATCAACCAATGTAGCGTTCGAAGCATCTTTTATCATGCTTAAACCTTGTGCAGCCGATTTATCGTTGGCCGAAATATACATTACCTTGTTAAACATAGCTTTAGCGTCAATGGTTTTGCCAAGTTGGTATTTGGTCCAGGCATCCATAAGCAGGCTGCTGTAATCAAATGGATATAGCGCAAGCACTTTATCAAAGTAGGTGAGGGCCGTTTGGTAATCTTTTTTGTTATAATAAATCATACCAACCCAATAGTTTACCTGCGAATTTTGCGGGTTTATTTCAAGTACTTTATTGTATTGTGCCAATAAATCGTTTGCATTGCCTAAAGCTGCAGCCGGTTCAACAAAATAAAGCCTTGGCTCAATAGAATTCGGGTTTATGGCAATGGCCTTAGTGTAATACGATTCCGATTCGGCATATTGTTTATTCTCATAATTAAGCCATCCAAGTCTAAGATTTATTTCGTACGATGCTTTATCATATACCTTATTCATGGCATCTATAGCCGATTTGTAATCTTTTTTCGACTCAAACTGTTCGCTTTTGTTAAACGAAGAAACCAACACGGTATCTTGTGTAAAAGCCGAAAAGAATGGAATTAAAAGAATTGCCGAAAGAGCGTACTTTTTGATTTTCATAAATAAAGGTTTAAAACTTTGGGTGTTTAAATTACAAATTTTGGTACAATGGCTATGTATTGAACCCAAAACTAAGGGTTCCGCAATAATCCTCTGTTATGGTTTATCGATAATAAGTAATGAAATTATAATTTATATATCGGATAGGGGAGTCCTGTTTTTTTTACCTACACCCTTGTAATCGCTAACTGTAAAGCCTGTTACCTGCTTAAATTGATTGCTTAAATACTGCACGCTGCTGTACCCCATGCGGTAAGCTATTTCGCTAAGGGTAATCTCCTCGTAGCTGATAAGCTCTTTTATTTTTTCAGTTTTAATAAGGATGATATATTTTTCGAGTGTACTGCCTGTTTGTGCCGAAAATATCTTGCTAAGGTATTGGTAAGGGTGGCCCAGTTTTTCGCTCAGGTAATCAGAATTGCGCAGAATAGAATTGGTATTGCTGCCATAAAATATCAATTGTATAATAGATGATTTTATTTGTTGAACCAGCTTTTGGTCTGTATTATCAATCAATTCAAATCCTTGACGTTTAAGAATAGCATCAATGCCTTTTGGGTCGAATACCTGTGCATCATAACGTATAACGGCTTCGCCTAAGGTTACTTGTATAACATCTATAAAGCCTGTACGTTCTAATTCCTGCTTAACCAGTTTAATACAACTATTGCTCACCATGTTTTTTATATACAGGGTAGTTTGGTTAGTATTAAGGTTATGCTTTTGCATAAGGCAATTGGAAATAGAGGATAAAATTAAAAAAAAGCACGTGGTTGAGGGTAAAAATGAAAAATCCCCTGACTTTAAATAGCCAGGAGATTTCTTAATTTATATTTATCCTAAACCGGGCGGTTTTTCTAAGGCTTATTTGGGATAAACTACTATCTTCTTAACTATCCTGTTGCTTTGGTTGGGCTGTACAACATACAAGGTATATACTCCGCTGGCTTGTGAAGATAAGTCAACATCAACAGTATTGCCCGAATTTTGCAATAAGCTTTTATCATAAATTTTTTGTCCGATGGCATTATATATCTGTATTTCGCTTACGGTATTATCCACTACAACCGAGAATGTACCTGTTGAAGGATTAGGATATACATTGCCTACAGATTCGGTACTGATACTGCAAGAGGTAACGTTATAGGATATGGATGCTCCGTCAAAGTCGGTTTGTTCTAAGCGGTAATAGTTAATACCGTTTAGGGGAGATTCGTCTGTGTATGAATAATTGCGGGTAGAAGAAGAATTGCCTGCACCCGGAATTGTAGCTATGGGTTCAAAATTGTCTCCATCCGCAGAACGTTCTATCGTAAAAATTTTATTGTTTGTTTCGCTGGCAGTACTCCAGTTAAGGGTTATCCCTCCGGCTTTGGGTTGGCAGCTAAAATCAAGTAAATTTATGGGCAGCACCACATTACATAAGGCAGCGTGAACGCAAACCGGGGGTGTAAGAGGCATATAAGAAACAAACCCGTTACCGCAGGCATATAAGCCAGCTGCATTGTTACCTAATACCACATCATACACTGTACTGCTGCAGGCATAAGTATTGGAAAGTGCAAGTGCACTATTATAAACTTGTACTGAAGAGTTTTCTCCCACATATACATTATCGCAATAATCAACATCCAGACCGCCCCATGCTCCTATAGTAGCCGTAACAACCACGGTGGAATTAATTACACCTGTGTTTTTTACAAGGCGCTCGAGATTGGCTCCGTTATATAGATAAAGCCATTTGGTACTTGCAGCCATGCCGTTCATACCATTGGTAGAATACCCCACATATTGCGCCACATTAGCTTCCGCGAAAGCAAATCCGTCTGAGGCATAATAGGTAGGCGGCGTAAGTGCAGGCGTAGGCAGCTGAATAACAACATTAGGGTAATTACCGGGGTCACCGGCTGATGTGGTTGTTGCCATATAGCCCCAATTACCTGTTGGATCATAACAAGCAATCGCAATATCATGCCCGGTTTGCGTAGGCGTTTGATTCAACACATTTATACGGGTTATATTGTCATTGGTATCTACCGCGCCTCCTGCATCACATGGGGTTTGCCAGCTACCTCCGGATATTATCATCTCATTTGGGTTGCAGGGGTTCCATAATATCCGCCATCCCTCCATTAATTGGGGTTGCGTTTGAGTGATGTTAGTTTGTGCACCGGCGGTACTGATTTGTGCCACATGTATCCCCGAAAGGTTTAATCCCTCTACAAGGAAGCATTTACCGCTAAATTCATCACAGGCTACATCGCCATAATAACTATATGCGGTTAAAGAGCTAGCGGTGAATGTCCATAATTTTACCCCTACGCTGTTAAACTTAACAAGCTGGTAAGGGCTTGTGCCACCATACACGTAAACATTACCCTGGTGGTCATAATCTAAGTCATAAGCCCTGTTGGCTACTATTACCGGGCTTGATGTCCAGGTCCAGGGATCAATTACCAGGGTTTTGGTTCTGTCGTAATTTGCGCTAAAAGATTCTTCGGTTCCTTTAAGAATATAATTAGAAGAAACACTTCCACCTTCCTGGTATGAACTTAAAGGAGCATGGTCTATTATTTGGTCTACGGGGCTTTCAATCACAATATTTCCTTTAGGGTCTACACTCATATTTTTTGCCCCTTTATATTTTAGCTTAACCTGCGATAAATCTGCTCCGGGATGCACAATCAGGGCATATTCAAAACCAGTGGTGTCTTTAGGAAATGTAAATTCGGCATCAATGCCGGGATATAAATTGTGATAGATGATTTTTTTGAAAGCATTTACCTGAACGGAAGTGCTTTTCCCTGTCGGGTAGGTATAATAATCTGATTGTTCCTGTTGTCCTTCTATTGTAACATTCGGATTTGAACCTTCCCAATGGCAGGATAAATAGTGCATAACAGCCGGTTTAGCATCCTTATCGGGATCTCCCAGGTCCCCCGTCTTTTTGTTTACGTTAGGATAATCTATAAGTCGGTATACAATTCCGTTTGTGGTAAAGTAAACGTGCAGGTAATCGGCAAGTTTTGCACTATAAAGCACAACGGCTTTTTCATTTACCTCCTGGTCAAACTGTCCTGCGTTTTGAATAAATACCCTTAGGTCGTATGGCTGAACCGACCATGCTTTGGTAGTTTGCCCGTTGCAAAATAAGAAACCCGAGGTTAAGAATAAAATAATGAGTAGTAATGTTTTCTTCATGCAACTGCGATTTTAAATTCGGCAAGCTTTATAATCTTTTATAAATCAAAAGTTTGCAGCTTAGTATGTAACAAAGCTAAGAATTAATTCTTGATTAACAAAGCTAAAAGCGATGAAACGCAAAATGTTTTCCAAACTTGAGGACATGCTGGCAGTTTAAGAACTTACCTTGGATAAACTATTATCTTCTTAACTATTGTTTTGTTAAGGTTTGGCCTGATAACGTTCAAGATATAGACTCCACTTGCCACTGAGGATAAATCTAAATCTATAGTATTGCCTGAATTTTGCAATAAGCTTTTATCATAAATTTTTTGTCCTATCGTATTATAAACCTGTATTTCGCTCACCGAATTATCAATAGACACAGAAAATTTTCCGGTAGAAGGATTTGGGTAAACATTACCTATTAATTCATTGTTAACATTGCACGAAGTAATATTATACGAAGCCGATTTACCGTCAAAGTCAGTTTGGCTTAAGCGGTAATAATTTAAACCATTAAAAGGTGTTTCATCTGTATACGCGTAATTAAGGGTAGAGGAAGAATTACCTGCTCCTTGCACCGTAGCTATAGTTTGGAAATTAACTCCATCTGTCGAACGTTCTATAATAAAGTATTTATTATTTGTTTCGGTGGCTGTACTCCAATTTAGTTTAATACCGCCAGAAACCAGGGTGCAATTAAAGTCCAGTAAACTTATGGGAAGCACCCCGCATGTAGCCGGAACTTTTACTGTATCTACGAATTGGTTTGTACAACCAAATTTAATGGTAACTGTATATGTAGTTCCAAGGCATAGGCCTGTTGCAGTTTGTGTTGTTTGGCCATTGCTCCAGTTATATGTTAAAGCGCCGGCATAAGGGGCGCCACAAAAATTAAGGGTAGCTGTTGCGGTAGAAGTACAACCACAACCTGTTGTGTGGGTCTTGGTTATTTTAGGGCCGGGTGCGGGTAGGTTTAGCTTGATGCTTGAAACAAAATTTCCGCCGCAAACATATAAGATGCTATCATATCCATAAAATTGGTTTTGGCCGAGCTTTACATCAAATATAGTGTTAGTAAGGGGGCCGATAGTAGCTGTTTGCGCCAGTGCTGAATTATAAACGTACACAGTTTTTAAATTTCCTATATATACATTATCGCAAAGATCTACATCAATGCCGCCATCGGCGTAAGAAGAGCTGCCGGGCATAGTGGCTGTTAGCAATTGAGCACCCGTTGCTATATTGTATTCTTTAAGATTTTTACCATCATACATGTATAGGAAATGCAGGCTGGCAGTCAGGCAATTCATGGCATTGTTGAGTAGTCCTGCCGTGTACGTAATGCCAAGTTCATTAAATGTAAAATTATCTGCTACATTCCAATTGGTAACAGCTAAGTTGGGCATGGGCATTTGTATAATATGGTTATTGTGGGTAGACTCATCTCCTGTTGAACTTGCCATATAACAATAGGTATCTGAAGGGTCGATGGCGATACCGCAAAGATCCTGGTACAGGGTAGAAGTTGGAAAAAATGGATTTAAATAAGTTGGTGTTGCCAGGTTTGAATCTATTCTTAAAACATCGTTATGGCCCGTTGCGCCCCCGCCGGCAATAATTACCTGGTTGCTGCATTGGTCATATCTCGCCCTCCAATATTCATACATTAACGTTGTATTATTAATGCCTGTAACATATACACCTGCATTATTAAGCTTAATAACTGCAGGCCCCAAAGGGCTTTGCTTTGGTATGCCATTAGCAATATAAACCGAACCATGTATTTTATCTACACAAAAACCACCATAAAACCCCGGTTGACTAAAAATGGAGTTACCATTAAAACTCCATAGAACAGTACCGGCGCTATTCATTTTCACCACTTCCATATTACCGGTGCCACAAGCATACACATTACCGTTATAATCATAGTCTACATCAAATGCATCATTCGAAAGTATGGCAGGATTTTGTGTCCAGTTTACTACATATGGGTCGATAACCAGCGTTTTGGAATGATCTGTATTACCAATAGAAAACGATTCAATATTATTATTCAATATATATGCCGAATGAATTGTGTCAGTGCTCTGCGCGTAATAAACCACCGGGGCATAATCGGTAAAACTTCCCCAGCGGGTTTGTATATCAATGTTGCCTTTAGGGCTAATAGCCATAGTTAGGTCTCCATCATATTTTACTTTTATTACCGATGCATCAGCACCTGGATGTACAATGAAACTATATTCAAGTCCATCTTTATTTTTTGAAAAACTATATTCCACATCTATACCCGGATATATATTATAGCAGGTTATTTTTTTAAATAGGCTTGCCTTTATCCCACCATTTTTATCAAAGTAAGTAGTGTAATTGCTTTGTATTTCGTCTGCTACAATGTTTCCATTATTATCTGAACCCTGCCATGCAACATCTAAATAATGCAGGATAGGTTTATCGGAAGTGTCAATTTTATCTTTTTCTTCATCGGGTTCCGAAGTTCTTTCAGGGTATTCTGTGTACTCATATACCAAGCCATGATTTGTTATAAAAGCAAACACTTTTCCTAAGAGAGCGCCATAAAGAATTTTATCATCTTTTCTGGCATAGGCATCAAACTGCCCTTTATTTTCAATAAATAATTTATGATTGAACGGATTTGTGCTCCAGTTTGTAGTAGTAGCCGTGGTGTTTGTTTGTCCTTTAACTTGCCCCTGGTATGTGAGCATTATTATAGAAGCAAACAAAAAAATAAAAGTGGTTTTTATTTTCATGGTTTTACAAATTCCTAATGATAAAGGTATAAATCTTTATCAATCAATTAATTTCTCTTACTTTGGATAAACCACAACCTTTTTAATAATAGTTTTATTCAGGCCAGGCTGAATAAGATTTAAAATATAAACACCACTTGCCTGTGCAGATAAATCAACTTCTAATGTATTAACAGAGTTTTGCAATAAGTTCTTGTCATAAATTTTTTGTCCGATGGCATTATATATCTGTATTTCGCTTACACTATTATCTACAGAGACCGAGAATGTACCTGTAGTAGGATTGGGATATATGTTCCCTGTTCTTTCATTACTAATATCGCAGGATGTAATATTATAGGTAGTAGTTTGACCATCAAAGTCGGTTTGGCTTAAACGGTAATAGTTTATTCCGTTAAAAGGAGATTCGTCGGTGTACGTATAATTATGAGTAGTGGTAGAGTTGCCTGCACCGGGCACAGTAGCTATAGGCTGAAAAGTAACTCCGTCTTTAGAACGTTCTATGGTAAAAATTTTATTATTTGTTTCGCTGGCAGTACTCCATGTAAGTTCCAAACCTTTTGTAGAAGGCTGGCAGCTAAAATTTAATAAGTCTATAGGCAATACAACAGTACACAATGCAGGATGCACGCATACAGGCGCTGTAAGTGGCATAGAACAAACAAAACCATTACCGCAGGCATACAAATGCGTGTAGCCATTGCCTAACATAACACCATATACTGTACTGGTGCATGCGTACGTATTTGTAACTGCAAGTGCACTATTATATACTTGTACCGAAGTATTCTCTCCTACATATATATTATCACAGTAGTCTACTGCCAGGCCTCCCCATTGCTGTGGTGTGGCCGTAACAACCACAGTTGTGTTTACTGCACCAGTGTTTTTTACACAACGTTTAAGTGTGGCCCCATTATATATATATAGCCAGTTAAAACTTGCTACCATGCCGTTAAAGCCATTAGACGTACCTCCGCTTATATAAAATGCAACATTGGACTCTGCAAAGCCATAAGCCGTTGGTGCATAATAAACTGGTGGTGTTAAGGCCGGTACAGGCAATTGTACCATTACGTTATTATAATTACCCGGGTCGCCGGCAGATTGTGTAGTTGCCATATAACAATGAGTACCGTCAGGATCGTAACATGTAAGTGCTATATCATGCCCGGTTTGTGATGCTGTTTGGTTAAGCACATTTGCCTGGTGAATAACATCATTGGTATCTATCCAGCCACCTGCAACACCGCTGGTTTCCCAGCCACCGCCGCCTATTACTATTTCTAAATCGCAAGGATTCCAAACAATCTTCCAACCTTCCTGCAAGGTAGCTGCGGTTCTGTTTGCCGCAGTCTGTATACCGGCTGTACTAACTTCCACCGCCTCCATGCCTGTAGAATTAAACCCCTCCGTACAAATACATTTACCACTTGGCCTGATGCACGCAAAATCTCCAAAATAGCCTGTACTTATCGGGGTGGCATTATATGTCCATAATTGTGCGCCGGCAGCGCTAAATTTTGCAAGTTGCCATGTAGATGAACTTCCGTATACATATATATTGCCCGCATTATCATAATCTAAATCATATGCTTTATTTAAAGTCAGTACAGGATTATTACTCCAGGTCCATGGGTCTATTACCAATGTTTTGCTTTTATCGTAGGATACATTAAACGATTCTTCCGTCCCATTAAGTTTATATGTGGATGCAACCAATCCGCCTTCCTGGTATGAACTTACAGGAGCATGGTCTATTATTTGTCCTATTTCACTTTCTATTTCTATATCTCCCGCTTTATTCACTTGTATGCTTTTAGTACCCTTGTATTTTAACTTTACCTGGGAAAGGTCGGCGCCGGGATGAACTATTAATGCATATTCAAAACCACTTTTATCTTTTGGAAAGGTAAATTCTGCATCGATACCCTGGTATAGGTTATGATAGGTTATTTTCTTAAAAATATTTACTACAAGCGTAGTTTTTCCTACCGGATAAGTATAATAGTCGGAGCGTTCTTCCTGTCCTTCAGCAGTAACATCAGGGTTTGAACCTTCCCAGTGCGCGCTTAAAAAATGTTCTACGGGAGGAAGCATTTCTTTATCAGGGTCTTCTCCTTTTGCATTTTTGGGACTTATCTTCGGAAATTCGATGGTGCGGAATATAATCCCGTTTGTAGTAAAATAAGCGAACAAGTTATCTCCCAATTGCGCACCATATAATATCACGGCTTTTTCTTTGACTAACTCGTCAAACTGCCCCGCGTTTTGGATAAAAACTTTATGGTCGAACGGATTTATAGACCATTCGGGCTTTGTGGTTTGCTCAGTAGAAAACGTAAACGCAAAAACCACAATTAAAAGACTTAGTAATATTTTATTCATCTAGCGTCGATTTTAAATTATCCAATTCGTATAATCTTTTATAAATCAAAAGTTTCCAACGTGAGCTTTAACAAAGCTAAAAATTAATTTTTGATTAACAATGCTAAAAACGATAAAGAAATGATAAGTTTTCCAAATTTTAGACTAATGCCTTGGTTTTGGATACGTGTTAAGTTGGAAAATAGCTTGAATTAGCCGTTTTCACCTTTTATTAATTGGCTATAATTTTAGCAGATGACTTTAATAAAACGGTGGATTTTATAAAAAGGCTTAATTTTCAAGATTTATAAAATATCGGACAATTATGTCTCAGAAATTAATTAATAATTTCTGCTTTCGAATCGGCTGCGAGATTCGCCAGTTTTTCATGCCATTTTTGAAGTTCTTCAGGTGTTTGTCTCACCCAATCTGTTAATTCGCCCACAATTTTCAATGCTGCCTTGCTTCGATAGGATCGTGTTGGATTGCCCGGAAATTTTTTGTCAGTAACGTTCGGGTCATTTTCAAATATTCCGGTTGGTTCAACAATATAAACACGTTCACGGCCATCTCCTTTAGCCAGGGCAGCAGCAAGGCCCGCACCATTTGGCAATGCCGTAAAGTAAATGTGATTCATAATGATTTCGGGTTTGTAATTCGACCTGAACCCTGCTGTTAGCAAATCGCCAATTCGCAAATCGGCTTTCGTTCCATGATAAAAGGGGCCTTTGTCTAAAACCTCTACAATTTTGCTTTCCATTCTTTAAATACAGCTTTTTGAGTACTGAAAAATTCTATAAGGACTTTGCTCTCTTTAATATAAAATTAGAAGATTGAATAGTAGTAAATATCATCGTCTATAATAACGGCAAATTTATTTGGTGAAAGAGGTGTAATGCTCGAAGATGTTATACTCTTATTTTTTTTCAATTTAGCGGCAAGTGTTGTTTTACCATCAGAAGCAAGTACGTAATAACTTGTCGTGCTTTGGTTAGTGGGCGAATAACAATACACAAGAGATGTTACCCATTTCCCACCCGGTAGGTCAGTTAATCTTTCAGGCATATATACTGACCAGTTGTTTTGTCGGGCAAATGCGGGCAGGGTTCTTGGCAGGTTAATTGTATTTTCATACTTTCCTGTATTTAATGAATAAAGCTTTATGGTGTTTTCAGTTTGCACATTATAAAATGAAACAGCCAATTGTTTTGAACCGGGCATAAGAGTCATTTCCTCCGTCATATCAGGTATGTCGGCCTGCCAATAGGTTGTGCCATTCATATTTAGTGCGTATACATAAGTTCTTCTTTCGTTGTACATTTCAGCGTGTGCTAAAAGCATAGTATCATTAACCGGTATAATACGCACACCCCAGGCTGTTTTACCCGGCATTTCCTCTTTTAGTTCATGTTGTTTACCTTTTTTAAGCGAGTATTCCTGCAGGTAAAATTCCGCCGATTCTTTTACGTTGCTTTCTACAATAAATTTATCAGCATCCGTAAATTTTATATTTATTTCTGCTCTTTCAGCAGGTTCTGTCAAAAAAAATATTTTATGGAAGGATGTGTCATAAAATGTTAAATACACGCTATCCGTCTTAACTGTTTGCTGAATAATGCAGATATTATCTTCTCCTCTATCTTCTACCATAGGAGAATGACCTTCAATGTGCTTTGGCATTTTTAGAGAATCAATACACGTCATACCATTAGATGCTATCTGGTATTTTCTGAAAACAGTATCTCCCTCATCTTCCGAAATTAGTAAATGATTACTCAAGAATTCGCAAAATTCCCCTGCTCCAAGGTTGTATGATTGTTTTTCTCCAACCCTTTGAATAGCATATTCTACTTGGAGTGGAGGTGGAACATATACGGGTGGCTTGTAGTTGCTATCTTTAGTATCACTTTCTTCGGCTACTTCTACCTCTTCAATAATCTGTTCTTTAGGATGTGTTTTGTAAACATAAATCTGGGGGGAGTAGGGTGCAGTTTTTGAAAACCTGGAATCGGTAATATGTTTACCATAATTAAGCGTTTGGGTAAGATGTAAAGCAGGCTGCGAGAAGCAGGCATAAGAAATTCCGCAAGCTAGGACTATACACAAATGCCCGTAATTATGTGTTGCCATCTGTAATGTTCTATTTCTTTGTTTTCGCTCCCTTAATTCACTCTGCTTTTGTCAACTTAAGGGTTGGCAGTTCGAACCAACTTATAAATGACCTTGGAGAGATTATCCAATTTGCCGAATCTATTCAAGATTAAAGATATGAAAAAGGGATGAAGCAGATATTTCAAGGAAAATTTTCCGTAGAGGAGTAAATCAGTTATAGCTACAAAATAATTACAGGTTAGTATTGATATCATCCGCGGTTAGCCTGTTATGGCTGTGGTATAAAGAGATTACTTTGTACAAATTAAAAAGCCTCCACTAAATGTGGAGGCTTTTCCAATCTAATCAAACTATATATTAGTTCGTCTTTATCAGTTTTTGTTCACTAACTACTTTCCCTTCTTTACTTAATATTCTTAACAGGTAAACTCCATTTGCCTGTGTAGATATATCTACTTGTGTAGTATTATCATTTGCAGAAAGAGCATTTACTTTTTTGCCTGTATAATCATAGATTTCCAATAACATACCGCAATTAATTCCCTTAACAAAATATTGGCCGCTACCCGGGTTAGGATAGATGCTTATTTCCTGGTTATCATTTGCCGATGTGTTACTTGTTCCGGAACTATAACGGCCGTTCTGCCCGCCCGCACAATCTGTAACATTTACAGATGCAGTTGCCGAACAGCCATGGCCATCGGTTACAGTTACAGTGTAACTTCCTTGAGAAACAGGGATAGTTGAGCCCGACAAATTTCCGGGTACCCAATTATAGGAATAAGACTGGTAGCCTCCTACTGCTGCTGCAACGGCGGTACATACAGGTGAGCCGTTGTATGTGGTAGTTACCACTAATGGATTATATACTCCATAAACGGTAGCGGTTGTGAGTGTGAAACTATTGCAGGTGGTAGCGGTAGGTGAGTTAAGGTATGTAATAGTAGCATAGTAATACATTCCAGAACCCGGAGCCGTAAATTGATAAGCATAGAACTGTGTTACACTATAACCTGATTGTGTATTGATCAACGTTCCACCTGATGTTGAATTGACGGTGTTACTATAAAAATTAACTGTAACATAATTACTAAAAGGCAAAGTAGCCCCATCACTTCCGGAGGAAACACATATGCTTGTGGTCAAGTTAAGGTCGAGCTCAATCTTATTGGGAGAACCACATATTGAATTGGAAGAAAGCGTTGCACTGTTTGGAACATATACAGAATCGGTATATTCATCAACAAGTGCTGATACACTTGCAGAACAACCTATTGCATCAGTTACTACTACTGTATAAGTGCCTTGTGTTACATTACTTAGCGTTTGAGTAGTTTCACCGTTACTCCACAAATATGTATAGGGCGATGTTCCCAAAGCCGGAGTGGCTGTAGCAGTTTCATGAGAAGGGTTCGGCACTGCTACGGACATTTGCTCCACCTTTATTAATATGGTATTAGATGAAGTAATGCCTGCAGCTCCCGCAGATACTGCACTTGTGCATTGATTATTGACTCCTGCAAAACCACTCCAGGTTATAACACAATAGTAATAATGGGGGCCTATAATACTGCTTGGTGTATACGTCCAGCTGGTTTGAGAAGCATTACCGGTTTGGGTATTAACAACTGTTCCTCCACTTGTAGAATTAGTAGAACCATTATCATACCATGTTACTGTAACATTTACATAATTAGTATAATTAGTGGTTCTGCTCCAATTGTTGCATTGTGCCGTATTAAATGTAACCGTCATAGATGGTATTGTACTACCATTACAGATGGTCCCCCCTCCTGAAAAGGAGGTAATAGCATTTGGATACACATTTATAACAACAGGTGGCAGCCACTTGTTGTCAGTTGAATAATCAACAACTGTAGTTGCTTTCGTAATGCCTCCGGCCAGGGCAATTGAAATAAGTAACATAATAGGCCTATTTTTCAAAAACTTTAAAAACTGTGCGTTTAATTTTTTCATAGCAAGTAACTTTTTAGTTTATAATTAAAATAACAGGTTGCGGTTCAATATTACCTGAAACTTTAACAGCACTTGCGCATCCCACCTGTTTATGGGGGAGTGAAAATTATAGCAAAAACTTCGTTTTTAGGCGTAGGCTCCTTATCGGCTTGGATGTATAAATAATGTGAGTTTATCTTTTAGTCGGGGTAGGCAGATTCGAACTGCCGACCTCCACGTCCCGAACGTGGCGCGCTAACCGGACTACGCTACACCCCGATAAATAGTACAAAAGCAGCTTTCGCGGGCATACATCCCGAAAATGACGCTAAAAGTATTAAATTTGCTCTATTCAACTTCTATTTATGGTTAAAACAAGGATATTTTACGTATGGTTCAGCCTGTTTATTTTTAGCTCTTGCTCAATATTTGCCTCAGGTCCCAAACATAAAATTTCATTTACCATTAAGGGCTTGCAAAACACTCAGTGTTTTATGGGCTGCCATTATGGCGACAAGGATTATATACAGGATACTGCCAGGGTAGATGCCAAAGGTAATTTTGAATTCTCAGGTAGCGATGAATTACCCGGTGGGATATATTTTATTATGCTGCCCAGCAAAAAATATTTTGAGCTTGTTATAGATAAAGAACAAAAGTTTTCGATGCAGGCTGATACTATTGATTTTATTGGGACCATGAAGGTTCAGGGTTCGCCTGAGAATGCATTGTTCTATCAATATCTTAAGTATGTTACAGCCAAACACGATGAAATTGTAAAGCTTGAAAAAGTTGATAACAAAGCACAAATAGATACAGTTAACGCACAGGTGAAAGGATATAAAGAGAATTTTGGCCGTCAGCATGCCGATATGTTGCTAACTAAAGTTTTTGTGGCCGCCGAACCACCCGTCGTACCGCCTTCACCTAAGTTATCTAATGGCAGAGTCGATTCTACTTTCCCATACCGGTACTATAAATCCCATTTTTTTGATAATGTAGATTTTAGTGAGGGTAGGTTGGTGCGTTCTCCGGTGCTGTACCCGCGGATTAAAGAATACCTTACAAGGCTTACAGCGCAAAACCCGGACTCAGTTATTGCTGCCGCCGATTACCTGGTAGGCAAGGCTAAAGGCGATAAAGAAATGTTTAAGTTTATTGTGGCCTATATTACCAGCACTTACGAGGCTTCTAATATTATGGGGATGGATGCTGTGTTTGTGCACATGGCTAAAAAATATTACTCTCCTGAACAGGCGTATTGGGTTAGCGCATCTCAACTTGAAAAGATACAAGAGCGAGCCAGGCAGCTTGACCCAATATTAATAGGTAAAAAATGCCCTGAACTAGCCCTGCCTGACACAGCGAATGTAATCAGGGCGCTGGATTCGATGAGGGCAAGGTATACCATACTTTATTTTTGGGATTACGATTGTGGGTATTGCCAAAAAGTTACCCCAAAGCTTGTTAAATGGTACGATTCTATTAAAGGAGAAGGTATTGAAGTGTATGCTGTAGAAACAAATGAATTGAATTCTAACAAGTGGAAAGAGTACATAAGAGCGAATAAGCTCGATTGGACAAACGTATCTGATATATTTAATACAAGCAATTTACATCACCAGTTTGATGTAATATCTACACCTATTATTTATGTGCTGGATGAAAATAAAAATATTGTTGCCAAAAAAATAGAATTTGAAGAGCTCAATAAAGTTCTTAGAAACGATATGGAAAAACATTCCAGGAAATAGACACTACTATGAAACTCAAACTTATTCTAGTTTATTCGGTTATCCTGTTACTTGGCATCAATGCTTTTGCTTCACCGGGGCATAAGTATAAATTCAATTTTACAATTAACGGGTGGCAACATAAGGTATGTTATTTTGGATTTTATTATGGCGAAAACCCTTACATAAGTCTTAATAAGCAAAAGAAAAAGGACTCAGCCGTTGCAGATGCCAAAGGTAGCTTCGAATTTACAGGCGATAGCGTGTTGCCGGCTGGTGTATACTTTGCTATTACAAAGGATAACAAGCAAAGAATAGAATTTATAATTGATAAGGAACAACAATTTTCTATTCAATCGGATACCACAGAAATCATTGGAGATGCAAAAGTTAAGGGTTCCGAGGAGAATACTCTTTTTTACAGCTATCAAACTGTTATGGCTGCTAAGTACAAAGACATGCTTAAATACAGGCAGCAACGAAACAGGCCTATGGCGGATAGCATTAACAGGGAAATAAAAAGATATGGAGAAGACTTTGCCCAAAAGCATCCGGATATGCTTATTTCAAAAATATTAAAGGCGGGTATTGACCCTGATATTCCTCCGGCGCCAAAGCTGGCCAATGGCAGAACAGATTCTACATTTCAGTATCGCTATTACAAAAACCATTATTTTGATAATATAGATTTTACCGATGGCAGGTTGGTGCACTCGCCGGTGTTGGCACCCAAAATAAAGCTATACCTCGATAGGCTTACGTATCCTACACCCGATTCAATAATTGCTGCTGCCGATTATATGATATCCCGTGCAATTACAAACAAGGATATGTTTAAATTTTTGGTAGTGTATATAATGGATAAATACGACACCTCTAAGATTATGGGCATGGAGAAAATATTTGTACACATGGCTACCAAATATTATACTCCCGACAAGGCATATTGGGTAAGTGCATCACAACTAGAAAAAATAAGAGACAGGGCCGCAGTATTGGCGCCTACATTATTGGGGGAGCATGCACCTTCGTTGGCATTGCCCGATTCAGAGAATGTTATACGGCCCATGGATTCTATAAAGGCTAATTACACTATTTTATACTTCTGGGATTACGATTGCGGGCATTGCCAAAAGGAAACTCCCAAACTTATTAAGTGGTACGATTCTATTAAAGGCGAAGGAGTAGAAGTGTATGCCGTAGAGGAAAATGAAAAGGATGTAGCCAAATGGAAAGAATATGTACGTAAGAATAAACTTGATTGGATTAATGTTTCCGACTTATTTAATACGGGCATCTTTCGCACCCAATACGATGTACAAATTACCCCGACTATTTATGTGCTTGATGAAAACAAAAACATCATAGCTAAAAAAATAGATGAGGAAGACCTTAACAAGGTTATAAAACACGACAGGGATAGGAAGTCGGGGAACAGATAACCGGGCATTTTAAAAATAACCTGCAATACCAATGTGCCCCCAGCCATGATAGTGGCTGTTTACAATTTCGTAAGTAATGTGGGTGGATGTATATTCGAAAGAAACGGATTTATAGGATAAGCAAATACCATAGGTATATCCAAGTACTACCGGGTCAATATTGTTAGGCGATAACTTATAGATACTGTTATTGCTAAATAATACTCCTTGTAGGGTTGCATTGTAGCCCACTCCTTCCATCCAGCAATCAAGAAAGGTGTAAAGCTGTAATTTACGTTTTCTGTTTCCTGCAAAGTAAGATTGCATTTTACCCATTCTTAACCTGCCGCCCGCAATAGCATTGTCGTACACCGTACCTGCATTTATTCCGCCATATCCATATATGTCTAATGCCGAATCACGTACTATTCCCTTCTCATAAAGCAATTTGTAATTAACCATAGCTCCGGTCCCAATTTGATATTTCCATCCTTCGGGTTGTCTGTCACTTATAGCATGATGTATTGCCTGTTGCTCTTCTTCGCATTCGGCACAGGATCCAAGCATTCCCAGGTCAAGTTCTGCAGTAAGTTTTTCCGCTTTAGTAGCATTGGCAGATATTTTTTCATGCCCTAAATAAATATACCCTGCATAAGGCCTGTCGCCTCTTTGAATTGTATCTATGGTAATAGAAGTAGGGGTAAAGCAATCCTGCACTGCCGTTATTTCATATTGTGTAATTGAATTAGAAAGCTTGGGTAAAACCAGCATAAAAGGCGAATAGCTTAGCCACGGGAACGCAAATTCAAATCGTATTCCTTGTGTGTAATATATATCTGTTCCGGCAAAATAATCGTTTTCGTAATTAAGTTTAATGAACGCATTATGGCTTACTCTGCTTGCTGCTGAATCGTGTTGTGCCAAAGCACTACCCGCCAAGGATAGAATAAAAAATGCCAGAGCTAATCGTAGTCTCATATAGCTAACATACGTAATGTGCGAGAGTGCAGTTTGCTTAGATGAACAACTCTTTCTTTGTGTTCAGCCAGCTAAGGGCTGCGCCCGACAATAATTTCTCCTTGATATTGTCAGCATATTTCATATCACGTATCAGCTTGCCGGGGCTCTCTTCCCCAAGCGGGAAGGGGTAATCTGAACCAAGGGCTATATGGTCGGCACCAAAAAGGCTTACTATATAATCGAGCATCGGGCCATCATGCACCAAAGAATCTAAATAAAACTTACCAATGTAATTGCGGGGGTTTACATTATTATCAATTGCCACAAGGTCAGGACGGCAATTAAAGCCATGTTCTATGCGGCCAATAGTAGCAGGGAAGGAACCACCACCATGCGCAAAGGCAACACGCAGTTTTGGTAACCTTTCAAGCACCCCTCCAAAAATCATAGAGCATATTGCAAGCGATGTTTCAGCAGGCATACCCACCAGCCAGGGTAGCCAGTATTTGCTCATTTTGTCTTGCCCCATCATATCCCAGGGATGCACAAAAACAGCCATATCCAGTTTAGCGCAGGCTTCAAAAATAGGGAAGAGTTCAGGTGCATTTAAGTTCCAATTGTTTATGTGTGAGCCTATTTGTATGCCGACTAAACCTATTTTTTTACAGCGTTCCAGTTCCTGTATTGCTAAGTGTGGGTCTTGCATGGGCAGAGTGCCAAGGCCAATAAAGCGTTTAGGATATTTTACAACAATGCCCGCAATATGGTCGTTTAAAAACTGTGATATCTCCAAACAATCTTTAGCTTTTACATGGTAGTTGAACATTACAGGTATGGTAGATAGAACCTGTACATGCACATGATGGCTATCGCATTCTTCCAGCCTTTTCTCAGGACTCCAGCAGTTATCACTTATCTCCCTGAAGAATTTATCGCCCCGCATCATCCTTGCGCAGCAAGGTTTGTGATGGTCGAGGTGAATAAAATCTCCATAGCCAAACTTTTTAGTAAAGTCGGGCAGGTGTTCCGGAATAATGTGTGTGTGTATGTCTATCGTTAGCATATAAATCAGGATAAAGTTTGTAAAGTGGAAAGTTTATAAAGGTTTTGGATTGGGAATTTCACTTTTTACTTTACGAACTTTTAAACTTTATAAACTAACTAGCTGCTTCTTGCACAAAACGTTTATCCGCTTCCATTTCGTGGCCGCACTTTTTGCAGGTGCGCAATTCTTTAGAACCATAAAAGCGCTTAAACACAGGTATAAAATCCTTTTCTATGCTGGTAAGGAAAAACTTTTCTTCGTAGAGTGGATTGTTACATTTTTCGCAAAACCACATCAGTCCATCATTTTCATTAGGGTGGCGCTGGCGTTCAATAACAAGTCCTACAGTATTCTCTCCACGAACAGGGGAGTGGGGTGTACGTGGTGGCAGTAAAAATATTTCCCCTTGTTTAATGGGTACGTTAACTGCCTTGCCGTCTTCCTGTATTCTAACAATAATATCGCCTTCAATTTGATAAAAGAACTCTTCACTCTCGTTAAAGTGATAGTCTTTACGGGCATTGGGGCCACCTACAACCATTATAATAAACTCAGCATCTTTATATATCTGTTTATTGTTAACCGGAGGCTTTAACAGGTGGCGGTTATCGTCTATCCATTTCTGAAAGTTAAAGGGGCGTGTAATCATAGTTTGATAGGTTAATGTTTACGATTGCAAGTTAGGAAAAAAATATAAACGGCTCTCAAAGCCCCTTTAGGGGTTTGGGGCACATTACCTTCTGTTACCTTCCCTGCTTTTTGTTGTAGTTTGAGGCTTTGGAGAAGCATTCTTTTTAGCGTTGCGGGTTATCATGGTGATAATAAAGCTGATGATAACAATAACGGCAGACACTATCGGGGCTATCCTCCTTATTTTTTCGAGGGTGACAACCGTTTTTTTCTTTTTAAAGTACTTTCTAAAATCGCCATTGGCTTCAATGCCTTTTTGGCCAAGCTGAACAATGTCGCTATTGGGTAGTTTGCGGCAAAGGCCTTCATCACTTAATATGATAAGGGCACGTGAGTACGTACCTTTAAGTTCGTTGGCTGCCCTTTCGTTATAGCCCAGTGTGCGTTGCGCAAGGAAATCTGACCACACAATCTTTCCTTCAAGGTCTTCATGTACCGCTTTTAAAATTATTCCCGAAGCTTCGTGGATGTCCATGGCACAAAGTTAACCATACAAATATATCCTTAATGGAAGAATTAAGAAATAGCTAACATCGTAATGTTGAATTGTGAATTATGAGTTATGAATGGGAAAACCACTCTTTTGGATAGTTTTATCTTTGTAGAAAGCAATTCATGAAGTACATATACTACGCCATATTAGGGATACTGACAGTGATAGTGGTTGGGCTATTGGTTAAATATACCACCAGGCGTGCACCCGTTGGCCCCGATAGCACTACCTGGGCATTGGGCATTTTTTATTTAGGTGGTTTGATACTTATTATCCTGCTTAGCCTGCTACTGTTTTACTTTAAAAAGCCCGGAATTGCACTGGTTATTATATGCAGCCCGCTTATTTTAATGGCGCTGACTACGGTTATATCGGGTAGTATAGATGTATATGCATGGTTTCCATCGTTTAGTAAGGTTAAGCCCCTGAACATAGTTGTAAATAACGACACAAAATACCCCGTTCACTTAAAAATGGAAATTCTTTTCTCCACCCTTATCTCCAGCGACCAGACCGTGTACAAAACGCTGGACTATTACGTAGATGCCAATACTAAAAAGTCTATACCCCTTAGCACATCCGAAACGCAACTGCTATCCAAAAAGGCAAGTTCGGTGAACGTATATGTATATACCCAGAAAATTATTAATGTAGATGGCAAGTACACTGTAAAAAGTGATATGGACTCTTATGTATACCTCGGCGAAAAGCCCGATGCCTTTGTCAACGGGGAATACCTGCTAAATGTTACGGAGTTGTTTAAGAAACAGAATAAGATGGTGGGGCAATAAGAGCATCTTAGTGCTTACGAAGCTTGGTGCGGAGCTTAGAGAGTGGAACATTCTCGGATTTCATTCCCTCATCAATTAAATGGGCAAAATGAAAGTCTTCTAATGCTTTTCCTTTCAGGATTTTAGCATCTCCCTGGAATTTTTTTATTATTTCCATAACAAAATCAGCATCTTTCTGACTATTCAATTTTGCTATAACAATAGAACTCATGTAGGTTTATTTATGCAAAGGTATTAAAAAGGCAGTTAATATGGTGTAGTAGCTTGCCCTATCCCAACCTTCGCCCCGGGTATACTTATACCCTACGCTGAAAGAAGTGCCCCTTATTTTATATCATACCTATCTTATGAAAAGTGAGAACCTTTGATAACCATTATATTATTCATTATCAGCTACTTTATGGGTTACCACTTTTGGGCATTGGTAACCCGCTACTAACATCATAAAATTCTAAATTATTCACTTTTAACGGTTCGTTTTCACTTGATGAATTAAACTCATTCATGCAAATATAAACAAAATATTTATACTAATAAACTAAATGTGGAAAATTAAAACAACCATATTAGCGGTATTCTCCCAACGGTTACAAACAAACTATGCTTAACGAGATGTCTCACTTCGTTCGACATGACAGCTTTATGGGCATTAACATAAAGGACTCGAAGCAGGGTCGACCTCGCTTCGAGTCCTAAAAAATAAGACCAGATTGTTTGTCATTCCGAACGCAGTGAGGAATCTAAGGGCACTAAGCACAGCCCGCCCGGCCCATATGCCGTTCGGACGGGCTTAGCGCCTACGGGGGCAAAACTTACCTGTTATGTAGGCACTAAGTATGGCTTAGCGCCTACGGGTTATTTCTTTGATTCTTTTTTCTCTTCTTCTTCCTCACTTTCACCAGATGCTAAAAATTTGAATACCTCTTTTCCTGTCAAAGCAATCTCCTTAGCTAGTTCGGTAGATTTCTTTACCATTTCTATTTTTTCAAGTTTTTCTCTATATTCTTTTTCTGTTTGTTTTTTTTCCTTTTTGTTGTCTTCTGTCTCTTCAATGCTTAATATTTCAGGCTCATCAATTTCGGGTGGTATAATTTCTATTACTAAGCCCTTATCAACTGTTTTTGCGATGTAATTCAGATGACCTTTAACTGCAACCTTTAATTCATTTAGCCTTCCTTCTTCAATCTTTTTAGCCGCAAATTGCTTTAATAAATCTGTCGTTATTGCATCTATTTCTTTGGAATAAATTTCTTTTTCATGTTTCTTTACTGCTTCTTCTTCTGATTTTGGTACCCCTAAGGTTTTTAATTTTTCTCTAGTTTCTCGTATTTCGAGAATTCTTTTATATAAAGTGCAAACCCTTTCTATTGCAAATGAGATACAAACAGCTACATGAGCGGTGTTTGTGCTGAAAAACTCTAAAGACCCATTGTTAACCAAAGTGATTTCAGTTCCCGAAACATCTACCCCAACTAATTCTTGAAAAGATTTACACAAATTGTCCCATTTGGTTAGTTCTTTTGTAATGTGAGTAATTTTATTCTCATTTTCTCTTTCAGGGAAAAGAATGCCTATTTCATAAGTATCATCATCGTAAAAATGCGCACCAATATGTAATTTTTCAAATGAAGATTCGAGTTCACCAACTGTCGTTATAAATTCATTGCGTTTTTTTTGAAACTCTTGCAGTTCAGCGATAATTTTTGCAATGTTAAATGCATTCTGATTAAGAATATTTTTCAATTTTTCAAGTGCTAGTTTACCAACAAAAGTTGTTCCATTAATCTCGGCTAAGATTTTGTAATTGCTAATCGGATACTTATTGAATATACTAAGCGAAAGGTTTTCTTCAAGAAATGACATTGCATTAGTTATTCCTTCGGATTGGTTAGCTTGAATTTGACTAATAAGATCTGTTATAGCCTTATCGAATCCAAAACTTGCCTCTTCATTAGTAATGTCAATTAATACAGTGTGTAGTTTAGTGGCTTCCATTTAATGGTGGTTATTGGTTTTGTTTTTATTAAAACCCCCATCCTAATTTCTTGGGACAGGGGTCTTTAATTTTTAACTTTTCGTTTTTCACTATTCACTTATTTTTTCTCGTCTTTTACTTCTTCAAAGTCCACATCAGTTACTTCGTCTTTGCCTTTTTCTGCACCGGCATTAGCTTGCGCGCCGCTTTCCGCTCCACCGTTCTGTTTCTGTTGCTCTTGCGTGGCTTTGTACATTTCTTCCGATGCGGCAGCCCAGGCAGTGTTAAGTGTACCGGTGGCTGCTTCAATCTTGGTCATGTCTTTTTCCTTATGTGCATCTTTCAGGTCGCTTAGCGCTTTTAAAATAGCCTCTTTCTTTTCTTGTGGTATTTTATCGCCAAACTCCTTCATTTGCTTTTCTGTTTGAAAGATAAGTGCATCCGAAGCATTAAACTTGTCAATGTCCTCTTTTGCTTTCTTATCGGCATCCGCGTTGGCAGTAGCTTCTTCTTTCATGCGTTTTATTTCCGCATCGCTAAGTCCGCTGCTGGCCTCTATACGTATGTGCTGGCTTTTGCCGGTGGCTTTATCCTTTGCAGATACATTCAATATACCGTTGGCATCAATATCAAAGGTTACTTCAATTTGCGGTACACCTCTTTGTGCTGGTGGTAAACTGTCGAGTATAAAGCGGCCCAGTGTGCGGTTATCTTTTGCCATGGGGCGTTCGCCTTGTACTATATGTATTTCAACCGAAGGCTGGTTATCGGCAGCGGTAGAGAATGTTTCGCTCTTACGGCTTGGGATAGTAGTATTCGATTCTATGAGCTTTGTAGCTACACCGCCTAAGGTTTCAATACCTAACGAAAGCGGGGTAACATCCAGCAGAAGTACATCTTTAATTTCTCCTGTTAACACTGCACCTTGTATGGCTGCACCTACGGCTACAGCTTCGTCGGGGTTAACACCTTGAGAAGGTTTTTTACCGAAGAATTTTTCTACAATAGCTTGTACTGCAGGTATACGTGTACTACCACCTACCAATATTACTTCGTCAATGTCGCCAACCTTAATGCCTGAATCTTCCACTGCTTTTTGGCAAGGAGGCAAGCAAGCCTGGATAAGGCTATCGCACAATTGTTCGAATTTAGCCTTAGATAATGTTTTAACCAAGTGCTTGGGTATACCATCAACCGGCATAATATAAGGCAGGTTAATTTCGGTAGAAGCTGAACTTGAAAGTTCAATCTTAGCTTTTTCAGCAGCTTCTTTCAAACGTTGAAGCGCCATAGGATCTTTACGCAGGTCTATGCCTTCATCTTTTTTAAATTCATCTGCCAGCCAGTCTACAATTTTTTGGTCAAAGTCGTCGCCACCAAGGTGTGTATTACCGTTGGTCGATTTTACTTCAAATACGCCTTCGCCCAATTCAAGTATAGAGATATCAAATGTACCTCCACCTAAGTCGAACACTGCAATCTTCATATTCTTATGCTTTTTATCCAAGCCATAAGCCAATGCTGCTGCGGTAGGTTCGTTAATAATACGGCGTACTTTTAAGCCTGCAATTTCGCCTGCTTCTTTGGTAGCCTGGCGTTGTGCATCGTTAAAGTATGCGGGTACGGTAATAACGGCCTCGGTTACCTCAGTTCCAAGGTAATCTTCAGCGGTCTTCTTCATCTTTTGAAGTATGATGGCTGATATTTCCTGTGGGCTGAATTTGCGGTCGTCTATTTGTACACGCGGGGTGTTATTTTCGTTAACCACTGTATAGGGCACCCTTTTCAATTCGTCGCTTACTTCGTTAAAGGTATGTCCCATAAAACGCTTTATGGAGTATACTGTTTTTTTAGCGTTTGTTATAGCCTGACGCTTGGCAGGGTCGCCCACTTTCCTCTCTCCGTTTTCTACAAACGCCACAATAGAGGGGGTGGTTCTTCTACCTTCGCTGTTGGCTATAACGGTAGGCTCACTGCCTTCCATTACGGCTACACAACTGTTGGTAGTTCCTAAGTCGATTCCGATGATCTTACTCATAATTTTTAGTTTTTAAAGTTTATAAAGTTCATAAAGGTTAAAGTCGGTTGTGTTGTTAAGCCTTTTTACTTTACAAACTTTCGCCTTTATAAACTTTCTACTGTAGTACATATCAATTGATGTGCCAAGCCTTTTAGAGTAGTTTTTAGTGAAATTTTGGCAGAAGTATGACAGGGGGATGGCAGACCTGCTTTTCTATTATTATTTGGGCGTGCCCCCAAGCTTCGCAAGGGGTCGGGCTATACGCTTCAAGTCCTCGCTATGCTGTGGGATTTCCGCTTCTATCCCTCACGCATTTAAAGCCCCTTTAGGGGTTTGGGGCATTTATATTAGTAGAAATGCTATGGCTCTCACTATTCACTTTTAATTTTTCGTTTTTCACTTAATGGTGATACGGTTCCCCCTTTAAAATAGTCATGCTGCGGTAAAGTTGCTCTAAAAAAAACAGCCTTGCCATTTGGTGGTTAAATGTGAGCTTAGATAAAGATATTTTTTGGTTGGCCCTTTGGTGGATTTCGGGGGCAAAGCCAAAAGCGCCGCCTATTAAAAATACCAACCTTTTACCTGGCATATTCAGGAATTTTTGCATCTGTTTCGCCATTTCTTCTGATGTATACTCTTTGCCTTTATCATCCAGCAAAACAAGTAGGTCGGTTGGGGTAATTTTTTTTAGTATCTCTTTAGCCTCAGCCTGCAAAGTGGCATCTTTCCCCTTGCCTTTATTCTTTAATGTAGGTATAAGCTGGCTTTCGAAGGACAGGTAATGACTCAGCCTTTTTTCATAAAGTTCAAACCCCTGGGCAAGGTATTTATCTTCATGGTCTCCTATTGTAATCAGAATTACTTTCATATTATGTCAGCCAGACCATTAATTTTGCACCAAATATAGAACTCCTCTGAAAGCAAGCAATAAAATACCATCTTATCCAATAGACTTTAATAAAGAACTCGATTCTTTTATAGAGCGTGCTTTAAAAGAAGATGTGGGCGAGTGCGACCATACCTCTTTTGCTACCATTCCCGCTAAAGTGCAGGCAACAGGTAAATTATTGGTAAAGGATAATGGAGTTATTGCCGGAATAGAAGTAGCTAAACGCATCTTTAATAAGGTAGATAAAAAGATAAAGGTTAAGGTTGAGATTCAGGATGGAAGCAAGATTAAGAAAGGAGATATAGTATTTACCGTCAGTGGCAATGCTCGTTCATTACTTACTGCCGAACGCTTAGTGCTTAACTGTATGCAAAGAATGAGCGGAGTAGCCACACAGGCGCATCAGCTTTCTTCTTTATGCAAAGGCACCAAAGCCAAAGTAATAGATACACGTAAAACAACGCCCGGTATGCGTTTGCTCGAAAAATGGGCCGTGCTTATTGGTGGGGCACATAATCATAGGTATGGCTTGTATGATATGATACTTATAAAAGATAATCATGTTCATTGCTCGGGCGGAATAAGGAATGCCATAAACAACACCCATGCATATCTTAAAAAGATAAAGAAGAAACTAGAAATCGAAATAGAAGCGGGCAGTATGGAAGAGGTAAAAGAAGTATTAAAGACTGGTGGGGTACAACGCATATTGCTTGATAATTTTTCCTCTAAAGAAATTACAAAAGTTGTTAAGTTGATCAATGGAAAATATGAAACCGAGGCATCGGGTGGCATAACAACCCAAAACCTTAGGCAATATGCTCTTGCAGGGGTAGACTATATTTCTGTCGGCGCTCTTACACACAGCGTAAAAAGCCTCGACCTTAGCTTAAAGATATTTCCACAAGTATAGCATAGCCCTGCTGTCGATATCCTGATTATTTATAAATTAGGGTATTGAATTCAACGCGATGAAGGATGATATAATCATTCGCCAACCCGGTGATAAAGAGTTTGAAGAAGTTAAGAAGTATATAGAAGACTTTTGGCTGGATAATGAAACCATGCTAAAAGAGCAGTTCCGGATTATTTTATTTAAAAATAAGTTGGTAGGCTTCGGACGCATTCGTAAAAACAAAGATGCCACAGAACTATGCAGCCTGGGTATAATAAAAGAAATGAGGCTAAAAGGATTAGGAAAAGCAATGGTTAAGGGATTACTTTCAGAAGTTAAGAAAGATGTTTTTGTGGTTTGTGTTATCCCCGATTTTTTTCGCAAAGCAGGGTTTATTGAGGTGACTGAGTATCCTGTGTCAATCCAAAAAAAGGTAAACCTGTGTACTACACACTATCATGTTGGAGAGCCTTACAAGGTACTCGTTTACAAAAGCTGAGTCTATAGTTTAATGTGCACTACCTTTTTAGTTTCAAAGTAGTCTTCTTTAAACCAATTGTCTATCGGGTAAACCGTAACACGGTTATTAAAAGGAACAATCTCTTTGCTAATATCTCCGCCGGTTAGGTAGATGATTCCGTTGCCAAGTTGGTTCCTGGCTTCTTTATGGATTAATTTTTTTACTGCCGTATAAAACACCCTGATATCGGCCACCGCCCTGCCTGTGACAAAGTCGGCAGTTTCTTTCATTTCCTCGGCTCTCGCCTGCACTCCATTTGCATTTTTTAGATTAAGCGATTTTATAATGTCGTTCACCACCATTATTTTTTTGGCGGTAGAATCTACCATTAAAAATGTGCATTGCGGAAACATAATTGCCAGCGGTATTCCGGGGAAGCCCCCACCTGTACCGACATCTATTATGCTTGTACCTTCGGTAAACGAAATAAGTTTGGCTATACTCAGTGAATATAAAATATGATGAAGGTACAAATGGTCGATATCCTTGCGTGAAACAAGATTTATCTTTTGGTTCCATTCTTTAAACAGGGTGCCCAATTCTTCAAATTGAGCTTTTTGTGTTTCAGTAAGGGTAAAATATTTTAGCAGTAATGTAACGTCATCTCCTGCCGCAGAAGGAAGCATAATCAAATGTTTTCCTTTGAATTTTTAAGAATATGTAGCAATATATCTTTGGCCCTGAAAAGCTGCCCTTTAACTGTGCCTATAGGCATTTGCAGGTGGGCCGCTATTTCTTCGTACGACCATTCCTTAAAATAGCGCAGTTCAATTAGTGTGCGGTACCGGGGTTTTAGCTTGCTCACCAGGTCGTGCATTATTTTTATTTTCTGCTTCTTAATATATTTTTCTTCCGGGGTAAGGTATTGCGATTTTACCTCCATCGACATTTCATCTCCCTCGTCATTTTCGTATGACTTATCTATTGAAATAGGCTTAATTTTCTGCCTGCGCATGTAGTCGATGCAGTTGTTGGTAGCTATTTTAAACAACCATGTACTAAAAGCGTAATCGGGAGTATAATGTGTAAGGCCTTTAAATGCTTTGCCAAATGCTTCCATGGTAAGGTCGTCGGCATCATCCTGGTTGCGCACCATTTTAAGCATCATGTAGTAAATAGAGTCGTAGTAACGTTTTAGTAACTCGGCATAGGCCTTTTGGTCGCCTGTCATAGCCAGTTTTACCAACTCGTAGTCGTGCAGTGCTTTGGCCGATAAATGTTCTAACTCTTCCATGAAACTTGTTTAAACAGCATATTCGAGACCGCAACGCCCGGGTAGAATCCAAATAACAGAAACCACTCGATTACTGGCGAATATAACAATAAATCTTTTTCGCCGAGTTTCTGCATGGCCTTAAAGAACACTAATAGCTGCATTATCAGCCTTAAAGCAAAAAGAGCCACAGCTACTTGCCACCATATTGTAAACAATAATGGAATAAAGCTAATCCAAAAGAGGTATTGGCTAAACGTGGTTAATCCAAGAATAAATAAGGTAGAAAATCTATAATATTTGGCAGTAGAAACATGGCGGCGTTTTTGCCTAATCCATTCTTTAAGACTTTCTTTTGGCTCGGAAATAGTTACACTATCGGGCCCCGATGCAATACGTGTATTAAAACGGGTAGCGGCTTTGTTTACAAACAGGTCATCATCGCCCGATGGAATATGACAGTAAGGAGCAAACCCTTTTTGTTTAAGGAAAAGAGATTTTTTATAAGCCAGGTTTCTACCCACACCCATATAGGGCATTCCTGCTATGGCAAGAGACAAATACTGTAATCCAATCTGGAAGGTGTCCATCCTAATAAGGTAATTTACTAAGCCTTTCTTTTTGCCGTATGCCCCATACCCAAGTACTATTTCTGTATTCTCATCAAAAGCCGACATCATTGCTTTAAGCCAGTTGGTGCTGGCAGGTCGGCAATCGGCATCGGTAAAAACAAGGTATTCGTGTTGTGCACTACGTATACCTACGGTTAAGGGTAGCTTTTTGCTGTGTTTGTATACTTTATCCTCGTGTATTATTAAACTACGCAAACGCGGATGTTTTTTTTGCAAATTGTTTAATAAAACTTGTGTGCCATCAATCGAACAATCATTTACAACAATTACTTCATATTCGGGGTAATCCTGTTCCAATATATATGGCAGGTGGTTTTGTAAAAAAGCTTCTTCGTTTTTAGCGCATATTACCACCGAAACAGCCGGGAATGGGTGATTGGCCTCATTGTTTTTTTTACGTTTAAATGCCACGCCCGAATAAATAAACAAGTAAAATACCATGTGAATGGCAAAGCAAAGCGAGAATAATATGAGCAAACAATTAACTACCATTTCCGGCATAAGATTAAGTTTCTGCAAAACTACCTTGAGATAGCAGTCAGAATCCTGTTAATTTTGGCTTCATTTCAACAAACTAATTAACATTACCTTGTCGTTTCAGCTTATACACAAAGATACGCAATCTGCCGCAAGAGCAGGCATTTTAACCACCCCACATGGTAAAATAGAAACCCCTGTATTTATGCCGGTGGGTACGGTAGGATCGGTTAGGGCAGCTACCCAACAAGACCTTCTTGAGCAGGTTAAAGCCCAAATTATATTGGGTAACACCTATCACCTTTACATAAGGCCAGGTATGGAAATTATGGAAAAGGCAGGAGGCCTGCATAAATTCATGAACTTTCACCGCCCTATACTTACGGATAGCGGAGGGTACCAGGTTTATTCTCTTTCGCCAAGCCGCAAAATAAAAGATGATGGGGTTGAATTCAGGTCTTATTTAGATGGTACTACGCATTTTTTTACCCCCGAAAAGGTACTGGATATACAAAAGATAATAGGCTCGGATATTATGATGCCCCTGGATGAATGTATTCCATACCCGGCAGAATATAGCTATGCTAAAAAGTCGATAAAGCTTACACACCGCTGGTTAAGGCAAAGCACAGATTATTTTAAAAGCTGGGAGCCAACGGGCCAAATGCATTTTGGTATTGTGCAGGGTGGTGTTTTTCCGGACCTTAGGGAAGAATCGGCCAAAGCTATTGTAGATATGGATTTGGATGGGAATGCTATAGGCGGCCTTTCGGTAGGCGAGCCTGCGGAAGACATGTATGCCATGACGGAAAGGGTATGTGCGCATTTGCCGGAACATAAACCACGTTACCTTATGGGTGTTGGCAAGCCCGAAAACCTATTAGAAAGTGTTGCCCTGGGTATAGATATGTTCGATTGCGTTATGCCTACCCGCAACGCCCGCAATGGATGGCTTTTTACAAGCAACGGCATTCTTAATATTATTAACAGCAAGTGGAAGGATGATTACTCTCCTTTAGACCCTAATGGAACCACCTTTGTAGATACCTATTATTCAAAAGCCTATTTAAGGCACCTGCATCATTCCCGCGAGATGCTTGGGGCGATAATAAGCACTATTCATAACCTGGCATTTTATACTCAATTGTTACAAGATGCGCGCAAACATATTATTGAGGGCGATTTTGCGTTATGGAAGAAGGATATGGTAAAACGTGTAATGCAAAGACTGTAATTACAGATAATGAAACATCTTAAAATAAAGGTTTATGGCAAAGTTCAGGGTGTGTATTACAGGGCTACTGCTGTAGAAATGGCTAAATTGCATAATGTATATGGTTATGTAAAAAATGAAAAGGATGGCACTGTTTATATTGAAGTGGAAGGCGAGGAAGAAAACATAAAAAAATTTGTAGCATGGTGCTACATTGGCTCTGAAAGAGCAGAAGTTGAAAAGGTAGAAATAAACGGAGGTGAAATAAGAGGGTATAAAAACTTTATCACGGTGCGTACGGCATGAAGAAACTGGATATATATATACTTCGAAAGTTCCTGGGCACATTCCTGTATTCCATAAGCCTTATAAGCATACTTATTATAGTGTTTGATGTGGCCGAAAAGCTGGATGACTTTCTTACCAAGCACGCTCCTGTTAAGGCTATTGTGGTAGACTACTATTGTAATTTCGTACCCTATATTGTAAACCTTTTCAGTCCACTGTTTACTTTTATTTCTGTAGTGTTTTTCACTTCCCGCCTTGCGGCCCGTAGCGAAATAGTTGCCATATTAAGTAGTGGTGTGAGTTTTCGCAGATTGTTGTATCCATATATGATTGGCGCTTCACTCATAGCCGGGTTGTCGCTATATTTTAATCATGTTATAATACCTGATGCAAATAAAGCAAGGCTACGATTTGAAGATACATACATACGTATGCCTTACAATAACACCAGTGTAAATATTCACAAGCAAATAAGCCCGGGAGTATTTATTTATATGGAACATTACAATACGTTTCAAAATACAGGCGATAAATTTTCTATGGAATATGTAAAAGGGCAGCAGCTTAAATACAAGCTTTTGTCAGACTATATTGCATGGGATAGCGTAAAATCGAGGTGGAGGATATTTAATTATTACATAAGAACTTTTGATGCAGATGGCAGCGAAAAGCTTTCGTCAGGAGTTGAGAAGGATACCATATTCAATCTAAAGCCATCTGACTTTAAGGAGCAACTTATAGATGTGCAGGCTATGAATTACAAAGAGCTGAACAAATACATCGACCAGGAGCGTATGGTGGGCTCTACGAACATTTTATACTACGAGGTTGAAAAATACCAGCGTACTGCTTTCCCTTTCGCCACATTTATTCTAACATTAATAGGTATTTCGCTTTCGAGTAGAAAAGTTAGAGGTGGCACGGGGCTTCACCTTGGGCTGGGTTTGCTAATTGCTTTTTCATTTATCCTGTTTATGCAGGTTTCTACTACGTTTGCCGAAGGCGGTATTATATCACCCGCAATTTCTGTATGGATACCTAATTTTATATATGGTATCCTGGCCATTTTTATGGTACGTATTGCACCTAAGTAGGCCCTTACAGTATTTCTTCCAGGATAAGGTGCGATTTAAGAGGGATTATTCCTAAATGGAGCCTATAGTAATCTACAAGGCCATGCAAAAGCTTTTTACGTGTGGCTGCAGGGATGATAGCTTTATCAAATTCTTCTATAGGAAGAGAAGAAAGATTATGCAGGCATTGGCTTTCGGAAGGAAACAAGAAGTGGGGGTGCATAGGTTCTTTTTCAAGATATACGCCTTCCTGTAAATCGAAATAGGGGCGTGAAGCAGAATAGTTTTCGGTAGGTAAAAAACCTAAATGGTCGCAAAATCTGACCAGGAAAAGCAAATGAAAGTTTGAACATTTTTTATCAGTGTCATTCAAAAGCGTAACCGAATCTCTTATAAAATCATAAAGCGGAATATCGGAGGAAGACTCTTTTAGGGTACGTAACAACACTTCCACCAAAAAAAGAGCGATGGATCTTTTTTCTATTTCTGTGGAAATATTGGGCGTTGCATTTGCAACAGACACTTCCTTCAATTGGGGCATATTAGTGTTCTCCTTATAACCTATTTCTGCATTTATAATAGATAGCTGCTGCAAAATAGCTGCTTTAGTTTTTGATGATTTGCTGTGTATACTTCTTGCCCAACAGGAAATAAGCCCGGCCTCGCGGGTATATAACTTTACTACGGCGCTGTTGTCTTTATAGGGGTGCAGTTGCAGTACAATAGCTTCGGTAGAGGTATACATTTTTTAGTTTATGAAAAGCAATTTGGTGGTATGTGTCTGGCTTCCATCCGGGCTTGTGCAAAATACAAGGTATACTCCTGTTTTTACACGTACACCATCAAAGTTTACACAGTTCCAAATTGCTTGTCCGCCAAGGGCAATTGTATGGTATACAAGATCGCCGCTTATGTCGGTTATTTTAACATCAGAATTTGCTGCAAGCCCGCTAATAGCTACATTGCCTGAATATGAGTGCGGAATGGGATTAGGATATGCATAAACGTTGCCAAAAAGATTGCCGCCTTCAGTGGCAGTACCCCTGTAAGAAACTAATCCCTGGTCGGTACCCATAAATACTTCTCCATTATTAGGGTTGATAGCAATACAAGTAATATTGTTAGAAAGTAACGGGCTATTGGTTGCATTAAAATTACTTATTTGCTGTGTTCCATCAGCCGACATAAGGAAAGCCCCCCCACCCAGCGTTCCAATCCATTTGCGATTGGCCCCATCAATTGCAATAGATGTAACTGTTTGGCTTTGCATAAGGTATTGTGTATACCCGTTTTGTATAACATACACAGATTGTGCATCCCAATCATGATTACCATCCAGTACATTATCAGGGCTATAAAATACTACAACCTGCTGGTCGGTGCCTACCCATATCGAGCCGTTTTTATCTTCCACCATGCAATATATATTAAGGCTGGGCAGTGCTCCATGCCCGGCTCCGTTTGTAATAAGTACACTATTCGAAGCATTGGGAGCAGCAAAAGTGCCATTATCCTGGTATACCAGGATACCAACCCCGGGAACTATAAGCCATTTGGCTCCGCTTTGGGTTACAAGTACCTGGGTTGCCCAATTACCATAATTAAGAAAAGCAGTAAAGTCTAATGCTTGCCATGTGCCATTCTTCTTTCTTACCCCAAGATATTTCGAATCCTGTAGAGGTGTAGCTGCGTTGCTTACCCATAAATTACCCAGCGTGTCGAATGCTGCGCCTCCGTTTTTTACACCTGAGCCTGTAGATACAGGTTGCAGGGCTCCATTAGTATTGGTGGTATCGTATACTGCAGTAATATTAGGCACATCATATTCTATTGTTCCACTTAGCCATGTTCCGGCAAATGCATGAGCCGGATTGTTAGGGTCTATAGCAATGCAACTTATATCTACCAGAGATGAGGTGGGGTCTATCATTCTGTACCATGTGTTGTCATATAAAACGCAGGTACCTACTGTGTGAACGTAGTCATTACCAAAGCCACCCGGATTAGCGTAGCCACCTGGTGCTACCCACAAGTTGTTGTTTGATGTAGCAACCGAAAAAACATCGTTGGAGTAAGGCCCCGGCGGATAATATTTTTGTCCTTCGCCCAAGCTATTTATTTCCACAAGGCCATAATAAAGATCAGATATCCAAATATTCATTCCTGCATCAACTATTGCATCAGTAGGAGCAAGGCTATTTCCTGAAAATCCTGTGGCATCCTGCACCAATACATTGGATGAATTAATAACCTTAACATCAGATTGAGTGGTTATAACAAGATACCCGTTACAGCTTTCCAGTGCATTTACGGTTGCGGTACCCTGTAAATAACTATAGCGCGACCATTGTCCGTTTACATATTGGTATATAGTATCCTGCAATGATGAGCCGAGACTTAAGAGTTTAGAATACGAGGCATAAATTGTGTTGCCAACGGTTGTTATAGCATTATACTTTCCGGGAGCCAGTACCTTATTAGTTACTTTTTGCCAGTTTAAATAATAACTAAGGTTAACATTCGGATTATTTATAACAGCTTTATAAATGCCTTTATCGGTGGCTGCAAAAATAGAATCGTTATATATTGTAACCGCATGTACGTTTAATTCACTTCCGCCTGGTCCAATATAAAATGTATTCGTTATAACATTTTGTGTAAGGTCTATTTGCAAAATGCCTATACCGCACGAAACAAATGCAGAATTATTGTAAAAATAAACATCGTTAATTATTTTATTTCCCTGCACTTCTATATTGGTTTTTAAGTCCGAAATATTTGTAACCTGTCCATTAGCATCTATATCCATATTGCCATTGGAATACCCCACAAATAAAAGGCTACCCGATGGTGTTGGTTTAGCTATCGTGGTACCAACATCCGAAAGGCCGGTTACTTTATTGTACCTTTCAAGTGAATTATCCTGCGTGTTGTAAGAAAAAGCACCCTTGAGAGCAGTGCAATAAATCAAATTTTGTCCCTGGCTAACCCTTGAACACTGATTATACGATAGATAGTCCTTCCATTGGCCAACGCCCACATTTTGGGCATTAACCATGGCAGTTGGCATGGTTACGATAGAAGCAATGAAAAGGGGGCGTAAAAATCTCATCAGGCTAATAATATGCAAAATTAACAGATTAATGGCGTCTTTATTGTACAAGACTCATAATTTTAAACATTGGCACATAGCTAATTATCCTTATTTTTGTTACAATTTATTAATGCCTAATGAACTATATTTTAGCAGACGAACCCGGTATTAAACAGCAGCTTTTACCCTTTACTTTTATCCGGCCGGTTTGTGAAATAAGGATAGGTATACTAACTATTCGTGAAAAATGGCAGTTGGCGCTGGCAACAAAAGTATCGATTAAAACAGAAAAGTATTTATCTGCTAAATATCCTTTACGAATTGCTAAAGATAACGTATGGATAAATGGTGCAGTACTTCCTTCTTCAAGCCTAATAAAAGCCATCAAGTCTCTTAAAAATAATGAAGCTTTGATTTTAGGTAACCTACTGCTTGCTATAAACTCTGGGTCTTCTTTGTTGGAAGAATTTACTTTTTCTCAGGCAAAAAAAGAATATAAGTCTAAGGAATACAAGTTGGACAAAAATGATGTTGTCATTCAGCATCTTTGGGATGTTTTTTCTAAGAATGGGCAAGCTTTGGAACAGGATTTTGCAATATTAACCAAAGGCAAGACATCTGCTAAAGTCTCATCTACCAATACTTTACTTGGTAAACAAATTTTTATAGAAAAAGGTGCCAAGTTGGAATGTGCAATTCTTAACTCCAATTCAGGGCCCATATATATTGGGAAAGATGCTGAAGTGATGGAAGGAGCCATTATAAAAGGACCGTTTGCATTATGCGAAGGCTCTATTGTAAAGATGGGAGCAAAAATATATGGGGCAACCACTATTGGTCCTTGTTCTAAGGTTGGTGGCGAAATAAGTAACGCGGTTATTTTCGGCTACTCGAATAAGGGGCACGACGGGTTTTTGGGTAACGCAGTAATAGGCGAATGGTGCAACCTGGGCGCAGATACCAATAATTCCAACTTAAAGAATAATTACTCAGTAGTTAAAATATGGAATTATCCGGCGAATAAGGAAGTATCAACAGGCCTTACTTTTTGCGGATTGATGATGGCCGACCATTCTAAATGTGGAATCAATACCATGTTCAATACGGGTACGGTAGTAGGCGTGGCAGCTAATATTTTTGGTGGAGATTTTCCAAAGAAGTTTATTCCTTCTTTCAGTTGGGGTGGGGCAAAGGGCTTTGTAACACACGAGTTAGATAAAGCCTGTGAAACGGCAGAAAGAATGTTCGAACGCCGCCACCTTAAGTTTGATAAAACCGAAAAACAAATACTGGCTGAAGTATTTAAACTGACGCAAAAAGAGCGTAAAAGAAATTAAATTTCTTTCTTTTTATTCCTGTTAAAACCATAAGGGCAATGTTTGCAGCCACTCTGGCAGCAATACCCCCGCTTTAAATGGTAGGCCTCGGTAAATACTTTGTAGCCATCTTCATTGTAATAGAAGTCTACACCTTCAATAAGTTCTTTCTTAAAAGGGTTATCTCCAAATATGGCATTCTCTTCTGGCATTGCTTAGGAGTCTTTTGATTTCGTAAGGATTATTTATAAAAAAATATAATAACTAAATTGGCACAGCGTTACTAAGATAACTCTTTCATTAATAATCCGGATGATTTCATTACGCAGACGCATGATATGGCTTACGCTATTCAGCATTGCCATGGGCTTTTTAGAAACAGCAGTTGTAATTTATCTACGAAAAATATATTACCCGCATGGCTTTCAGTTTCCTTTAATACCTATCGACCCGGATATAGGGTTAATTGAGTTTTTACGCGAAGCAGCCACTATAATTATGTTAGTCGGTATAGGCATTTTGGCAGGAAAGAACACATCCCAAAAGTTCTCTATTTTCCTATATTGTTTTGCCATCTGGGATATATTTTATTATGTGTTTCTTAAGGTATTTCTTGCCTGGCCCGAATCCTTATTTACTTCGGATATTTTATTCTTAATACCCGTACCCTGGGTTGGTCCTGTGTTAGCTCCGTGTATTGTTTCACTTACTATGATAGTGCTTACATCGGCCGTAATTTATTCTCACGAAAGTGGCTACATGGTACATTTTGGTATGCGTGAGTGGATATCTTTTATAACGGGTAGCCTTGTCATAATTTTTTCTTTTATTCAGGATTACGTAAAATATGTTTCCGGCGGCGGCCCCACATCACATGTATGGACTTTATCAAGCAAACAAAATATGTTCGACGAAATAAGTCACTATGTACCTACCAGCTATAACTGGTATCTATTCTCATTGGGAGAGATAATCATAGTGCTGGGGATATTGTCGTTTCTTGCTAAAGTTAGAATGACTAAACGGCATATTGCTAATTCCTAAGGGAATTATAGTCCACAGGTTATGTGCTTTTTCTACCTTTGTTGCAATTAAAGCATCTATAATTTTTATGCCTGAATATAAAGGTTCCATAAGGTCTAAATTGCCTACTGTAGGCACTACCATTTTTACGGTAATGTCGGCCCTGGCCAATGAATATAAAGCCATCAATTTGTCACAGGGGTTTCCCAATTTTGAGTGCTCGCCTGAGCTGGTATCGCTCGTGAATAGCTATATGCAAAAGGGTTTTAATCAATATGCACCTATGCAGGGTATTATGCCCTTACGCGAAATCATTGCGCAAAAAATGCAGGAACTTTACGGTGCGGTATATCATCCGGAAAAGGAAATTAATATAACCGCCGGTGGCACAGAAGCCATATATTCAGCTATAACTGCTGTGATACATGAAGGCGACGAAGTAATAGTATTTGAACCTGCGTACGATTGTTATGTCCCTGCCATCGAGCTTTGTGGTGGCATACCTGTATACCTTCAGCTTAAGGCGCCCGAATATAAAATTGATTGGGAAGAGGTGAAAAAACGGGTAAACCAGCGCACACGTATGATTATGATAAATACTCCGCATAACCCTACGGGCGCTATTATGAAGGAGGCTGATATGAAGCAGTTGGAAAATATCGTTCAGGGTACCGATATCATTGTGTTAAGTGATGAAGTATACGAACATATAATATTTGATGGGCATAAACACCAAAGTGCATGCCGCTTTCCTAAATTACTTGAACGCAGTTTTATTGTGTTTTCTTTTGGTAAAACATATCATACAACGGGTTGGAAGCTGGGTTACGTCCTCGCCCCTGAAAAGCTGATGGCAGAGTTTAGAAGGGTGCACCAGTTTGTAGTGTTTTGTGTAAACACACCCCTGCAGTATGCTCTTGCCGAGTACATGAAAAAGAAAGATGAATACTTGCAACTCGGTAAATTTTATCAGGAGAAACGTGATTACTTCGTTAAGCTAATAAGCGGCTCCAGGTTTAAACTGCATTTATCTTCAGGTTCATATTTCCAATCACTCGACTATAGTGCCATTTCTAAAGAAAAGGACACCGAGTTTGCTATACGCATGACCAAAGAGATGGGTGTGGCGAGTGTGCCAACCTCTGTGTTTTACCATGAACCGGTAGATAACAAGTTATTGAGATTCTGCTTTGCAAAAACAAACGAAACTTTAGAACAGGCTGCTGAGAAACTTTGTAAAATATAATGGAAGACCTTAGAGTAACCATAGTTCAATCGGCTCTTAATTGGGAAAATGTTGAGGCTAATCTTACTATGTTTAGTGATGAACTAAAGGTTATTGCTCCTGGTTCTACAGACATAGTTGTGTTGCCCGAAATGTTTGGCACTGGTTTCACCATGAATGCTTCTGCTGTAGCGCAACCTATGGATGGCATTGCTTTACAGTGGATGAAGAAGATGGCGGCTGAAAAGAAATGTGTTGTAACAGGAAGCCTTATTATCAAAGAGGAGAATAAATTTTACAATCGCCTTATTTGGATGTCGCAGGACGGTATGTTTGAGGTGTATGACAAACGGCATTTATTCAGGATGGGGGAGGAGAACAATACCTATACTGCAGGAAAGAAAAAAATAATTGTAAGCCTTAAAGGCTGGAAAATATGCCCACTTGTTTGTTATGATTTGCGGTTTCCGGTTTGGAGCCGCAGCACCGGCGATTATGATTGCCTTATATATGTTGCCAACTGGCCCGAAGTAAGAAGCTACCCCTGGAAGCAGTTACTTATTGCACGTGCTATAGAAAACCAGGCTTATGTTGTAGGTGTAAACCGTATTGGTAAAGATGGTAACGGCATGTCGCATTCAGGAGATTCTGCCGTGATGAATGCTAAAGGAATTATTATTAGCAAAACAAGGGCCAACGAAGAATCGGTAGAAACTGTGACTCTTTCATACAAAGAGTTAGAAGAATTCAGAAAAGTATTCCCTGTTGGTTTAGATGCCGACAAGTTTAAATTAGAGTAGCCTTTTATTCTTTAATGAATTTTTGAGATGCAAATGGGCTGCCGTTCTTGCTAAGGCTTAACATGTAGGTTCCGCTTGCTAAGCCATTTACATCTATAGTGTAGTTTTCGCCAATAAACTTGCTCACTTCAATTTGTTTGCCTTGCATATCGTATATGTAAGCCATATACTTATCGTCATTATTACCGATGGCATTAATATGCAATTCATCAAAAGCCGGATTAGGATAAACCTTTACAGCAGAGTTAGAAGTATTGCTTATGGGTTCAACTCCGTTTAAAAGATCTGAAAGGTCGCGTTTAAAAATTCCTCGCCCATGAGAGAATGCATAGAGGTACCTGTCACTTGGGGATACGAGCAAATCGAAAACCATGGTTGCATCAGGAAAGCCATTATCATAGGTGGTCCATGTATTGCCTTTATTTGTAGAATAGAAAACTCCAAAATCACATCCTGCATAAAGTCGGTTCGGATACATTGGGTCCACTGTTATACATTCAAAAGGCATATCTGGTAAAGAAACGCTAATGTCTGTCCAGCTTGCTCCGGAATTGGTAGATTTAAAAATGTGCTTTCCGCCAAATCCCGAAAACACTATATACACCTCTTTACTATTTGCTGGATTTACAGCTATTCTGCGCGGAAAACGGTTGGGTAAGCCAGCCGTGATATCGGTTACTGTATTGCCGCCATCTGTACTAAAAAATACTTTCATATTGTCGATAGCATTGGGTGCCGTAGCAAAATAAACAGAATCGGTATTGGTGTAAGATGCGGCAATAGTCATTATGTATCCGCTATCGTTTACAGGGTTATTGCCCATAAAGTTAAAGCTATTGCCCCCATCCGTGGAACGCTGCAGGCCAAGTCCGCCCGCATAAATAAACTGAGTGTTAGAATAGCATACAATATAGGGTGCCAAAAATGCGGCATAATTGGGTGTATTTGCATTCGAACCATTAGTTAGCATTTGAAAACCACTATTAAAAATTCCTTGGTCATTACATGCAATAACGTTAAGGTATTGGTACGCGCCATATTGTATAAAGTCGTTGGTGTGGTCAATAGCATTATAGCAACCATCGCCTCCAACAACGCCATACCAGGTTTTATTGCCAAAATATTTTATGGTGTAGTTATCCTGTAGGCCGCTTAGTAAAACAGTTGTATCGGTAGAGGAAATACTACCTATGTACGATTGTGTAGTGTTATATCCTCCGTCGCATTCGTAATAGGTATTTCCAAAATCGTTAGAGCGGTAAAGAGCGCCATCGGTAATAATATATACTTTGTTAGGGTCTAGTGGGTTGCCTATAATATCGTGTACATCGGTATGAAATACATTTGAACTAACAGAAACATCGTTAAACGTAATTCCACCATTGTTTGACCTCCAAACATCAATACCCCCAGCCAATATATTATTTGGATTGTTGTTTTGCAATAACATTCCTTTGCTATACCATCCCTGGTAATTTGCAATATCGGCAGATGTCATTTGTGTCCAGTTTTGCCCCTTGTCAACCGATAAATATATGCCAACACTGTTGTATACATCGCAAATGTGGGCATACATGCTGTCGTTGTTGTGGCGGTTTTCTGTAAATGTTATACGGCCACTTGTACTATTAGGTGTGGGAACTCCGCTGCTAATAACCGACCATGTGGTGCCACTATTAGTGGTACGGTAAATTCCTTTTAATGTGCTGCCATAGTTACCACAACCGCAAATAAGTATGTTGGTATCTACATTGTGTATTTGCAAATCCATAGCCATAGGTATATTAAGTACCTGGGTCCATGTAGCGCCCGAGTTAGTTGATTTATAAACGCCGTTTGTGGTACCGGCATATACAGTAGAGGGTTTTAGCGGGTTGATGATTATTTTCCATACACCCCTGTTTTGTTGATATGTCCAGTTGATAGATTGGGTCCATGTATTACCTCCATCGGTAGATTTAAATAGTCCCATTCCGTATGAGCCACGTGTGGGCCTTAGGCTTATTAAGCCCTGCGAAAAGCTGCTATCACTATATACTTCACCTGTTCCAACATACATTTCGTTATGGTTTGCGGGGTTAATAGCAATGCTGCTTACACCCAATACCTGGAAGCCAAGAGGTACATACGTCCATGCCGCTGCACCAATACCACCTGTGGTCGATTTCCATAAGCCGCCACTCGCCGAGCCCAGCCAAAGTACTGCTGTATCTGTAGGGTCCATAGCAATGGCAACGGTACGGCCGCCCATATTGGTAGGGCCCATGCTTTGCCAGGTAGTTGATGCGGACAAAACTCTTTTATCAGAATTAATATTGTTTTTATACCAGTTAATGGCGCTAACGTAAGCATCGGCAGGTATGTCTTTATTGGGATACGAAGCAGCCTGGGTAGTAAACTGTAATGCATCCAATGCAAACGATTTATTTTCTCTTTCGCCTTTTTCTCTTAGTGTAAGTTTTTCTTTACCCGGCATTGTAAATCTTGAAGCGACTGCAACTGTTATAAAAGCAACAGCAAGTAAAAAGTATTTATTTTTCATGATAGAAATTTTATTGGCGAAAAGATTAATTTAACACCAATAAAGGTAAACATATTTATTGAGTTTACCTTGTACCTAAGAGTTTAAACTTTTTCTGTACCCTTTTCAGGAATTATGTAATGGATAATATATCCTATTACAATTACCAATATTGCGCCTATCGGGTTGAGCCACAAGTACGACATCTTTTTATCGAAAACGTAAAGCGAAATAATTATCAGCTCCGTAATTAATGCTGCAGTAAATACAGCATCGCCTTTTATTTTTTTGAAGAAAAAGGCAACAAGGAAAACACCAAGTATAGTTCCATAAAACAGTGAGCCCAATTCATTTACCAATTGTACAAGGTTATCTGCCAATGGTGCAGATATGGCAAATCCAACTGCAATGGCACCCCATAAAAGTGTCGACATCTTTGTGGCCTTTACATAATGCTCTTCCGTTCCGTCTTTTTTTATAGAGCGTTTGTAATAATCTATTACCGTTGTAGATGCAAGCGAATTTATTTGTCCCGCTGTAGCCGACATGGCAGCGCAAAACATAACAGCCAGCAATAATCCAACCAATCCGCGTGGCATGTGATTGAGTACAAAACTTAAAAAGACATAATCTGTATCACGCGTTTCTACACCGGGTACATTTCTTTTTATAAGGTCTTTTACCTGTGCTCGTACCATTACATCCTGCTGCTCGGCACTGTTCAGGCTTGCCAGAGCATATCTCTGGTTTGCTGTATCACTGGCATGCAGGGCATTCATGGCAGATTCTTTCATGATGGCCTCCAGCATATAATGTTTGTTTTCCTTATCTATAAACTGCTGTTTCACTTCCGGAGTGAAATTGGCATTTTCCAGTACTTTATTATTAAAGAATACGGGCGAATGATTAAAGATGAAAAACACAAATGTCATTACTCCAATAAAAAGGATGAAAAATTGCATAGGTATTTTTACTATTCCGTTAAAGAAGAGGCCCAGTTTACTTTGGTTCACTGTTTCGCCACCAAGGTAGCGCGATACTTGTGATTGGTCGGTACCAAAATAAGAGAGGGAAAGAAAAAAACCACCTAATAAACCCGACCAAAGTGTGTAGCGGTCATCCAAGTCGAAATGTGTATTTACCATTTTCATTTTACCCATTTTGCCAGCTAAATAAGTGGCATCTAAAAACGAAACACCCTTAGGTAAGCTATGAATAAGTACGAACAAAGCGGCACCCATGCCTGTTAGTATCACGGCCATTTGCAGCATTTGGGTTTGATTCACAGCTTTCTCTCCGCCAATGTATATATATAATATAACAGCTGCGCCAATCAATAAACATAACAGGTTTAAATTCCAGCCAAAAATGGTAGACAGGATAATAGCAGGAGCATAAATGGTGATGCCCGCACCGAGGCCGCGGGATATAAGAAAAAGCAGGGCGATAAATTGACGTGTGAGCAGGTTGAATCTGCCTTCGAGATACTCGTAAGCTGTGTATACATTAAGTGAATAAAATTTAGGAATAAACACCGCCGAGATTACAATCATTGCAAGAGGCAATCCAAAATAGATTTGTAAAAAGCCCATACCCGATTCGTAGGCTTGCCCCGGAGTAGAAATAAAAGTTATAGCGCTGGCCTGTGTAGCCATAACCGAAAGGCAAATCGCCCACCACTTTTTTTCGTCGCTACCCCTCAAGTACGACTGCATGTCTTTTTGTCCGCGGGTTTTAAAGGCTCCGTAAACAACAATAAAACCAAGTGTACCAAGAAGCACTATGACATCTAAGGTATGCATGTGCGAGTTTTAACTTAAAGTAATAGTAAGGATATAATAAATACCTATTTGCACTGCCAGCCAAACTGCAAGTGTAATATAATATCTCTTCCAGTTTTTTTCGGCTGTATTACTTGTCATGTTTGCCAAGTTCTATCAGGTTTGCTAATAAGCGGTAAGCCCCCGGTACGCCCGCGGGCAACTCGCGGAAGAATACAAGCCCGGTATAAACAAAATTTCCCTTACCGTATTTTGCTATAAGTAATGCACTTTTTGTGGGTGCTTCCCCAGCATCATTCATTTGTAATAAAGGAATATAGTGTGTTGTATCCCATTTATCCGGATAGTATAAACCGCGTTCCTGTACCCAGCCTTCAAAATCTTTTTCGGTAATCTTATTAGGTGTGTTTAATGCAGCATTGTTGGGATTTAAAAAAGTAATTTTGCAATCTTCTTCCGTGGTACGCACATTGGCAGGATGCAAATAGTACGGGCCAATGCTATCCGTAACCAGCCTGAAATTATTGTTATACTGCACAATATAATTGCCTCCATTTTTTACATATTCCATAAAGCGTGCATTGTCGTATTTAAGCCTGTCGACTGTATTGTAAGCCCTTATCCCAGCAATTATGGCATCATATTTATTTAGGTTAGCAGTTGCCAATTGTTCAGGAGAAATAATTTCAACCTTATATCCCATTTCTTTTAAAGATGCGGGAACATCATCACCTGCACCGTTTATATACCCAATTAATTTGGGATGGGTAGTAACATCCATTCTTACCACCTTAATTTGGCTTTTAGGAAGTAAAACCTGTTCAGCTATGTGCTCGTAATTAATATCTTCAATTGAGCGATTGTAGGTATGTCCATCTACATCTATAGAAATATAGATTTCTCCGCTATTTGCAAAGGTAGGTGGCTTTACATAAAAGGTAAGGGTTTGTTCTGTTCCATCTCCTTTTAGTATAAGATCTTTCTTTAGTTTTTGTCCAACGCCATCGCAGCAATGTGCTGAATTAAACAGGGTATTGTCATTTATATACCAGCTCTCCGGTGTACGTAAATTTATTGTTGCTTTTCCTTTTTTAAAGGACTTAACCTTTAGATGAATCTCCTTTGGCTTATTATCTGCAAACACCAGTAAATGTTCCTGCGGAATAACAACAACTGGTGGCACCACCCGTGCTAAAGAATAAGTTTCTCCTTTTAAAGGGTCGGTGTATTTATAAAATACAGGAATGTCTTTCTCAATCCTGATAGATCTGGGCGTTGTGCTGTCGGATACACCCCACCGAATACTATAACGTACCCGTACTTTAACTTGTGCAGGGTTTTGCGGCAAGCCGCGCAGTAGTCTATCCTCAACTGTATACATGCCCACAGTATGTTCATCTTCCAGCCAATAAGGGCCTGTAATATTGGTAGAATCGGGGATGATTCCTTTTAGCGGAAAGGTATTCGTTTCATCTTTTATAAGTGGAGTAGGGTATGTATTTTTAGCAACTACTCTATTATCAACCAAAAGCTTTCCGGATAATGCAACATTGGGCAAGTAGGGGGTAATGGCGCTAAAGCTTACATTAATGCTATCACCAGGCGTTAAAAACTTTTGGGTAGAAATAGCCTCATTGTATATACCCGCGCATTGCAGCACAATATCCTCTAATTGGTTAAGCTTGGCTGCTACCAGGTAATTATCGGCATGTGGCTTAAGGCAATAGTATAGTTTTCCAAGGTCTTCGAAACATGCTGCACGGTCAGAATCGGTTAATTCTTTTTCGCATCTGTCAATCATGGCAGGTACATCTTTGCAGCCTTTTATAGTATCCCAACCCCAATCATAGTCACTAAAAATATCTTTTCCAACCGGTTTTTCTCCTTTTAAAGAAACAAAATATTCCACATTATCTCCCCGCCTCAAGGATGAGCCCATGCCCTGAGATTTGTGCATACTGCGGCTTTCGGCGGCCATTTCACCCGTCCATTCACCTAATAGGGGCATATATACGCCAATGTTAGAATGATACAAACCTGTCGTATCAAATTTATTACTCTTATCCTGGAAAAAGAAGTAGGATGTGTTCCAGAACAGGGATTTGGCCTGCCAGGTACTTACATATTTTAATTGGTCAGGAAATTTATCCGGGTTGGCTGCATCATCAAAAGCAACCTGCGCCAATATTGCCGATGCCTGGTGATGTCCATGGGTTTTGGTATAAGTGGGAGAGAAGCGGGTGATAATGATATCCGGTTTAAAGCGGCGTATTTCCCATACTATATCCGATAAAACTTCGGTGCTATCCCAAATATGTAAGGTTTCCTTGGCTGTTTTAGAAAATCCAAAATCATTAGCACGGCTAAAAAATTGCTGTCCTCCATCGGTTGCCCTTGCCATCAATAATTCCTGTGTGCGAATTACACCCAGTTCATCACGTACTTCAGGTCCGAGCAAATCTTGTCCTCCATCGCCCCGGGTAAGTGACATATAGGCAACATCAATTCCTTTTACGTTGGCTAAATAAGCTATAAGTTGGGTGTTCTCATCATCAGGATGGGCAGCAATATAAAGCACGCGGCCAACATGTTTTACTTTTTCTATTTCATGCAAAATGCGCGCCGAGTTCCAGCTTTTTTCAGGAGCTTTTTGTGCTTTTGCAAAAAAAATGCCGGTTGCAACAAAAGCCGCAACCAGCAAGTTTTTCCGTACTATATACATACAGTCAATTACTTTTTAGCTTCTCCGCCTAATTCCGCAATAAGCTTTGCTATACGGCCTTTAAACTCGCCGTAAAAATCGTCATTTTCTGCTTCGCCCATTTTCTTAGATGTTTCAGCAAGTTTTAATGCTTCCTTAGTATCGCCTTTAGCTTGCAGCACCCTGGCCATAATATAATCATTATAAAAGCTTTCTTTAATGTTTATAGACATCTGTGCAAATTGTTGCGCTTTAGTAAGATCAAGTTTATTATCAACATAATAGTTAGCGGCGCTGGCGTATGTGCCCATCATGTTATCAAAGTTATGTTGTACCATCATATTTGTAGATGCTTTTACGTCAAAGCTTAATTTTACTTTATCCCAACGTAATGTTACGCTACAGGTGCTGTCACTGGTAGCATCAAGATAAAAGGCCATACGTTCTTTAACATCCATGGTCATTTCAGGTTTTACCATAAAACGAACTACATCGGCCGATTTTTTATATCCGAACGCGCCCCATTGATCATATTCTGAATTGAGAATAACCGTCCATGAATCTCTTCCCGGAATGGTAAAGAGTGCATATTTACCTGCTTTTACTTTTGTTCCGCCAACCCAAACAGCGGTACTAAAATCTATAACTGTAGCAGCATTGGCACCTGTGCGCCAAACTGAATCATAAGGTACAAGGCCACCCCAAATGGCACGGCCTTTAACAGCGGGTGATGAGTAATCGATAGAAATATCGGTAAGGCCAAAAGTTTGTTTTACACTGGCAGCAGGGCTGGCAGCTGGTACTTTAGGGCCTTGTGAATATGCATTAAACGCAAGTGCAGTAGCGCATACAGTAACTAAAATAGAGTTAAATGTCTTCATTGATGTTTGATTTTATAATTCAAAGTTAGGGATTAATCGTTCGCTTAAATAAACATATATATTGTGGTGAATAGCTTGTCGAATTTGAAAAGAAAAAGCAATAGACCAATTACTTACCTCCTCCCGGATGTTGCTGTTTCCATTGTTGCATTTGTTCGTCTTCAGCCTTTTTTATTTCGGGCATAAGGTTTGCCGAGCTTGGGTCTTTCATACCCCTATGGCAGGTATAGCATATAATGGTATGAATAGTATCGGGCTTTGTCGATTTCATGTAATTAAAATTGACAGTATTAAGTGTATGCACCATTGTCATCATTTCGCGGGCGGTATTTTTTTCTTCTTTTTCATCGCTGGCAAAATCTAAGCCATGCTGGGTAGTATCTTTATTAGATGCATGACAAAAACCGCACCTTACACCAAGAGCAAAGCTATAACTCCTCATTACTGCGTGTAAGCTGTCTTTGCTTATATCTTGCGGTAGTATTTTTAGGTTTTTAAACTCTCCGGGCAGTTTCTTTTCAGATGGAGAGCCGGCAGCTCCCATAGCTATAACTATTGCTGTAATCAGCCCAACACTCAACATTAATCTTTTCATAAGGAGTACATTTAAGGATTTGTGACGCGAATTTACAAAAATTGCCAAGCGGGCAGGGAATTGGGTTTATTTAACCTAATGTTAAAATATATGTAATAATTGGCCTTGTTTTATAAAAGGGAAGAGTGCGCATTTCTCTTTATTTGAGGTACTTACAGAGGGGGATAAAGCTTAAATTACCCTGAAATTCTTGTTTTCTTCTAATATTTTTATACTTTTGGGTTTCTCAACAATGGGGTTTTCGGTACATTTTAAGTTGAATTATAGCGATTTACTGGTAGTATAATTGATTAATTATTTAAGCATGATGAAAAAGCTATTCGCCGTATTAACAAGCTCGTTAATTGTTAACATTGCCTTAGCGCAATGCGTAGCAAGTTTTACACCTTCACCAAACCCTGTATGCCAGGGCCAACCTGTAACATTTGCCGATTTAAGCTCGGGTGCAACGGGCGTAGTTACCTACAACTGGAATTTTGGAGCAGGTGCAGTTCCTGCAACATCAGTATTGCAAAATCCACCTCCTGTTACATATAGTACATCGGGTGTTAAAACAGTTACCCTTACTTATGCAGGAACGGGTGGCGGTGGTTGTTCTGTTACATCCACGCAAGCTGTTACAGTAAATGCTCTTCCTATAGCAACATTTACATCTAATGCTCCTCAATGTTTAGGAACAGCAATAAATTTTGTTAATACCGGAAGTAGCGGTTTTGGCGTTACCTATAGCTGGGATTTTGGTGCCGGTGCTACTCCGGCAGTATCTAATGCACAAAACCCTAGCGGAATAATGTATTCTACCTCGGGCCAAAAACTTGTAACCTTTATTGTAGATAATGGTTCGTGCACTGTAACCGATACCATGACTATTGTTATCAATGCTACGCCTACTGCTAACTTTACATCCAATGCCCCTCAGTGTATGGGCAATGCAGTAAACTTTAGTAATACAGGTACTGTAGTAGGCGTAACCTGGGCCTGGAATTTTGGCGTAGGCGCTGTGCCTGCAATCTCTGCAGCACAAAACCCTGCTAATATTGTATACGGTTCGGCAGGTATTAAATCAGTAGCACTTACTACTACTAATATTGCAACAGGTTGCAATGTAACTACTGCTCAAAATATTGTTATCGATCCTATTCCGGTAGCTTCGTTTACATCTAATGCTCCCCAGTGTACCGGTTCGAGTGTTAATTTTAGCAACACAGGTACAGCAGTGGGTGTAGTATATTCATGGAGTTTTGGTGCAGGAGCCACTCCGGCTACATCATCAGCACAAAATCCTTTTGGTGTAATATATTCAACATCCGGAGCTAAAACAGTTACTCTTACCACAACAAATCCGAATACAGGTTGTTTTGCCAGCAGTACGCAAGTAATAACTATTAATGCGGCACCGGTTGCCTCATTTACTTCTAATGCACCTGTATGTACAGGCGCTAATGTTAACTTTACTAATACAGGCACATCCGGTGCAGGTATAACCTACGCCTGGAATTTTGGCGCAGGAGCTGTTCCTGCAACTTCGGTATTACAAAATCCAGCTGGTGTGGTTTATTCTACTTCAGGAATTAAAACTGTAACCTTAACAACTACAAATTCTGTTACCGGTTGTTCTTCAATTGCAACACAAACTATTCTTATAAATCAAACTCCTACAGCTACCTTTACTTCTACTGCTCCTCAGTGCGAAGGCAATACTGTAGACTTTACCAATACAGGCACTTCGGGCCCCGGTGTAACCTATAATTGGAATTTTGGCATAGATGCCAACCCATCAGGTTCTACTGCTGAAAGCCCAACAGGAATAATATATACCAATGCAGGCAACGAACTTATAACCTTCAGCGTTAACAATGGATCTTGTACCGCTGTAGATACTATGAGTATTGGCATTCTTTCTGCACCTGATGCAAGCTTTACTTCTAACGCACCCCAGTGCACAGGTTCATCGGTAAACTTTACTTACACAGGTGTTAGTGTTGGCCCTAACTTTACCTATAGCTGGAATTTTGGCTTAGGCGCGGTTCCGGCAACATCGGTAGCACAAAACCCCGCGGGTGTTATGTATTCAGTGTCTGGTAATGCTATGGTAACTTTAACGGTTACAAATACGGTTACGGGTTGTACAACTACAAGCACACAAAATCTTAATATCAACCAGGCTCCCACAGCCACTTTCAATTCAAATGCGCCGGTTTGCGAAGGGGTTAATGTAAACTTTACCAATACCGGAACTACAGGTGTAGGCATTACCTATAACTGGAATTTCGGCCTCAATGCTACTCCTTCTTCATCTACCGCAGAAAATCCTTCGGGCATATCATATTCAACACCCGGACAAAAGCTTATAACATTTACAATTAACGATGGCACATGCACAACTGTAGATACTATGACTATAGTAGTTGATAGTACCCCTACGGCAAGCTTTACATCAAATGCTCCTCGTTGCATGGGCGATTCGGTTAACTTCTATAATAGTGGTACTAATAGCAATGCTTCCTTCTTATGGAATTTCGGAGTTAACGGCAATCCCGTAAATTCTGTAGCTCAAAACCCTACTGATATTTTGTTTACAGCATCGGGTGCACAAACTGTAATGTTTAGCATTACAAGTCTTACAACCGGATGCTCGGCTACCGCTACTCAATCAATCACAATCAATAGTGCTCCGGTTGCTACGTTTACATCTAATACGCCCACATGTGCAGGTAATGCAATAAACTTTACCAATACAGGTTCATCGGGTGCAGGTGTTACATATAGCTGGGATTTTGGCTTAAACTCTAACCCGAATTCTTCCACAGCCGAAAGCCCAATGGGTATAATGTATACCACGGGTGGCAAAAAACTTATTACCTATACTGTAAATAACGGATTATGTACTGCTGTAGATACTATGACCATAGCCATAGATTCTTTACCGATGCTTATGGCGGGAACAGATACAACTATTTGCGCGGGCGATAGTGTTCAGATTGGTTCGGCACCTATAGCAGGTTACAAATACAAATGGTTCCCTTCCTCGCAAGTAAGTAACGATACAATTGCAAATCCGGAAGCCAAACCTTTCGGAGGCACAACCATGTATATTGTTACAGCAACTACTCCTACAGGATGTACTTCTACGGATACTGTAATGGTAAATATGCTTGCTCCTTTAATTGCTGATGCCGGAGAAGCTGCCGCTTTTTGTAAAGGTGATAGCGCTCAAATTGGTGCGCCTGTAATTGGCGGACAAAAATATAGCTGGAGCCCAAGTGCAGGATTAAGTGATACTGCAGCTGCACAGCCTTATGCAAAACCAGCTTCAACAACAGTTTATACGCTTTCGGTTACCGGAGCGGGGTGCCCTAAGGTTACAGGTATGGTTCAAGTTACAGTGCACACGGGGCCAGCTTGGGTGCCAATGCAATTTGATACTGTGGGTATGGGTACAGCAGTGCAACTTAATGTTAATGGTGGAGTGGAATATTCATGGTCACCAGCCGCGGGCCTTAACAACCCAAGCATATTCGATCCTCTAGCAGGTCCTGATTCAAGTACAACATATGTTGTTACCATAACCGATCTTTTTGGTTGTATGAGCATGGATAGCATAAGAGTAACCGTTATATCAAATAACTTTTGGGCGCCAACAGCCTTTACTCCTAACGGCGACGGTAAGGATGACATCTTCTATATACATGGCAGCGGAGTTACAAACTTTAGCATGGGCGTATATAACCGTTGGGGCGAACAAATATTTTATAGCGAAGATATAATGCAGGGATGGGATGGAAGACGCCAGGTAACAGGCCAGGAAATGCCTAACGGCGCTTATGTATATTATGTTAAGGGAACCGATGCCAAGGGCAATTCTGTAAATACAAAGGGATTAATAAACCTTATCAGATAAAAGATATAAACGAATTATAATACTAACAGGAGAAACAAACCAAAATGAGAAATAAACTATCAATAGCGGTAATTTTATTAAGCGGAAGCTTATTGCTTAACTGCCAGTCAGTAAAAGCTCAGGATTACAGGTTTACCCAAATGTATCAGAATCCTCTTATACTGAACCCGGCCATGATGGGTGCCAGTAGCGATTTAACAGCGGGCTTATGTTACCGTAACCAATGGGGTTCAGTTAACAGCGGGTATTCAACATATTCCTTTAATGGTATGTATCCTATATATTATGGTGGTGGCGACAGCAAAGGCAAACTCGATGCGGGCCTTTCTATTATGGAAGATAAGGCAGGAGCCTACACATCATTAAATGCAATGATTGCGGTTGATTACAACAGGCAGATAACCGATGACCAATACCTTTGCCTGGCCTTATTAGGTGGCTATGGACAAGAATCGTTAAGCACCAGCGGCCTTACATACGATGACCAATATGTTATGGGTTCCTACAATTCTTCTAATCCATCCAACGAAACAACAGTTAGCCAGAAAAAAGGATATGCTGATGTAGGTTTTGGATTTACATGGTATATGAATCCTTCGAAGGATAAATCTAAAGTTAATGCATACCTTGGTATTGCAGGTTTCCACCTTAACCAACCCAATATATCAATGGCAGGAGCTGATTCTAAGCTACCTTATAAGATGTCGTACATTGGCGGAATAAAAATATTCGAATCGGATAAAATTGAAATTACCCCGAATGCAATGGTTACAACACAAGCAGGTAATGTAGAAACCGCGTTAGGTACTTATGTAGATTACATTTTTGCCGAAGGTACAAAGCTTACTATTGGTTTGTGGTACCGTAGGAATGATGCCATAGCAATGCTTGTTGGATTTGAGTTCAAAGGCTTCTCCTTAGGATATAGCTACGATGCAGTAACATCTACATTAACATCTAATATTTCTAAGAGTTTAAATGCAAACGAAATTACACTTACCTATAGGCTTAATCAGCATAAAGGTGGTGGTTCTAAAACATCGGCACAGTTTAATACCAATTCGGGCAGCGACCTTAACAAAGGATCGTCTTCTTCGGGTGGTGGTGGCGATGCCGGAAATCCTTCTCCATTCCCGCACTTTTAAAAGTAAAGCATTGTAATGAAGCCTCTCCTTTAAATAGGAGGGGCTTATTTTTTGCCTGATAACTTCGCCCTTTTTCTTACATTTGTTAATATAAAACATACTTAACCATGAACGACATACGCTATAACTGGACCAAGGAAGAAATAGCCGAAGTATATAATACTCCTTTGCTCGATTTGGTTTACCGTGCTGCAACATTGCACCGGAAATACCACAAGGCCAACGAAGTACAAATCAGTTCGCTTATATCTATAAAAACAGGTGGTTGCCCCGAAGACTGCGCATATTGCCCACAGGCCGCCCGCTACCATACGGAAGTGAAGGTACACAAGTTAATGAGCGTAGATGAAGTAAATGGTATAGCAGATCGTGCTCAAAAAATGGGTGCATCGCGTTTGTGTATGGGGGCTGCATGGAGGGAAGTGCGTAACAACAAAGATTTTGACCAGGTACTTGATATGGTAAAAACCGTTAATGCCAGGGGTATGGAAGTATGTGCCACACTGGGAATGGTAAGCGAAGAACAAGCTAAAAAATTAGCTGATGCCGGTTTGTATGCATATAATCATAATGTAGATACATCTGAAGAAAATTATGGGAACATAATTACCACCCGTAACTATGAAGACAGGCTGAACACTTTGAAAAATGTGCGTAAGGCTGGGCTTACAGTTTGCTCGGGCGGTATTATAGGTATGGGCGAATCTGTAGATGACAGGATTGGCATGTTGCTAACCCTTTCTCACCTTAACCCACATCCTGAATCGGTGCCTATTAATGCTTTAGTGCCTGTTGAAGGAACACCTTTAGGTGACAGGCCGCTTGTAGAATCGTGGGAGATGATACGCATGATAGCCACTGCACGTATTGTAATGACAGGTTCCAGTGTACGTCTTTCTGCGGGCCGTGTGCAAATGAACAAAGAAACACAGGCTTTCTGTTTTATGGCAGGAGCTAATTCTATATTTATGGGTGAAAAACTTTTGACTACCCCTAACCCAGATGCTAACGAGGATAAAAAGATGTTCGATGAACTCGGCCTGAAACCGCGTAAGGCATTTCAATACGAGGAAAAGAAGCAAAAAGTAGAAGCTTAATTTCATTTTAGGATGGACTTTTCTTTTGAAAAAGATATCCTGCTCGAGAATGATAGGGTGCGTATTCGTCCCCTAAAACTTGATGACACTCATAATTTATTGGATGTTGCTACGAAAGATAGTGACCTGATAAGGTATTCTCCTTCTCAAATACATACACCGCCTTTACTGGAGAAGTATGTTCAAAAAGCTATTACCGACAGAATCGCTAAAGTGCGCTACCCCTTTAGTATTTTCGATAAAAAAGCAAATGAATACGCGGGTAGCAGCAGTATGGGGCATATCTCTAACGTGGATAAAAATGTGGAGATAGGATGGACCTGGATAGGTAAAAAGTTTCAGCGAACGGGATTGAACCGTAATTGCAAATTTGTGATGATGCAATATATTTTTGAAACATTGCAATTCGAACGTTTGGAATTACGTACAGATGAACGTAACCAGCAATCGAGAAAGGGGATAGAAGGAATAGGAGGAAAGTTTGAAGGTGTTTTACGCAGCCACATGTTAATGCCCGATGGATTTAGAAGAAATACCGCATGTTATAGCATACTCAGGAATGAATGGAGCGAAATAAAAAACAAACTTATTTCTACTTTATAATAAATGGTTCGATTTACCGTAAGATTATTAAAGTTTGGCCAAATGGGTGAAAAGACGGGATGGACGTATGTCCTTATCCCTGCCGATGTGGCACAAAAACTAAATAAAGGTGTAAAAACATCATTTAGGGTAAAAGGTAAAATGGATAGTTTTCCGGTTAAACAGGTTGCCCTTATCCCAATGGGTGAAGGAGAGTTTATTATTCCATTCAATGCAGATATGCGCCGTGGCACAGGTAAAAAGCAGGGTGCTATGCTTAATCTTGAATTAGAACTTGATAAGTCTGAATTTGTATTCGATGCCGATTTTGAGGCATGCCTTGATGATGCACCGGATGCAAATAAGTATTTTAAAACACTTGCACCAAGCCATCAACGCTATTTTTCGAAATGGATAAATGATGCAAAAACCGAAGGTACTAAAACCAAGCGCATCGTTATGTCGATGAATGCTCTATCGCGGCAAATGGGTTTCTCGGAAATGCTTAGGGAGCACAAGGCAAAGAATGCCTCCCTTAATCCCTTCAAAGGAGGGAAATTATAAATCCTCCCTTTGGAAGGAAATAGGAGGGCCGGTTCTTCTTCTTGCCCAAATAACTACTGTTGCAATTACATTTATAAATACGAGCGTAAGAGGGTAGAAGGCGGTAATAACAGTGTATGTAGATAAAGCTAATACGGAAAAAATCCCCGATATCATAAAGAAAGCAAACATGGAAAGCGTTTCTGTGTAAGGTTCATAATAGGCTTTGCGCAGGGTAGGGAGGAAGCCCATAAAATCGATAGCTGAAATAAGAATTACCGAAAGCAAGGGCTGGTGCATAAAAAAGTAAATGCACATGGATGCCAGCGCGCCTATTAGGCAAATGGTATCGAATGTGCTGATATTCTTAGTCCCGTATTTTATGGATATTACGCAGGTAAATCCACAAAAAAATGTGCCAATTGTAAGAGCGAGCACGCCAATGCCTGCTCCACCCTTATACATAGCTATAACACCGGTTGCCTGCAACAAGGTCCATATAAGCCAGGTGTAAATATGTGGTTGGGTTTTCCTTTTAAATGTATCCGCAATATAGGGTATAAAGCAGCCTACACCTATTATGGTGGCTATAATTGCAAAGACTGTCTTTAGTTCCATCGTTCAAAAAAAAGTCCCGCATTGTGCGGGACTTAAAATTAGGTTTAAATAGCTTACCAAATTAACGCTCTTAGGCTATCTGCCCTATACATGCCATCTCCCGGCTTAACATTGAAGGCAGTGTAAAACTCATTCAGGTTAGATAGCGGCCCCAATACCCTAAAATACCCTGGCGAGTGTGGGTTGGTTTGCACCTGCTGCCGTATAAATGCAGGGCGTGCATTTTGCCTCCATACCATAGCGTACGAAATAAAGAACCTTTGTTCAGGTGTAAACCCATCAACAACTCCTTCGGGGTGTTGCTTAAGATCGTTTTGCAGCGCCTGGTATGCAATGGTTACACCACCAAGATCTGCGGTGTTTTCGCCAATGGTAAGCTTGCCTTTTACATGTACCGAATCAATTACATAATTATCAAACTGGCGTATAACAATGTTCAGCTTACCATAATAGTGTACCGAATCTGAGTTGGTCCACCATTTGCGCATATTGCCGTCGGCATCGTATTGTGCGCCCTGATCATCAAAGCCATGTGTAAGTTCGTGGCCTATAACCGAACCAATACCGCCATAGTTCATAGCATCATCGCGGCTTGGATCGAAGAATGGCCATTGCAGTATTCCCGCAGGGAAACATATTTCATTAAGTGTAGGCTCGTAATAGGCATTAACTGTTTGTGGCGACATTTCCCATTCGGTCCTGTCAACCGGTTTACCCAGCTTGTTCATATTATACCTAAAGTTATATTGTGCTACGCGGAAAGAGTTACTTAGGTAATTATCGTTCTTAATTTGCAACGAACTATAATCTTTCCATTTATCAGGATAACCAAGCTTAAGTGTTATTTTATCAAGTTTTTCTGCAGCATATTTTTTTGTTTCAGGGCTCATCCAGCTAAGGCCGCTAATTCGTTCTTTGTAAGCAGAAATAAGACCGGTTACAATTTCATGTACTTTTTCTTTCATTTCAGGCTTAAAGTAGTCTTTTACATAAAGCTGCCCCAGCAATTCGCCCATGGCTTCGTTTGTTGATTCAACAGCACGTTTCCAACGTGGTTTCATGGCCGAGGTACCACGCATGGTATGATCCCAAAAATCGAAATGTATTTCGTTCAACGCATCACTAAGCTTGGTCGAAGCATCTGAAATAAGGTGTAAGCGCAGGTATGTTTTCCAGTCATCAAGTGAGAATGATTTTGTTACTGCGTTTAAATTTTCCATAAATGCAGGCTCTGCAACAATAACGCTATCCGCGCCTTCAAGTTTCCATGCTTCAGTACATGCAGCCCAATCTATATTGGGTGTCATGGTTTTTACTTCAGCAAAAGGCATTTTGTTGTAAACGGCATGTACATCCCTCTGCTCAATGTTAGTCATGCTTGCCTTAGCCATTTCAGTTTCTATATTCATAACCTTCTCAGCATCCTTTTTAGCTTGTTCGCTGTTTTCGCCAAGTTGTTCAAAAAGTTTGCCGCAATAGGTTTCATACTTTTCGCGTATCGATTTCATACGAGCTATGGTATCAAGATAGTAGCCTTTTTCAGGTAAAAGCATGCCACCTTGTTCAAGCCTGCACACTTCCTTGTTGCTAATCTTATCGTCTTGTCCTATATAAAAGTGAAACATAACATTAATGCCATAAGTCATCAGTCTTGCCGATTCGTTCCACAAACTTTTATTGTCCTTAATGCCATCTATATTTGTCAGCTCTTCTTTAAGCGGTGCAATGCCGTCTTTATTCAGGTTAGCCGAATCTAAAGCGGTGTTGAAATACGAACCCACTTTTTGTTCAATACTGCCATCGGCACCTTTGCTAAGTGCTGCAGCCGAAAGCAATTTATACAAGCGGCTAGTGCTGGTGTCGCGCAATATATTAAAGCTTCCCCATGCAGGTTCGGTTGCCGGAATGCTTGTGTTTTTAAGCCATGTACCATTAACATACATAAAAAAATCGTTACTTGGCTTAACAGTAGTATCAAAGGTAGCCATGTCAATTTCATTGCTGTTGCTTACTTCATTCTTGGTTTTGCAAGATGTTGTACATAAAGAAACGCCCAACAATAAAGCAGGCGCCAAAGCTATGTATGTCTTTTTCATGTTTAATGTTTTGGTTTAAGCAGGCAAGTTAATAAAAAGATAATGTTGGTCTTATTTTTTGCACTAAAAACCTTTTAAATATCTACAGGATGGTGAAAGCAGGGTTATACCAGCTTTTCTTCCTCTATAAAATGGGTGTTGTAATCACCTTTAAGGAAACGTTTGTTTTCCAATAGTTTTAAGTGGAAAGGAATGGTGGTTTTAATACCTTCAATCACAAACTCTTCCAAGGCTCTTCTCATTTTAGCTATAACTTCTTCGCGGGTTTGAGCCACAGTTATAAGCTTGGCAATCATGGAATCGTAGTTAGGCGGAATTACATAACCTGCATATACATGTGTATCTACACGTATGCCATGGCCGCCCGGAACGTGGAAGTTAATAATTTTACCGGGGCTGGGGCGGAAACCATTTGCAGGGTCTTCCGCATTAATACGGCACTCCATAGCATGTAATTGCGGAAAATAGTTTTTACCCGATATTTTAATACCTGCAGCAATTTTAATTTGTTCGGCAATAAGGTCGTAGTTTATTACTTCTTCTGTAATGGGATGTTCCACTTGTATACGGGTGTTCATCTCCATAAAATAAAAGTTGCGGTGTTTGTCAACTAAAAATTCTACAGTGCCCACGCCTTCATAATTTACAGCTTCGCCGGCTTTAATAGCGGCCTTACCCATTTTTTCGCGCAGCTTGTCGGTCATAAATGGCGAGGGAGTTTCTTCAACCAGCTTTTGGTGCCTGCGTTGTATCGAGCAATCCCTTTCCGATAAATGACATACTTTGCCATATTGGTCGCCCGCTACCTGTATTTCTATGTGGCGGGGTTCTTCTAAAAATTTTTCCATGTACATGCCATCATTCCCAAAAGCCGCTGCGGCTTCCTGGCGGGCCGATTCCCAGGCATGTTCCATTTCTTCTTCCTTCCAAATAACGCGCATACCCTTACCACCACCACCTGCGGTAGCTTTCATCATTACAGGGTAGCCAATTTTTTTAGCAGTTTTTTTAGCATCGGGCAAATCTTTAAGCAGGCCATCCGAACCGGGTACAACAGGTACACCCGCTTTTTTCATGGTTTCCTTGGCAGTAGATTTGTCACCCATCGCATCTATCATGGCCGGACGAGCGCCAATAAACTTAATCTTGTGCTCATCGCATATATGCGAAAATTTAGAATTTTCTGAAAGAAAACCATATCCCGGGTGTATGGCATCCGAGTTGGTAATTTCGGCTGCCGAAATAATATTAGGTATCTTAAGGTAAGAATCTTTACTTGGCGGAGGGCCTATACATACGGCTTCGTCGGCAAATCGCACATGCAGGCTATCTTTATCGGCGGTAGAATAAACAGCAACGGTTTTTATACCCATTTCTTTACACGTGCGTATTACACGCATCGCTATTTCTCCCCGGTTTGCAATAAGTATTTTTTTAAACACGCTTAAGTATTTATGGGTTATAAATTATGAATTACGAATGCGGTATTCCTAATTCTTAATTAAATTAGCTAGGGTCTACAAGAAAAAGTACCTGGTCGTATTCCACCGGCGATGCATCATTTGCCATAACTTTTACTATGGTTCCGGTTACTTCACTTTCAATTTCATTAAAAAGTTTCATAGCCTCAATAATGCAAATAATTTTACCTTTTTCAATCTTATCGCCCACATTCGCGAATGCTGGTTTATCCGGGCCCGATGAACGGTAAAAAGTTCCTATCATAGGCGATTTAACTGCAATATATTTAGACTCGTCACCACCTTTAACTTCTGCTTTTGGTGCTTCGGGTGCAGCAGCCCTTACAGGTGCGGCGACAGGTGCAGGAGGAGCAGCAACAATTTGTTGTGCCGGGGCAGGGGTAGTTACTACATAAGGGGCCACATCGCCACCTCTTGCAGTTTTAATAACAAGTTTTACATCCTTGGTTTCCAGTTCCACTTCGCTAATGTTAGCTTTGGAAACAAAACGAATAAGTTCTTCTATTTCTTTTAAATTCATATTCTTGGGCGTTTAATGATTCGTTATTACAAATATAAATATTTAGTGATACTAGTTGTTAATGGCCCATTTAAGGTACACTGAGCCCCACGTAAAGCCCCCGCCAAATGCCGAAAGCACAAGATTGTCGCCTTTTTTTAGTTTGTCCCTATAATCCCACAAACAAAGCGGAATAGTGCCTGCTGTAGTATTGCCATACCTGTGTATGTTCATCATTACTTTATTGTCAGGTAGATTCATTCTTTCCTGTACAGCTTGTATAATGCGTCTGTTAGCCTGGTGGGGTACAAGCCAATTAATGTTGTCTGCTGTAAGGTTATTCCGTTTCATTATTTCAACCGATACATCTGACATTTGTTTTACAGCAACCTTAAATACAGCCTGCCCTTCCTGTAACACATAGTGTTCTTTCATATCTATGGTTTCGTGTGTAGGTGGCTTTACCGACCCCCCTGCTTTTTGATACAGGTTTTTTCTGCCCGAGCCATCAGCCCTGCATACAAAATCTATTAATCCAAGTCCTTCGGTATTAGGTTCGAGTAATACGGCTCCTGCACCGTCGCCAAATATTATGCAGGTGGTACGGTCTTCGTAATTAATAATAGATGACATTTTATCCACTCCTACAATTACAACCTTTTTATGTACACCCGTTTGTATAAACTGGGCGCCTGTGGTAAGTGCATATATAAAGCCGGAACACGCCGCATTAATATCATAGCTCCACGAATTGATTGCGCCAACCTTATCGGCAACAACGTTGGCTGTAGCCGGAAAAACATAATCGCCGGTAACTGTGGCCACTATAAGCATATCTATTTCTTCTGCCGAAATACCTCTTTTTTTAAGAAGCCTGTTTACGGCTTCAATGGCCATTACAGATGCTCCCTGTTCTACGCCTTTAAGTATTCTTCTTTCTTTTATTCCAGTACGTTCTGTTATCCATTCATCACTTGTATCTACCATGCTGGCAAGTTCGTGGTTGGTAAGTATGTAGTCCGGAACGTAACCTTCAATGGCAGTTATGGCGGCAGTTATTGGCATACTATTATTTAGATGCGGTTAAGAATTAAAAGCTTGTTTTATTTTTTCTACAACACCGGTTTTTACCATATCGCGTGTAAGTAATACCATGTTTTTGGTTGCAATTTCGTTCGAAATGCCATGGCCCGTCACAACGGCTCCTTTTATACCAAGGAAAGGACAGCCACCATATATTTCATAATTCCAGGTATCGAAATATTTATCAGATATTCCCTTACGTTTAATCAACGTGTAAAAAGCTTCAGCTTCTTTAAGTACTACGTTTCCTACAAATCCTTCGCAAACAATTACATCTGCTTTATCATCAAACAGGTCGCGGCCTTCAACATTACCTATAAAATTAAGATGAGGTATGTCTTTTATAAGCTGGTGTGCAGCCTGTGATACCAGGTTACCCTTTTCCGCTTCTTCACCAATATTTAAAAGGCCTACCGAAGGGTTGGTGTAATTAAAAAGAGCTTTAGAATATATCTGCCCTAAAATTGCAAACTGGCTAAGTACATCGGGCCTGCAATCGGCATTGCTGCCTACATCTAAAAGAATACTTGTTTTTCCACTTACCTGAGGCAATACAGAAACAAGGCATGGCCTTGTAACACCTTCAATAGCCTTTACGCTGTATAAAGCGCCTACCATCATTGCACCGGTGTTGCCGTTGCTGGCAAAGCCGTCTATTTCTTTTTCCTTTAAAAGTTTAAAGCCCACACTAATACTTGAATCGGGCTTTTGAGAAAGGGCCTTTAACGGATGGTCATGCATGGTAATAACCTCGGTGGTATGTACAATGTCAAAATCTTTTTCGCTTGCTTTATTTTGCTGAAGCAACGAAACAATTTGTTCTTTGTCACCAATAAGCACAAGGCGTTCACCCGTAGCAAATTCTTTTTGTGCCAGTACGGCACCTGCTACAGTGGTTTTAGGCGCATGGTCGCCCCCCATTATATCTAATCCTATTCTCACCTGCTATGCGCTAGGAAGAAAACCGGCATTAAGCGCTAACCGATTTTTCAACGGCTTGCTTGCCTTTGTAAAACCCGCATTCGGGGCATACACGGTGCGATAATGCAGGAGCTCCGCAATTAGAACATGCTGTAAGCGTAGAAGCTGTTGCTTTGTAATTTGTTCTGCGCTTTCTGCCGCGGCTTTTCGAATGTCTTCGCTTTGGATGTGGCATTTTATTTGTTGTTTTTAAGTTTAGTTTTTAAAGGCTTTTCTTCAGTAGAATAATGCATATTACTGTTGAGTATATATTTCTCCTCGTTGCTTTTTTCTACGTGTATATGTTTAAGTTTTTCTAATGCGTCTGAATTACAGCTACTTTCTCCATTTTCTTTATCAGGATGCACCCGTTGCATCGGTAAAGATAATACGACATATTGATATATATAGGGAGCTGCATCAAAACTGTGTTCATCACCTGATAGGGATACCATTTCATCTTCTTCCTGGTGTTCACGGCTATCGGTTTTAACTATAAGCTGGCGGTTAAGGCTCAAAGGCATATCAAAATCATCGCCACAACGGTCGCAAGTAATATTAATAGTACCTGCTATTGTAAAATGCAAGATAGTTATATTTGAATTTTTGGTGAAATTAATCTCAGCTTTCAGGCCTGCTGAATGTATGTCAACAAACTGGTTATCAGAGAATAAATCACCCGTTAAGTCAAAACGGAAATTATACTCCCCATTTTTAAGGGAAGAAAGAGGAATGATGCACTCTGTAAGCTTCTTTTTCACGGTTTTTGTTAAAACTGTGCAAAAGTAAGATTTTATTTGAAACGGGGAAGGCTTTATTATAGCCCTTTATCTTTAAAAAACTTAACGTACTCGTCAGCCTTTTTATGGTTGAACATAATATGGAAGTTTTTATTGGATATATAGAAGGTTTGATACGAGCCGGGGCTTAAGTTTTTATACATAACCGTATTATTAGCCATAAATCCGTAATAGTTCTTAGCCTCATCCTTAGTTTTAAATTTGCGTATAAGTATAAGTTGTTGGTTAGGATTAAGTAAAAGGTTATCCATTTGCAGGCTATTTTGGCTAAATGTTTGGGCATTGGCATTAGCTAAAGCACTCCTAAAATCATTCACTTTAGATGATTCTTTGTTGTCTATAATAGCATCCCAGTAATACACTGTATCGTCATCTGTTGTATAGTTAAGGCCAGTGTCTTTGGCAGGTACAATTTTTTTGTTTAAGTATTCAAGTGTAGTTTGGGCTAACTGCTTAACCGAATCTTTAGGGTATAGAATCATAACCTTGGTAAGGGCGTTCTTATATGCATCAAGCCCTTGGGTATAGCCCGTGGCAACCGCCTCCAGGTAGGCAAATTTGGGGGATAAAGGGTTTTTAGGATACAGTGAATCTGCACGGTGGCAATTATCCAATACCTGGGTATATTTTGCTGTTTCGTACGATTCGAGGGTGGCTGTATACAGGCGTTCCATTTCCTGTTTGCTGGCTTTTTGGTTTTCCTGGTATTTTTCAGGGTTTACAATAAGTTGAGCATACTCAGTATTAGGATATTTAGTGAGAATAATATTCTTATAGATATTCATCCTTTCTGTATTGCCTGTTTCCAGGTATATGCGGTAAAGCTGGTAGTATACCGTAAGTTGGTACTTATTTTCAGGGTAGCGCTTAAGCAAATCCTCAAAATCGGCAGCTGCCTTAGCGTCATTTTTAAGATATTCCTTGTAGATGCTTCCAACGTTATAGTAGGCCTCAATCAGGCTGTCGTTAGCGGCTTTTATCTGCGCATCACCTTTAGGTATGTTTTTCAGGTAATAGGCTCTGCTATTTACATTGTTCGATGAATCCTTGCCCTTGCTGCGACTATTTGTTTTAATGCTGTCTCCCTTTTTCGATGCATCGTTATTCGCTACATTCTGCTGGGCCTCGGCCGGTTTTTTACTTCTCCGCCAGTTATCTTCAAGTATACGATTGCCCCATTTTTGAGTAAATTCATTTAATCCCAGCTGTATTTGGCCGGGATTATAAAAATACCATTTGCCATTGGTAACCGGTATTACCGGGTTATTCGGGTTAGCGGGTTGCCCATTATTTTGATTTTCGGCTGCAAGTGCGGCTTCCTGTTTCTTTTTATCCGCATCTGCTTTGGCCTGGGCAATCATATTATCTATGTACTTGTTCAACTCTTTAGCATCCATTTTAGATAGCCTGAGAACACTGTCTTCCAGGTTTATCATATCCAGGTATTTCACCAGTTTTTGCAGGTTGTTCTTTTTGTCTACAATCGAATCGCGGCCTTTGTAATTTTTTGGTAAAGATGCCAGAGTGCTATCGTAATACCTTTTTGCCATTACATATTCCGTTTTATAAAAGTTCAGGTCGGCCAGGGCAAGAAAGGATATCGCTTTTTGACGGGTATTTGTAGTGCTGCTGCGTACCGATTTTATAAGATATTTCATCGCTTGTGCAGTATCGCCTTCTTTTTCCGAAATGCTGGCCAGGGCGTAGTAAATCTGGTCCTTATTGTCACTGTTCTTGGTCGGCTTCAGCATTTTATTAAGCTGTTTAATAATATTTTCATTCTCTTTTGCATCTCCTAAAAACAGCAATGCCTTTTTAATGTTGGCTTCAAAATCCAGGTCATAACTTGGATGGTTACGTAATACCTTAGAGTAAAGGGCAAACGCCGTTTTCGGGTCGTGCGATTCTTCCGAAATTTGTGCCAGAATAAAGTAATAGCGGGCTTTTACTTTCCTTTTTTTCTCTTTTTCAACAGCTTTTTTCAACCATTTCTCTTCTTCGTCATCCTGTCCTGTTCGCGAATAATAATCTGCTACTGTGGCATATACATCGGCATATAAGCTTTTAGGTAATGATTTTGAACTTTTAATCAAATCCACCAACTCAACCGACTTAGATACAGCGCCTATTTGGTTATAGGCCCTTGCTTCCCACATTATAGCCTCATACTTAACTCCCGTTTTGCGGTATTCTTTAGCTGCATAGTCCAGTGCTTCAATAGCGGTGAGGTATTCATTTTTGCTGATACGAGCTTTGGCTAAAAGCAGGTAGCAGTATTTAATATACTTAACGGCATCAGGTACTTCTCGTTTTTGCTTGTTGGTTATGGTATGGTTTTCAATCATGGTAGTGGCCTTTTTTATAGCCCTATCCATTTGCGGATAAATAGCCGGTGCTTCTTTATCATCGGCATAGACAAACACAGGCAGCCTGCTGGTAAAGTCTTCCTGGTGGGTTTCTGCAAGCTTTTGCAAGCCTTCTTCATATGATAGATTGCCCCAGAAATAGCCGTTAAAACGACAGGTAGTATTATGGAACGCACGGGTAAGAAAGGTATTCTTTTCTGTGGTACAAGCAACCCACAGCAAAGTTATCATCCCAATAAGGCCAATATGTAAATTTTTGCGTAACACCTTTTTTATTCCTTGTAATAACTGTTTTTTTTGCCGTATAGTATGTAAAACCAGCCTTTTTGCCTACAAGGGTATATTGCCATGTTTTTTACGGGGCAGCTTATCTACTTTGTTTTGCAGCATGGCAAAGGCGGTAATAAGCTTGGTACGTGTATCTTCGGGCATTATAACTTCGTCTACATAGCCTCTTTCAGCGGCACGGTAAGGGTTAGCAAAATGTTCTATGTATTCCTGTTCTTTTTCTTTCAATTTTTTCTCAGGGTCTTTGGCTTCCGATATTTCTTTTTTAAAGATAATTTCTGCAGCTCCTTTCGCACCCATAACTGCAATTTCGGCGCTGGGCCATGCGTAGTTCATGTCGGCGCCAATATGCTTCGAGTTCATCACATCATACGCCCCGCCATAAGCTTTTCGGGTAATAACTGTTATGCGAGGCACCGTGGCTTCGCAAAAAGCATATAATAATTTAGCTCCGTTAGATATAATGCCGTTCCACTCCTGGTCGGTACCCGGTAAAAAGCCCGGTACATCTTCAAATACCAACAATGGAATATTGAAGGAATCGCAAAAACGTACAAAGCGAGCTGCTTTTAGTGACGATTTAATATCTAAAACTCCGGCTAAAAAAGCAGGCTGATTGGCTACAATGCCTATGCTTTTGCCTGCAAGTCGGGCAAAGCCCACCAACATATTTTCGGCGTAGTTTTTGTGCACTTCAAAAAACGAATCGCCATCTACCACCTCGGTAATAACATCACGCATATCGTAAGGCTGGTTGGAGCTCTCTGGTACAATGCTATTTAGGGCAGGGCGTTTTTCATCACCAGCTTCGTAAGGAACAACAGGAGGTTCTTCTTCGCAATTTTGTGGGATGTAGCTCAATAATTTTTTGATGTATTGAATGCATTCAACGCCATTGGCAGTAGTAAAATGTGCCACGCCCGATTTAGCTGAGTGGGTAGAGGCACCACCTAATTCTTCTGAGGTTACTTCTTCATGAGTAACTGTTTTAACCACGTTGGGGCCGGTTACAAACATGTATGATGTATTTTCTACCATCAAAATAAAGTCGGTAATGGCCGGAGAGTACACCGCACCGCCTGCACAGGGGCCCATAACAGCAGATATTTGGGGCACTACACCGGAAGCACGAGTATTGCGGTAAAATATATCGGCATAGCCACCAAGCGATACCACGCCTTCTTGTATGCGTGCTCCGCCCGAATCGTTAAGGCCTATAACGGGTGCGCCGTTTTGCATGGCAAGGTCCATAATGCGGCAAATTTTTTCGGCATGCGATTCAGATAATGAGCCGCCAAATACTGTAAAATCTTGTGCAAATACATACACCAGCCTGCCACCAATGGTACCATATCCGGTTATTACCCCGTCGCCTAAATATTTCTCCCTGTCTAAGCCAAATTCTGTGGAGCGGTGCGTAACAAACATGCCAATTTCTTCAAAGCTGTTTTCATCCAGCAAAAGGGTAAGGCGCTCGCGTGCGGTAAGCTTGCCTTTTTTGTGCTGAGAATCTATACGTACCTGTCCACCTCCAAGCTTGGAAAGTGCAATTTTTTCGTTTAGTTCTTTTATCTTTTTGTCCATAATAAGTTCGTTTATCGTTACAAAAGCTAAAAATCTATGTTTTATGAGGAGTACAAAGATAAAATTTAAAGCCTATCTTGCGTACTCTTTTGAAATTATCAATGGAAGCTGAAGTATCTGTAAATCCCGTCATTCATCCAAGCTGGCTGGAAGAGCTTAAAGATGAATTTGCCAAGCCTTATTTTGTAGAGTTAAAGCGGTTTTTGGTGGAAGAAAGAAAACACCATGTTATATATCCTCCCGGTAAGTTTATGTTTTCAGCATTTAACCATACTCCTTTTGATAAGGTAGAGGTTATAATATTGGGGCAAGATCCATATCATGGGCCGGGGCAGGCCAATGGCCTGTGTTTTTCGGTAAGTGATGGTATTGCGATGCCGCCTTCGCTGGTAAATATTTTTAAGGAAATAAAGGAAGAATTAGGATATCCCATACCTACATCGGGTAACCTTGAACGCTGGGCCGACCAGGGCGTGCTATTGCTTAATGCCATGCTTAGTGTACGAGCTAACGAGCCGGGTTCTCACCAGGGCAAGGGTTGGGAAACCTTTACGAATAGTGTAATTAAGCGTTTATCTGACAGAAAAAGAGGTTTGGTGTTTTTGCTTTGGGGCAAATACGCTCAAGCCAAAGAACAACTTATTGATGCATCGAAACATCATATTTTAAAGGCGGCGCATCCTTCACCATTCTCTGCATATAATGGATTTTTCGGATGCAATCATTTTGTTAAAGCAAATGAATTGCTTAAAGCGCAAGGCCAGCACGAAATTGACTGGCACTAATAAGTACAGTTTATTTTTCGATAACTAATTCTTGCGTTGCGATCTTTTTACTGCCATTCGAAAGAGCTACAATGTACGTTCCATTCTTCAGGTCAGGGGTTTCAATAATATAGGTCTGTTGGCCAGGACCCAGAGTTATCTGCTTTACCATTTTACCTTGTATGTCATAAATATTCAAATATTGCTTTTCAAAAGATGGAGTTAGTTCGACCGTAAAACTACCCGAAGATGGATTAGGATATATCTTCATAGCATCGCTTGCTGCAGTTTCATCCTCTATGCCAACAAGGACAGTAGATTTTCCATTGGCAAAAGTATATTGGCCCACGGGCACAGAATCAAGTTTCATATAGCCATATTTAGCAGCAGGAGGGCCTATAAGATGTTTGGTATAGCCTGGGAATTCCCTCCAGTCGCTTGCTGTATTTGGCCTATAAAGTAATATTAAGCTATCCGCTGTTTGATTGGTCAGTGAAGTATCAAGGTAATATTGGCCGTTAGGGTTTGCGGCCTTTCGTCCATCATAATAAAGTTTAACTGTAGCCTTGATATTAGAAACGTTAACACCACTTATATTCCAATAACGGTAAGGAGATATCCTGTAATGCAACGCCGTGTCTCTTATAGGATCTGGCGCGGCGTAGTTATGTTCGCAAAACAGGTAAGCTGAATCGGTGATGGATGTTACTGTAATGTAAACCCTTGAATTGTTTAAACTTATTCCTCCATTCGTTTTAATCTTTATTGTATCCGACGAAATGGCTTGTGCAAGTTTACCCTTCATATCCAGCCCTGCGAATACAGGCTTAAACGGAACTGTAAATACATAATTGGAAAGATGGCCTGAAACCAACACATTTTGGGTATTGGTTGTCCAGTTCGATGATTTAAAAGTAAAATCAATCGGCACATTTGTATAATATGCGGGTGCGCCCATTAGTTTTTGTTTTACGTAAACAGTTACGCTGTAATTAAGCCCGCTGGGAACGGCTTTCATAGAATCGATAGAAAATTGTGGAAAGCCCGGTGCCTTTACCCAATCATTAAAAAAGTCGGTAAGGTTATAGCCGGAAGACCGTTCAAGGCTGTTTTTTAAAGTATCTGAATTAACTGCCTGATATGGGTGACTGGCAAAATAGTATTTCATTCCCTTAAAAAATGCACTATCACCAAGGTAATTTCTTAACGTATAAACTACATCGGCGCCTTTTTGGTAGGTTGTGCTATAATTAAAATTCAGGTTACCGTAAGTATAAGGTTGTGGCATATTTGATAGCGCCCAGTAGCCATGATCGGCAATAGCGCAATAGTGAATTACACCATCATGATTTTGGCGTGTATATGTATGATAGGTAGAATCTCCGTAAACGTATTCTTCGAACAGACTTTGGTTAAATACGGCAAAGCCCTCGTTAAGCCACATGTCTTCGGCGGTGCTGCACGTAACAAGATCACCGGTCCAATGGTGTGAAAGTTCATGCGCCATAATATCGGCTTCATAGGCAAGGCTTCCATTTGCAGCCAGCACAGGGTATGCAATATTAGAGGCATGCTCCATAGCTCCGCCTGAAAAGGGAACCATTGAATAACCTACTTTATTCCAGCGATATTTACCATAGCAATTCTGGAATATGGAAATAGCATTTTTAAGATGGACGAATGACGAACGTATGTGTGCTGTATCGCCGGCAAGTGCAGCAATAACAATAGGTATGGTATCTACACCGCGGAAGGTGTCAGTAATTTGCACATAAGGTGCAACATTAACACAGGCAAGGTAACTCGGAATAGTGTTGGGCATATTCCAAATACGTGTGCGCAGGGGGCCGTTAAGCGAATCTTTTACAAGATATCCGTTGCAATAAGCACGGTCAGCACTATCTGTGGTTATGTTAAATTTAAAGGTAGACCGTTGTACAAAATTATCGAAGCATGGATACCATACCCTGCCAATGTTATGGGGTATAAAAGCAAAGCCTACGCCCAGGTTAAATGCATAGCTGCCTGAAAAATAAAAACCACCAAAGCCTGAAGGATCAAGTACTGGTTTGCCATGATAGAACACATCAATGCTATTGGTATCTCCAATATTTTCAGTCGACGGAAAGTTTACGATTAATAATGAACCGTTGTACGTATACGTTAGAGTCGTAGCACCTAATTTAATCGAATCGATAGTGAAGTGCAACAAATCGAGGCTAATTGTATTGCGCCCGTTCATTTTTGGAACATAGGTAATCACGGTATTGCCTCTTAATGTATCTGTTACAAAATCGGTAATATTCATAGTTATATTATAACTAAGTACATTCATGGTATCGCTGCGTACACCATTTGTATCAGGAGGGATAGGTATCAAATGAATAGCTTTAGCCGATTGGTTGCTAAAGGACGCAAGGAATAAAAGGGCACAAGCTAAAAGCGTAAGTCTGGTCCTCATAATAGGTTGTTTGCTGTAAAGTTATAATATTTCGGAATAACTGAGTGGTTGAAAGAATAAAGCAAAATGCTGAAGCGTTATTCTGGTTTGGGGGATTGCTTTTTTACAAAATAAAAATAGCGCTGAAAAGCCACCGTATATACCGGATAAAAATGTACAAAGGATTGATTGAGGACTGGGTATCCCACCGATATTTCGAAACGTGTATTCGAATTTACTATCCATTGTATGCCCGGATGCATTTCGATGTATGTTCCGCGTTGCAGCAGGCCTGTTTTTATGGCAGCAATTGCTCCATCGTATTTAACAGTAGCGCTGTCGTAGGTTTTACCTATAAATTCTACATAAGCATTAAAATTTGCCTCGGAATAATCGTTGGTGTATTTTTTTGGAAAGATTCTATAACCAATGGATAAGTCGTATTCGACAGCCCTGCCGTACCATATTTGAGTTGTTTGTGGCGGGGAAACATATTGTGACTGTACTTCATAAAAAGAAAACACAGGTTGTATATACCCTGTGGTGAGCGAAACAGCCCAACGGTCGATAAGCTTGGTGGCTATTAAACCGGCCTCCCAGCCTCCATCATCGCTCATAAGGCCAGGTTCGGCTTCATCGTGTGCTGTTTTTACGGTAGAATAATCTCCAAACACCGCTAACCTGAAGTGGGATTTTTCCCCATCTAAACTAAGGATACGGTATTTGGAATAAAAGTTAAAACCTGCAAATAAAAAAGGGTAGGGTATACCCCTGGTTGGTGTAGTTGCCGACGAGATAGGCGCACCGTTAGAAGCGTGAGTGTGAGTAAGCAGGTTATTGGGTAAAATAGTATCATGGTGGTTAGATCCCGCTACTGTCACCTCAACACTAAGTTTAGATGTTACTCCGTACATTATTCTTTCGGCAAGCATTTCACGAGTTACGGTTCTTTCCTGGTAAAGCTGCACTATACTTCTAAACCCAAATACTCCTTTAGGTATGCTGCTGGCAGGTTCGGTTAAAGGGAAAAGCTCTTGTGCTGTGGCAGCAGAAGAACATAAAAAAAAACTAAGTATTAAGGTATAAAACCTCATAGGGTAACATAGTAGGTGTTCTTTCCACCATTACACATAGGCTTAAGTCCTTCCTTCCACTTTTTATATTCTTTCGATTCCTGGAATTCTTTGCCTATAAACTTCATTACCACATCGTTTTTAACATCCGACGAAGTAACTTTCACAAACTGGTAGTTAGCATTATTGTATGCAAAGCAGTAGTTATCTGAAACGTGCATAACACTATCAGTTTTAAAGGTTGCCTGCATGTATCTTACCGAAAAGCCGGCATCTATTACTGCTTTAGCAAGTTTTTCTATAGATATGTTGCTACCTGTTTTAAATGTAATCACACCTTTGGTATTATCCAGGTCCATTTTTACGTCTTTAACAAAATCAAGCTTACGCAGGCTCATTTCTACACTGCGGGTGCAGGCAGAGCAGGTAAGGCCATCAACACCCAATTCGGCTGATGTAAACTGGGCTTTACCACTGAACGAAATAAAAGCGGTAAGGATAATTAACAGTAACGTTTTCATATATACAAAGATAAGCCTAAAAGGTTATATATAGTGATATTGGATAAGTTGCCTTGCTTTCCTTTAAATACATTACATTTGAACTATTATTATAGTAGGTGAAACGCATTATTTCCATAATCCTTTTATTTGCCTTTATAACTGTTAATTTTAGTAAGGTTATTATTTGGGCTCATTACGAGATAAATAAAACAGAAATAACCGAAAAATATTGCGTTAATAAGGATAAGCCACAAATGCATTGCTGCGGTAAATGCTTATTAAAAAAGAAACTTGCCGAAGACGAAGAAAAGCAGAAATCGCCTGCAATGCCGGATATTAAAAATGATATCCAGTTATACAACACAAGCTATTTCGTTACTATAGATAATAAGGCAAGCACCTTTTCTGTCATCAATTCGCCATATAGTGGAGCCACGAGCCTCGGCGCACATAGTTCTGTTTTCCATCCACCACAGGTTTAGTATCCTATAATATTTAAGTAAGCAGGTAAAGTAATACCTGCCTTGAGTGTTTTATATTATTAATACTAAACAATAAATGATCATGAAAAAAATACTTGGTGCAACAATTATTATGTTGCTCCTTTATGCTACCAGCGCAATGGCACAATGTGCCTGTTGTAGTTCTGTAGGTTGCGGCGATAACTCTGGCGGAGGTTCGGCGCTTGTTAAGCAGGGCAAGTTCCTGTTTAGTATGGTTGACCGTTACACCTCTTTTAAGCCACTTGCCCCGGGCGTGTTGCAGCAAGATGCAGCAAAGGATACAACATTTCCCGTTTATAATAAATCGTACCAGCAAACCTATATATTTAGCCTAAGTTATGGTATAACAAACAGACTTAATGTTACTGCTACACTACCTTATAATTCAATAGCTAATATACAGGTAGGCATACCCGGTGGAGAAGCAATTATTCAGGGAACCTCAAAAGGCTTCAGTAATTTAAAAACCAGTTTGCAATATGTTTTGTTGCAAAGGCAATACTGCTCAGGTTGGGAAGTCATTCCTTCGGTAGGTATAATAGCGCCTACGGGTGTACATAGCAATGTGGGACTGGATGGTACCGTTTTCGATGACCAGTTTCAACCGGGAGCAAACGCCTGGGTGCCTGTTGTTGGAATAGCCGGAGATAAAATGTTCGGTAAGGTTACGTTCCGTTCCTCTGTTAATTATGTATTTGCCAATACCGACCCGCAGGGCAATGTAGATGCTGCCTTGTGGAATGCCGATGCCTCTGCATATATTATGGTGCTAAAATCGGGCGTAACAGTAAAACAAAGCGGAGATACAGGAAAGGTAATGAGGTTGAGCGTGGCAGAATCTAATTTTATGATGAGTGCTTTTGGCGGTATACAGCTTGAACATGTAGGACAGGATATTGTGGCAATGCCCGATGGCAGTAAAGCTTACAATTCAAATATTGGCGCTTTCCGAACCTATGCTAATGTGGGAGTAGTGGCTAATTTTTATCATCGGTTTTTTATCCCTGTTTCTTTAGCCGTACCTGTTTACCAGGAAGAAAACGGATACCAGGTTAAAGTTCAGTACAGGCTTAATGTAGGTTTTTCGGTAATATTTTAAAAAAAGTAAAAACTACAGAACCCTCTGCCTTACAAGCAGAGGGTTTTTGTTTTGTTGAAGTAGCCTGTTATTGCTACAAATTTTAGCAATTGAAGCCCTGAGTAAGCCTGAAAATGGGCTTTTATACGTTGAGTTATTAACAAAATGCCCATTTTATGAACATTTTAAGCTTTTTTGTACTCAACTATGTAGCGTTAATCGGTATCATAGGTATATTCACATTATAATTAAATAACATTTAACCCCAAAAATCAAATCAAAATGAACAAAGGAGAATTAGTAGACGCAATTGCCGCAGAAGCAAAATTGTCGAAAGCATCAGCAGAAAAAGCACTTGATTCGTTTGTAAACCAAACAACCAAAGCTTTAAAAGCTGGCCACAGAGTAGCTTTAGTAGGTTTCGGTTCTTTCTCGGTTGCAAAACGTGCAGCTCGTAACGGAAGGAATCCTCAAACCGGCAAAGCAATCAAGATTGCTGCTAAGAAAGTTGCCAAGTTTAAAGCTGGCGCTGATTTAGCCGGAAAGGTTAACAAGTAGTCTACTACTAACAACATTAAAAGGCCCCGGTGTAATCAGCCGGGGTTTTTTATTTTAACTTTGTTAGGAAGAATTTTAAGAAGATGAAACAGTTTCAACAGCCGCTTACTACACAAGTCATTACAACAAAATATGTGATGGAAGGTAATTCCCCAATTGTATATATAGCGCATCATGAAGAAGAAGGTTACTGGGTGTTTACCGGAGAACAAGAATTTTTACCTGAGGATGCTATTATAGTAACTTTAGGAAAAATGATAGAACATGATGTTTCAATTCTTGGGGTTGCAGATATGCCTGTGGGATGTTATGCTGTGCGAAAAAATAAAAACTCGCCCTGGAGAGTTGTTACCCCGGAATAGTTTCACCTGTCCTTTACCCTTATTACCAGCTTTAAGCCCGACCATATTTCATCTACGGCACATACTTTAATATCTACTAGGCCATTCTTTAAAGCAATATTCCTGACATCATCTTCGGTAATGTTGCATGGTACTTTAGATGATTTTTTTTGCCACGATATCCAAATCATTCCATTAGGTACTATTTCGCTTCTCAACTTCCGAATATCTTTCTTTAGCCCTTCAGCTTCTTTGGTAAAGTAATGGATGAAATCCTTTTTTACCTTTTCATTATTCACTTGTTTTATGCCTTCAGGCAAGTCAGAAAAGAGTTTGAAATAGTAATCGGGTTGGTTATATAAGCCAATTTTAAAGCTGGTTTTAATACCAAGCTTTTTAGCTAGTGTGGTGCCTGAATAACCGGAGGTAGTCATAAGTTGATTTCTGTACCAAATATACCCTTTTTTATCTAAAAAAATAGCCCAATATCCCTCCTTTATAGGCCTTTAAACCAAGTAGGTTTTGGCATAGGTTAAACTACTACATTTGCTTCAAATTTGATAATTATGAAGCGGACAATTAAGAAAGTTGCCGTAATAGGTTCAGGGGTGATGGGCTCGCGCATAGCCTGCCATTTTGCAAATATTGGAGTACAGGCAGTGCTGCTCGATATTGTTCCTAAAGAATTACGAGAAGATGAAACTAAAAAGGGTTTGACCCTAAAAGATAAAGCCGTAAGAAACCGTATAGTAAACGAGGCTTTGATGGGGGTGGTGAAATCAAATCCTTCGCCGCTATATCATAAATCCTTTTTGTCGAGGGTTATAACAGGTAACCTTGAGGATGACATTAATAAGGTATCGGAATGCGATTGGATAATAGAAGCCGTTACTGAAAATCCTAAAGTAAAGGCAATTGTGTTCGATCAACTGGCAAAGGTGCGCAAGCCCGGAACACTTATTACCAGTAATACCTCGGGTATTCCATTACAAATATTGGCACAGGGCAGGGATGAAGACTTCCAGAAGAATTTTTGCGGAACACACTTTTTTAACCCTCCTCGTTATTTAAGATTATTAGAAATTATTCCGGCCCCAAAAACTGACCCGGCAGTAATAGATTTTTTAATGCACTATGGCGACCTTTATTTAGGTAAAACTACTGTGCTTTGTAAAGATACGCCTGCCTTTATTGCGAATAGGGTAGGGGTATTTGGTATTTTGGCTCTCTTCCATCTTATTGAAAAAATGGGCTTAACGGTAGAGGAAGTCGATAAACTTACCGGCCCTGTTTTAGGCAGGCCAAAATCTGCAACCTTCCGTACTTGCGATGTTGTGGGATTAGATACTCTTATACATGTGGCAGATGGTTTGAAAGTTGGTGTACCCAATGATGAAGCCAAAGCATTGTTCGAACTGCCAGCTTATGTTGCCAAGCTAAACGAGAACAAATGGTATGGAGATAAAAGTGGTCAGGGATTTTATAAAAAAGTAAAGAAGGATGGCAAGAGCGAAATCATGGCGCTTGACCTAAAAACCTTTGAATATAAGCCTTTGCAAAAAGTAAAATTTGCAACACTGGAGTTAACTAAATCTATTGATTCGCTTACACAACGCATGAGGGTGCTGGTGTCAGGGAAGGATAAGGCGGGAGAATTTTATCGTGCATCGTTTGCCGGATTATTTGCTTATGTATCAAATCGCTTACCTGAAATTGCAGATGAAATTTATAAGATAGATGATGCTATGCGTGCTGGTTTTGGCTGGCAGCTTGGCCCTTTTGAAACATGGGATGCAGTAGGCCTTGCCGAGGGTATTAAGCTTGTAGAGGAATCCGGCAACAAGCCTGCCCGGTGGGTGTATGATATGGTAGCTAAGGGCAACACTTCTTTCTATAAGATAGAAGACGGTGTAAGAAAATACTACTGTGCAGGTTCTAATTCCTACAAGCCAATTCCGGGTGCTGAAGCATTCTTGTTGCTTGATAATATCAGGCAAAATAAAACTGTCTGGAAAAATTCGGGCACAACAGTAACCGATATAGGGGATGGCATTCTTAACCTCGAGTTTCATACCAAGATGAATACCATTGGTGGCGAAATTATAGAAGGATTAAATAAAGCTATAGAACTGGCAGAAAAGGATTACCGAGGACTGGTAGTATCTAACGAAGGAGATAATTTCTCGGCTGGCGCTAACCTCGCGCTTATCTTTTCCATGATAATGGAACAGGATTGGGAAGAGGTAGACAGGGCGATACGTGTGTTCCAAAATGCGAATATGCGCGTACGTTATTCATCCATACCTGTAATACTTGCCCCGCATAATATGGCTTTGGGTGGCGCCTGCGAAATGTCTATGCACTCCGATAAAGTGCAGGCTCATGCCGAAACATATATGGGTTTGGTAGAGTTTGGCGTAGGGCTTATACCCGGTGGTGGTGGTACTAAAGAAATGGCAGTTCGTATATCCGATTCATTTATAGAAGGTGATATTGAAATACCTGCATTGCGTGAAAAATTCTTGACTATCGGTCAGGCCAAAGTTTCTACTTCAGCTTATGAAGCGTTTGATTTAGGATACCTGCGCAAAGGCCATGATGAAGTAACACTTAATCGTTCGCGCTTGCTTACCGATGCTAAAGCATCTGCAATACGTATGGCAGAAGAAGGTTATACTCAACCGGTATTGCGGAACGATATTAAAGTATTGGGCAAACAAGGCTTGGGTCTTATATACGTTGGTGCCGATACGATGTATAGCGGCAATTATATGTCGGAGCATGATAAGAAGATATCGCTGAAACTTGGTAATGTTATCTGCGGTGGAGACTTATCAGCACCTGCGCTGGTAACCGAACAATACCTTTTAGATTTAGAAAGAGAAGCATTCCTTTCATTGTGCGGTGAAAAGAAAACAATAGAAAGAATGCAGAGTATATTAACCGGAGGAAAAATCCTTCGTAACTAATAATAATTATGGAAGCATATATAGTAGCCGGGTTCCGTTCTGCGGTGGGCAAAGCACCACGCGGCAAATTCCGTTTTACACGTACAGATGATTTGGCAGCAACGGTAATCCGTCATTTGCTGGCATCGGTACCTCAATTAAAAAAGGAAGAAATAGACGACCTTATTGTGGGTAACGCTATGCCCGAGGCAGAGCAAGGCCTTAATATGGGCAGGCTTATCTCCCTTATGGCATTCGATACAGATAAAGTGCCAGGTGTAACCATAAACCGTTATTGTGCATCGGGCTTAGAAACTATTGCCATCGCAACAGCAAAAATACGTGCCGGAATGGCCGATTGTATTATTGCAGGTGGCGCAGAATCGATGTCGCTTATACCAATGGGCGGATGGCGAGTTGTGCCAAATGCCGATGTAGCAAGTGTTCACCCTGACTGGTATTGGGGTATGGGTTTAACTGCCGAAGCTGTTGCCAAGGAGTTTAACGTATCTCGCGAAGACCAGGATAAGTTTGGATATAATTCGCAGATGAAGGCCTTGGCTGCGTTAAAAGAGAATAAGTTTAAAGATGAGATAATACCTGTAACTGTAAAAGAGAATTATGTAGAAGGCGGAAAGAAAAAGAGCCGTGAATTTGTAATGGATACTGATGAAGGCCCTCGTGCAGATACTACTTTGGATGCGCTTGCAAAGCTGAAACCTGTATTTGCCAATGGAGGAAGCGTTACCGCAGGCAATTCATCCCAAACATCGGATGGAGCTGCTTTTGTAATAGTGATGTCGGAGAGAAAAGTAAAAGAACTTGGACTAAAACCTATAGCTCGTTTGATTTCCTTTGCTGCCGCAGGTGTGCCACCGCGTATTATGGGTATTGGCCCTGTTGAAGCGGTACCGAAAGCTTTAAAACAAGCGGGAATGAAATTACAGGACATACAATTGATAGAACTGAATGAAGCTTTTGCATCGCAGTCTTTAGCTGTAATTCGTAAGCTGGAAATAAATCCTGAAATAGTTAATGTAAACGGTGGAGCGATCGCTCTTGGCCATCCGCTTGGATGTACAGGTGCAAAGCTATCTGTACAATTATTTAACGAAATGCGCCGCCGCAAACTCAAATATGGCCTTGTAACCATGTGCGTGGGTACAGGACAAGGCGCAGCGGGGGTGTATGAGTTGATAAACTAAATATCAAAAATCATAATATTGGAAGAATCAAGCCAAATAGAGAACAGATATTTTAATTGGTTTTTTATAGTTCTTTCAGTATCCGTCTTAATTGTTGCAATTATTCGTGCAACAGTATTGCCTCTTTGCAACGATGAAAGCACCACCTTTTTCTACTTTGTGCAGGATGGTAACTTTTTACCATACCATAAGGTTCCTATGGCAACTAATCATTTCCTCAATAGTTTTTTAGCCTGGATTTGTTTTCGCTTATTCGGAGGAGGGGCTTTATCTCTTAGGCTTCCCAATTTACTTGCTTTGCTTATATTGATACTTGCCGTTTACCGGCTGACAAAAAAATTAACACAAACCTCCGCTAAACTAATATTGGTATCAGGGTTATTGTTGTCGTTCAATTGGCTTAGCTTTTTTAATATGTGTAGAGGATACGGAATTTCCATGTCATTTGCGGCATTAGCGTTTAGTTATACTCTTGATTTCATTGAAAATAAGCGCTTCATTCATGTTTTAAAAGCTTACATCTTGCTCGATTTGGCTATTTGCGCAAGTCTCCCTCTAATTTTGGCCGTTACAATTGCAACAATTCTAATTTGCTTATTCCAGGTATGTAAACAACTTTTTTTAAAAGTGGGTAACATAGTAATACTTGTCTTGCACATGGCCTTTATTCTTTTTTGGATAAAGTATTTATTTTATTTGCAACATCTAAATGGCCTGTATTCAGGGCCTGGTGGACATAGTTATTGGAAAGTAACTTTTGTAACGCTTATTAATGCCATAGTTGGTAAACAAAACCTTTTAATAAATCTGGCAGTAGTTGGAATTTATATTATTGTAATGATAGTTGGAGTATGTTTTCTATTTAGGCACAAAAGACAGAGCCAGTCCCCTCAAGTTACAATTATTCTTTTTCTGGTAGCATTAATTAATTTGCTGGTTATGGGAATTTATGTGTTAAAAAAAATTTATGGAGTGAATTATCCGGAAGACAGAACGGCTTTGGTCTTTTATTTGCTGTTGATCATAACGGCTGGTTTTAGTATTGATAAACTTAAGCCTGCAGTTTCCCGGCCTATAGCAACAATTGTGCTTATTGTATTTGCCTCGCATTATGCGATAAGCCTTAATTTTCAAAGGCACCCTCTTAAAATGTATAGCGTAATACCTCAAAGATATTATGACCGTCTTTTAGAGGAACAAAAGCGAAACCCAGTAAGAATTACAGTACAGGGAAACGATTTTTTTGAACCTATTTATGCTTACATGAATTACAGGCATAACGGCGCTTTAAATTATTTGGATTACAGGGATTCAATGCTGATGGATGATGATTATTTTATTGCTGTTAAAAGAGCCCGGAAGTATTATACGCCTTATTACAAGGAGATTGATAGTAATAAAGACAACGACTTTGTACTATTAAAACGGAAGCAGCCACTTGAAAGGGTGTTGGTTTTTAATGGTACGAAAAAAGATACTAAAATGGATACCAATAGCGAATACTTTAACTTTCTCACTTTAAATGATACGGTTTTTAGTAAGCCTAATCCTTTAATGGCAGAGATTAATTTTAAAGTAATTAGCGGAGATATGCCAACTTTCTTTTGGCTGGTTATAGCTATAGATAGCGCTGAGGGTAAAAAGGCATACTATGAGCGTATTCCATTGAATAGGATAAAACCTAATTGGCTAGGTACCGAAAAAGCAGAAGATTTAATAATTGAAACAGCAATTTTGCCTAAAAAAATACACCGTTTGGTTTGCTATTTATGGAATGTAGAGCATCAAAAAGTGGATATAGAAGTGAATTCTGTAAAGCTATTTCAGATAGAAGGTCCAGGTGCTTGTGTTAAGGCTCCTTCGATAGAAATTATACCACCTAGGTAATTATGAAATAAGCTTATTTTTGCAAAAGATTCAATGAATTGATTTTTTACTAGTACATTAGGCACAGTAAACTAAAATTAAATAAGGATTATCATGGCTGATACCAAAACCAAAACAACACTAAAAGGCGGCGAGTTCTTAATAAAGGAAACCAATTGCCACGATATATTTATTCCTGAAGAATGGACAGAAGAGCAAAAACTTATTGCTCAAAGTTGTCATGATTTCCTGCAACAGGAAGTGTGGCCCAACATGGATAAAATTGATAATAAAGAAGAAGGCCTGATGGTGAAGCTTTTAGACAAAGCTGCCGAACTCGGCATGCTTGGCCTTAATATACCAGAACAATATGGTGGCTTTGAAAAGGACTTTTTAACAGGTATGCTTGCTACCGAAAGCATTGGTGCGGGTAATTCCTTTGCGGTATCTGTTGCAGCACATACAGGCATTGGTACATTGCCAATATTAAATTATGGTAACGAAGAACAAAAAGCCAAGTATTTGCCTAAGCTGGCAACAGGTGAATGGAAAGCTTGTTATTGCTTAACAGAACCGGGTGCAGGCTCAGATGCCAACTCGGGTAAAACTAAAGCCGTACTCTCTTCCGATGGAAAAAACTATGTGCTTAACGGCCAAAAAATGTGGATTACCAATAGCGGTTTCGCTGATATTTTTATTGTGTTTGCCAAAATTGATAACGACAAAAATCTTAGCGCATTTATTGTAGAAAAGAGCTTTGGTGGAGTACAATTAAATCCTGAAGAACATAAAATGGGTATTAAAGGCAGTTCTACCCGCCAGGTGTTTTTTAACGATTGCAAAGTGCCGGTAGGTAATTTACTTTCTGAACGTGAAAATGGTTTTAAAATTGCTGTTAATATTTTGAACGTGGGCCGTATTAAACTTGCCGCTGCTGCTTTAGGTGCTGCAAAGAGCGTGGCAACTCATTCTATAGAATATGCTAACCAACGTGTTCAGTTTGCTCATTCAATTGGTACATACGGAGCCATACAACATAAAATAGCGCAACAGGCATTAATGATTTTTGCCTGCGAGTCTGCCTTATATCGTGCGAGTCGTAATATAGAAGATGCTATTACATCCTTGGCAGAACAAGGCATGGAAAAAGAAAAAGCTGTATTGAAAGGCATAGAACAATTTGCGGTTGAAGCAGCTATAATGAAGGTATTTGGCTCAGAAGCGTTGGATTTTGTAGTAGATGAAGGTGTGCAAATTTATGGTGGTATGGGCTATTCTGCCGATGCACCAATGGAAAGGGCCTACCGTGATTCGCGTATCAACAGGATATTTGAAGGTACTAACGAGATTAACCGTATGCTTACGGTAGATATGATGCTTCGCCGTGCTATGAAAGGTGAGTTAGACCTAATGGGCCCTGCTCAAAAAATAGCAGGCGAGCTTATGTCGATACCGGATATGAGCGGTGATGAAGGAGCGTTTGCAGCTGAAAAAAAATTCATAAAGAATTTTAAAAAGGCTGTGCTTATGGTAGCCGGTTCGGCAGTGCAAAAGCTGATGACCAAGTTACCATCTGAACAGGAAATTGTAATGAATATTGCCGACATGCTTATTGAAGTATATGTAGGCGAATCGTTGCAACTAAGAGTTGAGAAATTAGCAGGTATGCGTGGAGAAGATGCATGTGCTCCGCTAATGGACATGTTACGTACCTGGCTGGATGAGTCAGCTGAAAGAATGCACAAAGCGGGTAAAGAAGCAATATGTTCATTTACCGAAGGAGATGAACAACGTATTATGCTATCGGGCTTAAAACGTTTTGTGAAAACTGATCCGTTTAATTCTAAGGATGCCCGCAGAAGGATAGCAGCTAAATTATTGGCCGAGAATAAGTATTGCTTCTAGGTCTTTGAACTAAAGAGTCGTACGCATAAATTTTATTAATGACCAGGCGTAGTCTATCGATAGTACGTCCCATTGCGAAGGTAGAATTAGCAAAATAATGAGTAGTATCAGCCTTGGAAATATGTGCTTCATATCCCATATGGGTTCTACTATGCTGAATGCAAAGGCTACAAACAGTAAATCAGCCCCCAGCAGGTAAAGGCTCCAATATTTACAAAAGCCAAGAATAAGTGTAGTACCGCAGATAAGTTCAACATAGGAAGTAAAATAGGCTCCGATAACACTAAAAAACTCAGGTACGCCATGTTGGGCAAGCGGAGTATGAATATTTTGAACAACGTTTTTTACTTTTATCCTGAATACCTTATCATAGCCCTGGCATACAAAAAGTAAACCCAGGAAAACGCGTAAAAGAAGTACAACGTTCATTTCTCTGATGTGAATGGATAGTACCATGCGATTTTGTTTTATAATGTAAATATAGTAAGAAGTTCCTTTTTTTTCTGACACATGGCAGGATACTTATCATCCTTTGAAACCTTATATTTGTAAAACCCCATTAATCATACCATGGAACAATTAAGAATATTCGATATACCTTACCTGCAATTAAAGCAGTTTAAAAAGGAAGATGCACTTGCTACCAAAGTTAAGGGCGAGTGGGTAAAAATCAGTACCGAACAGTTTATTCAGACCTCTGAAAAAATGGCGTATGGGTTGTTATCGCTTGGCATTGCTAAGGGCGATACAATAGCAAGTATATCTACGAATAACAGGCACGAGTGGAACTATTTAGACATGGCAATTCAAATGGTGGGTGCCGTGCATGTGCCTATGTATCCTACAATTAGTGATAACGATTACCGTTTTATTTTTGGCGATGCAGGAGTGAAGTATGTAGTTGCATCTGATGAAGCCTTATATAAACGTGTGAAGGAGGTGATGAAAGATGTTACCTGTATAAAAGATATATACACCTTTAATGATGTTGCAGGTGCTTCCTCATGGAAAACCATTTTGGAACTTGGAGAAAAGAATCCTGTGCCAGATAAACTTAACGAAATAAAGAAATCAATTTCTCCAAACGATTTAGCAACCCTTATTTATACTTCCGGAACTACGGGTACGCCCAAAGGCGTAATGCTTTCGCATAATAATATTGTAAGTAATGTAATAGCATCGCATCCTTTAATACCTGTCGGTTGTAAAGAAAGAGCCCTTAGCTTTTTGCCCCTTTGCCACATATACGAAAGGATGCTTAACTACCTGTACCAGTATTCGGGTATATCTATTTATTATGCCGAGAGTATTGATACTATAGGCGATAATTTAAAGGAAGTAAAGCCGAGTATTTTTGTGGCTGTACCCCGTGTGCTGGAAAAAATATTCGATAAGATAATGGCCACGGGTAATAAGCTTACGGGTATTAAAAAGCAACTCTTCTTCTGGGCGCTTAACTTAGGTTTTAAATACGAACATCTGCATGCTAATGGCTGGTGGTACGATTTTAAATTATCTATTGCCCGTAAGCTGGTATTTAGCAAGTGGCAGGAGGCGGTGGGCGGTAATCTTACGGTGGTTGTATCGGGTGGTGCGGCATTGCAGCCCCGCCTTGCAAGGGTGTTTTTTGCTGCTAATATCCCCATTTTAGAAGGATACGGACTTACCGAAACATCACCTGTTATTGCCGTAAATAACTTTTTACCCAATGGCCTGCATTTTGGTACCGTAGGGCCGGTATTACCTGGTGTTGAAGTAAAGTTGGCAGAAGACGGAGAGATACTTTGCAAAGGGCCCAATATAATGATGGGTTATTACAAGCGCCCTGATGCTACCGCAGAAGCCATTACTGATGGAGGATGGTTTCATACAGGCGATATTGGAGTGATGGTTGATAATCACTTTTTAAAAATAACCGACCGCAAAAAAGCATTGCTTAAAACATCGGGTGGAAAATATATTGCGCCCCAGCCTATAGAAAATAAACTTAAAGAATCGAGGTATGTGGAGCAGGTGATGGTGGTAGGTGACGGACAGAAATTTACAGCAGCCCTTATTGTGCCTAAATTCCACCAGTTAGAAATATGGTGTAAAGATAAAAATATTGATTTTTCTAACCGCGAAGTGCTTATTGAAAATAAATCGGTGCTTGAACTTTTCAGGGCCGAAATAGATAAAGCCAACGTTAACTTTGGCCATATAGAACAGGTAAAGCGTTTTGGGCTATTGCCAAAAGAATGGACGGTAGAAGCGGGCGAAATTACTCCCAAGCTCGATCTGAAAAGGAAAGTTATCCTTGAGAAATATAAAGCCGTAGTAGATAAAATCTACTTTAACAGCGACGATAAAAAAGAGGCTTAGAAGTTAGGCTTCAACAGATACTTGCTGTAGAATGCGTTGATAATGTCCACCACTTCATCAGATGTATCTACCACATGGAATAGATTTAAATCGCCTATATCTGCATTCTTTTCTTCGTTTATCATCGTTTCTTTTACCCATGCCAACAAGCCAGCCCAATAATCTTTGCCAACCATTACTACAGGGAAGTGTGCAGCTTTATTTGTTTGGATTAATGTCAATGCTTCGAATAATTCGTCCATTGTACCAAAGCCGCCGGGCAGCACTACAAAGCCCTGTGCGTATTTAACAAACATTACTTTGCGTACAAAAAAGTAATCGAAGTTTATTATTTTATCATGATCGATAAACTGGTTATGCGATTGCTCCATGGGCAGGGTAATATTCAAGCCTACCGAACGGCCTCCACCTGCCTTGGCACCTTTATTAGCAGCTTCCATAATGCCCGGACCTCCGCCGGTAATAACGCCATAGCCATTACGAGTTAGTTTAAACGCTATTTCAGATGCCAGCTTGTAATATTTGTGGGTTGCTTTAGTACGCGCTGAACCAAATAAAGAAACACAGGGGCCTGCTTTTGCCATTTTTTCAAAACCTTGCACAAACTCTGATGTTATGCGGAATATTTGCCAGGAGTCAGTGGCTTTTACTTCATTCCAGGATCTGTCCTGAAAGCGCTTTTTTATTTCTTCTTCTTCGTTTATCATACGGTTAAATTATAATTCTTTAGCCAAATATAACGCAGTGTGGCTCTTTTTGTTTCGTATCACTTCTTCGGGAGTTCCTTCAGCCACAATTTGTCCACCCTTAGAACCACCTTCGGGGCCAAGATCTATAATATGGTCGGCTACTTTAATTACATCCATATTATGTTCTATAACAAGTACAGTATTGCCATAATCTACCAGCTTATTAAGCACATCAAGCAATATACGTATGTCTTCAAAATGCAGGCCCGTTGTTGGCTCATCCAAAATGTACAGTGTGTTGCCTGTTTGTTTTTTAGCCAGTTCGGTTGCAAGCTTTACCCTTTGCGCCTCACCGCCGGATAGAGTAGTGGAGGACTGACCAAGTGTAATGTAGCCTAATCCAACCTGGTTAAGTGTAGATATTTTTTGTAGGATAAACGGTATCTCGGAAAAGAATTCGACAGCTTGTTCCACATTAAGATTAAGCACATCGTTTATAGATTTGCCTTTGTAACGTATCTCAAGTGTTTCGCGGTTATATCGCTTGCCGTTACATTCATCGCACAGAACATATACATCAGGCAAAAAGTTCATTTCAATACTGCGTAATCCGGCGCCCTGGCATGTTTCGCACCTGCCACCCTTTACATTGAATGAAAACCTGCCGGGCTGGTATCCCCTTATTTTAGATTCCGGCAATGAGGCATAAAGATTACGTATATCGCCAAATACATTTACGTAGGTTGCCGGATTAGAGCGTGGCGTACGGCCTATGGGAGATTGGTCTACCTCTACTACTTTATCTATATGCTGTAAGCCTTGTATAGATGTATATTCCAATGGCTTGGTTTCCGATTTGTAAAGGAACTTGCTTAAAATTGGGTACAATGTCTCATTGATAAGCGAAGATTTTCCTCCCCCCGAAACCCCCGTTACACAAATAAATTTACCTAATGGAAAGTGCACATCAAGGTCTTTAAGATTATGGCCTTTTGCTCCTTTTAATATAAGTTCTTTTCCGGTCCCTTTTCTGCGTGTATTGGGTGTGGCTATTTGTTTTGTGCCCAATAAATATTCTGCGGTAAGGCTCGGGGATTTTAGAAAATCTTTGGGTGTTCCCTCGGCTACTATTTTGCCACCATGCACTCCAGTACCGGGGCCAATATCTATTAACCAGTCCGATGCCAGCATCATTTCTTTATCATGTTCCACCACTATAACCGAGTTACCAATATCTCGCAATTGCCTCAGTGCTTCAATTAATCGTGTATTATCACGCTGGTGTAGGCCTATACTGGGTTCATCTAAAATATATAACACGCCTACAAGCTGTGAACCAATTTGTGTTGCTAATCGAATACGTTGTGCCTCGCCACCTGAGAGAGACCTTGCAGAGCGATTAAGAGTAAGATATTCCAACCCTACATTAAGCAGGAAGCCAATACGCGCACGCAATTCTTTCAATATTTCGCGGGCTATAACTTTATTTTTTGCGCTCAGTTTATCTTCCAGTCCATTTATCCATGTTCCTAAAACGCTTAGGTCCATGTTAGAAAGGTCGGCTATGTTTTTGTTGTCAAGTTTAAAATAGAGTGCTTCTTTTTTTAGCCTTGCGCCTTTACATTCCGGGCAGGTAACCTTATTCATAAAGCCTACAGCCCATTCTGAAAGCGATGCGGACTCATTTTCCTGCCTTTGTCGGTCAATAAAATTTACAATGCCCTCGAAGCTAAGTGCGTAACTATGTGCATTGCTGTTCAGGCTTTCTTTTACTTTTAATATTTCATCGGTACCATAAAGTATGGTATGTAAAGCTTCAGGTGGTATACGGTCTACCGGTGTATCCAGGTCGAACCCATGTTTTTCTCCAATAGCTTCCAACTGGCGGAATATCCAGTTATCTTTTCGTTTACCTACGGGTACTATGGCTCCATCAGCAATAGTAAGGTGAGGATTGGGAATTATTTTCTTTTCATCAATCTTTAATACTTGCCCAAGCCCATTACAATTGGGGCATGCACCGTAAGGAGAGTTGAATGAAAATAAATTGGGCGCAGGTTCATCATACGAAATACCTGAAGTAGGGCACATTAAAAAGCGGCTATAATGATGAACTTTATTGTGCTCATCCATAACCATAATAACCCCTTTGCCGTGTTTCATAGCCAGGCGAACCGATTCAGTAATGCGGGTTTTTGCTTCGGGCGATACATCAATGCGGTCTATCACTACTTCTATATCATGTATAGAATAGCGGTCGGTATGCATGCCCACGCGGATGTCTTTCATCTCACCATCTATCCTTACTTTCGAAAATCCTGATTTGCGCAGCTGTTCAAATAATTCGCGGTAGTGCCCCTTCCTTCCTTTAACAACAGGGGCAAGCAGTTGTATTTTGTGGGCATCATGTTTTTGAATAATTAGGTCTATAATCTGCTGTTCTGAAAAGCGCACCATCTTTTCACCGGTAACGTAAGAGAATGCTTCACCCGTACGTGCAAACAGCAATCTTAAAAAATCGTATATTTCAGTAATAGTACCTACTGTAGAACGGGGATTACGGCCCACCGTTTTTTGCTCTATAGATATTACGGGACTTAAGCCATCTATCTTATCTACATCCGGCCTTTCCATACTTCCTAAAAACTGTCGTGCATAAGCTGAAAGGGTTTCTATGTAGCGTCTTTGTCCTTCGGCATATATAGTATCAAAAGCCAGGGAAGACTTGCCACTACCGCTCAGGCCGGTAATTACAACCAGTTTGTTACGGGGGATACTTAGGCTAATGTTCTTCAGGTTATGCTCCCGTGCACCAATAATATCAATACTTTCCTCTCCCGGGGCAGGTGTGTGATCCTCTTTTTTATTTTTTATTGCCGCTTTCATTTCTTTATAAATATCATTATTTCATCTCTCGGTTTAAGCCTTAATGTATCCGGAATAGCATTCCAAATACGTAATTGCTGCACCGTTACATTGTATTCTTGCGCAACCGAATCAAGCGTTTCATTGCCTTTAATAATATGTACTATTATACGTGGCTGAACAGTATCTATTGCTTTTTTAGCTGTTCCCGAAGTATCATTGGCATCATCGGTATACACTATATTTTCTCCCAGTTCTCCAAAGCATACGTCAGTTTTAGGAAGTGTTATGATGTAGCTATGTTTTAAAGGATTATCAAGCTTGGAATTCACCAGCCAGGGATTTAAAAACTTAAGTGTGTGGTAGCTAATGCCTTTTGCTTTGGCAAAGTCGGCAAGGCTGTTAATGGTCGAATCTACAGTAACAGTGTATGAAGGAACAGGCATATAGTAATCGTTCTTTTTAAGAAAGTACCCATATAAAGACGGATAACTTACAAATTGCTTTAAAGCAAGTATGCGGAATATATAACGCGATGTTTCCAGGTTAAGTGCAAGGTCGTAATAATTATTTTCTTTTTCATTAAGTACTTCCTTTTCTACACCTGCCATGCCCATGTTGTACGATGCGGCAACTAAGGTCCAGTTGTGCAATACTTTGTACGCATCTTTAAAATAGTTGCATGCTGCCCGGGTACTTTTTTCGAGGTTGTAGCGTTCGTCTATCTCCTTATTTACTTCAAGTCCGTAATCTTCGGCGGTGGGTTTCATTATTTGCCAAAAACCTACTGCCCCAACAGGAGATACTTTGTAACTAAAGGCGCTTTCAGCCAATGCCAGGTATTTAAAGTCATCAGGTATACCTTGTTCTCTTAAGATATCCTCAATAACCGGAAAGTAGCGATGAACACGCTTAAGCATAACCATAGACTGGGATTGAAAATACGTATTCAACAGCATTTCCTGCTCCAGGCCTTCTCTCACTCCAAGTCGGCTCATGGGCACCTTTTCCCCCGCAAAATTCATACTGTCGGGTAAGGGTACCGGGTATACTTTAAAAGTTTGGTTAAACGGCGTATCATTGCTTGATATACCTTGAGAAAAGTGCAATGCTTCGGTAATAAGCATTACTACTATTACCGTGCCAGTAAGAAAAAAGGTATTTGTATAGCGATGTGAGAAAGTATTAAACCACTTCCGCCAATTAAGCCGCATTATTTTTCTTTTTAAGCCTTGTTATAACAAAAAAACTTAGTAACGAAATGATAAAATATCCTGCAAATAACGTACAATATAATGGGCTCCATTCCTGTATGTATTTGTTGATGGTAATAACACATAGCATAGATATTCCGGAATAGGCTGCATAAAGTATGGCTATCTGGGGCTCTTTTAAACCAAGATAGTGCAGGTGATGGGTGGTATGATCTTTACCACCAACAAATGGAGACGTGCCTTTGCTGATGCGGTTAAAAAACACTACAGAAGTATCTATAATAGGTAGGGCAAAGGTTATAATTGCTGATAATGCTTGTTTAGAATCGGGAAGCAAGCCGCTGGAGGGTGCACTGTTCCATAGATAGAGTATCCCTAAGGCTGCCAGAAAGACTCCTAAAAATTGTGTGCCCGTATCGCCCATATACATTTTGGATGGGTGCCAGTTAAACAATAAAAAGGCACAAATGGATGAAGCGCTGCCCAGCATTAATGTAAGAAACACCGAAGTGGTGGCCCGTTCAATAAGCATAACAGATATGATGGTTACAATGGCTGCCAAAGTAACAGTAGATGTTATGGCATCCATATTATCGAGTAGGTTAATAGCGTTCATAAGGCCCACAACCCACAACATAGTAAGCAGGTAGTTGAAGTACACATTTTGAAAAAGCTGTATGTAAATACCTGAATAAATAAGGATGATGGCGCAAAATACCTGTGTTGAAAATTTAAGGATGGGGTTCGTGTCGTAAGCGTCATCTGCCAGGCCCATAAGAAAGGCTATGGTACAAGCAGCTAAAAGTCCTAATGTTTCAGAATGCAGAAGCACGGCAGTTTGAGCAAAGAACAGTGAATAAACGATTAAGGATAATAAAAAAGTTATGTAAAAAGTAATACCACCTATAGCAGGCTTTGTTACATCGCTCCACCGTACAATGTTGTCGTCTTTACGTATACCCAATGTTTTAGAAAACCTGAGAAACAGGCTGTTCATAAGAATGGAAAGCACAAATACCAGCGTGAAGTACGTAAAGTAAAAAAGAGGCAGATTAAGAGTCATGGCCTTGCTTATAATTAAAACTTACTGTTGTATCCAGCAAAGGTTTTACCTAGTTTGTCTTTATCCGAAAGTACCGGGTTAAATACGTTCCAGTTAATATTTAAATCCTTGTCATTCCACAAAATACAGTCTTCCGATTCTTTATTGTAATAGGTTGAACATTTGTAAAGGAACACCGTATCATCTTTAAGGGTATGAAAACCGTGCGCAAAGCCTTCGGGAATATAAAATATAGTTTTGTTTTCGGCTGTCAGTTCAATGCCAAAATGTTTTCCGTAGGTGGGTGAGTTTTTGCGTATATCCACCACCACATCCCACACGGCACCATTTATTACCCTAACTAATTTAGATTGGGCATATGGTGGGTTTTGAAAATGCAATCCTCTTACAACACCTTTTTGTGATAATGACTGGTTATCCTGAACAAAATCTTCAGTTACACCTGCTTGTGTCATTACTTTTTTGTTGTAGGGCTCATAAAAATAGCCTCTTGAATCCTGGAATACCTTGGGCTGAAGTATGAGCAGCCCCTCAATAAATGTTTTTGTTACTTCCATAAACTATGCTTCGTAGTAATTTCCCTGTCCATAAGTATGTCCGTAGCCATAATAGCCATAGCCGTAAGGCTGGCGTTTAAGATCTACACCGTTAAGTACAATAGAAAGTTTGGTCAGCTGGTTTTCATAGTATAGCCTGTCTACAAAATGAATAAACTCGCGTTTAGAATAGTTTGTACGCATTACATAAATAGGATAATCGGCTCTTTGCAGCATGGCAATACTATCCGTTACCAATCCTACAGGCGGATTATCAATTATTATTACATCATAAGTTTTTTTGAGCAGTTCCAACAAGTCGTCCATGGGCTTGCTTATTAAAAGCTCCGAAGGATTTGGAGGAATAGGCCCTGCTGTTATTACGAACAAATTATCGGTTTCTGTTTTTTGAATAACGTCTTCCACTTTATACTTTCCAATCAGCAAAGTGCTCATGCCTTTCGAGTTATCAAGGCCAAGAGCAGTGTGTATCCTGGGTTTACGCATGTCCAAATCGAGGATAATAACTTTTTTACCCGAATAGGCGATAATACCCGCCAGGTTAATGGATACAAATGTTTTTCCTTCTCCCGAAATTGTGGAAGTAACCGCTATTATTTTAGTTTCGTCCGTATTAGCGGAAATGAACTGCAGATTGGTTCGTATAGAACGGAAAGATTCCGCTAAAATAGATTTTGGGTTGTAGTTAACAATAAGCTGTGAAGCCGGAATGATTCGGGTATACAATGGAACTATGCCAAGTATAGATACAGGGCTCTCACTCAGCCGCTCAATTTCTTCAACCGAACTTAGTGTGTTGTAGAAAAGATACATTACCAGCAGCATAATAATACTGATAATCATGGCGGCAAGCATGCTGACAGCAAAGCTGGCCGATTTTTTAGGAGATACAACTACCCAAACGGGTAATGCGTTTTCCAACACCTGGCTTTGGGCTACAAATCCTGCTTTAGATATTTCGTATTCCGCTTTTTTTGCCAATAACAGGTCGTAATATTTTTCATCGATAGAAAATAACCTTTGCAGACGCAGGTATTCCATATTACTATCTGCCGATATTTTACGCAGAGGAGCAATCAGCTTATCGCTCTGGTTCTTTAACGCCTGCATTTTGGTCTCAATTTTGTTTATAATATCCGCTATAGCCTGCAAAATCACTTTCTTTTCTGTTACTATCAGCTTGTCAATTTGAATAATGCTTGGGTTATCAGGTGTAATAGTGTTCAGCGCGTCACGCTTTTCTATTATAAGTTGCTGCAGCCGGGTAAGATTATCTCTTAAAGAGCTGGCATAATCGCTTTCATCAAGTAATGTAAGCAATTCGGTAGCATCTATTTCCTTTTTTGAATTAAGCTGATTTTGTATGTCCTGCATTAATTTCAGCTCAAGGTCGGTAGCGGCTAGCTGGTCTTCTATGCTGCTATACCGTGTTTCGCTTGCAGCAAGCATTTGAGGAGTTGGGCCCGATATGTCATTTTTATGGTGGAAGGTATCTAATGTATTTTCGGTGAGTTTTATCCGGCCATACACAACATCTAACTGGTCGTTAATAAAGGTAAGAACACTTTCAGCGCTCTCCCTTCTTTTTTCTACGTCGAATTTTATGTATTCGCGGGCAATGGTATTTACAATATCACAGGCTTTTTGATTGCTATAATCGCGGCAGGAAATTTGCAAAGTTTTCGCTTCGGGGTTAAGCAACTTAATGGTGATAAGGGGGCTATAGCGTTCGGCCAGTTGAGAATAGTTATTGATGCAGAAGAAGCACGCATCTTTTTTTAATTTATTTTGAAGAACATCTACAGAATTGTAATCTATGATATGTATTTTTAGTTTTCCCTGGGGTACTGTAAACCAGTTATTGGCCGTAAATGCTTGGGTAGTGGTTTTGCTATCAATAGTATAAGATATTTGGCCCGACGATGCGCTGCTTAGATGGATATATATTTTAATTTCATTAAGGTTCAATCGGGCGGCGCTGTCGGCCTCAACTGTATATGGAGGATTAGGATACAGTTCATGATTCATAAAAGTACCCTCGGTATAGTAAGATATTTGCATGGGCAGTGATTGGAATACTCCCTCTAGGAATAATCTTGATCCCATTAGTTCAATAGCTTCCTCAAGTTCGTCTTCTCCTGCATTTTGGTAAAGTGCGTTGGATCCTTCAAGCACTTTATTCGCTGTATTTGCCGAACCTATTTGTATAGTAGTGCTTTCTTCGTAAATATGGTCGCTGTATCGTAGATAAAGTATGGTAATAAGTATAGCCAGGGCAAAAATCCCAGCAATCCATTTCGCCTGCTTACGTGCAATAAGTAAAAACAGAGTAAGGTCGAACTCTTCGTTAAAAGTAGTTATTCTCTTAACGCGTTTTTTTCTTACCGGTGGCACAGCAGGTTCTTTCTCAGAATTAGACATTCCTATAGCTTAAAGGAGGGTGAACTTAATAACGCAATTACAAGTAATGCACTTGTTAAAAGGCTAAGAGCGGGTGTAATTCTATCAAGCAATTGTGCTGCAATCCTACGTTGTGGCGTAACATATATAATATCATTTGCCTGCAATACCATACTTCCGGCCTTTATTCCATAAATTGTAGAAAGATCTAATAGATAAACCTGCGGGTTTTCGGGGCTGCCACGTATAAGTTTTACCTGCTTGGCTTTACCATCTTCTGTAATGCCACCTGCTAAAGCAATAGCTTCAAAAAGTGTGGTATTATTGTTTCCGAGGGGTATGACTTTTGCGGTTCCCGGATTACCCGGAAATACAATTACCCTGCGGTTTGTAACTTTTACAAGAACGTAGGGTTTTACATAAAAGGCTGAATATTTGTCTTCCAATATTTTTATGGCCTCGCGTATAGTAATACCGGCGAGCGGTAGTTTACCTATTATAGGAAGCTTGACTGTACCGTCTACATCTACTAAGTATTCTACTCCGCTATTTGCAAATATTAGGGTATTTGCACTACTGTTATCACCAACATTAGTAAAGTCTACTAACCTAAGACCATCGTTTGCAAATAATCTAAAGTTAATGACATCGTTTGGAGAAATTTTATACTCAGGAGAGGTGATAGAATCGGGGGGGGGAGTAAACTGATAACCTTTAGGTGTTTGCAGCATTATACTTGGGTAAAGTACTTTACATCCGGTAAGCGCCACTAAAATAAATAAAAAGAGTATTTTCCGCATAATAAAAGGTGGAAGGGTATGTTAACTAACAAAGATACTAAAATTCATATTGCCCGAACACCCTTTGCCTTTAGCAAAGCACTGTATAAATCTGCCATATTTTTCACCAAGGCTGAGTAATGAAAACGATTTTTTACGAAATCTTCCCCTTTTGCTGATAATTTTAGACGTAAATCTTTATCATTAGCCAGTTTGATAAGGTTATCCGCGAAGGATTGGGTATCGCCGACAGGAGACAGTAAAGCGGTTTCACCAGGCATCACCACATTTTCTATCCCACCCGTTTGGGTAGATACAATGGGTTTACCTGCTGCCTGTGCTTCGATAAGGCTTACAGGCGTGCCTTCGTTAAGTGATGAAAGAGCGATAATATCTAATCCTGCATTGGCAATATCAACTTCCTTTATCCATGAAGTGAAAAACACATCAGATAACGGATGGAGGTCGGTTCGGCTGGTGAAAGTTAAGCCTATTTCGCTGCAATATTTCATCAATTCTTCTTTTAACTCACCATCCCCGATTATAAATGCTTTTATCTTGTTTTTTGTAGACGATTTTGCAAGTTTAAAGGCATTAAGGAACATTTTATGGTCCTTAACAGGTACAAGTCTGCCAATAATACCAATAGCTATTTCATTATCCTCTATACAAAATTGCTTTCGAAAATCTTTACGTTTAGTTTCTTTATTCGTCCAAAATTTTTCAAGATCGAAACCCAGGGGCACAATATGGAATTTATCGCGTGGAGCAATGTGATGTATGTCCGCTAATTCATGTTTTTGTATTTCGCTAAGGGTTACAAGGGCAGTCGTTCTTTTTGCGAGATAACGTTCAATGTTTTTATAAACTGACGTTTGCAGTCCTCCAAAATAAGAATGAAAAACATGGCCATGGAAGGTATGGATTGTAATAGGCACATTGCATGCAAAGGCTGCCATACGGCCTAAAGCGCCCGATTTTGCAGCATGAGTATGTACAATATGTGGCTTAAAATCTTTAATCAATTTTTTGATTTTAGTATAGGCTACAATATCATTTGTCGGGTTGATGGAGCGTCTCATTTCAGGCACTATGGTAGGTGTTAGGCCATTTTGTTGTAATATGAAATCTGAACTGGCTTCCGATTCATCTTTCATTCCACCTATAAGCAAGGTTTCAAATTCAGGAGCAAGGTAGCGGGTAAGGTAAGTTACATTATAGGTTGGCCCACCAAGGTTAAAACGGTTTATTATCCTTACAATGCGGTACATAGGGCTAAGCTAAATATTTTTTATACCAGTGTTGAAAGGCAATTAGTCCCCATACCCGTGCAACAGAATCACCCGGGCTGTTTGAAAACACTTTGCGCTTTAATTCTTTCACTGCCTCTACATTAAAAATGCCTTGCTCTTCAATCTTTTTATCATTCAGCCATTTGTTTTCTATGGTTTCACGTAAATCACCCTGGAACCATTTAAGCAAAGGGACTTCAAAACCATGTTTTTTGCGGGTAATGACTTCATTGGGTAACAAATGTGCAACCGAATCGCGCAAAATTTTCTTTTGGTCGGCTCCCGTAATTTTGTAAGATACAGGCAAAGAAAAAAGAAAATTAACTAACCTGTAATCGAGCAGGGGAGAGCGGACTTCCAGGCTATTGGCCATGCTCATACTATCTACCTTTACAAGCATATCGTTCTGTAGCACCAGTTTTACATCGGTATACAAAACGGAGTTAAAATCGGAATTAATGCAATTCAATATCTCTTCTTTTCTGATTTTATAGGATGATATATTTGGAGATTTTAAAAGCACCGCTGCCTCGCTTTCCTTAGCGAACGATGCCCATCGCCAATAACGCTCTTTTTCATCCATTCCAGCACCTTCTGCTAACTTTAGTCCCTGACGGGCGAGGTTGCCGACTTTACTATTTCTCGACTGAGGCAATAATTTTAAAAAAGGCGAAGCCAGCATAAGCGCCGGATTAAGCAATGTCGAATTTCTTATTCTAAATTCAGCCATGTGCTTATTATATCCACCCATTACTTCATCGCCTGCATCGCCTGAAAGGGCAACGGTTACGTGTTTCCTCGTATTGCGGGAAAGTATATGCATAGGTATGGCAGAAGAATCGCCAAAAGGTTCGTCAATTGCATCCAGCACTTTAAATAGCTCGCTAAACAAATCGCTATTGTCGAGCATAAACGTGTGATGGTTCGTCTTTAGTTTTCTACTTACCAACTCGGCATAATAGCTCTCATCAAATACAGGTTCATTCTTATACCCAATAGAGAAAGTCATAAGGTCGGGCTTATGTATAGCTGCAATAGCAGATACAGCCGAGGAATCTAACCCTCCGCTTAAAAAAGTGCCCAGTGGAACATCAGCAATAAGTCTTTTCTGTACTGCATCATCTAAGAGGTTATAGAATGTCTTTTTAGCATCATTGTATGATACTTCCGAGGGTTTTTGCGGATATGCTTCTTTACAAAAGCGCTTGAATTCTATGGGCTGGTTGGGTTTTATTTTGGCACAATACCCTGCCGGGAATTTTAATATTCCTTCGAGCATGGTGTAAGGTGCAGGTATATAGTTAAGCTGTAAATATTCCAGCAGCGAGGTCTTATCCAGTTTCCTTTCAATAGGATAGTTCAACAATGCCTTCATTTCTGAAGCGAAAACAAATTTGCTCTTATCTTCAGAATAGAACAGGGGTTTTATTCCAAAACGGTCACGTGCAATGAACAATGATTTTTCAAACATATCGTAAATTACAAAGGCAAAAAAACCATTTACATTTTCTAAAAAAGATTCTCCCTGAGTGATATAGAGTTGCAGCAATACTTCTGTATCCCCTGAAGTATGAAGCTTTACACCCTTTTTCAGTAAGGCATCTTTATGTTCTTTGTAATTAAAAAATTCACCGTTGTATATTATTACATAGCGTTTATCCTCGCTATAAAAAGGCTGATCGGATGCATGGCTGGTATCTATAATGGATAGGCGGGCATGGCCCAAAGCACAATGGTTATCTGAAAAAAACCCTGAGTTATCAGGTCCACGATGGTGCATAGTTGCAACGGCATCCTTAACCTTACTCGTATAAGTATTAGCCTCTCCCGAATGAGAAAATATGCCTGTTATGCCGCACACAAAGAATGGTTATACCTCAAAAATAGTGAAATTACTCCTTGCTTTGCTCTATAAGTGGCCTTTCTGATCACTGATAACTGACTACTGACAACTATTTGATATTTTTGCCTTATAATTTAAGATGTATGATAAAAGCCAATGACCCAAACCTAAGTTCCTGGATAGATGTACCGGAGAATAGTGATTTTCCAATACAAAATTTGCCTTTTGGGATTGCGGCCTCCCCAGGCCCCTCCAAAGGGGTTTCTATTATTGGGAATACGGTTATAAGCCTTGCTGCATTGCATAAGCTGGGATATTTTTCTGTAATAAAATTACCTGAAGGAATTTTTGAAAAGGATAGCTTGAATGATTTTATTGCATTGGGTAAAAGTGTTACAAGAGAAGTAAGGGATAGGCTTTCTGAGATATTAAAAAAGGACAACCCCGAACTTAGAGATAATGCAGAAGCGAAGAAAAAATGCTTGTTTAAGGTAGAGGATGTAAAAATGCTTTTACCTGTTCGTATAGGCGACTATACCGATTTTTACTCCAGCAAAGAACATGCAACAAATGTTGGGTCTATGTTCCGCGACCCTAAAAATGCGCTATTACCAAACTGGTTGCACCTGCCTGTTGGATATCATGGAAGGGCTTCGTCTATTATTGTGTCGGGCACAAATTTTCACAGGCCTAAAGGACAGATGACTCCGCCTAATACCGAAAAGCCTGTATTTGGCCCCAGCAAGGCATTGGATATTGAACTGGAAATGGCTTTTATCATTGGCAAAAATACTGAGTTAGGTAACAGTGTAACAACAATGGATGCCGACGATTACATTTTTGGCATGGTGCTTTTTAATGATTGGTCAGCCCGCGATATACAACGTTGGGAATATGTTCCGCTTGGCCCATTTTTAGCTAAAAATTTTGCTTCTACCGTATCACCCTGGATAGTTACCCTTGATGCTTTGGAACCATTCAAGGTAAAAGCACCTGCACAAGACCCGGAAGTATTGCCATACCTTAAACGTGCGGATGAAAATACTGCACTCGATATAAACCTTGAAGTGTGGCTTAAGCCCCAAAATACAGAAGGCAAAAAAATATCCATGTCTAACTTTAAGTATATGTATTGGACAATGGAGCAGCAATTGGCGCATCATACCGTAAATGGCTGTAATATTAATGTAGGAGATATGATGGCATCGGGTACTATAAGTGGCCCAACGCCTGATTCGTATGGCTCTTTGCTTGAGTTGACGTGGGGCGGGGCTAATCCTATTACAATATCCGAAGGGGTACAACGCAAGTATTTAGAAGATAACGATACCATCATAATTAAAGGCTATGCCCAAAAAGGTAAAGTGCGTATAGGTTTTGGCGAGGCTAAAGGAACAGTATTAGCTGCTCTATAAAGTTTCTTAGCTTTTCGTATCTTTGCACCCTTAAATTTTAAGATTATGGCAATTAAGATAACAGACGAATGTATAAACTGCGGGGCTTGCGAACCGGAATGCCCCAATAATGCAATATATGAAGGCGGCAACGAATGGCGTTTTTCCGATGGTACGGCCCTTAAAGGCCTTTTTACCGGTAAAAGCGGGTTGAACACAGATTCTGATGCTCCTCAAAATCCTGTACAGTTAGACAGGTATTATATTGTTTCGGATAAATGTACCGAATGCACGGGATTCCACGACGAGCCACAATGCGCTTCAGTTTGCCCTGTAGATTGCTGCATACCCGATGAGCTTTGGAAAGAAACCAAAGAAGACTTGTTAGCCAAAAAGAATTCTTTACACCTTGCCTAGGCCAAAGGCTCAGAGCCTTTTCCTGCATTAAGTTTTTCCTGTAAGGAGTTGTAGTCTTTTATAAGTACTTCGCGCGCTTTGCTGCCCTCAAATGGGCCAATAATTCCGGCTGCCTGTAATTGGTCTACTATACGGCCTGCGCGGTTATAGCCTATTTTAAGTTTACGTTGTAGTAATGATGCTGAACCTTGTTGATTATCTACTACAATACGTGCTGATTCTTCGAATAAAGCATCCCTATCATCAGGATTTGCGCCACCACCCTCGCCACCTTCTGCACCTTCCTCAATATATTCAGGTAGTTCAAACGCACTTGGGTAGCCTTGTTGCGAGCCGATAAAGTCAGTTACATCCTCTACTTCTTTAGTGCTTACAAAAGCACATTGCAGCCTAATCAGGTCGCTGCCTGTAGCCAATAACATATCCCCACGGCCAATTAACTGGTCAGCCCCGCCTGAATCTAATATGGTGCGCGAATCTATTTTCGAAATAACCCTGAATGCTATACGTGCAGGGAAGTTGGCTTTAATGGTACCTGTAATAATATTTACCGATGGACGTTGGGTTGCAATAATAAGGTGGATACCAATAGCACGCGCAAGTTGTGCCAAACGAGCAATGGGGGTTTCCACTTCTTTGCCTGCTGTCATAATAAGGTCGGCAAACTCATCTACAATAAGCACGATATAAGGCAAATACTTATGTCCCTTTTCAGGATTAAGCCTGCGTGCGGTAAATTTTTCGTTGTACTCTTTTATGTTGCGTACCTGTGCATCTTTAAGCAGGTCGTAACGTTGGTCCATTTCAATACAAAGCGAGTTGAGTGTATGAATTACGCGCTTGGTATCTGTAATAATAGCCTCTTCGGTATTAGGTAGCTTTGCAAGGAAATGCCTTTCTATCTTATTAAAGAGCGTTAGTTCAACTTTTTTAGGATCAATAAGTACAAATTTTATTTGCGAAGGATGTTTTTTATAGAGCAATGAAACCAGCACTGCATTTAATCCTACCGACTTACCCTGGCCCGTAGCACCCGCCATAAGTAAGTGTGGCATTTTGGCAAGGTCAATAACGAATGGAATATCGGAAATGGTTTTACCCAAACAAATCGGTAATTCCATATCGCTTTTTTGGAAAGGATCGGATGAAAGAATAGAGCGCATAGAAACCATAGAAGGATTGCGGTTAGGCACTTCTATACCAACCGTTCCTTGTCCCGGTATCGGCGCAATAATACGTATGCCAAGAGCAGATAAGCTAAGTGCTATATCATCTTCCAGGTTTTTAATTTTGGATATACGGGTGCCATCCTGCGGAACAATTTCGTAAAGTGTAACTGTAGGTCCGGGAGTGGCTTTAATTTTTTTAATTGCAATGTTATAGTTTGCCAGGGTGGCTACAATCCTGTCCTTATTAGCAGTCAGTTCAGCCTGGTCAATCGTAACCTCATCCTTGCCATGTTCCTGCATCAGGGATAGGGGAGGAAACTGGTATGAAGACAAATCGAGCTTAGGGTCGTAGGCACCCATTACTTTCTTTTCTTCTACAGGTGTTTCTTCTTTTTTTACTTCAGGCTCGGGCGCTTTTTCAATCGAAAACTCAACTTCTTTGTTGGGATTAAGTTCAATTACTTTCTTCTCCTCAACCGGTGGCTTGGTTTCTTCAACAGTAAATTCAACAGTTTCGGGCTGTTTTACTTCTTTAAATTCGTTTTTAATGAATGGAGTTGTCGTTTCAACTTCTTCCTCAATTTCAGTTTGGTCTTCTTTAGTTTCAGGTGTTTCATTGTTTGCAGGTTTTAGTTTAAGGTCAGGGATTTTTACTATGTTGTTTACTACCAAAAATGCAAGCCCTGTGAAAAATACAAGGGCCATGGTTCCTGCCTTACCGGCAAAATTTTCGAGCCATCCTGAGGTGAAATATCCTATTCCTCCACCCATAAACTGGTGAGAAGCATGGAAGAAAAAGCCCAATGTGATGCTGGTCCACAATATGATGAATATGGAAATACGTAATGTCTTTTTAAGGGGCAGAAGTGTTAATCTGAACAGCATCCATACACCCCAAATGAAGAACAGGAGCACAAAGCCAAAGGATGCAATGCCGAACCATTCGCCAATAAACAGGCTCGATATTTTAGCGCCAAAATTGCCTAACCAGTTTTCTGTTTTTACGGCGGGAGAGAAGATATAACTAACGGGTCCGCTTACTTTATCATAATCTACCTGCCATGTAAACAGGTAGGAAACAAAGGCAATAAACATACATACAGAGGCCAGTATAAAGAACAAACCCGTTAACGGAATAACCTTCCATGCTTCGAGTTTAGCACTGAATTTTGTGAATATAGATTCCTTAGGAGGTTTGGGCGCTTTTTCTTTTTTCTCTTTCTTTTCAGCTTTTTTCTCAGGTTTTTCGGCTTTTTTTTCCTCGGCGGCAATAATCGGTTCCTCCTCTAAGGGTTCTATTCTAAGTCGGTTTGTTTGACGTACGGCCATGATACCTATATTATATATCTACCAAAAATAGGCTATACCTATCCTGTATATAACGCAGGAAAAGCCATTTTATTCACTATGGAATGTGTAAAACGTAAGGTTTTTAGGTGCTTTTTTTGAAACCTCTGGCGGTAAACATCCTGACAGGGTACCAGGATGAAAGAAATCCTATGACTATGACCACTATAAATACATAAAGATAGTCCGTGGCTTGCAGGCTTACAGGATAGGCATCTACCTTAAAGCCAGGGCCAAAACCAATAAGTTTAAATTTTATTTGAGCAAGACATAAAAGTGTGCCCAAGATGAGTCCGCCCAGGGCACCAATAAAGGTGATAAGCATTCCCTCATACATAAATATTTTTTTTACGGCTTGCATATCGGCGCCCATTTTCCACAATATATCTATGTCTTTTTCTTTATCGAGGATGAGCATAGACAAGGAGCCCACTATGTTGAAGGTGGCTATTATCAGTATAAAGACGAGTATGATAAACGTCCACAGTTTTTCAGATTTCAGAGTTTTAAAAAGTAGTTCATTTTGTTCGAACCTGTCTTTTACCGCGAAATCGCCGCCCAATACTTTTTTGATGCCATTTTTCACTTCATCTGTATTGGCACCCTTTGTAAGGCCTATTTCAATAGATGATACCGAGGAGCTATCTCTATAATCAAACAATTGGCGGGCAAAACTTAGGGATGTAATTACATAACGGTAATCAAAATCATCACTGATAGAAAATGTGCCGGCGGGGAAAATATGCTTTTCAATAATGGCATCTGCCGGGTTGGCTGTGGCTTTCAACCCACGTTTGGGGGCATAACAGGCAACGGAATAATAATCCGCATTCGATACTCCTAAGCCTATTTCATCTGAAAGCCCACGCCCGAATACAGCATAATCGAGCCCGCCTTTCGCAAGAGAAAATGTGCCGTCGTGTATCAGGGTATCAAACTGGGTCATGGTTTCAAAATCGCTGCTAACACCTTTTATTGTTACAAAGGTTTGCTGGTCGTTATACTTTATCAGGGCTTTATCTTCTAATACAAGGTTAAAATATTTTACACCTTTTATAAGGCGAATGCTATCGAATGCAGAACCCGAGGCCTTGAATGTTTTCCCCACATTGGCAGTAATTACTATATCGGGCTCAAAGGAATTATAAAGCGATTTTACAAGATTGGAAATACCATTGTATACCGATAACACAATGATAAGCGCCATAGTAGCAATACCTATGCCACCCAGCGCAACACCCGAAATAATGTTTATGGCATTGTGCGATTTTTTGGATACGAGGTACCTGCGTGCTATAAATAAAGAGAGGTTCATTATATACAAAGGTAAGGAAAGGAAGTAATAAGAGGAAAGTAGTAAGTCGTGAGGATAGAATATATCTTTACCAAAATATTCATCTGATTAATGCAAAAATGGTATACCTATATTCTCGAATGTGCGGATAAAACATTTTATGTAGGTATTACGAATAATGTTGAAGAAAGGGTAGCCAAACATAATTCGGGCAAGGGGGCAAAATACACAAGGGGGCGAGGGCCGGTTGCTGTAAAGTTTATCCGTTCCTTTGAATCGAGGGCTGAGGCCAGCAAGCATGAATATGCACTAAAGCAATATAGCAGGGATAAAAAAATAGAAGTGATAAAATCGAAAGAAAATGAATTGTAAGTTTACAGCCTAAATCCTACCATTGATGAAAACATTGTCTATTCTTGGGATTATAGTAAGCCTGCTATTTATGTTTTTCTGCTTGGGTATGTTTAATACCGGGTATATGGCAGAAGGGCGATGGCATGTTGATGATTCGGCTGTTTCTTTTGGAGTAGTGGGGATTTCTGTGGGTTTGTTCTTCCTGGTTTTTTCTATCGCATCTACAGTATATGTCTTCAGGACTAAAGACAAAGGCCTAAGTGATGATGATATAAAATGGCTTAAGGAACAAAAGAAGAAAGGGATATAGCCTAAATAACTACTTCCAGGCCTTTACTATTAAACCTGTACCCGTTTTGTGTGTTCCGTCCCTGTCCATTGCGTTTAGGATAAGACAGAATGGGAATGTAATAAGGTAATAAAAGGGCAACAGGATAATAAATGCCTTGGTAACCGCCAATATTTTCATGGGCCATTTCATAGATAATACCCAGGAAATATGCCCGCTGGTTCCGTAAGAATATTTGGCTTCTACTTTAGTAAAGCCACCTTTTATAAGCTTTTCTTCAATCTCTTTAATGTTATAGCCATTGCGTACGTGCTCGCCAATAAAAGATTCCCCGCTTTCTTCAGCATCCGAGCCGCCCTGATCGGAAGGGGTGGAGATAAGCAACATACCACCTTTATGCAAGGCAGCATTGATGTTTTTGAACACTTCTACATCTTCCAAAATATGTTCCATAACATCCACCGAAAGGGCAAAATCGAATGTATCGGGCTTAGAGAATTTGGTAAGGTCGGCCACCTCGAATTTAGCATTGGTCCTGCCTGTTTGGGTAAAAAATTTATTGCAGTCTGCTACCTGGTCGTCCTTTACATCTACACCAAATATGTTCCAATTAGGGTGCTTAGAAGCAATCCAAAAGGAATATTGCCCAAAACCCATACCGGCATCCAATATATTGGCTTTTGCAGGCGCGTTCTTTGCCCAGTTTTTTACTTCTTTATGTATGTGCCATGTGCGTAAAAGCAGCAGGTCAAGCAGCTTATAGAACAGTTTGCGCATTGCGGGCGATGCGTTGAAAAATATTCCAAGTTTATTTTTAATCGGGTCGTATTCCACTTTTAGTTTATAAAGTTTTTAAAGTTCATAAAGTACAAAGAAACACAAATTACTTCTTCAATAAATCTTCAATATGTTTCATAGCATCATAGGATTCATCAATATAAAAGCGCAGGTCGGGCACAATACGCAATTGGTGTTTTACCTTATGCGAAAGCTCATTACGCAATTCAGATTTTTTTGACATTAATACTTCCAGGGCTTCCTGTGGCTTTAATTTTCCCAGTACTGTAATATGGAATTTAACAATAGACAAGTCGGCGCTTACTTCCGTGTTGGTAATAGTAACCATGGTTCCGGGCAACAGGTTGCTCCCTTCCCTTTGAAAGATATTACCCATTTCCCTTTGCAGTAGGCGCGAAACTTTATTTTGTCGTATAGTGGCCATAGGGTGCAAACGTACAAAGAAAATATAAGTTGACAGTCGTCAGTTGTAAGTTGTCAGTGAAAAATTGCGTTTTCGTAGTCCAAACCAAAGGAAAAACTGACTTCTGATAACTGATTACTGACTACTAAATCCCATATCTTTGCTTTCATTAAAACAGAAAAATGTCAGACAGACCGGTTAGAGTAAGATTTGCACCCAGCCCCACAGGCCCTTTACATATAGGCGGAGTACGTACTGCCTTGTACAACTACCTTTTTGCACGCAAGCACAAAGGCACATTTATTTTGCGTATTGAAGATACCGACCAAACCCGATTTGTTCCCGGTGCTGAAGATTATATAGTAGAGGCTTTGAAATGGGTAGGCATAGAGATAGACGAAGGCATTTCGAAAGGTGGGCCACATGCACCTTATCGCCAATCGGAGCGTAAAGCTATGTACCGCGAGTATGCCGAAAAAATGGTAGCCAACGGATTTGCCTACTACGCTTTTGATACTTCGGAAGAACTGGAGGCCATGCGCAAAAGGTTAGAAGCCGCCAAAGTAGCGGCTCCGCAGTATAATGCGGTTACCCGTACATCCATGAAAAACTCGCTTACTTTATCAGAGGATGAGACTAAGAAGTTATTGGATGCCGGTACACCTTATGTAATACGTGTTAAGATTCCACGTAATGAAGAAGTACGTTTTCATGATATAATAAGGGGATGGGTGGTGGTACACACCTCATCTTTAGATGATAAAGTATTGTTTAAATCGGATGGCATGCCGACCTATCACCTTGCTAATGTGGTAGACGATTACCTGATGCAAACAAGCCATGTTATACGTGGCGAGGAATGGTTGCCTTCGGCGCCTTTGCATGTGTTATTATACCGCTATATGGGCTGGGAAGATGTTATGCCACAATTTGCACATTTGCCTTTGTTATTACGCCCTGATGGCAATGGCAAACTAAGCAAAAGAGATGGAGATAGATTAGGTTTTCCTGTGTTTCCGTTAGACTGGAAAGACCCTGCAACAGGTGAACAGTCGTCGGGGTATCGGGAGAGGGGATATTTCCCTGATGCAGTAGCAAACCTATTGGCTTTCTTAGGTTGGAACCCGGGGACTACACAGGAGTTGTTCAGCATGGATGAACTAATAGAAGCATTTTCGTTAGATAGGGTAAGTAAGCACGGCGCCAAGTTTGATCCTGAAAAAGCAAAATGGTATAACCAACAATACTTGCGTAAAAGGAGCAATGAAGACTTGGCAGCTATATTCCTTCCTGTGGTAAAAGAAAAAGGAGCACCTGCAACTTTAGCCAATACCGAATATGTTGGAAAGGTATGTGGATTGATAAAAGAAAAGGCTCACTTTCCTGCTGAATTCTGGGATTTGGGCAGTTTTTTCTTTTTTGCTCCAACCCAATATGATACTGTTATCCAAAAGAAATGGAAGGATAATGTACCTGCTTTCTTCAGTAAGCTAAGTAGTCAGTTGTCAGTGGTCAGCGATTTTTCGCACACCAATGTAGAAGCTGTTTTTAAAAAGCTGGCAGAAGAAAATACTATTTCGCCAGGTTCGGTAATGCAACCATTTAGGATATTGGTAACGGGCATGGCGGCGGGGCCTGCACTGTTTGAAACTATAGAGTTGCTTGGTAAAGCCGAAGTGGTAAGCAGGATTGAAAAGGCATTGCAGGTTATAAAATAATCATGCAAACTATCAACATACGCGGAATTAGGTTATTTGCTTATCACGGCTGTCTTGAAGAAGAAGCCCTGATTGGAGGAGATTATGTGGTGAATGTTGTGCTTAAAGGAGATTTTTCTGTAGCCGCCAAAAGCGATAAGCTAGCCGATACCGCAGACTATATAACCGTATACCGCATTGTAAAAGCAGAAATGGCTGTACGCGCTAAACTTATTGAGCATGTGGCAGAGCGTATTGCCGAACAGCTTAAAAAAGAGCTACCTATTGTAAAACAGTTGAGTGTAGAAGTTATAAAGCTTAACCCACCTATGAATGGTGAGGTGGATGAAGTGAGCGTGGTAATAGAGAAGTAGTCAGGAGATGCAAAAGAGGTATGCGACCCTGAAACAAGTTCAGGGTGACGGTCATGCTGTCCCGATAACTATCGGGATTGTTTCAGCATCACATCCTATTGTTTAAACCCTTTAACTTTTTTCTGTTAATAAAATAGGTACCCTATCAAGGTATTGCGCCCAATTGATAGGTACTTTCGCAATTGATGATGACAAGGTTTTTTTTACTAACAATTTTTCTATTAAGCATAGGTAATTCAAAAGCCCAGAATAGTGTTCCGTTTGACAATAAGCAATGCGAAGCCTGGGCCGATTCTGTACTTAAAGCGCTTACTCCGGATGAACGAATAGGCCAGCTTTTTATGGTGGCTGCATACTCTGATAGCGCAAGCCATAATAACAATATTGAAAGTGTTACTAAGCTTATTCAGGAACAAAAAATAGGAGGGCTGATATTTTTTAAAGGCAGTCCTTACCGTGAAGGGATACTTACAAATACATACCAGTCACTTTCTAAAGTGCCTTTGCTTATTGGCATGGATGCTGAATGGGGGCTTGCAATGAGGTTGGACAGTGTTCCTAAGTTTCCTTTCCAGATGACACTGGGCGCTATGGATAATGATTCATTAGTTTATCAAATGGGGGCTGAGATAGCCAGAGAATGCAAGCGGTTGGGTATACAAGAAAACTTTGCCCCGGTTATAGATATAAACGATAACCCCGAAAATCCTGTTATAGGTATGCGTTCGTTTGGAGAGGAAAAGCTGCACGTTACCAAGATGGGCATAGCCTATATGGCAGGCTTGCAAAGTGAACATGTGCTTGCTTGCGGAAAACATTTCCCGGGCCACGGAGACACCAAAACAGATTCTCATCTTTCGTTACCTATTGTAGATTATCCTGTTAGCAGGCTCGATACACTTGAACTTTACCCATTTATTCAGCTATTTAAAAATGGGCTGAGCAGTACAATGGTGGCGCATCTTTATATTCCTTCGCTGGATTCTACAAAGAACAGGGCATCTACATTATCGCCCAAAATTGTAACCGATATGCTTAAAAAGCAACTCGGCTTTAACGGACTTATATATACCGATGCGCTTAATATGCAGGGTGTAGCCAAATATTATTCTCCGGGCGAGGTAGATGTAAAAGCCTTGCTGGCAGGTAATGATGTGTTGCTCTTTTCGCAAGATGTTCCAAAAGCGATTGAAGAAATAAATAAAGCCATAGATAAGAAAGAAATAACGCAGGAGGAAATTGATGTCCGTTGCCGCAAAATATTAATGGCAAAGGCCTGGGCAGGATTAAATCATTATCATCCTGTGGTGCTAAGTAATCTTACCAAGGATTTAAACTCTTATCGCGCGGATTATCTGAGCAGGCAATTAGCAAAGAACACGGTTACACTTCTATCCAATAAAAATGACTTGCTGCCTTTAAAGCGATTGGATACTCTTCGGATAGCATCCTTAATGATTGGGGATACTACTCCGAACCAATTCCAAACAAGGATGAATGACTACGCCAACGTTACTCATTTCAATATGTCCATGAATAGTAAGGATAGTGTTATAAATGCCATTTATCCAAAACTTAAAGGCTTTAACCTTGTAATAATTGGGGTGAATCATACCCTTACCAAACCTGCCGATACCTTTAATATGAAGAGAGTTGCCATTAAGATGCTGGATACTATTGCAAAGCATTTTCCAACTGTTATTGATTTCTTTTCTGACCCTTATTTGCTTGCGTATTTGCCACAGATAAAAAATGCAAAAGCCATTGTAATGTCATACCAAAGCCTGCCATACACGCAAGATTATTCTGCACAAGCTATATTTGGTGGCATTGGAACAAAAGGTGAATTAGCAGTTACGGTTTCAGATGATTTTAAGCGAGGTGCAGGCATCTGTACAAAGCCTATCAGGTTTGAATACACAGTGCCACAAGAAGCCGGAATAAATCCCAGTGTAACCTCAAAAATAGATTCTATAGCTAATTATGGGCTATCGCAAAAGGCTTATCCGGGCTGCGTTGTGCTGGTTGCTAAAGATGGTAAGGTGATTTACAATAAGGCGTTCGGTTACCAGAATTATGGTGATACTACACATACACACCTGGATGATATTTACGATTTGGCTTCTATTACCAAGATTGCAGCTACAACACCAGCCGTAATGAAATTGGTGCAAGAGAAAAAACTTGACATAGACAAACCCCTTGCTACTTATTTACCCGAGGCAAAAAAGACAGATAAGAAAAACTTAATTCTTAAGGAAATACTTACGCATCAGGCTGGTCTTGTCCCGGTTATCTTTTTCTGGAAAGAAACGATGAGCGGTAACGATTACCGTAAAAAGGTTTACAGTACCGATTCTTCTGCTATTTATCCTTACAGGGTTGCGGCACATTTATTTATCCGGGCCGATTATAAGGATACCATTATGAAGGAAATACTGAAATCGAAAATTAATAAGGATAAGCAACATAAGTTTGTTTATAGCGATTTGGATTTTTACCTGCTGGCAGCAATCGTTAAAGAGATAGAGCATTGCCCAATAGATATTTTGGAAAGCGATAACCTTTACAAACCTATGGGGCTAAGGACTATGGGCTTTCATCCAAGGTATAGATTTAATGGCAGCCGTATTATACCAACGGAATACGATAGCCTATTCCGAAAGCAATTATTAAAAGGTTTTGTACACGACCCTGGTGCGGCCATGATGGGCGGGGTTTCAGGCCATGCTGGCTTATTTTCGGATGCTACCGATTTGGCTACTTTAATGCAGATGTATTTGCAAAAGGGCGAATACGCGGGTAAAAGATACTTTGACAGTAATGTCGTTAATGAGTTTACCTCGTGTGCATATTGTAGCACGGGCAACCGACGTGGTTTGGGTTTTGATAAACCGGAGCCAGATCAAAATAAAGAAAGCCCCACATGTAAATCGGCCTCGCCCGAAAGTTACGGACATTCAGGTTTTACAGGTACCTATACCTGGGTAGACCCTAAATACCATTTGGTATATGTCTTCCTGTCTAACAGGGTTGCAGGGCCAAACGGCTCTTCAAATAACAAGCTGGTTAAGTTTAATATCCGTACCAATATTCAGCAGGCCGTTTACGATGCCATAGAAAAGAAGTAATTTTGTCACTTCTTCGTCATTACCTTAATATGAACATAGGAATAGTATGCTACCCAACTTTTGGCGGTAGCGGTGTAGTAGCAACAGAATTAGGCAAAGAATTGGCATTAAAAGGCCATCGGATACACTTTATAAGCTATGCGCTTCCCGTAAGACTTACTGCATTTGAGGAGAACATTTTTTACCACGAGGTTACGGTTTCCAACTACCCCTTGTTCGATTATCCACCCTACGAGCTTGCCTTATCTAACAAAATTGTAGAGGTAGCTAAATACGAAAAGCTCGACTTGCTGCATGTGCATTATGCTATTCCGCATGCATCGGCAGCTTATATGGCCAGGCAGATGTTAGCGGCAGAAGGAATAAAGCTGCCTTTTATTACCACGTTGCACGGAACAGATATTACACTTGTGGGTAAAGATGCTTCGTTTGAAACGGCTATTTCGTTTGCGATTAATGAATCAAATGCGGTTACATCAGTTTCTGAAAGCTTGAAGCAGGACACGTACTTTTATTTCAGGCACGTAAAAAAGGATATACAGGTTATACCAAATTTTATACGGATAGAACACTACAACCTGCCGGAAGCGAAAAAATTAAGGAAGATGTATGCCGGAGATAACCAAAAGATAATGGTTCACGTCTCTAACTTTCGTAAAGTAAAGAGGGTAGAGGATGTATTAAGGGTGTTTGATATTGTAAGAAAAAAGATTCCATCCCGACTTATTTTGGTTGGCGATGGCCCCGAAAAAAGCAACATTGAAAAGCTTTGCCGCGAGTTGGATACGTGCGCCGAAATACAATCATTGGGCAAGATTAGCGAACCCAATAGTGTACTTGCAATAGCCGACTTATTTATTCTTCCTTCCGAAACAGAAAGTTTTGGTTTGGCTGCATTAGAAGCTATGGCTGCCGGTGCTCCGGTAATATCTACCAATAAAGGCGGATTGCCGGAAATTAATATTCATGGCTTTTCGGGTATGATGAGCGATGTTGGCGATGTAGAAGATATGGCTAAGAACGCCATTTACATTTTAGGAGACGAAAATCGGTTGTCTGAATTTAAGGCCAATGCAAGGAAACAGGCAGAGAAATTTGCTATTGAAAAGATACTCCCTATTTACGAGGAACTTTATAAAAGAGTGATTAGTGGTTAGGGAATAGTTTGCCTTTACACTTAGTTCGCTTTCCAGCCTTCAGGATTCTTCATCCATTCCTGCAATGATTTGGCTTCTTCTTCGCTAATGTAGTTGGTTTCAACTGCCCGTTCTATTAGCGTTGGAAAATCGCATAAGGAAATATAGTTGACTTTAGCCTTCTTAAAGGCCTCATCGGCAATAGGCAGGTTATATGAAAAGATGGATATAATACCTTTTACATTGCAATTTATATCTGTTAGTGCTTTCGCGGCTTTAAGGCTACTGCCACCCGTAGATATAAGGTCTTCTATTAATACAACCGACTGGCCGGGTTGTATTTCACCTTCAATAAGGTTTTCGGTGCCATGTTTTTTTGCTTCTCCGCGTATATAGATAAAAGGCAGTCCTAAATCTTGCGCAACCAATGCACCATGGGCAATGCCGCCGGTGGCAATACCGCCAATAACATCAGGTTTAGAGTACAAGTCGAATATTACAGAAGCAAATTGTTGGCGCAAAAAAGTCCTTATTTTTGGGTACGATAAAGTCTTACGGTTATCGCAGTAAATAGGTGACTTAATGCCCGATGCCCAGGTAAAGGGTTTATCAGGTTGTAACTTAATTGCTTTGATTTGCAATAAAAAATCGGCAATTTTGCGGGCCGAATCCCGGTTGTGTATCATGGCGCAAAAGTATAAAGTTTATTATAATAACAGGGTTATCATTATTGCAGATAAACTCGATGACCATCGTAGCCCGGTAATGCAAAGGCTGTGTCACTATCCTGAGGCTGATTTGCGGGAGGAATGGCTGCGCTTTAAAAGAGATAAAGAAATTAAAAGATTTTGCATTTTAGGAGATTCCGAAGCTATCTGGAAAGAGTTTAAGAAGCTTTTTGTAATTATTAAAGCGGCTGGTGGTTTGGTAAAAAATGCAAAAGAAGAGTATCTTTTTATTTTCAGAAATAAAAAATGGGATTTACCTAAAGGTAAAATGGATAGAGGAGAAACAATAAAGGAAACGGCAATTAGGGAAGTGGAAGAGGAATGTGGAATAAAGAAGTTGAAAATAATAAAACCCATAGGCAACAGCCATCATATATACGAACTAAAGGGTAAGGACACTATAAAGAGAACGTACTGGTTTGATATGAGCTGTAAGGATACACGCAAACTTATCCCTCAAAAAGAAGAAGGTATTGAAAAGGCTGTATGGGTTAAACCTGTACGATTCAAGAAGTGGAAGAAAGACATTTATCCCTCCGTATGGGATATTGTAAAAGATATTGAATAACTAACTCTTCGGAAAAAATCCCGCCAGCTTATCTGTAACAGATTGTGGAATTGGGCAGGGGCGGCCATTATCGGTGCGGACAAATACGTGTGAAGTTTCTCCTTCATTAAGTTTTACATCATTTTTCCAGGTTTCGTAATGAAAGTAAATGCGGGTTCCCGATGGCAATTCTTTAATGGTTGTTTTTATAGTAAGCAGATCATCAAAAAAAGCAGGTTTAAAATATTTTATCTGGAAGGAGAGTACCGGCAGCATAACTCCTTGTTCCTCCATTTCTCTGTAACTCAGGTTCAATGAGCGCAATGCTTCAACCCGGCCCGATTCAAAATAAGCGGCATAATTGCCATAATAAACATATCCCATTCTGTCGGTTTCGGCATAACGCACACGGATAGAATTTTCGGCTGTATACATAGTTAAATTTATGTGACAAAGGTAATAACAATCTATTTTGAATTACTACATGTTAAAAGCCTTAAAAGGGAGCGAAATAAAGCCTATATTTGCAGTAGTAAATATCGAGGTTATGTTTACACCGGTAAATATCCAGGAAGAACTTATCAGAACCAAGCAAAAGCACGAAGAAGCGCACCGCTCTCTTTTACGTCAGGTTGAAGCCATTACGAAAAAGGGGCAGCAAGTGGACGATTATATCATGAAAAAGTTGCGTTCGGGTCCAAAACCCGGTAAATGGGATGTTAATCCTGCTTTGCTCGATAAAAACAAAATATTTTCATTAGATGATATAAAGGCAGTTTGCATTGCATACAGGTTAAGGTTTTTAGATACCAAGTATTTTAAAATGGAAGAATTGCCTTATGATGCGGTAATTGCTATAAAGGAATTGGAGCAAAAAGTAGGAACAGAAATAAAAGCCACCCGAATAGCTGCTCCATCCAGCTTTTTTAAGTTGGAAGATCGTAATAAAGACCCAATGTTATTCGCCCGTATAGATGACAGTAATTTTTACCTGATACACAAATGGGGCCAGGATATTGCATGGTATAAAAAGCTTCTTGTATATCCACTTCGTAGCATTACAACCCTTTTTATTTCAATGCTTGTAATTGGTTTCCCGATAGCAGTGTTTTTACCTTACCTGCTTTGGAATACCGAAAAGGATATACAGTATTACCAGCAACTTCTCTTGTCAGCTTTGGTAATATATACTCTGTTTACTTTAGTATTCGGGGGCTTTACGTTTTATAAAAAATTCAGCAGGGTTTGCTGGAACAGCCCATATTTTAACTAGGATTTTAGTGATTTCTTAACACTTTTTAACTCCAATAACGCGAGTAGGGGAGCAGGATTGCTCTATCTTTGCGCTTGAAGTAGAAGCAATGAAACGGGGGAAATACATATTAGCGATACTAATGGTTTTGTTAAATGGAGTGCTATTTGCACAAGAGCAAAACGCCAATTCCTGCCAAAGCCATAAACCTTGTGTGCATATAACAGTTCACAAACAGGTAGATAAAGATGGTAATGTAGTTAGTTACGACTCGGTGTATTCATATACTTTTCAGGGCGATATGGCCGACACCTCTTTTATGAATACTATTTTTAATAACGGAACTATGTCAATTAAGATGAATTCGGGGCGTAATGGCAGTATGCCCGATTTTATGAATGATCCTTTCTTTCAACATTTTGATATGAACACAGATATGGACAATATGCAGAAAATGATGCAAAAGGAGATGCAGTATATGATGCAAAATGCCGGAATGAGTGATTTACAGCAGCTTTTTCAGGCTCCGCCTCCACCATCATCCAAACAAGGAAATTGCCAAAAGCAGCAAAACTGTCCTAAAAAAAAATGCACCTCAAAGCATAATAATGCTAACGGAGGGGTGCAGATTTAAAAAAAAACCTTTTCTTTGTTCCGGTAATTATAACAATAAACCGGTAAAATGAAATATTTGCATCAGGTATTTAAAGCAAAAAAGGGTAATCATGTAATAGTAACTTTTAGCGAACCAACACGGGTTATGCTTATTGGTGATTACGATTATAAAAAGTACAAGGAGCATCAAACGTTCAGTTACCGCGGTGGCGACCTACAGGAAAGCCCGCACGATTTTGAAATACCTAACGATGGCCGTTGGCATGTGGTTATTGAAAGAGGCAGCTATTACAATCCTAAAGATATTACCGCTTCGGTAGAAGTTCAGGCATAATATATAGCCTTAGGGATAATTAAAACTTTACGAATACTTTAAAAAGAGCCCGGCTTTTCTTCATGGGGAGCATCCTTTTGTTCTAAAAAGTACTGCGAAAATTCCTTTTTTACAGCATCGATAGCAATATGGGTAGGAAACTTACCTATTTGTGCAGTTATGCGCAATATGTTTTCGGCCAGGTCGGCAGCCATAGCCGATGAAGGCAATTTAGACCCTGATACATTTACCAATCTTATGGCTTCTTCGGTGGCGGTTTTAACCATGGCCCATGCCGCCGGCGACATGTACACCTGCTGAGACACATTATGGTCGTATTCGCTGCGGATAGCCGCTATCAATTCGCCCTGAAACATGCGGGCGCTAAGGGTTACTTTTAATGTTCTGCGTATCAGGTTTTCGGGGGTTATTCTTTCCAGTAAAAGAATAATACGCTCGTAGGCTTGCATGCGAGCCGGTATAATAATTTCCTGTTTGGTGTTGTGTGCTTTTAGCTGTCCTTTTTTACTCTCAAGTTCTAAAAAGCTGCGCACTATAAAGAAACATACACCAATAACTACCAATGAAGGAATGAATATTTTCAGTATCTCAATAAAGCTTTCCATATATCCTCTGTTTACAATTTAAAGAATAAAGATAGGATTATTATTGTTTGCAAAGGGCTGTAAAAGCCGTGTAATGTTGCAAAACAACCTTATTTTTGCGCCATGTCTAACATTGGTAAATTTATAGGAGTTGCCGGAGGGTGGGCTTTTGCGAGGTGGGAAGGCGCCTTTGCAGGCTTAATATTGGGTGGTTTTGTAGACCAACTGATGTCGTCACCAGGAGATAGAAGCGGTATACGATTCAACGTATCCTCGGGGCCCATAAACGATTTTAACTATACCTTGCTGGCCCTTTCGGCAGCTGTTATGCAAAGCGATGGGAAAACTACCCGCTCCGAACTGGATTATGTGCGTAGTTTCTTTCTCAGGCAATTTGGCGAAGAAAAAACAAAGGAAAACCTTTTAACCCTAAGAGATTTACTTAAGCAAAACATATCTGTCGAAATGATTTGCATCCCCTTAAGGCAAAGTATGCCATATAGCAATAAAGTGCAGCTATTACGCTACCTTTTTGGTATAGCACTTGCCGATGGTTCTTTTAGTGCACCCGAAGAATCGATGCTTAACCGTATTGCACAATTGCTGGGTGTTAGCATAGCCGACTATAGGTCGGTAGCGGGTATTAATTTTCAAACGAATAATGATGCAGCTTATGAATTACTGGGTATTACTTCTAACGCTACAGAAGAAGAGATAAAGAAGGCTTATAGAGCCATGGCACTAAAATTTCACCCTGATAAAGTAGGTCATTTAGGCGAAGATGTAAGAAATGCCGCCGAGGAAAAGTTTAAAAAGATACAAGCGGCGTACGAGGATATTAAGAAAATGAAGGGCTTTTCCTGAAAAGTACTTGTTTGTGGTATAGAATCTGTTTTTATATTTGCAGCCCCTGTTTAAAAGCCCGGATGGCGAAATTGGTAGACGCACCACTTTGAGGGGGTGGCGCCAGTGATGGTGTGCGAGTTCGAGTCTCGCTTCGGGCACATACACAGGTAAAAGTTCTTAAAGTTTGTAAAGTGGAAAGTAAATGCAGGCACTTTACAAACTTATTTGCCCGGGTGGCGAAATTGGCAAACGTTGCGGTCTCAGAAGCCGTTGGAGTTACATCCTTGAGAGTTCGAGTCTCTTCCCGGGCACAAACCAGCTAAAACTTAGTTTATGGAATACAGAAGATTAGGACATTCGGGTTTAAAGGTGAGTGAATTCTCGTTTGGATCGTGGGTTACTTTTGGCAACCAGGTAGACGATAAGGTAGCTACCGATTGCATGAAGATAGCATATGATGCCGGGATTAATTTTTTCGATAATGCCGAAGTGTATGCCGGCGGCAAATCTGAACTGGTGATGGGTAACATCTTAAAAAAAATGAAATGGGACAGAACCAGTTATGTATTATCCAGTAAAGTATTTTGGGGCGGTAAATTGCCTAACCAAATAGGCCTTAGCCGTAAGCATATTGTAGAAGCCTGTAATGCTGCACTTACACGTTTGCAAGTAGATTACCTCGACCTTTATTTTTGCCATAGGCCCGATCCTGAAACACCAATAGAAGAAACTGTAATGGCTATGTCTGACCTTGTTCGCCAAGGAAAAATTTTGTATTGGGGCACATCGGAATGGAGTGCACAGGATATAGCAGAAGCTTATGCCATAGCGCGGAAAAATTATTTGGTTCCTCCTACTATGGAGCAGCCGCAATACAATCTTTTGCACCGTTTTAGGGTAGAGCACGAATATGCAAAACTTTATACAGAAATGGGGCTTGGAACAACCATATGGTCTCCATTGGCATCCGGCCTGCTTACCGGTAAATATAATAACGGTATGCCTAAAGATACACGTATCGACATACCAGCCATGAAATGGCTAAAGGATTCGTTTACGGATGAAGAGGGTAAAAGCAAAATAGAAAAGGTAAAGCAACTTACAGCCCTTGCTAACCAAAGTGGAATAAGTGTAACGCACCTATCCTTGCTATGGTGCCTTAAAAACCCTAATGTAAGCACAGTGATACTGGGGGCATCAAAAGCAGAGCAACTGAAGGAAAACCTTAAAGCATTAAATACTAAGGCTCTGCTTACCGAAGATTTGGTAAAAAAGGTTGAAAATATAATGGCCTAAATCTTGTCTGTATTGGTTTTTAGAGGATTGAGGCGATAAAAAATCCTTCAAATTGTTTGAAATAAAGAAAAAAAGTATAATTTTGCTTATATGAAAAAGCTATACTATCTGTTTTTAGCCTTTGTATTGCTTGCTCCGGTAAGGGGTAATACGCAATACGCGTGGAATCATTACACTACCCGTAGTGAATACCTTATTGGCCTTGGTGTCTCTCAATTTTTGGGCGATTTGGGCGGCTCATCTACTATCGGTACACACTTTTTAAAAGACTTTAACTTTAACGCAATTCGTCCTGCAATGGAGATTGGTTACAGGTACCATATCAATCCGTATTTTGCTGCAAAGGGCATGTTTACCTTAGCCAGGCTTTATGGTGATGATGCTTTGAGTACCGAACCATATCGTCATAACCGTAATTTAAATTTCCGTGCTCCTCTTCTTGAGATTTCAGGACAATTTGAATACTTTTTTTATCGCAATAGTCAAATAGGTCACCGTTACCACATTAAGCATGCTCACGGATTTCAAAAGTTCGCGGTAGATGCCTATCTATTTGTTGGTTTTGGAGGATTTTTCTTCAATCCCGAAGGCAGATACATTAACGGACAATGGTATAGCCTAAGGCCTTTAAGTACTGAAGGAGAAGGATTACCAGGTGGGCCACCGCCATACTCAAGGATTTCTTATTGCGTACCACTTGGTATTGGTGCTAAGTATGCTATAAGCCCACAATGGACTGTAGGACTTGAGATATCTGACAGAATATATACAGGAACAGATTATATTGATGATGCGCATGGAGTTTACTATAATAACGCAACCATTTTACAGCAGAAGGGTCCAATAGCTGCATATTTTGCAGATCCAAGCTTAGGAGAAATTCAACAATTCCATCCTCCGGATACCCCAGGCTTTGAAAGAGCTGATGCTACACACAACGATACCTATATGTTTACCTTTATTACAGTATCATATACGCCTCCGTATCACAGAAGGACACGTTCTAAGTTCTAATTACTTAGGCTGTATACCAGTAAGCCACTTTCGAGTTTAGGTTCTATCCAGGTAGATTTGGGCGGCATTTCTTTGTTTGCATCGGCAACAGCCTTTAATTCAGCAAAAGATATAGGATAAAGACAAAAGGCAGCCTTCATTTTACCACTATCAACCGATTTTTTAATCTCCTCCAGGTCTTTTATTCCGGGTATAAATGCTATTCTTTTGTCATTGCGCAAATCCATGATGTTAAGTATAGGAGAAAGTATATGGTTTGAAAGTATACTTACATCAAGGCGTTCAACCGGATCTTTTGATTTTGTGTAGTCGTCTTTTATTTTAAGCATATACCAATGGCCATCCATGTAGAGGCTGATTTCGCTGGATGAAGTGGGTTTGCATGCTTTTGTACCTTTAGGAGTAATATCAAAATAAAGAGCCGTTTCGACCAAAAAAGATTCGGTTGTATGATTGTTTAAACTGCTTACCATGCGGTCGAAATTGAATATAGTAAGCTCTGTTTCAGCAAAAAAGGCAGCTGTAAAAAAATTATATGCTTCTTCGCCTGTATGTTTACTGTTAGCCCTTTTCTGCATATCTGCATATAAGGTTGATGATGCAGCCCTGTGATGCCCGTCGGCTATATACAGGTAGGGCATATTCTTAAAAATATCTTCTATCACTTTAATTTCTTGTGTTTCAGAAATTTTCCAAACACTGTGGTGTATATGCTGCGAAGTAAAGTTGTATAAAGGCTTTTTATGCGATTCTTTTTTTAGCAAGTCATCCAGCTCTTTGCTATACGGATGTGTGAGACAAACCGGTTCTGCATTAAAATCGCAAATGGTAAGGTACTCCTTTAGTTTTTCTTCTCTTTCAGCAAGGGTTTGTTCATGTATTTTTATAATACCTTTTTTATATTCATCTACCGAAGCAAGAGCTATAATTCCCAAATGAGAACGCCCGTCTTTCACCTGCCTGTATATATATAAGCAGGGCTGCTTTTCTAATTCAAATATTCCCTCGTTAATAAAATCCTCGAATTTGGCCTTGATAGTTTTTAACTGCTCATGGTAACCATTCTTGTTATCTCTGCCTGCATAAATAACATGCAGAAAAGAAAAAGGATTTTTAGTGAGAATATCCTGGATAGTTGAAGCAGAATATCTTTCAATAGAATGAGAGGAAACCTGTTCTGCTTTATCTGCAGATGGCCTGATTGCTTTAAAAGGTTTTATAATAGACATAATTTTGTAAAAATAAGGCAATTATTCTACCCACCTAAAAAAGCGGTGCCAGTTTATTTTATGCCAAAGCGATATTTTACCCCGGCGCAGCGAAACCAATACCATAGAGGCCTTACCTATAATATGGTCCTCGGGCACAAATCCCCAATACCGCGAATCCTCAGAATCATCCCTGTTATCGCCCATCATAAAGTAGTAATTCATAGTAAACGTATAATGAGTGCAGTATTTACCATCTATGAAAATAGAATCGCTGCGGGTTTGCAGGCTATGATGTTCATAGGTAGATATAATGCGGGCATATAGAGGCAAGCTATCTATGCTTAAATGCACTGTCATGGCTTTTTTAGGAATTACTATTGGGCCGAAGTTGTCTCTGTTCCACAAAAAATACTCACCACCCGGAAATAAGGAGTTTGTACTGTAAGAAACTGACAACTGGGTAACAGAATATATCCCTTCTTCTTTTCTTATAGAATCGGCTTCGGCTTTCGTCAGTAAAAAGGAGTAAACATTTTCGTCGTTAACAAGTTCACCATCATCGGCGTGGATACTTTGATACAAATGCTGGCCCATAGTGTCACTGCTGGCTTTTATTTCGTAGGAATATTTGGCAGAAGGCAAATCAGCGGCTTTTTGTTTTCCTATAAAGGCTGTTTTATTCTTGATTGTTAAGGTGTCACCCGGCAAGCCAATACATCTTTTTACCAGGTTCACTTTCTTGTCTGTAGGCATGTTATCTTCATCAGGAAAATTAAATACTACCACATCATTGTGCTTAATATGCGTAAAGCCCGGTAAGCGTAAATAAGGTAGATTAATAAGGCCCGCGTGTTTCTTTTTTTCTGAAAAAGAAGGTAGTATGGTTTCTGGAAAACGAGGGCCGTAGGAAAGTTTATTTACCCATACAAAATCTCCGGGAAACAATGATTCCTCCATAGATTGGGATGGAATAAAATAGACCTCACCAATAAAATTAAGGACTACAAGAATGCATGCCAGCAAAAGTAACAGGGTGAAAAACAATTTTCGTAAAGGATTCTTCTTTTGCAAGCACCTGAATTTTGCAAGGCTACAAACGCAAACCTATTTTTATGGCGACCGTATTTAAAGTAAAGTCAATACTGTTCGACCCAAATCCGTTGCCCGAATAGTGAAGCGGCGAAATACCATAGTTATAATCCAATTCGATAAAAAAGGCATTGCCGTTTTTAATAACATTACGCTGGTATCCCAATCCTGCCTCTATTACGCTGCTGCCAATAGGAGTAAACAAGTGATACTTGTAAGTGAGGTTATTTTGCCCTTCGAAGATAAATGCCCCATTCTCGGTGCTTGTTACCAGGGCATTATCATAAATAAGTAAACGGTAAACCCATCCAATTAATCCGTAAAAAGTACGCCTGTTCCTGTATTCAGAGCCAAAACTGAATTTATATTCAAGCGGAATATGTATCTCGTCGATGGCAATGCTATGATTGTAAATTTCCTGCGAAGGGATATAAAGGAAAGAATATCCCTTAGCAAAATAGTATGAATTGAATGAAAGGTTTTGCTTATAAAAATCAAACCCCAGCAATATAGAAGATAACATCAACACAGGTATTTCTTCCTTTACGCCTATCGTATAACCGCCCTGGGCCGCTGTGCCATTTGTATAATGCGGGTCGTTACTGTACATACCGAGCACCACACCAAAATCTATCCTGGTTTTTAAGGGCCTTTTGTTAATTGGAATATTGGGCCTTACCTGCCTGAAGGGGTTTAAATGAAATAAGTAAAGAGACTCCCTATGCGAAACCTGCCCTAATACGCAACTGCTTATAAAAGTAGATAGGGCTAAAATGTAAATGCTATGTTTTTTGCTTTTCAGCATACGGAGTAATGGGAACAGCTTAGAATAACTGCAAATTTAGCTATTTAGTGCTCTCAGGCGGCTATGTTTTATGCCATAGGTAAAGTAAATTACCAGGCCTATAATTAGCCAAATGATGAAACGTGCCCAATTAAGTATACCTAGTTCCGTAATTAGATAAAAGCAGGAAAGCAGCCCTAATACGGGAATTAAAGACAATTTTCTGGTTATGCTAAAATATGCGAATACGAGGCACAGTAAGCCAAAGAAGTAGTAGGGGAACATCCGCCAAAATTCTGCGCTAACACTTATGTTATCGGTTTTAGCAGCATCGCTAAGATTGAAAAAACTACCAAAAACACCAGGATAGATGTAATTGACAAGTATACCTGTTAGCAGCAGTATTGCAGGCAGCCAAATTCTTCCGTTTATGTAGGGTACTTTAAACCTTGGCTTGGTTTCATCGGTATCTTTAGGCATTAACAAAATGCCACCGCAAACCAATACAAAGGCAAACAATGTGCCAATGCTTGTAAGGTCGGTTACAAAGTCCGAATCAAGAAAAAGAGCGGGTATGCCTACTAACAAACCTGTAACAATAGTAGAAAAAGAAGGTGTTTTATATTTAGGATGCAATTTTTTGAATGCAGGCGGCAAAAGTCCATCACGGCTCATGCTCATCCAAATACGAGGTTGCCCTAACTGAAATACTAAAAGAACACTGGTTGTTGCAACAAGCGCGCTTAATGCAATAATTCCACCCAGCCACTTAAGGCCAAGGGCGTTAAACACGTGCGCTAAAAAATCACCCGTATTAAGTTCTTTATAGCTTAACATCCCTGTAAGCACAAGGGCTATAGTAACATACAGTATGGTGCATATAATAAGTGAGTAAATCATCCCTTTGGGTAAATCGCGCTGGGGATTTTTGCATTCTTCAGCAGTTGTAGATATAGCATCAAAGCCTATATATGCAAAAAATACGGCAGATACCCCTTTCATAACTCCACCCATGCCGTTTGGCAAAAAGGGTGTCCAGTTAGCCGGTTTTACATAAAAAAAGCCTATGGCTATTACCATTAAAATAACAAGTAGTTTAAAGGCAACCATCAGGTTGCTACCCGTTCTTGATTCCTGTATGCCTACAAACACAAGCCAGGTAATAAATATGGTGATGAGCAGGGCGGGTATATTAAATATAAGCGGAATAGGCCCTAAATGCGGAGCATTTATCCATAGTTGGTGAGCGGCAGTAATGTCGGGGGAGATAGTAGCATGTTGGGCAGTAAGTTCCATAAATGTGTTATTTGCACTTCTTACACCGAGCAGGCTATTACAAAGGTATCCGGGCATATGTATGCCCATATTTTCTAACAAACTACTTAAATTAGATGACCATGAAATAGCGACAACTATGTTCCCTATAGCATATTCCATAAGCAAATCCCAGCCAATTATCCAGGCAACAAACTCACCAAACGAGGCATAGGAATAAGTGTATGCGCTACCCGAAATAGGTATACGTGCAGCAAATTCTGCATAACACAGAGCAGAGAAAGCGCAAACGACAGCAGTTATTATAAACAGGAAAATAACTCCCGGCCCGCCATCAAAGCAAGCTTTACCCACCGTTGAGAATATACCGGCGCCAATTACAGCGGCTATGCCCATGGCTGTAAGATCACGTACAGAAAGGACACGCTTTAAATTTCCTTCGCCACCACCACTTTCATCTTCCTTAAGTTGTTCAAGGATGTGGGTTGTAGATTTTTTTGCAAGTAATTTATTAAGCAATGCCATGCAGCCGATTTAGATAGTAGGTTTATCTTTTATCTTAAAAAAACGTTTTGCTTTTTCTTTATCATAAATGAGAAGCAGCAAAATAAGCAGAAATGGGATAACCACGGCTTTATATCTTTCTATTCCACCATAAACAGGGGTTACAAGTCCTATAAGAATAAGCATTAGCAAGCAGTACACCATGCAAAAGGCTATTTTGTTTTTATACGGACTTTCCCTCTTAAAGAAGAACAATGCAAGCATTATGAATAGCACAATTAGGAGGTTTTCTCCGGCGTATATTAATAATGTTGCAGCATGAATCTCTTTAGGAAAGGGCCTTAATACCGATATACTTAAGGCATTTGGGATATCTTCAATAAGCCCAAGTATAGATGGTTTTATAGGCGTAATTTTTATAGCGCTTTTGGCAGGTTCGTTATAAAAATACATCATATAAAGTAGACTGTCATTGCCGATTGTACGCGCAGAATCTTTACTGTCGGGCCTTATAAGTTGGTAGGATACTCCTTTTTGAATAGTAAAGTAAGCAGGATGATGTGTAGCCTTTTCCAAATTGCAAAAAGAACCGGAAGCCAGGTATTGCATCCCTTCATTACGTAGTATGGAATCCGCATATTTGTCAAATGGGTGAATTGCTTGTGTATCTTTTACGGGGAGATATGCTATAAGGTTATTATCTTCTTTGCTTGTTAAAAAAATGCCACCACGGTTTACTTCATTAAATTCCCTTTGTTTGGTTGCTATCATGTAAATGGGATCTAGCTTGGGATTTACATAGCCAGCGTTTAATCCAATTCCAAGATAAAGCAGCGTTACAATACCGTATGTTACAAGTGGATGTTTTTTCGAATAATCGAAAACAGAAATTAAGTATTCGGATATAAAGCAGGGCAGTATACAGATAAGCACATAGCCCTTATTTTCGAATATCAGCAATATCCCCAACAAAATAAGTAAGATGTTTTTCAGTTTATTTCCTTGCTTAGTTAAGATGTTTCCGAAATAATAAATACTTATGCCAAGTCCCAGTAATACCAAGCCTTCCTTTAGTACACCCGACCCCCATAGCAAAACAGATGGAAACAGAAACACAGCCGCAAAAAGGCCAATGGGCTTATCTTGCAGGTAAGGGTAAAAGGATTTATAAATAAACGTTAATCCTATTAAGGAAAGAAAGCACATAAATATTACATGCACGCCATAATGGCCGCCCGATAGTATCATGAAAAGGGCGTTGAGCCTTATAATAAAATGGCTGTTGTTGTAAAGTGTACTATCGTGGCTATTCAACCAACAGTTCATTTGCATGTAATAGTGTTTGATGGCCGGGTTAGCATCATCAATACCGCTTATGAGCTTTAAAAAGTCAGCAAAATTGGTACGCAGGGTGTGGTATATTACTTTGCTGTCATCAAAGTATTTAAAGATATCGGAGGTTATACGGTTTTTATAATGATGTGCATAAATGTACCAAAGCACTACTCCAAAAACGAGCTTAAGATAGAATACGAGTAAAGTATGAATGCCTTTAAAATGAGGTAACCTGAAAAAGGGCGACTTTACAATAATGAAAGTAAAGACCAGTATATAGAATGAGCAAAATAGAATATCGGCCATTAAATTATGATGCTTTGCTCAAAAATAGCAAATTACATGGCACTTGATGGTGTAGGCATTCAATTCTTAGAGATTGCGCTTAAATAGCCCAGCTTGTAAAAATCGAATAAGCGCATACTGGTAAGCCCTTTGCTTAAATTATTTCTTATGTTTGATTTTAATAAGCGGTAAGGTAAATTTATAATGAACAAAAGCCTTTTCTTTTTCAGGCTGAAATAGTATTTAAGAAGAGAAACATCTTCTATAAAAGCCTCGTCGTTATTTACAAAAGCAAGTATATTCTTCAGGTTAGATATTGCACATTCACTCTTTTCAAGGAACTCTTTGTTGTTTTGCAATTCTGCATGCAATATGGGGTTATCGATATGCTTTATGGGTATACCCTGTTTTTGCAATTGGTATCCAAAAAGGGTATCCTCGTGTCCATACCCCGACAGGCGCTCATCAAACTTTATTGCCTCAAGCACCTTCTTTTCTATCAAAAAGTTATTTGTCATAAACGACCTGTAGGGATTGGCTGCTCTTTTCAAAGCAAACTGGCTTTCTTTTTCCCGTCCATACTTCCAATGCAGCAATTTATCAGCAGAAGGAGGGGTATCAGAATATATTCTGCCCCCGCACACAACTTTACTGCCTTGTTCAATATGGGTCAGGTAATTTTTTAAAAAAGCAGGAGAAACAAGCTGTGAATCGCAATCCAAAAAGAGCAGGTAATTGTACTTAGCAGAGCTTATGAACAGGTTCCGTATCCGTGCCCTGCCAATATTTTCGTGTAATCCAAGATAAGTTAAGTTACAGGCCTTTAACTTTCCATTTTCATCTGCAAACTCCGGTAAAGAATGGTCATCAATAAGTATAATTTCGAAGGGAACATTCAGCGAATTAGCCTGTGCCAACAGGCCCTCTACAAGAGAACTTACTTTAACGTTATATATAGGAATACAGATGGATAACATTGTTTTACAAAGTGCTAAAGTACTTACAAACAATTTACTTTGCAATTACATTATGCATAACGCAAGAGTGGGGCACTTTGTTGGGTAAAGCGGGTTTATATAAATTTCTGTTATATTTGCTCCATGAAATTGAAGCACTTACATCTGCATCATCACGCTCATCCTTACAAGGGTAGGCCGTAAGTGTATTGTTAAAGCAATAAATAACCAACAATATTCGCGGGCTTACCTTAAAAAGTAAGCCTTTTTAATTTATCTTAAACCAAACAAATGAAACTGAAAATAGCCATACAAAAGTCGGGCAGGCTCTATGAAGACTCGGTAAAATTGCTTAAAGAATGTGGCATAGACTTTAATAATAGCCTAAACAAGCTAAAGACAGATGCCTCTAATTTTCCCTTAGAGATATTTTTTTTGAGAGACGATGATATTCCACAGTACGTAGCAGATAAGGTTGCGGATATAGGTATTGTTGGCCAAAATGTAGTGGCAGAAAAACAAAAAGATGTAACTACTATTGAAAGACTTGGTTTTGGTAAGTGCCAACTTTCCATAGCTATTCCAAAAGATAAGAAGTACGCTGGAATAAAAAGCCTGCAAGGTAAACGTATAGCAACATCCTACACAAATATCCTAACCGATTTTCTTAAGAAGAATAGGGTAAAAGCAGAGATACATGAAATTAGTGGCTCGGTAGAAATAGCTCCGGGTATTGGCCTTGCTGAGGCTATATGTGATTTGGTAAGTTCGGGCAGCACTTTATTCAGCAACGGCCTTAAAGAGGTTGAAATAGTGATGAAGAGTGAGGCGGTGCTTATTGGCAATCCGTCATTAAGCAAAGCTGAGAAGGCAATTGTAGATAAGCTAATGTTCAGGATACAGGCAGTGAAAAAGGCTAAGAAGAATAAGTATATTCTCTTGAACGCGCCCAATAAAAACCTGGATAAAATAGTATCCCTTATACCGGGAATGAAAAGCCCTACCATATTGCCACTGGCAGATAAAGGTTGGAGCAGTATACACTCGGTTGTGGTAGAAGATGAATTTTGGGAAGTGATTGAAAAGCTTAAAGCCAATGGAGCGCAGGGAATACTGGTTATACCTATTGAAAAGATGGTTATATAATAATGATGAAGGTATTTACATATCCGCCAAAAGAAAAATGGGATAGCTTAACAGCGCGCCCATCAGGCAATGTTGGAGCCAAAGAAGATGCCGTAAAAGCCATTTTACAACAAGTAAAAAAGCAAGGTGATAAAGCCTTAATTAAACTTACTCAAAAATTTGATGGAATTAAAATTACAAAGATTAAGCTTGATACGGGTGCGATTAATAAGGTTTCAAAAAATATTCCAGTTGCTTTAAAAAAAGCGATAGATAAAGCTTACACGAATATCTATAAGTTTCATGCTCCTCAGTTAAACAATAAAGAAGATAAGATTGAAACCATGCCGGGTGTGGTTTGTTGGAGGAAAACTGTACCGATTGAAAAGGTAGGACTATATATACCCGGTGGTTCTGCTCCTTTATTTTCAACGGTATTGATGCTGGGTATACCTGCTAAAATAGCCGGTTGTAAAGAAGTGATTTTATGTTCTCCTCCGGAAATACATCCTGCCATTCTTTACGCAGCTACTAAATGTGGAATAAAGAATATATATGCTGTGGGTGGTGCACAGGCTATTGCGGCTATGGCGTATGGCACTAAGACAATTCCTAAGGTGGATAAAATTTTTGGCCCGGGAAACTCCTTTGTTACCCTTGCAAAGCAAATAGTAACCCGGGATGGAGTAGCAATTGATATGCCAGCCGGTCCATCTGAAGTGTTAATCATTGCCGATGATTCTGCAAATCCTGCTTTTGTGGCAGCAGACTTACTAAGCCAGGCTGAACATGGTCCCGATAGCCAGGTAATACTTCTTTCCACAAACAAAGTCATAGCAGATAAAGTAAATAAGGAACTTGCAGCTCAAATAAAAGAGCTACCTCGTAAAGCTATAGCTGAAAAAGCTTTGAAAAATAGCAGGGCGATTTTATTGAAATCTTTAAAGGAGGCAATTGAATTCTCCAATCTGTATGCCCCTGAACACTTGATATTATCTTGTAAAAGTGCAGAAGCATTGGCAAGTAAAATGGTTAATGCAGGCTCAGTTTTCATTGGCAACTATTCTCCTGAGAGTGCTGGAGACTATGCATCCGGAACTAATCATACGTTACCAACTAATGGATATGCCCGTGCATATAGCGGAGTATCTGTGGATAGTTTTATGAAGAAAATTACTTTCCAGCAATTAACAAAAGAAGGACTTGCGAAGATTGGCAACACCATAGAAACAATGGCAGAGGCAGAGCAATTGGTAGCGCACAAAAATGCAGTGGTCATAAGATTAAAAGAACTAAAGAAAAAGAGATAATGTTTAACCTTGAGGATCTATTAAGAAGCAATATAAAAGCGCTAACCCCGTATTCATCTGCTCGTGATGAGTTTAAGGGCGAAGCAGATATTTTTCTTGATGCCAACGAAAACTCAATGGGCTCGTCTATCACAAGCCATAAGCTTAATCGCTATCCCGATCCCTTGCAATGGAAGGTAAAAGAAAAGTTAGGCGAGATTAAGGAAATAAACCCGGAAAATATCTTTTTAGGTAATGGTAGCGATGAAGCTATAGATATACTCATCAGGGCATTTTGTAATCCTGGAAAGGATAATATGATTATTCCTCCTCCGACTTACGGGATGTACGAAGTGGCAGCAAGGATAAATGATGTAGCCATCAAAGCCGTGAATCTCACAGAACAGTTTCAAGTCAACGTGCAAGGTATAAACGCAGCAATAGATAAGAACACAAAACTTATTTTCGTTTGTAGTCCGAATAATCCAACAGGTGGAGCGATTAATAAGAGCGATATTATAAGCCTGCTCAAAAGCTTTAATGGTATTGTAGTAGTAGATGAAGCGTACATCGACTTTGCTGATACTCCAAGTATGATTACTGAGTTAGATGAATATCCTAACCTTGTAATAATGCAGACGTTCTCAAAAGCATGGGGCTTGGCAGGATTGCGGGTCGGTATGGCCTTTGCAAGCAAAGCTATTATAGATGTAATGAATAAAATAAAGGCTCCATACAATGTGGGCGACCTTGCGCAAAAACTTGTTTTGCAGGCATTGGAGAATAAGGAGAGAGTCAAGGAGATGGTCGCTTTGTTAAAGGATGAAAGAGATAGAATGGTTAAAGAACTTCCATCATTTAAATTTGTTAAGAGTATCCTTCCATCTGAATCTAACTTTCTCTTAGTAAAAACTAGCTGCGCTGATGACTTGTACGATTTCTTAATTAAGAATAATGTCGTTGTGCGAAATCGTTCTAAATTGCCCTTGTGTGAAGGCGGGTTGCGGATTACTGTAGGCACACCCGAAGAGAATAAGAAATTACTTTCGCTTTTAAATACATTCCAAAAAGTATGAAAAAAGTATTGTTTATCGATAGGGATGGTACCATTATAATAGAACCTCCTGTAACAGAGCAAATAGATTCGCTCGAGGCCCTGGAGTTTATACCCGGAGTAATTATCTCATTAGCTAAGATTGTTAAAGATGGGGAATACGAACTGGCGCTGGTTACTAACCAGGATGGGCTTGGCACCGCAAGTTTCCCGGAAGAAAAGTTTTGGCCAGCGCAAAACAAAATGCTAAAAACCCTTGAAGGCGAGGGAATCAGCTTTACTGATATCCACATTGATAAAACAACACCAGCTGAGAACAAACCTACCCGCAAGCCGGGTACAGCCATGCTGACTAAATATTTCTCGAAAGAATATGACCTAAGGAGTTCCTTTGTAATTGGAGATAGGCTTACTGACCTTGAACTGGCTAAAAACCTTGGGTGTAAAGCTATTCTTATTCATTGTAAAAAGGAAATACCCAAAGAACTTGAATCCTTCCTGGCATTGAGTACAAAAAGTTGGGAGGATATTTACTTGTTCCTAAAACTACCGTCGAGAGTAATAAAGAAGGAAAGAAAGACAAACGAAACCGATGTGTCGATATCCTTAAACCTTGATGGAACCGGGCAGACTACTATTTGTACCGGCCTTAATTTTTTCGATCACATGTTGGAGCAACTTGGCAAACATTCTGGTATTGATTTGACTATTGTAACCAAGGGCGATACCCACATTGATGAACACCATACCATTGAAGATACTGCTATTACACTTGGCGAGGCATTTGGTATGGCGCTGGGAGATAAAAAAGGTATAGAACGTTATGGTTTTTGCCTGCCCATGGATGATTGCCTGGCGCAGGTTGCGCTGGATTTTGGAGGCAGAAGTTGGCTTGAATGGAATGTGGAATTCAAACGGGAAAAAATTGGTGATGTACCCACAGAAATGTTTATGCACTTCTTTAAGTCCTTTTGTGATGGCGCCAAATGCAACCTGAATATTAAAGCGGAAGGTGATAACGAGCACCATAAAATAGAATCTGTTTTTAAGGCACTTGCACGGGCCATTAAGATGGCTGTAAAACGGGATGCAGATAGAATGATATTGCCAAGCACTAAAGGAACACTATAATGAAAGTAGTTGTAATAAGATACGGCGCGGGTAATATTCAATCTGTTTTGTTTGCATTGCAGAGGGTAGGAGTAATTCCTGTACTATCTTCTAATGTAGATGAAATATCAAGCGCTGATAAAGTGATATTTCCCGGTGTTGGTGAGGCCAGCAGTACCATGAAGGAATTAAAAGCATCAGGGTTGGATAAAACAATAGTTAGCTTAAAACAATCTGTGCTTGGAATTTGTCTGGGACTTCAACTTATGTGTAAGCATTCAGAAGAGGGCAATGTAGACTGTCTGGGTATTTTCGATTTAAAGGTAAAGAAGTTCGCTGCGCATGATGAATTGAAGGTGCCACATGTTGGCTGGGATAACATCCAAAACCTGAAAGGGCCTTTATTCAAAGGTGTTAAAGAAGAGAGCTTTGTCTACTACGTGCACAGTTTCTATGCTGAGTTAGGTAAAGAGACTGCTGCAACTACAAACTACATAAATCCTTTCAGTGCCTCATTGGTAAAGGATAATTTTTATGCTGCGCAGTTTCACCCGGAAAAGAGTGGAGCGGTTGGAGAGGCTATTATAAAGAACTTTATTGAGCTATGATACGCGTTATACCCGCTATAGATATTATTGACGGTAAGTGCGTACGTCTTGCCTATGGCGACTTTAACCAAAAAGTAGTGTACAACGAAAACCCCGTAGAAGTAGCGATGAAATTTGAAGGTGCTGGTATTACACGTTTACACATGGTCGATTTGGATGGGGCTAAACAAGGTAAGGTTATTAATTTTAAAGTACTTGAAAAAGTAGCCGCTAAAACTAATTTGGTCATTGATTTTGGTGGTGGTATAAAGATTGATGAAGATATTAAAATAGCTATGAGTAGCGGTGCTGCTATGATATCTACAGGAAGTGCTGTTATTAAGAACGATGAACTTTTAAAGGAATGGTTAAAGGCGTTTGGAGCCGATAAAATAATTGTCGCCGCCGATGCAAGAAACGAAAAGGTAGCGGTGTCAGGATGGTTGGAAGAAACAAGTCTATCTATATTCGATTGCATAAAAAGTCTTTTAGCGGATGGAGTGAAACAGGTTATGTGTACCGACATATCTAAAGATGGAAGCTTGGCAGGCCCTGCAAAAGAATTGTATAAAAATATACTTGAGAAGTTTCCAAATATGCATCTTATTGCGAGTGGTGGTATTAGTTGTCTTAACGATATTGATGACGTGAATGAACTCGGTTGCAAAGAAGTGATTGTAGGTAAAGCCTTATACGAAGGGCGTATTAAGTTGCACCAACTAACCCGCTTTACTTTATAAACAATGCTTACGAAACGTATCATACCATGCATGGATATAAGGGACGGCAAAATTGTCAAAGGCATACACTTTGAAGACATTCGCGAAGTGGGTAACCCTGTCGAACTTGGGCACTATTATGCTGAGCAGGGCGCAGATGAACTTGTATACCTTGATATTACTGCAACCAACGAAAAACGTAAAGTGTTTCTTGCATTGGTAAAAGAGATAGCTTCTACTATCAACATACCCTTTACGGTTGGTGGAGGCATTAACGGGATAGACGACGTATCTGCATTACTGGATGCAGGTGCAGACAAGATATCTATCAATTCTGCCGCTGTTAAAAATCCTAAGCTAATATCACAACTGGCTGGCAAGTTCGGCTCTCAATGTGTTGTACTTGCTATGGACATCAGACAGGAAGATAATTGGCTGGTGTATGCTAATGGTGGCAGGATTAAAACAGAACACCACGCTCTTGAATGGGCCAAGCAAGCAGAAGACTTAGGAGCCGGTGAAATATTGCTTACCTCTATGAGCAACGACGGCACTAAAGATGGCTTCGCGGTAGATATCACTCAACAAATATCTTCAGCTCTTCAGGTGCCCGTAATAGCATCGGGTGGGGCAGGCACTATGCAGCATTTTGCAGATGTATTTACAATTGGTAAAGCCGATGCAGCCCTTGCCGCCAGCGTGTTCCATTATAAAGAAATAGAGATACCCAATCTTAAAAAGTACTTATCGGCCCAACATATATCAATACGAATTTAATCACCATGAAGATAGATTTTAAGAAATTTGAAAACGGCCTGGCCCCTGCTGTAATACAGGATTCACACACAGGTAAAGTGCTAATGCTTGGCTACATGAATGAAGAAGCACTTGCAAAGACTGAGAAAGAAAAGCGTGTAACCTTCTTTAGCCGTAGTAAAAACAGGCTATGGACAAAAGGAGAAGAATCAGGCAATTTTTTGGATGTAAAGGAAATACTTGCTGATTGCGACAACGATGCTATTCTTATAAAAGCTATACCTGCAGGGCCTGTCTGCCATACCGGCGCTGATACGTGCTGGAACGAAAAGAATATAAGCAACGATTTCCTCGCACATCTCGAAAGCGTTATCCAAAAGCGTAAGAACGAACCATCGGAAAAATCATATACTGCTTCACTCTTTAAATCAGGCATAAATAAGGTGGCACAAAAAGTGGGTGAAGAGGCTGTAGAGTTGGTTATCGAAGCTAAAGACAACAACGACCAACTCTTCCTGAATGAAGCTGCCGACTTGCTCTTCCATTACCTGGTATTGCTTGCTGCCAAAGGCAAAAGCCTTGATGATGTCATAAATATTCTCAAAGAACGCCACAAATAAGGTGCTGTAAATAAGCTATTTATGGGGCTCCGCTATTAACAGATGCCTTTTAATAACTCTAAGGCCTCTTTCCGCGTATAAGCATACTTATGCCCTAATTTCGTATTCGATGAAGAGGCTCTATTCATATAGCTTTTACTGTTGCTTGTTTGCAGGTGTCCTGTTGCTTAGTTCCTGTGGTACTAGCCGTAGGGTAACCAAGACTGAGACCAATACAAACACGAAGCCTGCGGTTGTTCAGCAAGAACCTTCCAAAAAGGCCATCAAAGAAACCTATGCCAATTTAATGGGTGTAACGCCCCATGATATTACCAATTACGCCCTGTATACCTTTATAGACGATTGGTATTCGGTTCCCTATAAATTTGCGGGCCGTACCAAACAAGGTGTTGATTGTTCCGACCTGGTATGCATCCTCTACGATAAAGTATATGGCGCAAGCCTTGCTGGCAACTGTTCTACCTTGCTAAGCGAGTGTAAGCCCATTAAGCAGGAAGACCTTAAGGAAGGCGACCTTGTATTCTTTAAAATTAACAGCGACAATGTTTCGCATGTGGGTATTTACTTGCAGAATAACCACTTTGTGCATGCCAGTGTGCACAAGGGTGTTGTTATTTCAAACCTGACGGATGATTACTACAAAAAGTATTTCTATAAAGGCGGCAGGTTAAAAGTATCACTCACCCAAAATACCTACAAGGGTTGAATCGTAGCCGTTTTTTAATTCGGCAATAGTACCCAGGCTTTCTTCGTCCACTACAGCTTCCTTGCCAATTACCACGCCCAGCATACTGAACTCGGCCTTGGCATCCATCATATAGTTTACAAAGTCTTCTTCCTTATCCGGGCTTACCGATACCACCACACGGCTTTGCCCTTCTCCAAACAAAAAGGCATCTTTACGCACATTGCCATCGCTGTTAATGTCGAAGCCTAAAGAGCGGGGCATTGCAGATTCTGCAAGTGCTACAAATAAACCGCCATCCGAACAATCATGTGCCGATGCTATAAGTCCCTTTTCTATCAAGCCTTTTACCGATGCCTGCACTTCAAATTCTTCGTCCAAATTAAAGTGCGGTGCAGGTGAGCCCTTTACTTTATGGTATGAATAAAGATATTCTGAAGAGTTAATATCATCTGCGCATTCACCTATTAAATAAATAAGGTCGCCCTCTTTTTTGAAATCCAGCGTCATGGTTTTGTTCTTATCCTTTACAATACCCAGCATGCCAATGGTTGGGGTAGGGAACACAGGCCCTTCGTATGATGACTGGTTGTAAAAGCTAACATTGCCACCCGTTACAGGGGTGTTAAACTTTGTACATGCATCACCAATTCCTTTTATGGCTTGTTCAAATTGCCAGTAAACTTCAGGGTTGTACGGATTCCCAAAGTTCAGGCAGTTGGTTATTGCGCAGGGTTCTCCGCCTGAGCAAACAATATTTCTTGCCGATTCAGATACCGCTATAGCAGCGCCTTTACGTGGATCGGCATACACATAACGCGCATTGCAATCAACTTTAAGAGCGAGAGCTGCATTGGCATTTTTTACATTTACTATGGCCGCATCCGATGGTGCATTGGTGCTCATGTTTACCGTGCCCACCATAGAATCGTATTGGTTATACACCCATCTTTTAGATGCGATGTTAGGATGCGAAACCAGGTAATGTGCCACCTCTTTATAGTCTGATGGTTCGTCCACAGAGTCGATTGAAAACTTTTGAAATTCTTTAAAGTATGCAGGCTCTTTCGATTCTCTTTTGTAAACCGGTGCGCCACCGCCAAGTACCAGCGTTTCTGCCGGAACATCGGCAACAAGTTCGCCATGCATATAGTATTTAAGCCTGTCGCCTTTGGTTACTTCTCCAATTACGGCATATTTCAAATCCCATTTTTCGAGTACATTTTCTATCTCTTTTTCTTTGCCTTTTTCCACAATCACCAACATACGCTCTTGCGATTCAGAGAGCAATATTTCAAAGGGCTGCATATTGGGCTGACGTAGCGGCACTTTATCTAAATGTATAATCATGCCGCTTTCGCCTTTAGCCGACATTTCGGATGTAGAGCAGGTAATACCTGCCGCACCCATATCCTGCATGCCAACACAGGCACCGGTTTTGATTACTTCTAAGGATGCTTCCAATAAAAGTTTCTCCATAAATGGGTCGCCCACTTGTACCGAAGGTAGGTCTTCCGCGGAGTTTTCTGTAATGTTTGCCGAAGCGAAAGTAGCACCATGTATACCGTCTTTGCCTGTGTAGGAGCCAATAATGTATACAGGGTTTCCTTCTCCCTTAGATATTGCGGAAGCCGATTTGCCAATCTTTACAATACCTACCGACATGGCATTTACCAGTGGATTTACATTGTAACAATCATCAAAAAACACTTCGCCGCCAACTGTAGGAACGCCAAAAGCATTGCCATAATCGCCAATGCCTTTTACAATTCCTTTAATAAGCCACTTGGTACGTTCGGAGTTGATGTTGCCAAAACGCAATGAGTTAAGCTGTGCAATAGGGCGTGCGCCCATCGTAAAAATATCTCGGTTAATGCCGCCTACGCCCGTTGCAGCTCCCTGGTAGGGTTCTACTGCCGAGGGGTGGTTATGCGATTCTATTTTAAAAGCGCAGGCATAGCCTTCGCCAATATCCACAAGTCCCGCGTTTTCTTCCCCTGCTTTGGCAAGCAAATGTTTGCCTTCGCGCGGCAGGGTTTTAATTAACGATATTGAGTTTTTATAAGAGCAGTGCTCACTCCACATAACCGAGTAAATGCTAAGCTCGGTAAAGTTGGGCGTGCGGCCCAATATGGCTTTTATTTTGTCAAATTCTTCGGCAGAGAGGCCCAGTTTTTGAGCGGTTTCAACAGTTACTTCCTGTGTTTTTTCTTTTACTTCCATAATATGATTGTATCGGCAGCAAAGATAATTATTTACCCGCCGTTTATCATACTAAGTAATTAACAAGGTATCAAAGAAAAGTGAGAACCACTGGTAACCATTAAATTATTTATAATCAGTCGATTGAGTGGTTACCACCCCTGGCTTCTTTTAATAGGTCTGCAAGTTTGTCTTTTTGCTGTTGGTTCATCTTTTGCAACAGCTCTTCTGTAAGTTCAATATCGTTTACTTTCAACGTTTGATTAATACCAATAATGTTGTTGACCTGGGTATTCGGCGTTTTAATAAAACCCGTTAATTCCATAAAAAGCCGTGCCGACCTTATGCGGCCGCAGGTAGCCTCGGAATATAGTTTCCTCATAACGTTGCCGGCCATAAACCTGTACATATTTACCATGTCTTTCGATTCGGGCAGAGTATAAAAATCCTCTATATGCTTACGCACAGTAGCACGGCTTATTTTAGTGCATTCGGCAATGGTACTTATGGTTGGAAAGTCTTTTGATGATGTGAGATGGAAATTAATGTATTCCGTTATTTTTTTGTGATTTTTCTCCCAAATTCGGTTTTGCTGGCTTTCCGGTTCGGATTTTGCTGAGGCAGGCTTCTCGTTGCCTAAGGTTAAAGGTTCCTGGTTTTCCATGGTGGTTAGTTTTTGTTATTGCAAATATAAATAAAATGTTTAGTATAAGTGTTAAAATATTTATTATATAGAATAGATATGAATTTCATACCTTTGCCCTATGTCCAAACTCACCAAAAAAGCCTTATTAAAGCATCTGGATAAATCGGATAAGGAAGACATTATCCGTGAGGTGGTTATATTGTTTGATAAGTTTAAAAATGTAAAAGAGTTTTACCAGGCAGAGCTTTTAAATGATAACAGCCCCGTGCTGGAAGCTTATAAAAAAAAGATTACGGAAGCTTACGCCAAGCCCAACCCCAAAGAGCGTACCACCAATGCCAACCTTAACAAGCTTATAACAGCTTTTAAAAAAATTAAGATATACGACCGCGACCTTGCCGAGCTTATGCTTTATAGGGTAGAATGCGGAGTACAGGCTATTAAAAAAAATCCTAAACGGACGCCAACGTTTTACAATTGCGTACTTACCACGTTTGAAGATGCCATTAAGCTAATTGTGGCAGATGGAAATGTAAGTGAATTTCGGGATAGGATAGAGAAAGCAATGAAAGCTTCTGAAGCTGGTAAATACGAAATGAGGGAAAGTATGGCCGATATTTACAATAGCTATCTCTAAGCCTTAGCCTTTACTTTTACGTTGTACATTTTCTCCTTCAGGGCTTTTACCTTTTCATCTACAATATATTCATCGTAGCTCATGCGTTTGTCTATAACGCCACCTGGAGTAAGTTCTATAATGCGGTTGGCTACGGTTTGCACAAATTCGTGGTCATGCGATGTAAACAGTGCAATATGTTTCCAGTCTTTTAAAGCATTGTTAAAAGATGTGATAGATTCCAGGTCGAGGTGGTTGGTAGGCTCATCTAAAATAAGGCAGTTTGCATTGGTAAGCATCATACGCGATATCATACAGCGCACTTTTTCTCCACCCGAAAGCACGTTTGCTTTCTTCAACGATTCTTCACCCGAAAAAAGCATACGCCCTAAAAAGCCACGTATAAATGTTTCAAGTTTATCGGTAGAATACTGCCTTAACCAGTCTACCAAATTATAGTCGGTTTTAAAAAAGGATGCATTTTCGTTTGGTAAATAAGACTTTGTGATGGTGCTGCCCCATTTATATTCGCCATAATCGGGCTTTTCGGCTTCGGTAATAATTTCAAAAAAACTGGTAATAGCAATATGTTCTTTAGAAAGGATCGCAATCTTATCTCCCTTGTCTACAGTAAACGAAATGTTAGAAAAATAGGGTGTTCCATCCGGAGCATTTTTGCCCAGCTTATCTACAGTAATTATTTGGTCGCCACAATCGCGGTCGGCTTTAAAAATAATACCGGGATATTTGCGTGTACTGGCTTTTATTTCGTCTACCACAAGCTTTTCCAATAGCTTTTTGCGGCTTGTTGCTTGGCGCGATTTGGATGCATTGGCGCTAAATCTTTCTATAAAATCCTGCAGCTCCTTGCGCTTATCTTCCATCTTCTTATTCTGGTCCGAACGCTGGCGAAGTGCCAGCTGACTCGATTCGTACCAGAAAGTGTAGTTGCCGGTATAAAGCTGAATTTTATTAAAATCTATATCTACAACATGTGTACACACCGCATCTAAAAAGTGGCGATCGTGCGACACCACTATAACTGTATTTTCAAAGTCGGCTAAAAAGTTTTCCAGCCATGCAATGGTATCTACGTCAAGGTCGTTTGTAGGCTCATCGAGTAACAACAGGTCGGGGTTACCATATAAAGCTTGTGCTAACAATACCCTTACTTTTTCTTTACCATTCAATTCAGCCATCAGGGTGTTGTGCATCTCTTCCTTTACACCCAGGTTGCTAAGCATGGTGGCAGCATCACTTTCAGCGTTCCATCCATCCATTTCAGCAAATTCGCCTTCCAGTTCTGCCGCACGTATTCCATCTTTATCTCCAAAATCGGCTTTGGCATACAGGGCATCTTTTTCAAGCATCACATCCCACAGCTTTTTGTTGCCCATCATCACAGTTTGCAATACCGGGAACTTATCAAACTCGAAGTGGTTTTGTTTCAACACACTCATACGCTCGCCGGGGGTAATACTAACATGCCCCTTGGTAGATTCTATTTCGCCTGAAAGTATTTTAAGAAAGGTAGATTTACCCGCACCATTGGCACCAATAACCCCATAGCAGTTGCCCGGGGTAAATTTTATATTTACCTCATCAAATAGTACGCGTTTGCCATACTGTAAAGAAAGATTAGATACCGCTATCATTTAGCTTTTAAATTTTGAGATGCGAAAATAAGCTAAATTTATGTACTTACTCTTCCGTTTTACACAGTATAGTGAGTAAAGACAGACAATCTATTTTACTACCACTAGTTTTTTTGCGGTAATAAAGTTACCGTTTGCACTAAGTTGGTAAATGTAGGTGCCAGCAGCCACATCGGTGGTACTAAGATGCAGATGAGTAAACCGCTTGTCTACGGTAAAGCTCTTTATCTGCTTGCCTGTTAAATCTGTTAATGTTATTTGGCCTTTATTGGCATCATCTGGTAAAGTATAATAAATGTCGGTGTACGTTGTGGCCGGGTTAGGATACATTGCAAAACTTCCGCCATTTCCGGGATCTTGATTTTCAACACCCAAAGAACCGACCCCATATCCATAACATGAAGACAGGCAAGGAAAGCTGCCACCAAGCCTATAGCATTGTTCGCCGGTTATATTATTTGTGATGGTGGTAACCAGCATAAAGGTTCCACTATCGCTGCTAAATATTGGCCCTGTAACTAATGATGCGGGGGCTGGGAAAGAAAATGCACCTAATTGAGCGTTATTTTGAGAATAGACCGTGCTTATATTTTCCTTATATATTTTTAAATTACGGTTCAGGGTATCACCGTTACATACTGCATATTCTACATGCATTGTATCATTATCAAAAAGTCCTTCGGATACATAAGAAACGGAATAATACTGAGCCGGAGGCCCGGGAATATTAAACGATTTATACAGTGAACCATTTAGATTATATAAATAGATACTATCATTTACATTTAGATAATACTTAAAGTGTGAATGTTTTAGGTAAACAACCTTCATGTTGCCATAATTATACCCATTCCAGCCACAAACGTAGCTTACTTGTGCTTTGCCCAGTATGCCAAGGGCCATAAATAGAAAGAAGATTAGTTTTTTCATGTGTAGGTTTGTTTACATGTTTTACCTACCCTTACGTAAGCTTAGTTAGAAAGGTTGGGTTTCGTCTTAAAGAGTAAGGATTTACTTCTTCTTCGCCACAATAGTCAATATGGTAGCCAGTGCAACGGTTTCACCTGTTTCGTCGTAGGCATCCACCCTCCACTTAACAACACCCTGTGGTATTTGTCCTTCGCGGTCTTCTTTGGCAACTTTTTCCTGCACGGTAAGGCGTACACCAATGGTTGCACCTACATATACAGGTTTTACAAAGCGGCATTCATCAAGTCCATAGTTGGCAAGTACAGGGCCTTTTTTAGGATCTACAAATAAACCGGCAGCCATAGATAACACAAAATAACCATGCGCTACACGGCCTGTAAACAAGGTTCCTTCCAGCGATGTAACATCCATGTGGGCATAAAAATTATCTCCGCTGATGTTGGCAAAGTTTACAATATCGGCTTCGGTAACCGTGCGTTTGTGGGTTACCAGTGTTTCGCCAATTTCCAGTTCTTCAAAATATTTCCGGAAGGGATGGACAATGTGTTCGGTCTGTTCTGCACCGGGTTGGTACACTTCGGTAATCTTCATAATAGTTGTAGGATGGCTCTGTATCGCGGTCCTTTGCATATAGTGGAATATACCGCGCATGCCGCCCATTTCTTCTCCGCCGCCAGCACGTCCGGGGCCGCCATGCACAAGATGAGGCAGGGGAGAGCCGTGGCCCGTATTTTCTGCTGCACAACGGCTGTTGATTACAACCAAGCGTCCATGATACGCGGCCGTATTCATAACCAAATCACGTGCAAAATCATCATTCTCTGTAAATATAGAACCTACCAAACTTCCCTTGCCCATCTTTGCTAAAGTTGCAGCATCGGCAAGTGTTTTGTATCCCATCACGGTGCTTACAGGCCCGAAGGCCTCTAATTCATGCGGAGCGGTATTTTTAAATGCATCCTTGCAATACAGCAGCATAGCAGGGAAGAAAGCGCCTTTCTTTTTATCTGCGCCCTTTACTTCAAAGCTGTCGAAGTTACCATATACGGGTTCGCAAACCTTTTCAAGCATTTTTACTTTTTCCATTACTTCGGCAACCTGGTCCTTAGCAGCCAGCGGCCCCATGCGCACACCTTCTACCGATGGGTCGCCCAGTATGGCTCCGGCCAGCCTTTTCTTTAAGGCTTCAATAACAGGTTGTACAAGCCTTTCGGGGACTATAGCACGACGTATGGCAGTACATTTTTGTCCTGCTTTTACGGTCATTTCTTTTACTACTTCCTTTATAAATAGGTCGAATATTGGTGAGCCAGGCTCTGCATCGGTGCCCAGTATGCAGCAGTTTAATGAGTCTGCTTCCATATTAAAGCGGGTAGAGTTTTCCAACACTGCTGCTCCCGATTTTAATTTTTTTCCTGTAGATGCACTACCCGTAAAGGTTATTACATCCTGGCTGGTAACATGGTCCAGCATATCGCCTGTGCTGCCACATAACAGTTGCAATGCGCCGGCAGGCAATATTTCCGATTTTACTATTTCCTGAACCATTAATTGGGTAAGGTAGCAGGTAACCGTTGCAGGCTTAACAATAGCAGGAACACCCGCAAGCAGGTTTGCCGCAATTTTTTCCAGCATACCCCAACACGGAAAGTTGAACGCATTAATATGTATGGCCACACCCTCTAAAGGAACACAAATGTGGTGGCCCAAAAAAGTACCTTTCTTAGAAATAGCTTCGGGCTTTCCATCGGTATAAAAAGGCTCGTTGGGCAGTTCCCGTCTGCCTTTGCTGGCATATACAAACAGGTTGCCAATGCCACCTTCAATGTCTATCCAAGAGTCTACACGTGTAGCGCCTGTAGCCATAGATAGTTTATAAAATATTTCCTTTTTCTCAGTAAGATAAAGCGCAAGCTTTTTAAGCATCAGGGCCCTTTCGTGGAAGGTCATTTTGCGTAATGTAGGGCCGCCAACCGTGCGGGCATATTCCATCATGGCTTTAAAATCTATACCCTTAGTAGTGGCTTCTCCAATCTTTTCTCCGGTAACGGCATTAAACAGTGCAGCGCCATCTCCGGCACCTTCTACCCATTTTCCCTGTACATAGTTTGCAAGCTTCATAAATATGCTTATTTAAAGATTATTCAAAGGTAATGTTTTTTGCCCCAAGACCTCACCCTGCCCTCTCCTTGCACAAGGAGAGGGTAAGTAGACAAAACCAACTTCCCAGTCATGCTGAACTTGTTTCAGCATCGCATCACTTCGGATAAGCTATTTATGCTAAAAAATTTAGCAATAAAGTGTTTACAAACTGTTGATAATATTGGGTTTAGTGATAATTGAGTTTGAGTATTAAAATGGATATTTGATGTAATAAATCATTAATATATGTCAATAGCTTCTCAGAGATTCATGGATGGTTACATGCAGCCATGCGAAATAACAACCTATCTCGGTGATAAACATTGGGGTTTATTTGTTGATGCAATTGATGAAGATAAGTCTACGTATTTCATACCATTTACGAAGGATAGTCTAAGTAACTTGACTTTTCAAAGATGGAGAGATGTTGAGAATGCCGATGGCACAACAAAGATTTTAAAAAAATATGGAATATTAATTCCGAATGAATCATTTATCACTGGTTTTAGTTCGAATCCAGTTAGTATGCCAACAATCAACGCGTCAACCGGCCCGAGAAATGGAAATATCAAAGTAAATAAGCTTTTTATAATTGGTGCTGGTGCGTCTCATGGTTTTTCTTTTCAAAATGATAGAGAGTATAGAGAAACAAGGTCTTTGACTGGCGGCTACGAAGAAGTATTTGTAGAATTGCCGATGCAACCCCCACTAGTTAATGACATATTCAAGGAAGGATTTTCGGATATTTATAAAAAATATCCGGGAGTTATGAGTTGCATTAGTGATGCGAGATTTTATAGAGACGTTGAAGGATATTTTCAGAAGGAATGGGAACTACTTGAAAGATCTACCGCACCTGAGCTTCTTAGAAATCACATTAATGTTCAGTTTTACTTACAGCACTTATTTACAGAAATTACGAAAGTGTGCGATCAACATCAGTATAATCTGTACGATACTTTCGTTCGAAAACTAGATCATTACATAAGATCAAATACGAATGAAAGAATAGCTATTATTTCTTTTAATTATGATTTTTTACTGGAACGGGCAATAGAAAGAAGAAATAAATTCGAGTTTAAAACGATTAATGATTATATCGATGATAGAAATCGGTTAAATTTATTTAAACCTCATGGTTCTGCTAATTGGGGTTGGATTATTAACCAACCTAATCCCATTACTATGGGAACTCCGAATATTGTAAATACACCTACGTTTCGAGAATTGGCACTTTGGCTATATTATCATAAAAAAGGATTGGATGAGATATATGGAAAAATGATAGGTGGATACGTTAGTGGTTATGGAAAATACAATATAAATAAAGATCAAATTTCAATTGTTAATCAAGGTCAGGTAAATTATCCTGCTTTATTCCTTCCATATACAAGTAAGGATGAATTTATTATGCCATATAGTCATCAGACCTTAATGGATTTGTATTTAAGGGATGTAAGTGAAATATGTATTATCGGGTGGAAAGGCAATGAAATGGAATTTAATAACCGCCTAAAAAATTTATTAAATAAGCCAATAAAGCTTACAATAGTGGATCCAAGGGCAGATATAGTTAGGAAAAATCTTGAGTTCATTCAACTTGACGGAAAATTACAACAGTACTCTGATTTTAGTGAATATTGTCGAGTAAGTGAATTCGCGTGAGGGATAGAGGCGGAACCCCACAGCCCGCCCGGCTTCATGGCTGTTCGGATGCGCGCAGCGAGGAGTTTGAGCCGAAAGCCCGACCCTGACCTTCGAGGGCAGGGTAACGCCCAAATAAAAAAAAGACAACATAAAGATGCGACCCTGAAACGAGTTCAGGGTGACGATAGCAAAGGGAGGACGTTTCATATCAAAATAAATTCAACGTAATATTTTGCAATAAACACCGTTAATAATATATATTTGCATCAAACTAGTAATAAACATGAGTTTAAGCGAAATTATAGCCGTATCCGGCATGGCCGGATTATACAAGACAATAGCACAATCTAAAAACAGTGTAATTGTAGAAAATATAACTGATAAAAAACGTATACCTGTATATGCTTCGCAAAAGGTAAATACCCTTGAGGCGATTAGCGTATACCTTACAGATAAAGACATTCCGCTTGCAGAGGTATTTAAAAAGATGGCAGAAAAAGAAAATAAGGGCCCTGCCATTGAACATAAATCGGATGATGCCGAATTGAAAGCTTATTTCGAAAAGGTATTGCCCGACTACGATAAAGAACGTGTACATATTTCGGATATACGTAAAATGATACAATGGTATAACATCCTGCAAAAGGCGGATATGCTAAACTTTGATGAGCCTAAAGCCGAAGATGGAGAAAAGGTTGCATTGCCTGCCGATACAACAAATGCACCTAAGCAACAACACCAAAAACAAAAGGTTGCCCCTAAAAAACCGGGCGGCGGAACTAAAGGTGTAGCTGTACAAAAGCAAACCGTAAGAAAGACGGGAGCGGCTTAGGCTGCCTCCCCAACCCCTCCGAAGGAGGGGCTTAAGATCAATAGGGTTTCGAATAAAAATATTGGAGAATAGGCTTTTATATCCCTCCTTTGGAGGGACTAAGGGAGGCTGTTATTTCACAAACTCCAGCACCGAACTTGTAATGTAGTTCAGGGTATCCTCATCCAACTCGGTATGCATAGGTAAAGATAATACCGATGCACAAAGTTTTTCTGTTACAGGGAAATCTCCTTCTTTATAACGTGGGTCTTTATATGCCTTTTGTAAATGAAGGGGTACAGGATAATATATCATAGCCGGTATGCCTTTTGTAGTAAGATGGTCCCTTAGTTTGGCTCTATCCACACCATTAAGTACAAGTGTATATTGGTGGAACACATGGGTAGAGCTTTTGCTATGCGCCGGTGTTTTAATTTTAGGATTGTTTGCAAATGCCTTATCATAAAATGCTGCTGCTTTTTGGCGAGCTTTTGCATATTCATCTAAATGGCGCAACTTAATACGCAATACTGCTGCCTGCATACTATCAAGGCGTGAGTTTACACCTATTTCATCATGGTAATATTGCACGGCCGAACCGTGACTGCATATCACCCTAATCTTTTTAGCCAGTTCGTCATCATTCGTAAATATTGCTCCGCCATCGCCATAGCATCCCAAATTTTTTGATGGGAAGAAAGAAGTACATCCAACATGGCCTATAGTTCCTGCTTTTACTTTTTTACCATCAGCACCGGTATAGTCGGCGCCAATAGCTTGTGCATTATCTTCAATAACATATAAGTTATGCTTTTTAGCCAACTTCATAATAGCATCCATATCGGCACTTTGTCCGAATAAATGCACCGGTACAATAGCTTTTGTTTTGGGGGTTATGGCTTTTTCTATTGCTTCAACATTAATGGTAAACGTATCGGGGTAAACATCTACAAGTACAGGTTTTAATCCAAGCAGGGCAATAACCTCTGCGGTAGCTACAAATGTAAAATTGGCCGTTATTACCTCATCGCCCGGTTGCAGGCCAAGTGCCATCATGGCAACCTGTATGGCATCGGTGCCATTGGCGCAGGGTATTACATGCTTTACACCCAGGTATCTTTCAAGTTCGGTTTGGAACGATTTTACCTCGGGGCCATTTATAAAAGCAGACGATTCAACCACTTCCAAAATAGCTTTATCTACCTCGGCCTGTATCTTTTTGTACTGGCTTGCAAGGTCTACCATTTGTATTTTTTTAACCGCTGTAGTCATACGTTTAATTTTACTGCGAAGATATACATTTTAGCACTTTCTACCGCTGCTATGGCGAATGTGTATTTTGCAAAGAAAAAGCGTTACTTTGCGGTCTAAAACCCATCTATCATGAATGCAATTGTACCGGCAATTATCGCCATCTTCTTCATCGCCTTATTTTTTTCAGGCTTTGTTACCGTTCAGCAGGGCTATATAGCTATAGTTACCGTGTTTGGTAAATACAGGCGCATATTGGCACCTGGGCTTAACTTTAAAATACCGTTTATAGAAACTATATACCGCCGTGTTACTGTTCAAAACAGGTCGGTGGAGTTAGAATTCCAGGCGATAACCCAGGATCAGGCCAATGTTAACTTTAAAGCGATGCTTCTGTTTGCTGTTATGGACCAGGCTGAAGAAACCATTAAAAGTGTAGCCTTTAAATTTGTAGACGAAAAAAACTTTATGCAAGCGCTTATCCGTACCATAGAAGGCGCAATACGTAGCTATGTCGCCAGCCTTAAACAAGCTGAGATATTGGTACTGCGCAGCGAAATAGTGGTGCATGTAAAACAACAGCTCGATTCGACATTGGGTGGATGGGGATACCATTTGATAGACATGCAGCTTAACGACATTACCTTCGACGAAGCCATTATGAAATCTATGGCACAGGTAGTTGCCGCCAACAACCTTAAACAGGCAGCCGAAAATGAAGGACAGGCATTGCTTATACGTAAAACCAAAGCCGCCGAAGCGGAAGGTAATTCCATTAAAATTACCGCTGAAGCAGAACGCCAGGCAGCACAGTTACGCGGACAAGGTGTGGCTTTATTCCGCCAGGAAGTGGCAAAAGGTATTTTGCAGGCAGCCAGGGAAATGCAAACCATTAATGCCGATATGTCGGTTATTATGTTCTCTATGTGGACGGAAGCTATTAAGAACTTTGCAGAAGCAGGTAAAGGCAACGTTATATTCCTGGATGGTTCATCGGATGGAATGCAGAGGAACATACAACAGTTAATGGCGTTCTCTAATAAAAACCTGTTCAGCACAGATACAACCACCGGCTCTAAATAAAAAACATGCCTTGTAAAAAAGCTTTTTTATTATCTATTGGATTAGCTTTTTATATAGCAGGACATTCTTTTGCCCAAAGCGTTAAAAAAGATTCAGCCTCATCGGGTGTGTTGATATATATGTCGTATGCGGGGCAGCTACCTGCCGGAAACCTGGCACTACGTTTTGGCTTTAACAGCAACATTCAGTTAGCCGCGTATTATAAGTTTAGCAATAACTGGATGGTGGGCTTTCAGGGCGCTTTTATTTCGGGAAACCAATTACGCGAAACGGGTATACTTGATAGCATTGCTACACAGGATGGTAACATAATTGCCAACGACGGTAACTATTCTTCCATAAAATACTTTGAACGCGGATATGATATTCAGCTTACAGTTGGGAAGATATTTCCTACGTCTAAAAAAAATCTAAACTCAGGCATTATGGTAACGTTGAGCAGTGGCTATATAAGGCATCACGTGCGTATTGAAACACCAAGCGACTGGACACCCCAAGTTGCAGCAGATTATTTATTAGGGTATGAAAGGCTTACTGCCGGAGTTTGTGTAACCGAATTTGGAGGATACCAGTATGTAAGCAAAAACCGTATCATTAATTTTTATGCAGGGCTTGAGTTTACACAGGGATTTACAAAGAGCCTTGAATACGACTTTGACCTTAGGTCGAAAAATACAAACCTTAGGTACGACTTACTGAATGGCATAAGGGTGGGGTGGATATTGCCTATTTTAAGGAAATCATCCAACAATGTTTTTTACACGCATTAAGCTATGAACGCAAAAGAGTTTTTTACCATAGAGCAGATAGAGCTTATTAAACACGCCATTACAAAGGCCGAAGAACACAATACGGGCGAAATACGGCTGCATGTAGAAGGTGATTGCGATGGAGATGTAATAGAAAGGGCTGTAAAAGTGTTCCACCGCCTGCACATGCACAAAACCGACCATCGCAACGCGGTGCTATTTTACCTTGCTGTTAATCATAAAAAACTGGCTGTGGTGGGTGATGAGGGCATACACAAAAAAGTATCTAATGAATTTTGGCACAAAGTGAAAGAACACATCATAGAAAAATTTAAACAAGGCAACTATACCGAAGGCCTTTGCGAAGGCATTGCCATGGCAGGCGATATGCTTAAAAAATATTTTCCGAACAAAGGTGCAAACCATAATCAATTACCCGATGATATATCTTTTGGAAAAAACTAAGCGGTTGGTTGGTGTAGCCTTCGGGTTATTGTTGGGTTTTTCTGCATCGGCAGGCAGCATACAGGGTATTCCACCCAGGCCAAGCCCCGAAAAGTTTGTAAATAATATTTCAATTTCTAACGGGTTTCTTACCACGGATGAAACCAACCAGCTGGAAAATAAACTGGAACAGTTTTCTAACGAAACATCTAACCAAATTGCAATTGTAATTGTAGATTCTACCAATGGATACGAACCTGCTGAATATGCTACAGAATTGGGGCATCAATGGGGCATTGGACAGAAAAAATCGGACAATGGAATAGTAATTCTTGTAAAACTTAGCCCACCACGCAAAGTATTTATAGCAGTGGGTTACGGACTTGAAGGCGCCATACCCGATGGCACCACAGAAGAAATTGTACAAAATGAAATATTGCCTGAGTTTAAAAAGGGCAGCTATTACCTGGGCCTTAACAAGGCAGTAGATGTGATTATGGGCTTTGCAAAAGGAGAATATAATTCTTCTAACTACGATAAAGGAACCCAAGCCAGTAAAAGCGCGGGACTAATTATTGCCCTTGTAATCATACTCATCATATTTGTAATCTCCCGCAGGGGCGGAGGTGGCGGATATACCCTTGGTAATGCCGGTCTTTTTTTCTGGGGCTCAGGGCTTGGCCGTGGTGGCTTTGGTGGAGGCGGCGGCGGTTTTAGCGGCGGTGGTGGTGGCGGCTTCGGAGGTTTTGGTGGCGGTAGCTTTGGCGGCGGTGGTGCCGGCGGTAGCTGGTAATGTCTAAAAATAATTTGCAGATTTTACACTTTATCACAACTTTTTCAATTTTCTAGCGTCTATTTGCATAAGTAGAGGAAGTAGAACCGTATGAAAAGAAAGGTATTATTAATACTATGTATTGCGGCAATAAGCGCCATGTTTGTACAATCGTGCGAAGTAAACGGGTGCAGCAAAGGCACTTTGATTAGTGGTGTAAATAACCACGAAAGCCAGAAGATGAAAGGCAATTGCATGGAATGCCATGGCCCTAACGGGAATGGTAAAGGATGCTTTATGATTGCAGGAACCGTGTACGATAGTCTGCAACTAAATACCAACTCTAATGCGGTAATTATGCTTTATACCCAGCCTAACGGCGGAGGGCAACTGGTTGCTACGCTGGATGTAGACCAAAGCGGCAACTTTTATACTACTGCCATTGTTAACTTTGGGAATGGCTTATACCCTGCAATAGTTTCTAAAAAAGATAATAGCACGCAGTTTATGGCCACACCCACGGTAAGCGGTGCTTGCGGCAGTTGTCATGGTGTTTTAAATGCCAAAATTTGGATTAATTAGAGAAGATGAAAAAAGCAAGTACCATTTTATTATCTCTCTTAACGGGCTTGGGTTTACTGGCGCAGCAACCTGCAAAAAACTGGGCGGATTCAACTAGAACTTACGAAAACCCTGAAGCGCAAAACTGGAAAGATATAACCCTAATCAGCGCGCCTACTACTAAAACAGTCGACTACCACCACATGGAGTTTGATATTTCGCATCGTTTTGGCAGCATGGGTGGCGCATCGGGCGGAGGGGTTCATACCTTATATGGTTTTGATGTCGCCTCTGATATTTATTTCAGTTTCGATTATGGAGTGTTGAATAACCTGCAAGTGGGTATTGGACGTAGCATACAAAAAGAACTTATAGATGTAGATATTAAATACAGGCCTTTAACTCAAAAGGACGGCGGCTCTCCTGTATCTCTTGCTGTATACGAAGACCTGGGCATCATTCCGCAATCTAACATGGCATTTTATGCTGCTACCGATGATTCCAACCATAGTATTGCCGATAGGTTAGTATACCTTACACAGATTATTGTAAGCAGGCGGTTCGACCGGCATATATCTCTAGAACTTTTACCGACACTAAGTTTCCGTAACCATGTGCTCTACTCGCTTAACAGCAACAATAATACGTACGACGAAAATTTTATTCCTGCCATTGGTGCAGGTGCCAGGTATATGTTTAATAACAAAATTGGCATCATTGCCGATTATTACTATATCATATCCACATTCAGGATGAATAATAATGTACAATCGTTTTACAATGCCTTTTCAGTAGCGCTTGAGATGCATACCGGTGGACACGTTTTTCATATTACGCTTAGCAATGCCAGTAGCTTAATTCCGAATAACATCATACCTTATACTACAGATGCATGGAGGAATGGCGGCTTTAAACTAGGGTTCTCTATTTCAAGGTTGTTCTAAAGGCCCCACCTCTTATCCTCCCCAAGTGGGGAGGACGTCGCATTGTCACCCTGAACTTGTTTACTCACTGCTTTCATTTTAATTAGTGAGTTCGTGATTCTAATTCAGGGTCGCATAACATTTCCAGCTAAATTTGAAGTATGAATAAGAAGGTGGAAGCTAAATTTACTTTGCTCGAAAACAGCCGGATTAAGTTATTAGAAAGGCTTGAGAAAGTTGATACTCGAAAATTAAATACTCCGCCTGCACCCGGCAAATGGTCGGTTGCGCAAGTATTCTATCATCTTAATAAAGCCGAAAGTAATTCTGTTATTTACGTAAGTAAAAAGCGGCTGGATATAAATAATTTACAAAAGACGGGTTTGTGGGAAGCCTTTAAATTGTGGCTTGTAAAACTCGCTTTTGCATTACCATTTAAATATAAAGCCCCCGCTGTATTGGGCGATATGCCCGATAATGTAGATTACAAAATCATTGTGGCAGAATGGACAGAAACCCGCAAACGATTGAAAGAATTGATTGAATCTTTACCCGATGATATGTTGGTTAAAAACATATTTAAGCAACCCGCTGCCGGCAGATTGAATATGTATCAAATGCTCGATTTTATGCAAAGCCACTTTAACAGGCACCTCACGCAGGTAGGGCGGATTGTTGGATAAAATGTATCTTTATTGTGATAAATTAAGTAATGGAAGTTGTAGAGGAATACGAAGACAGGGACAAAGTAGAATCGGTTACATGCCCCTGGTGCGGTACCAACTTTGAACAAAGGCCCGGACCCAACTGCACCAATTGCGGTGGCCCTTTGCCTAATGTTGCCGGAGCTGAAAGAGGCGATGCACCACTCGATGCTCCCCGCCAATTACCTGATGGGTATAAAAGAAGGATGATAATAAAAAGCAACTGGCAGTTGCACATGGGCTGGGTGATGATTCTTTTTGGTTTATTTCCACTTATCAACGGTGGCAGGCCCGATTTTATATTTCCACTTATTGGGGCATCTATGCTCATGTTTGGAATTATCCGCGCATTTAAAAGATTTGATGTACTGGCGAATGGTAAGGCTACCGAAGGTGTAGTTATTCAGGCGGGAGAAAATACAGGAGAATCGGTAAATGGCAAACATCCTTACTTTATAAAATACCAGTATAATGTAGATGGTAAAACCTGCACGGGCTTTATGAATTGCTGGGATGAAGCCAGTACTACATATCGCGAAGGCGACCCTGTTTGGGTTGTCTACTTACCGGATAATACTGATTACAGAAGTTCTATTTGGCCACCGGTGGCGTAATGTGGCCCCTCTAAATCTCCCCGAAGGGGAGGCCTAAATTGTCATGAGGGTATGCAAATATTTATAATTTGGCTTAGTTATTTGAGGTTAAGATAAACCAATAAAACAAGTACATTTGTGAAATAATTCCAGTTATAAATGGAAAATATTAAGGTTAAGAATTTTGGACCAATAATTGATGCCAATATAAATTTTGGAGATATAACAATCTTTGTAGGACCTCAAGCAAGTGGCAAGAGTATTTTACTTCAGCTTATTAAATTAATAGTCGACAAAGATCATATACATAAAACAATTGAGAGATATGGATATGATTGGGATATAAGAAGCCCAAATACAATCTTAAATCGTTACTTTGGGAAGGGTATGTATTCTATATGGGATACAAAAAAATCTCGTATTGAATTTGACGGAAATGTTTTCACCCAAAAAAGTTTAATCAATAAATCAAATAAGTCAAAGTATGAATTTGAAGACCAGTCTCTTTTTTATATACCCGCTCAAAGAGTAGTTTGTTTGGCAAATGGTTGGCCTCGGTTTTTTAATGACTATGATAATGAAGTGCCGTACGTCTTACGATATTTTAGTGAAACTATAAGGCAGGCTTTAGAAAATAATAGATACATACGCTCCGCTACGTTTTTCTCGGAAGACATGAATCTTATCAAGAAAGAAATCCGCAATTCATTTGATGAAAATATTTTTCATCATGGAGTCCCTAGGTTAACTCGAATAGACAAAAAACAGATAGTACTTAGGATAGGCGATCATTCTTCCCTACCATTCATGGTTTGGAGTACGGGACAAAAGGAATTTATGCCATTGCTTATAAGTTTTTACCTTCTATCTCCTTCAAAAAAGAAGTCAAATATTAATACTATAAAGTATGTAATTATTGAAGAGCCAGAAATGGGGTTACATCCACAGGCAATAAAATCTATACTACTTCAAGTTGTCGATTTAATTTCGCGAGGATATAAGGTGATTATTTCTACTCATTCACCTACTCTGCTTGAATTTGCTTGGACATTTAATACATTAAAGAAAGAAAAAACGGGATTTAAGCATTTTTATGAATTATTTGAGATTAAAAATAAATCAGTAAGTCTAAGTAGAACATTTAAAGAATTTCTTAATAAAAAGGTCAATACTTACTTTTTTGATAATGTAAAGGACAAAGTTACAGTTAAAGATATTTCTACTTTGGATGCGGGAAGCGACGATAAGGCAGTTTCTGAGTGGGGAGGACTTTCCTCTTTTAGTTCAAAAGCTTCAGAAATTGTGTCATCTATTATGGCTAATGAATAAAAAGAAAGAAAAAAAAATTATTATTCCCTTCGGGAATGCGGTTAAGAGCACACCAAGTATAAAAAAATGTTATGCTCCTGGGCTTCGTGCATTAGGTGAGTATAGTAACAAAGTTGAAATTGGAACTCCTTCCATGTGCAATGGAAGCATAGATATTGATAGTTGTACAAAAAGCAAACATCCAAATGCAAATCGTTGGGATTATGCTTTTTCATATAAAAATGAGATCTTTTTTATCGAAGTTCATACAGCAAATACTGGAGAAGTAAGCACTGTTATCAGGAAATTTAAATGGCTTAAAGAATGGTTACGTACTGAGGCTCCGCATATTAATGCTCTTAAGGCAAGAAGTCGTTCACCTTTCTATTGGGTTCAATCTAATGGATTTCATATTCTTCCTCAGTCTCGCCAATATCGAGAAGTAACTAGTATAGGATTAAGGCCAATTCGGAAATTGACTCTTACGTGATATTATTACTGTTGTTAATAATTGATTGCTAATTATCTTTCCTCTTCCTCCAGTTCGAAACTGCTTTAGCATTTGCTTGCGAGCTGACAAGAGTGCTGGTGGTTTTCTCCTTTTTAGATAATAGCGCCACAGCCGAAAGAGCGGCAATCATAGCCTGTTCTTCGTTTTCCTGTTCGCGTTTAAGCATTTCGGGCTTAAAGTATTGGTTTACAAAATGGGTATCGAATTTGCCGCTGATAAAAGCTTTGTGCAGCATTACAAAATGGCAAAATTCAAGTGTGGTTTTAACTCCTGTAATTTCATATTCATCTATGGCACGTAGCATACGCTCTATGGCTTCGGTGCGGTTGGCTCCATAGGTAACCAGCTTGGCTATCATCGGGTCGTAATAAATGGGTATGTCCATACCTTCCTCCATGCCATCGTCTACACGTACGCCCGGCCCTTTAGGCGGCGAATATCTTACCAGCTTACCGATATCCGGTAAAAAGTTGTTGGCAGGATCTTCGGCGCAAACACGTATTTCTATCGCATGTCCGTGTATCTTTAAATCTTCCTGTGTAAAGCTTAATTTATTACCACGGGCAACATTAATCTGTTCTTTAACCAGGTCGGTACCGGTTATCATTTCCGTAACAGGGTGTTCTACCTGTAGGCGGGTATTCATTTCTAAAAAGTAGAAGTTCATCCCCTCATCCAGCAAAAACTCCACCGTACCTGCACCCGAATATTTACACGCCTTGGCAAGGTCTACCGCGCATTGGCCCATTTTTTTTCTAAGCTCGGGAGTCAGCACCGATGAAGGCGCTTCTTCCACAACCTTTTGGTGCCTGCGTTGTATCGAACATTCTCTTTCGAACAGGTACACAGCATTGCCATGATTATCGGCCATAACCTGTATTTCTATATGCCTGGGGCCTTTTACATATCTTTCTATAAATACAGAACCGTCGCCAAAAGCAGAGAGTGCTTCGCTGGCAGCAAGCTTAATTTGTTCTTCCAGCAATTCTTCTTTTTCAACTACACGCATGCCTTTTCCGCCACCACCTGCACTGGCTTTTATAAGTACAGGAAATCCTACTTTCTTGGCTACCTGTATAGCTTCTTTAATGTCTGTAATGGCTCCATCGCTACCGGGAACCATAGGCACGTTAAACTTTTTAGCTGCTTCTTTAGCCGATAATTTATCGCCCATCATCTTCATCGCTTCGGCAGAAGGGCCAATAAAAATAAGTCCTGCTTCTTTTACCTTTTTTGCAAATGCTGCATTTTCAGATAAAAAACCATAACCAGGGTGTATGCCATCTACCTTAAGTTTTTTGGCGACTTCAATAATTTTATCGGCTACTAAATACGATTTATTCGATTCGGGTGGGCCTATGCAAACAGCCTCATCGGCATAACGTACAAAAAGTGCATTGCGGTCCGCTTCTGAAAAAACTGCAACCGTGCGTATATCCATATCGCGACATGTGCGCATCACTCTTAGCGCAATCTCTCCACGGTTAGCAACTAAAATCTTCTTCATAATTCTGAATTCTCAATTCTGAATTCTTAATTCTGTAGAACCTTGTTCACCATGTCAGCAGCTTCCTGCAGCAGTATAACAGAGTGCACCTTTAATCCTGAATCTTCAATAAGTTTTTTAGCTTCAACAGCATTGGTACCTTGCAGGCGCACAATGATAGGCACTTTTATTTCGCCTATGTTTTTGTACGCATCTACAATACCCTGTGCAACCCTGTCGCAACGCACAATGCCGCCAAATATATTTACCAATATGGCTTTTACGCCTGGCTCCCTCAATATAATACGGAAGGCTTGCTCTACACGTTCTGCGTTGGCTGTACCACCTACATCTAAAAAGTTAGCAGGGTTACCACCTGCCAGTTTAATAATATCCATAGTAGCCATAGCAAGGCCTGCGCCGTTTACCATACAACCTACGTTACCATCAAGTTGTACATAGTTCAGGTTATGTTCTCCTGCCTCTACTTCAATAGGGTCTTCTTCTGTAATATCGCGCATTGCTTCGTAGTCGGGGTGACGGAAAAGAGCATTGTTATCCAATACCATTTTACAGTCAACCGCTACAATCTTTTCATCGGTAGCTTTAAGTACAGGGTTAATTTCAATCAATGAAGCATCCGCATTTTCGAACGCTTTATAAACACCGGTTACAAATTTCACCATGTTCTTAAACGCCTCGCCAGATAAGCCAAAGTTGAAGGCAATCTTGCGTGCCTGGAAGGGTTGGAAACCCACTTTTGGGTCAATTTCTTCTTTAAATATCTGCTCAGGCGTATTTTTTGCAACTTCTTCAATTTCCATACCGCCGGCAGGAGAATATACGATCATGTTTCTGCCCTTTTGGCGGTTTAGCATTACACTCAGGTAAAACTCGGCGGTTTTAGTTGGCCCCGTGTAATATACATCCTGTGCTATAAGTATTTTATGTACAATCTTTCCTTTAGGGCCTGTTTGGCGCGATACCAGGTTCATGCCCAAAATAGCGGTAGCTTTTTCTTTTACGGCATCCATGCTGGTTGCCACTTTTACACCGCCTGCTTTACCACGTCCACCTGCATGTATTTGGGCTTTTACTACCCAAACCTTAGTGCCGGTTTGTTTTTGTAAATCGGCAGCGGCTTTTAATGCTTCATCAACAGTGGTAGCTACAATGCCTTCCTGTATAGGTACACCGTTTTGCTTTAAAATAGATTTGCCCTGGTATTCGTGGAGATTCATTTTTAATGATGAATTATAAGTTATGAATTATGAATTGCGAAACAAATAAGAGTTCTAAAAAAATTAGTGGATGTAAATATAGAGTAAAATAAAAATCCCCAACCATTTGGTCAGGGACTTTATAACTTTATACTTTATAACTTTTTTACTTCTTCTTGTACCTGGTGCGGAACTTATCAATACGTCCTGCAGTATCAACCATTTTCAATTTACCGGTATAAAACGGGTGCGACATATTTGAAATTTCAAGCTTTACTAATGGATATTCTTTACCGTCTTCCCATACTATGGTATCTTTGGTATCAGCAGTACTCTTAGATAGGAACGCGTAATCGTTCGATACGTCTTTAAAAACAACCAGGCGATAAGTCTCGGGATGAATGCCTTTTTTCATGATAAAATTTTATTTAGGGGTGCAAATTTATGAAAAATATGAGATTGATAGCAGATATTATTGCAACTTTTCAAATATTGCCATTCTTTGGTCATCCAATAAAAGCTTAAACTCCTTGCTATTTATGAATTTTATGGCCCCGCAAAGCTCGTCTTTATCACCCTCATCATCCTCTTCGTTACTACCAAAAATGCTAATGTAATACCCACTTGGGCTTTTCAAAAGCACCTCACTATCACATGGTTTTGTAGATAATGTGTAGGATAAAAGGTCCATTTCGTGGGTACCTGTATTGCATTCCAGTATGGTATCCCCTGAAAAAGCAAGGGTAATAGAATCGTTGGCCGATAGTGCCCACAGCCCCTGTAGCATCTTTTTAATGGTTTCGCCCTGGGTTTGAGCCGATGTCCGTATACTTAACAGGCCCATAACTAAAAGAAAATACCAAATTCCACGTTTCATCATATTCAAAGGTAAGAATGTTTTACCTCTGCAACCCCATCAATTATATCTTTGCATCCGCATAAAACAATATGATAAAAACGCACTTTAGCAGCCTTGGAGAAATTATAGGGTATTGTACTTCGCAAAAGCTACCTTTTGCAATATATAGTTTGCCAAATGAAAACCAGGTTCATTGTATAACGCAAGATTCTTCGGTTTCTGTGTTGGATGAAAATTCTCCCTTGCCATCGGCGCCGGGTTTTATATTACATCCTTTTATTAGAGATAAAAATACACCGGCGTTTTTTATACGTAAAGAACACAAGTTCAGCTTCCTTACACAAGATGTAGCAAAAGCCGATTTGAACGAGAACTATCTTTTTGATGTTCCTGTTGTGCTTAATAAGGAAACTACAAAAGAAGAGCATTGTAAAAAAATAGAGGAGGCCATTACTCATATTAAGGAGGGAGAATTTGAAAAAGTGATTTTGTCCAGGGTGCAAACAGCAGATGTAACAGGCATTGCACCTATACCTGCTTTTGTAGAGTTGTTGGAGAAATACATTACTGCATTCGTATCTCTCGTGTATATCCCCGGTAAAGTATTATGGTTGACTGCCACGCCTGAGTTGCTGGTGGCGGCATCTAAAGATGAAATAAGTACGGTAGCTCTTGCCGGAACCAAAAAATCGGGAAAAGATAACTGGACAGATAAAGAGAAAAAGGAGCAGCAACTGGTTACAGATTATATACATGCCGTGTTAGATAAACATTGTTCGCGCATTTTTATGGATAGTCCTAAAGATATAGATGCCGGCAATGTAGCTCACCTTAAAACATCTTTCTCTGCAAAGCTCGAATCGGGTATGTGGGATTTAGTGGTCGATTTACATCCTACGCCGGCAGTTTGCGGAGTACCTAAACAAAAGGCGATGCAGTTTATTCTAAATACCGAATTGCATAAGCGTAAATATTATTCGGGCTTTCTTGGGCCATGTAACATGGATGGAGAGACTAATCTTTTTGTCAATTTGCGCTGTGCTGAATTGCATGGCAACAAAGCCGACCTGTTTATAGGAGGTGGCATTACAGCAGATTCTGTTCTACAAGCGGAATGGGATGAAACATTATTAAAAGCCAATACACTGTTGTCTGTATTAACACCTGAAACTGTCATTAAAACTAAATGAGTACCAACAAACCCATAGTGCACGAATTGGCTAAGATAGCGGCTGCAAAAGGGCTTAGGTATGCAATTATTTCTTCAGGATCGCGTAATGCGCCTATGGTTATTGCATTTAATGCGCAGAAAAAGATTAAATGTCTTTCTGTTATAGATGAACGCAGTGCCGGATTTTTTGCATTAGGTATAGCGCAGCAGACGGGCAGTCCCGTTGCATTAATTTGCACATCAGGTTCAGCCGTGCTTAATTATGCCCCTGCAATTGTAGAGGCCTATTATCAAAAAGTGCCCTTACTCATACTTACTGGCGATAGGCCTGCCGAATGGATTGACCAGGATGACGGGCAAACCATGCGCCAAAGTGGAATTTATAAATCATTTGCAAAAGCATCATTTACCTTGCCTGCGGAAGGTAGTCATGCAGATGATGTTTGGTATGCACAAAGAGTAGCATCCGAAGCATTTAATATTGCCACCGAAAAAGGTAACGAAGGCCCTGTTCACATTAATATTCCGCTAAGGGAGCCCTTGTATGGAGAATCGGGAAGCATGGATAATGATGTAAAAACCATAGAAGTAGCGGCAGTATCCCAAAAATTAAGCATTGAAAGCGAAAAGGAAATAGTCGCCGAGTGGAAAAAAGCCAAACGCAAAATGATTATTTGCGGATTACATAAGCCCGATAAAGAACTAAATGAGCTATTATCCAAACTTGCGAATGATACCTCGGTGGTAGTGGTTACCGAGACTACATCCAATATGTTAAACGATAAGTTTGTGTGTAATGTGGATGGGTATTTTGAATCGCTTACCGAAACCGGCAAAAAAGTTCTGCAACCCGATTTACTTATTACATTGGGTGGCCCGGTTACAACAAAAAAGTTTAAAGCCTATTTGCGTAAGCATAAACCTACCCAACACTGGCACCTGTCTGCCAGTAAATCGCATACCGATACCTATCAATCCCTCACTAAAATATTACCTGTTGATGAAGTCGAATTGTTTTCGCTTTTAGTAAAACAAAAAAGTGAAAGCAAGTCAACGTATGCTGCAAGTATTCGCAAGATTGCAAAGAGCGCTTTAACAGAACTAGATAAATACGGTAAGCAAATTCCTTTTTCAGATTTAAAAGCTTTTGAAATTATTTGGAAGCATCTGCCTAAAAACTCGAATGTGCAGTTGGGCAATAGCACTCCTATACGTTATGCAAATTTGCTGGATGCAATGCCAAAATCGGAGATAAATTATTTTAGTAACCGTGGGGTAAGCGGTATTGATGGTAGCCTTAGCACTGCTGTAGGTGCGGCGTATGCATCAAGTAAAATAACCACACTTATTGTAGGCGACTTAGGATTTATGTACGATATGAATGGCTTGTGGAACAAATACCTGCCCGCCAACCTACGTATTATAGTTATCAATAATGGAGGAGGAGGCATCTTCCGCGTAATAGATTCTAAAGAAACACCTTTGCTGGAACAATATTTTGAAGCTGCGCACAACCAAAAGATAGAACCCTTTGCAAAAGCTTTTGGTATTGAATATTGTGCAGCACAGGATAAAGAAAGCTTAAGAGCAGGGCTTAGTAACTTCTATCAACCTGATAAAAAGAAACCTATAATTTTAGAAGTATTTACTCCCCGAACCACTAATGCAGATGTACTGCTTGGGTATTTTAAATTTTTAAAGAAATAACAAAGAAGCCCTGAAAGGGTATAATATATTAGCGATGGGTGTTAGCCCATCGGCGAAAGAAAAGAAATCTATAATGAGCCCTGTAAGGGCGTGATAGTAATGGGACAGTCACTCGTTAAAAACTACATTCACATTGTGTTCAGCACCAAAAACCGAGTACCATTAATTCATCAACCTTATGAGGATGAACTGTATAGGTATCTTGGGGGCATCTGTAAAAACATGGAATGTCATCCAATAAAAATAGGAGGATATACTGACCATATTCATATTCTCTGTATGCTATCAAAGAAAGTAGCTTTGATAAAATTGGTAGAAGAAGTGAAATCACATTCTTCGAAATGGATGAAAACCAAAGACAAATCACTTGAAAATTTTTATTGGCAGGATGGCTATGGAGCGTTTTCAGTAAATCCGTCAGAAATAGATGAAGTAATTACTTACATTGCAAATCAGCAGGAGCATCACAAAAAAGTAACTTTTGAAGATGAGTATAGGGCATTCTTAAAAAAGTATAAAGTTGAATATGATGAACGATATGTGTGGGAATAGTTATACTGCCCTTTCAGGGCTTGAGCTTTCATTGTGTAGTGATTCCGCAGGGCTTCACCCTGCGTTGGTGTATTCTGCCCTTCCAGGGCATAAATCTTTTGTATTTTTATATTAAATTAAAAAAATAAGTTATGGCAAGAAAATGGGAAACAATTAAAAAGTATAAAGAGATACTTTTTACAGAACATAAAGGCATTGCCAAAATAAGCATTAACAGGCCAAAGGTGCATAATGCATTTACTCCACTAACGGTGCAGGAAATGATTGATGCCATGATTATATGTCGCGAACGTGCAGATATTGGTGTGATTATTTTAACCGGAGAAGGCGGCAAAGCATTTTGTTCGGGTGGAGACCAGAGCGTGCGCGGCCACGGTGGTTATGTAGGTAAGGACAGCGTTCCCCGCCTTAATGTATTGGATTTGCAAAAGCTAATTCGTTCAATTTCTAAGCCTGTAATTGCTATGGTAGCGGGTTGGGCAATTGGTGGTGGCCATGTATTGCATGTGGTATGCGATCTTACCATTGCAGCCGATAATGCTCGCTTTGGACAAACCGGCCCCAGGGTAGGCAGCTTCGACGGGGGCTTTGGCGCATCATACCTTGCCAGGATAGTAGGACAAAAGAAAGCCCGCGAAATATGGTACCTGTGCGACCAATACAATGCAAAAGATGCCCTTGATATGGGCTTGGTAAATAAAGTGGTTCCTCTGAAAAAATTAGAAGACACTACCGTTGAATGGTGCAATAAAATATTAGAAAAGAGCCCGCTTGCTATACGTATGCTCAAGTGTTCTTTCAATGCCGAGCTCGACGGACAAACGGGAATACAGGAGTTGGCAGGTAATGCAACACTGTTGTATTATCTTTCGGAAGAAGCCAAGGAAGGCAAAAACGCATTTATGGAGAAACGCAAACCCGATTTCAGCAAATTTCCTAAATTTCCATAATGAGCAAATCTGCAGCATGGTTAAGTTCATTGCGTTTGCGAACATTGCCGCTGGCTTTGTCATGTATTGGCATGGGTAGCATAATGGCAGTAAACTACCGCCTGTTCGACTTGAAAATATTTATCCTTACTGCATGTACCGCCATTTTTTTGCAAATACTTTCTAACCTGGCTAACGATTATGGCGATGCTATTCATGGTGCCGATAGCGCCGACCGTGTGGGTCCTAAACGAGGTTTGCAAAATGGAGAAATAACCTTATCCCAGATGCGCAACGCAATAATAGCTTGTGCTCTGTTAGCTTTAGTTACAGGCTGTTGGCTTTTACACGAAACAGTTTCGGGCTTTACATTTATTATGTTTCTTATTCTTGGTTTGCTATGCATTGCGGCAGCTATAAAATATACAGCCGGTAAAAAGCCCTATGGTTATGCTGGCTTGGGAGATATTTCCGTATTTGTCTTTTTTGGCTTGGTAGGTGTAGCCGGAACCTTTTACCTTTTTACACACGGCATAAAAGCTGACGTGTTACTTCCTGCTTGTGCTATGGGGTTGCTGAGTACAGGCGTGCTCAACATAAACAACATGCGCGATATTGAAAGCGATGCAGCCGCAGGGAAAAAAACTATGGTTGTCCGCATGGGGATAGAGAAAGCAAAGCGCTATCATGCATTTTTAATAGTGGGCGCCCTGGTTTTTATTTCATGGTTTACATTACGTCATTACTCCAACCCATTTCAATTGATGTACCTAATTACGGTGCCGTTTTTCTTAATACAGCTTAAGGGGATTATGAAAGATCAACCATCGCAAATGGATAAATATCTTAAGCGCTTATCATTAACCACCTTGCTTTTAGTCATTGTTTTTGGAATTGGTATAATATTGCAATACAATGTTTAAAGCCCGCTATAAAAAGTATACGTTAACGTTTAAGTCCCCATCGGGTACATCTCGCGGTGTGCTTACCGAAAAGGATACTTACTTTATTTTTCTGACAAGAGAAAATGAACCTCATATTGTTGGAATAGGGGAATGCAGTACTATAAAAGGCCTTAGTATAGATGCCCGCAGCCATTACGAAGAAATGTTGCGTGATGTTTGCCATGATGTAAATACCTATATAGCGGAACCGAATAAGGAACTTTACGAATGGCCCTCCATAGTTTTTGGATTGGAGATGGCGTTTAAAGATTTGGAGAACGGGGGAAAAAGAATCCTCTATCCATCCTCATTTTTAGAAAGTAAAGAAGGTATGCCCATCAATGGCCTTATATGGATGGCCGATATTGATACCATGCATAAAGAGCTGGAAGCAAAGATTAAAGCGGGCTACAGGTGCATCAAAATAAAGGTGGGTAACCTGGAATTTGAAAACGAATTGAATCTGCTGAAAGAAATCAGGAAATCGTATCCTGCCGAAAAACTGGAAATAAGGCTGGATGCCAATGGAGCTTTCAAAGCCGCGGATGCGCTGGATAAACTGGAAGCGCTTTCTAAATACCACATACATTCTATTGAGCAACCTATAAGGCAGGGCAAGTGGATGGATATGGAAATTATTTGTCGTGAATCTCCTATACCTATTGCACTGGATGAAGAGCTTATTGGTATCTATGATAAAAGCGATAAAGAAATGCTGGTTTCGTATATACGCCCGCAGTACCTTATTTTCAAACCTTCCTTGCTTGGCGGTTTTGCATCTACCGAGGAATGGATAGAAACGGCCAAAAAGTTTGATGTGGATTGGTGGGTAACATCTGCATTAGAATCTAACATTGGGCTTAATGCCATTGCGCAGTGGACACACACTTTGAACAACAAATTGCCCCAGGGGCTGGGCACTGGCCAATTATATACTAATAATATTCCTTCTCCGTTAAAGGTAGAAGATGCCAGGCTATGGCATAAACAAGATGAATGGGATATAACGTCGATTATCTGAGTGCTTTTGAAAAGCTTACCCTGAACGGGAATACCTTTTACCAGGATGAGTTGCTGCATCTTACCGGGCAAAAAATGAAACATGCTGATACCGATGATGATGAATTCGCAATGTATTCTTTTATACATCAGTGGGTATCTCCTTCCGAAATTATAGAAGTACGTACATCAGGCTCTACAGGGGAGCCTAAGCTTAAAGTGTTCCGTAAAGAACAGATGATAGAAAGCGCCAGGGTGACGGCTGAATATTTTCATCTTTACGAGGGAACAAGCATGTTGTTATGTCTTTCTGCAAACTATATAGCGGGCAAAATGATGATAGTGCGTGCATTTGTAAGTGGCGCTAATCTTATAACCGTTCCGCCTACTGGGAATCCCCTAGAGGATTTACACGGAAGGGTTGATTTTACGGCGATGGTTCCTTTGCAGGCGCAGAATGCAATTGCAGACCCGGCAACAAACAAGTTTTTTGCATCTATACGCAATATAATTATTGGCGGGGCCTCTGTTTCACCCAAGCTTGAACACCAGCTTTCGGCATATTCCAACAATATATACGCCACTTTTGCCATGACTGAAACCCTTAGCCACATTGCATTAAGAAAGATTAGCGGCGATGGCCAAAAGGATTTATATGCCCTAATGCCGGGTGTGAAAATAATGGAAGATGAAAGGGGATGCATGGTTATTGATGCCCCCCACTTAAGCGATGAGCGCATTATTACCAACGATATTATTGTTAAAACGGATGAAAAGCATTTTCACTGGCTGGGCCGTTATGATAATGTAATTAACAGTGGTGGGGTTAAAATATACCCTGAGGCGGTAGAGGCAAAACTTGCGAATCTGTTTGATGAAAAGCGTTTTTTTATAAGTTCTATGCCGGATGAAACACTTGGACAAAAAGTTGTTTTGGTTATAGAAAGTAAGTCGGTGGTGGATAAAAATGATTTGCAAACCAGGATAGAAAAATTGGTGGATAAGTACGAAGTCCCTAAAGAATATTATACCATACCTGTGTTTACCGAAACCCCCAACGGCAAGGTACAAAGGCAGGAAACCCTTAAGCTGGCTATTAAATAGCCGTACTTTCGTGCTTAATTTTCAATAGTTTATAGCCGATTTTTATAGGATGGGCGTATACCTGCAAGTGATGGGCTTTTTTGTACTACTTTTGTGGCACAATTATGAGCACAGAAATTAAGAATCCCGAAGTTTCTATCATAGCCGGCCCCTGTTCCATCAGCGAAAAAAATTACAAGAGCCTCTACGAACTTTCATCCATGGAAGTTAAAAACCGTGATGGCTTTGCACAAAGAGCGATTACAGGTGTGCGAATTGTGGGTGTTAAGTCCAGAACCGCTTATTCTTACAGCAAAGGTGCTATGGGCCTGGATAGTGAGGTGTTAGTAGGGAATATGGAAATATACACGAAGGGTGGAGGAGTAAAGGACATGAAAATGCTACCCAGCGTAAAAATGGCAGAAGAGTTTATTCAAAAGACCAATATGCAGGTAGCTTCCGAAGTGGTGTCTCCACTTATACAGATACCGTTTTGGGATATGCTTCTCAAGGATAAAGAGTTGTTACTATGGACTCCGGCTGTAGCGCAATTAGGTTGGAATCTTTTAGAAATATACCAGGCCAGCAAAGAAAATAAATGGTCATTAGGGGTTAAAAACCCTAAGTGGGTAGGCAAAGAAAGTGATGGTTATACCAGCATGGAAAAAACTTGGCTGGGTATGGGCTCTTACGTACCATTTATAAACAAAGTAATATATATACAACGTGGGGTAGATGTGGCCGATAGCGGTTTATTCCGAAACCTGCCTGCACACGAATCTGCTAAAAAAGTGAAGAAGAAGACGGGTATGAAAATGTATTTCGATCCATCGCATTGTTATGGCCCTAAGTTGAGAGATAAGATAGTGGAAGGCACTATTGAAGCCATGAAGATGAAATTATCGGATGATGAATACCTGTACGATGGAATACTTATTGAAGCAGGTATTTCAGAAACAGATACCGACCAGCACATTACCCATGCTGAGTTGCACAAGCTTGCAAAAGCCATTGCTGAGTTTAGGGATATTGTAGATACGGATAAGAAAGTAGTAGTTAGTCTCTGAACAAACTTTCTACAAATTCCTGCTTGTCGAACAGGCGCAGATCCTCCATCTTTTCTCCCACGCCAATATAGCGTACGGGTATTTTAAACTGGTCAGATATTCCGATAACTACACCGCCTTTAGCCGTGCCATCTAATTTGGTAAGTGCAACTGCTGTTACATCGGTAGCTTTGGTAAATTCCTTGCATTGCTCTATTGCATTTTGCCCGGTAGATGCATCCAGCACCAGTAAAACCTCGTGCGGGGCAGTCGGTACCACCTTTTGCATTACCCTTTTTATTTTGGTTAATTCACCCATCAGTCCTGCTTTATTATGCAGGCGCCCCGCAGTATCTATAATCACTACATCTGCTTTTTGCGCAACGGCCGATTGAACAGTATCAAAAGCAACCGCCGATGGATCGGCATTCATACCACGACTTACTATAGGTACATCTACTCGGGTAGCCCATATTTTTAACTGGTCCACCGCAGCTGCCCTAAAAGTATCTCCTGCACCAAGCACCACCTTTAATCCCGAATTTTTAAAATGATTGGCCAGTTTGCCTATTGTGGTTGTTTTTCCTACGCCGTTAACGCCTACTACCATAATAACATAAGGCATTCCTTCGGGCATTTCGGGTGCGGTATAGCCTGTACTGCCTGCCATTAACAGGGCTATTTCTTCTTTTAAAATGTTGTATATCTCGCTTGTTTGCAGGTTCTTGTTTTTCAAAACCCGTTTTTGCAAATTGTCTATTATTTTGGTGGTGGTGGCGCTACCAACATCCGATCCTATAAGTGTTTCTTCAATGCTATCAAGTACTTCGCTGTCTATTGTGGTTTTACCCGATATGGCCCGTGCAATGCGTGTAAAAAGCCCTTCCTTGGTTTTACGCAAACCCAGGTCAAGTCCTTCTTTTGTTTTTTTAGATGAAAATATGCTCGATAGTTTCATATATTTTACTTCTTGCCAAACATCTTTTCGTTAAACAACTTCGACTGTCCTTTTGGGATAGAAAGTGTTTTCCATTCTCCACCCTTTATCATCTTAGCAACATAAACTATTTGCCCTATATGAGACGCATAGTGGGCAGTTTGCCTTTGTATTGCCTTTAATACCGTGTATTCTTCTCCGCGAATAAATATCTGCTTATCTACGTCGGCAGGGGTAAGTGCATTCAGGGCTTTAAACATACAGGCCCAGCCTTCTTCCCATTTTTGTAATAACTCGGCTTTTGTTTTTATATCGGCAGCTTCAAATTCTGCATCGCGGTCCCTCCAGTCTTTTTCTCCGTCGGTGGTTAAAAAGTCAGTCCACCTCGACAGCATGTTGCCCCACAGGTGCTTCATAATTACAGCCACACTATTCGATTCCGGGGTAGGGGCATAAAACAATTGTTTTTCGTCCAGTTGTCCAATTGCGCTTTCAGCTTCTTTTTTATAAAGCTCAAACACTTTAATGCTTGTCTCCAGGTATAGTTTGCTTATTTCCATAAAACAAAAAAAGCTTTCTCCCAAATCAGAAGAAAGCTTTCATAAGGATGAATAGTATTATTTCGAGCTTAAAAAATCTTTAACGTGATCCTTGTGAACGATTTCCTCTTTAAATGTAAGAGAACCTGTTTTTGGTGATTTTACCATTTTTATCACCTTTACAAAGTCTTTACCCTTACCGGTTTTAAATGTTGCTACAGTTTTCTTTGCCATGACGTTTTAATATTATGGTGTTACTTAATTTCTTTGTGAACGGTCATCTTCCTCATAACGTAATTGTACTTTTTCAACTCCATACGTTCAGGGGTGTTCTTTTTGTTTTTGGTAGTGATATACCTGGATGTGCCCGGTAATCCACTTGCCTTATGCTCGGTGCATTCAAGTATAACTTGTATGCGGTTGCCTCTTCTTCTTGCCATGACTTGCTATAATTAAGAATTAAGATTTCTTTTCTGTTTTTGGTTCAGCCTTTTTTTCTACAGGCAAATAACCTTTTGCCCTTGCTTCTTTAAGGCATGCAGAGATACCTCTACGGTTAATTATTTTAATTCCCGATGTAGAAACCTTAAGGGTTACCCATTTCTTTTCTTCAGGAACGTAAAAACGCTTCTCTTGCAGGTTTGGGTTAAACTTGCGCTTGGTTTTACGGTTAGAGTGGGAAACACTGTTTCCTACCATAGCCCTTTTTCCCGTAATTTGACATATTCTTGACATGATATCCTGTTTTTTGGGGTTGCAAAGATAGAAAAATATTCTTCTCTCCCTACACTGAATGACTAAAATATCGCTTCTAATTTAAATTAGGCTCGATTAGGTCAAAAATACTTCATTATCAGTTCATAATGCCTATTTAGCTTTACCAATATATTTAAGAATTATGAAAAAGTTAATCATTGGCCTGATTATAGCCATAAGTTCCTCAGGCAGCGCGTTGGCTCAAAAAATGACCATTGTAAGTGCTACACAACAAAGTTGGAGTGGAGGTGTTGCCGGCCATTATGGCACCAATTATTGTATCATGTTAAAAGTGGAGAAAGACAAGATAGGCATTGATTCCCTGTATATAAATAGCGAAGTTTTCGTACCCAATGTTAGGTTACAGGGCATGGCGGCAGTAGGTAAGGATACTACCGAAAGAACTTATTGTATCACGGCTGAAGAATCGCATGATGAAAATATTGGGCCGCCATTCAGGAATACTGAAACAAAAACAAGCCCGGTTTCACATCGCAGCTATAAAGGACAAGCCCTAATTATTTATGAATTGAACGGTAAAAAACACGAGTTGGCTGTTAAACAACTAACCGCTTTGGAGGGAATAGCTTACCCCTGATAACAGTAAACCGTTATTTGGGTATTTTTGCCCTGCATGAACGAAATAATTGCCATTATACAACGCGAGCTAAGGCACGAAATACGCAGTCGTAGGTCTTGGCTGGCCATACTATTATATGTAGGTAGTACGGTATATATAACGTATTTGGGCTTTCAGCATAATTTGGATGCAAGCACCTGGAACGCCCTGTTTTGGATATTGATTGTGTTCATTTCTATGTTCGCATCGTCCGGCAGCTTTGCCGGCCGCGAAGGTGAGATGCTCTACATATATACCCTTATTTCTCCGCGTAAGTTTATTATGGGCAGGTTGCTCTACAACGGAATATTTATGTTACTGGTAAGCTTTATTGCATTGCTTGGGTATGGTTTTTTTGTCGGCTTCCCCATTGCCGAAATGCTTGTTTTTCTTGCAACACTTATCTTATCGGTTTGGGGTATTTCATCTCTCTTAACCATGTCGTTTGCCATAGCCTCAAAGGGTGGAGGTGGCTTTGCGCTGATGGCCATTATAAGCTTTCCATTATTAGTGCCATTGCTTATAACAGCACAACATCTTTCCGGGCAATGTATGCAAGGCAGCGAGCTTACTGGCTATGCAGGAAACATGGCATCTTTGTTAGCTTTAGATGCTTTAATAGCAGCCCTTTGTTATTTATTATTTCCATATCTTTGGCGCGACTAATTAGGTAAAAGTTTGTAAAGTTTTTAAAGTTCATAAAGCCTATAGAAATGTACCCTTTAAACACTTTTCCCTTTACAAACTTTATAAACTTTTGACTTTATGAACTCAGTGTGGTGGAAGGCGATATGTGTTATTTTTCTTGTTCATACAATAGTAGCTGGATTTCTTACACCTGTGCCTGCACTGCCCATTTTACACGAAACCATTCGCAACCTCTACTTTCATGTATGTATGTGGTTTGCCATGATGTTCATTTTTACCGTTTCGCTGATATACAGTATTAAGTTTTTGCTTAATCCAAAAGAAGATTTTGACATTATTGCCTCTCAAACTGCCTACACAGGTATGATATTTGGTGTGCTGGGATTAATAACCGGTTCTTTATGGGCAAGGTATACATGGGGTGCCTGGTGGATAAACGACCCCAAGCTTAATGGCGCTGCTATAACCATGCTAAGTTACTTTGCATACATCGTACTGCGCAGTTCTATGGATGATGCACAAAAAAGAAGCCGCATTTCGGCGGTGTATAACATCTTTGCTTATGTAATGCTTATTGTGTTTGTAATGATATATCCACGCCTAAGCCAGGTAGATTCTTTGCATCCGGGCAATGGCGGAAACCCGGGCTTTAATACATACGACCTCGATAACCACATGCGCATGGTGTTTTATCCTGCCGTAATAGGATGGGTATTATTGTGCTGGTGGATAGCGTCTGTAAACATTCGCATTGAACGAATAAACCGATATAACTATAATAAGTAATGATTAAAATCAGGAACTTTTTGCTTTTAATTGCCGTACTTTGCGGCTGTAATGTATTTGCTCAAAATGCACCTGCAGGCAATGTAGAAATGGCAGACAGTATGATGAGTTCGGGGAAAATGTATGTTGTTGTAGCGGTAGTTCTTATTATACTTGCAGGCTTGCTTTTGTACTTAATAAGTATAGACAGGAAAGTAACTAAAATGGAAAGAACTATAAACGCGGAGAAAGAACAGGAAAAGAAATAATGAAAAAATCGCATATAATAGCCATACTTGTTATAGCCATTGCCTTTGGAGTAATACTTACTTCATTGTCCAATAACAGCACCTATGCATCTTTTAAGGAATCATCGGAGCATACAGATAATGTTTATCACGTGGTAGGTAAGCTGGATAAAAACAAACCTTTTTTATACGACCCTCAGCTTAATGCTAACCTGTTTACTTTTTATATGGTAGACAGGGATGGAACAGAACGCAAGGTGATGCTGAATAAACCAAAACCTGCTGACTTTGAACAATCGGACCAGATAGTAGTCATCGGCAAATCGCCTAATAACGATGAGTTTGAAGCCAACGATGTATTGATGAAATGTCCATCCAAGTATAAAGCCAATAGCGCATCCCTGCAAAACCAGGGTTCAATGTAACCCAAGCTGAAGAGTGATTGCAACAGAATTTATCGGAGAACAAATAGGATGGCAATACGCAGGAAATAGTTTTGCTTTTTTATCTTTTGTAGCTGCGCTTTTAGCTGCTGTTTCTTACTTTCTTTCCGCCCAAAATAACGAGCTTGAAGATGGCCCATGGAAAAAACTGGGCAGGATAGCATACCGCATTCATTCTATTGCAGTGGTGGGCATCATGACTACCCTCTTCATGATGATATTTAAACATCTTTACCAATATTCGTATGTGTGGCAACATTCCGACGATAGCATGCCCCGCATGTATACCCTTGCCAGCTTTTGGGCCGACCAGGAAGGCAGCTTTTTGCTATGGACCTTTTGGCAGGTAGTGTTAGGTAACATATTAATATTTACAGCTAAAAAATGGGAAGCTCCTGTATTGTCTACCATTGCAGTAGTGCAGGCTTTCCTTGCATCAATGCTTTTGGGTTTCCATTTTTGGGGAATTAATGTGGGCAGCAATCCTTTTATACTATTGCGCGAGGTACCGGGTTATGGAGATATACCCGTGTTTCAAATGGCCGATTATACAACCAAACTCGCTCCCACTGCAAGGGGATTAAATCCTTTGCTGCAAAATTATTGGATGGTTATTCATCCACCCACTTTGTTCTTAGGCTTTGCTTCAACCGTTGTGCCTTTTGCATACGCCATTGCGGGGCTTTGGAAAAAGAAATATGGCGAATGGCAGCTCGATGCTTTACCATGGACATATTTTGGTATAATGATACTTGGCACCGGTATTTTAATGGGCGGCGCCTGGGCTTACGAATCCTTAAGTTTTGGTGGCTTTTGGGCATGGGACCCGGTAGAAAATGCCTCACTCTTCCCTTGGTTAACACTGGTGGGCGCAGGCCATATCCTTATAATTTATAAGGCCCGCCAGCAATCGTTATTGTCCACCTTCCTTTTCCCAATTATTACATTTATTCTGGTGCTTTATTCCACCTTCCTTACACGTAGCGGCATACTTGGAAATACCTCTGTGCACTCGTTCGAGGATTTAGGAATGTCGGGCCAGCTGTTGATTTACCTATTCTTCTTTATTGGTCTGGCACTTGTATTGCTGGCAATTAATTTTAGAAAAATGCCCCGCGAAAAACAAGAAGAAGAGTTATGGTCGCGCGAATTTTGGATGTTTTTAGGTTCACTGGTTTTATTAATGTCATGTCTGCAAATTATTATTACTACATCTATACCTGTTACCAATAAAGTGTTTGGCTTAAACCAGGCCCCTCCTGTAAATATTAAAGCATTTTACAACCGGTGGCAGGTACCCTTTGCCACAATAATATTGCTTATGGTGGGTATAGGTTTATACTTTAAGTTTAAAAAAACGGACATGAAACAGCTTTGGAGCATGCTCAGGCTCCCTGTTTTACTAACCGTAATTTTTAGCGCCCTTTCTACTATTTTTTTAAAAGAGAAAAACGGATTTTATATTGCCCTGCTTACTTCGGCTTGGTTTGCTACCATAGCTAATTTTTATTACTGGATAAAAGCCAAAAACGCAAATTTTATGAAGGCCGGTGCATCGCTGGCACACGTGGGTTTTGGCTTAATAATGCTTGGCGCCCTTATTTCTACATCTAAGGAACAAATTATTTCTCAAAACACATCGGGGAAAAACATAGAATCGTTGGGGAAGGATTATTCAAATGCTACCAATATTTTACTTACTGTTGGCGATACACTTAAAATGGGCGACTACTATGTTACCTATGCCGGCAAAAGTAAAATAGGGCATGATGTGTTATTCCATATTCAATACTTTACAAAGGATTCTGCAACCCATAAAAACACATTGCAGTTTACACTTAATCCTATTGTGCAGCTTAACCCGCAAATGGGTAATGTACCCGAGCCTTCTACAAGGCACTTTCTGACTAAAGATATTTACACACATATTACTTATGCCGACCTAAGCAGCATAGATAACGATAGCGCAGCCAGGGAATTTACCGCTACTAAAACACAAACAGTAAAAGTGGGTGATACTATGTTTTCATCCAACAGCATAATTATATTTAAAGGCATGGATGCCAAAATAGACAAAATAAAATATCACCTAAAGCCCAGTGATGTAGCTGTGGGCGCTATATTAAAAGTGATTGATGTAAATGATAAAACCTATTCGGTGGAACCTGTGTATGTAATTACAAATAATGTAGTTCAGCCTATTGATGCTAATTTGACGGATTTAGGGCTTAGGTTTTCTTTCAGTAAAATAGATCCGGAAACCCACCATGAGGAAATAGGAATTGCTGAATCTAAACATTCGGCAAAAGATTTTGTAGTTATGGAGGCTATTGTGTTCCCGTATATAAATGTATTGTGGATGGGTTGTGTAATAATGGTAATAGGTACTGTTCTTTCTATACGCCAAAGGATAAGGAAGAGTAGGGAAGCAAAGGCAGCAACACCTGTAAGCTTGTAAAATGAGTAAAGCCCGATTATCCGAAAAAATAGTATTTATCGGGGCAGGTAAAGTAGCCACAGCCCTTGCATTGGCACTTAAAAGTAAGCGAAATATTGTGCAGGTATATAGTCGTACAAATGCATCGGCAAAGCTACTTGCAGGTAAAATTAATTGCACCTACACGAACGACATTAAGAAGATAAATGCATACGCGGACGTCTATATAATCGCGGTAAAAGATGATGTCATTGCACAAGTTGCATCGCAATTAAAAGTAAAAGGCAAAACAATAGTTCATACATCGGGCGCTGTAGATATGGATGTACTGAAAAAGGCATCGGCGAATTGCGGAGTATTATATCCTCCATATAGCTTTATTAAAGGCCGTAAGCTTGATAAAAATGTGCCATTTTGCATCGAAGCATCTAATCCAAGCGTGAAAAAACAGTTAAGTGATTTAGTAAAAGATGTTGCAGGCCAGGCCTATTATATGAATTCGGCACAACGGAGCCAATTGCATATTGCCGGTGTTTTTGCAAATAACTTTACTAACCACATGTTTGTTATTGCCCATGATATAAGCAAACAGGCGCATATCCCTTTCGAAATATTGTTTCACCTTATTAGCGATACGGTAGAAAATTTAAAGCATCAAAGTCCTGTGCTAAACCAAACCGGCCCTGCAAAAAGAGGAGATAAGCGAACGCTTAAAAAACACGAAGCTATACTTAAAAAAAATCCCCGCTACCTTGCATTGTATAAGCAAATAAGCAAAAGCATACAACAATCATCGTAAATGGAAAAGAAGAATTTTAAAGAATTGTTGCGTAATGTAAAAGCTATGGCTTTTGATGTAGATGGCGTGCTTACCGATGGCTCGCTTATACTTATGCCCGATGGAGAACTGGTAAGGGTAATGAACATAAGGGACGGCATAGTAATGAAGCTGGCCGTAAAAAAAGGATACTATCTATGCATAATTACCGGTGGCAGCAATGCAGCTGTTAAGCAGCGCTTGAACAGGTTGGGCATAACCGATGTGTATTTAAAAACAGAAAATAAATGGGAGGCCATGAAAGAATTTATGGCCACCTACGATTTAAAAGCAGAAGAGATATTATACATGGGCGACGACCTGATAGACCATGAAGTGATGAGCAAGATAGGAGTGCCAGTGTGTCCCAAAGATGCTGTACCCGAAATTAAAGCCTTAAGCCTTTATGTTTCAACAAAAAGCGGGGGTAAAGGATGTGTACGCGATGTAATTGAACAGGTAATGAAATTACATGGCAATTGGGGAATACCTAAATGGTAAAGGCGTGTTGGTAAAAAAAACCTGCAAAACGATTGTAATATTAAAAAATTGTATACTTTAGTATTCTAAATCTTAATATTTAAACACTCATACTATGAAAAAGTTCTATCAAATTATTGCGTGTGCAGGCCTGTCTTTATTGACAGTGGGTGCAATGGCGCAAGCGCCGGCTAATGCTAAGCCAAAACAAGTACCAACGAGCGAACGCCGTTTTTTTGTTAATCCTAACCAACATTCAAACGGTAACGCGAACAGGGTTGCTGTAGGTAATATGGTAAATGGATTACTGGATTACGTTGATGGCGATGCAACCAATAATTTCTACACTTTTTGGAACGGTTCAAGTGGAGATTATACAGCATGGAGCCCTGTAATGTACATGAACAATGCCTATAAAGCAAAGGATACCGGAACAAGCCCATTTAATAATGCAAAGGCTAACACATATACAGCTAACGCTGTTACCGTGGTATACGATACTATGTGGGATAACTATCAACAAGCTTTTAGGCGTGTTGGTGCAGGTACATTAACAGTGGATACCATTACTGTTATTGTAGGATTTCATAATACGTCAAACCTGAATGACACTCTTGTATTTTGGATTTGTAATACAACTAATAAAGGTATGCCTTCTACTTCTACTATCTATGATAGCTTAGTTGAAATCATTCCTCCTCATACCCATGGCGTTCTTCCAGGTACAAGCATGGATTCTAACTACGTAGTATCTTTCACCCCTGCAGCTCCGATTGCTATTCCTGCAAATGCAGCAGGCGGATGGCACTTTAGCGTTAGAGCATTTATGAGAGGTAGCAAAAAAGATACCCTTGGTTTTGAATACTACTCAGCATTTATACAATGTGGTGGCAGCGCATATAGCGATTCTTGCACCACTATGGGTGTAAAAAATGGCGCTTCTCCAGCTACAAATAGCTTTGTAACCGGTTTATACTGGTATAATCAAGCTCATGCATTTGGCGGTAATGGTTCACAAATTACACTACCTATTGCTACTCCTGCCGGAAATGCTGGTTTGTGGGTAAATAGCGGAGGCCAACAATTTTATAACTTTAACCCTGGTTGCGGTAACTTCTTCTTCTGGCCTGGTGTGCAAAACATCGGCATACTTGTTTCAACCTCTTACGAGGATGTTACAGGAGTTAATGAAGTTAAAGCTAACAATGGTTTAACCGTTGGTCAAAACTATCCTAACCCTTTCAATCAAAACACCGAAATTACCTACAACCTGAACAAATCTTCGGATGTAGCATTTGCAGTGTATGATATGACAGGCAGAGAATTAGTTAACAACAACTATTCTACCGTTGCTCCTGGTCAGCACGTAATTAGCCTACAAGCTAACCAATTTACACCTGGTATTTATTTCTATACCTTTAAAGTAAATGGTTCTGCTGTAACCAAGAAAATGGTTATTACCCAATAAAAAAACTTAAGCTTTAGTTTAAAACCCCGGCATTTGCCGGGGTTTTTTATTTATACCAGTGTATACTATAGCCCCTTATTATCCGTTACTATTCACAAAATACTACTTTTGTAAGGAAGCATTACCATAACATGAAGTCAAAGTACTTTCTCTTTATCCTGATTTTTCTTATTTGTTTGGTTAGGGGGTATTCCCAGGATATGATGCATTCTGCATATCATATAAAGGGCCCGGTTCCTAAAGCTAATGGCAACGTTAATAGAATTGAAGGTATAAGCACTTCGGCTTACCTTAATTACATTAAATCAGACTCGGTTAATTTTCCGCTTTCCTATTTTATGAGTTATATGTTCCCCATGAATACGCATTATGGGGTGGCCGATTATAACGACAGTACCAATGAATTTGTTCTGCAAGGTTTTGGGGTTATGTTCGATTCTATTCGCGATGCAGCCTTAGATACTGCCTATGGCGATAGTGTTACAGGTAATATAACCATAGATTCTTTGCACATAATTATAGGCCAATGCAATCATTCAGGCACACCCGATACCATTATTGTTCAAATAGATTCGGTAGATGCAAGCGGCTATATTGTAGATAAAGTTCTACATCGCGATACTATTTTGGCAGGCATAGTGGGCCTTTCACCATCCAACACCTGGCTTAATCCTTATAATTTGGCGGTGAAACCCAATTATACAATAGTGGGTAACAAATTTGCGGTAATGGTAAGTTACTTTGGTTCAAAGCTTGATACTATGGGCTTTTTGCCCGGCTTTGGGTATTATAATTGCGTACATGGTGGCAGCGGAGTTATACCCAAAGAAACCCATATAGGCAGAACATACGGTACTTTAAAAGCCAATAGCCTTTCATGGGGTTATTCGTATTATAATGGTGGAAAGGCAGATACCTTGCCATTAAGCAATGGTTCGATGGATGGTTTCGTCGTTCCCTGTGCAAACCCTCCTTCAAGGTTTTGGTATTTCCAGGATAACCCTATAGCCTCATACATACACTTTAACAACCTAACAGGGTTAAACGAAGTAAAGCAAGCTCAGTTTGATATCGGGCAAAACCATCCAAACCCTTTTAATAAGGCTACCGAAATTACCTATAACCTTACTACTATTGCGGATGTACAATTTTCGGTTAGCGATCTTGCAGGACGGAATATTATAGATTATTCATATTCGAAAGTGGCACCCGGCAGGCATTCTATAAATCTTAGCGCGGGGCAGTTTAGTCTGGGTATATACCTGTATACCTTTAATGTGAATGGCAGCAAGGTAACCAGGAAGATGGTGGTTACCCAATAAATGCCCCCTTTTTTGTTTATAAGTTGTTAATCTACTAAGGGCTCAAAAGGTTATTTTTGCGGCGCTTTGTACTATTTACCGCAATGACTGACGACATAAAAAAGGATATTCCTGAACAAGATAATAATGGAACGGAAGGAGGGGGCGAATCAACGCGCATTACCCACCTTTCTCAAATGTACCAGAATTGGTTCCTGGATTATGCCTCGTATGTAATCCTTGAACGTGCTGTTCCCACCTTAGAAGATGGATTGAAGCCCGTACAGCGCCGTATACTCCACTCTATGAAGGAGTTAGAGGATGGGCGTTACAACAAAGTAGCCAACGTTATAGGTAATACTATGAAGTACCACCCGCATGGCGATGCATCTATTGGTGATGCCATGGTACAAATAGGCCAAAAAGATTTGCTTATAGATACCCAGGGTAACTGGGGCAACTTACTTACTGGCGATTCGGCTGCCGCGCCAAGGTATATCGAGGCACGCCTTTCTAAGTTTGCCTTAGAAGTGGTTTTTGATGCCGAAACAACCATTTGGCAATCGAGCTACGATGGACGTAATAAAGAACCTGTTATTCTGCCTGTTAAGTTCCCCTTATTACTTGCCCAAGGTGCCGAAGGTATAGCAGTAGGACTGGCATGTAAAATATTGCCGCATAACTTTAATGAACTGATAGATGCATCTATTAATGTTCTTAAAGGTAAAAAGCCGCATATCTATCCTGACTTTCCTACCGGTGGTATGGCCGATTTTTCTGATTATAATGATGGGCTTAAGGGAGGCAAAATTATTATCAGGGCCAAGATTACCATTATAGATAAAAAGACGCTTGTAATTAATGAAATACCTTTCGGCAGCACTACATCATCGCTGATAGATTCTATTATTACGGCCAATGAAAAGGGTAAAATAAAGATACGTAACATAGAAGATAATACTGCTGAAAATGTAGAGATTATCATACATCTGCCCGCCGGTGTTTCGCCAGATAAAACTATTGATGCCCTTTATGCCTTTACCGATTGTGCCAGCTCTATTTCGCCCAATGCCTGTGTAATTGATGGAGAAAAGCCCAGGTTTATTGGTGTAACCGAAATGCTTAGAATAGCAACCGAAAGAACCCTTGGCCTTTTACAAAAGGAACTCGAAATTAAAAAGGCCGACCTGCTGGAGCAATTGCATTTTGCATCCCTGGAAAAGATATTTATTGAAAAGCGCATTTACCACGATATTGAAAAGTGCGAAACATGGGAGGCTGTACTTACCACTATTGAAGATGGGTTGAAGCCATACAAGAAGAAATTTTATCGCGCTGTAACCCGTGAAGATATCATCAGGCTTACTGAAATAAAGATAAAGAGGATATCGAAGTTTGATGCCTTTCAGGCAGATAATTTTATGAAGGGATTGGAAGAGCAAATGACCAAGGTGCAGCATAACCTTGATAACATTACAGAGTTTGCCATTGAGTACTTTAAAGAGCTTAAGAAAAAGTATGGTGCAGGAAGGGAACGTAAAACCGAAATAAAAGCATTTGATACCATTGTTGCTACCCGTGTGGCCGCTACCAATCAACGTCTTTACGTTAATAGGGAAGAAGGTTTTGCAGGATCAAGCATGCGTAAGGATGAGTTTGTATGCGAATGCTCCGACCTTGATGATATTATTGTTTTCCGCAGAGATGGCAATATGCTTGTAACCAAAATAAGCGATAAAGCCTTTGTTGGCAAGGATATCATACATATAAGCGTATTTAAAAAGAACGATGACCGTACTGTATATAATATGATATACCGTGATGGGGTCAAGGGCAACACTATGATAAAGCGTTTTGCCGTTACATCCGTAATACGCGACAAGGAATATATACTTACCCGCAGCAACCCGGGTTCTGAAGTTCTTTACTTTACAGCTAATCCTAATGGAGAAGCAGAAGTGGTAACCGTTCATTTAAAAGGTACAACTACCGCCCGCGTTAAAATATTTGACGTAGATTTTGCCGATATGGCTATTAAGGGCAGGGATGCACAAGGCAATATAGTATCGAAATATCCCGTGCGCAAAGTGATGCAGAAAGAGAAAGGTGTATCTACTTTAAGCGCTCAAAAAATATGGTTTGATGATACTGTGCTTCGCCTTAATGCAGAAGAAAGAGGCACCTACCTGGGCGAATTTGCTGCCGAGGATAAGATAGTAGTTATTACACAGGATGGGCAATACCGCCTTAGTAGCTTCGATCTTACTGCTCACTTTGAAGAGCATATTGTACTTATTTGCAAATTCGAACCCCAAAAGCCCATTACCATGGTGTATTGGGAAGGCGAGAAGAAAAAATACTACATCAAGCGCTTTTTACCCGAATTCAGCGATAAAAAGGTTTTGCTTATTTCAGAAACCCCCGGTTCGCAACTGGAGACAGTTACCGACGAAGAGTTTACCATTGCCGAAATAAAATTCAGGCAGGAGAAAGGCAAGGAACAACCCGATGAAAAAATAAAAGTGGCCGAAGCTATACCTGTTATGGGTATGAAGGCACAGGGCAAACCCCTGAATTATGCCAAAGTAAAAGAAATTGCCTTTGTGCCCGACCCGGATGTACCAAGATCGGATGAATTAGGTATTGCTGCTACCAAAACAACCATTAAGCAAATGGCTATCGACGAGGAGAGTGAATTATCGCCGATGGAAAAAATTATTGTAGCCGAGAAGAAAAAGCTACCCGAAGTAGTAGCCCCCGTTAAAGAAAAGAAGAAGGACGGCAAACCTAAAGACGCTGTTAAAAAGCCAAAAGGCAAAGGAAAAGACGGTGGCCCGCATCCGCAAATGGAGCTATTCGGGGAGTAAGCCCGATAAGATAAAATAAAAAACCCCGGCGATAAGCCAGGGTTAATATTATTTTCAAATTAAATCTTATTCAGAAACAACTTCAAAAGGAACTTCAACAACTACTTCCTTGTGTAAACGCACGTTGGCAGTGTATTTGCCAAGTGTTTTAATATGATCCGATTTAAGGTCGATTCTCTTCCTGTCTACCACAATACCTGCTTTGCCTAATGCTTCTGCAAGTTGTAATGCATTAACAGAACCGAATATCTTGCCATTTTCTCCAGCCTTAGCTGCAACCTGTAGCTTAAGGTCTTTTATTTTAGTAGCAGAAGATTCTGCATCTTTTTTAAGCTTTTCTTCTTTATGTGCACGTTGTTTAATCAACTCTGCCAATGCTTTACGGCTTGATACGGTAGCCGCTTCAGCCATTCCGCGAGGGATAAGAAAATTTCTGGCATAACCCGGACGAACCTTTACTAAATCGTACTGGCTGCCTAAATTCTCAACGTCTTTTGTTAAAATAATTTCCATAACACTATATCAATTACAAATTAAAAACTAATACTACTTTAATAGGTCGCCAACGAATGGCAATAAAGCCATGTGACGCGCTCTTTTTACCGCTTGCGCTACTTTTCTTTGGTACTTGGAAGAATTACCTGTAATACGTACAGGTAACAATTTGCCTTGTTCATTGATAAAGTTTTTCAAAAAGTCAGGATTTTTGTAATCCACATACTTGATATTATACTTTCTGAAGCGGCAATATTTGTTCTTTTTAACCTCAATCGGTGGAGGGGTTAAATAACGTACTTCGTTTCCTTTAGGTTCTGCCATTTTGCTTAGTTATTTATAGATTCTGCTTTGCTTTTTTCAGAGGGCTTAACTTCTTTTTTACCAAACCTTGTTTTCCTCTTTTCAAGGTATGCAAGTGCGTGCTTATCAAGCGATACGGTTAGGTAACGCAAAATACGTTCATCGCGGCTATATGCTATATCCAAATCTTTAATTGCAGTAGGGGGGCCTTCAAACTGAAGTACATGGTAAAAACCGGTGCTTTTCTTTTGTATAGGATAAGCCAATTTACGCAGTCCCCAATGTTCTTCGTTGGTAACCTTAGCGCCGCTCTCCTTAAGGGTTTTGCGATAAAAATCTACTGTCTCCTTTGTTTGCTCCTCGCTTAGTACGGGGGTAAGGATAAATACAGTCTCGTATGCGTTGTTTTTACTCATGTTTTTTTAAATGGACGGCAAAGATAATAAAGTTTCTATTCCGAAAATCAAAAAAGCATTGTAAAGATTGATAAAATTGGCACTTTTTATTCAGATACCCTTACAAATGACAGTAGATAGATCATTTAAGCCTGATTTTGTGGGTTTTTGCCGCACTTGCCTATATACTGCCTGCATGCCTTAATTGCCCATTATCGGGTGAAACCTACCAATCGTCGAATGGGGCGAACAAATGCCCTGCAAGGGTAGTAAAATTGTATCAGAAACAGGCCACAAGTCGAAACATTAAATTAAAATCCCATGATACGCGTAGAACCCCAACAACCAGGTTTTTTGGAAGCAAAACCCAAAAAGGTTCAATTCAAGTTGCCTCCTGTAGAAAATTATGTTGAGTTACTTAATGTACTATATCTGCAACCCGATGTAACCTACGAAACCATTCACTATAATCTGGAATGCCACATTGTAGCAGTAGGAGATATAATGTACCACGATTTTATAAAGGGTACTGACGTAAAAACCTTTTACATAGTAAAGGCCAGCAAAGGGTTTTACTTTATGCTAACCCTGGCCGAACTTGATAAATACCTTGTAAGGGTTAACCAAAAAGTAACGGCCGCCGCTTGTTAATTATTTAGCCTTCATTTTATTGTTTTTCGCTTCATGCGTAACCTCTGCTAAACCAAGTTTTTCCATTAACGGCGGTACATACATACCAAAGCGGCCCCTAAGCCCCTTTTTTAGGCCATACCATCCTCCAACCGGGTTTTTAGGCGAACGCCCCCAGGCTTCAACTGTTCTTTCTTTCGCAGGTTTTTGTTCATCAGCGCTTCCCAGGTCCATCCAATCGCCATGCTTTTTTAGCATTGCGTGCAAATCTTCCAGGCACCTGAAATCATAGAGTAGGACAGTTTTACCAACAGTGCATACTAATACATCTTTGCCGTCTTTTTCATCCACATGCATGGTATATTCAGATGTTTGCGGAGGGGTTTTTAAAACCGTTGGTTTTTCTTTGGTCCCTATTTTGTTTTTCATTTCTGTATAGGTTAATGGGTTAGAAAATATTTTTGGATGAGCCTACTAAAGTCGGTTTATCTTGCTTAGGAGGAACTTCGGGCCCGCTGGCTTTAAGCTGTTCCTGAAATGATTTAAATGAAGGCAAATTTAGCAGCACATTGTTATCTTCTTCCGTTTTGAAAAATGCAGTGTGGGTGAATGTTTTTCCATCAGGGCTTAGGCTTGCAAAATAAAACAATCCGGGATGGTTCATCTTTTGCAAATCGTTCATTACGGTTTGTATGTTCTTTTGGTTTTGCGCCGAATATTCAGCTTTGGTGGTGTAGGTCACTCTGATAAAATTCATTTTTTTAGGATTTAAAGGTTATTTAGAATTCATAATTAGTTCAGCTTCCTGCTTAAGGTTGGAGGCGAACGTTTCAAACGATTCATCAAATGGTGGAATCATTTTTGCAAATAAAGGAAATAAAGGCCCGCCAATTTTTTCTTCCATTGAAAAACTTATGCTATCATCTGTATTACGTGCTAAAGTGTAAATCCGTTTTCCCATAGCATCGCCCCAGGCTAAACGGGTATTGGGTACAAATTCCTGTACTTTTAGTTTAAACGCCCTTTTAGGGTCAAGGGTAGACTTCAGGCTTATTTTTTCTCCGGCTGCAATTTTGCCTTCAATAGATACTACTGTTTTATTCCATCTTGGATAATCGGATGCATTGGTTAAAAGCGCCCAAACAATAGATGGGGCAGCATTAATATCAATATTTACAGATGTGGTTCGGCTAAACGTAGTTTTAACGGTTGCAGCCTTCCCATTTTTAGTTGTTGCCATGTTGTTTTATTTTGTTTGTTTCTCTTTTGACGATTGGGCAAAATAAAACGATAGGGTTAAACTGAAGTTTTTTCTAAATATTTTTCAATAACCACCCTATTATGCTCTAAATGATGTAGTTGTAATTCTGCCGCCTTCGACTTAAAAGGATCAATATTTGATAAAATCCTCATTCTTAAATCAAACAAATGCTCCTTATCTCCTTTTTCTGCCTCCTTCACTAAGTCTATTTTAACAAGTTCTTCCTGGGTGTTTTGTTTTGGGTTAAATATGTTATTCAATTCCGAACATTGGTGGCATGCCCCTTCTTTATTAATTAAGGCGCAGCGTCCATCAAATATGCTTATCATTTTCGAACGGCCCGTGTGCAGGTAGTACTTCACCATTGCCTCGGTAGTATCTAGTATTGTGGCAATTTCCTCTACTTTAAATCCATATACCTCTTTTAAAAAAATGCAAATCTGTTGTTCCAGTGGCAACGATTTAGAAATACAGGAAAAGCAAAATGCTATATGTTCTTTTACTTCAAACTGCCCCTGTGGCGATGTCATTCTAATGTGCATGGCTTCTTTAAAAAACTGCTTGTCGGCCAGTGCAGCGGCTTTGGTTATATCTGTAACATTTTCGGGCCAGCGCTTTTGCGCCCTAAGGTTATCTTTTGCAAGATTGGATGCAATGGCAAACAACCACGTTTTTAAAGATGATTCGCCCCTGAATGTGTTTATTTTGTCTACCGCTTTTAAATACGTATTCTGCACAATATCCTCGGCATCGGCCTTGCTGGCGGTAATTCGCAGTAAATAAGATTTTAGCTGGCCTATGTTACTTTCAAACTCTTCATTAAGTAGGTCCACAGTCATAGTTTGCAGATATTAAAAGTTAGTGCCCTGCCAGCCTTTTGGTACTCCGCGGGGTATTTTCATAACATGTGTTTTACTTATCATAGCACAGGATGACATCAATAAAGACATCATACAAAGGGCGACTACTGTAAATAGTTTTTTCAATTTAATACCAATAAGGGATACCGAATGTAGAACTTTTACTGGATATTCAGGATTTTAGTCAGCGCATCCACCCACTCATTGCTATCGTTCAGGCTTTCGGCCAACTGTAATTCGGTACCACCATGTTCTTTAAACAGGTGATTGTATTCTATACGTATTTCAAAGAGTGTTTCCAGGCAATCGGCTACAAAGGCAGGCGAGAAGACCAACATTTTTTTTATGCCGCCCTTAGCTTTTTCAGTAATAACATGGTCCGTATATGGTTTTATCCAGGGGTCTCGCCCTAAGCGCGATTGAAAGCTTGTTGTGTAACTACCTTCGGGTAATTTAAGGGCTTCTGCAATCAGCTTGGTAGTATGATAGCATGATGCACGGTAGCAATAAAAATTTTTACCGGTAAGTGTGTTACAACATTCATTTAGTTTGCAGTCCATATCACATTCTTCCGAACTTTTCATGATATGTCTTTCTGGCAGGCCATGGTAGCTAAACAGGTAGTGGTCGTAGTCTGCAAGCTTATTTTGTTTTTGTGCAAGAGCTACAAAGGCTTTAATAAACTCAGGATGATTAAAAAAAGGTCCCTGTATTTTAATATCGGTTATTACTTCGTATCCTTTTATTTCCTCCATTACCTTTTCTATTGTAGAACCTGTGCTTGATGATGCATAATGGGGATACAAAGGAACTACAATGAGCTTTTCTACTTTATGTGCAATTTTATCCAAAACACTTTTTATAGAGGGCTGCTGGTAGCGCATAGCTAAGTCTACTATATAATCGCTCCCTAATTTTTGTTGTAGTTTGGCTTTGAGCTTTTCTCCGTAAATAAGTAGGGGGGAGCCCTCTTTGGTCCATATTTGTTCATACTGTGCCGCAGACTTTGGTGCTCTAAAAGGCACAATAATACAGTTTACAAGCAATTTGCGCGATAGCCATGGAATATCTATTACACGTGGATCATTTAAAAACTGGCGCAGGTATTTACGCACATCCGCTGTTTTTGGGCTGTCGGGTGTACCTAAGTTTACGAGTAATATACCAATTTTAGTCATCAGTTGCCAGTCGTCAGTTATCAGTAAAGCATTCGTGAATTTTCACCTACATATTCAAAGCCCTTTTTCCCGTTGCATCCAGGCTGGCTTCTTTAATAGCCTCTGAATAGGTAGGGTGGGCATGGCAAATGCGTGCTATATCTTCTGCCGATGCGCGGTATTCCATAGCTACCACTGCTTCTCCAATCATGTCTGCTGCACGTGGGCCAATAATATGTACGCCCAGTACTTCATCCGTTTTTGCATCTGCAAGCACTTTTACAAAACCGTCAAGATCCATACTGGCACGGGCTCTGCCGCTAGCTTTAAATGGGAAGTTACCTGCCTTATAGCTTACGCCTTGTACTTTCAGTTGTTCTTCGGTAAGCCCTACCGATGCAACTTCGGGCCAGGTATACACTACACCCGGTATAAGGTTATAATTTACATGTGGTTTTTGCCCTGATAAACATTCTGCTACATACACGCCTTCTTCTTCTGCTTTATGGGCAAGCATGGCGCCACGCACTACGTCACCTATAGCATAAATTCCTTCCACGCCCGTTTCCAGGTGATCGTTTACTTCAATAAATCCTTTGGCATTGGTTTTAACTCCCGCTTTATCCAGCCCCAGGTTTTCGGTGTAGGGCCTGCGTCCTACGGCCATCAGGCAATAGTCGCCTTTAAACGAAACACTCTTGCCCGTCGGGTCATCCGCAGTAACCGTAACTTCTTTTCCTTTTACGGTAACACCTGTAACCTTATGGCTCAGGGCAAATTCGAATCCTTCCTTCTTTAATATTTTTTGTAGCTCCTTGCCCAATCCTTTGTCCATGGTGCCAATTATGCTATCCATAAATTCCACTACCTGTACTTTAGCTCCCAGCCTTGCATATACCGAACCCAATTCAAGGCCAATAACCCCGCCGCCAATAATAATAAGGTTTTTGGGTATCTCCTTTAAATTAAGCGCTTCGGTAGATGTTATAACACGTTGTTTATCTATAGTAATATTAGGCAAGCTGGCAGGCTTAGAACCCGTTGCTATAATGGTTTTCTCCGCTTCTATTTGTTGCTTTTTACCTGCATTATCTATTTCAATTGTGTTTTTATTTACAAATGTAGCATGGCCGTTAAGCACTGTGATTTTATTCTTTTTCATCAAAAAGGCAATTCCGTCGCATGTCTGCTTTACCACGTCGGCCTTACGTTTTATCATCTGCCCTATGTTGGGTTTTATGTCTTTTACATCAATGCCATGTGTGGCAAAATTGTGTGTAGCATTATAATAATGTTCCGATGAATCGAGCATGGCTTTAGATGGAATACAGCCGACATTAAGGCAGGTTCCACCCAACGAAGCATAACGTTCGATGATAGCAGTTTTCATACCTAACTGGGCGCAACGTATGGCGGCTATATACCCGCCCGGGCCCGAACCAATAACTACAACATTATATTTTTCCATATTTTATTGATGAATAATCGAATGCGAAAATACAATTAATCTGCATAGTATTCAAAGGCTTTAGGGGCTTGGCCTTCATAGCTCAAACAGCCCGAAACGCTTGCCATTCGAGCGTTTTGCAAACCCTTTTTAACATTTTGTTGTTAGTAAGTGCCTTTTGTATAAAGGATTTGCCGCGAGTCAAAAAAGTAAGTTTGTCCTCATTAATCAATGGAATGTATATCTTCGCAATGGATAAAAAACGTAGTTCGTCTCACTTTAAGTACGTTTTATCTTAAAACAAATTCCATGAGAACAAAAACAATCACATCCATTGCAGTTTTTAGTTTATTAGGTCAACTGGCTTTTAGCCAGGCGAGCGACAAAACATTTACCTTAAGACCACCATCAGTGGCCTTAGGCGCAGGTGTATTGTATTTCAATGGAGATATAGGTAAGGGAGTAGGTGTAACACCATACAGTACTGTGCGTGGTGGCTTTAATCTAAGTGTAGAAGAAAGGCCATTGCCATATTTAGGTGTTTCATTGATGGGAATGTATGGACATTTATCTGCCAGCGAACGTTCACTGGATACTGTAAATAATCTTAACTTCCAGTCTACCGTTGTATCCGGCGATTTATTGGTAAGTTTCCATTTGGATGGATCGGTGTTAAAGCCTGATGCAGATGTAGCGCCTTTTATATATACGGGTATCAGCTTTTTATCATTTAGCCCTTATGCCGATTTAAAGGATGCTACCGGCAACCCATATTATTACTGGACCGATGGCAGTGTAAGAAACCAGCCCGAAACCAGCGAAAATATTCTTACCGCTAAAACTGTAAACAGAGATTATACTTACGAAACAGCGTTAGACAGCGGAAAGTATGCAAAACATACATTTTCTCTTCCCATTGGTATAGGCGTAAAACTACGCATTACCGAAAAGTGTTTCATGAATATTCAAAGCTGCTACTATTTTACCTTCTCGCCTAATATTGATAATTATAAAATAACAGGTAAGAATAACAAGTACATATATTCTTTTGTAAGCCTTGAATATAACTTTGGCAGAAGCTCTGAAGATCCGCGTGATGTAAAATACAGGAGTGTAGACTTTAGTGCACTTATAAAAGATACCGTTTCAACTTCTAAGTCTCGTACCGTTGCGGTTCAGGATAATACTCCTCCTTTATCAGACAGTGCTATAGCCGCCCAGCATGCCAAAGATACTGTGTCGGAAGACAGGAGTGGTTCATTTAACGCGAATCCAACCCTTACTACTTTAGCACAGCAGGACAAAGCGAATAACGCGAAAGCCGGCGCGCACAATTTGCCTGATAAGTTTAAAGCCGCTGATAAAAATGGCGACGGCGTTATTACATCGCAGGAAATTACACAAAGCATTGATGAATTTTTTGATGGTACTTCTACCATGAGTATAGCAGATATTAACTCTTTAATCGACTACTTCTTTGACCAATAAAACACAACTATGATAAAACACATCATCCTGCTTTTTAACCTATTAGGATTATTCCTATACCAGTTACTCTTCCAGGCGAATGTAAACGTTTCACAATCGGTTCCTTCAAATGCCGATCCGGGTTCGTCCTTCGTAGTACAGGTTACAATCAATAAAGCGGATGTTAGTGGTTTCGCCAAATTTCAGGAAGATTTGCCAAGCGGGTTTACCGCAGAGGCAGTCGACAAACAGGGTGCCACAGTGCTTTCATCAGGTAATGCAATTAAGTTTATTTGGGCTTCTCTTCCATCAGACCCCTCTTTTAAAATATCGTTTAAGGTAACCGTAGATGCATCAGTTTCGGGTGCACAAACTTTAACGGGTAAATTTTTGTATGTTGTAAATAACGAAAGACAGGAATCTGATCCTACTCCTGCATCTATCACTATAGGTGGTGGTGCAGCCACAGTAGCTGCCACTCAGCCTGCCGTAACTCAACCTACAACCAATACCAGCCAGCCTGTAGCTAACAATACACAACCTGCCACCACGCAGCCCGATAATAGCCAACCTGCTGCCAATACAAGTCAGCCAGTGGTTAACAATACACAGCCAGCCACCACGCAGCCCGATAATAGCCAGCCTGCTGCGAATACAAGTCAGCCAGTGGTTAATAATACACAGCCAGCCACCACGCAACCCGATAATAGCCAACCTGCCGCGAATACCAGCCAGCCAGTAGTTAATAATACGCAACCCGCTACTACCCAGCCTACCGCTACCGCTGGGCCTACAATTAATATAACCCGTTCATATTCGGCAACTACAGTGGCACCTGCCGCTGATGTAATGGTTACTGTAACTATCCATAAAGGAAATTTAACTGGGTTTGCAAAGCTTGAAGAAACCATACCTGCAGGACTTTTTGTGAGCGAGGGTGACAAACAAGGTGCATCTTTTACATTTGTAGATAACAGTGCCAAGTTTGTTTGGCTTAATTTACCTGCAGATTCTGTGATTAAAGTTACCTATAAAATATCGGTAGGTTCTACTACTACAGGTGTACAGTCTATCCCTGGCGAGTTTTCTTACCTGCTCGATAATAATGCCTTAAAGTATGAAGTTGCCGCTACAAGTTTTAATGTTCAAAGCGCTTCCCAGCCTGTGGTTAATAATACACAGCCTGCAACCACACAGCCTGATAATAGCCAACCTGCAGCAAATACCAGCCAGCCTGTAGTAAATAATACACAACCTGCAACCACACAGCCTGATAATAGCCAACCTGCTGCAAATACCAGTCAGCCTGTGGTTAACAATACACAACCTGCAACCACACAGCCTGATAATAGCCAACCTGCTGCAAATACCAGCCAGCCTGTAGTTAACAATACACAACCTGCAACCACGCAGCCTGATAATAGCCAACCTGCAGCAAATACCATTCAGCCTGTGGTTAACAATACACAACCTGCAACCACACAGCCGGATAACAGCCAGTCGGCAAGCACATCTAATTCAATAACGCCCAATATTCCGGGTGCTTCGGGGGCGGTAAAATACAGGGTTCAGATAATGGCATTACATAATCCCGTTAAAACATCGTATCTTGCACGTCAATATAGCATATCTGAAAACATAAACCAGGAAATGCTAGAGGGGTATACTAAGTACACAGTAGGAAGTTTTGATGAGTATAAATCAGTACGCGATCATAGAGAGGAAATAAAGAGTAAGGGAGTGCAAGGACCATTTGTAGTGGCATATAATGCTGGGAAGAGGGTAACAGTGCAGGAAGCACTGATGATTACACATCAGCAATGGTATAAGTAACCTTTAGTAGTTCAGTACGTAAAAGGTATGATTTATGCTGTTAGGATGTAAAACAACTATGCCACTATCTTACAGATTAGCTACGATAATTGTACTTTTCCTTGGCGTAACCGAAGGTAAGGCATTCTCTTTGCCGGCCACCAGTTCCGTATACGGCATAGAAATAAAAAAGGATACGGGTAAGGTAAAAAAAGATACCGCGAAGGCGGCTGCAATGCCCGCTCCGCCTAAGCCCTTTGTTTTTAAACCGATTTTAGGCCTTGGCACAGGTATGTTCTCTTATTTCGGGGCAGTAACATCCATGCATAGTCAGTTGCAAAACCCTATGACCAGCAGGCTGGGCTATGAGTTAACCTACGCCCAAAAGCTTACCCCGATAATAGAATTTAATCTTTATGCGGTATTCGGCAAGCTAAGTGTAAACGAAAGGTCCACGTCGGTAAACTGGAATTTTCTTTCTGAAATCAGGGGTGGAGGGCTGCACCTGCTGTTTAAAATATTGCCAAAACAAGATGTTACACCTTATATACTTACGGGTGTTGAATCGTTTGAATTTCTTTCAAAGACGGATATGTATGACCAATACGGCAACAAATATTATTACTGGAACGATGGCAGCATAAGAAATATAGCCCAAAGCGCGCCTAACGCGGCTGCGGCCACTACCATTTATCGCGATTATTCATACGAAAGCGATATGCGGGAATTGAACATTGGCAATACCGGAAAATACTCTCTGCAAACGTTCACTATACCTTTCGGTTTAGGCTTTATGTTCCATATTGGCAAAAGAGCCGATTTGTTGCTCGGTTCTACGCTTCACTACACCTTTACCAATCATATAGATGGCTACGGAGATTCTATAAAAAGCAAAAGGAATGATATGTTCCTGATGACTTCTGTTTCTTTACGTGTAGATATTAGCAACCATAAAAAGAACAAAGAAGATGATAATGGGGCATATTTGCCCGAAACGCTGGAAGGGGTAGACTTTGCAGCACTACAGAATGATGATTACGACCGCGATGGGGTAAGAGACTGGGATGATTCGTGCCCGGGTACCCCTAAAGGAATTCCGGTTGATGTAAAAGGTTGCCCGCTTGATAAAGACCACGACGGTGTGCCCGACTATCTTGATAAACAGGAAAACAGTGCACCGGGTGCTATAGTAGATATGAATGGCGTAGCCCTTACGGATTCTGCCATCCTAATGCAATACTTAATGTTTGAAGATACCACAGGTGCTTTTGCACAAATAGAAGTACAAAATACAATTAATGCTCCGCCTGGATCCGCGGGTAAAAACGTGCATTACACCATACAGTTAGGCAGGTTTAAAAAAGGTATACCGCCGGATGTGATGGATAAACTTTTAAGTATACCGGATGTTAAATCGATAACATTGCCTGATTCATCTACGATGTATACAGTGGGTAGTTATAATGATTTTTCTGTGGCACAAATGAGGCAACAGCAATTAATAAACGACGGCTTGCCCGATGCTAAAGTTGTGTATAAGAAAGGAAAAGAATATGTAGAAGCCAAGAGCCCTGTGGAAGGTTCGGCACCTGCAAATAATGTGCCTGTAAACGGAAATAACCCACCTAACAATAACGTACCAAATAATGGCAACAATCCTGGTAATAACAATGTGCCCGTAAACGGAAATAACCCACCGAATAATAACATACCAAACAATGGTAATAATCCGGGTAATAACAATGTTCCTGTAAACGGAAATAACCCTCCGAATAATAATGTACCGAATAATGGTAATAATCCGGGTAACAATAACGTACCAAATAACGGTAACAATCCTGGTAACAACAATGTGCCCGTAAATGGAAATAATCCACCGAACAATAGTAATAATCCAGGTAATAACAATGTTCCTGTAAACGGAAATAATCCTCCGAATAATGGCAACCCTCAAGCCAATAATTTCCCATCTCAGGGCAATATGGTTTACAGGATACAGTTAGGCGCGTATAGCCATAAATTGTCGAGGGATGTATTCTCTAACGTGGATAATCTTGTCGAGGTTAAGACTGAGAATGGATTTTATACGTATTCGGCAGGCTCGTATACCAATTATATGGATGCGGTTAATTACAAAACCCAATTGATGACCCAAGGCTTCCCTGATGCCTTTATTAAAGCTTACAAAGGCGGCAAACGTATACCATTAAAGGATGCAGGTGCAACCTATATTCAGCCTACAAAAGAAGATTTAAATGAGCAGGTTACCCATGAATCGAACACATTAGATAAATCGCAGATAACATTTAAAGTACAGGTAGGCGTATTTAGAGGATCACTTCCGGAGGATAAATCAGCAAGGTTTAAATCCATGACTGATTTAACTACGGACAGAGATAGTTCAGGCCTCACGCATTATCTTGTTGGTTCGTATACCGACTTTGAAACTGCCAAGAAAATGCGTGATAAGCTTGCCTCGGAACCTGTATTGAAGGATTGTTTTATAGTGTCTTACTTTAAGGATAAACCCATACCGCTCGACCAGGCATTAAGCATCATGAAAAAGTAGCTTCATGGTTTCTTCACTAAACTTATGTTACTTTGTACCATCAAATAATACTACACATGAAAACATTCAAAACTTATTTTCTTTCTGCCGCCCTGCTTTTAGCAGGTGTTAGCGTAGCTTCCGCAAAACAAGGCATTTTAGAAAAAGCCAAAGACAAGGCCAAGGCAAACAAAGAAGCTAAAGCGGGTAATAAAACAACCGATTTAAAAGGTAGTGGTGATAAGAAAGGTGGCATTGCCGTTAAAAAGCAAGGCTCACCAAGTACAGGAGCTTCCAGCGCTGCCAGTACTTCACCTACCAACAAAGCTGTAACCAACCCGGTTAAGTAATTATCGTACGTCTTAAATTAAAAAGGAGGGCATGCCCTCCTTTTTAATTTATAAAACCAACAAAACTTACGCGTCTATCTTCGCGTAACGTGCATTTTTCTCAATGAATTCACGACGTGGCGCTACATCGTCGCCCATTAGCATAGAGAATATTCTGTCTGCTTCTGCCGCGCTTTCAATGGTTACTTTACGCAATTTGCGCGATTGGGGATTGATGGTGGTTTCCCACAATTGTTCGGCATTCATTTCACCCAAGCCTTTGTAACGTTGTACGCCCACATTGTCTTTGCCATTTTTTCCTATTTCTTTTACAGCGTTATCTCTTTCGTCTTCCGTCCAGCAATAACGTTGGTCTTTGCCTTTTTTCACAAGGTAAAGCGGAGGTGTAGCAATGTAAATGTGTCCATGTTCCACCAGTTCCTTCATGTGCCTGAAGAAGAAGGTAAGAATAAGGGTTGTAATGTGGCTACCGTCTACGTCGGCATCGCACATAATAACTATTTTATGATAACGCAGCTTTTCAATGTTCAATGCCCTTTCGTCTTCCGGCGTGCCCTTAAATACACCTAAAGCGGTATAAATGTTCTTTATTTCCTCGTTTTCGTATACTTTATACTCCATGGCCTTCTCTACGTTCAGTATTTTACCCCTTAAAGGCAATACGGCCTGAAAATTACGGTTACGGCCCTGTTTTGCTGTTCCACCTGCCGAATCTCCCTCAACCAGGAATATTTCGCACTGGAAAGGGTCCTTTTCAGAACAGTCTGCCAGTTTGCCCGGTAAACCACCACCTGTTAATGCCCCTTTACGTTGTACCAGCTCTCTTGCTTTACGTGCAGCGTAACGAGCCTGTGCAGCCAAAATAACCTTATCTACAATTACACGGGCCTCTTTAGGGTGTTCTTCCAGGTAATAGGTTAGCATTTCGCCTACAGCGGTATCTACGGCACCAACCACCTCTTTATTGCCCAGTTTTGTTTTGGTTTGCCCTTCAAATTGAGGTTCGGCTACTTTTACTGATATAACGGCTGTAAGCCCTTCTCTAAAATCGTCGCCATCAATTTCGAACTTTAGTTTGGATAGCATACCCGACTTTTCTGCATAGCTTTTAAGGGTGCGTGTAAGCGCCCTTCTAAAACCTGCAAGGTGGGTACCACCCTCATGGGTGTTAATATTGTTTACATAGGAATGGACGTTTTCTGTAAAAGATGAGTTATAAAGCATGGAAACCTCTACAGGTATACCATTCTTATCCGACTCCATATAAATGGGCTCAGGAATGAGCTTTTCGCGGTTTGCATCCAAATAAACCACAAACTCCTTAAGCCCTTCCTCTGAATAAAAGGTTTCATTCAAAAAATCACCCTTTTCATTCTTTTCTCTTTCATCGGTTAATGTAAGGTTTACTCCTTTGTTAAGATAGGACAGTTCTCTTAAACGTGCTGCAAGTATATCGTAATGATAAACCGATTCGGTGAATATGGTATTATCGGGCAAGAAGGTTTGAGATGTGCCTGTTTTATCTGAATCTCCAATTACTTTAACATCATATAAAGGTTTGCCCTTGCTGTATTCCTGGCAAAATATTTTTCCTTCGCGTTGAACAACCGTTTTTAAGTTAATCGAAAGTGCATTTACGCAGGATACACCAACCCCGTGCAATCCGCCGGAAACTTTGTAGGTATCTTTGTTGAATTTTCCACCGGCATGAAGTACTGTCATAACAATTTCAAGTGCCGATTTGTTTTCCTTTTTCATGATACCCGTAGGTATTCCTCTTCCGTCATCGTTTACAGTAATGGAATTATCTGTATGAATAAAAACATTTATGTTTTTGCAATGGCCGGCTAAGGCTTCGTCAATAGAATTATCCACTACTTCATAAACCAAATGGTGTAATCCCCTTAGGCCTGTATCGCCAATATACATGGCAGGGCGAAGCCGTACAGCTTCAAGTCCTTCTAATACTGTAATGCTTTCGGCAGAATAATCGCCTGATTTACTGTTTTCTTTGCTTTTATTTTCCAATTCTGTGTCCGTAATTTGTTGCGTTTTTTCGCTCATAAAAAGAGGTGTTTTCTGTTTCATACAAATATAGGCAAACTACCCCTTAAATAGTCGAAAAGTAGGGGCGAAAACGGGGGTATATTTATGAACAAAAAAATACGCCTTTGTTGATATGTTCTTGGCCTTTTTAAGCGCTATGTCAAAACAGTAGTTTAAGGCTGATTTTACATCCCAAAACGGCAATAAAAAACCCCACAAAAGCGGGGTTTTCATATAATGTTATAAAGATGTTATGCTTTTTCAGTAGCAGCAACCGCAGCTTTAGGGGCTTTGGTGGCAGCGGCAGCCTTTGATCCGGCTTCTACTACACCTTGTTGTTTCTCTTCAATACGGGCTTTTTTGCCTTTAGCGCCACGTATATAGTATATTTTAGCTCTGCGTACAACGCCTTCCTTATTAAGCTCTATAGACTCAATAAACGGAGAAAATAGGGGGAATACCCTTTCTACGCCGATACCATTAGATATTTTACGAACGGTAAAGGTAGCCGAAGCACCTGCACCACGGCGTTGTATAACAACACCTTGGTACTGCTGTACGCGTTCTTTATCACCTTCCTTAATTTTATAACTCACGGTAATTGTATCACCGGCTTTAAAAACAGGAAGTTCTTTTTTAGCAACTAATTTTTCTTGTACGTACTTAATCAGGTTCATGGCGTATGTTTTTTCAAAAGGGCTGCAATATTACGCATTTAATTTTAATTGACAAAGAAGAATGGGTTAATTTTACCCCAAAATTAGCTTTAAAATGAGCTTTAAGGTAGGAGATAAGGTACGTTTTGTGCATGAAAAGGGCGAAGGCGTGGTAACAGACGTAAAATCTGCTTATAAAATAAAAGTAGAATTGGTTGAAGGGCTCGAAATTGAGGTGGCGGCATCAGAATTGGTGGTTATTAAGGAAATGCCTATAAAAGATGCTGAAATAAGCCCTAAAGAGTCTCCTTTAAAAAAGACGGGTAAAGTTTCTAAGCCCCATGCAACTCACGAAAGAGTAGTAGATCTGCATATTGAAGAATTGATTGATAACTCTCACTTAATGAATAATACCCAAAAACTTAATGTACAGTTAGATCATTTTAAAGAAGAACTTGATGATGCTATTGCGGGGCATATACATAAAGTAATTTTTATACATGGAGTGGGCAACGGAGTGCTGCGCCAATCTATACGCGATATTTTAAAACGATGGGATGGCGTAGAATATTCCGACGGAGCCTACAAAAAGTATGGAGCCGGTGCTACTGAAGTAAGGATTATTGCAAGAACTAAAGCGAGGTAGAATAATGAATATCGAACAAGGAATATTGAATGTTGAAGTTGGCGAAGAATACTAAGACTTACCAGGATATTTTTAATTTTTCACTTTTCGTTTTTCACTGTTCACTTAATAAGCTCTAACGTTTTTACCTTCCATAAAATTAATAAAGGCACGGTTAGATACCCTGTTACCACCAGGTGTAGGATAATTGCCTGTAAAATACCAGTCGCCTTTATGGTTTGGGCAAGCCTGGTGCAGGCCATCAATGGCTTGATAAATTATTTCTGTATCAGCTTTAATATCTTTCGGACGGAGTAATTCTGTAATCTTGGCAGAGATTTGCTCGTCCGTATAATGGCTATAAATTTCGGTTACCAGATTTTTTATTTTTTCCTTTGGCAACTCATCCATAGCCTTTGCCTTTTCATAAATCTCGTCGAGTAAATTATCTTTAAACGATTCTTTAAGCAATGCCACAGCAGCCTGAAAAGCAACAAGGTCGCCTAACTTGGCCATATCAATACCGTAACAATCGGGGTAACGTATTTGTGGAGCCGACGAAACTACAATTATTTTTTTTGGCCCCAGCCTGTCTAATATCCTGAAAATACTTTGCTTTAACGTAGTACCACGTACAATAGAATCATCAAGCACTACTAGTGTATCTATGCCCGGGCGAATAACGCCGTAGGTAGTATCGTACACATGTGCTGCTTTATCATCGCGATTACTATCGTTGGTAATAAAGGTGCGTAGTTTGGTATCCTTCAATGCTATTTTTTCTACCCGTGGATGAGAAGAAAGGAGTTTTTTGAGTCTTTCTCTATCTATTTTTCCGGCAGGCATATTCTCAAGTTCCTTTGCAGTCTGCAAATCCAGGTTGTTCTCAAGTTCCTGTATCATTCCAAGAAAGGCAACCTCAGCAGTATTGGGTATAAAGGAAAATACCGTGTTTTCAAGGTCGTTGTTTATAGACTTTAATACAGGTTTTACCAGCAACTTGCCCAGCGTTTTCCTTTCGTTATATATGTCCTTGTCATTACCTCTGGAAAAATATATTCTTTCAAAAGAACAGGATTTCTTTTCTCCGGGCTCAAGTACTTTTTCCTCTGAAATGGTACCATTACGCTTAATGATTAGAGCATGCCCGGGCTTAAGTTCTTTTACTTTTTCTGTAGATAGTTTAAATGCTGTTTGTATGGCAGGGCGTTCCGATGCAGCGACTACAATTTCATCGTCGGCATAATAAAATGCAGGGCGGATTCCGTTAGGGTCCCTCATCACAAATGCATCTCCGTGTCCCAATAAGCCCGATATAGCAAAGCCTCCATCCCAGCGTTTACTTGCATCATGCAATATTTTCGGAATGTTAAGGTGTTCTGCTATAAGTCCGGAAATTTCCTGATTAGTATGCCCCTGGTCCTTATATTTTTTAAACAAGCGTTCATTATCTTTATCTAAAAAGTGGGCTATTTTTTCTAATATAGTTATAGTATCTGTCCTTTCTCTTGGGTGCTGGCCAAGTTCAAGCAGTTTAGCAAAAAGCTCATCAACATTAGTAAGGTTAAAGTTACCCGCTATAGCCAATGTTTTGGTTAGCCAGTTATTTTGCCGTTTAAATGGGTGGCAGTTCTCTACCTTGTTTTTTCCATACGTGCCGTATCTAAGGTGGCCCATCAAAAGCTCTCCGCAAAAAGGAATGTGGTGCTTAAGCCACTCCGTATCTTCATTTTTTTCAGGCTTCTTTTTCTGTATCTCATTAATATGAGTGTGTATCTTTCCGAAAATTTCTTCAATAGCGTTATTTGCAGTAGAACGGAGCCTTTGCATAACAACTGTGCCGGGCGGTAGGTCTAACTTAACAGTTGCAATACCCGCACCATCCTGTCCACGGTTGTGCTGCTTTTCCATAAGCAGGTAAAGTTTGTTAAGTCCGTAAAAAGGGGTTCCGTATTTTTGTTGGTAGTAGGATAGGGGCTTAAGAAGCCTTATTACTACTATTCCGCACTCTTCATGAATTTCGTCGCTCATACCCTTAATAATTGAGGCGCAAAGTTACGAAATAGAGTTGGACTTTTTTATTGAACCAGATTAAGAAATACAGGTGTTTTCAACACCCTCTATTCCAGCGATTCTTTCCTGAATGCACTTATCTGTTGGGCTAGTAGCCCAAAGAAATAGAATATAATGCCCGTTACAATGCCTAAAAGGGCGCCTACGCTAACACCCCTGCCTGCCATAAATATGGGTATATCCCATAGCACTGCAGCGAGTATAAATAATGTTCCCAAAGGCAAAAACACCCGTAAAGGGTTAAACAGAATAACAATATTTACAATCTCTTTAATGGTATCAAAGGCAGTCATGGTACTGATGGTACTTACGCCCTCTGTTCTGGGGTTGATGCTTACCGGCATTTCGACTACTAAATGTCTTTTGTAAATGAAAGCAAGCAGAATGATGTCGCTATAGGCCATAGTCTCGGGGCAAATGCTAATGTACTTTTTTGCCAGAGCAGTATTGTAGAGTTTAATGCCCGAGTTTATATCCTCAATATGTAATTTCATCAGTAACCCTGCTATTTTACGAATAAGCCACTTGCCCATGCTTCTGTAGTATCCCGAGCTTTTACCGCGGTTACCTACAACCATGTCGGCATCGGTCTCTATACATTTAGTGAACATCTTTTCTATGTCATCCAGGTTATGTTGCCCGTCCGCATCAATGGTAATAACAAAGTCTGTTTCTGCTGCGCGAACACCTTTTTTCAGGGCTCCGCCATAGCCGGTGTTAACCTTGTTATGAATTACCTTTAATACACTTTCACTTGAGAAACCTGCAAGCAGTTTTGCTGTGGCATCTTTAGAGCCGTCGTTTACTACAATAAGTTTGTATCCTTTTTGTTTGCAAAAGGAAATAACGGCAGGCAAAAACTTTGGTAATGACTTCTCCTCGTTATAAGCAGGTATTACTATAGAAAGAGAAGGTGTCATAGAATATTGAATTCTGAAGTAACTTCAATATTCAACATTCCCTGTTCAGCATTCATGATTCAAGCGAAGCGCTTAGTTTCCTGTAATTTTAAATTCAGTACGCCTGTTAAGCTGGCGGCCTTCGTCCGTTTCGTTGGTAGCAATAGGGCTATCCATGCCGTACCCCCTAAAGGTAAGCCTTGTGGCAGCTATGCCATGTGCTACCAGGTAATCTACTACAGATTTAGAACGTGATTGTGACAAAGCCTGGTTGTATGTCTGTGTGCCTTTGTTATCCGTATACCCGGCAATCTCTATCTTAAGGTTAGGATACTGGGTTAGCAAACCTGTTAACCTGTCTAACTCTGTTGTAGACTCAGGGCGCAGCGTGGCTTTATCAAAATCGAAGAATATATTACGCAATACAATCCTGCTGCCAATTGCTATAGACTGAAGTGGTACATTTTTTTCAACCACCTGGTAGGCTGCTGTATCGGGCAGGTTAAAGTTAGCAGAGTAAAACAGGTAATTAGGCGCTTTTACCGCTATACCATAGTTTACACCCGATGGTAAAGAAACAAGGTATTTACCTGTTGTACTATTGGACGTAAATACAGCTATAACCTGGTTTTTGTTGTTGTCTACTAACTCAATAGATGCCTCTAATGGAGCATGGGTATTCGAGTCGTAAATGATACCTTTTAAAAGGGTTGTTTTAACGGTATGTACAGCAACGGTTTGCGCCATCATATCCGATACGCTGGCAGTACTGCCCGCAAGCAGGTTATCTTCATCGCTAAGTGCAACCGGCTTTTCAGGGCCAAGGAAGGTTACCATGTACATGTCTTTTTCTCCGTATCCGCCTTTTTGTTCCGATGCATAATAACCATGTTTTCCGCTGGCGTTTAGCACGAAGAAAACGTCATCATCAGGCGTATTTACAGGGTAGCCAAGATTTTCGGGTTCCGACCATTGTCCATTTGTATACACAGATTTAAAGATGTCATATCCACCCATAGTTTTGTGGCCCTGCGAACTGAAATAAAGTGTTTTGCCATCACCTAAAATGTCGGCACCTTCTTCTCCCCATTGGGTATTGATTGTGGCACCAAGGTTTTGGGCTTCGCTCCATTTACCTTTTTCATCCATTACAATTTTGTAGATGTCCCTGTCGCCAAAGCCTCCCGGGCGGTCACTCACAAAGTATAAGGTTTTGCCATCGGGCGCCATACTGATAGTGGATTCGTGATAGGCCGAGTTTACCTTGCTGTTCATGTGTTCAGGTTTAGACCATTTTACACCTTGCAGAGAGGTTTGATAAAGGTCGCCACCATTTTTGTAACGGTATATAAACAGGGTTTGTCCATCAGGTGAAAGGCCTGCAGTAGCATCATGATCTTCTGTGTTGATAGGCGGGCCCATGTTGGCAGCGGGGGTCCATGCTCCGTTTTTGTAGTAAGATATATACAAATCTTCGAAATATTGATTGCTTCCCGGATCTATTTGCCCGCCTGTAGTATTGGGCCTGCGAGAGGTAAATATCATTTCAGATTCATCGGCAGAAATAAGCGGGCCATATTCTGGGTATTGGCTATTAATATTGGGGCCCATGTTATCTATAAACACTCTTATAGGATGTTGAACAAGTTCTTTACCATTATTACACTCTTCAATTTTTTTCTTGGTTGCGGCAATAAGGGCAGCATCTTTTTTTATGTCCAGGTTCTGCATATATGCATTATACTCCTGTATAGCTTTATCCCATTCTGCTTCCAGGTGGTAACTACGTCCCAGGCAAAAGTGTATGTCGGGCGCAATATTTGGATTAAGCTGAGATGCCTTTAAAAAATAGGGTAGTGCAAGAGATTTAAATGGCGAATTAAGTAAGCATTGCCCTATTTTATAGTTCAGCATGTCGTTATTCGGGTTAAAGTTCTGCGCACTTAAATAATAAGGTAAAGCAGAACCATACATAAAGGCACCTTGTTTATAATAGGTGTCGCCCATTTGTATGGAATCCATAGCCCGTTTATAGCCTTTGGTATCATCCTTAAAGTTCTTTTTAATAAACTCTACGTTGGTACTTTGCCCAAAAGCAAGGGTGCTTACCAGTATAAAATATAATAGGATAAGTTTTTTCATTGTGTTTTCTATTGGAGTGTTTTTACTGGCAATCTGATGCGTAATCCTTTCCTGCCGATACGCCAAGCGAAGCGGCTTTGTTCCAATCGTTGCAGGCATCCGTTTGCTTACGTAGCATTTCTTCTGCAATGCCCCTATTAAGGTAGGCAAGGCCGTAGTTAGGATTTAACTGTATAGCCTTATCGCAATCCAGTTTAGAGTTTTGATATTGTTTTAGCTTAAATTCTGCCGAAGCCCTGTTGTTATATGCAAAGCTGTAGTTAGAATTTATTACCAATGTTTTATTAAAATCGTCTATCGCTCCCTGGTAATCTTGTTTGTCAAATTTGGTTACGCCGCGGTTATTAAGTGCAATATAGTAATCGGGTTTAAGAGCAATGGCCGCACTGTATGAATCGAGAGCGCCACTATTATCTCCCGCTTTACGTTGTGCGCTACCAAGGTTGTTATATGTTGTAGCCGATTTGTTTAACGAAACAGATTGCTGGTAATCCTGCACTGCTCCTTTATAGTCTTTCAATTCTACTTTGCAACTGCCTCTGTCATTATAGGCTTCAGCATAGTTGGGTTTATTGGCAATGGCCGAACTAAAGTCGGTTAGTGCACCTTGATAATCTTTATTTTGGAATTTCAGTTCTCCACGATAATAAGCTGCATCCGCATTTTTAGGATTGATTTGCAAGCATTGAGAATATCCCTGCATTGCCTGGTCTTTGGTGCCAATCATGCCCTGTACCTGGCCAATGCCATAATAGGCTTTGTCATCATTGCTATTTAAAACAACAGCTTTGTTGTAATCTGCCAAAGCACCCGGGAAATCTTTGGTTTTATATTTTGTATTGCCGCGGTTAAAATAGGCTTGTTCAAAATCGGGCTTATAGGTAATAGCCTGGTTAAAATCGTCGAGTGCACCGGTGTAGTTGCCTTTACTAAAATCATCCACACCTTTATTGTAAGCAATTTCAGCGTTTTGTTCAGGTGTATTTGAAACAGTTTTTACCGTATCGCCCGAATTGTGCTGGTTGCTGGGTGGGATTTGCGGATTGGTAGGAGGATTCGTTACCTGCCCTATAGCTGTGGTAATTGTAAATACTCCTGCAACAGTGAATAGTTTTATTTTCATGTTTACCGGTTTTAAAATGTTTTTACTTTTTCCCATCCAAACAGTTCATACTTCTTCATCATGCCGTTTACTTTATCCTTTACTGCTTTTATGGTTTGGGCATTATCGTTATGCATTAATACCTCGTCAATAAGTTCTACAACCATTGGTATTTCCTTTTCGGTAATGCCGCGAGTGGTTATGGCTGGTGTGCCAATTCGGATGCCCGATGTAACCATAGGTGACTTGTCATCAAAAGGAACCATGTTTTTGTTTACTGTAATATCGGCGCTTACCAGGGCATTTTCTGCTATTTTGCCTGTAAGGTTTTTCGATCTCAGGTCAATAAGCATGCAGTGGTTATCCGTTCCGCCCGATACTATATTGTAGCCTTTATCTATAAAGCACTTGGCCATTACCTGTGCATTTTTAATTACTTGTTTGCCGTAGTCTAAAAAGGAAGCATCTAAAGCTTCGGCGTACGATATTGCTTTGCCTGCAATAACATGTTCCAGCGGGCCGCCTTGTGTGCCCGGGAATACCGCAGAATCCAGTATAGAGGACATCATACGTATTTCTCCTTTTGGCGTAGTAATTCCAAACGGGTTAGGAAAATCTTTGCCCATCATTATCATACCGCCCCTCGGTCCCCTTAATGTTTTGTGGGTGGTAGTGGTAACAATATGGCAATGTGGTAATGGATCGTTCAATAATTTTTTAGCAATAAGCCCTGCCGGGTGAGCAATATCAGCCATTAGCAATGCGCCAACCGAATCTGCTATTTCTCGCAGCCTTTTATAATCCCAATCTCTTGAGCATGCCGAAGCACCGCAAATAATAAGTTTTGGTTTTTCTTTGGCAGCTGTTTCTGCTACTATATCATAGTTTACCCTACCTGTTTCTTTTTCCACTCCGTAAAAGGCAGGCACGTACAACTTTCCTGAAAAGTTAACCGGAGAACCATGGGTAAGGTGGCCTCCATGAGAAAGATTGAATCCTAATATTTTATCGCCCGGCTTTAATACTCCAAGCATTACCGAAGCATTTGCCTGTGCACCCGAATGAGGCTGCACATTTACCCAGGCTGCGCCAAACAGTTCTTTAGCACGGTCTATTGCAGTTTGTTCTACTTTATCCACTACTTCGCATCCACCATAATAACGCTTTCCGGGTAGGCCCTCGGCATACTTATTGGTAAGCACCGAGCCCATAGCCTGCATTACACTATTGCTTACAAAGTTTTCAGATGCAATCAGTTCAAGCCCCCTTAACTGGCGTTCGCGTTCTTCCTCAATATAGGTGAAGATGATGTCTTTACTCATACGTATTTGTCATAATATACAACAAATATAAAAAAATACGGAAAATAGGGGAGTTTAGGCTCCAAATAAAGCAGAATGGCTTAGAAAGTCACTTTTTTAGTAAACCCTGCCTTCTCTCCAGATATCTACAGCGTTGTACCAGGCATTACGGAACAGGGGAGAGCGTTCCAGAGCATAGTCGTTGGTAGTAAATGGGTTGTTTATCTTCTGAAATACAAAGTTGAGTGACATAAAGTTGCGATCCTCACCATACACCCAGTTTTCGCTGTTAGAATTGCGGTATACTACTGTTGGCGGGCCATAAATAAGATAAATCATGCCTCTATCGGTTTTCCAACCTTCAAGGTAGGATGTAAAAAACTTATTTGCATCCTGCACACGGCTATAATAAGTTCGTATAAGCGACCTTGCCCTATCTTGTGAACTACCCGCAATATTCAGCCAAAAATCATCTACAGCTTTTTTAACATCGCTTGCATCTGTTAACCTTGTGTATTCTTCGTTCGATGTAATATAGCGCAACGGGGCAACAAGTTGTGCCGCTAAGGCCACGTCGGGAAAATGCTTTTCCACCCTGTATATAGTTAAGCCGGTATGGTTTGCGGTATCTGTCTCTATATGATAAAACCCTTTGGTAGATGATATATGTAAATTGAATGTGTTGTTTGGCCCGGTTGCAATAGTAAAGGTACTGTCGGGTGTGAATTTAAATGGTTTGGAATCTAAGCTTGCAAAAGGAGGTGATGCAACCGGAAAATCGCGATGGTAGAAATTTACTGTCAGCAGTGGCACCTGTTTGCTATATCTTATGGTAAGGTCGGCATTCGAATCGATATAATCAGGGAATAAAGGCTGCCCATCGGCATTGTTTGTAACCAAAAAGTTGCGGCTGCCTAAATTGTTATTGCTTTCGGCATTTATATAGGTAACTTCTTGTTTTTTACTTACAAGGTCCTGGGTGGTTACCGTAATAACGTAAGAATTGTTAAACCTAAGTTTAAGAGGCATGGCACCAACGTCAAAAGCATTTTTTGTATTCGAGATGCTGGAAAATTTTAGCGGCATAGAGTTACTATCCACCAGTTGAGACGACTCATACGATGCAGAAACCCTGCATATTATTCTTGCTGCAGAATAGAAACTATCCTGTTGGTTTTTTCGAATGTATAAGAGCTCGTTTTCATTCAGCTTGTAATAAAGCAAAGCGGTTGAATCATTTACCTGGTATAAGGTAAACTCAGGATGCATATAATGATAATCGCCGTGGTAGGTATCGGCCAAATTTTGAACGCTTACTTTATTTGGACTAAAACAGGCATAAAAAAAACTCATGCCAACAAGGGCACAAGCTAAAAGTATGTTTTTCGATTTTTTCATGCCTTGTTTATCACTACAAATATAGGCTTATTCCTCCTGTGCGCGGGTAAGCAAATCGGTAGGCAATGATTTAGTGGCTTTGGCTCCCAGCTTTTTAATGTTCTCTATCCGCTTTACAATATTGCCAGAACCTGAGTATACTTTCTTCATCGCATCCTGGTAGCTTTCTTTGGCAGTATCCATTTTTTTACCAACATTAATTAAGTCGTCTATCAGCAGGCAAAATTTATCGTAAAGTTTACCGCTTTCTTCTGCAATTTCAAAAACGTTGCGTGCTTGTTTTTCCTGTTTCCATGTAGATGCAATCGTGCTTAATGTAGCCAATAGGGTAGAGGGGCTTACAATTACAATTTTCCTGTCCCAAGCGTAATTAAATAATTCATTATCGGCTTGTACAGCTATGCTGAATGAGGATTCTATAGGGATAAATAGCAATACAAAATCGGGTGAATGAAGATTGGATAAGGTTTGATAATTCTTTTTTCCCAATTCGTCAATATGCCTTTTTACAGAGATAACATGGTTCTTAAGGTTAATAGCCTTTTCTTCTTCGGTTGCCGCATTTATAAATGCCTCGTAGGCCACCAATGATACCTTAGAATCTACAATAATGTGCTTGTTTTCTGGCAAATACACAATTACATCAGGCTGCTGACGGTTACCTTCATTATCCACAAAACTGGATTGCACGTCATATTCCCTGCCTTTTTCAAGCCCCGATCTTTCCAACACATTTTCCAAAACTATTTCGCCCCAGTTGCCTTGTTTCTTGCTGTCGCCTTTAAGCGCCAGGGCAAGGTTGTTGGCATCTTCGCTTATTTTATGGTTAAGCTCCACAAGCTTTTTTATTTCGCCTTTCAGGGTGTTTCTTTCTGCCGCTTCGGTTGAATATGATTTTTCTACTTTATCCTGGAAATCTTTTATTCTCTCCCTTAGCGGGTTCATTATCTCATTTATATTGTGCTGGTTTTGCTCGGTAAATTTTTTGCTCTTTTCTTCCATAATCTCATTGGCCAGGTTTTTAAACTGTTCATGAGAACGCGTGTGTAGGCTTTCTATTTCTTCTTTAAATAAGGCCAGTTTTTCGTTTAAGCCTTCTTCTTCCTTTTTTATAGATGCAAGCTGAATGTCCAATTCGCGAATGGTTTTTGCAGCTTCGGTAAGTTCCTGTTCTTTTTTTCTTAGTCTCTCAGCAGATTCAGTATAAAGCTCCTTGAGTACGTACCTTTTTTCTATTTCGTCTTTAGGAAGATTGTCTTTCAACATAGACGATTTTAGTAGCAGGTAACCTATAACCACGCCAATAGCTAAACCCAACATAAGCCAAAGTCCTATCATATAAATATCATTTGCTTTAAGGTATAAAGCTAAGAATTATTTAGCTAAGCCATCTGTAAATCGATGGCATATAAACGTAGCACGAAGAAACAAATTGTGCGAGTCTATATAGCAGCTATATCTGTAGCCAGCATCCAGCCCTGGTTGCCATTAGCAAGTTTTACTTCTACCCAGGTGCCTTCGGTTTTAATTACTTTCACTTTGGCCCCTTCATGAATTACGAATAGCTGGGTGGCATTATCGGCAGGCGCACCTTTTACAGTTACTGTTGCAGTCATTACAATAGCCGAATCATGGGTACTGGCTGCTGTATATTGCTGGTGTGAGAGGATAAAAGAAAATATGCAAAGCAATAGCATAAGTAATCCACCCCAAAGGCCAAGTTGTTTTAAGAACATCCTGCGCGACAGCAGGTATACTATTATCAGTAAAAGGAATAAGGAGAAAAGCAGCATGCACACAATTGCCCATCCTTTTTCGGATGCAAGATTCACAAAATTATCCCACCATCCCTGTAATAATAATTGGCTGTCAGGATTTATTTTATCTACCGTTTTTTGATTTGCCAAGAGGAGGTTAAATTCTATATCGGCATCTTGTGGCGCTATTTTTTTTGCTTTTTCATAGTACAGTATAGCCCTTGGAATGTCATTGGTTTTGTAATAACAGTTACCCAGGTTATATAATACCGCAGCCGAGGCGTAACCACTGTTCAAAAAGTTATCGTAAAAGGTTATAGCTTTTGCATAGTTGCCCTTTGCATAAGCCGCATTGCCACTATCCGAGGCATTATAAGGCGCGGAAGCATATATAGGAAGAATTCCACTAACGGAAAGTGCAATGCCTAAAAACAGCTTATGTATGTTACGCAATTTCATCTTCCAGTTTTGTAATTAAAGTTACTGTAGCCTCGTATACCTCTCCAAGATTGCCTGAAACTGCCGCCGGGGCATACCGTGCATATTCGCAATTATCTAACGTAGCCATAAGTTGTTGCAGGGTTTCCTGTTTTATATTCTTTTCCGTAAGTCTTGCATTTATAGTTTCTCGCGATAAATCGGCAACAGGTATAGTAAACTTATTGGCGAGATAACCATTTAAAGCTTTAATTACTTCCTCGTAAAAGCCCTCCTTATTGCTGGCCGTTATATATTTATATGCCACCTTAAGTCTCTTTTTAGCCATGCGCGTTGCTCCACGTTGTTTAACTGCTACAATATCCTTGTTCATTTCTATATACTTTCTGCGGGCAAAAACTATCACACTAAACAGTAATAGAGGTAAGCAAATGCCGGTATAGAAAATGGGTGAAAAAAGAAAGAAAGAGCCTACGCTATCGGCCGGTAAGTGCCCCGTATGTATATAACGAATATCCTGCCCCAATAGCTTAATATCTTCTTTGTTTATACCCTGGGTCATAGTAACGGCAGCATTGTTATCGCCTTTGGCAACATCTACATCAAATTGTGGCGTGGATAGAGTAACATAGTTTTTCTTTTGCGGATCGAAATATGTAAACTCTTCTCCTGCTATGCTGTATTTGCCTTCGTGGCGGGGTATAAGCAGGTAATTGAATGCCCGTGAGCCCGAAATACCTGAGGTGGTGGAGGAAATATGGTCTGTTATTTTAGCATCGTAATGATCGAAATCCGGAGGGAACTTAACAGGCAAAGAGTCAATAAGCTTTAGGTTACCGCTACCTGTAAGAACGAGGTTAAGGTTGATTGCATCGTTTGCTTTTACACTGCTTTTATCTAAGGTTGCTTTTAAAGAATATTGCCCCACAGCGCCTGAAAAATTGGTCTTTGTAGGAGGTAAAGGCATAACCTCTATTGCAATCGGCTCGCTTTTAATAGTGTATTTTACATTCTTATAGCTGCCTCCAAAAAAATCGTCGAATATGTTATTGCTCTTCATTCTTTCCGCTACTATACAATCTACCGAGGCCTGGTCTATTTTAAGATTGCCGCTGCGTTCCGGAATAACGATAGCTTGTTTTAGGTTTGCTACCATAAAAGGCACCCCGTTGTAATTTTCGCGGGTAGGTACTACGGGTGCATTTTTAGTGCCGACATCCGTGGAGTAGAATCCATTATACTCAGGGAATGTGGCATTATCTACGTTAGATAAATTTAAGCGGAAGTAAATTTTTATAGTAAGCAATATTTCTTCGCCTTGATATACTTTGCTTTTGCTGGGAATAATGCGAACAAATAAATTCTTTTTTAAATCGGCATTTGGTATTGCACCTTGTGCAGAATTCGGATTGCTTCGCGCTTGGGTATTATTACTTTGAGCCGGGGCGCCTTTTACCACTTTAATGGTAATAGAATTTGATGCAAGTGTTTTTCCTCCTGTATGAATTGATGCACTGCTAAGCGTATATGTACCTTCCTGCTTGGCGGCCAGTATATATGAGAATGTTAAAGATTGTGATGAACTACCGTTTATAAATTCTACAGATGTAGTTTCGTTCGGGCCTGAATACACATCGAAGCCTGTAAAAGCAGGCGGTGTAAAGCCCGAGGCATTGGTGTTTATAGAGTAACTTATTTCAAACTGTTCGCCCACGCCAACAGTCTGCTTTGAAGCAGAAGCCGTAAAGCTTTGCGCATACAGGCCGGCACATCCTACCAATAGTAAGAAAAAGGAAAGCAATATTTTTAATTTGCCGCGCTTCATTTACCAGTTCTTTTCAATATTCATTTTTCCGGTAGGTTTCTTTTTTTGCAATTGGTTCTGCAGGTTTTTTTCATCATTGTTCATTGCATCCAGTATGCGTTTCGCATCTTCTTTTGAAACTTCGTTTTGCTGCTGTTGCTGTTGTTGTTCCTGCTGTTTTTGTTGGTCTTGTTTGTCCTGTTGTTTTTTTTGTTGGTCCTGCTGCTTTTGCTGTTGTTGCTGATTTTGTTTCTGTTGCTGCTGTTGCTTTTTTTGTTGTTCTATTTTCGATTGGGCATAGGCCAGGTTGTAGCGTGTATCATCATCTTTAGGGTTATCGAGCAAAGAGTTTTCGTAGGCTTTAACGCCATCTTCATATTTTTTTTGCTGCATCCACGAGTTACCTATGTTGTGGTAAGCATGAGATGTTAGTGTTTTATCTTTGGTAAGAGATAAGGCTTCTTTATAGGCATCTATAGCCTGCTGGTATTGTTTTTGCTTATAATATGCATCACCCAAATTAAATTTGCCTTTTACGGCAGCCGATTTATCACTTAGCGCTTTTTGATAGTCGTCAGCGGCTTCCTGGTAGTTTTTATCTTCATAGGCTTTGTTGCCTTTGCGCAAGTAGGAATTACCTTTTTGGGCATGGGCCATAGTAGCGCAATATGTTGCACAAATAAGCAGGCAATATGTCAGCGCTTTAATTTTCATTGGCTGTTCCAAATAGGTTTAAGCGTTGGTACCATTTTGTTTTCCTTTCTGTGATAAATATATCCAGAATTAATAATAACAGTGCAGGTAATATAAAGAATTCAAATTGTTCATCGTAGTCGCGGTATACTTTACTCGATATCATTTTTTTACCCATTTTACGTATTTGATCTAAAATGGTGGTAAGGCCTGCATCGGATGAAGTGGCCCTGATGCTGGTGCCATTAGTGGCTACTGCTATTTGTTGCAAAAGGTCGGCATTAAGTTTGGTTACCACGGTAGAACCATCTTTATCTTTCATAAATCCTACTTGTTGCCCGTTTTGATATACAGGTATCGGTGCTCCTTCTGCCGAGCCCATCGCAATAGTGTGAATAATAATGCCCTGGCTGGCTGCATCCTTGGCTGCTCTTAAGGCATCATCTTCAAAATTTTCGCCATCGGTTATTAATATTATGGCTTTATTCCTGCCGTTAGCGCTGCTGGTTTGCCGCGCCAACAAGTCAACCGACATATCTATGGCCGAGCCTATGGCTGTTCCCTGCACCGGTATCATACCTGTATTAATGTTTTGCAAAAACATTTTAGCAGCCGAATAATCCGTGGTAATAGGCAATTGGGTAAAAGGTTGACCGGCAAAAACTACCATTCCAAGTCTGTCGCCCTCCAGGTGGTCTATTAGTTGTTCAATGGATTGTTTAGATTTTTCCAAACGGCTGGGCGTAATGTCCTGGGCATTCATACTGTTAGATACATCAAGTGCAATAACAATGTCCGATCCTTTTCTTTCTACTGTTTCTTCGTGAGAGCCTATTTCAGGGTCTATCATAGCGCCAATAAGAAGTAATACAGCTAAAAGTTCTAAAATAAATTTCAAATTCTTTTTAGATACCGAGCTTTCCGGTGCCAGCTTTTGAAACAAAGGAACCTCGGCAAAAGCTTTTATAGCTTTCTTCCTGCTCCGCATGGCAAGCCAGTAAACAAGTATCATCACCGGTATGGCGGCCAGTGCGTATATGTATATTATATGTGCAAACTGAAGCATTAGGGGACGGTTCTAAATAAACTGTTTTTAAGTAATAGTTCCAGCAATAACAGGGCGCATGCGGCAATAGCAAAAGGCAAAAACTCTTCTGCTCTGTCAGTAAAGTCTTTCTCTGTTATTTTCGATTTTTCCATCTTATCTATTTCCGAATAAATTTTCTTCAGGCTTTCATTATCTGTTGCCCTAAAGTATTTTCCTCCCGTCATATCAGCAATTTGTTTGAGCAAGGCCTCATCAATTTCCACATCCTGCAAGGAATAATGGTATTGTCCGTTTGGCATAATTGCATCGGGTGTCATGGCTTTGCCCATAGTCCCTACGCCAATGGTATATACCCTGACTCCAAAGGCTTTAGCAATACCTGCTGCGGTAAGCGGCGCTACCGAGCCCATATTGTTTACACCATCGGTAAGTAGCACAATAACCTTACTTTTTGTACTATTGTCGTCTTTCAGGCGGCTTACGGCAGTTGCAAGCCCATCGCCAATAGCGGTGCCATCTTCTACCATGCCTGTGTGTATTTGCGATAACAGGTTTTTAATAACCGCATGATCGGTGGTTAAGGGGCATTGGGTAAATGCCTGCCCGCTAAAAATTACTAGGCCTATCTTGTCATCTGCGCGGGCGTTAATAAACATAGAATCTACCCTTTTTGCCGCACCAATGCGGTTGGGGTTAAAATCGGTAGATAACATACTGCCCGAAATATCCTGTGCAATTACAATATCAATTCCTTCGGTGGTAATGTTTTTCCAGCTCATGGAGGATTGCGGCTTTGCTATAATAACAACCAACAATCCTACCACAAGCATTCTTAATCCAAACAAAACATGCCTTAAATAATTTTTGTACGATGATTTGGGCATTTGTCCCGTAGCATAAGGCGAAGGCAATATCACTTCGGCAGTACCATAATTATGGCGGAATATGTAATAGGTTACCAGCAGCGGAATTACCAGCAGCAACCAAAACATGCCAGGATGAACAAATGTTATGGAATTAAAAAAGTCCATCATGGCTGCACAGTGTTTGTTTGTTGCGGCGCTTCCGGTGTGGGCTCAGCAGGCTTTTCTACCTCTTGTTTCATGGTGCTCTTTACAAAGTTTACAGCATAGGTAAAGCTGTCTTCATGCTCTTTTGGAATAGGCTGCTCTTTAGCGAACTTAACCAAGTCGGCGAGTACAAGTATCTGTTTAAGTTTGGTTTTTAATTCCCCATCAATGTCTATCCTGCGCATCGATTGCATGATTTCGTCCGTAATCATTTCCTGGGCATTTATACCAAACCTGTCATCTAAATAGGTACGTAAAACATCTGTAAGTGCCGAGTGATAATCTTTTACTTTACCCTCCTGCCACAATTTTTTTGTGTTTATATCTTCAAGTGCCAGCAATGCTTTTACATGTGGTTCTATTTTCGGAGTATCAATTATAATTTCCTTAGGTTTTTTGTTATTTGCCGCTCTTACAATAAAATATATAATAAGCACTATAACTAAAAGGCCTAATGCTCCCAATCCTATCCAGGGTAAAATTTCAAGTATAGAAAAAGGTGCGCTCTCGGGCCCTTTAATGTCTTTAAAAGCCTTTGTGGTATCTACAGCTACAGTACGCACATACAGCATAATAGCTTCCGTTTGTAAGGGATGCGATGTGTCGCCGTTTACCAAAAATGTAAAAGGTGGAATGGCATAATATCCCGAATCGAAGCAGGTAATTATAATATCCTGTTTCAGTTCTTGTAAGGAAGGGTGAAGGCTATCGACTTTTATTGTGTCTATTTTTGACTTGCTAACTACCTTTACTTTTGACGCTACTGAGTCGCTAATAACAGGCCATTGAATTTTTATGCCGGTACTTCCTTTGTGGTACGTAGCAATCAGGTGTAGTTTTACCTGGTCGCCAATACGAATGTTGTTGCTATCTATGGTAGATGCAACGTTTACATCCTGTGCAATACACACTAATTGCAATAAGGTGCAGGCAAATAGTAAGGCGACAATATGTTTTAAGTTCCTTTTCATTTATTTACCGCGCTTTGCAAATAAAGTGGTTAGGGGTACAATGTACGATTGATCAGTTGCAATGCTGGCAGTATCTACTCCGCTACGCCTGAAGGTATCCTGGATCATTGTATCTCTTTGGCGAACCGCTGCAAAGTATTGGTTTCTTACTTCTTTGCTTGATGTATCCAGCCAAATAAGTTTTCCTGTTTCGGCATCATGAAATTTTACAAGCCCCATGTCAGGTAGTTCTTTTTCCCTTCTGTCGTAAATTCTCAGTGCAATTACATCATGTCTGCCTGCAGCAATTTTTAGTGCATCGGCAAAATCATTGTCTATAAAATCAGATATTACAAAGGCAATACTTTTCTTTTTAATGGCATTGGTAAAATACCGCAAAGCCTCAGAAATATTCGTTTTTTTACTTGTGGGTTTAAACTCCAGCAACTCGCGAATGATATACAGTATGTGCGATTTGCCTTTTTTAGGAGGAATAAATTTCTCTACTTTATCTGTAAAGAAGAGCACACCGATTTTATCATTGTTTTGTATGGCCGAAAAAGCAAGTACGGCACATAGCTCAGTAATCATGTCCTGCTTTAGCTGCTTTTGTGTTCCAAAATGTTCCGATGCGCTAACGTCTACCAAAATCATTACAGTTAACTCACGCTCTTCTTCAAAAACTTTTACGTAAGGGTGGTTAAAACGTGCAGTTACGTTCCAGTCTATAGTGCGTATATCGTCGCCGGGTGTATATTCTCGTACTTCGCTAAACGACATACCCCTGCCCTTAAAGGCACTGTGGTATTCACCGGAAAACAAATCCTGCGAAATGCCGCGTGTCTTTATTTCAATCTTCCTTACTTTTTTTAATAGCTCGCTCGTTTCCATAACTTAGTTCATCAAGTTTTAAAGTTTTTAAAGTTTCTAAAGTCCATTTTACTTTATGAACTCTCACCTTTATAAACTTTCAACTGTTAGGGTACCTCTACAGTATTCAGAATCTCCGTAACTATATTTTCGGTGGTAATATTTTCGGCTTCAGCTTCGTAGGTAAGCCCAATACGATGGCGCAATACATCGTGACATATAGCGCGAACATCTTCAGGAATTACATAGCCCCTGCGTTTTATAAATGCGTATGATTTACATGCCAATGCCATACTAATACTGGCACGTGGTGATCCACCATAGCTTATCATAGATGCATATTTACCCAAATTATAGTCTTTAGGCGAACGTGTTGCAAATACAATATCCAGTATATATTTTTCAATTTTTTCGTCCATATACACATCCTTTACTACGGCTCTTGCCTTACTTATGTCTTCCGGCTTAAGTATGTGAGTCGGTTTTGGGAAATCGGCTGCCAGGTTTTGGCGTATAATCTTTTGTTCTTCCGCCTTTTGCGGGTAATGAATAACCACCTTAAGCATAAAACGGTCAACCTGTGCTTCGGGTAGGGTATAGGTACCTTCCTGTTCAATAGGGTTTTGGGTTGCCAATACCAAAAAAGGCTCGGGTAATTTAAAGGTTTCATCGCCAATGGTTACCTGGCGCTCCTGCATGGCTTCTAACAATGCGCTTTGAACTTTGGCAGGGGCACGGTTTATTTCATCTGCCAAAATAAAGTTAGCAAACAAAGGGCCTTTTCTTACAGTAAATTCTTCCTTTTTCTGGTTATAAATCATTGTACCTAACAAATCGGCAGGCAACAAATCGGGTGTAAACTGTATGCGGTTAAAGGTGGCATCTATACACGAAGAAAGTGTTTTTATAGCCAGTGTTTTGGCCAGGCCCGGAACACCTTCCAGCAAAATATGGCCATTGGCAAGTAAACCTACCATAAGCCTTTCTACCATATACTTTTGACCTATAATAACCTTTTCCATTTCAAGGTTTAGCAGGTCTACAAAGGCGCTTTCCTTTTGAATACGTTCGTTAAGTTCTTTTATATCTAGCATAAGGTTTAAATTTTTAAGCACACAAATATACGTTTGTACATGGCATAGTAGTGTTGGTCAGCCTGTTAAAATTTGTTAAGCTTTTTGGGCGTATCTTTGCAGATAAGCCTTATGAACGAAAATCGCCCTTTAGCCGAACGAATGCGTCCCCACACTCTGAATGAGTACATGGGGCAAAAGCATTTGGTAGGAGAGGGAAGTATACTCCGGAAACTTATTGCATCGGGTACATTGCCCTCTATAATATTATGGGGGCCTCCCGGTGTTGGAAAAACTACATTGGCGCAAATTATTGCCAATGAATTGCAACGGGAGTTTTTCCAGTTAAGCGCTATTTCGGCCGGCGTAAAGGAAGTGCGTGAAATAATAGATAGAGTTCAGCATAAAGGCCTTTTTACGGGAACACCTATCCTGTTTATTGATGAAATTCACCGTTTCAGCAAATCTCAGCAGGATGCTTTGCTTGGCGCTGTAGAAAGGGGCGATATAACCCTTATTGGCGCTACTACCGAAAATCCTTCGTTCGAGGTAATATCTGCATTGCTTTCGCGCAGCCAGGTGTATGTGTTAAAGCTGCTTGAAAAGGATGAACTGTTGGAAATGCTTGGCAGGGCAATGAAGGAGGATGTTGTTTTAAAGGGGAAAAAGATTGAACTACAGGAAACCCAGGCCTTGCTTAAGCTATCCGGGGGTGATGCACGCAAATTACTTAACCTGTTCGAGGCGGTAGTAATGTCTTCATCAGATGAAAAAATTGTAGTGACAGATGAAGCTGTGATTAAAGTTGCCCAACAGGTAATACCTCTTTATGATAAAAAAGGAGAATACCACTATGATATTATTTCGGCATTTATAAAGTCAATACGTGGTAGCGATCCCAATGCGGCTGTATACTGGCTTGCCCGTATGCTTAATGGGGGAGAGGATATATTATTTATTGCCCGCAGAATGATAATTCTGGCATCGGAAGATATTGGTAATGCCAACCCTAATGCGCTGGTGATAGCTACCAGTTGCTTCCAGGCGGTTAATTCCATAGGTATGCCCGAGGCGCGTATTATACTTTCTCAGGCGGCGGTATATTTGGCCTGTTCGCCAAAAAGTAATGCATCATACGTAGCTATTTCGGATGCTATGAGCAAAGCGGAAGAAACTGCCCAATTGCCTGTACCCTTGCATCTGCGCAATGCGCCTACAAAGCTTATGAAGGAACTGAATTATGGCAAGGATTATATGTATGCTCATTCGTTCGAAGGTAATTTTGTACAACAAAACTTTCTGCCCGATGATATTAAGGGCACCGTGTTTTACGAACCGGGTAAAAATGCCAAAGAAGAGGAGTTTAGAAAGTACTTGAAAAAACTCTGGGAATCCTTTTACCCATATTGACAGAGACCTGTTGATGCATCAGTATTTGTAAATGTAGCCAAGGGTATATTTTGTTAAATTTGCACAAACATTATTAAACAAGGTGTTTAAAAAGGTAGTTCGATTTACATTAGTAGCAAGTGTTTTATTGGCTTTAGCTTCCTGCCATTCCGGTAGAAGAAATAACGTTAATAACCCTGCTATGGATAGTATGAAGGATACTGTACCTACACGCAGGGTATTAATTGTTATAAGTAGTATACCTTTTCCGAGCAATATTTTAGATACGTTGAACTCGGTAAATGCCAAGTTTCAGGCCGATTTGCTTAACCCTGCCAATAGCCTTAATTTATATTCAGAAAGTAATTCGCAAGCCTCTAATTTAGGGCTATATGGGGCCGATTTAGCTTATGTAATATCATATGAGCAATACGATGAAGTAGGCATATACATGAAGGTAACCAAATACCTGGCCGATAATATTGGTATTCCGCTGGCTTTTACACAGGATATAATACAACGCTGCGAGAAAAACCAAAACAACAAAGATTCCTTGTCAAACATTGTGTTTCAGTCGTATAGTGTTATAGACCAAACGCTTAAACACAGCCAGCGAGATGCCTCGGAGATACTGGTGTTAACGGGTGGTTGGGTGGAAGGTGTATACCTTACATTACAGGGCATTAGCAGCATTGCACAAGAATCGGACAAGCAAAAGGTATATCACATATTATTTGAGCAAAAGGAATTTGCCAATAAACTTTTAATAATGTTGAATAGTTTAACTTCTTCAGATTATTGTAAAAACCTTGTGGCACCAATGCAGGATGTAAAGACTACTTTTGATGCTATGACTTCTGTAGGTTCGTTTACTCCTGCCAATATTAAAAACCTTACGGATAAGGTAAAAGCTATTCGTAATGCTATAGCTAAAGGCAATTCTTAAGTATTGATGATAATTGCCAAGGAAATATATAAGTCGTATGGAACCCTGAATGTATTAAAGGGTATAGACCTTGAAATAAAAGATGCTGAAGTAGTATCTATTGTTGGGGCTTCGGGTGCCGGAAAAACCACATTACTCCATATACTTGGTACCTTAGACAGGGCAGATAGGGGCACCATTGTTATGAATGATACTGAAGTGCATACCCTCAAGGATCGTGAACTTTCACGTTTCCGCAATAAAGAAATAGGTTTTGTGTTCCAGTTTCATTACCTGTTACCCGAGTTTACAGCGCTTGAAAATGTATGTATACCAGGGCATATAGCTAAAACTAATGCTACCGAAGTACGCACCCGGGCCAAAGAACTTTTGAGCATGCTGGGGCTCGAACATCGCATTGACCATAAACCAGCTGAGCTTTCGGGTGGTGAGCAACAACGTGTAGCGGTAGCAAGGGCGCTCATTAATAACCCGTCGGTTATCTTTGCCGATGAACCTTCGGGTAATTTAGATTCTGCTAATGCCCGCGAACTGCATAACTTGTTTTTTACCCTACGCGAAAAATTTAAACAAACATTTGTAATTGTTACCCATAACGAAGAATTGGCTGCCATGGCCGATAGAAAGCTAACCATGAAGGATGGTGTTATAGCCGGTTAGCATTAAAATTTTTATGAAAAAATATATAATCGCCCTTGCAACTTTAATTTTGTTTCCCTCTTTAGGATGTTTCGCTCAAAACACTGGTGATGTTTTAAACGATCAACAGCTGGCCGATTTACAAATGCAGGGAACAAAAAAACTGCAGGATTTATATGATTACCTTGGAATTCTATCTAACCAGGCCTATGAAAAAGAAATGCGTAGTGATGCTGTAGAAAGCGCTAAAAAGGTTTTTTATGCAAACGATTGTTTTATAGATGGCAAAATTGCCAAAGCCTATATAGATAGTTGCTATAACCTTAAAAACCGGATGAAATGGAAGGTAGTAGCAGTGGAAGTAAAACAAAACATGAAACTTAAGGTAAACGTACTGGATAACGAGTATTATGAGGGTGTGGTGACGTTTAAAATATCCACGGGGAGTGATACTATAAGCGCTAAAAAGGCCTTTATAGTTTTGGAGAAAAACAGGAAGCAAACTGCCAGTATTAAAAAGGGAGAATGGGAAGCCTATGTAGGAGATATAAGGTAAATTCCTTGCCCATTTAATAAAATAGATATATTTGCAGCCCGAAATTGTTCTTTTAAAGATTATTTAAAGCGAAAGTAGCTCAGTTGGTAGAGCGCAACCTTGCCAAGGTTGAGGTCGCGGGTTCGAGACCCGTCTTTCGCTCGATTTAGGAGAAAGTTCATAAGGTTTAGAGTAGAAACGCTACAAAGTAACTTTATGAACTTTTTACTTTATAAACTTTGCGAACTGTTTTGCCCTGGTGGTGGAATTGGTAGACACGCAGGACTTAAAATCCTGTATTCATTGCGAATGTGCGGGTTCAAGTCCCGCCCGGGGTACAAATTGTAGGTTTTTTGGCGTTAATTGTAACTTATTGTTGCAAAATGCAGTAAAGGTTCGTTCCACAAAGAATACTTCTTCAATAGAAGTGGAGTTTGCCTGAATTCCATAAAATCCTTGGTCAATTTTTATTATAACCCGTTCAATTCGGTATACCTTTGCATTTCATTTTTGAAATAAGACGAATATAAAAAGCAGTTACTATTATGGAATTAATAACCTTAAATAATGGACTTGAAATGCCGATTTTAGGATTTGGCGTTTATCAAGTAAGAGACTTGCAAGAATGTGAAAGAAGTGTTGCAGATGCCATAGCAACAGGCTATCGTCTTATCGATACCGCCGCTTCTTATTTAAATGAAGAAGCCGTTGGCAAAGGTATTAAGGCAAGTGGAATATCAAGAAAGGAGTTATTTATTACCACAAAATTATGGGTACAGGATGCAGGATATGAAAAAACAAAACTCGCCTTTGAGAAATCAATTAAAAGATTGCAATTGGATTATCTGGACTTGTATCTTATTCATCAGCCTTATGGCGATATTCATGGAGCATGGCGGGCAATGGAGGAACTCTATCAGCAAGGTAAAGTGAAGGCTATTGGCATAAGCAACTTTCAGCCGGATAGGGTAATGGATTTAATAATGAATAACAAGATTGTTCCAGCCATTAATCAGATAGAGGTGAATCCATTCAATCAACAAATAGAATCTGAGAAGTTTTTAAAGGCAAATAATATTCAAACCGAGGCATGGGCACCCTTTGCTGAGGGTAAGAACAACATTTTTACAAGCCCTATACTTGTTGATATAGGAAAGAAGTATGTAAAAAGTCCTGCCCAGGTTATTTTACGTTGGTTGACACAACGAGGTATAGTTGCTCTTTCAAAATCAACACGTAAAGAAAGAATGGCCGAAAATATTAACGTTCTTGATTTTACGTTGAGCTTGGAAGACATGAATGCAATTGTTGGATTAGATACTAAAACAAGTTCCTTCTTTGACCACAGAGACCCGGAAATGGTTAAGTGGATTTCTGGAAGGAAGCTCGATATTTAAAATAATGGCTGCCTCAAAACCTTACGATAAGTATCCACTAATTTTCTTATCCCTTGAAAATCAGCCTTGAAGTTCGATAAATCGTACCCTCCGGGTACGAAAACAGTGTGAGTGCGAGAGCAGGAGTGTCAAAAACATTAAAAGCAGCCTTTTAAGTTTATTTATTGCTCATTTATTTTGCTTTTTGTTTCCACATGCGGCTGTTATTTAGTTCTTCCTGATAGTTTACACCGTCTCCACTTGTCAATTTTGAAAGCGCCCCCTTCTCAATAAATAATAATTTTTTCCGTAACGGAATCTTATTGCTTTTAGGCAGGTCTTCCGAAGCATCGGAAAAACACCAATTTGTATTTGTGCCGATATAATAATAATAACTATTGTACGACGACATGCCATGGCAAAAATCAACAACAAGACGGATTCTTTCTAAACTGTCAAAATAAAGGGTTCTGGTACCTTCATTTCCCCAAGGGTAATACCTGGAAATAGAGATCATCTTATTATTCACTAAGTAAATATCTATTACACGGCCTTGTTCAGGTTCATCATTAATAAACTTAGTCTTAACAGGTTTTTTTGCCTTAAGTGAATCAAAAACATTGAGCACTTTTACAATCTCTTGTATAATAGAATCGCTTGTGCGGGGAGAACTGATGGAAAAAGGGAGGTCAGGACTTTTCTGCGCTATACCAAAAATACTTACGAAGAGTAAAAGAAATGTGCAGGCTTTTTTCATTTGTTATCTTATAAAACGGGTAAGTCGCTAAAAAGTAATACCCAATTTACCATGAAAGTAGATAAAAAACAAGTGTGTTTAGCCTTTAAAAATCTTAATTATTTCAAAGGTTATCTTATTCCCATTTTATATTCACCCCAGGTGGGGAGGGATGTAATATCTTTAACAAGCAGGCTATATTTTACGCCCTTGTATTCATATAAAATAACGATGGGATTATCTACAGGACGGGTATTCGTATATAAGTTACCCTTGTAGAGAAGGGAGTAAAAATGATGCAGAGTATCCAGTATATCGCTTGAGTTACCATAGAAAAGAAGGGATTTCTCACTACCCAGAAAGATAGAATCAAAAACTATCGACTTGGAGTCTGAACAATTAAAATTAAAACGATATTTTATGCCTTTAGGATATGGGCGAGAAGGGTGGGAGCACCCTGGCGTATAATCCCATTCTTGTTCAGTAGCGCTAGCCAGTTTTAATTGTTGCGCCAGCAAATTATGCGAAAAACTACAGAGCACAATTATAACTATTATTAGCTTTTTCATAAGTTAAAAGTAAAGCCCTAAAATGAAAAGAGAATGAAGAGGTTACCATCTTCAGGATTTGACAATATATAGTGGTTACCATCAATTTTTGGCATTGATTAATTTATTTTTTACTTTGGTAGCTTAATTGTATCAGTTATAACTGGTTTACTAATGTAATTTCAAGGCTACTACATGGCCTTTTGCGCAGATATGAAAAAAAAGGTAATGGATACTAAATCCAAAAAAGCTAAAAAACCGAATCCTGGTGCAAAGGTGTCGGAGCTTGATTACCAAATTAAAACATTAAGTGAAATTGGGCACGAAATTATTTCCTCCTTATCGGTAGAAACAATAATAAAGAATACCTACAAGAAAGTAAATTCCTTAATGGATGCTTCTGTGTTCCTTATTGGGCTTTATAATGAAGCGGAAGACCGTATAAATGTTTCAGGATGTATGGAAAAGGGCAAAAAGCTTCCTCCTTTTCTATATAATTTATCAGATACGCATCGCCCTGCAGTTTGGTGTTTCAAAAATCAAAAGGAAATGTTCACTAATGATTATTTGAGTGACTATCCTAAATACTTTCCTAATACAAGTGTTCCAAAACCTGCAGAAGGTGAGTTCAGTAACTCACTTATTTATTTGCCTCTTACTTTCCAAAAAAAGAAGATAGGCATTATAAGTGTTCAAAGCTTTAAGAAGAACGCATATACCCAATTTCATTTAGATATATTACGCAACCTTAGCGTTTATATTACCAATGCTATCGAGAACGCTCAGCTATATGCAGATATGGAAACTAAGGTTAAAGAAAGGACGGGTGAGATAATTGAGCAAAAAGAAAAGGTTGAACTCTCTTTTAAAACCATTAAAACATTAAGTGAAATAGGGCAGGAAATTACTTCCTTGTTGTCGGCGGAAAAAATTATAGAAAAGACTTACAAAAAGGTAAATTCTTTAATGGATGCCTCGGTATTTGCCATAGCAATCTCTAATCGTGAAGAATTCCGCTTGGATGCTTCCGGATGTATGGAAAGAGGGAAAAAGCTTCCCCCCTTCTTTTATAACTTAACAGACATACACCGGCCTGCAGTTTGGTGTTTTCTCAACCAAAAGGAAATTGTTATGAATGATTTTCATAACGACTACAATAAGTATTTTCCGGATGCAGTTGTTCCAACGCCGGTTAAGGGTGAAGATATTAATTCAATGATTTATTTGCCCCTTACTTTTCATAAGAAAAAAATTGGGGTTATTAGTGTTCAAAGCTTTAAAAAGAATGCCTATACCCAGTATCATATAGATATTTTACGCAATCTTTCAGTTTATATTTCTACCGCTTTAGAAAATGCGCGCCTGTATGAAAATGTAGAAGCAGAGGTGAAAGAAAGAACAGAGGAAATAAATGAGCAAAAAGAAGAACTGGAAAAAAAATCAAAGGCCCTTGAGCAAACCTATCATAACATAAGTTTATTAGGCGAAATAGGGCAAAAAATTACATCTACGCTGGATATAGAAAAAATCCTTGAAATTGTTTATGAAAACATAAATGCCTTTATGGATGTAACTGAATTCGGCATTGGGGTAATAGTTGAAGACAGGCAGCTTATAAACATGCGGCTAACTATCTATGAATCGAAAAAAGTTACATACGAAGGCGAATCAAATTGGGTTCCTATAAAAGATAAAAGGCGATTATCGGTATGGTGCGTGGACAATAAGAAGGAAGTATTTATAAACGATATGGAAAAGGAATCGAAGAAATACATTCCATCGCTTGCTGCTTACGAAACAAAGCAAGAGGGCGTATTCCTGCTTCAATCGCTTATATGCCTGCCTTTAATAATTGAAAATAAGGTTATCGGAATAAGCTACGTTCAAAGCAAAAGTAAGAATGCCTATACCCCTATGCATTTGGAGATGCTTAAAACCATTGCATCGTATACGGCTGTAGCGCTTAATAATTCTGAAGCATATAAACATCTTAATAATGCCAATTTAGAGCTTGCTGATAAAAGCAAGCAGTTAGAGCAATCGTATAATAGTATTACCTTATTAAGCGAGATAGGAAAGCAAATCAGCTCGTCGTTATCTGTTGAAAAAATTATCGAGACAGCGTACGAAAACATTAATAAACTAATGGATGCCTCGTCGTTTTGGATAGGCATATACAACGAACAAACACAAAGACTTGATTATCCTCTTGGAAAGGAAGAGGGGAAAACGCATTCTTATGCTTACTACGATTTATCGGATGATAAGTGGTTGCCAGTTTGGTCGTTTAAAAACCAAAAGGCAATATTGGTAAACGATTATGAAAATGAGTACAATAAATATATACCCGGCTCAGATCCGCCAAAACCAATAGCAGGTAAAATTCCACAATCATCCATTTGGTATCCTTTGGTTTCAAAGGAAGGAAAGCCCTTAGGGATAATAACAATTCAAAGTTTCTGCAAGAATTCATATACCGAATATCATTTAAGTATTGTAAGGAGTTTGGCTGTATTTACTTCCATTGCTCTTGAAAATGCCCTGATGTTTGAAGGTGTTGAACAAAAAGTAAAAGAGCGAACCGGAGAGGTGGTGAAACAAAAAGAAGAAATAGAACTTTCGTATAAAAATATTAAAACCTTAAGCGAAATAGGGCAGGAAATAACTTCATTACTATCAGCAGAAAAAATAATAGAAAGAACCTATAAGAAGGTAAATTCCTTAATGGATGCTTCTGTATTCGGGATGGGGATATTCCACCCTAAGGAAAACGTTCTTTATTTTTCCGGTTCAATGGAAAAAGGAGAAAAACTTCCCTCCTATGCGCTTAACCTTGATGGTACGCAGCGCCCTGCTGTTTTGTGCTTTAATGAACAAAAGGAAGTAGTAATGAATGATTTTCTTAAAGATTTTACCAGCTATTTTCCGGATGCTCCTGTACCGCAAACTGTTGTTGGCGACCAAACAAACTCGCTGATATATTTACCGCTATCACTTCCGAATAAAAAGATTGGTGTAATTACAGTGCAGAGCTTTAAGAAGAATGCCTACGCACAATATCACCTGGATATTTTGCGAAATCTTACTGTGTATATTACTACTGCGCTTGAAAATGCTCAACTGTACGAAAGTGTGGAAACTAAAGTTAAGGAAAGAACATACGAGGTAATGCGACAGAGGGAGGAGCTTGAGCAAATGAATAAAGAAATGACGGATAGTATTAATTATGCACGTACCATTCAAAATGCTATTCTTCCTTTTGAGAGCAGGATGGGGCAATCGTTGCAAGATTTTTTTATTCACTACCAGCCCAAAGCGATAGTAAGCGGCGATTTTTACTGGTTTACCGAAGTAAACGGGGAACAAATTATAGCCGCAGCAGATTGTACAGGACATGGTGTACCCGGCGCCTTTATGAGTATGATAGGAAACGATTTGCTTAATGATATTGTCAACGTAAAAGGCATTACCCGGCCAGACTTAATTTTAAACGAATTGCACAAGGGCATACGATATGTGCTAAAACAAGACCTGACACAAAACCAGGATGGAATGGATATTGCACTTGTTAAAATAGATAGAAAAAATAAAAAGATACAGTATTCGGGAGCAAAAAACCCCCTTATTTATGTTAGCAATAATGAATGCTTTATGGTAAAGGCGGATAAAATATATATAGGCGGAACCCAGAGAGAGGAACAAGAGAGGCTCTTTACATTGAATGAAATAGAATTGTCTTCTGAGCTTATGATATATCTTTTTAGTGATGGAATAGCCGACCAGTTTGGAGGGCCTAAAGGGAAAAAGTTTAAGCAAAGGCAGCTGCAAGAACTTTTACTGGCGAATAGCGACAAACCCTTAAAAGAACAAAAAGAAATTATTGACAGAACTTTTGAAGATTGGAAGGGAAACCTTGAGCAGGTAGATGATGTGTTAATTATGGGCATTCGAATAAGCGCCTGATTGCCCTATTTTTGAATAGATTTTCGAACAAGTTTACAGAGATTTGTATTATTGACGTATCTTGCGCATCATTAAAAAGTGATAAGCCACGTTAACTACCGTATTTTATGTCAGAATCAATTATTGTAAGCGGTAATACAAGAAAGGAGAAATATACTTCTCTACTACCTCAAATTAAAACACTGGCCGAAGATAATCCGGGTCCATTGGCTGTGCTTGGCAATATTATGTCCGCGTTAAAATACGGCTTGGACTTTTTTTGGGTAGGGCTGTATTTTGTAAAAGGAAATGAACTTATTCTGGGCCCCTTTCAGGGTACTGTGGCATGTACACGAATTGGTTTTGGCAAAGGAGTATGCGGCTATGCATGGCAGCATGCTAAAACAATTATTGTAGATAATGTAAATGATTTTGAAGGACACATTGCCTGTAGTTCCGCTACTCAATCTGAAATTGTATTGCCTGTTTTCGGCAAAAATGGTAAAGTAATAATGGTACTGGATATTGATAGTGAGCACCTTGCACATTTTACGGCAACTGATGAAATGTATTTGAAACAGGTAGTTGCCCTAATTGAAAAGGTAGCAGAGAATTTTGCCGAAGGTGTAGCCTGGTAAAAAAGTGGCCCGATTATCTTCACGGTTTTCAAGTTTGATAAAATTTTTAAAGCTCTTATTATCAGTACGATAAAAGCTTTAGTAATTCTCAATCAATCAGAGACTTTGACAGGCCAGGGAATTACGGGTTAAATATATTATTTTTGCGACCGATTTTCTGGATCATTTATTAATCCCCCGTTTGCGAGCAATGAATCCTGTTAAAATTAAAACGTCAATTTATTTACTTCTCGGGATAATCCTGGTGTTACTGATTGCCTCGATGTTATTTTCATTGTCTACTATTAACAAGTTGAAGAGCAACCTGGTAATGCAGGAACATACCACAACTGTAAGGCTTACCCTGGATAATACGCTAATCTCTTTACTTAATGCTGAAACAGGAGAGCGTGGGTATATGATTACTGCCGATACAAATTTTTTACAACCATACCACCTGGCGCTTCAAAATATTACCGGAAATACAAAGCAGCTGCGTGCGCTTACGCTGGATAACCCTGTACAGCAGAAAAATATGGATACTCTGGAGACTCTTATAAGCAAGAAGTTTTCACTAATCGCAGCCGTAGTTTCATTTAAAAGACAAGGCGACAAAAATCCCATAGATACCTCATTAGCCTCTTCTAATGAGGGTAAGAACATTATGGACAAGATACGAAGCATTAGCCAAGCTATGCAAGCTGAGGAGGTGAAACTTAGTGAAATAAGAACAGCAAACACAAATAAGAGTGTTGAAGGAACACAAATAGTTTTTACTGCAGAAAGTATTTTTTCAGTATTGGTTACTTTGTTATTAGCATTTATCATTATTCAAGAGCTTAACAGACGTGAGAAAACAGAAAGGGAACTCTTGGTTTCAGCTGAAAGGTTTTTGAAAATTTTTACCGAAAACCCCGTTCCAATGACCCTTTCGGAAATAGGAACGAATAAAATTGTCTTTGCCAATAACCTTTTTTACAGTTCTTTTGGATACAATAAGGAGGAGGTTATAGGCCGTACTTCTGAAGAGTTGAAACTAATATCGAGGGAAGAGGAAATCAGAATATTTCCCATTCTGCTTAATTACCTAAATGAAACACGTTCTATTCAGGAATTACAGGCCTTGCCGCGCGAAGAAAGTGAAAAGCTCCTTGTAAAGTTAAAGCATGCAATGGGTACAGAGGGTTTAGAAGTATTATACACCCGAAAAAATGGTGAAACTTTCTACGCAATTGTTTCATACGACATTATTGAAATAGATAATAAGAACTACTCGATAACATCATACCAGGACATTAACGAACAAAAAAACGCTGAAAAAAGAATATTGGCTTATTCAACCGAATTAGAAAGGAAGAATAAGGAAATAGAACAATTTGCTTATGTGGCTTCGCACGATTTGCAGGAACCGCTTAGAACCATTTCTAATTTTTCAAATCTGCTAACCCAAAAATTAGAGGATAATCCTGATAAAGAAGAACGAGACTATATAAGCTATATTAATGAAAGTGCACAACGCATGTCTCAGCTTATTTTTGATTTACTGGAATACTCCAGAATAGGAAAAGACGAAAGCAAAATACCCGTTGATTGTGATGCGTTAGTAAAAGCAGTTTTAAACGATTTGTCGGCCAGTATTAAAGAAAGCGGCGCAGAAATTCATACTGAAAAACTACCTGTAGTGAGTGGCTTTAATTATTTAAAATCTGTTTTCCAAAATCTTATAAGCAATGCCATTAAGTTCCGTAAAAAAGGCGAACATCCTATAATAGCCGTCTCGGTGGCTGATAAGGGCAAAGAATTCCTATTTTCAATTAAGGATAACGGCGTTGGGATAGAAAGAATATACCATGAAAAAATTTTCCTCATTTTTCAACGCCTGTATACCCGCGAGGAATATGAAGGTACGGGCATAGGGCTTTCGCAATGTAAAAAAGTAGTTGAACTTCATGGAGGAAGAATATGGGTTGAATCGGAACCAGGAAAAGGAAGCACATTTAATTTCACAATACCTAAAACGTAAAGCAAGCACAGTATGAAAAAAAAGCTAAACTGTATTTTATTGGTGGATGATAATTCGCATGATAATGTTTATCATCAAATTATATTGAAGAAAATGGATATTACCAATCGAATTGATGTAGTTTTTAATGGCTTGGAAGCATTAACATATCTTAAAAGGGAAAATCAAACCCCACCGGAATTAATTTTCCTGGATATTAATATGCCAAAGATGAACGGATGGGAGTTTTTGGAGGAATATAAACACCTTGATGCCAAACAAAAGGCGAGAGTGGTGATCATGATTTTAACCACTTCTGCAAATCCCGATGATATTAAAAAAGCCAAAGAAATACAGGAAGTGACGGGATTTGAGACAAAGCCCTTAACAGAGGAAATGATGAGGGGGATTCTAAATCAGCATTTTCAGGATTACCTATAAAACTTACCGTGGAACAAGATTGTCCTGGTGTGCCCCATTTTCCTATCTTTGATATATAGCAATAGCTTTTTGCATAATGTCAATTTCTTAAACCAAATGAAAATGAAAAAACTACTCTTACTTTTCATAATTACTTTGTTTGTTTCATCCTGCTTGTTCGCGCAAGATTGGGTAAGTATGATGAAAGATAATAATGCCAATGTGCATGATGTGCAAAAGGCTTTTTATACCTGGTACGCCAACCAGCCAAAGGATGATACCAAGATAGTTAAAGGTGAAGAAGACGAAGACAGGGATGGAGCCTACATGCAGTTTAAGAGATGGGAATGGATGATGGAAGCACGCACTTTTCCGAGTGGTAACCGCCCTAATCTTAATAAAGTTGCTAACGACTATAAAGATTTTACTTCGGCCCAGGCCGTAAAGCGCGACCAAAATGTACAGGGAGTTTCTAACTGGGTATATTCGGGTAATACCAGTGTGCCCGCATTTGGCGGCGGAGCCGGCAGGGTAAATTACTTTAGGTTTATGCCCGGCAATAACAATATTATTTTTGCTTGTTGCCCAACCGGTGGGCTTTGGGAAACTACAAATGGCGGTGCAACATGGTCAACTAAAACCGACCACCAGCTTGTAGATCTTGCTGTTAGCGACATAGCCATCAATCCATTAAATACCAATGTAATGTACATTTCTACCGGCGATGGAGACGGACTGGGCGGGGGATATACGACACTTTCAACCGTTGGCGTACTAAAATCTTTGGATGGGGGTAATACATGGGGTCCAACGGGGCTTAACTATACACAGGCTGTGTCCGGTCCAACATCCTCAACTGTTAACCAATTGCTAATACATCCTACCGATACCAATTTATTGCTTGCAGCTACTTCTTTCGGTTTGTACCGTACCTTAAATGGGGGCTTAAGTTGGACACAGGTAAACTCGGATGATTTTAAGTCGTTGGAATGTGAACCATTTCACCCAAGTACCATGTATGCTGCAACTAATAATGGTGTATTTTATCGTTCTATTGATTCAGGCGCTACATGGACAGCTATTGTAGCCGGATTACCGGCTGCCGCTAACGGGCAAAGGGTGAAAATAGCAGTTAGCCCGGCAGATTCTAATTACGTTTATGTGCTGGAATGGAACGTGGGTGTTTATCGTTCTACAGATAGGGGCCAAACCTTTACACAGCAAACCAGCTTCGATCCTATTGGCGGTCAGGGTTGGTATGATTTAGGTTTTAATGTTTCGCCTACAAATAGAGATTCTCTTTTGGCAGGTGGTTTGGATAATTATTGTTCGCCCAATGGCGGAGTAAACTGGAACCAGGTTTCTTCATGGACCGGTAGTGGTTTCCCTTATGTGCATGCTGATGTACATTGTATAAGCTGGCTGCCCAACAGTGGTGGTTCTTATTTTGTATCCTGCGATGGTGGATTTTTTAGATACGATATGAATAATCCGGGTGTATGGACCGATTATAGCAGTAACCTTGAAATTGCTGAAATATACAGCATAGGCCCTTCGGCCACAACACCGGGTTTGTGGATTACGGGATGGCAGGACAACGGAACCAGCCTTTCGCAGCCATCATGGGGGCAAGTGTTGGGTGGCGATGGTATGGTGGCTTTTATCGACGAATCCAACGATAACAATTTATTTGCTGAGTTTTATGAAGGACAACAAAATTTATCTACCAACGGTGGTGCTACATGGAATGATATATCAGCTCCTTTATTAAGCGCATGGGTTACTCCCTGGATGCAAGACCCAATGAATTCGAATGTTTTGTATTCTGTTACATCACAGGTTGAAGAATCACCTAACATGGGTAGTTCATGGAACCAAATAAGTACATGGAGTGATGGTGTTATGAGTGCCGAAGCTGTAGATGCAAACAATGATCAGATACTTGCCGCTGCCAGCCCCGATTTGATTGAATATACAACAAACAATGGCGCTACATGGACAAACATAACTTCGGGCTTGCCTGTAGGCTCGGCAGGCATTACCGGAATTGCTATAGATCCGTACCTGCCTTCGCATATATATGTTACATTTTCGGGATATGTATCTACGGCAAAAGTGTTTATGAGTTCTAACGGTGGCGCTACGTGGACAAATATCTCTGCCGGGTTACCTAATCTGCCTGTTGATTGTATTTTACTGCCGAGCCAGGTATCGCGTGGACATGAAGGTATATATGTAGGTACAGATATGGGAGTGTATTATCATGATACTATTTCGGGCTGGATGAATTATAGTACCAATCTGCCTAACGTGATTGTGAACGATTTGAAGTATTCTGCCCCGACCAGTAACATTGTTGCGGCAACTTATGGCAGAGGTATATGGACTTCGCCAGCAGTTGTTACCGGAGTTAATAATATTACAGATAACAATAGCATTAAAATATATCCTAACCCTACTGATGGAATGCTTAATGTAACGCTCAACCTTTCTAAAAACGGAGCCTATACCATGGCAATAGCTAATTTGCTGGGGCAGGTTATATACAACAAAAACATAACAGTATCCGGCCCTTATTCCGCTGCAATAGATATGAGCAGTTTTGCTAAAGGCAGCTATATATTAAGCATTAATGGTCAAGGCGGGCCTATAGTTAAAAAAGTGGTATTGCAGTAGAGTTGTTTTTCTACTGATAAGAAGGAGAGTTGAACATTCAATGTTGCTTCCTTAGCCACTTCATAATCAAATATATCAGGATGAAAGGCATAATAATGCTTTTATAGAGTGTGTTCTATATACATAGACGATGAAAATTAGGCATGGGTTGGGTTAATTACCTTAAACCATCCTTAACATACTAAAATGCTATAGAATCAGTTTCCCGGTGGCTCAAGGTTAGGGTCCTGCTCGTCTTTCTTCTCTTTAAATTCCATTTTACCAAACCGGTAAGTAAAATTTATTCCAAACGATTGGTAAGGAACCTGGCGGGTTGTTATGGTAGTAAAGTTATATCCGGTAAGATCTGTTACCTGGTTAACATAATAGTTGAAGGGATTTGTAGCTGTAAGTGCAATGCTGCCTTTTTTATGAAATAGTTGTTGGCGCACAGCAAAATTATATACAAAAAATGCGGGTTTTGTACCCTGGGCATTAACCCGTGGTGAATTAAAATTGCCAAACATTTCAAGGCTTAAGTTGCTGGTTATATCATACGAAAAGTTGAGATTAATGCGGTAGTTAAACCCGTTTGCATTGCCACCAGTGCTTAGGCCTGTATATATCCATCTTTGAAATAATTGGATGTTGGGGCGCAGTTTAATTTTTTCAATAACAGGTATAGAACCAGATACGCTTAAACCAATATCATCTTCCTCACCAATGTTAGCCCTTTCGGTAACTGTAGTATTGGTATAGGTGGAATCTCCTACTTTATAGCTTTGATAATAGGTTGTGTAAGGTTGTAGGTCTTGCAGGTTCCAACGGTAAAAGAGAGTGATGAAAATATTTTCATCTTTTTTAAATACCCTGTTATAACCCATTTCAATTTTATTACCTATCTCCGGCTTTAGGTAAGGATTGCCCGTGGAAATATTCTTAGGGTCACTAACATTTACAAATGGGTTTAAGTCGCCATAATCAGGCCGTTCAATACGGTACGAATAGCTAAGTTTAAGCGTTTGGTTATTGGCAAAAGTATGTGCAATAACTATAGATGGAACATAGGTATTATAAGCGGGTATATTTACATTGCCCGAATTGGAATAATACGCATTCGTCTGTGTATATTCATCGCGGAAGCCGGCCTTTACATCTAAAAACTTGAATAGCTTGAAAGAACCTGACAGGTAGGCAGCATATACGTTCTGTTTATAATTTAAGGATGTTGATTCGGTATTGCTATATCCATAATTATCAAGAATAGTGTTAAGTAAGTAAACATCCGAGGTGCTTTGTATTTGATTTAATTCTGTTTTGGCACCCATTTCAAGGGTAGTGTTATCATTCAAAGGTTGTGTATAATCCAACGAAATGTTTGTTCCATTTTCGCTGCCCGGATTATTTCCGTATGAACCACTATATATATACGATGGAGAGATATACCCCTGTGTTTGGGCATAGTTAAGGAATGTAGTTGAATACGAGGAATTATACGAAATATCCAGTTCCTGGTCTTTTTTAGAAAAAGTTCTTTTATAATTTAGATAGTAATCAAGCGCATGTTGATTGTAGTTGTTTGAGGTGTTAAGCAAGTCGGTAACATCCGAAAGTGTACTGCCAAAATCATCCTGTATTGTTTCCTGGGTAGTTGTGCCCGTAAAATCATTTTCAAAATAATTGTAACTGACCCCGCCATAAATGTTATCCTTAGATGTGATTTCCCAATCGAAGCCTATACCTGTTTGATATCCGTCCCTGGTAAAATTACTTGAGCCGTTTTCTAATAGTGTTGTGGTTTGGGCTCCGGTATCCTTAGCGGTATTACTTATTGCAGTTTTAGTGGTCGAAAGCAATGTAGCGTTTCCGCTAAAAAAACCATAAACGCCAAAGTTGCCGCTTCGTGCATTTAGATTTAACGATGTATTTTCGAACCTTGTGCCGCCAGATAAAGAGATGCTTCCATTAATCCCTTTTACAGTGCTCTTTTTTAGTATTATATTGATGATTCCACCAGTTCCTTCGGCATCATACTTAGCACCGGGACTGGTAATTACTTCAATGCTTTGTATTTGGCTTGCAGGTATAGATTGTAATACATCCACAATATTGCTTCCAAATATGGTCGAGGGTTTTCCATCTATAAGGAAACGTATATTGCTATTCCCTTGCAGTTCAACATTGCCATCTACATCTACATCCACCTGGGGTATTTTTTTAAGGGCATCTGTGGCAACACCTGTTTGCGATGTAAGGTCTTTATCTACATTGTAAACCATTTTGTCAATCTTGTTTTCTATAATATCTTTTTCAGCCGTAACGGTAACAGCTTTTAGTGTGGCGGTGGTGCTGGGTAATCTTATATCTCCCAAAGCAATAGTAGGCTGCGTCTTGCTTATTACAATATTGTTTTTTGTCCGGGTTTTATATCCTACAAAAAATATTTGCAATTTATAGGTTCCCTCAGGAATACCCGTTAGCTTAAATGTGCCGTTATCATCGGTAGTTGTGCCACTAATCTCTTTGTCATTGTCCTGCACAGCAAGGCTTAAAGAGGCATAGCCCACAGGTTTTCCATTTGAAGAATCAATAACTCTGCCCGTAATTTTACCGGGGCCACTACTCGTAACATCTTGACTGTTTGAATAGTAACCAAACAAGCAAAAGATGCTCGCTAAAAGAATGCTTTTTACCGGTTTGTTAAATATAATTGCAATACGCTTAAGCATAAAGCGGCCTAAATGATGTAATGGTATAATTCAATTCTGTTTAAATTCTGTAGTGGGCAAAATTTTAAACCATGCAAAAGTACAAGTCTTTTTGCATTATGGATAAAGGAAATGTTAACGTTATATTTTTACTTTTTTAAAGAAAAACAAAACAGCTTAATTAACAATCTTTTTTATCGCAGTCATTTGCCAAGGCTCCCATTTGTGCGCGGCTACATAATCGGCGATTATCTTCTTGTTTTTATCCTCATCATAAAAATACTGTAACACTTCAGATGCCGGCCCGGCAAGCCTTCCATTTGCATTAGGTACTGCATTAAGCAGGTTAGCTAACAGTGTTTCATTAAAATAATCTAACCTTTTTAAAGCCTGCATTGCGGTTGCCCTTGTACGAAATTCATAGGAGCAACTTGTATATTCTACTAATTTGTTTTGATTAGTATAATCTGTTGAGTAAATTGAAGAAAGCTCCAACCATTTAATCTCTACATTTCTGCCAACAGCGCCTGTAATACCTTTAGTTTTTTGAAGATACCCAGGCATTCCATTTGGGTTGCTTACGTTTAACCTATCTAAGGTTGAGATAATCACATCGTAGGAAGAATCAGCCAGTAGCTTTTCAAAATCGGGTAGGAGGGAAGCTGGGATAACTTTAGTATTAGCCAAAACAGCTTTTCGTACCAATACATCTTTATCTGCAATGGCATCCTTTAATAAAGCTCTGCTGGCTGAGTTGGAATCGCCTGCTAACTGCGCTACAACTTCCGCTTTAACTGCCTGGAAAGTTTCTTTATGGAACACACTTATCAGAAAATCCCTTTTTGTGTTGCAGTCGGTTGATTTCATTGCATCTACTGCATCAAATCTGTCGAGTATGTTTTCCGCTTTAATGGCTTGGGCTTTCAACATTTCAAAAGATTTTTGAAAGCTCACCGATTTCATTACCTGGTTATCGGGATCGAAAAGTACATAATCGATTTTCTTGCCTGATGTATTAGGAATGCTTACAATTTGATTTTGTTTTTCTATCCAAAATTGTTTTTTATCTGCGGTGCCGTCGGTATAATGCACCTCGAACCATATTGGCATTTTAAATAGCCCTGAAGGCGTGGAGTTTACACCTTCTCCCGATGCCGGTAAGCCAGTGGTTTCAGATAATTCCTGTACTTGCGTAACATTAAATTGGGTGTATCCGTTTTGCTCGCTATAGGATACAGTATAATTCGGCATACCGCCTCTGTAATACCATTCGTCCCAAAACCAATCGAGCGACAAGCCTGTAGTTTCTTCAAAGGCAAGTAGCAAATCTCTCGAATCTACATTTTCGTATTTATGCTTTTCTAAATAATATTTAATTGCCTTGTTGTATACTTCACTTCCGCCAACCACATATTTAAGCATGTTCAACACAAAAGCTCCTTGTGGGTATAGGCGCGTGGTGCCTGCCATGCTACACGAAATAGGGTTGCTGTTTTTCTTCAATTCATCCAATGCAGCATTTTGTTGCCCTCTGCGTTCCCAATCAAAATAATCTTTGCCAAATATTTCTTTATCGAACAGGGCGCTGTAATAGGTGGCAAAATTTTCGTGCAGCCACATATATGATGAAGTGCGACAGGTAACCATATCGCCAAACCATTGGTGGGCAAGTTCGTGAGCATTAACGCCAATGTAGGCGCGGTCTAACGCACTGCGGCCATCAACCAATAAAAAATCTCCATAAATGGTTGCGGTGGTGTTTTCCATAGCGCCAAACATAAAATCCTGCACCGGAATTTGCGAGTAGCTTTCCCAGCCATATTTCATTCCAATTTCTTTTTCATAAAAGTCTATCATTTCAGCACTATACTTATACGTTGCTTCCACCCTGTCTTTCCATTCAGGGTAATAGTATAGGTGCAATGGAACGCCAGACTTAGATTTCCTGTCATCAATACCATATTTGCCAATACCAAGCATTACCAGGTAGGGTGAATGGGGATGAGTCATTTTGTAATGCCAGGTTTTGGTCCCATCGGCGTTATCCTTCACTCCAAGTTTTGTTCCGTTACTTAGCACCTGGTAATCCTTATCAAAAGTTACTATGGTTTCAGTAATCATTTTATCATTCCAGTTATCATACATCGGTATCCAGTTCCGGTTATCTGTACCTTCGCCCTGGCTCCAAATCTGTTTCCTACTTATGTTGTTCGGGTCGTTCCATCCAATAAAATATAGGCCTTTACGCGGTGTACATTCATAGGTAACGGTCAGTGAATCTTTAGAATTATCTGTCATAGTTGCACTTGGATAAACTGCAATTCCTTCGCTATAGGTCTTATAATTCACATCTTTCCCGTTAAGGGTAAGCTTTTGTACTGCCATGTTTATTCCATCCAGCCAAATAGAATCGGTAGTAGGCTTGTAAGGAGTAAAGGCCAATGTTACTTTCCCTTTTACTAGGCTCTTTTCCGGCGCAAAAGAAATTTCAAGGCGCATACTGCTAAAGTTTACAGTGTGTGCCCTATAGGCTAATTCAGGGTCGGCAACATAACTGCGGGTTTTTACCTGTGAATACGACAGTGAGGTCCAGGTTGTAAAACAAGCAACAAATAATAGTTTTTTCATAGGGAGATATCAATAAAATAGGCGTAAAAATAGGGATTTCAATAATACCCCATTTAAACGCCCAAAAGGTTAATAAAGCCTAATCTTTGTTTTACTCCTGTCTCTTATTTTGAAACATTGAGTGCTTTGGCTTCTTTGTATGCATCAATAGCAAAGCTAATTTGCAATGCAACAAATCCGCAGAACATAGTTAACCATTGGTTGAAAACAAGATGAGAAAGATAAATTTGAATTTCGCCAACACGGATAAGTATCCAACCAATTACCAGGCCACAGCCTAACATGGCACGTTTTCCGTTATAAATATATCCTCCTCCAAAAAATAATAAATTCAGAATAGCTGCAATCCAGGGGTTTTTCATGAGTTTGTTTTTTTTGAATATTAATAATCCTTTTTATCATATTTAACGGTGCAAAGGTAAAATTAAACTTGTAAAATGCAAGTTTAATTTGCTTATGTAAAAGGACAAATATTAATGTTATTCTATTTTGAGGTAATGTTTTCTACCTTTGTTAGGTAATTAAAATATATATTATGAATGATAATGGGGAAACGAATAAATCAGAATCAGGCGGTGGCGCCAAAGTTGTGGGCGCACTAATACTAGGTGCGGCTATAGGCGCTGGGCTGGGTTATTTGTTCGCTTCGGAAGAAGGTAAGGAATTGCGAAAGAAAGTAGTGGATAAAGTAAAAGATTTTGTAGATACTATGAAGGAAAAAGCAGAGGAACATCATTGCCCAAACTGCAATTGTAATAAAGAAGAAAAAACAACCTAAAACTTAATAGATGGAAGACATTGGCACCAAACTGGAAGAGGTTGTAAAAAACCTTAAAGAGTATGCTGATATTCAGTATCAGTTAACTGTGTTAAAAGCGGGAAATATTATTTCTTCGGTTACGGCGAAAATTTTGGCCGCCTTTGTATTTGCGCTTTTCCTTTTTATGTTTACTATGTTTATTAGCGTCACTGCCGGGTTGTATATGGCAAACCTTTTGGGCTCTTTAACAAAGGGCTTTTTAGTTGTAGCAGCTTTTTACTTTATTATAGGGCTTATCCTTTTCGTTTTCCGCAATAAGTTAATTATTGGGCCCATACGCAATGGGCTTATTAAACAAATATTTAAAGATGAAAAATAGAAAGATATCATCCTATAAAGAACTTGAAGCTGTAATATCAGAGTTAGAACAAAGCAAAACCAGACAGGAAGAATTGCTAAAGACAAACCTGGGCGAAATAAAGGAAGTTCTTAATCCTGTAAACATTCTTAAAAACGCCCTTAAAAAGGTTATAGAAGATAGAACATTGGAGCAGGATGCACTTAAAGCAGCTATTGTTGTAGGCGCGGATTATGTGGTGGAAAAGTTTTTTAAATCTAAAAGTTCAAAAGGTGGCTTTATAGCAACAGTTTTCGAAAAAATTGTATCGGCTATTACCGGATAAGCAAACTCATTTGTTTCTTGTTCTTTACTAAAATCGTTTTAATGCGGAAAGGCATTCATGTCCTTTAATGTCGTTTTGTTATGCAAATATTAACAAAATACCCAGTTCATTACATGTTTTTTCCCGTTCATTACATATAAAGTATTTAGTAAAGAATAAATTCCTATACTCGAAACATAAAATATGCAACTATGAAAAACGAAGCTGTAGAAATTGTAATGGTAGAAGACAATGTAGATGACGCCGCTTTGGCATTAAGGGCTTTAAAGAAGAATAACCTTGCAAATAAGCTGGTACACCTTAAAGATGGAGCCGAGGCCCTTGAATTCTTTTTTTGCACAGGTGCATATTCTGATAGAAGCATTGATAATACACCTAAAGTTGTTTTTCTTGATCTTAAAATGCCGAAGATAAATGGCATTGAGGTATTGGAGAAGTTAAAATCAGATGACAGGACAAAGCAAATTCCGGTGGTTGTGTTAACCTCTTCGGCAGAAGACCCTGATATTAGAAAGTGTTACGAACTCGGGGTGAATAGTTATATAGTTAAACCTTTAGGATTCGAAGCTTTTACAAATAAAATATCGGAACTGGGTTTATATTGGATAGTAACCAACGAAGCCCCGAAATAATTTTTAGGGCCCAAATACCTCTTAAATAGAAGTCTTTAAATTCAGGTTGAACTGTTTCATTACATCATTTTACCGTTTCATTACATGTTGATACCGTTTCATTACATGTAGTTTTATCTCTGTAAAGATTATGGATAAATTAGGCTTGCCAATAAATAGAAAGTGCAAAAGTTAGTTTCTGTTTATTTTTTTACCAACCCTAAAATAAAACTATGATAAAGAAATTGGATTGCATTGTAGTAGATGATGATGAGTTTTCGTTATCGATGATTGAAGACATGTGCAAGCGCTCTAAATGGGCAAGAATTGTAAAGAGTTACAAAAGCCCCAAAAAATTTTTGGACAAAGCGCAGGATATAAAGTTTGATGTGTGTTTGCTGGATATTAATATGCCCGAAATGAGTGGGCTACAGGTTGCAAAAATAGTAAATGATAAGCCCATAATTTTTATTACAGGATTGTACGATAAACTAAAAGATGCCCTGGATATAGCACCAGTGGATGTAGTTACAAAGCCCTTTAAGAAACAAAGGCTGGAAAAGGCATTTGAAAAAGCCAGTATACAAATAGGGGCACGCAAACCTGTTGAATTTGCATTGTTTAATATAGCCGAATCTGATAAAAAAATGAGGATTCATCTTGGCGATATTTTATTTGTACGTTCGTCTGCAGCAGACCCGCGAAACAAGTACGTATATTTAAAAGGCGGAAGCACATATACCTTAATGAACTGTAAGTTTGAGCAGTTACTTGATTTGTGCCCGTCCTTAATAAGAGTAAACAGAACGGAACTTATATCAAGCAAATCGGTGCACATGGTAAAACATGATGTAATTACACTTAACGGAGTTTATGATAATAATAAACCAAGAAGGGTTTCGCTGAGCGACAATTGCCGGAAGGATTTTATAGATTTCATACACTACTAAAGCCCTCTGCTTACTTCTATAAGTCAATAGGTTATATTTTTGGAAAGCAATTAACATGAATATTACCTATATTTATGGGTAAATATTGTACCCGGTAAGACTTAATTTTGATGAGGAAAGGATTATATTATCTTATTTTAACAAGTATTCTGCTGTTAAATGGCGTTTGTTTCGGACAAAGTGTAAATACAAATGCCGGAACAAACTTTTGGTTTGGTTTTACCGAAACAACAGATGGAGTAAGTGCAGATTATGTAGTTTATATTACTACACTTAAACCAACAACAGGAACTGTATCTATCCCCGGTTTTGCATGGTCTACCAATTTTACTGCCACCCCCGGAATAACAACGCGCATAGTTGTGCCATCGGCAGATGTGGTGGTTAGCTCTTTTAGCGGCCCGGTAAATCAGGCGGTAAATGTGGTTTCCAATAGTAATGTTTCGGTATTTGCCGCTATAGAATTCAGCGAACGTACCGATAACACATGCATTTATCCTGTTTCATCATTAGGGAATCAGTATTATATAATGGATTATAGTTTGTGCCAAAGCTTTTCTAATTTTATGATAATTGCACAAGGGTGTAAGGATAGCGTGCAAATAATACCAAGCCAAAATATTACAGTGGGCGGTAATCACCCGGCTAATGTACCTTATACCGAAGTATTACAACCGGGGCAAGTACTGCTTGTTCAAAGCAATAGTGACCTTACCGGCAGTATGGTGCGTTCGCTTAATCACGCGGAAACGGGTGTAATAGCGGGTGCCAACTGGAACTGCGTATTTTGTAGCGGTACCGCCAATCCTTTTTATGAAGAGTTAACTCCAATAAATACATGGGGTCAAAATTATGTTTTCGTTCCCACACCTCAGGCCCAGGACCAGTGCCGGGTTTTATCCGAACAAAATGGTACAATAGTTACTTTCTCTACCGGCGGTGGCCCTAATACAGTAACACTCAATGCCGGTCAGTATTACGATACAACTGTTAATTACGCCTCTCCCGTTTTTATAAATGGCACTAGTCCTATTGAAGTAGGAAGGTTTTTAAGAACAGGCGGATGCAATAATTATTACATTAATAATCCTACAGGTAAAGGAGATCCATCGCAAATTAATATGGAATCTAACGAACAAATGCTTTTAGATACTATAAGTTTTTATTTTAGCCGCACTCCTGATATTGACAGCAGTTACGTACAGGTAGTAACCCGCACTGCGGATAGGAACACAGTATTTTTGGATAACGCGAACATAGGTGCATATTTTAATGTGCTTGGGCCTAATCCAACGTATGCATATGCCGCATTAACCCTGCTGCCGGGCGCGCATACTTTAACAACAACAGGGCATGGTTTCGTAGCATATATGTGTGGCCTCGGGTTTGAAGATGCCTGCGCTGCAACAGATGGAATCTACCTTAAAGAAATTAATATTGCTACAGTACATACTAACCCAAGTAGTTGCGGAGCCAGCGATGGAAGTGCAACCGCTAATGCTACAGGTATACCGCCCTTTAAATATTTGTGGAGCAATGGGCAAACAAACCAAACTGCTACAGGATTGAGTGCGGGAATTTATACTGTAACCGTATCCGATTCGGATTGTGTACAACATAAGGATACCGCTATGGTAAGCATAAGCGGGCGTAATGGTTATTCTGCAACTGTAACGGACACTAACCCAAATTGCAATAATCCAAAAGGAAAAAGTACGGTTAACCCTGTAGGCGGAACGCCACCTTACACCTATAGTTGGAACAACGGGCAAACCAATCAAACTGCTACCGGGCTTAGTGCGGGAAGTTACACGTGCACCATAACCGATAATACCGGATGCAAATACTTTATTACAACAACTATAGCTGCGTATACGGCGCCTGCTATAGGTATTTCGCCTTATACCGATAGCCTTTGTGGGGCAGGAAGTGTGCCTTTACATGTGTATGGACTAAATACAAATGTGTATAACTGGTCGCCGAATGGCAGCCTGAGTTGTAACCCTTGTGCTACACCAACTGCCACACCAACGGTAACCACCACGTATACCATTTCAGGGGTAGATTCAAGCGGATGTGCTGCATCTGCCACATTAACCATAACAATATTAAATGTACCCAAACCAATAGTAAGCGGAAGGGATTCAATATGCTTAGGTAGTAAAGATACACTGAGCGTTACCGGTGGCGTTACGTATTCCTGGAGCAATGGCGCCACAACAAGTTCTATCATAGTAAATCCTGCTATTACTAAAACTTATACTGTAACCGCAGCTAACGGATATTGCGCATCGCATGATACTACATTTACAATTCATGTTGTTTCTCCTCCTGCTGTGTCTATAAGTGCAAGTAAAGATACAGTATGTGCAGGCGATAGCACTTTACTGAGCAGTACCGGTGGCGGTACTTACAAATGGCTTGTTGCAGGTAATCCAAATACTTCGAGCATTTGGGTGAAGCCGGGTTCAAACACTACATATTCAGTTGTAATTAAAAATGTGTGCGGATTAGATACATTATCAAAAGCCATATTTACCCACGCGCTTCCTATTGTTACTAAATCAAATGATACAACTATCTGCTTTGGCCAGGGAGTTACCTTATCTGCTTCCGGTGGTAATTCGTATACATGGTCTCCGGGCGGAACGGGATCCAGCATTAACGTTGTGCCTTCAACAACAACAACATACACGGTCAAAGTTTCCAATGGTACATGTGCAAGTTCTGCAAGTGTTACCGTTACTGTAATACCAAAGGTGGTAATTGGCCTTACCCATCCTTTCACCCTTTGTGTAGGCGATAGCACACCCCTTTCAGCAACAGGCGGAGGCACTTATAAGTGGAGCACAGGCGCTACTACTTCATCAATAATGGTTAAGCCTACTAAGAATACAACATATACAGTAGTGGTTTCTAACGGTTGTCCGGATTCGGCCACAACAACAGTTACTATAGATGTTCCTACACTTGCGGCCTGTTGCGATACAACTATATTCAGGGGCAATTCCACTACTATTAATGCCGCCGGGCAAACTAATTATTCCTGGTCGCCAAGCAGCGGCTTAAGTTGCGATAACTGCCCCAATCCGGTTGCCTCACCTACAGTTACTACTACGTATACCGTAACTTCTAACGACCCTAACGGTTGCCCCGTTGAAAGAACAATAACTATATATGTAGAAACTCCTTGTGCTGATTTTAATGTGCCCGATGTGTTTACCCCTAATAACGATGGTATAAACGATGATTTCGTAATTAATATTCTTAATCCATCTGCCTATTCTATAAATATATATGATAGGTGGGGCAAGGAAGTTTATACTTCAACAGATGCAACCGTATACTGGAACGGAAGGATTTTAAAGACTCAATATTTAGTTCCCGATGGCGTATATTATTATGTAATAAAGGCATCATGCCAAAGCAATAATTATATAAAGAAAGGCTTCGTACAAGTTCTTGGCGGGAATTAGAAGTTATATTCAATAAGGCCTTTGAAGATGTTTGCAAAAAAAAGTTAAAAAGCTTGCATCATGTTATGTAAAAGGTATATATTTGTATCGCTCTTTTAACTAAGAGCATTTAGTGGTTTAACACCTTTCATGGGTGTTTTTTAGTGGTTGAGCCCCTGTGTGGTAGCAGGGGCTTCTTTTTTTACTGAAAATCAATAAATTTCCTTTGTTTTCAATATATGCGCACGATAGCGTACTAACTATTCGTAGCATTTTCTATTATCCTATTTACCTATCTTTAACAATTCTAATTACTGAAATATGAGCAAAGAAGTTCATTATAGCGACTACCTGCAACTTGAAAAAATACTTAACGCCCAAGACATGGAGTCTCTCAAGCATGGCGTTAATGCTCACGATGAAATGTTGTTCATCATCATCCACCAAACATACGAGCTTTGGTTTAAGCAGATTATTTACGAAATAGATTCGGTGGCCGATATAATGGATAAACCGGCTATTAACGATAACTCGCCCGACCTGCAAATGGCTGTACACAGGCTAAACAGGGTAGTAACCATATTAAAAGTGCTGGTTAGCCAAATAGATATTTTGGAAACCATGACATCTATGGATTTTTTAGATTTCCGGGATTACCTGCGTCCTGCTTCAGGTTTTCAAAGCTGGCAATTTAAAATAGCCGAGGCGAAACTTGGATTGAAGTTTGATGAACGCTACGGACAGCAGTATTATGTTTCTCAGTTACGTAAAGAACAAGTGGAGATGATACGAAAAGTGGAAAGCCGTAAAACGCTTTTGGAACAGGTAAATACCTGGCTGGAGCGAATGCCATTTTTTAGTGATAAAAAATATTGGAAGGAATACACGCCTTTGGTTAAGGCTAATAAAGGACACGTTTTTTGGGATGATTTTGAACATATTTATGGTGAAGGTTTGGCAGAAGGCGAAAAGCAAAATCTGGAGGCTTTCCATAAGTTATTTATAAATGAGGAAGAAGAAAAAGGCAGGTCCTTAAGCCCGGCAGCATACAGGGCAGCTTTATTCATAATGTTATACAGGGGGTATCCTTTATTGCACTTACCATTTCAATTCCTAACTAATCTTATAGAGATTGATGAACAAATGTCGACCTGGCGCTTTAGGCACGTAAGCATGGTGCACCGGATGATTGGTGCAAGAATTGGAACCGGCGGCAGCAGCGGAAAAGAATATTTAAAAGGTGCGCTGGATAAGCACTTTATATTTAAAGATTTGGTGGCTCTTAGCAGCTTTTTGATTGAAAGACGCAAGCTACCCAAACTCCCCAAAGAGCTGGAAAGCGCATTAGGGTTCAATTGATTTACCGATATCCGTTAATGTTTAGATTAGGAAAACAACATTGCATGATAGTTGGCATAATCTTATGCCTTATTGCCAATGGTTTTGCGCAAGAACAGAATAGCTTAAAGTTTATTCATCGTAAAGATAAAGTGCTTATCGACAGCACAGGTAAAGAGGTTAAATTACGAGGAGTTAATTTGGGTGGATGGCTGTTGTGGGAGGAGTGGATTTGGGGCGAAGGGTTTAAATCGCAGACTACCATACTAAAGCGGCTGGGCAAGCTAATTAGCGCGGATAATGCGAATAAGTTTAGGGATAGTGTATATAAAGAATACATAACAGAAAGTGATATTAAGGAGATAGCTGCTTGTGGCTTTAACGTAGTACGTGTGCCACTTAATTGCAGGATATTTAAGTATGAAGACAGTGTGTTTTCGTATAAAGGAATTGGATGGTGTATACTCGATAGCCTTGTAAAATGGTGTGCAAAATATCATGTATATGTAATCCTTGATATGCATGGAGCCCCTGGAGGACAAAGTATCTGGTGGACAGCTGACCCTTCTTCGAGAGCATCGGACAGGTTATGGGTATCCAATCTTAGGCAGCACCAAACCCTTGATTTGTGGCAAGCAATTGCAAGAAGATACGCAGACAATAAAATTATTCTGGGCTACGATTTATTGAACGAACCTGCTGCAAAAAAGAATAACCAACTAGTTGGGTTTTATCAAGAAATAATCAATGTTATTCGTAAAGAGGATAAGGTGCATTTAATGGTGGTAGAGGGTGGAAAGTTTGCCAGCAAGTTTCAGTTCTTTACGGGTTTGCTTGATTCTAACATTGTGTTTAGCTTTCATCAGTACGACTGGTTTGGAGAGAACCCGGAGAAGCGGGTGGCTGTTTATAAGACCCTGGCTGAAAAATTTGATGCGCCTTTGTGGTGTGGCGAGTTTGGAGAAAACAAATACGAAATAGTTAAAAAGACCGTAGCTATATATGAAAGGCCTGAAAATCATATCTCCGGTTGGGCATATTGGACATGGAAAAAAGTGCCGAATCGCTTCCCCGCCCTTTGTGGAATTAAAAAAACTGACAGTTGGAGCATGCTCGTAAAATGGATGCATCATCCTGCTTTCCATAAGCGGCCGACGAATGAGCAGGCCACAGCAGCAGTAAATGATTTTTTAAAAAATTGCAGGTTTCAAAATAATGTGATGGATACAACAATGATGGCAATACTTAAACCACAATAATCAACATGGACAAAGAATTGAATGTTATAGTAATTGGTGGTGGGGCAGCGGGCTTTTTTGCGGCAATTTCCTGTAAAGCGCATCATCCCAATGCAAAGGTTACGCTATATGAAAAGTCGGATAAGTTATTGGCAAAGGTTAAAGTATCCGGGGGTGGCAGGTGTAATGTAACACATGCCTGTTTTTCGAACGCTCAATTGGCTGAATACTATCCGCGTGGTGGCAAACAATTGAAAAAGGCATTTTCGTACTTTACTACTACCGACACTGTTAAGTGGTTTGAGAGTAGGGGAGTGAAGTTAAAAACGGAAGATGATAACCGTATGTTCCCAATTACGGATGATTCTCAAACCATCATCCATTGCCTCTTACAGGAAGCCAATGAACTGGGCGTAGTAGTAGAAATGCAGCAACCAATATTGGGCATAGAGAAAGAATCTGCAGGTTTTAAATTGACCTTAAGAGACAAGACAATTTATGCGGATAAGGTAATTGTAGCAAGTGGGGGCTCTCCTAAAAAAGAAGGGTTTGAATGGCTTGAAAAATTAGGCCATACTATAGAACCACCTGTACCATCGCTCTTTACATTTAATATGCCGGATGAGGAGATTAAGTCCTTAATGGGTGTATCAGTAGAAAAAGTAAGCGCACGAATTACAGGCACCAAATTAAAGAGCGAAGGCCCCTTGCTTATTACCCATTGGGGGATGAGTGGCCCCGCCATACTTAAGCTATCGGCCTGGGGAGCGAGAATATTGAATGATATTGGCTATGTGTTCAACGTGCAGGTAAACTGGCTGGGAGATATGAATGAGGACAAAGCCCGTGAAATATTTGCTAAGGAAAGAGAAATACATCCTAAAAGGATTGTTGCCAACAGTGAGGCATTCAAGTTGCCTAACAGGCTTTACCAGTTTTTATTGGATAAGTTGGAAATAGACCCGGCTGTAACACTGGAAGGGCTGGGCAAAAAGAATATGAATCGTTTACTCAATGTACTGTTGAATGACGAATACAAAGTAGAAGGCAAGACCACGTTTAAAGAAGAATTTGTTACCTGTGGAGGAGTGAGCCTAAGTAATGTATTAATAGATAGTATGCAGAGCAAACCTTGCCCCGGAATGTACTTTGCTGGCGAGGTGTTGGATATTGACGGGGTAACAGGTGGCTTTAACTTCCAGGCTGCCTGGACAACAGGCTTTATTGCAGGTAAACTACTCTAGCATTTCGCTAAGTTCCAACCAGCGGAATTGCTTTTCATCTAACATTTTGGTGGTTTCTCCCAGTTCAGCAGAAAGCTTTAAAAGCTGTTCATGGTCGGATGTTGAGCCACTTAGTTGTTCCATTAATTCTATTTTCTTCTTTTCCAATTCGCTTATTTCTTTATCCAGGCTTTCGAATTCGAATTTTTCTTTGTATGTAAGCTTGCGCTTAGCAACAACAGGTTCTGCCTTAGCTTCAATTTTTTCTTCTTTCTTTTGCTCTGCCTTGTTTTCCGCTTTTTCTCTTTCTTTTTCTTCTTCCCGGAATTCTGTGTAAGAGCCCAAAAATATTTTCACCTCGCCATCACCCGTAAGTATAAAAAGCTGGTCCGCTAGTTTATCCATAAAGTACCTGTCGTGCGATACAATCATCATACAGCCCTGAAAGTCGAGAAGAAATTGCTCAAGTGTGCTGAGGGTAATAAGGTCAAGGTCGTTGGTGGGTTCATCCAAAATCAGGAAATTCGGATTCTTCATCAGTATTGTAAGCAGGTACAGGCGTTTCTTTTCTCCACCACTAAGTTTAGATACGTAGGTATATTGCATTTCGGGCCCAAACTGGAATAGCTGCAATAGCTGTGCGGCCGAAAGCTTAGAGCCATCGCCCATAGGTATATAATCACCTACATCTTTTATAATTTCTATAACCCGTTTGTCATTTTTTAGTTCTATTCCTTTTTGCGAATAGTACCCAAATACAATAGTTTCTCCCACATTTACCTTACCCGAATCTGCCTGTTCCAGCCCATTAATAATGTTTAATAGCGTAGTTTTTCCGGCTCCGTTTTTACCTGCTACGCCAATCCGTTCTCCTTTTTTAAAGGTGTAATCAAAGCCTTTCAATATTACTTTATCGCCATGCTTTTTCTTTACATTTTTTAGTTCCAATATTTTGCCACCAATGCGGCTCATCTTAACATTTAACTGTAGTTCTTGCTGCTTTTTTCTGCCTGAAAGAGACTGGTTCAGTTTATTAAAAGCATCTACCCTCGATTTTGATTTAGTACCCCTTGCCCTTGGCATTTTACGTACCCATTCCAATTCTCTCCTAAAAAGGTTTTGCGCCTTTTCCAATTCCTTCGATTCATTCAGTTCACGTTCGGCTTTCTTCTCAATAAAATATTCGTAGTTGCCCTGATAGTGATATATTTTTTGATTGTCAATTTCCAATATATCTGTACAAACGTTATCTAAAAAATACCTGTCGTGCGTTACCACAAGCAATGATACATCGTTACGGACAAAGTAGTTTTCAAGCCATTCTATCATGTCCAGGTCAAGATGGTTGGTAGGCTCATCCATTATTAGCAGTTGGGGCTCATCAATTAAGACCCTGGCTAGTGCAAGGCGTTTTTGTTCTCCACCTGAAAGCGATTCTACTTTCTGTTCAAGGTGATGTATATTTAAAGAAGAAAGAACTTGTTTTACCTTGGCTTCGTAGTTCCAGGCATCAAGTGTTTCTACCTGGTGCATAGCTTCTTCCAGCAGTTTTTGATTCGCATTCGAAGGGTTTTCTGAATGCTTTTCTATGGCTATTTCGTAGTTGCTGATGGCCTTCTGCATTTCGTTACCCGAATTGAAAAGGGTTTTGTATACAGTTTCTCCTTTTTTGAATACAGGTTCCTGTTCTAAAAATGAAATACGTATATCGTTACGAAAAGTAACCAGGCCACTATCGGCTACTTCTTCCTTACTTAATATTTTTAATAAGGTAGATTTTCCCGCACCATTACGGGCAACAAGGGCAACCCTTTGTCCGTGTTCTATACCAAAACTAATACCTGAAAATAAGGGCTTATCGCCATATACCTTCGACAAATTTTCTACCGACAATAAGTTCATAGAATGCAAAGGTAGCCGTAAAGCGGCAGCAAAAACTAATTAATGAAATACCGTATTTTAAAATACAAGCTTACTTAAGAACACAGTCCATTACACAAATACCAAGAAAACCAAAAGCTATTACTAATGCAACGATTTCCATTAAGTTGAAGCTAAGCTTGATTTGTTGATTGTCCATAAGGGTATATTTAATTTGTGTAAAAGTACCCAAAATTTCCTGAATGCAAAGCACAAATTTCATTTATCCTGCCAAAGCCTTATTTTACTTTATTTCACCATATAAGCTTTGGTAGGCCGAAACAAATAAATATTACATTTGGTTTAAATAATAATTCCCTTTACATGAAAGCTTTATTAAAGAAATTTTTCTTTGCGTTTGCATTGTTTGCTGCTTGTGGTTTACAAAACCTTAATGCGCAGGACTTAAATAAACCTATTCCGTTCGACCCATTGGTACGGACAGGTAAATTGCCTAACGGAATGACTTATTATATACGTAAAAACGTAAAACCCGAAAAACGTGCGGAGCTGAGGCTTGCAGTTAATGCGGGTGCTATGGAAGAAAATGATAACCAACAGGGTTTGGCTCACTTTAACGAACACATGGCATTTAATGGTACCAAGCATTTTGCCCGGAACGACCTCATTAACTTTCTTGAATCAGCGGGTGTAAAATTTGGCGCGGATTTAAATGCATATACCAGCTTTGATGAAACCGTATATATGTTGCAAGTGCCTACCGATTCTGCTGAAATATTTAAAAAGTCCTTACTCGTGCTTGAGGATTGGTCGCACAACCTCATGTTCGATTCTATTGAAGTAGAAAAGGAAAGAGGTGTTGTAATATCTGAAAGAAGACTTGGATTAGGTGCATTTGAAAGAATGAGAGAAGTATACTGGCCCGTAATGTTTAAAGATTCTCGGTATGCGTTAAGGTTGCCTATTGGTAAGTTGGATATTTTGGAGCACACCCCACATGCAGCGCTTACCTCGTTTTATGCCGATTGGTACAGGCCTGAATTGATGGCTATAGTTGCCGTAGGCGATTTTGATGTGGATAAAGTGGAAAAAATGATAAAGGATGAATTTTCCTCTATCCCGGCTAAGCCTAACCCAAGGCCACGTGTAGATTATCCTGTACCCGATACGAAAGACCTGCTTATTTCTGAGGCTACCGATAAGGAAATGCCTTACGACATGATACAGCTTATATATAAACACGACAGGACGAAAACCGTAACCCTGGCTGATCTTAAAAGAGATTATACATACCAGCTATATTCTAATATGCTTAATAGCAGGTTGAAAGAATTACAACAACAGGCTAATCCTCCTTTTCTTGCCTCATTTATTAATATAGGTGGCTTGGTACGCACTAAGGATGCATATACTGCTTTTGCTTTTGTGCCATCGGGCGGAGTGCAAAAAGGATTGCAAACACTACTTACCGAAAACGAAAGAGTAAAACGTTTTGGTTTTACATCCACAGAACTGGAGCGTGGTAAGAAGGATTTAATGAGACAATTGGAAACCCAATTAGAGGAAAAGGATAAAACTGAATCGAAAAAATATGTACAGGAATATGTGTCTAATTATTTGGAGCAGGAGCCAAGCCCCGGCATAGATTTTGAATACAATTTTGCCAAGACAAACCTTGAAGATATTACTCTTGACCAGGTAAATAAAGTTGCAAAAGATTGGATTACCACAAACGGGCAAAATGCGGTGATTGTTGTTCAGGCTCCGCAAAAAGATAGCGCTAACCTGCCTGCTCCTGATACTATCAGGAAACTCTTCAACAACATACAAAATATGAAGCTGGAAGCCTATCAGGATAAGGTTGTAAATAAACCTTTAATGGCTAACAAACCAAGTCCGGGAAAAGTAGTGAGTGAAAAGAAAATAGACCAGCTTGGCATAACCGAATGGACACTTGCTAATGGTGTTAAGGTGGTTTTAAAACCAACCGATTTTAAAAATGATGAAGTTGTGTTTAATGCATACCGTTGGGGTGGTTCTTCCTTAGTTGCTGATAAAGACTATATGTCGGCCACTATGGCTGCAACCATTGAAGATGAAGGCGGCCTTGGAGAATTTAATACCATGGCGCTTGAAAAATTGCTTTCGGGCAAGGTTGTAAATGTATCGCCAACTATGGGCGAATTATCTGAAGGGTTTAACGGCAGTTTCTCTCCTAAAGATATGGAGACCGCCTTCCAGGTGTTGAACTTGTACTTTACCAATCCGCGCAAGGATGATACCGCATTCCAGGCCCTGATGGAAAAGCAAAAAGGATTTATACAAAACCAAAGTGCCGACCCTGCAAGTGCTTTTAGAGATACTGTTACTTCCACAATGAACCAGTATAACTTCCGCCGCCGCCCTACTACAGTTGCTACATTGGGCGAGGTAAATGAAAACAGGGCATTTGATATTTACAAGGATGCCTTCTCGGATGCGAATGGTTTTACTTTCTTTTTTGTAGGAAGCTTTAAACCCGAAGAACTCAAGCCGATGGTTGAAATGTACTTGGGTAGCTTGCCTTCAAAAAATCCGGCCCCAATGTGGAAGGATGTTGGTATTACAAAGGCTAAAGGTGTAATTACCAAAACTGTAAAACGTGGTACCGAACCTAAGAGCACTGTAGAAATGTTATTTACCGGCCCATTTGATTTTACAAGAAATAATCGCATTGGTATGCAAGCCCTTTCTCAACTGCTTAGCATTAAGTTAAGGGAGCAGCTTAGGGAAGAAATGAGTGGAGTTTACGGTGTTGCAGCGCAAGGGCAGCCCACTCATTATCCTAAACAGGAATACCAATTTGTGGTTTATTTTGGATGCGCTCCTGAAAGAGTAGATGAGCTTACCAATGCCGCTCTTAAAGAAATAGATTCGGTTAAAAATTTTGGAGCCAGCGATGTAAACCTTCATAAAATAAAGGAAACCTTTAAAAGGCAACGCGAAGTTGATTTAAAGGATAATAAGTTTTGGTTAGGCGCTATCTCTCAAAATTATCAGAACAACGAAAATATACTTGAGTTGCTGGATTATGATAAGGAAGTAGATGCCATTACCAGCGATTATCTTAAATCGCTGGCTAACAAATACCTAAACATGAATAACTATGCCAAGTTCATGTTAATGCCTGAAAAATAGGATAGGCTGTATATGAAGTATATAAAATTATATGCAAAAGCAGGGCTACTAATTAGTAGCCTTGTTTTTTGTTCTGTAGTAAAGGCCCAGCCGTTTAAGCCTTCACTATTTAATTGTATGAAGTGGAGGATGATAGGCCCTTTTAGAGGAGGCCGTACAGTAGGTGCATCGGGTGTAGTGCAGCAACCCGGTGTTTTTTACATGGGTGTAAATAATGGCGGTGTATGGAAAACTACTGATTACGGAAGGACATGGGACCCAATTTTTGATGAACAATCTACCGGTTCAATTGGTGATGTTGCTGTAGCGCCATCAAACCCAAATGTAATTTATGTGGGTAGTGGCGAAGGCTTGCAAAGGCCGGACCTTTCTGTGGGTAATGGCATTTATAAATCTACCGATGCAGGCAAAACCTGGACAAACTTTGGCCTTTCAAATGGTTTGCAGGTGGGTGGCCTTGCTATCGATCCAAAAGATGAAAACACCGTTTTTGTTGCTATGCTTGGGCATCCTTATGGACCGAATAGCGAAAGGGGAGTATACCGTTCTAAAGACGGGGGTAAGAGTTGGGATAAGGTTTTATACATAGATGAAAATACAGGAGCTATACAAGTGATTGTAGACCCTACTAATTCTAATATTGTTTATGCCGATATGTGGGCCGCACGTATGGCTCCCTGGGAGAATGGATACTTTGCTGCCAAAACGAGTGGACTTTATAAATCTACAGATGGTGGCACTACTTGGAAAAAATTGGAGAACGGTTTACCGCATGGGCAAGATACTTTAGGTAGAATTGGCTTTGGTATATCTCCATCCAATCCTAATCGTTTATATGCTATTGTAGATGCACACAGTAAGGGTGGCATATACCGCACGGATGATGGGGGAGAGTCGTGGATGAGAATTAATACTGACGATAGATTGTGGGTCAGGGGCGATGATTTTGCGGAAATAAAAGTAGACCCAAAGAACCCTGATATAGTATATGATGCCGATGTTGTAGTTTGGAAATCTTTAGACGGAGGTAAAACCTGGTCTGGCTTTCATGGTGCCCCGGGCGGAGATGATTACCACAGGCTGTGGATAAATCCTACAAACCCTGACGTTATTTTATTAGCAAGCGACCAAGGGGCACAGGTAACAGTTAATGGTGGCAATACATGGGGTACATGGTATAATCAACCCACTGCGCAGCTTTATCACGTAAGCGCCGATAATGCATTCCCTTATAATGTATATAGCGGGCAACAGGAGAGTGGCTCCGTTGGTATTGCATCTCGCGGGAATGATGGTGAAATTACATTCCGTGACTGGCACCCTGTAGCTGCTGAAGAATATGGTTATGTAGTTGCCGACCCTATGGACCCGGATATTGTGTATGGTGGCAAAATTTCAAAATATAATAAGCGTACCGCGCAGTCCCAGGATATTTCGCCCGATGTGCTTCGTTCAGGCCGGTATCGTTTTATTCGGACAGCTCCTATTGTTTTTTCTCCTGTAGATAACAAAACGCTTTTCTACGCGGGCAATGTATTATTCAAAACACGTGATGGTGGCAATTCCTGGCAAACTATTAGTCCCGACCTAACACGAGAGACCTATGATGTAGCCCCATGCATAGGCACTTATGCCAGCGATTCTATGAAAACCATGAAGCGCAGAGGTGTTATCTATACCATAGCTCCATCGTATGTAGATAGCAATACAATTTGGTGCGGCACCGATGATGGCTATATACAGGTAACCCATGACGGTGGCATAACCTGGAACAATGTTACTCCGCCGGGCATTACATCATGGAGTAAAATATCACTGATGGATGCAAGCCATACCGATGTAAATACTGTCTATGCAGCCGTTAACCGAATTAGGCTGGACGATATGCACCCGCATATTTATAAAACCACAGATGGAGGCAAAACATGGAAAGAAATTGTAAACGGATTACCCGATGAGCCTATAAACGTTGTAAAAGAAGACCCCATACGCAAAGGTTTGTTATTTGCAGGTTCGGAAACAAATACTGATGTATCTTTTGATGATGGGGAACATTGGCAGTCGTTACGATTGAATATGCCCGCTACATCTATACGTGATTTAACTATAAAAGATAACGACCTTATTGTCGCCACGCATGGCCGCTCTTTCTGGATATTGGATGATATTACACCATTGCGACAAATAAGCGCGGATGTTGTAAAGCAAAAGGCAATATTATATAAGCCGGGTTCTACATACCGTGTGCGTTGGGATATGAATTCGGATACACCATTACCTAAAGAAGAACCTGCAGGCCAAAACCCACCCGATGGTGCTATTATTGATTACTATCTGCCAGAAAATGTAAAGAATGAAATAACGCTTGATATTTTAGATACTGCAAATACTGTGATAAGGCACTACAGCAGTAAAGATTCAATGTATAAAATACCGGCGGTAAATATTCCATTGTATTGGGTAAGGCCACAGCAAATGCTTTCAACCGATTCGGGCTCGCACAGGTTTTTGTGGGATATGCACTACCAGCCCCTTAATCTTCCGCCTGCTTATCCTATAGCAGCCGTGTATGAAGAAACAGCACCCGAGCCCACATCGCCCTGGGTTATGCCCGGAATATATAAAGTAAGGCTTACCGTAAATGGTAAAGCTTACGAACAATCGTTTAGCATAATAATGGATCCTCGTGTTGAAACACCGCTAAGCGATTTACAGCAACAGCATGATTTATCGGTTGACTGTTATAAGGATGAAAAAGTGCTTATTAATAATTTAAGCACGATTACTTATTTACAGGCAAAGTTTAAAGGAGAATTGACGATAGCAACAACCGACAGTGCCCAGATACTTAAAAGCTTTTTAGACAGGTTATCTGTGTTTGAAGAAAATTTCTCTAAAATGCGGAGTAGTTTTGCCGGGTTACAGGGCATTTTGCAAGGTGCAGATGTTAAGCCAACCACACAATGCATAGAAAATATTAATGCATTGAACGAGTCATTCGATAAAATTCTTGTTAAGTTTTTGCAATTGATTTCGGACGTAAAGTACCCGCCAAAATCATCCAAGAAATAACCTTACTAAGCCTACTGTTGCGCCCTCGAATATTGAGATTTCTCGCACTCGTATTTTTCCAGGAAGAAATCATCCATTTCATCGGCCTTTTGTAATATTCCTGCAATGTTTTCAATAAGCTTGTCTGCAAATTTTGTATCTGTATCAACTATTGCTATACGATAGGATATATAAATAAGGTTATTGTAAATAGCTAACTGGTATGGCGAAACAGGGTCGCTTAACAAATACCTGAACAAAGGTTCCAGGTTTTTTTTAGGCAGATTGTTTAAAGGCGAGGTAACAAACAGGTAATTCCTGTAGCAAACAAACATTCTGAGCATAGCACTGCCAACATAAAACTCCCAAAACTCTTGTCCCTTACGTGCCACAACGGGGTTTATGCCGATTTTAGTGATAGCTTTTTCACAAAACTCTCCCAGTTTGGTTAACTGAAAATCATCGAAGAGGCGTTCATCAACCTGTGCGCCGCAGCTGGGGCAAAACTTAGTACGGTTAAATACCAGGCTATCGCAGGAAGAACATTTTATAGCAAAGCTGTTTTTTGTATCATTTAAAAGAGGGATGGTGTCAACAAGGTCTTGCACAGGTATAGCAAAGCCCATGTTATCGGCGTTGCTAAACTTAGATACAATAATGCCCACCACTTCGTTTCTTTCGTTAAGTAAAGGGCCTCCGCTGTTACCGGGATTTACAGCTGCATCTACCTGTATGTATGGTTTGTTCTCCATCATTTGGCCTGTTGCTGAAACAATACCGGATGTAATACCCATGGGCATTCCGTAAGGGAAGCCCGCTACAAAAGCCTTATCGCCACGTTGAACTCCGTTAGGTGCAAGTTGCAATTGGGGCATATCAAATCTGTGCTCTGAGCGCAGTACGGCTATATCGCGTGTAGGATCTACAAATACAACTTTTGCGAGGAAGCTTTGTTTGCTATTGTTCTCAATGCAAACATCTTTAAATGATTGTACTACATGGTAATTTGTTACAAATACGCCACGGTCGGCCAGGCCAAAACAGGTGCCTGAGCCATAAGCGGTATTTACTTTAAAAATTACCTTATCTAATAATTGTTCTGTCGACATGATGTAATAGTTTTATATTTTATTGAATATTTTTTACAGCGCTTTCAAGAGCATTTAGCACATTAGAGCCTGCAGATACAAAATTTTGTAATGCATTGTATAATGCGCCCGCAGCTTCTTTCCACTCTTTTCCCGAAGCCGAGGCCATTGTATTTTCTATAAAACCTGATACATCGGGGGTAAGGTCGTAATTGTAAAACAGGTTCATTAAATCGTACTGCATGGTAAATGTTGCCGACATATAATCGCTGCCGTTCATTTCCTTACCTGCTCTTTCAAGGGTATTGGTAAAGGTTTGTTTAATATTCTCTAACTGTGTGTAAAATTTATAGGGAATAAATACATCGGTCATATACAGGTCCTGCATAAAGGCATCCTTGGGCATGGCCTGCAATTGTGCTATAAACTTACGACCGGAATTAATACGGTCGTTAAACTGAAGGTTATTGTTGTTTAACTCTTTTACGGCTGTTTCAATATCGTTGCGTAATTTACCCTGTGGCGATACAAAGTATTCTATCTTTCGTAATTCTATACTTAATATATCCCAAATAAAGCCATCCATTCTTTTGCTCTCCATGTATTGTATGTAGTCTGCAGCCTCTTTTAAATACTCCTGAAATTTTTGCCAACCCTTTTCTTTTTGCGCTGCATCCATCTGTTCTACCTTAGGTTCTGCTATGCGCAAGGCGCCATATTGCTCTACAAATTCATCATCAAAAAAATCTGCATTACTGCATATTTCCCTAAAAATATCATACACTTTAAAAGGATAACAGGTTTCAATAGGGCATTCGTAATAAAAGTAAAGCTCTTCTCCCTTTAGGTATATTTGCGGAAGCGATAAAACACCAAAGTTTATTTCTGCTACACGGCGCATCAGGGGTATTTTTGCTTCCGGGGGCAGTTTAAGAAATGGGGTATGTACTTTAAGCATTCCATTTTCTATAGATACATTAACAATTGCGGAACCATGTGCAATTTGAAATTGTGTTTGGGCAGCATTACCAAATTTCTTTCGTATGATGGGATTGGCATAGTCTATTACAGATAAAATGCTCTCCACGAACTTACCATCTTCGTATAGTTTCATGGTACGGCCCCATGTATCTTCTCTTTCCATAGCTGTAGATGTGGGGCGGGCGGACTTGACGCTTGTTCTGTCGAACTTTAATGCTGTATTCATGGTAATACTATTAATGTGATTTTGCGAATATATACATATTTTAATACGATAAAAACCCCTTCAATTTATGATAATAAGCCATTATTTAAAGTCGCAAAAACATCAGGTTCAAAATATTAACTAATTTCGGTGATTAAATTTTGTCCATTAACTGGGTATGTTAAGCACAATAAAAAGGAAAAAGTCTTTTACAAGCAAATGGATGCTCTTAGCCTTCATTTGTTCACTGTTTTTTCTTAAAGCCGTTGCTCAAGATAATTCCGGCGCATGGACAGTACGTGTAAAAGGCGTAGTAACAGAGAATGACAGGAAGCTACCCGGCGCTGTAATTACAGTATACGATGGAGCTACGGTAGTTAATACTGATAATTCAAGCGATGGCAAATTCGACTTTCAACTTGACCCGGATAAGGATTATGTGATTACTTTTTCAAAGCCCGGGTATATTACAAAACGAATAAGTTTTTCTACAAAAAACATAACTGCAGATAGGGGAAAATATGGCTTTGCCCCTTTCACTATTGAGGAGGTGGACATATTCCCTGAAATTCCGGGCACGGATATAGACCAGATATTACAGCAACCTGTGGCTAAAATAAATTATGACCCAAGGTATCATAATGGCGACTTTACATTTGACGAAAAGTACACAGAATCAATTCAAAGTTTGCTCGACAAAATATTGGCTGCAAAAAAGGCACTGGATGCCCAGTATAAAAAGGTAATAACAAAAGCGGATGCTGAGTTTGGTAAAAAGACATGGGATGATGCAAGAACGGATTACACGGCTGCACTTAAGTTAAAGCCATCTGAACAGTATCCTAAGGACCAATTGGCAGCGATAGAAAAGGCCATTGCCGACGAGAAAAAGAGGGCAGATGAAGATGCTAAGAAGAATGCAGGACAGCGTGCTATACAAGCCAGGTACGATTCGATAATTAAATTGGCCGATGCTGCATATACCGCTGTAGATTATGATAAGGCAAAACAACAATACAATGCAGCGTTACAGGTAATACCCGGTAAAAAATATCCACAAGACCAGTTAGCGCTTATAGATAAGGCAATACAGGCTAAAAAAGATGCAGCAGAAAATGCTTTAAAACAAAAGGGGCAGGCAGCTATACAGGCCCGGTACGATTCGATAATTAAACTGGCAGATGCTGCATTTCAAAAACCGGATTACGATAATGCCAAAATTCAGTATAATGCAGCCTTAGGTGTGTTTCCTGAAAAAAAGTATCCTAAGGATCAGCTCGCATTAATAGATAAGGCCATACAGGCAAAGAAGGATGCAGCTGATAGAGCAGCAAAGCAAAGAGGTGTGGCTGCTACACAGGCCCGTTATGATTCAATAGTAAAATTGGCCGATGCAGCTTTTTTAAAGAAGGATTACGATAATGCAAAAAGTAATTATAATGAAGCTTTGGGCGTAATACCCACCAAAAGGTATCCGCAAGACCAAATTGCGTTGATAGATAAAGCAATAGCGGCAGAAAAGGCTGCAAAAGACAGAGCAGCGAAACAAAAAAGTGCAAATGCCCAGGCTGCAAGTTACGATTCAATTGTAAGGCTGGCCGATGCTGCATTCCAGAAAAAGGATTACGAAAAAGCGAAGAGTGAATATACAGCTGCATCTCAAGCTAACTCTGCCAAGGCTTATCCTAAAACTCAGCTTGCGCTTATAGATAAGGCAATAGCTGCTAAAAAAGGAGCTGAGGAAAGAGCGGCAAAACAAAAAATGGCACAATCTGAATATGATTCGCTAATTAAAACAGCTGATGCAGCGTACAAGAAAAAGGATTATAAAACAGCAAAGGATGCTTATACTCAAGCCTCGCAATTACAACCTGATAAGCCATACCCTGTTAATCAGTTGGCACTTATTGAAAGATTGACAGCAGCTAAAAATGGCCAGCTTGAAAGGCTTGCAAAGCAAAAGGCATTGGACGCGCAGTATGATTCTATTATAAAAATAGCCGATGGGGCATTTCAAAGTAAGGATTATCCAACAGCCAAGGACCAGTATACTGCTGCATTGCAACTAAAACCTATAAAAGCTTATCCAAAGCAACAATTGGCAGCAATAGACAGGTTGATGAATCCGCATAAAAAACCACCAACGGTAAACAAAGATTCTATTGCTAAGGCTAATCGTCCGGCAAAAAAAGTGGTAGACACTGCAAAGCCTGAACCCGAAGTACATGTACATGTTGCGCCGTGTAATATTAAAGGGATGAGTGATAGTTGCAGGCATTATTTAAGACCGTTTCTTTATGATGGTATAAATGCCTTGCATCTTCCTTTGCGCGATGACCCGCAAGAAAAGGAAATCAATTTCCCCGCTTTCGAAGGACAGAGGTATAGGATAATAATTAACCTCGCTTCTATGCCCGAAGGAACTGAAGTGATTATATACGACCAGGACCAAAACCACAAGAAAAGAAAGGCTTTGTTTTCTGTAGGTGATGCCTCAGAAAGAATAACCACATTCGATTACGATGGTAAAACCGGCCACTTTTTCATAGACTATGAAATCCCTGCTAAAAGCGCAACTTCAGTCGAGGCTTGTGGTGTGCTTATGTTTGGTTATGAAACCAAAAAATAGGGTTCTTTAGTGAGCATCGGCAGGAAGCGCCACGTTCTTTTTAAATTTTTGCAGGTAGAGCAAAGGAATGCAGAAAAGCATAAATGTTCCCACGAATAAATAAACATCATTATAAGAAAGTAACAGGCTTTGTTTGGTTACTTGCCCGCTGATTGCTGTAAGGGCCATTCGTTGCGCATCGAGTTGGCTGTAGCCTTTAGATACAAAGTTATGTACAAACATGGCGAGCCTGTCGTTGTAAGAACTATTAAACGGATTGATATATTCCGAAAGTATACTGTGATGATAAGCAATGCGGCTGTTTAAAATAACGGTACTTATAGCCACACCAAAAGAACCGCCCAACTGGCGCATCATATTGTTAAGGCCTGTACCTTGCCCCATTTCTTTACCATGAAGGTCTTGTATCGCAAGGGTAGTAAGGGGTACAAAAAGCAGAGACATGCCTACGCCACGCACTATCAATGGCCAGAAAAAATTTCCTGTTCCAGAAAGAAGATTGGAATTGGCCATGAGATAAGAAAAGATAAAAAAGAACAACATACCCACAGTTGAAAGGATTTGAGCAGGAAAGCCTTTTTTTAACATAGTGCCCACAAAAGGCATCATGCAAATGGTCGCAATTCCTCCCGGGAAGAGCAATTCGCCGGTTTGTAATGCGGAAAAACCTAAGAGGTTTTGACAAAATATTGGAAATACAAACACAGATACATACATAGCAAAGCCAAGCATAAACGAGGTGAACATGCCTATGCTAAAACTTCGGTGCCGCATTATTTTAAAATTGACGACGGGGTTATCTACCGTTATCTCACGTATTATAAACGCAGCAAGAAATATAGCACCTGTTACTGCCAGTAAGGCAATGTAAGTGGAATGGAACCAATCTTCCCTGTCACCACGTTCCAGTACAACCTGGATGCTGCCAACAGTTATTACAAGGAATAGAATTCCCCACCAATCAATACCGGCCTCCTTATTTGTTTTCCCATCCGGTTTAAGGAAAGTAATTGCTAAAAATGTAGCAAGAGCTCCCACGGGAATGTTTACATAAAATATCCAGGGCCATGAAAAATGGTCCGTAATAAAACCACCAATGGTAGGCCCAACAGTAGGGCCAAACACTGCTCCTAATCCAAACAGGGCCGTAGCCATTCCCATTTCTTCACGAGGCCACGTTTCAACCAATATGGCTTGTGATGGAGATAACAAACCACCACCTGCAAGCCCTTGTATAATCCGGAATATTACCAATTCGGTAAGGCTATGCGCATGGCCGCAGAAGAATGATGCGGTTACAAATAAAATAATGGAAGCCAGGTAATACTTTTTTCGCCCAAAATATTGGCCTAACCAACCTGACATAGGTAATATTATTACGTTGGCTACTGCATAAGATGTTACTATCCAACCTACGTCATCAATAGATGCACCCAGGTTGCCCATTATCTGGGGCAGCGATACGTTAACTATAGTTACGTCAATAAGTTCTAATAGCGATGCTATTATTACTGTAATGGTTATAATCCACTTTTTTGCTCCTACCTCGGCCATAAATCTTTTATCACTTCTTTAAGGGGATGCAAATTTACATTTTATTGTCCTAACGAAGAAGTGTCAACCGTATCCAGCTTCCAATAAGTGCTTAGGCTGTTTTTTAATATCTCGATCCTTCTTAAATAATCTTTAACAATGTAGGCAGGAGATGCAGTGGATGGTTCATTCAGAACAATATCTTCCCCATTTATACCTGCCAAAAAATTGTGCGCGCATTTGGGTAGATATTCTGTATTATATCCACCTTCAAGTACCGCAAATATGTTTTTAAAGTTGTTTTTCAGAATTATGCCTATCTCATAAAATGTGTTGGCCGATAGATTTAGTTGGAGCAGTGGGTCGAGTCGGTAAGCATCAAAACCTGCTGAGATAGCAACAACATCCGGAGAAAATTGTTTAGCAATAGTTATAAAGTTATGCATTGCATGCATAAATACATCGTCGCCACTGCCGGCTGGTAAGGGCACATTTATAGAGTATCCTTTGCCTTTTTCTTCGCCAATTTCATCTGCAAAGCCACCACCCGGAAAGGCCGGGTATTGGTGCAGCGACCAAAACAGCACTTTATCAGTTTTGTAAAATGTATTTAATGTACCATCACCAAGATGGCCGTCGAAATCGAGTATAAGTACTTTTTTACCTTCGTTCACTAATTTTTGTGTTGCAATGGCAATGTTGTTAAACAAGCAAAAGCCGCTGCCATAGGTAGGGTAGGAGTGATGCCCCGGTGGCCTTACCAAAGCAAAGTTATTAGTTTTGGATGCCTGGATAGCCGCGCCCACAGCATAACATGCAACTTCGTAACTTTTTGCACAGGTTTGTGTATCGGCATCAAGGGGCATACCATGCGTACAGGCTTCTTTTACTCTTTCTATATATTCTTTGCTGTGTACCAGTTCAAGATAAGGTTCGCCGGTTTCAATTGGGGTATCAGGCAAGCTTCCAAAAGCCTCAAGCCTTTTTGCACATTCAGGATGGCCTATGCCCGTATCATGCTCCAGGAATATTTTGTTGCTGATAAATTGCATTAGTTGTGCTATTGCGCACTGGCCTTATTAAGCTTTTCAATCGAGGCAGTATCAAGTTTTATTTCTACTCCTTTTAAAAGCTCTAACAATTGTGTAGTGCTGGTAGCGCTGGCAATGGGGGCTGCAATAGCAGGGCGTGTTAAAAGCCAGGCAAGCGATATTTGAGCGAGGGTTGCATTGTATTGTTTTGCTACTTCATCCATGGCTTTAAGTATAGTAAGGCCTCTTTCATTAAAGTACGATGATTTTACCCTGCCACCACGTGGACTTTTCGAAAGATCATTTTCGTTACGGTATTTGCCCGTAAGGAAACCTGCTGCCAATGCATAGTAGTTTATTACTCCTATCGATTTATCAACGCATAAAGTCGCCAACTCTTTTTCGTATGTAGCGCGATCGTACAAGTTATAAAGTGGCTGAAGGGTTTGGTATGCAGGGAAATTATGTTTCCGGCTAACCTTTAAAGATTCCGCTAGCCTGGGTGCGCTAAAATTTGATGCGCCTATGGCACGTACCTTTCCTTGTTTTACCAAAATATCATAAGCCTCTAAGGTTTCTTCAATTGGGGTCGCTTCATCATCCTGGTGAGATTGATAAAGATCGATGTAATCTGTTTGTAATCTTTTTAAGGAAGCATCTACAGCGCGGAAAATATATTCTTTAGCCAGGCCTTTTTCCGCTTTAGGCCCCATGCCCATGGTATGGCCCACTTTGGTGGCTATTACTAATTTTTCACGTTTTTTACTTTTGTTTAGCCATTTGCCAATTATAGCTTCCGATTCGCCACCATTGCCAGTTACCCACCTGCAATATACATCTGCAGTGTCTACCAGGTTAAATCCTGCATCTACAAAGTAATCGAGTAATTTAAATGAAGTTGCTTCGTCGGCTGTCCATCCAAAAACATTGCTCCCAAAGGCCATTGGAGATACCCAAATGCCCGATTTTCCCAATTCGCGTTTTTCCATACCAAAATTTTTTGCTGTTCAAAGTTAGCAAATAGATTTCAGCGGGATAACGGCCTATCTTATAAAATCGTGGTGATAAGGAATATGGAAAAAATAATCGTGGTACCTTACCGAAGAATCTACCTGGTCGGCATAAAACATGCGTATGTTACTAATGTCTTTGCCAAAAGCGGTGCAAAAGTAATACCCTGCTTCGGTTTGTGTCATACGGCGCAGGTATCCCTTGTCATTAAGGGTTTTATAAAGACAAACTATAGGTAGTACCGTACTTCTTGTTTTAGGAACAAAAATGTACTTTTCATTATTCTGTTTGGAAATAAGGCCCAGCCTTTGCAGGTAGGCAAATATCTTTTCTCCTGCCGCCCTGTTCTTAAATATTTCAAAAAAGGAAAGAAGATACTTTTCTTCGTCTTTATCTTCTGTATTTAATATGATGCTGCCTTTTTTTAAAGGTTTTGTTTGTAGTAATGTGTGGGTGGTAGGGGTGGCTGCGTATCTTGTTAATGTCTTTGTCATGGGGATGAATTTTAGAGAGAAATCTTTACCTGGCCGTAGTTTTTATTACGGCAGAACCTTAATAACTATGGTTGCAACAACCGGTTTAGCTATTCCTTAGCAAAGCTTCCAAAAAAAGGAAGGTGCAGAATAAAACAACCAGTGCAACATAAGTGGATGGGTTTGCAAATACTTTCGTTTTCATATTGTTTTGTTTTATGACACAAAGGTACAGCCCATAGCAGGCAAAGCCGTTAAGCTAATGTTACTAAAAGTTTAAACTATATGCAGCGGGTGGGGCAGTTTAAACGTATTCGTTTAATTCTGAATAAGATGCAATGCACATATTTTCCATGGAACTGAGCAGACTTTGCAGGTCTTTTATTTCATACCCGCCATTACATTTTTTTTCAATGTTTTCAGCTATTTGGGCAGTTTCTTTCATACCCATATATTTAAGATGTGTTTTAAGCACGTGCGCTGTATTCTTTACATTTATAAAGTCTTTTTCCTCTAAAGATTTTTTCAATTTACCAAGATTCTTCGGTGTGCTTTCAAGGTACATACGAATGTATTTTTTTACCCTTTCGTTATCGTTTTCGCAAAAGAACCGCAATGTTTCTATATTGGTCGTCTTGGTTTCCTGTGTTTCGTCTTTGGTAGGTTTTATGTTGTTTGTAGCGGGTTTACCCTTCACTAAATTGTAAATGGTAAGTAGTAATTCGTTTGTATTAAACGGTTTAGCTATCACCGCATTCATACCCAATGCCAGGCATTTTTTGTAATCTGATTCGATAATAGATGCAGTTAGCGCTATAATTGGCACTGAATTAAAAGGTGCTGGTAAATCGTTGCGTATTTTCCGTGTGGCATCGTACCCGTCTACTTCAGGCATTTGTATATCCATTAACACAAGGTCGTGCCTGTTTAATTTGTCAATGGCTTCCTGGCCATTCCAGGCTGTATCTATAGTAACACCGGGTATTTTAAATTCCAGGGTTTCTATGGCGACTATACGGTTAAATTCATTATCCTCGGCAAGTAAAATTTTTAAGCCTTTTAATTGAGCCAGCATTTCGTCGGTAACAGTAGGTATAGCCTTTTCAGTGCTCTTGTTAACACTTTCAGGATATTCCATTGCAAACGAAAGTGAGGTACCCTTACCCGGAGCAGTATCTATAATCAATTCAGATTTTTGCAGGGCCAGCAATTGTTTGGAGATGAAAAGACCAAGGCCTGTGCCTCCATATTTACGGCTTGTGCTTGCATCGGCTTGTCTAAAGGGCTCGAATATTACGTTTACCTGTTCTGGCGTCATTCCTATTCCTGTATCAGCAACTGTGAATACCACTTTTGCATCTTCCTTTTTTACCTTCATGGTTACACTGCCATCGTGGGTAAATTTTATGGCATTGCTTACCAAATTACTAAGCACCTGGGTTAGCTTGGTAGGGTCGCCAATAGATAGGGTTGCAATGGTGTTATCGTAATTAAGGTGCAACTGAATTTTCTTTTCTGCAGCCCTGTATAGAGATGTTTGGTAAACAGAATCGACAACATTTTTAATCGAAAATTCAATTTTTTCCAGTTCAACTTTTCCGGCTTCAATTTTAGATATATCCAGCACATCGGTAATAATGTTTTGCAGGTTGCTCGAAGATATCTGGATAATTTTAAGATGGTTCTTTATTTGCTCCTCAGTCAAATTTTGTTCCATCATCAGGTTGGTAAGGCCTATAATGGTATTCATAGGTGTACGTATTTCGTGGCTCATATTGGCCAAAAACTGCTGCTTAAATTTTTCGCTCTCCTCCGCCCTATATCTTTGTTGTTCGGCTATGGCTTTTTCCCACTGAATTTCCTGGTTTTTCAGGCTCAATTTTTGTAATGACCTATTTGAGGCATTATACATTACTGAGGCAATAAAAAACATAATGAGAATTACCCCAATACCAGCATTTACAGTCATAAGTGTAAAAAACTTTGGATTAATATCATTAGGGAAGTCAAACCCATTTAATGAAAGGAGCCCAATAGCTATACCCAGTGCTGCTGACAAGCAAAGCCAGAAATAGCCATACTCCTTACTTAGTAACAATAATGCTAATACGGGTGACATACTTAGCCATGCGAACGACCATCCAAACAAACCCTTAGAAAAATAAATATCGAAGACTGTACAGAATAATGCTGCTGCAGAAAATATGTTGGCAACAATGGTACGGGATGCACCATATTTAAATAAGATAAGTGAAAAGCTAAACGTACATACACAAAATATCATGTTGTACATGATATAATGCATCTCGAAAAAGATGGTATTAAAGAAATAAAAGAAACCAAACAGAATACTCAATAGTAGAGTATTTACCAGCATTTTAGCTTTGCGGAATTCATCTTCTTCCCTCCAATGTTTTGGAGGAATAAAGAAAACATGCAGGTTGTTTATAATCTTTATCATCCTTATGACAAAACTAAACCTTTTCTTTTTTTATAGAGAAGCACGATATACAGTACATCGAATATAGCGCAAGCAATACCAATTGATATCAGGAAGTAGTTTGTGGGATATTTGAGAGCGAACATCAGGTTGATGATTCCTGTTCCTAAAAACTTGCTCCATCCTGTAATTAATGAATTTCCCTGGTAGTCCGGAATAGTTAATAAATACAAAAACGCAAGGGACATATAGAGGTTAATAATATCTCCGGATACGGGAGCCATAGGAATATCGTATTGTACCATAAAAGTAGCTTGGGTTACAAACGAAATTACTATACCGATTGCGAGGAACCATGTGATTTTACTTTTGAAAAAGTTTATCATACATTGTTTATACCCATATTTAAAAGTAGAGATGAAGATATATGTGTCGAACAGGGCCCATCCCCAGTAAGCAAAAACAAGTAGTTTGCCCATATTAGGAAGAAACACGGTGCTTGCCGCTAATTCCCAACCGTAATTTGTTACCACGCACCCAATTGGAATATTAAGAGTTTGTTTTTTGCGTATATCAATAATGGTATCTACATAGCATATAAGCCACATTACAGAACCAATAAAGAACATTATTACCTGCCAAAGTGTGTAGTCCGTTAAATTGATCCATGGCTGAGGTTCTTTAAAATATTCAAATACTGTCATATACTAACGTTTAAAGATTTTAATAAAAAATTTAATAACAGATACTGCAATTTTAGCAAGCCAGGTAATATGTGTTTCCCAAGGTATGCCTTTTTCGTATCTTCTTTTATCGGCCCAGCGGAATGGCGCCAATATCATTGGTTCGTGCAGTTCCCATATTTTGCATTTTGCCGCACCCGATTTTGAAATCTCAATAATGCCATTTACCGCCCTGCGCCCTGCTTCGTTGGCACCTTCCATAGTTGCCAAATCAGTATTGGTACGTACAAAGTCGCCTGCAATAAACATATTAGGTATAGCGGTATAGCTTTCGGGCCTTAGGGCCCAGGTGTTTACCTGGTTTACAAGCAATGGCTCTTTATCAAATAGTTCTTCCGAAGATGGTGTTCCTCCTACCAGCTTAGTTGCTTCCGCTTTATTGGCAACCGGCTTCGATATGTCTCTATCCAGGTACCAGTCTTCAATCATGTCGTCGCTAATAACGGTTTTGCCATTTACATTTAACGCGGCCTTCATTTGTGTCCACACTTCTTCTTTTACTTCTTCACGTGTACATTCGGATGCTATTTTGCCGTTCGTACCCTTATTAAACCAATCTGAGATATCTACAGATAAAACACTTTTAACCTTTCCATTTCCATATTGGCTTATGTCTACGCCTTGCCAAAACTGTGTTTGTGATATGGATGTAACTGCCCACTGACTATCGCTATAAATAACGTGGCCGGGGCTAACCGGTACATTTTGATTAAGGTAATATTGTATGCCATTCATCCAGTTTACCGAGCTACTTAGCGTTTTAATATAGTTTAAGGAAGTATCCAATGTTACCATATCATCGTTGATAAGCTTGGCTAATTGCTCAACAGGCACAGCAAACAGGTAATAATCTCCGGTTACAGTCGAACCTACATTGTCCTTCAAAACCTGTACCCCCGCTATCTTTCCATCTTTTACAAGTATTTCCCTGGCAGTAGAACCAAAATTGTATTTTACTTTAAGTTTATCAATTAAGTATGTTTTCCAATGATTTAGCCATGCATCGTTGGTAGGTCCGTTAAGTACGCGGTCGGTATTAATAAAGGGGTCTATCATGTTAAAAAGTAGCTGTAGAAAAATATCTCCGCCCGTTTTTGTACTGGCTGTTTTTGCCTGTGCAGCTACCAGGGTGCGGGTAAGGCCTTCTACTAAAAGTGTTTGATATGTTTTACTAAAATGGTCGGCTTGTAAATATTCCCACCAGCCAATACGTTCGTAATCGTTGGCCCTGCGTTCCCGGCAGCTTGTCATAAGTTGCCATACTCTTTCTGCAAAGAATTTTATTTCCTCCGGTGTAAGCCCTGTATTCGGGTGCATATTTTGTAACATAAATTCCAATTCGCTTATGCTGCGCGGAAAGTGCGCCAGCACCTGTATTGGGGCTGCGCCATTGCGGGCAAGCATAATATGTTCGGTAGCTACCAGGTTATCAAAAACGGTTTTCCCGCCCGTGGCAGGAATGCGTTTCATGGTATCAATAATATGTTTATAAAACCCCGGGAAGAACCTGAAGCCATGTTCACCGGGTAAAGGCTTTTTATCGGGTAGGTTGCCCGGAACATTTACGCTGCGTGCCTTACCACCACAGTATTTTTTCTTATGCTCATAAACTTCAACTTCAAAACCGCGTTCGGCCAATTCATGTGCTGCACTCATGCCTGCTACGCCCCCTCCAATAACAATAACTTTCGCCATAGATATCAACTTGGTTTACTTGCAGATAGACACTAATATTCTTATAGGCGTTTAATATAAATGATTTGTTTAAAATAAAAATCTGGGATGTAATGAAACGGTAAGATGATGTAATGAAATGGCTTTTTTATGTAATGAAATGGCTTTTGGAGGTTTTTGCCGATTTCAAAAATTAAAGACCGGACATGAATAATTTAGAATTTCCTTTTTTCTAAATCCTCAATTGTTTTTCTAATCTCTTGCGGAATTACAACTTTTTCGTTGCTATTAAAATCGTAAAGTACAATTACATCCTGTGCTTCGGCAGCCAATTCTTTTTTATCATTCAATATTCTGTGTTGTATACCTATGCTGGTGTTTTTAATAAAATCTACCCTGGCCTGTATGGTAATGTTGCCCGGAAAGAATAAAGGTTTTTTAAACTGGCAAGTGGTAGAAACTAAAATGGGTCCGATTTTTGTTTTATTGAAATTGCGCATAAGTTTAATCTCATCCCAGTAATTTACCCTGGAAGCCTGTATATACTTAAAGAACATTACATTGTTAATGTGCCCGAATAGGTCCATTTCGCTCCAATCTAACCGGATCTTTAGTTCAACCGGGAATTTTATTTCATCGCTCATAGCATAGTATTATACGCCAAATATACCTGCTATATTTCTTTTACCGAAATATGCACATCGGCGGTTCTGCCTTTATCATCGGTACACGATACTTTTACCTTCCCATCTTGCGGCGTAAAGAATAGGGATTGGTCTGGTTTCGATTTTCCATAAAATCTATCATTAACGTACCAGTAAATAGCTGTTACATCGTTGCCGGCATCACACTTAAGCATTATGTTACGGCTTTCTTTTTTCATAAGTATGTACTCCATGCCATTAACAGGCGATTGTATTGCCAATGCTTTATCTTTAAATACACGTGGGCATTCGGGGTTATGTTCCGGTACCTTTTTGTACGGAATATGGTACAGGTTAAAATAGTTTATCATTTCGGGTGGATAATGCGGATATAGTTTTTGTACAGCACCACCCTTAGGCATACAGCTAAGGCAATAGGAATACTTTTCCTTATCGTCGGTATATACCATTTGCATGTGGTCGCACATCTCGGTAGAAGAAACACCGGGGATATAATAATCCATCACCTGGTTGGTACACCAGTTATTCGGCACTTTGCCTGTTTCATCGCATACCCAGCGTGTGCCAATATCTTTGGGGTATTTAAGCCAGTTAAAATCGTTAAACACGCTAAGTGTGCTGAATATTTGTGTCATGAGTGGTACGGCGCAGTTTGCCCCGCTAAGCTCCGGAGATTCAGCATCATTAAAGTTTCCTACCCAAACACCTACGGTATATTTATCATCGTAGCCTACGCACCAGCCATCATGGTGGCCGTAAGAGGTTCCTGTTTTCCATGCTATTTTCGGAAAGTGTTCTGCATTATCCAAATTGGCAGGCACATCAGGACGAACCATTTCTGTTAGTATGTGCGATATCATAAACGAGGCATCGGTGGTAAATAGCTGCACGGTGCGTATATCCGGTTCGTTTTTAGTAAAGCGCAGTGGAGAATATTTTCCCTGGTTGGCTAGCGTAACATAAAGGCCGGTAAGCTCCTGCAATTTTATACCGCATCCGCCCAACACAAGCGAAAGGCCCAATTTTTTTTCCTGCTTGGTAAGTGAGTGGCAGCCCCCGTTTTCCAACAAATCAACATACGTGTTTAGGTCTATCTTACCTAATAACGCCACCGCCGGAACATTGAGGGAATTGAGCAATGCATCTTCTACAGATACTTTTCCACGATACACATGGTCATAATCTTGTGGCTGGTAACCATTAATATTTATGGGCACATCGTACATACAGCTTTTAGGAGTGATTAATCCTTTATCCATAGCCAGTCCATACAAAAAGGGTTTAAGTGCACTACCCGGCGAACGCAGTGCATTGGCACCATCTACCTGGCCCTGGTGGGTAACATCGGTAAAATCTGCCGAACCCACATACGCCACCACAGCATGGTCTATATTACGAATGACAATAGCGGCGGCATTGGTAATGTTCCACAAAGAGAGCTTTTGAATGTTTTCGCTTATTATTTGTTGCGTACGTTTTTGCATGTTATAATCTACATTGGTGTAGATGTAGGGCTGATCGCTCATTTTTGCAAATAGCCTATTGCACAAATGAGGCGCTACTTTTGGTATCTCGGCACGTGCTGCCAATAGGGGCTCTGTAAGGCCCTGTTGTACTTCTTTATCGGGGAATACATGCGCCTTGCCAAGCCTGTTAAGCCATTTGTTGCGTTCGGCAACGATAGTTGCGTTGGCTTTACCAAACTTAAAATGGTTAGGATTATTGGGCACAATCATTAACATGGCAATTTCGGCAGTGCTAAGATTTACGGGCTGTTTATGCAGATATATTATAGATGCAGCCTTAATGCCCTCTACATTGCTGCCATAAGGCAACAGGTTAAAATACATTTGCAGTATTTGCTCTTTTGTATAGTAATGCTCTATCTGCAAAGCCCTGAACATTTCTTTAAATTTATTTAAGAACGTGCGTGGTTCGGGACTTAACATACGCGCCACCTGCATGGTAATGGTAGATGCGCCTGACACAACTTTACGAGACCTAATATCCTGGAAAAAGGCGCGGGTAAGGGCAATTGGGTTTATTCCAAAATGATGGTAGAAGTATTTATCTTCTTTAAAGAGGAATGCTTTTTTTAGACTTTCGGGAATATCTTTCTGCTCTATTTTAATGCGCCACTTTTGGTCTTTGCTTAAAAAGGCTGAAAGCACTGAACCGTCGGAAGCTTCTACTACGGTTGAATATGTAAGCCTTCCTAAGGGCAAGGGGAATACCCAATCCATTAACCTGAACGCGGTATACAGCCCAATGCAGCTTATAGAAAAAACTATAAGGAACTTTTTTAGACGAGGCCGTGCATCCAGTTTTGAAAGAAGCTTTCTCATGAGAAAAATGTCCCCCTATTTAAAGGGGGACGTTATACTGTTCCGCTATTTAACCGTTACAAAGCCCGCACCGTTGTACGAATGATAGGTATCATCATACATGGCATCGGCACCCACAGGCCCCATTACATATTTACCCTTAGCTACTACACGAACAATATAGTAGTAGTGTTTTTCTGATGGGGTTGCACTTGTAAACAAAGTTATTCTGTCATCGCGTATATCCATGTTATCGGGTTCTGCTTTGTTGGTTATCCAGGGCATATCCCTTTCGGGATTGATGCGTGGGTTCTCAATTTCAAAGCAAGCAGGCAGTATGTCGGTAACGGCTACGTTATTTACATAGCTGTTATCAAGCGATGATAAGGTAAGCTCTACAACCAGCAGATCATCTTGTCTAACATTACTTAGGTCATTAATCGGCATGCCCTTGTTGTTGAAGAAGCTCTTACGTACTTTCATATAGCTGTCTTCTTCTTTAAAATCAGATCCACTTGGGATACCTTGTGTTTCGTAGTAATAATAAAGTATACCCGAACCCGAGGTAGAAACCTGTACTTTTTTATTACTTATATCACGATGGACTACTGCTGTAACATCCCCGGGCTGTAACTCGCCGGCTTTTGCACCGTCAATCATTATGGTTGCAGCGGCAGTTGACTTGAGTGCATTTTGAGAATATTTACCCAATGCAATAAGCGCCCAAGCATTTTCCTGGGTAGATAACCACGGATATGTTTTCAACTCTTCCGATAGATGCCTTGCCAATACGGGTATTTGTGCATTGTCGGGCTGTGCCTGTAAAAGCGTAGCAAGCGATAGCGACTCATCCCTAATGTAGGAATAGAAGCTGCCATCAAGGCTGCGTGTAGCTCTTTCACCTGAAAACCCATTAGGCAAGAGTGATTTAAATGCGCCCATATCGCCTGTTAATGCATAAGTTGCTGCAAGCATATAGCGGCTATCTAGTGTGAACAAATTAGTTGAACCCAATAATCCTTGATTTGTAAGAAGGGTAGGGCCAGCTTCTCCTTTAAGATAGTTCATTACAGGTATGTTAGGGCTGTTTGCCAGTGCCAGCACATACAGTGAATAGAACATTTCCTCCGGGATTACATTTCTCGTTTGTACTACACCCTTCGCATCATAGTATTTATATGCCACCGTTGTTTTAGAGTTCACCTGGCTTTGCAGGTATTGTATAAGGTTTTGCATTACGGTGTTGTCTACTTCGTAGCCGGCTTTCTTAGCTTCTACAAGGAAGTGCAGGCCATACGCCGATACCCACCAGTTTACACCAACTTCTCCCGGCCAGTAGGTCAACCCACCATTATACTGCTGTTGTGCATACAGTTTTTTAATGGCTTCGTTAATAATATACGAAGGATTATACTGGTTGTTTGTTTCCTTTTGTCCCAAAGCTTTAACCAATGCCGAATAGTAAATAACAGGGAAGGCAGTGGATATAGTTTGCTCCATACAGCCATAAGGGTACTCGAGTAGATTGCCGAGGTTTTTGGTAAACTGCACAAGGGGCGATCTGCTTACGGTTATGTATCCTTTAGCTCCATCTACAGAATAGCTTGTGTTTAGGTTTATGTCCTTGCTTTCTCCACCGTGGATGACACCACCATCTGTAAGTTTTTCCATTGGCAACGGCGGACGTACAGGCATATCCTCGTGGTCGGTAAATGTTTCGTGCAATGCATTTACAGTTACATCCATACTGGCTATGCCATAACCCGGCAAAGCATTCAATTCGTAGCTCACCGTTTTTGCACTATGTGCCGGTATTTCTATACTTTGCGAAGGGCTGCCAACTACTTTTAAAGGCCCTTTCAACGCGATATTCGCATTGGCACTTACATTGCTTCCTGTGGTGTTGGTAAGCACTACATTCAGCGTGTTATCATCATTAGGGCTCATAAATCTCGGCAGAGAAGTTGACACAACAATCGGGTCAGCAACTACCATGTGTTTTTCACTGCTTCCAAATTTATTGTCTTTATACGCCACAGCCATTACACGCAGCGAACCCGAAAACTCAGGTATACTGATAGTGTATGAACATTCTCCGCTACCGTTGGTTTTTAATATTCCGCTCCAGTACGAAAGTATGTGAACGCGTTTGTTTCCTTCAGGGTTAAGTCGTCCTGCCAGTTCATCACCACCCATACTCGATACATTTAAAGAATTTAATTCAGGTAAAACCAACGGATACAGGTCGTACGAATTAACCTCTAATGCACGTTTGCCATAGAAATAGCTATACGGATCAGGTGTATGGAAATCTGTTATCAGCAGGGCTCCTTCATCCACTACGCCGATTGTTACTTCTGCATTCGATTTTGTTTTTACAGTTATTGTTTGTGTCTTTTTCGAGCGAGAATTATCGGCGCATTCTATTTTCACATCCAACTTATTGTCGGCATCATCTACCTTAAGCGGAACAAAACCCCTCGCAATGGTAAGCGGGATAGAGTTATCACTAAGTGGACGTACCTCTGAAACGCCTACATAAATATTTGGCAAGTATTCTTTTTTGATTGGTATATCAAGGCTTGCCGCTTTATGATCGGTTTGAACGTAGTACTTTTCGAGTACTTCATTTTGTTCAACGGTTACAATCAACTTGCCATCAAATGGGCAGGTAAACAGCAAGTGGGCTTTATCGCCTACCTGGTAGTTTGTTTTATCAGGCTTGATATCAACGTTGCCTTGTTTTTGCACCTGGAAGGAATTGTATTCTGTAGCACCTGAACCATAGGCCCAGAAGGTGCGCGAAACATAAGCCTCGGAGCTACTGCTTGGTGATAAACGGATTTCGTAATCGCCCGATTCGGTAGGAGTGTAGTCTATAGAGGCTGTACCATTAATGCTAATGTTTTTATTGTATACGGTTTGCAACCTTTCCTGCGATGTATAATAGGTTTGCGAGCCGGAGTGGGTAAGAACGGTTTCCCAGCTATGCTTTATAATTTGCACCGTTGCTGAACCTGATGTTGGATTACCTTTTTTATCTGCTGCTGCAAAACCTAAGTTCAGCGGGGCATTTGTACTAACCCACCATTCAAAATTTTTAATACCATAAAATACTTTTTGGGTATATACATTAAAGTTTTCCACCCTGTTTACCGGCCTTCCGGTTTCATCAAACACGGTGATAATAGACCTTCCGCTAAGCATGCCTATGTTGCGTGTATCAGGCAAATCGAATGATACGGTGGCTTTGCCATTTGCATCGGTAGCGCCTGTATCAGCAAGTTGAGATAAGGATACACTGCCCGGCCTGGTTATGTAGAAACTATAGTCGCTGAATTTTTCAGAAGAGAAAGAAGCAAAGCTAAGATCGAGTGTGGCGGAATATTTGGAGTTTGCTGCCGGTGGCCCAAAAAGTTCCATGGCCTGCACATCTACTTTGGCTTGTTCGCCTGCATAATAGTCTGGTGACTGGCTACGCACATCCACTTTAATACGCTGCGGCATAAATTCCTCTACCATAAACGAAAGTGTTTTTAACAACACATCGTTACCCGAATACATTTCTACATCATAGCTTCCGGTAAGCGCTGCATAAGGAATTGAGAAGCTAATAGAGTTAGAACCTTCGTTATCCAGGTTGCCTTTTAGTTCGGCCAATTGTTTACCGTTTGGCATTTTTATTTTGTACTTAACGGGCACATTGTTCAATGTGTGCCAGTCGAACGTGCGAATAATAGAGTTAATGTAAATAGTGTCGCCGGGGCGGTATAAATCGCGTGTGCTGTACATAAATGCATCGTAAGGCACGTTGGTAGTGGTTTTTCCGCCTGCATCAAAACCGGAAACATCTACACCATTGCTTCCAAAATCCATATACGTAAAGTCGTTGCCGTTTTTCACAATAACGGCTACTACATCTTTGCCCGGGTATTTAGATTTATCGTAAGAAAAACCGGCGAAGCCATCACCATCAGTTGTGGTAGTATAGATTTCCTGATTATTGTTGCTGAGGAATGTAACCTTGGCACCTGAAATTTTGCCTGCATTTACAAGCGAATTACAGAATACATTTATGTTGTTTATTCCTTTCTTTACGATAACCCCAATATCAGAAACAATTAAAAGTTTTTTATCCTGTAGCCAAGGCCTCTTGGAATCCTGCACTTTTACGAGGTAAATTCCTTTGCGGTCCGATTCGTATTGTATGTCGGACAGGTTTACGTTAAATAAAGCAGTCATTCCTTTTTTAGGAAGATTGGCCGAAGAATATTCTTTATTTGTAATTACATCGCCATAATCCGGGTTAGGGGTAAAGTCGTAACTATCGTACGAATAGTTGTATCCTCCGCCTTCTCCATCGCCGCCATCACCATCACCTTCGCCCCCTTCATCGCCTTCTCCATAATAGCCGCCATACGATTTTCCATTTTTAAGGTAGAACAAGATATTGTTTTCGTATACTTTATAAATGCTGAGTTTGAATTTTGGAATGCCAATAATATTCAAAGCCAGGTTGCGTGCGCCTTGCGATGAAAGGTAAATGCTGCTCTTATCATCAAATGCAAGGTAAGGTGGAGGATCTCCAAAATGAATGTTGCCTGTAAAGTCTTCTTTCAAGGCTATGCCGAATATGTTTTCCAATCTGCCTGAAATGGTCAGCGTGTAATCTTCTTTATCAGAAAAATCTCCGGTAATCGTAAAGCCGTTCGACAGTGTTTTTATCTGCATATTGCTAACCGAGGGGCTTATGGTAACGTATTGGCTAAGGTCGGTTGCTTTTACAGGTTGCGTAGTAAGCACGTTAATATAGGATACACCACCCTGAAACACAGGCAGGGCACTTATTACCTGAAATTGGTCTTTGCCCGGTATTTGTGCTGTGTAGTCCAACGCTTTGTCCGATTCTTTATCGCTGCCCAGGCATTTTAGGCCTTTATCTACCGTTATTTGCAAAGGACATGGGTAGGTTTGGCTATTTGCAGGCAGGAACATTACCCTAACCTGGTTGCCGTTTTCGGCAGATAGAAGTTCCGCATTCACCACGGTTTGGCCTTGAGTTAGTTTAAGTTTTTGCATTACGGCAGCCGGAGAAACAGGATAGTTAAAATCGATATTAACCCCAACAAATATGCCCAATGAAGGGTTGGCATCTTTGGTTGTCCAAAAGGTTTCTACATTTTCAATTTTAAGATAAGGGGTATGAAATTTCAAAGGTGTTTCATCAACCGAAGAGCTTTTTTTACTGTGTGCGAAAAGCTTTTTGGTTAAAGTAACTGTATAATCGCTATTGGGTGAAAAGCCCTGGTTTGGCGAGAAAGAAAGCTGGTTAGCGCTTACCCATTGGTAAGAACCGCGCACCGCAGGATGAAATTCCAAATATGCTGTGCTGTCCCATTTATTGAATAAAGAATCGCCTACAAGGTCTTTGTTAAAAGTAAATACAAGCGCTTGCTGGGTTTGCACCTCTCCATCCGGGAAATTGACTTCTTTAATTTTTAATTTTCCGCCACCGCAACCTGATAATAAAACAATTGCACATAACGATGCAGCAATAAATCCCGAAAAGCGTTTCATGGTAATAGATTAAAATGAGTTTGAAGTACTAAAAATATGAAAATATAGATAATCCGGTGCAAAAGGATATCCTTACAATTTGGTACAATTTAAAATTAGTGCCCGGCCAATACAATTCCTAGCACGTAAGTAGGTAATTCAGGGTACAAAACTGCAGTAGAAGTACCGGATGGAGTGAAGGATTTAAACAGTGTAGAAAGCCTGTAATTAAAGTAAAGCGAAATGCCCTCTGTTTTGCCAATCCTAAAAGTAAGGCCGTAATTGGTTGCATTGGTGAAAGACAGCTGTTTTTCAATAGTTTTCGTGGTGCTACCATAAGAAAAACTATAAGTATCCCACATAATGTGTTTGGTGTAAAAAGTCCAGTCGAAATAAAAGCCACCATCGAAGAAAAATTTACCAATATAAAAGCGGTCGAAAGCAAGGGCGCCAAAATTATCGAAGCTTATTTTTTCTGATTTGTGCAATTGATTATTGGGCAATACTTTGGTGGAATCCTGGGCGAGGAAAAAGTCGGTAGATTTATAGTAGCCATCAATGCCAATGCCATTCCACTTTACAAATTTGTAGCCAACACCAATACCCACTACAAATTCTCTCGATTCTCCCAAGGTAACTGTAGCGCCAGGATTGGATGAACCCAACACAAAACCAAATCCTATAAATCCGTCCGTCAATAGTTTTTCATAACTATCCTTTGAAGTGTCGGGCGCTGCGGGTGTCTTTTTAAGAAAAGGTATGTTACCCTGCGCAAAGGCTGTTGTACTAACAGAAATAAGAGCTATAAAAACCAGGCTTTTAATGTTCATCGTTGCTGAGGTTGTAATTGCCGGCAAATATAGAATTTTACAAGAGATTGGCTGGCATAAATTCTATACGGTTTTCATTCATAATTTCTTAGTTTTGTCTATATGAATACATCACTACTGCATAATATCTCTCCCGACCTGATTAACTTTTTGCTGGTGGCAGTGTTTTCACTTATCATAGGGCTCGAGCAGCGCAGGCTGAATATAACTGCCCCCAAAGAATCTATTTTTGGTACCGACAGAACCTTTACACTGATTGGAATCTTTGGTTATGTTTTATATGTAATAAGCCCCGATAATATCGCCCCCTTTTTAGCGGGTGGTGGCGCATTGATTGTGTTGCTGGCAATATATTATTACAACAAAATAAAAAGCTTTCAACGGTTTGGAATGACATCGCTGGTAACGGCTTTGATAACTTATTGTATAGCACCCCTTGTTTATCTGCAGCCACTTTGGCTGGTTTTGCTGATTTTAATAACTGTATTGGTAATTACTGAAGTAAAGGGTAGTCTTTTCAAGCTCTCGCAAAAGTTTGATGATAGTGAATTTATTTCCCTGGCTAAATTCATTGCTTTGGCTGGTGTTGTGCTGCCATTACTGCCCGACCAGCCCATTTCGGATGTTTTAAATATTTCGCCCTATAGGTTTTGGCTGGCCATTGTTGTGGTTTCGAGCATATCGTATTTCAGTTACCTGTTGCGCAAGTTCGTGTTTCCTGAAACGGGCATATTGCTTACGGGCATATTGGGCGGACTATACAGCAGTACGGCTACAACAGTAATCCTTGCACGCAAAAGTAAAGAAGAAGTATCGGGCAATAGGGTGGTTGCCGCCATGTTTACCGCTATAATAATGATGTACCTGAGAATATTTTTGCTTGCATTTTTCTTTAATAAAGATGTTGCAATGAAATTGTTGCCTGGCTTTGCTGTGCTTATAGTGGTTTCATTGCTCATCATTTTATACTTTCTTAAAGTTAGGAAAGGAGAGATGGTTAAAGAAAAAGAAAAGCTGGATGTACAAACTCATCAAAACCCGTTGGAGTTTAAAACGGCTGCTCTTTTTGGCGGGCTATTTGTGGTATTTGCTTTAGTTACCGGGTATGTAATTAAACAATACGGAGGGCATGGTGTAAGCGTGCTTTCGTTTGTGGTAGGCGTTACAGATATCGATCCTTTTATTATCAACCTTTTCCAGGGTAAGTGGGATATAAGCATTGGTATAATTACTGTGGCAGTGCTTAATGCCATTACCAGTAATAATGCCCTAAAAATGATTTATGCAGTAACACTGGGCGATAAATCTTTGCGCAAAGAAATACTTGCCAGCTTCGGCATACTGATTATTGCAGGTATAGCGGTTTCGCTGATGTATGTACTTTAGGATATACGGCATTGGTAATTCTATAACTTTGCTGCCCAAAACATAGTTTAATGTCTATTGATTTAAGGAGCGATACAGTTACACGTCCCACCCCCGAAATGCTTAAGTATATGTTCAGCGCCAAGGTGGGCGATGATGTGTTTAATGAAGACCCTACAGTAAACGAATTGGAAGCAAAGGCTGCCGCCGTTTTTGGTAAAGAAGCCGGCATATATTGCCCATCGGGTAGCATGACCAACCAAATAGCCATTAAAGTACACACCCAACCGGGAGACGAAGTGATATGTGATGTTACCGCCCATATTTTTAATTATGAAGGCGGAGGAATGTCGTTTAACTCTGCTGTGCAGGCTAAGCTTATTGATGGGGATAGAGGCAGGTATACAGCAGAGCAGCTTAAAGAAGTTATTCGCCCTGCTGCAGACTGGTTGCCTAATACTTCGCTTGTATCTATTGAAAATACAAGCAACAAAGGTGGCGGAAGTTTTTATTTATTAAAGCATGCCAAGGAAATATCGGATGTTAGCCACGCCAATAAATTAGCTTTCCATATGGATGGCGCACGTATATTCAATGCACTTACCGAAACAGGCGAAGACCCAAAAGAATGGGGCAAAATATGCGATTCTATTTCGGTGTGTTTTTCTAAAGGATTGGGTGCGCCGGTAGGTTCTGTGCTTTTAGGTACAAAAGAATTTGTTGCTAAAGCCCGCCGTGTTAGAAAAGTATTGGGTGGAGGTATGAGACAGGCCGGGTATCTTGCTGCTGCTGCCATTTATGCGCTCGATAATAATGTTAAAAGATTAAAGGAAGACCATAAGAAAGCAAAACATATTGGCAGTTTGCTGAATGGTAAAAGCTTTATAGAAAGTATATTGCCCGTAGATACCAATATCGTCATCTTCAATTTAAATAAAGATATGCCTGCCGATAGATTGATGGATACACTTAAAAAAGATGATATACTGGTTTCCTTAATGGGCAAGCAGGCTGTGCGTATGGTAACCCATCTCGATTTTACCGATGCCATGTTAGAAACCGTAGAAAAAGCAATTAAAAAACTCTAATTCTATTTATGCCTTACCATTTTTATACCGCCGAGGTTATTGATATTATTGATGAAAACCCTCTCGTAAAACGATTCTTTTTTAAGATTCCGGATGTGCAGGATTTTAAATTTGGTGCAGGTCAGTTCGTAATGCTCGACTTGCCTATACAATCTAAAATAACTACACGTTCGTATTCCATAGCATCAGCCCCCAATGGAACGAATGTTATAGAGTTGCTTATCTCACTTAATCCTGAGGGCTTGGGTACACCATACCTGTTTAAGGAAATTAAAGTAGGTTCAAAAATACCTTTGTCTCAACCTGCAGGTAAGTTTATGCAGCCTGCTTTAAGTAATATAGAAACCGACTTATGCATGATATGCACGGGCACAGGTATAGCGCCGTTTAGGGCTTATGTGCAGGATATACTTAACCGTGGGGTAACACATAAAAATATCGACCTCATCTTCGGATGCCGCTACGAAAAGGATGTTATCTATAAAAAAGAAATGGAGGAATTGGCAAAAGCTATTCCCGATTTTAGGTCTTTTACTGTTTTGTCGCGCGAGCAAAACCCGGCATGGACTGGCGAAAAGGGATACGTACATGCAGTATACGAAAAGCTATATGCCGATAAACGCCCTGCCATGTTCTACCTTTGCGGCTGGAAGGTGATGATAAAAGAAGGCCGTGACCGCCTGCAAGCTATGGGTTACGACAAGAAGCAAATTAAGTTCGAGCTTTACGATTAGTAGAGGATTCCATCCAAAAACAAGCTACAATTAACAAAACCCTGTTTAAAAGTGCAGCTTTTGCAAGGTTAATAAGCACTTTATTAGGGCGACCTTTGCCCTATGAAAACAATTTACCTGCTTTACACGTTTGTAGGTTTTGCTATGCTGGCAATACCGTTTATGACACATGCGCAAAAGGTAATCGACTTTCCACCTAAAATTGTAGTTATATGCATGGATGGCGACACCCGCAAACCCATGGGCGGTGTTAAGGTTGTTTTCAGAAAAGGCGATACACTCGTTAAATCTTGCGTTACCGATGGTACGGGCCGCTGCTTGGTGCTTAAACCGAAGCCTGGCAAATATTACATAGCTGCAAGCAAAAATACATACCTCGAATTTTCATTATCCCGTGTTAGTGTTCCGGGAGATGAAACTATAATACTTGAAATTCCTTTAGAATCGGACCCTAACAGCAAGCAAGCTGCTAAAAAAGGAAAACTGGTTGCCAGCGTAGCCAGCACCACAAGGGGAGATTACTAAACAGGTACTTCCATCAACAGCAATTCTGCTTTGTCAGATATAGCTTCAATGCTTACTTTATCCGTTCCTGATATACCTATACCATCGCGGCGATTAAGTTTTTCACCGGCAATAGTAAAGTCTCCTTCAAGAATAAATATATATACTCCGTTTTCTTTTCTTTTTAAAGAATATTCCAGTTGTTTGCCTTTATCAAGGCTGCTTAAGTAAAACCATGCATCCTGGTTAATCCAGGTATCTCCATCCTCTTTATTAGGAGAAACGATTTGCTGCAATTTGTTTTTACGGTCAGCAACGTTCAGGGTTATTTGCCCGTAGCGAGGTGTTACATTCTTTTTATTGGGGAACACCCATATCTGCAAAAACTTAACAGGCTTGTCGTGATTCTTGTTCTTTTCCCCATGCTGTATACCGCTTCCGGCGCTCATCACCTGTATGTCTCCATATTTAATAACCTGGGTATTGCCCATGCTATCTTTATGTTCAAGGTCGCCCTCTAGCGGAATACTTATAATCTCCATATTGTCGTGTGGATGGGTTCCAAAGCCCATGCCGCCTGCTACGGTATCATCATTCAATACGCGTAATGCCCCAAAGTGCACCCTTTCAGGATCGTGATAATCGGCAAAGCTAAAAGTGTGATAAGTATCTAACCAACCATGATTGGCATGGCCTCGGCTACCTGCTCTGTGAATGACTTTGTTTAGCATGATAGAAAAATTACTTCGTCAAATCATTCAGCACCTTAATATCCGTCATAGGGCAAATACCCCAAATGGTACGCCTTTCGGGTTCGGCAGAGTTAGGATTAGTTTCAATAGAGCGGTTACCTGCAAGGTAATTATATATCAGCCATCCCGAAACTTTAACTTTTTGCCCAATCATTTTAAATGTAACATTATCGGTGGTCCAGTCTTTATTAATGGTGCGTGAGTAAGGGGTAACATTTACTACCATGCAATCTCCCAGGCGGGTACTTTTGTCTATAGGGTTAATCGATATATAAATGTTGGTGCTGTACTTTGTTTTATCCTCAGTATAGCAATTGCATGATTCCATACCAACCTCGGTTGCTTTAAATATGTAGCCTGTAAGTGTAGCAGCTTTATCTTCATCAAAAATGGAATCATCCTTGCTATCATACATTTTTTGTAATGTAACATTGTTGTCAAAGTCCGAAGGTTGCGGTGTAGTTTCACGGTTAATGTGAATATTCAGGTTTCTCTCTCTGGGCTTAAGTTTGGCATCTTTCCCTTTTTTAGGATTTGGTTTGCCTTCAGCTGGGCAGTCGTTATGGTTACCAAATGCAAAAAGAGTAAAAACCACAGCTATTGCGGCAGGAATTAAAAGGAGTTTTTTCATGATGATTTTAATTGTGTTAAGGCAAATGTAAACTATAAATCTTTAAGATGGAATAGGGGGATGGTGTCCTGATTTGAAATCTTAGGTGCCCTGAAAGGGCATGATATACTAACACAGGGCAAAGCCCTGTGCAGAGGATGGGTACAAGATTCAAAGCCCTGAAGGGGCGTCATACTTGTATTATGCCCTTTCAGGGCTTCATCATTAATGTTTTCTTTTTCGTAGGGCTATGCCCTACGTTGATATATTATAGCCCCTTCAGGGCTTTAAAATTGACTCATACTAATAGTGGAGCTATCCTCATTCAATATAATCTTCTTTACCGATTTTGATTTTAAATAACTCCTTACCAGGTCATCGGCATCAGGGTAATAGGTTGCTCGCTTAATAACGGCTTTAAGTTCTTCGGGGTTATTTAGTTGGGTAGTGTGGTCATAATATCCATACCCTGCATACTTGCCATCTTCAATAAGTATAAGTGAGCGTTCTTCAGGGCTTCGGCCTTCGTGTACAATAAAAAAGTCTTTTTCAGGATATATGTATTCCGCTAAAACCTTTTTTGCACGCTTGTTGTATACTTCAATTTCCTCGTTACCTGAGCAAATGCCGTTACATTTTTTTATCTGGTGGTTAAAGCAGATAGCGTCGTCATCGGTTAGTCCGCAATAACGCAGGCACAGCGTATGTTCGTCAATCCATGCTTCCAGTCTTTCCCTCGCGGTAGCATAAGTAGTGAACGATAATAAAGCATTCTGGGCTTCTTCGTAAGGCACTATTTTAAAGTTGATTATACCTTTGCTATCTTCAAACCAATCTATGCTATGGGTAAAGATGGCTGCCTTGCGTGCCCTGTTAAAGTGCGGCCTATTCTTTTTTATTTCTTCGGCCTCTAATAAAAGAGCAATAAGTTCGCTGCCTGTAGTTACAAAATCGACTCCGTAAAGTTCGTTCAGCATTTTTTTGCCTTTACGTTCGTGCGAGTTAAAATGGCTGAGGGCGCGGTTATACATATTGTTTGACTTGCCTATGTATATAATCTTTCCTTCCTTATCTAAAAAGTAATATACACCGCATTCTTCGGGCAATTTTTTAAGGATGTAGGCTTTTATTTTGTCAATGCGCCGTGTCATTAATTCATCCACACCCATATTTTTATATTGTGGATGGTCGTTTTTAATTCTTAGCAGCAAATCAAAAAGCTTAGCTGTTGCCTCCGCATCTCCTAATGCACGGTGGCGGCCTTCAATAGGTATGTTTAAGGATGCACACAAATGGCCAAGACTGTAAGAAATTCTTTTAGGTAAAAGCTTGCGGCTAAGCCTAACAGTGCAAAGTTTTTCCCTCCTGAACTTATATCCAAGAAATGAAAACTCTTCTTGTATAAAACCATAATCGAAGCCTACGTTATGTGCCACGAATATCCTGTTCTCGGTCATCTCCACTATCTTTTTAGCAACCTGGTTAAACTGCGGGGCATTGGCGACCATATCATTATTAATGCCCGAAATATTGCTGTAAAAGCCTGATATGTGACAGCCGGGATTGAGCAGGGTTGAAAACCTTTCGGTTACCTGCAAACCATCGTGAATGACAATAGCAATCTCTATTATCCGGCCCTGTGGGTAGCCAAATTTGTTTCCGCAGGTTTCTATGTCGACTATAGCAAACATGTAGGGTGCGAAGTTAAGCTACTTCCGGTTCTAAAATATCCACATTATCGCGGTTCAATACATCCAGTCTTTGCATTTCAATTATTTCCAGCGCCATGTAGTCGAACTCTTCGGTAACCTTTCCCTTCAGATGATAGCAGCCCGGCCCCTTAAAAGGCCATGCCCTTGCCGAAGGTGGAAAATGTACTGTGTCTATCCAATATCCATCCAGGTCTATAAACGTACCAAAGTGCATACGTTCGCCTTTAGATGTAGGTACATTTTTTATGTTCACCAGGTAGCCAACTATCTCTACCACTTGGCCAACACGGCTATAAAGCTCCTGTGCCCTTAGCTGGGTGGCTATGGGTGCACTCAGCAATTTAAAGGGGGAGCAGAGCGAAAAACCAAATAACTCCATATCATCAAAGGCATCATCCAGCCAGGAATTATATAGTTGCGGTAAAGAATATTTGGTAGGAACGATATCGAAAAGATCTTTCGTAGGGCTTGTTTTTTTTATGGGGTTTATAAGCATATAGCCTTCCCACAATAATTCTTTTTTGTTTTTACCTGTAAATCTAAAGGCCCCCGCACGTATCAGCAGGCATAGCTGTTCTATGGATATGGGAACACGCTTAATGAAGTTGTAGAGGTCTTTGTAAGCACCGTTAATTTCCCGTTCCGTTAAAAAGGTTTCTACTACTTGTTTCTCCAACGAACTGATAATAGTAAAGCCAAGGAATATGGTTTTGCCTTGTATGGTACAAAGTTTTGTGCTGTTGTTTATACACGGAGGCACAATTTCGGCGCCATGCATGCGGGCTTCGTGTATGTATAATTCCATGCGGTAAAAGCCACCGCCGTTATTTAAGGTAGCCACCATATATTCTAAAGGATAATGAGCTTTTAGGTACAGCGCCTGGTAGCTTTCTACAGCATAGCTGGCTGAGTGTCCCTTTGAAAAAGCAAAATTGGCAAAGGTTTCTATCTGGAACCACAGCTTCTCTATTGTTTCTTTTTTATGCCCTTTTTCAAGGCAGTTTGTAAAGAATTTTTCCTTCACCACATGAAATTCGTTACGTTGCTTAAACTTCCACGACATGCCCCTGCGCAGATAATCGGCCTCGGCCAGCGATAGGTTGGCGAAAAAGTGGGCCACTTTAATTACGTCTTCCTGATATACCATTACCCCGTAGGTCTCCTGCAATAAATCGTATAGCTCTGGCAATTCTTTTTGCGCATCTTCACGTCGTTTAACATCGCGGTATCGCAATATGTATTCCCGCATCATGCCGCTTTGTGCTACACCCGGGCGTATGATGGAGCTTGCTGCCACAAGCCGTAAATAGTCATCGGCACGTAATTTGGCTAATAACATACGCATAGCAGGCGATTCTACATAAAAGCAGCCTATGCATTTGCCCTTGCTTAGCAAGGCTTTTATAATTTCGTCCTCTTTAAAACTTTTTACATCGTGTATATCAATATCTGTGCCTTTGTTGGTCTTTATAATGCCTAATGCATCCTTTATTTTTCCTAATCCACGCTGGCTAAGTATATCGAATTTATAGAGGCCTATATCCTCAGCTTCTAACATACTAAACTGGGTAGTGGGGTATCCTTTAGGCGGAAGATTAGTAGCAGTGTAGCATGATACCGGCTCTTCTGAAATAATTATGCCGCTGGCATGTATGCTTAAATGGCTGGGCAGTCCTTTTATATATTGACTGTACTTCAATACCAATTTGCCAATATCATCTTGCGCATATTTTTCTTTTTGCAGTTTATCAATTTCGGCAGGTGGTAAGCCAAACACTTTTCCCAGTTCACGTACTACTGCATCATTTTGGAATGTGGAATAGGTTCCCAGCAGAGCAGTATTACGGGTGCCGTATGTATCGAAAATATAACGGGTAATATCATCTCTGTCGGTCCACGAAAAATCCATATCAAAGTCGGGTGCATTGGCGCGGTATACATTTATAAAGCGTTCAAAATACAGGTCGAGCTCTATCGGGTCCACGTCTGTGATGTTTAAAAGGTAAGCTATAATGCTGTTGGCCCCGCTGCCCCGGCCTACATGGTAGTAGTTTTTGCGCCTTGCATAACGGATAATATCCCAGTTGATGAGGAAGTAGGAGGCAAAGCTCATCTGGCTAATGATGTCCAGTTCTTTTTCTACACGCTTCATCACCTCATCCGATGGATTGCTATAACGGTAAGCCAAGCCCTTCATGCTTTCGTTGCGTAACAAGTCCATATCGTGTGCAAAGCTATCGGTATAGTATTTTTTATTTTTGTTAGTCTTTTTACCATACACAAACTCTATACTGCAATCGCTTAAGATATGTTCTGTATTAGTTATAATTTGCGGCAGATGGGCATAGGCAGCATATAGTTTTTCTTTGGGCATAATTACTGCATCGTTACCCGATTGCTCGCTTATGGGTAGTTTGCTAAGCAATGTGTTTTTATCTATGGCGCGTAATAGGCGGTGTGTGTTGAAATTCTGTTTGTGTAAGAATGTGAAGGGTTGCAAAGCGACCAGTTTATGTACGATGTTTTTTGCGGGAGTAAAAGCAAAGCGTTGTAAATCTTTTACCGATACGCCTACAAACTCATTATCGCGCAAAGGCCTGCCCGTATATGCTTCTAAGGGATAGATAATATAAGCATGATGAAATTCGGGCGCTTCGTTATTAAAGTTTTTTGTGGAATGCAGGTGCTCTGTAAGATGTTCATTCAGTTCTTTAAAGCCTTCATTATTTCGTGCAATGCCCACATATTGTTGTTTTACCCCGTTCCTGAAATCGATACCTATGATAGGCTTTAGGGCATATTCACCGGCATTACGTACTGTTTCCAGGCAGGCAGATGTATTGTTTATATCGGTAAGTACAAAAGATTTATACCCATGCCTGCTAATTTCTTTAAGCAGGGCATCTATACTTAAGGTACCATAACAAAAGCTATATGCGGTATGGCAGTTGAGCAGCATTTTACTTTTTGTTAAGCGGTTCGCTGTTGCGTATTCCGTTAAAGGGATTGAAATCGCGCAGGGTTACACCCAGTCCTCCTGCACGTTGTACAGCATCTTTTCCAAAGCGTTTGCGGAGCTTATCCATAGCCTGGTATAACTGCAGTTGCTCTACAGTAGTATCAAACAATCCAATTTGGAAGGAACCATGCACCAAATGGCTAAAGCGTATACCTATAAGGCGTATGAGCATACGTTTTTGATATAGTTTGTCAAATAGTTCTTTGGCTTTATCTATCAATACGTGGTCTACAGCGGTGTAGGGCAGGTGCGATTGTATGGTGTAGGTATTAAAATCGGAGTAGCGTATTTTTATGGTAACACAGGCTGTAAGCTTTTGTTCGCTGCGTAACTGAAAGGTCAACTTTTCGGTCATACTTATAAGTATAGACTTAAGGTGGGCCACATCAATCGTATCCTTATCAAAGGTGCATTCGGTAGAGATTGATTTGCGTTCGGAATAGGGTTCTACCGGCGAGTTGTCAATGCCGTTGGCTTTTCTCCAAATAGATGTGCCATTATCTCCCAGCACCTGTTCCATAAGTTGCACGGGCATTTCCTGCACTGTTTTTACTTTTTCTACGCCCATGTTACGTAGCAGGTGATAGGTTTTTTCGCCTACCATAGGTATTTTTTTTACCGATAAAGGAGCCAGGAAGTTTTTCTCTTGTCCTCCGGGAATCTCTTTAAAGCCGTTGGGTTTGGCCTCGCCTGTGCCTACCTTAGATACTGTTTTGTTGCTCGACAAAGCAAAAGAAATAGGCAGCCCCGTTTCTTTTATGATTTTATGCCGCAGTTCGGTTGCCAGTTTATAGCTTCCGAAAAAGGTATCCATGCCTGTAAGGTCCATATAAAACTCATCGATGGATGACTTTTCGTATACGGGTACTGTTTCCTTTATCATGTCGGTAATTATATCCGAATAGTGGCTGTATTGCTCATGGTCGCCACGTACTACAATGGCATGGGGGCATAATTGCCTTGCCATACGCATAGGCATAGCAGAATGGATGCCAAAAGTACGTGCCTCGTAACTGCACGATGCCACCACACCCCTGTTGCCAGTGCCGCCTACAAGCACGGGTTTACCATTCAGCGATGAGTTTTTAAGCCTTTCTACCGATACAAAAAAGGAGTCAAGATCGAGGTGGACTATTTGGCGGTTTGAATTATTTCCTATCATAAATTTGGAAATTGGCGCTTAATTGAATTAGATGCCTCATCCCGCATTCAGCGGAGTTCGGCATGACAGTTTTGTTTATAAGGGATTGAAGGGCGGCGGCTTTGCCGCCGCCCTTTTCTTCACACATTATATGCCCTGTCATTCCGAGCGAAGCGAGGAATCTTTGTATTGAATTTGAATGATTCTTTATCATAAATTTGGAAATTGTTAATTTATTTAACAACTTTGTGGCAATTAAAATAACACATATTTATGAATTCGCCAAAAACTTATTTAGCAACAAACGTTAAATTTCTGAGAAACAGGCTAAAAAAATCTCAGGACGAGATGGCTGCAATGCTTGATATAAAGCGGTCGACACTGAATAGTTACGAAAACGGAGTGGCCCTAACACCCCCGCTTGATTTGTTGATAAAAATATCGAACTACTTTAAATTCAGCCTCGATATTATTGTGCGTATCGACCTTTCGCGCATAAGCGAGTTTAGCCTGGGCGAAATGGAGAGAGGATATACAAAGGATATAGAAGGAAAGAACCTACGGGTGTTATATACATCAATGGATAAACAGGAACATGAGAATATAGAACTGGTGCCTGTAAAATCGAAGGCCGGGTATACAGCAGGCTATAACGACCCTGAGTATATAAGCAGCCTACCTACCTTTCAACTGCCTTTTTTGCAGAAGGATAAAAAGTACAGGGCCTTTCAGTTGGATGGAGATTCGATGTTGCCTATACCTAATAAGGCGTATGTGGTTGGGGAGTATGTACAAAACCTAAGCACACTTAAAGACGGCACCGCCTACATTATTGTTACCCGCGACGAAGGTGTAGTATTTAAAGTGACATATAACCAGGTGCGCAAACGTAAAAAGCTATTGCTACGCTCGCTTAATACAGCCTATGAACCTTATGAAATAGATATAGAACAGGTAATGGAAGCCTGGAAGTTTGTAAACTACTTTTCATCTGAAATGCCCGATAAATACAGCGAACTATCTACCCTTAAAAAGGAATTTAAGGCCATGTCGAAAAAGCTGGAGGAAATGGGAGTTTAATTAAGTGAAAAGTGAATAGTGAAAAACGAAAAATATGGAATCCCATTCTTTGCAGTTTAGCGATTTTGCGAGAATTCAATTAATTCCAAAGAGTAAATGGAAAATAATAACTTAAAGAATAGAATTACTTTAATTGGTTCAGTTCTAGTTATAATTTTTTTAATAGGTTTGTTTATTTATGCAATCGTGCATAATTATAAAAAAAATAAAGCATTGGAATCTGATCCTATGTATACAGTCGGTATTGTTACCGATGTAGGAAGTGCTTTAGGTCAAAAATTAGTTGCTTTTGATTATGTTATAAATGGGCTTCACTACTTTGATGAGTTTCATCCTGGAATTCATAAATACATTTTAAATGGTAGGTATGTTGTTAAATTCTCGCGAGAGAACCCAAAGTACAATAATTTGCTGTCTATTGTTATTCCGGATAGTATTAAGAATGTACCACCTCAAGGATGGACTGAACCGCCAGGCAAGATTTATTCAATTGGTAAAGTTAATTATGTTGTAAATAATGCAGAGGCACAAATAAGAATAAGGTATAACTCTAAAGAGTATTATTTAAAGGTTAAAGAAAACTTTATTAAGGAAGTCGATAAGGGAAAGAATTACTATATTTCTTTCTATCCGTCTGATTTGGATTACGACATTAAGGTGTACAATGAAAGTGTCCCCGATAGTTTATTTTGGAACATGCCAAAAGAGGGGTGGGCTGAAAAACCAAAGGGTTTAAATAAATGAAACCTTTAGAAGGGCTGTACTTTGCGTTCTTTGCGTGGATGTTTTCTTGGCGACCTTTGCGGTAAAATTGTAGAAGAGGGTGGTAACCACTTACCTGCTTGAAAATGAGTGGCTTAATGGTTTCCAATGGTTCTCACTTTTAAAATGATAGGTGGTAAGGGAAATTGAAATCGACAGCATTTCATTTTTTTAAGCTATTTCTTCCGGTTATCAGGCAAAAGGCTCTAAAAAGTGTCAACCATCGTTAGTTATTGAAAATCAAATATTTAAGTATAAAAAGTGTAACATTCATAGAAAGTGAAAAATGAATAATGGAAAACGAAAAATATAGAAGCAACTTAGCGGTAAAAAAATGACAGACTTTTATGAGTTCATACCGTGCGCAACTATGTGCATCTTAGGGGTACGCACAATTAGTAAAATATTACTTATCAGTAGCTTATAAAAGTGAAATCCAAAATGTTGGTAATTGTTGCTACTACCTCATATGCCCCTCTTTATCTCCCCACGCGGGGAGACAGCACAAGGTGCGAGTTCGGACTGTGCCTAGATAAAGAGCAAAAGAAACGCTTCCCCGTATGGGGAAGTAGGATGGGGCGGAAAGTTTGTATACCCGTTAAGCGCAGTTAACTATTTGAAAATTAGGGCTCTACGGGTTACCACGGGTTAGCAGTTTTTTTGGATGTGTGAATAATATAAAATTCCCTTAAAACCATGTAAAGGGTTTCATTGCTAAGTAACGCAACTTTGTGGTAAACAATTCACCAATCATTATGAACTATTACCGTTATACCATTGCAAACGAAGAGGTAAAAACATTTGTGGGAGAAATCACATCTTTACCGGTAGGTTTCATTGAATATGAAATCACTCTTTCAGGAAAGTCGGTTTATTATAAACTTGTTAATGGAAAAATTACAGAAATGATAGGTGAGGGAAACAATGAAGATATTGCAAGAGAAAGAGTAGAAGAATTCCTTTCCGAGTTTCTTGCAACCCCGTTTGAACCTTTATAGATTGAACAGTGTATACCCGCTAAAAGTATTTAACTTCCTGAAAATGAGGCTTCGACGGGTATACACGAGTATGCAGATTTTGTAGCTCTTCCTGAATTTCAATAACTTTGGCCTGATATGCCAAGTATGAGAAATAGAGTTACCTCGCTTTTAGTACTATTATTTGTATTCCTTACGCTGGTTTCATCTGCACAAAATGGCAAAGGTGGCCTGGATGCAGTGGCTATATCTAAAAACTATTATAACAGCATAGTAAAAATTTTACTGTACGATTCTACAGCAGCAAAAATAAACCCTGATTTAGCTTATCTGGGTAGGGGCTCCGGCTTTTTTGTAAGCGATGACGGATACATATTTACAAACCGGCATGTTATAGATTATTGCAGAGGATATTGCAGGTACACCACCTACAACGCGGAAGAAAAGAAAGAAGAATCGAATATAGATGTGTACTCGCCTTCGCTTTTGCTCGACCCAAGCCTAATTAAAATTACATATACAGGCAAGGCAGCAATAATTGTGCAGTTGTATACTAATAGTAATGGCAGTAGCTATAATCTGTACTATGCAAAAGTTGTAGTAATAGATACAGCAAACTTTGATGGAGCCATACTTAAAATTGTTTCGGATATAAAGGGAAACCCGGTAAACGAAAAATTTCATCCTGTGCCTTTCGGCAATTCAGATTCGACAGAGCAAGGCCAGGATTTGTGCCTGTATGGTTTTCCGGCCCAGCTTAACGGTAACTTTACTTTAATGCTGAACGATTTAAGTACGCTGATGTTTGGTAAACACAGCGGCTTTGATTATAACATAAACAAACAATATGGTTTTATTAAAACGGATGCAACAATTAATAGCGGTAATAGTGGCGGGCCTGTATTCGGCCCATCGAATAATGTAATAGGTATTGCCACGGCAACCTTTAGTAAAACTAACCTTGGCCTTGTTGGCGGCATAAATGATATGTACGACCTGGTAAGATTAATTCCAGACCTGGCAAGTAAATTAAGTAAGAATGGGCTGATACCTCCGCAACATAAGCCTGATATATCGACAGCCATGTATTTCAAGCCTTTTTTCATGCCATCTGCCAATGCATTAAAAAAAATAAATGATGTTCAGGTAGGAAATAAAGTATCTAAAAGCATCGGAATTTCTTTGGGCATTATGGGCGAAATACCACACGGCGAAACACATACTATTGACCCTTATGTAGGTACCACTCCCGGAGGATCTCTGTCGACCACAACAAATGGGGGACATAGTTATAAAATACCTACTTCAGGGTATGGATTAAGTGCTGAGTTCAGCTCTCCCAGCGTGTTTAAAAATCAGGAAAAAAACATGCTTACAGCGTTTTTTAGGTTTAATTATGAGGAAAGAACAATGAACTGGAATGCACCTAATTTGTACACAGCGCCATTATGGAAAACCACATTTCAAATGAATTCAAGCATTAAGAATAATATGGTGGATATGTATTTAGGCATAAGCTATTCAAGGGTACTTGGCAGCGGCGCTATTTTAGGATTGTATTACGCAGTTGGGTTAAGTACAGGGGGTATAAACGAAATAAATATTGGTACAGCCAGCAGTTATGGGCAAACGGCACCTATTACCTATGATGCCAGGAATGTGATTTTTCCGCAGATGGTGGGGTTTAAACTAAGATATAAAGCCTGGTTCGCAGATGTGGCCTATAGTTTTTATACTGTAAAAGCTGATTACACCCTGCCATACGATTATTACCAGGGATTATTTTACAGCGATTATTTTGTTACCGGCCAAGTTAAAGCTAACCCAATATACCTTACCATTGGGTATACAGTTTTCTTTTATCCTAAAAAGCATTAACAAGTGATAGTTTAGTTATTTGCGTACAAATTAAAGTAGGCACATTCGCTTAGTACATCTTTGTAGTATTCTGTTTTCGAGTAGTTATCAGTCATCATCTTAAAGTACTTACCCGATCTAAAATCTCCTTTATAATCTTTAGGCTTGTTGCAGAAGAATGTGTTTTGTTCACACTTGGCGGCCATAAAACAGCACTTAGCTTTAAATTCCTTATCAGTTGAGGCGTTCATGGCTTTGTTATAATATTCTTCGGCTTTAGCACAACTCATATAAACCTGTGAAAACAAAATCTTTGCATCCTTATAATCTGATCCCAATTCATAACTCGCATCGCCAATATAAGTGGCTTTGGTAGTATATAATACGCGGTTGTTGCCAAAGTAGGTCATGTTATAAAATGCATTTGCAAGCAACAAATAATCGGCAGCATCCGCCGGGTTGGCTTTTACTTTGTCCTCCAGTTCAACCATCCTTTTTACAAAATCGAGCTTAGTTATCTGGTGTGTGCCTACAGCCTTTGCATCACAATCATGGCAATCGTTTATGTTAGCCATAAAAGGGTCTCCATACAAAGGGCTTTTGCCAGCATCAGGGTATTCGTTAAACTTAGCCAGTGCACCTTTAAAATCGTATTGGTACATTAGGTTTACGGCTTGCAGTTCTACCAAGTCGCTTTTGTTATACTGTAATACCGATAGCGCAAATTGCTCAAACGGGGTTTTTGATTTATCCATTAGGCTAACAATATCATTCAGGGTTTTGTTATCATTCTTTGTAGCAGAATCAAGGTCTATGTTAAAACAATTAGATAAAATGCGATTGCCAATTTTAGCATATCCTGTTGAAAGTTGCTTAAGTATGGCCGCATACGCATCTTTACCGCGAAAGGCCGTATCGTGCTTACTATTTTTAAGCCAGTTAAGGTCATCCACTACGTTATTCTCGAATTTTTTGTCGCCTGCTTTCCCATCTTTTACCTTAGCCAGTAAGCGTATCAGCCTAATTTGTTCCTGTACAAGATTGTTGTCTTTAGCTTCTTTTTGCGCTTTAGTTAAATAGTTATCAAAGTTCTTTTCATTATTTAGCCATCCTAAATAGCCTGCGGCCAGGTTCCATTCATAAGGTTTGTTGGTATTTTCTTTATCGGCTACATTCTTTATATATGCATTAATGTCGGAGAGGGATGTTGCTTTAGTACCATCGGGCAGTGCACCCATTTCACCTTGTGGCAATATGTCTTGCTCTTTTTCATTTACAAGTCTTACCAGCATCAGGTCTAGCGCATCGCTTTTAGGATTGAGGGCGTAAATCTCTTTCATGGCCCTGTAAGAGTCCTTGTAAATACCGAGCAATTCCCACAATGTAATTTTATCATTGGTGGTTTTAGCCATGGCTAAGGTCTGGTTCCAATCGGCTTCTTCCTGGGGTTTAAAGCTTAAATATGCCGAGGCACGCATAAGTGGGCACTTTTGGAATGTTTGTGCATACAGGTGGTTTGCGTTTGCATATTGCTTTTTCTTGAAATATGCCCCTGCAGCATAGCCCATGGCACGATATGTAATGCTGTTGCCAAGTGAGTCGAAACTTTTTTGCGATTCGTTGTAATAACTAATACACTTGTCGTAGTTGCCTTCCATATAATAAAGGCGCAATACCTGGAACATATAGCGTTGCCTTACAAAGGTTGAGGATGCATTGCCAACTTGACGTATTCCGCCTGCTTGTAGTTTTTCAATAGATAGATGGTCTTTACGAGGATCTTTGGCTTTTTCAGCATCATCTGCCCATGGATCGGGCATATATGTTACATAAGGTTCGCAGCGTTTTGCAAATCCTGAATAATAAAGAAAATCAAGTGCCTTACGGCTGGCTGCTTTAACAATGCTGTTATTCTTGAGATAAGTAGCGATTGGGAATCCCGGTTTTTTAATAGAGAATATAAGCGTGTCTATTTCTCCCAACCTGGCTTTGTAAAGTATATAGTTAAGGTCCTTATCGTTGGCTTTTTTATCAAGAAAGCTAGCCCACTCGTCGGTGTTGGTAGAATTGAATACGGTTACATCTCCGTTGGTAGTGCCGGTATTAACGTATGAGCTATATAGTGCATGGTATGAAAGAAAGAAGGATTGGGCTGAATCGTTGTTTACAGTTTCGGGTGCAAAATAAGAGAGTGGATAATCAGGCTCTTCAATGTCTACACATGCAAGGATAATACCTGCAACGGCAAGCACAAGGCTAATTCGCAGCAGAAAAGATGTTTTCAATATCTTGTTTTTCATACGATGATAGGTATAAGGAATCATATTCGAATAGGATTACACTACGGTTTTCTTTCTTTAAAAAGTGATTTACATCAGTGGCTGCATCCTTGCACAGGGCGGGGTTTACACTTTCTACTTTTATGGTGTCGTTTTTCATAAAATACTTGCCGTGCAAAAAAAATGGGCAACGTGAAACAAATATATCGTTTCCCACAGATTGAAAATAGGCGGTGTCGGCAAAACTGCTTGCATTGGTTTTTTGAAGCAGTTCAATTACTTTTCCATCTCTTATACATATAGCCCATGAATAGATTGGCAGGCCTAAATCGAGTGGTAATTTATATGATGAAATGTAAGAAGTGTACTTATCAGCGTCGGCAGGGTTATAAATTGAATTGTAGCCCACTTTGCCATTTATTTTGCCTATGTTATAAAACATTAGCATACCTCTATCAACCGGAGGGACGCCTGTAATCTTCGGATACTTAATTTGATGCAGTCGTATTGTGGCCGATAATATTTTGTTTTCTTGCTTAAGATTAGAACGTAGTTCAGTAAGTAAAGCAAAGTATCTTTTCATGGTGGTTTCGGTCCAATCGCAATCTATTTGCAATTCTTTGAAATGGATGTTATTAGTTGATGCAATGTCTTCTACAGCATGAAATATGTGATATGCCAGTATTTGGGTGCTATCGGCATCGGGGCTTTCCAGAGATTTGTTAGTAATGTATACCACAGGCACGTACTCGAAGGAAGAAGGCGGAGGAATAGTGAACTCTATCTTATCTAAAGGTGCAAGTTTATTGGTTTTGGTATCTGGGGTAACATCAAAAAAATGAAGATATAGTTTGTTTATGCCTACACTTTTTAAATAGTTCGTATCACTATTTTTAAGATTGAAATTGCTGTGCCAATAATAAAATGCCCGGGTTATTTTGTTAGATGAATGCCTGCATGAACAGATAGCAGACAGAATAAGGGCTGTGGAACAAATTTTTTTTAACGAGTTCATTTCACTCCGCCTAATTGTTGTGTCATGCTATCGTAGTAAGATGACTTCTCTTTATCTCCTTTGTCCTTATATATTACCGATAGATTATGTGCAGCGCTTGCCCTAAGGTTGTACGATTGATTTTCTGCCATTACGGGTAAAGTAATGGTTCTTTCAAAATCCTCGGTTGCTTCATTAATATTATTTAGTGTGTACTCTGCAACGCCGCGGTTAAAGTAATAAAGTGCATTATCGGGCGACAGGTGTATAAGGAAATTATAATCGTTAATTGCATTGCTATATTGCTTTGTGGACATATGGGCATAGCCGATATTATTATATAGGCCTTCATCGTTAGGATAAATTTTCATGGCCTTATTGTAATAAGCAAACGCTGTTTGATAATCTCCTTTATTGGCATAAATAATTCCCAGGTTGCGGTACGACATAAATACGTTGCTGTCTATTTGCAATGATTCAGTTAGATATTTAACTGCGGAATCTATTTTGTTGACAGACATATATACGCTGCCCATATTGCAATACGCGTCGGCATCGCGCTCGTGCATGGTATTTATAAGGGTGTTATAGCAATTAAAGGCATCTTGTGTGCGGCCTTGTTTGCCGTAATATATGCCAAGGTATTTATATGCCTGGGGCACTTGGGCGGGATATTGTTCTATTACATTGGTAAGCATGGTTTCGGTGTTTTGCCATACCAAAGTGCGCTGGTATCCCATATAGGCTAATACCAGTGTTAGCAAGAGTACTGTAGTTTGCAACGCAGTTTTTTTAGATGCATCCGCTTTTATATAAAGTTCATTTAGGAAATAGGCAAGCATAAAAAAGAGCCCTATATAAGAGATATAAGAATACCTATCGGATATGATGGCAAATCCGACAGAGAAAAACTGTAATACCAAGGCAATATTTACAAGGTAAAATCCATAAGCAAATACAACTATTTTAAAATAAGTTTTGTTCTTTTTAGAAGTGAGATAAAGTGGTAAACTAACAACCACCAAGGCAATTAAGGGGGAAACATAAAAAATGAAAGGTGGGCTTTGACCGGGTAAAAATGGGTAAGGATAAAACCCTGAAAGATGAACAGGTAAAAACAACTTGCCTATATATGCCAGGAAGCTATAAGAGGCAATCATTATTTTGGTTATGAATGGGAAGGATAGGCTAAAGGCGTGGTCTTTACTTTGCGTATGTAAAGTGATGGCTCCTATAATGATAGACAGCACCACAAACGGAATTTTTTCCAATAAAGGGGTCCATTTAAAGTTGCGGCCTAAAAGGTAATCTACAAGTAATAAAGTGGCAGGAAATACTACGGCCATGGGTTTTGATATACAAGAAGCACCAAATAACAGAAGTGTTATAAACAACCATTTCTGTTTTGTTGTTGATACATAGTTAAGATAGGTAACAAGTCCGAAGAGGTAAAAGAATGTGTAGAGTACATCTTTGCGTTCGAATAGCCAAGCCACCGATTCTACATGCATAGGGTGTATACCAAACCAGCATGCGACAGCAGCTGAAATAATCAGGGCTCCATACTCACCCGCATTATACTTAAGCAGCTTTAATAGTTTATTTATGGCAATAAATACCAATCCTGTATTTAATGTGTGGATAAGCAAATTGGTGAAGAAATATCCACCCGGCGATAGTTTGGAGAAATAGTAATTTAGTGAATAGGACAGCATGGTAAGCGGTTGCCAGTTGGCCCCAAACTCATTCGAAAAAAGGTATTTAATGTTATCCCAGGTAAACCTGCGTAGATAAGGATTGCCGCTTATAAATACATTATCGTCCCAGTATAAAAACTGGTTGTAAAGTATGTGGCTAAAGCAAATAAAAGTAAGGGTGCATATACCCAGTAAGGCCCATAATTCAACGGGCTTCGAATTTTGCTTTTTTAGAATTGCCTTAGCGCTCATGCCATGCTAAAAGCTTATAATAATAACAGAGCGAGCAAGATTATGGTGAAACTAAGGCCAATCATTGCAAGCCAGGAATAATATACCCTGTAGATGAACAAACTATAAACACAGAATATAGTTCCAACTATTAGTAGGGTAGCACAAAGTGGAGTAAGTGTAGCACTTAAAAAGGTGAGAACTACCCCGGTGGTGGAGATAACAAAACCAATAATAGCATAAAAATTTATTTCTCCTTTATCGTCATCCAGGTTTTCTTTGTTTATGGGAGCATTGCCTTTATTAACAAAGGTTATTTCTGAATTGGTTATGGTTTGGTTTATTGCAGAGCGGTTGTAAACAGAGTGTGTTGTTGTTTTTGTTCTATTCTTTTGCAATAACCCTACACTTGCTTTTGATGATATTGTTGGAGTCGTGGTTTGTTTGCTTGGCTGGCTTGTTAATACAACAGGTTGATGGAAAACTGCGGGAAGAGTAATTGCCTTAGGTTCCGGCATCTTAATTGAGGCGGGTGCATCTACATAATATCCCTTTGTGTACTTTCTTTTTCCAAAAGATGAAGCAAACTTATTGCCTGTGCCGCAAGATGCAAATAGTATGGCCACAAAAAAGATGGAGAGTAATTGCAGTTTTCTCATAGCAGAAAGTCTTTAAATTTTAGCGTGTAATATGTTTTAAAAATAATTAAAATAAGGCTTATACAACATAATATCGGCGTTCTGTTAATTCCTACCTTTGTTAAAACAAAAAAGAAAATGGGATTGTTTAAAGAATTTAAAGAGTTTGCAATTAAAGGCAGTGTTATAGATCTTGCGGTTGGCGTTATAATTGGCGCAGCATTCAGCAAAATTATCAGTTCATTTATCGAAGATATTATTACTCCTCTGTTACTTAAGCCAGCCTTAGATGCAGCTAAAATCAGCCGCCTTGAGGAATTAACAATATTCGGCACGGTTAAGTATGGTAATTTTATTTCTACCATAATATATTTTGCTATGATAGCAGCGGTTTTATTCTTGGTTCTTAAAGGTGTAAATGCGGCTAAAAGAAAGCAAGATGCTCAAACGCCGCCACCCGCCCCGACAAAAACCGAAGAGCTTTTAACAGAAATAAGAGATTCGCTCAAAAAGTAAATCCTGGTAAAGGTTTGTTTCGTAAGTTTAGTATATGAAAGGGCTTAAGTATTTTATAATCGGAGCTATATTTTTGCCTTTGGCATCTTTTGCTCAACAATCAGCACATTTTACCTTTAATTGGAAAGTGGCAGGCGAACAAAGGCAAGTATATGCACTAAATCAGCCTAATGCTTTATTGGTTAATAAAACTGGAGGTACTTTTGGCTCGATAATAGCAATTAAAGAAATAAAGTACTCCTTACCTAAAGGGGCCATATTTTGCAGGATGGAAGATGCCCTGCATCAGCATTTTAACTTTTGGTTTAAAGTAAGAATGGGCTGCGACGATAAATACAGCAACTAAACGAATAGCTTACTTGGCTACGTACATTACCTCTTTTACAGCTTTTATAAGCTTTGCAGCGTTAGGTAAGGCAGCCTCTATAAGAGTCGGTGCATAAGGCAATGGCACATCGGCACAGGTTACACGTCTAACAGGTGCATCAAGGTAGTCGAATGCATCTTTTTGTACCTTAAAAGCAACTTCGGTGGCTATAGAGCCAAGTGGCCACGCTTCTTCTAATATTACCAGGCGGTTGGTTTTCTTAACAGAGTTAATTACCGTGCCGTAGTCTATCGGGCGTATCGTGCGTAAATCAATAATTTCGGCAGAAATACCTTCTTTTTGCAGTTCTTCAGCAGCGGCAAGGGCTATTTTCATAATCTTACCAAACGATACAATGGTTACATCGGTTCCCTGGCGTTTAACATCAGCAACACCAATTGGTATAAGGTATTCTCCTTCGGGTATTTCTCCTTTATCGCCATACATTTGTTCCGATTCCATAAAAATAACCGGGTCATCATCACGTATAGCCGATTTAAGTAAGCCCTTTGCATCGGCAGGGTTAGAGGGGACAATAACTTTAAGTCCTGCTGTATTTGCATACCAGTTATCAAAAGCGTTAGAGTGTTGTGCTCCTAACATACCCGCAGAAGCTGTAGGGCCCCTGAACACCATAGGTATAGGCAATTGCCCGCCCGACATGCTAAGCATTTTAGATGCAGAGTTAATAACCTGGTCTATAGCTACTAAAGAAAAGTTAAAGGTCATAAATTCAATAACAGGGCGCAGGCCATTCATAGCGGCACCAACGCCTATACCTGTAAAGCCTAATTCAGCAATAGGGGTATCAATAACCCTGCGCGGGCCAAATTCATCAAGCATACCCTGGCTAACCTTGTAGGCGCCATTGTATTGGGCTACTTCTTCCCCCATCAAAAATACGCGTTCATCACGGCGCATTTCTTCTACCAGGGCTTCGCGTAAAGCTTCACGAAAAAATACAGTCTTCATAGGCTTTCTTAATATAGGCTTGCAAATGTAAGGTAAATTTTATTATCTATAATAACCATTAATATCCTCAATATAACCTGCTGCTATTGGTATGTGGAGGCTTATTTCTCTTCATTAGAAAGAGTAAGGCTTCCGTTATCCAAATCTTTTTAAATTTGCTCACAATAGTTAAAGCCATAACCATACAATACAGCAATAATGAGCATACTGGTAAACAAAAAATCAAAAGTAATAGTGCAGGGTTTTACAGGTACCGAAGGTACATTTCACGCCCAGCAAATGATAGAATACGGAACCAATGTAGTGGGTGGCGTTACTCCGGGTAAAGGTGGTACAAAGCACCTTGATAAACCGGTTTTCAACACTGTTGCCGATGCTGTTAAGCAGGCGCAAGCTGATGTTTCTATAATATTTGTTCCTCCGGCTTTTGCCGCCGATGCTATTATGGAAGCGGCTGAAGCAGGCATTAAGCTTATAGTATGCATTACTGAAGGTATTGCTGTAAAAGATATGGTAGCTGTAAAATCGTATTTATCTGATAAAAATTGCAGGCTTATAGGCCCCAATTGTCCGGGTATTATTACCCCAGGCGAAGCTAAGGTGGGTATCATGCCGGGCTTTATACACAAACCCGGAACCATTGGTATTGTATCACGTTCCGGCACCCTAACGTACGAAGCGGTTGACCAGGTTACCAAAGCAGGTTTAGGACAATCTACCTGTATTGGTATTGGTGGCGACCCTATTATAGGCACAACTACCAAAGACGCTGTAGAGCTTTTGATGAATGACCCTGGCACCGAAGGTATTATAATGATTGGCGAAATTGGCGGAACCATGGAAGCTGATGCCGCGCAATATGTTAAGAAATTCGGAACTAAACCTGTTGTAGGATTTATTGCCGGACAAACTGCTCCTCCGGGACGTACCATGGGCCATGCCGGTGCTATTGTAGGCGGTGCTGAGGATACAGCAGCAGCTAAAATGAAAATAATGCGCGAATGCGGCATTAACGTAGTTGATTCCCCTGCTATTATTGGTAAAACCATGGCAAGCCTGGTAAGGGCTAAGGTTGCTAACTAAGGCCTGCAAAATAAATATGCCTACTTACCGTTTACACAGCATAGACCATTACATGCGTGTAAAACTTTTATTCTTATTCCTGGTAATTGGGGTACCTGCATTTTGCCAAATTGGTGGCACTGCTACGTATGATTTTCTTCAATTGCCTGCTTCGGCGCGTACATCGGCAATGGGCGGTAATTATGTTACTGCCAGAGACGGGGATTTAGCAACAGCCATAAATAATCCATCCTTTTTAGATAGTAGTGTAGACAGGCACCTGATACTTACCTACGTGCCTTATTTTGCCGATATACAATATGGATTTGCATCGTACGCGCAAACCATTAAAAACATTGGCACCTTTGATGCAGGCATTAAGTACATAAATTACGGAACCTTTACCCAGGCCGATTTTGCAGGGAATATAACGGGTTCCTTTGGTGCCCAGGAGTATTTATTTAATATCGGATATGGCCGTCCCGTTTTAGATTCTCTAATTTCATTGGGAGCTAATCTTAAACTGGTTTATTCTTCACTGGCACAGTATTCTTCGTATGGGGCAGCGGTAGATTTGGCAAGCTCGTACGTTAGCCGCAACCACAGGTTTTTTGCCGGATTGGTTATACAAAATGTAGGTACACAGGTAAAAGATTACACCCAAAGCGATGGAGAAGCGTTACCCTTTGATGTAGATTTAGGCATAGCTGAAAAACTGCTGCATGCACCCTTTAGGTTTAATTTAACCTTTCAGCATTTGCAAACGTGGGATCTTACGTATCTTGATCCTGTTGATACCGAAACTGTAAATCCCCTAACGGGCCAGGTTATTAAACACAGTAAAATAGCAGCCTTCGCAGATAAAGTAATGCGACACATTATACCCGGGGTTGAGTTGTTGCTTGGTAAAAACTTTTCTGTTAGGATAGCCTACAATTATGAACGAAGGAAGGAACTTGAGTTAACGTCAAGAACCGGCATAGTTGGCTTTTCGGGTGGGTTTGGAATAAAAATATACAAGTTTCAGCTTAGTTACGGATTGGCAAGTTACCAGTTAGGCGGCACGGCAAGCTCATTTACCATTGGCTTTAACCTCAATGATTTTGTACCGCATAAAGCAAATGATATGGTTATACCACCCGAAGCTCCTTCTGTATTACATTTGTAATAGTATTAAACATAATTGATGCGAAATATTACTATTGCAATTGACGGTTATTCTTCCTGCGGAAAAAGCACAGTGGCCCGCGATTTAGCCAATGCCCTTGGATACGCTTATATAGATACCGGCGCCATGTACAGGGCTGTAACTTTATATTGCCTTGAAAAAGGCATTATACAAGAGGGTAGGGCCGTAGATGCTTTTAAAGTGATAAAAGAATTGCTCAATATACATATAGAGTTTAAGTATTCTGTTGAACATGGCAAATCAGAAATTTTTTTGAATAATAAAAATGTAGAAGAGGAAATACGTACCATGGAAGTATCCGACCTGGTAAGCCCCGTAAGTGCAATACACGAGGTGCGTAAAATGATGGTATACCTGCAAAGGCAACTCGGTAAAAATGGCGGCATTGTAATGGATGGACGGGATATTGGTACAACGGTTTTTCCTAATGCCGAGCTAAAAATATTTATGACCGCCGATGAGGATGTACGCATACAACGCCGCAAACTTGAATTACAGGCCAAGGGTTACAAAGTGAAGGATGCTGATGTAAAACGCAACATACAAAAGCGGGATGAAGACGATACCAACCGCCTGGAAAGTCCCTTAAAACAGGCACCCGATGCTCTATTGTTAGATAATACCAAACTTACCCGCGAAGAACAGCTGGAAAAAGTATTGCGCTGGGCCAAGGAGAAAATGATAGGATGAGAATTCTGTTAACTGGTTTTGTGGTTACTGTTTTGGTTTCTTGCAATAGTGTGTATAAGAACCCCGCTGCAAAGCTGCCTGAAGATTGGGTAAAATGGAAAACACTTACTTTGAATTATGAAATAGGTAACAAAACTGTGGGAAAATTCCTATGTATTGTAGATGCCTCTGACACCCTATATTACTACGATTATAGAAATGCAACATATGATAATGAAACAAAGAAATTTTTGGGTGTAAAAACGCATGAAGTTTTATTGTCAAAAGCAGAACGCGACAGTGTATTTAAGTATAGTTATATGATGATAGCTCATCCCCAGCATGATTTGGGATGGGTAACTGACTATGGAGGGGAATACCTTGACATATCCTTGAGCGATAGAATAGTTACGATAGATTGTAAATATGTTTCAATAGGAAACATAAATAAAATAGACCTAATGCAAAAGCTTAGGGCACTAACGTTTGATAAAATAAAGACGGATTAGTTCAGATCAGCCAGCACCGTTTCAACAGGCTTATTGTTCCCAACAAACGAAAGTATTTTCATAAGCACGGCTTCTACCATAGCATCCGGGCATGATGCACCACTTGTTAATACAACTGTTAGTGGCCTTTTATCCGGAAGAAAGTTTGTGGTGCTTTCCCGCTTTTCCCAATGAATATTAAAATGATGAATAAGTTGGGTCGATTCAATTTCGTTGGCTGAGGAAATGAAAAATGTTTTAAACCTTTGTTCACATAACTCTACTAAATGCGATGTGTTTGAACTGTTATATCCGCCTACAACAATAGCAATATCGGCATCCTGCTTTAAAAGTTGCTGTGTGGCATCCTGGTTTTCGTTCGTAGCATAGCATAAAGTATCACGGGTATCTGCAAAACGGTTTTTAATATCCGCGGCTCCATATTTTTCAACCATTATGTTTTTTAGGTAGTCGGCAATACCTTGCGTTTCGGCTGCCAACATGGTAGTTTGGTTTATTACACCAATGCGTTCAAGGCTTGTTGCAGGGTTAAAATCTGTAGAATAGCGTCCTTTAAAATGCTCTTCAAATTGTGCTTGTGTTATTTTTCCAAGCATAAAGTCACCCAATAGCTTTGTTTCTTTCATATCCTTAACTACCAGGGATGCACTGCCTGCAGCGCTGTGGGAAAAAGTAGCACGTGTTTCTTCGTGCATTGGCCTACCGTGAATGATTACTGTATATTTTTCTGTTCCCAGTTTTTCGGCTTTGTTCCACACCCTGTGTACAAAAGGGCAGGTGGTATCGTAGGTTTGCAATTTAATACCAAGCGCCGATAACTGATTCTGTATATCTAATGTTGTACCAAATGCCGGTATAATAACCACATCTTCGGAATTGAGTTCTGAAAAAGGGATTAAGGTACTTCCTTCAGTGTCCATTAAAAAGCGTACACCCTGTTCCTGTAAATTGGTATTTACTTCGGGGTTATGTATCATTTGGCTAAGCAAAAATATACGTTTTCCGGGGTTTTCCTTTACTGCACGGAATGATAACTCTATGGCATTTTGCACTCCGTAGCAAAAACCAAAGTGCCTTGCCAATATAAAACGTACTGAGCCAAAATCGAGTATTGTTGGAGAAAAGTCTTTCTTTTTAGGGTCCTGTGCTGACCTTTTTTCTTTTACACGAGCTAATATGGGGCTCTTGTAAAATTCAGGTATTTCGAAGGTTTTCATGCGGGTACAAAGTTAGTAAATAGTCAGAAGCATAAATATTGCTGAATACAAAAACATGATTTTGATTTCTTGATTAAAAACATACATTTGCCTATATGATTGCATCCCGCGATACAGAAAAGGAAAACATTGTTTTCCTGGATATAGAAACAGTTCCTCAAAAGCCTGATTTTGCAGAAATGGCTGAGCCGCTGCAAAAATTATGGGAGGAAAAGCTGACCCGGCAAAAACTATTAAAGGAAAATGAAACCCTGACTGAAGCATGGGGCAGAGCAGGGTTATATGCAGAGTTTGGCAAGATTATTTGCATAGGCGTAGGCTTTTTTGAAAAAGACAGCTTCCAGCTGAGGGCATTTAGCAATGATAATGAAAAGAAAGTATTGCAGGATTTTTCAGCCTTTCTAAGCCAGTTTATAGAATTTAGAAACCGTGCCATACAGCTATGCGCGCATAATGGTAAAGAATTTGATTATCCATACATAGCCCGCCGCATGCTTTTGAACAAAGTAAAGATACCCGCCATATTAGATAATGGGGGCAAAAAGCCATGGGAAGTGCCTTTGCTGGATACCCTTGAAATGTGGAAGTTTGGCGATTACAAAGCATATTCATCACTTAACCTGTTGGCCACAATTTTTGGCCTGCCAAGTCCTAAGCAAGATATTGACGGAAGCAAGGTAGGCGAGGTATATTGGCAGAACCACGATTTGGAACGCATAGTTAAATATTGCTGTAATGACGTTGCCACATTAGCCAATGTTTATCTTTGCCTGAAAGGCAGGGAACCCTTTAACGAACAAGATATAGTTTACAAACCATGATAGATGTAAAAGACATTACTAAAAGTTATGGAGATATACATGCTGTAAAAGGCATAAGCTTTTCCATACAAGCAGGTGAATGCTATGGGCTACTGGGCCCTAACGGGGCAGGCAAAAGCACCACCATTAACATGCTTAGCACTTTGTTTCCGCCCGATTCGGGGGAGATAATACTGGATGGTAAGAACACCAAAACAAATATCCAAGAGGTAAAACAAATACTAGGTATTGTACCCCAGGAAATAGCTCTGTATGAAAATCTTACTGCATGGGAAAACCTTCTTTTTTGGGGAAGCCTGTATAAAATAGCGGGCAGCGCTCTTACTGATAAAGCAAATGAATTGCTTAAGTTGGTGGGATTAGAAGACCGTAAAAAGGAAAAGATAAAAGGATATTCAGGTGGTATGAAGCGCCGTATAAACCTGGCTTGTTCCCTTCTTCATTCTCCAAAAATATTGTTACTGGATGAACCTACAGTTGGTGTAGATCCACAAAGCCGTAACCTGATATTTGAATTGATACAACAGCTTAACGATGCCGGTATGACGATTATATATACTACCCATTATATGGAGGAAGCCGAAAAGCTGTGCGACAGGATTGGTATTATTGATGCAGGTAAAATTGTGGCGCAAGGCACCTTTGAAGAACTAAGAAAACAAAGCGGTATTGATGATGTGGTTATGGTGGAGTGTATGCAAGAGCCTGATGGAAAAAAACTTGCCGATAAGCTAAAAGTACAAGTGGAGGTACACGGAAATAAAGTTGAAATTTTGGCGGATGATGCCCGAAAGGACCTTACCCGTTATGTTATGGCCTTTGCTGATGCGGGCTACGAAATAGCAAAGTTAGATGTTCAGAAAGCCAACCTGGAAGGGGTATTCTTAAAAATGACAGGTAAAAAACTAAGAGATTAAAAAACGCATATCATGTTTAAAATAGTACGTAAAGAACTTATTTCATTTCTAAAAGACAGAAGGGCAGTAATGTTAACCTTTGCAGTACCCATTATATTGCTTAGCATATTTGCATTGGCTTTTGGCGGCGTTGGCAAAGATTCGGATGTAAATAAGATTCCTTTGTTGGTTGTGGATGAAGATAATACCGCGCAAAGCAAAGAAATAGTGAAGGGTGTCGATTCTATAAAAATGATAGAAGTCATCCATGCTACAAACGATTCTGCGTTGCACCTTATTAAAACAGGTAAGCGTTCGGCTGCATTGGTGTTTCATAAAGGTTTTGCAGATTCGCTGGCAGCTGGCAAATCAGCGCCAATGGAATTAGAATACGACGAGGCACAAGCCCAGCAAATAGGCATGTTACAACAGTTTCTCATGCAGACTTTGTATACTTCCATCGGTAAACAGGTTTATGGTGGTGGAAAGTTTAACTGGCAAAGCATGATGAAGAAATTTGGGGTTGATGTTGGTACCGGAGGTAATGCGGATAGCAATAACAAATACAATAGTGTAGCACAAAAAATCTCCGATTCAATTCAAAATAGCTTCACTGGTAGTGCAAAAAAGGGTGGCGGCTTACGAATGACATCTGTGGTAAAATCGGCCCAGGATAGCTTGGGTATGGTACAATCAGTAGCCGGTACGGCGGTTATGATGTTGTTATTTAGCCTAACAGCAATGGGTGGCAGGATATTGGAAGAAAAGGAAAATGGTACGCTTAAAAGGCTTCTTTATTCCCCATTGCATTCTAACGAAATATTAATGGGTAAAATGGCAACCTCTATTATTGTTGCCTTTAGCCAGCTTATGGTTATGCTTATATATGCATCTGTTTTACTGGGTTTGCATTTATGGGGCAAGTTGCCCCTTGCAATTATGCATGTATTGGCTACCGCGTTTGCCTGCTCAGGATTTGGAGTGTTTTTGGCAGCGGTTGTTAAAAGCCGTGAGCAGTTGCAGGGATTAAGCACATTGGTAATCCTTTCCATGTCTGCCATAGGTGGAAGTATGATACCTACTTTTATTATGCCCAGCTGGATGCAAAGTATTAGTCCTTTATCAATCAATTATTGGTCAATACAGGGCTTTTACGATATATTTTGGAGGCAATTGCCCTTAGGGCCGGAAATTCTGCAAAGGGAAGGAGTATTACTATTAATAGGCCTTGTGCTTACCCTGGTTGCTTTCCGTTTGTTTCGTAAAAACGTTTTGGCTACAGCCTAATAATTTAATTTATTGACTTGGCGGGTTGCAAGCCGAAGGAGCATCAATACCTTTTGGCAGGTTTATATCCTGTTCTGTAAAGTGATAAATATATGTAGTTTGGTTCCTGTTGATTGGGTTTAGCCATTCAAAAATATCATCTACAAAGCTTGGATAAATTGTTGTTACAGAATCGGTATGAGGGAATACTTTTTTAAATGCTTCTACACGTTCTTTTATATGATCCTGGTCATTAAACACAACATAATTGGGGTGTACCAATGGGTTAGGGTCTCCATGGTAATCGCAATAAGCTTTAACTAAATCGTAGCTTTTAGTAATGCCTACAACATGGTGGTGCCAGTTACCTAAATAATACTGGGGTGGCATATTAAAATCATCTTTATAGCTATCTTCTATTATATACCCTTGCAGATTCTTAACATGGCTTAAATATGTCATAGCTTCCACGCGGCTCCTTTTTGAGTACATGGTAGATATAACGGGCAAAGGAATACAGTTCAGTATCCAGAAAAATGTCCAGCTATACTTCATAAGGTTCGGGCGCTTTTGCCAGAATTTAGAAGTGGCAATAAATTCTGACCAGCCAATCAATCCTAAAATTAATACAAAGGGTACTATGGGTAAAATAAATCTTTCCTGTTTGTTAGGGAAGGAAGAATGAAAAACAAGGAATATAAAACTGGGCCAAAAAAGAATTGCATACTTTTTCCAGGAACGGAAGTACCCAAACAAAATGTAAATACCTATTGGTGGTAGCAAAATTCCGCCAATAAGCAAAAGATAATTATACCATGGGCCATGGCTAAAGTCGTTATAGTTGTTCATGTTAATATGTACGTACTCGAAGAATTCGGCAAAGGGCCTTTTCCATAATACCATATCTACTATGCCCTGCATAGGGAACACGGATAAGAACATACCAAATGCAAACATGAAAAACCTTTTCCATTTATGCTGTAAAAGCACTACTAATCCTAAGGGGCCAATAAAAAAGAGTGACTGAAACCGCGTATTGAAAGCCAACCCGCAAAATACGCCCGCGAGTATATAGCTCTTCATTCTGTCTCTTCGTGTCGGGTCTATGAGCAACCACGACGAAACCATTAAAGCAGGGATGCAATACATTTCAACTAAATCGCGTACGCTTAGCATGGGCATAAACCAAAGCAGCGACAGCATAAGGCCAGCCTGCTTAGCTACCTTGCGGCCTGCATAGTTTTCTACTATTTTATAGCCAAATATTATAGTTAGAAGCGACCACAAAGCATTAAGCGCCCGCACAATGTACATTTTACCCTGCGGATCGGTAAGGCCACGCCAATTAAGGTATTTGAAAAGCAAATAATGTAATCCCGGATAATATAGGCTATGCCCGTCGGGAGTTTTAGCCCCGCTGGAAGGTAACCAACTGTTATAATCGAAGCCATCGGCCCACGATTCGGAAGATTCTACAATAAGGAAATGGTCATCATGCATGCCAAATCCTTTAGAGAAGATTACAGCAAGTAACCTGAATATAATGCCGCCTAATAGTATAAGGGTAAGTGGGTTTCTCTCCCACACTTTTTTTATCGCTTCTCTCATCTTCCTTTATCCTGATAAATAATTAAACTCAAGGATTGGCAGCTTGCGCAGATGGCTTACTTGTTCCTTTACCCTGGTTTAAAAAATCTACATATTGGTCTACATCGGGGGTATACCCGCGTGGAGTAGCTATCTGGCTATCGTCATTATTCATCAATACGTACAAAGGTTGCGTATTGCTTTTAAAGCGTTCTGTTTCCATATCGCTCCATTTATCTCCGTATGTTTCTACTTTCTCGCCTGTTATTTTAGATGTGTATTGAAGCGAATCAGGTAAGGTTGTTTTATCATCTACATATAAAGATACCAGCACATAATCTTGGTTTAAAATGCCAAGCACCTTAGGGTCCGACCATACGTTTTCTTCCATCTTACGACAGTTTACACAGGAAAATCCTGTGAAATCTATCATAATTGGCTTATTTGTTTTCTTAGCTTCGGCAAGGGCTTCTTTGTAATCGTGGAAACAATTCAGATTAAGCGGGCATCCAATTTTATGCGGGTCTGAAGATACTGTTTGCCCGTTTTTCGAAGGCAGGCCACCACTTCCTCCATCTCCGCCAACGCTCCATCCTTCGCTATAAAACGAAGGGGGAGGAAAGCCGCCAATAAGTTTTAAAGGCGCGCCAAATAAACCGGGAATAAGATATGCGGTGAATGCAAATGCAACAATAGCAAGTAGCAAGCGGGATACGCTTATGTGCTTCACATCCGAATCGTGATGGAATTTTATTTTACCTAACAGGTAGAAACCTATCATGGCGTAAATAATAATCCAAAGAGCTATAAAAATTTCACGTTTTAATATGCCCATAGGGCCATTAAAGTGAATATGTAAAAACTTGATGTGTAATCCTACCAGGTCGGCTGTAGAAAGGAATTTTAAAGAAAAAGCTATTTCTAAAAGGCCAAGTACAACCTTAACACTGTTAAGCCATCCACCCGAAGATGGCAGTGAATTGAGCCAGTTTGGAAACATTGCAAAAAGAGCAAATGGAAGGGCAAGCGCTGTAGAGAAACCAAACATACCAATGGTTAAACTCCAATAGCTACCATTAACTGCTGCCCCTGCAAGCAAGGAACCTACTATAGGCGCAGTGCACGAAAATGACACCAAACATAGTGTCAGAGCCATAAAGAAGATGCCAAACATGCCTCCCTTATCAGAAGCGCTGTCGCTTTTATTTACCCAGGAAGAAGGCAACGTTAACTCGAATGCACCTAAGAAGGAGCAGCCGAAAATGACAAAGATTAAAAAGAAGAAGAGATTGACCCATCCATTGCTGGCAATAGCATTTAAACCCGAAGGGCCCAATATTGCTGTAATAACACTGCCAAAAACAACGTAAATGATGATGATGAAGATTCCGTAAGTAACCGAGTTACGCAAGCCTTTCTTTTTCGAGCCTGCCTTTTTAGTAAAAAAACTTACCGTTAGCGGTATCATGGGGAATACACAGGGTGTAAATAAAGCAGCCAATCCACCCAGGAAGCCTAATATCCATATCCATAAATAGCCTGCATGAGCTGATGAGGCAGGGGCAGCAGTAGCTGGTATACTAAATGAAAAATTAACCTGTTTGGGCGGTAAGCACATCGAGTCATTACAGGTCATGGAATATACATTGCCTTTAAGGGTAAAACCTGTTTTACTATGTACGTTTATTAATTGGGTGAATGAGGCACTGTTCTCAAAGTACTTTAATTCCATGGAGAAAGCCTTTTCGTACTTGCTTATAGGTATACCTTCTTTAACATTTCCGGTAAGTGAATAGTCGGCAGCAGAAGGCGTAAATGTAAATGCTGTAGGTACAGGGCCGTTAGGAGGTATGTTTTGCGAATAAAGGTGCCATCCCTTTTGAATTGTAGCCTCTAAGGAGAGGGCAATTTGGGTGTCGTTTACCTGTTTTTGCGAAAACTTCCACGAAACAGGGTTAAATACCTGTGCGGGAGTATTTAAGCTAAAACAAATTAGTAAAAGTGCTGCGGATAAAATCCTGCACAAATGTTTCATAGAGAGGGCACGTAATCTGTTATGCAAATGTATATTTTTTTCGCAGCTTGTGTTAATTTAAATCTATCATCTATCCTATGCCCTATAATCCATGCAATTCGGCCTTCTGACAGAAGTACATAAACATTGTCTTTTTCGGGTATAGAAATTTTGGCATCTATCAGAAAATCACTCACTTTTTTAGGTTTATTCATCCCTAAAGGGTAAAATTTGTCTCCTTTTGCCCATTTTCTTACAATTAATGGAAATTTTAGCTTCGAATAATCCAAACAGGCGGTAAGTTTAGAAACCGAAGGCTTGTATCCTTTGTGCATTGCAATAGTTGAGAAATCTATATCAAATTGGCCTATTGATATTTGTTTTGTGGCTTCTTCAACCAAATGTTCCTTATTATCTGCCATTCGGGGCATTACTTCCAATATTAAGTGCGTGCGGTCTTTAGTAATACGATGGGTTTGGGATGAAAACGTTTTACCAGCCTGCTTATTTAAAGATTCAGCAATTTCTTTGGCTTGAGCATAGTTAAATCCCCGGCCTTTTATGGCCTCATATATATATGGTTCGGCTAAATCCAGTTTTTTTAGATGATTTATTGCTAAATAGATTTTACCGTTTTTATGATGAGTAATTTCTTCCAGCGTTTTGCGAATACCCTGCATGTAGATTTCTTCTACATCCCTAAGATTGCTAATTGTAAGGCGTATGGCATGGCGTGCATGAGGGTTTATTTTCTCAAGCATAGGAATAAGATGATGACGTATTTTATTACGTTCATACTTATCAGTAGCGTTGCTGCTGTCTTCTCTCCACTTTAACTTTGTGGTTTTGGCATATGCTTCTATTTCCTTTCTCGAAAAGCTTAATAAAGGCCTTATTATGTTTTGATGGCTTGCCGCAATACCATGCAATCCGGCAATACCGGTGCCACGCAACAGGTTTATAAAAAAAGTTTCAATAACATCGTCGCTGTTATGTGCAATAGATACGTAATTAAACTTATGCTTTTCTTGTAGACCCTTTAACCATGTATAACGTAGCTCGCGGGCGGCCATCTGTATAGATACTTTCTTTTTAACGGCATGTTTTTCAGTGTCAAACTTTATGGTATGACAATGCACTTTGTTTTGTTTAGCCCATGCTTTTACAAAGGCTTCATCTGCATCCGATTCCTTACCTCTTAATCCAAAATTGCAATGTGCTATAGCAAAGATATAACCTGATTCTTTAAACAGTTGGGCCATAATCATGGAATCTATTCCACCACTAACAGCAAGTACAAAATGCTGTTTGTCGGGATTAGTAATGAGTATAGAAATGTGTTTTTGAAAGGCTTTTAGCATAATTGCAAAGGTACAAGATAAGTTGCTACGCCAATGGTGGGGAGTAGTGGAATTACTTACCTTTGTGACAGAGGATATAAGCAGTATGCCCGTACGCATTACAACATTCGAAGAATATAAACAGGAGTACAAACGCAGTGTTGACAATCCTGAAGCTTTTTGGGCAGATATAGCTAATAATTTTACCTGGAAGAAAAAGTGGGATAAAGTGCTCGATTGGAACTTTACCGACCCGGACGTAAAGTGGTTTATAGGTGGCAAGCTTAACATTACCGAAAACTGCCTTGACAGGCATTTAGCAAAAAGAGGTAACCAAACTGCTATTTTATGGGAACCAAATGACCCAAAGGCAAGCCCTGTTAAGCTTACTTATAAAGAATTACATGAACAGGTATGCCGCTTTGCCAATGTGCTTAAAGCACAAAAAGTAAAAAAGGGCGATAGGGTTTGTATTTACATGCCTATGGTGCCCGAGGTTGCTGTTGCCGTATTGGCTTGTGCCCGTATAGGTGCTATTCATTCAGTTGTGTTTGCAGGGTTTTCGGCTCAATCTTTATCAGATAGAATAAATGATAGCAGTTGCGAGGTTGTTATTACTACAGATGGCGCTCACCGGGGAAGTAAGGATACGGACATTAAAGGCATAGTGGATAAAGCTTTGCTTACCTGCGAATGTGTACGCAAGGTTATAGTATATAGGCACACAGGTGCTGCCCTTAATATGAAGGAGGGGCGGGATGTATATTGGCATCATGAGATGCGAAAGGTTAATGCAGACTGCTCCGCAGAGCCTATGGATTCAGAAGATATGTTATTCATTCTATATACGTCTGGCTCTACGGGTAAGCCTAAAGGTGTGGTGCATACTACTGCAGGCTATATGGTGTATACATGGTATTCTTTCCTTAACGTATTTCAATATAATGAGGGTGATATTTATTGGTGTACTGCTGATATTGGCTGGGTTACGGGGCATTCATATATAGTATACGGCCCATTGCTTGCAGGTGCCACTACACTTATGTTCGAAGGTATACCTACATACCCGGATGCAGGACGTTTTTGGGAGGTTGTAGATAAACATAAAGTCAACATATTTTATACAGCACCTACGGCAATACGTTCTTTGCAGGCTACAGGCTTAGATTTTGTGAAGCCTTATAAGCTTGATTCTTTAAAAGTTTTAGGCAGTGTGGGTGAGCCAATAAACGAAGAAGCATGGGAATGGTATAATAAGAATATTGGAAAAGAACGTTGCCCGATTGTAGATACATGGTGGCAAACAGAAACAGGAGGTATTCTTATTTCTCCGCTTGCAAACATTACCAAAACAAAGCCCAGCTTTGCTACGTTACCTTTACCCGGCATACAACCTGCAATAGTTGATCATGAAGGCAAGGAGCTTTTAGGCAATGGGGTAGAAGGTAACCTGTGCATTAAATTCCCGTGGCCATCTATCATACGTACTACCTATGGCGATCATGAGCGTTGCAGGCAAAACTATTTTGCTACATTTAAAAATATGTATTTTACAGGCGATGGTTGCAAACGTGATGAAGAAGGGTACTACCGCATAACCGGTAGGGTAGATGATGTTATAAATGTATCAGGCCATCGCCTAGGTACAGCCGAGATAGAAGATGCGATAGACCAACATCCCGATATAGTGGAATCTGCTGTGGTAGGGTATCCGCACAATATTAAAGGACAAGGCATTTATGCGTATGTTATTTGTAGCAAGGAGAGAGAAGACTTATCTTCGTTGAAAGAAGAGATTAATGCAACCGTTAACAAGTTAATTGGACCTATTGCAAGGCCTGATAAAATACAAGTTGTAAGGGGTTTGCCCAAAACACGTTCGGGTAAAATTATGCGCAGGATATTAAGAAAAGTGGCCGAAGGGGAAAAGAATAACTTGGGTGATACGTCTACCTTGCTTGATCCAACAGTTGTAGAAGATATAAAGAAAGGAGCTGAATAAAATGAGAACACAAGTCACATCGAGCTTGTCGAGATGTCATCATATTGATAGAGAATAAGGGTCATATCAGATAATGAAGACAATGTATGTGTATATACTCGAATGTGCTGATGGTAGCTACTATACAGGTGTTACAAACAATGCAGAACAAAGATTAGCTCAGCATACTGAAGGAATAATTCCAGGATATTATACCTTTAGCAGGCGGCCAGTTAAAATGGTTTTCTGTCAATTATTTAATAACCCTATGGAAGCTATTAGATTTGAAAAGAGAATAAAAATGGTCGAGGAAAAAGAAAAGAGCAATTATTGATGGTAAATGGGAGTTGTTACCCGAGTTATCAAAAAACAGTAAGTTGCAACAGTTGAGTAATTAAAAGATTGAATAATTTCACATTTCGACAGGCTCAATGTGACATTCAGGTTCTAAAAAAGTGATGGATAAGGAATAAAATTATAGATGAAACAAGGAAAAATATATTTTGCATCTGACTTTCACCTGGGTATACCTAACCGTGAAAAAAGCCTGGAGCGTGAAAAGCTTATTGTGCAATGGCTTGACGAGATAAAGAAGGACGCTGCAGAAATATACCTGATGGGCGATATGTTCGACTTTTGGTTTGAATACAGAACAGCAGTGCCTAAAGGATTTACAAGATTGCTTGGTAAAATAGCAGAGATAAGCGATTCGGGCATACCTATATCTGTATTTACCGGCAACCATGATATGTGGATGTTTAATTATTTGCAGGATGAGTTAGGTGTAAACATATACCGCAAGCCAATAGTAAGGGAGTATAATGGTAAAAAATTTTTCCTTGCACATGGTGATGGCCTTGGCCCGGGTGACCATGGATATAAGTTTATTAAAAAGGTTTTCGCTAACCCATTATGCCAATGGTTATTTGCACGTATACATCCTAATACCGGTATTGGTATTGCTAACTTCTGGTCAAGGCGTAGCCGCATGTCCAACGGAATAAAGGATACCTTTAAAGGTGAAGAAAAAGAATACCTGGTAAACTTTGTTAAGGATACACTTAAAAAAGAGCATTACGATTACTTCATATTCGGCCACAGGCATCTGCCCCTCGAAATACAAATAGGTAATTCCTGGTATATAAACCTAGGCGAATGGGTAAATTATTCAACCTATGCCGTATTCGATGGGCAAAAGCTCGAATTAAAGCACTTCCGCCAACCTGTGGTAAAATAAATTAAGCGCTTAGCTTTTCTATAAGGTCAACCAGGCGGTTTGAATAACCGGTTTCGTTATCATACCAGCCACTTACTTTAACCAGGTTGCCAATAACTGCGGTAAGGCCTGAATCGAATACGCAGGAATGGGTGTTACCTACAATATCAGCCGAAACAAGAGGTTCATCTGAATATTCGAGTATACCTTTTAATGCACCTTCAGATGCCTTTTTAAATGCTGCGTTTATTTCTGCTACCGTAGTCGCTTTCTTAACTATAAAGGTAAAGTCGGTTATAGAACCATCGGGTACAGGTACACGAATAGAATCTCCGGTAAGTTTACCTTTCAATTCAGGAAATACTTCTGCAATAGCTTTAGCAGCGCCTGTAGATGTAGGAACCATAGAAAGTGCAGCAGCCCTTGCCCTGCGCATATCTTTATGTGGAGAATCGTGCAGACGTTGGTCGCTGGTGTAAGCATGTACTGTAGTCATAAATCCAACTTCAACACCCCAGTTTTCGTGTATGGTTTTAGCCATTGGTGCAGCGCAGTTGGTAGTGCAGGATGCATTAGATACAATGGTATCGTTTTTTGTAAGGCTATTGTCGTTAATGCCCAATACCACTGTTTTTATATCTGTTCCCTTTGCTGGTGCCGAGATTACTACCTTTTTAGCTCCGGCTGCAATGTGCTTTTCGGCGCTGGCTTTATCTAAAAATAAGCCGGTAGATTCTATTACTACATCAACACCTAGTTCTTTCCAGGGTAATGTGGCAGGGTCTTTTTGCGCGGTAATACGTATTTTATGTCCATCTATAGTTAAAGAATCGGTAGTTGCAGAAACGGTACCCTTATATTTTCCGTGTATAGAATCGTATTTAAAAAGGTGTGCAAGAGTAGCACTGTCTGTAATATCGTTGATAGCAACCACTTCCATATTTTTACGCAAAAGCAGTGCTCTAAGCGTTACTCTTCCTATTCTTCCGAAGCCGTTTATGGCTACTTTTATCTTTGTCATACAAAAGGTTTGTTTTTAATTAGGGCGCAAATTTAATCTTACCATTCATATCTTGCAAGAATTATGCAAATAAAAAAGGCCTCTCGAAAGAGAGGCCTTTTTCAATAACATGAAAATTACTATTTAACCACAACAAACCTTGCAGATTTACGGAAGTTATTGCCGGTTACCGAGGCAATGTAAGTGCCCTGGCTAAAGTCTTCGGTGTTTAAGCCAATTTTATGTTCTCCCGGTGCCTGGTTATCCATAGCTACGGTTTTAACAATCCTGCCACTAATGTCGTAAATGTTAACAGTTACATTGGCTGTTTGCTCTGGCAGAGTAAACTCAAGAGTACCTTGTGTAGCCATAGGGTTAGGATATACCTTAAGATCGGTTTGTATATTCGAAGAAGCAACATCTGTAATGCCTGTAGGAGCTTTAAAGAAAGTGTTAGAAACAAAAGCGCCTCTGCCATGTGTACCCACATACACGTTGTATGCATTGTTACATAACCATGGTGGAAGGGTTTGTTGTTTTAAATCTGCTACAAGGGTATTAGCCATGCCATTGTTTGTATATGTCCAGCTACCACCGCTTATGTTGGTAGTAGAATAAATACCGCGTTCGGTACCTACCAGTGCAGAATTAGGAGAACCGCTGTTTAACACATCTAATACGCAGCTATAAACAGGCATCTTAGGCAGGTTACCTTGTACCGATACAAATGTAGGTGTTGCGCTAAGTGCATTGGTTGAGTAATAAACGTGTGCAGTATTTACATAGTTACCTAAAGTAACCATTACATTATTACCATTCTTTGGGTCGACTGATATACTTAAAATATCACCGCCTAAATTTCCAAGATTTTTAGATTTCACCCTGCATTCGGTACTGATAACTGTACCGGCTCCTGCTGGCTTTACGCTGTAAAGCGCTCCGGTATTATATCTATTGGTCTGAATGGAATCAAGGTTAGAGAACCTGAAAAACTGTCCACCTTCGGTACCCACAAAAAGTGCATCTCCGTCAGGTGAAAATGTAAGTGCGTGCACCGCATCATTAGCTCCGGAAAAAGCATCGGGTTTTGATAAAGGGCCTCCGATAGGCATCCAAATGGTAACGTCGGTAAGGTCAATTGCCTGCATCATAAGCCATACTCCGTTGCTGGCATTAAATCCGGTAGCCAGCTTGGCTACTACACGGTCTTGCACTTTAATAGTATCACCTTTTGCAACTGCCGCATGCAATTTATAAGGGAAAGGAATATTGCCATTAGGACTAATTGGATATATTGTATGGCCAAGGGTATAATTACTGTCAGCTATCCAGATAATAGAATCAAGGGTATTACTGTCCATTGCGTTTTCGTACATCGCAATTTGGTCGTAAAAACATCCGCTTTGGCCAGGAAACTGCACTGTAGACATACTATCGATGTTCGCACCCGAGCTATCGCCTATAATTTTGGTATATGCGTTTGCTTCAGAACCTAAAGTTTGAAGGCTACCACCCCGAAACAAGGAATTGTTATCCGAAGAAGCATAAAAAATATTGGGAGAAAGTTGAGATATCCAAGATCTGCCTCCATCACCACCACCTACAGAAAATGCATCCCAATAATAATAAGTAGTACCCGGTATATAAGGAGTACCATTATCCTGGGTTCCACCCATTACTCCTTCGCCAACTGTATAACCGTTTGGAACAGGAGACATAAAAGGAGCAAAACTTATAGAATTGAATTGGGTAGCATCATAGTTCCTATTAATTGCAGCCCATGTTTTACCACCGGTAACACTTTTGTAAAGACCACCATCATTACCATCATACACAACATTTGCATTAGTTGGGTCAAATACTATAGTATGCATATCAGAATGGATGTAGTAAGGGTCTCCTGGATATCCAAAATAGGTAGTTATATTATTCCAGGATCCAATTGTATCTCCTGAAAAATTTTGATTCCATGACCAAAGTGTGGTACCACCCACAAGCAATGAGCCCGGGTTGGAGGGGCTAACAGCAAGGGCGTTGTCATACGCGGCCTGATCTTGTGAACCACCCGAAGAATAAGGGTTAAAAGTATTGCTACCGCCAGGGCCAATATCATACCAGTAACCGCCATTACCGCTTGATTTGGCAGTGTTAGTCATAAATATACCAGTACCTTTTGTAGCGCCTGTACCAAACAAGCCTAATCCTCCGTTATTGTTAATAATAACACATACGTAAGCATAATCGGGGTTTGAAGGAGAAATGGCAAATTCGAATCTTGTAGTTCCCCCGGAATAAATACCACCTTTACCAACAGTTTTAGGAAGTTGGGTCATGTGTGTTACAGGGCTTCCATTAGGATAGGCGTACCAACCTTTACCACCGGCATAAGCAAGCATTAAAGAACCATCAGGAGACATCTTAACATCAAGCGAGTTGCCGCCAAGGCCTAAGTTATTTGTTGTATTTAACATCTGTGTCCAACTGGTTCCACCATTTTGGCTTACCATTAGTCCGCCATAAGTTGCGGCATAAATATAGTTAGGGTTGCTAGGGTCTATGGCAATGCGGTTTACGTATGCCCAGTTGTCGTTAGCGTTATTAGCCGTTGGAACGGTACTACCTATTACTGTCCATGTATTTCCATCATCTATAGATTTAAAAATACCACCGCCAATCATAGATGTGCTAAATCCATCACCACCACTGTAAAGCGAAAATCCTTCACCTGTACCTACATACAAAACACCATTCTTATCTTGGGCAATGTCACAAGCTTCCATACTGGATAACTGGTCGTTGCCGGGAACGCTGTCCCAGGTTCCACCACCGTTTTTAGACCTCCATATACCGCCCGATACTGCGCAGGCAAAAAGAGTATTATGGGTTGGATCTTGATTATCTATAAGTATACCTCTTGTTCTGCCGCCAATATTACTTGGCCCCAGGGGTATCCAGTTCATGCCTAATCCTGCCATTACTCTGCTATTAGCACCAGATTGTTCAAATATCTGGGCAGCCGCATTCGCAGTAGCCATGGCTTTATAATCCATTTTGCCTGTTGCTGTATTCTTACGTGCGTTAAAAAAGTATTGCGCCATACCTCCCGCGCCGTTATCTTCCTCTCCGGTTACTTTTATACCCGAAATATATTGACGGGTATTAGTTTTATGATTAACATAAAATCCGGTTAATAAAGCAGTTCCCATCAGGATGGAAACCACGGGTAATGACTTACGTATGCTTTTTTTCATAATTGAGAAATAAAATTTCTTTTGTATGCACAAATATATATAATATCACATACATGCAATGCCTGCGAGCTATATTTTTTATACTATAAAATGCACAGGTGTGGCAGAATATAGGAATAACCATAAATTTTAATAAAAAAAGCCTGCGATTTTTTCAACGCAGGCTTTACTTACAGGTTATACCCGTAAGTATTTATTTAACCACAACAAACCTTACAGATTTACGGAAGTTATCGCCGGTTACCGAGGCAATGTAAGTACCCTGGCTAAAGCCTTCTGTATTTAAGCCAATTTTATGTTCTCCGGGTGCCTGGTTATCCATAGCTACGGTTTTAACAATCCTGCCACTAATGTCGTAAATGGTAAGGGTTACATTGGCTGTTTGCTCTGGCAGAGTAAACTCGAGAGTACCTTGCGTAGCCATAGGGTTAGGGTATACTTTCAAGTCAGCCTGTATATCTGAAGAAGCAACATCTGTAATGCCTGTAGGAGCTTTAAAGAAAGTGTTAGAAACAAAAGCGCCTCTGCCATGTGTACCTACATACACGTTGTATGCATTATTACACAACCATGGAGGAAGGGTTTGTTGTTTCATATCGAGAACAAGTGTGTTCGCCATACCTGTATTGGTATAGGTCCAGTTTGCACCACTAATATTGGTAGTAGAATAAATACCACGTTCGGTACCAACAAGTGCAGAATTGGGAGAACCGCTGTTAAGCACATTAAGTACGCAGCTGTACACAGGCATTTCAGGTAAATTGCCTTGTACGGGTGCAAATAAGGGCGAAGCACTTAATGCATTGGTGGAGTAATAAACATGCACATTGTTGTTGTAGTTGCCCAACGTAATCATTACATTATTACCATTCTTTGGGTCTACAGCAATACTTAAAATGTCGGAACCTGCTATGTTATTACCTGAAAAAACTGCAGGTGCCGATAAGTTTGTGGATACTACAACACAATTAGGATTTACACGTATTCCGGCCCCGGCCCTTTTTACTCCGTACAGGGCACCTGTAAGATATTTGTTATCTATAATTGCATTCAGGTTAGAAAATCTGAAAAACTTTCCGTTTTCGGTACCTACAAAAAGCGCATCACCATCAGGGGTAAAAGCTAAGGTGTGCACAGCATCAGTAGCGCCCACAAATGCATCAGGTTTAGATAGTGGGCCGCCTATTGGCATCCAAATAGTTGCATCGGTAAGATCAATTGCCTGCATCATGAGCCATACTCCGTTGCTGGCATTAAACCCTGTAGCCAGTTTGGCTACTACGCGGTTTTGTACAGTTATAGTATCTCCTTTTTTTACACTATCGGTTAAAGTGTAAGGGAAGGGAATATTGCCATTAGGACTAACCGGATAAACAGTGTGCCCTATAGTATAATTGCTATCAGCTATCCAGGTAATAGAGTCGAGGGTATTGGTATCCATTGCATTTTCGTACATCGCAATCTGGTCGTAGAAGCATCCGCCAAGCCTTGACATACTATCGATATTAGCTCCTGTACTGTCGCCAAAATTTTTGGTATAGGCATTGGCTTCGGCGCCAAGACTATGTAAACTACCTCCGCGGAATAGAGAGTTATTATCTGACGAAGCATAAAAAACATCAGGAGAAAGTTGCGAAATAGCAGATTTTCCACCATCTCCACCACCTACAGATTGGGCATCCCAGTAATAATAGGTAAGGCCGTTCATATAAGGAGTACCATTGTCTTGTGTTCCACCCATTACACCTTCGCCAACCGTATAGTTGTTAGAATTAGGGCTTGGAACTGCAGACACAAAAGGCGCAAAAGCTATGGCATCAAATTGTGTAACGTTATAATTGCGATTAACAGGTGCCCATGTTTGTCCGCCCGTTACGCTTTTGTAAATACCTCCATCGTTACCATCATATACAGTATTTGCGTTACTAGGGTCAAAAACAATGGCATGTTCATCCGGGTGTATGTAAGTAAGATCGCCAAGGTAAAACTCATTATATGTAGTTATGTTATTCCATTGGCCTATTGTATCTGTTGGGGTGTTTTGATTCCAAGACCAAAGTGTAGTACCGCCTAAAAGTATGGAACCCGGATTGCCCGGACTAACAGCAAGTGTGTTATCGTATGCTGCCTGGTCTTGTGAACCGGCCGAAGAATAAGGGTCAAAACCGCTGCTGCCACCGGGGCCTATATCATACCAATACCCACCATTACCGCTCGATTTTGCATTATAAGTCATAAATATACCTGTGCCCTTTGTTGCACCTGTACCAAACAGGCCTAAGCCATTATTATAATCTATGATAACTGATACATATGCATAGTCAGGATTAGAAGGAGAGATTGCAAATTCAAACCTTGTTGTGCTTCCTGCTGCGTATAAGCCGCCTTTGCCTAAAGTCTTAGATATTTGTGTCATATGGGTTACAGGGTTGCCATTAGGGTAGGCGTACCATGCTTTTTGACCGGCATAAGCAAGCATTAAAGAGCCATCGGGAGACATCTTAACATCCAGCGCATTACCGCCAAGCCCAATGTTGTTCGCACTATTTAATACCTGTGCCCAGGTACTTCCTCCATTCTGGCTTATCATTAGTCCGCCATTGGTGGCAGCATAAATATAGTTAGGGTTATTTGGGTCTACTGCAATCCTGTTTACGTACGACCAATTTACAATATTGCCAAGTGTATTTGGATTAGTGCTGCCTATTAATGTCCATGTCTCCCCATCATCTGTCGATTTAAAAATACCTCCGCCAATCATACCTGTGCTAAATCCTTCGCCTTCGGCATAAAGAGAAAATCCTTCCCCTGTACCTACATATAATATGCCATTTTTGTCTTGTGCAATATCGCAAGCTTCCATGCTCGAAAGCTGGTCATTACCCGGAACACTGTCCCATGTACCACCGGCATTTTTCGATTTCCAAATACCACCCGATACTGCGCAGGCAAAAAGAGTGTTATGGGTAGGGTCCAGGTTATCTATTAATATGGCCCTTGTTCTTCCTCCAACGTTAGCAGGGCCCATGGTTGTCCAATTCATGCCCAGGCCAGCCATAACACGGCTATTGGCAGCCGATTTTTCCATAACCTCGGCCGCAGCATTAGCATTAGCCATGGCAGCATAATCCATTTTGCCGGTAACTGTGCTTTTACGTGCATTAAAAAAATACTGAGCCATTCCGCCTGCTCCGTTATCTTCTTCTCCAGTAGCACTTAACCCGGAATTATATTGACGGGTATTAAATTGATGATTAAGGTAAAATCCACTTAATACTAATCCGGCAATTAAAACGGAGGAAAAAAATATAGAGTTACGCATACGTATGTGGGTTAACGAAGATTTTAAATAGCAGTTAATTAATAGAAGTAATGGCAAAAACTAAAACTTATATCCAAAGATACTGCCACATACTTTTTTTTAATCAAGTATTGAGTGAAGTGCGAAAACTATTGTGTGAAATGAGGTAAAAAGCAGTTAAACGGTTACCGCCTTTTAATTAAACGAATAGGTAAAACAGGAAAAGTGCGGGCCTATAGACTAAAGAATGTGCTTTTCAGCATGGTAGGAAGACCTTACCAAGGGCCCGCTTTCAACAAACCTAAAACCTTTTGAAAGGGCTATTTCTCTGTATTCTGCAAAAACATCAGGGTGTATAAACTCCTGTACGGCTAAATGTTCAGGGGTAGGTTGCAGGTATTGGCCAATAGTCATTATATCGCAGCCTACTTTTCTAAGATCATCCATGGTTTCAATCACTTCTTCCTTGGTTTCGCCTATACCCAGCATAATACCCGATTTGGTTTTCATGCCTCCCTTTTTAAGCATATCCAATACTTCAAGGCTTCTGTCGTATTTGGCCTGTACACGTAATAGCTTGGTTAAACGACGTACCGTTTCAAGGTTATGCGAAACTACTTCCGGGTGTACTTCAATTATTCTATCTACCAGCTCTTTTTCTCCTTTAAAGTCGGGTATAAGGGTTTCTAATGTTGTGGTAGGGCTCTTTTCTCTTACTGCTTTCACGGTTTCAGCCCATATTCCCGCACCACCATCGGTTAAGTCATCCCTATCTACCGATGTAATAACGCAGTGCTTTACTTTCATTAATAAAATAGCCTCTGCCACCCTTTCAGGTTCTTTAATATCTACCGCTAAAGGACGCCCTGTAGCCACTGCACAAAACCTACACGAGCGGGTGCATATATTGCCAAGTATCATAAACGTAGCTGTACCTGCACCCCAGCATTCGCCCATATTGGGGCAATTACCGCTTTGGCAAATGGTGTGCAGTTTGTTAGTGTCAACAGCCTGCCTTACTTTAAGGTAGTTTTCGCCTGTAGGTAGTTTAACTCTAAGCCAGGTAGGCTTTCTTTTGGGTTGGTCTATTTCTGTAGGTACTGCGTTATTATCTGCCACAAGTATAAAGTATATTAAAACCAGCGTTTGCCAAGGCTAAAGCTAAGGTATACGTTTAAAAAATATTGATTGTTAGGAATAAAAGCCATTATAGGAATTGCCTTTGGATATATATCAAATTCTGCACCTACTTCAATAGCCTTTATAAGGTTATGGCGGTTTGCATAATCGAAATTAAGTCCTGCACGGGCATATGCACCAGGGTAGAAGTTTACTTCGCCAAGGCCATCTAAAAAAGAAGCCCGGCCATAAATATTAGCGGGTGTATCTGTATTCGGGTCATACTTTGCAGTAATGGGTAATGCATCACCTGCATTGCTTGGCAATATTTCAAGGTATACGGGTTTAGCAATTGCAAGCGAAGGGCCAATGGCGGTAACTGCATCTATTTCTACACAACGTTCGTTATTTTTCCTGAAAAGGGTTTGATAGTATCCGAAACCAAACCGTAATATTTGTATGGCATTAAGTTTGCCAAAATAGTAACTGCTGGCATCGGGATACAAAGTGTTCTGACTTTTATGTTCCTTAGGATTATGCATGCTGGCAGTTTCAATTTCCCAAAACCGCTTACGGTATATAGATAAAATATTTGCTTTGCGGAAAAAAAGGCCCCATCCCTGAGAATGAATAAAGGCGCCAGCCATAACCTGTTTTTTAAACAGAACATTTACATCTTTGCCGTTTTGCATTTGCGTAAGAATATCCTGTGCACTGCAAAACCGTAAGGTAAAAAGTGAAAAAAGTAAAACACTTAATGCTCTTATATGTATTGTATTTACCTTCATCGTATCTTTGTAAGGCAAATTTATTAAAATAAAGTGAGATTATGGTAATGGCGAAGTTAAAATACATGGGAGGGCTTAGAACAGAGTCTACCCACCTGGCATCGGGCAATAAAATAATTACCGATGCACCTCTTGATAATCAAGGAAAAGGGCAGGCTTTTTCTCCTACCGATTTGCTTAGCAGTTCGCTGGCTTCGTGTATGATGACTATAATGGGTATAACTGCCAATACACACAATATAAACTTTGATGGGACAGAAGCCGAAGTAACCAAAGTTATGGCGGCTAATCCGCGTAGAGTAGCTGAAATACACATAACCTTTACTATGCCTAAAATTGCATACAGCGATAAGGAAAAGGCAATGCTGGAAAATGCGGCTAAAACCTGCCCTGTGGCTTTAAGTATAAACCCCAACATCTTACAAAAAATCGAGTTTGTATACCCCAAGGTATAAACGTCCTTCATAATAGATTCATTATCTTTCTATATGTTTGTTTAATCAATAAAATTTTTATGAAAAAATTAGCATGTTTATTACTTTTAATTCTTGGCTTTACAGCCTATAGTTACAGCCAGTTTAACCTGAACAAGGCATTTAAAAGTGCAACCCACGATGTCGATTCTCTTAAAGGAGGGAAAAGTGGTGGAGGTGCGGGCCTTAGCAAGGAGGATATTGCCAATGGATTAAAAGAAGCTTTAAAAGTAGGCTCTAATAATGCAGGTTCAAGTGCATCTAAAGTAGATGGCTTCCTTAAAGATAGTTTGATAAAAATACCTTTTCCTCCGGATGCTGAAAAAGTAAGAAAGGCTGCTATAGATGCAGGCCAGCAAAAGCAGGTAGATGATTTTGTTGTAAGCCTTAACCGTGCTGCCGAACAGGCTGCTGTTAAAGCTGCTCCCATATTTGTAGATGCAATTACATCTATGACAATAGATGATGGAATAAATATATTGCATGGGGCCAACGATGCGGCTACACAATATATGAAGAACAAAACATCGCAACAACTTCACGATACATTTTTCCCAATTGTAAAAGCAGCTATTGAAAGCGTAAACGTTACCAAGTATTGGACACCTTTAGCTACTACCTACAACAGCATACCTTTTGTAAAAAAAGTAAACCCCGATCTTAACGAATATGTTACACAGGCCGCATTAAAAGGCTTGTTTATATTATTGGCACAGGAAGAATTGAAGATACGCCAAAACCCTGTTGCACGTGTATCCGACATACTTAAAAAGGTGTTTGGCAGTTTGGATAAATAGGATAGAAACAGTCTTAAGTTAGATTCCTCATTTCGCGGTGCAAAATTCGGAATGACAATAAAAATTATCAAATCTTAAAGGAATTGGAGCAGGGTCGACCTCGCTCCAATTCCTACGAATGCCTTACTATACCTGTCATTCCGAGTGTAGCGAGGAATCTAAAATAAAAAACCCGGCATTTCTGTCGGGTTTTTTGTTGTAAGTATGTTGTTAACCTTAGCCCCTTTGGTGATATTGGTTGATGGTTTGTTGTTGGTTAGCCCTGGAATCTCTGTAAGCTTCGCAACGTTCAGATGATTTGCATGCAGATAAAAAAGTTAAAGCGAGGATTGTTATAACTAGCAGCGCTGAAAGGTTCTTTTTCATTAGATGTAAATAATTAATATTCTTATTTAGGTGATGACTTATGTCGCAAATGTATACTATTATTTCTGATTCCGGAAACTTTTTTTATTACGAATTATTCACACTGGTAACATGCTGTAACTACACGGTTTAGCGCTTGTTTTTATGCCTGCTCATGCATTCCGTTATTTATAATTCCTAATGCTTTGCCTTTTAATTTTTTACCAAGTAAGGGAGTGTTTTTTGAAGGTGACTCAATGTTTTTTTCTTCGAGCACCCATTCTTCTGTAGGGCTAAAAAGGGTGAGGTTGGCTTTTGCATTCTCTTTTATAGCCGGTATTTCAAGTCCAAGTATTTGCCTTGGGTTTATCGCTATCTTTTCTACTATTTGTTCGGGTGTAAGTTCGCTGTGCATGTTTACCAGGGAGTATAAGGTTTGTATACCAAGCATTCCGGGGGCAGCCATGTCGAATTCCAGTTTTTTGTTTTCCTCATCTTCGGGCCTGTGATCGGAACATATTACATCTATGGTTCCTTCTGCCAGCGCTTTTTTCAGGGCCTTAATATCTTCTTTGCTTCGTAGTGGAGGGCTTACTTTGCAGTTCGAATCAAATTCCAGTAAGGCGCTGTCATCGTGTGATAGGCTATAAGCATTTACCGATGCTGTAACCTTTGTTCCTTGCTTTTTTGCATTCTTGAGTAGTGTTACACTTCCTGCAGATGAAACCGAATTTATATGCAGGCGCGATTCTGTGTGGTTTGCCAGGAAGAGATCGCGTACTACCATAATTTCTTCTGCTATTACAGGTTCGCCTTTAATGCCTGTTCGTACACTCACTTCGCCTTCATTTACTCCACTACCGGGCGATATTGTTTTGTCGTTACACCTGCTTATTATCAGGGCACCAAAGCTTTTCGAGTACATCAGGGCCCTTTCCATAAGCCCCGCATTCATAATGGGTGTAAGGTCATCTGTAAAGGCTACAGCGCCCGATAATTTCATATCATACATTTCAGAAAGTTCGCTGCCTTCCATTTTGTGAGATATGGTACCCATTGGGTGTACATCTACAATTTTACCTGCTGCTTTGCCCGTTATATATTCTACCTGAGATTTGGAATATACCGTTGGATGTGTTGCCGGAGAAAGTGCCACACCTGTAAACCCGCCTTTAGCAGCAGCTTTTATACCTGTTTCAATATTTTCTTTGTATTCATATCCGGGGTCGCAAAAGTGTGCCTGCATATCAAACCAACCGGGCGATACACACAAATCTTTATGTGCTATAACCTTTTTTATCCCTTTAGGGTTGATGCTCTTTTTTATTTCTGTAATTACTTCGCCTTCAATCAATATATCCATTACTTTGCCATTGTGCGGCGAGTTAGGGTCGATAATTTTTGCAGATTGGATAAGCAGGTTCATAGGTATAGTTTTATTCGGTTATTCTTTCCATAATTTTAAAAGCGCCTGTTCGGTTGCTAAAAATAGTAAGGCGAACAGAACACAATATTTCCAGTAATACTTGCCCCTGTTTACCTCTTGCAGCAGGGTAGGCAGCGATTGCCCTGTAGTGGCCATTACCGTAAAATTCTTTAATCCGGTATTGCTTACAGTTTTTTCTAAATCTGTTGGCGATATAAAACTCATGTCCGATTCTTTACGGTTATAGTTAAACGATAATCCGTTTAAAAGGCTATCGCCTGCTGTAAGTTTATAATTGGCTGCTGTGCTTACCTGGTTGTGTAAAAACAAGAGCACGCTGTTATTTATCACCCTACGTTCGGGTAGCAAGCTTAGTGTATCCTTATCTGCTTTTATCTTAAAGAAGGCGTTTTGGGGCAGGCTTATATCGGGTGCTTCTATAGGATTCATTTCTCCCATAACATAATACAATGGTGGGTTCGAAATGCTGTAGAGGCCAATATTGTAAAGGGTTGGAACAAATATGGCATGCTTTTGAAAGTTGCTGTAGCTATCATCCAATGCAACGGCAAGCAGGTAGATGTTTCCTTTGTTGTAGTGCGATACATCCAAAAAGTCGTTACCATTTTCCAGTTTCATCAGGTTCTCCGATGATGCCTTTTGTGCAGATGATATTTTGTAATATTTATTTACCACGGGCATATCCATGTTAGGATGTTGTTTCTTTTCAAACACTCCCGAATAAATGTTGCTTTCGTAATTCAGTTTATCTACCTTAAAGCTGCCAGTGTCCTGCTTTTCGTAGTAAGCAGAGTTGACATTGGCCAGGAAGTCGTGGTAGCTATCCATCTTCATATTAGCAACCGGAGGGATCACCAATATGTTACCACCTTTAGATACATACTCTGTAAGTTCGTGACTCATGCCCGATTCAAGCGATTGCAGGTTATCGAGTATGATTAAACGGTAGGATGGAAGGGAAGAATAATCGAGGTGGCTGGCCGTGGCATCCTTAAAGGTAAAGAGCGAATCGCCCTCATAAAGCGATTGCAGATATGGGTCCTTAGCTATTTCGTCGGGATGTATCCACAACACAGGTATATGCGATGAAAGCTTAAAGGAGAAATAAAGGTCATCATCGAATGTGATGGGATAATCCTTAATATTTATGTCGCCCTGTTGTACAGCAGTTTTGCCGGGTGTAAAGTTAAGGGTGATTATTACCGAAGATTTAGGATCGATAGTAAGGCTGGATAATGCTTTCTGTTCTCCGTTAAGTAGTAGTTTAACAGGTGCATCATGTACTGCTTCGGTAGAGTAGTTTGTAAATCGAACATTAAGTTGTTCTTCTTTGCCGGGTAAATGCAGGGGAGACGCAAACCAGCAGCTATCTACTGCAAGATTGTTTCTTGTTTCGGCAGCTACAGGTACATAATCAATACTAATGTTTTCTGCGGGATGAAATGCTGCTATATCCGAAAACGATTTTTGAAAGTCGGAGATTACAAAGGCCTCTTTAACAGGTAAGCCGCTATGTAACAAGTTTTCCTGCTGGCGTTTTTCAATCTCCGATAACAGGCGCGAATCGGGTGATGTTTTAAGCCCTTTTAGTTCTTCGGTAAATTCATCTTTGTTAAGCCAGCGTTCCTGTGCTTCATCAAAATCCTGAGAAACCAGTTGTATTTTATCTTCGGGGTTAAGCGATGCGGCTATTTGTGTGGCTTTGGCCTTAGCATCCTCCAACAGGGTGCCGTTTTGGCTAACCGCATTCATACTAAACGAATTATCTATAAATATGCTTACCGCTTTACCACCCGAACTAACCACATTGTTTTTTAAGGGTATATAAGGCTGTGCAAAAGCAAACACCATAAAGGCTACAATAAGTATGCGGCAAAGCAGTACCAGCCAATGTTTAAGCCTTGACCGGGAACGTGATTCGGTAACTACCTCCTGCAAAAAACGTACGTTAGAAAAGTAAATTTTCTTGTACCTGCGAAAGTTAAAAAGATGGATAAATATGGGAACGCTGACTGCTGTAAGGGCGTAAAGGAATGATGGGAATATAAAATTCATCAAAGCCCAAAGATAGCATTTTTAATGATAGCAGAGCCCCGGCTTTTTCAATCTCCTGATTAGGGTAATGTCACATCGAGCTTGTCGAGATGCCGAGAACCACTTAGCAGGTATAGCGAGTCGCACTTCGACAGGCTCAGTGTGACAGAGGCACAAAGCGGTCACATCGAGCTTGTCGAGATGCCCGAATTAAGGTTGCCAGAATGAAAATATTAAACTAAAAACAATGACAATTCCTGTTACAGCAACTACAAGTACACTTAGAATCGGTAGCAGATGGGTGATTAGCATCCCCTTCTTTTGAAGTTCATTCCAATTCTTAAAATAATATCTTAGGTAAATGAATCCCAAGCTAAAGAAGAAGCAGGACACTAAAAGAAGTTGCAAAAGAAAAAGATCGTTACTATTCATGAATTAAATCTACAACAATTTTATTTCTTAAACCCTTTCACATGCTCTTCCAGCCGGGGCATAAAGGCATCAAATTCTTTTTGGTAAAGATTAAGATTGGCTTCAATCTCGCCAATGGCACTATCCATAGGGTGGTAATATTTCATTCGTTTAGATAAGCCATGCAGCGCCCTGCGTATTCCTTCCATACTTCTGTATGATAAAAGCCAGTTGTACTGGCTCATATAATGCAGGATTATCTTACTCTTTTCGGGCATCAAATCTTTTTGCAGGCCTAAAATATAGTACATCTTTTTCGTGAATTCTTCCAAAGTAATATCCGAAAACTTTTCCCAGTTAGATGCCAGTAGGTGGTCGTAAAGCATATCGGTTATTACCCCTGCAAACTTGCCATGATTGGCATTTAGCCTGTGTATGCCGGTTAAGTATATTTCGTGGTTATCGGCAAAATAATCAATGGCCCTATGCATCAATATGCCCTGTGCAATACGTTCGCTATAGTTTTTATAGTGGCTACCCTTTACCGAATCGGCAATAAAGTTACCTACAATAAGTTCTTTTTCCTGTCCGGCAATGTAAAGATGCGCGAGATAATTCATGGCTCATTTACTGAATTGGAACGCTGATTACGATGATTCTGGTGATTACCGCGGATGAAATCATAATTTATCATAATTATCTGCGGCATCTGCGTTCTATGTGAAATATATTCTTAATTAAGTGAAGGGTCTTCGGGAAATTCCGCCACCATAGAATATTTACCGCCCAGGTTGTGCAATATCTTTTTCCACAGATTGTCCTTTTCTTTGCCTTCAAAAATATGATGAGCCTGTGCAGGCACCACCAGCCACGAGTTTTCTTTAAGTTCTCTATTTAATTGGTCGGTAGACCAACCTGCATACCCCGCATAAAAACGTATTTGGTTAGGCTTTATTTGCTTGGTATTAAGCATGGCTTTAAGGGTTTCATAGTTTCCACCTAAAAATACACCCGGTATAATTTCTATGCTTCCTTCCAGCGTATTGCCCAGTGTATGCAGGTAAAACAATTGGTCGGAGCTAACAGGGCCACCATAGTATAATGTATCATCAAAGGATGGAAAATCATCTATAGCCTGTGTGGGGCTAACTGTAAGTTTTCGGTTAATTACAAAGCCCATGCTGCCTTTTTCGCTGTGTTCGGTAAGGAGTATAACGCCACGTTTAAATTCAGGGCTTTCCATAAAAGGTTCGGCCAGCAAAAGCATACCCTGTGTGGGTTTTAATTGCTTTGCGAATATTGAAGAAAAATCAGCAATGTTTTTAGACATAGCTTTTATTTTTTTCCTTCTAACAGTTCAAGGGCTGCAACTGCTGCATCAATGCCTTTGTTGCCATGTTTGCCTCCGCTGCGTTCCTTAGCCTGTTTAAGGGTATTTGTGGTTAAAACGCCAAATATAACCGGAATATTGTACGCCAAATTAAGCTGCATAATGCCATTGGCTACTGCTTGCGATATATAATCGAAATGAGGCGTTTCGCCTTGTATAATGCAGCCCAGGCAAAGCACCGCATCTATATTATCCTGTTTTATCTGCCATTGTGCGCCAAGGGGTAATTCAAAACTACCGGGTACCTTTTTTATTTTTATAGATGAATCCTTAATGCCTGCTTGCTTTAAAGCCGTGGTGGCTCCTTTAAGCAGGGCATTCGTAATATCGTTATGCCATTGGGCAACCACAATACCAATCGTAATGCCTTTTACCTTGAAAAGTTTAGGGCCAGTGGTTTGTTTTACGCGGCGTGTAGCCAAAATGTAAGGTTTATATTATTTAATAATGCTGCTAAAACAGGGAACGCTGATGACGCTGATTCGATGGATTTTCGCGGATAAAATCATAATGATCATATTTATCTGCGGTATCTGCGTTCTGTAAAAGGAGACTTACATCAACCCGCCCTTAGCTTTGGCGCGGTAAATGTATTTATCTATATCCTGGGCATCATCGGCAGTGTTGTACTCCGATTTAATTCTTTCGTACAAGGTAACAGCTTCGGCATATTTGCCTTGTTGTTCGCACACCAGTGCAGCCTTTTTAAGATATATAGGGGTGGTAAAGCTATTGTCGTTTCTTTTTACAGCGGTAAGGTAATAGTCTAATGCCTTATCAGGTTGATTGAGCTGCATTGCTGCATCGCCCATAACACCGGCAGCATTGGGGCCTATCATCATATCGCCTGCATCAAATTTTTCAAGATAGTCGAGTGCCTTTTGGTAATCCTTTTTATCGTAATAGCAAAGGCCTAAATAGTAGTTAGCAAGATGGCCGGCAGGGGTCCAGCTATATTGTTGTGCAATGGCTTCGAAGCCCAAATTTGAGCCAACACCGTTAATTGCTTTGTTTATTGAATCTTCGTTAAAATAAGCCTGTGCATGGTACATGGCTTCTTCAGCTTCAGCTTCCTGGCCCGGAACATACCAGTAGGTAAAGCCCAGGTAAGCGCCAACAGCAAGAACAACGATGGTTGTTATGGTAGCAATACGTTTCTTGTGCTGCTCGAAGTAATCTTCAATTCTTTCCCATCTTTCCTCAGCACTTATAACTGTATTTTCTTTAATGTCGGCCATTTGATTTTTTAAGTTGAGGTGCAAAAATAATGTTTTTAGGGAAATGAGACACAGGAATATCGAATATCGAACAAGGAATGATGAATTTTGAAGTTTAATTTACTTCAGAATTGGATATTCATTATTTCAATATCCTCTTTAAACGTAGCGAATTGCCAATTACAATAACATCCGAAAAACTCATGGCAAAGGCGCCCGCCATAGGGCTAAGTATGCCACTTGCTGCAAGCGGAATGGCTATAATATTGTATAAAAAAGCCCAAAAAAGGTTCTGTTTGATGATTTTAAGGGTGGTTTTGCTTATGGTAAATACGTCAGGAAGTTGTGAAAGGTCGTTACTGCCAAGCAATATTACCTGTGCCGACTGCATTGCTATTTTAGTTGCTCCGCCTAAAGAAATACCCACCGATGCCATTGCCAGTGCGGGGGCATCGTTAATACCATCGCCTACCATAGCAGTGGGTGCTGCTTTAGCCAATCTACTTATTTCATCCAGCTTTTGATAGGGCAATTGTTCGGCATGTACCTCGTCAATATTTAGTTTGTCGGCTACCTCTTTGCATTTGGCTTGTTTATCTCCGCTAACCATTACCACATGTATGCCTGCCTTTTTTACATCTGCAATAGCACTTTCGGCACCTTTTCTAAGGGTATCTTCAAGGTCTATTGTAGCAATTAGGTTGTCGTCTTTTGTAAGATAAACAGAGTGATGATTTTCTGTAGTTAGCTTATCGGCAATTTTATATGATCCTAATTGGTATTTATGACCTTTTTCATCCAGTGCTTTCATGCCAATGCCTTCTTCTTCCTCAATATTTGTAAGTGCTACACGATTTGCTTTTTCATTTAAAGATGATGTAATAGATTGCGCAATAGGGTGGGTAGAATACTGCTCCATGCTATAGATAATGTTCTCTACTTCATTCTTTGGTAAGCCGTTTAACGCATTTATGTTTTTTATGGAGAATGTACCTGTAGTAAGGGTTCCGGTTTTATCCAGGGCAATATTCTTGATACCTACAATGGCTTCCATAGTATCGGCACCTTTTATAAGTATACCTTTTTTTGCTGCTTGTCCTAATGCAACAGCCACCGCAGTAGGCGTAGCAAGGCCCATAGCACAGGGGCAGGCAACCACCAATACGGCAATAGAATTAAGTATACTCGTCTCTAAGCTGGAATGAAAAGCAAAGTATGCCAGCAAAAACGTAAGTGCAGAAATACCAATAACTACAGGTACAAAAATAGCACTGACCTTATCCCCAATGCGCTGTATTTTAGGTGTAGAGCCCTGTGCCTTTTTAACCATATCTATAATATGAGCTACCACCGTTTCTTTGCCAACTTTCTCGGCACGCATACGCAGGTTGCCATTTACTATATGTGTTCCGCCAATAAGGCTATCGCCAACCGATTTACTTACAGGCAGACTTTCCCCCGAAATCATAGCTTCGTTTACAGATGCTTTGCCTTCTGTAATTATGCCATCTACAGGTATGCTTTCGCCTTTGTTTACCTGCAAAATATCCCCTTTTAAAAGGTCGCGGTGGTCGGTTTCTACAAGGTCTTCATGCCCATTGTGGATTACGACTTTATGGGCTTTTAGTTTTTGTATTTTAAGTAATTCAGTAAGAGCGCTGGTAGTTTGTTTTACCGAACGTTTTTCCATAAAGTTGCCAAGTAACACAAGCGTAACAATAGTAGCGCTGGTCTCGAAAAATAAAGGGTGTGCCGGCATAATAGGGTAGTGGCGCATTGTAATAAGGCTATACAGGTATGCAGCCGAAAAGCCCATCGTAATCAGCACATCCATATTGGGTGATTTTACCTTTACAGAGCCCCAGGCGCTCTTACCAAAATAGAGTATACCAATTATGAATACAGGGGTGCAGAGCAGCAATTGCACCAGCGGATTATGCAATAACATAAAATGAAAAAACATGTGTATAAACAAAGGCAGCGTAAGAATGGCACAAATAGCCAAACGAATTTCTAAGCTATACGAAGGCTTTTCTGTTGCTTCACTATCCTGTCCATGTATATGGGCATGGTAACCTAAGTTGTTTATGCTTTTAATTACCTTATCTAACTTATTATTTTGAGTGGTAGTAAAAACAGCTTCGTTATTGGTGTAGCTAACCTTAACATCCTGCATGCCCTGTTCCTTAAGAGTGCCGGCAACGGTATTGGCACAGCTTTGGCAGTGCATACCTGTTACATCAAGGGTTATTTCTACTTTTTCGGACATAATGCAAAGTTAGGTAATTAGTTACCAAGCTGTGTGTTTTTAACCGCCAAGGACGCAAAGAGAAAAGCCCCGCAAAGAACGCGGAGCAAAGTCACCCTGAACTTGTTTCAGGGTCACATCTTGTTGTGTCTCCCTGCTTAGGGAACCCGTTAAGCTCTTGGACTCCATTATACACTAATATTTCTTAGATTTAGTCTGTTTTAGCATTAGATCATTTAACAAATTGAAATAAATTATGGAAGAAGAAACAAGTAAATTAAAAATAATCCACATCAATTGCTATAAGCTGTTTTTATGTAATCTTGAAATGAAGTACATCTTTGAAGAAGCAAATGAGGATGATATAAGAAATTATAACTCAGATCCCTTTTTAAGATTTTGTATGGAAAGCATTCATATACATTTTTGTCTTTTAGCGAATAATCTAATTTCAGAATCGAAGCATGAGGCATATTCTATTATAAAGTATTTAAAAAAGGACTTGAAAGACAATGAAACAGGGAAGACCGTTTTACAAATGTTAAGTACTTCTGAATTTAAGAATGCATGGAATAAAGTAAAAGAACTAAGAAATAAATGTTACGCTCATAACGATAAGGAAGCAGAAACAATTCTTGAGCAAGTTAAATTGAATCAAACTGAAAGAAACATTATTACCGAAAACTTAAAAAAGTCAATTATTGAGCTTTATAAAGAAAAGGGTATTCAGCTGGAATCCTTTCGTATGGGTCGACCGAAGATTGAACTGAAACTCAAAGTGATTCAAGAATGGAAATCTAATTTAGTGAAGGAATCATTAGAACATATTATGAAAAGGAATGAGGTCCGCTTATAAAATGAAAAACTACACCCGAAAAGAATTTTTAAAACTAAGCAGTGCCGCCGGCGCTGCATTGTTGCTCAATGCTTGCGGAATAGGGAGTGAGGAAAAAGGTGAAAGGGAAAAGGAGAAAGTAAAGAAAGACACTGCTAAAGCCATTAAGAGCTCTGTTAGTGATGCTCCTAACGTACATATAGACCTTGTAGATAAAAACGACCCTCGTTATGATAAATTAAGACAGGGCTTTAATAAACGCATTGACAAATACCCTGCTGTAATTGCACTTTGTACCTCAGCAGAAGAAGTGGCAGCAGCCATAAAGTATGCCCACGAAAAGAACTTACCTATTGCTGTTAAAAGTGGTGGGCATAATATGGAGGGCTTTTCTTGCAATGATGGGGGAATGGTTATCAATCTTTCCAGGATGAGTATGGTGGAAATGCTGGACGATGATAAAATAAGAGTCGGCCCCGGTTGTACACTTGGCGTTTTGTATGATGCAATTCTGCCCAAAGGAAGATTATTACCCGGTGGTTCCTGTGCAGGGGTAGGCTTAGGTGGATTAACACTTGGTGGCGGTTATGGTTTATTCTCCCGCAAATATGGCCTTACCTGCGACCATTTGTTAGAAGCCACTATGGTAGATGGCAATGGAAATATCCATACTACCAAAGATGATGTTGAACTATTATGGGCATTAAAGGGTGGAGGCAATGGCAATTTTGGAGTAGTTACCGAAATGGTATTCACTACTCATAAAGCACCTGCTACTATGCAGGCGCATCATTTTAAATCTGTAAAGCTTAGTTCTGAAAAGGCCCTATCTATTTTGCAAACCTGGATGGAAATAGCTCCACAATTGCCCGATTCATGCTTTTCGGGCTTTGTGTTAAACGGCAGCACACTAAATATTCTTATCACTAATTATGAATACAAGGATACTACGCTGCAACTTTTGCTTGATACACTGGCCAAGGTAATGGATGAATTCCACAGCAGCGGACAGGAGGTACTAAGTAAAAAGCTAAAAGATTATTATGGCTTGCCCGGTCCCGTTTATTTCCGTAATTCATGTGCCGGATTATTTAGAGGATTTGATGATATTAAAGGCTATATAGGGCAGGTTTTTGATAAAATAATTCATACTCCGGGTATGATATACCAAATAAATACCTTGGGTGGAAAAGTAAAAGATCCAGGATTTGAAAAGCTATCATCCTTCCCTCACCGTGCCTACGATTTTGTATCAGAATTGCAAGCCTATTGGGAGCATCCTTCGCAGGATAAAAGACTGGCAGAAGCTACTACAGAGATATTAAAACTTACCGAACAAAATGACATAAACCGCGAATATGTAAACTATTGCAGCCTTGAATTTAGCAATTACGAAACCGCCTACTACGGAGCAAACTATACCCGACTGCAAGCCATAAAACGCAAGTACGATCCGGATAATCATATCCAGCATCCGCAAAACATTAAAGCGTAATTCAAAAGGTTATTCCTGTATTTCGCGTTAGGGATAGAAGCGAAAAGCCCACAGCGAAGCGAGGACTTGTAGCGTATAGCCCGACCCGAAGGGTAACGCCCAAAGAATAAATTTAACTTATAATTTATAACTCATCATTAGCTATATTTGCCGCCTTAATAAAAGAAAATGGTTCGTGTAAAGTTTCCGGATGGAAAAGTAAAAGAATATGCCGATGGCACCACCGCGTTAGAGGTAGCCAAAAGCATTAGCAATTCGTTGGCAGCTAAAGTGCTTGCCGCAAAGGTAAATGGCCAAGTGTGGGATGCAACGCGTCCTCTGCAAGGCGATGTAGAGCTTAATTTACTTACATGGAACGATACCGAAGGCAAATCTACCTTTTGGCATTCTTCGGCCCACCTTATGGCCGAGGCACTGGAGGGATTTTTCCCGGGAATGAAGTTTGGTATTGGCCCACCAATAGAAAATGGTTTTTATTATGATGTAGACCCGGGAGATAAGGTAGTATCTGCCGATGATTTTAAGAAGATTGAAGACAAAATAATTGAACTCGCTCGTAAAAAGGAAGTATTTAAGCGTTCAGAAGTATCTAAAAAAGATGCCCTAAAATATTTTACCGAAAAGGGTGATGAGTATAAGCTCGACCTGATTAAGGACTTGCAGGATGGTAGTATTACCTTTTACCAGCAAGGCAATTTTACCGATTTGTGCCGTGGCCCTCATTTGCCCGATACCAGCTATATAAAGGCTGTAAAGCTATTGAATGTAGCCGGTGCTTACTGGCGTGGTGATGAGAAGAGAAAGCAACTTACACGTATTTATGCTATTACTTTCCCGGATCAAAAGGAACTGACCGAATACCTTACTCTTTTAGAGGAAGCAAAGAAACGAGATCACCGTAAGTTAGGTAAGGAACTGGACTTGTTTATGTTCTCGGAAAAGGTGGGATTGGGCTTGCCTATGTGGTTACCTAAAGGTACCGCATTGCGCGAAAGGTTGGAAAATTTTATGCGTAAAAACCAAAAGGAGGCAGGTTATGTGCAGGTTATTACACCGCATATAGGGCATAAAAACTTATATGTTACTTCAGGCCACTACGAAAAGTATGGCAAAGATTCATTTCAGCCAATACATACCCCGCAAGAAGGAGAGGAGTTCTTTTTAAAGCCAATGAACTGTCCGCACCATTGCGAGATATATAAGAGTAGCCAACGTTCTTATAGAGATTTGCCTTTGCGCCTTGCAGAATTCGGCACAGTATACCGTTATGAGCAAAGTGGCGAGTTGCATGGTTTGACCCGTGTACGTGGCTTTACACAAGATGATGCACATATATTTTGCCGCCCTGACCAGGTAAAAGAAGAATTTGAAAAAGTAATAGATCTGGTATTAAAAGTATTTAAAACCCTTGGTTTTACTGAATATACTGCACAGATTTCGTTGCGTGATAAAGAAGACCGCAGCAAGTATATAGGATCGGAAGAAAACTGGGAAAAAGCAGAAAGTGCAATTATTGAGGCTGCACAGGAGAAAGGACTGATCACCAAAATAGAATATGGCGAAGCTGCTTTTTATGGACCCAAACTCGATTTTATGGTTAGGGATGCTTTAAAAAGGTCGTGGCAGTTGGGTACCATACAAGTAGACTACAATTTGCCTGAACGTTTTGAGTTAGAATACATTGGCTCTGATAACCAGAAGCATAGGCCTGTAATGATACACCGTGCACCGTTTGGTTCTATGGAAAGATTTATAGCCGTATTGTTGGAACATTGTGCGGGTAACTTGCCAGTTTGGCTGGCACCCGACCAGGTTGCTATATTACCAATTGGCGAAAACCATGTAGAATATGCAAAAAACATTTTGAATTTGCTGAAAAAATACGATATTCGCGCCCTCATTGACGAGAGGAACGAGAAAATTGGCAAGAAAATACGTGACGCCGAACTGCAAAAAATACCCTACATGTTAGTGTTGGGCGACAAAGAAATGCAGGACAACAAAGTGGCTGTACGCAGGCACGGAGAAGGCGACAAAGGTGTAATGGATACCGATAAATTCGTTTCGCAAATCAATGAAGAAGTAAAACAATTTTTTGCATAACAAACTAAAAAGGAGGACCCTATAGCAGCGCCAGTAAATTTTAGAAGACCGGTATCATTCAGAGATAGGATTCGTAAAGACGAACCCCAACACAATATTAATGAACGGATAAGGGCAAAGGAAGTAAGGTTGGTAGGAGAATATGCCGAACAAGGCTTAGTACCTATTGAAAAAGCCCTGAAAATGGCGCAAAATATGGGCCTGGATTTAGTTGAGATAACATCCAACGAAACCCAAACAGTTTGCAGAATAATTGACTACAAGAAGTTTTTATACGAGCAAAAAAGGAAACAGAAAGAGATAAAGCAGAAGACAGCCAAGGTAGTAGTAAAAGAAATTAGGTTCGGGCCGCATACAGATGAACACGATTTTAACTTTAAGAAAAATCACGCGTTTAACTTCTTAAAGGAAGGCGCCAAAGTTAGGGCCTTCGTATTCTTCAGGGGCAGAACTATATTGTTTAAAGAACAGGGCGAAGTATTGTTATTAAGATTTGCCCAGGAATTGGAAGAAGTAGGAAAAGTAGAACAGTTGCCTGCACTTGATGGAAAAAAGATGACGCTGCTGCTTTCACCAAAGAAAAAATAAAATAGTATTAAATAACAGATAAAATGCCTAAACAAAAAACAAACTCCGCCGCCAAAAAAAGGTTTCAGTTTACTGCAAGCGGAAAAATAAAGAGAAAGAGAGCTTTCAAAAATCATATTCTTACCAAAAAGGCGAAGAAAAGGAAACGCCATTTGGCACATGCCGGACTGGTGCACGAAACCCAGGAACATAGGATTAAAGCTATGTTGGTAAAATAAGTTCAATATTCAGAATTCAACATTTAAAATTAAAAAGTCATGCCACGTTCAGTTAATGCAGTAGCATCCAGAGCCAGGAAAAAGAAAATATTAAGCAGGACCCGCGGATATTGGGGCGCTAAGAAAAACGTATTTAGCGTTGCTAAAAATACATACGAAAAGGGTTTAAAATATGCCTATCGCGATCGTAAAACCAAAAAGCGCAACTTCCGTGCATTGTGGATTATGCGTATTAATGCATTAGCCAGGGAAAACGGCTTAACCTACTCTGTACTTATGAATAAGATACAGGATAAAGGCATATTGCTAAACCGTAAAGTGCTTGCCGACCTTGCAATGAATCACCCTGAAGCTTTTAAGCAAGTAATAAATACTGTAAAATAAAACATCAAACCATCTCCCTTCATAAAAAAAGGATTCCGCAAGGAATCCTTTTTTGTTATATATTCGTTAACACAAAACATGGCATAAGCTGCCGCTACCAGTGAAGAAAGTAATACTTGGCCTGTATATTTTAATGTCAGCATTTGGAAGCTATGCACAAAGCGACACAACCTATATATGTAGTTATGGCGGGCCGCAAAATGATGGTTTTAATCAAATAAAACTTACAAACGATAAAGGATTTATTGCGATTGGTACAACAAGTAGTTTTGGAAGTGGGAATACTGATTTTTATGTTGTGAAAACAGACTCTATAGGCAGACATCAATGGTCGAAAACTTATGGAGGCCTTCAGAATGAAGAAGGATTTTCGGTTGCCACTACTTATGACCATGGCTATGCTTTTCTTGGATTTACTAATAGCTTCGGAGCGGGCGGATATGATGTGCTCTTAGTTAAAACTGATTCAGTTGGAAATATTAAATGGCAAAAGACTTATGGAGGTTCAGATTGGGACTTTGGATATTCAATAAAAGAGACCCCAATAGATAGTGGATTTGTAATTTGTGGACTTACCTACAGTTATGGCGCAGGTAATGGCGATGTTTATGTCATCAAAACAGATAAGAGTGGCGATACATTATGGACAAAAGCAATTGGCGGTGCACAGTACGATATAGGCAATTCGGTCGAAGTACACAGCAATACTTTATATGCAATTGTAGGAGCTACAACCAGTTTTGGAATCGGGGATACGAATACTTATTTTCTCGAAGTAGATAATAAAGGAAATATAAAGAAGGATACAACCTTTGGGTGCACACATAGTGATTGTGCTTATTCTATTAGAAATACGTTGGACGGAGAGTATTTTGTTTCAGGTAGTTCAGATAGTATGCACCCAGGTACTCCTATGACAGATGCAATGAAAATAGATACTTTGGGTCATCTTAATTGGGAACAGTTTAATGGAGGTGCAGGTTCAAGTATTGGTAAGGATGTAGTTCAGGATGCCGTTAATCAAAGTTATTTTACAGTAGGGTCAACTAATACATTTGGTGCCGGAGGATTTGACTTCTACTGTGCTCAATTGAATGTAGGGGGGTACTTCATTGTTGGCCCAACTTTTGGAGGTGCCAATAACGATTATGGAAATTCAGTAACCTTTGGAGCAGGGAATAAGAGCATTGCCTATGGGGGATCCACCAGCAGTTATGCACAGGGGTTGTTTGATGGATGTATTATAACACAGAGATTGAGAAACGATTCCTTGCTTTCTTATCCAATTGTTATAAGGCAATATAAAGACACACTTTCTCCATCTGCGGTTCAGGAGCAAAATTTGCCTGAAAGCGATGTTAAAGTTTTTCCCAATCCAATGCAGTCGGAAGGAACTATACTGGTTCAACAGCAAGGGATAAAGGGAAGTTGTCTTTTTAATTTGTATGATGTTTTAGGACATTGTGTTATTTCTGAAGCACTAAAAAATATAGGACATAATCAGTCTACTTGTAATATAGAAAGGAATAATCTGCCAAGCGGTACGTATATTTACAAAATTATAGAGGCTGATGCAAAAATTGCAACCGGGAAATTGTTGATACAATAAAAAACATGACGAAGAAAGGGGATAAATCGGTTGCAGAAGGCTACCGCCTAAACAAATACATAGCAGATACAGGATATTGTTCAAGGCGCAAGGCGGATGAAATAATATTTAAGGGCGGTGTAACCATAAATGGAAGAATGGTGAGGGAGCCGGGCACCAGGGTAAAGCCCGGAGATAATGTGACCGTAGATGGTAAAAAACTGAAGGAAGTATCTAAATACTATGTTTTACTAAATAAAACTAAGGATGCCATTACCACTACATCTGATGAACGTGGTCGTAAAACAGTAATGGATTTAATACAGGGTGCCAGTGAAGAACGCTTATATCCTGTTGGCCGATTGGATAGAAACACCACCGGTTTATTATTGTTGACCAACGATGGAGAACTGGCTAATCGCCTGTCTCACCCTTCAGGAGAGGTTAGGAAGGTATACAGGGCTACGCTTGATAAACCTGTATCGTACGATGTTATAAAGCAAATACGCCAAGGTGTTTTGCTGGAAGACGGTATGGCAAGGGTAGATGAAGCCAACCATGAAGAAAAGCAGGATGAAAAAGTGGTAATGCTTGTGTTACATAGCGGTAAAAACCGTGTTGTACGCAGGTTATTCGAAGCTGTAGGCTTTAAAGTAAAGGCATTGGATAGAATAGGTTATGCGGGTCTAACCCTTCATGGCCTGGGCCGTGGACAATGGAGATACTTAGGCAGAGAAGAAATTAAAACACTCTATAAAAAGGTTTCCAGCAAGGAAGAAGCCAATAAGAGATAGTAGTTTATTCTATCACTTCCATTAACGTACGGAAGGCAACAATTTTATCACCGAATTTATCTTTCATTGGTTTTTGCAGCCTTGGTGCATGTTCAGCTTTATATTTTTTGTATTCATCCAGGCTTTTAGCCGAATATTGTACCGAATAGGTACTTCCTGCATCCTCTACATCTAGCAACTTACACAGGCGGTGCCCATTAAAAAGCCCCGTACTAAGCACTTCGGGTATATGTACATTACGCATCCATTCAACCCATTCCAGGTGGATGTCGTCCTCTACATTTAGGGTTACATTATAGATTATCATACTTAAAATTTGAGCTAATATAACGTTCTATTAAACGTGGTATTGCATATTCTCCCAGCGTATTGAGTTCCACCCAAAAGCAATCTTTAGTCAGTTTAGCTGGCTTTGTTTTTATCGATACATGTATAAAAATGGCTTTCAGCTTTTGATGGCTTAAAATATGTGTGTGCGTGCTGGAAACAGATTTTACAAAAGGTTTATTTTTTTTAAATAAGTCTCGCCATTCTTTGGTTTTTGTAATGCTATCAATAGGTGTAGCTTCTTTTGTTTCAATGCATGGAAAATCGTGTAATCCTTTCCAAATATCTTTTTCGGTTCTTTTTTTCAGAAGAATAGAGCCTTTATATTCTATAACTACATAATTTAGGTAGCGTTCCCGGACTTTAATTTTAGCATCTTTTATAGGCAGCTGGTCTGTTATGTTTCTTGCATAAGCAGAGCATCCACTTTGCAAAGGACACTCGTTGCACTTAGGGGTTTTAGGAGTGCAGCATAATGCACCCAATTCCATTATGGCTTGGTTATATGTGCCTGGGGCCTTTTTAGGCAACAACTTAATGGCAGCTTTTTGCAACAACTTCTTCCCCGGCCCAGAATCTATGGAAGATAGAATACCCAAATAGCGCGCATAAACCCTCATTACATTGCCATCTAACACAGGGTAGGGGAGTTTATAGGCAAATGATGCAATTGCCGCAGCAGTATAATCTCCCACACCTTTCAAGGCACGTATATCATCATATTTTGTGGGAAATTTGCCTTTAAAATGCTTTTGTATATGTTGTGCCGCATGGTGCATGTTGCGTGCTCGGGAATAATAACCCAAGCCCTGCCATAGTTTCAATACCTCATGTTCCGATGCTTTGGCAAGATGGGTGACGGTAGGATATTTTTCTACGAATTTTAGATAGTAGCTCATTCCCTGCGCTACCCTGGTTTGTTGCAATATAATCTCCGATAGCCATATCTTATATGGGTCTTTAGTATTGCGCCAGGGCAGGTCTCTTTTATGCTTTGCGTACCATCCTAATATCAAATCGCTATACCTATCCATCGTTTCTAAATAATTACCAAAGTAACGTTAACATTTTTTAAGTAACAAATAAATAAGGATTTTCGTAGTTTTACAATATATAAACGCATAGAAAGGTGAAGAAAATCATAATGATAGTGTCCTGTTTGGCAATTTCGGTAATTGCTTTTGCCCAGGAAGAAACCGTGGATGCCAAAGCTAATACTATACTGCAAGCGCTTACAAAGAAGACGAAATCATACAAAAGCATAAAGGCTGAGTTTACTGTAACAACCTACGGCAGGGATAAAAAGCCTACAGATTCTCAAAATGGAAGCCTAACTGTTAAAGGAGGCAAATACAGGCTGGACATTAAAAACCAGCTGGTAATATGCGATAGTACCACGACGTGGACATTCTTGAAGGATGCTAATGAGGTGCAGATAAACACAGTTGACCCATCTGAAAAGAGCGCCATTACCCCCAGCAATATTTTTACTATTTACGAAAGCGGTTTTAAAAATCATTTTGAAAGTGAAAGCAAAGTAGGTAACGCCAATGTTGCAGTGATAGACTTATACCCGAAGCATCCTGAAAAAGAAAAGTACCACACGCTAAAATTATCGGTTGATAAGGATAAAAGTCAAATTATTGAGGTGCAGGCAATGATGAAAGATGGCACTATGTTAACCTACACTATTCGTAGCTTTAGCACAAATACAGACTTACCCGCAACCACCTTTAAGTTTGATAAAAAAGATTATCCGGGGGTAGAGGTAGAGGATTTACGTAACTAATTACATCGTCTGCACTAGCGACGATTCAATAATATTTCCGTGTTCTAATATTTTGTGAACGGGGCATTTGTTGGCTACAACAAGCACTCTTGCTTTTTGGTCAGCATCTAAAGCGCCCTTTAGCTCTATTTTACGGGTGAAAACATTTTTGCCTTCTGCATTGGTCGTTTTGTCTACCTCAACGTTAATGCCTTCTATCTTCCATTGCTTATGGTTAAGGTAAATTTTAATAGTAGCTACTGTGCATGCAGCCAACGATGCGCAAAGCATCTCTGTAGGCCCGGGGCCTTTGTCTTTACCACCATTACTTTCAGGCTCATCAAATATTACTTTATGCTGGCGTATAGATGCCATCATTTCGAAATCGGTATAGCCTAATGTTACAATTGCTTTGGTCATAAAATAATGGTTTGATTGATTTGTTTAAACCGCCTCGGCATATTGTGTGCCAATGTTTTCAAGGGTTTCTAAAATGTCTTTATATGTTTCTCCCAGAACAAGCTTCATCCTAAAATCTTTAAAATTTTCCATGCCTTTAAAGTAACTGGTGTAGTGTCTGCGCATTTCTAAGATGCCAAGCTTTTCTCCTTTCCACTCTATCGATTTATCAAGATGCGTACGACACACTGCTATGCGTTCTTCAAGGGTAGGAGGGGGCAAGAGTTCTCCTGTTTTCATAAAGTGTTTTATTTCCCTAAATATCCAGGGGTAGCCAATACTGCCACGGCCTATCATTACTCCATCTATACCATATTGCCCTTTCATTTCAAGGGCTTTCATTGGTGAATCTATATCGCCGTTTCCGAAGATAGGTATCTTAATACGTGGATTGTTTTTTACTTCACCAATTAAGGTCCAGTCTGCCGGGCCTTTATATAGCTGCTTACGAGTACGCCCATGTATGGTAAGGGCTTTTATGCCAATATCCTGAAGGCGTTCGGCCACTTCTAATATGTTTTTGGTGGTATCATCCCAACCCAAGCGAGTTTTAACGGTAACAGGCAACTTAACCGCTTTTACTATCTCAGATGTCATACTCACCATCTTCGGTACATCCTGCAACAATGCGGCGCCTGCACCCTTACAGGCTACCTTTTTAACAGGGCAGCCATAGTTAATATCAATAAGGTTAGGGTTTACCTCCTCAGCAATAATGGCTGCTTCGCGCATAGATTCTATACTGCTGCCAAAAAGCTGAACACCCACAGGCCTTTCATTTTCAAACAAGTCGAGCTTTTTGCGGCTTTTAACTGCATCACGTATTAATCCTTCCGACGAAATAAATTCGGTATAGAGCATATCGGCCCCGTTTTGCTTGCACACATGACGGAACGGAGGGTCGCTCACATCTTCCATAGGGGCAAGAAGTAAAGGGAAATCAGGGAGTTCTATATTACCAATACGTACCATTTGGTGAGTACAAAGTTTGTAAAGTTCTTAAAGTTTATAAAGTAAGAATCATAGTTTATAACTCATAACTTATAACTCATAACTTATAACTTATAACTTATAACTCTTAACTTAATTATTACTTTTGCAAATATACCTCAATTGTATGAATAACGACCTAAACCCTTCACCAGCCCCGCTTGAGAGATTATCTTCCGGGGGGCAATTCCTTATACTGCTGGGTATTTTTGTTTTATCCTTGGTGGTGTTTTCGCTTATCGGTATTGTTTGTATAGTGATGATTGGCCACGTAAGCCTTTACGATATAAAAGGCATGAATGATTATAGCAATCCTCAATTGGTAGAAGGCTTAAAGGTAGCTCAGATAATAAGTTCTTTCGGTACGTTTATTGTTCCGGCTGTAATATTCACTTTGCTTGTTTCGCGTAACAGGTTGGAATATTTAGGGATGAAGAATTCGGGAAGGTTGTCCACGCTTTTAGTGGGCGGATTACTAATGTGGGGTGCATTACCTCTTATAAACGGCATGGCCGAGTTGAACAGCCACATGCAATTGCCATCGTTTATGAGTGGCATAGAATCGTGGATGAAAAATGCCGAAAAGCAGGCCGATGCACTTACTGAGGCATTTATGGGGCATCAAACCTTTTTTGGAATGCTTACTAACTTATTTATGATTGGACTTTTAGCTGCAGTGGCAGAAGAATTGTTCTTTAGAGCAGTACTGCAAAAGATTATGATTAAATGGACTAAAAGTATTCACTGGGGTGTATGGCTAACCGGCTTCTTGTTCAGCTTTTTACATTTTGAGTTTTATGGATTCCTTCCTCGTATGCTAATGGGCGTTTATTTAGGATATCTCTTTATATGGTCGGGTTCTATTTGGATCCCAATTTTCGCCCACTTCCTTAATAACGCGACAGCCGTAATATTTGCCTATATGGAAGATAAGGGAATAGTGCCCAAGGATATAGACCAGCTTGGCTCAAAAGGATCTGAGATGATTTATGTTGTTATTAGCGCAGTATTTGTGGCTTTGCTAATGTTCCTAATTTATAAGATGGAACATAAAAAGCAGGACGTTATTTCAGTTTAAACCGACTTGCTTCCTCCACCAAACTCCATCAGGTATAAGACCTCACCCCGCCCTCTCCTCGAAAAAAGGAGAGGGTTAGTAGATTTTAAGAAGTTTAATCTATATTCGAAACAGTATTCCATTTTCAATGAAAGCCCATAACAAAGTTTCATTAAAAGAAATACGGAGGCAATTGCGACAAGAAATGACCCCGGCTGAAATGGTTTTGTGGAAAAGACTTAGGAATAGCAGATTTTTGAGCCTTAAATTTAAAAGACAGCATAGTATAGGCAATTATATAGTCGATTTTTATTGTGCAAATCCACGTGTAATAATTGAAATTGATGGTGGGGTTCATTTTGAGGAAGAGCAAAAAGAGAAAGACGAACATAGGGATGAAAACCTAAAGGACATGAATTATATTGTACTCCGGTTTTCTAATGACGAAGTAATAAACGAGACGATGACTGTCTTAAAGAAAATTGAAGCGGCTATAAAAGCAAAGTGACTTACATCTGCATACCCTCTCCTCTGACAAGGAGAGGGCATGGTGAGGTCGATTAAAATGAAGGCGTTATTTATTAGTGCATATTCATACCGACTTACTTCCTCCACCAAACTCCATCAGGTAGCGTTTTATAAAGTCATCAAGCTCTCCATTAAGCACTGCTTGTACATCTGATGTTTCATAGTCGGTACGTAGGTCTTTAACTAATTTATAAGGATGCAATACATAATTGCGGATTTGTGAGCCCCATTCTATTTTCTTTTTAGTACTTTCTATTGCTGCAACGGTTTCCATCTTTTTACGTATCTCCCTTTCATAAAGCTGAGACTTTAACATTTGCAAAGCCTTGTCTTTATTCTGCAATTGCGAACGTGATTCCTGGTTTTTTATAACAATACCCGATGGCTTGTGATAGAGGCGCACTGCTGTTTCTACCTTGTTTACATTTTGCCCGCCTTTACCACCCGAACGGAATGTTTCCCATTCTATATCGCTAGGGGTAATTTGGATTTCTATGCTATCATCGATAAGCGGGTATACGTACACCGAAGCAAACGATGTATGCCTGCGCGCATTCGAATCGAAAGGCGAAATACGTACAAGCCTGTGTACACCGTTTTCACCTTTAAGGTAGCCAAAGGCATAGTCTCCTTGTATCTCCAATGTAACTGATTTTATGCCCGCTGTTTCACCTTGCTGCAAATCCACTTCCTTTATAGAATAGCCTCTTTTTTCTCCCCACATTAAATACATACGCATCAGCATATAGGCCCAATCCTGGCTTTCGGTACCACCTGCGCCGGCGTTTATTTCTATCACTGCATTCAGGCGATCTTCTTCCAGCCCAAGCATGTTTTTAAACTCAAGGTCTTCCAGTAATTTAAAGGTAATGGCATACTGTTCATCCATTTCCTTTTCAGTTGCATCTCCTTGTTTAAAAAAATCGTAAGTGAGTAATAGGTCGTCAACACTTTTATTCAAGCGGCTAAAGGCATCCGTCCAGTTTTTCTGGCTTTGAATTTGCTTTAGTAAAATCTCCGCTTTTTTAGGATCGTTCCAAAAGTCATCGGCATGTGTAATGGCCTCCTGTTCCGCTATCTTCTTTAACCGTTTATCGACGTCAAAGATGCCCCCTCAGCGTATCAAAACGCTCCTTCAGTTCCTTTACTTGTTCGTATGTAACCATCTTACCTTAATATATTGTGGGGTAAGTGGTCGGGTCCGTCTCATTCATTATTGAATAAACGGCATCAAAAATATCTTCTACGCTTGGTTTAGAGAAATAATCTCCGTCTGAACCATAAGCTGGCCTGTGTGCCTTGCCTGTAAGTGTTTTTGGAGCAGAATCAAGATGTTCGTATCCGCCTTGTTCTTCCAAAACTTTTTGCATCATGTATGCGCTGGCTCCTCCCGGTACATCTTCATCTAAAAACAATACACGGTTAGTTTTTGTTAAGGAGGCTACAATAATATGGTTCAAATCGAATGGCAATAAAGTTTGTACATCTATTACTTCAATCGATATGTTCACTTCTTGTAATTGCTGCGCTGCTTCTAAGGCCATGCGGCAAAGTGGGCCGTAGGTAGCTACGGTTACATCGCTACCTTCACGAAGTATTTCAGGTACCCCAAGAGGGACTTTAAACTCTCCCATATTATTGGGCCTTTTTTCCTTAAGCCTGTAACTATTTAAGGGCTCCACCACTAAAGCAGGTTCATTAGCAGATAAGAGAGTATTATAAAATCCTGCTGCCTGTGTCATGTTACGAGGAACGCATAAATAAATGCCTCGTAAAGTGCCAAGTATCATAGCCATAGGCGAACCGCTATGCCAAATACCTTCTAACCTGTGGCCACGGGTACGCACAATAACGGGTGAGCGTTGTGTGCCTTTGGTACGGTAGGAGAGCGTAGCAAGGTCATCGCTTAACACTTGCAGTGCAAAAAGTAAGTAATCTATATATTGAATTTCGGCAATAGGACGGAAGCCACGCATAGCCATACCAATGGCCTGTCCTGCAATGGTTGCTTCGCGTATACCGGTATCAAACAATCTTTCCTCTCCGTACTTCTTCTGAATATTTTCAAGCCCCTGGTTTACATCACCTAGCTTGCCCGAATCCTCACCAAATGCTACTACATTAGGATATTTCGAAAATATGGCATCAAAATTATCTCTCAATATTTCGTGGCCGTTTACTTGGGTATCGTCTTCGTAAGATGGGGCAACGGGTGCCACGTTTAAAGCTTCTTCTGTGTGAAGTAAAGAATCATACCTGTCTACATTCTTACTATCATAATCCTTAAGGTAAGCAAGTATCTGTTCACGGGCTTCGCTTGGTTCATTGCGAGTAATACGTAAAGTCTTTCTTAATGCATTGGTTACATCTTTACGTATAGGGTCTTTTGTTGATGCGAGTTCTTTTGATAGTTGAGCCAATGCTTCATTATTTCCGGTAACAGCATTTATAAGTTCAATTGCTTCACCAGCTTCCTGTTTTATAGGTTGCAAATATGCTTTCCAGGCATTGTCTTTGGCTGTTTTTACGTCTGTCTTAGCCTTTTCTTCAATGGCTTTAAGTTCGTCTTCGGTAGCAACAGCAAACTTCAGTATCCATTCCCTCATCCGGTGGATGCAATCAAAGTCTTTTTCCCATTGCATGCGCTCAGGCGATTTATAACGCTCGTGAGAACCTGAGGTAGAGTGGCCTTGAGGTTGTGTAACTTCCTCTACATGCATTAACACCGGTACATGTTCTTCACGGCACAATTCGGCAGCTTTTTCATAGGCTTCGCAAAGGGCGGGATAGTCCCAGCCTTTTACTTTAAATATTTCATAGCCTTCCGTTTTTTTATCACGCTGCATACCCTTTAAGGCCTCCGATATATCTCCTTTAGTAGTTTGATATTTTTTAGGAACAGAAATGCCATATCCATCATCCCATACGGATATTAGCATAGGTACCTGCATAACACCTGCGGCATTAATAGTTTCCCAAAAAGGCCCTTCGGATGTGCTGGCATCTCCAATAGTACCAAAAGCCACTTCATTGCCTTTTATGCTGAATTTTTCAAATTCTGCTGTATGCAGATTAGGGTTGTTACGGTATAGTTTTGATGCAAGGGCTAAGCCCAGTAAACGAGGCATTTGTCCGCTGGTAGGCGATATGTCTGATGATGTATTGTATAGCTCAGTAAGGTTTGCCCATGTGCCGTCTTCATTAACTGTACGAGTAGCATAATGTCCACCCATTTGTCTGCCTGCTGAAGAGGGTTCTGCTTCTAAATCAGCATGGGCGTATAACCCGGCAAACCATTGTTGTAACGTCAACATACCGGTAGCAAATGCAAAGGTTTGGTCGCGATAATAGCCCGACCTGAAATCACCCTTTTTAAAGGCTTTGGCCATGGCTATCTGCGCAATTTCCTTCCCATCTCCAAAAATGCCAAATTTGGCCTTGCCCGACAATACTTCCTTCCTACCCATCAAACTGGCCTCGCGGCTTTCGTTGGCAAGGCGGAAGTCGTTCAGGATAGTCTTTTTAAACTCATCAAAAGATATCTCCTTTTTCTGCGATAAATTTTTTAACTCCTCTGTTTTAGACATGGCTATGCAGCTACTATTGTTTCATTAAGGTAGCAAATTTAGAATTTGTTTTATAGATGGGCGTATTACCCCAAACTTTATTTTTATTGCACTAAAAGCCCATAACTATGGCAGTTTAGTAAATTTGTAGTCTTGCAAGGCATAAATGGAAGTTTTAAAGCGTAATCAACAGTTTATTTTCATTGTTTTTTTATGGCTCCTTTCGGGGTATGGCGGCCCTTTGCCTTACCTGGTGGTACCCCTTACGGTTATAGTAATGAAAAGGCGAAATATGTACCAGGAGCTTTTGCTTGGCTTTTTTCTCATTCTAACTTTATCTGATAGCCGTTCTTACTTCCTTGATTGGGCGGCAAATGCCAAAAACGAGTATATAGTATTGTTGGCCTTATTTCTCTTTATAGACAGGAAAAGTTTTGCCCATTTTAGCTACTTTTATAAGCGGTTTATACCATTTTTTCTCGTCGCATTTCTTTGTGTATTTTTCGCTCCTTCGGATATTGTTTTCGTTTCGTTTCAAAAAACATTATCATACTTTTTTTTGATAATAGTTGTATCCAACTACACCATAAAGTGCCATAACGATTATGGAGGCGAATTTTACAAAAGCCTTATTTATATGAGTGCAGTAATACTTGCGGCCGGATTTATATTACGTGTTGTAAATTACGAAGAAGCTTACCTTGATGCCCGCTATCGGGGGATACTAGGTAACCCGAATGGGCTGGGGATATACGTAATGATGATATTCATTGTTTTTGCACTAATACGCGAAAAATTTCCTTCGCTATTCAGTAACCGCGAAAAGAATATAATTTGGGGACTGATGTTTGTATCTATGTATATGGCGGGCTCGCGTAATAGTATCTTTGCTTTGGTTTTGTTTGTTTTCTTTTCTTATTTCTATAAAATTTCTCCTTTTTTAGGATTTATACTTTTCGTTATTTTTATTGTAGGATATCTTTCTGTATTAAATAACATAGCCGATATCGTTAATTATTTCGGATTGGGAAGTTATTTACGTGTAGATACATTGCAGGATGCATCGGGCAGGTACATTGCCTGGAATTTTGCTAAAGACCATATAAAAGAAAGTATTTGGCTGGGCAGAGGATTTGAATACACCGAAAACCTTTTTGAAGATTATTCGGACTGGCTAAACAATTTAGGTCACCAGGGCAATGCACATAATACCTATTTAACGTTATGGCTCGATACAGGGCTTATCGGCCTTGTATCATATGTTTGGGCCATGGGGCGGTCTTTTGCCGAAGCTGCTAAAAGTAGCAAGCTTGCTATACCTGCCATGTATGCCATACTTTTCTCAACTGTATTCGAATCATGGATGGCAGCATCATTAAACCCATTTACTATACAACTTTTTATAATCTTAACTATGCTAACCAGTGAATCAATCTCCCCATACCAAGCCCCGGCTGTTGTTCCTATACAGTGAGTTGGCTGATTATTTCCTGGCATGTATCCGAAAGCTTTTATCGGATTATGATGTGGAAGTAGAAGTTATTCATTGGGCTGTTAATAAAGAGGCGCCTTTTGTGTTTTCCTTTACGGAGAAGGCTAAATACTATGAAAAGAATAAATTCAGTAAAAAGGAATTGCAAGAAAAGATAAAATCATTTGCCCCCGATTTTATTTATTGTAGCGGTTGGATGGATAAGGATTATTTAGAAGCAGTAAAAGGATATAAGAGCAAGATACCTGTAGTTATAGGGTTGGATACATGGTGGACTGGAAGCTTTAAACAGCAAATAGCCTGTTTGCTCAGTAGATTTACGCTAATGCATACTTTTTCCCATGCATGGGTACCTGGCAGCAGGCAAAAGAAGTATGCCCTAAAACTTGGATTTAAAAGCGAGAACATACTTACAGGATATTACACAGCCGACACGGATAATTTTAAAGCCATCGGTGATAGCTGCATGGCCGAGAAAAGTAAAAAATTCCCACACCGATTAATATATGCAGGCCGTTATTACGATTTTAAAGGAATAACCGATTTATGGGATGCATTTATTTCCTGGAAAGCTGAAACAAATAATCACTGGGAATTATGGTGCTTGGGTACGGGTGAAATAAAGCCGATTGAGCATCCAGCTATAAAGCATTTTGGTTTTGTTCAACCCAAAGAAATGGGCCCGTATATGCTTGCTGCCGGCGTATTTGTTATGCCTAGTAGGTTTGAGCCATGGGGGGTTGTGCTTCATGAATTCTGTACTGCTGGTTTTCCTGCAATATGTTCGGATAAGGTGGGCGCGGCAGAAGCATTTATAAACGAGGGCGAGAATGGCTATATTTATCCTGCCGGAAATGTAGATGAATTAAAAGAGTTGATAAAGAAAATAACTGCTTCAACAGACGATAAACTTCTTAAAATGGCAGAGAAGAGCAGAGAAAAATCACTTACTCTTAGCCCCGCGATATGGGCAAAAACATTAATGAATACATTACAATCTTAAAATATGAAAGAGTTAAATAGTAAATCAAAAATAGGGGTGATAGGAGCCGGTACCATGGGTGCCGGAATAGCTCAACTTGCAGCGATGTCGGAGCATGAAGTGGTGCTGTTTGATACGAACTCCGTTGCTATGAAACAGGCTGATGAAAGACTTAAGAAATCGTTAGATGTATTGATAGAAAAGGGCAAGATAACCAGCAGCAGAGCAGGAAATATAATAGCCCGCATTACGCCTGCCCGTGTATTCGATGATTTTAAGGGCTGTGATTTAATTATTGAAGCTGTTATCGAGGAGATAGCCATCAAACAAGAAATTTTTAGAACACTTGAAAGTAAAACTTCGGCCGATTGTATACTTGCTACAAATACTTCATCGCTTTCGGTTACATCTATTGCAGCAGCTTGTAAGGATGCTTCACGCGTTATAGGTATTCACTTTTTTAACCCTGCACCTATAATGCCTTTGGTTGAAATAATACCAGGCATAGCAACAAGTGATCAAGCGGTTAAAACATGCCGTTCACTTATTGATTCGTGGAAAAAAACTACGGTAATTGCAAAAGATACCCCAGGCTTTATTGTTAACCGTGTGGCGAGGCCTTTTTACGGAGAAGCCATACGTATTTACGAAGAGGGTATTGCCGATTTTGCAACTATAGACTGGGCTATGAAGGAAATTGGTGGCTTTAAAATGGGTCCCTTTGAGCTGATGGATTTTATAGGTAACGATGTTAATTATAAGGTTACAGAAACCGTGTGGACACAATTGTTTTATGATCCAAGATACAAGCCTTCTCTTACACAAAAGCGTTTATACGAAGCTGGGTATTGGGGTAAAAAGAAGGGCAGAGGATATTATGATTATTCTGCTGGAGTCACAATGCCGGTTCCTAATAAAGACAAGAAGTTGGGGGAGGAAATATTTTTAAGGATAATAGCTATGCTGGTGAATGAAGCCTATGATGCATGGTACTACAAAATAGCAATCAGGGAAGACCTGGAGTTAGCAATGACTAAGGGGGTAAATTATCCTAAAGGATTAATACAATGGGGCAGCGAAATTGGCATGAATAAAATTGTGGACACACTTGAAGAACTACAGCATACTTACGCAGAAGACCGTTACAGGCCCAGCTTGCTGTTAAAGCAAATGGCAACCAAGTAGAATTAAAAAAGGGCTGAAGAATATTCAACCCCTTCTCTTATAAAAATTATATTTTTATAAATACTGTCCTTTTACCAAATACCAAAGCACGTCTTCCTTGTTATGCCCCTGTTGGGCGGTTACTGTGCCTGTTGCATGATCTCTCATGGTAACAATATTCCATACGTTCACATCACCATTAGGTTGGGTATAAGCAGTGGCAATCTTTGTCCCATTTACAAGATATACGGTCAAGGTCTTTGTAAACATTCCATTTACACTCACTTCGTTGTATTGAAAATTACCTATTTGCTGTCCATCCTGGTATATGTTATTTCCATCTAAGTGTAAATCTCCATCATGCCTTCTTTCCACATACACATAATTCTCCGTTGGTCTTTGAGCAGCAACAGGCGAATTAGAAGGAGGCGGGGTATTGTAATTTTCCGTTGGCCTTTGTGCAGCAACAGGTGAATTAGAAGGAGGAGGAGCATTGTAATTATCATCCGGCCTTTGCGCAGCAACAGGGCTGGGGGCAGGTGCCGGTTGAACTACTACGACTTGTTGAGGTGGTGGTGCTGGAGCGGGATTATTAACGATTATAACTTGTGGTTGCGGAGGAGGTGGCGGTGGTACAGACCATCTAACGGGATTTTCTGCAATAAATGTAGCTTCGGCACCACCATCTATAGCACTGCCATTGGGAGTAATAAGGTGGTACCTGCCCACTGTTTTAAAGGGCCTTGTACCGTTATAGGTTTCACCCGAATTTCTGGTATCCGAGAAAATGTATGTATAATAACCTATGGTTGATGGAGGTGTATTAGGGGCATGAGGAACTGTATAATCGGGTGCAATACCTGCCCTTACATAAATTAATTCCTGCCCTGTTAAGGAACGTATGCTATAATCGTCATGTTGCAGGGCTCCTCTTTCTACTTTATAAATAATGCAATTGGGAACCCCGGAAACAAATACGGTATCATAATCCCATATAATATCGCCTTTTTCTTTCGATTTTTCAACTGCCTTTGCATGTTTTGCAGCCTCCTTAGGCGTCATTTGATAAGGAGGAGGATTAACAGGAGCACTTTGCTGTGCTTTAGCTGCCACAAAGGCCAGCACCGAGAAGAAAAGTAATGTCTTTTTCATAGGAGTAATTTCTTTATAGGGTAAAGATAAATTAGTTTAATGAAACAAAAATGAAGCCTGTATTATATTGCTAATGAATTTAATGTGATATTCTCAACGGCTATTACCTAAAACTTAAGTCCGTTTGATACTGCAGCCAGGTTTGCTATTTTGTAGAGTAGGCGTGCCCCCACATTAGCATCCCATTCATCATTGCCGGGTGCTACCTCGTTAATATCAAACGCTACAATTTGCCGGCCCGATTCTACAACCATTTCAATTAAATGTATTGCCTCCCAAAATTCCAGTCCACCTGGTACAGGAGTACCTGTATGCGGACATAGTTTAGGGTCCAGTCCATCAATATCAAAACTTATATAAACATGCTTTGGAAGATGCGAAATAATGCTTCTTGTAATTTCGTGCCAACTGCTTCCATAAGCCATTTTTTCTTTCATGTCCTTATCCGAAAAAAGCTTAACCCTGCCATGAGAATGATGTATAAGCTGGTTTTCGCCTTCGGAGAAGTCGCGGATACCGACCTGTACCAGCTTTTTCATGCTCTTAATCTTAAGTGCATTAAACATAATAGATGCATGCGAATACGTAAAGCCTTCGTAGGCATCACGCAAATCACAATGGGCATCAATATGCAATATTCCAAAATCGTGCTGTTGGGCAACAGCTTGCATAAGGCCAAGGGGTGTACTATGGTCGCCACCAAGCAAGGCTACGATTTTTTTCTTTTTTAAATGTTGCAAAGATTTATCCTTTACCCATTTTACCATTTCGTCGCAGGCTTTGTTGATCTCTGTTAGCAATGGTTTCATTTTCTTTTCGTTGCCACCATTGGTAAACATGTCTATATAGCTTTCTGCTTTTGGGCGTAGTTGCTTATTTTGCTTTACCAGGGCAGCAGGCATATCTTCCATTGCAATACCAATCTTCCATGCATTGGGCACTTTTTCATCAAAAAGATCAACCTGAGCCGAAGCTTTTTTAATGGCTTCAGGCCCTTTTGCTGCACCACTTTGGTAAGATACCGTCACTTCCCATGGTACAGGTATTACAACCACGTTTGCATTATCAGTAGTATAAGGTAGGCCATATAAAGAATCTGCTGAAGCAGGCCCATCGGGATCGAAAGATTGTTTTTTTGTCATGAGGTGAAGTGTTGATATTTCAAAAATAAATAAACCGTATTAAATGCTTAAATCCCAGCTTTTAGTTTCAGACTGCATTCCTCTTAAATAATCAGCAGCTGTCATTCTTTTTCTTCCTTCAGGTTGTAGTTCAAGTATCTCTAAAGCATTATTCTTGCAGCCAATAAATAAATGATTATTGCTACCAATAATCATTTTACCGGGATTGGCTTTTACAGTATCCTGCTTCCGAGTTTTAAATATTTTAAGAACGGGTTTCTTTCCTGTATTATCTATTATTTCAGTCCACGCACCTGGGTAGGGGCTTAGTCCTCGAATAAAGTTAAATACGTCTTCCATCGGCTTGGTCCAGTCTATTTTACAGGTTTCGCGAAATATTTTAGGAGCGAATTTTATGGCATCTTGCTGATTCTGTTTCTGAGCTTTTACATTTCCATCCGCAATATTATCAACTGTTTGCACAAGTAATTTAGCACCTTCGATCATAAGTTTATCATGTATCGTGCCTGCATCATCTGTATCGGTAATCGGTAATTTATCCTGCAATAAAATATCTCCGGTATCTATTTCCTGAGTAATGAAAAAGGTAGTGGCGCCCGTTTCTTTTTCTCCATTAATAATGGCCCAGTTAATTGGAGCTGCGCCCCTGTATTGGGGTAATAGAGATGCATGTAAATTTATGGTACCAAGTCTTGGCATGTTCCATACCGCTTCGGGCAACATACGGAATGCAACTACCACAAACAAGTCAGCATTTAAAGCCTTTAGTTCCGTTAAGAAAGTTTCATTCTTTAATTTTTCCGGTTGTAGTAGTTTAAGGTTATGTTCTACTGCATACTTTTTTACCGCTGATTCCTGTAGCTTTAATCCTCTGCTTGCTGGCTTATCTGGCACTGTAATAACGCCTGCCACCTTATGCCTACTGTGTACAAGTGCATCTAAAGATGCCACAGCAAATTCAGGCGTACCCATAAATACTATATTAAGGCTGGTTTCCATCTTTATTTAGTGCTAATAAGCTTTTCAAGTTTTGCTGTTTCTTGCTGCCATTGATAATTGGCAAGCACAAAGCTATAAGCATTCATGGCAATCTCACCAGCTTTCTTTTCATCGGTTAAAAGCGCACTAATATGTTTTGCGTACTGTTCGGGTGTATCGGCTACCAAAATGCTTTTGTCTTTCTCAGCTCCAAGCGCATTATTTGCAAGGGTAGAGGTGATGCAAGGTATTTGCATAGCCATTGCTTCAAGTAGTTTGTTTTGCAGGCCTATGCTTAAAAACATAGGTGCTACCAATATTTTACTCCGTGCAAAATTTTCGCGTATATCGTTCACCCAGCCGCTTACAGTCACTTGCCCGGATGCAAGTGCTTGCACGCGTTTGTTAGGATTGGTACCCGAAATAAGCACCTTTACATCAGGATGTTTTTTTCTTACTAAGGGTAAAATTTTGTTTACCAAATATTCGGCACCTTCAATATTGGGTGGGTATTGCATGTTTCCATTAAACAAAATATCATACTCCTTTTTGTGGGCAAGAGGTTTAAAGTAATCTGTATCCACGCCGTTCGAAATGATGCTGATTTTCAATTTTTCCGGGTGTTGTATATGGCTTCTATCCTGTTCCGAAATAATTACCAAATTGTTAAAGTGAGAGAAGATATGATTTTCGTAAGCGGAAAGCCTTGCATGTTCCATTTTAAGTATAGTACGTAAGTAAAAGGGAGCACCTGATACGCGCCTTTCCGTACCCTTAGAGAATACGTCCATAAAGTCTAGGGTCTTGGGTATGTTATCTATGTGTTTTACGTATTCTGTAGTTCGTATCAACTGACAAATAATATGGTCGGGTTTTTGGGCAGTAATAAGCTGGTTAAGTTTTTGCTGCGCCCTATGCGAATAAAAATAGGCTACCTGCAACGGTAGTTTGTTAAACAAAGCTTTAAAAAGATTTATACCAACTTGGAATTTAGATAAATGTTGGACCTCTACATGCGCACAATATTGCTTTACATGAGCAATGGCTTCGTTTGTTAATTTACCGTCATTCAAAGAAAATAAGGTGACCTGATGATGCTTGGACAAGTTTTTTAGCTGGTAATACGCCCGTAATTTGTCTCCTTTATCAAGAGGGTAGGGAAAGCGTGAAAGTATAAAGAGTATTTTCAATTCGGGTAAAATTAAAACCTGGCAAAATTAGCGATTATGCAAATTACTTTTTGCGTTTATTAGCCCCTCGTAAAACTGAACCAGCCTGCCTGTTATTGCATGTATATCGTATTCTTTAAGTGCATATCTCCTTGCATTCTCCGACAGGGATTTAGTAAACCGGGGATTTTCAATGCAATGCGTAATTGCCTTTTGAAAATCTTCGGGTGTATCCGCCACCATAATATCCGTTCCGTTAGTGCAATTAATTCCTTCAAGCCCTATGCTTGTTGTAATTATGGGTTTTCCCATGGCCAGGCCTTCAATAATTTTCACTCTTACCCCGCTTCCTGCAAGTAGTGGCACAAGCATTATTTCGTGGGTGTTTATAAAGGTTTGTGCATCATTTACCTCTCCATGAAAAAAGACATTCGGGTAAGATGCATTCTTATATGTAGCAGGCATATTACGCCCTGCAATATGAAATTCAAGTGCAGGAAGTGTAGAATGTACCTTGGGCCATACCTGTTTAAGAAACCAATCAAGTCCCTGTATATTGGGCTGCCAGTCAAGTGCGCCAATATAAAAAAGCGAAGTTTCTTTTTCTGGTTCAGATACATTGTACTTCGATGTATCTATTCCAAAAGGAATGTGTGCAATAGGAACTTTGCATCCCATTTCTTTCAACCTTTGCATATCATTTGCGGTGGTGGTGGTTATTCCGGCACAAAGGTTTATGCTGGCTTCTTCGTATTTTTTTAACTGTGCGGTAAGCTTTTTAATATAGAAAGCCTTTATAAAGTTCTTTTCTTCACTTGCAAGCCTTTGCCATATCATCCACTCTATATTATGTGCCCGCATAATTATAGGTGCCTGCGATAATTGTTTAATAGTACTGATATAAGGGGCAAGGTAAAGCCCTTCTAACTGTATCACATCAAAATTTTCAGCCTTAAGTACAGAGGAAAGCTTATCCTTAAAATCCTGAGATATAAAACGCGAAATGTTATATGATTTCCCTTTTAATAATGTTAAAAGCGCATGCACAGGCATAATAGAAGTATCTACATAAACTATTTCAAGTTTAATAGCATCTTTTAGTTTTTGCGGAATAGAAGCAGGCTCAATAAATTGCCTGCTTGTATTCATGGCAATCATCCTTACTTGGTGCCCCGCTTGTAACAGGGCATTTGTAAACACGCTAATACCTAAAGCGCCCCCGTCTTTTTCAGGGAAGGGTACTTTATTAGATAGTTGTAGTATTTTCATCTTGCAAGGGATACAAAGCCAAAAATAGGAATTCCTTGCCACGAGAACTCCTGACTAAAATATAAGAAGCTGAATTTATTCACCGATGTTAGTAATTTTATAAGTAAGATAAGCAGGCAATGCTTTACCTTTGTTTTATATAAAAGCAAGTGCAGCAGTACCACACATTATTAAAACACATCTTGGATAATGGCGCTAAAAAAAGCGACAGAACAGGAACAGGTACCTTAAGTGTATTTGGTTACCAGATGCGTTTCGATTTGCAGGAAGGCTTTCCATTGCTTACCACAAAAAAACTGCACACCAAGTCTATTATACATGAGTTGTTGTGGTTCCTTAAAGGGGAAACGAACATTAAATATTTAAAAGATAACGGTGTTACTATATGGGATGAATGGGCAGATGCAGAAGGTAACCTGGGCCCTGTATATGGTTACCAGTGGCGCAGTTGGCCCACTGCCGATGGTAGGCACATCGACCAAATTTCTCGCCTGATTGAGCAGATAAAAAAGACGCCCGATTCGCGACGCCTCATAGTAAACGCATGGAACGTAGGCGAGATAGAAAAAATGAAATTACCACCTTGCCATATACTGTTTCAGTTTTATGTGTGCGATGGAAAATTGTCGTGCCTGCTTTATCAACGCAGTGCCGATGTGTTTTTGGGAGTTCCTTTTAATATTGCATCGTATGCTTTGCTTGCCATGATGGTGGCACAGGTTTGTAATTTAAAACCCGGCGAGTTTATACATACGCTTGGCGATACTCATTTATATCTTAATCATATAGAACAGGCTAAACTGCAATTGACAAGAGATTTTCGTCCACTTCCAAAAATGAAAATAAATCCTGATGTTAAGGATATTTTTGGATTCCAGTATTCCGATTTTACATTAGAGGGATATGACCCACATCCTCACATCAAGGCCCCGGTGGCTGTATAATTTATACTATGATAATTTCTCTTGTAGCTGCTGCTTCTGATAATAATGTAATAGGTAAAAACGACGCATTACCTTGGAAAATGCCCGCCGATATGAAGTTTTTCAAAAATCTTACTACGGGTCATACAGTTATTATGGGGAGAAAAACGTATGAAACAATGGGTAAGCCATTAGCCGGAAGAAAAAATATTATCATCACCCGAAATAAATTTTTTAAGGCAGATGGATGCCTCGTTTTTAATTCATTGGAACAAGCTTTTGCCGCGTTCAGCGATGAAAAAGAGGTGTTCGTCATAGGAGGCGCAGAAATATACAAACTAGCATTACCTTTGTCGGATAAAATATACCTAACCAGAGTGCATTGTACAGTTGAAGGTGACGCTTATTTTGTAGAACTAATTGAAAAAGAATGGGTTGTTAGCAAACAAACCAACTATCCAACAGATGAAAAAAATCCATTTCCATATACCTTTATCGAATTAGTACGTAAAAAGTAATGCTAAACCGTTTCATTTTTTTATAAATTTGCGCCAATCAATCCCCTAAAAGTTATGACAAAAGCAGAAATTGTTAAGGAAATCTCCCGAAAAACGGGCATCGAAAGGGCAGTGGTAGAAGCCACAGTAGAAGCCTTTATGAATTCAGTTAAGGAACATATTGCTAACAAGGAATCTGTTTCTTTAAGAGGATTTGGAAACTTCATCATCAAGAAGAGGGCTGCAAAAATTGCCCGTAATATTTCCAAAAATACCGCTATTCACCTACCAGCCCACTTTATTCCTGCCTTCAAACCTTCCAAAAAGTTTTCCGAAAAGGTTAAGAAGTCGGTTAAGTAAATGTATAGTTTCTGATGGCATCATTTTCCTGGCGACAATGGTCCGCCATCACAGTAGGAACAGCATTATTCGCTTCGCTATATTTTATTAATCGGAAGCTGCCAAAAACTGAGGCTGAAAGGCCTCAGCAAGGTGGCCATGCGGCTTCAATGAGCCTTGATTCTGTAATGGAACAAGCAGTAGCCCAAATTCCCTACGTAGTAAAAAATCGTATAGAAAAGATTAACGGCGTTATTGCCAGCGCAACTCAACCAATGCAGTCCAAATTGCTCGATTCTATCATTAATATATATGATAGTATGGGTGCACAAATGCCTGCCGCTTTATATACTGAAAAACTAGCTACGCTGCAAAACAATGCAGCAATTTGGTGCCAGGCAGGAGACAGGTATTATAGATGTGCAGGAGTGGTGAATAACAATGCACGTACGCCCATACTGCAAAAGGCCATGGATTGCTTTGATAATGCAATAAAGATTGACCCTAATAATCTTGAGGCAAAGGTTGGTAAAGGCGAATGTATTGTACAGGGTGCAGGCAGTCCTATGGAGGGCATAGCCATAATTGAAGGCGTTTTAAAGGTAGATTCTAACAACGAAAAGGCACAAATAGCACTGGGTAGCTTTTCTATTCAGTCGGGCCAATATCCTAAGGCTATCAGCAGGTTTAATAAGGTGCTTAAGATAGATCCTTCCTTTACCGATGCTTATTTATACCTTGCTCAGGCATATGAAAGTTCGGGCGATAAAGCCTCTGCAATTAGTAATCTTAAAAAATATAGTACATTTGTCCGCGATTCAGCCGTAAAGATTCAAATAAGCGACTATATAAAGAAGCTGGAAAGCGATATAACTGAAACAAAAACGAAATAAAACAACCCATTAATAATTCTATACTATGCCCTGCGGTAAAAAAAGAAAGCGCCATAAAATGGCAACCCACAAAAGGAAAAAACGTCTTAGAAAGAACAGGCACAAAAAACGCCTGAGATAAGCTAAACTTGATATAAACTTAAGATACCGGTGTTTATGTAACCGGTATCTTTTGTTATACATCTATTCCTTGCCTAATCCAATGCCTTACAGCAAACCCCTACATCTTGTACAGAAAGTGTACCTGTCACTGTGTATTTTTATGCAGGGGTTTAACGCATTATTTTTGTCATTAATTACCTGGTTTAATAAAGGGAATCAGGAAAGTACTGCCACATTATCCCCTTTAAAACTAAAATTTATTGCCCTTACAAACAACGCTGCACAGCATACTGAAAGCAGCGTTTTTAAAATTTCTTTAAACTTAATTAACTTAAATTATGAACAACGAACTAATTATAAACTCTACTTCATCAGAGGTGGTTACCGCCGTGGTAAAGGACAAGAAGCTGGTAGAGTTAATCCGGGAACGCAACGACGCACAGTTTTCGGTTGGTGATGTTTACCTGGGAAAGGTAAGCAAAATTGCCAGCAGCCTTAATGCCGCTTTTATTAATGTAGGATACGAAAAAGATGCCTTTTTGCATTATTTCGACCTTGGCCCTCAATTCTCCTCGCTCAATAACTATACACAAGGGGTGATGAATGGTAAACTCAAGCATTCATCGCTCATGTATTTTAAAATGCTTGCCGATATTCCTAAGTCAGGCAAGATATCAAACCAAATACAAACAGGACAAAATGTACTCGTTCAAATAGCAAAAGAACCTATTTCAACTAAAGGCCCGCGTATTACATCGCATGTTACGCTGGCCGGCCGTTTTTTGGTGCTTATACCCTTTGCCGAAAAGATTGCAGTATCGCAAAAAATTAAATCGGGCGAAGAACGTGAAAGGCTTAAGAAGCTAATGGAAAGTATTAAACCCAAAGGGTTTGGTCTTATAGTAAGAACAGTGGCCGAGGAAAAGAGCGTTGCAGAACTGGATGCCGACTTAAACAACCTTGTAAACAAATGGACGGAATGCTATAATAATCTTAAAACTGCCAAGGCTCCGCAAAAAATGCTGGGCGAAATGGGACGTACTTCTGTAGTAATACGCGATCTTGTAAACGCATCCTTTAGCAGTATTATGGTAGATGATGCCGACTTATATGCCGAGATAAAAGAATACTTGCGCACCATAGCTCCTGAAAAGGAAGAAATTGTAAAGCTGTACAAGGGCAATATGCCCATATTCGACCAATATGGAATAGAAAAGCAAATTAAAGCCGCTTTTGGCAGAACCGTAAACATGCCCAGCGGAGCGTACCTGATTATAGAACATACCGAGGCACTGCATGTTATTGATGTGAACAGCGGCACACGTATTAAATCTAAGAACGACCAGGAAAGCAATGCACTGGAAGTAAATCTGGAAGCTGCTGAAGAGGTGGTGCGCCAACTTAGGTTGCGCGATTTGGGCGGAATTATTGTGGTGGATTTTATTGACATGTACAACCCTGAAAACCGTAAAAAGTTACATGCAAGGCTTAGGGAGCTTATGAAATCGGATAGGGCCAAGAATCATATTTTACCTCCAAGTAAATTTGGGCTGGTGCAAATAACCCGCGAAAGAGTTAGGCCGCAAACCATTATTAATACGCTTGAAAAATGCCCAACCTGCCATGGAACAGGGGAGGTGGAACCACCATTATTAATTATAGATAAGATAGAAAATACCTTACGATATATACTTAGCCAGCAAAATGGAAAAGGATTGGTGTTGTTGGTACATCCGTTTATTTATTCCTTCCTTAACCAGGGTTTCCCATCGTTAAAAATGAAATGGCTACTTAAATATAAGCGTGGTATTAAAATACGCGAACTTGATTCACTGCAGTTTTTAGAGTATAAAATACTTAACAAAAACGGCGAAGAATTGAAGATAAGCTAGGTTAAACTCGTATACCGATTATAAGCACATCATCCACCTGCTCTAAACTTCCTTTCCAATCAGCAAGGGCAGTTTCAAGCGTTTGTTTTTGTTCCGCTAATTGTTGCTGGCTAATAGCCAATAGCTTTTCCTGTAGTTGTTTGTACTTAAACTTTTTGCCTTTAGGTCCTCCAAACTGGTCGGCATAACCATCGGTAAATAAGTATAAAACGGCCTTCGCGTCCAAGGCAGGAATGTTGATGGTGTGTGTAGTGAATGATTTTGGATTATCAGTTTTGCCAATAGGCTGTTTATCCGCAGGCACTTCTTTTAATTCGCTATTTTGCACATACCACAATGAATTATAGGCACCAGCCCACTTTACTTCAATCCCTTTATTGGAGGGAGTAAGGGAGGCAAGGGATATATCCATTCCATCCTGTACATTGTCTTCACTTTTTTCGAATGTTTCCAGTACCAAGTCTCTTACTTTGTCAAGTATTTTGCCGGGTTCTGTTATTTTAAATTCTTTAACTGCTCTGTTAAGGGCGTTGCTACAAACAACACTCACCATGGCTCCCGGAACGCCATGGCCGGTACAATCTGCGGCAGCTATTAAAATAGTATCGCCTACTTTTTCCATCCAATAAAAATCTCCGGCAACAATATCTTTAGGTTTGAAGAGCACAAAAGAGTCGGGTAAATATTTTTTTATAATGCTAAGTGGCGGTAAAATAGCATCCTGTAAGCGCTTGGCGTAAGTAATAGAATCGAGTATGTCTTTATTTTTTTCGGCCAATTCCTGGTTTTTACCATCCAGTTCGCGATTCACTTTTTGTTTTTGCAGGTAGCTACGATACGCAAATACAGCAAAACCACAAACCAGCAACAATATTCCGCTTATAAAGTAGATAACAAGCGTTTGTTTTCTTTCCTCTTCTTTTTGTACTTCCTCTTTCCTTTCTTGTTCCGCTTTTTCAACCGCCTGTTTCTTCTCAAATTGGAAATTCATTTCACTTTCCACCGTTTTTTTTGTGTTCTCTTTATTAAAAAGGCTGTCGTGCTCTGCTATAAAGTTTTTATAATATTCAAATGCATGTTTTGTATCATGAAGTGAATCGTACACGTTACTTAATAACTGGTATGCCGATTCTATCCCTTCAATAGTACCCATTTCTTTACTTAATGCAAGGCTTTTATTTTCATATTCTAACGCCTTAGTATATTTTTTTTGTGTGATGTAAATTTGCCCTATTCCATTAAGGCAATTGCTGATGCCTTCTTTGTTGCCTGTTTCTTCAAACAGGCTAAGCGATTTCATAAGATAGTCCAGTGTAGCATCTATCTTTCCTTCCTGGAAATAAATACCTCCAAGGTTAAGAAGGGAAATGGCGATGCCATTATTGTCACCAATTTTATATCGTATATCCAAGGCCTGCCTGTAGTATTGCAATGCCAGCGAATCTTTATCGCTTTGTTCTGAATATACCAGGCCTATGTTGCATAAAGCATTGGCTATTTCGCTTTTGCTCTGCATTTCCTGGTATATGCTAAGCGTTTTGTTATACTCCACCAAAGCTTTCGTAAAATCTCTTTGTTCATTATATAAGTTGCCAATAGCTTCGTGTATGCTTGCGGTCCCTTGTTTATCTCCAAGCAGCTCTAGTATTTGCAAGGCATTTAGCATTTGGTCCAGGGCTTTAGGGTACTTTCCCTGCCGCAGGTATACAAGGCCTATATTATTATACGCCGAAGCCTTGCCTTCTTTATCGCCTATCTCCTCGCATAAGGCTAAATCTTTCGAAAAGCAATCCAACGCCTGGTTGTATTCGCTTTCCTGCTGGTAAACCAATCCCATTCTATTAAGGGTGGCAGCCATACCTTTTTTATCTTTCATTTGCTCGCGTATAGTAAGTGCTTTTGATGTGTAGTCTAACGCTGCGCTGCTGTTGCCCTCATCTGCATAAATGTAGCCTATTTGTCCGCAAGCCATGGCCTCGCCACGTGCATAGCCAATTTTACTTGCCAGCACCATGGCCTGGCGAGCTAATGAATCTGCTACACTGTATTTGCCTATATTTTCATATTGCGTGCTTAGTTCAACCAGTGTGCTTATTTTATCTGTATCAGCTTTCTCGTTATGTACTACTTTATACAACGAATCTATTTTAGATTGTTGGGCAAAGCCTAAAACGGCCAATAATAGAATGCCTGTAAGCAAGTGTATATGTATAGATTTGAGACGCATAAGTCCAAACAAATATAATTTAATGGCTCTACTTATAACAACAAAGAAAAAACTATTGAATGTGACTATAAATATTTGCCCACCACAGGCATTCTTCTGCCGGTGCCAAAAGCTTTAGGGGATATCCTTAAAATAGGGGCAAACTGGTATCGCTTATATTCGTTACGGTTTACCAAGCCAATTATCTTTCCAATAAGCTCTGTACTGGCATTCCTTACAATAATATCACTTACCGGTTTTTCCAACTCAATGTAATTGTAAAGTATTTCATCCAAAATGTAATATTCGGGCAGCGAATCTGTATCTTTTTGGTTTGGCTTTAATTCTGCCGAAGGCGGACGAGTGATAATATTTTGAGGAATAGTACCCGGCTTAACCTTGTTAATGTAGTTTGCCAGCTTATATACCATGGTTTTGTAAAGATCGCCAATAACCGATAGCGCACCGCTCATGTCGCCATATAGCGTGCCGTAGCCCGTTGCCAGTTCACTTTTATTAGAGGTGTTGAGCAATAAGTAATTCTTTTTGTTAGATATAGCCATAAGCAAAATACCCCTTAACCTTGCCTGCATATTTTCTTCTGTAGTATCTGCTGACATATTTTTAAATGAATCAGCAAGGCTGTCTGTAAGGGCTTTAAATCCTGCTTCAATGGATATTGTTTCATAAGTGCAGCCAATATTTTTTACAAGTTCATCTGCATCTCTAAGCGATTCCTGCGAAGTGTAACGCGAGGGCATCATAACCGCGTGCACATTTTGCCTACCCAATGCTTCGGCGGCCAATGCAAGTACAACTGCCGAATCTATCCCGCCTGAAAGGCCAAGCAAGGCGCCTTTTATATTGTTCTTTCCAAAATAATCTTTGATTCCTAAAACAAGTGCATGATATATAAACTCTGCCGGATCATGCTCAGCCTTGGGGGCTGGGCCTTTAAGTACCTTAACTTTTTTATCTGTTCCAAGTTCGTATACTGACATGCCCTCGGTAAAATACTCCATCTCGTTTATAATAGACGAATTATTATCCATAACTATGGAACCACCGTCGAAAATAAGATCGGTATTGGCCCCAAGGGTGTTCAGATAAAATAGAGGAGCTTTGCATTTGGTTGTTACGTTTTCACATACTTTCTTCCTTTCATTGGGATGTGTATACGAAAATGGCGAGGCCGATATGTTTATGATGCAATCGGGCTGTAGTTTTGCAATAGCATCAATAGGTGAATATTTATAAAGATAACGTCCGTTTGTATCGGGCAACTGGTTCCAAATATCTTCGCAAATTGTAAGCGCTATTTTTAGTCCCTTGTAGTGGATTAATCCATTAATTTCTGATGGTTCAAAATAGCGGTATTCATCAAATACATCGTAATTAGGAATTAGAGATTTATGCACCTCGGCTATTATTTTCCCATCTTCCAATAAAAAGGCGGTGTTGAATAAGGATTTGCCTTTTAGCTCTTTGTTGCGCGCAGGGCCACCTACAATTGCTGCAATGCCTTTGCAATAGCTGGCAATATCTAAAATGGTTTTTTCACAGGCTGATATAAAACCCTCATTCAATAGTAGGTCTTTGGGTGGATACCCGCACACAGAAAGTTCTGAAAAAACCACAAGATCTGCACCTGCAAGCTTTGCCTGCGCAATAGCATTTTTTATTTTATCCGCGTTCGAAGTAAGATTGCCGACGTGAAAGTTTAGTTGTACGAGGGCAATTTTCATATTTAGAATAAAACGCCTAAAGTAAGGGTAATGCCTTTTGAAGTAACGCTGCTACTGCTGCTTGTGTTAACGTTAAGAAAGTCTGCATCGTAGCTTATATATCCCTGCAAAGAAGTAGTTCCGGCTATATTATATTCAACTCCTGCACCAACAAGATAAGATAGTCGTATGATGCTGGTTTGGCTGTTTATGTTTTCGCCACTTACCGTTGCATTCGTGTATCCTCCGGTAACTGTATAATCACCGGTTGATTTTGTTCTAACACCGGGATTAAGGCCAACCATGGCAAAATACCTCATAAGGCCTATAGGCAACGTACGGAATTTAAATAGCAGCGGTATTTGCACATATTGCATGTGGTAGGTATAGCTTGTCGCCGAATCAAAAGTTTTTCCTAAAATGGTGTAAGAGGTAGTATTTGTATACTTACCTGGTATGTTAGCAAGGCCAATGCCGGTTACAAAGCCATAGTTTTGAGTAAAATAAAATTCCAGGTTAACGCCAAATCCAAACCCAAGAGAAAGACCGTTGCCTACATTGTTAGTGTTACCTGGGGTTAACCAGTCTAATGCCGGAACTACACTAATACCAAAATGAAAATTTTTATCTGCCCCATTAGCATATCCGGAACTTGAGGAGGGTGGAGGCGATGTTTGAGAAAATGCAGTACAGTAAATAAATAATAGTGCTGCCGTGGTAATAATTGATTTTTTCATGGGCGTTATGTTTAATTTTGTACTGTTAGACTGTTTTGGTATACAAATGTAAAAATGATTTACATAAAACCACATATCGACTTGTTAAAAGCATCTTTAGAAGGTGATAATAAAGCTACGGAGATACTTTTGGGACAGAACAGAAACCTTGGTATTCTATCTGCTGCCTTAAAAGGAGACATTGAGGCGATAGAGTGGTTGGCCGTTAACGATGCCATACTGGCCATTTTTGTTAATGCTATACAAGGTAATAAAGCTGCTGTAAGGTTTTTGCTTGAAAGAGAAGAATTTGTGCTAGCCGCAACCGCTAATCTGGTTTTAGGCGATAAAAAAGCAGAAGATTGGCTAGTAACCCAAGAGTTGGAACATTATGTTTTTTTGTCGGAAGCTATTAAATATGCTAAAAAGAATATTGTAGATTAACTAAGGGTTCACTCCCATATTAAGCGACGTAGATAATATTTTAGCCTTATCAGCCCCAATTAGTTCCGTTATTTCTTCAAACGATGTTTTTTTGATGCGTGCCACTGAACCGAAGGTTTTTAAGAGTTTTTCGGCCGTTTTTTCTCCAATGCCTTCAATGCCTGTAAGCGAAGTTTGAATTGTGCCCTTGCTGCGCCTTTTGCGATGATGAGTTATACCAAATCTGTGTGCCTCGTCGCGTATTTGTTGTATAATGCGTAGTGTATAGGAACGTTTATCTAAATAAAGTGGTATCGAATCGCCGGGAAAATAAATTTCTTCCAGCTTTTTAGCAATACCTATAATGCCGATTTTGTTTGCAAGGCCAAGCTTTTCAAGGCTAATCAGCGCTGAGCTTAACTGGCCTTTGCCACCATCAATTACTATAAGTTGGGGTAGGGGTTGTTGTTCATCCAGTAATCTTTTATAACGGCGGTAAATTACTTCTTCCATAGATGCAAAGTCATCGGGCCCCTCTACTGTTTTGATGTTAAAGTGTCGATAATCCTTTTTGCTTGGCTTTCCGTTTACGAAAACAGTCATGGCAGCAACCGGGTAAGCGCCTTGTATGTTGGAATTGTCGAAGCATTCTATCCTGTGCGGAATGTCCTTTAAATGAAGGTCTTTTTTCATTTGCCCCAACTTTTCTTCATCACGTTTTTTAGGTGAAGCAAGGCTGGCCAACATCTGTTTTTCGCGTATGTAATACTTCAGGTTATTTTCGGATAACTCAACAAGCCTTTTTTTATCTCCCTTTTGCGGAATAAGCACAGTTACCCCGGGTATTTCGGAATCTATTGGCCGCGAAAGTATTACTTCGGTTGAATCGCTATCAAACCTTTGCCTTAAATCAGCAATACCCATTAAAAGCAGTTCATCATCCGATTCGTTCAGTTTTTTGCTTAGTTCAATAGTATGTGATTGTATGATGGCTCCGTTTATTACCTTTAAATAGTTTACATACCCGCTTTTTTCATCCGTAAGTATAGTAAACACATCTACATTACTAATGGTAGGGCTTACCACCGCCGAGCGGCTTTGATATTTTTCGAGCAGTTCTATTTTTTCTTTTAAATGTTGTGCTTTTTCAAACTCCCATTTACCAGCCTGTTCGTCCATTTCTGCTTTAAGGTAACGTATTACACTGTTTACATTGCCTTTTATAATTTGTTTTATTTGAGCAATGGAATAATCGTAATCTTCTTTAGTCTGGCGGGCTTCGCAAGGGGCTTTACAGTTGCCTACATCAAATTCCAGGCAATGCTTAAATTTTTTCCTGTTTATGTTTTCTTCAGTCAAATTAAGATTACAAGTACGCAACGGGTATATTTTTTTTACAAATTCAAGTACTGTCTTCATTAATGTTACCGAAGCGTATGGGCCAAAGTATTCTGAACCATCGCGGATAACCTTACGCGTAGAAAATACCCTTGGAAAGGGCTCTTTTTTTATGCAAATCCAGGGATAGGTTTTATCATCCTTAAGCATTACATTATAGCGGGGCTGATACTTTTTTATCAGGCTGTTTTCAAGTAATAGAGCATCCCATTCGGTTTGAACTACTATGTAATTTATGCTGGCTATTTTCCTAACGAGCAAATTAAGTTTGGCGTATTCGTGTTCTTTATGGAAGTAGGAGCTTACCCTTTTTTTTAGATTTTTGGCCTTGCCTACATACAAGATAGTTCCCTCCTCATCGTAATATTGATATATGCCCGGTTTTTCGGGTAATGAGGCTAAAACAGGCTTAAGATTATCCTTTATTTCCATTAAATGCAAAGTTAGCTAAAAATTATGCGTTTTATTGCAAGTGGAACGAATGAAATTCTACTTTTGCACCTCATTAAAATAAAAGCTATTAGCCATTGGCTGGTTGCTAATAGCGAAATAACGGAGAGATGGCAGAGCGGTCGAATGCGGCAGTCTCGAAAACTGTTGTACTCGCAAGGGTACCGGGGGTTCGAATCCCTCTCTCTCCGCAAACATATATTTAATAAAGCAAGAGATGGATGAAATAAAAATGAAGTATTCTAATAAGGATTTAACCATAGTTTGGCGTCCCTTGCTTTGCCAACATTCAGGCATTTGCGTCAAGATGCTTCCTAAAGTATATAATCCGAGCGCCAAGCCATGGATTAAAATTGAAAATGCAACTACAGCCGAATTAATTGAACAGGTTGGCAAATGTCCCTCAGGTGCTTTAAGTATTCTGCAAAAGTAATTTATGGTTTCTCCTTGCATACGGTAGCCTGCAATTTTTACATCCAAGTAAGATGACCGAAGCAAGCCCTATTTCTACAAAGGCTTAGCAACCGCCACCGCCATCAAATGGAATTGTAAATTGCTGCTTAACGCTTATGCCTTTTGCATTTTTTGCGGGCTTCCATTTTGGCATTTTATTAATCGCATCAAGTATTAAATTATCAATTTTAGGGTCATTAGAGGACTTAAGTGTTTTGACTTCAACAACCTGTCCTTCTTCATTAACTGCAAAAGTTACTGTTGCATTTTGCAATTTTCCTAAAGTACCTGTTCCTGAAACTTTATTTATAATATTTGCCGTTAGATAGTCTGAAAATTGCTTTCCTCCACCCGGATATTCAGCTTCCGCTTCCGGAACGACAGTAACTATATACTTACCTTCTTTTACTTCATTAGTGGCACCATTATTGCTTGTTATCCACTTTTTGTATTTGAATTTAATAGCTATATTTATATCTGTACCTAAATCGGCAGTATTTATTATGTTTTTTTGCTCCAAAGTCAAAGCGTCATTTGTGCTTTGGGCCGTTATCGTTTTACCTTGGCAAATGGCTGTGATTTCTATCGAAACATAATCAATAATTTTACTATAGTCTTCCTGAGGGCAGTACCAATTCTCCTGCGGATAAGTATTGTAACCTTCGGGTGAGTTTACTACCTTTAAAAGTTCGCTCCACTTTGTGTATTCTTTGCCGGGTAATGCAAAATGGCGACAAAATTCGGGCATGATTTCACATATGAATAAAGCTTCATTTAGTTTTTCACTTTTTATAGTTGGATTATACCTTGTTCCAAATTCATAATGAGAGTTTTGTGCGAACCCTATGGAAAAAACCATGGAGAGGATGAGGGTAATTAAATTGTTTTTCATTTGTAATAATTTATTGTTTCGGTTTTATTAGGCAAAGGTAAATGCCATTGTAAAGCAATCTTGTTATTGACTAGTTATTGAGTTGTTAATGACTTGTTAACGCTGGTTATATCCCTTAAAAATTGGCTAATTTTGAGATGTAATGAAAACAACCCGAACCTACCTATTTATTGCAATTTCTTCAATAGCTTTATTGGTATTGCTGATAATACAGGTTAATTGGATAGTGCAAACAGCAAAAACAAAAGAGGACTTATTTAATGAAAAGGCTAATATGGTTCTTGCAAGAACTGCGGACGCTCTTTCGTCTGATAAGGAAGCCTGCAGTGCAATTGGAGCTTGTGCTGAAAAGGGCGATAGCCCGGATATAGCTGCCAAATTAGGAAAGAGCGAAGTCCATAAAATCGATTCGTTGTTTAACTATTATATGAAATTTTACAACTTCCATATTGAGTATTCTTTTCAGATAGTAAAGCCGGGGTTAACTGAAGAAATAAATCAATGGGGTTTAAAAAATAATACCTATGAGAAACCCCTTGAAGTATTATTAAATAAGGCAGGATTAGAATTGAAGCTTGTATTGCCGGATAAAAAACAATTTATTGTTGCTGAGATGGGGCCCCTTTTTATTACGTCTGTTATTCTAATTCTTATTGTGCTAATTATGTTTTGGCGAACCAGTTTCTCGCTTATGAGAGAAAAGAGATTATCGGAACATACCACAGAGTTTTTAAATAATATGACCCATGAATTTAAAACACCCCTGACAAACATTGCCCTTGCAACTAAAATGATTAGTAATGACAATGTGAAAAAGCAAGAAGAGAAAGTGAAATATTATACAGGGATAATACTGGAAGAAAACGAGAAACTAAAATTACAAGTTGAACAAGTGCTGGGAATGGCAGCACTTGAAAGAGGCGAAATACCTTTCCGAAAAGTGGAATTAAGGTTTAGTGAAATAATAGAAGGTTGTTTAAAGAGCATTGCTATGCAACTTGAAAATAGGCATGGAAAGGTGAAATTGAACCTTAAAGCTAAAAGGGATATATTGCTAGGTGATAAAGTACATCTGATTAATGCCTTAAGTAATCTGATCGAAAATGCTATTAAGTATTCTACCGATAATCCCGAAATTCTTATTGAAACGTACAATACAGATAGAAACCTTGTTATAGTAATTTCTGATAAAGGAATTGGAATAGAAAAAGTATATCAAAAGCGTGTTTTTGATAAATTTTTTAGAGTTCCAACCGGAGATGTACATAACGTAAAAGGATTTGGACTAGGTTTGGCATATGTAAAGAAGATTGTTGAATTGCATGGGGGTACAATTGAACTTGAGAGCGAGAAAGGGAAGGGATCGACATTTACAATAGCATTACCTAATGCCTAAAGAAAAGCTAAAAATATTACTTGCCGAAGATGACCTTAATTTAGGAATCCTTTTGGTTGACTATTTGGAGCTACAAGGGTTTGATACAAAGCTTTGTAAAGACGGTGAACTTGCATTAAAAGCATTTTTGGAAAATAAATTTGATCTGTGCTTATTAGATGTGATGATGCCTAAAATGGATGGTTTTTCACTCGCAAAGGCAATACGGATAAGAGATGCAAAAATGCCCCTTATATTTATAACTGCGAAATCTTTAAAGGAAGATAAATTAAAAGGGTATGGGTTGGGTGCAGATGATTATATAACAAAGCCTTTTGATGAAGAAGAGTTGCTTTGTAAAATAAAAGCCGTTATTCGAAGACTGCCCGAAAATACAAGCGAAAGCAAGGCAGAGATTATTTTGATAGGGAACTATATTTTTGATTTTAATAATCAGTCCTTAACCATAGAGGGTAAAACTAAAAGGATTACTGAAAAGGAAAGTGATATCCTTAAATACTTATACGATCGTAGAGGCAACATAGCAAAACGGGAAGATATGTTAAAGGATATATGGGGAGCGAATGACTATTTTTTTGGCAGAAGTTTGGACGTGTTCATTACCAAAATCCGTAAATATCTTAAAGACGATACTAATTTAAGTATTGAAAATGTATTTGGAGTTGGATTCATTTTTAATGTTAAAATGAAAAGGGATGATTTTGAATAGCAAAAAGTTGGAAAGTTTACAAATGGTTAAACAACCAATTGCTGAAGGTGTGGTGCATAAGGTGCCTGCAGATTTAGCGAAGGCTTTAGCTTCCAATGATGATGTACTCGAAAAATGGAACAAGCTTACTGCACTTGCCCGTAACGAATGGATTTGCTGGGTTACTATTGTTAAAAAGGCGGAGACAAGAAAAGATCATATAGAGCGCTTATATGCAGAAGTTTTAGAAGGAAAGCGTAGGCCTTGCTGTTGGCCAGGCTGCCCGCACCGCAGGCCAGGTGCGAAAAAGTGGTTTAAATAATCGAAGAATTATAAAAGGTCGGTAAGTTTTTTCCTCTCTGTTAAATCGCTTGTAACCTTGGTAAATCCTATAACATTGTTGTTGTCGTCGTGAATAGCTGTAATTACAATATGTCCCCAAAAGGTTGTGCCATTTTTTCGAACACGAAATCCTTCATGCGTTGCCCTTCCATTTTGTCTTGCTTCCAGTAATAATTTTTGTGGCAATCCAGTTTGTCTATCCTGGGGTAAATAAAAAATATTAAAATTTTGTCCAATAATCTCCTGTTCCGTATATCCTTTAATACGTTCAGCGCCTTTATTCCATGACTTGATTGTGCCGTCTTTATCCAATAGTAATATTGCATAATCTTTCACCTCAAGTACCATTTTATTTAAAAGCGTGCTTTCTTCTATAATGTTTTCTTTAGCTGTTATTGCTTGCTTTTTTGCTCTCTTACCCTCTACATCTTTTTTGTTTTCCTCTTCTGTCACATCTTTGGTAAAACACCTGGTATGGATAAACTCTCCATCTTTCCAATATACATTTGAACTTATTAGCACTTGTTTAATGCGCGCATCTTTGCACTTAAGCTGCGCAGGGTAATTTACCAGGGTTTCCTTGTTAACCAAGCCGGTAAGAATATCGTCAATGGCTTTTTTATCTGCGTGGAAATTGCTTATATGCCTATTTATATACTCACTCTTTTCGTATCCTAACAAATCTAATTCTGCCCGGTTTGCCCATATTATGATACCGCTACCATTTACCCAATGCAAAGGCGCCGGCACATTTTCAATAAAATCTGTTAATTCTTCAACCTGGTTTTTTAAATTTTCTATGTCTTTCATCAATCTAAACGTAATTTTTGCACTATTTCCCTCCGCTCCGCAAATATAGACTTAATAAACGGTTCCTGCTATAGAAGTATTGAAATGCTAATTATTTACTATTTTTATAAAATAGAAAGGACAGACACTGAGTAAGAACGCAAAGTGTCTATTTAATTTTAATACTTTTTACTTAATGAAAAAATCACTTCAAGCTTCTAAGAGGAACTTAATTAAGCTTTGTTTCATAGCACTCTGCTTTTCATTTGTTGCTTCTGTTAGCGCTCAAACGGGAACATGGTCGAGAGTAAAAGCGCCTGCCCCACACGACAATATGGGTGTATGTGTATTAATGCCAAACGGAACAGTATTGTGCCATAATACAAGCGGCGGCGGCGTAGGTTTTGGGTGGGACAGGTTAACACCGGATATACATGGTAGCTATGCCAATGGCACCTGGGATACAATAGCACCCAATCAGAACGATAGGCTGTTTTTTTCCTCACAGGTATTGCCAAATGGTAAGCTTTATGTTGCAGGCGGAGAGTATGGCGCTGGTGGAACAAACGGAGAAGTGTACGACCCTGCAACCAATAATTGGACGCTTTGTGGACCTATACCGGTAGGATGGAGTTTATATGATGCAAATTCGGAAATATTATATAACGGAAATGTTTTAGAAGGCCCACAAATTGCTGATAGTGCAACTCAAAATTGCCTGGTGTGGTCTCCCGTAACTCTTAATTATACGGTTGCGGCTACTGCCTTATATGGGCATGATGAAGCGCAATGGCTAAAGCTGAAGGACAGCACTATTCTCTTTGTAGGTATTGGTACCGATTCATCAAACAGGTACAATCCTAAAAATAATACATGGCATAGGGATGCCGCTTTACCTGTTTATTTGTGGGATGGCCTTTTAGAAGCCGGCCCCGGACTTATGTTGCCTAATGGTAAAAGTATTTTCTTTGGCGCTACTCCGGCCAATGTTATTTATACGCCTACAGGTAATTTAAATCCCGGAACATGGGCTGTAGCGGATAGCTTTCCAACAATAAACGGTACACCTATGGGCCAATCGGATGCACCGGCAGCCATGATGGTAAATGGTAAAATTTTGTGTGCTATCGCACCTTCTACAAATGGGTTTGCTCCGCCTACTTTTTTTGTAGAATATGATTATACAACCAACACGTTTACCCGTGTAATGGATACTATACCGGGCATGGGTGGCAATGATTCAATTCCTATCCCTTCTTACGAAAACCAAATGTTGGATTTGCCCGACGGTACAGTTCTTTTGTCTATGAGCCAAACAAATAGTTATTCTAAGCTCTATCTTATTTATACGCCCTCAGGCTCGCCAATTCCGCAAGGAAAACCGACCATTAATAATATTACTGAAACCAGTTGCGGACATTTCCGCATTACAGGCAAACTGTTTAATGGAATATCTGAAGGCTCTGCTTACGGAGATGACTGGCAAATGGCAACCAATTATCCGCTTGTACGTTTAACAAGTGGTAGTAATGTATTTTACGCAACCACATCTAACTGGAATAGGATAGGGGCAGTTCAGACTGATAGTTTGGAGGATACGGCCTATTTTGTACTCCCTTCTATGCCAGGTGGAACCTATGCTTTAGCAGTAGTAGCTAATGGATTTGCTTCGAACCCTACTTTATTTAATGTGTACGGAGTATCCGTTTCATCGCAGGTAAATATTCCACCATGCGGTGGTGGCTTAGGAAGTGCTACAGTGCTTGCTGCCGATGGTGTAGCGCCATATACTTATCTATGGTCTCCGGGTGGAGGCACCAATGCCTCAGAATCGAACCTGAGTGCAGGTACGTATACTGTTACAGCAACCGATAATGCAGGTTGCACAGTTTCAACAACAGTTACTATAGCTCAAACAGCAGCTTTAGGCGTTTCTATAAATACTACCAACATATCTTGTAATGGTGGGCATAATGCAAGCCTAACCGCAGTACCAACAGGTGGAACGCCAGTTTATACCTATTCCTGGACAGGAGGGAATACGCATGCAACGATCACCGGGCTTGGGCTAGGAAGTTATACTGTTACAGTTACCGATTCCTGTGGTAATACTGCAACAGCATCTACAACCATTACACAACCAAATGCAGTTAGTGTTATTATAGATTCTGTTAGTAATATACCATGTTACGGTTACAATTACGGAAGTGCGGTAGCAAATGTTAGCCCGGGTACACCGCCTTATACGTATAGCTGGAGTGGAGGAGGAGGGACTTTTGCAGGCGCATATAGTTTAACAGCCGGAACATATACCGTAACCGTTACCGATTCTTGTGGTAATACAGCTACAGCCTCGGTAACACTAACACAGCCCCCTGCGCTTGTAGTTATTGCCGATTCAATAAATCAAACCAGTGCAATTTGTAATGGAAAAGCATGGGTAAATGTAAGCGGAGGAGTTGCCTCGTATAGCTATTTATGGAATAATAGTGCAACTACAGATAGTATTACAGGACAATGCTCAGGATACTATTGTTGCACAGTAACCGATGGTTATGGCTGCCAAGCCTCGGCATGTGTTAATATAGACAATGTAACAGGGCTTGGAGAAATTCAATCAGGTTCAGGATTGGTGTATGTTTATCCAAATCCTAACAACGGCGTTTTCCAAATTCAGGCTAATGGCTATCAGTTAATGGCTAATAGCCAAATTGAGGTGTATGATATGCTGGGCGAAAGAATTGTCTTTGGACAAAAACTTGCCGATGGCCAATTGCAAATAGATATTAGCAATCATCCTGCAGGAGTTTATTTTTATAGAGTGGTAAATGAGGATGGTAGCCTAATAGGTGATGGGAAAATAATATTGGAGAAATAATTCTGCCAAATAGCATAAACAAAAAGGCCGCATTTCTGCGGCTTTTCTGTTTATAACATCCCCTAAATGAAAATCCTCAATGGATATTATGATTTTTTAGGTTTTAAAAATACCAGTTGTCCAATGTGCGATGCAAGGTGTACCGCACGGCCGTTAACAACGGTCAATTTATTTCTGTGCGGTTCTTTTACAAAATCTTCTGCCGATACTGCAGTGTGTTTTTGAAACCATTCATCGGGTTGTAATTTAGCATAGTGGGCAGCTAATCTTGAATTTACATCCTTCCAAAATTGTCTTAACTCTTTAGCCGATGGTGTTTGAGCAACTGCTTTATCCGGTTTGGTTAAAAATATCTCATCCAGCTGCGGGTATACCTGTTTTTCAAAGCCCAACAAAGGCAAAAGGTGATCGTGTACTGCTGTAAGATGCCCCAAAATGTAAATACCCCTGTTGCGGCCTGCTGATACTTCTTTTTGCAAATCTTCATCGCTAAGGCCATCGATTATTTCATCTACGGCTTTCAGTCTGTTGTTCCATACATCCAGAACCATTTTTACGGCTATTTGTTTTTCGTTTGTCATTTTTGTTTTTGATTAGTGAAGGATTAATATTTGTTTATTAAAAGGCAAATGTAATATTATAAACTTGCATTTTGCAAGTTTTATGTTTTATATTTATGTAAATTTGTGCCGAAATGAAAAAACACAAACAAGTAAATTCCGACAGGCGTTCTGATTGCCCACTTTCCTGCACCCTTGAATTAGTGGGTGATAAGTGGTCTTTATTAATTATCAGGGACATGCTGATTTTTGAAAAAAGTACGTATAATGAGTTTTTAGATTCGGGGGAAGGAATATCGACCAATATATTGAATGACAGGCTAATTTCACTTACTGAAAAAGGAATAATTAGCTATACCGGAACTGCCAAAAGAAAGAAATACAAACTCACAAAAATGGGATTAGATTTAAAACCTTTGATTGAAGCTGCAGGTGCCTTTGGAATGAATCATTTTAAAGGAAGCAAGGAATATGTACAAAAGCAAATGAAAGAGGCAAGGTAAGCCAATACCCCAATCTAAAGTAAGCATGGCAGAAATTAAAACTAAAAAAACTAAAGCAAGTCCTGAAACCTTTTTAAACACAATTAAGGAAGAGCAAAAGCGCATAGATGCCTTTGCGATACTTGAGTTGATGAAGAAGGCCACGAAGAGTGAACCTAAAATGTGGGGCAGTGCAATTATTGGCTTGGGCGATTTTTATTACATTTTGTCCAGCGGAAAGAAAAATGACTGGTTTATGATAGGATTTTCTCCTCGTAAACAAAATTTTACGCTTTATTTAATGGGGCCAAAAGAAGATAAGTACCATGAATTGCTTAAGAAACTGGGCAAGCATTCCACCGGTAAGGGATGTCTTTATATAAATAAGATTGCTGAGGTAGATACTAATGTATTATTAAAGCTTTTTAAATTACAGGTAAAGTATTGTAAAGGCGTAGAATAGTATAAGGTTAGTACCTTTCTGTTTTAACAAAATATTAACATTGGATTGTTGCATCAGCTTTTTCATATTTTTGTATAAACCAATTAATCCAAAAAAAATGAAAAAAATCCTTAACCCCGCCATCGTAGTAATTGCGTTTGCAATTGGCGTGTTTTTTACAACAGCTTTTATTAACCCGCAACAAAATGTTGCATCGGAAGAATCGGAACATCCAAGAATTGCAAAAGCTATTACTCAAATGCAGGATGCTATTGATTATATGGAGCATGCTCCGCACGATTTTGGCGGACACAAAGCAGTTGCTATTGCGGATACCAAAGCAGCTATTAAGTCATTGAAAATGGCAATGGCTTACCGTGCAAAGAAGGATAACAAGTAGAAGATTTTGATGTACTGTAAAGGCGGAACGAAAGTTCCGCCTTTGTTTTTTATGGCTTTAGAAGGAGTGGTGCAATTCCCACTTATAATCCTTTTTTCTCTTTTCTTTATTTAAGATGTCCTCGTAATAACCTGGTATATTAAGGGCGGCTTTTTTAGGGTCTTCGGTAGGCTTCGCAGCTTTAGCTCTGGGTATTCGCCTTAATTTATTATGGCGTACGGTAATTTTATTCGAAAGTATAAGTACAGTGAACATAAATACAAGTATGATAATGATGTTTAACAAGGGATTTATTTTGCACTGCAAAATTCGCCTACGGGTATTACTGAAACATAAAGGGTGAGTGAAATAAAGGTTAAGTAAGCAGGATAGGAGAGCCATTTAAAAATCAATACATTTGTTAAAATTAAGTTGTATGGAAAACATGGATAACCCGCAATACCCAAGAAGGTCTAAAGGAATGTGGGTGGGCATATTTATTTTATGTGGCGGGGTAGCAATGCTTTTACGCAGGATGGGATTTTTTGTCCCGGCCTGGATATTTTCCTGGCCTATGGTACTTATTATTATTGGCGTGGCGATTGGGGTAAACAAAAAGTATCGCGATCTCAAATCCATTATATTAATCTGTATTGGCTTTTTGTTTCTTACAAGAAGAATTGGATGGATTTCGTTTAGCCTTGGCCCATATATGTGGCCGATTGGCATTATTTTGGTTGGATTATTTATTATTATTCGGCCCAGGCGTTCGGGCGGCGGCGGTTGGCAGTTTATGGGGGCCGATAGTAGCAGTGAAGATGAGGTAGATTCGATAGCCATATTTTATAGTGTGCGAAAAAATATAACTTCTAAAAACTTTGCCAGAGGAGAGGCGATAAATATTTTTGGTGGTACGGACTTAAACTTTGCCCAGGCGGATATAAATGGCACTGCAGTATTGGATGTAGTTGCTATTTTTGGAGGAGTTAAAATTATTGTTCCGGCAGATTGGGATGTACAAATAAATGTGGTGCATATTTTTGCCGGTACAGGAGATAAAAGAACCACTCCACCTAACCTTAATGCGAAAAAGGTGCTTATAGTTACCGGAACGGCAATTTTTGGAGGTATAGATATTCGCAACTATTAATAACCGGTAGTTTGAAATTTTTGGCCTCATTTTGTGCTTATTGGCCTGCATCTCAGCCCTGTTAGTCCAATACTTTTCAAAATTCCTAAGTATTGTATACTTTTATCCTGTTAATGATTATTTATTAACAATTCGCAGGTAAACATAATTTTTAGCGTAGGTGGCCGTTCGCCATATATAAAAGAACCGATAAAAGATTTTTCATGAATGTATTAATGGTTTTGTCGCAGATAGAAGTTACAGGGGCCGAGGTTTACGCGGCCACTATCAGCGACAGGCTAATTGCCAAAGGACATAAAGTTTTTATAGTATCAGATACCTTAACTGTTTCCACCAAAGCAACATACTTTCCTTTACCCTTAAATAAAAGGCGCCCCGATTTGCAACTGGCACACATTTTTAAACTTGTTAGGATAATAAAACAAAACAAGATTATGGTGGTGCATACCCATTCACGTATTACCAGCAAGCTTAGTTATGTAGCAGCGCGGTTGTGCGGTATTCCTATATTATATACTGCGCATGGACATCACCATGTGCACTTAAGTAAAAAGATTTTTCCGGCTTTTGGCGATTATGCCCTGGCGATATGTGAAAATGTAAAGGAGCAGATAATACAAGACCTTAAATGGGATCCGGAGAAGATGGAAATATTAAGAAATGGAGTAGACAGCAATGTATTTAATGATGCATTTGCAACCCATCCGGAAAGGCCTGTTGTTTCTATTATAGGAAGGCTCTCAGGCCCTAAAGGGGATGCCGCTTACAAAGTGTTGGAAGAAATATGCATAAAAAAGCCCCTTGATATGGGTATTGAAATCAGAGTTATTGGTGGCTCTGAAATACCAGACCGGTTTTCAAGATTTAAACATGCAGCATCGTTTTCGGGTTTTTCAGGCAATGTGCGCGATCAAATAGCTCGTTCTTCGGTTGTTATTGGAAGCGGAAGAGTAGCTATGGAAAGCTTAATGATGGGTAAACCTACCATAGCATTTGGCGAAGCAAGCTACGAAGGATTGGTTACAGATACCAATCTTGAAAGTGCTTTAAAAAGTAATTTTGGAGATATAACGTACCGTGAAAACAGGGATGTGAGTAGCCTTTTCAATGATATTTCCACTGCTTTAAAGATGATCACCGTACCTGAAAGCATAAAACAAAAAATAGTTTCGGCATTCGATCTGGATAAGGTAACTAACAGGATAGAAGATTTATACCAGCGTTTCTATTCAAAAAAGAAGTATGAGGTGCCGGTACTATTGTATCACCGTATAATTACAGATTCTGCCCAGGTGGGTAAGCATGGTACTTACATAAGGCTTGCAAGATTAGATGCACATTTTAGGTATTTAAAACGTAATAACTATACACCCATTACGTTTGAAGATCTTAAATTCATAAATCGTTTCGATGCTGATAAAAAGTATGTAATACTTACGTTTGATGACGGGTACAGAGATAATTATACCCTGCTTATGCCTTTGTTAGAGAAGTATGGTTTTAAAGCAGTTATATACCTTGTTACACATAAAGCCGAAAATAGTTGGGATTTAAAGGATGAGGGAAGAACATTCCCCTTGTTATCTAAAGAACAGGTATTGGATATGAGCCGCCGCGGAATAGAGTTTGGCGCACATACTATGAATCATGCCGACCTTACAAAGGTAGGAGTAGAAGAAGCATGGAAAGAAATTATTGGTTCTAAAAAATACCTGGAAGAGCTATTGGGCAAGCCAGTTAATACATTTGCGTATCCTTATGGCAATCTTAATGAAGCTGTTAAAGAACTTGTAAAAAAAGCGGGTTTTACTTATGGTATTGGTACTGTGAATGGTCCTTTAGCTATGCACCAGGATTTAATGAATATACGCCGAATAGTTATTCATCCCGATACAGACATAATGCGTTTTGCCCGCAAGGTAAAAGGTAACTATGTTTACAGAAAGAATAAGGGGTTTGTATACAATGAAGGGATAGAAGCAACAGCTGGTGTCAATCCTTCATTTTCTAATATTTAGGAAACGCCGAACATAAAAAAAGTCCCACAATTGTGCGGGACTTTTAAGTATTTAAGCCCTGAATTATTTCTTTTTAACCGAGTCTTTAGCTCCTTCCTTCATCATTGGGCAGGTACCGCAATCTTTCCCATCTTTACATTCTCCCATGCCTTCATGGCATCCGCTCAAGCTGCCATCCTGGCATTGATCCATGCCTTCGTGGCAATCCATCATTCCCTGATTACAGCAGCCTTCGTTCATTCCTTCGCAACATCCGTTGTTCATCATGCCGCAGCCACCCATCATTCCTCTGTGTCCGCTCATCATTCCACAACCGCCCATGTGTCCCATTCGGCAATCCATCATCCTGCCTTCTCTCATCATCATACGGTGTTCGCGCATCATAGGGCAACATTTCATAGCGCATTTGGCTCCTATAGCCAAAATAGAAAGAAAACCACAAACAATTATAAACCAGGAAACGTACTTGTACATGTTTCCAAGGTTTTCTCTTTTTGTTTGGGCTAATAACATCATTCCTGCAACAATGGCAAGAAGTGTAAGGGCAAACGCACATGCTAACATGGTGATTTAGGTATTGGTTAGAACGTAAAGCTAAACAATTACATAGTACTTTTCAAGATTTATTCATAAATTGCTGGTTAAAAACATAAGCAGATATAATGGGTATCCGTGTAATTAGGAAATTAGAGTAATAATTCCTATTCTTGCCAACCAAGTAATAATACTTTAAAAGGATATATATGATTACGACAGAAAAGATAAGCGTACGTAAAACAGCAAGAAGCCGAATAAGAGAGGTTGATTTTAATAATCTCGATTTCGGAAAAATGATTTCTGACCACATGCTTACCTCAGAGTATAAAGATGGCGAATGGAGCACACCATTTATTATGCCCTATGGCGATATAGTTTTTTCTCCTACCATACTTGCATTACATTACGGACAAATGGTGTTTGAAGGTATGAAAGCCTTTAAAAGAAAAGACGGAACTATATCTATTTTCAGGATAAAAAAGCACTATGAGCGTTTTTCTAAATCGTTGGAACGTATGTGTATGGCAACAGTGCCTTTCAATATTTTTTCTGATGGATTATTGGAGCTTTTAAAGGTAGATGCTGCGTGGGTGCCTGATACCGAAGGTGCCGCATTATATATAAGGCCGTTCTCATTCGCATCCGAAGAACGTTTTGGTGTTAAAGTTTCTGATGAGTATAGGTTTATAATATTTACAGGCCCTGTGGGTCCGTATTATTCAAAACCTTTGCGTGTTAAGGTAGAAGATAAGTACATGCGCGCTGCACGTGGAGGAACAGGTTTTGCAAAGTGCGGTGGTAATTATGGAGCTGCATTCTATCCTTTACAACAGGCTAAAAAAGAAGGGTTCGACCAGGTATTATGGACAGATGGTTCAGGAGATGTGAACATAGAGGAATCGGGTACCATGAACGTAATGTTTGTTATTAATAATACAATTGTAACTCCTCCTTTGTCCGATTCTATATTAGATGGCGTAACCCGCGATTCTATTTTAACGCTTGCAAAGGATATGGGATATAAAGTAGAAGAAAGAAAAATTGGCGCTAAAGAACTGGCAGATGTGATGCAGAAAAAGCATCTTACTGAAGCTTTTGGAACAGGTACTGCTGCAGTGGTGGCGCCTATACAGGCCATTAATATTGCGGGAGTTGATTACCAGATACCCGAAATAAAAGAAAGCGGCATAATGACTACAGTTAAAAAAGCACTTTCGGATATACGCCTTGGTACAGCACCTGATAAATACGGCTGGAATACCATACTGGAGAAGGCTTAATACTCGTCTGCTTTTACTGTGTAACTTTGGCTTTAGATGAAAGCCATAACCCGAACTGTACTTATTCTTTCGCTTGTAAGCTTGTTTAACGACATAGCCAGCGAAATGCTTTTGCCCATTATGCCCATCTACCTTAAAACGATTGGTTTTTCGGTATTGCTAATTGGCATATTAGAAGGCTTGGCAGAAGCCACTTCCAGCATAAGCAAAGGTTATTTTGGTAAATTATCTGATAGTATTGGTAAACGCGCTCCTTTTGTGCGATGGGGCTATTTGCTTAGTGCTGTTTCTAAGCCTATGATGGGTTTGCTTGTTAACCCGGTATGGGTATTTACATCGCGTACTATGGATAGGCTGGGCAAAGGAATACGCACTGCTCCGCGTGATGCAGTACTATCCGATGAATCTGCACATGGAGATAGAGGTAAGGTATTTGGCTTTAATCGCTCTATGGATACTATAGGTGCTACAATAGGCCCTTCTTTGGCTTTGCTGTTCCTATACCTGCATCATGGTGAATATCGCACACTTTTCTATTTCTCTTTCTTTCCGGGTATTGTGGCTGTAATGCTCACTTTTTTGATGAAAGATAAACCACAAAATGAACCCAAACAAGCTAAAGAGAGAGTTAAGTTTTTCGCACAGTTTAAATATTGGAAAGTAAGTTCACCTACCTATAAAAAATTGACTATTGGATTATTGTTTTTCGCTTTGTTCAATAGCGCAGATGCTTTCCTTATTCTAAAAATGAAAGAAGCAGGCTATGGCGATACCACCGTTATTATTATTTATGTGTTTTACAATTTGGTATATGCCCTAACGTCTTTCCCTATTGGCATTTTAGCAGATAGGGTAGGGCTGAAGAAAATGCTGTTGGTTGGATTAGTAATATTTAGCTTCGTATATTTTGGAATGACATTTTCGTATGGTAAAGTGTGGTATGGTATACTGTTTCTTCTATATGGCCTTTACTATGCTTGCACCGATGGTATTGGTAAAGCTTGGGTAAGCCAACTATGCGATAAAAAAGATATGGGTACTGCACAAGGTGTGTTTGCAGGGTTGCAGAGTATTTGCACTTTGCTTGCAAGCAGCATTGCAGGTTTTGTTTGGTACGAATTTGGTTCTGTTTATGTATTTGTTATTGCAGGTGCAGCGGCAATTATAGCATGTACATACCTTGCATTCATTAAATCGGCCGAAGCGCATACATGATAAAAGCCTATCGCCTATATATCTTCTTTTTCCTTTTGCTGCTTGCATTTGCTTTTATTACTGGCTTTAATGGCCTTTATGGACAGGATAGCTACGAATATCTTCGATTTACCAATTGCCTTAGTGCATTTTATAAAACAGGCGCTCCCACCGGAGATTTTTTTTGGCCGCTGATTTATCCCATTCTTGGCTCATTACTATCGTTTATTATAAAACCAGTATTTGCACTTCAGCTTATTTCAATACTATCTTTTGTGGGTGCAGCCATGTATGTAGATAAAACCATAGAACTTGTTTACAGCCCTTATGCAAAATACAAAAGCATTTTTGTATTTCTGTTTTTCTTGCTGGCACCTTATTTGTTAAGGGCATCGCTGGTTGTAATGTCAGATATGTTGGCGGTGTTTTTTATGACAGGCGCCTACTATTACGTGGTTAAGTACCGTATTAATCTGCAAGGCAAATACTTTTTCCTGTTTGTTGTGTTTGCTATGGCCGCCATAGCTACGCGGTATGCAGCATTTGTGATTTTAGTAGTGCCGGGGCTATTTATTAAAGCCAATTTCATAAAGCATTTTAAGTGGAAAGCATTTCTTGCTTCTGCGTTAGTAGCGGTATTAATACTATTACCGCATCTATTGTTACGCAGCAATCATCCTCTGGCATTCATCCAACATGACTGGATCAGGGGATGGTCTCCGGTAAATTTTTTCAAAAACTCGTTCATTACAGCTGATGGAAACGGATACTATACTCTACCTAACATCGTGTATGTTTTTTATAACTTGTTTCATCCCGCTTTTTGTTTTGTAGGCATAATATTGATATTGTTTTCCATAAAACATTTCAAAAAAGAGAATATGCTCATACCTACTGTGAGCATTATTCTTTACGCATTATTCCTCGCCGGTATTCCACTGCAAAATTTACGATTTTTATTGCTCTCCTTTCCTTTGGTCGTTTTGGTTCTATTTCCTGGCTTTGCATCTGCTATGGATTATCTAACTGAAAGGGGGAATTTTAACTCGGCAAAAAAAATAACAGTTTATGTTTTAGTTGCGGCAATCCAACTGGCTTTATTTGCGAGAGTATTTATGCCTTTTTATTATGATAACCGAACTGAAAATCTGGTTGCCGAAGAAGTTCTCAAGCATCCTGATATTCCTATTTACACATTTTCTATCGATGGTGCTTTACGTGCGCATGGGGTAAGGAACAGGATTATTAGTTTGTACAGTTCACAGATTGATTCGGTTAAAGGACAAAAACTGGTATTGTTTAGCGAAAGCCAGTTTGCAGATGAATGGAAAGGTCAGCCTCCTATGATGAATTGGCACTATTTACAGCAAAAGTACACCCTTACTAAGGTTAAAGACTTGCCCGATGGGTGGGTATTGTATACTGCAAATTGAGGGTTGTTTTATAAATTAACCAAATCAAGAGAAAAGATTTTCTTACATTTAACAAATCAAGAAACTTTAGGATTTAATATTGCATTTTCTGAAACAAATGAAGTTACACTGAAACAATGAAGAATGCAATATTATACGTAGTAACGTTTGCCATATTCGTTGTGGGTTTATGGCAGGTGGTTAAACGTGGCGACCGGTTACCCGTTAAGCCTGTGCAGGTACAAGTCCAAACTCAAAGCCAAACTGTACTGGCAGATAAACAAGTATCAAAAGTTGCAGTGCCTTTAAGTAGCATTTCGGAAGCGTTTAACCAGTTTAAACAAAACATAAAACTGCCTTTAAGCTTATTGCTCTCGCAGATATTGGTAATTATATTAGTGTCGCGGGTGTTTAGTTTTTTACTTACAAAAATAGGCCAGCAAACTGTAATTGGCGAAATAATTGCAGGCATTGTTCTGGGGCCTTCGGTAATGGGATTGCTTTTTCCTCATTTCTTTCAATTTATTTTCCCGGCCGATTCACTTAAAACCCTCCAGTTTTTAAGCCAAATAGGCTTAGCCTTCTTCATGTTTATTATTGGCATGGATTTGGACATCGAAATCATAAAAAAGAAAGCCCAGGATGCAGTAGTAGTAAGTAATGTGAGTGTTGTGTTCCCATTTTTGCTGGGTGTTATATTATCCTATTATCTATACGAACCTTATGCACCAGCAGGTGTAGGGTTTTTACCATTTTGTCTTTTTATAGGCATATCAGTTAGTATTACAGCTTTCCCTGTTCTTGCCCGTATTTTGCAGGAGCGGGGCATGACACGAAGCCCCATGGGTGCATTGGCTATTGTTTGCGCAGCAACCGATGACGTTACCGCTTGGTGCATACTTGCCGTAGTAATTGCTATTGCAAAGGCAGGCGCGGTTACCAGTGCTATATTCACCATTATACTCGCCATAATGTTTGTGGCGGGTATGCTGTTTGTAGTTAAGCCCATTTTATTAAGACTATCACGTGAAAGGTTAAAGAAAGAATCACTTGATAAAGTTGCTGTAGCAGTTGCTTTTTTTACACTTTTAGGCTCAGCTTATCTTGCTGAATTAATAGGTATCCACGCCCTTTTCGGTTCTTTTCTGGCAGGGGTTATAATGCCACATAATATTACGTTCAAACAAAAAATTACTGAAAAAATAGAAGATGTAAGTGTAATGGTACTGCTACCTATTTTCTTTGCCTTTACGGGATTAAGAACCCAGATAGGCCTGTTAAACCAGGGCGATGCATGGATTGGGTTTGGATATATTCTGCTGGTTGCAGTGGTTGGCAAGTTTGGCGGCAGTGCTTTAGCTGCAAGGTTTGTAGGACAAAATTGGAAAAGCTCAATTACAATAGGCGCCCTAATGAACACACGCGGACTGATGGAGCTTATTGTGCTAAATATCGGGTATGATTTAGGAATTCTCTCCCCGCAAATATTTGCCATGATGGTATTAATGGCCCTTGCTACTACATTTATGACTGGCCCATGTCTTAACCTGATGGACTGGATTACAAAAAAATCAGGGGGCAACACAAACGAACCTACTGCCCAAGCAGCTTGAAGAATATGAAAGAAAAAGTACGTTGTACCTGGTGCCAAAAAGATGCGATTTATATAGAGTATCATGATAAGGAATGGGGACATCCTGTTCATGATGATCAAAAATTGTTTGAATTTCTTGTACTGGAAAGCTTTCAGGCGGGGCTTAGCTGGCTAACTGTTTTAAAGAAGCGGGATAATTTCCGCAAAGCTTTTGCAAATTTTGATGCTAAAAAAGTCGCGAAATTCGATAAGAAAAAGTTTGATGAGCTTATGCAGGATGCGGGTATTATCCGAAATAGGCTAAAGATAGAAGCTGCTATAAACAACGCAGCTTGTTACCTGCAAATACAAAAGGAGTTTGGCTCTTTTGACAAATATGTGTGGAGTTTTGTGGGCCATAAACCCATTGTTAACAAAAGAAAAGGGTTAGGGGACATTCCTCCCAGAACAGATATTAGCGATGCCATGAGCAAGGATATGGGCAAACGTGGCTTTAAATTCCGTGGCTCGACTATATGTTATGCTTTTATGCAGGCTGTTGGTATGGTGGACGACCATGTAAATGATTGCTGGAAAAAAAGTAAAAAGGTTTAAGCTCTTGGGCGTTGCCCTTCGGAATAAATAACAGTCATAATAACACGGCCCACCATCTTAAGTGTGTTGGTATCAATTATGTCCATTTTATCACTGTGTTTATGGTGGAAGTATGGGTAATCGCCACCATTAATAGAGCCATCAGGGGCATGGGTAATCCGGTAATCTACAATATCTATGGTTGGGATGCCTGCAATTTGATTAATGTATGTATGATCATCTGTAGTCATCCCCGATGTTTCGTGAGTGAAGTAGTTTGAGTAGCCTAGGTGCCTGGCAATATCCCATACCTTATTTACAATATCCGGCGCAAAGCGCATAGATGTACCTTCCATAGGGAAGACTGCGTTTTTACCTCCAACCATATCTACCAATATGCCAAATTTGGGTGAGTAGTTTTGCGGCAAGTTTTTTGCCCAGTATTGCGAACCCAATGCCCAGCTGTCTTTCATTTGAGGATAGTCACCATCTTTATCATCTTGTTGTCCGTAATCTTCCAGATCAATAAGTACTAAATCAACGCCTATTGCAGGGTGTTCTTTTTGTAAATGCCTTGCTATTTCTAAAAGCATGGCTGCACTGCTACCGCCATCATCCGCTCCATCAAAGGTCTTCATTGGGTCTACGCTATCGGCATCGGCGAAAGGTCGGGTATCCCAATGGCCAAATAATACAATGCGGTTCGGGTTTTGGGGTTGGAAGGATGCAGTGATATTTTCAAAATCAAAGCGCTTTCCATCAAATGTGCGGGCGCTGCTTTTTTGTACGTTAACTGTAAGGCTATCTGCTTTTAAAACCCTTAAAAAATACTGCAGGCATTCTTCATGTGCCTTGCTACCGGGTGTGCGCGGGCCAAAATCTACCTGTGTTTTTATATAGTTATAACAAGAATCCGCATTAAAATCAGGAATAGGGAGCGTATTTGGTTTTGTATTTACAGTGTTGGTTGTATCAGAGGTTACAGTAGTATTACTGTTTTGGTTTTTACACCCGCTGCAAGCTATATATACAAAGCAAACAGATAAAGGAAGTAAAGAAAAATATTTATTTTTTGCGCCCATATTTAAATGTAGCTCCCTGCGGAGTGTCTTTTAGTTCACCAAATTCAGAAATAATATCTCTAAGGCTATCCGATAGTTTAAAGTCTTTATCTCTCTTCGCTTTGTTGCGTGCTTCAATAAGTGTATTAACTAAATCTGAAAAGTCTTTGCCTCCTGTGGTTTCAGTACTTTCGGGTATTAGGCCAAGTACATCACTGTAAAATGCTATATATGCTTTCTTAAAGTTATCGAATGCTGTTTTGCTTACTGCCGTTTTGCCAACTGCATTAAATTGGTTTATAATAGAGGCAGCCTTAAACATGTTTGCAATTACAATGGCTGTGTTAAAATCGTCATTCATTGCATCTCTGTTATCCTGCTCAAATGCTGTTGTTTCTTTTTCTGTAGCGGCGTTTACGGCATCCTCCTTATATTCCATGTGGCTTATAAGAAGAAAGGCATCACTTATTTTAGCAAATGCTTTTTCGGCATCTTGCAAGGCCTGGTTCGAAAAATCTAGAGGATTGCGGTAATGCCCCAACAATATATAAAAGCGCAGAGTCATTGGGCTGTAAGCTTTATCTAACAACTTATGGTTACCCGCAAAAAGTTCATCAAGGGTAATAAAGTTATTTAACGATTTACCCATTTTTTGCCCGTTAATGGTAAGCATGTTATTATGCATCCAGTACCTAACAGGCGCCCTTCCACTGCTGCCCATGCTTTGAGCTATTTCGCATTCATGGTGGGGGAAGAGTAGATCCATACCGCCACCATGAATATCGAATGTTTCGCCTAAATATTTTTTGCTCATAGCAGAACATTCTATATGCCATCCCGGAAAACCTTCACTCCAGGGTGATGGCCAGTGCATAAGGTGCTCAGGCGCGGCTTTTTTCCACAAAGCAAAATCCAATGGCCCCTTCTTTTCACTTTGTCCATCCAGCTCGCGGGTATTGTTAAGCAAGTCATCTGTCACCCTGCCCGATAGTATGCCATATTTATGGTCCTTTTGGTATTTTTCAATATCAAAATATACCGAGCCATTAGATACATACGCATATCCATTTTTTATAATGGATTGTATCATTTCAATTTGTTCTATAATGTGCCCCGATGCAAAAGGTTCGATAGAAGGCGATTTTACATTAAGCATTGCCAGGTTGCGATGATACGACAACTCGTAATGATGCGCTACCTCCATAGGTTCAAGGCTTTCCTGCTTCGCCTTTTTCTGAATTTTATCTTCACCTTCATCGGCATCATTTACCAAATGCCCTACATCTGTAATGTTTCTGACATAGCGCACTTTAAATCCAGAATATACAAGGTACCTATACACTATATCAAACGCAATAGCTGATCTTACGTGGCCCAGGTGGGCATCACCGTAAACAGTTGGTCCACAAACATACATGCCTACAAATGGAGCATGCATGGGAACAAATGCTTCCTTTTTGCGTGTTAGGGTGTTATAAACCTGTAGTGTTGTGGCCATGGTTAAACCATTGCAGCTTTCCTATCCTTGCGCCTGTTCATCGAAGCTTTAATATCTTCAAGACGGCCTTTAGGAATGGCGCCGATAAGTCGTTTGGTATATTCTTGTTGCGGGTTAAAGTAAATATCATCCGCATCGCCCATTTCTTCAATCTTTCCGTTGTAAAGTACAAGCATCCTGTCGGATACAAATTTTACTACTGAAATATCGTGAGAGATGAATATATAGGTAAACCCGAAATCCTTTCTTAATTCGGTAAGCAGGTTGAGCGCCTGTGCCTGTATAGATACATCGAGCGAGGATACGCACTCATCGCAAATAATAAACTCGGGGTTAAGTGCTACAGCCCTGGCTATACATATACGCTGGCGTTGTCCGCCTGAAAATTCGTGAGGGTAACGGTCAAAGTGCGAAGCATTCATGTTCACCCTTTCTAATAGTTCTATAACCCTGTCTTTACGTTCTTTGTCATTTTTTAGGATGTTGTGTACCTGCATTGGTTCCATAATGGCTTCTCCAATAGTAATACGCGGGTTAAGCGAAGAGTAGGGATCCTGGAATATGATTTGCATCCTTTTGCGATACGAACGCATTTCGTTGTGCGAAAGGCTCATTATTTCCTTACCCTTGTATAATATGCTGCCCGATGTAGGCTCTATCAGCCTTAGTATCGATCTACCAAGGGTGGTTTTACCCGAGCCCGATTCACCAACAACACCAAGTGTTTCGCCCGGGTATACATTAAAGCTTAGGTCATCTACTGCTTTTACGTAATCTTCTGTTTTGCCAAACATTCCCTTTTTAATGGGAAAGTAGGTTTTAAGATTTTGTATTTTAAGGATAGGTTCTTGCTTGTAAAGCTTTTCGTGGGCTTGTTTACGTACTTCTGGTGTAATTATATACTTATCAACTACATCATTCAACTTGATGTTTGATGCGCCTTGTTCACCGTTTAGCACAGGAGTCATAAAATCCGATACTGTAGGCAGAACGTAAAGCCTTTTATCAAGTGGAGGACGGCACGCAAGCAATCCTTTAGTGTAAGGGTGTTGCGGGTTTGAATAAACATCTAATATATTACCCTGTTCAACAATTTTTCCTTTGTACATTACAATTACCTTTTCTGCTATTTCGGCAATAACGCCAAGGTCATGCGATATAAATACAATGCTCATATTATGTTCTGCCTGCAGTTCCTTCATTAGTTCCAGTATTGCATGCTGAACAGTAACGTCAAGTGCTGTAGTAGGTTCGTCCGCAATAAGTATTGTTGGCTGGCACGACATAGCCATGGCTATCATCACCCTTTGCTTCTGTCCACCCGAAAGCTGGTGGGGGTAAGAATCTACAATCTTTTCTGGGCGGGGTATCTTTACCTGTTTAAATAATTCTATAGTACGGTTGCGGCTTTCCTGCTTAGATACTTTTTGATGAAGCATTATAGCTTCCATCACCTGGTCGCCGCAAGTATAAACGGGATTGAGGGATGTCATAGGTTCCTGGAACACCATAGCAATCTCATTCCCTCTAAAGTTACGCATTTCTTTTTCGCTGAGTTTGGTAATATCTAAATTACCCTTGGTCCTGGAATTAAATAACAACTCGCCCGAAGCAATATTGCCTGCACGAGGTATTAAGCGCATCAGTGCAAGCGAGCTTACTGTTTTGCCTGAACCCGATTCTCCTACTATACCAAGCGATTCGCCTTTGCAAACTGTATAGCTTATTCCATCAACCGCGCGTACAGTATCGTCTTCTGTTTTAAAATCAACCGTAAGATTTTTAACATCCAACAGTATATCACTCATATAAGCTTATGTAATTTTTTAGAGGGCGAAAGGTACGGATTTTTGCTAAACTAAAGACCTTTTCAGCTCAATAATCTTCGCAATAAAAGACCATCGAGAGTTTTCCATAGTCATATTCCGCGCTCTGGTCACTTAAGGTCACCTTCATTTTTTTGCCCTTATTGGTAAAACTCCATACCTTAGTATCGCTACCACTGGCCGATTCACCGTATTTGGATGTAAAGTATTCTGACAGCCTTTGTGTTAGCCCTGCCGCAATAGAATCTGTTTCTACAAATACATCTTCATCAATTTCGTTAAGCTTTTGCTGGTCGAAGTTATAGGCTATCGTAAAATAGCTAACAGAATCAATTTCTTCATTAACAGAATCAACATTAACTGTATCTATAGGCAGGGTGTACAATATGTAGTTTGTATCCGTTTCGTCGGGTGTTCTTTTTTCAGAAGCCTTTGCAGTTTTAGGGTCGATGCCAAAGGTTACATTCCTGAAAATGCCATCTTTTTTACCTAAAAGTAATTCAATCAGTGATACTTTTTGCGTCGTTTTAGGCGTATTGTTTTGGTCGGAAGAATGCTTACAGGAATAAAGGCACAAAGCGCCGATTATAGTTAAAGCAATTAAAAAGCTGGATTTTGTTAAGCGGTGGCTGTTTCCAGCCTGTCGGAATTTCATGTAGATTAAAAGAGAAGTACGAATGTATAAAAAATTGGCTTATCAAAGGCTATACATCTTGCCGGGCATAGATTTAAGTATGCCGGCAAACTCCAGGCTTAACAAATGCGCAGATAAGTTGCCGGGAGTAAGATTAGCCTGTATAGCAATATCATCAATATACATGGGCGCGCCTTGGGTTCTTAAAGCATTTACGATGGCTGTTTCAGGCTCGTTCAGAGCATGAAAAAGTTCAGGTTGCACCTTTTTAGGCGATGTTATATCTTTCCAGCCCAGGTATTCTATTATATCTTTAGAGGATTGAGCAAGATAGGCCTTGTTCCTTTGGATGAGATTATTACAACCCCTTGATGCTGTGTCGTCTGCTTTACCCGGGTAGGCAATTACTTCACGGTTATAAGATAAGGCTATTTCTGCTGTTATTAATGCACCACCCGCTTCCTTAGATTCTACAACCACTATAGCATCCGAAAGGCCTGCAATCACGCGGTTTCGTTTCGGAAAATTTTCCTTATTCGGTATGGTATTTGAAAGGAATTCGGTAACCATGCCACCTTGTTCCAACATCTTCTTTGCTGTATTGGCATGCTCTTCCGGGTACAGCATATCATGCCCGTGAGCCACAACGCCAATAGTATTCAATCCTGTGTTTAATGCTGCCCTATGGGCACTAATATCTATTCCATAAGCCAGGCCGCTTATTATTAATGCTCCTGTATCTTTTAAGCCGCTTACAAGTTCTTCCGTCATTTTGCGGCCATAGTCGGTAGCATTACGGGTACCTACCACAGCTATTATACGTGCAGTATTAAGTTCGGCATTGCCTTTGTAATAAAGCATTATCGGACTATCATCGCATTGTTTAAGCCGTAATGGGTATTCTTTATCCAGGTAATAGAGCGGGGTTATATTTCTCTTTTCTATAAAAGTTATTTCCTGCTCGGCCCGTTTAATTACATCTTGGTTGACTATTGCTGCTGCTGTAACTTCGCCTATTTCGGGTATTTTAAGTAATAATTGTTTCTTTTCCTTAAACACCGCTTCGGCGCTGCCACAATAGGCTATAAGTTGTTTGGCTTTTATTACGCCAACCATAGGTATTAACGTAATACCTATTTTGTATACAAGGTTTTCGTCCATAAACGCAAAAATAGGAATAGTGCAATAACCTTAACAGGCATCTTACTGAAATTGCTTTACCTTTGAAAAAAATTAAGGCGTGGCATTTTTAGAAAAGTTACGAACCCGTGTTGGTAACTATTTACTGGATAAAGAAGTAACAAAAGCTAAGCAGGAGCGTACTATCCTTAGCATGAGAGATGCTATATACATTGGTATTGTATTTAATAGCGAAAATGCTGAAGAAATGGACCTTGTTATTAAGTATGATAATTACCTTAAGGAAATGGGCAAGAAAGTGAAAGTTATAGGATATATAAGCGCGAAAGACCCAACCGCAAATTTGGCTTGGTGGCCTGAACAGCACTATATTACACGAAAGGAAATTAGTTGGGCATTTAAACCAAATGAAGAATATATTAATAGCTTTGTAAAAGAACCCTTCGATATGCTAATAGATATGAATATTGCAGGAAGGCTGCCCTTAATGTTTGTAACGGCCTCATCAAAAGCCAAATGTAAAGTTGGCAGGTATAATGAAAAATATTTGGGCATTTACGACGTTATGATAGAAGCAGATGAAACAAAAACATTAAAATATTTTTTACGCAACGTAGACACATATATGGAAATGCTGAATAAAGGCGGCAATGTGCAAACGGTAAAATAATAATATGTATGGACAACAAGGAGAATCTTCCTGCTCACTTAAGGCAGGAAGTAGATGAAGCAGAAAGAGAAGCCATTGCCAGGATGGAGATAGAATACGACCTGCGCAACAGCAAGCGTTACAAAAAGTTTTTTGAAACCCATCCGCCCGATGATATAGAGGAGTTCATTAAAGCTTATGCGCGCCGCAAAATAACCTGGATAAACTGGGGCAAGTTTTACTATGAGCATAACGAAGACCATCAGCTAAGGTTTTATAACATGGCCGAAAATTGCCTTTGGCAAATACAACAAAAAAAGTTGTTTAACCTGCAATGCCAATGGAGAGCAGAAAAAATAAAAATACCCGGGATCAATACCACCATGGATTTCAGGTACTGGGAGTACAATATAAAGTACTGTAATTTTTTACCCGAAATAACCCAATGGGAATTTGACACTTTTGTAGAATACTTTCAAGGAGATAATGTTGAACTTGACCCCGCAGAAACAGATTACGATTTTGAATGGCAGGACTATATTCGGTTTGTGGAAGAATACAACAATGCTAAAACCCCGGAAGATGAAATGGTGTTGCCTTTGTGGTACCAGTTTTATGATAACCGCATGGGTACCGATGCATTGATGAGGTTGCAGGATATTAGAGGGGAGAAGGAAAGTAAGTACCTTAAACTTTATTACGATCACATAAATAAAACCATCCCCGAAGAGCGTTCTGACGCTGGCACAGCAAAAAACGCGGAGGAGTATCTTTCGGCATATAACCCGGTAGTGGTAGAGAAATTTGTTCGCGAATTCGAAGAAAAGGATGTGTTGAAGTATTATCTCTCGTACGAAAAGAGCCATAAACCTATGGAGTTTGCTGATGAACTTGCAGAAATGGCATTTAAAGAATTAAGAGAATTAATTGATGTTGTGCCTGTTAAAGCCAGTGCTGATTGGAGGGAAGCAATTATTGATGCATGGGAAGAATACCGGCGCGTACAGGTACTTAAGTTGTTGCCCTTAGTGTATGATGACTATTTGCAAAAACATAATCTTGGCATATCGTACGAACCAGAGAACAATGCCGAGATAGATGAGGAACTGAAAGAATGGGAGACCGCCATTATGAAAGGTCGTGAAATGTGTGGCGAAAGTCCTGATTTTAACTTTTAGTCCTTTGCGATTTAGGGCGAATCAGTAGTTTATTCGCTAACTTCGCACTCTAAATGAAATCGGTAAAACATACAAAAGCCGCTTTGCCGGTAATGGAACATTTTTATACCTTACAAGGAGAGGGTATGCACTCGGGTAAAGCTGCTTATTTTATTAGGCTTGCAGGGTGCGATGTGGGTTGCCATTGGTGCGATGTTAAGGAGAGTTGGCAATTAAGTGGGCATCCGGTTTTGGATATTGATTTTTTGGTTAAAGAATCAAAAAAGTCGGGTACTCAAATTGTAGTAATAACGGGTGGGGAGCCAACTATACATAATCTTGTTGGTATAACTAAAGATTTAAAGAGTATAGGATTAGCAACACATATAGAAACCTCGGGTGCTTACCCAATAACGGGTAAGTTCGATTGGATATGTGTTTCGCCTAAAAAAAGGAAAGTACCGCTCAAAGAGAATTTAAAAAAGGCTGATGAGCTTAAGGTAGTTATTTATAATAAGGATGATTTTAATTGGGCCGAAAAAAATGCGGTTCTTGTAAGTGAAAAATGTAAGCTTTTTCTTCAACCGGAATGGAGTAAAGCAGATAAAGTGATGCCTTTAATCATTGAATATATTAAGAAGCACCCACGCTGGCAAATTTCTTTGCAAACGCATAAGTTTATGCAGATACCTTAGATAGTTGTAAGTCGCTTTCTTCGGTGCGAGAAACGAAGCAATCTTCACTCAATAAGAGGAAATTAGTTGAACGGATTATTTTGATCCGCCCGTTTCATCATGCCCGTTTTTAGCCTAAATTTTAATACAATATATGTAATTGGCTACTAGATGATTATGTACAAAATTTCATCATTTTCATCATCGTAAAGGCATTGAAAACATTGGGGGGTGGTTAAAATTTAAATTATTATGCTGAATATCAATTATATATGAATTATTTTAGTACTATGCATAACAAGGTATCATTAAATACATATATCTTTGTGCTGTCAAATAAAAAACTCATTTAATATGGAAATAGAAAACACAAAAGCGCAAATGAGAAAGGGTGTACTTGAGTTTTGCATACTGTGTGTATTATCCGAAAAGGATGCTTATCCATCCGAGATAATAGAGGCAATGAAAGATGCAAAGCTTTTGGTGGTAGAAGGAACACTTTATCCATTGTTAATGCGCTTAAAAAACGAAGGCCAGTTAAGTTACGAATGGAAGGAATCTACTTCGGGGCCACCACGCAAGTATTATAAATTAACACCCGCCGGAAAAGAATTTCTTAAAGAATTGCAGGCTTCCTGGGGCGAGTTGGTAGACTCGGTAAAACTAATTGTAAAAAAATATTCTTCAAACACATTATCATAACATCATGAAAAAAACAATAACAAGCAGCATAGGTGGTATAGTTTTCCATGTAGAGGAAGACGCGCACCAAAAATTATCTAATTACCTGGACGAAATAAAAATTTCTTTACAAAACTCGGCAGGACGCGACGAAATAATGGCTGATATAGAGGCCCGCATAGCCGAACTATTACTTCAAAGAGTAAAAGATATACAGCAACCAGTAACCATTGTTGATGTAAATGGAATAATTCAAATAATGGGTACGCCAGAAGCCTTTGCAAGCGGAGAGGATGGTTCAAAAAAGCAAGGCTATACATATAGCACGTATACGGGCAGCTCGAATTACAAGCGTGTTTTCCGCGACCCGGATGATAAAGTATTGTTTGGCGTATGCTCAGGCATTGCTCATCATTTTGGTATTGATCCATTATGGGTAAGACTTGCTTTTGGGCTTTCATTTTTGCTGGGTGGTTTTGGTTTTATACTTTATTTCTTGCTGGTAATCATTCTTCCTAAGGCCTATACCGCTGCCGAAAAGCTTGAAATGCGCGGCGAACCTGTAGATATAAACAATATAAAGCGCAGGGTAGAAGAGGAAATGGAGGATATTAAAAACCGGGCAAACAAATTTTCAAATGATTATAAAAGCGGTCGTTACCGTAATACAGGCCATGATTTTGGTAACAGGGTAGGTGATTTTTTTAGTTCGGTTGGGCATGGAGTAGGAGGTGTGGTAGGTGGCATAATAAAAGGGGTATTTGCATTTGTAGGGTTTATACTTGTGTTTGTGTTTTCTATGCTACTAATTGCATTAGTAGTTTCGTTGTTTACAGATATCAATGTAATTCATATGTCGGGAGCGCATGGGCATTGGGCGCATTATTCTGTACATAATATTTTTACAATGCTGGCTATTAATGGTGTGGCTAAAAACCTTTTAGTAATTGGCCTTGCATTATTTTTATGTGTGCCCTTGCTTGCTATTATTATACGTATTGGTAGGGCATCAATAGGTATTCAAAATAAAATGCATGGGTTAAGAATTGCATTGTTTATAGCCTGGATGACAGGCCTTGTATTTTTGTTAATCGGGTCTTTTCAAACCTTTGGGCACTTTTCGGTAACCGGTACATCAAAACAAGAGGTTAAGTTTAATAATCAAGCAAAAACATTGTATATAAACATGCCCAATGAAGATTATGGAGATGTTACAGTGAGTATTGATTCACTAAATTTTTATATAATGGATAACAATACCTTTGAAGGAAACCCTTCAATATGCATACAACCCGGCCCCGATAGCAGTTTTCATTTAACAGTGGAAAAATATGCAAGAGGTATTTCTTTGCAGGAAGCATCCGAATCGGCGAATGGGATAGATTATAGTTTCTCTCAACATGATTCCGTTTTAAATCTTAGTTCCACATTTCAATTGCAACCCGGAACAGGATGGCGTAAACAAAAAATGGAATTATCTTTACTTGTACCAGCCAATAGAATAGTTTCATTACCTGTAGGCATAGATAAAATTATGTGCTACAATGCCCGTAAGGGCCACCACCAACTTGGAGGCCATAAGTGGTTTATGTCTAAACAAGGACTAGTGGCAGTTGACAGTGCATCGGTTGTAAAGTAATATTCAACCTACTCACTCGGAGAATTCTCTATATTTGCGCCCCGTCTGAAGAATTTTATTCGGCGGTTTATTGGAGAGTTGTCCGAGTGGCTTAAGGAGCACGCCTGGAAAGCGTGTATACCGCAAGGTATCGTGGGTTCGAATCCCTCACTCTCCGCCTTCGGTCGCCATAGCGACCTTCGGCGGATAAAATTCGCTGAGAAGGTAGCGAAGGAGACCTTACAACGATGGCCAAAACAATTCACCCTCTCTGCGGATGTCGTGCTATATTAAAAATTAATGCCCGCTAAAAAATGCTAACATTTTTTTAAGTGCGTCTGCACTGTGCATCTTATCACCATTCTCTAAAGATTCCTGCGCTGCTTCTGCGGCTCTTTTTCGCATTTTATTTTCGTAAGAAGCGATGGCAGTTTTAATATCATTAAAATCTTCATTACATAAACAGTCACTTAATTCCAGTGCATCAAGCATTGCCATGTTTACACCTTCGCCTGCAAAGGGTGGCATTAAATGTGCTGCATCTCCCAGCATAGTAAGGTTTGACAATGCCTGCCATGTTTGGTCTAAAGGCATACAATAAATGGGGATAGGAATAAAACTTGTTTCATCGCTCTCGAATAACTCGTGCCATATATTGTCCCATTCGGCAAAATCCTTTTTGAACCATGCAAACACCTGAGCTTTATCAGCAAAATTTATGTTCTTAAATTTAACTTGATCTACTTTATAAGATACATAAAAGGCTAAACTTCCATCGCCTTTAGACGCGACGGTAAAACATTTCCCACCGCCAAAGGCCATTATTTTTCCGCCCTTTAAAAGTTTATGAATGTTAGGTGCTTTTGTTTCAGGATTATGCACACCCTCTACTGTTAATACACCAGATATGCCCGAATAAAAGGGTTTTATGGAAGTAATGTACGGACGAATTATAGAATTAGCTCCATCAGCACCAATTACAATATCCGCATATGCAGAAGTTCCATTTTTAAAAAACAATAGCCAGCCATCATCTTGTTTTTGCATTGAAACAAATTGGCTGTTCCACACAACTGTGTTGGCTTGCAACGATTCAAGCAATAGCTTTCTTAACGGGCCTCGGTCAATTTCGGGGCGGAAATGTTCACTGCCAAAATCTTCTTCGGGTTTTCCTTCGTGGTCCGAAAAATATATATCTCCATGTTCATTTGTAATAATCATTCTATCCGCACCGGGACGATAATTCTTTTTAAAGACATCTAGCAAATGTGCCTCGCGCAATGCTTTTAGTCCCGACTGTTCATGCAAATCGAGTGTTGTGCCTTGTACCCGTGCATCTTTATCAAAATCTCGTTCATATACGTTTACGTTTGCACCATTAAGTTGTAAAAGGCGTGCTAAAGTTAGCCCACCCGGGCCGCCGCCAACTATGGCAATTTGTTTATTCTTTAGTAACATAATTTTACATTGTTTAATTACGCCGCAAAACTATAGTGATGCTAAGAAATAAAATAGTAAAAATCAGCCGTTTTTAAGAAGGAAAAGTTTTGATTGCCGTAATATCGATAAAGCGGTCATCTTTGTTTTTGCTCAACTCTTTTGGAGTAACACCCGCATATTTCTTAATCTCTTTAATGAAATGATTTTGGTCCGTAAAATTTAGCTCCGGAAAGAGCTTGCCTTCGCTAATGTGTTTAAACGAAGCTCCGAAGCGGAGAATGCTGCAATATGCTTTGAGTGAAATGCCAAATTGTTGATTGAAGTAACGATTAATTTGCCTGCTGCTCCAACTTACTCTTTCCGAAAGTTCTTTTACAGTTATTGAGCCATAAGAAGTATAAATGAGTTCAAATAATCTTTTCTTTCGGTTGTCGATACTTCCGGTTGAAGCCGCTTTTATTTTTTGCGTTGCCTTGCTACAAAAGTTAGAAAAGTTACTCAAGTCAGCTTTTTCAAATTGCCAGAAATTATTTGAAATGTTTTTACCAATATTCAGCACATCTTTAATTGAGCCGTTTAGAAGATATTCCACTGCCAATAATTTAAGGCCTATGCTAAACATTTTTGTGCCTGCTGCAATAGTTACCTGGCCATGCATAGTATCAATGCCCCTTACAAACATTTTCCAATTCTCAGTATTTGTTTTTATCAGGGTTACATCTACCATACCATTAGGTAGCAAAGTTGACGGAATGTCTTTTCCTGTCTTGTTTTCCAGCATCCAAAAGCTGTGAACAAAATGCGAAATACTGTGCTCGGGTAAAGCTGATTTAATAGTTAGCTCCATTTTATAAGCCCTAAATATAGCTTTACAGGACCAAAGAACTAAACTAGTCTTTTATAAACTTAATGCAGGAGTTTTGCGAAGAGCTATTAATGCGCATAAAGTAAATTCCTTTGGCAAGGCCTGAAGTACTAATGTTGACTGTATTTGCCCCTGTTTGTATACCAGTTGGGGTTATAGTGCTAATAATTCTGCCAACGGCATCCATTATAGTAATAGTAACAGGCTCGCTATTTGCTGAATAATAAGCCAGTGTAGCGCTTTCGTTTACAGGGTTAGGGTACAGCATGGTGGCTTCTGAACCTGCATTTACATTTACAGCAACAGGTGAGTACTCAGTTTGTTTTCCGTCAAAATCGGTTTGTGTTAAACGATAATATGATGTTCCCAAGCCAGGCTGGTAGTCGGTTAAAGTGTAATTTGTAGTAAATGCATAAGTGCCGGCACCCTGCACTACACCTACTTCTTTCCATGTTTGCAAGTCTGTGGTTTTCTCTACTGTAAACTGTTTGTTGTTAGTTTGGGTTGCTACTTCCCATTGGCATAACACCGAATTATTTTCTTGCACATAATTAGCAGTGAATGAGGTTAATTCTACAGGCAAAACTACATTTGTCAGTTCACGATCACGTTGGCCTGAATATTCAGAAATGTAGATATTGCCGGCAGCATCGGTGCAGGCTTGGGTAGGCCAGTTTATTTCTTTGGTTGTAGCCGGCGATCCGTCTCCGTTAAAACCTCCAACTCCGTTTCCGGCAATGGTGGTAATAATACCAGTGGATACTGTTACCTTACGAAGGCGGTCACCACTAAGATCGGCAATGTATACATTACCTGCTGCGTCTGTTCCAACGCCAAAAGGCCAAACTAATTGAGCAGCGGTAGCTTGTCCGCCATCACCACTATATCCTGAAACTCCTGTTCCGGCAATTGTTGTAATAATGCCTGTAGCTACAGTTATTTTACGAATACGGTCGTTGTTGTAATCGGCAATATATACGTTGCCTGCTGCATCCAGGTAAACTTTCAAAGGAGGGCCTAACTGCGCGGCGGTTGCCTGTATATTGTCTCCGTTATATCCTGAAACTCCTGTTCCGCCAATAGTAGTAATAATGCCAGTGGATGCACTTATCTTGCGAACACGGCTTCCGCCATATTCGGCAATATATATATTACCCACGCCATCCACGTGCACCCCGAAAGGCCAACTTAATGCTGCAGCGGTTGCCTGTATGTTGTCTCCATTATATCCATGCACTCCATTGCCGGCTATGGTAGTAATAATGCCGGCTGTGTTTATCTTCCGAACACGATCGTTAACCTCATCGGCAATATATATATTACCTGCGGCATCAGGCCAAACATCAGCAGGTTGAGATACCTGTGCTGCCGTAGCTTGTCCGCCATCGCCGCTAAATCCGGCTACTCCTGTACCTGCTATAGTAGTAATAACACCTGCAACGCTTCTTTTGCGGACACGTTGGTTATAATAGTCAGCTGTATACGTGTTGCCCGCCGCATCTATTCCAATGCCATATGGCGTATTTAATTGGGCACTGGTTGCCTGTATATTGTCTCCATTATACCCGGTAGCTCCCGTTCCTGCTATTGTTATTATCGAGTAGCTCTGCGCCGTAACAGTAAAAGAGATGGAGAGAATAGAGAATGTAACAAAAAGAGGAAGTAATAATTTTTTCATGGAAAGTCTTGATTTGTTCAATCGATATTTTTAAGACGATAAATATCGGTAAACTTTTTTTGATAACCAAATAAATGTGGCTCAATGAGTTATAAAATTATGTGAACCGATGTAGGTGAAGGATAAATAATGATGCGGCATTGGGTTAAGAGCAAAAAATGTTTATAAAATTTCCTTCATCTTTTCTTCATTCTATAGATTTAAAATTGTTTCATTAACATATAACAAACCTTACATTATGAAAAAGTTCACATTAGTTTTATCAGCACTGGTTCTGTTTGCAGGCGTATCATTTGCACAACAAAACCCCGATCCTGCAAAAGGAGCTAAGCCAGCTACTAAAGCAACCACCACTCCTACAAAAACTGATACAAAGACTACAGCTAAGAAAGACACCAAAAAGTCTGGTACCAAAGCTACCGGTACTACAGCTACTACCAAGTAATTATCTTTAGTAATTATTTAATAGCTTCAGCAAAGTTTGCAAGCTATATAACAGCCCCACATTTGTGGGGTTTGTTATTTTATAGTACCCTGATAATCAAATTAATGTTAGTTTTTTATAATTCCACCCAACATACTAACTTCGGGGCACGTTTATTATTTAAAAGGGTATACTTTGGTTTAAACTTTACATGAAGGTAGAGACTGAGATTATAACGGCCTGTATTAACAGGGACAGGATTGCTGAAGAGGAGCTGTACAAGCTTACCTATGGCTACCTTATCTCTATATGCCTTCGCTACACCAAATCGAGAGAAGAGGCCAGGGAAATGCTTAACATGGGCTTTTTTAAAATACTTACCAATTTAAAAAAGTATAAGCTCGAAACCTCTTTTAAAGCATGGATACACCGCATAATGGTTAATGTACTTATTGACGAATACAGAAAAAAGAAAGTACAAAAACAATACATAGAGTATATAGAAGAATATGAGGAAGTACATGAAGATATGGGTGTGAATAATGCCCTTGTAAAAATGGATGTGGAAGAGATACATGGCCTTATAATGCAATTGCCGCCTGTAAGCCAAAAGGTGTTTAACCTTTATGCCATCGATGGATTTTCTCATAAAGAAATTGGCGACTTATTAGGAATTTCGGAAGGCACATCAAGGTGGCATCTTAATTTTTCGAGGCAAAAGTTACAGGAAATGATACTTAAAGTAAACGCGTCATTTAATATTTTAGCAGGATGAACAAGCAACAGGACTTTTACGAAATCCTTCGTTCCAAGTTAGTGGATAGGGATATACCCGCGGAAGAACAGGACTGGAGGGATATGAGGCAAATGATTGATGATTCCAGGAAAAGGAAACGACGTTTGCTGTGGGGTAGTTTGGTTGCTACCTTGCTGTTATTGTGTTTAAGCGGCTACCTGTATTTAAATAAAGATACTGTTTCTAAAAAAGATAATGCACTGGCAGTTAATCAAGAAAGGCCTGGTATTCAAAATAAGGTTGTGTCTTCGAACAGTCTTGCCAAACCTGATATTGCAGTAAATAAAACGCCTGAAAATGCTACTGCAAATAGGCAAACAATAAATAGTATGACTGTAAACACTGTTTCAGCTCATTCTGCAAATACAGCTACCAATAAAGTAAAGGTTAGTATAGCTAACCCTAATACCAATTATATTCCTAAAAGGCAAAAAGCTGCATCTGCAAATAATGTATCGGAAAAAAGTGAAGCGAGCGAAACTATTGTCGTTGCTGGTACTTCTAAAACAACAAGTGTAAAGAGTCAGGAAAATAAGGTGGTTCAACCTAATGCTGAAAAACAAACAACATCTAATGAAGTAATCGTAAACACAAGTAGTAGTTTGGCCAAAGCCAACTCTCCCGAAAATAGTAGAGTAGAGGCAGGGCAGAAACAAAACGAAGTAAGTAATAGTGGAAATTATTCTACACAAAAACAAGAGCAGTCTAAGAGCCAATTAACCCCGGTAGTAGCTAAAAAGGATAGTATACCTACTTTGATGGTAAGCAGTAATAATGCTTCAAATGTTCCGGAAGCCAAAAAGGCCGATAGTGGCCAAATAAAGGTAGATAACCCGTCGGTAAGTCCAGTGGCAATCTCTCAAACCCAATCATTACCGCCTTTGGTAGAAAAGCCGGAAAATTCTCAGGGATTTTCTATAGAAGCCGGTGCCGCTTACGGCATAGGATGGAAAGATGCGGGCATAAAACAAGGAAGCGGCATTGATCCATACATTGGTGTAGGATATCAAAAAATGTTTGGTTTTAAATGGTCAGTTAAAACAGGTGTAGGTATTGATGCTATTGACAATATAGGAACCATTCCATTTGTTTTAAAACACAACACTTACGACTTTGGACTGAACTCCAACGATACTACACTTACAACAAAATGGCTTATTTATGCAACATTGCCTTTGCAGGTAGAATATAAGGTAAATGATAAAAATGCAATAGGTTTAGGCGGTACGCTTTCCTATTTGTTAAATGGATGGGGTAGTGTAGATGTAACATCCGCAAAAGGAGATAACAATACAACCAGCAATAAAACCTATAACCAGTTTATGTATGTAGAGGGGTATAACCGCTGGAATGCTTCAGTTTTCCTTCTATATCGCAGAACCTTGTTCGGAAGGCTATCGGTATACGTTATGCCATACTTTGGACTTACAGATATTAAGAGCAATTCGTTCTTTGCGCAGAATGCGTTTGAAAGAAATTCGGGAATTAAACTTTTATTGTCATATCACATTTTCTAATACTTTAAGCAAATGAAAGCAAAATATGCGGCGTTATTTATAGCAATGGTTTGGGTTATATCAGCCTGCAAGAAGAATGATTATTCAAATAGTTCTACAACCACACAACCCGTGTTTTCGTTTAATGGCAGTGTAAATGGCGCACCCTTAAGTATACAGGCGGGCGTAAATAACTATTTCCTTAATACGTCGTATGCAAAGGATAATAATGGGGTGTATAATTTTACCGGGGAGTTTATGACACAGGGATGTTCAGGCACTTGCCCTAATTCGTTGGAGGTTTTTTTTAAAGATTCAAGTACCACACCTTCCCTTACTATTGCACATGTAAATACAGTAATCCGGAATGGATATTATAGTTATTCAACTCCGCTTGGGCAACCATCAGGATATTATGTGCAGTTTCAGGATTTTATGAATAATGCTATTGTAAGTTATGCCTGGAATTTTGGCGATGGACAAACCGGCAATACCCACAATCCCGTGCATTATTATTACCGCCCTGGAATTTATATGGCAAGTGTCACCTTAAATTCCGGTTCCTGTGCATCGTCGGATACCAATATGGTGCTTGTGGGCCAGTGTGGTGGGTTTTACTCTGCCTTCTCAAATTCCTTTAGTGGCCTTACAACCATGTTTGCAAATGCCATTAATGGCGGTACTCCACCGTATACCTATTTGTGGCAATATGGCGATGGAAATTCATCTACCCAGGCAACTCCAACGTATACTTATTCAGCAATGGGGGTTTATCATGTTACATCTTCAGTTACCGATGCTACAGGTTTTACAAATACCCAAAGTATAAATGAGGCCACCCAGGGGTTTTCGGGGTGTGCAGGAGGTTTTTATGAGAATATTCCTCTTACTCCCCAACCTAATCCGTATAATTTTAATGATGTAGGGGTTGCGTGGTATGATGCATCAGGTAATTTATGGACATCGGAAAGTAATAAGCAGCATTATAATTCATTTTTTAAAGTTACTGCCGTAAGCGATTACATGAATAATTCGAACAACCAGGCCGTAAAAATGGTTACAGCCCAAATTAAGTGCGAGCTATATAATGGTGCCGATAGCATACCTATTAGTGGCACAGCCATTTTTGGGGTGGCGCATTATTAAAAGCTTATTCCTTAATTAATTTGCCCGTTCCTAAAAGGTTGCCCAAATTGTAAACCTTGTAGATGTATATACCCGATGCTTGATTGCTCAAGTCAATTTGTATTTGATTTGGACATTGGCTATTAGCTATCTTTTCTCCAAGCAAGTTATAAACTTCAATTCGGCTATTAGCCAATAGCTGATAGCCCTTAGCCTGAATTTGAAAAACTTCCTTGCCTGGGTTAGGATATATCATAACAGTATTGGCCTCAATAGTATTACTAACACCTGCTATAATAGTTTTAGGGTTATCGGTCCATTTGGCAATATAGTTTGCAGTAATGCCTGAAACGCTGGTAAACCATCCACCCACATACAGTGCTGAATCATATACAGCTAAGGCGTTTACTGTGTTATTCACCCCTGCACCCAGGTTATCCCAGTTTTGGCCATTCCAAACGGCTATGTACCAAGCCTGTATTCCTCCTGCACTATCGAAACTACCGCCTGCATAAAGTTTATTGTTGTATACTGCTAAAGCATTTACGCTGCTGCCCATGCTCATACCCGTTCCAACAGCATCCCAGCGTGTTCCGTTCCATCTGGCCATTTCTATGGCCCGTTTGCTGCCTGTACTATCAAAACCGCCACCCGCATACAATTCTCCATTATACACGCAAAGTGCGGTTACATTACCATTTAGGCCATTGCCAACCGCCTTCCATTGGGCTCCATCCCACATAGCAATATGATATATGGCACTACCATTAGCGCTATCAAAATTGCCTGCTATGTAAATATTTCCGTTGTAAATGGCCATGGCATTAATATTACCGTTCATACCTGTACCCATTGATGTCCATTCTTGCCCGTTCCATTCTGCCATATTATTTGTGCATGTATTTCCGGCTTTGGAAAAATTGCCACCCGCATAAAGTATTCCATTATAAGATACCATAGCATTAATGCTTGGCCCATTAAACAGATATACCCCGCTGCCGAGGCCATTCCAATTAGTATCGTTCCACAGGGCTATAGAATTGGCCGAATTGCTACCCGCGTTCCAAAAATAACCACCTGCATATAAGCCTTCGGGGGCGGTACTAAGCGAAAGCACATAACTGTTCATTCCGCTTCCAACACCTGTCCACGCGGTGTCATTCCATTGTGCCATGTAGTTGGCAGAGTTACCTGCGGCGAACATAAATGCACCACCTGCATATAATTTACCATTATTCACTGCAAGCGCATTCACCCCGTTATCAAACCCTGAACTCACAGTATCCCATGTTTGGGCACCAAGACCAGTTGCTAAAGCTTGCGCTATAAGCAGGCTTAAGAGTAGTTTTTTTAGAGTAGTACTTTTCAAATAGATTTACTTAGCTAAGTAAATCTAAAGCAATCCTGTTTTTTTGTAGTTGAGTACGTAATGAACTGCAGCTATTATGTAATGAACTGCAAAAAACACGTAATGAACTGCAATTCGGGGAATGTTAAAATACCTTAAAAAGCTAACCTTGGCATTATAGATACGTAGAGTATACAATAAAGGGGAAGTATCTGCCGTTTTATACTTGTTAAGGACTTAATTTTCATAACCTTATAAACCTAAAACCATGATAGCATACAAAACCAACGGCGACTGGACGGATGTTACCAGCCTGGGCCGTAACGAAATTGTGTTTGAAGGAAGAAACAAAGAGTATGGCGCTTTTGCTGTTAGGCAACAGTATAATAGCGCTCTTTTGCTTTCACTGTTTATTGCTGGTTCTTTTGGGGTAGTATGTGCTGTAGTTCCGGTTATATGGAACTACTTTCACAAAGCCGTGATAACGCATACTATAGTTGATCACTTTACCGCAAATCCTATGGGTGTACATCCCTTTAAGCCTGCAGTTGTTCCTCCTCCTGTTACGCCACCGGCACGGGCAGCAGCGGCCCCCATTAAGCGTCCACCGCCAGCAATAGTAACAAATACGCCTATTGACCCAATACCCGATACAAAAAAAATAATTGAACATCCGGGAACAGACCCTGGTAAAGACCCCGGTGATATGCCGATTGGTGACCCTAACGGAGATCCTAACAAAAAAATAATTGAAGATAGCAAGCCAATAATAGAGCCGCCTATAACCATTGCACAAGTTATGCCCACATTTAAAGGCGAGTTGCAAAAATATTTTAATGATAACGTAATTCTGCCGGAATTAGAAAGAAGCGAGAATATACAAGGTACGGTGTACCTTACTTTTGTAATAGAAGAAGATGGTTCAATTACCAACGTTACAGTGTTGCATGGTATTGCTGAGGGCCCGGGATATACTAAAGAAGCCATAAGGCTTATAGAATCTATGCCCAAATGGAATCCGGGCATGCAGAATGGCCACCCTGTAAGGGTGCAGTTTAATCTGCCTGTACATTTTTCTTACAAATAAAACCGAATAAATAAATTAATAAAAGTCCCGCATTAATGTGGGACTTTTTATTTAAAATTGACTACGCAGGATAGGGTAGGTGCCATGGTTAAGCCATAGCCGGTTGCATAGGTATTTACCTGTGGAGCAAAATGTACGCTGATGTCGTTATCTACGTTGAAAGAAAAGAGATGTGCATCTACCACGGCATCTACAACATTGAGCGTATAAAATACAGCAGCACCTATTACAGATAAGTCGCGGTTGTGGTGATAATAGTCTCTTGCAGAAACTAAGTCATCAGGCGTATAGATGTTATAGAACTGGTCCATACCTCCATTATCACGAATTTTAAGGGCACCTTGATAAATATTGTATTGCTGTTGGTTGAAAACTATAAAGTATGCAAAAGTGCCAAGCCCCGCATAAATAATAGGTATTTTCCAATATTTGTGGTTATAGGCTTGCCCAAGGCCGGGGCAAACAAGGGAATATAAAAAGGCTTTTTTGGGTGAGTGCTTGGGTGATATTTTTATTGTGGCTTTATTCGTATCTCCACTTTGCGAGGTTACCTGAACGTCCTTTACATGGCTACCATCAGCCTGCTGGGCAAAACCGCTGGTGCAAAAAAACAGAAGAAATACAACCGGTATAAAAGAAGCAAACCTGGCGCTCAATTTTTATATTCAGGAATGTAACAGTTCTATAATCTTTTGCAACCCTTCGTTTGAAGAGAAAGAGATAACCAACTTGCCTTTGCCGGAGTTTCCTCTTGAAAGTTTTACCTTAGATGAAAGGTGGCTGGATAATTCTTTTTCCAGTCTGTTATCATCCGGAGAGCTATGCCCGTTTGAAGAACGTTTGGTTTTTAAAAGGCTGCTTTTTGCATCCCTCGCCTTATCTTCAGTAGCACGCACGCTTAACGATTCATCCAGTATTTTATCAAATACACTTAGTTGCGATACCGGATTATCAATATTAATAAGGGCTTTAGCATGCCCCATGCTTATTTTTTTTTCGCGTATTGCAAGCTGTATAACTGGTGGAAGTTTTAACAACCTTAAAAAATTACTAACCGTAGAACGATCCCTGCCCACTTTGTCCGATAAGTCTTCTTGTGTTAGTCCGCATTCTTCTATCAGGCGTTGATATCCAATGGATACTTCAATAGGGTCAAGGTCTTCGCGGTGTGTATTTTCTATTAAGGCCATTTCTAACATGGCTTGGTCGTTGGCAACACGTACATAGGCAGGTATCTCTTCAAGTCCTGCCATTTGGGTTGCCTTCCACCTTCTTTCGCCTGATATAAGCTGGTACTTGTCTTTACTAACCCGCCTTACAGTAATGGGTTGTATTACTCCATGTTGCTTTATAGATGTGGCAAGGTCATCCAGTTGCTGTTGGTCGAAATGGCTGCGTGGCTGAAACGGATTGGCTTCAACAAAATCGATGGGTATTAACGAAGTACCACCCGTAGCCGCATGTGTTTGCGAAGATGCTACAGATACACTGCTTTCTGATTCAAGCAATGCGCTTAGCCCTCTTCCTAACGATCTTTTTTTCTGTGTGTTCATTAGTTTTCATCAATATTAATGACCTTTTCACTTTGTTTCATTTTGGTCATTTTGTTTTTTTGCAATATCTCTCTTGCCATGTGCAGGTAGTTTAGTGAACCCCTTGATGCGGCATCGTGCATAATAATGGTTTTGCCAAAGCTGGGTGCTTCGCTAAGTTTTATGTTACGGTGCACTATGGTGTCAAATACAATATTTTGGAAGTGTGCCTTTACCTCTTCCACAACCTGGTTGCAAAGGTTAAGGCGTCCATCGTACATGGTAAGCAATATACCCTCAATATCTAATTCAGGATTAAGGCGTTCCTGTACAATTTTAATGGTTTGTAATAACTTTCCCAATCCTTCTAATGCAAAGTATTCGCACTGTATGGGTATTACTACAGAATCCGCCGCCGTAAGGGCATTAAGCGTAATAAGCCCCAACGATGGTGAGCAATCCACAATTATAAAATCATAACTGTCTTTTATTTTAGCCAGGGCCGCTTTCATCATTTTCTCGCGGTTGGGCAGGTTTATCATTTCTATTTCTGCACCCACAAGGTCAATATGCGCGGGCAACAGGTCAAGGTTAGGGGTTTCTGTTGTTATTATGGTATCCTTGGGTTCTACGCTATCTATAATGCATTCGTAGATGCTTGTTTTAATCTTTTTCGGATCGAGCCCAACACCCGATGTGGCATTAGCTTGTGGGTCGGCATCTACCAGCAAGGTTTTAAACTCAAGTACAGCCAGGGCTGCAGCAAGATTGATGGAAGTTGTTGTTTTTCCAACTCCGCCTTTTTGGTTTGCAATTGCAATAATTTTTCCCATGGTTCTTTGTGTTTTACTAAAATTCTTTACTCTCTCCTATAGTCATAAAATGTATCTTCTTGCCAGCCTTTTCAAACTTCTTACTTACTTCAGCGGTATCTATTTTTATAATATCGAAGGTGTTGTAATGCATGCCAATAATGTTGTTGCACTTAATAAAATCGCATGCTTTAATGGCATCGTCGGTACCCATGGTAAAGTTATCTCCACAGGGCAGCATAGCGAATTTAAGAGGGGTAGTGGCTTCGCCAATAAGCTTCATATCGTAGGTTAGGCCTGTATCGCCTGCAAAATAAAAACTTTCCCGGCTGGATGTAACTACAAAACCAACAGGTATGCCTCCATTGGCTCCATCAGCAAAAGTGCTGGTGTGTATGGCGTTTACGCATTTTATAGTAATGCCATCTTGTGTAAAGCTGCCACCCACATTCATAGGGCGTATATTCTTAATGCCTTTGCCGTTGTAGTACAGATATATCTCGTAGTTACACACCATCAGTGCATTCGTACGTTTTGCTATGTTTTCGGCATCTAATGTATGGTCCTGGTGGGCGTGTGATAACAATAAAATGTCGGCTTTTATAGCATCTATCTTTACAGACGAAGCCAATGGGTTGCCCGAAATAAACGGGTCGAACAACAGGTGTTTGCCTGCTGTTTCTACTCCAAAGCACGAATGTCCGTAATAGGTTACTTTCATGAAAAATGGCCCCCTTTTTTATTTCTGCGAATTTACAATCTACAGCCTAAAAAATAACCCCCTCGGGGTAAAATTTATTAACAACAATTAGCTGCCAGTTTAGTAGCGTATCAACTTATCGTATTCTACTTATTTCTTACAACCAAATTTCTACATTTTCATCATCGTAAGCAGTTATGGTTATCAGGTGCTTCTATCCAAAATTTCATCAATACTTGCAAAATGCAAGCAATATAGCAAGTGCCTGAAAATCAGTATTATGTAAAATACTTTGATTGTCAGTACTTTGTAAATAAATTACATGGTGATAAACAGGGCTACTGCTGCTACAGTCATTACAATTAAAGTAGTCCAGCCCAGGAAGTTAGAAAGGCGTGAATTGGTAAAATCGCCCATTATTTTTTTGTTATTCGAAATGTGCATGATAATGGCAATAAGCGGAGGGGCTGTAACACCATAAGCAATGGCAGTAAAAATTAAGGCCTTAATCGGATCAATTCCAATAAGGTTAATGCTAAAGCCTATGACAATAGAAACTGCCAATACAAGGTAAAATCCTTTTGATTCATGCCATTTGGTATTCAGTCCCTCCTTCCAGCCAAAGGTTTCGGCAATCATGTAAGATACTGAACCTGCAAGCACAGGAATGGCTAATAGCCCCGTACCTATAATACCAAGGGCAAATAGGAGGTAAGCCGAATTTCCGGCAAGGGGTTTTAATGCCGATGCGGCATCCTGAACAGTATTAATGGTGGTGATTCCGCCCCGAAATAAGACTGAACCTGTAGCAAGAATAATGAAATACATAACTAAATTAGAAAAGAACATACCGACGTTCACATCAAACCGCATGTTCGAAATATCAGTTTTGTTAACCATTACGCTCTTTTTTTCTGCCCTGTCTTCATTCTCCATCGATGTTTGCCAAAAAAAGAGATAGGGTGAAATAGTGGTTCCTAAAATGGCTACCAAAATGGCTATATAGTCTTTGTTCCAGGTAATATGCGGAACAAATGTGGCCTTTAAAACTGCCAGGCTATCCTGCTTAACCATAAAAGGAACAATGATATAAAGCATTAGAGTAAGGCAAAGCCACTTAAGCACCGCAGCTATTTTTTTGTATGGAAAATAAATGAGCGAAATGATAAGTGTAACAACAAAAACAGATGAAAAAGCTATACTATTTATGGATGGGCAAAGCATTGTGGCAACAGCACCCATACCTGCAATATCGGCACCTATATTGAGGATTATGGCAGGAAAAGAAATAAGCACAAAAGCATAAAGCAATGTTTTAGAATAATGTCTTTTTAACGTTGTAGTTAACCCCGACGAAGTAACTATACCAATACGGGCGCACATTCCTTGTATGGCAGCCATTAAAGGAAAGGTTACAAAGGCGGTCCATAAAGTAGTTAGCCCAAAGCCGGCGCCTGCCTGCGAATACGTGGCTATTCCCGACGGGTCATCATCACTGGAACCAGTAATAAGCCCGGGACCTAATAATTTCCAAAAGTTTTTTTTAGGCGTTTTTGAAGTTGAGACTTGCATTAGTTAAATAACTATTTGCCCAATGTACAACCTTATACTAATATAATTGCTAAGTTTTAGCTAAACCTTGTTCATTGCTAAATTCTAATACCCATAATCATTACATCGTCAATTTGCATTTGCTCGCTTTTCCAGTTTTCAAAGGCTTCATTTAGTATCCTTTCCTGCTCAGCCATGCTTTTATCACTTACCGAAAGAAGTGTTTTCTGCAATTGTTTTTTAGTGAACTTTTTAATGTTTGGCCCTCCATATTGGTCTGCATAGCCATCGCTAAAAAGATAGAGAGCATCACCTTTTTGTATCTCTACCTTATTGTTGGTAAACTCGGTTTGTTCCGCAGTATAGTTTATACCTATAGGTAGTTTATCTGCAGGTATTTCCATTAGTTCTCCTTTCCTCACTATATACAGCGAGTTATTAGAACCTGCATATTGCAATGATGTGTTGTTATTGTTAAACTTAATTAAAGCAATATCCATACCATCTTTATTCGAAGTGTAAGAGGTATCCTGGTTAAGAGAAAGCACAATTCTTTTTCCCAGTTTTTTTAGTATTTCTGCCGGGGCAATATCTTTGTTATTGTTTATTATATCGTTAAGGTATGCGTTGCCCAACATGCTCATAAATCCGCCCGGTACGCCATGCCCGGTACAATCGGCCACAGCCACTACAAGGCCTTCATCGGTTTCTCTGTAAAAATAAAAGTCGCCACTTACAATATCTTTAGGTTTAGATAAAATGAAAAAATCATTTAATTTTTTTGCTATTTCGCTTTTAGGAACCAGTATGGCATTTTGAATAGTGCTGGCATATAAGATGCTGTCGCGTATATCCTTGTTTTTAGATGCAATTATTTCCTCATTGGTTTTGCGTAGTGTAATGTTCCTGCATATTCCGGAATTTCGGATAAGTTTGCCTTTTTCATCATAAATAGGCGATGATTTTTCGGCTACCCATTTTATTTCGTCATTAACCACAACCCTAAATTCTATTTCGTATGCATTGCCAGTGTCTACTTTTATATTCGCTTCTTTAACAAGTTCAAGGTCATCCGGATGAACAACACTTTTTGTAGTGTTGTTTTCATAAACCCATTCCTGGCTCAATCCAAACAGGGTAATGCAATTGGGGCTTATATACTCATACTTTTTCTCTACAATGTTAAACAGGTAAAAAACATCGTTTATGGTTTCTGTAATCAGCTTGAACTTGTTTTCGCTTTCTGCCAATACCTGGTAAGCATTTTCAAGTTGTTTGTTCTTAATTGCGAGTTTGCGATTCGATAATCTGTTTACTCTGTATCCTCTGAAAATTATTAATGCAATTAGCAGGATAAAACCAAAAACCACAAATAGTTCATTGCGTAAAATGGTTTGCCTTGCTGCTTCGGCTTTACCTTTCGATATTTCGGCATCTTTTAAAAGTAACTTTTCTTTTTCAAGTTCTTTTTCCAGGTCATGCTTTAATCCGGAAAGATTGTAATCGTGTTTTGTACCTAAAGACCGTATAGAATCATTAAGATCGATGGCCTCAGCATAAAATGCATCTGCTTTTTTTAAATCTCCAAGTTCACGATAATCGTATGCCATGCCCTTAGTTATGTCATACAGTGTTGCCATATCTTCTGCTATATGAATTTTTTGCTGTTTGGCAATAGTGTAGGCTGTTAAATCGTAATCCAGGCTTTTTTTATAGTCGTGCATGCGGCTATACTCGTTTCCTAAAACATTATTTAAATACACTATGTTTTTAGTACTACCCGATTGTTCAGCAACCTGCAACCCCTTTAAGCGAAGTTCCAGTCCTTTGTCCCGCTGGCCAATTACATCGTATACGCGTGATGTTTCATTAAGCGAGGATGCAATCTCATCGTTTGTGCCAATTCTTTCCCGTATTGTTAAACTCCTGAGATAGTACTGCAATGCTTTACGGTTATCGTCGGAGTTGCCTTCATAAATTTTTTCATAAACATTTCCAAGTGCACTCAATACATAAGATTCAGAAATCTCATCTTTAGTTTCTTCTGTCAGCTTTAAGGCCTTGTTATAATAGTCGGCAGCCATGTAAGGATCGTCAGGCCTGTATATGTATCCTGTGTATCTATACGCATTTATCAAAAGCTTTTTATTGTTCAGTTCTTCTCCAATTTTTATGGCCTTAATAAGGTAGCCAAGCGATACATCTGGCTTTCCGTCGAAATAATAGTACCGGCCTATATCAAGCAACGATTGGGCAATACCGGGCTTGTATCCTATTCTTTCAGAAATATAAAGTGCTTCTACAGGATGGGTAACCGAATTATCTACCGTATAAATTTGGTGTAATACTTTAACCCTGTTGCTGTCTTCGCCCGCCTTGAGCGGAATGTGTTTTAAAGAGTCTGTGTTTTGCGCAGTAAGCACACCAATGCTTAAAAGAACAAGGCTGAAAATGATAAAGGAAGAGTAAAAATTTTTCAAATAAATCATACTTATCTAATACCTTTCCTGCGGAAAAATTCCGTTTTGTTTACTTTATCTGTTTAGGTTAACCCTAATCTGTTAAAGTAAAGGTATCAAATTCCCTGAATTGGCAAAAACCTAAAGAGGCTATCTCTTAATCAAAGGCTCAAAGCTTTCGTCGCTGCTGTTCGATAAATCGTACTGGTATTGCTCAGGGTAGGGTGCTTCCAGTAATGATCCTCTTAAAATATATGGATAAGTTTCTGCGTACGTTTTTATTTCAGCAGCGCTAACTCTGCGGTAAATAAAGGAACGGTGCATTTTGCTGGTATCCGAAATACCTGCTGCCCCCATTAATTCTACAGCGCTTTTTACTGTCTCCTCATGGAAGTTAGATATTCTTACTTTTTTGTCATCCACCACTAAACCTCTTTGCAGGTTATTATCCTGGGTAGCTACGCCTGTAGGGCATTTGTTGGTATTACATTCAAGCGCCTGTATGCAGCCCAAAGCCAGCATCATGGCCCTTGCGCTGTTGCACATATCGGCACCGAGCGCTAAAAGCTTTACAATATCAAAGCCGGTTGCAACTTTACCCGATGCGATAATTCTGATGTGCCTCCTGAGTGCAAAACCATTCAGGGCATCGTGTACAAAAGCCAGGCCATCGCGCAATGGCATACCAACAGAATTCGAAAACTCCAAAGGCGCTGCACCTGTGCCGCCTTCACCACCATCTACGGTAATAAAATCGGGCATTATGTTTGTTTTAACCATAGCCTTACAAATAGCAAGGAACTGGCTCTTCATGCCTACGCATAATTTAAAGCCAATTGGTTTTCCGCCCGATAGGTCGCGCAATTTTTTTACAAAGTGTAGCAATTCGGTTGGGGTGCTAAACGCAGTATGGAATGGGGGAGAGATAACATCTTTACCCATTTCTACCAAACGTATTTTAGCAATTTCTTCAGTCACTTTTTTAGCAGGCAGTATGCCGCCATGTCCGGGTTTTGCACCTTGCGATAGTTTAATCTCAATCATCTTTACATTAGGCAACACAGCGCGTTCGGCAAACAGTTCGGCATTAAAGGTTCCATCTTTATTACGGCATCCAAAATAACCGGTACCTATTTGCCATATAATATCTCCGCCTGGTTTAAGGTGGTAAGGGCTTAGTCCGCCCTCGCCTGTATTATGTGCAAAGCCGCCCAATTTAGCGCCCGAGTTTAACGCCATAATTGCATTTTGGCTAAGTGAACCATAGCTCATAGCAGATATGTTGTAAATACTTGCAGAATAGGGCTGTTTGCAATCGGGTCCTCCAACAATTACACGTGGGTCGTGATCCAGCTTGTGCGAATCTAAAGGGGTTATGGAGTGATTCAACCATTCGTATCCTACTTCGTAAACATTAAGCTGTGTGCCGAATGGAGTTGTATCGTTTACTTTTTTAGCTCGCTGGTATATTACACTACGGTTAAGTCGGTTAAATGGTGTACCGTCTGTATCTGATTCTATAAAATATTGATAAATTTTTGGACGCAGGCCTTCCATCCAATAGCGCATGCGGCCAAGCACAGGGAAGTTGCGGCGTATGGTGTGGCCGGGCTGAATAAGGTCAACAATTCCAACCCAAATAAGCGGAACAATAATAATAAGGCCCCATAACACAGGTGGCCAAAAATAAGCAGACACGCCTACTACTAAAAGGCATAGAATAGAAAGATTAATAAATAATGCTCTCATAAAAAAGGGGAGTTTAGATAAACAAATATAGTTTTTTATTAAGGTAAACTATCGATGAACTATAAACGATAAACTATGAATGGGTATTATTTAAATTTATCGTTTATCTTTTATCGTTTTTAGTTATTAGAATGTAATTTTATACGACCCTAAAGGAAATAAACCCAATTGGTAGTCAGTTTCCAGCTTATTGGTTTCAGGGTTATATATCTGCTGGAATATATTTTTGCGGTTAAATATATTTTGCGCTTCAAAGGCCAATTCCTGGGTTACTTTTTTACTGTTTAGTTTAAAACTGATCTTAACATCTATTCTCGAATAATCGGGGAATCGGTTGGTATAGGCATCATTCACATCGAGCACTTCGTTATTTATAAGCTGGCTGGCGGCAAGGTCAACAGGGATGTAGCGCCTGCCACCCGAATAGTTTGCTTTAACACTAACGGAAATAATATGCTTACGGGCTTTATCCAAGTGTATATCTGCCCCGGCAAGTGCATTAAACGTATAATTACCATCGAATGCAGAATGGCGCAATATGCCATCGCTTCCCCTGTACAAGGCATCATAAATAGAGGTGGTAACGAGCATGTAATAGTCTTTATTAAAGAATTTTTCAACCGTTAGTTCTACACCATAGTTGTTTCCCGTGCCTTTATTTACAAGGCTATCCACCTGCGGGGCGTAATAATCTGCCCCAATATTAAGTGCCGAATAATAGGTTGGATATTGCTGTACCGGAATGTTGTATAAATACTGGTAGTACGTTTCAATCTTCATTCTCCAACTGGGCGCAAAGCTGTTGTCGTACGAAAGTACAATGTGGTCGCTTTTAGAAAGCCCAAGGTTTTGGTCGGTGTTTTCATATGTACCGTTGCTTAGTTGGGTAGCGTAATAATACACGCTCATAGGCTGCAATTCGCTATGCATGCCTACCGCAATACCGACAGATTGCTTTTCGGTAAACCGCCATTTAAAACCCAGGCGTGGTTCCAAAGCATTACTATTGTTAAGCAAAAACTCCTGGAAATGCAAGCCTCCGTTCATTATAAAATTATCAGTGAATTTATGTTGCCATTCGGTATAGGCCTGTAATAAAGTACTTGCTCCGTTGTATCGGGTATTATATTGGTAAACGTTATTGCCCACTAAGCCGCTATCGGCATAATTTGAGTGAAGCAAATTTGCTGATACACCGGAGCGCACTGTGTTTTTTGCATTTACCTTGGTGTTTAAAGTATATGATAAAACAAAAGTAAGGTCGGTTGATTTTTGTCCATATGTTACCTGTTTCGATACGCCGTTGTTGGTATCTATTTTAACTATGTTTTGCAAGCCTGTAGCTGCAAACTCGATGGTTTGGCTGGTCTTTTCGTTAAAAAAGTATTTGTTGGATATACCGGTAGCGAACATGGTTGAACCAAAATAGGTATCTTCATTAAAGGGGCTAAGGCTGTAGTTGTCCTTGCTCAAATCCTGAGCCAGCAGAGCAATGTAGCTGGGCCCGCCAATGCCAAATACCGAAAAGGTGCCAAATTTTTTTGTTGGAAAGTTGAGTTTAAATGAAAGATCGGAGTATTGTGGAATAGCGGAATAGCCGAAGTTAATACCCAGCAGATTGAAAAGTATAAGTGCCGAATAACGAAAATCTACAATGTAGGATGCCTGCGAGTTTTTAGAAAAAGGCCCTTCGGCTTCTGCTTCAGCACCATTCAATCCTATTTCACCTGTAAATTCACTCTTTTCGTTATTGCCGTTTCTCATTTTCAAATCGAATACCCCTGCAAGCGCATTGCCATATTCTGCTGGGAAGGCACCGGTCATAAAATCAGAATTATCGAGCATGTTGTTGTTCAAAATGCTTACGGGTCCACCGGTAGAGCCCAATGTGCCAAAGTGGTTTGGGTTGGGAATATCTACACCATCTAACTTCCATAACAAGCCCAAAGGCGAGTTACCGCGAATTACAATATCATTACGCGTATCATCGGCTGTAGCAACACCTGCAAAGTTAGTTGCCATGCGTGATGGGTCGGATAATGAACCTGCATAACGGTTGGCATCATCGGGCGAAAACTGCCTTGCACTTACTGTGCTCATTTCATTAATCGCCGAGTTTTTATCTCTACTGGCTTTTATCACCACCTCGTGCAAAGTATCCACCGATTCTTCCAATGTTGCATTGGCAATGCCTTCTTTGCCTGCATCAAGCATTATATTATTTGCTACCTGTGTTTTATATCCCATAAACGAAAACTGCAGGCTTACACGTCCTACAGGTATATTATGTAAAACATATCTGCCATTAACATCGGTGGTGGTGCCAATAAGTGTATCAATGTTTAATATCATTACGGTAACACCCGGCAAAGGCGATTCCGATTCTTTATCGGTAACGGTGCCATGTACACTTTGTGTAGGCTTTTGAGCCATAGCAAAAGTATATGCTACAAGGGATAGAAGAAGTATGCTAAAATGCTTTTTCATGATAAAACCGCGCCAAAAGTAATCTGTTTTCCTATTGTAACTGTTAAGGGAGCAAAAACAGGCTGCTCAAATAAGTTTAACTTTGTAATGCTATGAACATCGCGCAGGATTTTGCAACATTATTTACACTTAACGGGTTAATAACCTTATGTATCCTTTCGGTACTTGAGTTTGTATTGGGTGTAGATAATATCATTTTTATTTCGCTTGTAATTGCCAAATTGCCCGAAGATAGAAGGCTGTCCGCAAGGGTGCTAGGGCTTGCGCTTGCGTTAGTAATGCGCATTGCTATGTTGTTTGGCCTTGTGTGGCTTTCAAGTATTACTACAACTTTATTTTCAGTTGGCAGTTTTGATGTAAGCATTCGCGATATATTATTTATGCTTGGCGGCGGCTACCTTATTTGGAATACGTTTAATGAGATAAAGGAACATATAAAGGATGGTGGTAAAGAAAAGGCTATTGACAAAAGCCCTACAGCTTACCGTAATGTAGTGTTGCAAATAGTATTGGTCGATATGTTGTTCTCATTCGATTCTATTTTTACTGCAATAGGCCTTATACAGAATTTTGTAATAATGGCGCTGGCTGTAACCATAGGTATGGCTTTAATGATATGGGTTTCGGGTAAAACCAGCGAGTTTATAAATCGTAATCCAACTATTAAAACACTTGCACTTTGTTTTATTATGGTGGTGGGGTTATTGTTAGTATCAAATGCACTGCATTACAATATTCCTAAAGGATATTTCTACTCCGCATTGGGCTTTGCCCTGGTGGTAGAGATGCTGAATATGAGGATAAGAAGAAAAGGTTAAGTAGATAGAGGATAAGACGTATGACAACAATTAAGAGGATAGTAGACCTCATAAAGCTTTCTATTAAAGGAGAAGAACAGGATTATACCAAGGGTAGTATACGCATTGCTATTATTTTGCTTGCCATACCCATGATACTTGAATTAAGCCTTGAGAGTGTGTTTGCACTGGTCGACATTTTTTTTGTAAGTAAGCTGGGCCAAAATGCAATTGCCACAGTCGGTTTAACCGAATCTGTAATCACGCTTATTTATTCGGTAGCCATTGGTTTAAGCACAGCAGCTACCGCAATTGTTGCAAGGCGCATTGGTGAAAAGAATCCTGAAGATGCGGCTCATGCCGGTGCGCAAACTTTAATTATTTGTGTTTTTATTACTGCATTCATCAGTGTTTCGGGTGTATTGTTTGCCCCAAATATTTTAAGCCTTATGGGCGCAAACGCAGAAGTAGTTAGCGAAGGGGCAATATTTACCCGGATAATGTTTGGTGGCAGCCTTGGCATTATGTTACTTTTCTTAATTAATGGTATTTTTCGTGGAGCCGGCGATGCTGCAATAGCCATGAGGAGCCTTTGGGTGGCGAGCATCATCAACATAATTTTATGCCCCGTGTTTATTCATTTTTTTGGATTAAAAGGCGCGGCAATTGCAACAGTAATCGGGCGAAGTACGGGTGTAGTGTACCAATGCTATCGTTTGTTTAATGGAAAAGGCATTTTAAAGTTTACCCGAAAACATTTTACTATGGATTTTGAAGTGATTAAATCAATTGTAAATATTGGCTGGCCTGCTACATTTCAATTTATTATTGCCAGCGGCAGCTGGATAGCCTTAACCCGCCTGGTTGCAGAAACAAGCGGGGCCGCCGCATCGGCAGGCTACCAGATAGCCATTCGTAATTTGGTATTTTTTATTTTACCTGCCTGGGGATTAAGCAATGCTGCCGCAACCCTGGTGGGGCAAAATTTAGGGGCAAATCAACCGGAGCGTGCCAGGCAGAGCGCAAACCTTACAGCCCTATACAATGTTGTGTTTATGAGTTTTGTAACTATTCTCTTTTTAGTTTTCGCATCACCCATAATTAATTTCTTTACCCACGATGAAGCCATAGTCAGCTATGGGGTTAAGTCATTACGGATATTTGGTTCTGGATTTATTTTCTACGGAATAGCAATGGTTATGACGCAATCGTTAAATGGGGCAGGGGATACCAGGGTGCCGACCATAATAAACTTTGTTTGCTTTTGGGTGTTTCAAATCCCATTTGCTTATTTTTTATCAAAGGGATTGGATATGAAGGCTACCGGTGCTTTTATTGCTACCCCTGTAGCTGAGACTATTATAGCAATCGTTTCTTTATACTATTTTAGAAAAGGTAAATGGATGAGTTTAAAAGTGTAGGAAATGATTATCAGCGTTAAAAGAAGCAATATATACTGGCCGTCACAAACGACAGTAATAGCATTACTATTTTTATTATTTCCTTTGTTTGGCTTTGGTCAAGAGAACTTGGTTTTAAACCATAGCTTTGAGGAATACACTCACTGCCCGATTAGTTTAAATGAAGTAAATTTCCCATGTAAGTATTGGTTGCCAGACATTCCTGTGTGGAGCACACCGGATTATTACAATAAGTGTGCAAGTGATACATTACTTGGGGTGCCCTACAATTTTTCTGGCTATTGCCAGCCCAAAACGGGAAACGCCTACGTTGGTTTAATATTAATGGTTGATGGAGATAACTCAATGGAGCATATAAGAGGGAAATTAAGGAAGCCTTTACAGGAAGGTCACAAGTATACCGTGAGTTTTTATACAAAGTTGGCCTATCAATTTAGCGACTATGCAACGTATAATATAGGTGCATTTTTATCAAGGGATTCCAATGTAATTAAGGACAATTATTACACTGATGGAATGAATCCGGAATTAAGCCCATCGGTGTCAAATGGAACAAACTTTATTAAGGATACAAATTGGGTAAAAATTAGTGGAATTTATATTGCCCTAGGCGGAGAAAAATATATTACTCTTGGATTGTTTTGGGATAATACGCCCCAAATAGTAAAAGTTTGGGGGAAATGCAAAGGTGCTATAAAATTAGGAAATGTTAGCATTAATAGAATCCTAAAAAAGTATATGTTTTGTAATAATGTCCTGGAGGAGAAAAAATATGTGAATGATAGATCCAAATTAGGGAAACCCCTTACGTATTATTTTATTGATGATGTTTCGGTCATTGATACAAATAATTAATAGTATCGAAGAAAAATAATAGGAAGTGATAATCAGGTTTTCAAAAAAGGGAAACAGGAACAGTTTGAATTGCATCCGTGATGATGGCAGCTATACCCGCAGTGAAATGGGGCAGCAAACGCCTTTTCATGATATAGCCCATTATGTGGCCGATAAAAAGTTAAACATTAAAAATGGTTTTTACAGTAACCTTAAAAAGGGATATTCTATACAGCAGCTTTCGGATAAAGAAGTAATTAAAACATTGGATAGCGGCGCCATGGTATCCGAATTGTTTGCCAGGGCACTCGGTTCTCTTTTTACAGGTTCTTGCACCCTTGAGCAATTCATCCCTTTAATAAAAGTCGAATTGACTGATAAATATAGTATCCCCATGCCTGTTATTACTGAAGATATAGTGATAGAAATGGATAAGGAATATCGAGAACTGCTTGATAGATGGCAAGCCCTACCGGATGGAGAAAGCTTGGAATTGGAGTTTTAATTATTTTATAAATACTACCTTTACCTTACTCAATGCACTTAATATGGATGTTGATAATCTAATTTATAAGGCAGATAAAGCCATAGATGATGGCGAAATAGAAATTGCAAAAGAAATTCTAATTCAGATAATTTCTGAAGAACCTAAATATGGTCAGGCGTATAGTTATTTAGGATGGTTATATAAAACAAAATATAATGATTCCAGGATGGCAGAAAAATATTACAAGCTTGCTATAGATTTTTCTCCTGAATACCCTGCTGCGTATATGAACTATATCTATCTTTTAAGAGATCAGGGTAGATTAGAGGATCTTGAAGCATTATTAAAAAAGGCAGAGAAAGTGAAGCAGGTGACAAGAAATGGCTATTATGATGAGCTGGGTACATTATACGAATTGAAAGGAGATTTTACGCAAGCTATTAAAAACTATCAGAGAGCAATAACCTTTACATTCGGTGATAGTGCTATTGAGGATTTAAAGAAGCATATAAGTCGTTGTGTAGAAAAACGTAATATTTTAGCACCGAACAAAGTCGCCAGGGCATTCAGAATATTGTTCGGCAAAGAGTAAAGCATCAAAAAGCTCCCCGGCTGCCCTATTCTTCTCTTTCCCCATTTGGAGAAAGCATTAGTTTATCTGTTATCGCGACTGTTTCCTAAAACCCCTTCTATTTCTATGCAAACGGCATCCGTATTTTTAAGTACTTCAGTATTTGTAAATCTCAAAACGATCAATCCTAGTCTTTTTAATTCTTCTTCACGTCCTTCATCTCGTTCCGCAACTATTTCATTTCTATGAATATCCCCATCTATTTCAATTACCAATGAAGCCTTGTGGCAGTAGAAATCAACTATAAATTTTGATATTGGATGTTGCGCGCGAAATCTATAGCCTCTGACTTTATTTTTCCTCAAGCGTTCCCATAAGACCTTTTCCGCTTCTGTCATCTGATTTCTTAATACTTCAGCCCTTTTCAGAATTTCTGGAGAAGCGTTAAAATAAAATGGAAGTTCTATTGGTTTCATTGGTCAAAGATAAAGTAGCTTTAATAGGAAATGAGAGATGCTCTGCAAAGTAACGTCTTCCCCATTTGGGGAAGAAAGAGATAGGGCAGATAAGGGATGGACAAAAAATAACCCCCGGCTGTTACACCGGGGGCCTTCAACACATGACAACAAGATGTTATCTTGTTATCCCAAATAGGCCTTTAAGAGCTTACTACGGGAAGTATGGCGAAGCCTTCTAATGGCTTTTTCTTTTATCTGACGCACCCTTTCGCGGGTTAAGTCGAATTTTGCACCAATTTCTTCAAGGGTTAGTGGGTGCGGAACATCCAAACCAAAGAAGAGTTTAATTACTTCCTTTTCTCTTTCGCTTAGGGTAGAAAGGGAGCGCTCTATTTCTCTTTTCAGCGATTCTTTAATAAGCATGCTGTCTGCTCTTGGCGAATCGTGGTTTACCAACACATCAAGCAGGCTGTTATTATCATCACCATTGGCAAAAGGGGCATCTACCGATACGTGCTTTCCGGAAAGCTGCATGGTATCTTTCACTTTATCCATAGGCAAATCAAGTATTTCAGAGAGTTCCTCGGGTAGAGGTTCTCTTTCGTACTCCTGCTCGAGGCGCGAAAATGTTTTATTGAGCTTATTTAATGAACCAACCTGGTTAAGAGGAAGGCGCACAATACGCGATTGTTCTGCCAAAGCCTGTAATATAGATTGACGGATCCACCACACTGCATACGAGATAAATTTAAATCCTCTTGTAGGGTCAAAACGCTTGGCGGCCTTTATAAGTCCTAAGTTTCCTTCGTTAATTAAGTCGGGCAGGCTTAAGCCTTGGTTTTGGTATTGTTTTGCAACCGATACCACAAAACGTAAGTTGGCCCTTGTAAGCTTTTCTAACGACCTCTCATCACCATCCTGTATTTTTTTTGCCAGGATTACCTCTTCTTCAGCAGTAATAAGCTCTTCACGGCCTATTTCCTGTAGGTATTTGTCAAGGGAAGCGCTTTCCCTGTTGGTGATGGATTTAGTTATTTTGAGTTGTCTCATCTATGATGTTGGGTTGTGTAGAGGGAGGGCAATTTTTTGAGTTGTGCAAAGATAGAAAAAATTTGCTTTCGGGGGTATACATTTTAGCCGAAATTTACCTAATCCCCGTCAATATTATATCCCAAAGGCATAGTACGCTTTCATCCCGTTAGGATAAATGCCCTCTACCAAAATTCCGCCCTCGCTGTTGTCTATAATCTTCTGAATATCATCAGGTGTGCTAACGTTTTGGTGATTCAGACGAGTTATAATAAAGCCTTTTTCTACACCTATGCCACTAAGCTTTCCTTCTCCTAAATCGGTCACTTTTACCCCGTTATGTATGTGCAGCTTTTCCATGTCGGGTTTAGACACAGTTGCAAACGAGGCTCCCAACGCATCTATCGATTTTACGGAGGTCATACTGGTTTCTTCCGGTTTTACAACCGAAGTATTGCCATCTACATTACGCAAAGTTAAAGACAAGCTCATCAAGCTATTATTGCGGCTTACAGTAATATTCACCTTATCGCCCGGCCTGTAATTGCCCACTTGTTCTTCCAGGCTGGCTACATCATTTACCGGTTGGTCGCCCACTTTTAAAATAACGTCGCCCGATTTAATACCAGCTTGTTCAGCAGCGCCGGTTTGCAATACCGAATCTACATAAATACCTTCGGCGTTATTTAAATTAGCCAACTTGGCTATGTCCGCATCCACATTACGTATAGTAACGCCCAGGAACGCCCTTTGCACAATACCATATTGCATTAAATCGGCGGCTACCTTTTTTACCAGGTTAACAGGCACAGCAAACGAATATCCGCTGTAAGAGCCTGTAGGCGAAGCAATGGCAGAGTTAATACCCACCAATTGTCCATCCGTATTTATTAAAGCACCACCACTGTTACCAGGATTAACGGCCGCATCGGTTTGTATGTACGATTCTATAGGATACATTTTATGGGCACGGTCGCTGGGCAAAATATCTATGTTACGGCCTTTTGCGCTTACAATACCGGCCGTTACAGTAGATGTAAGGTTATAGGGGTTGCCTACAGCCAATACCCATTGCCCAACCCGTAAATCATCCGAATTACCGTATTCCAGGTAGGGCAGGTTTTGTGCATCTATTTTAAGTAAAGCTAAATCGGTTGTAGGGTCTTTGCCTATTACTTTAGCTGTGTATGTGCGCCTGTCGTTAAGGGTTATTTGTATTTTGCCCGCTTCTTCCACCACATGGTTATTGGTAACAATGTATCCATCGCCCGAAACTATTACGCCCGAGCCGCTTACCATACCTTCCATACGGTTGCGTTGTGGGTTGCCATATAAATAATCCCACATATTATTATATGTAGGCTGCCCCTCCATCTCTACCTTCGATTGTATATATACTACCGCAGGCACCGATTTTTGAGATGCGGTAATGAAATTTGTGTTGCCTTCGGGCATGGCCGAAGAAGATAAGCCCACAAATTTTATTGGCAGCGGATTTCGCAATTGCGATTCCGCTGCCCACTGATATTGTTTTTCGTTATAAAAATGATTGATAGTAATTGCTGCAACTCCACCCAGCAGGGCTACGGAGAACATCGCTAAAAATTTCCTGAATGATTTCATACGTTGTTTTATTTTAAGGTTTACAATTGCAAATATCTGCATACCCCCTATAAACATTGAAGTTTTTAACAATAATTAACAGCGAATAGTTTACTAAATTTGCAGAACGGAATTTTTATTGATGCAACGCAATATAAAATATAAAGTAACGTTTTTCACTTTCGGTTTATTGGCTGGTGTAACCATTGGTGTTGTATTTGCAGTAACCATAAAAGAAGTGCTCGGCCACTTTAACGACTTGCGTACAGGTATTGTCAACCTTGGTTCTAAGGAAGATAAAATATCGCAGCGGCTGGATAGTTTGGAAGACAAAATGTCGACCAAGGATAAAAAACCGGAAGTTGTTATTGTAAATAAAACGGCGGCAACAAGCCCTCAACTTGCCATTGCAAACAATACAAAAGCAGCGGTTGATAGTAATTCACCCACCGCGGCTGTAGATGGCAAAGATTCGATTGCTATTGTTGCAGATACCACAAGCAATGAAAGCCCTGATGTAGTGGTAATGACCAATCAATTAGTAAACGTATCAAATGTAACTCTTACAGATTTTGACTCTGCACAGACAAAGAAATCCGCCGCGGCAAAGCATTCCGATTCATTAATTGCATCTATGAATGGCACAGAACAGGTTACACCCATTACTAATTACAGGGTAGAGTTTTGGGAATCGCCCATCAACTTTAGAGGATATAAAATGAGTTTGGGAAAAATAATACTGTATGGCGTAAGTACTAAAACCCCGGTAAAGCTGGTAAAGTGGGAGGATAGCTATTACCTGGTTACAAATCAAATGCTGTATAGGATGGAGTATACCGACGACCTTAAGTCATTCGATAAAGTAACTGATAAAACCACGCTTAAAAAATTCAGTCTGTGAAAATTACTTTTTATAAATATCAAGGCACCGGTAACGATTTTATCATTATAGATAATCGTAATAAAAAGCTGAAGGAAAATAATTATGCATTGTGGAAAAAGTTATGTGATCGCCGTTTTGGCATTGGGGCCGATGGTTTGATGTTATTGCAAAATAAAAAGGGTTACGATTTTGAAATGTATTATGTAAATGCCGATGGTCGGCCCACATCTATGTGTGGCAATGGAGGAAGGTGCATTACTCATTTTGCAAAAAGTATTGGTGTTATAAAAGGTAATAAGGCAAGTTTTATAGCTATCGATGGTCGGCATGAAGCAACTATTAAAGGCGACATGGTTAAACTTAAAATGAAAGATGTGACCGAGATTGAGACTAAGGCTGAAGAAACGAAAAGTGAAAAAGTAACGCCTTACCCACATGGGGAAGGAAGAGATAGGGCCGGATATTGTGTGCTCAATACCGGTTCTCCTCATTATGTGGCATTTGTAAATGATGTTTTAAAAGTTGAAGTATTTAAAGAAGGCAAAGCCATACGAAACAGTAAACCTTTTGTAAAAGAAGGTATCAATGTAAATTTTGTGCAGGTGTCTAAAAATAAAACTCCTTTATTGCGTACATACGAGCGTGGGGTAGAAGATGAGACGCTTTCCTGCGGAACAGGTACTGTAGCTACAGCGCTTGTATTAGCCAGTAAAGACAAATCCACCGCAAAAGATCATTGCGATATTAAAACTATGGGTGGAGATTTACGGGTGTGGTTTACTAAAGTTAGTGGTCAGAAGTCAGAAGTCAGGAGTCAGTCAAAAAATAATGTAAGCTTTAAAGATGTTTACCTCGAAGGCCCTGCAACGTTTGTTTATAAGGGGGAAGTAGAAGCGTGATGTTTACTGAGAACAATAAAGAATACTCTCTTGAAGTAACTCCACTGCTTTCTCCGGAGGAAGTTCAAACAGGCTTGTGGCTTGCAATGGCTGGTGTAGATGATATACCCCCACACATTGCATTAATTAATGAGGGTCTGTATTATTCGGTTTCTGCTAAAAAAGTAGAAACAGGTGTTCCTCTTACAAGCTTTTTTAAAGCCATAAGCCGCCGTTCAGTTCCGACGTTATTAATAAAGTTCCGAAATTCCACTCTCCGCTCTCCGCTCTCTTTCTTTTTCGAAAAGTATCCTCTTTTAGGTTCGGGCAACCATTCCTGCCTGTGGCCGGTGCGCGATGTATTTGCTGAATTGTTTTCCGAAAAATACAGCAAAGCAACTTTGGTATTCGAACTGTTGGCTATGGCACAAGCAGATAATTTAATTGTTGAGTGCAAAGCATTATTCCTTGAACAAGGGCAAGGTAGAATAAGCTTGCCTAAGTATACCCACACTCAAATCCGCGAAAAGATAAACTCTATTTTAAAAGTAAATGAATAGGTTAGGCAGAGCCGGTTTTGTAAGGAACATATTTGCAATTCTGCTTTTTGCTGTTGTAGTTTTCTCAGCCACATTCTGCCATACTACTGTTCAGCCAAAGAAAGATACCTTTCTGCAAACCCTTGATACCGCAACGCATTACCTAAATACCAACGATACAGTAAAATATGTAGGCGAACATACCTGCATGCTATGCCATCAAAGTATTCACGATTCTTTTATGCATACCGGTATGGGCGAATCATTTGATGTGGCCAGCCGCAAAAAAAGTTCAGCACGTTTTGGCCCGCATGAGGTGGTGTATGATAAAGCAAAGGATTTTTACTATCATCCCTATTGGAAAAATGACAGCCTGTATATAGTTGAATACCGCTTGCAAGGCAAGGATACCATCTATAAACACGAGCAACAAATCAATTATATCATTGGCTCAGGGCAGCATACCAATTCTAATATTTACCGTGTAAATGGATATTTGTTCCAGGCTCCTATTACTTTCTATACGCAAAAGGGTGTGTGGGATATGGCTCCCGGTTTTTCCGATGGCTTTAGCTCTCGCTTTAACCGCGAGGTGGGTTTAGAGTGTATGAACTGCCATAACTCTTACCCTGATTTTGTACAAGGTTCAACCAATAAGTTTACCGGCCTGCCCAATGGAATTGCCTGCGAACGCTGCCACGGTCCGGGTGCATTGCATGTAAAGGCAATTCAGTTAGGCCATAAGGTAGATACAGCCAAAGCAATAGATTATACCATTGTAAACCCCGCCAAGCTTTCGGCTGAGTTGCAGGTTGATATTTGCCAGCGTTGCCATTTGCAGGGCAATTCGGTGCTTAAGCCGGGCAAATCGTATTTCGATTTTAGGCCGGGAACCAAGTTGTCTGATATAGAAGATGTGTTTATGCCCAAATACACTGGTATGGATGATGAATTTATTATGGCATCGCATATCGCGCGCTTAAAAATGAGTAAATGCTATATGATGAGCCTGAATGTCGGAAAGGCTAATCCTGCCAAACCTTATGAAAACTCCCTTACCTGTGTTACCTGCCATAACCCGCATATAGATGTGCGCTCGGTTGGTGATAATCAATTTAATACCATTTGCCAAAATTGCCATGGTAAAACAGCTACACAAAATTGTACCGAAAGCATGGCTGTGCGTAATAAAGTAGGCGACAATTGTGTTAGCTGCCACATGCCTAAGAACAATACTATTGATATTCCGCACGTGATAACAACTGATCATTATATCCGGGTAGTTAAAAATGAACCGAAAAAGGAGAAGAAATTTATAACGCTTTATGATATAAACAATCCTAACCCTGCCTCTGAGGTGAGGGGTAAGGCCTTCATACAGCAGTTTGCGCGCTTCCAGTCCGATTTTCCCTTATTGCTCGATTCTGCCAAACATTATTTCCCCGATTCGACACCGGATGAAATAAAAAAGAGCTTTCCGGAACTGGTTGCTATTAGCTTTTACAGGAATGAGTACACTAAAATCATACAATATGTAAATGCGGCAGAACAAAAGAACCTGCTTGATAAAGTGCTTGTGCATAAAGATTACGAGAATAATGATGCCTGGACAGCATATAGGATTGGCGAAGCTTATTTCCAAAGTGGAAATAATAATACCGCCAATATATTTTATAAAAGAGCAACTACGCTTGCCCCTTATGTTTTGGAATTCCAGAACAAGTTGGGTACAACGCAAGTATTATTAAACCAAATGCCGGAAGCTGCAAAAACCTATCAATTTATTTTAAGTGAAAACCCTGATTTTATTTCAGCGCTAACTAATATGGGGTACATATCCCTGCTTAGCGGAGATGCTACAAAAGCCAAAGATTATTACGACAAAGCCCTTGCATTAGATCCTGATGACAAGCAAGCCCTGCTCAATACCGCTGGGTGGTACATCTACAATAAAGATTATAAAACAGCCCAGGGTTATTTAAAACAGGTTTTGAAAAAATATCCCACCGATGCGCAGGCAAAGGCTACTTTACAGAAGCTGAAAGCCATTTAGGTGTTTATGGAACGCGGATGACACAGATTAAAATGATTTGCGCGGATAGAATCATAATTATCAGCGCTATCAGCGTTCTATTAAAAACTATCTAACATACTTCCAATTTCTTATTTTGCCTTCTTCCATCCACTCTACAGCCAGTTTTAAGCGGCTATCGCGAGTTTCTTCAGTTTTGGCATCGGTTAGCCAGGTTATGTATTCCTTTTGGTTAGAGGGGCTAAAGGCATCAAAGGTCTTTTTGGCTTTGGCATTTTTTGCCAGGGCTTTTTTCAGGTAATCGGGCACAACTAGTTCTTTTTTATCAATAACCTTCTTTTCTTTTTTAGGAAGCGCCTTGCCTTCATCATTAAGCTTCATAGCCTGTTTTATATACTCGATCAATATCTTTTCAGATGGTATTTCTTTCACGCTTTTAATTCTACCCATGCCACCTTCTTTATCTCTTGGCCCGAAAAGTTTGTTTGGGTCCTTCATTATGGTTTGTTTCCAAAACATAAACACACAATGTTCTTTAAAACCAGCCATGCTGCAAAGCATTTTGCCTTTATAATCAAAATGCGGAAAGCTCCATTTCATGGTTTCATTTATATCGGGGCTGGCTTTATGAACTACAGCCCTGATATGTTTTAAAATAGGTTGCGCAAATGGCTGTGTTTTGGCAATGTATGCATCTATGCGTTTGTCTGTTTTACCCATGATAGATATAAATTAGATTGTAAATATAAGAAAGAACAAATGCCCTTATATATTGAGATAATGTCTCTGAATTCCATGCCCCAACCCCTAAAGGGGCTTAGAATTTAATTCATAATTCATAACTCATAATTCATAACTGTTCCTTGCGTTATTTTTCTACATTTGTGCACCTTATATTTTTCAATTAAAACCATGAAACTCGATATACTTGCTTTTGGCGCTCACCCCGATGATATAGAGCTGGCTTGTGCAGGTACTATTATTAAGGCAATTAAAGCTGGTAAAAAAGTAGGTGTGGTAGATTTAACCGAAGGCCAGCTCGGTACCCGTGGTACTAACGAACTAAGGCTTAAAGAAGCAGCCCAAGCTGCGAAAATAATGGGCTTATCGGTTAGAGATAATCTGGGCATGATGGACGGTTTTTTTAAAGACAATGACGAAAATCAAATGCTCATCATACAAAAGATAAGGCAATATAAACCTGATATGGTTTTATGCAATCCGCCGTACGACAGGCATCCCGACCATGGCAGGGCATCTAAAATAGTTAGCGAGGCTTGCTTTTATGCGGGCCTTAAAAATATTCCCAGTGTATTTGAAGGCAAACAACAAGAGGCTTTCAGGCCGGCAAAGGTGTTTTACTATATGCAGCACTTTAGCCTTACGCCCTCGTTTTTAGTAGATATAAGCGATGAAATGGAGCAAAAAATGGAAGCGATAAAAGCGTTCAGTTCGCAGTTTTATGATCCAAATTCCAAAGAGCCTGAAACTGTATTAACCAAGCCCGAATTTCTTACACATATTAAGGAACGATGCGCCACCTGGGGATATACCATAGGTGCAAAATATGCAGAGGGTTTTATGGCGCAAAAAAGTATTTTCGGAGTAAACAGTATACACGATATAAGAGTATGAAAACAACAGCGTTAACGCCCAGGCATATAGCCTTAGGGGCAAAAATGGTAGAATTTGCGGGTTATAATATGCCTGTATCCTACTCAGGATTGAATGATGAACACGTAACGGTAAGAACCAAACTGGGCATGTTCGACGTATCGCACATGGGAGAGTTTATTTTAAAAGGCCCAAATGCGCTCGATCTTATACAAAGGGTTACCAGCAACGATGCATCGGTATTGGTTCCGGGCAAGGTGCAATATTCCTGCCTGCCTAACGATAAAGGTGGTATTGTAGATGATTTATTGGTTTACCGTTTAAGCGATGATGCATATATGCTTGTGGTAAATGCATCGAATATTGAAAAGGATTGGAACTGGATTTCTAAGTTCAACACCAAGGGTGTGGATATGAAGAACCTGTCTGACGAATACTCTTTAATGGCAATACAGGGGCCGAAAGCAACGGCGGTGTTAAGCACGCTTACTTCGGTTAACCTAATGGAAATTCCGTATTACGCTTTTACGGTTGGCACGTTTTGCGGGGTTGATGATGTAGTGCTTTCTAACACAGGCTACACAGGTGCTGGCGGGTTTGAAGTATATTGCAAAAATGCCGATGCATGTAAAATATGGGATGCTATTTTAGAAGCTGGTAAAGCCGAAGGAATTAAGCCTATAGGCCTTGGAGCCCGTGATACACTGCGCCTGGAGATGGCATTCTGCTTATATGGTAATGATATCGACGATGCTACTTCGCCCATTGAAGCAGGCTTAGGCTGGATAACTAAATTTACGAAAGAGTTTACCAATTCTGCCAAAATAAAAGAGCAAAAAGAAAAAGGTGTTAGCCGCAAACTAGCCGGCTTTGTTATGATAGATAAAGGCATACCACGCCATGGCTACGAGATTACCGATGCAGCCGGAAACAATATTGGTGTAGTTACCTCAGGTACACAATCTCCTTCACTGCAACAAGCCATCGGGTTGGGTTATATAAAAACAGAATTATCTAAACCCGGAACAGATATTTATATCAAGATTAGGGACAAACTGCTTAAGGCAAATGTTGTAAAGCCACCATTCTACAAGGGGTAAATAAGTATGGCAGTTAAAAACACGATAGAGGTTTGTTTTACTCCTCACTCTTTTCCTCTTTTTCCGCACGAAGAAAGAATAGTAGTGGTAATTGATGTATTGCGTGCCACATCGTGCATGTGTGCTGCGCTGAATTATGGCATAGGTAAAATTTTGCCGGTAGCAACTATAGCCGAGGCCAAAGATTTTCAGTCTCGTGGGTTTTTAGTTGCAGCCGAAAGACAGGCACAAAGGGTAGAGGGGTTCGATTTGGGTAATTCACCTTTCGAGTATATGAAACCTGAATTAAAGGGCAAGGTAATTGTGTTTACCACAACCAACGGTACACAGGCCATACGTGCAGCCCGTGCAGCATATAAAATAGCTATAGGCTCCTTTTTAAATTTAAGCGCTTTGTGCGACTGGTTGGCTTTACAAGAAAAAAATATTATTTTGCTTTGTGCCGGATGGAAGGATTTTTTTAACCTGGAAGATACCCTGTGCGCAGGCGCTATTGCTACTAAATTGGAGGCCGGTGGCCGTTTTGAAGTCAGTTACGATTCTACCCTTGCTGCACGCTATTTATACGAAAAGGCCAGTTCAGACTTATATGGATTTATGCAAAACTCATCCCACTATAACAGGTTGTCGCGCTTAGGCCTGCAAAAGGATATGCAATACTGCCTAACACCCGATCAGGCTCCGGTAGTGCCTTTAATGGAGGGTAACTATATTATTCATAACGGGCACAAATGAGCCTGCGCAGGAAATACCTGTGTTTCGTTTTAACTTTCTTCTTTTCTCTTTTTATTTCAATTCCTATTGCGTATTCCTGGGGATTTCATCCGCATAAAAAGATAAACCACGAAGCTGTGTATACCTTACCCGCACCCCTTTATGCTTTTTATAAGCAGAACATAGATTATATAACAGAACACGCTCCCGACCCTGATAAACATAGGTATACAGATTCGATGGAGGCTCCCAGGCACTATATAAATGTTGATCATTATGGACTGGATGCATTTATGCAAATGCCCAAATACTGGAAAGCGGCCATAGAAAAATATCCAAAAGATACCCTACAAAAATATGGCACCCTGCCATGGGAAGTGCTCTATTGGCTTAATAAGTTAACAGAGGCTTTTAAAGCTAAAGATGGAAACGCAATAGTAAAGGCTTCGGCATATATTGGGCACTATATTGCAGATGCGCATGTACCTTTGCATACCATAAGTAATTACAATGGACAAAAAACCGAACAGGAGGGAATTCACGCGTTATGGGAAACTGCAATTCCGGGGGCGTATTCAGATAAATATGTATTTACGCATACTAAAGCCATGTATATAAAAGATCCTGAAGCAAGGATTTTTGAAATTATTAAAACCAGCTATCTGCAAGCTCCTTTGGTGCTTGAAGCTGAAAAGCAAGTAAGCAAAGATTTCACAGAAGATAAAAAATATGTGCCCACGAAAAGTACTGATAAAAAGGAATATTCTAAAGAATATATAGCAGCTTACAACAAAGCCCTAAATGGTATGGTGGAAAAGCAAATGCAGTCTTCTGTTGCGGATGTGGCGGCCTATTGGTATACTGCCTGGGTTAATGCTGGTCAGCCCGATGTTTCTAAAATAGTGGTAAAGTAATTACTTCTTCCACACCAATTTATTGTCGTCGTCGTATTGGAGCTTGCCATTATCTATAAGCCACTGCACAGTCTTAAGGGTTTTGTCTTCCCTTGTTTGATGCACGCTGTGTACAAGTTCAGTAAGCGGCATAGATTTTTTTTGCAATGTTTCTTTAAGTTGTGAGGCAATGTTTTCAAATTCAAGGTCGCTAAGTTCAAGTTTATTTCTCTCTATACACACATCGCATATACCACAGCGTACGGGTTCGTCTTCGCCAAAATAGGAGAGGAGTAGTTCACTCCTGCATTTATGCATACTGTTTGCGTAAAGTATAACCCATTCAAGCCGTTTTATGGTTCGTTCTTTAATATCCTTGTAGTTCTGCTTTGTAATTACCACGTTCGATGGCTGCAAAGCCTCTTCGGTATATAGTATTTGTGGTTTGTTGCTGTGCGGCAAATAACTAATAATATTAAGCTTGGCAAGCTTATTTAACTGGTTTGTTATTTCTGTTTCTGCCAGGTTGGCACGCTTTGCAAGGTCTCCTTCGCGTATCGTTACGTAATTATCAAGTATCCCCTCGAAAGAACGCAAGAGCAATTTTACAAAAGCATCGTAGGCTGGAAATTCTACCTGGAACCTGTATAAATCCTTGCGATTGACCAGCATGTGTACCTTCGATGGCCTGTAGAAAGCCTCAGTCATCATAATATAACCTTCCCGTTCCAAAAATTTTATACTATTTATAACCAGGCTTGTTTCCATGGAATAGCGCTCGCAAAAATCACGTATGTCAAAATCGTGCGCAGTCCCTTTACCACTGCCAATCGACATTTGGTAGTAACTACACAATGCTACATACACCTTTTTTATATCGTTGATGGGAGGAAACGAAAGCTCGAAACTTTTTTCAAGATTTACGCGGTCACCATCGTTATATAACAATATAGCATAGGCTTTTTGTTCATCACGCCCTGCCCGTCCTGCTTCCTGAAAGTAGGCTTCAAGGCTATCGGGTAAGTCTATATGCACTACAAAACGTACATTCGATTTGTTGATACCCATGCCAAATGCATTGGTACATACCATTACCCGTAGCTTGTCCTTAATCCATGCATCTTGTTTAGCGCCCCTTGCTTCGGGCGGAAGGCCTGCATGGTAATAATCTGCCGAAATTTTATGTTGTTTAAGAAATGCTGTAAGCTCTTCTGTCTTTCGGCGGTTGCGGGTGTATATTATACCGCTGCCTTTAAGGTTGTTCACTATTTTAAGCAGGCGCCCCAATTTATCTTCTTCCTTAAGCACCACATAGGCCAGGTTTTTTCGTTCAAAGCTTATTTTAAGTACGTTTTCTTCCTTAAATAGTAATTGCTTTTGAATATCCTTTACTACATCAGGCGTTGCGGTTGCGGTAAGTGCTATTACGGGCACCCCGGGCAATAAAGTGCGTAGTTCAGCAATGTTCAAATATGCGGGGCGAAAATCATACCCCCATTGCGAAATGCAATGTGCTTCGTCCACTGCAATAAGGTTAACGTGCATTTGTATAATACGAGCTTTAAAAATATCTGTAGTTAATCTTTCAGGAGATACATAAAGGAATTTATATCCCCCATGTATACAGTTGTCAAGAGTTATATCTATCTCTCGGGCAGACATAAAGGAGTTTATCATGGTAGCCCGCACTCCTTTGCTCGTCAAAAATTCTACCTGGTCCTTCATCAGGGCTATAAGCGGAGAGATTACAAGACAAATACCTTCCTTAACGAGTCCTGGTACCTGGAAACAAACTGACTTACCTCCGCCTGTGGGAAGCAATGCAAGCGTATCTTTTCCTTCCAGGGCACAATTGATAATATCTTCCTGAAGCGGGCGGAAATGCGTGTGCCCCCAATAGCGGGTTAATATTTGATGTATGTTTTCCAGGGCGCTGTAAACTTAGCTTCCGTGCTTTACCATAACGATAAGCAGTATCATGCACAAAAGGGGTGTAGAGTTTAAAAAGAGGCTTAATAGAAGCATTGGGGTAGATGAAAGTTTAACTTCCCCATCTTCGCGCTGGCCTATTACAATATGCAGGCAGCATAAGCCAAATCCAAGAAATCCAAAAAGCAAACCAAGCATCATAAGTAAACGGTTGTAAACCGAAAGGGCACTTAACAGGGCTGCTAATCCTCCGAAAAACAGAGATAAATTAAAGGCTACTGTATAAAACTTTTTCACAAATAATATTTATAAAATCACCAGCTTTTCTGTCTTTAAACGTGTTTCATCTACTGTAAGGCTGTAAAAGTAAGTACCCGCTTGCAAGTCTCCTTTGGTAAGGGTTACATTGCCCTGATTGTTTTTAAGCTCCACGGTTTTTACTGCTTTTCCCATAACATCGTACAGAGTAATATTGGCCGTACAAAAATCTTTTATTGTAGAAAAATCATAAGTGATTTCGCAGCTTTGCGACATAGGATTTGGGAACACATTTAAGTCGGAAGGTGTAACATTGGTATTTACGTTTGTATATCCAAGTGCACAACCCGTCATGGCCTTAAAGGCATCCAGTTTGCCATATCCCCAGTAACTATCAGGTAAACTAAAACCTGTGCAGTTATCCTGGTCGGCGCAATATATTATCATGTTTCGTACCTGATCGTTAGTCGCAGTAGGGTAAAGCCCAAAAATCATAGCAGCAGTACCCGCCACTTCCGGCGAAGCCATAGAAGTACCACCGTCTATATTATGCCATCCACCTACATCTATTGTAGTGGGTGCATTAACTATATCATATGCCCTGAACTGAGTAGGGTAGGCTGATAAAACACGGTTGCCCGGTGCGGTAATGTCGGGTTTAATTCTGCCGTCTCTTGTGGGGCCAAGGCTTGAATTGGCTGTAAGCTGGCATTTAAGATAATTGGGCGCAGTTACATATTGGGTGTCGTAATCTATGGTTGTGCCTCGGTTCCAGTAATTGCCAACTGTAATAACATGCGGAGAACATTGGAAACTTGTGCAAAGGGTTTCTATAGTGTCCGGAGCTTTATAGTTGACAATTGCGGGAAAAGTAGCAGGGGCAGGTAACCCCGAATGTACTATGTTGGCAAAATCCCAGCAATCGAATTTACCACTTCCCGTAGTGCTAAGCCTCCAAAAGTAAGATGTTGAATCAGGTTTTATATAAAATTCAAGCGAATAAGAGTTTCTAATAATTTGGCCGTAGGTAGTTATTATGCCAATTCTTTGGTGTGCCTGGTTATAAATGGTGTCATGTACAAAATGCCCTATATAAGGAAAGATTGTATTGTAGTGCGTCTGTCCGCGAAACACAAAATCCGGTGTGTTTTGGTCAACCCCGATTGAAAAATGAACATTTCTAAAACTTGCCGTATCTGCATATACCTGTATATCTACCTGGTATCCATCGTAAGCAAACCAGGTAAAATTTGTATCGTTTGGGGTTACTGTGTATCCAACATGGAAAGGTACATCGCCTGCATTGCCTGCAGCAGCTACAAAGCATTGGCCCGATTTAGCCGTAACCATACTATCTACCAATTGTGCCTGTAAGTCGTATCCATCGTGCGAGCCTTCGTAATCTCCAAGGCTGGCGTTAATTACACAGGGTTCTCCCAGTTGTTTAGCCTTGTTGTAAATATAATCGGTAGCATCGGTTAATAAGGTCGGGTTATTGCTGTTAAAGTTGTAGGAAACCATGATAATATCGCCTTCCGGGTCAGCACCCATATTAAGTCCGTTTGATAAGCCGTTGCCTGCGCCTACGCTGGCAACATTTGTTCCATGGCCATATTCCAGCTGGCCCGATGAATCCATGGTGTTTATGGCTGCAACATCGTTATTGGCAACAACCGAATCTATTTGATGCTTGGTCCAATCCATACCGTATCCATAAGGTTGCGGACTATTGGGCCCGCTGGGTTGGTTTTGGTCCCATAAAAATTGTACACGCGATTTGCCGTTCGAATCACAAAAATCGGGGTGAAGGAAATCTATACCACTGTCGATAAATCCAAGTACTATGCCTTTGCCTTTGTATCCTTTGGTAAGTGGGGCTTGTCCCATTTGCACTTCTACCATGTGGTTACGTACCCTCATGGTATCGTTAAGCACATGCATATGGCTTGGCTGGCCTTCCATGCGTATTACATCGTTGCTTTCGTAAAAGGTTTGTAAAGCACCTATAGGTATTTGTATAGCTGCAATATTCCCATATGAATATTTAAAAACACCCCTGCTTGATACTACCAATTTTTTTATAGCTGCCATATTACCTTTTACAAAAACAGGCAACAATTCAGAACCATTTTCGTGGCCCGATTTATAGTTTGCTTGCTTAAAAGCGAGGTAAAAATCAAATTTTGTTTGAGATTGGCCAAAGGATAGAGTATGACTAAATACCAAAATGGCAACTGTTAGTAATATGCATAGCTTTTTAATCATACAACGCTTTTGTGTTAAGTTGATGTAGTAAAGTTAGTAAAAAAAAGAATATTTTGTAATCAATGGCTAATTGCCTTCCATTGCTGGTTTTTACGCAGGTCGTAAAGTAATCGGTAAAGCATGCTTAAGCCATGTGTACCTACTTCTCCGTAATCATAAATCCTTTTGGTTTTGTCTCCATCGTAGGTAATAGTAAGGGTGCACGACTGGTCATCTGTCCAGGGCACTCTATAATCATCGCTAAGTGTGGGGAAGTCAATATAATTAAGCAGGGTAATTAGTTTGTTATAATGCAATGTGTCAATAACTCCGCTAAATATGCCGGTAGTATCGTTATAATTAATAGCATGATATTGAGTAGCCCGTGTTCCGTTTATATCCATTTCAAAAACAGGACATGTACCCTGGCAGGGAGTTGTGGAGTATTCTATCTTCTGGATTTTGTGCGGCGCATAAGGAAAAACATAAGGCATGTACTCGATAAAATTTCCAAACTTATAAATCAGGGTATCGGCTCCTGTAATGCTTTCACTCTTGCCGTGGCAGTAAGCACAACCTTTAAATAATACAAGTAGCGTTACGTTATCGCGCTTTTTAACTACAGGATAATAGATATCTGCAAAAGGCCATTTTGAAATAAAGTGTACGCTGTAGGAGCCGCCTTCATCAATAAGGGCCGTAAGGTAATTTTGTCCGCCTGTGCTTAAGTATACAAGCAAGTCTGAATGTCCGTTATTATCAAAATCCGCTTTTTGCCATAGCTTTACTTTAAGCGAATCGGCTATCATTTGCTTAATCGCATCGGGGTATAAAAAGGATTTGAAAGCGATGCGTGCATCGGGAAGAGAGGGGGCCTGGGCTTTTATAAAGGCCTCTACGTCTTTATCCGTTTTAAGGGCATCAACTTCATTGGCATAAACCGATGAAGAAAAAATAAGTAAACAAAGTAGTATAGTATATCTCCTCATCCAGGTTGTGTTTTTATATCTTAACGGAAGTGAATGCTTAAGGTTTCCTTTACACTTAAGAATTCTTTAAAGCGTTCAAGGATTCTGTGCAGTTTTTTACCTTAATATCAAGTTTAGAAAGGCTTTCGGAGGTATCTACATAAGACATTTTTTTTAGCCCTAATAGGTTTTCACGCGATACTGCAAGTGTAATACCTATTGTTTCGGTAACGGATAGCATCGTAAATATTATACCAAACGGCAGGTAGATAAAGAAAGGCTTGGTGCCAATGCTTGCACATACTATTTTATAAAACTCTTTATTGTCGATGGTTTCAGTGGATGCAATGGGCACTATTCCGGTCAAATCTTTTTCTATGCATTTATCTATTGCAAGGGTTATGTCATCAATATGTATGGTTTGCATAGGCTGTTTTCCACCTGATATTAATGGAATAAGCCTGCTTTTTTGCAAATAACCCTTTAGTTGTGCAAATAAGCCCCCGTTACCCAATATAAGCCCGGGACGTAGGATTAGGTCGGTAGGAGATTTGAATAACTTTTCGCAGGCATGCTTTTGCATTCCGTAAATAGATAAAGCATCTTCTCGTGATGCAAGGCTGGAGATAAAAATATTCTTTTTCACTCCGCATTTTTTGCTCATGGCCAACAAACGTTGGGCTCCTTCTATGTTTAATTCGTAGGCATCGTGTTTGGCATCCAGCCTAATATAGGCAGCATGTATAAAGTAATCTACTCCTTCAAAATAGCTTTGTTCCGGTTCATTTGCCAGGTCGAATAAATGATACGATACACCTGCAACCTGTGTTTGGGGCATATTATGGACAAGAGCCTCTACCTGCCAACCATTTTTTGCAAAATAAGCGCATAGGTTACTGCCTAAAAAACCATTAGCTCCTGTTATTAATATTTTACTCATTTAATTGTCATATAAAAGGCGCTTTCGGCTACCAGATGCGCATTTGCCATAATAGAGAGTGTTATTCCTTTTGCCGGCAGATATTTAAAGCCCGAGCCATCTCCAATATACACATTCTTTGTGCCACTAAGCCTGCCTGTACTATTTATATGAAATGGCTTTTCCGTTTCACTATAGGGTGTTTCATTAAAAGGCAGGCAGCCAGCGTAGTGTATACTTGCACCGTAGCCCGGATTAAGCTTTTTAAGCGTATAGCATCCAAGCTGCTTCATGGCCTTGGCATATTGTTTATCTCTTCTTTCTACTTCTTGTTCTTCTTCCGCAGAAAGGGCATAGTTTATTTTAAGTCTGTCGCCTGTTGGTGTAGTGGAGTCAGGCACTAATTCAACATATTTATCTCTATAACTATGGTCGGGATGGTGTACACCCATTATAGACATGGCAGGCAACAGGTATTGCATAATTTTACGGGCGTCCCTAAAGTTTAAGGGTACTTCCTTAATTGTCCTGAACAACATAAGTGAACGGTAACTATAAATGGATGCAGCGCTGACTTCATAATTTGTTTTAGATGGATCGTAATACATTGCCAGCTGAGCAAAGGCGGTACGCGGCCCATTACTTGCCTTGCCAAGCAATGAAGTTTGCAACATGGTAAAGTACTTATAGGGATTGCATAAGAAAGGCAACTTTTGGTTTGATGCCCCCATGGAACGCAATACTATCCTTGCTGTACTTAAAGTTCCGGCACAAATAATTAGTTTTTTGCACTGTATTGTTCTCTTCTCATTACTCGTTGTATCAATATAGATGAGGGTTACTTTGTTGTTTTCTTCTTTAAAGCTGTGTAACAATGCATTGGGTAAATATTGAAAATTGCTTTTCTTTTTCAGGCTATCTACCGTTATTCCTGGTCTGTAAGCAGAACCTGTGCTTGAATAAAAATCCATTTCGGTATAATCTACGGGCGGTCTGCCGTCTTTTTTTTCAGTAAGTAATGCTAGCGCAGGCGTACCCATATAAAAGCCTTCCGCGTTTAGTTTTTGCTTCTTGTTTGAATACTTAGAATAAATGCTTTTGCTGTTATTGTCTATTTCGGCTGCCTTTTGCAGCCCCCTCATATTACCCGATGTATAAGGCGATGCATCGTCTTTATCAGCACTTATACCAATGCGCTCAGCTACCCTGTTGTAAGCAATTTGCATTGTATTTGAATTTAACCCCGCTGCATTTAATTCTGCATCTGAGAACACACAACACCCCAGGCCCCATCCATTGCCAAGCCCGCCATAACTAAGGCTCTCCATAGCTGCAAAGCTTTCTGATGTGGCTGCCAGCAGCTCGGCCGTATTTCTAAGTATATGTTTACGGGCGGGAGTAAGTTGTGCGCCTGTAGTGGTTTTGCCAAAGCCTATAGATTCAAAGTTTTCTCCTAACCAGTACTTATATTGTTCAGGATCATTTTTTCGTATTTCTGCGAAATCCCTTTGGGGAATAATAGGTGCTTTCCCTTCATCGTTATTACCAACATCAAGCATAAGTACTTTGGCACCTATTTGTACCAAAGTTTGTGCTGCCATGGCGCCCGTGCAGCCCGATCCTATTACCACAAAATCCTGTTCTGTACTTATATCCATGGTAAAAGTATAAAACCGAAAAGGGTATTAAAAACAGCCCTTGTGCCAGTCCATAATATGGCAAACAAAGAGGTTCCGGCTTTGGGCAAAAAATAGTTACTGAATGCAGGGTCGCTTTCCAATACCGAAAACATCACGTATAGCTTCTTTCGTATGGGATGTTCCGGATTCACCATAGCAAGTGCTCCATCTATCATGCCCATAAAAAAAGGAAAACGCAGGATGAAGTTTAGTTTCCTTTTATCGCGGGGCGACATAGGTATGTCTAATTTTTGCGAGGCTTTTATATATAATTGCACAGATAGCTCACCGGGTTCTTTCCCTATAAGATATAAGGAAAATACCATTGCTTCTTTGGTTAATGTGCTTTTGTCTGTAGCCAGCATAAGCCTGTTTATGACAAAAGTAAAGATATGTGAAAAAACAATGTAGCTCTGTTGAACTAATTGTGTCTACCATTAGCACTCGATTATAAAATATTCTACTTTAATCTATCGAATGAGTGAAACTATTCCGTGACGGGTAACTGGGGTATTGTATTTATCGGTGTAGTCAATGATGTAAAAATATTCGCCTTCAGGAGCTAATTCGCCCGAATTCATTATTGTTCCGTCCCAGCCTTTACTCATATCATCCCACTCGTAAATAATGTCGCCCCAACGATTACGGATTTGGCAATGGAAACTTTTAGCTTCAGAAATTTTTATCATGAAATCATCGTTCTTGCCGTCTCCATTAGGTGTAAATATATTGGGGAAGAGACATTTATCCACTATGTAAACATATTTACTTGCAGTGTCGGTACATCCAACAGAATCGTGTGCCGTAAGTACAACAAGATAATTACCGGCATGCTGATAGCTATAAGTAAATGAGCCGCTGTCGTTACCTGTATTTCCATCGCCAAAAGTCCACATATACGAATTAGCATTTGTGCTTTGGTTGGTAAAATGGATTGTATCGCCCGGAGCGGCTGTATCAGGTGAAAGGTTGAAAACAGCAATAGGTGGGGGCACAACAGTTACAATTACTGAGTCCTTTGCGTTATAATTACAGCCATCTGTTACGTAACAACTATAGTTTGAAGATGTAACAGGTGTAACAATAAAGGGGCCCGGGTTGTTTGCACTGTTTCCATTGTTCCATACATAAGTGTAAGGTGGTTTGCCACCTGCAACTGTTACACCAATGGTATCTTGTTGCCCCAAACAAATAGCCCTGTTTTTAGGCATGTTAAGTTGCAGTTGAGGATAACAATATGTTTGAGTGACTATTGTATCCGCGCATATTCCATCATAACAAATTGTCCACCATGTTGCGGAACTATCATTGGTAAATGGTATGGAAGAAGTAGTTGCTCCGTTGGACCAAAGATAGGTTTGTCCGCCCGAAGCGGTAAGTGTAATACTTGCACCGCGGCATGTAGAATCGTTACTAACATTTATGCTTGCATGTTCATTGTCACTGTGTCCAATAATTACAACGAGAGTAGTATTACAGCCATTCGAATCTGTAACAGTAGCCGTGTAGCTTCCGCTACTTAAGCCGGTTACAGATGAAGTGGTTTGTCCGCCGGGATTCCACAAATACGTATAGTTTCCGGTTCCACCCGAAGCATAAACGATGGCTTGGCCGTCATTATTCCGGCAATCGGCATTTATTACAGAGTCAGCAAGGGTAATGCAAGCTGGTTGGGTAACCAAAACGGAATCCATTAATCCGCATCCGGCAGAATCGGTAATGCTCACCGTATAGGTTCCTGCCGTCAAACCTGTTGCCGTAGCCCCTGTTTGTCCACCCGGAGTCCATAAATAGGTATATCCACCCGAACCACCCGAAACATTAACGCCCGCAGTTCCTGTATTTGAATTGCAGCAAAGAAGTGGGTTGGAGGAAATAACATCTTTAAGCGGATGTAAGGGTTGCGTAATGGTTTTAATAAGTGTGGCTGTACATCCTGAAGAATCGGTTATATGCACAGTATACGTACCTGCCGAAAGCCCTGTAACAGTAGCTGTATTGCCTACGGAAGGACTCCATTGATAAGTAAATGGCATTATTCCGCCTAAAACACCTACGGTTATACTTCCCGTGTTGTTATTGTGGCATAGAACATTTTGGTATGCAATAATAGAATCTCTGAATGGGGTTCCCTGCTTAACAGTAAAAGTGCTGGTTCCGACACATCCTCCAGAATCGGTAATAGTTAAAGTGTCAGTTCCCGGGGTTCTTACCACTATGGTTCTCGTAATATAGTTTCCGGGTGTCCATAGGTAATGTGCCATTCCCGGGTCGCCGCTTAAGGTAGCAGAGTCATTGGGGCCGCACAGCACAGGATTGATGGCCGTAATATTCGCTCCTATGTTAAGATATCCGATGGTTATTGTAGCATACGTTGTAATTCCGCACGAAACTACAATGCAGGTATAGGTTCCTGCTTGTGTTACCGTCTGCATTGTATCATTGCCTGAGAATGGAGCCTGCCATTGAATAATAGCACCCGGAGAACAGCCAACGTGAATAGTTACCGGATTACCAGGGCAAACAAAGGGGCTTGGGTAAGCCCACAAAAATGGAGTGGTGTATTGTTCTAATATAACCGTGTTCGACAAAAGTGTGCATCCGTTTGTATCCTGCAAAACACAATAATACAAGCCAGGCACATTACCATAGGCAACGTTTTGGTTAGGGCCGAAAGGGCCCAATGGGCCTTTCCACTGGAATGTTCCAACCCCTGAGCAATGCAAGTAAACTGAATCGTTCGGACAAATCAAGCCATTTGCAGGGCTCATAATTAGCTGGGGTTGAGGCGGAGTGTCAACAACAGCGCCTGCCGTTGCATTAGCTGTACATCCCCATCGGTTTGTTACCGTGCACGATGCATCATAATATCCCTCATAGCTTACCCAAATGCTGTCGCTTGTACTGCCGTTAAACCAGCTAAAAGCGTAATTACAGTTTGCGATTAGCAGAGCCGAATCAATGCCGCCCGGACAAACATATCTTCCTCCTGTTACCGAGAGACTTATTTGAGGATTAGGATGCAGCGTAACATATACAGAATCGTTTACTACATGGGTATCCGTGTCGCATGTGTTTTGTCTGACTATGGTTGCGGTTATATGGTACCATCCCGAATCGGAAGGGCCGAAAGTATTGTCATCAGTATTGGTTACGGACGAATAGTTAATTGTATTTGGCGTTACGTTCCAATAAATGTTTGTTCGGTAGGCAGGGTTAATAGGTGGGCCTCCATTGTGCGAAGGATTTGTAATGCTATCGTATGCCAGAACATCAAAGGAGTTACCCACGCAAAGAGCAACAGAATCGGGGCCAAAAAGTTTAGGGCCTATGTTCTTAAATGCACTATCCAGTATAACCTTTATGGTGTTAGAATTAGCACATCCAAAAGAATCTATTACAACAAAAGAACAATAATTGCTGTCGGGAGCTCTAAACCAGAGGGAATCAGAATTAACCTGACCTCTGTCATCTTCCTGCCAGTAATATTTACAATGACCATAATTACCACCGGTTAGTAATACAGAATCTCTGCAAAGCACAATAGCAAGTGGGCTAACCGCATTTGTATTAATTACAACATTATCTGAAATAGTTGGCACCGGCGGCTGGGGATGAATAATGACATAAACACTATCGGAGCTTGTAAAACAACTATCCAAAGAAGTTTGTGTAACATAGTACCATCCCGGACTATTAACAAGTGTAAAATAAAGGTTAGAACCTGTTGACCAACGGTAGGTGAAATCCGGTCCCGGTCCTCCTGCAAATGCATTCGACTGTGCATCGAGTTCACCTTCAACACAAAAAGCTACAGTATCCTGGCAGTTGCCACTGGCGCATACGCCAACGTATGGCTTCAAACAATTATTACCACTACGCGAATAGTAATCATAAGGCAGCCGGTTAATGTCGATTGGTTTTGCTATAAAAGCATCCAGGTTACCATGGGTTCCAATTCCCTGAAAGGAGCCATAATATGGGTCGCTACAATAAGGAGGATTGCCACCTGTAGAAAACGAGTTGTATCCCATGTAATTTGAGCCTGTGGCCAAAAACATATTGTCATCAAAACTTCCGCAAGTATAAATATCGCCGGTATTGTCTACCGCAACTCCCCATCCATAATTGTTATGATCGCCGCCAATTTGCTGACTCCATTGCCACGAAGAGGCCTGCAACGAATTATAACTGGCCACAAAAACGTCCCAAAGGCCTGCACTGTTAAATATTCCTTGTCCATACCGGTCAGAATAGCTGTTCATAACGCAGCGAAACTGGCCAATGATAGTAGCATGGCCATAATTATCGACCGCAATATTGCGTGAGGTTACAAAATTTGATGAAGCATCTGATGTATCCCAAAGCAGGTTGGCTGCAGTATCGTATTTACACACAAAAATGCGGTTGTAATACCTGTGGGTAAGGGTGGTTACACGGTTATGCCAGAAAAAAGTAAGAGTGCCCTGAAAATCGCCTGTAAGGTAGATGTGGTTATTGGCATCTGTTGCAATGGCGTTTGCTATTCCGTATGTAGATCCGGCGGCTGTGGTAAACCACACTTCATGGCCTGAACTATTGTATTTGATTAAAAAGATAGCATTATAAATATTGCCTGTATGCATAACATCAAACGTGATGGTGTCGGTAAAGCTTCCTTCTACATACACGTTGCCTGAAGGGTCGCATGCAATGCCCAATCCTCGGTTGGTATGAGGGCCTGTGCCCGATTTAACCCATAAAAAATTACCGTTAGCAGGATCAAGTTTGGCGGTAAATACATTTACGTTGTTGCCAACAGCCATTGGAGTAAAGCTGCCAAAAACAGCAGTATCCTGAAACTCACCTGTTACCACAGGAAAACCATTATTGTCAATAGATATTGCATTTCCAATATCTGCTCCATTGCCGCCTCCGCTTATTGCCCAAATGCAGGTTCCACTGCTATTATATTTAGCTACAAATACATCCTGCTTGCCCGTGCTTGTTAAGGTAAATGTTCCGAATGTGGCTATGCCATAATACCAGCCTGTAATATAGCAATTGCCAGCTCCATCGGTTTTAATGGCAAGCCCACGGCTATTTTGTCCATTGCCACCTGCCTGCACTGCCCATTGATAAACCCCGTTAGCGTTTGTTTTGGTAATAAATACATTTGAAACTCCTATGGTGTTCAGGTTAAAGTGCCCGAATGATGCACTACCTGTAAAGTATCCGGTTGTAAAGGTATTGCCCATGTTATCGGTGGAAATACTATACGCCTCGTCAGGTTTATCACCACCACCTTGCTGCATCCATTGGCTGGTTTGCGCATTAAGCGAAAATTGAATAAAAAGCAACACTATAAACCCAACAAGTATTTTTAAAAAGATAGGTGTTTTTTTCATGGTGTGGTTAGGGTGGTTTTCAAATATAGGCCTTTTTCGTTTGTTTCCAAAGCAACTTTAAAACATAGCGCTTATGATTTTGGCTTATTAAGCATTGTGAAAAAGCTATTTATACGGTTCACTATATACAGACACGCAAAAATTTGTAATAGGGTTGGGTTTATCAAGAATAAAATTCTGTAGAGTGCTTAACGGGCTTTTTGCAAATTATTTGATAAAGAACGGAATAACATGAATCACAAGTATAGTAGGACGGTATTTAATAATGAAGTGCTATTTAGTGGATGGTTGGTTTCATTGAGTGTACGGGATATTTTTCCCTGTGGATGGGAAATTTGGGTGTTTATGTGGTTTATACTTAGCAAATCTATTCATTAGCCAGCATACTATTGCTACCGCTAACTACATAAATATCACACTTGTAAAATGGAAATCCGGTTTAGGGAAAGCAGAATATGATTAGATACTAATAGTATTAGCAGTCTGAAGCACTTTAATTCATGTTTTATCTCTTATTTGTCTCCTCCTTCCTCAAAAACATAGTAGAATAAAGGAGTGTCCAAAAAGAATGTATTTTTGTCTGAATAGTAAGCAGGGGTAACTGACCACTGTCTACTGACAACTGATTACTGAAAACTGTGAAACCCTCTATACCCAAAGGCACGCGCGATTTTTCACCTTCAGAGATGGTGAAGCGCAATTATATTTTCGATACCATACGCCAGGTATTTAAATTATATGGCTATTTACCTATCGAAACCCCATCGATGGAAAATATGGATACCCTTATGGGTAAATATGGAGAGGAAGGCGACAGGCTTATTTTTAAAATACTTAACAGCGGCGATTTTCTAGAAGGGATGAATCTTAGTAGTACTTTAAATTCAAAAGAACTGACTAAACAGATTTCTGAGAAAGCCCTGCGTTACGACCTTACGGTGCCTTTTGCTCGTTATGTAGTAATGCATCAGAATGATATTACATTCCCGTTTAAGCGGTATCAAATACAGCCTGTTTGGCGTGCCGACAGGCCACAAAAGGGCCGTTATCGTGAATTTTACCAGTGTGATGCTGATGTAATTGGCAGCGATTCTTTATTGAATGAGGTAGAGTTGATACAAATTATTAATGATGTGTTTACTAAGCTTGAGATACCTGTTATAATAAAGTTGAATAATCGTAAGATATTGCAAGGCGTTGCCGAAATGGTAGGCGCCCCTGATAAAATGGTTGAGATAGCAATAGCAATAGATAAGATAGATAAGATTGGAATTGGTGGAGTACTGTTAGAGTTGAAAGAAAAAGGAATAGACGTAGATAATGAAAAAGTTAATCGTTTAATAAGGGAGTTGATTGTCGGTACAACTATTCAAGGGTTGAAGGACTCGGTTGGATACACTGATTTTCCTATAATAAAGAATGGAGTTGATGAAATAGAAAAAGTATTTACCGTTCTTGAAAACTCGAACTTATCAGACGTCAAACTTCAGTTTGATATCTCTCTCGCCCGCGGCCTTAACTACTACACAGGCACAATAATTGAAATTAAGGTAGATACAAGTAAATGCAATTCCCAATTTACAAGCAGTATTGGTGGCGGTGGCAGATACGATGATTTAACCGGTGTATTTGGAGTAAAAGGCATGTCGGGTGTAGGTGTTTCTTTTGGTGCAGATAGGATTTATGATGTATTGGAGGAATTAGGAAAATTTCCTGCCGGAGTTACCTCATCTACCAAAGTAATGTTTGTAAATTTTGGAGAAAATGAAACTAAGCATTGCCTTGCATTAGCAGTTGAATTGAGGAAAGCCGGTATTAGTACTGAGATTTACCCTGATGCTAAAAAACTAAACAAGCAATTCGAATACGCAGATAAAAGAAATATCCCTTATGTTATTGTAATAGGTGGAAACGAAATAGAAAAGGGAATTGTTAAGTTGAGAAATATGATTTCAAAAGAAGAAAAAGAAATGACCTCCGCCCAACTAATTGAATATTTTAAAACTATTTAGCTTTGCGTTCTTCGCGTATATCTTTGTTGTTTTCTTTGCGGTAAAACCATAACCGCCAAGTACGCAAAGAAAATTCTACGCAAAGTACACCAAGAAAGACTAACAAAAGAATAATGAAACTATTTACCATAAAAGAGAAAATAGATATTGGTACCATTAAAAGCATACTGGCTGATAAAGGCCGTGTTGCTCTTTCGGATGGTGCTGAAAAACGCATTAATAAAGCCCGCAAGTACCTCGATAAAAAGCTGGCTACATCAAAAGAGCCCGTGTACGGTATAAGTACAGGCTTTGGTTCATTACGTAATGTAAGGATAAATCCTAAAAATTACAGCCAGTTACAAACCAATTTATTGCGCTCTCATGCCTGCGGTGCAGGTAACGAGGTGCCTATTGATATTGTTAGAATTATGCTTTTGCTTAAAGTGCAATCGCTTAGTTATGGCAATTCGGGTGTAAGCGTTGCTACTGTGCAAAGGCTGCTCGATTTCTTTAACAATAATATTACCCCGGTTGTTTACGAGCAAGGTTCATTAGGTGCTTCGGGCGATTTAGCTCCGCTGGCACATCTTTCTCTGCCCTTAATTGGGGAAGGAGAAGTATATCACAAAGGCAAAAAGAAAAGTGCTGCCCAATTACATAAAGAGTTAAAGTGGAAGCCCCTGCAATTAAAGCCCAAAGAAGGGCTGGCTCTTCTTAACGGTACGCAGTTTATGGGTGCTTATGGGGTTTGGCTCGATATACAGGCACAAAGTCTTTCGCATATAGCGGATACTATTGCAGCTATTTCGTTAGATAGCTACGATTGCCGCACAGAGCCATTCGACAGGATGGTACAGCAGGTACGTGCCCATAAGGGGCAATCGCAAACGGCTACCCATATAATGAATTGCCTGAGGGGAAGCAAAATAGCATTGGGTAAAAAATCAGATATTCAGGATCCATATTCATTCCGCTGTATACCCCAGGTGCATGGTGCAGTGCGCGATGTAATAAAACATGTGGGTTCTATATTCCATACTGAAATAAATTCGGTTACCGATAATCCACTCATCTTCCCTGACGAGGATAAAATTATCTCAGGTGGTAATTTTCATGGGCACCCATTGGCTATGGCGCTCGACTATCTTGGCATAGCACTTGCAGATTTGGGCAACATATCCGAAAGAAGAACGTACAAAATGTTATCGGGCCAACGCGGCCTGCCCGCCTTCCTTGCAAAAGATCCGGGTTTAAATTCTGGCTTGATGATAATACAGTACACCGCCGCATCTATAGTAAGTCAAAACAAACAATATGCTACACCCGCATCGGTTGATAGCATTGTTTCATCTAACGGGCAGGAGGATTATGTAAGCATGGGTGCTAATGCCGCCACCAAATGTTACCGCATCCTGCAAAACCTTAAAACAGTGTTGGCTATTGAACTCATCACAGCTGCACAGGCTATGCATTACAGGCGCCCGGTTAAATCTTCAGCTATGATAGAAGCTATTCTTGCAAAGTTTTCCAAACAAGTTCCATTTATTGCACAAGATAGAATAATGCAGGAAGTGATACAAAAGGGTGTTACTTTTATAGACGACTGGACCAAGTAACTCACTTGCTTAAGGCATTCAAGCCATTTTTGGCTTCGGTATAATCGGGTTTTAACCTAACTGCCATTATCCATGCATATTTCGCAGAATCGTAACGCTGCTTGGTAAAATAGGCCCCGCCAAGGTTATACCATATTTCCGCATTGGTGGAATCTTCTGAAATTCCTTTTTTCAGACTTGATATCGCAAGATTAGTTTGCCCCTGTTTGCCTACATCAAGCCCCATAGCTAAATAAGATTTTGCCAGCATAGGCATAAATCTTTTCAGGTCGGGGTGGTTGGGATATAGGCCTGCCTGTACCATATCCCAATAGTGTTTGGCAGAATCTAACTGGCTTTTAAAATAATAGGCTAAACCTAAGTTTATATAAGGATCTGGAAAGGTCCTGTCGGTTCGAATCGCCTTGTAAAGACAGGTTACAGCAGTATCCAACAAGCCTTCTTTACGTTTTTCGTTTTGTGGCTGAATGGCTAAGTTAATAAAGCAGGAAGCAGCATCGCAGTTCATAAAGGCGCTGTTGGGTACTGTGTTTACATCCTTGGTAAATAGGGTGGTATTGTTCTTCCAGTCGGCATTACGGTTAATTACTTCTGCCCCACATGCTATGATTAGTACACTAAGTAAACCGGTTAAAGCGCTCTTCTTTACCTGTAAGGGGAATTTCTGGATGGCATAGAACAAACCATATGTAACGAGGATGACAAAGCCCAATGATGCGTGATATGCAAAACGTTCACCCAGCATAGCGCCCACATTTATAAAGAAGTTAGAGACAGGCAATAACATCAGCAAATAGAAAAACACTGCGAATGCCATGATGTTCTTTTTGCGGAACAGTTGGATACCCCAACCTGTAAGCGCCATGTAAACAAGTAAGGAAAGCAGTACACCTGCATTTGCCATACTGTGATAAGGTATTTGCGCATACGAATAATCGGATGAAAGAGGGTAGGGGAAGAACAAAAGCGCTACATATTTGCCCAGCGAAAGCCATTCCGTAGCTATCTTTTGGGCAGGGGTAGCAAAATAGTACGGATCGACACGCAATTGGTTATTCAAAAGTTTTACCCCTTCGTTGCCATGCGGCGCGCCTACGGCTGAAAAGCGCATGATGATATAAACCAACATAACAGCCACGTAAGGGAGCATATACCCCAATTCTTTGCCTTTTTTAATGCCGGGATACAGATAGAAGAACATAGGCAGCAATATCATCATAGTAACTCCGTATTCCTTTGAGAGCAAGGCAAACAGGTAAGATACCATTGAAATGATGAGGAACTTCCTCTGCTTTTCTTCAATGTATTTAAGGCCGAATATCATAGTGGTTAAAATAAAAAAGAGGGAAAGTATTTCATCAAGGCTTTTAATGTTGGCCACTACCTCCGTATGTATAGGGTGAATGGCGAATAGCGCTGTGGCTACAAAGGCCATATCATCTCTGTAAGATAAGTACTTGAACATGTATTTGCTAAGGAAATAATAAATAGCAAAAATGGTGGCGAGAAAGAAGATGAGGTTAAATACGTGGCGTATTAAAGGAGAGTTGCCAAAAATATCCTGCTGCATGGCGAATATTACAATAGATAAGGGCCTATACCTACCGCCGGTAAGGGTTTGGCCTGCCCCCATTTTTTCTAAATAACTCGAAAATGCATCTTTCGTAAGAATTTTTCCAATCCCCGCAAAGCCTTGCTGCACATATTGGTTAGCTATAATTACTCCACCATCATCAAGTGCATATTCATTTTGGGTGGTATTTACGTAAAGAAAAAAGCCAAGTACAAGCAATATGGTGTACTTTATCTGTGGTGTCCAGGGGAATATAGGCGTTACCTTAAGTATTACCGGGGCAGCCTGCACAGCTTGCTTTTGTATTTTCTTTTTGTTGGCCACTTTATTATTTAGGTGGATTTGTTGTAGTTTGCTGTTGATGCGCTATTGCCTGCAAACCTCTTTGTGCATCGGCATAATCGGGTTTTAGCTTCAGGGTTATATTCCAGGCGTACTGTGCCGAATCTATTTGCTGATTTGTAAAATAAGCTCCTCCAAGGTTATACCACAGGTCAGGATTATCAGGCTGAAGGGATATGCCGTTTTTTAAATCGGTAATGGCATGCCGGGTGTTTTTTTGACCTCCATATACCATGGCGCTGTTTATATACAATCCTGCCACTAGCCCCGATATCTTCTTTAATGATGGGTAATTGGGATACAATGCTTTTACTTTATCGAGATAAAGTTTTGCACTATCGGGCAGGCCCAAATGGAAATATGCAGTAGCTAAATTCACAAAGCCTGCCACATAATTTTTGCTTATTCCTACAGCTTTATACAAATACTTCCTCGCTGAATCAAGGTAAGCTCGGGCTTCTTCCGGTTTATTTTTTGGAGATTCTGAAAGACCAAGGTAGCACCAGCCGGCATCGTTATTTAGCAAGCAACTGTTTGTGGATACCGATACATCATGTATAAAGAGGGACGTATCATCCTTCCATTGTGCATTACGGGGCCATACAATTGTAGCGCATACAATGGTAAGAACCCCAAGAGTACCCATAACTATATTCCGCTTGGTTTGAAGGGGTACATTTTTTAACCCGCGCAAAATATAATATGAAAGAACTATAAGGAATGCCAATGAGCAATGAAAGAGTAGGCGCTCACCTAATATGCCACCCAGTTCAATTAAAAAGTTTGATATAAGGGCTATGCATGCGAGGAAGAATAGTAATACAAATGCAAGTATACTTCGTTTACGTAGTTCTATAAGTGCCCACAGTGTAATTGCGCCAAAGATGAAAATAGGATAGATGGCAGAAAAATCGGAAAAGTGATAATAGGGTATTTGTGCAAAAGAATAATCGCAGGATAGGGGGTATGGACATAATAGAAATCCTATATCTCTGCCTAATGCCCAACACTTGGTGGCTAATTTTTCAATGGGGGTGGCATACAAAAGCGGGTCCACCAGTGGATCGTTGGCAACAGTGTGATGCGGAGCGCCTACCGCGTGCACACGCATAAGTATATAAATAAATATGGGCACATAATAAATAAGGCTGCTCATAAACGATTCTACAGGGCTTTTTTTAGCAACTATGTAAAACAGCAGCGGAATAAGAACAATCATGGTTATTGCATATTCCTTGGCAAATAGTGCGAAAAAGCAACAAACTACGCTATATATAAGATGTTTGGTGTTTTTGCCTTCCTGGTACTTTAATCCAAAAATAAAGGTGCCGGTTATAAGGGTGAGCGAAAGTATTTCATCCAGGCTTTTTACGTTCGCTACCACCTCAGTGTGTATGGGGTGTATGGTAAATAAAACCATTGTTAAAAAGGCAATATCGCTTCCACCAGGCAGGCTTTTGAGCAGGTAATCGTTAAGAAAATAGAATACTACAAAAATGCAGAGCAGGAATGCCATTACATTTACCAAGTGCCTGATAAAAGGAGAATCACCAAAAATAGATTGCTCTATCGCGAATGTTACCAATGAAAGCGGACGATACCGACCGCCTGAATACTGGGTTTTAGCATTGGCACCCATGTGGCGGTAAAAACTATCATACGAATCAGAGGTCATGATTTTTGGAATACCTGAAACGCCCTGTTGAACAAATTCGTTTTGCTGTATGGCTATACTGTCATCAAGTGCATATTGGTTAAAAATTGAATTAGCATAGAAAACAAAACCTATTGCAAGTAATATATAGCACTTCATCCTAAAATCCCACGGAAAGAGAGCCGGCAGTACCGGCGCAGCTTTAACAGCAACCTGGGGTTTTTGTTTTTTCTTTTGTGCCATGCTTACTTTATTTGTTGCGCAGGTGGTAATGCGCTCATACCCCGCAGGGCATCTTTATAATCCGGCTTCAACTGCAATGTTTTATTCCATGCCATTCTTGCAGAATCGTACTGGTGAATGGTAAAATAAACGCCACCAATATTATACCATATATCAGGATTGTTGGGAGTGAAGGCCAAACCTTTTTTCATTTCCTGCACCGCACCAACCATGTTACCAACTTTTCCCATAGCAATGCCTTTATACATATAAGAAGGCCCCAACAAAGGGAAATACATTTTAAGCGTAGGATGACTTGGATACAGCTGTTTTGCTTGATTCCAGCATAGTAATGCGCTATCGGGTTCATTAATTTTATAGTAAGCAACGCCCAGATTAAGGTAACTGGTTACATATTCTTTATCCAGTGTAATGGATTTGATAAGGCATTGCATGGCCTGTCTCACATACATATCCGATTGTTTCTGGTCTTTGCTTTTTTCAGCAAGATCGATATACCGCGCACCTGCATTGCCTAATACCATAGTACTGTTAGGCACAGTTTTTACATCCGTGATAAAAAGCGATACATCATTTTTCCACTCTACATTACGCGGGATGCATTCTGCTGTGCAAAGTACCAGCAACAACGCCATTACTGTGCCTATAGCATTTCGTTTGGTCATAAAATCCATTTTGCGGATAAGGTAGAACAAGCCGTAAGTAATAACTATAACAAAGCCCAATGTGGAATGAAATGCTAAACGTTCGCCCATGGTAGCGCCAATATCTACCAGGAAATTAGATACCATAGCCAGGTTAAGCAGGTAAAAGAAAATAGCAAATGCAAGTATGTTTTTTTCTTTTGTAAGTTTTATTCCCCAAACTACCATTCCAACATAAAGCAGAATAGTTAGAAGTACAGCGGGACTTGAGAAACTTTGGTAGGGTATTGTATTGTACGAATAATCGCTTGCAAGTGGGTAGGGGAAAAACATCATGCCCAAATATTTGCCAAGTACATACCACTCGGTAGCCATTTTTTGCGCATGGGTAGCCAGCATATATGGGTTATTAAGTATTTCGCCGCCCGGCACATTTTTAGGCATACCCACAGAACCAATACGCATCAGCATATAAATACCAAATACTACAAAGTATGGTATGCTACTCATTATAGCTTCGGTTGGTTTTTTATCTGTAAGCAGGTAAAATGCAAGAGGTAATAAAAATATAAGCATTACGGCATATTCCTTTGCCAGTAAAGAGCAAAGGAATAGAAGCATTCCTAAAAAGAGGTGCTTGTTAACCTTCGTTTCCAGATATTTTAAAGAAAAAATAAACGTACCCATGATACATAGCAGGGATATTATTTCGTCCAAGCTTTTTACATTGGCTACCACCTCGGTATGCAAGGGATGTATGGCAAACAAGGCAGTGGCTATAAAGGCCATATCTTCTCCTCCGCTTAGCTTTTTAAATAAGAAGTTGCTGAGGAAATAAAATATAGAAAGTATGCAAGCAACATAGAACAGCACATTTATAAAGTGTTTTATATGCCAATACGTTGCCGAACTTACCACAAACATTGAATGAGCCGGATTTTTATGCTGCGCCATTTCATCCTTTAACTGGGCAGAATCGGCAACAAAAGACTGTTCCATTGCAAAAACTACTATTGAAAGAGGACGATAACGACCACCTGCCAGCATTTGGCCGGCATTCATTTGTTTATAGTAACTATCGTAAGCATCGGTGCTTAATATTTTTCCAATGCCTTTAAAGCCTTGTTGTACGTAATCGTTTTTAATAATTACAATGCCATCATCCAGCGCATATTCGTTGCCGATGGTATTTGTATAGAGTAGGAAACTTAAAACAGCAAGTATAATGCACTTTGTTTTAAAGGGAATACCGAATAGCGAAGGAGAAATTACCGGCTTGGGAGGAACTGCCGCTTTTGCAGGTTGTTTCTTATTCTTGTTTTGCATTACAGGTAAATCAGTTTAAACTGAAGCCTTTTTACAAAGCTGCGATAATTTTTCCGGATATTTTTATCCAGCATAGACATGTCCTTATATTGTTGAAACATTTCTATAAGTACCATATCAAAGGCTGAACTTTCTATAAAGTTTATTTCTGTTTCAAAACCACATACACATAACGCACCTGTAGATTCGAGAAACTTTTCAATACTCTTACGGTCCGTGTTCAGAGTTTTACAACTACCAAAGTGAATTATTTTATCGTGGCAGCTATCGTGCAACATATCTCCCAGTTCGTCCAGGGTTACGTATTCCTTTCCAACTTGTATACTTTCCGGTTGCCCGTGGAATGCAAAATAACCTATAGAATACTTCGAATACTTTTTCTGTTTCCACATAGAAAGGTAGTACTCAAGATTTTCGCGGGTACCACATTGCTTATAAATATATTTTAACGGAAGGTTTTGTTGCAGGAATATTAGTGCGGCACGTACGCTTGAATTATCGCGCAGGTCTTTTTGCCAATCTCCTTCCAGGCAAAAAACATTCTTGGTATAGCTTTGGGCCAGTTTCATAAATTATAGTACAAGTATTTAAGATAAACAGGGTGCAAAAATATGTTTATTAGCCGCATAGTATGGCTGATTATCCTATATTTGGATAAAATTTATCATACCAGCAGGGTAGAGCCATGAAAGAGTTAGAAAAGCGGTTGGAGAATATACAGCTTAGAATCGAAAAAATTCTATCTTTGCGGGATGAACTGGAACGGATAACCGGTAAGTTAAAAGCTGAAAATCAAGAGCTTGCAAAAAAGGGGGAGGCTTTGGACCAACAGCTTAAGAATGCAAAACAAGACATTCAATATGCTGATTATCAAAAGAAAACAACTAACGCACTTAAAAACCAATCAATAAATAAAAAAATAGACGAACTCCTAGGTGAAGTAGAGCAATGTATTACATTGCTTAAAAGGTAGCTCAAAAGAATAAGGATTAAGGTGAAAGCAACAACAATAAAATTAAATATATCAGGCAGGGAATACCCCGTTAACGTTACCCCGGATACAGAGGCTTTAATGAAAAAGGCTGCTGCATCTGTTAATGAGCAGGTAAAAAACTATTCCGCCTCGTATGCCATAAGCGACCCGCGTGACCTATTGGCCATGTGTGCCTTGCAATTGGCCTTTCAAAACCTTGAAAAAGAACAAACTGAGTACCAAAGCTTACAAAAGATAGAAAGCAAAGTAAAAGCCATAGAGGCTGCTTTAAATATATCTGAGTAAGGTTCTTCTTACGGAGTTCATTTACAGGTTAAAACCTGTAGTATAAAAACTAAAACCAATGAACTTCAATTTTACACCCGAAACAATTTTACTTGCCTCAATAGCAGCCCTGTTGGGTATTGGTATTGGCATTGTTGTTGCAATTACCATTATACGTGGCAACATGCAAAAAAAGGCTAAAAACATTATTAAAGATGCCGAAAGGGATGCCAATGCATTAAAAGATAAGAAGATGCTGGAGGCCAAAGAAAGATTTTTGCAACTTAAAGCGGAGCATGAACAGCAGGTAACAGAAAAAAATCGCCAGTTAACATCTTCGGAAGGAAGGGCAAAACAAAAGGAGCAGGCTGCATCGCAGAAGCTGGAACAAGTACAGCGCAAGGAAAAGGAAATGGATAACCTTAAGAATAACCTGAACGAACAGCTTAAAGCGTTGAATAAGAAAAATGAAGAAGTAGCCAGTTTGCACGAAAGACAGGTAAGGCAATTGGAAGTTGTTTCTCAAATATCGGCTGAAGAAGCAAAGACACAACTTATCGAATCACTTAAATCTGAAGCTAAGACGCAGGCGGCTATGTATATTAAAGAAATAATAGACGAAGCCAAGCTTACTGCCAACCACGAAGCTAAAAAGGTGGTGATACAAAGCATACAGCGTGTTGCAGTAGAACAAGCAGTAGAAAATGCTGTTACCGTATTTAATATAGAAAACGACGAAATGAAAGGCCGTATTATTGGCCGCGAAGGTCGTAACATACGTGCTTTAGAAGCTGCAACAGGTGTAGAGGTGATTGTAGATGATACACCGGAAGCTATAATAATTTCGTGTTTTGATCCTGTTAGGCGCGAAATAGCCAGGATGTCCTTACACCAGTTAGTAACCGATGGACGTATTCACCCTGCCCGTATTGAAGAAGTGGTGGAAAAATGCCGCCGCCAGATAGAAGAAGAAATTGTTGATGTAGGTAAAAGAACCGTAATAGATCTTGGCCTGCATAACATACATCCTGATTTGATAAGATTGGTTGGTAAAATGAAGTATCGTTCATCTTACGGACAAAACCTTTTACAGCACTCCAGGGAAGTAGCCAATTTGGCGGCTACCATGGCATCTGAATTAGGGCTTAACCCTAAACTTGCTAAACGTGCGGGCCTATTACACGATATTGGCAAAGTACCTGATGAAGAACCCGAATTGCCACACGCTATTTTAGGTATGAAGCTGGCCGAAAAATATAAAGAACGCCCAGAAATATGCAATGCTATTGGTGCCCACCACGATGAAGTGGAGATGACAAGCTTACTTTCGCCTATTATACAGGTTTGCGATGCTATTTCTGGTGCCCGCCCAGGTGCAAGGCGCGAAATGGTAGAGCAATACGTAAAGAGATTGAGAGACCTTGAATCGCTTGCCATGTCATATAAAGGAGTAGAGAAAACTTACGCTATACAAGCCGGTAGAGAACTAAGGGTAATTGTGGGCAGCGAAAAAATTAATGATAAAGAAGCTGAAGTGCTATCCTTTGAAATAGCGCAAAAAATACAAAACGAAATGACTTATCCCGGTCAGGTTAAGGTTACTGTAATACGCGAAACCAGGGCGGTTAACGTTGCTAAATAATAAAGTGTTTATCTCTAAACAATAATCTTAATTTTGGAGATAGATAATCACTAATGTTAAAACAGTATTTTTCAGGCAGATCGGCTTTTGCAAAAAATATAATAGCATTGGTAAGTGCCACTGCTTTGGCACAGGTTATAAATTTCGGGTTTAATATACTACTTGCCAGGATTTATTCTCCCACCGATTTTGGAGTGCTTTCAGTTTTCCTCTCTCTCGTTTCATTTGCTATGGTTGTTTCTGCAGGTAAATACGATATTGCCTTGGTTACCGCACATAACACCGATGAAGCAAAAGGTTTAACATCACTTGGCTTGGTTATTACACTTATAACGGCAATATGTATATTGTTTGCTTCATGGCTTGTTTATACTATCCCCATTGGTTTTTATCAGCAAAACGAGGTGCGAAAATGGTTTTATTTCATTCCTGTTTCACTTATTTTACTAAGCGGCTTCCAGGTGTTGTGGATGTGGAATGTGAGAGAAAAGAGATTTAAAAATATTTCTTTTATCCGCCCTTTAGAGGCATTTGTAAATAACGGATTGTGTATATTTTTAAAGGGTTACAAAGCATTTGGCCTTTTAATTGGTTCTTTATCCGGACAATTTGTATCTGCTTCAATTATTACAGTTATATCTTTAAGTAAAGATGGTAAGGGGATTTTCTTTAACCAGATTAAAACACTAAAGAATCTGTCATTAAAGTATATCCACTTCCCCAGGGTAAATATATTGCAGGGCTTTTTAGATACACTGCAAATGGGTATTGTTGTTTTGGTAGGTGCCAACTATTTTTCTGCTGCCGAAATAGGGTTTTATTCCATGTGCCTAAGGGTACTGATGGCTCCTACCAGGCTTATATCTTTGCCCTTAACCCATGTTTTTTTTGCCGAAGCTTCAGAACAATATCGCGAGGGTAAGGATATTTACCCCTTAGTTAAACGAATTGCTTACCAGGCTGGCCTATGGTTGATGGCTATACCCATAGTATTAATAATAGCAGGCCCCTGGTTATTTAAAATTGTTTTTGGTGCACAATGGATGGAAGCCGGAGTATATGCTGCCATACTCTCTCCGTGGATATTTTTAGATATGATCCGTGCCCCTATATCGCAGGTAGCATCTATTGTTGGTAAACAGCATAAAGTTTTAATTATCTCTCTTGTTTCAAATGCATTGCTTGTTATATCACTGGTGGGAGGAATATGGTACGGCTTAAATTTTAAAACCATTTTAGTCCTTATTTCGGCTAGTCAAAGTGTGGTATGCGTTTATTTAATAAGCGTAATATTTAAAATGTCGCATCCTCAAAAAATATAAGAAGGCGACCAATGGTTTACGATTGCTTTACCTTTTTTAATGAGCTTGACCTGCTTGAAATAAGGTTAAATATTCTAAATGAGGTAGTTGATAAGTTTGTTTTATGCGAGGCTGCTTTTACCCATCAAGGTAATCCCAAGCCTTTGTATTATCAACAAAACAAAGAGCGATATACTGCTTTTAATAGCAAGATAATATATGTGGTGGTGAATACGGCCCCACTTAACCCAACAGGCTCTGCGTGGGTGTTGGAAATGTATCAAAGACAAATGCTGGCGAAAGGGCTTGAACACTGTGCGGCAGATGATGTAATAATTGTATCTGATTTAGATGAGATACCCAACCCGGATAAAATAAATACGTATAAGTATAAAAAAGGAATTAAAATATTTGAGCAACGTATGTATTACTACTTTCTTAATAACCTTAATGTAAGCCATTCAGGTAAATATAGGTGGTGCGGTTCGGTAATGGCATATTATAAAGATATCGAAGGCCCGCAGTGGCTAAGGAATATAGCTAAGGAATATATCAATGCGAATACACATAACACTTCTTTAGGAAGATGGCTTCGTAGGATTTACTTAAGGTTTAAAAGATTATATAAAGGTGAAAAGGTTACCCTGATAAAAGATGGGGGATGGCATTTTAGTTACCTGGGCGGAACTGAAATGATAATTAAAAAACTTGAAGCATTCGCGCATGCAGAATACAATACAGATATTTACAAAAACGAAGCTAAGATTGAAGATGCTATAAATAATGGTAAAGACATTTTTAACAGACCCATCCATTACAAAGCAAGTGCTGTTGATGAACCCTTTCCTAAATATATTATGGAACATAAAGAGAAATATAAAAACTTGATAAAGTGAAAGTGCTTTGTATTTGATATTATTATATATTTAGTTTAAGAATAGCCACTTAGTAACCATTAAAAAAATAGTAACCGAAACCTTATGTATCCTGCCTGATAGTTAAGCTGTAGATGAAGAAAGTATAAAAAAGTGCATATATATAACTTATAAAGCATAATTTTAACGGTTCTTCAGAGGGAAAACAGGGATACAAATAAAAAGCACACGGTATAGTTTATGCAAAAAATTGTAAAACATTTCGATAAAGTTATTATCGGTTTTTACATATATACCCTGGTTTTTCCTACCATGCGCCTATTGTTATTAGGATCGGAAAAATTTAAGGACTGGACCGAATTTTTTATCACAGCTTCGCCAGACATAATAACTGTGCTTATTGCAGTATTTGCTGTTATATTATTTTGGCGTTGTAAAAAGGAAGAAAGAAAAATTTCTTGGATCGACTGGCTATTCGTGGCTTATTATACGTTAACTATTGCATGGGGTACTTACCTGTCGCAAGATGTATTTTTGTTTGCAAGTGGTATGAGGACAACATACATACCAATGCTTTTTTATTTTGTAGGCAGGTTATTATATATAGTGTTAAGCAAGGATGAAAATGGAATATCAGAGGTTAAGATAGAAAGGTTTTTGAGTGGCATTTTCTTTAGTTTTATAATGCTTGCTGTAGTCGGAATAATTATTTATTTCTTTTTCCCCGGTGTTCAAAAAGCAATTATAGAAAGTTCAAATCATATAGAAACCGCCTACTTTATTGTTAGGATGACATCTATAGTTTGGACGCCGGTGGTATTCGGTTTTATTATGGCAATAACCTGCATGTATTATTACTATCGTGTGCTTGCTAAAGGAAGCAAATTAGATTACTTGTTTTTATCTATAGCTTGGTTTGCCTTAACACTTTCTGTTTGTAGGGGCGGAATGATTGCATTTTTATTAAGCTTTGGGCTTATTACATTAATAATTAAAGAATGGCGCAAGGCAATAGTATGTATAGTATTATTAGCGTTAATTAGTTGCTGCATATCCTTATTTATGGTGGGCAGTCTAAAAATGGTATTATGGGTATTTAGTTCTTCAACTGATACTATGCAGTTGGGATCCGGTATTACACGGGTATCCTTATGGCAGGAATCAGTGAGAAAGTTAGCCCAAAAACCGGGGGGATATGGTCTTGGCAAAGCCGGATGGACTGCATTTACCTACTTAAAAAACTCCAGCGATGCTGCACCCTATACCACTGATGGCTGGTATTTAAAAACCGCATGCGAAACGGGTGTATATGGCTTAATTGGTTACATAATTATGACAGGCATATATTTTTTTACTTTGTTAAAATACTCCTGGAATAAAAAAGTAACTTTTGTTACAGTTGCTCTGGCTATGATTGTAATCGTTCATTTTCAAAATATGGTTAGCAATGTTTTAGATTTCCATCCCTATATATCCGTATACTGGCTGTTGCTGGGATTGGCGCAAAGTGCTGTGATTTTAACAAAACGCAAGGAGATAAATACAAATAAAGATTAGGGTATATTAATAGAATTTATTGTAAAGTTTTACTTCTGGCTGATGTAAACTCTACGCATACACTTAAATGGGCACGGTCTCTTTCGAATAAAGGTATTGACATCAAAATATTTAGTGTTAATGCTATAAAGCCGGAAAGATTTACAAAAGAGGAATTAGCAGGCATGTCTGCTTTTTATGTCTGCAAAAATAACGAAACTCCATTTTCCTCAAATACGCCTTATTATAAAGCTATATGGCGAATTAGGCAAATTATAACAGTATTCAAACCGGATATTGTTCACGCCCATTATGCGACAAGTTATGGCCTATTAGGCGCTCTGTCAAAATTTCATCCTTTTATTCTTTCTATGTGGGGAAGTGATATATTCCGATTTCCCCGGAAAAGTTTTTTGCATAAGGCAATTCTTAAACACAATTTTAAAAAAGCAGATAAGTTATTATCTACCAGCAAAACGATGGCTGTTGAGGCAAATAAGTATACCAACAAAGGTATTTGTATTACACCTTTTGGCGTAGATACCGCAATGTTTAAGCCAATGTTGGAGACGAAAGAAAAGCTTTCAAATAAGGTTAAATTAAAGTATAATAATGAAGATATAGTTATTGGCACAATAAAGGCAATGGAAGAAAAATACGGGATAGCGCATCTTATAAAGGCCTTTAGTATCATAAGGAAAGAGCATCCGGGAAAACCTGTTAAATTGCTGATAGTAGGTGATGGTTCACAATTAGAGAAATTAAAATTGCTGGTAAAAAAACTGGATATAAAAGATATAACACAGTTTACGGGTTTTATTAAGAATGAAGCAGTACCTATATATCATAATTTAATCGATGTGCCCGTTTACCCTTCTACAGATGATAGTGAAAGCTTTGGAGTTTCAGCTTTAGAGGCTTCTGCTTGTGGCAAAGCGGTGGTGGCAAGCAATGTGGGCGGCCTATCAGAATCGGAAGAGAATGGAGTGACAGCTATTTTAGTGCCGCCTTATGATGTTGAGCAATTAGCTGAAGCCATAGAAAAATTGATTTTGGAGACTGAGCTAAGAAAGAATTACGGTAATAATGGGCGTAAAAGGGTACAAGAGCTTTACGAATGGGATATGTGCGTTAAGCAAATGATGGATATTTACGAAGATATAATGGAAAAGAAGCAAAACACCGCTTAAATATCCCGAATTACGTAATTTTATCACTTTAACATGCAACTAGGGAAAAAGTATATGGACAGTGCTCCTGACATCAGTGTAATTATTGTTAGTTATAATGTGTGGGGTTATTTGCAGCCATGTTTAAGGTCTGTTTTTGATCAAGAAAATGTTAGTGTTGAAGTTATTGTGGTTGATAATAATTCGACCGATAATACAGTGGAAAATATCGGTAAAGAATTCCCCTCGACAAAAGTTATTTCGAATAGTGTAAACATGGGGTTTTCTGGTGCTAATAACCAAGGTATAAATGTTGCAATGGGCAATTATTTATTACTATTGAATCCCGATACTGAATTAAGAGATGGAAATATACTCTTTCAAATGAAAGAGTTTTTATGCACAAGTAACCTAAGCGGAGTTATAGCTCCTTGTTTATTAAATACCGATGGCAGTTTTCAGCTTTCATTTTGGAAAACTCCCGGCGTACTAAATCTTTTTCTCGAATTGTTTTATTTGCACAAAGTGAATAAACAAGCAAAGCCTGAAAAACCTATATCTGTAGAAACGGCATCAGGTGCTGCTCTCTTCTTTTCCAAAAAAATAATTGATAAAGTAGGATTGCTTGATGAAAATATGTTTTGGATGGATGACATAGATTTTTGTTATCGTGTATTGGCTGCGGGGCAAAAAATAGTGTATAACCCCGAAATAGAAATTATTCATCATGGGGGTAAAAGTTCTTCTAACTATGCGGTTGTAATACCCAACCAGGTAATAAGTAAAATAAAATTTTATAAAAAACATGGACCCTGGATTTACTATGCGTTAATGAATATGTTAAGCTTTGCATTTATTGTAAGCAGGTGGTGCATGTTTACCTTACTTTCAATAACCGGTAAGGATACTTTTATAAGAAAAAGAAAGGCATATGCAGTTACGTTTGGTAAGTATATTACGTACAACACAACAGGTGATAGCTCTATTATAAAATAATAAACCAAATGAGGATATGTTATCTTGCTGATGCAGACAGTATACATACAAAGCGGTGGTGTATACACTTTGCTTCACTAGGCCACGAAGTACACCTAATAAGCTTTAAAAAAGGGGGAATAGAAGGGGTCCATTTTCATTTTGTAGATACAGGTAATATATCTGTTAAGGGCGGCAACTGGAAAGTTATGTTTAAAGCAAACAAAGTTAAAAGCTTAGTGCGCGAAATTAATCCTGATGTTTTGCATGCTATGTATGCTACATCTTATGGTGTAGTAGGGGCTTTGTCTGGTTTCCATCCTTATATTATAACAGCGCTTGGTAGCGATGTGCTTATAAGCCCGCAACAATCTATTTTATATCGCCTACTGGTAAAGTTTGCATTAAAAAGGGCAGACCTTGTAACAGCTATGGCAGAACATATGCGGGAAATAATTATTGCAATGGGAATAAATCCGGGAAAGGTGAATACCTTGGTTTTTGGTATAGATACGGCAATTTTTAATCATACTAAACGTGTGCCCCCTGCAAATAAGTTTGTAATTACCAGCACTCGTAATTTCGAATCCGTTTATAATCTTCAACTGCTTATTAAAGCCGTGCAACTTGTGTCGAAAGAAATTCCTAATCTGGAGGTTAACCTTATAGGAGCTGGGTCTCAAAGGGAAGAACTGGAGAAGATGATTGCCGATTATAAATTGGTGAAAAGTGTAAAGTTTTTTGGTAAAGTATCACAAACCGAAATAGCCGATACGCTTAACAAAACTCATTTGTTTACCAGTACATCACTATCAGATGGAAATAACATATCGCTAAACGAAGCAATGGCCTGTGGAACAGTTTCGTTAGCTACAGATATACCTGCAAACCGCCAATGGATAAAAGAAGGTGTAAATGGGTTTTTGGTTCCTTTGCACGACGAGAAATACCTTGCAGATAAAATTTTGTATGTTTACAGGAATTATACTCAAATGCAAAAAAGTTCTATTGAATTTAACGATAAAATTATTGAGGAGAAGGCAACCTGGGTAAAAAATATGGTAATTGTTGAGAATATATATACACAACTTTCAGTAAAGAAATGAAGAGATTAATAATTATAGGATTAGGCGGACATGGCAGAGTAGTTGCAGATGCTGCATTGATTTCTGGCTACTCTGTTGCCGGATTTTTGGATGATAGAAAGGAGCAAAATGTAGGTATTGCAAAGGAGTATAAGATACTAGGTGGTGTTTCGGATGCTAAATCAATATTACAAAAAAACGATTTTTTTATTGTTGCAATAGGTAATAATGAAATAAGAAAAGGGATTTTTGAAAATTTGGCAGAACTTGCAATGCCTGCAACTATTATACATACTTCCGCAGTTATTCCACCAGATGTAGAAATTGGTGTGGGTACAGTAGTATTGGCCAATGCAGTGATAAATGCTGGCTGTAAGATAGGAAATAACTGCATAATTAATTCACTTGCACTGGTAGATCATGAAACTGTTATTGGTAGTCATTCGCATATAGCCCAGGGTAGTATTATTGGAAGCAATTGTACTTTGCCCGAAATGTATGTAACAGAATTGGGCCAAAGATTAAAATCGCGTACAAAAATCTAATATTACACCACAGGAATAACCTGTGATTGAATAAGCTTAGTGAAAATAATTATCCTTACCCAGTACTTTCCTCCTGAAATTGGCGCTCCGCAAAACAGGTTATACGAAATTGCCGTTCGATTGCAAAAAAGGGGAGTAGATATACAAGTGTTGACAGCGATGCCTAACTATCCTAAAATGGAAATAGATAAGGCGTACAAGGGTAAATGGTATGCAAAAGAGGAAATGGATGGCATGACTGTTCATCGGGCGTGGATTTGGGTTAGCAAAAGCAAAGGAATAGTATCGCGACTAATGAATTACTTTTCATTTGTATTTACTTCATTATGGATTGGTGTATTTAAATTAAATAAGGCAGATTATCTTATATGCGAATCTCCGCCTTTATTTCTCGGTTTATCAGCACTTGTATTAAAAAGGGCAAAAAAGGCAAAGCTGGTTTTTAATGTATCTGATTTATGGCCTGAAAGTGCTGAAAAATTGGGGCTAATATCCAATAAATTTATTTTAAATGTTACTACCCGCCTTGAAGAAAAACTATATGCATCTTCGGCTTTAATAACAGGTCAAACCCAAGGAATAGTAAGGAATATAAAAGGGCGTTTCCCCCATAAAACTGTGTATTGGTTGCCTAACGGGGTAGATATTTCATTTTATGATTCGGGAAAAATTGAAAGTAATTGGAGGGAAGAAAATGGTTTTGATAAAGATGATTTTCTTCTTCTTTATGCTGGTATTGTTGGTCATGCACAAGGACTGGAAGTTATTTTAAAAGCAGCGGAACTAACAAAAAACGAGCCACGCTTAAAATGGATAATTTTGGGAAGCGGACCTGAAAAAGAAAAACTATTGGCAATGAAGCAAACTTTGAAAAGTACAAATGTTTTCTTTTTCGATCCGTTACCAAAGGTAAAAATGCCGGAGGTATGGAAAGCAGTAGATGTATCTATGGTTCCACTTAAAAGGATTGATTTGTTTAAAGGTGCTATCCCTTCCAAAATATTTGAAGGATTGGCGATGAAAAAACCTTTACTTTTAGGAGTAGAAGGAGAGGCGGAAGAACTCTTTATACAGGAAGGTAAAGCTGGTAAAGCCTATATACCCGAAGATGAAAAGGATTGTGCAGAAAAAGCCATGCAGCTTTTTAATAATAGAGATGAAGCTACAAAATATGGAGAAAACGGTTTTAATTATGTGCAAACAAAGTTTAACCGGGATAAAGTAGCCGAGGGATTTTATAATTTTCTTGTTGAGAATTTGTAAATGGCAATGAAGGAACAAATAACTAAGATAAAGGAAACGCTGCTGTATGTATTGGCGTTTATAATACCCTGCTGTATTTATGCAGCTCCGCCTGTAATAATTGCATATTCGGTTTTTTGGATTGCAGAGGGTAATCTTAAAAATAAATTCTCAGCTTTTATACGTAATAAGTATGCCTTGCTTTTCGGTGCCTTTTACATAATGCATTTGATTGGTATGCTTTACACACCTTACGCACATGCCGGCTGGTTTGATGTTCAGGTAAAACTTAGTCTAATTCTATTTCCCATATTGATGGTATCTGAGGGTAAGATGGAATTTAAAAGACAAAGGATTTTTATTTGGGCTTTTATAATTGGCTTGATAGTTAATGGCCTTATTTGTATTGCAAAGGCTTTGTGGCTGCTACTGGCTAAAAATGACCTTGAGTTTCAATACTCTCAGTTTTCTCTTTTTCTTCATCCCAGCTATTATTCAATGTATATAGATGTAGCTGTTGTCCTTATTTTCTATCTTTTAACTGAAAATAGGAAAACTGGAAATAAAAAGGATAATATTTTTCTTTTTCTCGCATTTTTCTTTCTCGAATTTATTATTGTGCTCCTTCAATCTAAAATGGGGCTAATTGTTTCTGCTACAGTTATAGTTATTGTGCTTGTAAGGTATTTATCAAGGGAAAATCCCTGGCCTACTGCTATAGTGCTTATTGCCGGTGTTTGCGGAATGTACTTCGTGTCGTATCATTACATTATAACAGCAGGACGTTCAAGAATGCTATATGCCGAGGATATACTAAGAGGACAACATCTTAGCGATACATCATCCGAATCTACCCAAGCCAGGTTATATGTGTGGCGTGCGGCATTAAGGGTTGTAAAAACAGTTCCGGTTTTGGGTGCAGGCACGGGCGCCGTACACCAGGTGCTTGAACAGGAGTATCAGAAAGAAGGAATGTTAGGCGCGATGAAAAAAAAATTAAATTCTCATAATCAGTATCTCGAAATTTTGTTGGAGCTTGGCCCACTTGGACTGATATTGCTGTTAGCTTGCTTATTCGTTCCATTATACATAGCTATAAAGCAAAAAAGGTTTGTATATATAATGTTCTTGTATATTTTTATGATGAATATAACGGTCGAGTGTATTTTGCAGGTGCAATCGGGTACTATTTTTTATGGTTTTTTCAACTCATTATTGATGTTTAATTTTTTGATATAACAGTGATATGATACCATTTGCTCCGCCACGTGTTGATAAAGAAACTATAGATGCTGTAACAGAAGTACTCAAGTCAGGCTGGATTACAACAGGGCCCAAAACAAAACTATTTGAAAAAAAAATAGGCGAGTACTGTAATGTCCCTGCTGTTTTGTGTCTTAATTCGGCTACAGCCGGTCTTGAACTTGCCTTGCGGTGGTATGGAGTAGGCGAGGGTGATGAAGTTATTTTGCCTGCTTATACCTACGCTGCTACTGCCAATGTAGTTATGCATTGTGGCGCAAAACCAGTGCTGGTAGATGTTAATAACGATGATTTTAATATTAACCTGCAAAGTATTGAGCAGAAAATTAATGCTAAAACAAAAGTTATTATGCCGGTAGATTTCGGTGGCTTCCCCTGCGATTATAAGGGAATAATGACTATTGCTGCAAATAACAAAAGCAAGTTTGTGCCTGCCAATAAAAAGCAAGAAGCATTGGGTAGAATCCTGGTTCTTTCGGATGCAGCACATTCTTTCGGGGCTTCATATAATGGCAAGAAAACCGGAACGCTGGCAGATATCTCTGTTTTTTCCTTCCATGCCGTAAAAAATCTGACAACTGCTGAAGGTGGTGCTATGACACTAAATTTACCTGCACCATTTAATAACGAAGAAATATATAAGGAGCTATGCATAAAAGCGTTACACGGGCAAAACAAAGATGCGCTTGCCAAAACCCAAAAAGGTAACTGGCGGTATGATATTGTTGAAGCAGGTTACAAATGCAACATGACAGACATTTTTGCTGCCATGGGTCTGGTGGAACTGAACAGATATGATTCGAGTACATTAAAACAACGTAAACATATAGTAGAGCGATACCAAAAGGCTTTATCTGCATGCAAATGGGCAGAATTACCCGTTTTTATAGATGATAAAAGGGAATCATCATATCATCTATATCCGCTCAGAATAAAAGGTGTTGATGAAGCAAAAAGGGATGCGATTATTCAAAAAATATTTGACAAAGATGTATCCGTAAATGTGCATTTTATTCCTTTGCCCATGCTCAGTTTTTATAAAAATATGGGATATAAAATCAGTGAATATCCTGTGGCTTATGCTAACTTTTCATGTGAAATATCCTTGCCGGTGTATTTCGATTTAACGGATGAGCAGGTGCAAGCCGTTGTAAATGCTGTGATTAAATCTGTAGAAGAAATACTGTAATGTTAAAACGGTTTACTGATATTGTATTTTCGGCTATGGGAATTATTATTCTACTTCCTGCTTTTTTTATTATCACCATTTTAATCTTGGCCGATAGTAGTGGTGATATTTTTTACCGCCAGCTTAGAATTGGCTTGGGTGGCAGTGAGTTTATCCTTTTCAAGTTCAGAACCATGAAGATGAATGCTGATAAAAAAGGATTACTAACCGTGGGTATGCGTGATAGCCGTGTTACAAGAATAGGGTACTATTTGCGTAAATACAAACTGGATGAGTTGCCCCAACTGTATAATGTACTTATAGGAGACATGAGCATTGTAGGGCCCCGGCCCGAAGTGCCCAAATATGTGGCCAAGTATAACGAGGCACAGTTAAAAGTAGTTACCGTAAGGCCCGGGCTTACCGATTATGCGTCTATCGAATATTCTAACGAAAATGAAATTTTAGCAAAATCATCTAACCCTGAAGAGACCTATCTAAAGGAAATTATGCCTGCCAAGCTAAAGCTCAATGCAAAGTATATTGATGATATGGGACCTATTACCGATCTTAAAATCATCTTTAAAACTATTTGGAAGATAATTGCCAGGTAATTACTTGTGTGGTGGGAAATAAGGAGTATCGCTGGGTTTAACTGTGGTTTTGTCAGGTGGATTATTAAGAGGGAGCGCTTTTAGCGTGTCGATAACTACTATGTCTCCCATAATTTCGCGGAGTTCGTTTACGTTTAAATTTATAGTTACAACTAAGCTATTTGCAACAAAATTTACTGTTTCGGGCTCGTATCCTATATAATCAAAGAGTAGGGTAAGGTTTTTACTCAAATACTCATTTTTAATTTTGAAACTGAAATAGCCATTTATATCAGTATAGTTACTATCAATTTTTTTTCCATGGTCGAAGAGTTGCATTTCGGCAAAAGGTACAGGTTGCTTGCTTCCCAAAGAAGAATCATTTACAATTCCTTTTACAGTGCATGATTTATTAGGAGCATTACCTTGCACTGTACTTATGTGCCCAATCATTTTTCTCGGATTGCCCTGTTCCGTTAAAACATGGGTTTTATTACTTTGTGCATTTGCAGTGCCCGTAAGCCCTAACCAGCTTGCTAATGCAGTGCCAAAAAATAATTTATGAAAGAGTGTACGGTTTTGTTCTGCAATTAAGATAGGCCTATTTACCTGGTAGGCATTCATCCTGCCACAAATATTACCATTGGCCTTTTTAAAAAACTCAAACAGTTCTTTATCGGTATATGAAGAAAAGTCTACAACTGTTTTGTTGCAACTGCCGCAATGTCTGCCTTGTTCATTAACGGACATGGTATCCCAATTCTCATGGCAAGGCTTGGGGATGCTTATGTTTATGCTTTGCTTTTTAGTCATATTATTTACTGTCCGTGTGTATTTCTACGGATAGGTATGCCCATTGTTTTATGCTCATCAACAGGGGAGTTAGTAAGTGTCACTATTTGATGAATAGGAAATTGATTTGCAACAAAGGTCACCTCTACGGTTTTATATTCATAAGCGTGAAAGGATAGAGTTACATTTTTCCCTACAAGGCTATCGGGTATTTTAAGTTTAAATCTTCCAAGCGAATCGCATACTACCGAGATGTTTTCTGCCGGTTCTATATATAGTCGGACATAATCAATGGGCATTTTGCTCTTACTATCTATCACAGTGCCGTAAACGTAATGTTTTGAACTATCTGAAACGGATGGATGCTGTTTTGTATTTTTAGCTCGTTGTTCAACCTTTGCCCCATTGCCGCCTTTTGCTTCAGGTGCGAAGAAAACAGCCAACCAACCTGCCAGGGCAGTACCATAAAACAGTTTACTGAAAAAGGAATGTCTCTTTTGTCCGTACGTTAAGATGGGCCTGTTTAATTGGTAATTATTAAATCTACCACATACGTTATTACTTGGGTCCGAAAAGAAGTTAAATAATTCTTTATCGGTGTAAAGCGAAAAATCTACCACTGTTTTATTACAATTGCTACAATGCCTTCCTTTTTCGGATGAGGCCATAATATCCCAATTTTCCTGACAGGGCTGGGGAACAGATAGCGCTATAGCGGTTTTTTTGCGCAAGGCGTTAATTTTATTTCACATTTTGCGGACGTGCCACCATGCCACCATTTACCATAATGTGCCTTTGCTCGTATGTAAGGTAAATCTTTTTTTCGCGAGGCAACCCTTTAAAGTCTATCTCCATCTCTTTTTGATTGTAATTGTAGCCGTTGAAGTAAAGAGTTGCTTTATCGCCTATTAAATTTTCAGGTACTTGCACGGAGCAAACACCCTTATCATTACAATTGTATGATTGGCTGTTAAGTGTAACATACCCATCTGGTATAGGTTGTTTGGTAGAAGCATCTAACAAAATAAAAGTGTACTTGTTTTTTGTATTATTATCGGCATATTGCGTTTTATCCTTAGTATTTAATGGTTGCACTATAGCCACTTTACCTCTTAAGGTTGTTGTATCCTGAGCTTTTACTTTAAATGCTAAGCCAAACCAACTTGCAATGGCAGTGCCCCAGGCTAATTTGTTAAAGAATGAAAAGCGCCGTGTTTCTGGTACCGAAATTACCCTGTCTATTTGATATTTTGGTATATGCCCGCAAACATTGTTGTTTGCATTTTTAAAAAACTCGATTAGTTGTTTGTCTGTGTAAAGGGTAAAGTCGACCACCGTTTTATCGCACATGCCGCAATGCCTCCCTTGTTCGTTGGGCGTCATATTATCCCAATCCTCATGACATGGCTTGGCTAAGGATATTGTAATCGATGGGTTATTTAACATCGGCATTCAATAAATTGTTTTTGTTTACATCACGAAAGCCTAAGCCACCGTTCACCATTACTTTGTGAGCTTGGTAATCGAGATATATCTTTTTCTTTATCGGCAGTTTGGCAAGGTCAATAGCCATTTCTTTGTATTGGTAATCTTCCCCATAAAAATAAAATGTTGCTTTTTTCCCGTTTAAACTATCTGGAATGTGTACAGTGCATCTGTTGGTAGTATCTGCCGAAAAAGAAATCGTTCCCTGCATTGTTCCATATATGCCTTGTATGGGTTTTCCTGTTTTGGCATCATAAAAAGCAAAGGTTACCGAATTTTTCATGCTATCGGTTTGAGTTTGAACGCGCTTGTTTCCTTGTATAAAATCATTTGTGCTAACAGGGTGTGGAGTATATTTTTGTGCTTCTGCTTTATTGCTAAAGCCAAACCAGCCTGCAATAGCTGTGCCCCATGCCAATTTACGCCAAAAATGCAAACCTGTTTGGTTGTTCAACTGTAATTACCCTATTTAGTTGGTATACGGGAATATGTCCGCAAACATTAGCTATGCCTTTTTTGAAGAATTCAAGCAATTGTTTATCGCTGTATAAGGAAAAATCCACAACGGTTTTATTGCAGCTTGCACAATGCCTGCCTTGCTCATTTGCAGTCATGTTGTTCCAATCCTCGGTACAAGGTTTGGTCAAGGATATTTCTATTTGCTGTTTGTTTTTCATGGGACAAGGTTATTTAGGAAACTTAGTATTAGAATGAGTTGGAAGAGGGCTGTTCATATCACCCTCGTAACGGGCTGGAATATGCTCAAGACCGTATAAATCTTCTATGTCAGCAGGGTCTTGGCCTATTCTGTCAAAATCCTCTTTACTATATTCAACACCATCTATATAATATTTTGTTGCCTCATATCTACCTATCATTATACCCATAACCACAATAGACTGAAGTTGAATTTTGATATTTGTATAGGGCAACTTATTTAAATTCACTTTTAGTGGCTCACACCAATGGTTTTCAGATGAACAAATAAGTGTTATTTGTTTGTTAAGGAAGTTATCTGGTAAGCGTAATTTAAAATTGCCCGCAATATCCGAACAGCCTGTAATCATTGGTGCTTCCGCTATTGTTATACTGGCATATATAGGGCTTCCTCCATCATCCAGTATCCTTCTTTCAATATATTGTGAAGTGTCATTCGATTCTTTAGCGAATATTTTGTCTACCGCATTAATAGTTTTTAATTCTTGATATTCAGTTTTTATATGCTTTTTCGAATCTTGTGCATTTGCAGTACTCGTAAGACCCAGCCAACTTGCTATGGCTGTGCCCCAAGCTAACTTGTTTAAAAAGGGAAAACGCTTGTTAGTAGGTGTTGCAATTACCCTATCGAGTTGGAATTTGGACACACGTCCACAAACTCTGCCATTTGAGCTTTTAAAAAAATCAGCTAATTCCTTGTCTGTGTAATTGGAAAAATCAATTACCGTTTTATTGCAGCTTGTGCAATGCCTGCCTTTCTCTGTTGCCGCCATATTCTCCCAACCAACATGGCAAGGATTAGGAATACTGAGCGTTATGGCTTGCCTTTTTTTCAAAGCGCAGGGTTATATATTCAAATATAACAAACTAAAGATGAATTTATTATGAAGAAAGCGAGGAAGCTATGCCTTCGTAAGTTCGATAAGGGTTATTTCTGGTAACATGCCAACTCTGCCAGGAAAGCCAATATGGCCTATGCCCCTGTTAACATAGAGGCATTGTTTGTTGTGTCTGTAAAGTCCATGCCAGCGGTCGTAGCGCCATTGTACAGGGCTCCATTTCCATTTGCCAATAACTATGCCAAATTGCATACCGTGTGTATGGCCCGAAAGGGTAAGATCTATGTGGGTTTTACCTGCTACTTCCACATCCCAGTGCGATGGGTCGTGCGACAGGAGTATGCTAAAAGGAATATTTTCGGTGCCTTTAACAGCATCGGGCAAATAACCATATTGTGCAAATGGGGGAGTACCCCAGTTTTCTACACCTATCAGTGCAATTTTTTCACCGTTTTTTTCCAATATGCGGTTTTCATTCAACAGCACATCAAGACCCGCCGCTTTTTCAAAATTTATAAGGTCTTGCAGGTTTTGTTTTTTTGCTTCTTCGCTGGGCCAGGGTACATAGTCTCCGTAATCGTGGTTGCCAAGTATAGAGTATTTGCCCATTGTGGCTTTCATCTGTAGCAATATCTCTTTCCAGCCCTTAGTTTCTTCGGCTGTATTATTAACCATATCGCCGGTAAACAATATAACGTCTGCATTAAGCGAGTTTATAATATCAATGGCATCCTGTATTTCATCGTGGTGGTTATAAAAACTACCTATATGAAAATCAGATATCTGCACTATGCGCATTCCATCAAAGGCTTTGGGCAGGTTTTCGAAAACCAATTTTTGTTCAAGTACTCTAAAATCAAAGCGGCCGACAATTATACCTCTGAGTATTATGGATAGCAGTATTAGCCCAAGTATAAAGCCTATGATTAGAATAGATACAATATCAAGGCTTTGCTTATCAGAATGGATAAAGAGCTTATTTAACAAAATGTAAACAAGCTCCACCAGCCCTGAAATAAGTACAAACAGGGTAAACAGCAATTTGGGTAATATGTCGGCCATCAATACTCCTGCACCCTGAAAGGCATAGTAAGTGCGCTTTACATCTACTGTCCTTCTTCTGAAGGTTCGGGGCAGCATAAATAAAATAGAAAATACTATGGCTGTTTCTGTCCAGTATGCTATAGCAAAATACTTAGCTATCCATGCTTTTCCCAGGTATTTAAGTAACAAAAAACCACCGGTAAAAGCACCCCATTGTATTAATAAAATGCTAAATATTAGTATAAAAACGAAAATTTTGGGACGCTTACGCATATATTTCGGTATATTTGCAAAACTTTTTTAATCTTAATAATAAATACAAAGCTATGAAAAGGTATTTAGTTGTTTTACTTTCTCTTCCTCTGTTTTATGCTTGTCATAACAGCGAAGATAAGGCACAAATAAAGGATTTAAGCGCGAAAGATTCTGTTTTAGCAAACAAAACAGCTTCGCAAGATTCTACCATCATGACTTATGTTAAGTCTTTCAACGAGATAGAAGACAACCTGGATACTATAAAAACCAAAGCTAAGATACTGACTATCAATAATGGAGGCGATGCTGATAACAGGCAAGCCGAAATAGTTAGCAACATTAGGGCCATAGGTGAATTAATGGAAAGGAATAAGAAGGAAATTGCCGGATTGGAAAGAAAATTAAAGAAATCGAACGGGCAAAACGAGGAATTGCAAAAGATGATAGCCCACCTTACCGAAGAATTGAATGAAAAAGATGCTCAAATAGCATCGCTACAAAGCCAGCTTTCTGAAAGCAATGCCTCTTTAAAGGATATGATACAGAAGTTTAATGATAGCATGCAAGTGGTATCGAAACAAAAGGAACAGATAAGCAACATGACAAACGATATGAATACCGTTTATTATGCTGTAGGTACTATGAAAGAGCTTAAAAAACAAGGTGTTGTAACTAAAGAAGGCGGTATTGCCGGAATAGGTAGTACAGCAGCGCTTAAACAAAATTTTAACGTTTCTTACTTTACAAAAGGCGACTTAACCAAGATACAAGCAGTTCCTTTGTTTAGCAGGTTTGATAAAGTGGTAACCAACCATCCATCCGACTCGTATACGGTCACTAAGAACAATAAATCAGACAGCCTAATCATCAAGGATGCTAAATCTTTCTGGAGCCAGTCTAAATACCTAGTAATTATTGTGAAGTAATACTGGCTCATAAAAAGGTCAGTACGTATGCTCAATAAAAAACTATACCCAATACTAATCAGCGCAGCCGCAGCTTTCTGCCTGTACTTTTTTTCAGAGAGTACAAGCAGCCAGGGCCAGCCCGCCTATTATCCGGTAAAGCGTTTTGTCGATTCTCCTAAAAAGGACAGTGTTTCATCTGCTAAAAAAGCAGATTCTTTGTTAAGGTCGGCCGAGGAACTTAATAATTGTTACGTAATAGATTCGTTTTTTAAAGTGCTTGCTTATCGCCAGCGCTTTAATGGCAATGTACTTATAGCGCATGATGATAAGGTGTTATTCAGCGGCTCTTTTGGATATGCCAACTATAAGCAGAAAACAATGCTTACAGATTCTTCCGAGTTTCAGCTGGGTTCTGTATCCAAACAATTTACTGCCGTTGCAATAATGTTACTTAAAGAGCGTGGTAAGCTTAACTACGATGATTCAGTTCAACGATATTTTCCCGATTTCCCATATCATGGAGTAACTATCAGGATGATGCTCGACCACCGTTCGGGCCTGCCAAACTATATGTACCTATGCGGTAACGTTTGTAAGGATCAATGGAACCTAATGGATAACATTGAGGTGGTAAATTGTCTTTCGGAACATAAGCCACCACGCTATTTTAAACCCAACCAAAGATTTAACTACAGCAACACCAACTATTGTGTACTTGCTGCTTTGGTAGAAAAAATAAGCGGTGAAAGCTTTGCAGAGTTTATGAGGGTAAACGTATTTATGCCGCTGCATATGGACCATACCTTTGTGTATTGCAAAAACGACACCGCCATACCAAATAGGGTACAAGGTTATAATGCCAATTATCATAAAGCAGGTATTGACTTTTTAGATGGTGTTGCCGGTGATAAAGGCATTTACTCTACTATATGGGATTTGCTTGCGTGGGATAAAGCTTTGTATGGAAATAAGATTATTAAACAATCTACCCTGGCCGATGCATTTAAACCCAATGGCCGCTGGGTACGTAACCACAACTACGGCTTTGGTTGGTGGTTAACCCCTTTTGGCGGAGATACGCTGACTTACCATAGCGGTTGGTGGCATGGCTTTAATTGTACATTTATTCGCGACCGCAAGTATCATAATACAATTATTGTACTGAGTAATCACGTTAACTGGTGCATTAACCAAAGCCGTGTTCTGCTTAACGTATTGAGAGGTACTCTTAAAGAGGATACCGACAAGACTAACGATACAATTGCTGGAGGAGAAGGTGATGATACCGAAAAGGCATCATCAATGTAAATAGCGGCTTATTCCGAAGTAAGCTTAGAATACTTATCTACATCCGTAGCATCAATAGCATTTAACACAGGCAGTAAAGCAGCTTTTTCTTCGTTAGTTGCATCCGAAAAGATGTTGGCAATTTCGGCGGCTTTAGCATTAAAAAAGAGGGCTACATTAAAGTTAGCGGGCTTAGCGTTAAATACCTCCTGAACATTAAGTAATGCTTCCATAACCTTTTGCCTTCCTTTTGTTACATCAGTATACATAACATCAAGGCCTTCGCGGTGATATTCGTACATGGCTTTGCGCAAAGGGCCAAAGTAGTTTTCATCCAAAATATTATTTACCATCCAATAGCGTGTTTGGTCGCCATCTTGCGGGTTCCAGCCCTTCTCGCCCGAATTTTGCGCATTGGTAACAATAGTCTGTGCCTTTAAATAATAGGGTGTCCCGCCATCCAAAGAAAACGAATCATAATCATTACCAATTATCATATAAGCATAGAATGATAAGAAGGCAGTGAGATTATCGCTATAAAGATTTAAATTAAAAATAATGGGCTGGTTAAGCTGGTATACAATATGGATGTTGTTATCTTGGTAGTTCATCATTGTGCTATTGAATGATGATTTATACACCGGCCTGCGCGACTGCACCTGTAGTGTAGCATTAAAATCGCTTGGAGAATTTTCTGCAGTTATATTAATGAATATAGTACATTCAATCTTTTCCTGGTTGGTAAAATTATCTGTGGTCCATTTGGTGTTGTTCATAAACTGGTAGATAGCATCCTGCAGGTTTTTGAATAACAACTGTGCCGATGCATCCTGTATTTGCGGGGATACCACCTGCACGCTGCAATTAAGCTCCTGCCCAAAGGCAGAAATGCCTAGTACACTTAAAAAGACTATGAACAGGTTGAGTTTTCTTAACACGTTACAATATAGTTTACAATATCCTTAGCTACTTCTGTCTTTGATTTTAACCCAAATTTAAACGATTTATTGTATTTGTCCAGTATTATAATCTCGTTGGTATCTACGCCAGGCCCCGCGCCCTTCGTTCTCATTGAGTTAAGCACAATGGCATCCAGGTTTTTCTTTTTCAATTTACCCAATGCGTTTTCTTTTTCATTATTGGTTTCCAATGCAAAGCCTATCAACAGTTGTTTTTTCTTTTTTAAATGCCCCAGTTCGCTTAATATATCCTTTGTTGGCTGTAATTGTAAGGTAAGGCTAGCATTATTCTTTTTAATTTTTTCAGCAGAAGCTTTTGCAGGTTTAAAGTCGGCTACAGCAGCCGACATAACCGTAATATCCGCTTTGGGGAATGCTTTAATACATTCTTTATACATTTCTTCCGCAGTGGTTACACTAATAAGTTTTACGGATGGTAAGGATGTTTTTACGCTCACAGGGCCATGTATTAAAGTTACTTCGGCGCCTTGTTTTGCAAGTTCTTCGGCAATAGCAAAGCCCATTTTGCCCGATGAATGATTGCCTATAAAACGAACAGGGTCAATAGCTTCGAAGGTAGGGCCTGCGGTAACTAATGCCTTTTTGCCACTAAGCGGGAGGCTTTCAGCGTTTTTTTTTTCGAGGTAAGCTAAAATGTGTTCCGGTTCTGCCATGCGGCCCTCACCATATAATCCGCTTGCCAGTTCGCCTGTTTCAGCGGGAATAATAAAGTTTTTATGCTCGGTAAGCTTCTTTAAATTGGCTTTTGTACTTGCATGGGTATACATTTCCCTATCCATTGCCGGAGCAAGATAAACAGGGCAGGGGGCCGAAAGGTAAATAGCCTGCAACAGGTTATCGCAATTGCCATTGGCCATTTTTGCAATGGTATTGGCAGTTGCAGGGGCAATTATTAAAAAATCGGCCCAATTGGCTATAGCTACATGGTTGTGCCAGGTTCCTTCCGGGGTGCTAAATTCACAAAAAACAGGCTTTCCGCTAAGTGTAGAAAAGGTGAGTGGCGCTACAAAATCTTTCGCCGCTTCGGTCATTACTACCTGTACCTCAGCACCTGCTTTTACCAATAGTCTTACAAGTAAAGCGGCTTTATAGGCCGCAATGCTGGCTGTAACGCCAAGGACTATTTTTTTACCTTGTAACACGTAAATAGAGGCGTAAGCCCCGTTAAAGGATAAGAGAAATTAAATTGTCTCTTCTTTCTTGTCTTCTGCTTTGCGGTAGTATACCTTGTTTTCAACAAACTCCTGTGTAGCAATAGATGCAGCCTTAGGCAGGCGTTCGTACATCTTTGATATTTCTATCTGCTCCACATTTTCGTATACTTCTTCCAGGGTATCGGTTTTAGAAGAAAATTCTTCCAGCTTGCCGTCAAGTTCTTCTTTCATTTCCGAGCTTATTTGGTTAGCTCTTTTAGAAATGATAGCGATAGTTTCGTACACGTTACCAATTTCAGATTCAAGTTTCCTAACGTCTCTGGTAACTGTAGAAGCCGGTGCTGTGCTCTTTTTAAAATCCATGGTGTTTGTTTATTTTATTAGCTATGAAGACCTTTTTTTTGATTAAGTGCGCTATTGTTTAAATTTTGTGCCTCTTTTAAATAATCGCTTTTTGGATATGTGCTTGCAAATTTAGTATAATCATCCATTACTTTCTGAAAACGGGTAGCTCTTTGTTTCATTACGCTGTTTATGGCATATTCGTAATCCGCTTTTATCGTTAGGTACATAGCCTCTTCGTTATATTTACTGTTAGGATATGCTTTTACATAGTTGGTAAGGGCTACACTGGCGGCATTATAATATTCTATCGTGTAGTACTGTTTGGCAATTTCGAAGTACTTTCTTTCAAGTTTGGCACGCAATAAATCAATAAACTTGTTCGATTCCTTAACACGGTCGCTGTTTGGGTAATCGTCAATAAAGGTTTGGAATGCTTCAATTGCCTTCTTCGAATCACTTTGGTCGAGGCTATAAACAGGTGAAAGCAGGTATTCACAATATGCCCTCATAAACTCGCATTCTTCTGCATGTGGGGTATGCGGAAAGGTGCGGTAATAGCTCGTAAAGTAATATTGGCCCATTACATAGTCGCCTAATTGATAGTTGCAATACGCGTAATAGTAGTATATATCCTGGGCTTTTTCGGTACCCCTAAAAACGGTTAATAGTTCTTCGAATAAAGGCAATGCTTTAAGATAGTTCCCCCCTTTGTAATAGGCCAGAGCTGCGTTGTATTTCAGTTGAGTATCTCCGCTCTTTTCAATTTTTTTGTACGTACCCCCGCACGAAGCCAGTAATAGCAAGGCAGTTAGCGAAAAAACCGAAACAGATTTAGTGAAAATGCGTGTTATCATCTTTATGAGGTGTGCAAAGGTAGTAAAAAATGCAATATCAGAGGATTATAATCAATACGCATAAGTTTAAGATATATTGTATTTAAAAAGTAATTTTATTATCCTTATGAAGGTAGCCTGTGTCGTATGCAAATAAAAATAATGGATTGAACAGAATATTTTCAGCTATCTCTTCGGTTATTGGATTTGTGTTTTATACTTGAAAAATAAATGTGCATTTAAGTCGTCTAAAACATCGTTTAGTTAAAGGATTTTTATATTTTTGTTTCTTCACGTTTATTAATACATTTGCCCTATAGTCTAAATCAACAAAGTGCTATTATGAAAAAATCTACAAGTTCGATTAAAGCAAAGCTTATTAACCTAACCCTGATAGGGGCTTTTGCATTTGGTTTTACTGCGAATGCACAGGATATACATTTTTCACAGTTTTACGAAGCTCCTTTAGATTTAAACCCTGCTTTGTGCGGAGCATTTCCGGGATTGATATATGGCGAATTAAACTATCGTAGCCAGTGGAGCAGTGTAGCAGGCGGTGGTTATGGTTTTAATACTATGGCCGCTACGGTAGAGTATCATAATTTGTTTAAAAACTGGACCAAAGGATATTTTTCACCGGGCCTTAATTTTTATAACGATCAATCGGGCGATGCAAAAATTGGTATTACCCAAATTAACCTTACCCTGGCAAGTGGTATCCTTTTAAATGAAAAAAACAGCCTTGCAGTGGGTTTACAGGGAGGATGGGCCCAACACAGTATTAATACCACCTCGCTTCAATGGGATAACCAGTATGTAAACGGAGCCTACGATGCTAATGCAGCAAGTGGCGAACCGGGCATAGGTAATTCATTTTCATACATAGATTTTGCTGCCGGGGTACTTTACAGCTATGGTACAGGCCAAAATACAATGACATCAAACGATCAGGTGAAATTTAACGTTGGCGGTGCAATATTTCATATTAGCCAACCTCAAATGTCTTATTACAACATACCGGGTGCAGGTACGCAATTGTACATGCGCGAAGTATTTCATACCCAACTCCAATACGGTTTACCTAATTCAAACATAGGCCTTATACCAGCTTTTATATTCTACAAACAAGGCCCTGCACAAGAAATTGATTTAGGGCTTAAAGCACGTTACTTACTGCGCCAGGAGAGTAAATACACGGGTAATGCATTAGGGTCTGCTCTTGATTTGGGTGCATATTATCGTTTTGGCGATGCTGCTATAATATTAGTACAGCTTGAGCTTGGCGGTTATTCGCTAGGCGTTAGTTATGATGTTAATGTATCAAGCCTTACTTCGGCGTCTTCAGGCCGTGGAGGATTCGAGATATCATTGCGTATTATCAACCCAAACCCAATGATGGGTACCACATCATCGGGGGGTAGCAATACGCATTCAATGTTCTAACTTCGGGTTTATATAAGTAACGGGAATATATTATACAATTACTATGCGTTTAAGATTACAAATCATCCTATGTATGTTGCTGCCTCTAAGTTTATTGGCACAGCAAAAGAATGTTAAGTTTACTTCCGGAAATTTTAAAGGCAATTCCTCAGGGTTAAAATTTGCCTTAGATAAAATAAAACAGGGCGATGATTATATTAAAACAGAAGAGTATAGCCTTGCGTTACCATTTTACCTTAGTGCAGATTCTGTAAATCCATACAATGCAGATCTTAATACTAAAATAGGGCTCTGTTACATACACTCTTACTACAAAGCCAGGAGTTTAAAATACTTTAGACTTGCATACAGCCTTGATAAGAATGTAAGCAAAAGAATGCCATATTTTTTAGGAGAAGGCTACCAGTTAAATTACAAGTTTGATAGTGCCGTAGCCGAATATCAAATCTTTTTACGTAGCGCAAATGCAAAAGAGAAAAAGGAAATAGACCAGTATATTGCCCAGTGTAATAACGGAAAAGACTTAGTTCAGCATCCGGTAAAGGCATTACAAACTAACCTGGGCGATGGTATTAATAGCCCATTTCCCGACTATAGCCCTTTTATTACGGCCGATGAAAAGGAAATGGTGTTTACGTCTAAAAGAGTTAATACTACAGGTGGCTATATAGATCCGGGAACAGGAGAATATTTTGAAGATATTTATATCTCTTATTTTAAAGACGGAAAATGGCAACCTGCCGAAAATATTGGTGCGCCAATCAACTCAGGTGATAATGACGCTACTGCGTATTTGACTCCGGACGGCCAAAAACTGTTTATTTTTAGAGATGTTAATGGCGGTGATATCTATATGAGTACACGTACCGCAGAAGGCTGGTCCACACCGGTAGCACTTAATAAAAATATAAACTCTTCATACCACGAATCTTCAGTGTGTCTATCACCGGACGGCAAAGTGCTGTACTTTGTTAGCGACAGGCCAGGAGGCAAGGGCGGAAGGGATATTTATAAAGCCTACCTGCAACCTGACAGCAGTTGGGGCCCGGCAATTAACATGGGCGATACAATAAATACTTCGTTTGATGAGGAAGGTGTATACATACATCCTGATGGAAAATCAATGTATTTCAGTTCCAAGGGACATAATTCTATGGGTGGATACGATGTTTATAAAAGCATACTAGATAGTAATGGTAAGTGGGGTATACCTCAAAACATGGGTTACCCGATCAATACCCCCGATGATGATGTATTCTTTATTGTGTCTGCCAGCGGAAAGCATGGATACTTTGCTTCGGCAAAAGATACAGGTGGTTTTGGCGGACTTGATATTTATAGGGTTGAAATGCAGAGCCTTGCGCCCAAACTGTTGGTTATTAAAGGTGTTGTAGGCGATTCAATTAGCCGCGCACCCCTTATGGCGAGCATAAAGCTGACGAATAAAAAGACGAGTATGATGTCACCATCTAATTCTAATGCTACAACTGGTGATTATGTATTGTCATTACCATCAGGAAGCACCTATGAAATAGATGTACATGCCGATGGTTACCCTGATTATAGCTTTACGCTGAATATACCGGATACCACTTCATACAGGGAAATAACCAAGAATATATACCTGTTAAAACCCGGTGCTGTAGCTGTAACTCAAAAAGATACGGTGAAACCTGTTGCTGTTAATACTGGCTGTGTGCCCGATAAAGCTACCATTTTAAGCCGTTTTGCAGGCCTGTCTAAAGATACTAATACGCTTTTAAATATTGTTAACCATATAGATAGCGGAGTATGCTTAAAGGATATGAAGTTTACGGTGCAAATTGGCGCATATCATTTTCCTAAAAACTTCAGGTATAAAAATTTAGAGGTAAAACCTGTTGCTGTTAACGGATTCCCTGATGGTATTACACGTTTTACCATGGGTTCTTTCGAAAGCTATTTGGATGCCCAGGGTTTGCGTGATGAGGTTTGGAAGAAAGGTGGCAAAGACGCCTTTGTAACTGGCGTTTATAACGGCAAGCGTGTTATCCTGGAAAAAATGATCGGGAAGTAAGCCTCAGGCTTCTAAAAACATCTTCCGATACCTATAACCCAGCGCCATTGTACAAAGTTCTTGTCGGTAGCAGCTGGCTCATTAAGGAATAATGGCATATCAAACCTTATGGTTAAGGGCTTAATTAGTTGTAAAGGCCCCCAGCGTTGTATTGTTAATGCAACACCAACACCGGCATCGGCACGAAGGCTGCTAAATTCCAGGAATTGATTTTCAGGAACAATAGGTGTTAGGTTTATTACACCCATATCTCCAAAAAGGTAAGTGGATAAAGCAAAGTCGTTATGTAAGAATTTTGGGTTAAAGTGAACCAGGTGGTTAAAATCTAACTCCGCATTTATTGCTGCACCCGATGATCCGTTGTAAGCATACACAAGCTCACCCTTCGAATCTATTTCAGGTAATAAGTAACCCGCATAGCCTCTTAAATTAAGTCCTCCGCCTTGTTGAAAATGGTTTTCACTGGCTCCGTAACCTGCCCAACTTTCGGGTACCGCACCAGTAGCACTGGTAAGGTTGTAGTTTAAAAGATCTTCAGGGCTGGCACCTGCTGCATAAAGTGCTGTTTCATAGGGTGCATTGCCAGTAGCATATTGCGCAAAGCCCCGTACATGCAGGGTTAGCTTTTTACCCAACTGCTGTTGTTCGAGCACAGTCAGGTTAAAAATGGAATAATTGTAATCGGGAGAAAGCACCGCATTGCGGAATTTAAAGTCAATAGAACCCCTACCGGCATTTGAATACTTGTAATCATGCTTTAATCCCAAAGTAAGGCTGTTATTAAATACCCCTGTTTTCCATAATTCAGGATAAATAAGGTAATTGGTATCCCATGCATAGGGCCTGTACATACTTTGCAATTGAGTGTAAAAGGTGTTTTTTTGTGAGTTATCTTTTATTTGGAAGCCTATTTTGCCTTCGTTAAGGCCAAATTTGCTTTGTACATAAAGGTTTATGGAAGAATTCGGAATAAGCTTTTCTGTAGGTGTTTGGTATGCAATATCAAAGGCAAGTAATTGGTGGCGGTTTATATTTGGAAGTGCGGTTGTATTGTTCTGCAAAATGCCTGTGTTAAGCAATAACAAGGCATTAAGATTATGTTTAAACAACATATAATCGCCATGCATGTGCATACCCAGTTCTATGCCATCATACCCATTATACCATAGCGAAGGCCCAAAGAAGGCTTCATAATTGGCCCAATCGGGCGAGTTGTAAATTTTAGAATCAAAGTAGTATTTGATAGGGAAGGGCTTTGCGTTATTAAGCATATTGATATCACCCAGCCTAAGTGTAGTATCTATAGTAACGTCAGTAATACCACCCGGTATGGTCACTTTAGCATCGTAGGTGGGTTCTACTTTGCCCCAGCCAATCCAGCGGGGTAGCACTTGTGCATTCGTCTTTTTTACAAACCACGAATTAGGTATATAAAACCTGTAGGTGCTGTCTTTACCCGATTTTACATTAAAATCCACAGGCATTTGCATGCCGCCGTTTCTTACAAAGCGGATAATATATTCGTTTTTACCCTTACCCTTTTTTACGCTTTTTATACCATAGTCAAGGTCTTTAGGCGTATCCAGCCATTCATCAAAAAACCAGGTAAGGTCGGCATGTACGAATTCGGTAACAGATTTTCTGAAATCTTCAAGGTAAGGATGACAGAACTTCCATTGATTAAAATAGTGGCGCATTGCAGCAAAAAAGAGTGAATCGCCCAATACATATTGCAAGTTATAAAGCATAGTGGCAGTTTTAAAATAAACCTGTCCGTAGCCACCACCGTGGCCCAGGGCACCATGAAAGTCATCTGAATGTGTATTCAGAGTAATATCTTTAAGTCCGTAATTACCAACGCCACGCGGTGCTGCAAGCTTACCCTGGTAGTTTTCTGTAAAGTCGCCAATACCCCATATATAGTTATATAAATAGCCATAGTACACTTCATCCATCTTAATAGTAGAAGGATTTAAGTGTGCCCGTACATACTTATTTGCGGCAGGATATTCTATAACATATTTACCATCTAATTGTTGGCAGGTCCAGCTTTCGCAAAACTGCGTAAATCCTTCGTCCAGCGCAGCTCTGTAGGTTTCGTTATTACCCACCATGCCAAAAAACCAATTATGCGATACCTCGTGTGCCAGTAATGTGCGATACCCTGGTTCAGAACCCCCATCCAGCGTAAGCATAGGGTATTCCATGCCATCGCGGGCATCGGCAACAATCATTTTAGGATAAGCATACATGCCGAAAAAAGCGGAATTGCAAGATATAACCGCAGCTGTGTATTCTGCGGCGTTTTGCCATCCTGAAGCATGCATTTCTTCTGCATACGAAAAGCATTTTACTCCGTTCCATTCATGAAAACCAATGCGGTAGGTAGGATCGGCGGTAAGCGCAAAGTCGTGTACATTTTCTGCATGAAAAAGCCATGTTTTAGTAGTATTGTTTCGTGGCACCACCACCGAGGGCCTTGAACCAAAGGGTTTGCGGGCAAAACGGCGTATATCAAGTTTGCGCATTAGGGTATCCGGCAACACGTCTTGCTGATTGAGCAAATTGCCCGTAGCGCCTACTATGTAGTTATTGGGTAGGGTAAAGGCAATATCATAACATCCAAAATCTCCATAAAACTCGTGTGCCATGTGCTGTTCTACATCCCAGCCGAATTTGGTATCGTACACACATATACGCGGATACCAGTGCACCACATCGTATTGTTTAAAGGTGGTGTCTTTGCTTTTGTTTTGCCAGGCAATAAACATCTTCATACGGTTACGGTTTCCTCCCGGGTCAAAATAGGTGCGGAATGTGATATGTAGCGTAATACTTTGGCCGGGATAAAGTGGTTTGTTAAGCCAAGCCTTCATTACGGTATTATCCAGCTCGGTTTTTAAGGGCGCATTATCAATGCTTATTGATTTGACTGCACAGCCACTGTCCTGTATTTCGTATTTACCAAACTTAGGATGGTCGCCGTTGTTAAGAGATAGGTTGGAGTAGTAGGAGTCCTTATTTTGGGCGTTTGAGTAAAGGTGAAAGAACACGTATTTAAGGGTATCAGGCGAATTATTCCAGTAGGTAAGGCTTTCATCGCCATCTACAATGTCTTTGCTATCGTTAAGGTTCGCCACTATTTTATAGTATACATCCTGCTGCCAATATGCTTTGCTTGGCGGCCTGTTTTGCCAGTAATAAGGATTTGAAGGATCGCGGTACGTGTTTTTAGGAAAATTGTAATCCTGGCCCTGTGCCACATTAATTAAAGCCAAAAGCAATACGGAAATGCTTAGTATATATCTTTTCATAGGAGGAAGTGTAGTTTACAATATTACGTATAATATGCCAAGATGCAATAGACAGAAGGGGTTTATAGGAGGCTCAACTCTAACCTTTGACTGATGGTAATGTAATTGGTTTTGAGTACGTAGTCCCTTTCATAAATAAAAAAAGGCGGGATAAACCCGCCTTAAAACCTGTTTTAAATCCTTTAGTTGCTAGTTATCGCAATTAACGCTGCTACCACCAGGAAATCTTGCGCATTTACCTTGCTGGGCTTGGTAAATGGCATAAATGAAACCTACAATGGCAAGCAAAGAAGCTATAGCAGCAACTGGATTGTTTTGTACAAAATTTTTCATGCACTACTTAAATTTAAATTTGTGTTGAACCCTTAACAATCCCAAAGCTATACTAAAGATTCTACAATAAGAAATATTACAGGTAAAATCTTTAGGTTGGGAATATTTATAATAAAATCAGGTATGGTTATATGCTTTTTGTATCATATAGATAGCAGCTATAAATTTTGACAGTATGCTAATCTTATCCCGAATACTTTTTTTTGTGGCATTAGTGCTTTGGGCCGTTGCGATATTAGGAGAGGCGTTAGATGATTTATTCGATTGAAATAACACCCAGAGCATAGCAACCGCAAAAGCGGGGAAAATGGCCATTTCCAGTACATCTTTTAAGTCTTTTGAATCCATAATTCAAATGTAATAAAATTGAACCATTTACAAATTATGTTGGTGTCGTATATTTATGTAAATAAAAAAACAAGGATAGCCCGTTGTCTTTAAATAGCCTCTGACCCTCGGAAGGATTTTGGCGGTAGACATTTTTTGAGCTAGAGCCTTGTTTTTTTAAGAATAACAGGAAGAGGGCTGTCCCTTTTATCTAATTAGCCTCAGAGCACACAACTAACACGTAGCGGTACTTTTGGCAGTGCAGATTTTTTGAACGGCCCTCGGCTGTTATTCATAGTAAATCATAATGCATATTTTCCTAAAAACAAAATAAACCTGGCTCAAATGTAGCCATTTTACCCCCTTTTTACAAGTTTTTTAGCCACTTTTTTATTATCATAACTATAAGATAACCAGGATTTTACTTGCATATATCCAAGACACGTTGTATATTTGTACCGTGAAATAAGTTAATAGATTGTGATATGCTAAAAAAGGATGTTAAACAAGCAGATTTAAGAAAGCTAAGAGAGAAAATCAGCCACCTAAGTTCCCGCCAAAAACGTGATTTAATACAATATCTAAAGACCAGCTACAGCGTCTTTGATGAACACGTTAACGTTAAAGCCTGTCCCACCTGTGGCTCTAACCATATCGTTAAGAACGGTACCCGTAACGGTTATAACAAGTATATATGCAGGGCCTGTAAGAAAAACTTTACTTACAGGACAAATACCGTTTTAAGTGGTATTCAAAAGCTGGATAAATGGAACCTATTTGTAGAAGACTTTATGAACCTGAACATTAGTTCTATAAAAGATTTGAAGTATAGATTGGAGGTGTCAGAACAAACCATTTTTAACTGGAGACATAAGCTTTTATCTGTGTTGGTAAACAAAGAACCTAAGTTTAATAATGAGGTGGTTGAATTTGATGAGGCTTGGCTTAAAATCAGTAGAAAAGGCCGTCAAAACATGAATGTGGGTGAAAAATACTGGTATAGAAGCTGGAGAAAAGGTTTACATGGTGATTGCCCGTACTTTGCCAAGGTCTTCTTTACGTATGGCAGAAGTAGTAAGAAATTAGAATTGCATTTATCTAATATGGGCAGGGTAACTAAAAAGGATTTGAGCAAATACTTTACACCTGATAAGTTTGTAGATGTAACGATGTACACAGATAGGCACCCTGCTTACAAAGCTTTTTTCAATGATAATAATATTAAGCATGAAGCCTTTATTGCATCTCATCATCGTTCATGGGAAAAGAGAGAGGTACATGTACAAACCGTAAACAGCCATATAAGCGATTTTAAGGCTTTTGTGAACGGACATCTGAAAGGAGTAAGCACAAAGTACCTAACTGACTATGCAAAGTGGTTCCAATTCTTAAGCGAAACTAAAGTTTTTATCAATAACCAACTTAAGAATAACGATAAGAAGATTAAGTTTAATATAGTAGATAAGCTTTGCAAAGAAGTGGTTAATGATACTGTTGGGCTAGGCTTATATAGGCAGTTAGAAGTTGCTTACAGCACATTTTTAAAGCACAATGGGCGCACCAACTTTGGGGAGTGTAAGAATCACTATTATAATGATAAGATGGCCTGTTAAAGCGGATATTTAAGTCCATTTTTCTCGCAGATAAGTATTGCATGAAGGTCTATAACACCTTTCATGTGGTGGAAAATACTTTCTTCCAGTGTTTCTCCTTTGCTTTTTAAGTCATTCAAAGTAGGATACTCTTTATCAGCCCCAGCATACATAAACTTAACGTTACCAACTTTTTTATGAAGCTCTGTGTAAAGATTAATCTGAGTTAAATTATTCGTTTCTAAATAGGTATGCAATTCCTCTATAGACTTGCGTAACTTATTTAAATCATTGGGGTATTTATAGGTGGCAATTTCCTTTGCTTGGCCTATAATAAACACACCATGTGGGTGTATTATAGGTGAGTTATAGTCTGTCATATTTATATTTTTGAGGTTATCCCAAAGATACTAAAATTTAGTCAAACTTCATAGCGAAATTTAACTTTCTATTATCAGGTAATATTTATTTCTAAAATGAAAAATCTACCCAATTTAATTCAGATAAAAACCCTACAAATACAAGGTGAGAAAGACCCTAAAGAAAAACAATTTCTATTCAGACAACTAAGGGTATTAGAACTGGAGAAAGAGATACAGGATATTAGAAAGAAGATTGACCAGCTAAACCAACTGAATAAGGTTTACAAATAGGAATTTGGTAATATACTTGAGTAAATTCAAATCTCATGGAAAATATTGAACAAACTAAATTACTGCATGAATGGACTGATGATTATATAGGCCTCCATTTCAAAGGCTGGGAGTACGATTCTGCTATTTCGTTCGCAGAAAACTTAGTAGAAAGATTAAAGAAAGCTCAAAAGGAATCGGCCTCTCCAGTAATTAAAGGGCTATTTGATAAATAACTATTTTGAAGATAGCACCTTTAATTGGTCATATCTTTCCTTTAGGTTAACCATGATTTTGTCACACCTTTCTATGATTGCCCTTTTATCTTGGAGTGGAATACTAACTGCTAATTTTTCAAGCTCGGCATTTAAGTTATCCGTCAAATTTTTTATTAAATCCTTGCCTAGGCTATTAAGTGTTTGGTCTTGTTGTGTCATGGTATATATTTTTACTAAGATATTATTAATCCAGTAAATAAAAAACTAGTTTTTTGCCACTGCTTTGTACCATGTAAAAACTATCTTTTTCTAAGTCATACGTAAACGTCATATTAGCCGACCTCTCTCCGCAATCACTGCTTTTAAACACGGCTATTATCCTATTCTCCTGTATCGTATACGTGAAATAATAATTACAATCCCTGCCAACACTACTTGCATTATCGCCCATAGTTGGTGGCTTTGTATATGATATTGTTAAAGCACCCGCCACATCCTTATTATTACCTACTGGGTCAAATTTTATAATAACTGGATAATCCACATCATCTCTGTTATAGTAGCGTTTATTCCCTAGCTTATCTACTATCTTATCCGCTACCGTTTCTGTATTGGTAGATGCCATAGGTTTATCGGATATAGCTGTTCTGGTGATTGCATTTGCTTTGGCTAATGCGATGGCATCTAACGAATCTCTTACCCTATCTCTGCTCTTATCATAGGTGGGGATTGTATGCACTCCATAGCCAATTACAAAGCTAAATATGGCTATTCCGTAAATGGTATAAAAGATGTTTGTTTTAGTCATTGTGGTATTTGTTTTAATACCACAAAAATAATGAATAACCCCTTAGGTATGTTATATCATACCCATTTATTTTTCAATAACAACCATTCTTGTAGTCTAATTCAACGGCTATAAATGAGCGAAAAGGATTTCCTTATCCTTATTGGTAAGAATATCACCAAATTCAGAAAACAAAGAGGTATAACCAGTAAAGAGTTAGGCTACCAATGTGATATGGAAAAATCTAACCTAATACCCATTGAAAAGGGCAGAATCAATGTAACTGTAAGCACCCTAGTTAAGATAGCTAAGGCCCTTGATATTGAAGTTACCGACCTTTTTAAGAAATAAACGGGGTAGTATCTATCAGTCAAAGGTTAGAGTTGAACCTTATAGGAAATTAAATTATTGGTATTGAGGTGATTGCAAATAATGAAGAAACCTTCATACTATCTTCATTTAGCAGGTATATGTTTGCGATCGTAAACTAACAACAAACCTTATAAATTAAACAAGTCATGAAAAAATTCGTTGCGATCCTTGCCGTTACCGTGCTTTTTGCCGGTGTATCTTTTGCTAGCCCTGTTGTAAAACAAGACAAGCCAAAAACTGAAAAGAAAGCTGACAAGAAAGCCGATAAGAAGGCTGACAAGAAAGCTGATAAGAAGGCTGACAAGAAAGCTGATAAGAAATAATTGTAGCTTTTTAAGTATTCAAAAGGCCCTGGCGTTCATCGTCAGGGTTTTTTGTTTTATGTGAGTAAAGTTATTCTATACCCTGATACCTATAATACAAACATCATCGGTTTGTTCCGTATTATTTTTCCAGTTTTCAAAGGTATCATCAAGTAATTTCTTTTGTGCTGCTAAAGGCTTACTAACATTAGCCGTTATTAGTTCCTGTAATTGTTTGTATTTAAACTTTTTACCTTTTGGCCCGCCAAACTGGTCGGCATAACCATCTGTAAAAAGGTATAAACAATCGCCTTTGCTTAATTGCAGAGAATGGGTAGAAAAAGGTTTTTGAGTTACATGTTTGCCAATAGGTTGTTTATCTCCTTTTACTTCTTGCATCTGGCCATCCTGTATA